>BNJU01001370.1_pt1 | contig 1270539 bp, 2426 predicted proteins | sample 8539281 | NCBI WGS metagenome assembly BNJU01 (sample SAMD00202456, study PRJDB9452) | human saliva metagenome | isolation source: human saliva | place: Japan
TGTTTTTCTGACATCTTCAATGTTCTTTTCCTTTAAAAATCTGGTAATTCTGTTGTTTCTGGACCTTTACTTATTATAAGTTGTATTAATGTTCCTTTTTTTACTTTTCCTGATGCTGGTGATGGTTCTTGTGATATTACCTTTCCAACTTCAACATCTTTACTTGCTGCTTCAACTGTTTTTTTAAATTCTAATTTTTGCGTTTGCAATTGCTTTTGTTGCTTCTTCTGATGTTTTTTTCCTACTACATTTGGAATTTCAACTTTGGCTGTAAATCCACCATTTAACGCTACTTTTTGTAATTCCAAACACTAAGAAGAATATTGCTACTAATCCTGCAATAAACAAAATACGCTTTTTATTATTTTGAGGTTGTTTTTGGTTCTATTGTACGCATTACTCTTGTATATGCACCATCTTTATTTTGTATTATTACGAAATTACCATTTGGATCTTTTAATGCTTTTTCCTAAATCTGATATCATTTCTGTCGCTGTTTGATAACGATTTATTGGATCTTTTTGCATTGCTTTCATTACAATTGAATTTACTGCACTTGGTATTTCGTCATTTATTTCAATTGGTTCTATTGGTTCTTCTTGCATGTGTTTTTAATGCTACTGATACTGGTGTATCTGCATCAAATGGTACTTTGGCTGTTAACATTTCGTACATTACAACACCTAGTGAATATATATCTGATTTTGCATCAGTTACTCCACCTTTTGCTTGTTCTGGTGAAAAATAATGTACTGATCCAATTGTTGTTCCGAATGCTGTTATTGTTGAGTTTGATACTGCTTTTCGCAATACCAAAGTCTGTTACTTTGGCAACACCTTCTTCTGTAATAATTATATTATGTGGCTTTTATATCTCTATGAATGATATTTTTCTTTATGTGCTGCTTCTAATGCTGATGCTATTTGCATTGCTATATTTACAGCCCATTTCAAGATAATGCTCCATCATGTACAATTATTTCTTTTTAATGTTTTTCCTTTTTATTAATTCCATTACAATATAATAAATATTATATTCTTCTTCATAACCTACATCAAATACTGATACAATGTTTGGATGTGTAAGCCTTGCTGCTGATTGTGCTTCTGTATTAAATCTTTTTACAAATTCTTGATCTGTGGTAAATTCATCTTTTAATATTTTTTTATTGCTACTAATCTATTTAATATATTATCTTTTGCCTTATATACTGTGGCCATTCCGCCATTTCCTACTTCAGTTATTATTTCATAACGATTTCCAATGACTTTGCCTATTAAATCCATTATTTCAATCTCCTATCATCTTATAATTATAGCTGTGATGTTATCTCTGCCACCATTATCATTTGCTTTTTTTGTATTAAAGGTTTACTTGCATCTGTCGGATTTTCTTTTATTATTTTATAAATTTCTTCTTCTGATACCATATTTGTTAATCCATCAGTACACATTAATATAATATCATCTTTTAAATATCCTTTTACCATAGCGTCTGGCTCTATATATTCTGTAACACCAAGTGCCTTCATTAACATATTTCTATCTGGATGTGTTGCACTTTGTTCTTTTAGTTATTTTTCCTTCATCTAATAATCGTTGAACGTAGCTATGGTCTTTTGTTAATTTTCTCATATATTCTTTTTCTTATTCTATATATTCTCTATCTCCAACATGGCCTATATATAATTTTTCCTTGATTTATCAAACAAACATCAAGTGTTGTTCCCATTTTCTTTTGCATCAGTTGTACTAATAGCCTTATCATGTACTATCATATTTGCATATTGTACACTTGCTTTTACTAATTTTAACGAGTGATTCTCTACTTTTATCAGTTTCTTCATAATTTGAAAGTATATAATTTCTTACGGATTGAACTGCTAGCTTGCTTGCTACTTCTCCTCCATTATATCCTCCCATACCATCTGCAATTATAAATAGCGTACTTCATCGCCTGGATAACTTACGGAAAAAGTAATCTTCATTGATTTCTCTAGTCATTCCAACATCTGAAGTTACATATGCTTGCATCTGATTTCCTCCTCATGATTTTTATTATTTTATACTTTACCATATGATTAGTCAATTTTTCTATAATTTTCATATTGTTTTTCTTTTAGTATTATTATCCGTTTTTAAATTTTTTTCTTCTTAATTGTCCACATGCTGCTTCTATATCTGATCCTAATTCCTACGGATTGTTGCTGTTATCCCTTTTGAATTTAGATAATCTCTAAATTTCATTATGCTTTCTATTGATGATTGATTATACACTCCATTTTCGATTTTATTTATTGGAATCAAATTAACATGTACTAAATTTAAATGTCCTAAAGTTTTATGAAATAATTGTGATAATTTTTCTGCATCTTCAATACTATCGTTATATCCTTTTTGATAATGCATATTCAAATGATATTCTTCTATTTGTTTTTTTCCATGTAATATTTACATGCTTTCATTAATTTTTTTCAATTGGATATGCTTTATTTACTGGCATCATGCTTGATCTGGTTTCATTATTTGGACTATGTAACGATATTGCTAATGTTGATTGTGCATTTCTGTCTGCAAATTCATATATTCTTGGAACAACTCCACTTGTTGAAACACTCATGTGCCTTGCGCCTATAGCAAACCCTTTTGGATTGTTTAATATTGCTATTGTTTTTCATTATATTTTTCAAAATTGTCCATTGGTTCTCCTATGCCCATGAACACTACATTTGAAACTTTATTTCCTGTATCTTGCTCTATTGCTAAAATTTGTTCTACAATTTCTCCTGGTGTTAGACTCCTTACAAATGGTATTCCTGTTGAGGCACAAAATTTGCAACCCATTTTACATCCTATTTGACATGATACACATACTGAATATCCATATTTATATTTCATTAATCTTGTTTTCAACATTATTTATTCCATCTATATTGAATAAATATTTTTATTGTTCCATCTTTTGATACTAGCTTTCTTTCAATTTCAAAATTGCATATATCGTAATTTTCTTCTAATTTTTGACGTAGCTCTTTTTGAAATGTTTGTCATTTCTTCAAATTCTTTTACTTTTTTCTACAAACAGCCACTTAAATATTTGTTCTGCTCTAAATGGTTTTTCTCCTATACTTTTTAGTTCTTCTTTTAAATCTTCTAGATCAAAACTTTTTTTATATTTTTCTTCATTTTTCACCTTTCAATTTGTTTTGAATTCTTGCAACAAAAATGGTGTTTTCCTATAAATGAAAACACCATAATTTTCAAATTATTCTGTTATTTTTAATATGAACATCTTCTAGTTGTTTTTCTGTTACAACTGATGGTGCGTTCATCATTAAATCTCTTGCTTTTTATTTTTTTGAAATGCTATTACTTCTCTTATATTTATCGTATCTGCTATTAACATTACCATTCTATCAAGTCCTGGTGCGCATCCTGCATGTGGTGGTGTTCCATATTGGAATGCTGTATATAATGCTCCAAATCTGTTTTTACATCTTCTTCAGTATATCCAGCTATTTCAAATGCTTTTACCATAACTTCAGGATTGTGATTTCTTACTGCTCCTGATGCTAATTCATATCCATTACATACTAAATCATATTGATATGCTAATATATCTAATGGATTCATTGTGTTTAATGCTTCTAATTCTCCTTGTGGCATTGAGAATGGATTGTGGTTGAAGTCTATCTTATCTTCATCTTCATTATATTCATACATTGGGAAATCTACTATCCAACAGAATTTAAATATATTTTTTTCAATTAAGTCAAGTCTTTTTCCTAATTCTATTCTTACTAATCCTGCAATTTTTTTGCGCTTTATGGAATTCATCTGCTATGAAAGATACTGCATCTCCTATTTTTTTGCACCTAATTCTGTTTTTATTTCATCTGTTAAGAATTTTTGCAATTCCACCTGTTAGGTTATTTTCTTCATCTACTTTTTACCCATGCTAGACCTGCTGCATCTGCTTCTGTTTTTGGCGAATTCTCCCATTTCATCAAAGATTTTTCTTCCTTGTTTTGCTCCATCTGGTACTATAATGTATTTAATCGTTTTTGTCTTTAAATGCATTAAATTCTGTGTGTTTGAAACAGATGTGTTGCATCTTTGATTATTAATGGATTTCTTAAATCTGGTTTGTCTATTCCGTATTTTTTTCCATTGCTTCTGCATATGGAATTCTAATAAATGGTGTATCTACTACTTTTCCAATCACTATTTTTCTGAATACTTCTGGGATTACTTCTTCAATTACTTTAAATACGTCTTCTTGTGTTGCAAAGCTCATTTCCATATCTAATTGATAGAATTCTCCTGGTGCTCTATCTGCTCTAGGATCTTCATCTCTAAAGCATGGTGCTATTTGATAATATTTGTCAAATCCTGATATCATTAATAATTGTTTGAATTGTTGTGGTGCTTGTGGTAATGCATAGAATTCACCTGGATGTAATCTACTTGGTACTATATAATCACGTGCTCCTTCTGGTGATGAGTTTTGCTAAAATTGGTGTTTGGATTTCTGGAAATCCTAATTCTACCATTTTATCTCTTAAGTCTTTTATTATTTTTAGCTCTTAGTAATAAACTATTGTGAATTTTGTCATTTCTTAAATCTAAATATCTATATTGTAATCTTAAATCTTCTCTTACGTTTGAAATATCTGCTTTTTTTCTGAGTTTATTTCAAATGGTAAGACATTTTTGATTTTCCTAATATTTCAATTTTTTTCTGCTTTGATTTCTATTTCACCTGTTGGTATTTTTAAAATTTTTTTATTTTGAACGTTCTAAGACCTTACCTGTTACTGATATAACAGATTCTTGATATACTTCATTCATTGCTGATTTCATATCTTCTGATATTACAATTTGAGTTATTCCAAATTGATCTCTTAAAGTCAACAAATTGCATTGAGCCCTAGGTTTCTTATTGTTTGTACCCATCCAGCTAATTGTACTGTTTGTCCAACATTTTTATTGTTAATTCTCCACAATTATGGTCTCTATACATATTTTGCACTCCTTTTTATTAATGTTTATATTATACTTGGTTTTGCTTATTTTTCAATCTTTTTGTTTCACTCTTAGCGATTAGATTTGTTTTTAATTTATTATCATGCTTATAACTCCCATGATTAGTCCGTATATTGCTGACCCTATTATTAATAATATTACTGCTAGTTTATTCAAATTTTCCTCCTTCTAAAGAAAACTATCTTTCTAAGATTATTGTTGTTGGTCCATCATTTTACTAATGAGACTTCCATATGTGTTTTGGAATACACCTTTTTCTACTTTTATTTTCTTTTTGCGCATTGGTTACAAAAATATTCATATAATTCATTTGCTTGTTCTGGCCTTGCTGCTTCTATAAAAGATGGTCTATTTCCTTGTGTTGCGTCACCATACAATGTAAATTGTGATACTAGTAATAATTCTCCTCCAACATCTTTTTATTGATAAATTCATTTTTCGTTTTCATCTTCAAAAATCCTTAATTTTATCAATTTTTTTGCTAAATAATCTGCTTCTACCTTTGTATCAGTTGTTTTTTATTCCTACTAATACCATATAACCTTTATTTATTTTTTTCCTGTTACTGTTCCTTCTGAGGTTACACTTGCTTTTTTACTTTTTGTACTACTAGTTTCATTTTTATCTCCTATGATTTTTGTATTTTTTTGCCTTACATATTCATATATCATTATGCTTGCAGCTATTGACGCATTTAAGCTTTCAGTCTTTCCTAACATTGGTATTATTACTTTTTTTATCTGCTGTTTGCAAAAATTTCTTGACTGACTCCATTTGCTTCATTTCCAATTACAACTCTTGTTTTATTATTATAATTTATATCATATATACTTTGGGTTGCTTTTTAAATCTGTTGTGATTATTTTAAATCCTTTTGATTTCATTTCTTTTTAATGTTGCTTTCAAGTCTTCTACTTCTATTATGTTTGTTCTATAAATTGCTCCCATTGTTGATCTTATTACTTTTTGGACTATATGGGTCAATCGTAGTTTTATTAATTATTATTTGATTGATATTTGCGCTATCTGCTGTTCTTATTATTGTTCCCATATTTCCTGGATCTTGTAGTGAATCTAGTGCTAATATGTAATCGCTATTTGTTTCTATTTGATTATTTTTGATTCTTTTTTATTACAGCTAGTATCCCTTGTGGTGTTTTTACATCTGAAATATCATTGAAAATTTTATTTGATATTGTTACTATTTTTTTATTTTTTGTATCAAAATCTATTTTGAAGTCTTCTCTTATTGCAATCAATTCTATTTCTTGATTTTTCACTAATCCTTCTTTTTACCATTTTGATTCCTTCTACAATATATGTATCTAGTCGATATTTCTTTTTCTTTTAATTTTTTTAATGTTTTTATTATTTCATTATCTTTACTTGTTATTATCATCTTTTTCTATCTCATCAAAATTTAATATAAATTTTTTTATTTCTTCTATTTTATTTTTCTATTTTTAATGTTATATATGGTTTTCCTATTGCTGAAAAAAATGTATGTTGTTTTTTTATATTGTTTTAATAATTTTGAAATTGTTTCCGCTTCAATTACTATATCTTCTGCAAATGTAAATACGAATCCCATTTGTTTTTTCTTGAATTTTTACTATATGGCGTGGTCTTGCAATGTTTTTTATCCTTTGCTATTTCTATTAAGTTTTTCAACTTCTTTTGGCATGTCTCCATATCTATCACTAATTTCATCAATAATATCCATAATATCTGATTCTGTTCTACAATTTGCTATATCCTGATATATTTCAATTTTTTTGACTTGAATTTTCAATATATGTGTCTGGTATAAATGATGATATTCCTATATCGATTTGTACTTCAACTTCTTCTATTACTTTTTCGCCTTTTTTCTTCTTTTTACAACTTCATTTAATAATTTACTATACATATCATAACCTATCTGTTCAATATGTCCTGATTGGACTTCTCCAAATATACTTCCTGCTCCTCTTATTTGTAAATCCCTTGTTGCTATTTTTAAAAGCCTGAACCGAATTCTGTGAATTCTTTTATTGCTTTTTAATCTTTGATTTGCTTCATAAGTTATCATTTTATCTTTTTCTATATGTTATATATGCATACGCTTGCTTATTTGATCTTCCTACTCTTCCTCTTATTTGATATAAGCTGCTAAACCAAATCTGTCTGCATTTTCAACTATCATTGTATTAGCATTTGGAATATCTATTCCTGATTCTAATATTGTTGTACATACTAGGACATTTGTTTTTGTCAACGAAAATCTTGCATAATATTTTCAATTTCTGTTCCTGACATCTGTCCATGTGCGAATGCTACTCTTGCTTCTGGAATTAGTTTTTCAATTTCTTGTGCCTTGTTTTCTATAGTACTTACTATATTATAAATATAGAATACTTGGCCTCCTCTTTCTAGTTCTCTTGTTATTGCTTCTTTAATTATTTCTTTATCATATTCTAAAACATATGTCTGAATTGGCTTTCTATCTTGTGGTGGTTCATATATTGTTGACATATCTCTTATTCCTACTACTGACATTTGAAGTGTTCTTGGAATTGGTGTTGCTGTCATTGTTAATACATCTCACTGTTGATTTATATTGTTTTATTTTTTTCCCTTATCTTTTACTCCAAAACGTTGTTCTTCATCTATTATTAGTAATCCTAAGTCATTAAATTTTACATCTTTACTTTAAAAAGTCTATGTGTTCCAATTACAATGTCTACTTTTTTTATCTTCAAGTTCTTTTTCATGTGTTTTTTTGTTCTTTTTTGCGTTCTAAATCTATTAAGTAAGTCAACTGATATTGGATATTCTTTTCATTCTTTGCTTGAATTCTAAATATTGTTGGTTTGCTAATCATCATTGTTGGTGCTAAATATGCTACTTGTTTTCCATCCATTACTGCTTTAAATGCTGCTCTTATTGCTACTTCTGTTTTTCCATATCCAACATCTCCACATAGTAATCTATCCATTGGCTTTATATTTTCCATATCTTTTTACTTCTTTTTATGCAACGAATTTGGTCTTCTGTTTCTTGATATGGGAATGATGATTCGAATTCTTCTTGCCATGGTGTATCTTTTGAAAATGCATATCCTTTTTCTTTTTCTCTTTTTGCATATAATTCTATTAATTCTTTTGCAGCAGTTCTTAAATTTCTCTTTACTTTGTTCTTAATATCTGACCATTCTTTTTGTTCCTAATTTACTTAATTTTATTCCTGATTCTGATCCGATATATTTTTCTTACATTGTCTAATGAATCTGTTGGTACATATAGTGTATCTCCATCACGATATCTGATTTGTATATAGTCTTTAATTATTCCATCATTATTTATTGTTTGTACACCGTGAATATTCCTATTCCATACTCTCTGTGTACGACCATATCTCCTATTTTCATGTCTGCAAACACTATTTTTTTCTGCATTTTTAAAAGCTTTCATGTGATTTACGTTTCTTTTTTTCTTTTTACTCCGAAAAAAATCTTGACTACTTAATACCAATAAGTTTGTTTCTTTATTTTCAAATCCTGTTGTTAAATTTCCTTCTGTTATTACAATATTTCCTGGATTTATTGATATACTGTCTATGTCTGTTCTTATTACAGATTCTGGTATAATTGATGATATTTTTACTATTTTCGCTGTTTCCTGATAAAATTATAATTCTATCATTTTTGTGATTTTTCAATTATTTCTTCTAGCTCTTTTTTTATCTCCACTAAAAATATTTACTTCTCTAAAGTCAAGATTGTTTTCTTTTGTATATGTTTCCTTTAGCAAATATGTTTTATTTTCTAGTTCTTCTAGATTATATTTATATTCAATTATATTTTCTAATCTTTCTGGTACGCTTTTTCTCTTAATCTTATTTCTTTAAACAAATTTGCATTATCTGCTATTATTGTTCTTATTCTTAATTTTATTTTTTTCTGGCTCATCTAAAAATACTTTTGCAATCTTTTTAAATAGTCCAATAAAGTATCTTGTTTTTCATAAAAATTCATTAAAATATTTATCTATTTTTTGATTCATAATCACCATTTCTTATTGCTTCTATATCTGATAATTCTTTTTGGATATTTTTTTCTTCTATTTTAATTGCAATTTTTTCTAAAGATGTTTTCTAATATATTTTTCTGTTGCTGGATATATCTCTATATTTTTTAATTGTTTCTATAGAACGTTGCGTTTTTATATCAAATCTTCTTATAGAATCCACATTATCTCCCCAGAATTCTACCCTTATTCCTTCTTTATCGTTTAAACTAATGTCTATGATGTCTCCACGTACGCTAAATTGTCCTCTTGATTCTATTAAATCTGCTCTTTGATACCCTAAATTTACTAACTTTTCTTTTAATTTATTATATTCTAGTGTTTGTCCATTTGATATTCCTATTATATTTTCATATAATACTTTCTTTTCTGGCAATTTTTGCATTATTGCTTCTATTGTTGTTACTATTATGATATTTTTCTTACTATTTATTTTTATTTAATACATTTATTCTATCATATAATATATCTATACTTCCTGCATCATAATCATATAATGATATTTCTTTTTTTAGGAAATAAATATATTTTTCATTTCCTGTATAAAATTCTAAGTTTTTAATTATATCTTTAGCTTCTATTTTCATTGTATGTAATAATTAATATTGGCTTTCTTTCTTCTGTTTTTATTGCTGATATGACCATTGGCTTTGTAACAGAAACAAGACCCGATATTGTTACCGGGTTTTTATTAGTATTTATTATATCTTGATATTTTTTTGAATTTTGTAAATTTTTAATTATATAGTTCATGTTGTTCCTATCTTTTATTTATATAATTTTCTCTTAATTTTACGATAATATTTTTATCATTTTTCTTTTTATTAAATCAATTAAATTTCTCTATTGACAAGTCTGATTAAATCAGTTATAATTGTTTTCGTTAGGGACATAATAATATATTTGGCGACGTAGCTCAGTTGGCTAGAGCATTCGGTTCATACCCGGGTGTCAAGAGTTCGAATCTCCTCGTCGCCACCAATTATTTAGAGCAACTAGGATTACCTAGTTGTTTTTTTATGTTCTTAAATGTTATTATATTTATAGAATCTTTCATTACTATTTATGTGGAGCAGAATATGTACGAATTAAGTTATGATTTTCAGACATCAAATCAAATTATTGCTAAATATTTTCAAAATTTAATTGCTAATAGTTCAGCTAATTTGCAGCAACAAGTAAAAATTCTCAAGTGATAAATTTACGTAATGATTCTAATTCATTAGCTAATTGTATAGCAAATTTGGAACAATATTTTATACTATAATTTTTAAAAATTCGCTACAAAACTTTGATTATATACTTAATTCAATTATGAATAATGTGAGCATTATATCTGTTTTGCCTAAAAATGAAAGAGGTATATATGGGAAAACTGAAATTGGGAATAAAACTATTTATATAAATCAGATTTGCCTAATAGTAATTATTTAACTAGTGAAGAACGAACGAAATTATATATGGCACATGAATTAGGCCATGTAATCAATAATGGTTGGATGCAAAAACTATTGAGTTTTCTTAATAAAGAAATTAGAGCAAATAATTTATCACAACCTCAAGCTCAATTAATTTATGAAGGTTTTTCAATGTTGGATGAAGCTACAACTCAAAAATAGAGCAGAAAAATTTTGTTTATTCTCTTTCTTCTAAAAATAGACCACCTTTACTAAATTATACAAATAAAAAGATTATTTAATGGTCAATCTTATCTCTAATTTTTGATTTTTATGGTGAGCTTCAAGCTCCTGCAACTATGTTTGCCAAAACTTTGAGAGGAATTGGAAAGAGCAATAATGATGTTTCTGCTTTAAATATACTTTCTGAAAGAGCTATTTCTCCATTATTTTTTTAATAATATATTGAAGGAATATTCAAGAGATGGGCAAATGCAAGCTTTTGCACAAGAATTGCAATATATGGGATTGTTAAAAAGCATCATATGCAAATTTTTGGATATGATGATATTTCATATTTGAATAATTCAGCATCTTATTTGAATAATTTAAAATCTATAACATCAAAAATGAGAGATTATAGAGAACCTATTGATTTTTGATTTATAATTTTATAATCTGTAATATAAAATAAAACCCAAATTATTAAACTTATTGTTTAACATTTGGGTTTATTTTTATATCTCTCGTCTCTATTTATTTCATATTCTGACTTACTTTTTAGAATAATCTACCTCTGGTATTACCTCTTTATTTTTCCATAATGGTTTCATTATTCTTTTTCTTTAATAGAATCAAACTCTCTCTTTTTCTATTGCTTTTACATCTTTTAAAGCATTTAATAATTCATCATCTATTTTTCTATCTTCTTGAGTTAATGAATAACGATGTTTGTCTTCATTTTCAATACCAGGTACATCTACTTGATTAACTATACTAAAAGAAACTTTTTATTGGTTGGCCTAATAATTGTGAAAAATTTTGAATTTTTTAAAACTTTCAATTAGCTTATTCATTGGTTCCTCCTTCTCAAACTATTTTTATTTTTAGCATATCTTTACATAAAATGCAATATTTTTGTAATATTTTCTTTTAAAATCTATGATATTTTTAATTTATTTATTTTTCTTACTTGAAATAATCAATATTTATAGTATAATATCAACATGACTAATAGATTTACGGAGGATAATATTTTGTTTGAACAAGAAGAATCAAAACTTACAAAAGATACAATTAAAATTAAAGTTATAGGCGTTGGTGGAGGTGGCAACAATGCTGTTGGTCAAATGTTGACTAGTCCCTATTGAAGGTATTGAATATTATATTGTTAATACTGAAAAGGGAGTTATTGATAGATCAAAAATTTAGGTATAAATGCTATTCAAATAGGTCCAACTGTTACATCTGGTCTTGGAGCTGGTGCTAATCCTGAAATTGGTGAAAGTGCTGCTAAAGAAAGTCTTTCTGAAATTGATAAAAATTTTTAGATGGTGCTGATTTAGTATTTTTAACTGCTGGCATGGGTGGTGGCACTGGTACTGGTGCTATACCTATTATTGCTGAAGAAGCTAAATCTCGTGGAATTATTACAGTTGCTATCGTTACGCTTCCTTTCCTTTTTGAAGGAAGACTTAGAAGAACTAAGGCTGAAAATGGTATTGAGAAATTAAAAGCCTTATGTTAATTCTTTAATTGTTATTTCTAATGATAGATTATTGAAAAATTCTGACCAAAATATATCTATAATTGATGCATTCAAATTAACTGATGATGTTTTGAAAACAGGCTGTTGAATCAATTAGTGATTTAATTAATTCTGTTGGTGATATAAATATTGATTTTGCTGACATTCAGACAATATTAGGTTATGAAGGTTATGCTTATATGGGTATCGGATCTTCTTCTAGTGAATGTAAAATTGAAGATGCTACACTTGATGCTTTATCTAATCCTTTGACTGAAGCTAAACTTACAAATGCTAAAGGTGTTATATTTAATATTTGTGGTAGTGAAGATATTGGACTTGAAAGATATTAATCGCAGTGTGAAAATTATTTCTTCAAAAGTTGATTCTGATGCAAATATTATTTTTGAGTGCTGTTATAGATCCTTCACTTGGTGATAAAGTTATTATTACGATTATTGCTACTGGTGTTGATAAAGGACCTGATATTATAACTGATAAATAGGAGTTTGATATGAATTGTAAAGAATTTAATCTATTACAACTTGATATTTATGATGGTGATAATTTGATATTTTTCAGGAATGTCTGAAGATGTCCTGAAAATATTAAGTCTTTGCCTATAAAAATTAATGGTATTGATGGAAAAAGCTGATTGTTGAATTAGTAAAATAAATAAAGACCTTTTGATCTTATTCTCTTAATTTTTTTATTTGAATTTGATCAATTGGCCTTTTTTTCTTATTCTATTTCAAATTTTTACTTTTTCTGCAATGTTTTGCTATAAATTCTGAGTTTTTCGGCTTTTTATCAGAATCAAAATATTTGGCATCAAAAATATTTTTGATAACTCCTCCATATTTCCCTTTCAAATGTTATTGCAATTGCAGTTCTTATTGCTCTTTCAACTTTTTGATGATAATGTCTTATATTTCTCTGCTATTTCTGGATATAGCATTTTTGTTACTTCACTAATATATTCTACATCATTAACAACCATTTTTATTGCATCCCTAATGTAATAATATCCTTTTTAAATTTGCAGGCATGCACATTGAATGAATTATGTTTGTTATTATGATTTCTTTTTGTTTTTTCTTTATCTTCTGTGTTTAATTTTATAAATTCTTTTAGTACTTTCTTTTTAACAATTGTATTATTCATATAACATCCTCCCCAATTTTGTTGTGGTATTTTTTTACCAAAAACATTTTATCAAAGTTTGTTATATTTCTCAAGTATTTTTTTAATTTATTTTCCAAATTTTTAGATATCACAATATTACATTTCTTTCTATTATTCGACATTTATATGTTGAAAATAGTGTTTTATCTTCTTCTTTTTATTTTTATGTTTTGCTTTAACATTACTTGAATATTCTGTGTTGATGATTTCAATGTTATTTTTCACATATATATTTAAAATATTCAAATTCATCATATTCTATATAATATTCTAGAAGTTCTCCATACTTTAATTCAATTATTTGTGCATTTTCCAATGCTTGCTTACTTGAGTCTGTATAAGCTCTAACAAGTCCTCCAGTTCCCAATAATATTCCACCAAAGTATCTAGTTACAACTATTAGTACATTTACTAAATTATTTTTTTGAATCAATGTTAATATTGGTATTCCTGCAGTTCCACTTGGTTCTCTGTCATCACTACTTTTTCTATTTTTGTTTTACTTTCATTGTCATATACAATGTATGCACTAGCAATTATGTCTTGCATCACTATATTTTTTCTTATTTTATCTAACTTTTCTTTTGCATCTTGTTCATCTATAATTTTAATAATATTTGCTATAAATTTAGATTTTTACTTCTAATTCTGAAGTTGAATTAGATAAAATTGTGTTAATCACTATTTACCCCAATTTCCTGCTGTATATCCTGTAGAATATGCTATTTGCAAATTAAAACCTCCAGTATATGCATCTACGTCAATAATTTCTCCAGCAAAGTACAAATTTTTTTGATTAGTTTTGATTCCATTGTTTTGGGTTAATTTCTTTAACATTAATGCCTCCAGATGTTATTATAGCTTCGCTGATATCCCTAAATCCTCAATTTCTATAGAAAAAAATGTTTTCAATGTTCGTACTAATTTTTGTCTTTCGACTTTTTTTACTTCATTTACTTTTTGTTGATTTGTAAAATTTCTAATATTACTGGTATCATTTTTTGTGGTAATAGTTGATCTAATGAATTTCTAAATTCTTTATTTTTCTGTTTCAAAATCTCTTAAAATTCTTTCATCTAGCTTCTCATCGGTTAATGCTGGCTTTAAGTCTATTTCTATTCTTGGATTTTTAATTCTTGCCTAACTAAATGTGATGATGCACTTAAAATTATTGGTCCAGTTACACCATAATGTGTAAATAACATTTCCCTAAAGTCTTCGTAAATCAATTTATTATTATTAAATAGCTTTAGTCCTACGTTTCTTAAACTTAGACCTTGCATTTGTTGGCATTGAATTTTTGGATTCTTTTTGCAACTAGTGGTACTAGTGCTGGCTTTATTTGAGTTATTGTATGTCCTAGTTTCTTTTGCCATTTCATAACCATCACCTGTTGATCCTGTTAATGGATAACTTTTTTCCTCCTGTTGCTAGAATAATTTTTATCTGCAAAGAAATCTCCTTGTTTGTTTTTACTCCTATGGCTTCATTATTCTTTGTTATTATTTCTGTTGCTGATGTATTTGTTACTATTTCTACTCCAGATAATTCTTTTTCTAATGCATCTACAACATCTTTTGCTTTATCTGAAACAGGAAATAACGGTTTCCTCTTTCTAATTTTTACTGGTATGTTTAGTAATTTTAGAATGTCTTTATTTGTGAAGTTTTTAAATGAGCTATATAAAAATTTTTCCATTGCTAGGGACGTTTTTATGAATTCTGACATATCTACACCACTTGTTATATTACATCTTCCCTTACCTGTTATAAGCATTTTTTTGCCTAGAATTTTATTTTTCAATTATTGTTACTTGATTTTTCTTTTTGGATTTAATAGCGGCCAGCATTCCTGCTGGCCCTCCACCCTATTATTATTACTTTCATTTTATTCCTCTAAAATTCTTTCAACAACTTTCATTAGGCCCAATTTTCCATATTCATATGTTAATCCACCTTGTTGAAATGCTACATAAGGCTCTCTTAATGGCGCATCACAACTTAATTCTATTGATGATCCTTGTACAAATGCTCCTGCTGCCATTATTACTTGATCATCATAGCCAGGCATATCATCTGGTACTGGTAATGAATTTGAATCTATTGGTGATCCTATTTGAATTCCTTGTACATAGTTTATTAAGTCTTTTGCATTTCCAAATTCTATTGTTTGTACTATGTCTGTCCTTATATCAGTTGATTTTGGACTTACTTTATATCCCAAATTTTCCATTACTTTTTGCTGTTAATATTGCAGTTTTTAAACTACTTGATACAACACTTGGTGCCATAAATAAAGCCTTGTAGTATTTTTATTCATTCCTAATGATGGTCCTACTTCTCTTCCTTCACCTGGCAATGTTAATCTTTCTGCAACTAATTCAATTAAATTGTGCTTTCCTACTACATATGCATCAGTTTGGAGCTATACCTCCTCCTAGGTTTTTAATTAATGATCCTACTAAAAATATCTGCTCCTAAATCACTTGGCTCTATTTTGTTGTTAACTCTCCATAGCAATTATCAATCATTATTATTATTGAACTATCAACCTCACGTATTGCTTTTATTACTTTTTCAATTTTTTTCTAATGATATACTTTCTCTTAATGAATATCCTCTTGATCTTTGTATTTCAATTAATTTTATTTTTGATTTGGTATTTGATAATCTTTCTTGAATTCTTTCATAATCAAAGTCATTATCTATTAAATCAATTTGTTCATATTTTATTCCAAATGACTTTAATGAGCTGTTATTTTTCTGTTAAACCTATTACAGAATCTAATGTATCATATGGTTTTCCAGATATACTTAACATTATATCATTTGGACGAAGTAATCCAAATAATGTTACTGTTAATGCATGTGATGCTGATATAAATTGACCTCTTACTAATGCATCTTCTGTGTGAAAAATATCTGCATAAATTTTTTTCGATTACTTCTCTTCTAAATCTCCATAACCATATCCAGTTGTTTTCATTAAAATGTATTTCTGATACTTGGTTATTTTTGAAATGCTGATAATACTTTATCTGAATTATATTCACATATATCATCTATTATTGAGAACTGTTCTTTTAATTCGCTTTCTGCTTTAGTAATTATTTCTTTTACTTTTTATTAATCATTTTTCCTCTTATTCTATTCTTCTACAATGTCACCTGAATAAATTGAAAGTCCAATATTATCTGATACTAAATAATACTTTCTAAAAATTTAATTTTTGATGATGTTATTGTATATATTGGTTGTACGATTATATTTCCAGATGTATCAATTATTCCCCATTTTTCCATTTTGTTTAAATCCTGCTGTATTTCCATTTTTGCTCTGTTACTGCCTCATATCTTGCTGGAACAATTACTTGTCCTGATTTATCTACAAATCCCCACTTACCATTTTGTGTGTATGCATATATTTTATTATTTGGAAATAATTCTTTTATAGCTTGTTTGTCTTGCTTCTAATGTATAGTAGTTTACTGATTTGTCTGACTCTAATTTTATATAATTATCTGTTATTGACATTTGTGCATTTTCTAAACCTCTAACTACTTTTTGCATTCATGTCTATTAAATCTATTTGATTATTTTTTTAATTTTTGTTGCTTCCAATATTTCTGTTTTGTCTATTTTTGAGATTGTACTATATTCAATTGGAACAATTATTGATCCATTTGCATTTATTATTCCAGTGTATCCGTTTTTAGTAACAATAAAATAATTATCTCTATAATATTCTATGTATGCATAGTTTTCTTTTAATAATAAATTATTATTATATCCACAATATTATAATTGTTATTTTTGATCTATTATTATAGAATATTTATCTGTTGCTTTTAATAAACTTACAAATTTTGTATCAATTTTTATTTCCTTTGGCATCAAATATTAGAGATTGATTTCCTTTTTATTGCATTTATATATATTCCACCTATTGTTATTTCATCATAATCCATTGGAACAATAGCTTTTCCATCTAAATTATATACCCCTTTTGCTTGTTGCTTTCTACATATAAATAATTGATTTAGTGTATTATAATTAATGTCTTCATATTCGTTTTTTTAATAATTGTTTTTTTATTTTTATTTATTCCATATTTACCATTAACTGATGTTATTAAATATGCATTTTTACTATCTGTTATTTCGTTAATTCTTGATAATTGTGTATAAATTGGTTCTATTATGATCTTACCTTTTTGAAGTTGTGTATCCATATTTATATCCATTGTCTGTCTTTGTTCTTATAATAAATCCATCATTTTTTTATATCCATCTTTATCATTATAATATCCATCTGCATTAACGTCATCATAGATTGGCTTTTAATATAACCTGTTCCTTTTATATTAATTATTCCATAATTTCCTTTTGATTTGATTTTTAATGTACCTTCTCTAAAATCAACTTTTTGGATATCTTCATAGTCTGCATTTGTGATTTTTTACCATTAAAGTCTATTAAACCATAACTATTTTTGCTTCTGTACTTTATCTGTTTTTTCATAAGGTATTGAGCTAATTGTTTTTATCTAATTCAATTGCTGAAAACATCTTCATAGAAGTTAATAGTTGTTCTCCTTTTGAATTTATAATTTTATTATTCTTTGAGTCATCTTTTTCCTTTATAATAAAAAAATCTTTTTGGATTTGGAATATCAATTTTAGCATATTTTGCGTCTATTACATTGTTTCCATCTTTATCAATAACTCCGTATAACCCATTTACTTCGTATACATAATATTTAATATCTTCATTTTTTTATTGTTTCTATTGTATAGTTATATTTGTTGTTGTTAATATTGTTTTATTATAAATATAATTCCTATTATAAATAGTGCAATTATTAGAATTAATATGCCTTTGTTGTTTCCACTACTCTTCTTATTTGCCATTTCGCCCTCAATATATAATCTCATGTTAATTATATATTTTGAGCTGTTTAATGTCAATTTAGTTTTTCATTTAAAATGATAATTAATTTATGATTTGTCCTACTACACATCTTGAAACTTTTTGGCAAATCTTTTACATTTGTTAAAAGCATTATTTGTTCTTTATTGGCTTGTTTTATTCTTTCCTTTTCATTACTACTATTTTTATTTTTCAACAATTATATATTTATATACCTTATCATTGTATTGATATATTAATTGATCTCCAATTTTTAATTCTGATATCTTTTTCGAAAATATTTATTTTCTTCATTTACTATTGATTTTAGGACTATCAATTCATCTATTTTATTATTTGATTTCATGTGTCCTATCGAACTGTTTTATTATATGCTCATCCCAACCATCTTCTATTCTTCCTTTTTATATTTAATGTTGGAAATTCAATATTCCATATTTTGATTTCTTCCTTTTTGTCATTGTTGAGAATTGATTTTTTTACTATTCTCAATTACTTCTTTTCTTTCTGCTATTTTTTATTACATTCTTTTTCATTTTTCGACATCAAAAATAATGCTGATAACAGAAGACTAGCTTCCATTATCAGCATTATTGCTGCGATTATTAGTATAATAATTATAATCTTATTATTCATTTTACTCCTTTTATTCTTTATCTGCTGAATTTATATCGCAGTAAAATTCCACCCATTAGGAAAATTCTTAACACCATATTTATTATTGTAATTATTCATAATTGCTTTTTATCAAAGCTAGGCCAATTCCTGTTCCACCATTTTTCACGTGTTCTCGCCGTATCTGCTTTATAAAATCTTCCCCAAATCTTTTTATAATTTCTTTTTGGTATATTATTTCCTGTATTATATACATATAGTCTAATTTTTATCATTTACCTTTTCAGTTCTAATTGATATTTTCTTTTCACCATTTTTCATCACAATTTTTTTATAGCATTTGTAAAAATTGCTTATGATTTGTTCTATACAATCTTCATCTGCATAAACCATATTTATTTCGTCTGAATCAAAATCAATAGTTATGTTTTTCTTGTAATACTCTGTTTTCTCTTCTTATTTTCATTATTAATTAATTTCGTTAAATCGAATTTTTGTATCATTAAACTTTCTCTCTTTATATTCTAGCTTCATTAGCTCTAATAGTTTTTAACTAATTCATCCATTTTCTTTGCTTCATCTTGAATTACTTCTGCATAAAATTTTCTTGATTCTTCATCTTTATTAACATTATCTATTAGTCCTTCAGAATATCCTTGAATTAAAAGCTATTGGAGTTTTTAGCTCATGTGAAACATCTGAAATAAATTGTTTTCTCATTTCATCTACTTTTAATTTTTTTCTTCAACTTTTCTTTCTAACTCATTATTATTTGCTCGTAATTGTTCAAGTGTTCTCTCTAATTTATCTGACATTACATTTATATTATGTCCAATTTCTCTTAGTTCGCTATAATTAATTCTTTCATCAAAATTTTTCACTAAAATCAAGTTTTTGCCATTTTACCTGTAATCGTTTGAATTCTATTAATTGGTTGTACTATCTTCTTAGTAAAAATCGATGATCCTATTGCAGAAAGTATCACTAGTGCAATGCCTATCATTCAATTGTCTCATTAGCTACTTTAATGTTTTTCCTTTATTGGTCCCATTTGAATTTTAATATATTATGTCTCCATTTCTTAACTCTGATTCAGCTAATATATATCCATTTTTATATTTACTTAAAACTTCTTTTTAATTTTATTCCATTTACTTCTTGCACAGACTTTGCAAATAGGGTCCCTTTTATCTTGTTTTACTTCTTCAGAAATTCTATCATTAGAAGTGTATTTTTATTAGCCCACTTGCTTCTTCTATGTAGATATCTAAAGTAATTTAATGTTTCTATTTCTCTAATCTTTTTATTTCGTTCATATTCTGTCAAATCGTCATCTTCATAGTAACTATTTATAATATCAACAATGTTCTTTTAGATTATATGCTTTTGTATAATAATATACATTTTCTGATACTAAATTATTTAATATTATTAAGCATAATATTATTGCAATCGTAAATGTGCATAAAAATGCATATAACTTAAATCTTCTTGTTTTGACTTCTACTTGCATATCAAATTTTTTTGTTTTTCATAAACATTCCCTACTATTATTTTATTTCAAATTTATAACCTACACCTCTCATTGTTTTTAATGTACTTTCCTTTTTCCTAATTTATGTCTTATTTTTCTTTTATATGACTATCAATTGTTCTTGAATCTCCATAATAATCATAGTTCCATACATTATTTAAAATTTTTGTCCCTTGATAATGCAATATTTTTCATTATCTAATAAATATTTTAGTAGTTCATATTCTCTTAAACTTAATTCAATTTGTTTACCATCTCGGTGATATTTCTTCCTTCTGTGTCTATTTCTATACCATCATAATTTTTTTCTTTTCAACTTCTTTTGAGAAGTTCTTTGAAGTATTGCTTTTATTTTAGCGATTAATATTTTTAGGGCTAAATGGTTTTGATACATATTCGTCTACACCTAGCTCATATCCGAATAATTCATCTTGTTCTTCAGATCTTGCTGTTAACATTATTACTGGTACATTTGAGATTTGACGTGTTGTCTAAGTGCTGACCATCCATCTTGCTTTTGGCATCATTACATCTAATATAACTAATTTTTATTTTATTTATATTTGCTTCAAATTGTTCTACTGCTTCTTCCCCATCTGCTGCTTCTATTACAGAATATTCTTCTTGTTCTATAAAAATCTTTTTATTAGTTTTCTAATTCTAGATTCATCATCTACTATTAATATCATTTTTATCGTTCATATAACTCTCCTTAATTATTATATTTGTTACATTATAATTTTTCCATTTTGTCTTTTTTTGTAACTAAATTATGATATTTCATAGCTATTTTTATTATTATTTCTATACTAATGCAAGCATTTCGCAATTTCTTGTATGTCTTATATATATCTTATCTTTTTAATATTTCTATAACATCAAATCTTATATTAAATTCGTTCAAATGGTTTAAAAAAATACATAGTAGGATGCTGTTGATACTATATGCTTTTGTTTTATACTATTTACAGCCTCTATTGGTTCACCATATCTATTACTTGTTCTGGTTTTTACCTCTATAAATATAATTTGTTCTTTTTCTTTTTGCTATTATATCGATTTCACCTGATTTACATCTGAAATTTTTGCTCAATTATTGTATATCCCAGTCTTTGTAAATATTTTTATTGCTATTTTTTTCACCTTCTTGTCCTAAGTTCTTTTTATAAAACATTTTTTTAACATCTTCTTTCACTTTATATTTTTATAACATATCTTCCTCCAGGAAGATTTATTACTTATCTTCTAACTCAAGCATTACTAATGTTGTATTTACTTCTGATCTTGTTTTTCCGCTTCTTTCAATAATTTCATCGACGAGTTGATGGAATATTTCCTATAGCATAATAAATATCTTTATATTTACTGTTTATCTCTTCTTCTTTTCTTCAAGTCCTATATAGTTTATAATGTCTAATGGTGAGGTTACTAAATTTTGCTCCATTTGATATTAATTTATTACATCCTAAGCTTAAAGGGTCTGTTAAATTTCCTGGTATGCAAAACACTGGTTTTTGATTGTTTTTATCATAAGATTTGCAGTTATTAGACTTCCACTATTTGCTCTCCTTCCCACAACTAGAACTCCTAGTGACATTCCACTTATTATTCTATTTTCTATGTCTAAATTTGCTCATATCTATCTCTTGTTCTGGTGGATATTCACTAATTATTAGTCCATTATTTTTAATATTTTTTTCTACAAGTATTTTCATTTTCTTTTTGGATAAATATGATTAAAAGCCTGATGCTAATACTGCTATTGTTTTTTCCTTTATCTACTAATGAATATAAATGTGCTATTGTATCTATTCCTCTTGCTAAACCACTAATTATGCATATATCATTTTCTGATAATGTTTTTGAAAAATCTTTTTGTTATTTCTATTCCATATTTGTCTGCATCTCTTGATCCTACAATTGCTATTATTTCATTTTTTTATTTAATAGTTCGATATTTCCAATCATATATAATGCTTTTTGGTTTATTTGTAATATTTTTAATCTTTCTGGAAAATTTGAATCTGTATTCTCTATCTTTATTACATCATAACCAAAAATTTTATTTTTCATTCATTTATTCTCCTTCTATATATTTTGTATATATTTGTTTTATATTTTATCGCTTCAATAATATGTTTCTTATGTATATCTTTACTTTCATCTAAATCTGCAATCGTTCTTGCTATTTTTTTAATATTTTTAAATATGATCTGATACTTAAACTATATTTTTAAAAGTTTGTTTTAAAAATTCCTTCTGTTTCATCATCTATTTTTGCAATATTTTTATATGTTTTTCTTCTAATTCTGAATTAGTTGTTATTCCATCATATTTATAACGTTCTAGTTGTATTGCTTTTTGCTTTTTCTATTCTTTTGCTTAATTATTTTTGAAGATTCTTCTTTCCTTTCTTTTTAATGTATTATATTCAATATTACTACACTCTATTGTTATATCTATTCTATCTGTTATTGGTCCACTTAACTTTTGCTCTATATTGCTTTCTTTCTAAATTAGTGCATTTACATTCTTTAATCGTTGTCCCTCTATACCCACATTTACATGGATTTGTTGATAAAATCAATAATGAATTGCATGGATATGTAACTTTTTATTATTCCTAGTTAATGATATTTCTTTATCTTCTATTGGGTTTCTCAATGATTCCAATGTATTTTTTATCAAATTCTAACAATTCATCTAAAAATAAGACTCCATTATGTGCTAATGTAATTACTCCTGGCTTTTGGATTGTTTCCACCTCAATTAATCCTGTTTTACTGTATTGAATAATGTGGATTCAGAAATGGCCTTGTCGTCTTTAATTTATCCTGATTTTCTACTAAATCGCTTATTTTATTGATTTCTAAAAACTCTTCATAGGTTAACTTTGGCATTATAGATAATACTCTTTTTGGCTAACATCGTTTTTCCATTACCTGGTGGGCCTATTATCATACAATTATGGTGTCCTGCAACTGCAATTTCTAATGCTCTTTTTGCTTCTTGTTGCCCTTTTACATCTGCAAAATCTAAATAGTTTTTCTTTTTCAATATTGTTGATAATATTTTCTTCAAAAATCTGTCCTTTTTCATTTCTAAATCGATTTTTGAATATAAATATTTTATTACTTCATTTAAATTTTTGGCCCCTAGTATTTCAATATTATCTATTATTGATATCATGTCTAAATTTTTCGTAAGGCACTATTATTTTTCTATTCCACTTTTTAGCTTCTAGACATAATGGTAAAAATTCCTTTTGTTCTTTTTAATTTTTCCATCAAGTGATAATTCACCTATAAATGCTATTTTTTTGATAAATCTCTATTTTCTTTTAATATATTGCTACTTTTTAAAAATGCCTATTGCTATTGATAAATCATAGTGTGAACCCACCTTTTTGATTTCTGCTGGTGATAAATTAATTATTATTCTTTTTGATTGTAGTTTTATTCCTGAATTTTTGAATTGCAGTTTTTACTCTATGTCTTGCTTCTTTAATGCTTGAATCAGGCATACCTATTATTTCAAATCGTGGAAATCCAGGTGATATATCAACTTCTGTTTCTATTTTTTACTGGGTTTATTCCTTCTAATCCTAATGTGTTTATTTTTTAGTAATCATCTTTGCTCCGTTTGGTAGTATTTTTCCATTATGATATTTTTCTAATGATAAAATTGTCAATGAAAAACTATATTCAAAATAAATACAATAAATTATACCTAATACAATCGAGATATTTTTAATATCTCGATTTCTTTTATTTTGGTCTTGCTATTAAAAGCTTTAATTTTTTATGCCTTCTGCTGTAAACATTTTTTTCATGTTCTGTTTCCACATTATTTTTGATCTTTCCAAAAATTATCTTCTGAATGTAAATCATATGTCTTGCTTATTATTTCATATCCTGCATTCTCAAAATATTCTAGACTTGCTTTTAAATAATTCGTCATCATCTGTTTTAAAATATATTTCGCCTTTTAGAAAGTTTTTATATACTAATAAATTTCTATCAAAAGTTAATCTTTTTTTGTGATGTTTGCCTTTTTGGCCATGGATTACAAAAATTTATATATATACGTTTTATTTCATCATTTGGTCCTAGTATTTCTGAAATATTTGAAATATCATATCTTACAAGTTTAATGTTCTTTACTACTTTTTGCTTTTTCTATTTCATCTTCAATTTCTTCTTTATCAGTTGATTTTTCTGATTCCATAAGCTACTTCAATATTTCTTTTTGCCATTCCTAGCATAGCGTCAATTAAGTCTACTGCTATATAATTAATATTTTGGATTTTTCAATTGATGATTGACTTACAAAAGTTTCCTTTTCCACATCCTAATTCAAGTCTTATTTCATTATCATTTTCAAATGCTGTTTTTCCATTTGTTTCTATATTCTTTTGGATTATCTATGTAAAAATGGGCTTGTTTCCAATTCTTCTCTTGCCCAAGGTTTGAATCTTATTCTCATATTAATATTGTCTTCCCCAAATGACCATTTTTGTTGCTGGTTTTCCACAGATCGCACATTTATCATCTAAATGTTCTTGTTCAAATGGCATACATCTTGATTTTTGCACCTGTCTCTGCTTTAATTTTTTCTTCACAGGCTTCATCTCCACACCACATCGTTTTGATAAATCCTTGATTTTTTTCCATCTGTTCTTTAAACTCTTCTAGACTTTTTAGCTGATGTTGTTTTTATTTTTCCATGTTTTTCTTTTACCCTATTAAACATGTTTATTTGAATTTCATCCATTAATGATTTTTATTATTTCATTAATTCCAGCTATTGAAATAACTTGTTTTTTTCAAAGTTATCTCTTCTTGTTATTACACATTGGTTATTTTCAACATCTCTTGGTCCAATTTCAATTCTAACTGGAACACCTTTCATTTCCCAATAATTAAATTTGTATCCTGGTGTATAATTGTCTCTATTATCTATCTCGACTCTTATATCACTTTCTTCTAATTGCTCATATATAGTTTTTTTACTGCTTTTTTGAACCTCTTCATTTTCTTGCTTTATTGGTACTATTATCACTTGTGTTGGAGCTACTGCTGGTGGTAATTTTAAGCCTCTATTATCTCCGTGTGCCATTATTATTGCTCCTATTAGTCTAGTTGTTATTCCCCATGATGTTTTGATATGCATACTCTAATTTTTCCATTTCTATTTTTTTAAATTTAATATCAAATGGAATAGTAAAATTTTGTCCAAAAATAATGTGATGTACCTGCTTGAAGTGCTTTTTCCATCATGCATCATCGTTTCTACTTGTATGTTGAATCTGCTCCAGCAAATTTTTTTCTGATTCTGTTTTTGTCCTTTTTATTACTGGTATTGCTAAATATTTTTTTCAATAATGTCAGCATATACGTTTAACATTCTTTGTGTAAATTCTTCTGCTTCTTTTTGCTGTTTCATGTATTGTATGACCTTCTTGCCATAAAAATTCTCTTGATCTAAGAATTGGTTTTAGTTTCTTTTTCCCATCTAATGACGTTACACCATTGATTATAAAAAAATGGTAAGTCTCTCCATAATTTAACCATTTTGAATACATATCACAAAAGATTGTTTCTGATGTTGGTCTTACTACTAGCTTTTCTTCTAATTCTTTTTGTCCACCTTTAGTTACCCATGCTACTTCTGGTGCAAATCCTTCAATGTGATCTTTTTCTCTATTTAATAGACTTTCTGGTATTAATGATGGCATTGCTACATTTTTTTACCCTTGTTTTCTAAACATTTTTATCTGCTATTTGTTGAATATTTTTCCCAAATTGCATATCCATAAGGTCTATATGATATAAATCCTTTTTACTTTTGTATAATCACATAATTCTGCTTTTTATTACAATGTCTGTATACCATTGTGCGAAATCATCTTCTATATTTGTTATATCTTTTACAAATTCATCTTTATTTTTACTCATTATTCTTCTCCTTAATCTCTTTTTCATCACTTTTTATTTCTTCATGATTCGTGGGGGATGGAGCCTCATTATTTTTCTTGATTTCTTCAACTAAATCATCTATTACAATTTGTTGATTTGAATCCATTTTTAAATCTTGGCAAATCTGGCAAATCTTCCAATGATTTCATTCCAAATTTTTAAGAATTCTTCTGTTGTTTTTATATAACATTGGTTTTTCCTGGTAAATCAGATTTTTCCAGCTTGTTCTATCAAATTATATTCTTGTAATTTATAAATTGTTGCACTGAATCAACACCTCTTATTGTTTCTATATCGAATTTTGTTGCTTTTCTTATTATATGCAATTATTGCAAGGGTTTCTAGTGCTGCTTGTGATAGTTTTGGTTCTATTCTTTTTATCAAACGCTGGATATAAATATTCATAATATTCGCTTTTAGTTGTTAATTGATAGCCATCATTAATAATGATTATTTCAAATCCATGTTTTGGATTTTTTTATAATCTTCATTCATTTCATTAATTATTTGCTTTATTTCATCTTCAGTTAATTCTAATATTGATTGTAATTCTGTAGTTTTAACTATTCTTGCTGTTGCAAATAATAATGCTTCAATTATTCCTTTTGCTTGATCCTTTTCCAACTTCTTTCCCTTGCTATATATTATGTAAAAATTATAACATAATAACTCTTTATTTTTCAATAATTGTGCTTTTTGGCCAATTTAAAGTTTTTTTATATTTTTTTCCTTTTGTATTTTTTATATTTCTTTTATATTTCATTTTAACTTATTTATTGATTGTGTTTATTATTATCTATATAATCTCATTAAATTTGGAGGTGATTATTTTTGCCTAATAAAGTATTTAAAAAAATTTTGAAATTATAAAAGGTTCTAATTCAGATTTTAAGAAATTTTCTAAAACTTCTGATTATTTGCCTTTCGAACTTAATTCTTTAATTATTTCTAAAGATAAAAACCAGGATGTAATTATTCCTGATGAATCTATTAATCCTACTTTTCACTTAGATTAAAAGACCCTAAAGTATTAGTTATTTTACTTTAGGGTCTCTTTTTTATATTTCAGTTGCTCCTATAATTCCCGCTTCATTCATTAGTTTTGCACAAATTATATCTATTTTACTTGTTTTTATTAAATCTATATTCCTTTATTTTTTTGCTTCTAATTTTGGGATAAAATATATCTTGGTAATATACAAAACTGCCTCCGATAGCGATTGCCTCTGGTTCAAATATATTAACTATGTTTGCAATTCCACATCCTAAATAATCAATATATTCGTCTACTAATGATTTTTATGTGCTTATGATCAATGTTTTTCTCTAATATATTTTTGTATTTCTTCTGCTTTCATATCTTTTGGTAATGCTAATTCTTTTTGACTTTTTCTTTAAATCTTTTCATTGAAGCATATGTTTCGAAACATCCATAATTACCACAATTACAATAATTACCTCCTTTTTCGATTACCATATGTCCTAATTCAAATCCAGAATTATTTGTTGGCTCTAGTAATTTACCTTGTAGAAATACGGCGCTTCCTACTCCTGTTCCTATACATAAAAAAATACTGCGTCATTATATTCTTTTAAGGCTCCAAATTGCTTTTTCTGCTATTCCTGCACATTTTCCATCATTTTTTTATTGCTCTTTGTACAATGATATTTTTTTCTTTTAAAATTTTTCCTATATCAAATTTTTTATTTTTAAATTTACTAAATTTCTTAATTCTGTTTTACTTGGATTTCCAGGTGCTGCAATTCCGATTTTTTTCAATTGACTTAATTGATAAATTATATTTTTTTAATAATTCTGAAATCATTTTATAAATTGATTCTAAAATGAAATTTTTTACTTTAATTTCTGTGTCAAACTTTGATATATCTATATCTATTGATTTTTTTGTGATAATAATTTACCATTATCCTTTACTAGGCCTATTCCAATATAGGCTTCCACCTATATCTATTCCTATTTTCATTTGTTCTCCATTATCTAAAATTTTTCTATTATATATAAAATTAATAATATTATATAATTAGATATTCCAATATATGCACTTATTGGAATTTTTTTCTTTGTAGATTTTTATATATTTTTCATTAAAATTGTTTTAAATCCTATTATTAATAGTGTAGTTGATATTGTTAATATCATTGCAATTTCAGTTACAAAAGAAATTCATTATTAAGATTAAAAATATATTATTAAATAAGTATTGATGTCTATTTTTCTTTTTGCAAAAATTGTGCTGACTAATGCCGTAATTATGAATACTATCATATATATTATTATATGAGTTGGCCTAAATTCTTTATCATAAATATATTTAAAAAAATAATATTTATCATACTAATTATTATTCCAAATATTATGATTTGATCATTTAATGTTTTATATCTTAAATCTATTAATATTATAGTTGTTAGAAATATTATGTACATTCCACCTATTATTAATTCTAGGATTTTTATTATTGTTATAGTATTTATAGTTAAATTATAAAAATAATCCTAATAATACAAATAATATTCCTGATATTATTTCTAATATTATTTTGCTTTTTATCTATTTTATTTTTACAATATTTACATTTTTCCATTTAAAAATATATAGCTTAAAATTGGTATTTGGTCATATATTGTCAATTCTTTATTACATTTCTCACAAAATGCTCTTTTTCTTCCATGATATTTTTTTAATGGTAATCTATATGCTGTTAATTCAGCAAAACTTCCGCAGAATGCTCCTATTATAAATAAAATCGTATATAAAAATATATTCATATTTCTTATTTCTCCTACTTCTAAAAAAGTTACCTTTATAATTCTTCGTGCCTATACTTAAAACTTTTTAGATTTATTTTTAAGTTCACTTCAAATTTCAGGTAACCTTCTTTTATTAGTTGACTAGGAATTATATTCTTAGTTATTTGTTGTGTTTGTTGTGTTTACTTTATTTGTTATTACAACACTTTGTCCTTGGTGTGTTTTTGGTTTAAATATTCCAACTTGCTAGCTGCCATATTCTTGTTATCCCTGCAATTAATAATAATACAATAATTGCGATAACTAAAACTATTAATGTTACTCCACTTTCCTTATTTTTTTCATATTTCTTTTCTCCTTTGTGCATTAATTTGTTTTTACACTACTTGTTACAACTTTTTAGTTGATGTATTTGTTTTATTCATATTTATTTTATCATTATTCGTTTTTGTTTGTAAAAGTTGTTTTTATCAGTATTTTTTTCTTCTGTTTTTGTTTCTGTATTTATTTCGAATGGATCTGGTCTTTCTTTATTATAATTTTTGCTCTGTTTATATATTGTTAAATCAGAATTGTTTACTTCATATATATTATCTTTGTCTGTATCATCATTCTTTATTATACTTTGTTTTTGGTATATATTCTTTTACTTGTGTTGGTATGATTTTATTCATTTGAAAAAAATTGTTCTTTGATAACAATTAGTATGATTATAAATAAAATAATAATAATAAGTGATAAAAAAATACTTTTTTAATGTATTTTTCTGCATTACTTTCTCCTTATTTATCTTCTAATATTTTTACATTTTCTTATTTGAAATTTTGCTTCATCTTTTTTCATATTAAAAATTTGAAACTTTTAAAATTATTTTTCGATATCATACATAAAATTAGCTATTCCTAAATATGGTCCAGTTCTTTGTAATATCAAAAATTCTTTTGAAATATCTGTGAAAATCTTCTATTGTCATTTTTAAATTTACACCATTCTTTTTGCATTTTCTTCTATTTTACTCCAAACATATTCTTTAGTATATGTTTTTAATCTTGATTGAGTTATTTTTTGCTTCTTTTAAAGTTTCAGTATATTCTTGCTTTTCTTGTAGAAATTAATTTTTTTCATTTGCATTTATTTTTGTCACTAATTCTTGATAATCTCTTGTTTCATCATTTGCTTTATCTATTTCATTTTGTAAATCATTATATGATTTAATTGTTTTCTTCTATACTTGCTACTTTAAATTTTTCCTATTGATATTCCAAATTTTAATGAGATTCCAATTAGTAAAATAAATACTAGAAATATGAATATTACTAGTGTTTTTCATTTTGTCCTCCGTAATTATTTTATCTCAACTTCAATTGAAGCTTGTTTTGTATTTAAATCAATATCTGACATTTTTTTATATTTTTTTAAGACATTACTATTTTCTAAATCTTTTTAAAATTTTCTATTGATGCTTTATCGTCTGATTGAATAATTAGTGTAAATTTAGCTGTCTTATTGTCTTCTCCGTCTGTGCCTTCAATTGACTTGATTTCAATCAATTTTACATTTTTAGGAATTGTATAATATATTTGATTTAATAAACTATTTACTTTTGTTTTCTTATCCTCTATAGGTGTATTTGATTTTGCTGTTGCATATTCGGTTATTATTGATTCTATTTTTGCTTATCTTCTTTTGCTTTTTTCTATTTGTGTTGTTGCATAATTAGATATATTATCAATTTTCTTTTGTTTTGATTTAATTTGATAATTTAATAAATAATTTCCTGATATATATATTATAAATATTGATATTATTATTAAACAATCTATTATTATATTTGATTTTTTATTTGGATTCTTTATTAAAATAATTTTATTTTCAAATTTTGCATCTCTAAAATTTAAAGAATCTTCATTTGTTAATCCTTCAATTGCCAATGAAATTGCCGCATTATATTCTATAAATTTTGCTGTTATTATTTTGTATAAAATATGGCATTAAAATTTTTAATTTCTGTTTTTGAAATAAACGCTTAAAATAAATATCAATATTTTTATATTTGCACCAAATCCTGTTAAATATATTTCATCTATTTTTTCCAAACTTATTTATAACTCTTTGTAAAAATTCTGATATTTTTATATAATAACGGAATAATTACTTTTTAATCTTTCATCATTTTTATCTTTATTTTTGATTTGCATCTGTATATATTGTTGTGTTTTTTGATTGTTTCGTATAATTTTACAAAACTTCTTTCTTGGTGTACTAGTTTTTGAAAAATTTCATACATATCATGTTCTAACTTGGCTACTCCATCAATATTTCCATTTATTAATGTTGTTAATGTTACAACTTCTTCTAAATTTATAATTACTATGTTCTTGTCAATTTTATTTGTTACTAAATTTGGTAGTGATGTCGCTATTGGTGTTATTTTTATCTATTATTGATGGATTTTTCAAACCTTTTATATACATTGTATAGATTATTTGCATAATTATAAATATATCTTGCTTTTCTTTGATTATTATTTTTTCAAAGATATATCTTCCTATAATTTCATTATTACATATATTATTTTTATACAATATTCTGAAAATTCAAAGTCTATATCTTGTTTTATCAATATTTGTATAAATTCTAGAATAATAATATTCTTCATTTATTGTATTTGTATTTATTATTGCCTTTTCGCTTTTTGTTTCTTGAATAATTTGATTTATGACTGCTTTAGGATTTCTATCATATATTTTACACCTAATGCTTTTTACTTTTTATTTTTATTGCCGTCGTTTTTGAATTTTTTTGCATATCTAATAAAATTATTAGATATGTTTTAATCCTAAAGCTTTCTTTCATAAGTTTTCTCCTATGTATTCTTGTATTGTCATATTTTTCCTGACGCAACACTATGTTAATTTTATAATAACAATAATAAATGTCAATAACATACTTCTTTTTGTAAATTATTTGTAATCTGCAATATATTTATTTTTCTCTATCATAAGTCTGCTCGACTTCTTCATTTACCTTATATTGGTGTTCAATATTATCTGTTAGAGTATCTACTTTATTGTAAATTTTTTCTAAGTAATCTACAATTTTTTCGTCTTTTTGATTTATTTTGGTGATTAAATCTTCCTTTTTCTTGATTTTTGTAATTGGACTTTTCCATATATTATTTTTAAATCTTAATTCTCTTTCAATGAATTTTTTTATTGGTGGATAAATTTCTATTGCTGTATTTGTGTATATTATTGCTTTTTCTATATCTCCTTCTATTATTGCTATTTTTGCTAAATAATAATATGCGTATGATGCAATCTTTTTCATCTTCTGATTCTTTTTGTTCATAAAAATATTTCTTTGCTTCATTATAATCTCTTAATATCATATTTATTTGTCCAATATTCAACTTCGATATTGCTTCATAAGAATTAATCTGTGCTGCTTTTTCATAATTTTTCTTTTGCTGCTATAAAATCATTTAACATTGTATATGTCATTGCCATATTATAATACAAATCATAATCTCCAATATTAGTTTTTAACATTTTTCTGATATATGTTTAATGACTCTTTATATTGTTCATTATCATAATAGGCTATGCCTAGCATCATTTTTGCTTTATAATTATCTGGATCCTTTTTTTATTAAATCTTCTAAAATTTCAACTTGTTCTTCTTTTTTTATTTTTGAATTTTAAATATTTTTGCTAATTCATAATATATTTTCAAAATTATTTGTTGTTGTTCTATAACATTTATATATTCTTCTTCTGCTTTTTCATATTGTTCATTTAATTCATAATATTTTTGCTAACCTTCTATGCCAAAGCTGGATCTATTGGGTGCTGTTCAATTTTTCAAGATATAATCTCTTGTTTTTATTGAATTACTTGCAATTTTTATACTATAATAGACATCTACTATATTTATTTTTATGAGTTAAAAATTTTATTCCAATTGATGGTATTATTCCCATAAAAATAATGATAATATCTATAATTATTATTTTTTTCTTTTGTTAATATTAAATACATTGCTAATATTATTATTGAAGTAATTTCAAAAATCATTTCAATAATATAATTACTTTCTTTTTGTTCTTATATATTTTATTATATTAATTGATAATAGAAATAGTATTATCAATAATATTATTGCTTCTATCATTTGAATCCTCTCCTTATTTTTGCTATTATAACATAGTGTTTTTTTGCAGTAAATATGCGTTAAAGTGTTGACAAAAACAAATTAATGTATTTATAATATTAATTGTCTAGTGAGACGATGCAGTCATGGCGGAACTGGTAGAGCACAGGACTTAAAATCCTGCGGACTAATACTCCATCCCGGTTCGATTCCGGGTGACTGCACAAAATAACAGGTTAGAATTTAATTCTAACCTGTATTTTTTTATTTTGATAAAATATTTGTTTTATGAAATAATTTAGATTTACTACATATTTCGTATTTAATGTATAACACTTATTTTAAAATGCAGTTGAAAATCCACTTTCCTTAACAAGTTTTCCATTTCTTAAGCATTCACATGCTGTTTTATTTATTATCCATTCTCCTTCTATCTCGCCATTTCCTGCAATCCAAACTGTATGTTCAATGTCCTTTGGCTTTACAGAATATTTAACAAAAGCTAATATGTCTTCTGGGCTATATTCTCCATTTTCATTAAATACTTGTTTTTCAGAATCTGATAATATTTTTACTTCATCTACTCTATAATCTAGTAGTTTTTCGTCGCTAATTTTATCAATTTCCTTTAACTTTGCTAAAAGCATGTCTTTTTATAAGTATAACTTTTTGTTCTTTTTAATTCAGTTGATAATTCTGCTTTGTTATTACTTTGATTTATAGTATTTGATATTTTTATTATATTTTTCCTCTATATGAGATATCCAAATACGCATAAAATCATAATTATAACTATAAGTACTAGTGAACCAATTATTATTTTTCTTTTTTTCTATTCATTTACTCTCTCCTCTCCTTATTTATAATATTTAATTGAATATTATCATATTAACTATTCTTTTACAATAATTTAATTACTCCTAAAACAGACAGGTTTATTTTTCATAAAAACACTTGAATTTTTGGGCGTTTTATGGGAAAAATATATACAAGTGTTTACTTATATTTAGAGAGGATTTTAATATTATGAAATTATTTGATAAATTTTTAAAAAAATATTAAAAACTGATAGAAATACATTTGCAACATATATCTTACTTATGGTTACAATTTATTTAATTGTTGATCGTGTATTTGAAGTATTGCTAATACTTACAAATGGTGTTGCTTATCATTATTTTGAGCCACAAGTTTATGGACTTGCTTTCTTGGCTCCTATATTTTGTTTTCTATTTAGTTTTTCATCTTCATTTATTAAGTCGGATGGAGATAAACACAAATGGTTCTATGCTTATTGTATTGAGCTTTATATTTTAGCTGTTTGTATGCTTATTGAATGGATTAATAAAAATGGCTTGGTTTGGTATTTTACAATTACCTAATTTTTAATAATTTTTGTAATTGATTTTTCTTATTTAATCAGACCTGCATTTTCATCTGTAGCTATTGCTATACCACTTGCTACTTGGATTTATCTATTTAATTTCTTATATAGATCTGTTTCGCAAACAAAACTTATGCTTGATTCTATTGAAGATTATGATGGAATTGATTTATCTGATTCATCTCGTGGTTGGGGTGATTATACTGATGAGATTTATATTGGTATTAGAAAAGATAATGGCAAAAAGTTAAGCTTTGTGAAACTAGAAGATTTGAACATACCTTAGTTTGTGGTATTACTGGTTCTGGTAAAACTACATTAATTTTTTTGAGCCTTGGATTGCTCAAGATATTAGTAAAAAAATCATTTTATGCTCAAACATCTAAAAGCTGTTGCTTTTGCTGGTCTTCGTACTGGTATTTGTACTTTGAAATATCCTTATAGTAATGATTATTTAAATAAAAATTTCTCTTTAAATATGATTTCACCTTCAGAATCAAAAAAATCAATTTTTTTAATAATCGTGTTTCTGAATTGATTTTATGCTGAAGCTGGAAACAAAGTAATTTATCGTAATTTAGGATTATCATACATTGCTGCAGATAATGAGTCTTTTTAAGAAAATAAGCAAAGTTTGTGATGCATTTAGTGTCGCTTATAATATAATAGATCCACTTGATCCAAATTCAATTGGTCTAAATCCTTTTGCATATGCGTCTCCTAGTAAAGCTGCTAGTTGTATTGTTACTATATTAAAAGGATTATTTCCAACAGATCTTAGTAATCAATATGAGGCATATTCTCAAAATCTAATGCTTCAATCAATTACTAATTTGTCTATTATGTTATCAGTTGTTTTATCCAAAAATTAATAATGGTAAACTTCCTACTTTAGTTGATTTGATGAAAGTAATGTCAAACTTCGATTTAGTTGAAAGCCTTTCTGGAGTTCTAGAGTCAAATGAAGAACTTTCTGAAAAATATTCAGCTGAAATTAGTTTTTTAGAAATAACTTTTATAAAGGTAGCCCTAATAGAAATGAAATGCAAAGGCTTATTCAAGTTCCTATTGGTGTTATACAAAACCTTGTTAGAAATCCTAATGTTAGAGCAGTTCTATGTAATAGAGTTAATAATCTTAATTTTTGATCAAGCTCTTGAAGAAGGTCAAGTTAATTTAGTATTAACAAGAAGAGGTGAACTTGGTGAGTCTACTCATAAAGCTTTAGGTTTATTCTTCTTATTACTTATGAAGCCATCTGTTTTATCTAGACCTGGTAGTGAAAAAGACAAGAATTCCTCATTATCTATATATTGATGAAGCTCCTACATTCCTTACTAGTGCAACTGAAACTATATTTCTGTTTATAGAAAATATAAAGTTGGTGCGATTATATCTTCTCAAAGTATTGCTCAAATTAAAGCTGTGGTGATAAGTTAGGTGAAAGCAGTTATTGCTAAGCGTGCTAATAAGATTGTATTTGGTAATAATACTCCAGCTGAAAAATGAATTCTGGGAGAAAGAACTTAGTACTAAAAAGAATGGGATATTGGTAAAAGAGGTTATAATACTGATAAGATGGAATATGAATCTAGATTACACCTGAATATGGTAATAAAGCAGCTGTTAGTGCTGGTAAAATAAAAAGATTTGAAATTCAAAGCTGCTGCTTTTAGAATCAAAAATTTAAAAAGGTAAAAATGACAATGGCCAAATTAAATTAGATTTCTTACCTGCAAAAATATCTACAAAACAAAATATTAAATCATATGATTTTGCTAGTTTCTCTAATGGTATTGCAGAATCTAATGATGGTGCTATTAATTCAAATTATAAGAAAGATGATAATTTTTAATTCGGAAGAAGGACCAATTAAAATGAATACTTCAAAGTTGAATTTTTAACTTTAATTCTTCTGATGCTATTATAAATAGAAAAAGCTAATAATTCATCTTCTAAGAAATAAAAACATCCTAGAACTTAATGTTCTAGGATTATTTTTATGCTAATAATTTTGCATCTAATTTAATTAATTTATATTTTCCGTCTTGTTCTGTAAAGGCTGATAAAGTTTTTTTGCATTGATTCTTCATTTTGTAGTAAATCAGTTGTGTAGTATATGTTTATATTTGATATTTCTAATTTATTCATAACTATTTCTTTAAATGTTTCTGCCATATGTTTTACTATCTTCACATAGTAATACTAATTGTGGTTTTACTGCAAATCCTGAATCACCTGATGCAAAATTGTTATAAAAATCTCTATAATATACTAATCTCTCTCTAATTTTTTATGCCAATTATCTTCTCTCCTGATTGACTCATAGATAAAATCAATATTTTTTTCCTTCAAATTCTCTGTTATTCTTAGTCCTGCTTTGAATTTTTTTCCGATTATTTTTTGCTAATAATTCTGGCTTATTTTTTTATAATCTTTGAATCCTTTAACTTTTGTCATGTATGCTATTAATAATTGGTTTATAGATAACTTTTTTTCTTAATTATTTCTATTGGTTTAGCAACATCTGATGGTTGCCATGTTGATGGAACCTCTCTTGAGGTTAAAATATATTTTTCCCATTTTTTTCTAAACAATATACTCTATAATCACTCATTCCACTTTCATTTTTAAAAGTAATATCTTGTTATGATTTTATTTTTCATTAATTGATCTAGTTTTTCTATTAACTGCATTTTGATCTTTAATTTCTATTCCTTTGATTTTGTAATAATTGGAATAATTGTCTTGATGTTAAAAAGTCAAATTCATTAATTAATTCTATTATCTTAAAAATGAATATCATTTATTACTCCTGAATTGATTTTTTGCCATTATTTGATTCATTGAGACATAGCCATCTTTTTCCATCAAATATTTTAATTTCATTCTGTCTCATTGAGAATGGTGATACTTTTGAACGTATTTCGTTATCTGCTATCATTTTTTTCCTCCTAAAAATTATTTTTATAAGGTTTTGTATTAAAAGAACTTATTTCACTTTGAGTTAAATATCTCCACTTGCCTATTTCGATATTTTTTTACTGCTAATTTACCGATTTTTGATCTGTGCAATGCTAATACCCTTTTTGCCAATTGCTTCACACATTTTTCTTATCTCTCGATTCTTTCCTTCATGTATAGTTATTTGTACTCTTGAAATTTGTTTTAGCTCATCAGTTTTTTAAGATTTTTAGCTTTTGCTGGTTTTTGTAATGTATTTTTCTCCATTATTATCAATTTCGACTCCGGCTTTTAGCTTATCAATTTCGTCTGAAGTAATCACTCCTTTTAATGTAACATTATAAGTCTTTTCAATTTCAAAAACTTGGATGTGTAAGTTTATTTATGAACTCACCATCATTACTTAATAATAATGCTCCAGAGGTGTACATGTCAAGTCTTCCTACAGGAACTATTTTTTTCTTTTTACTTTTTACTAAATCTAATACTTTATTTCTATCAAATTGATCTTTTACTGTTGTTACGTAGTCTATTGGCTTTATTTAGCAAAATATATACTTTTTTCAGTTTTTTTCTACTATCTTATCATTATATTTTTACTACATCTTTTTCTGGGTCAATTTTATATCCTAATTGATTTACAACTATATCATTTACTTTTTACTTTTCCCTCCAAAATGTATTCTTCGCATTTTTCTTCTTGCTGCAATACCATTATTTGCGAGATATTTTTGTAATCTTTCTTCCATTATTATAATTCCTTTATTTTTATTATACCAATCTGGATATGGTGCTTCGAAGTTCATTATTTTTTTCCTGTAACAGGATGTTTAAATTCTAGTTTTTAAAGCATGAAGAGCTTGGCCTTTTTATTCCAAATTCATTTCTTCCATTTGAATATACTTCATCTCCAACTACTGGATGTTTTATATATGACATATGCACTCTTATTTGATGTGTTCTTCCAGTTTCTATTTTTTGCCTCTATTAAAGTATAATTTCCCTTTTTCTGTTTGAATTCTTTTTAATACTTTTAAAATGTGTTATTGCATTTTTTCCGCTTCTTACAATTGCCATTTTTCTTTCTATCTCTATCACTTCTTGCTATCGGCATATCTATTGTTGCTTCATTTTTCTTCAATAAATCCTTTTACTAAAGCTATATATACTTTTTTTACTTTTCTATTTTTTTATTTGTTCTGAAAGATTTATGTGTGCATGATCATTTTTGGCTATTATTAATAAACCTGATGTATCTTTATCAATTCTATGTACAATACCTGGTCTTATTATTCCACCAATTCCTGATAGACTATCCTTGCAATGTGCTAAAATTGCGTTTACTAGTGTTCCTTCATGATTTCCTGCTCCTGGATGTACAACCATACCTTTTGGTTTTATTTACTATTAATATGTCATTATCTTCATATATTATCTCTAATGGGATATTTTCTGCTATTATTTTTGTTTCTTTTTGGTGGCTCTATTTCTAATGATATATCATCATTTTTCTGCTACTTTATATGATTCTTTTGATATATTTCCATTAACTAAAAACTTTATTTTTCCTTTATTAGTTTTTGAATCATTGCTCTTGATAAATCTTCATTTTTCTCTGAAATATATTTATCTAATCTTATTTTTTCATCTTCTTTTTTTACTTTATATTTTTATTATTTTATTCATTCATTACTCTTTCATATATTATAAAGTTCTTGTCACTATATATTTTTGTTATATAATGGGTCTCTTGATATAAGCATATTTAGTTTTTGAACTTGTTCCTGTTATGACATGTGTTACTCCATATTCTTTAAATACATTATCATACCATGTTGCTATTTGTGAAACATTTAAGAAATCACTGAATATATCTTTTTCCTACAAATTTCTTTTTACTTTTTATTATATGTTCCATTAAATTCTGGTGTATATAAATCACATCTTGAATCTATAAATACTGGGATATCTTCAAACAATAAATAACTTCCATAGTTATAATCATTAAATAATTTTATATTTTTATAGTCCAATTTTTTTCTTTTTATCCAATGACTTGCTTCTACTGGATATGATGTTTCATCTATATAGGGTTGTGTAAATTTTGGATTTATCATTTTTATTGATATTAATAATACAATTATTAATATTCCTATTTCTCCAAACATTGTAGTTAGATATTCTTGCACTTCTGTTAATAATTTTTGGATTTTTTTCCTTTGAATAAACTCAGTTATAATTCTTGCAAATATAATTCCTCCAAATAGGATTAACATCGATTCCTGTCTTCTTGTCATTATCGATAATATAAATAGCCCTGACAAAAAAATAATAAATCTCTTAATCTTATTTTTTGTTTTTGTAAATATTAGTATTGCTATAATATTCCATATGATATTAATATCTTTTTCTCATTTATTAATATCATTGGTTGATGTTCGCTTACTGCTTGTGTTGTGTTACCTTTTCATTATTCTATAAGTATATGTGTATGGCATATCTTTTAGAGGAGTTAACAATCCTGTAAATAAACAAATTACAAAAACTATGTATAATTTTTAATATTTTTCACTTGTTGCTATTCTTAATTTATAACTATCCAAATCTTTTTGTTTTTAAAAGATATTTTTCAATTTTTTAAATTCTCTGCTTTTTATTTTGCTTTTCACAATCTTTTTACTTTTTCTTTATACTCTTCTATTCTTATATCAGATTCTTCAAATTTCTTTATTTTATCTAAATATATTTGTTTTTTGCTTTTCTAAGATCTTTTGTAAATTACACTTATTATTGGCTTTTTTTATAATTCTCTTTATTATATCTTCTCCTAAATATGGCAAGAATAATATAAAAGTAGAATAGAATACTGCTGAATGTAGATTTGCTATTAATATTGGTATTATTATCAATCCTAGCATGTATCTTATTTTTCCTGTTTCTAGTAGCTTTTCAATCAGTAATATAGTTAACACAAATAATGGAAATGTTATGCTTTGTGCTCTTGCTGCTGTGTAATTTTTTCCATAAAGTATAATTGAAACATTGATACTAAAAATGATATAATTTGATTCTTTGTTATTTTTATTTGTATAATATAATGATATTCCTAAAAATATGGCTAGGGCTATTGTTGCAATATATAGCCCTGTAAATCCTCCACAATAATCATAAATATATGATGTTATGACATCATACATCCAATGTGGATATAAATATTTTTAAATCTTTATGCCATGAATAATGATCTTTGTAATCTATGCCATTTTTGTCTAATTGATTGTCCAATTTTTATTGTATAAAAATGTGTCATTTTTGAAATACTTTTGGTGTTATTGCAATTGCTAATAGTATTAAGCATATAATTGCTAAAATTTCAAATGCTATTTTTAGTTTGTTTATTTAGTTTTATATCTTTTTTTGCTTTAACATTTTTTTCCACCTTATTTAATAACTATATTATATATTTTATTTTTACATATATTTCTTTTTACTATTTCATGGCCTTCTAAATATGCTTTTTACTTTTTCTGATTTATGAACAAGTTCTTTTTACTTTTTCTTGTTCTTCGTCCATATTTATTTCTACTAAATCTCTTAATTTTTCCATTTATTTGCACAGCTAAATTTACTTTTATCATTTATAATTTTTGTTTCATCATATTCTGGCCATTTTTCGTAAGAAATTGTATTTTTCATGTCCTAATTTGTTCCAGATTTCTTCTGTTATGTGTGGTGCTATTGGATTTAATACTTTTATAAATCCTTCTGCCATTTTTGTTGGAATTATATCTTCTTTAAATGCTGCATTGATAAATATCATCATTTGAGCAATTGCAGTATTGAAATTCATATTTTCATAGTCTTCTGTTACTTTTTTTATTGTGTAATTATATTCTTTTTCTAAGTTTGGATTTTCTTTATCTTGTACTTTATTACTTTCAATTAGTACTCTCCATACTCTGTCTATGAATTTTTTTACTTCCCTCAATGCCTTTTTCGTCCCATGGCTTTGCAGATTCAATTGGTCCCATAAACATTTCATAAAGTCTTAATGCATCTGCTCCATATTCATTTATTACATCATCTGGATTTATTACATTTCCTTTTGATTTACTCATTTTTTTCTCCATTTGGTCCTAGTATCATTCCTTGGTGTCTTAATTTTGCAAATGGCTCTTTTACTGGTGATATTCCTTCTTCAAACAAGAAATTATTCCAGAATCTTGAATATAATAAATGTCCTACGGCGTGTTCCGGACCACCCATATATAAATCAACTGGCATCCAATGTTTTAATAATTCTTCGTCTGCAATTGCATTTTTGATTTTTTTGGATCAATATATCTTAAGAAATACCAACTTGATGCTGCTGCTCCTGGCATTGTTGATGTCTCTCTTTTGCTTTTTGACCTTCAAATGTTGTGTTTACCCAATCAGTTGCTCTTGATAATGGAGATTGTCCACCTTTTCCTGGTCTATAGTCTTCTAGTTCTGGTAATGTTATTGGTAAATCTGTTTCTGCTAATACATGAATTTTTCCATCTTCAGTATATACTACAGGTACTGGTTCTCCCCAATATCTTTGTCTTGCAAATATCCATTCATGAATTCTATAATTTACTTTTTACTGCCTATTTTTCTTCTTCAATTTTTTCAATTATTTTATCAATTGCATCTTTTTATTTAATCCATTTAAGAATTCTGAATTTATATGATTTCCATCTTCTATAAATGCTTCTTTAGAAACATCACCACCTTCTAATACTGGTATTATTTCTAAATTAAAAGCTTTTTGCAAAATCATAATCTCTTTGATCATGTGCTGGAACAGCCATAATTGCTCCTGTTCCATATGTCATTAATACATAATCTGAGATCCAAATTGGCATTAATTTTTACTAAATGGATTTATTGCATAGCTTCCTGTGAATGCTCCTGTTTTTTTCTTTATTTAATTCTGTTCTTTGAAGATCTGATTTTGATGCCGCTTCTTTAATATTTTTTTCAACTTCATCTTTTTTTGTTCTTGTGTTGTAATTTCTTTTTACTAGTGGGTGTTCTGGTGATAATACACAATATGTTGCTCCAAAAATTGTATCTGGTCTTGTTGTGAATATCGTAAATTCTTTATCTGTATTTGATACTTTTGAAATTTATTTCTGCACCTATTGATTTTCCTATCCAATTTCTTTGTATTTCTTTTGTTGATTCTGGCCAATCAATTTCATTTAATCCATTTAATAAAATTTCAGCATATTTTTGGAATATCCATTACCCATTGTTTCATATTTTTACGAACAACTGGAAATCCTCCTCTTTCACTTTTACCATCAATTACTTCGTCATTCGATAATCATCTGTTCCCAATTCTTCGCACCAGTTTACTGGCATTTCTACTAATTTTGCTAATCCTTTATTATATAATTTTATAAAAATTGCTTGTGTCCATTTATAATAATCTTCATCACATGATGCAAATTCCCTACTCCAATCATAAGAAATTGCTAAGGATTTTTAATTGCTTTTTAAATGTTTCAATATTCTTTCTTGTGAATGTTTCTGGATGATTTCCTGTATTTATTGCGTATTGTTCTGCTGGTAGTCCAAATGCATCCCAGCCCATTGGATGTAACACATTATATCCTTGCATTCTTTTTCATTCTACTTATAATGTCTGTTGCTGTATATCCTTCAACATGTCCTACATGTAGTCCTTGTCCTGATGGATATGGAAACATATCTAGGCATAATATTTTGGCTTTGAAAAATCCCAAATATTTGTTTCAAATGTTTTATGTTCATCCCAATATTTCTGCCATTTTTCATTTTCTATAAAGTTATATGCCATATCGTTTCTCCTTCTTTATTGATATATGTATTATATAATATTTTTCTAGTTTTTTTAAAGGTTTATTAGGTATTCAAAGAATAAAAATTGCATTGATTTCAATTTTATTTTTTGATTCAATGCAATTTAATCTTTTATATTTTTTTCAATTAATTCTTTTGCTTTTTACGTCGTTTCCTTTTTCTATCAATATTCCAAATGATTCGATTTTTTTCTTCCATTTTTTTGTTTTACTTTTATTTATTTCTTCAATGTTTTTATTTTTCAAAATCTTCTTCATTCTCATATTCAATCATACTTCCCAATCCTTCTACATTTTGAAAAAGCTAATTCTATTCCATTTTTCATAAACTTTCACTTTATATTTAACAATCGTTAATATTTCGAATCCTAAATTCTCAAATAATTTCTCTGCTTCTGATAAATCTTCACAATTGATATTTATCTTTGTTTCTGAAATTATATTCTCATCTTTATCCACATTTTTATACTTATATGTGATTTTTTTGAATTCTTTTCCTTCAACATTTAAATATCTTAATAATACTGAGTTTTTTTGAGAATATATTGAATATTATCTTTTGTTAATTCTCTAATTTTTGAAGTTAAATATTTATCTTCTATCGTGCTTGTTCTTATTAATTTAAATCGCTGTTTCTCTAGTTTATCAAATGCGTTTTCTTCTGTTTCTAATAAATATCTCGTTATTTCAATTTGTTTCATAAATTCTCCTTTCTTATAATTCATTATATAATCTTTTTAAAAGTATGTCAACATTGTATTCTTTTTTTAATCTTTATGTAATATGTATAATTGATATTTTTATTGTATAATTGATAACAAAGGAGATTTGCGATGAGTTTTGAGAATTCTGATTTAAAAAGCATGGTATCGTTGTTATTGACAAATTACCTCAAAATGAAATTAATGAAATATCTAAGTATGTTGCAGATACTTTGTTTTCAAAGTTTCCAACACTTAATTTTAACTATGCTGCATTATATGAAAATATAAATAATTTACCAATGTATTATGCTCAAATGCCTGAAGGCCTTTCTGCTGCTTGTTATTATTATAAAAAAATTCATCTATTTATTTCTGTGAAGGTGTTGACATTTCTGAATTAAAAAAATTAGCAGTTCATGAAATTATTCATCATTTTCAAAGTTAAAACTCCTGGTGGTAGATTGTATAAAGCTTGGCTTATCTTCTTTCTTAGGTTCCAAAACTTTTGGAAATTCTATAAATGAAGCTGCAGTCCAATTTATGGCTGCTTATGCTACTAATGAAGAACGTGATGTGGTTACTTACTATGGTATTAAGCTTCCTACTGATAGCCCTAATTACTACCCTATTATTACAAATCTAATTAAAGCAAATTGCTTTATCTTGTTGGTTATGGTGTTTTATTTGAAAGTTGTTTTTTTGCTGATAATAAATTTTATGATTCTTTTAAAAATTTATTTGGAGAATCAAATGCTTATAAAAATACAAGAATATTTTTGATAAAATAATGAATATTGAAGAAGATATTATAAAAATTAGCTTCTCGTATTAGATCTGAAGATCTTTCTAATTCAAAGTTTAAGAAAAATCTCTTCTAAAATTGATAAATTGAAATTATCTATAAAAGCTACCTTTTTTTGATACACAAAATTTGATTTTTAAAGTCCTTCTTTGATAAAAAAATAAATGAAATTACTTCTTCTACTGAAGTTATAAAATATCGTAATCTTTTATATAGTTTTACTAATTTAATTGGTTCTTCTGATGAATATTCTTTCTTTAATGATTTTTATATTCAGAAAATGATTGAACTTGATAATAAATTTAATGATAATTCTTTAGTTATTGTTAAAAAAATCTAAATTGAGTTTATTCTTTGATAAGCTTAGAACGTTGTTTTACTTCTAAAGTGACAGCTTGCAAACTAGAACAATTAACCCCGAATGCTTTATTTTACATTCAGGGGTTTTATTATTTTACTAGATATTCCTTGATTGCTTTTTGAGCTTTTTAATCCATCTGATATTGCAAACGCTCATCTGTACTATTTGTTCCAATTATATCACCACCTGCAAAAACTTTTTCTAATGATGTTTGATATTTTTCATTTACTTTAATGTATCCTTTTTTCATTCTTTTTCAAATTTTTCAATCGATTTTTATATTTGGTAATGATCCTGTTGCTAATACTATGTAGTCTGCCATTATTTCAAACTCTGAGTTTGGTATGTTTTTTTGGGACTTTCCTTGTGCTGTTTTTCTACTTCTACTAATTCTGTTTTTTTATACATTTTGCAATATTTTCTTTATATTCTATAATATTTGTTAAATATTCTATTTTAACATTATCTGATTTTGTTTCTTCAATTTCTTCTTTACTTGCTGGCATTTCATTTTCACTTCTTCTATATACTATTGTTGCATCTGCTCCTAAATGTTTTTATTGTTCTTGCAGCATCCATTGCAACATTTCCACCACCATTTATAATTACTTTTTTTGTTTTTTTAAATCTGGAAAAATTTCTATATTCTAATAATTCATTTGCACTATAAATATTGTTTTCCTTCTAATGTCATATTTGGCTCATTTGCTCCAATTGCTAGATATATTGCATCATATTGGTTTTGTAATTCTTCTATTGTTAAATTCTCTCCTAATGCCTGATTATATTTTACGTCTATTCCTAATTCTAATATTTGATTTATAGTTTGTGTTGTTATTGTTTTTTTCTAATCTAAATTCTGGGATGCCATGTGTTAGAATTCCACCCTAATTCACTGTGTTTTTTTCGTAAATTATTACTTTTACACCTTCTCTCGCTAAGAATCCTGCACATTCAAGGCCTGATGGTCCTCCTCCAATAATTGCTACTTTTTTATCTTGTAACTCAAGATTTATGTTTTTACTTATCTTAAAACCTTTTTTTATTGCATTGTCACAAATTTCTGCTTCAATTCCTCCAATGTCTACTGGTTTACCCATTTTGCCTCTTGTACATACTCCCTCGCATTGTTTTGAAAATGGACATATCCTTCCACAAACTGCTCCTAATAAAGTTGTTGATGTTACTATTTCGTAAGCTTTCTCTTCATCTGTTTCTTTGATAAATTCAGGTATTCTGTTTTGTATCGGGCAACCATTTAATTGGCATGGTTTATGTATGCAATTTAAACAATAATCTCTTTTTCTTGATTCACTAATTATTCCTCCAAAAATTTTTTCTAGTATCTTGACATATGGTTTATTGTCATTTGTATTTATTTCTATATTTGTTCCAATGGGAATCACAATTTTCTTTTCACTGTGTCCAAAATTATTTGACTTTTATTATTGGTTTATTAAATTCAATATCATCTATTGTGTCTAATAAGATCTTGTCTATTTGAATTTCATTTTCATAATTTCCTATCCAAATACCTTCTATTTCGTTTTAGAATTCCCTCTTGTTTCATTCTATATAAATCATGTGATACTTTTTTTCAGGTCCTGATTCATATGATAATTCCTCGATTAATAAAAATTTTTATTTTTTTAAAAATCTAATTTATTTACTCCTGATATTAAATCTGTTGTTAAAGATAAATTTCCTCCTATTGTTTTTGCCTATGGCTTTTTCCTTGTCTTATTATTTCAAATTCTTCAAGGTCTTCTTTATATGCTAAATTATTTTTATTCTCTACAAATCTGTCAATTACTGATTTTTAATCTATAATTTGTTTCTCCTGATGCAATTGATTTGAATGATGGTCCCATAAATGTTACTAATCCTGCTTTTGCTATTTAATAAATTTAGCAATGATGTTGTATCTGAAAAATCCACAAAAATATTTTTTTGGATTATGTTTTTATGCTATTATAATCAAGATATTCATCAAGTGAAATACTGATTATTACCCCTGTAATTGAAAATATGGCCTTAATTTTTAGGATTTAGAAACATTTTCATCATATCATACGCTTTTATGCTTCGCCGATGTTCCATACCCTGTTTCATCTGTTAAATAGTATTTGCCTTTTTTCAATTTTATATCCCATTTCTTCAAATATTTTTATACTATTATTCATTACCTCAATATCTTCTGAATCACATAATATTGATGATGGTGATATTATTCCTATTGTATCACCTTTTTTTAATGTTTTTGCTATCATATTGTTTATTCAACCTTTCTTATCTAGTCATTAATATTGTTCCTATTCTATTTGCTTTGTTTCCTTCTCTTCGATATGAATACCAATCATCATTATGCTCAACTAGTACATATTTTTACGAGTCATGAATATTTTTCATTTTTATTCCTAATTTTGCTAATCTTGATTTTATCAATTTCGTATTATCTATTGAATAATTTATTCCTTTTTCATTTTTTTATCTGTTTTTATAATATATCTTTCTAATTCTTCATCTTTAAATGCTTTTTCTGTAAATTTCTACAACATCTTCATTTACTAAAAAAATTATCTTTTTCTTATACATGGTCCTATACAAATTATTAGTTCTTCTGGATTTGAATTATACTCTGCCATCATTTTTCTTCAATGTTTTTTTCAGTAATTTTATTTACCACCTCTCCATCCTGCGTGTATATTAGCTCCTATATTATTTACTGGATCATATACTATTATTGGAATGCAATCTGCAGTTGCAATTAAAGTAGCAATATTTTTGTTGTTCAAGTATTACTGCATCAGAGTATTCAAGCGTGTTAATTTCAGCTATTGTAGTACTTATATCAGTATGATTTTGATGTGGTTGTACTAATTCTTCTATTTGAAAAATCTTTTATCTTCTTTATTGATTCATCTCTTTTATTAGGGTTCTAAATTTCTACTAAATCCCATATTATTTCTTAATATTATTGCATTTAATACGTTATATTTTTCTAATGCATTAAATGTTAAGTATGAAAAGTTTTTTTGTTTGTATTATTTTTATATTCCATATTTCCTCATTACCATATTTTTATTTTTGATTATATCAAAAGATTGTATTTTTTTAAAGTATAAAAAGTATGCATAAATTAATTATTAAACTAATTTATACATACTTTATAAAAATAAAAAAACCTGGCAACAACCTATCTTCCAGGAGGGAACCCTCGAGTATTGTCGGCACATTTGAGCTTGACTTCCGTGTTCAGGGATGGGTACAGGGTATTTTTCTCAATGTTATCGTTACCAGAAATGTTTTTGTGTCATTGTTAGCACACTCAAAAAAATACATAGTTAACAAGTCTTTTCTCTATTCTCTGTTTCCACAATGTTTAGTTATCTTTTCTTCTCTTAATCATATTTTTATGGTTAAGCCCTCGATTTATTAGTATTGGTCAGCTCAGTGAATCGCTTCACTTACACCCCCAACCTATCAACCACGTAGTCTTCATGGAATCTTACTACCTTAACGGTATGGGATATCTTATCTTGGAGTTGGCTTCACACTTAGATGCTCTCAGCGTTTATCCATTCCGAACTTGGCTACACAGCTATGCTCTTGGTAGAACAACTGTTGCACCATCTGTTCGTCCACCCTGGTCCTCTCGTACTAGGGGCAGATCTCCTCAAATATCCTGCGCCTGCGACAGATAAGGACCGAACTGTCTCACGACGTTCTGAACCCAGCTCGCGTACCGCTTTAATGGGCGAACAGCCCAACCCTTGGAACGTACTTCCGCTCCAGGATGCGATGAGCCGACATCGAGGTGCCAAACCTCCCCGTCGATGTGAACTCTTGGGGGAGATAAGCCTGTTATCCCCAGGGTAACTTTTGTCCGTTGAGCGATGGCATTTCCATTCATAATCCACCGGATCACTAAGTCCTACTTTCGTATCTGCTCGACTTGTAAGTCTCCCAGTTAAGCTCCCTTCTGCCTTTACACTCTATTGCGCGATTTCTGTCCGCGCTGAGGGAACCTTTGAACGCCTCCGTTACTCTTTAGGAGGCGACCGCCCCAGTCAAACTGCCCGTCTGACATTGTCCTCTGACCGGATTACGATCACGAGTTAGATTCAAACTAATTTAAGGTTAGTATCCCAACGTTGGCTCTTCTTAAGCTGGCGCTTAAGCCTCAAAGCCTCCTAACTATCCTGTACATAAATTAGCCTGACTCAGTATCAAACTGCAGTAAAGCTCCATGGGGTCTTTCTGTCTTGTCGCAGGTAACTAGCATCTTCACTAGTACTACAATTTCGCCGGGGACATTGTCGAGACAGCTCCCAAATCATTACGCCTTTCGTGCGGGTCAGAACTTACCTGACAAGGAATTTCGCTACCTTAGGACCGTTATAGTTACGGCCGCCGTTCACTGGGGCTTCAGTTCGGTGCTTCATATTACTATTAACACGTTCCCTTAACCTTCCAGCACTGGGCAGGCGTCAGCTCCTATACTTCATCTTTCGATTTAGCAGAAACCTATGTTTTTGTTAAACAGTTGCTTGGGACTATTCTCTGCGACTGGCTGTTACACCAGTACCCCTTCTTCCAAAGTTACGGGGTCAATTTGCCGAGTTCCTTAACAATGCTTCTCCCGATCGTCTTAGGATCCTCTCCTCATCTACCTGTGTCGGTTTGCGGTACAAGTATATAATACAAGATCTACAACCTTTTCTCGTCAGCGTGCTTCTTGGTGCTTCGTTACTTTATTTTCACTCCCCCTTGCGGAACAAGTTTTTCCATTTCCTTGCTCACCTTCCACTTCTGCGTCAGTTGCATCTTTTAAGTATTATATAGTGCAGGAATATCAACCTGCTATCCATCAGATACGCCTTTCGGCCTCTCCTTAGGTCCTGACTAACCCTGGGCGGACGAACCTTCCCCAGGAAACCTTAGACTTTCGACGGCAGGGATTCTCACCCTGCTCTCGCTACTTATTCCAGCATTCTCTCTTCTATCTCGTCCACCAGTGCTCACGCTCTGACTTCATCCTACAATAGAATGCTCCTCTACCACTTGTAATAAATTACAAATCCGCAATTTCGGTTGATAACTTAGCCCCGGTAATTTTTCCGCGCAACTTCACTCGACCAGTGAGCTATTACGCACTCTTTTTAATGAATGGCTGCTTCTGAGCCAACATCCTGGTTGTTTACGCAAAAATCACATCGTTTTTCCACTTAGCTATCCATTTGGGACCTTAATTGACGATCTGGACTCTTTTTCCTTTTTGACCACGGAACTTAGCTCCCGTAGTCTGACTCCTGGATATTAACGAATGGCATTCGGAGTTTGATAGAGTTCGGTAACCTGGTTAGGCCCCTACCTCATTCAGTGCTCTACCTCCATTCATCTTCCTCCAAAGGCTAGCCCTAAAAGCTATTTCGAGGAGAACCAGCTATCTCCGAGTTCGATTGAAATTTCTCCGCTATCCACAGTTCATCCGGTGCCTTTTTAACGACAATCAGTTCGGACCTCCACAAGATTTTACTCTTGCTTCATCCTGACCATGGATAGGTCACCCGGTTTCGGGTCTATAACGCATGACTTAATTCGCCCTATTCAGACTCGCTTTCGCTTCGGCTCCGTTCCTTACTTAAAACTTAACCTTGCCATACACTATAACTCGCTGGACCGTTCTACAAAAAGTACGACATCGCGCCTTAAATCGCTCTGTCTGCTTGTAAACATAGGGTTTCAGATTCTATTTCACTCCCCTCCCGGGGTTCTTTTCACCTTTCCCTCACGGTACTAGTTCGCTATCGGTCACCAATTAGTATTTAGCCTTACGGGATGGTCCCCGCTCATTCATACGAGATTTCTCGTGTCTCGCACTACTCTGGATACAGCCATGTAAACTTGAATTTCGCATACGGGACTTTCACCCTTTATAGTCTGCTTTTCCAAAACAGTTTTGCTATCCTCGTTTAATCAATTATGCTGTCCGAACCCCAGTATCATTACTGATTCTGGTTTGGGCTCTATCGATTTCGCTCGCCACTACTTTCGATATCGATTTTTCTTTCTTTTCCTGTGGGTACTAAGATGTTTCAGTTCTCCACGTTCCCTTCTCACACACTACTTTACTCATGTGTGGATAACTGGGCTCTTTTTCCCAGCTGAGTTTCCTCATTCAGAAATCCCTGGATCAAAGGATATGTGCTCCTCCCCAAGGCTTATCGCAGCTTGTCACGTCTTTCATCGGCTTTTGGTGCCTAGGCATTCACCCTATGCTCTTAGTAGCTTAACCTATGTACAATTTCTTGTACTGTTTCTATCTTTTTTTCTTGATTCTAAGACATTATGGTTTAACATTTTTTTGGCATATAATTGTATTCTTTTGAATACTCTAGTTTACCTGGTAATATAATTTCGCAATTATATTACACTTTTTATAAGAATATTTGATTTTTTCTTATTAACTATATTTTTTTCAATGTGCTATGAGTTATAAAACTACTATGTTATAAAAATAACATGGTGGGCCCAGATAGGCTTGAACCATCGACCCTCACGCTTATCAAGCGTGCGCTCTAACCAACTGAGCTATGGGCCCATATATTAGAGTTATCTAATGATAGTTTGTTTTTAACTCTATTTTTTTAATGTACTATTAGAAGTACATTGAAAAATAAACAATGAACGGTTGGTTTTCTCCATATGAGAGGTTTTGCAACCTCTCATACCTTTTGTCGACCTATCTTTCTCCTTAGAAAGGAGGTGATCCAGCCGCAGGTTCTCCTACGGCTACCTTGTTACGACTTCACCCCAATCATTAGCTCTGCCTTCGACTGCTGCCTCAATATTAAACTGTTAGCTCACAGGCTTCGGGTATTTCTAACTCTCATGGTGTGACGGGCGGTGTGTACAAGGCCCGGGAACGTATTCACGGCAGTATTCTGACCTGCCATTACTAGCAATTCCGACTTCGTGTAGGCGAATTTCAGCCTACAGTCCGAACTGAGACCGCTTTTTGAGTTTTGCTCCACATCACTGTATTGCTTCTCTCTGTAACGGCCATTGTAGTACGTGTGTTGCCCAAGACATAAAGGGCATGATGATTTGACGTCGTCCCCACCTTCCTCCGATTTATCACCGGCAGTCTTTCTAGAGTTCCCACCATTACGTGCTGGCAACTAGAAATAGGGGTTGCGCTCGTTGCAGGACTTAACCTAACATCTCACGACACGAGCTGACGACAACCATGCACCACCTGTATAGAGACTCCGAAGAGCTAAATAGTTTCCTACTTATTCCTCTATATGTCAAGCCTTGGTAAGGTTCTTCGCGTATCTTCGAATTAAACCACATACTCCACTGCTTGTGCGGGCCCCCGTCAATTCCTTTGAGTTTCAACCTTGCGGTCGTACTCCCCAGGTGGGATACTTATTGCGTTAGCGCCGGCACCGACAATTATTCATTGCCAACACCTAGTATCCATCGTTTACGGTGTGGACTACCAGGGTATCTAATCCTGTTTGCTCCCCACACTTTCGTGCCTCAACGTCAGTTATCGTCCAGTTTGTCGCCTTCGCCACCGGTGTTCTTCCTAATATCTACGCATTTCACCGCTACACTAGGAATTCCACAAACCCCTCCGATACTCAAGAAATATAGTTTTAGTTGCAGTTCCTCAGTTAAGCCGAGGTATTTCACAACTAACTTGCATTTCCGTCTACGCACCCTTTACACCCAATAAATCCGGATAACGCTCGCTCCCTACGTATTACCGCGGCTGCTGGCACGTAGTTAGCCGGAGCTTATTCAACAGGTACCGTCATTTTTTTCTTTCCTGTTAAAAGCAGTTTACAATCCGAAAACCTTCTTCCTGCACGCGGCGTCACTGCGTCAGAGTTTCCTCCATTGCGCAATATTCCCGACTGCTGCCTCCCGTAGGAGTCTGGGCCGTATCTCAGTCCCAATGTGGCCGTTCAACCTCTCAGTCCGGCTACTGATCATCGTCTTGGTAGGCCGTTACCCCACCAACTAACTAATCAGACGCAAGCCCATCTATTAGCGGATTGCTCCTTTCCTGCTTGTATCATGCGATACTCACAGCATATGCGGTATTAGCAACGATTTCTCGCTGTTATTCCCTCTAATCAGGCAGGTTGCTTACGTGTTACTCACCAGTCCGCCACTAACCGCTTTGAGAGCAAGCTCTCAATTAAGTTCGTTCGACTTGCATGTCTTATGTGCGCCGCCAGCGTTTATCCTGAGCCAGGATCAAACTCTCAAATTAATATCTTATTCCTATGAGGAATTGAATTCTAATTTTGAACTTGTAGCTCAATATAAAAAAATTGTTTTTTTGTTTATGGTAGTACAATTCAACTACCGCAATTTATTTGGTTTCTCAAAAGATTCATTGTTTACTTTTTCAATGTACTTCAGAATGTTTTGTGTCCATTCTGTGTTCCGCTTGGAACGATTTAGATTATATAATGTATTGTTTACTTTGTCAACACATTTTTGAAATATTTTTTTAACTTTTTTTAGTGTAAAAAAATATTGACTAAAGCTTTGCCTATTTTTTCGGCTCTCCTTAGTACTTTTTTTAGTATAACATGATAAAGCAGCAATGTCAATCAAAATTTTAATCTTTTTTTGATTTTTTTGCTGCTTTTATCTATTTTAAATTTCTCCACCACAATTCATGCATCTTTTTAAAGTTAATGTTGTTCATAGTTCCACATCTCATGCACATTTTTTTAACTCTTGTGGATTTTTGCTCAATTCTATATTGATTTTTGCACATTTTCATGTTTTTGGTTGTATAGTTACCCTATTCTGATTTATCATGTCAAAAAAATCTGATATATCATCTACTTCTTGATTTGGTATTTCATTTTGGTTTGTTTGTACAATATTTTGTTGATTGTTCATCATCATTTTTTTGAAGCATTTCTTCTTTTTTTCTTAACTCTTCTTTTTCTTCAACCAGTTTTATCTTTTTCTGCTAATAGTTCTATTTCTTTCATTTTAAGTCTTAATTGTTCAATATTTTCTTTTTTTATTGTTTTGCTTTGGCTTTTCAATTAGCATATTACTTTTTTGGATTTTCGCTTCTCAAACTTAATACATATAGCATTTTTTTGATAAAGGTAACATTTTATCTTCTATAGAATTAATAATTCTATTATTATATGATATTCCAGTTATCTGATATTTTTAATGGTCTTAGCAATATTCCTTCATTATCTATAACTTTTTCATCTATGCCTTTTATTTCTGCATCACTTACTTTATTGATTTCTTCAACTTGGAATGCTTTCAGAAACCTTTGGAATTATAAACTCTTCTGGTTGTTTCTTCTCTTTTTGAAATCTCATTTATAGTTTTTTTCCATTGAACTTATGTTATTTATTATTACTGGATTAGTTGTAAATGGTGGTTTATATATATTTTCTAAATTTTTCTTTTTTTCTATTTCTAATTCAGTATTTTTTTATTATTTCGTTCTTTGATTCCTCAAGTATTGGTTCCTGTATTGTTTTACCATCTATTGCTTCATTTTTGTTTACTTGGTCAATTTGTTGTTCTTCATTTTCTTCTATTATAGGTGTAGAAACCGTAGGGAGCTTCCTCTATTACTGGTTCTTCTTTTGTTGGTTGCTCAATATTTTTTTCTATTGGTTTTGCATCTTCTGATTCATCAAAGTTTTCTTCTTCAATCTCTGGTGTTTCAATTTCAGTAGCCTTTTTCTTCGTCTTGTTCTTGAACTGATTCTTCAGATAATTGTTCTCTAGTTTCATCTTTAATAGTTTCTTTTACTGGTTCTTTAATTTCCTCAGTAATTGTTTTTTTCAGTGCTTTCTTGCACTGCTGGTTCTTCAATTTCTTCTATTATAGATGCAGGAACCGTAGAACTTCTTCTATTATTGATTCTTCTTGTGTCGGTTGCTCAATTTTTTTCTTCTTCTATTGGCTCTACATCTTCTAATTCGTCAAAGTTTTCTTCTTCAAACTCTGGTGTTTCAATTTCAGTAGCCTTTTTCTTCATCATCTTCTTGATCTGATTCTCTAGATGGTTGTTCTATAGTTTCATCTTTAATAGTTTCTTTTACTTGGTCTTTAATTTCCTCAGTAATTGTTTTTTTCAGCGCTTTCTTGCACTGCTGGTTCTTCAATTTCTTCTATTATAGATGCCGGGACTGTATGAGCTTCTTCTATTATTGGTTCTTCTTGTATTTGTTGTCCAATATTTTTCTTCTGTCATTGGCTCTATATCTTTTTAATTCATCAAAGTTTTTTTCTTCAAACTCTGGTGCTTTAATTTCAGTGGCCTTTTTCTTCATCATCTTCTTGATCTGATTCTCCAGATGGTTGCTCTATAGTTTCATCTTTAATAGTTTCTTCTGCTGGGTTTTTAATTTCCTCAGTAATTGTTTTCTTCAGTGTTTTCTTGCACTGCTGGTTCTTCGATTTCTTCTATCATAGGTGTAGAAATTTTAGATGCTTCTGCTATTACTGGTTCTTCTCGTGTTAGTTGCTCAATATTTTCTTTTCTATTGGCTCTGCGTCTTCTAATTCATCAAAGTTTTTTCTTCTTTAGACTCTGATGTTTCAATTTCAGTAGCCTTTTCTTCATCTTGTTCTTGAGTTGGTTCTTCAGATGATTGTTCTATAGTTTTATCTTTAATAGTTTCTTCTACTGGTTCTTCAATTTCTTCTATTATAGATGTAGGAGCTGAGGAGATTCTTCTATTATTTGTTCTTCTTGTATTGGTTGTTCAATATTTTTCTTCTATTGGCTCTGTATCTTCTGATTCTTCAACAGGTTCTTCTTCAATCTCTGGTGTTTCAATTTCAGTAGTCTTTTCTTCATTTTGTTCATTATCTATTTTTGTTGTTTTTAATTTCTGAATCATTATCGTTTTCTTGATCATCTTCATAAATGAATTTAATATCATTATCTTCTGGTTGCAAGTCTGAATTATTAAATTCTTCTATTTTGCTTTTGAGATTTCATCAAAAGATTTTTCTGCTTCTTCTTTATTTTTTTCATTTGTTCTTGAATTGGATTGTCTTTTTTCCAAAATTACTAATTTTTCAGTATTTTGATTTATATTCTCTTCTTTATTATCTTTTGATGTTAATAAATAATTTTGCATTTGAGCATAAATATCTGAATTTATTATATTTTCTTCATTATTATCTTCATTGTCTTCTAATCTTGATTGTTCAACATCTGGACTATTTTTCATTTTTCGCTACTATTTCTTCGATTTCTAATGGCTTTGTTATTATTTCAAAAGCCCATCAAAATCGTTGTCTTCATCATCTTGTTCATTATTTAATGAATTTTTTTCGTCTTCTTCTATTGGTTCTATAGCACTTTTCATTTGTAATCTCTTCTAATTCTGGCTCCGGTTCTTCAACTTCATTATCTTCTTCTATTGATTCTTCAACAGGTTCTTTAATAGATTCTTCTTGTCTTGGTTGCTCGATATTTTTCTTCTATTGGTTTTACAATGTCTGATTTATCAATATTTTTCTTCTTCTATCCATGGTTCTTCAATTTCAGCAACTTGTTCTTCAGGTAATTCTTCAAATTCTGGTTCTGCATTTCCTCATTAATTTCTTCTTCTACTGGTTCTTTAATTTTTCTCAGTAGTTTTTCCTCTAATGGTTCTTCAGATTCTTGTGTTGTAGATTTAACAACTGACGGATCTTCTTCTATTATTGGTTCTTCTAATTTTAGTTTTTCAATGTTCTCTTCAATTGGTCTCTACAATATCTAACTTTTCAATATTTTCTTCAGGCACTGGCTCTTCAATAATTTCACTTGTTTCTGGCTCTTTTATTAATGCTTCTTCTTGCTCTGGTTCTTCATTTTCTTCTATTATTAATTCTTGTTCTGGTTGTTCAGATTTTTTTCTATTTCTGACTCTACATATTGATCTTCTGTGTTCTCTGCTTTTTCATTTTCTGATTCCATATCATTAATATCAAAGGCTGTTTCAGTTTCAAAAAGTTCCTTCTTCTTTATCTTCTTCTGATTCATTTGCTAATCTTTCAAATTCAGATATTTGATTTTTCTATTTCTTCTTCTGTTGGAACATCTTCTGATATTGGATAAACAATATTTTCAATTAGATTTTTCTTCTGATTCCTCTTGGTTATTCTCATCAGTATTTTCTAATTTTTAGTAGGGAATTCTTTGTCTAACTCTTCTGCTGTTGGCATTATAGAAATTTCTGGTTCTTCTTTAGATTCTGATTGTTCATTATTGAATTTTTAAAATGTCATATTCCTCTGAATTTTGGTTGTTATTTTTCATTCAAATTCTCTTCTTGTTTTGGTGGCATCTTCTTGAAACCAGTTCTTGGTTTTTTTATTTTCATCCTCTATTGGCATAATCGGATAATCTAAGATTAATTCATCATCTATTTCTGGCTTTTTCTATATTTTGATTTTCTTGTTCTGACTCTATTTCTTCTTTAACTTCTATATTATCATTTTTATCACTTACATTGTCTCTATTTTCATCTTCATAATAATCAAATAAATTTATTGGTTGAATATATTCGTCATTTTCATCATATTGTTTTTCTTCCCTTTTATCTGACATTGCATAAATATTTTCTACTAGTTCAGAAGTATATTTATTATTTTTGCATCTTTAATGCTAATTTCTCACGTTTTTCTTTCTTTTCTGCTATTTTTCTTCTTTTTCTTCTTCCTTCTGCGCTTTTTTTAATGCTTTTTGTTGTTTCTTTAATTGCTTAGGGTCTAATGGTTCATTTATATCTATATTTTTATTATTTGCTTCTTCTATATTTTTGATTTTCATTATCAGTAGGATACAAATCTTTATAAATATCTTCTACGTATAAATCATTATTTTCAGTGTTTTGTGTATTAAATTTATTACTTGAATTATTATTTAACATCTAATTTTTCCTCCGTATTTTTTGCATAAAGACTTCTATTCTATCGTATATATTTCATATTATATATTAGTGAAAAATTTTTTTCAATGGTGAATTAATAAAAAGCTATAATACTAATTTGTATTATAGCCTTTATTGACATTATTTATTTAAATTTTTATTTTTTTAATAAGAATGGAGGTAAATCTAAGTCTGGTCCATTGTTTGTTGATGGTTGAACTGGTGGAACTGGCTTTTTAGCCCATGGTTGTGCTGGTGATTGTTTTATTGATGATGTTTCTAATGTTCCTGGTTCTTTATCAAATCCTGTTGCTATTACAGTGATTACTATATCTTCATCTAGACTCTTGTCTATTACTGAACCGAAAATAATATTTGCTTCTGGATCTACACTTCTTTGTACTAATTCTGCTGCTGTATTAACTTCATGTAATCCTAAGCTTTCGCTACCTGTAATACTGATGATTACACCTCTTGCTCCTTCGATTGTTGTTTCTAGTAATGGTGATTGAATTGCTTGTTTTGCTGCATCTTCTGCTCTATTTTCTCCAGATGCTCTACCAATTCCCATATGTGCCATTCCTGTATTTAACATTACTGCTTTAACATCTGCAAAATCTAGGTTTACTAAACCTGGAACTTTAATTAAGTCTGATATTCCTTGAACACCTTGTCTTAATACGTCGTCTGCCATTTTAAATGCTTCAACAATTGATGTTTTTTTCTATCGCTTATTTGTAATAATTTATCATTTTGGAATTACTACTAATGCATCTACTTTACCTTTTAAACTTTCGATTCCTCTTTCGGCTTGTGTTAATCTTTTCTTTCCTTCAAATGTAAATGGTTTTGTAACTACTGCTATTGTTAGGATTCCCATTTCTTTTTGCGATTGAAGCAACTATTGGAGCTGCTCCTGTTCCTGTTCCTCCACCCATTCCAGATGTTACAAATACCATATCAGCACCTTTAACTGCTTCTGCTATTTCTGCTTTACTTTCTTCTGCTGATTGGCCTCCTATGTCAGGATTTGCACCTGCTCCAAGCCCTCTTGTTATTTTTTTCACCAATTTGTATTTTTTTAAATTAGCTTTTGATTTCATTAATGCTTGTCTATCTGTATTTATTGCAACAAACTCAACTCCTTCAATGCCTGAATCAATCATTCTGTCTACTGCATTGTTTCCAGCTCCACCTACACCAATAACTTTAATTACTGCTGTATCATCTGTTCTTTCGTTTTTGTTCATAGATGTTATTATTATCCATTAACATAAATTTAAATCCTCCCTATTTTTTATTTCATTTTATTCTTTCGTTATGAATAAAAAGAATTCTTTTATTTTATATAATACTTTTTTTATGAAACTTTCATTTTTCTTTATCTATACTACTTGAGATATTTTTTTGAAAATGGTCTTGTAGCAATGTATCTTACTAATCCATATGCTGTTGCATAATTTGGTTTTATCAATCCTGCAATTTTTTCCTGTAGAAGCTTTTTACCGGTATATTTAAAGTGATTTTTTTCCTACCATATCACTTTTACTTATACTTAAAATGTCCTGCCCTGTTAATATAATCTGTATTTATTTCTGATTTTAAGCCTTTATTTGTTATATCTTTGTTACTAATTCAAACATTTGCTCAACTCTGGCTTCTATAATTTCTACAATTTCAGAGCTTTTTTACTACTTTATTTGGTTCGCTTTGATGTTGATAATACTACTTCTGTATCATTATCTATATAAGATCTTAATGCTAAGCTATATTGTTTCTTTAACCTTTTCTGCTTCTTCTAAAGATATTCCTAATACTATTGATATATCGTTTGTAATATTGTCTCCACCAACGTCTATTGAATTAGTATATTATTCTTTCTCCAAAAGAATACTCCTACGTCAATTTGTTGTGCTCCTACGTCTAATAGCATTACTGAATCTTTTTGTTCTGATTCTTCAGCATTAGATTTTTCTCTGCTAGAACAATTGGTACATATCCATCAATTTCTATATTTGCTTTTCTAAATACATTTCGTAATATCTTTAGATATTCTTCATCTCCTAGTATAATTTGACAATCTAGTGTAAAAGCTTGATGCGAACGAGCCTACTGGATTTTTGACTTCTTTTCCATCATCTAAAACGAAGTCGTTTGTTATAATATCTATTATTTGTTTTCCTTCAGGAATTTCAACTGCTTTTTGCTGCTAATAATGCAGTTAATACATCTCTTGTTGATATGCCTGAGTATTTATCTTTTGCCTCTTTTGTAACACTTTGTTTTGTATAATCGTAACGTACTTTCCTGGCATTGTGACATATGCTGAATTAATTGTTATATCCATTTCTTTTTCAGCATCTGCTACTACCTTTTTTAGTGTTTCTGCTAGTGCAGTTTCATTTATTATTTTTCCTTTTTGAATGCCGTTGCTTTTTGTGCTGGTGCTACAAACTACTTCAATTTGATTGAAACTATTGACTTCACCGACTATAAGACTTGTCCTAGAAGCTCTGATATCGATTCCGACAATTACATCACCCTATTGCCAAAGCAAAAACCCTCCTGCTCTTGTATTTTTTTATGTATGATATATTATTTTACTTTAAAAGTCAATAATAAAATGTTATTTTTGTAATGTTTTTGTTACTTGTATGTAATACATTTTCTTTTTATTCTATTACTTGATTTTTCTTGAGTTTTTGTCATTTTTTTCTTGATATTTTTATTAATGTAATATCTTCTAATTATTCCTATATTATTAAATATTCTTCCTACAAAAACAATTAATGCGGCTAAATAAATATCTACATTTAATTTTTGTCCTAAATATGTCAATAATATTGCCATTATTGCATTCATAAAAAAATCCTGAAATAAATACTTTTGAATCAAATTTATTATCTACATTGTTTGCGATTCCACCTATCATCGTATCAAGTGCTGCATTATTGCTGTTGCTAAATATTTTTGATGCTACATAAGGGACTGCTGGTAATATGAATCCTAGTCCCTACACCTACAGCACTTCCTATTATTATTGAGATCCACATATTACTTTTTCCTCCTTTAAATAGTTTGATTTAATTTCTCCTTGATATTTATCTATTTCAATTTTATTTGATTCTTCAATTGTTACTTCCAAACCATTGCTTTTTCATCAAATCAACAAAACCAGTTGTTTTGGTGTTTAATGTGCTTGATAAATATTTTCTATCACCTATTGCTTTGATTATATATGGTGATGATAATCTTGCTCTACTACATCCATTATTATGAATTTTTTCATTTAATGTTACTATATCGGTTAAGTTTATTACTCTATTTCCATTTATTGAAATAGCTTCTGCGCCTGCATATCTTAATTCATTTACTAAATTTCTAAGATCTTCTGAAGAATATTTATTTTTCTCCTACATCTTTTAATGTTATTATGATTCCCTCTCCTTTTACATCTGTTAATCCCTAATAACTCATTTGACTTTTTGATATTCTGATTTTTATTAAATTTGTTGATTCTGTCGAGGTTGTTGCCGATTTTTGTATATTCTGCGATTTTTTTGCTATACTATTTTGATATTGTGATGATACTTCATTATATTTATTTTTTTATATGATGAAATTTGTGATTTTAATTCTGTATCTCTTAATCCTTCTACATCTGCATTTGTGGTTTCATCAACGGTTTTAAATTGCAATAATATTGAAGTTACTAATAATGCTGCAACTATTCCAATTATTATTGTTAGTGACCATTTATGTTTTATTGTCTTCAATATTATTCTCCTTTCGTTTTCATATATTTTTGTGGAAGTGTTCCTGTAAATTTACCTATTTGAATATTATTTGATTTTTTTACTTCTGATATTAGTGACTGCTCTTGCATGATTTGAATATATCCACCAGGTCTTGTTAATGCTCCATATAATAGGTCTGCATTTCCAATTGCTTTTAATTGTGAATGGTGATGAAACTCTTTCTCCGTTTATTGAAATAACATTTCCTGCACATGTTACATAGCTTGAACTTACTATTCTTTTGTCCATTTACTTCTATTGCTTGTGCTCCTGCGTTTGATAATTCATTTATTATTTCACGTAAATCAACATCATGTACTAAAAACTTATTTATATCATCTGTTGCTAAAGTTGCTTTTTGCATCTTTTGCAACTATTATATTCACTTCCTTTTACATTTGTTAATCCTAATAACATATCATTTTTCTTTAATTTTTTTCTGATATATCATTTGATGATGTTGTTGTTTTTTTCTGCATTTGTTCTGACTTCTTCTAGCTTTTTAAAATTTTCTCGTTTTCTTCAGCCATTTTTATCGTATTTTTCTTTTTTTCTTGAATCAATGTTCCTTTTAATTGTTCATTTCCAAATGAGCTGTGTTACCACTTCACTATTCTTTTTTATTGTTCTATATTGTAATACAATTATTATAAATAGTACAAAAGCAAAACAAGTCCAATTTCAATTCTAAAAATTTTTATTTTTGCAATGTATCTACCTCCTTTTTATACTTTTTCTCTAAACACTGGGAATTTATCTTTAAAATCTTTATTTAAAAATATTTCTCCTTCAATTCCCTTTTCTTGTTCAATTATTTTTCTTTAAATATAAAATTTTTGTTTCCATTTTATTTTTGTCGCCTAAATAAACCACTTTCTTTTCTTGTGATAAATTAATCACATACCCTATTTTTTTCATTATAATATGCTTCTGATACTTCTATATTTTTCTTTATTGTATATATATAATTATCTAAAATACTTGATATATCTTCAATGTCTTTAATGTCTGATTCATTTAATTTATTACCAACTTTTATATTTGATTCTTCTGTTTTTAAACATAGATAATTTTATTAAATTTGTAGGTTCTGTTGTAACCTCTTTTATTATCATACCACTATTGTCAATAGTGTAAAACTTATTGATGCTGTAATATAATATTTTTCAATTCTTTTCTACTACATCAAACTCTAATTCTGATGATGAAATTATTTTTAATGATACACTTTTTATGTATGGATTTTGTTTTTAAATTTTTACTTAAAAGATAATAAATTTTTTGAAACATATTTTTATTTATTTCAATCTTTGATAATTTAATTACTCTCTGCTGCTGTTAATTTATTATTTCCTTTTTACACTTATTTTTTTGTAATGTAAAAAGGTGATTTTAAAAAGCTATTATTCCTGAGATTAGCAGTATAAATATTATAAATTTTACTATTCCTTTTATTTTCTTTTTCTTCTTTGCTTTTTGATTTGAAATGTTTTTATTATTATTTATATTCAAATCTAGTTCAAATTCTTGTTCTTCTTGCTTTTTCTTTTTCTTTTGCTGCTTTAAAGCTCTTTTTATTTTTGTTTTTTGATATTTTTGTTGTTTTGCTTTTTCCTTGTTTTCTCTTTTTAGTTCCTGTGACTTGATCGTAATCAAATAATTGAATTTTGCTTCTTGATATTTTTACTTTTTTGCTTTTTGTGTTTTATATTTTACTTTTTCCTTCTTTGGCATTTAATCACCTTCTTATTTTTTAAACTTATTGATAACATTTTACTGATACCGTTCTCTTCCATTGTTACACCATATACAGCTCCTGCTGCTTCCACTTTCCCTTTTCTATGTGTGATTATTAAGAATTGTGTCAATTTATTCAATTTTTAAATATTCTGCATATCTATATACATTTACATCATCAAGTGCTGCTTCAATTTCATCAAGTATGCAGAATGGTGATGGATTTATTTTTAATATTGCAAATAGTAATGCTATTGCTGTTAATGCTCTTTCTCCTCCTGATAGTAGCATCATATTTTTGTAATTTTTGCCTGTTGGTTGAACTTGTATATCAATTCCACAATCTAGTATATTTTCTTCATCTTCTAATGATATTTTTGCCATACCTCCACCAAACAATTCTTTAAATGTTTCATTAAAAGTTTGTATTTATTATTTCAAATTTTTCTTTAAAACGTTTTTTCATTGTTTCTGTCATTTGTGCTATTACTTCGTGTAATTTTGCAATTGTTGTTTCTAAATCATATCTTTGTTCATTCATTTGAGTATATCTTTCTTCTGTTTTCTTGTATTCCTCAATTGAATCTATATTAATGCTTCCCTAATTGTTTTTATTTCTTCACGTAGTTTTTTTGACATCTTCTTCTACTTTCTTGATGTTTATTGGTTTTTCAAATTGTTTTGCATTATTTGGTGTTATTTCATATTCTGTCCATAATTCATTTATTAATGTTGTAATTGTTTCATTAATATTTGTTTCTTTCATTCCAATTTTAACTATTTGTTCTTTTATATCTCTAATTATCTCAATTGTTTTTTTCAATTGTTTTTTCTATTTCTGAAATTCTTTCATTTTCTTTTATTCTTTGCTGTTTTAATTCATTCTGTCTTTCTTGACTGTTTTTCTACTTCTGTTTTGATTTTTTAGTATTGATTGCTCTAATTCTTTTATCAATTGATCTAATTCTGAATTCTTTTCTTTTTAATTGTGTGATTTCTTTTTATAGTTTTCTATATTTATTGTTTTTGATTCTATTTCAGATGTAATTCTTTCAATTATTTCATCTATTGAAAGATTGCTTTCTTCAAATGATGATACTGATATTTTTCAAATTTGTAATATCTTCATTTAGTATATCAATATTTTTCTTAGTCTGTTTGATGCTTTTTGTGCATATTCTGTGATTTCATCATTTAATTTTGTACATTTCTCGACGATTTCTGATATATTTTTGAAATCATTAATTTATTATTATTTGATTTTTCAACATTTTCATTATGGTTTGAAATTTCTTGTTGTTTTTTTGTTTTTCGTTCTCTAATGCTGTTACTTCTTTATTTATTGAGTTCATTTTTCTCTGTTCTGTTGCAAAGATTATTTCATTTTGTTGCATTTCTTCTTTTAATTTTTCGATACTATCAATTTGCTCTGCATTAGATTTTGAAAACTCTTCTTTTTGATTTTCTAATTGTTTTATTGATTCTTCTAATTTTTATTAGCTCTCTTTTTAATGTTTTAATTTCTTCAGTTCTTCCTAGAATATTACTTGTTTTCTTTTGCTAATGATCCACCTGTCATTGATCCTGATGGTGTTATATATCACCTTCCAATGTTGCTATTCTAAATGAATATCTATTTTCTTTTGCTAACTTTATTGCGTTTTTCCATTGAGTCTACAATAATTGATTTTTCCTAAAAGGTTTTGCATTATTCCATCATATTCTTTTTCATAAGAAATTAAATCTGATGCAATTCCTATAGTGCCTTCAACTGATTTGTATCTATCTAACTATTGCCTTTTAAATGTTGTCATTGGTAAAAATGATGCTCTGCCTAGATTATTATTTTCCGTAAATATTCAATCATTGTTTTTGCATCTTGTTCTGTTTTTAGTTACAATATTTTTGAATCGATGCTCCTAGTAGCATTTCAATCGCTGTAGCATATTTATTATCTACTTTAATTATATTTTGCAATCACACCTTTATAGCCTTGGTTTTAAAACTTGGTTTTCTCACATTCGGTTATAATACTTTTTTACGGCTTTTTGCATAACCTTCTTTTTCTCTTTCTAATTCTTCCAAAAATTTAACTTTTGATTCTTTAATTCTTTTTCTGATTGATATGAATTTATTTTTCATCAAAACTTTTTTATTTTTTTAATTCAATTTGATTTATTTGCTCTTGTTTTTTTAGATAATTCTAAAATTGATTTATTCCTATTATTTTTCTATTTTTAAATTGTAATAGTCTTTCATTTTTTATGATTCTATTTTTATCTAGATTTGAAATAGTTGATACAAGATCCTTTTCTAATTGCTTTATCACTATCATTTGAATTTTTTTATTATTATTTCTTGTTCATTAATTTTTGTTGTAGTTCATATTTTTAATTCAGTATTTTCTTCAATTATTTTTCTTCTTTTCTTCAATTTCTTTTGCTTTTTCTGATAATGTTTGTGTTATTTTATTTAATTCTGCTTGCTTTTCTGATAATTCTTTGTCAAAAGTTCTTTATTTTTGCTAGATTTTCTTTTTTTAAAATTTTTTTATTCTCTTTTTCTTCAGTTAATTCTGAAATTGAATTTGTTATTTCTGTTATTGTATTTTTCTAATCTAGATATATTCTCATTATTATTTAAAATTCTTTCATTACTCAAATTGATATTTAGAATTTATTTTTCTCTAATTATGTTTTACTTTCTGATGAAATATTTTTGAATTCTTTCTATTTCTTCAATAATTTGTTCATATTTTAATTTTAATTCTTCTCTTTCTGATTGTAATTTAAGCAATTTATTATTTTCACTTTTATCATTTTCTTCAAATATTATTTTATTTTCTTGAATTTCTGTTAATTTTTTGTTTTTGTTGAATCTATTTTTAGTTAAAATTAATCCTCACTTCAATATTTTTAAGTTTTTCTCTTAAATCTAGATATTTTTTGCTTTTGTCAGATTGTTCTTTTAATGGTTCTATGGTTGATTCAATTTCTGTTAATATATCATTTATTCTTATCAAATTTAGCTTTGTTTGTTCTAATTTCTTTTCTGATTCTTCTTTTTCTTACTCTATATTTTACAATTCCTGCTGCTTCTTCAAATATATGTCTTCTATCTTCTGATTTTTGCACTAATATTTCGTCTATTCGTCCTTGTCCTATTATTGAATAGCCATCTCTTCCTATACCTGTATCCATGAATAATTCAATTATATCTTTTAATCTACAAGGAACATTATTTATGAAATATCCTGATTCACCCTGTTCTATATATTTTCCTTTTTATTGTAACTTCTTGAATTCTATATTTAAAACATTATCACTATTATCAAATGTCATTTCTACTTCTGCAAATGATAATGGTTTTTCTAGCTTGTGTTCCTGCAAATATGATGTCTTCAGATTTACTTCCTCTTAAAGATTTAATACTTTTGCTCTCCAAGACACCATCTTATTGCATCTGATATATTACTTTTTCCTGAACCATTTGGTCCAATTACTGCTGTTATTCCACCACCTTGAAATTCCAAAATAGTTCTGTCTGCAGAATGATTTGAATCCTTGAATTTCAAGTCTTTTTAGATACATTTTCATTGTCCTTTCAATTTTGATATAATATTCATTTTGTCTTAATTATATTACCATAAAAGCTCAATGTTGTCTATTTTAGCTAACTAGTTGAAACATATAATGCTAAAAATATTTTTATACGAAGGAGAAATTATGTTAGAGAAAAATTTGAATTTTATAGTCCTTATAATGTTAATATCCATGATTTGGATCCAGATTTACAAAATAGTTTATCTGTTATGCAAAAATTTGATTTTATGACTCATAGACATTGTCAAAATGTTGGAAATCTAACTGCAGAATTTGTACTTATATGCATTTTAATAGTAAGTTTATTTTGCATTGCCTTGTCGCTGGTTATGTTCATGATGTTGGTAAATTGTTTATTGATCCTAAAATACTTCATAAAGATGGAAAAATTAACTCCTGAAGAATTTGAAATGTAGAAAAACACATACTACATTAGGATATGAGATATTGTATGAAGGATCATAATTTAATGTATTATTCTGATGGTCCTTGGTACCATCATGAAGCTCTTAATGGAACAGGATATCCTAGAGGTTTTGACGAAAAAGATATTCCTCTTTCTGGGCAAATTATTAGAGTCGCAGATGAATATGATGCTCTTAGTTTACAAAAGGCACTATAAAACTCATGTTAATATTTCTGAAACGCTTTAAAAGATATGATTGTTGATACTGAGCCTCCTAAAAATGTTGTTGCACTTGACTTTTTGAAGCAAAATCAACATCTTGGAAAAATTAATAAAAAACCTTTAAAAGCTTTATTTAAAGTTGTTATTGATGATATCTTATATGAGATTGCAGGAATTTGTAACTATATTAATTATCTAAAGGATCAATTAAAACGCTTTACGCATCTGCTGAATCTTATGATAAAAATTCAAGCTGCTCATTCTGAGCGTACAAAAGAATATTATGGTGCTGGTATGAAAATGTTGTTAAAAACCTGGTGAAACTATCGAAAATTACCAACAACTAATTATTGAATTTAGTGATGCTATTGTTGCTCGTGAAGATAGAATTAAACAACTATATAATGAAATTAAAAATTATAAAGTTAAAGTTAGTATAAAAACTCGGTACGTGTGTACCGAGTTATTTTAAATATTCAATTAGTGTTTTCTTTAATTCTTCTGTGCTTTCTATTCTATTTACTTTTGTTTCTCATTTCTGATGCGTCTTTTAATCCTTTTTAGATAAAAAGAGATATGTTTTCTCATTTCGTGAATTCCAGTATATTCGCCTTTTTTTCTTTTATTTCTAAATCAATATGTTCTAACATTACATTTAGTAATTCACTATTTGATATTTTTGAATATGTGCCAGTTTCTAAATATTCTTTTATTTGTTTAAATATCCATGGATTTCCTAAAGTCCCTCTTGCTATCATGATTCCATCTACATTAGTTTGTTCAAATATTCTTTTGGCATCTTCTGGAGTTTTTATATCACCATTACCTATTACTGGTATTCCCACATTTTCTTTTACTTGTTTTATTATATCCCAATCTGCAATACCTGTATAATAATCTGAACGTGTTCTTCCATGAATAGCGATTGCTGATGCTCCGGCTTTTTCAATTCTTTTTGCTGCTTCTACTGCAACAATATGCTGATGATCCCATCCTTTTCTAATTTTTTACTGTGACTGGCTTTTTGTGCTATTATCAACTACTGCTCTCACTACATCTTCTACTAAATCTAAGTTTAATAGAAGCTTACTTCCATCTTCATTTTTACAATTTTTGGTGCTGGACATCCCATATTTATATCAATAATATCTCCAATATTATTTTCTGATAAATATTTTTGCTGCATATCCCATTGCTTTTTACATCGCTTCCAAATATTTGGACTGATATTTTGTTTGTTTGACCTGTCGTATTAAATAATTCTTTTTGTTTTTTGAATCATCATAATATAATCCTTTTGCACTTACCATTTCTGTTACTTCTAATCCTGGATTATATTTTTCGCAAATATTACGAAATGGCAGGTCTGTATAGCCTGCCATTGGTCCTAAAAACTAAATTATTTTTTTAATTCTACATTTCCTATTTTTAATTTTTATCATTTTACCTATTCTATAAAAATATTTTTTTGTCTACGACCACTTATATTTAATAATAATGCTATCATTATAAAGTTACTCAATAATGAACTTCCTCCATAGCTTACGAATGGTAATGGGACACCTGTTATTGGGAGCATTCCTATTGTCATTCCTATGTTTTCAAGCATATGGAAGAAAAATATTCCTGTTATACCACTTGCTATTAGTGAGCTGAGCTCATCTCTTGCAGTTTTCGCTATTGATATTGATTTAGTTATCAGTACCACATATAAGATTATTATTGATCCTGCTACTACAAACCCCAATTCTTCTCCTATTACTGAAAAAATGAAGTCTGTTGACTTTGGATACAAGAACCCTAACTGAGTTTGATTACCTTTTAAATACCCCATTCCTGTTAATTGTCCTGCACCTATTGCTATTTTTGATTGTGTTAAATTATATCCTGATCCCTTGGATCTACTGCAGGATGAAAAACACTTGAATTCTTTGTTTTGCATGTGGTGGTAGAACAAAGAAATATAATAATGGTATTATGATAATAACTAATAAAATACCTGTTATTATATATTTTTGAAATTCCTCGTAAATAGCATACATAATAATGCAAATACAGATGCTGAACCTGTTCCATAATCTGGTTGTTTAATATTAATAATAGTGGTACTGCTGCTACTGCTAATACCTGCATTAATTTTAGTGGTTTATTAATATCATTTTCATTATTTTTAATTTTTGCTATCAATAATGCTATTGTTATTATAAATATTATTTTGGAAAAATTCAGATGGTTGTACTGATATACTTCTATTACGAACCAGCTTGTTGCTCCTCCCTATTGGCTTTTGTAAAATAGTACTGCAACAAGCGATAGCAAACTTAATCCATAAAGAGCAGGAATTGCTTTTGATAATTGATCATAATCAATTGTATTAATGCAATCATTACTGAATACTTACTCCTAGCCACATGAGTTGTTTGTAAAATTCTTCATGTTTTGTGCTTGCTGTTGCTGAATAAAATTGCAAAACAATCCTATTATTGACAATAATCTGTGGCTATTAGTATTATCCATTCAATGTTTTTACTTAATCTCTTTTTCAATCTTATCTCCTTTGTATATTAATACAACAAATTATTTACTTTGTTTTAGGGGTTTCAATTTTTTCTGCTTTTTCTTTCTTTCTATCTGTGTTCTACTGATTTCTTTTCTGTTTTTTTAGAAGCCTTTTTCTATTTCTTCATTCTTTTTCGTCTGCTATTTGATGCTTTTGACTTCAGCTTCAATTTTTTCTCTTTTTGCTTTTTGTTTGTGTTTTCTTCCTTATTCATTTCTGATTTTATTTCAGTTTTTATGCTTTTTAAAAAGGAATATTTGCATATAATGCTGGTGCGCCCTATTGTTCCATCACTATTTTGTTTATTTGTTAATTTTACATCTATTTCTTTGTCATCCACATTAACATATTTCTTTATTACATCTATAATTTCTTGTCTCATCATGTCTAAAAATCTGCTGAAACATGTGCTCTATCTTGCATTAATACTAAATGTAATCTTTCTTTTGCTTGTTCCTTATTCTTTGCCTTTCTTTCTTTCTTCCTTTGTGTTTTCATTCTTTTTTAAAAAAATTTATTGAAATAGAACATTTCTTCCTCCATATTTTTCAGTTTATTTATTTTTGAATATTCTACTAAAGAACGATTCTTTTTCCTTCCAGGAATTGTGATTTCAACATTTTCACCCTAAAATTCTTCTTGCTATTTCGATATAAGCTTTTCCTAAAGCTGCTTTTTATTAGCTACTGCTGGTTCACCTTTATTTGTTTGAGTTATGATGTTTTTCGTCTTCTAGTACTACACCTATTAAATCTATTGATAACAGTCTAATATGTCTTCAACGTCCATCATTTCGCCTCTTTTTACCATTTCAGGTCTGATTCTATTTATTATTAATTCTGGGTTTCTAATATTTGATGCTTCTAACAATCCTATAATTCTATCTGCATCTCTAATTGATGAAATTTCTGCATTTGTTACTACTATAGCTCTATCTGCTCCTGCTATTGCATTTTTAAATCCTTGCTCAATTCCAGCTGGGCAATCTACAATTATATAATCAAACTCTTCTTTTTAATCTTTGAGTTAATCTAATCATTTCATCTTCATTTATTGCGTCTTTTATCTCTAGTTTGGGCTGCGCAACAAAAATAAATCTGTAAATCTTTTATCTTTTTATTAAAGCTTGTCTTAATTTACATTTTTCCCTCGATAACATCTACTATGTCGTATACGATTCTGTTTTCCAATCCCATTACAACATCTAGGTTTCTCAAGCCAATATCTGTATCTAGCTAAAACTACTTTTTCCGCGCATTGCTAGTGCAGATCAAGATTTGCTGTTGTTGTTGTTTTTACCAACTCCTCCTTTACCAGATGTGATGACTATTACTTCACCCATAACTTTCCTCCTTGTATATTATACCTTTTTATTATAAAGTCAATTGTCTTAAAGTCAATAAATTAGCAAAAGAAAGGAGCTCTCATATTTTTCAAGCTCCTCATTTTTCCAATATATTAAATTTGTTCTATTTACTCTTCTATTTCTTTTTCTTCTGCTTGATTTTTCTTCATTATTTATTAATTCAAGATTTGCTACTGATACTTCATATGCTACTCTTTGTTCTCAGATTACCATCTTCATATTTCTTTTCGTAGTTTCTTGATTGAACTCTACCTATAATTTTAACTTCTGTTCCTGCAGTCATTTCTGAACAGAATCTTTGCATTTCTTCCCCATGTTATACATGGAATATAGTCTGATTTATTATATGCTCTATTTACTGCTAATAATACATCTGCTATTTCTCTTCAAATGGTGTTTGTCTATAAATTGGTGGCTTACATATATAACCAATTAATTCACTTCATTTGTTGCAATTCCTTGTGTTGACTCAATATTATCAATTTCATCTTCAATAAATTCGATTGATTTTTGCAACATCATTAATATTAATCTATTTTTCTTTTTTCATAACTATTATATGATCTGAAATTGTCCTTCAACTTTTTATATTTCTTCCTATAATTAAATCACTATCTTTTAAACAATCTTTCTGAGATTGTTACTGGTATTAGATCTGCATTTCCACTTAATCTTGGTACGCTTATTTCATCGTATAAAACTTTTTCGCTGTAAATCTCATGACTAAATGTTTTATCATCAGTAATTTTACCTATTAAAGTTAGATCTGTTGTTCTCTAAATAATTTTTCCATTTATGTTCCTCCTAAATTTTTCGTTTTGTGTATCATTCATCTTTGTGTCAATATCTAAGTATAGCATCTTTTTAGTTTTGTAAACATAAAAATAGTAAAAATATGTATTATTTTGTAATATTTTTGTAATTTATTGATTTCTTTGATATATTTTTTCATATAAAAAGATAGTATTTTGAGTAACTATCTTTCATTTTTATTATTTATATTCTTTGTTTTGTTTCTTTAACGGTTTTGTGTTTACAACATTTACATATTCCTATTTTGTTATTATATTTTGTTTTTGTATGTTTTTTTGTCGTTTTTCCAAAAAGCATTTTCAGTGATGATTTCTTGTACTTCTTCTTTTCCTTTTTCCAAATGTCCAATTTACACTTCCCCATTTATAGACAGTTTTCACATACCTTTTGAATTTCCATCTATTCCAAAAATCGTTATAAAAGAAAATAATCCGAATAACCATAAAAATGTCATATTTTGTGTCATTACATAAGCAATTGCAAATGACTATTGCAATTGTTCCTGGAATATATAATAGAAAGATTCTTTTTGCAGTGTTTCTTTCTTATTATTTTTTTATTGTTCTTTCTGTTATCTTTTTATCATTCATTTTATTCATCTTCCTCTTCATCGTCTTGATCTTGATGAAGCTCATTCCAACGCATAACTCTTATATCTTTGTATGTATCTAGTACTGCTTCATATTTATCATGATCATCTTCCCATACTGCTTTGTGGGAATTTTATCAAATGCTGCAAACATTTTTCTGCTTCACCCTAAATAGATTACTTGTTGCTGTGGTGTCATTTTGTATATCTTTTTGAAAAATTCATATAAGCTATCAAGCTCTTGATTTGCATTTATGAATGACCAAAAAGTCGGTAACTTTTGATTCTACTGCTCGCATTTGTGCTACTACTGATGCTATTAAAAGAACGATAAATACTAGTAATATTACAATTATTGCTAATATGTCCATTTAGTCCATCCTTTTTTCTTTTGAATTCTATTTTATTATAGCAATCATATTTTATTATTGCAATTATATATTTATATTTTATAACACCAAAATAAATTAGCATAATTATCCACCAGTATAACTGGTGGATTTTCTCATATGAGCCTCATAAGGCTCTATTACTAGCTCTGCACTGAAGTGCTTTTTAGTTTTACCAGCTTTGCTCACTTTCGCTATGCACTTTTTACTTACTACCCTTTGAAAGGGTCTTTATATTCTTTGATTGTCAACTGATCTGACATCATATCTTCTTTCAATTGACTTTTCAACATAATTATATACTGCAGACTTGTTATTTCCCTCGATGCTGACATAATAGCCTCTACACAAAAACACTCTGTTTCCATATTTATATTTCAAATTAGCATGTCTCTCAAATATTATTAATGTACTTTTTCATTTCAAATATCCCATGAATGATGACACACTCAATTTGGGTGAGTATACTTACATACATATAAATATTATCTGGACAAAGCTTCAGCATTGATTATTTCAACATCTTTTCGATTACTTAATTCTCTCAATATCATTCCAATTTCTATTCTCAAATGACCATAAATTTCTTTTCATTCTATATTTTGGTGCAAAACTATATGATATTTACATTCATACGTTGTATGTGCTAAAACTATCTGCGTATGGACTTTTTCATACAAATCACTCTCCTTTTATAATAATTTTTAAGCTGACAAACTTAATCTTTATTATAACATGGAGAGTTTTTATTTTGATACCACTCTCATAACTATAAGTGTCATTGGACTCACCAGCATAGCTGGTGGTTTAACGCTTAAGTTAAAAAGAGCGAGTTTGTCAACTCGCTCCTTCTGCTTAGAACAAATCAGTCATTGATTTCGCTAAACTTAAACAACCTTCGTGTTACTTTGACGATAGGAATCGTTGTTTTTCCTACCCTAACACTGGTTGCTTTGTCCCAGGATTTTTGAAGAGCCAAAATCTTCATTCGCTCCTCAAACGCCATTCCTCTTATATCGAGGTACATGAACAATCCCGCTTGGGTTGCTAACCTATCAGTTTCCTCCAGGTCTCTAATCGCATCCTTCTCTTTCAAAATGCTTTCGACCTTTCCTTTCTGAAAGACTGATGAATAGGTTCCTCCAAAGAGGATTCCTTCATACTCAACTAACAACTGACTTTCTGTTCCATATGTCCTCCTGAGCATCTTGCTCTTTGAGACTGAGAGCATTCTGCTCTCATTTATAGTTACGATTCAAAAACAGAATCATAGTTTATGTTAACACTTTCAAACTGATTTGTCAACTAGTTTAAACATTGATATTATACTTTTACTTCAATTTTATCATTATCTGCTGAAATTGTTGCTTCTGTTTTTATTTTTCCATCAAGCATTGCATCTACTATGTTATCTTCAACCATTGTTTGAATTGCTCTTTTTAATGGTCTTGCTACCATAGTTTGTATCGATTCCTTTTTAATTATTAAATCTTTTGCCTTTTTTTCATCAACTTTTAATTGTAATTCCTTGTTTTTTTCATTCTTTCAATTACTTTATTTATTAATAAAGTCAAAAATTTGTCCTTCTTCTTTTCTGTTAGTTTATGGAATACAATTATCTCATCAATACGATTTAAGAATTCTGGTTTGAAATCACGTTTTAATTCTGCCATAACCTCTGATTTTAATTGTTTCATTTTCTTTTTCTGATTCTTCTTTTGTTGCTTTTAAAATCCTAATGGCTTTTTTATCTGTAATTTTTGTGCTCCAATGTTTGAAGTCATTATGATTACGAGTGTTTTTTAAAGTTTACGATTCTTCCTTGTGAATCTGTTAATCTTCCATCATCTAAAGATTTGAAGCATTATATTCATTACATCTGGATGTGCTTTTTCAATTTCATCAAATAGTATTACTGAATATGGTTTTCTTCTTACTTTTTCAGTTAATTGACCTGCTTCATCATATCCTACATATCCTGGAGGAGCACCTATTAATTTAGCTGTTGAATGAGACTCCATATATTCTGACATATCTATTCTTATTAACGAATCTTCACTTCCAAATAGATTCTCAGCCAATGCTTTTGATAACTCTGTTTTACCAACACCTGTTGGTCCTAAGAATAAGAATGAACCTATTGGTTTACTTGGGTCATTTAGACCCATACGGTTTCTTTTGATTGCTTTTGCTACTGCTTTTACCGCTTCATCCTGTCCTATTACTCTTTCATGTAAATTTTCTTCTAGTTTCTTTAACTTTTCATTGTCTGTTTCAGAAACCTTTGATACTGGAATTCCTGTCCATGATGATACTACTTGTGCAATATCTTCTTCGTTTAATATATAAATCTTATTCTTTTTGTCATTTCTCTATTTTTTTCTTTTTCTTTTATTATATTCGTCTTTTAATTCTTTTTATTTTTGTCTCTTAATTTTTGCTGCTTGTTCAAATTCTTGATTTTCTAACACTTTCTTCTTTTTCTTTATTTATTTTTATCTATTTCTTCTGCTTTTTCCCTTTAATGTTACTGGTTCTTCATATGTTTGCATTCTTATTTTTTTGATGCGGCTTCATCCATTAAGTCTATCGCTTTTGTCTGGTAAAAATCTATCATTTATATATCTTGATGATAATTCTACTGCTGCTTTTAATGCTTCATCAGTGATTTTTACATTGTGATGTGCTTCATATTTATCCCTAATTCCTTTTTAATATTTGTAATGTATCTTCTTCTGTTGGTTCTGAAACTGTTACAGGACTAAATCTTCTTTCTAATGCTGCATCTTTTTCTATATTTTTCTATATTCTTTTTAATGTAGTTGCACCTACTAATTGAATTTCACCTCTAGCTAATAATGGTTTTAAGATATTTGCTGCATCCATTGAGCCTTCTGTTGATCCTGCTCCTACAATTGTATGAATTTCATCTATGAATAAAAATAATATCTCCTGCTTTTTTTACTTCATCTAGTACATTTTTTTATTCTTTCTTCAAAAATCACCTCTATATTTTTGCGCCTGCCATTAAACTTGTTAAGTCTAAAGCTTACTACTCTTTTTGTTAAATAGTTGCTCTGGGACTTTCTTTTGCTCAATTCTTTCTGCTAATCCTTCTACTATTGCTGTTTTTACCTACACCTGGCTCTCCTACTAAAGCATGGATTATTTTTTTGTTCTTCTTGATAATAATTGAATTACCCTTTGTATTTCTTCTTTTCTGCCTATTACTGGGATCCAATTTTTCCTTCTTTTGCTTTTTTTGAGTTAAATCTAAACTATATTGATTTAATGTTGGTGTATTATTATAACTATTATTTGTTGTTGTCGTATTTTCTCCTTTTCCTGAATTATTTAATTCTTCATATAATTCATTTAAATCTATTGATAAATCTATTAAAATTCTATTTGCTATTGAGTTTGATTCTTCCAATATTCCTATTGTTAAATCATCTGCATCTATTTTTGTCATTTCCTTTTGCTCTTGCATTTATTAATGCTGATTGCAATATTCTTTTTGCGTTTGGTGTTAATTGAACATCATCAAATGCTGCAAATATTGATCCTATTCTAGTTATATTCATTATTTCTTTTCTTAATGCTAATTCATCTACTTTGTGGGCTAATAAATATTGACTTGATTTGCTTGTTCCTTCTATTACAATTCCATATAATATGTGTTCTGTTCCAATGTATGTGCTATTACTTTCTATTGCAAAATTTCTTGCAATTTCAAATATTTTTGTCTGTTCTTGTTGTAAACTTCATATTATTCTCCTTTCTTTTTGTTTTTTATATTATTTATTTATTATTTCTTTTAAAAATTTTTAGCTCTTTCTTTTTCTATATCTAGATTTGTTATATCTTGACCCTAAATATTTTGCTAATGTATATGGGTTTGAATAATTTAAGATTTTTTTCATTTTTGTGTCATCTATTTTTGTCTAATATTCCTAAATCCACTCCCATTTTTACCATTGATATTAAATTTTTGATATTCTTCGTCTTTGATTTTTGTTTGAATATGCAAATTATTCCAAAAACTCTTAATATCTCATCTTCAATATCTTCTGTATTTCTTTAATTAAATACTTTTCTTAATTTTGCGTTTCATTTTCAATGATGTTATCTATTATTGGTTTTTATGCTTTCTTTGATATTTTCTTCTGTTGTTCCTATTATCTGTGTTGTTGATATTTCAAAGATATCACCCTCTTCTTCATTCATTGTGATTCCTAAATTATTTACTGTATTTCTTACTTTCTTTTATGTTGTTTGTAATATTTAATCCTGGTAAAATGCAATTTTACGGTTTCTTTTAATCCTGTTCCTATATTCATTAAATTTGGTGATAAATATCCATATTTTTCATTAAATGCATAATTTACTAATTTTTTTCTAATTTTTTTATCTAATTCAATTATTAATTTTGTTGTTTCTTCTATGCTTTTTCCACTTTGAAATACTTGTAATACTATTTGATCTTGTCCATTTACTTGTATTGCTATATTTTTCTTCATCATTGATTATTAGTGCTTTATAATTACTTTTTAAAATTATAGAATTCTTTTCGTTATTATATTCTTTTTCTAATAATGATTTTTTTGTTAGTTCATCAATTGTGTTATAATCTATGAACTTTAAAGCTATATCCCTAACTTTGGTGTTATTTTTCTTTAATATTTCATATACCTTTTTTTGATCTTTTAAATCATTTGCTGTATTGAATTTTTACTTTTGCTTATATTTCTTGTTAATCTAGATTTTTGAATATAATATAACATCTGAATCTTTTTCCATTTTTAAATACCAAGACATTATTGTTTAATCTCCTTTATTTGATTTTTTTAATTTTGCTGCATCTTCATATCTTTCTTCCTCTACAGCTGTTCTTAATTCCCTTTTGTAGTCTTTTCTAATTTTGTTTCTTCCTTGTTTTCAAGTTTATATTCTGCAGATTCTTCTGCTACTTTGATCTAACTTCTCTGATGGCTTTCTTCAATATGTCTATTACTATTGTGTATATTTTTTTAATACCTTATCTATTTGTTTATCAAATGTTTTATAGCAATCTTCACATTCTAACATTCCATCTGTTATAAAATTATTGTAGTTTGTTCCACATGTTTTTGCACTCTAAGTTACTTTGTTTGAATTAGAGGTATTCTAGTATCTTCTAGGAACCCATTGAATAATCCTCCTAAAAATATCACTCATTCCTCCAAATTCATATCCTATGTCCATGTTGTCCAATCCTAGTTTTTCTAGCGCATTCACTACATAGTATCAATTCTTTTTCTTTCCATTTTATTATTTGTCTGTATTGAAAAGTTTGCTTCATTCTTTTCCACAATTTTGACATTTCATATTTTATTCCTTTCTATTGAAGTCATTTTGACTTACAAATTTATTATTATATTTTTTTCAAAAATATTTGCTCTGATTTCTTCTTTTTGATTTTTTTATTGTTGATAAACAATTATCTGTTACTAAGCTTTTAAATATTTTTAATTCTTTGTCTGTTATTAATTCTTTCTTGATTTAATATTTCTAATAGTGAGTTTGCTTCTTTAACAGTCAGTTTATCTCCAATTTTATTTAGTAAATGATTTTTTTGCATCTTCTTCATTTAACTTTGTGTTCTAACTATTCTTATATAGCCGCCACCTCCTCTTTGACTTTCCACATAATATCCTTGAATTGGTGTAAATCTTGTTGATATAACATAGTTTTATTTGTGATGGTACACAATTAAACCTTGTTGCTAAATCATTTCTTTGTATTATTGCTTTCATTCTCTTCATCAAACATATCATCTATAAATTGTTCTATTACATCTGAAATTCTCACTTTTGACTTTATCCTCCTTTTTCTGACTTTGACTTTCTTTGACTTTCATATTCTATTATAGCATGATTATTTTTGCAATAGAAAATTTAAAATTTATTGTTTTTTTACGATTATAATTTTAAAGTATAATTGTGAGTTAAAAATTAAAAGGAGGTAATATGCCTGATTTAATAATGATAACTGGACCTCAAGCTGTTGGTAAAATGACAGTTGGACAGAATTAGCTAAATTAACAAAATTTCAAATTATTTCATAATCATATGTCTATAGATCTTGTAAATAATTTTTTTCAGCTATAGTACTAAAGAAGGACAGGACATGGTTAAAATGCTTAGGATTAATATGTTTAAATATTTTTCTGAAAAGCTCTATTCCTGGAATTATTTTTTTACATGTGTTGTAAATTATGATAAATTGTCTGATATTGAAAAATATTTCAATTTTTAAAAAAATATTTTTTTGAATCTAATGGTGGCAAATTTTATTATGTTGAGTTGGATGCACCTCTAGATATCAGACTTAATAGAAATAAAACCGAAAACCGATTATTTTATAAACCTGAAAAAGCAAAATATTGAATTTAGTGAAAAACAAATACTTCCATGCTGAAAAACATCATCGTAATTATTCTTTAAAAAATGAATTAAATTGTCAAAATTATATAAAAATAGATAATTCTGAAATTATCTGCAATTGATACTGCTAAAATTATAAAGGAAAAATTTAATTTAAATTGATGTATAAATATATTTACTAAATCCATTGAAAATAATCCAAATAGAAAAATTTAAAATTTATTGTTTTTTTATTTTTTTCTTAATATATAATCTTCTTGGAATAATCTTTTAAGGAGGACTTATTATGAATTTAAATATTACAGGGAAAAGATTTTTGAATTAACGGATGCTATAAAATCTTATACATCTGAAAAAAAGTTGAAAAATTATCAAAATATTTAGGTGATGATTTTTTCAGCTGTTGCAACTTTTCGAAATTCATGGAGAAGAACAAATCGCTGAACTAAGAATTACAGTTAATAGTACTGTTTATAAAGCTACTACAGCTTCTAAAGGATTTATATTCTTCTATTGATAAAAACATTGGTATTTTTGAAGGTCAAATCAGAAAAATCTAAAAACAAAAAAAGACAAGCAAAACATGGTTGAAACAATTAGAATTCAAGAGAAAAGAACTTTTAGATTTTTGAAGATGATATTGAAGGTGAAGTTGTTAAAACTATTCTTTATAGTGTAAAACCTATGATGATTGATGATGCTTTAATACTTTTGCAAGATGATGTTAAAAAAATAAATTTATGCCTTTCATCAATGTTGAAACTGGCAAAAGTTAATGTTATTTATAAATTAAAAGATGGCAAAAACTTTGGTTTATTAGAACCAGAAGCTTAATTGAATATTTTTTATTAAAAGCCTGCCAATAAAATGGTAGGCTTTTATATGGAGGTTTTATATGAATAAAGACGATTTATTAAAATTACTGGAGGAATTAGATTTTCCCCAAAGGATCAATTCTATATTCTTTCTAGTGGATGTTTAGTTTTTTTATAATCTTCGTGATATGGCTAATGATTTAGATTTATGTATTACAGAGAAATTTATTTGAACAAATTAAAAATAAATATGATTTAAATGCTGAGAAGAAAAAAATAAGTATGGTTTTTATAAATTAAGTGATGATATTGAAGTTGTGGTTGACTCTGATGAAGATTTTATTGATCAATTTGACTTTAAAAGATGGATATCAAGTTCAAAAACTTTCTATTATTAGAGATTTTAAAGTTAAAGAGGATTACCTAAAGATTTAGTTGATGTTAAAAAGATTGATGATTATTTGAATGATAAATCTTTGGATATGTAAATCTTTTAATATCTATTTTTTGACATATAAAAAAATATAATGTTATTCTTATAGAAATATTTATATGATAATTGGAGTTTTTATGGGTTTTTGATATTTTTAAAAAGAAGAAAGAAATCAGTGAACAGCGTAATACATATTATGAACCTCCTGAGAGACAAGATAGAGTAAAGATTGATGGTGACTTAGAGTCTGGAATAACATTTGATTACTATATTTCTGATTATAATTTTAGGAAGTTTTATGATACTGTATGTTTGCAAATATCGGATACACAACCAATTTTTCGATATTTTTGGTACAAAGGTTTATAATGCTTTAGTTTCATGGTATGGTGAAGATGACAATATTCCCATTAAAGATGCCTGCACCACGTTGTAGTTTTGAGACGTAAGGATACCAAATCAATTCAGTTAGGGGCTTGATTTTTCAAAATTATCAGATTCAGAATATTTAAAAAGCTTTGTTTAGACTACTTTTTAAATCAAAACAGAGTGGAACAATATTTGGATAATGGATTACAAGAAAATCCAGCAGTTCCATGTGAAATTATATTGGTCAATTGTGCTATATTCCTGAGAAGGAATTTATCAAAAACAATTTGACCTGCATATAGGGAGAGATTTCACACAATTCTACTCCACAAGTAGAGAAGAAGACAACATAAATTAAAACTTGAAGAAAGAAAACGTAATTTAATTAAGGAAAAACAAGAACAGATAGCTAAACTACAACAGGAAATTGATGATATTAATTTAGAGTAAATAAAATAAGATGGACTACGATTTAAGTAATCCATCTTATTTTATTAGATACAGAAAACCACCACTAATTGTGATGGCCTTTTATTTCTTAACTATTTTACAGCTAATTTTAAATCTAATTTAGATTTTTTTCTGCTTGCTGCATTTTTTTGATATTACACCTTTAGTAGCTGCATGATCAACTAATTTTTTGCTTTTATTTAATAATTCTACAGCTGATTTATCTCCGTTTGTGTTAGCTACTTCATATTTCTTAACAGCTGTTTTTGTAAGCTGATTTTTATCTTATTATTTTCTAAAGTTTTCTTTTCGATAACTTTAACTCTTTTAATTGCAGATTTAATATTTGGCATTTTTTTGCACCTCCTCTTGGCGTATTTTTATCACTGACTTTGCATATTATAACATAATAATTTATGTTATTCAAGTATTTAGGATTATTTATTTTTCGAGTTTTTGTAAGTTATCAAACTTATGTCACATTATATATATTTGCCAATGTCCCACATTTTTTACAATCTTTGCTCTATAATATCATACCTAACCATTAAATTTTTGTTTTATTAATTTAAATCCATATCCACCATGATCTTCTTCGCCAATATTTGCATTTATTTTTTCTAAAATTGTATTTAAAACTCTTAATAATATCACTAATATTGCTATTTTCATTTCCCCTTATATTCAATTTCTATATAGTCACCAAGATTTTTAACGATATCAATTGAAATTTCATATTCTTCATATTTCCATGAATTTCTTACTTTTGTCTACTACAATTAATACCTCAAACCCCTAGATTACACAAGATTTTTTTCATTTCTTCTGATGATGAAATATTTAATTCGTTTTCTTCACAATATGTACGAACAACCTCACCTTCTGGCAACCAATGTTTATAATTAAATGTAATATTATCGTTTTCTTCCTTATTCTTAACCAATCATATATATGTTCTGGATCTTTAATAAATGATTTATACTTTATTATCATAATATGTATCAATTTGATGACTACTATGAATCAATTCTGTATTTTGATTTAACCACCTTTTCCAATTCTATTTTATTATTTAATTGGTATCTTACTTCTATTTCTTTACTCATATAAATCTCCTCTTTCTTTATACTATTATACTATCATTTTTTTATTATATAAATTAATATATAAAATCTATAACTACTTTCACTTTTTACTTTTTATCTATTGTAAACCTATATTAACCTTCTTTTTATTTTGGATATGTTTAATTATTCTATTCATAATTTCTATTATATTAATAAAAAAAACTCGCTCTTTCGAGCGAGAATATTATAATCATATATTTTTTTAAATAATAATAATTATAATTATAATTGATATTATGTTGCTGAGTCTTTCACTCATCCCTAAAGGATTTTAAAAAGCCTCTGATAGCCCTTAACAGACTCGCTTATCCATCTCGGAAAAGATGCAATTAAGCGTATAATTCCTTTAAAAGATATACGCAATTGCTCTTAACGAGCTGTTAAGAAATGTCTGTACTATAGACAATTTAATGCCTCATAGTGCTTAATCAAAATTGACACGGCTGTTAAGGGCAATCAGTGCTATTATCCAGTTATTCCGTATTTCTATTAAAGATACTTCTAGATACAGCTTTTTAATACAGATACAAAAATGCAACTAACATGTCTATTTCCTCCAATCTCAGATATGATTAAAAAAATAATAAACTTCGTATTAATTATATCACTTTTTAAATAAATTCAAACAACTAAATATTTTAATTTTATATTGATATTTTATTTCACTTTTTACTTTTTATCTATATAATTATAAAAATGGAGGATTTAGAATTTGATTTGTTTAAATGATGATTTAGTTATATTTGATTATAAAGATTACAAAAATAATTTTGATATTGTTGAATTTGATTTAAATAAGAGTTTAAGACTGGTCATTATGCTATATCAATTGATTTTTAGAAATGATGTAAAATACTCTATAAAGTGTATTAAAAATTGATTTTCATTGAAAAAAATCTAATATTGCATTTTTTGCTATAATTTTTAAGGATTATAAAGTTAAATATGTTATTTCTAATTATAATGATGCCATTTTGAGATGCTTTAAAGGCTATTGAAATTGATAATTTGAAAGAAGTATACCTTTTATTTATGATTGTGTATTTAAACAATTGGATGATATTTGGAGTAAAAAGAAATTATTGTAATTTTTGCAATAACAAATGTATTGCCACTAGAATGCATGAAAATATATATCAATTGGATGGTTGTTGCTATTCTTTTAAAAATGAATACTAACTTGTTTTCGACTCATTTTATTAAGAATAAAGCAAAAATGTAAGTTTTTAGGTGATGATAAGCGTTGTACTACTCAAAATATCTCTTGCAAACTTTTTACTTGTGACTATTTGAAGAAAGCTGAAAGTTTCGATATAAAATTAAATGATTTTTTTGCTCGTGATGGCATTCTTTAATTCGAAACAAAGATTAATATTAAAATATAATTATTTTTATTCTAAAGATGAAAGATTATTGATAAATTGTTGGAAAAAAATCTAAAATGCCTTTTGGCTTTTATACTATTATTATGATTATTATAGATTTAGGCAAAAATAAACCCATTGTTTAATTTTGTACTCTGGGCTTTATTTTTTTGTTATTCTTTTACTTTTTAATTTTTTTCTATTAGTGGCATTAAACTCTTGATTAATTTTATTTACTTCTTCTGAATTTCCTTCTATTGCTAAAACCTTCATTTTTGGATTAATGTAATCATCTATTTCAAATTTTACATTTTCTTTTTGATATGTGTATCTTGTTCTTATTAATTCTTTATCTACTTTAAGATTTAAAAAAATTCTATTAAATGTTTTAGCAAAGTCTTTATTTTCATTATTCAAGTTTAGAATATCTGTTTCTTTTGCGTATTTTTAATTCTTGGTTTGTTTCATTATTTTCTTTTAAAAGTCTAAATATTCTGTTCTTGTATGTTTTAAAGTATCTTCTTCAATTGTTATTCTTGCCATTATGTATGTATCATTTTTTTATAATGTTCTTGTTTTGTGTTGTTTGACTGATTTTTTATGAAATTATTTGATTCGCAATATTGTATAAATTCTCTTTATACTTGTTACTTTATAACTATATTCGTATTCTTTTTTCATCTTTTTCTCCAACTGAATTATTTATTTAATTCTTCTAAGAACATTTTTGTTCAACATTTGTGATTTGCTTTTTCCTTTTGTTTGTTTCATTGCTTGTCCTACTAAGAATCCTAATGCTCTGTCTTTTTCCTGCTTTATAGTCTTCTATTGATTGTGGATTGTTTGCTAGTACTTCTAATACTACATTTTTAATTTCTGATTCATCTGAAATTTGAATCCATCCATGTTCTTTGATAATTTCTTTTGGTTTTTGCTTTTCATCAAACATTATTTCTAGAACATCTTTTTCCAATCTTAGTGCTAATTGTTCCATTGTCATTATTTCTACTAGTTCAGCTAGATTTTTCTGCACTAAATGGTATTTTTTCTGATGGCAATTCTCGTTCATTTTTGAATTCTTGCTATATCTGATGTTATGCAGTTACATACTGATTTATAATTTCCACATATTTTTCCAGCTTTGTTTCAAACAAGTCTGATATTGCTTTTTCTGAGACTAGCGCTTTGGCATCTTTTTCAGATAATCCCTAGTTCTTGCATGTATCTTTCTTTTTCTGCTTTCTGGCATTTCTGGAAGATTATTTTTTATGTTATCAATATATTCTTTTGATAATTTAATGGCTGCTAAAGTCTGGTTCTGGAAAATATCTATAATCTTCTGCATCTTCTTTTGTCCCTCATTGAAAAAGTTCTACCTGATACATCATCCCATCTCATTGTTTCTTGATATACAGTTTCACCTGATTCATTTGCTCTAATTTGATCTTTTGATTTCAAAAATCTATTGCTCTTTGAATTGATTTGAATGAATTCATGTTTTTCATTTCATGTCTTTTTCCAAATGGTTCATTTGGTTTTATGTACTGAAACGTTTACATCTGCTCTATATGATCCTTCTTCCATTTTACAATCCGATACTTCTATATATTGTAAAATTGATTTTTAATTTTTCAAATATCTATCAGCTTCGCCTGATGATCTAATATCTGGTTCTGATACAATTTCAATTAATGGAACTCCTGCTCTATTTAAGTCTCACTAGAGCTCCACCTGCAAATTCATTATGGTTTAACTTTCCTGAGTCTTCTTCTATATGATTCTTAAAATTCTTACTTTTCTTTGGATTTCCATTATCATCTTCTATTTCAATATATCCATTGTTACATAGTGGTTTTATCAAATTGTGAAATTTGATATGATTTTAGTAAAGTCTGGGATAGAAAAGTAATTTTTCTATCATTTTTACTATCCATTGAAATTGAACAATTTAATGCTAGTCCCTGCTTTTACTGCATATTCAACAACTTTTTCATTTAGGACTGGCAATGTTCCTGGCAAGCCCATACATATTGGACATACTTGTGTGTTTGGAGCTGAACCAAACTCTGTTGAACAATTACAGAATATTTTTTTGTTTTTTTGTTGATAATTCTGCGTGTACTTCTAATCCAACTACTACTTCATAGTCATTGTTTGACATTTTGTTCTCCTTTATTTTTTTAAATTCTGGTTTATAATTTTCTCTAAATTTAATTTGTTGTTCTATAGCATATGCGGCATTTAGGATTTTTTTCTTCTTGAAATCTGTTTCCTATTAATTGCATTCCTATTGGCATGTTATTACTGTCTACTCACATGGAATTGATATTGCTGGTACTGATGCAATATTAATTGATACTTGTACAAATATCTGCTAAATACATCTCTAGTGGGTTGTTTGTTTTTGATCCCTATATCAAATGCTGTTGTTGGATGCTACTGGTGTTAGTAGTACATCATATTTTTTGAAACATTCATCAAATTTATTTTTTTATATGTTCTTACTTTTTGTGCTTTCTTATAGAATGCATCATAGTATCCTGATGATAATACATAAGTTCCTAAAGATTATTCTTCTTTTTTTACTTCTTTTCCAAATCCTTCTGTTCTTGATTTTACGAATAATTCTTTTAAATCTTTTATAGTCTTTTTGCTCTATATCCATATCTGATTCCGTCAAATCTTCCTAAGTTTGAACTAGCTTCTGCACAAGCAATTATATAGTATGCTGCTAATGATGATTCTGATACATCTAGTGAACATTCTTCTACTATTGCACTCTAATTTTTTGTATTCTTCGATTGAGTTTTCTAATGATTTTTACTTCTGGATTTATGCCTTCTCCAAAAACTCTTTTGGGACTCCTATTTTCATTCCTTGAATTGAATTTTTTAAGATTTTTTTGTATAATCAATTTTTCTCTTTTTACAGATGTTGAATCATTTTCATCATGTCCTGCATTATATTTAATAATAATGCTGCATCTTCAACATCTTTTGTCATTGGACCTATTTGATCTAGAGATGATGCAAATGCTACTAATCCTGATCTACTTACTAGTCCATAAGTTGGCTTTAATCCAACTATTCCACAGAATGATGCTGGCTCTCTAATTGATCCACCAGTGTCTGATCCCAAGGCCCATGGTACTAAGTTAGCTGCAACTGCTGCTGCTTCCTCCTGATGATCCTCCTGGTACTTTATTTAAAGTTCCATGGATTTCTTGTTATTTTGATTGCTGAATTTTCTGTCGAACTTCCCATAGCAAATTCGTCCATGTTTAGTTTTCCTAATATCGGTATATTTTTTTCTTTAATTTTTGTTATTACAGTTGCGTCATATGGTGATACAAAGTTTTCTAACATTTTTGAAGAACATGTTGTTTTTATTCCTTTTGTACAGATATTGTCTTTGATTCCTATTGGAATGCCTGATTCTGGATTCTTTTGATTCTGCTATTGCTTCATCTAAACGTGTGCTTACAAATGCATTTTACTTCTGGCTCTTTTTCATTGATTCTATCTGCATATGCTTTTGTTATTTCTTCAATTGTTATTTCTTTGTTTTTACTTTTTTCCATTAATTCGTGAACTGTTAAGTCAGTTAATTCCATTAATGTTCCTCCTCTATTTTTAAAAGTACCTTTGGTATCTTAAACATATTTCTATCTACTTCTGGTGCGTTTTCCATCATTTTGTCTATATTATCAAATTGTTTTTACTTCATCTTTTCTAAATACATTATAGTCTTCTGTTGCTCCGATTGTTTCATCTAGTTTGCTTACATCTATTTTTATCAATTGTTTCTGTATAATTTAAAATGTCTTCTAGATTTTTAAATATTCGTCGATTTCATTTTCTTTTTATTTCTAAATCTGATAATTTTGCTATGTGCAATAGTTCTTCTTTGCTTATCTTCATTGAGGTTTTCCTCCTTTTTCATATTTCATATTATACACTTGATATGCTTATTTTTCAAGGGTTATGGATTGTCTTTGTGTAATTATTTTTACATCAAAAATGGTCTAGATGTACTAGACCATTTGCTTTATCAATCTTATGGAGTTAATCGTTCTGGACCACGGAATAAAAACATTGCTTCTTTCAAACTTGGTAATTCTAATAGATTCATTATTATTCTATCAACTCCTATTCCAAATCCCCCATGTGGTGGGCAACCATATTTAAAGAATTCTAAATAAAAACTCCACATCTTTTTCTAGTCCTTTTTTCTTTAGCCTGTTCTTTCAATATTTTCATATCTATGTTCTCTTTGTGCACCTGTTGTAATCTCTACGCCTTTCCATATTAAAGTCATATCCTTGTGGAACTCCATTTTTTTCTTAGATGATAGAATGCTCTTTTTCCTTTTTCCGAAATCTGTTACAAATATGAATTCATGATTATATTTATCTTTTGCTAATTTTCCAATAGTTTTTTCCGCCTCCGTTGTTAAATCATCTTGTTCTTCTTCAGGGCATTGATAATTATATCTTTTATTTAATTCTTCATAAACATCTTTTTAATTTCATTCTTGGGAAATGGTAAGCTTGGAACAATTATATCTACATCAAAATATTCTTTAATTTCTTTTTCATATTTTTGCTTTTAACCTTATTTAATAGCAAAATTTATCATTTCTTCTTCCATAATCATAACATCTTCATATGTATCAATGTTTGAGAATTCTAAATCAAATCCTGTAAATTCTGTTGCATGCTTTCTTGAGTGTGATTTCTCTGCTCTAAAAACAGGCCCACATTCAAAAATTCTTCCAAGCCCTGAGGCAATTGCCATTTGTTTATAAAATTGAGGGACTTTGTGCCAAATATGCTTTTTGAATTGAAATATTTAACTTCAAATACTTCTGATCCGCTTTCGCTTGCTACCCAATTAATTTTTGGTGAGTGTATTTCATAAATTCTCTTTCTATTAAAAACTCTCTACACGCATTAACAAATAGTGTTTGTATTTTTTAGCATTATTTGATTTTTTTATCTGTTCGTAAATCAAGCCATCTATAATCTAATCTTGTGTCAATAATTGTTTTTTTCATCAATTGGATTTGCTTCTGCATAACTTGTTACTTCAACTTTATTTACTTGTACTTCTTTTTCCTCCAAGTTTTTACACTATCATTTTCAATTAATTCCCCTCAACAATAACTGCTGCTCCTGGAATTAATTTAGAAAAACTTCGCCCACTTCCGAAATTTAATTTTATCAATAAATAATTGAATTTTTCCAGAAAAATCTTTCAATATTACAAATTGCATTGATTTTTTTATCTCTAATTGTTTCAATTATTCCATGAAATTTAACTTGTCCGTTTTTGTAATTTTGTTATTTGAGATATCATATTATTTCTCCTTTTGTAATATCTTTTATAATTCTTCAGTTTTTATATGTTATATAACCTTCATAATTATAACTCTGATCTATACCTTTCATGTATACTTCATGATTATTAATTTCGTCTGTTAATGCTAAATTTAATATATTCTTTATTTCAGTATCCTTTATTGGGCTTCTTTCCATTGCTAGTAAAGTAATCTTCTTTATCTACCTTTTTCCCAATCAATTACTTTTTTTATTTCATTTTTAAAATATGATCAAGCCATATCCTTGTACTTCTTCCGTTTCCTTCTCTGAATGGATGTGCTATATTCATTTCAACGTATTTCTCAATAATCTCATTAAAAATTAGATTGTGGCATTTTATCTATATTATTTAATGATTCTTTTAGATACATTAATGGCGCAAATCTAAAATTTCCTTTTGAGATATTTACATCTCTTATTTGTCCTGCAAAGTTGTATACTTCATCAAATAAATACTTATGAATAAATTGCAGTGTTGAAAAATTTGCCTGCTGGTAGTTCTACTAACATGTTTTTTCAAATAATTCTTTTTGCTTTTTCTTACTTATTTTTTTCTTCTAAATCATATTGTTTTTATTTTTATTTAACAAAATACTTTATCCTCATTTCATTATTTGCTTTTTGTTGATTTTTCTAGTTGCTTTTCTTCTTTGTTGTAGCTTTCTTGGTTGCTGTCTTTTTGTTGCTCTTTGTTGTTGTCTTTAATTCATCATCATTTTCTGATGGTGTCCACACTTCTCCGACTTTTGGGAGCATTCCAAGAAATGTATTTGCATGATGTTTCATCATTGTGATTATTACTGCAGATATAGTAGTTACGGCCTCTTTTTGTTTTTACGAACATAAACTTCTGCTCCACATACTGGGCATGGGTTTGCAGCTTTTTCTACAAATGGTTTTGACATTTTTACATTCTGGATATCCACTGCATGCTAGGAATTTTTCCATAACGTCCGTATTTTTATCGCCATTGGCTTTTCCACATTTTTTTCACACATAATGTCAGTTAATTCATCTTTTAATTCAACATGTTCAAGCTCTTCATCTACTTTTGATAATTCTTTTTGAAAATGGTGTATAAAAATCTTTTATGACTTTTTCCATTTTTTTCTTTTCCTTCTGCTACTGCATCTAGCTCATTTTCTATTCCAGCTGTGAAACTCAACATTTACAACATCTTTGAAATTTTCTACTAATAGTTTGTTTACAATTTTTCCAAGATCTGTTGGGAACTAATTGTTTCTTTTTCACGCTTTTATATATCGTCTATCTACAATTGTTGAAATGATTGTTGCATATGTACTTGGGCGTCCAATACCGCTTTTCTTCAAGTGCTTTTACAATACTTGCTTCTGTAAATCGAGCTGGTGGCTCTGTAAAGCTTTTGCTTTGTGTCTATTCTATCTTTTTTCAATTCTTCATTTTCTACTAATTCTGGAATTGATTCTTCTCTATCTTCGTTTGAATTGTCGTCAGTATCTTCTACATACAATGTCATGAATCCTTTAAATCTTAAAGTTTGTCCATTTGCTTTAAAATTATATGTTTTGTTTAATCTTGTTGAATCAATATTTCACTGCTACAGTATCATAGATTGCTTCTGACATTTGGCTGGCTAAAATCTATTATAGATTAGTCTATATAGTTTATATTGATCCGGTGTTAGATTTTCTTTTATTTCTTCTGGGTTTAAGTCAATATTGGTTGGTCCTAATACCTTCATGTCCATCCTGTGCATCGCTTTTAGTTCTATAATATCTATTTTCATAATATTTATCACCATATTTAGCTGTTATTACTGCTTTAGCTACTGCTCTTTGCTTCTTCTGAAATTCTCGTTGAATCTGTTCTCATGTATGTGATTAAACCAATTGTGCCTCTACCTGTTACCTTTTACACCTTCATATAGTCCTTGTGCAACTTGCATTGTTTTACGCAATTGGAATCCTAATTTTCTTGCTGATTCTTGTTGCATTGTTGATGTTGTAAATGGTGGTGCAGAGTCTTCTTTCTTGTGACCTTTTTAATGTTTGTTACTATATTTTTGATTTTTTTCAATATCTTTTAAAATTTCATCTACTTCTGGTTTTTGAATGTAATTCAATCTTTTTGTTATTAATTGTCGTTAAATGTCCTTGAAACATTTTTTTCCTTTTTATCGAAAAATTGCATAGATATTCCAATATTCTTCTGGAATAAATTTTTCTATCGCTTCTTCTCTCTCACATATCAATCTTACTGCTACTGATTGAACTCTTCCTGCTGATAAACCTCTTTTACTTTTTTTCCAAAGTAATGGGCTTATTTGATATCCCAACAATTCTATCTAATACACGTCTTGCTTGTTGAGCATCTGTTGTATCTAGATCTGATCTTTTTTCTTGGATTTTTATTGATTCTTTTATACATTTTTCTGTTATTTCATTGAAATGTTACTCTGCATAAAGAATCTGTTGGTATATCTAGTATGTATGCTAAATGCCATGCTATTGCTTCTCCTTCGCGGTCGGGGTCGGTTGCTAGATATATTTGTTTAGCTTTTTTTGCTTCTTTTTTCAATTCATTTATTAGAGGGCTTTTCCACGAATATTTATATATTGTGGTTCAAAGTCATTTTCGATATCTACTCTAATTTTGATTTTTGGCAAGTCTCTTACATGTCCTACTGATGCAACTACTTTATAAGCTTTTTCCTAAAAACTTTGATATTGTGTGTGCCTTTTGATGGTGACTCGACTATTACTAATTTTTCTGCCATTTTGTTTCCTCTCTTATTTTCATGATTGTGTTATAAATTTTGTCTTCTACATTTTCTATTGATAATTTTCTTGAATTTTTCTGACATTTGTTTTAATTTGTTTTTATCTTCTATTAATTCAATTATTGTTTTGTCTAATATATCAGTATTTAAATCTTTGTCAAGTATTACTTTTGCTGCATTTGCTTTTTTTCTATTGCTCTTGCATTATATTCTTGATGATTTTCTGCTGCAAATGGAAATGGTACTAATATCGCTGGCTTTCCTACATTTTCAATTTCTATTATTGTCATTGCTCCACTTCTTGATACTACTAAATCTGATATGTTCATTATTTCTTCCATATTATATATGTATGGTAGTATTCTTGCATTTTTTTATGTTTTTCTATATCTTTTTCCTTTTTCTGCTAAATATTCTTTTATTTCTTCAAAATTCTTTTTTTCCTGGAGCCCAAATTATTTGATAATTATTTTCTTTTATTACTAAATCTTCTACAGCTGTATTGATACTTTTTGCTCCTTGACTTCCTCCGAATACTAAGATAATTGGTAATTTAGGATTTAATCCTAATTCTTTTGATTTTTTTCATCTTTTTTTGTTCTGTTGTTAAATTTAAACATTTTTGTATTGCTTGGTGTTCCTGTTACTCTGTATTTACTTTCGGATTTAATTTTAATTTTGCTTCTTTAAATCCTAACATTACATATTTTGCTTTTTTTGACATTAATTTGGTTGCTATTCCTGGTAATACATTACTTTCATGTATTATATATGGAATTTTTAATTTTTGTGCTGCGACATACTGATAATGTAATATATCCACCTGTTCCAATTACTAAATCTGGTTTAAATTCTTTTAATATTGTTTTTGCTTCACTTATTGAATGAATTGTTTTTATCAATCTTTTTAAATTCTCTATTGTTGGCTTTCTATATACTCCATAAGCTCCAATATGTTTTTATCCCATAACCGGCTTTTTAGGAACTAGATCATTTTTCTAGTCCCCTATCTGTTCCTATAAATATTATTTCTGAATCAGGTTGTTCTGATTTTTATTTTGTTTGCTATTGCTATTCCTGGATTTATATGTCCACCTGTTCCTGCAGCTGCAATGACTACTTTCATTGATTTGCTCCTTCTTGAACGTCTTTTGTTTTTCTTCTACTTTTGCATTTCTTGATATACCTAATAATATTCCGACTGATAATAGTAATATTATTAATGATGTGTTTCCATAACTTAAAAATGGTAATGATATACCCTGTGTTAGGTATTGTATTTGTTACAACTCCGATATTTAAAAATGCTTGTAATATTATTAAACTTGTTATTCCTGTTGCTACTAATTTACTGAATCTATCTTTTTACTCTTGCTACAATTAAATATCCTCTTATCGCAAATGCTATAAATAGTCCAATAACGACTATTGCTCCTACTAATCCTAGTTCTTCTGTAATTATAGCGAAAATAAAGTCGTTGTGTGCTTCTGGTATATATAAATATTTTTGTTTGCTTTTTCCTAATCCTACTCCAAATAGCCCTCCAGATGAAATTGCATATAAACTTTGAACTGTTTGGTATGATGTTCTTATTGGGTTATCGCCTTCCCATGTATGTAGCCAGCTGCTAATCTATTTCCTCTAAATCCTTTTATTATTGCATTTCTGCCTATGATAAAGCCTCCTGATAATAATGCAACTAATAATCCAAAGCTTTTTCCTAAATCAGCCATTTTTATTGAGCTCATTGCTGTTATTATACTTACTATTAATGTTACTATTATTGCGGCACTTGCATGGTTTTGTACTTTTAATAATATTGCAATTATTGGTATTATTACGACAAATGGTTTTAAAAAAATAATTTTTGAATTTTGTAAAATCTATATTTGTGTCACTATAATAACCAGAATATGCTATTATTAAAAATAATTTTGTTAGTTCTGATGGTTGAAATGTTATAGGTCCAAACTTTAACCATCTTGTTGCACCTTTTTGCACCTGTTCCTAATCCTGGCACTATTACAATTAATGCTGATGCTATTGCTAAGAGATAAAATAATTTATATGATTTTTTTAGTTTAGTAATATCAAATATCGATATTATAAACATCATAATAATTCCTACAACTGCTCCTAAAACTTCTTTATTAAAGAAATAGTAGCTATTGTTATAATTTATTAAAGCTGATGGTGCACTTGCTGATAATACCATTACTAATCCTATTAAAGTCAATATTATAGTAATTGTTACTAATATGTAATCAAGTGTTCCCTTATTTTTTTATATCATTAAAATTTATTATCTTTTTATTAGTTTTTCTTTTTTTCTTTGTTTTTTTGCCAAAACTAATCCTTTCTTCTTTTTGCTAAATTATTAATAATCCGATTCCACAAGCTACTAATGTTACTGCACAGAATACTATTACTCATGTTGTTTCTTTTCCAACCACATAATTCAAAATGATGGTGAATTGGTGACATTTTTAAATAATCTTTTCTTTGTTTTTTTATAATATAACACTTGTAAAATTACTGATAGTGTTTCTGCTATTGGTATTATTGCTATTATTAATAATAATCACGGTATTTTTAAATATAATGTTATTCCAGCAATTGCTCCTCCTAATAAGAGTGACCCTGTATCTCCCATGAATACATGTGCTGGATAAATATTGAATAATAAGAATCCTAAACTTGTTCCCATTATTATTGATCCAAATATTGTTGTTTCTTTTATATTCCACATTATTGAAATTATGGTTAATGTCGCTATTATTAATGTTGTTACACCTGTTGATAATCCATCTATTCCATCTGTTAAATTTACTGCATTTGTTGTTCCTAATATTACTAATACTGCAAATATTACATATAACCATACTGGCATTGTTACGAATTTATTTAAAAATGGTATGTATATATCTGTTCCATTCTTAAAGATCGTTATTAATAAGGTTATATAAATTATTGATATTATTAATAATCCTGCCATTTTTGCTTTTTGGACTTAGTCCATCTGTATTTTTGACAACTTTTTTTATAATCATCTATGAATCCTATGAGACCAAATCCCAATGTTACAAATATCATTGGGAGTAGTCTTGTTGCTATTTCTGATTGGTCTTTTGCATAGTCGAAAAACAAGAATGCACTTAATATCAATGTTGAAATTATCATTATAATTCCACCCATTGTTGGTGTTCCTGATTTTTCCTAGATGTGATTGTGGACCATCTTCTCTTTCGGATTGTCCTGCTTTTTAGTTTTTCTTAATATTGGTATTACTACAAATGCTATTACTATGCTTGTAAAAATGATAGTAGTAATATCTTTATATGGAAACTCATTTAATTATTTTCCTCCTTTGGAATCAGCTTTTTACTGAATTCTCATTGTCTTTAGCTTCTTCCATCTGATCAATAATTTCTTTTATTATGATTCTTTCATCATAAGGATGTTTTTCATGATTTATTTCTTGATATGTTTCGTGACCTTTTTCCAGCTAATACGATTAGGTCATTCTTTTTTTAGCCATTTTAATTGCTTTTTCTGATTGCTTCTGTTCTATCTACTATTACTTCATATTTTCCTTTTGTCTTTTTATTCCTTCTTCAATTTGATCAACAATTTTTTTGTGGATCTTCTGTTCTTGGATTGTCTGAAGTTATTATTGTATAGTCTGCAATTTTTTTCCTGATATTTCGCCCATTGCTGGTCTTTTTGTGCTATCTCTGTCACCACCACAGCCGAATACTGAAATGACTCTGCCTCTTGTGTATTCTTTTTACTGATTGTAAAATGCTCTCTAAACTTTTTGGTGAATGTGCATAATCAATCATTATTGTTAATCCTAGTTTATTGTCTACAAGTTCATTTCTTCCTGGTACTCTAATTGTTTCTAAAGCTTCTTTTACTTTTTCTATATCACAGCCCTAATTTCAATGCTATTGATAATGCTGCTAATGTGTTGTAAACACTGAATCTTCCTAGTATTCCTGTTCTAATTCTTTTCGTTCTTATTGTTTACTCTTACTCTAAAATCTACATAAGAGTTTGTTATTGTTATGTCTTTTGCTAATATGTCACATGTGTTGTCAATTCCATAAGTTTGTATGTTTCCATTATTTATAATACTTGGAACTAATCTCGTTTTTTAAATCATCTGCATTTACATATCCATATTTGCACATTTCAAATAATCTTAATTTTGAATTGAAATAATCTTCCATATCTGGATGTTCGTTTTTACTAATATGGTCTTCTGATAAATTTGTGAATACTCCAATATCAAAATCACTTCCATCAACTCTATGTAGTTTTTAAACTTTGTGATGATACTTCCATTACTACTACATCACATTTTTCATTTGCCATTTGTGCAAATATACTTTTGTAATTTTACGCTATCTGGTGTTGTTCTATCACTATCTTCTAATTTTTTTATCTCCTATATATATTGCTATTGTTCCAATTAAGCTCACTTTTTAATCCTTGTTTTTTTCTAATAGTTGTTTTACCATAAATGAGGTTGTTGTTTTGCCTTTTTGTTCCTGTAATTCCAACTAATTTAAATTTTCTTGATGGATCATCATAATAATTGCAAGCACATTTTGCTACTGCTATTCTTGTGTCTGGACATGATACTAATGTTATCATCGTCAACTGCTCCAATTTCGCTTAATTCCTTTGCTACATCTGTTACTGATTCATCATTTATTAATATTGCTGATGCTCCCTTTAATATTGCATCTCTTATATATTGATGACCATCTACTTCAAATCCTTTTATTGCTACAAATAAATCTCCTTGTGCAACTTTTCTAGAATCTGTTTCTATTTTGTTTATTTCTGTTTCAATATTTCCTTTTGCTTTTTAATGATTCAATTCCACTTAATATTTCTTTTAATTTCATTATTATATCTCCGTTCTTTTTGAGATTAGTTTTTATTAAAATCTTAACAAAAACTCCTTATATATTATAAGCATAAAAAAACATTAATAAATCAATCAAAATAAGAATGATTTCTATTATTTTTAGAAATCATTCTTTAATTTTTACAAATAATTTAATTATTTTTGATATTATAGTTTCCTCTGTTTTTGGACTTTCTTGTAGTGATTTTACATAGTCTTTTTTTGTCTAAATTTATATAAACTTTTTGACTATTTGTTAATTTTTGCATTCCTAGTTTTTTCTTTTGCTTCTTGTTCTATGTTTGAGATATTCATATCTCTTTCAATACTTACTTTTAACTGATCATTTTGTTTTTCTATTTCAATTAAATTTGATTTTAATTTTTCTCTTGCTGCTAATTTTGCATTTAACATTGCATATCTTATACATAATATTAATAAAAAGGCAAAAACTAACATTGAAAACGATTATTGTTTTTGTTGTATTTACTAAAGCGGTGTTTTTTATTTACTACTCTTTTCTTTGTTTTTATTACTATTTTTGTGACTTTAACAGACCCTAGTCTTACTAGGTTGGATTTTTTTCTCAGGCTTGTCTCATATTCATAGTAATTAGCCATTTTAGTAGTTACACCTCTTTCTTTCGAATATTCTTAATTTAGCACTCTTACTTCTTGAATTAATTTTTTAATTCATTATCTGTTGCTATAATTGGTTTTTGGTTAATGATTTTTCCATAGCATATTGGATTACATATACATATTGGTATATCTTTTGGGCATGTACATTCGCCTTCTGCTTTTTGAATGCGTCTTTAACTGCTCTATCTTCCAATGAATGGAATGTTATACACATAGTCTACCATTATCTTTTAAGCATTTTATTGATTCAAGTATTGTTTTTCTAATGGTTTCTATTTCATTATTTACTTCAATTCTAATTGCTTGAAATGTTCGTTTTGCTGGATGTCCATCTTTGCCTGCTGGCTTTGATTTTGCAATAATTTCAACTAATTGTTTTTGTTGTTTTTATTGGTTCATTTTTCTGTAATTTACTATATTTCTAGCAATTTGTCTTGAATATCTTTCTTCGCCATATTTATATATGATATCTGATAATTCTTTTTCTGAATAAGTATTTATGACATCATAAGCTGAAAATGGTTGTGTTTGGTCCATTCTCATATCTAATTCGTTATCTGAGTTATAACTAAAGCCTCTGTTTCGTTCGTCTAGTTGATATGATGATACTCCTAAATCTAATAAAAATACCATCTACCTTTTTCTATTTCTAATTCTGCTAATATTTCTTTGATATCATCGTGATTGCCATGTACCAATTTCTTATTTGAATATTCTTTAGTCTTTCTGATGCTGCTTCTAATGCATCATCATCTCTGTCTATTCCTATTAATAGTCCTTTTTGATAATCTTTTATTATTTCACTACTATGTCCTGCTCCACCCTAATGTTCCATCTACATAGATTCCATCTGGTTTTTATATTTAGCCATTTATGCATTCTTCTAGCATTACTGGAATATGTTCAAATTTCAATTCACTTCTCCAAATTTAGAATTTTTGGTTGGCATATTGCTATGCCAACCTCTTTGTACATTTGCAATCTTTTGTGTCTTACTCTTTTTCTTTTTGTATTTTTAATTTTTGTCTTAAGTGTATCTATATAAACTTTTGTAAAAAGGTTATACCTCTTCAATTCCATTTTATACCACTTTAACTGATTGTAATATATAAAAATAAAAATGCAATACTTTTTGCATTTTATTTTTCTTTTTAAATTACATATATTATTTTTGTTTTTTTATTTTAATTATTTCTTCGATCTATGACATACGTACTTCCGCAGATAGTTTTTGGCAAGGTGTTTTACAGATGCTCCTGCTTCGCCCTATTTCTAGAGGATTTTTAAATTTTCCTTCTTTAACCTCTACGGCTCCAATGGATACAGTTGTCAAGGGAACTCTTCAATTGTTCCTTTTCTGTTTTCAACTTCTAAAAATCCGTTTTAATAAGTCTTTTTCATCAAAATAATGTTTCACTTTGTTATCAAATTCTATAATAATGTTTTGGCAAACTTTTTCAAAATTTTCTCCTTCAACAATTTCTACAAAGTCGTCTCCCCTATGTGTCCGACGAAATTGTTTTCTCCTCCTTTTATATTTAATATATTATCTGTTAAGATTTTGGCAGTGAATTTTATTATTTCGTCACCTTTTGAAAAAGCCATAAGTATCATTATATGCTTTTAAAGTTATCTAAATCTACATATAACATTGCGAATTTAATATTATTTTGTATTCTTCTCTTCATTTTCCGCAGTAATTTGGACATTTCCGGGTAAACCTGTTAGTGGACTTACTTGTTCTATTTGAATTTAATAATCTCATTATGTTTCTAATACTTAGATATATTACTTCTTTGTTATATGGTTTTTTTAAAATATAATTCTATATCGTTATTTAATATTTTATTTCATGATTTACATCTGTATTTGATGAAATTACTATAATTGGTGTTATTGAATTGTTTTTCATCACTTCTTATAACTTTTGCTAAATCTATTAGATCACAACTTAAGCAATCCTCATTTATTAATAAAATGTCTGAATATGTTTTTAAAATCACTTTAAATTCTGATTGATTGAATCTTTTTAATTTTTATTCCATGATCTTTTTTTAAATTCTGATGTCAAATCATTAAATATTGTTTCATCATTATCCAATATATATATATCTTTCATTTGTACTAAGCTCCTGTTTCAATTTCTTTAACTTTTTGTTGTCCTTGCACATTTATTACGATTACTATTATTTTATGTTTTTGTTTTGCCAACATCCATTGAGGTATTTACTTCTTTAAGATTTAAAGGTGTGTCTCCTGTATTTTGAAATAGATCCGTCAACATTTACTTCTATTTTTGATATTCCTATTTCATCTGTAGCCTTTATATTCAAAGTTCCATTTTTGCTGATAATTCTACTTCTGGTACTATTAGTCCTTTTTATTGCTTTCTTTTAATGTTTCTATATTTTCTTCACTATCTGATGCTTCTATTACTAAAATATTGTTTCCTGCTGGTATATCTAAAGAAAAATGTGTATTCTTTCTTGCCTTTATCAAATAATACTTTTTTCTTGTTTTTCCTTTTGTAGTTATTTCCAAGTTTTTGTGTTGATGAACCATTTGTTGATATTTCTATATCTATCCCATTCATAAGTTAAATATGATAATTGTGTATCATCTTTTGCTGTTATTTTAATTTTTTCTTTTTGTCTGTTTCATCTTGTGTAATTGTAATTTCTGGATTTTTGGCTATCATTTGATTTCTTTATATATTGTTTTTTGATAATCTCTTTCATTTCCATAATAATCTGTTACTCGTTATTTTTTTAATATATTATTTCCTTGTGGAATTGTTATTATTTGTTCAATATTTAGTTTTATTATTTCCTTGAATTGCTGTTGATTCGCCTTCATTCCATTTGTATGATACTAGCCTTACTGGTTTTCCAGATGATATTTTTTAATGTTACTTTTGCTACCTTGTTTTTGATTCTCTTATTTCAAGTTGTTGATCAATTTGTTTTGGCTTTTTCTGTTAGCTTTCCATATACTCCCATTGATATCATTGCAATTCCAAATATTAATATGATAATTGCAAACATCTTTTACACTTTTATTTAATGCTAATTTGTTTGTGCCTCTTGGATCTATTCCATATCTTGGCGCTATTCTATTTAAATTTGAACCTTCTCTCAATATCTGATTCATATTTCTCCTTATTTAATTACAAATTTTTTGATTATAATTGTTCCTATTATTACAATTAAAATTGCTATTATTGTAATTATTATAATTGCTTTAGTATTTTTTTCTTTTTGATTATTATAACATCTGCGCTATCTTGATCATTTTTCTTTATCATTATTGTTATTTGGAGTTGAATTAATGTCAGGCGTATTACTATTATTTGTGCTTGACCTATCTCTGCTGAATTTGACATTAATTTTTGAATTTTCATTTTCTTCTGACCATGTTAATGTTATTGTCGTAGTTTTTGACTCTCCAGGATTTATTATTTCATTTTAATTCTTTATTTACTATTCTTCCATCAATTTTTTCCATTTTGGATTATCTGCTGGATTGAATTTTAATCCTGTTGGTACATAGTCTATGATTTCTGTTGCATATCCTGGTATTTCTCCTAAGTTTGAAATTGTTATTAAATATTGAATTTTATATCTGTGTTTTCTAATTCATTTTTATTTTTCTATTCTGAGTGTTTCTTTAGGATTTTTGTAATTTTTACAGGATTTGTTGTTTCTATTCCATCTTTTTATTATTGATATGTTTTGAATATTTAGTTTTAATGCTAAATCAAAATATTTTTTTCATATAATTGTTCAATATCTTGATCATCTTCGCCTTCTGTCCATTTACTTGGTGTTGAGTCTTGATCATCTACCTGTATTTCCAGTTGAATCACTATCTTCTGCTATTTCTGCTTTATTTATTATTATTCTATTTTTGTGGAACTTTTTCTTTTACTTTTAAATTCTATTTCTACATCTTTATATTCAGGTGTTGTCATTGTCTTTTGAATTAAAAATATTTTATTAAATTATCATCTTTATTCTTTTTCTTTATTTTTTTGATAAGTAATCTGTTGCTAAATATTTTTACTTTTTGACATATCTTGTACTGGTTGATTTGCTTCATCTACATAAAACCATCCGTATTTTTTTATTTATTTCACTTTCTGGTAAATATTCTAATGATTCTGATATTTCATTTCTGATCAATGTTGCATATCCATCTTGAGTTCCTTCATTATATATCCTTATTGTAAACTTTTACGATGATCTTGATTTTCAACTCTTATTGGGTCTTTTACGCTTTTATATGTCATTGTTGTGATTTCTTGTCCATTTTGATTTAATTGTCCATAATTAGTTGAGTCTCATCGTTGGTATTCTGTCTTTTATATCAGTATTATTTACTTTTTGTTAAAAATTGTTTTAATGCTAAATCAAATTTTTGCAATATTACTTTTTCAAAAATCGTCATCATCTTCTTGACCTTGATAATAGTAATCTCTATCATCTAGTGCTGTTTTATTAGCTTGATTGCCTCTATATTCTGATAATTTATCATCTGATGGTATACTTGCATTTTTTTCTATCATCTCTATCTACTATGTTTGATTGATTAGAGCTTTTTAGAAATCTCTGATATAGATGTTATTATCTTTAATGGTGGGACATTGTTTTTTTACTTTTTAATTGTAATTTTATGTCTTTATAATTTAGTGTTTGATTATCAAAACCTTTTATTATATTTTTCTTTATCTTTTTCTGCTGATAAAAGTGTAGTTTTTTTAGAGTTCTTTTGTGTTGCGTCATTTGCATCTAATACCCATCCATTTGCTGCATTGAAGTCATTATTTACAAATTCTAATTCTGGTGGTAAGTGTTCTGTTATTTCGTCTGCATAACCATCTATATTTCCTTCATTATAAATCCTTATTACATATGTTACTATATTTCCTGGTGCAATTGTTACTGGATTCTTCTTATGCTTATATATTGCTGTTGTTGATGTTGCTTCAACTATTGGTTTTGTATCTACGACTGGTTCTCTATCATATTTGTTTTTGATCTTTTAGTTCTCTATTGTTTTACAGAGATGATGAATTTTTCTTAATGCTAAATCAAAGTATCTTCCTTTTAATAATGCAATTTCTACATCATCATCTTCATAGCCTTTTGCCTCTCTCTGATTCTCCCCAATTGTATCCAATTTTGCTTTGATCACTTAAATTATTTGGTGTTGAATCTCTATCACTTATTGGATTGTTGTTATAATCTGCTATCTTTGTTATTTCTACAATATTCCTTAAGAAATTATCGTCTGAATTAGTTATTGCAGTTACTCTGCATTGTAATTGTATATCTATATAACTTAATGAATATTTTTTTATCTTTTTGGTTGCAAATTAAAATTTTTGTATTAATTGATTTGCGCCATATTCTGTTTTTTTATTGTTTTATTGTCAGATGTTAAAAGCTTGCCATCCGAATCTTCTATTAATTTCGCTTTGATCTGGTGATACAAATTCTAATCCTGCTGGTATATAATCTGTAATTTCTTTTGCATATCCATTTATTTGACCTTCATTATAAATTCTAATTGTATATGTGATAATATCGCCACTACTTACATTTATTGGTTGTTTTGAATGTGTTTTTAATGCTGTTGTTCCATTACTTAATTCTGCATTTTTTTGTTGCTAATTTTCTCAAATTTTCTTGTGTTATTTGTGGCTCTCTGCTTTCAAATTTTTTTACTTATTCCTCTTGAATCAATTACTGATGATATATATTCTCTTACGGCTAAGTCAAATTCTGGCGTTCCATTTTTTTATATTTATTGTTTTTTTCATTATAATATTGATTTAATTCATTTTTACTACTACTACTGGTTGATTATTATTTATTGTGTTTGGTGATGATGTCCAATATCTTAATACTGCTCTATTTGATGTTCCTGATGCTACAATTCTTAAACTGTTTATTGATGTTGTTCTTGGCAATACTATATAAAAATCATTTCCTATTATATTGTTTACTTTTTCTGAAAAACTACTTCCACTTACTTCATTTCCATTTGCATTTACTATTCTCAAATTTGAAATTAATGAGTTTCCATTATATGCATTTAATCTTTAATTGTGCATTTCCGTTAATGTCTACTCTATATGGACCTACTAAATAATTTTTCTCCATCTAAATTTGATACTGCGTCATCTGTATTGAAATTTATTGTTCCTTGATTGATATTTTTGATATGTATATCGTTGTTTACTGCATTATTAGCCCCATTTATTAAGTAACTGAATATCCTATCTATTGGAGTATTGTTTGTATTATAATAATATTTTTCTTTGACAGATGTATTTCTATTATTTTTCCTTACATACAAATCTATTCCGTTTGGTATTGATTCTGGATTATTAGTATATGCCCAAATTGCTATTTGTTGAATTGATTCTAGAACGTCTCTTAATTCATCTTGTGTCATTTGTTCCTTATTTCCGATGAATTCTGCTCTTGACACGCCTGATTGTTCAAATAATCCATTTAATGATGTTTCATTATTTATATCTGCTACATTATTTAATATCCATATCAATTTATTATAGTTTTGGTCATTTATGCTTAAGTTCCTTAATGCCATATAGTCTATAGTGTTTGGCTTTATCATATCATAAATTTGTGTGTATGGTACAATTCTAGTATTTATTCTACTTCCAAATCCTATTCCATTTCTTAAAGCAGGTATATTGGCATATTATAGTCATAAGAACCTATTCCACTTGTTGATTCGTTTTTTATTATTTTGAAAACTGACTATATGTTCCATCACTTGTTCTGTATGTATGCCCCTGTTCTTTTGAGTTTCCTAATTCGTATAGCCCTAAGTATAGTGGGCTTGAGCTTGAATCTACAGCTTGCGTAATATTTTTTTAATTAAAACTATTATGCTTATTAATATTATTACGATAATTATCTTTTTATTTTTTTCATATAAATTACCTTTCAGTATTAAAAATAATTCAATTCTATATTTATTCTTATTTATATTATCATATTGGCTTATTTTTTTCAAAGATTTTTCCTTACATGTTTTGGAAAAAAATCTATTGCATAAAAAAAGGACAAGATTTACATCTTATCCTTTTAATCTGGAGGCGCCACTCAGAATCGAACTGAGGATATGAGTTTTGCAGACTCTTGCCTTACCACTTGGCCATGGCGCCATATTTGATTTTAAATAAAAAAATGGAGCGGGAAACAGGGCTCAAACCCGCGACCTTCGCCTTGGCAAGGCGACGCTCTATCAACTGAGCTATTCCGCATGTGTAATTGAGTTAGTATTTAGCTGTTTCCTAACGTCAATTACTATATTAACAAATTTTATTTTAGTTGTCAATAATTTTCTTTTTACTTTTTTTAAGATTTATGTTGAAACTATATACCTTTGAAGCTTTTTGTGAGCTGTTTCTTTCACTACCATTATAATTATTTACTATTCTTACTACATTAAATGACATTTTACTTGCATTTATTGGTTTATCAAAATATTTATAAAAATACTACGGCTCTTGTTGTTGTTTCTCCTGGATATAAAACGATTCCTTGTGAGTCTGTATTTATTGAATGTCTTTCTTCTCCTCCAACATTTAATGTGATTTCTGCTCCTGCTGTACTATCTGCAATTATAATATATTTATCTGTTTTATTAGTTATTTTTTTATATTATATTGTTCTGTTTTATAACTTACTTCTTTTGAAGCTATTTCTACTGCTATATTTTTCATCTTGATTTTTTTAAAGTCTACTTTTTCTTTGTCTATATATCCATAATCTGCTATTCTATAATCTTTTCCTACTTTTGATCAGATTAATAATTCATTATATGTTTTGTAATTTCCACTTGTTCCTGTTTTTTTCAATATTGTCTGATCTGATTTACTTTATATATATATCTTTTTCTGTAATTTGAATATGCTTGAAATGTCGCTACTTTGTCCTTATTATATATTGTTGCTGTTCTTTGTTTGAAATTCTCAATATTGTTATCATAATTAAATGATTTACATTCTTCTGTTAGTAGATTGTAGGCTTTTGCATAATCTCCTGATATTAATGAATCTGTATATGCTCTTAATGTTTCATTTATTGATTTTTTTCTTGTGATTTTGGTACGTGATTGTCTGTCATTATTGCAACATTTGGTGTGTATGATGAACTTAAAGTTAATTTTTTAGGAAGCTTTTTAAATATCCATTTATTAAAAATCCTATAAGCCATATTGTTAGTGCTATTCCTATGTATTTTTCCATACTTTCTGAAAAACTTGTTATCCATAATTGAATTTTATAATTTAATTTCATCATTTCTCCTTAATTTAATTGGAATGATATTTCGTAATTGTTGTTTGATATTTCTTTTACTACTATTCTTTGTGTTAATGTTTTTTGAAATTAGTATTAAATGAATCTGTTATATTTCATGTAATATGTACATGTCACCATTTCTATTTATTGTATCATATTCAATACTACTTGTACTTGGATATGTTTTCTTACGATATTCTATAAATTTATTGATATCTGTAAAATTTGCTTGTTTAAATTCTGAATTTAGTTTTGAATATGCTTTTTCATATTGTTTTGTGTCTATTAATCTCATGTATTGTCCAAAATATATTTGCATTCTTCGACGTTCATCTGATTTTTATTGTTTTTCTTTGAAATGTTTTTGTCGATTTCAGTTTCTTTTTGTTTGAAATGTTGTTTGTGGTGTTAATGTTGCCAAATCTGATGTGTCTATTTCTTTAGAGCGCTTTTGATTTTTATTATATTATTTACTATTATTATTAATATTATTGCTATTAATGCTATTAGTGGTATTAATATTTTTTTCTTCATTTTTCTTCCCTATTATTCTGTTGATATTATGACATTTGGTTGTATAGCTTCTGTCATTGAAAGTTTTTAGGGTGAATTTCATTGTTTTTATTAGATGATGTTGATATGAATAATGTTAATTCTTGATAGTCTTTAGAATTTTGATTTTCATTTTGTTTTGATATAGTTGTATCTGTTACTCGTTACATTATTTGACCAATTTATACTATAAATTTTTCTTTAATATTTTTTGGAAATCTTCTTCATTGTTTTATCCCCATATTTAACATTGATTCTTTATTATTATCATAATATTCTAATCTTTTATTATTTGATTTTCAGTCTAACGTTTCTTCAATTTTTTTGATTGATTGTGTAAAAGTTTGTTATCTTTTCTGCTAATCCTTTAGGTAATGCTGCTCCTACATAAATTCTTTTTAATGTTTCTACTATTACATCATAATCATTTATTGATATTGATGCATTATCCTTTATTGGTATTTGTATCAAAAATATAGTCTTCTATTTTTAGTTAGAAATTATTTCATAAGGAACTTCAATATAATCAGATTGCTTTTAATATTTTATTGTAGCTTAGAATTGAGCTGGAAATTTCACTTGTTTCTTTCATTTCTGATTGTTTTATCTGATTCCAGATTTTTATATAAATTTCATCAGAATATATATTTATATCGCTTTGTTTTTTTCTTTTTATATATTTCTTTTTATTTCATCAGTTTTTTACCTTTTAATTTTGTTAGCATATCTTTGATTGTTGAATTTGTAAAATTGTATAATGTTCTTTGCAATTCATCTTTACTTACTGCTACTTGATTTACTTTTATAAAATTCTTCGATTCCATCTATATATTTGCTTTTTGATTTTTGTATCATCTAAAGTTGTGCTAGTTTTTTTCTTTTTATATATTGTTCAATTTTTAAATTTGTTTCTCTTAAACTCTTTCTTAATATATGTATTCTTAAAATATTTATATTAATAGAGAGTAATATAAACACAAATATTATAAAAATAATTTTTTTGTATTTTTGGTTCATACTACTCCTCCATTATAGTTTAATTTTTATTTCATTTTTGTTATTTGAAAGTTTTTAATAGTACATTAAAAGCTTTGTAATGATTGAAATGTTAATTTTAATTGAAACGTGTATATTCATCTGTTTTTGCATTGTATTTGGTACTATTTCAATATATAGAATTTCACAATTATTTTTGTTTGATACAGATTTTAATGATTTCATATAGCTAAATACTGATTGTACATCTTGAAATCCATTTTATATCTTTCATATATTTGTTTTACTTCTTCTGGATTATATTCATTATATTTAAACATTTTATAATTATTTGAAGATAACCTATTCATTGCTTTTTTGTATATCTTTTTGATTTTACTTTTGCCTTTATATTCTATAAAGATTTCCTTTAAATAAAGCTGTTGTAGACTTGCTTCTTCTTTTATATCATTTCTATATGCTATTTGTTGTATTACTATTAATATTAACAATACAATAATTGTTATTATATATTTTTTTCATAAAAACCTCTTATTTATTGAAAAAAATTTATCAACGCCTGCTGCAAGGCCTTCTGCCATTTTTGTCATTTGTAGCATCATCGTGAGGAGTCTTTTTATCTCCTAATTCTATATCAACTGAAGGTATTGTAGAATATGATGTTTGAGTTAAATCTGAATCTTGCCCTCTTGGAGTCCAAATTTTCCTTCCTTTTTCTTGAAGTCCATTTAATAAACTTTCTCCTAATCTATCATGTTGCTGCTACATTCTCGATACAGGATCCATTTTTTATAATCTCTATCATCTGTTACTTTCATATAAAAAGCACCTTTATTTGACGTAGTAGCATCATAATGTATTGCAATATGTGCATCTGAATTATTGTTTGCAATAACGAGTTCTTGCTATATTATCTAATTGTACATCTGATGTCTCACGAATCATTACCACATCATATCCTTTAGCAAGTAGCTTATCTCTTAACTTTAAAGCTACTTTTTAAATTTATTGCTGCTTCTGTAGTTTTATCTTCAAATGTCATTCCTTCTGATATAGCTGTACTATATTTTTCCCTGCTTTGTTTGTTGCATCAGTTATTTTGATTGGTACCATCTGGATGTGCTTGTGTTTTTTGTGATGAACCGCCACTTGTTCCATGTCCTGCATTTACTGTTATTACTTTTTCCTTTTTTTATTAGCAGCTGTACTTTTTATAAAATTTAGCTTTTTCCTGAATTAATTTTTTTGAAAAAAATTAGCATATTGCCAGTTTGAATCTAATCCAATTTCTGTTCCATTTGCTAATGAAGCAGTATTAGCTCCTGAACCAGAATCTCCTGCTACTGTTCCTCCTTGTACTGTTCTTGCTACAAATGCTCTTGAATCATGTGTTGTTGGCTGTTTTGGAAGGCTTGCTTTAATTCTATCTATTTCCGCTTGATTAGTAAATTTATTGAAAATATTTTTCTTGCATAATTCCTTCTTTTATCTGTTCTTGCTTGTGGTATAAATGGTTTATTCGGCGGCAAATCATCGTTTTTTACAGCATTTCTTGATTCTGGTCTTTCATATCCTCTACAAAAAGCTGTTGCTGCTGTTTCTGGTGATGGTGAATTAAAAAAACATATCATAAAAATGTTGTTTGAGGTGTTTCATAGCCTTTAAACTCTTGATATAATGTATTGTTCATTGTGTCTGGAGTGTATTTTTCCACCTTCATCACAATATCCTTCCCATTCTCCATACAATTTTTTTCTTGATCTGCAAAACTCGTAATATGTTGAATTCCTCTTAAATACTCAACTTCTGCGTCTGTATCTTCTTTCCTGCGATTTTCTACTGTAGCGTATCCAAGACCTTTCATGTTACTAGATGCTTGTCCCGTTAAGTTTGATCTACCAGATGATGGTTTAATTATACTAATCATGAAATCAACTTGATCTTCTATTAAACTCTGCGTTGCAAAATCTTTATTTCTAGCTTTCAAAAATTTTGTGAGCTTTTCTTCTTCATCTCCATTGTGTTGGAATAACCCCATATTGCTATCATGAATCCAAACGTGGTTATCATCAATACTTTCAACCATTGCATTTCCTACTACGCCTGCAGCCTGATTTGGAGTAAATCCTCTTTCAGTTAAGTGAGTATATATTATAAAAGCCATTTGCTCATGATTTAATGACTTTTCTTGGGCATTTGACATGTTGAATTCTGTGTAATTACCTGCTCCGAAATCTATGCCTTCACTATTTCCTCCTGTTGCTAAACTTGTATCTGATGTCATTGTTGAAGCACTTCCTGTATATACGTATCCAGCTCTTAACAATGATTGTTTTTCGATTTCCATTTGTTTCTTCAAGTTTTCTTCATCTGTTTTAGTATAGTCTGACTTCATGTATTCTTCAATGCTATCATGTGGTGAGCCTTCTTCATTTATTAATGATATCTCTATTTTTCCATTATCTTCATTTCCAAAGTCTGTCATTCCATTTTCGACTTCTACAATTGTTTCTCCACGTTTAAATTCTGTTTTTTCCTGGATCTTTTAATTCCTTTAATTTTCATTGTATATCCAGTTAATATATTTTTGTCTATTTTAGTGAAGCTTCCTGTATAAGATTTTATCTTTAACATCTTTTAATCCATTAAATTTATAATTTAATATGTCATAAGTGTCTTGCGACATTTCTGTAAATGATAATGTTAGAATTCCACCATCTTCTGATGTATAACTTGCTGTTGCATCTCCTGGAGCTACTATGTTCATGTTTTTGTTTTAGATTTTTGACTACTAGATTATATTTTTGAATTATCATCTCTTTCTGCTTTTAGAATTTGTTTTTGTATTTTCTGTTTGCCAATTTTTCATGTCCTGTTTTTTTCTCCATTATCTGCAATCCATAATAATACATTTTTTGGTTTTTGTTGTTAATTCTTCTTCTGTAAAATATTCTAATGAATACAATAATTCTTTTATATTTTTTTGTATGCTTCATCACCGGCTTGTGTCTTCATAGAATCTAACATAGCTAATGCTTGTAATGCTGCTTTTTTTATTATTTTTTTGTAAAGCTTTACCTTTTTCTTTGCCATTGGGCTTGAATAATATTCGTTTTCCAAATCCCTTCTTTTCTTGCTTTTGTGGCTTCGTTCTTTTTCTTCTAAATCTGATTGTTGAATCTGATATTCTTCTCCACTATAATAATATGTATCACTACCATCATCAATTGCTTTTTGCTGCTGCAATCTTTTTTGGCAGTGTCGCTTGTTCCATCATATTGATAATATGATTTACTAAATACTTTCTTTATATATTTGCTTTGGTCCTAATAGTTTCTGGCTCAGATGCTTTGATAAAATATTCCTCTATCATCATCTGTAGATTGCATTTTTGTATCAAGGTATATTTCGAATTCTGACTGAAGTGGTGTCTTTTCATCAGCTTTTTCCAGATTTTTTCTGTTGATTCTCCTTCTGTTTGTTTTTTGATACATTTTTTTAAATATTCCAATGTGTGTTCATGTGCTTCTTTATTTTTCAAGCTATTTTTATCTTCAATTTCAGCCCCTGTATTACCTGGATTATCAAGATTATCATTATATATTTTTATTATATTTATCGATAGCATCTTTCACTTTTCCATTTTCATATTTGTCAATATCTTCTTGTGTTATACCTCTATCAATTATATCTTGTATATCGTCAAATATTATATCATCATATTGACTTTCTCCTGAGTTTTTCTTTTTCTTTTAACTGCATCAGATGAATATTTTTATTCTTTTTCTACAATTCTTGCTCTACGATATGCACCATGTGATACTTTACCTTTAGTTCCCATAAAATCAATTGTTCCATAAAACCAATGATTTGTTACATCTTTTATTATTGGATATAACATATCTTGTGGTGTCATTCCTTTTGCAATTAATCGTGCTAATTCAAAGTACTGACTACCTGAAAATTGTACTCCATTAATAATAATTGGTCCATGTTCTTTTTTTCATTTTTTTGCAAGGGTATTATCTGTATCTTCAAATTCAAAAGTAGCTTCTCCTGTTAAAACATTATCTGCTGCTTTTTTTATAATCTAATTTTTCCACCAAAGTTAAATATTCCTTTTGCGTCTTCTCCTGACTTCCAAATTTCATAGAAAAAAATTCAAATTCTAAATTTGGATTTTCTTTAGATACATTTTCTACATGAGTAACTAGATTTTTTTATACTCCTTTATCTTCTGGTTCAATTGCAGTTTCTAAAAAAATTATCAATAAATTGTTTTTGCATTTGTTATTGGTTCATCTGTCTCACTATATTTGTCAGTATCATGTGAAAAATTTAACACTTTTTTTCCATCTTTTGAATTAATTTCTATATCATACATCATTTTACTTTTTTAAAAAGTTCAATGTTTACCTTAGTATTAAAATCTGATCCTGTAGCAATTTGTTGTGCCAAGTCAGGCATCATTGTTGATGTATGTAATGCAATGAATAATTCAAGTGGCCTTCCATACATTGCTGTCCACGACTCTAAGTCAAATGAGTAAGAGCTTCCTCTTCTTATTACTACCCTACTATTATTTTTTTACATGTACTAATCCAATTGCACTATTTAATGCTTCATTTATATCAGAAAGTATTGGTATAGCTATTACGAACGTCTTTGTATTTATATAAAGCTTTCTTTTTTTCTGTATTCACAACAGCATAATCTTCTGCATAATCTGCTGTATCTTTAGAATTAATAAATGGTATTTTATGATTCAATATATTTATTAATCCTGAAGATGATTGGTCGATACTCTTAAAATCATCGTGATTTACTAATGCTTTTAAAATTATCCCAAATATTAACTACTCTACCTAACAAAAACGTATCTGCTGAAACATAAGTTTGTGCATCTGCTGTGATATATGCTGATAAATAATCGTTATTCTTATTTTTTTATTTATTGGTACTATTTTTATTTATCTCTTTCGTACTACTTGCATTATTATCTTCTATATCTTTTTGTTTTCTTTTTTTATATGTTACATCTGCAAAGCCATAAGTTTTGAATGTCATATCCTAGATTTTTGAATATATTAGGGCAACACCTTTTATTTCATCTTGTGTTACTATTTTCATCGTTCCCCGTTGTTGCGCCCTTTAGTCCTTCTAATATTTGAAATCCAAATTTTTTTCAGTTTTTCCTAAAATTAATCCTGGCATTCTCGTGAAAAAAATCCTATTATTCCTATAATAAATATAATAACTATTATTGCTATAATTATTATTGGTATAACAGGGCTGCTGCTGCAACTCCTGCTCCTCCAGTTCCTGCGCCTGCACTTGTGGCTCCTCCGGTTGTGGTAACCCCACTTGTTTCAGCTCCTGCTGTCTTTTGCTCCGGCTTCATTGCTCTAAATTAGATGTTGTTGTTGATTTGTCACCTAATCCTTCTGTTGAATTTGAAGAGATATCTTTCGATTTTTGAATTTTTTTATCATTTGAGTTGTTTCATTAGATTTATCAGAATCTTCTGATGAAGATGAGCTTTCTTTTTCTCTATTTTTCATTTGCTCTATAATATCTTTAAAGTTATCGATATTATCTTCATATCTAAAATATCATCTTTTCTGTCACTTACAAAAATCTTTTGCAGAGTCTAATTTTTCTTTTTCTTCTTCATCATAAAGTCCACCTAGTGGCTCTTCTTCCTCTGGAATATTATTTTTCTGATTTATTATTTGTAGAATCACTCATCTTCTAACACCTCCTTTTAATTAGATTTACGTCTTCCTATCCATCTTCCTGCTCTATAAAGTGCATTATGTTGATCTAAGTCTCCTCTATTTATATTGTCTAATAATGTGTCTGTTTGATCATCTAAATGCTTATCATCTATTTTTCCATGTTTATCCATTATGTTTTGATGTTTTGATAAACTATCAACGAATTCTTGTTCTTGGTCATTTGCTGCGCTTATCTTTCCTTTTGCTAAATCTTTAAAATATTTATCATCTTTATCTGGTGATACTTTTTCTTGCTAATTTATATGCGTCAATCATATCTCCTCGTGTTGCTCTTTCAACAGCTTTGTCCATATTATTCTTAATTGAATCTTTTGCACTAAATCCTTCTGCAATCATTGCCTTTCCATCACCACTTGCAACTGCCAAGGCCATTTTAGCCATTGCTCCTGCTATTCCCATAGAAAGTCCAACATAACCATTTGCAGCTCTTCTTATTGTTCTTCTTCTTCTCATGTTACGCATTGCTTTATTGTTAATATTAGCTAATTCATTATTTTCTGATGCTGTTCTATTTGGTTTATTATTTAGCTCTTCTCTTCTTGCATCATCCACATTATAGTGATCATACCAATTAGCTTGTCCAGTAGTTGTTGTATTTGCTCCTTGGCTTGATTGATTATTTGCACTTGATGTTGATTGTGTATTTGTAGATTGTCCTTGTTGTGAGTTTGGTGATGATGTTTGTTGTGAATTTGATGATGTATTTTGTGATGAACTTGGTCTTGGAGTTGGTGATGGCGTCTGTTGTGGATTTGATGATGGTCTTGATTGTGAAGTTTGTTGTGGGTTCGTTGCTGAACTTTGAGATTGACTTGGTCTTGTAGTTGGTCTTTGTGTATTTGTATTTGGTGTTCTCTTTTGACCACCACTTCTTTCTGCTCCTCCTATAAATCTATTAGCCTTTGAATCACCTGTATATTGAATTCTGATTTGCCTGCTCCACTGAATTTTCCAGCAACAGCTGCAACAAGACTCATTTCTCCAATAACATTCTTCATTGTACTTGGTTGAATTCCAAATATTCCTCTTACAATATTTTTCAGATTGTAATATAAATGAAAGAAATACAATCCTATAAATATATCTCCAAAATTATCATTTCTTTCTAATAGTTGTGTTCCAATGCTTCCTAATGCTAAATATGTTATACAATGGAATGGTTGAATTAATATTGTATATGAAAATTCCTTTAACCATGCATTTTAATGCTTGTGATTTTTCCGTCTCCTATTTTATCTATTGAATATGTTATAGTTACTAATGGTGCTATTGTTATTAAAAAAATGCTATTGTCATCATTCTTTTTAGATATGATATGAAAAACATTATTGTCACAAAACATAATACCATATATGCAAAATGTGTTTGCTAATGATGTTGTTATCTTTATTGCGTTAAATGCATTTGAAAACAATGTTTCCATGATGTTATTGTTTTTTTCCAGTTATTACTTCTTCTCCTGCTTTATATAAAGATTTTTACTAATGCATCATTTATTGCAATTATTCCTATCATTATATAATGTAATACAAATATTAATGCTAAGCTTTTGTACCCAATATATTAATATTTCTTTTATATTGTGCCCTTTTTTCTGAAGTTGTTGCTAATAGCATTCTTATTGCAATATACATTGCTACTATAACTAATATTGTTATGGCAATATTTCTTATTGCTACATACCATGTTGCAATATTTTGTTGTATAAGAGCTTTTGTGTTACCTTTACTATCTCCGTTTGAATCGAAGAAATCAATACTTATTATTTCTACTGGATGATCTACAGCTTGATTAAATATGATTGATTCAATTGAAAAATTCTCCACCTGCTGCTAAATTAATTACTTGTCCAACGATATATAAACTGATTAAAAAAATATTGTCTTAGGTAATAAAAATAATATTCCAACAACTCCATCTAATGCTGTTGTAAGTAATTTTAGTGGTCCTGGTGTTCCAAGCCCATCATTTTCATCTTCTGCGGCGTCTTCATCTCCATCACTTTCTGCATTTTTCAACATTTTCTCTCATTTGTTGAAATGTATCTCTTAATTCCTTTGTTTCTTCTGCTGTTTTTGGTTCTGGTAATTTGTCTTGTTTTTCCAAGGTGCCCTGTTCCAGGAATTTCTGGTTTCTTTTCCAATTCAATAATTTTTTTAGGATCCTTTTTTTTAATCTCTTTAGATCCACTTCCATCAGTTGTTCCTTGTTGAGCTGCTGCTGCACTCAAGAAGTATCTACTGGTTGCAATTGATCTACATATTGCCAGCTGCTCGCTTCTACCTTGCTACAATTTATAATTGTCGAAAGAATTAACATAAAAGTGGTTATTAACATTATTAGGATTTTAATTATTTTTTTCATATATTCCCCTCATAATTATAGATTATCAATAAATTTATTTACATTTATTTTTCTTTTTATTTTTATCATTTGTATCTTTTTAATACATTTATAGTGTTTCCTATTTTTTTCTATGTTTTCGTCATCTGCTACGACAGATGTTAATATTTTACTTAATTCTTCTGATATATATCTAGATCCTTCTCTTTTTGCTCTTGCTTCACTAATATCATTTATATTAATTGCTGTTTTCTTTATATCAGATTTTACATTTACTTCTGTATTTTTCTTCTTTATTGTCATTATTTTCTTCATCTGAAATAAATCTATTTCCTCTATCAGATTTACCATATCTATCATTATCTTCATTTCTATCATTATTTACACCTTTTTGAATTGATTCAGTATTATCTTCATGTATAATATTTGCGTTATTATTGGTGCTAGTGTTGGCGTTAGTATCTTCAATATTAATAGTTTGTAAAAAGGAATATTGGTATTTTTCATTAGAAGTATTGTTTGTGCTTGTTTCCTATCATCTTTCTTATTTTTCATCTTCTGCATCAACGAAACGATTTTTGATGTTTTTACTTATTCTTTCTAATGCCGCTTGTCTTTCTGCATAATCTAATTTTGACTTTTCTATTACCCTTTCAAGAATTAATTCTATTTTTAGCGTTTGTTAAATCTTCATTCTTTTCAATATTCAATTCTGCCATTTGAATTTTTACAATTTTGTCTAAAGAATTTGATTTATATCTAAGTAATGAATTCTTCTTAATTTATCTTTAATATCTTCTGCACTAATCTTTTTTTGCTTTCTGATTGTATTTTTATATTCTGTTTTTCTTTCTTTCTGCTAATAGTTTTTCTGTATTCTGATCTTACTCTTACTTTGTCCTTAATTATTTCACTATGATTTGTAATTTGGCTCTTATAATTCTTTTCCTTTTTTTCTGCCTTTTTCTTTTTCTTTTCATAGTCTTTTTAGCTTTTTTCCAATCTGTTGCTTTTTAACAAAGCTAATGTTCTAAATGAAATATCTTGTCCATCTGTTAAGTCTTTTATTAATGCAAATGGTACACAATTACCCTTTGCTAATTTCATTGCATTCATTTTTTGCATTTATGCCAATTTTTGCTTTTGAATTTTTCCAGTTTTATTACTTATATAACTTTTTTTGCTAGTTCTTTTTGAATATTTACTAGATTCATTTTTCCCTTCTTGCATCTTTTTCTTATTTCTAACAATTTTTCTGTTTCTTCGCCTGTTTCATCTCCAAATATATACTTACTTTACGAATTTATTTCCTAAAACTACTTTATCAAAGCTTTATCACGTATCAATTCTGTGTTTGGATCATTTAAATCTTTATTTATTGCTAATTTATTTGATATTAATTTACTTCCTGCTATTCCTGTAGCTAATGTTGCTTTACCCTACTGCTTTTTCCTAGAGCAATTGCTGGCCTTGTTGTCATCCATGTATATGCTGCTCTGTTTCTAATCCAAGTTTCTATCGTTGCAATTCCATTTAATCCATGTTCTAATGGTTCAGATCCCATTGCTCCTGCCTTTGAATTAAATTTAAATAATTTAAATATAATTTTGGTTATTTTTTTAGCATTGACTTTAATACGAACCAGAATACAAGAAATCAACTAAATTATTCATTGCTCCATCAAATAAATTTCTTACAAATAATGCAAAAATAATGCATGTACGCTTTGTTCTAAAACATTCATAATTAAGTCATAGAACCATTTTGAATATGCTTTACTTACTGATTTACCTGTTGATTCATACGCTGTTTTTAATATAATAAATGGTCCTGAAAACAATTAATATTACAACCATTACAAAATCTCTTTAAATATAAGAAAAAAATATTGTACTTGTTAAATATGTTACCAATACATATAATATAGTTGCTGGAAATGATACTGATAATCTAATGTCTAACGCTCTTTCTAGTAAAATTACATTCAAATTTTTGTAATCTTGGGTCATCTATATGTCGACATCTTTAATCATACTAATAATATCTGTATTAAAATGCAATTACAGCGTATATTATTATATGCATTTCATCAGTAATGTTGATAGTGCTTTTTACCCATGCTATCATCATTTCCTTATATCTTGCTTTATCTTCTGCTGATGAAGTATACATATTAAATAGCATTCTAATTGCTACATACATTAATATAACGACCATTACCATTATTGCAATGTTTCTTATAATGTAATACCACATTTTTACGCCATCTCTTAATTGGATTATGAATGCTTTGGGATTTTTCTTTAATTTCTTGTACTGCTTCTGAATCTTCAAAAAAAGTTTACATCTATTAATGGTTCTTCATTAAATAGTATTGAATCGATTGTTATTAATTTTTAGCATCTTTTATTATTTTTTTCTTTTTCATTGTCATCTATTATTTCTTTAACTGATTTTTTTATCTTCTGATTCATTTTTGTTTTCATTTGTATTAGTTTCACTAGCATTTTTCAGATTCTTCTGAATCATCTCCTGTTCCTAATTTCAGTTCTGATCCTAATTGTGATTCTACTTTTGATTGATCATCATCTACATTTAATAATGCGAATGATGGTTTAGTTGAAATTATGAATAAAGCTAAAAATAGCTATTATTATTTTTTTATTAAGTTATTTTTATACTTTTTCATAATTCCTCCCTTTTACTATTTTTCATTAATGACACTATTGATAAGAATATATTATATGCAATATTCACAAATCCTATTATTATTATTTTTATTACTAAGAATATTAGTCCCTAATAAATAATCTATAAAATCACCCTATTTTTTGCGAAGAAGTTTCTGATTGGCGTTAATTCTCCCTCATAGTTACATCTCCTGGTAGTCCACTAAATCTAAAAATTTTCGTCAATGTTTTGTTTATCGTCAATTTCTTCGCCTTCGGCAGTGTATCCATTTGAGCCACCAGAACCAAATACTCCTGGACTTAACGGAGGTGTTTTCACTTGCTATATAGTAATCTCCCATACACACAAATGTATGCCCTTTGCTTATCGTTACTGCAATATCTCCTATTTGCATTTTTTGTGTACTAGCTAATTGTGCAGCTGTTCCTCTTCCTATATCAGTAACTTCAGCAAATCCAAGTCCTGGTAAATCTCTTCGTAATCCTGGTGTATCCATTGTTTCAACCTTTTTATCTATTCCTGCTTTCATAAAAGCAAATTTTATTCCAGCCGATACAAATGCTGAACAGTCTGTATTACATGGAGTAGTCAAATTCATAGGCTCATAATTTACTTTTGCGACTTCTATACCGAAACTTTCTCTATCGTCTTGATTATATCCAATATATTCATTGCTAGATGCATCTCCAAGGTAATATGCTATTGTTCTAGCTACTTTTGGGTCTGGATGTCTAAATACTGAATAAACTTTTTTTCCTCCAGGAAACGGTGTTATCCTAACCTCTTGCTTTGTTTGATCTCCACTTTTTCCGCCTTTAATTTTACCGTTTTCATCGTTTTTTAGCTTCAACCTTATATAAATTCCCCGGTACTTTTTTTAAATTTTTAGGAATATAATATGTTTCGCCAAAGTCATTTGCTACTGTTGTTGTATTGGTTCCTGATTCACTCGATGTCTGAGTATTACTAAAGCTTTCTCCACTATTTTGTTTTTCTTCTATTATCATTATTAGTGAAGTTATAAAAGTCCATTTTTGAGCTGGTATGGATGTGGTTTTTCAGAATTATTTTTCAGCATCTTTTAAATAATTATCTACATCTGCCGAAATATTTATTATTGCTTGACTGTAGTCTCCTAATTTTTCTTTATTCTTCTTTAAATTATCAATTTTTGTTTTTAATTCTATTATTTCGGCTTTTTGTATATTTATAATATTATTTGTACCTACTAAAACCCCTGACGCTTTCACTGAATATATAAAGTTAAATATTGTGGATATTATCAAAATAATATTGCTATCCTCTTAATTTTATTCATTTATATCTCCTGCATATCATATATTAATACTTCATTTGAATTTACTGGAGTCAATTTAATTTGATCTGTTTTAATTTTGTTTTCTTTTACTATATCCTGTAATGTTTTTATTCAAAATAAACTTTTCCTTTGTAATTTGAGTATATATATATTCCTGTTTCTTTCTCACCCCAATCAGGACTTTGATAATTATATTTTATTTCAAATCCTTCTAAGGGAATGATATATACATTGAGTCGGATTGTACTCTTTTTATATAAAAATCAGGATATATCTCTATTACTTTTTTTATAAAATTGATTATAATCTTTATTGTTTAAAAAGGTGATTTACTGCTTTTCTCGAAATTCTTTATTTTTGATTTCATCATAATCCTTTTTTCTTGTTACAAATATTTCTTGATTATAATAAAAAGCAGTATATTTTTTGAGAATCAAATCCTTGAATTGATATGTCATTTGAACTTGTATTTAAAGTACGATATTTAAAAATCATTTTCTGGAATTCCAGGATATATTCCTTCAAAAACTTCTTTATTGTAGCTTTTATTAAATATGATTGCTGCAACTTTTCCATCTATCATTTTTATGCTATATCCATTATTATCATAATAATCCACATTTTTACACTTCTTGTGATTTTTTTCCAATTGTTTTTAGATGTATTTCTGTTCCAATCATTATTTAATAAATCAATTAATTCTGGTGATTTTTATTACTGGATTTATTAAATCAGATTCTTTTTGGAAGGTTTCCAATATTTTTCAAACTTGCAATATTTGCAAAATAATTTATATCATTGTTAACGATATATTTTATTATTCCATTTGCATTAAAACTTTCCTCTAATAATCATATCCTTATCTTTATCTATTAATCTAAAAGCTTTTTCTTTTTAATATTAGGTTTATTAATGTCATTAAATATTCAAAAATATTCTTTATTTGAAGTTTCATCTTCTGAAGGTTGTTGTCCAAATTTTAAATAGATATCGACTTTATATTCTTTTTCTTTACTTCCTTCAACCTTTAATAACTTTGTCCCTGTTTTTATCTAATACACTTGATAATTCTTTTATATTTATCCCAATGTTTTTTCTTTTAAACAATTGCCTTACAAATACAATTGTTAAAATTACTGCTAATACAATTAATATATTTCTTAAAATTTTTCTTTTCTTTCATATACTACTTTTTCCTACTTTTTAGTACTTCATCTAAATCTTGGTCGATTTCTTCGTTTGATTTTATTTGTAATGCTTTTTTTAGCAACTTTGATTGATTTTTCCTAATAAATAAAATGCTATTGCTGTTAGTAATGGGACTTTTATCATAATTTCATCAGAATGATCCAAATATTAATACATATATCATATATTGGAATGGTTGCATTAACACGGCTGTTGAAAAATCTGTAACCCATTGTCTTAAAGCTTGACCTCTATCGTCTGCAATTCTATCAATCGGATATGAAACGCATATTAATGGTGAAATTATTATTAGTACATATACTTGCATCGCTCTTTTGGCATATACTATACAAAATTTTAATTGATACCAAATAATTGATACCATTGCTAAGAAATAGAATATTTGTTTTATTATACTTCCTTCAAAAAAATATGTACCCAAATATGTTTTGCATTATTTTTCTTTTCAACATCAAACAGTGTTTCTGATGCCAAGTCACCAATTATTTTTATTGCTAAATTTGATATTGCTATAATTGCTATTATTAAATATTGCAATACGAATACTAAAAATATTCCTCTTACCCATCCTATTAGCATGTCTTTAAGTTTTGCTGTTTCGCTTTGGTGAAGATGTTCCTATTAACATTCGTATTTACTATATACATTAATACCACTACTAGTAGCATTACACTTAAATTCTAATTGTCATATACCATGTTGCAATTTGCTCTCTTATTAATGACGTGATTTCTTTATGCACTCCATCTGGTTGTTGTGTATTGAATATGTCTATATCAAATATTTGATATTTGTTTGATAATACACCACCTCATCGTAAATACATTTGTATTATCTGCAACTATTGGTACAAAGGTTTTTGCCTGTTATTACTAATGTTAATAATGTTGATATCATTGCTGGTATTACTGATAATACGCTTATTAATATTGCAAATGCTCCACTAAATAATGTTGGTGATGATGATACTTCATCTGTCCGATTTACCTTTTCATCGCCTTCTGTTGTTCCTGTTTTTGATGTTGCAGTACTGCTTTCATTAATGATTTAACATTATCATTACCATTTTTCTTTCTTCTAACTTGAATATCCCTAGCGTTTTTCTCCTTTTACTGCATCGACTACTGCTCCTGTTGCTATTGATTTAGGGACAAGAAGAGGAGTTGGTATGAAAAATTCAATATTAGAATTAATAAAATTAATATTGTTATTATCTTATTTCTCATATTCACTCCTCTTTTTATTTCTATTTTTGTTTTTATTTTGCATCATATTATTTATGTTTGTTTCGATAAATTCTAATTCTTTTTTGTTGGTCTTATTTCAATTATTGCTGTTTGTTCGCTAACTTTAAATAATCCCTCACCTCTTGACAAGTTGTTAAAAATGATGCTTCACCTTCACTTAATTTGAATACTTCTTGTATATATTGTATTTCTGATTTGTCTTGAGATAAAAACAATTTTTGTATCTGATGATGTTAATACTGCTTGAACTTCTGATTTCTCATAAAAGTCTTGGAATCTTTGTGATACTACTGCTAATGATACATTTCTTTTTCTTGCACGTCTTGCCATTTTGTTTAAGAAGTCTACTGCTTCTGGGAATGGTAATAACATCCATGCTTCATCAACTAATACTCTCTTTTTACCTGCTTTTGATTTATCTTCACTATTCTTTTTTACATATTTTTCCCAGATCCATGATAACAATATTTGTTGTGCTAGTGGTCTGGCGAATCTTTCTTCTAGTTGTGATATATCCATGTTTATAAATTGTGTTCCATCTAATAAATCAAATGTTGATTGTCCATCAAAATATGACATTGGTCCATTATATTCTCTTACATATTGTCTCATTACTTTTACTAGATAACTATAATGAAATCTATAATCTTCGTTTGTGTTTGCTCTTGCATTATTTACAATTCTTTTTATACCAACTTGTCATTGTAGGCATCTGCTTTTTCTTTCTTCCTAAAAACTCTGTTCTTGAGTTGCTTCTTTGGTCTACGGCATATAAGCTGTTTACATTATTATTTATTCCTATTGATGAATATTCTTCTGCAATTGCTTCTGATATTATTTGTTTTGTTACTTCATTTACATCTTCAGATTTTGTACTTCCTCTTGCCATTGTTAATATAATTTGTGTTACATCTTCAATTTTGTTTTCGACATTTAGAACGATTTGCTCTTTTCCTGTTATTTCATCTTTTACAATTTCTGGTTCAATATCAAATGGATTTATTATTGTATCAGAGTTTGGTGATATTACTATATTTACTCCACCTAATGCTTCTGCTACTACTCCATATTCACCTTCTGCATCTAATGCTAATGTTTCAATTCCATTTAAAACTGCTGATCTTGCTATTAATGTTTTTATTGCTACACCTTTACCAGCACCAGATTTTACCAAATACAACCATGTTGTAGTTGCTTAATGTGTTACTAAAGTTATCATATAATATTGGTAATCCTGTTTGTCTATTAAATCCTAGTGGTACACCATTTTTCGTGTCCTACGTCTGAATTTATAAATGGAAATCTGTTGCCATTGATCTTCTATCAAATGTATGTTTTTTTCCTAATTTATCACTATTGAATGGCATATTACTTTGAAATGCTTGTTCTTGTTGTGCCCATGCAGCTTTTAATTCTACAAGTGTTTTTGACATTTCTGATGTTAATAATTCTGTTCTTCTATCTAGTTCTTCCATATCATAAGCAAATAATGTACATATAATTGATGATTCATATAATTTATCCATTCCAGCTGCAATTGCATCTCTTAGCTCTTCTGCTTCAAGTCTTTTTGAGCTAACTCACTCTCTATTAATATTTCCTCTGTCTCTTGCGACAATTCTTTTCTGATTCTAGTGTATTAATTACTTTTGTTTAATTCATTTTGTGATTTTGCTTCACTTATTGGATTAATAAATACTGATACATTTATATCTCCAAATGTGTACATACTTCTTAAAAACTCTGAAATGTACACATTCTTGGAAGTACTGATATTATCATTGTTCTAGCATATTTATTGGTATTTGAAAAATATTTCAAGATGATTTGTACTTGATGCATCTATACCTGAAGGAGCTATTAAGTCTTTTTATATCTTTAATATTATCTGTTAATGGTCCTCTTGCCTCTATTCCCTCATTATTCTTTATTTGTAGAGTATTTACATTGTTTCTACTCATTAATAATATTTCCTCCCTCATTTTGTTATTTAACGCCTGTGATTTTTTCTTATCTTTGGTTTTAATATCTATTATGTCTGAAGTATTTATATCAGCTTCTCTAATTTCTTTTATTGTTTTTATCATATAATTCTTTACTTAAATCGTCTTTATATTCTGCCATTATATTTTCTGCTTTTTTTCTAATTTCAGTTGCTTTGATTTTTTTCTTTCTTCTTAATTGTTCATCTGCTTTTTGTTATACTATTCGTTGCTAATTTTTATCGCTTCTTTTTTTCTATTTGTTTTTTTCAATTCTTGTTTTCTTGTCTCTAATACGTCTTTTTGCAGTTGAATATAATCTATCATATTGTGCGTCTAATGCATTCTTTAATGTATATGTATCTGATGACTCTCTATTATATGCTACATATAATAATTCTGCTAATTCTTCAGAATTTAATACTTTTCCTGTTATTTCAGATGAGGTTAATGCATTTACTATTGTTTGTGTTCTTGTAAATAGTTCTGAGAATACTAAGTCATTTAGCTCTAAATCAGAATATTTCTTTGTATCTCCAATTTCATTTGCATAATATGAAACAATTATATGTTTTTTTGTTGTAACATGTATTGGCTATCATTTATTTTTATTAGTATATTCTTCAATTGATTCACTATACTCAACAATGTTCATTTTTTTCTTTTTCTATCGAATAATAGTCTTTTTGTTAATTCTTCATTTCCATTTTGTCTTGCTAATTGTATTTGTGCATCTATTTTTCTAACTTCTTCTAACATTGCATCTGTTCTTTTTGAATATGAACTTAATAAGTTTCTCATATCTAGTTTTTCTTGTTTGGACATATAATTGTATTGGTGTTCTAATTGTGTTTAAAAAGATATAAATCCTAATTCTACTGCTGATTTTTTTCATCATTTGATAATAGATCATAATTTGTTCCTTTACATTCTATTACCATTATAAATTGTTCTCTATTTTTTTCTGATAATCATGTTATCTGTTATTGAATCAAACTCCATGAATTTATATATTGAATCAATTTCTTTTCCATCTCTTGTTATTAAATTTGTTCTTTTTGATTTGATTATTACTTTTCTCACCTATTATTTTTTTGATGAATTTTCTTCTATTCTTTTGCTTTTTCTTTTTAATCTCATTCTAATTACGATAAATACAACTAATAGTGCTAATATTCCTATTATTGCTATTATTCCCTATCATAATTAAATTTAACATTTCTATTTGACTTAGTGAATTCACTATTTCTTACCTCCTTGGTTAACATTAGTTTTTCATTCCTAGGATATTTTCAAAATTAATCGTTGTTGTTGTTGTATAATTTGGTTCTTTCCTTGGTATTGCATACGAATATACTTTTCTACTTTTTTAAATTTTATATATTTTATAATTATTTCGTCTAACGTATCTCCTGCTAAATATCTGCCAATCTTACCTGTTGTTTGTGGAATTTTTATTGTTGCAACTAAATAACCAATAACTGCTAATGCTGCTATTAATATTAAACCCTATTGTCTTATACCCCTAATATTGATAATATTAAATATATTGGTGTTCCCATTAATGCACCTACTGCTGTAAATATTAATGATTTCGTTGTGAAAATTATTAAAAATCTACCCTCACCTTTTAATTTATTATTCGGTATTGCATAACTTCCCATATTCATTTTTCTCCTTTGTTTAATCTTATTGTTTATTATATTGAATCTCCTATTGAAACTATTATCTTAGTAACTCCCACTAGCTGATACTAATAGAACTATTGCTACTGCATAGTAAATTAATCTTTCTTTTACTTTTTGCCTTTTCATCTGCTCCACTTGTCATATACTTAAATCCCAAGTACATTCCAACGCCTACTGCTGTTCCAATTCCAATTACTAAGAAAACTTGACCAATTCCTCCTAAATCTTTTGCAATAGCAGTAGTATCAATACCTGCGTTACTTTTTCCTTGCTCTATAAATTCTCTTCCACCACTAAATATTGATGATACTGATGTTTCTGCATATACTTTATTTCCTATACCAAAAATTGTTATTGTTACTAAAATTATCATTATTATTATCTTTATCTTATTATTAAGCATAATATCCCTTGATTTTAATATTTATTATATTATAACAATTTAGAAACTAATTATCAATTAAAAATATAAGCCTTTTTAGACTTATTTTTAAAACATTTTTTGACGCTACATTTATAATTATCCCTACTATTCCATTTTATTCCGAATAATATTACTCCGCCTACCACTATATTTATCATTTGTTTCTTGATTTCTGCTTTTCCTTCTGGTGCAGCTTGCATAAATGACACACCTTTCATAATAACAACAATAACTGCTGCTGAAACTATAAACATGCTAGCAATTCCCAATACTTTATTTACGGCATCTGTCGTATCTGTACCTTTACATTATTTATTTCTTTTTCCAATGCATCTAAATTTAGGGTCTGATGATCCCCCAGTGCCTGTCCCTTTTAGTTCAGTTGATGATGATGATGATGATGAAGACGTTGCTCCCTTTTCTTTTGATGATTTTGAAACTTGAGGTAAGTATTTTCCTGGATCTTCATCTTTTGCTTTTATGTTTTGTACTATTCAATGCAAGCATAATATTATTATAAATATGATATATATTACTTTTTCATAAAGTATTCTCCTTATTTTTATTTGTATATATTATACTAAATTATTTTGCATTTTTAAATATATTATTAGATTAAATTTAATGATATATTTTTACTTTTGGTGTATATTGAGATCCAATCGTTATGATTTAAATATATTAAAAATATAAATTAAAATAATAAAAAGTCGAATCTGAATTTCAAACTCGACTTTTTATTAAAATATTATTGTATTAACTACCCATTAACTATCTTTTTACTACACTTGTTGACATATTAGCTATAATTCCTAATAAAGTTCCTGCAGCAAATACGATAATTGCTCCAATTACATATTGAATTGCTGATTTTTTTAATTGTTGCTTTACCTTCTGGTGATGCTGTTATAAATTGAATTCTAATATTATCAACATAATAACAGCTGCAGCATAGCAAATTACCTGAACAACACCTATTATATTTTTATTGTTGCTGATACTCCTCCTGTAGTTGCTGCACTAGTGTCAGCTTCTATAGCAGTTAAAACATCTTTTTGGTGTTGATGCTAGCACTGACATAACCATTGTAGCTAACATTGCAATTATAAATAACGCTGTAATTATTTTGATAAACTTATTCATTGTAGTCTTTTTCATTAAAAATCTCCTCCTACTAGATTATACTTATATTATAAACAAAACATTATATTTTGTCAATTATTTATTTCTTTTATACTTAATTTTTTATAAAAAAATGGAGGAGTATTAACTCCTCCTAGGTTATGAGACAATTAATACGTTACAATGAATTAATACTTTACTAATCTGCCTGATGAATTATAATAGAAAAGGTCCCCTCTCCATCCTCAAGCAAACCACTCGTCTCTTCTTCTCAATGTAGTTCCGTCACTGAAAATAGTTGTTCCGTTCTCTTCATAAGATGTTGTGCCGTCACTATGATGAGTATATCCCTTACTATCTGTCCATTCGTCCTGTTTCCAAAGGGTCCTTATTTAACATACTTAGCCTCGCTTTCTAAAAACACTCGCTAACCATATTAGTATTATATATTTGTTTTCGTAAATATGTCAATACTATTTCAGTAATATTTTATTTACTTGTTATTATCGAGATTGTAGAATTTTTGTTCTTGAAAGATTTTTATTTTTATATTTTTAGAACTTGTTCTAATGTTATGTTTTCAAGCTCTGTTATATAATCAAAGCCGTTATAGCCTTTTTATTGCTGATTGTAAGAATAATCTTCCAATGTCTTCTACATCATTAAATTCTTTTTACTAATTCGCCATAAACTCTTTTTGCTACGCTCGAATTGTTCTTCTGTGATTGTTGAATTTATTATGGTTTCTATTATTTTATTTGCTGTTTCTTTTGGTTTTTGTTTCTCCTGCTATTAAAAATATGTGAATAATTAGTTGAAAATTCGTTTTTCTACTTCTAGTTCTGACATTATTGTTCCGTTGTTATATAATTCTTGATATAATTCTGAACATTTTTCCTATTATTGAGTTTTAATATAATATCTGATGCTATTGCCATTTTTAGTTTTATTGTCTTTAAGATTGTTTTTGAATCCCTATCATGAATAATGGCATGTTTACATCCATTTTTTTCTTCTTTTATTTTTTTCTATTTATTGTTTCTGGTTCTTCTGGATATATTCTTTTTGATTGAGGTTATTTTTTTCTTTTTAATAATCTTTTCTTTATTTCACTTACGATTTCTTTTGGATTAAAATCTCCACTTATGCACATTATTGAGTTGGCTGGATTATAAAACGTATTATAACAAGAATATAGGGTTTTCTTTAGTTATATGACTTTATTGTTTCTACTGGTTCCTGCAGTATCAATTCTTCTGTATTGTTATGATACATATTTTTGAACTGCATTTATATATAGTCTCCATGATGGCATATCATCGTATTTTCCTATTTCTTGACTAATTATTGGTCTTTCTTTTTCAACATTTTCATCTGTATAATATGGATGTTGAACATAGTCCATTAATTCATCCAAGCCTTCATAAAAGTTATCTGTTCCTGAAAATAGATATGCTGTGTGGTCATTTGTTGTATATGCGTTTGCATCTAATCCTAATGACATTAATGTCATTAAACTGTCTATTCCACTCTCGTTTTTCGAACATTTTATGTTCTAAGTAATGTGCAATTCCATCTGGTACTATTACTTCTTGATTTGTTATTGGATCTATAAAATGATTATCGTTTGATCCTATTTTTAAATCCCCATATTACATACTTTTTATCTGTTTCATGTTTTTGGAATTATCATTCTTGTCATCCCATTGTCTAATTTTTTTCAATAAATACTTTTTCTTTTATTAAATTATTTGTTATTTCTTGCATTTTTCTACCTCATTAATTTCCTAAAAAGTATATTGTGTCTATTTTTATTTGTTTTGCAACTTTAACTATATCTTCTTTTTATTTCTTCAATTTCTTTTGCGATATTTTTTTCAATATCTATTTCTTCGTTATATAAGTCTTTATCAAATCTGTACTCTATCATATTTTTCGCTTGATTCATTGATTAAATTTAATCCTGCATTTTATAAATTGTTTTTGCATCTTTCATTTCTTTTTTTCAGTGATATTTCCATCTTCCATATCTTTTAATTGATTTTTTTATTACTTCTACTGCTTTGTTGTATTTTGATACTTCGATTCCTGTTGATATGATAATTGCATTATTTCTTTTTAAATATGTTGAGCCTGCTGAATATGCAAGCCCTTCCTTTTTCCCTTACATTTAAGAATAACTTTGAGTTTGCTCCTTTTCCTAGTATTGTATTATATAATGCTATAACTTCTTGTTTATTGTTTGGAGTATTTAATCCGATTACAAGTTTTTCCTTGTGTTACGTCCATTTGTTCTTTTACTATATTTTTCTTTTTTTCTGAAATTTTGACTGGAAATTCTTTTTGATATTGTTATTTCTTTTTCATCAATATTATATGATTCTATATTTAAATTTTCGATGTCTCCTACAATATATAAATATTTTTTTCAGAATTTTTTTATCAATTCTTTATATTTTTCATATAATTTTTCACTTGTTATATTATCAATTTCATCTATATTTCCAAATTTATATAAGCCATATGGTTCTTCTTTAAACATTTCTTCTAATAATCTGTTTTGTGGCATATGTGTCTTTATTGTCTTTTCTTGATTCAATAACTTTTTTCAAATTTTCTTTTTCTTGTTCTACGTAGTCATCGTCAAATTTTCCATTTACTAAATATGGCTTCATTACTATATTTAAAAAGCATTTCTATAGATGTTTTACTTAAATCCTCATTGTTTGGTAAATAGTTATTGTTTAATGATTCTAAATAAAAATTTTAATACCTCATTATTTCCTACTTTTGTTATTCCTATTCCGAATGTCGCATCATACATTTCTTCTAGTTTTTACTAATTTCTAGTTGATTATTGTATTTTTTTCGCATCCTCTTTTTATAATCTTGGTATTAGTGCATTATATGTTACATTTTCTTTCGTTAATGGTATTGTTAAATATAGTGCATATACATTAGTTTTAATGTTTCAATCTTTTTTATTTTCACTTATTTTTCCTACCTTTGTTTTATATAAAAAGAGGCAATTTCTTTACAAAATCACCTCCTTATTTTTTTAGAATTTTTCTTTTTCTAGCTGCTTCAGACTTTTTCTTTTCTTTTTACACTTGGTTTTTCATAAGATTCTCTCTTACGTACCTCCTGTAAAAATTTCATTTCTAGCACATTGTCTCTTAAGTCTTTTTATTGCATCTTCTATATTTCCGTTAGTTACTCTAATCTCTGCCATATCTCTTTTTCCCCTCCTTCCAGTAATAAAACTTATTGTATGGGAATCTATTTCACCTAAATACTTGTTTATTATACATTATTTAAGTTTAGATTGTCAATAAAAATATTTAATTTTATATAGCTCTTGCTTTTACTATTAATCTTTTTGTTCCGTATTCTTTACAAGTTATTAATGTTACTTCTTTTTCCATTTGTTAACTGGCTAGTGCATCTTACGTCTTCTGGATCAACTTTGTATATGTCATATACTTTTGTATGTTACTTGTGTTTCCATTAATATCTGATAGTGTGAAAGTATCACCTATTTTTGCGCCTAGTACTTTTTCCAAACATTTTTCCACTTGCATAATTGTGTCCTACTATACAGATAGTACCTACTTGATTTGGTGATGGTCCCCAATATTTACATAGTGATATTTTTTAATAAACTTTCATTTTGCTCTGATAATATTGGGTAGCTAATTCCTAATCTTGGGTATTCTAGTATTGCTTCTGTTTCATAAGTTTGACCATTTGTTGCTTTTTATTTTTTAGTTTTTTTGATTTTTATCTGATACTGGTTTTTATATGCAGATGTTGTTAAATCTTCTTTTCTAATTCTACATTTTCTTCATATTGATCTGATACATCTTCGTCTGAGTTCAATGCTACAACCATTACTTTTATCTGTAATTAGTGTATCATCTTTTTTTCTTTTGGTGATGAATCTAATTGACTTCTAATATCTTGTGATACTAATTCTTCTTCATTTTTGTTTTTCTGCAATAAAAATAATAAACTAATAGTGAGACTATGACCAATATTGATATTAAAAAATATTGTTTGGTATATTCTTTGTTTTCGTTTTAATTCTTTTTGTTACATATACTTTTGATGATATTAATATTTGATTCAATAGTTCTCTCCTTTCTATTATTTCTGTTTATTATTTTAACATAAATCAGCTATTTTTGCAAATATTTCCAATGACAATTCTTCGCCTCTTACACTTTCAGAAACGCCTAATTTTTGCTAAAAATTTCAGATAATTTATTCTTTTCAATATTTTTGTGATATTGAATTCATTATTGTTTTTCTTCTTTTTGTAAAAATTTTCTTTTATTAACTTAAATAATAATTCTTCGTTTTTTTACTTTTTACTCTTGGCGCTGATAATTTCTTTATTCTTACAATTGCTGATTCAACTTCTGGTGCTGGTATAAATGATTCTTTTGATACATTTGCTACTATTTCTGCGTCTGCATAATAATTTACGAAATATGTTATTGCTCCTGCTTTTTATCTCCTGGAGTTGCACAAATTCTTTCTGCTACTTCTTTTTGTATTAAAATTGTTATATCTGTTATATTTGTTTTTATTAATTCTGTTATTGACGTTGTTATATAATATGGTAAATTTGCTACAACTTTAGCTTTTGGCTGCAAGTTTGTTTATGTCTAATTTAAGTATATCTTCGTTAATTATTTCAATGTTATCATACATTTTAAATCTTTCTGATATGATTTCTACCATATTGGGATCTAATTCTACTGCTATTACTTTTTAGCTTTTTGTAACAAAATTGCTGTTAAAGTTCCTAATCCTGGCCCTATTTCTATTATTGTATCTTCTTTGTTTACTCCATTTGCTATTGTTTCTAATGCTTGTTCATCAAATAAAAATTTTGTCCCTAATTTTTGTTTGCATGAACATTATATTTTTCATTATAAATTTTGTTTTCTTCATAAATATTCATAAGTTTTTCCTTAATGTTGTGAATTTGATATTTTTCTTGTAATTTTTACTCTTATTACGAGTTCCTTCATCTACTTGCTTTACCTGATGTTATTTCTTGTGAGATTATTATTCCTGTACCTTCTGCAGAAATATTTAGATTTCTTGACTCTAATTCTGATTTTGCTTGTTGTAATGTTTTACCTTTTAAATTTGGTACTTCTTTTTGATACTCTTAGTATTATATTCGTTTGTATATATTTTACAATTCCGTTTTCCATTAGTTTTAGTTCCTGATGGTGGGACTTGTTCTTTGACGATTTCCTCATCTGGTGCTTTTTGTGTCTGGCTGTAATTTAAGTTCTTTTAATTGTTTTTACATCAGATATCTTTTATTTGTTACATTTGAATGATATATTTGCTAATTGTACATTATCTGTTGATATATTTGATGGAATATTTAAATACTGAGTAATATTTCACTTAACATTTGTGCTACTGCTGGTGCTGCAATATGACCACCATAATGATTTTTTACTTGTGGTTTTATATAGTGTTAACAATCACATTAATTTCGTATTTTCAACTGGAGCTATTGCTAAGAATGATGATACATATCCTTCTTCTGGATGATTTGGGTCTGCTTCTGATGTTCCTGTCTTTCCTCCAATTTCATATCCCTTTACTTGTGCATTTCTTCCCCACAGTTTTCTACTACTGAATGCATCATATCTCTTATTTTTGTCAGAAGTTTCTTTTTGATACTACTTTTCTTACATTATCTATTTTAGTTTCTGTAATTGTTCCTGTGTTTGTATTTTTCAATTTGTTTTACTAGTCTTGGTGTTACTAATTCTCCATTATTTGCTAACGCTGATGCTGCTCGTACCATTTGTATTGGTGTGATTTTAAATCTTTGTCCAAATGACATTGTTGCTAATTCTATTGGGCCTACTTTATTTTCTGGCCAAAATGTGCTATTCCCTTCACTTGGTAAATCAATTCCTGTACTTTCAAAACATTCCAAATGCTTTAAGATATTTATAAATTTTTCTGCTCTATTCTTCTTCCTAATTGCATCAATGCTGGATTACATGAGTTTTCTAGAGCTTTGTCAAAGTTTCTTTTCCATGTCCCTGCAACTGCAGTACATCTTATTTTTGTGTTTGCAATTTCTTCATAACCCTATACAATTAAAAATCTCCTGGAGTGTCTGTTTTTCGCTAAATTTTCTTCTAACGCTATTGCTGCTGTAATTGTTTTAAAAAGTTGATCCTGGTTCATAAGTATCTACTACTGCTCTATTTCTCCACATTTGATATAACTTATTTGTTTGTTCTTGTTGACAATTTATTATATTCTTCTTGTTTTCATTGTTGTTATTGTCATTGGTGTATTTAAATTATAATCGGGATATGTTGCCATTGCTAATATGTCTCCATTTGTTGGATTCATTATTGTGACATTTCCACCTTTTTCACTTTTGCTTTCTTCAACAGCCTGTTTTTAAGTATTTTTCTGCTATTATTTGTATGTTTGAGTCTATTGTTAAATATACATTGCTTCCGTTTTTCTGGCGCTATATATTCTTGATGATTATCTGGTATTTCGTCTCTTGTTACATCGACTGCTGTTGTTAACCTTCCTTCTTTTCCTCTTAATGTGACGTCATACCTATTTTCAATTCCCTCTAATCCTTGGTTATCTGATCCTACAAATCCTATTACATGTGACGCTAAATTATTATAAGGGTAGTATCTCTTAGTATCTGGGTCTATATTTTATTCCAGAAGTATATTTATTATCTTTTAACCATTTTGTTAATTCGTCAATTTTAGTTTTTCAACTTTTTGATACTAATGTTTCTGTTGGTTTTATTGCTTTTTAATTTATTTATGATAGTATCTTTATCTGCTCCGAATAGTTCTACTATTTTTGTCTGCTATTTTTGCTATTTTTTTCATTTGTTGCTACTTGATCCACTACTGCATTTTTCTTTACTTTTTAAATATGCTGGATTCCATGAATTGTGTTCACATCTGCGCTTAATGCTAATGTTTTTCCGTTTCTATCAAATATTGTTCCTCTTTTAGCAGTTAATATCTTATTTTTGTGTTGATGTAGATATGCTTTTTCTTTTAATTTTTCCATCATCGTGATAAAAGAATTCTATATATACAATTCTTCCTATTAATATCATAAATAGTAATATCATCTGTAATTACAATTGTTTTTAATCTCATTGCTGAAGATTTGATATTTTTCATTTTTTGACACTATTTTTTAATTTATTGTTCTTATTATGTGGAGATATCTTTTTGGTCATTATTTTTCCTCATTTTTCTTTTGATTTATTTGATTTTAGCATATTTTTAAACTTTAAAATCAACATAAGTTATCTCACTATTTGTGAATTTTACTTGTCTTAAAGTTTCTAATCAATAAAGATTAAAAAGCACTAGCTCTTGCTAATGCTTCTTTTACTTAGTTTTGTTCAAAAACTTGATTAAATTCTTCTTCTGTAATTTTTCTTTTTCAATTAATACTTTTGCAACTGCATCAAGTTTATCTCTATTTTGCTCTAACAATTCTTTTTGCTCTTTGGTATGAAGTTGCAATCATGATTTCTTCATCAATTATTGCAGCTGTTTCTTCTGAATATGTTTTTTCTTGTGCTAAATCTCTTCCTAAAAATACTTCTTGTGATTCTGAACCATATGTTACTGTTCCTAATCTTTCATTCATTCCATATTTTTGTAATCATTGATTTTGCTATTGCTGTTGCTCTTTTCAATATCATTACTTGCTCCTGTAGAAATATCTCCAATTGCTATTTCTTCTGCTACACGCCCACCTAATAATGATATAATTTGTTCTTCCATTTCTGTTTTTGATATGAATGATTTATCTTCTGATGGTCTATACATTGTGTATCCACCTGCCATTCCTCTTGGAATGATTGATATTTCATGTACTGGATCTTGTGTTGATAAAAATTTACTTACTACTGCATGTCCACCTTCATGGTATGCTACTAGTCTTTTTTCCTTATCTGATCTAACTCTTGTTCTTTTTTCCGGTCCCATTGTTACTTTTACCATTGCGTCTTCAATGTCTTTTTGTTCAATTGCTTTATGGTCTTGTCTTGCTGCTAACAATGCTGCTTCATTTAATAAATTTTTCTAGGTCTGCTCCTACAAATCCTGATGTATTTTTTGCAATTAATTTCATATCAACATCATCTGCAAATGTTTTCTTTTTGCTATGTACTGCTAATATTTGTTCTCTTGCTTTTACATCTGGTGCTGGTACTACTATTTGTCTATCAAATCTTCCTGGTCTTAATAGTGCTTTATCTAATACATCTGGTCTATTTGTTGCTGCTAATACTATTACTCCTTCATTTGCTGAGAATCCATCCATTTCAACTAACATTTGATTTAATGTTTGTTCTCTTTCATCATGTCCTCCACCGATTCCGGCTCCTCTTTGACGTCCTACTGCATCTATTTCATCTATGAATATGATACATGGTGCATTTCTTTTTGCTTCTTGGAACAAGTCTCTTACTCTTGAAGCTCCTACACCAACATACATTTCTACGAAGTCTGATCCACTTATAAAGAAGAATGGTACTCCTGCTTCTCCTGCTACTGCTTTTGCTAATAGAGTTTTACCTGTTCCTGGTTGTCCTACTAATAATACACCTTTTGAATTCTTGTCCCATATCTGTGAATTTTTAGGATTTTTTTAAAAATTCTACTACTTCTTCTAGTTCTTCTTTTTCTTCATCTATTCCTGCTACGTCTTTGAATGTTAATTTTGTTTTATCTTCTTGATTTATCATTCTCGCTTTACTTTTTCCAAATGCGACTTGGCCTCCTTGACCACCACCTTGACGCATTGTTGTGAATGACATTAGCATTGTCCATAGCATAAATATTAGAACAATTGATGATATTGGTAATATCCAGTTTGATATTGTTTCTAAAAATGGTTGATTATCTGTACTTACTTTTACTGAACCATTTTGCATTGATTCATTTAAGTTTGTCATTAAATTTTCAATATCTGAAATATTTACTCTTTTTATTGTTTCATCATTTTTAATTTTACTCTGTTGTTTCTTTATCATAAGATATTGCAACATCTGTTACTTCATTATTTTTTATTTTTGATATTAATTCTGCATAAGTAATTTTGTTACTTGTTGGATTTGATACTGCTGGTACCAAAAATGCAACTAGTACTATAATTACTAACCATAATAAACCAGTTTTTACTTTTACTCATGATTTTTCTCCTTTGTTTTTTCTATTTTAAAAATCTAGCATATTAATTTTTGGTATTGCAATAGTTTTTAAAAGTTTTTTCTCTAAAAAGCATTGATAATATTGAGTTTTTCTTACGGATTTAGTGTACTAAGTTGATAAAAATTTTTATTTTTTTATTAAAATTTCTATGTTTATTTTTATTGTCTTATTTCCTACATTTCTTTCTATCATCTTTATAATATCATCAATATTTATCTTTTGATATATTATTTGTATGTTTAATAATTCCGAAATTGCTTTTATTTATTAACCTTTTTGAATTGCTTTTATCTTCTATTCTTATTTCTTTTTAAAGAAAAATTCAATGGATTTTTTTACTTATGTGTGCAAGTTCTTTTATATTTAATTTGTACCTGTTTTTCTATATATGAATTCTCTTCTTTTTATTATTTCCGTTGTTCTTTGGAGCGTTTTTATTATATTAGGATTTATTTTAGTTAGCTCTGGAATAATTAGATTTCGATTTTATTTCTTGTATATGTATTTTCTTTGTTTGTTGAATCTATTCTTGGATTTAATTGTTGTTTTTGGCAATATTCTTTCAATTTCTTTTTCTTTGACAATTTATTAATGGCTTTATAAATTTATTATATTCAATTGGCTGTATTCCTTCTAGCCCATACATTCCAGTTCCTCTTATTAAATTTAACAAAACTGCTTTCGGCATTATCATTCATATTATGTGCGATTGCAATTTTAGTTGCATTTTTCTTTTGTCATTATTTCATCAAAAATTGATATCTTATTTCCCTACCTGTTTCTTCTGTGCCTTTTTGTTTCTTTTTGCTATCTTTTTCTACATCTATTCTTTTTGCATAAAATGCTATATTGTTTTTCTTACAATAATTTTCCACATATTGTTCATCTTCTGTGGAATCCTTTACGGATTAGATGATTTATATGTGCAACTATTATTTTTATTTTTAACTTTTTCTTGATATTTTTCTAAACATTCCAAAAGAGTAATAGAGTCAGGACCTCCTGAAACCCCCGACTACTATTACTTCATTTTCATTTATTAAATTATTGTTTTTAATTGTGTTTAAAAATTTTTCTTCTAATATATCTATTCTTTTTAGCCATATCTCTTTCCATACTAGCAAATTTTTGTGTATTTAGGCATCCATAATAGTTCTCTTTTTCCTATGGGCCACTTCTATTTTTGCAACTATAATTTCTGCAATATTTGTTGGTGGTGCTTCATCTTTTCGATAATAGTCTTCTATATATGAACATTACTATATCTGCATCTTGTTCAATTGATCCTGATTCACGAAGATCTTGTAGCATTGGGCGATGATTTTCTCTTGCTTCTAGTGCACGTGATAATTGTGATAATGCAATTATTGGAACATCTACTTCTTTTTGCTATAATTTTTAAAGATCTACTTATTTCTGCAATCTCTTGCTCACGACCTGCTTTGTTCTAGTATTTCCTTGTATTAATTGTAAGTAGTCAATTACTATTAGTCCAATATTTTTTTCTAATTTTAATTTTCTACATTTTGCTCTAATTTCTCCGACTGTAATTCCTGGAGTATCATCTATAAATATTCCTGCAGATTCTGCGATTTCACCTGATGCTACAGCTATCTTTTGCCAATCTTTGTCCTGCAAATTTCCATTTTCAAAATCTCTACTATCAACCATTGCTTGTGAACATAGAATTCTGTGTGCACATTGTTCTTTTTGACATTTCTAATGAAAATATTACTACTGGAACTCTTGCTCTTATCGCTACATTTGTTGCTATATTTAGAGCAAATGCTGATTTACCCATAGCTGGTCTTGCTGCTAGTAATATTAATTCTGTTTTTCTTTAATCCTGATAATAATTCATCTAAATCAGGATATCCTGTTGATGTTCCTCTTATCTTTGCGTCATTTTGCTGATAATTTACTAATTTCTTCTAATGAATTACTCAAAATTTTTGAAATTTCTTCATAGCCTTTTTGGCTTTTTCTTTGTAACATATCAAACATTTTTGATTGTGCTGATTCAATTATATTTGTTGAATCTTCTGTTTGACTATATCCCAAATCCAATAAATTGTTTGCATCTTTTTATTAATGATCTTAATAGTGATTTTTCTTCAACAATTTTTATGTATTTTTTTCAACATTTGCTGTTGTTGGCACTTTTTCTGGTAATTCTGCTAAATATTGAAGTCCACCAATTGCTTCTAGTTTCGCCATTGTTGTTAATTCATCTTTACTGTTGATTATATCTACTGCTCCACCTTTGGCATAAATGTTTGATATTGCTTTAAATATTGTTTTTATTATCATCTCTATAAAAGTCTTCTGGTCTTAATACTTCAATTGCTGAAACTATTGCTTCTTTATCTGTTAGCATTGAACCCTAGTACAGCTTGCTCTGCTTCTATGTCATGTGGTGGTATTTTACCTAATTCCATTTATGCCTCCTATTTTTCTGGAATTACATTTACCTTTACTTTTCCGATAATACCTTCGAATAATTTTATATCGACTGTAGTAATTCCTACTATTTTTATTGTTTTCTTTTTAATTCAATTTTCTTTTTATCGATATTAATTGAATATTTATCTTTAAGTACATCTGAAATTTCTTTTTGAAGTTACACCACCAAAAGATTTTTCCATTTTCTCCTGATTTTAACTTTTTATGTCTAATCTTATTTTTTTCTAATTTTTCTTTAATTTGCTCTGCTTCTTTTTTCTCTTCTTGTTTTTGAAATCTCTTGAATCTTGCTTTGACTTTTAATAGTGCTAAGTTTGCTGTTGATGCTTGCACGCCTAGTTTTTTAGGAATTAAAAAAATTTCTTGCATATCCATCATTAACCTCTAATATTTGATCTTTTTCCTACGCCTTTAACGTCTTGAGTTAAAATTACCTTCATTTTCAATTCCTCCTATTTTTATTAATTTTCTATCATATATTCATCTATTGCATTTTTTTAGTTTTAATAATGCATCATCTATTGTTGTATTTGGAAGTTGCGCACCGCTAAGGGTTATATGGCCTCCTCCACCTAGTTTTTTTCTAATATTAATTGAACATTTATATCTCCTATAGATCTACCACTAATATATATCGTGTCATCTGTTTTTTCCTAAAACAAATGATGCGCTAATTCCACTTATAGTTAACAATTCGTCTGCTGCTTTTGCTATAACTAATGTTGTGTTTAATTCATCTTCATTATAAGTAGATATTGCTATTGAACCTTTAACTATTTCGGCTTTTTGATATTATATTTGATATTATTTGATATGTTTTTAAATCATCTTGGAACCATTTTTTACTTTTGATTATATCAACGCCACATTTACGTAAGTATGCAGCTGCTTCAAATGTTCTTACACCTGTTTTTAAATGTGAATTCTTTTTGTATCAAGCATGATTCCAGCATATAATGCTTCAACTTCAATTGGTGTTAGTTTTATTTTGATTGGTGAATACTGTATTATTTCTGTTACAAGTTCTGATGCTGATGATGCGTATACTTCATGGAAACTTAATATTGTATCTTTAATATAATCTGTGCTTTTTCTATGGTGATCTATTTCTACAACTTTTTTGCATTTTCTAGTACTCTTTAATTGATTCTACATAATTTGTTTTTATTTGTATCTACAATAACTAATAATGTATCATCTGTCATTTTCTCTAATGCAGTTTCTCCATTTATTACACATCCAATATATTCTTCATCTTTTTCTATTGCTTCTAAAAAGCTTGATATTCCAACTGCTTTTTGAATCAACTACAATATTTGCTTCTTTATTTAATGTTTTTGATAATCTATATATTCCAAGTGCTGATCCTATTGCGTCCATATCACTATTTGTATGTCCCATGACTAATACATTATCAGACTCTTCTATTAATTTTACTAATGCTGTAGAAACTGTTCTTGCCTTGACCTTAGTTCTTTTTTCTACTTCTTCAGTTCTTCCACCAAAAAATTCATATTTCTGGTCTTGCTTTATTATTGCTTGATCTCCACCTCTGCCTAGTGCAATTTCTTGTACTGCTTGTGCTGATCTATATTTTTCGTCAAGTGTTTCTCCATCTTTTGAAAAAGAAATACTTAATGTTGCTTGGATTCCATCTAATATTTGTAGCTCTTTGATTTGTTGCAAAATATTCATCTTGTCTTTTTTTGCATTTTCTAAGTTTTTATTATCTATTACAACATAAAATTTGTCACGCTCTACTTTTACTACTAATGCTGAATATTTTAATGCCCATTCATATATACATTGCTCAATTTTTGCAATTACTTGTGATTTTATTTCTCCAGATAATCTTTGATTTATTTCGTCGTAGTTATCTATTGATATCATTCCTATATTTATTTCGGTTTCTTCTTCTTTTTCTTGAAGTTTCTTTATTTCTGTTTGATCTATAAAATATAATATAAATGTATAATCACTATTTTTCATCTTTATTTGTTTTTATATAAGTTCCTAATATTTTTATAAGTTTTTGTTTTATATCAAACTCTATTTCAATTTTTGCCTTTTTGCTTTCTTTCGGCATTTTTATTTTTCAGATATTGCTATTTGCTTAATATTATTTAACAATGCCATTAATTCTGAATTATCTTTGTTTACTTCTTCGAACTCACTATTAAACTTTTCACTTCTCCAAATTATATTTCCATTTGTTTCATAATAATTAATGGAAATGGTGAGTTTATTAATGTTGTTTTTTTGCTGCATTATTAACATTTAATGTTAAGTCTCTCAATTGTTCAGATAATTCAGATTTTCTTCTTTTATTATTTATTATTGTTGCAGCTATTAAAATTATATATAGTACTGCTAATATAATTAATGCTATTAGTTCCAATTTTTATCTCCTCTTACACGTTTTTTTATTATACTACGCAATACTTTTCCTGTCAATTGTTTCAAGGGTTCAAGGTTGTTTTTTATGATTTTGTTATATAAAAAGAAATGTTTTGGAATGCCAAACATTTCTTTTTTTATATTATTCTTCACTGATTCTGTTTTACTTGGATCTTTTCATTCTTTCATTATACATCTTTTTCTAATTTTTTTGAACGTATTCTGGATCATCCATTGTTTCTTCAGTATTTATGTATGTTTCTTGATATTTTTTTCCATACCTGTTCCGGCTGGGATTAATTTACCAATGATAACATTTTCTTTTAATCCTACTAAATAGTCTGATTTACCTTTTATTGCTGCATCTGTTAATACTCTTGTTGTTTCTTGGAATGATGCTGCTGATAAGAAGCTGTCTGTTGCAAGTGATGCTTTTGTAATACCTAGTAAAATTCTCTTTCCTGTTGCTATTTGTTTTCCTTCTGCTGCTAACTTTTCATTGATTTCATTTAGTTCATTTACATCAATTTGCATTCCTGGAATTATATTGCTGTCTCCTGGATCTTCGATTTTTACTTTTTCTTAACATTTGTCTTGCAATAACTTCAATATGTTTATCGTTGATATCAACACCTTGGCTTCTATAAACCTTTTGAATTTCTTGTACTATATATTCGTGAACTGCTTCTGCTCCCTTAATTTCAAGTATTTCATTAGGGTTGATTGAACCTTCAGTAATTGGATCACCTTTTTCTACTTCTTGTCCTTCTTCTACTTTTAATTTTAGTCCAAATGGAATTGAATATGATCTACTATCATCTTTACTTGTTATTGTAACTTGCTTTTTCTTCTTTATTTCTGTAATTGATACTACACCTGAGATTTCAGTTATAATAGCAAGACCCTTTGGTTTACGAGCTTCAAATAGCTCCTCAACTCTAGGAAGACCTTGTGTAATATCTGCTCCACCAGCAACACCACCTGAGTGAATTGTTCTCATTGTAAGCTGTGTACCTGGTTCACCTATTGATTGAGCTGCTATTGTTCCTATTGGTTCACCTATTTGTAAATCTCCTCTTGTTGACATGCTCATACCATAACATTTTTCACAAATACCATGTTGTGTTTTACAATTTAATACTGATCTTCATGATACTCTTTCGATTCCAGCTGCAACAATTGCTTTTGCTTGTTTATCTGTGATTTTTGATTCTTTTGAAGCTAAGATTTCTCCTGTTTCTGGATGTTTAATATCATTTAATGGATATCTACCTATAATTCTTTTCTTCTAATGATTCAATTACTTGATTTCCATTCATGATTGCATATACTTCAAGTCCTTCAGTTGTTCCACAATCATGTTCTCTTACGATAATATCTTGTGAAACGTCTACTAATCTTCTTGTTAAGTATCCTGAATCGGCTGTTCTTAAAGCTGTATCTGAGAATCCTTTACGTGTTCCGTGTGCTGCGATGAAGTACTCTAATGAGTCTAGACCTTCATAGAATGATGATTTAATTGGAATTTCAACTGTTTTACCTGTTGTACTTGCCATCAATCCACGCATACCTGCTACCTGACGTAATTGTGATAAGTTACCACGTGCTCCAGAATCTGACATCATGTAAATTGGATTTAATTTATCAAATTTACTAATCATTACTTTTGCAACTTCGTCTGTTATTCTTTCCCAAACTTTAATTACATTTGTGTAACGTTCTTTGTCTGTTATTAAACCACGTGCATATTGTTTTGCAATAACATCTACTTCATCTTGTCCTTCTTTTAGTAATCCTGGTTTTTCTTCAGGAACACTAACATCATACATAGATACTGTAATACCTGCTGTTGTACAATATTTATATCCTGTTGATTTTAATATAATCTAGTAATTCTGCTGTTCTGTCTAGTCCATGAATTTCAATACATTTATCAATTATTTTTCTTTAATTGTTTTTTTAGCTGTTGTGAAATTAATTTCTAATTCGAACTCATTTTCTGGTTTACTTCTATCTACAAATCCTAAATCTTGTGGGATTCCTTTATTATAAATAATTTTTACCAATTGTTGTTTCAATTATTCCGTGTTTTATTTCATTTCCATTTTCATCATATTTTGCCATTCTTACGTGAATTTTAGCGTGTACTCCTAAATCTCCATTTAAGAATGCCATTTCTGCTTCATCTGTTGATGAGAAATATTTTCCTGCGCCTAATACGCCTTTATTTTTTATAACTTCTTCTGAATCTCCTTCTTCAAGGTCAACATCCAATGTTAAATAATATGCTCCTAAAATCATATCTTGTGATGGTTGTGTAATTGGCGCACCATCTGTTGGTTTTAACAAGTTATTTGTTGATAACATTAAATATCTTGATTCTGCTTGTGCTTCTGGTGATAATGGTAAGTGAATAGCCATTTGGTCACCATCGAAGTCAGCATTGAATGCACTACATACTAATGGATGTAGTTTGATTGCTCTACCTTCTACTAATACTGGCTCAAATGCTTGAATACCTAATCTGTGTAGTGTTGGTGCACGGTTTAGTAATACTGGATGATCATGAATTACATCTTCCAATACTTCCCATACTGATGGATCCAATCTTTCTACCATTCTTTTTGCACTTCTGATATTGTTTTGCTAATCCTCTTTGGCATAATTCTCTCATTACAAATGGTTTGAATAATTCTACTGCCATTTCTTTTGGAACACCACATTGGTAAATCTTTTAATTCTGGCCCTACAACGATAACTGAACGTCCAGAATAGTCAACTCTCTTACCCTAATAGGTTTTGACGGAATCTACCTTGTTTTTCCTTTTAACATGTCTGATAAAGATTTTAATGCTCTTCCGCCTGCTCCTGTTACTGGTTTTCCTCTTCTGCTGTTATCAATTAAAAGCATCAACTGATTCTTGAAAGCATTCTTTTTTTCATTTCTTAAAATGATTTCTGGTGCTCCTAATTCAATTAATCTTTTTAATCTGTTATTTCTATTTATTACTCTTCTATATAAATCGTTTTAAGTCAGATGTTGCAAATCTTCCACCATCCAATTGTACCATTGGTCTTAAGTCTGGTGGTATTACTGGAATAACATTCATTATCATCCATTCTGGTTTGTTTCTAGAATGTCTGAATGAATCAATTGTGTCTAATCTTTTTATTAATCTTGCTTTCTTTTTGCTCACTTGAATTTGAAATTTCTTTCTTAATTTTTTTCTGTTAATTCATCTACATCGACATCTTTTTAATAATTTTTGAAGAGCTTCTGCTCCCATTTCTGCTTTGAATGATCCCATACCATATTTTTCTACTGCTTCATGATATTCTTTTTCATTTAGAACTTGACATTTTGATAGTCCTGTTTCACCTTTTGTCTGTTACAACATATGATGCAAAATAAACTATTTTTTTCAACATCTTTTGGTGAAATGTCCAAAACTAATGCAATTCTATTTGGTATTCCTTTGAAGTACCAAATGTGTGCTACTAGTGCTGCTAGTTCTATATGTCCCATTCTTTCACGTCTTACTTTTTGACTTTGTTACTTCAACGCCACATCTATCGCAAACTACACCTTTAAATCTTATTTTTTTATATTTTTCCACAATGACATTCCCAATCTTTTTACTGGTCCAAATATTCTTTCGCAGAATAGACCATCTTTTTCTGGTTTTAATGTTCTGTAGTTAATAGTTTCTGGCTTTTTTGCTTGCCTCTTGACCACATTCTGATATCTTCATCAGATGCTAAATCTATTTTTATTTGACTTAAGTTTTCTAACTCTTCCACTAAATAGCCCCCTATAGTTATTTGGTGTTTTACTTAGATTAAGCTCTTTTTACACTGCTGTACAATCTATAATATATGTCAGAGCTCAATCTTTTCAAACTATTTAATTTTAGTCTTATATATTATCATCAAAAGCCTTTCATCTTCTTCTTCGTATCCGTCACTCTGTCATCTGATAATAAGTTATCTTCAAAATCATCTGTTAAAATCATCAAACAATTCATCACTTGATTCCTCGTCATCAGTATATTCAGAGTCTACATCGACTGTTGAAAAATCCTTCTGATAATTCTTTTTCATCTTGTGTGGAAATGTTATTATTGTTTTTGAATCTGTTATTGAATTAAAATCAATTCCATCATCAATATCTTCTTTTAGTTCAATTTCATTTCCTTTATTAGTATATAGTTTAATATCTAGTCCCTAATGCTTGTAATTCTTTTTACTAATACTTTAAATCCTTCTGGAATTCCTGGTTTTTGAATATTTTTCTCCTTTTACGATTGCTTCATAAGTCTTTACACGTCCAACAACATCATCTGATTTTTGTTGTAATCATTTCTTGTAATGTGTATGCTGCACCATATGCTTCAAGAGCCCAAACTTCCATTTCACCAAATCTTTGTCCACCGAATTGTGCTTTACCTCCTAAAGGTTGTTGTGTTACTAGTGAATATGGTCCAGTTGAACGAGCATGTATTTTATCATCTACTAAGTGGTGTAATTTTAACATATACATTACTCCAACTGTTACTGGATGTTCAAATGGATCACCTGTTCTACCATCATATAGAACTGTTTTACCATCTCTGCTTAATCCTGCTTGTTCTAGCATATCACCAATTTGTTCGAAGCTTGCTCCATCAAATACTGGTGTTTCAACTTTCCATCCTAATGCTCTTGCTGCCATACCTAAGTGTACTTCTAATACTTGTCCTAAGTTCATACGAGATGGAATACCCATTGGGTTTAATAATATATCAACTGGTGTACCGTCTGGTAAGAAAGGCATATCCTCTTCTCTCATTATTCTTGATACAACACCTTTATTTCCGTGACGTCCAGACATTTTATCACCAACTGAAATTTTTCTCTTTGTTGCGATATATACTCTAATTATTTGATTTACTCCAGGTCCTAATTCGTCTGAATTTTCTCTTGTAAATATCTTAACATCTACTATTGTTCCTGCTTCACCATGTGGCACTCTTAATGATGTGTCTCTTACTTCTCTAGTTTTTTCTCCAAATATGGCTCTTAATAATCTTTCTTCTGCTGTTAGTTCTGTTTCACCTTTTGGTGTAACTTTACCTACAAGAATGTCTCCTGGTCTTACTTCTGCACCTATTCTAATGATTCCACTTTCGTCTAGATCTTTTAATGTATCTTCTCCTAAATTAGGAATATCTCTTGTTATTTCTTCTGGTCCTAATTTTGTATCTCTGCATTCACAGATTATATTCTTCAATATGAATTGATGTAAATACATCTTCTTTAACTAATCTTTCGCTTATTAATACAGCGTCCTCAAAGTTATATCCTTCCCATGTTGTAATAGCAATTAATGCATCCTAATGACATTTTCTCCATTATTTGTTGATGGTCCGTCTGCAATTGTTTCGCCTGCTTCTACTCTTTCTCCAACTTGTACTATTGGTCTTTGGTTGAAACATGTACCACCATTTGTTCTTTTAAATTTCAATAATTTATATGTATCAAGGTCACCATGTTCATTTCTAATGTCAATTCTTTCTGCTGTTACTTTTTCAACAATTCCCTTATTTTTAGCTAAAAATTGTGATACCTGAGTCAACTGCAGCTCTATATTCCATACCTGTTGCAACTATTGGTGCTTCTGTCTTTAATAATGGAACTGCTTGTCTTTGCATGTTTGAACCCATTAACGTTCTTTTAACGTCATCATGTTCCATGAATGGTATCATTGTTGCTGCGATTGAAGCTATTTCTTGTGGAGATACTTCAACGTAATCAACCATTTCTGCTGGTACTTGTTGATATTCGTTACTTTTTCTTACTTTTAATTACTTTATTAACGAATCTTCCATCTTTATCAATTGGTTCTGTTGCTGAGCCATTATATATTTATCTTCTTCGTCTGCTGTTAAAGTAATCAACTTGATCTGTTATTTTTTCCTGTTTCATGGTCTACTTTTCTATATGGTGCTTCGATAAATCCATATTCATTAATTCTTGCAAATATTGCTAATGCTGAAATTAATCCAATGTTTGGTCCTTCTGGTGATTCAATTGGGCATAATCTTCCATAGTGTGTATAGTGAATATCACGTACTTCGAATCCTGCTCTCTCTCTTGTCAAACCACCTGGTCCTAATGCTGAAATTCTTCTTTTATGTGCTAATTCTGATAATGGGTTTGTTTGATCCATAAATTGTGACAATTGTGAACTTCCAAAGAATTCTCTAATTGCTGATGAAATTGGTTTTGTGTTTATTAATGCTTGTGGTGTAATTGAGTCTAAGTCTTGAACTGCATTCTTTTCTCTTACAACTCTTTTCAAGTCTTGCTAAACCAATTCTGAATTGATTTTGTAATAATTCACCTACGCATCTAACTCTTCTGTTTCCTAAATGATCGATATCATCGATTTTTCCCTAATTTATGGTCTAAATTTAGAAATAGCTTATTGATGCGAATATATCTTCGTTTGTTATGTGTCTAGGTAATAATTCATCATAATTTTTCTTTTTAATGCTTCATATAATTTATCTTTATCAGTATTTTTTCAATTATTGATTTTAATAATGAATAATTTACATACTCTTTGAATTTTAAATCTCCTAAATCACTTTCTTCTACGAAATTGTGGATATCAACTGTTCGTTACCTATAATTATTACTTTCATGTCTTTAACTTTTACAGCTCATCGTATTAATTCCTGAATTTTTGAATTTGATTTGCTATTTCTGCTGAAATTATTTGTCCTTTTTCAACAAGTACTTCACCAGTTTGTAAGTCCATGATATCTTCAAAAAGCTTCTTGGTTTGTAATTCTCGTTGCAAGGCTTAATTTCATATTGAATTTGTGTCTTCCGACTTTTTGCTAAATCATATCTCTTTGGATCAAAGAATAATCTATCAAACAATGTTTTTAGCTGCTTCAATTGTTGGCAATTCGTCAGGTCTTAATTTTTTATAAATTTCAATTAAAGCTTCTTCTTGAGTTTTTTGTTACATCTTTTTCTAATGTTAATTTTTAATAGATTTTTCTTCACCAAATATCTCTAAAATTTGGCTATCTTGTTCTATACCCTAATGCTCTGATTAATGTTGTTATAGGTAATTTTTCTTGTTCTATCAACTCTTACATATGTAATGTCATTGTTGTCTGACTCATATTCTAACCATGCACCTCTTAATGGCATTCATCGTTGTTGATAATAAATTCTTTCCTTTTTTTGTTATCAAAAGTACTTGCATAATAACAACTTGGTGAACGAACTAACTGGCTTACTACAACTCTCTCAGCTCCATTAATTACAAATGTTCCTGTTTCTGTCATTATTGGGAAATCTCCAAGTAAATCTCTTGTTCTTTGATTTCTCCTGATTCACGATTAAATAATCTTACTTTTACATGCAATTTTTTTGAATATGTTGCATCTCTCTCTTTGCTTCTTCTATGTATTTTGATTTTTTTCATCCATGTGGTAATCAATAAAATCTAATACTAGATTTTTCTGTAAAATCTGTTATTGGTGATACTTCTTTAATACTTCACCAAGTCCTTCTTTCAAAAACCAGTTATATGAATCTTTTTGTACTTTTTACTAAGTTTGGCATTTTCAATAAAATTGTCGATTTTTGAAAAAGATTTTTCTAGTAGTTTTTTCGTGTTTTACATCCTTTAACTTTAACAAAGGTGTACCTCCTCTTATTTTTTTAAGCAGAAAGATTTTTTGTTATTATTATAATTAGTTCTTCTTATCATAGTTCAATTTCATTTTTTTGATAAAAACTGCCCTCCTTTATCAAAAAGCGAAACTTACCTAAGTAATTCTTCTTAATTACAATCATTTTAAAATACAGAAAAAAATGGCTATGAAACCATACACGGCAAAAAGGTAAACCAAATTACCATTTGATATTACCTCTTTTTAAATTTATAAACTTCTCATCATTACGAAATTTAACATCTATTAGCCCTCTAGATTTCTTTTTCCGTATAAAAAATACTTTATTGTAGTATAACATTTTTACAAAAATGATGTCAATAGTTTATTTTTATTAATATACATATTTTTGTGGATCTATCTTTTTACCATTATATCTTATTTCGAAATGTAAATGGTTACCTGTTGAAATACCTGTTGAGCCAACTGCTGCAATTACTTGTCCTTGTTCAACAACTTCACCTGTTCTTACATAAATTTTACTACAGTGAGCATATCTGATTGCTGTTGATGAATTTGATTGAATTACAACAATGTTTCCATATCCACCATATGGCGAACCTGATCCTGCAAATATTACGGTACCACCTGCTGCGGCTTTTATCGCTGTTCCTTTTGGTGCTGCAACGTCTAATCCTGGGTGATTATCCCTTGATCTCCATCCAAACCTTGATGTGATTGTATATCCTGAAGCGATTGGTTTTATTAAAGTTACTCCTAAATCAGTTTTTACGCCGACTTGTGAATTGTCAACAACTTTTGCACGTTGTTCGTATGTTGACGATGTTGAGCCTGTACTTGATGTTCTTGCATTTTTTGCCGATCTTGATGTTGATCTTGGCTGAACATATAATTGATTTATACTATCATCAACTGATGCTAACTTAACTTCTGTTAATTCTTTTACATCTGGTAACTCATCACTATCCCCATCAATCGTCTACTGGTACATCACTTGTCCCTGTATTATCAGCTAATTTTGTTGGAGATTGTGAAACTTGTGTTTCTATTTCCTTTTCTGCTACTTGTTTTTAGCATATTTTTTTCAATTATTCCCAAAGAATCTGCATTTTGTACTTTTTCTTGTTTTTAATTCTTGTATAACTTTTTCTGCATCTCCAAATGTTTTTAAATATGCCTTTTTCTTGATTATCAACCTGTTATTGCATAATACTTATAATATGCAATTCTGATTCCACTACCTTATTTAAAAATGTCTTCGTCGTTTGTTTTAATATTTCTTTTTAATAATACAGCTTTTGTATGTTGGTAATGCATCTACTTCAACGAATGCTACATCATCATCGCTTTCCTGTATTTATATAATCATTAATTCTTTTTGTAAAAACCACTTTATCTCTTGTATAACCCTATAACTTTGCCATTAAGACTTACTTCATATGTTTGGCTATATGCAATTTGTAAAAATACTTAATATGACAACAGCTGCTAATATGGCTATTGAAGCTAATTTAATTGATTTTCTTAGACCAACAACTAATTTCTTAACTCTTAAAAATATTAATTACCTCCATTTTTGGCTCTTGCTCTATTATACTACATTATTGTTTTTGCAAATTCAATCTTTTTGCTATAGCCATTTTTGTTGATATTATTGAGTTTTATATCATTTTAATTAGTCTATTAAATTTCTCTTTATATAACTTTCTAATTTTGTCATAAATTCTTCTGGCTTTATTTCTTTTTCGCTACTAAATCTAATCCCTTTTCCCAACTTGCAGTTAGTTTTGGATTTAATATATCTTGCATTGACATTCTAACAATATCAAATATTGCTTTCGCCTTTTTTGTGTTGGTGTCACTATTTGCGTTTTATTATTTATTTGTATATAGTCTATTTTTTTCTAGCTTCTTTATAATTTCTGCCCTTGTTGCACTTGTTCCTATTCCAGCACCTTTTTATTTGTTCTCTTAGTTCTTCGTCTTCTATTAGTTTACCAGCATTTTTCCATTGCTAATATTATACTCCAGAATTATATCTAGTTGGTGGTGTTGTTTCGCTGTTTTTTTATTTCGTAATTTTCAACTCTAGTTTATCGCCTTTTTATAGGTTATCTTTTGTTAATGGCTTCTCTTCTTCATCAAGTTCTTTGTTTTTAATATCTTTTTGATATCCTTGGGCTATACAAATTTTATCACTTGATGTAAATTTTTTTCTTTATCAATATCTATCACTATATTTAATTTATTGAATTCTGCTGGTGGATAGAATATTGCTAAAAATCTTTTGTTATTAGCTTTTAATGTTTGTTGCTCTAATTCTGATAATTTTTCATAGTTTTCAAAGCCTTGTCCTGTGGGAATTATTGCATAATGATCTGTTATTTTTTTATCATTTACATACTTAGTTTTTCTAGTTTGCCAACATATTTATTTTCAGACATTTCTTTTTAGAATTGATTGTATTTCTTCATCTTTGTAGTTTTTACTAAATTATTTAGATTTTTTTGATATTACTTTTGCTATTGCAGTCGATAAAACTCTGGCATCTGTTCTTGGATATGTTATTAATTTCTTTTCATATAAATTTTGTGCTATTTCCAATGCTCTATCTGAGGGATATTTTAAATTTCTTACTACACTCATTTTTGTAATTCTGCTAAATTGAATAATAATGGAGCTGATTCTTTAACTTTAGATTTTTTTATTTCTTCAACTATCGCTTCTTTTCCTTGCAATTCTAGAATCAATTTCTTAGCTTCATTTTTCTTCTTTAAATCCTGTATCATTATATAATTTAGGGCTTTCATTATATCTTGACGTTTCTGATACTTTCCACTCAGCTTGAAATTCTTTTAATGTTGCTTGAATTTTTATAATATGGTGTTTTTTACAAAATTTCTTATTTCTCTTTCTTTGTTAACGACCATTCCTAACACACAAGTCATTACTCTTCCTATTGATATAATGGATTTATCTGTTTTTAACTTATTTGACAAATTCTGTCCATACATTAAAGTTAACATTCTTGAAAAGTTAATGCCTATTAAATAATCTTCTTTTGCTCTTAAATATGCACTCGCCTGAGAGATCGTCATATTCGCTTGCATCTTTTGCTTTTTTATTCCTCTTCTTATTTCTTCTTCTGTTTGTGAATCTATCCATACTCTTTTTATTTTTAATCTTTTGGATCTGGTTTCACCATCATTAAAAACTAGTCTTTGAATATATTCTCCTTCTTCCAGAGTCTCCTGCATTATATATTTTCTTCTATGTCGTCTCTTGTCATTAATGATTTTATTATATTAAATTGTTTTTCAACTTGTGGTATTATTTCATATTTCCAATCTTTTGGTATAAATGGTAATGTTTCTATTCTCCAATATTTTAATTGTTCATTATATTTTTTCTGGATAACTCATTGTTACCAAATGTCCTACGCACCATGTTATTATCCATTCTTCTGATTCTAAATATCCATCTCTTCTTGTAAAATTATTAGATACCACCTTTTGCAAATTCCATTGCTACTGATGGCTTTTTCTGTTATTATTATTTTTCTTTCCCATAGTATTTTTTTATACCATAGGTATTTCTTTTCTTCAAGAATTTTTATGTCCTTTTTATTTCTTTATTCTCTGTTTTTTCTTGATAATTCTTGATTATATAAAAATAAAAACATTTCACATTACATTAATGCAAAATGTTTTTATTTTTTTGTTTTATTGAATTTCTGAAATTGCAGTATTTACTGCAATTGCTCCATCTGAAGCTGCTGTTATTAATTGTCTTAGTTCTTTTTCTCTGACGTCTCCTGCACATATATCTTTTTCAATATTTGTATGTACTCCGTCTTCTGATTTTATATAGCCTGATTCATTTAATTCTATAAATCCTTTAAATATCTCTGTATTTGGTATTTGTCCAATTGCAATAAATAATCCTGAAATATCAATCTTTGTTATTTTCATTTTCGTTATTTATTATTTCTAATCCTGTAAGTTTATTTTCTGCAATTAATTTATGTGGTTTATTATTTAAAATAAATTCGACATTTTTCTTTGACTTTAGGATTTCTATAGCTTTTTGATCTGCTCTGAATCCTTCTCTTCTATGAATCAAATATACCTTTTTCTGCTAAATCTGATAAATAAATTGCATCTTCAATTGCTGTGTTTCCACCACCTATTACGGCAACATTTTTTTCCTTTTATAAAATCTTTCCATCGCATGTTGCACAATATGAGATACCTCTGCCTACTAGTGCATCTTCTCCTTCTAATCCAAGTTTTCTATTTTGTGTTCCTGTTGCAATTATAATTGCTTTTTGCTTGATATTGATTTTTTGTTTGTGGTAACTAATCTATCTTTAGTTATGTTTTTGAACTTCTTCTCTCTTATATGTTACACCTAATTCTTTTGACTTGATTATATAGATTTGTTGCATATTCTATTCCTGAAATATGATTTAGTGCAGGAAAAATTCTCAATATCCGGTGTATTTATTATTTGACCACCATAATTTTTCCCTTCAAGAATCAATGTTTTTATTTGCTCTTGTTGCATATATTCCTGCTGTCATACCTGCTGTTCCAGCACCTACAATAACTATATCAAATTCTTCCATTTATTCACCTACTATTAATCTTTCTACTTTTGACATCACATCTTTCATGTTATGTGTTGGTTCAAATCTTTCTACAACATTTCCGTTTCTGTTCACTCAAAAATTTTGTAAAATTCCATTTGATTTCTGGATTATTTTTATAATCTTTTGTCAATTGATTTTTAGTATTACTGACATTGCTAATGCTTTTGGTCCATTTCAAACCCTTCAAATCCTTTTTTTGAGTTTTTAAATATTTAAATAATTCGATTGCATTTTTCGCCATTTACATCTGATTTTTTTCATTTGTTCAAATTTTGTTTTATATTTTAATGTACAAAAATTCATGTATTTCTTCATCTGTTCCTGGTGTCTGTCCTGCAAATTGATTACATGGTATATCAATTATTTCAAACCTTTATCATGAAACTTTTCATACATTTCTTCTAATTCTTTTATATTGTGTGTAAATCCACAGCCTGTTGCTGTATTTACTATTAAGATAACTTTTTCCTTTTTAAATCTTTTAAATTTAAATATTCGCCATTTGGCTTTTTCTACTTTATAATCGTATATATTCATTATTTTTCTCCAATAATTTTTATTTAATATATCTTTTTAGATTTATTAATTCTTCTAATGGCAGATCTATACATTTCATCATTTCAATTGGTATATTTTTAGCCTTTTTCCCTTTAATGCCTTACCTTCATTTGTTAATGTTATTGATAGATTTCGTTCATCCTCTTTTGATTTTTTCGCGTTTTATATATCCTTTATGCTCTAATTTTTCTCAAAAGTGGTGTTAGTGTTCCTGAATCTAGATATAGCTTTTTCTCCTAAATCTTTAACATTTTTCCTTTTCTACTTCCCACATTACCATCATTGTAATATATTGTGTGTATGTTAAATCTAATTCTTTTTAAAAATTTATTATATTTTTCTAATAATTTCCTTTGATGCTACATATAAAGGAAAACATACTTGATTACTCAATTTCAATGAATCATATTGTTCCATTTTTAACCTCTTTTTCTACCACATTCTAATTGTATGCAATTAATGTTGTATAGTCAATATTTTTGATTTAACAATCATCTAGAATTCACATTTTATTCAAAAAGTAATAAGTTCCTGGAACACTTGAATCCCAAGAACTTGTATTTTATAGCTCTGATAAAATGTATTTTATAATGTTTATTAACTTATCAATATCCTCTTTGTTATTATATACATGTAAACTCACTCTTATTGCGTCATCTGATTTGCCACTTTTACAAAAGTCCCCAGTTCTTACACATATTCCATAATCGCTTAAAATTTCTCCTAATTCAGAACTATCTATTCCTTCTATTTTAAATGTTATAATTCCATATCCTATTATACAACTACGTTTTATCTATCCCTTTTGAAAATTCTATATTAGGGATTAATTTCAATCTGTCTCATATAAATATCTAGTTAAGTATAACATATATTTTTCAATATCTTCAATCCCTATTTTTATTTATATAATCAATTGCTGAACCTAGTGAAATTATGCCTGATATATTTTGCGTTCCTGCTTCTAATAATTCTGAAGCTTTTATTTATTGGCATTCCTTCTTTTTCTTGTCCTCCACCCTACTTTATAAGCTTTTCATTTCTTTTATATTTTCACTTTTAATATAGCATACACCTATTCCTGTTTCTGCAAACATTTTATGGCCTGAAAAATATGCAAAATCCACATCAAGTTTTTACATCTATATTTATATGTCCCTACGCTTTGCTCACGATCCAATACTATTCTGCAACTTGGATTTTTATTCTAATTCTAGGTATGATTTCTTCTATTTCCATTTCTAAACCATATACATTATGAATATGGCTTTAGAACCACTATTTTTGTCTTTTCATTTTATTTTAGAAATCAAATCATCTTCTATATAATCTCCTTCGGTATCTATCAATATTTCTTTTTCAATTATATTAATTTTGAATTTATTTAATATATTTATTAAATTCATCCAAGGAAGAATTGTTGATTTATGATCTTCTTTGCAAAGCATTATTTCATCATTATTTTGTAAATTATTTTAACATGTATGAATATGCGATTAAGTTTGAACCGTCAGTTGCTCCTGATGTAAATATTATTTCATTTTTCTTTAGCATTAATAAATTTTTGCAACTCTTGTTTCTTCTACTTTTTTATTTGCTTTTCTTGCCCAATCATAATTCCTCTGCCTATATTTGAACAATATTCTAAATAATATTTATTAATTTCATCTATTACTTGTTGTGGCTTTTTGTGATGTTGCTGCACTATCTAAATAAACAATATTCGAATTTAATATTGGAAAATCTTTTCGTAATTCTTCCATTTGTCTTATTTTTCTGTGCTTATATTATTTTCATTGATTTTACAATCATTTGTCTTCATTATATTATTCCTTCTTTAAGACTCCTTTTTAATGGAAATGAGTTTTCTCAAGCTATCATTCCATTTTCCAAACCCAGATACATTCATTCCCTTTTTATTCAATAAACTACTAAATTTCCTTGACTTATCCCCCATACCACTACTAATAGTACTGAGTTTTCTTTTGAAAATGGCGTACCATTATCTACTAAATCTTCAAAAAGATATCTGTAATATTTATAGCATTTGCTATGTGTCCATTTTTATAAAGCTAAATTTCCCCTTAAATCAATTATGATTGGATTGTTTTTTCAATCCATTCTTCTGCATTATTAATATTTATTGTTTTAGCATATTTCATATCTTCTTCTGTTAATGTTCGAATCGTTTTCTCTTTTTATTTCTGAATCAAATATTTCCGGTCTTCTTTTTCTTAATATGACATGTACCATTCCATTCTGTCACATGCTATGAACACTGCGTTTGCTGGTTCTTTTTAACTTGTCATCTATTTCTCTCAAATATTTTAGTGTTCCTTTAAATGCTGCTCCACTAGTAGGTCCACCTAAAATTCCACATTTTTCTATTAAGGACTAGCATTTCTTCAACAGCTTCATCAGAATTAACGGATACTATTTCATCATATAATGATTTATTAAATATTCCTACTTCGTACATTTCGTCTTTATTTCTTATTCCTGAATTGTGTCTCCTTTTTTTCTGCAATTATTCCAATCTTTTTAAATTTTTATTTTTCTAATAGATACTCAATCGTTCCTCTTGAAGATCCAGTTGTTCCAAGTGTTCCAAAAAAATAATCTACTTTTCCAAGATCATCATATATTTCTTTACCTGTATGTTCATAGTGTGCTTTTAGGATTTTTTTAAATTTGTATATTGATTTGTGTGATAGTACTTATTAGGATTTTTCAGATACAATTCTTTCAATATATGCAACTGGGTCATTTGGGTCTGTTGGATCTGGACATTCTGATAGTCCTGGTAATTCTTCGATTTCTGCTCCAGCTACTTTCAAAATTTCCTTTGTTTCTGGAATTTTTATTCTATTAGTAATGCTTTTAAATGGAATCCCATTCATACTGCATATAATTTGTAGTGCTTTTGTTGTATTCCCACTTGATGACTCTATTACCGTCATTTTATTTTCTTTTTAATTTTTGAATCTCATCTTTAAGCATTGCATATCCTGCTCTGTCTTTTAGTGAACCAAATGGATTATATAATTCACATTTTGCGTATACATTGATGTTTTTTTCAGTTTTGTTATTTCTTTGCTTATTTCAATTAATGGTGTGTTTCTATTAATTCTGTTACACTTTTATATAACACTTGTTTATTCCTCCTTTAAACATTTCAATGGTTCATAATTTTCATCCATATAGAAAATTGTTTTTCCTTTTTCAAAAGTAGCTACTACCTTTGTTGCAATTTTTCTGCTTTATTGTATGTGATTGGTCAAAATCCATAAAATATCCTGCAGTATTTACGAATACTATCAGATCTCCACTTTGTGGTATTTTGTCTATAAATATTTTTCTTTTGAAAATAATGTCATTTTTCCATACAAAGATTTCCTATAAAGACTCCTTTTTCATTGCTTTCTTCTTTGGAATCACTTATTAATATTGGGTCAACAAACATTTCTTGTTCTCCAATTAATAAATCAGATCTTTTCATATCTAATCCAACTAAATAATCTCCGTTTTCATTTTCTTTGACAAAATTTACTTTTTGATATGTTTACTCGGCTCCATCTAACAAACTACATCCTGGTTCAATATATAGTTCAATCATATTTTCACTCAATATTTCGCCTATTTCTCTGTTTTTGAAATTTAGTTAATCGACTTGATAATATTTCATCTAATAATTGGTTTCCGGTTATCTCATTGTAATAATCATGAATATTTAAAATTCCTCTTAATACTCCTTTTTCAACTCTTAATCCAAAAAGATGTATTATTCCATGTTAAATCATTTTTTTCCTGATAATATTGATTCCTTTAATTCACTTATGCTTTCATTCCATTCTTCTTGCTTTCTATATAATTGACTTTAAATCCTCCACCCTATATCTAAAACATATGATTTAGTCCTTGTTCAAACATTTCTTCAAATATTTCGATACAATTTTTCTATTGCTAATATTTTTCTTTTTACATTTCTCTGTGTCTAAATGGAATGATATACCTATTATTTCTAGACTTTTATCGTTTTTCTTGAACGTATTTTATCAATTTATTTACTTGATTTTTTTGGAGTTCCAAATCTACTGCTTCTGTTTATAATTTTTAGTTTCTTCTGACTTAAATCCGTTTAATCTTAATAAAATTCTTATTTTTGTTTTTGTTTGAATCTTTTCTTTGAAATAATTAATTTTTCTTTATTTCTTCTAAGTTGTCTACATTAAAAACAATGTTATGTCTTATTCCTAAAATAATAAATTCATCATTTTTAGGTCCTGTTGCTTCGATTTTATCTCCTGTAAATCCATTTGATAATGCTGATTTTAATTCTTCTAATGAAGCTACATCAACATTTATCTGATTTTGTAGTGCTTGCTTTTAAAAACGAATTTGATTTGTTACATTTATGTGCATAATATATTTTTCCAGAAAGGTTGTGTTTTTAGAATTTCTTTAAAATCACTTATATTTTTTTATTCATTACATTTGAAATAATATATTTAATGGTGATCCATAGCAATTTACTAATTCTTTTAATTGTTCTCTGTTCTCAATAATATTCCTTGACTCTTGATTTAATTTTTGGTGTAAATTTAAACATCTTATCACTTCCTCATAATTGAATTCTGGATCAATGTATTCTGTTAAATCTTTATTATAAAATTGGCTATACCACTCAGCACAATCGTCTTTATATACTTGTTTTTGAATTTCATAATAATTATTCCAGTCTTTTTGTTGATTTTTAGTATTTTCGAATATCTTTTTATTTATTTTCATTATTGTCTAAAACAAAGTTATTAAATTCTTCTTCATGCCCCTTGTTCATATTTTTCTTAGATATTCTGAATCTTTGACAAACCCTAAAATATTCTTTTTCATCTATTTGTGATTTGATAAATTCTATATCATCTTGATTTCTAATCTTGTTTCCTATTACATAATTATTTATTTTTATATTTTTGTTATTTCTACAAAATCCTTATATACATCAATACTTTTCTTTGTTGGCTCTCACAACAAAAACATTAATATCTGAAACACAGAACATACTTGTTCCAACGCTATCAACTCCAGCTGTTGAGTCAGTTATTACTCGTTAATTTATCATTATCTAATAAACGATTATATATCAAAAACTGCACTCCCTAATTGGCTGTGATAGCAAGCATATCCTACATTTTTTTATCAGTATATGTTCCAACTGTTAGTAATGCTAAATTTCCATTTTTTGTATGTTGCGAATTTCTTAAAAATTCATCATCAAGTGATGGTTTAATAAATGTGCTATCATTTGTTGGTGGTGTCGTCCCTATAATTATTTTTATTATTTCTTTTCTAAATATTTTTGAAATTTCTTCAAAATCATCTCCTAAATATTTAGTTTCCATATTTAAGCTTTGTCCTAGGTGTACATTTATATCAGCATCTATTGCTAATACTTTTTCATCCCTATTTTCTAAAAATTTTTATAAATGAAGTAGATAATGTTGTTTTTCCACTTCCACCTTTTTCCCAAAAAGATACTCTCATTGTTTCCCTATTTATTAAATACACTCATTACATTTTTCCATATAATATAGTTTTTACTTGGATCTAATTTTATTTTATATTCTTTTTCTATTGAATCTTCGATTTTTCAAATTCATTATCTTCTAAATGTAGTGTTTTTCCACATTTTTCACACCTAAAGTGGATATGTTCTTTACATTTGTCATCTTTAATGTATTTGTAATAACTACTTACAGAATTATTATCAATATAGTACTTATCTACAATGCCTGCTTCTCACTAATCTTTTTAATTGCCTATACACTAGTAGTTTGGCTACATTGTTTATTCTTTTTAATTATGTAGTTAACTCATCATTTGTGCAGATAGGTCTTTTTCATGATTTTGTTTTAAATAATTTGAAAAATTAGCTCTTGTTGTTTTTGTATTATACTTATTCATTTTATTCCTCGCGCATTATTTGAAAATGATAATCGTTTTTCAAATTTTATCACTTTTGTTTTTATAAGTCAACATTTATTTAATTTACGTGTTTCTATGTTTTTAAACTTTTTAGTTGATTTTTTGTATATTTTGTTATATAATATTAATTATCAAATTTAGAGGAGGTATCTTATGTACTTTTTAGGAAATCGGAAGGCTAGCTTCTTAGCCTATCCAAAAGATGGTGACGATACAGGCGTGTCGTTACCAATTCTGAAAGATTCCGAAGATTGCTTGATCGTGGTTTGTTTGCCAATCCTGCAAACAAGACGGAAGAGCTGGTGATTTATCCGGATCAGATTGGGGGCAGCATAAAGCTCTGCTTTTTCGTTTGATCCCAATCAGAGTTTTTATTGCGCTATATATTAGCGTGAGACCTCTATGGGATGAAGATGATGAAGAGCGCCCAATGGTTGACGTTCCAATAATCTTTGACCCGGAGGAGTCTGAGACTTCAGAGATCATTTCTTTAAGGCTCCCTGATGAGCCTGCTATGATTTCAGTAATGATTCCTGATAACCTAAATCAGAATCATGGTAAGAATAGTGAGAATCACGAGGATTTAAACAAACCCAGTGCATCGGACTTTGATGCACTGGGTTTCTCCATTTATTAAATTAAAATATCAAGGATTAACCTTGATTACATGGTTGCGGGGGCAGGACTCGAACCTGCGACCTTTGGGTTATGAGCCCAACGAGCTGCCAACTGCTCCACCCCGCGATGTATGACTTTAATTATTATAAGTGCTTTTTGTTATGTCAATACTTATTAAATATTTTTCGGTTTTGTTTGAGTTATTTTTGTTTTTCTGTTATAATTTTGTAGTAGATTTTTATCTACATCATTAGGAGGTATTTATATGAACGAAGAATATATTATAAAAAAATGTAATTCATGTGGCTACAAATCATAGAGTTTTTAAAAAAATAATTGTGACTCTTTAACTTGTTGTGGTGAATTAATGGTTGAATGTGTTCCCTAACACGTTGATGCAGCTGTTGAGAAACATAAACCAGAAATTGTAATTGATGGTGATAAGATTAATGTAACGCTTAATCATGTTATGGAAGATGATCATTATATTGAATGGATTTCAATTTCTATTCCAGGAAAAGAGAAAAAGTTATTTATTTGAATCCAGGAGATGTTGCTAAAACAACATTTTGCTATGTTCCTGGTTCTAAAGTTTATGCATATTGCAATAAACACGGACTTTGGATGACAGAAGTTAAATAATTATTTTTACAAAAATGAAAAGAAGGGGCTATAAAAATGTCCCTTCTTTATTATTATTTATTTGTTTTCTGTATTTGTTGTTTCAGCTTTTGTTTCAGCTTGAGCTTCTACTTTTGCGCCTTGATATACATAGTTTTTGAGAAACCTGTAATCATGAATCCGATTGGTGGGAATAATCCTAAAACTACACCCATTCCAGCTCCTTTTCCAAATTTCTTCATTAATTGAATTCTCATGTATATATTTTGCTCCTAACCATCCTACGTATGGGATGTAATAGAAAAATACATATTGTTTTGGAATATCTGCTTTTTCAAATAAACATACTAAGTTATGTCCTAAAAGTAATCCTTCCCATCCTGGTAATCCTAATTTTTCGAATGTTTTCCAAAGTCCAATTGCAGTCAATATTACACATACTATTCCAATTATAGATAATATTATTGTTGTAATTATTGTACCCATTAATAAGGCTCCAGCTGCTGAATAACTTGATGGATATCCATAGCTATATCCGTATCCGTACATATTTTATCCTCCTTTTTCTAGATTTCATTGAGATTATACGATAAAAATCAAAAAAGACAATATTTAGAATATATAGTTTATTCTAAATTTATTGTCTTCTTTTGTTATAAATTTAATTTTATTTCTTTTTATTTTCTCTTTTTGTTGTATTTAAGAACTTAAATACAAGTCCTGCTATAACTGCACCTAAAATTGGGGCTACAATAAATAACCATGATTGTGCTAATGCATCTGTTCCATTTCCTGATATTGCAGTTACTAATGCAGGTCCAAATGATCTAGCAGGGTTTACTGATGTTCCTGTAAAGTAATTCCTAATAAATGAACCATCAGTTAATGCAAGACCCTATAATTAATCCTGCTATAGATGAGTCTTTTTCTTCAGAAGTTGCTCCCTAATCATCGTGTAACAGAAAAATGAATGTTAGAACTGCTTTCAAGTATTAATGCACTAATAAAGTAATTCCAGAACCATCTACAACTCCCAAAAGAGTTTGTTCCTAATCCTGTAACGTTAATTATTTCAGAACCTTTAAAAGTAAATTGTTTTAAATACTACGTATATAATGCAGCACCTAATATTGCACCAATAAATTGAGATACAATATAAACAATAAATTCTTTTCAATGTTATTCCTTTATTAATTAACATTGCTACTGAGACTGCTGGGTTGATATGGCATCCAGATATTTTTCCAATAGAGTATGCCATTGCAACAACTGATAAACCAAATGCTAATGCTGTTACTAAATTAGATCCACCAAATAAAGCTCCTACGCCACATGCGATGAAAACTAATACTAATGTTCCTAAGCACTCAGCAATTCCCTTTTTTTAGTAAATTCATGCTTCTTGTCTCCTTTTCTTATGTATTCTTTTTGACATTTTACAATTATATTTTTACTTTTTCAAGATATTTTTATTTTAATATTATATTTCATTATTATTTTATCGTTATTTTATCTTTCAATGATTTGAATTTACTTTCTCCCTATACCAGGAATTTTCTTTATTTCATCAATTGCCTTAAATTTACCTGTTTTACTCCTGTATTCAATAATTTTTTTCTGCAGTTCCTTCTCCAATTCCTGGTAATGTTGCTAATTTCTCTTTATTTGCTGTATTTATATTTACTTTTGAATCTTTTTAGATGTTGTATTTATTCCTCTTGTATGATTCCGACTCCTGGTTCAGTTTGTACTATTTCTTTTTCTAATTTTTCATTATATCTTGAATATATAATTGTACTCCATCATCAAGTATATGCTAAATTAACTTTAGATAAATCTGCATCTTCTGTTTTTTCCTCCTGCTGCTGTTATTGCATCAATTATTCTAGATCCTTCTGGAAGTTTTTACAACTCCTGGTGTTATTATTTCTCCAGAAATATCTACCATTATTGTTTTATTTTCTTTTTCCTTTATTCCTAATTTAAACTCTATCTCATTATTTGATTCTTGTGATTTTTAATTTCATTTTTGGGTTGATCATTTCCATCAAATGCTAAATAGCCAAATAAATGCCAATATTACTATTAATAAAAGCGGCTAAAATGAGTCCAATTTTTGCTTTTATATTTAATTTTTTTCTAGAAACGATTTGATTTTTATTCATAGTCCTCCTTTAATTTTTTAAAATTTCTTAATATATAATTGATACAATATTTTATTTTATGGAGATTATTTTTGAAAAGAAAATTTCAGTTTTTAATTTTTATTATTATTTATTTCGAATTTTATTATTTTTAGTTATGGACACTCTCTAGCTTAACTACTACGAATGATGAGCTCATCAGATATGCTAAAGCAGCTGTTTTGTACGATGCTAATACTAATAAAATTTTTATATACAAAAATGCATACGAGAAAAATGTTTCCAGCTAGTACAACAAAAGACAATGACTGCTATTTTAACTATGGAAAAATGTAAATTAACTGATATTGTGAAAGCTAGTTATTATGCAATTCACGAAATCCCTAAAAACATATTCAACAGGTTTATTAGTTCCAAATGAAGAGTTAACTATAGAGCAATTACTTAATTTACTTATGATTCCTTCTGCTAATGATGCTGCTTATATTTTTAGCCCAATATATTGCTAATGGTTGTTCTAATCAATACGATATGTCTGATTCTTCAGATGCGAAGAAAAAGTTTGATTCAGATATAAAGACTTTTTCAAATATGATGAATACGAAGGCTCTTGAACTTGGTTGTAAAAACACATTTTATAAAACCCTAATGGTGTATAACGAGAATCATTATTCAACTGCTTATGATTTATGTTTAATTGGAAATATGCTTTGAAATTTCCTGACCTTGCAAATATTACAAAAAGTTCATTATTCTCTTTCTCCAACATCAGAATATTCTAAATTGTATTCTGAGCCTAGAGTCTTTGATAATACTAATTATCTGATTAATAAGAATTCTTATGGATTTTATAAATATGCCATTGGACTTAAAACTGGTTATACTGATGCTGCTGGTTGTGCATAATTGCTTCTGCTAAAAAGATAATCGCACATTAATTGCTGTTATCCTCGGTTCAGAGACTATAAAAATGTTACTTCATCTAGAGAACATGATTGTGCTAGATTATTTGATTTTTGGTTTTAATAAATATAATTATCAAACAATAGTAAATAAAGGTAGTCTAGTTTCTACGACTAAAATTATTAATGGAACTCCAAAAACAAGAGATTTAAAATTAATTGCTAAAGATGATTTGTTCATATTAGTGAAACAAGATTATATTATTGATGTCAATAGAAACATTGTTATGAAACAAGTTTTTGGCTCCTATAGGTGATATTGTTGGTTATTTAGAATGTAGTGTTGATAGTGATAAATATTCTGTTGATTTAATTGTTGATAGCGATGTTGAATCTTCACTATTTTCTAATATTATTTTGATGATAATATGTATTATTATTATAATATTTATTTTATATTTATTTAAAATGAGAAAAATCAGAAAGAAAAAGCCAAATTTAGAAGAAAATGTATTATAAAAATAAGCTATCTTGATGATAGCTTATTTTTATTATATATTCAATTGTTTTTAGATACATAAATTTGCAATTATTCTACAATTACTAATAATCTTTTCCTATTAATATAGTAATACTATCACTTGTTTTACCTACTGCAATTTTTACCTGTTCCTAGTAAAGATTTTTACTGCTTTCACATCCTCTGTATTTTAAATCTTTACGATTTATAATTATAGTTTTATCAATAGGTGTTGTTTGTGCCTCACCTTGAATTTTTATATCCTTGAGCTTTTAATTGAGCTTTTTGCTGCTTCAAATCTCTTTTTAGAACCTGTTGCATTTATCAATTGTAATGAAATACTTGACTTTTGGTTTTAATGTTGTTGAACTTGTTGTTATTTCATTTTTTGTACTATTTTTGTTGTATTTGATATGTGTCAGTTGTTTCTTCATTTTGTTCTGTATTATTTACGACTTGTAAAAACATTGTATTTATTAATTCTTTTGTTTTGATTGATTCGCTATAAATACTGCAACTCCATTTGCATATTTTGCTTTCTCCAGGTAATGCATTTATTACTAAATTGTTTTGTGTTAAATCCAAATAATGATGGTACATATCCCTTTGCCGTATTCCAATCTATATTTGTTTCTACCTCTTCTTGTGCAATCTTTAATAAATTATTAATTTTTGTAATATTTGTTGGTTTCATTAATTGTTTTAATAATATTTTTAAGAACTCTCTTTGTGTTCTCATTCTTCCCTAAATCATTGTCCCCATAAGATACTGGGTATGATGTGTAATTATTATTATGTCTAAATCTTACTACTCCCTCTGCTTTGTTCTCCATTTAATAATTGTAAACCTTTTTACATGAATGTGTAGTGCTTTGTGTTACATCATCATAATCCATATCAATTGGTACATCGAATTCTACGCCCCAATTGCATCTACAAGATCTCTCAAAGCTTTTGTATCAACTATTAAATAGTATCTTATGTTTAATCCTGTTAATTCATTAACTTCTTTTTAAGGTGTCTTGTGCTCCACCATTAATGTATTTTTGAATTAATTTTTATCAGATGCTCTAGCTCTTTTTTCATCATCACCTGTAAATGTGTCTCTAGGGATTGATAGCATTGATGCTGATTGGTTTTTAGCAGAATATTTTAACTACCATAATTGTATCTGTCATATTTTCCTTTTTCCCATTACTAACAAATAAATATCTTGTAGCTCTTTTTCCTTTTTCTGCACTACTTCCTATTACGTTGTTACAATTCCCTTTTTAATCCTCCACCATTTTTGGACATGTATAAAGAAAATGATTCCTATAACAATAATTATTAACAATAGAGTTAATAAAACTTTTTCTTAATGTATGTTTTTGTTTTTCTTTTTTATCTTCTTTTTGTCTTGTTTTTGATTTCTTTTTGGTTTTCTTTTGTAGATTTTGTATTTTCGTTATCTCTTACATATACCTCGATTTCATCATATTCTTTTTCTGATGATTTATTTTTTTCTCTTATCTTTCATTTAATATTTCCACCTTGTTATAGAAATTATTTTTGCTAATTGATGTAATTATACTTTTCAACTGATTTTTGTCAAATATTATCTTAGTAATAATTGAATTATTTACTTTCTTTAATTAATGTTGATTTTTTACTGTAACTCAACTACTTTAACTATACCTAGGGCAATATATACAATTATAATGGCATTTATTGCTCTAATTATTCCACCTCAATTTTATCAAATTGTTTTTATAACTGGCAATGATGTCAATAGGTTTGATATTTGTTTTTATTATCAAAAATGATTACACTTGATAATAAATAAAGTCCCTATAAAAGATATTCCAATCATTATTTGTTTTGTCAATTCCTGTGTTGTTTGAGTTACCATTTCTTTTAGCATTATCAATTGTTTCTCCTGCTTGTTCAATATATTTTTGAATATCATTTTTTGATTTATCTTCTTGCTTCTCTTTTTGTTTTATCTTCTCCCAATATTGTTTTTTACAATTGTTGATTGAATTGTTTCATCCATTTTGAGTGTTTTTTTCATTAATAAACTTGCTACAGGCTTGCATAGTGTCATAGCTATTATTATTGATAAAAATATTGCAGCTAGATTTATTAAACTTTTTATTAATCCAATTTTTATATCCTATTAGTATCGAAATCACTAATATTGCTATTATTATAAGATCTATAATCATACTTTTTTCTCCCTATATTGATAATATTTCAATTTTGCTTTTTATATATAATTGCTACTACGTTTTTGTGCTACACTGATTTGCTTTTATATTCCTAGATGTTTTGAAAGTTTTTAATTAACCATCCCTAATTTATTTATTATTTTGGCTTCATTTCCTGTTTCAGCTATTATTATCATCTCCATAACAATTTATGTTTTTAATTGTTGATTTTTAGTTGATTTATATTTTCTTTCTTTGTTTCTGGATCTATTATTTTTATTTCAAAAATCATTATTCATTATTGATTTTGGGCTTTCTTCGACAATACATATCTTTTCCATCTAAATTTATATCTGCAAAATTTAGTTCTATCATTAAATCTATAGATTTCATTTTTATTTCCATTTTGATATAAATATGCTGCATTATCTGTTAAAACGATTAGTTTGTCTTTATAGTATTTTTATATTTTACAATTACTTCATCATTTTTCTGTAAATATGTATATATTATTGCATCTGTAGCTGAATTTTTTGACTTTTGAAACATCTACTGTTTTTACCTTTGATTCTGTTGTTGTTCCACTAAAATTCTATAAAACTCATAAATTTCATATCATTTGATATTGTCATTTTGTTTGCATGTGTTGTTGAAAGATATTTTTAAATACTTCTGTTCCTGTTATATTGTAAACAGATATTATTGATTTATATGTTTTATTTGTTAAAAATTACTCCTACTGCTCCATTTTTCTGTTATTGTAAGACTTGTTATTTCATCATCTAACTTCTTTTCCCATTGTAGAGTATTTTTTTATATCATATATAAATTATTTTTCTAAATCACCTATCAATAAATATTTTTTTATTTGTTGCAAAAATTGGATTTGTCACATTTATCGATATTTCTGTTTCCAATTTTACCATTTTTTTATTATATATTTTTAGCTGATTTTTCTAAAAATTGTTGCTACATAATCTTGATATGCAATTACTTTTTATATTTTTTTATCTTGTTCATATTCTATCTTTGGCAAATCTTCTTCTCATACTTGTTCCTAGTATGTTTTTCTCATCCAGTATCTTGATTTTTTTCATCTCCAACATATAGTCCAAGTATTATAACTAATAGAATTCTAATATAATTAATATTGTTCTAATTACTTGCTTTTTGCTAATTTTTCATTAGTATCACCTTATTTTCTTTTTCTTCTAATTGTTGGAATAATTATTCCTGCCAATATCATTGACATTGGTAATATTAGAATTATTACTGCTATCACACCTTTTGCAAAGCTTGCTGGTGCAGAAAATGTTACTGTTCCATTGTTTTTTTCTTATTTTTATTGATGGTTGCCTATTTGTTAAATAAGCTCACTGATCTTAATGCCATTTCTGTTATATAATTGTGCTATTGGCGTTGTGCTTTCTTGACCTGCAATTTTTTTAATTGTAGTCCTGATACAAAATTAGCTGTGCCAATTGCTACTAATCTAGATTTTTATTATTTTCCTACATCTTTTTCTATTACTTCTGCTAAATTAAAGGTTCCCTTTGGTGTATCACTATTTACTACATTAATGTCTGTTGTTGTCTTATAATATGCTTCACTTGTAGTTTTTTGCTAAAAATTTTTAACATCTACATTTAATTTCTTTAATTCTTCATCTGGCTTTTATTTTTCAATTCTTGTTGTTCCAAAAAAAGTATACTTTTCCACTACTATATATGTCTTTTTACTATTGGATGATATACTAGCATTGCTGAAAAACATTGTTGGATTTCCTCCAACTAATTGATTTGAATTTGTTTCACATACTATTCCATTTCCAAACCTTATTCCATATTCGTCTAAAACTTTATTTATATTATCTTTTTCCATCTTCTTTAGTGTTTAATAAACTTGGATTTTGCATCCACATGATGCTTCCTCCATTTTTAATATATTTTTGAATTCTTGTTGTTTCTATGTCACTAAAGTCTGTTGTAGGATTTGAGATTATTAATAATTCACAGTCTTCAGGCAAATCTTTATTTTTGTAAATTTATTTCTATTACTTCATTAATATCATTTATTATAAATTGTCCAAATAATTCTAGAAGTTCTCCACTTTCAATTCCATATTCGTTTGATCCTGTTGTAAAATATACTTTTGGTTTATAATTAACTATTACTGATTGAATAGCATTTGTTAATTTTTCTTCTGTTAAATCATATGATTTATTCTCTTCATTATCAGTAATTATCATTTCATTGATGATATTACTTTATATTTTTGTCTGGTCCTTCTATTGCTACTATTCTTCCATTTGATGTTGCTCCAAATTTTAATACTAAATCTGGCCTTTTGATTTGAATTTACAATTATCTGCTTATCTTATCATTTAATTCTTCACATTGTTTTTCCTAAAAATATATTCTGTTGAATTTTCGTCATATCCTATTAAATATATTTTTACATTTTGATCTATATTTTTAATTATTTTCTTTACTTTTTTTCTTGATAAAAGTATATAGTTTTACCCTTTTGTTAAGTCAGCTATTTTTTGATTTGAATTTGATGCTACTTTGTTTACAATAATAAACGCTAAAATTATAAGTATAATGAAAATTACTGTTGATAATGTTTTCATTAGCCATTTATTTTTGATTAATGATGTTATTTGTTTCATTATTCCTCCTATTTTTATATTTTTTGCGTCTTTGTATTATTATTATGTAAATAGTAAAAACATTAATATGTAGCTTATTAGTAAAATATAATCTTTTTAAACTACTTATTCCATTATAAAATGAATTAAAAATGCATCTAATGGTGAATAGTCTTTTAATGATATTACTAATTTAGGTAATGTTCCAAATGCTGTTAATATTCCTACTGACAATACTGCTGCTATTATTTGATTTTTCTGTTAAAGCTAGAGCAGAATAGTCCAATAGATATATATACTAATGATAATAAAATGTAACCAATTAATACATTTATTGTTGTTATAAATTCTGCTTTTCAAAATACATTAGTATAAAATAATATACAAATGTTAATAATGCTGAAATTATTACTACTATTGATGCTCCTATGAATTTTTCCTAATACTATTTCTCTTACGCTTATTGGAGCAGTTAGCAAAAATTTGATCTGTTTTATTTTTTTCTTTCTTCTGCGAATGTTCTCATTGTTAATATTGGTATTAATACTGATAAAACTGATACTGTGATTCCAAATAAATCTGAGAATGCGGAACTTTTGTATCTAAATATATCTGTAAAAAGAATAATGAGCAAAATGTTAAAAACATTCCCTATATATATCCATCCTATTGGTGATAGAAAAATATGATTTTTAGCTCTTTATGATTGCTATCATTATTTATTTCCTCCAGATTTTTCCTTTTTTACTTATTAATTTTCAAAAATGCGTCTTCTAATGTTGTCTCGTTTTTTTCTTAATTCAAATATTGTGATATCTTCTTTTGGAAATATTTCAAATATTTGCTTTCTTATATCTGTTTCTGCTATTTTTCTGCTATTATTTCATACAATATTGTATTATCTTCATTTACCTTTTATTTTTCTTTGATTTCTTATTGATTGTAATTTAGATTGTATTTTTCAATCTTATTATCAGTGGTCTTCAACTCACATTACTAATACACTGCTTTTTGGTTAATGCCATATTTTTCAATATTTTTTCATGTGTCTTCTGCTATTATTTCACCCTTTATTTATTATAATTATTCTTGAGCATATTGAACTTACTTCTGGTAATATGTGTGTACTCATTAATATTGTATGCTTTTTTCCTAATGCTTTTTATTAATTTTCTTATATCTGCAATTTGTTTTTGGATCTAATCCAACTGCTAGTTCATCTAGTATTAAAACTTTAGGATTTCCTACTAAAGCTCCTGCCAAACTTACTCTTTGTTTATATCCTCTTGAAAGATTTGAAATTAATTTGTTTTCTACTGATGATAATCCTGTTTGATTTATTACTTTATCTATTTCAATATTTTTTTCTTTTTATCAACTCTTTTTAAGTCTGCTAAAATATGTAATAAATTTCTTTTATAGTAAAAGTCTGGATATAATGCTGAATTTTCTGACATATATCCTATTTGTTTTTGCTTGTTTTTGGTTGTTTTTGTATGTCATATCCATTTATATATATTTGTCCTTCTGTTGGCTCAATATATCCTGTTATCATATTCATTGTTGTTGTCTTTCCAGCGCCATTTGGTCCCAGGAATCCAACTATTTCATTTTCTTTTACTTCAAAATTCATTGATTTTTATTACATCATTTTTTATTATATCTTTTGTTACGTTACATACCTTTATCAAAAGAAATTCCTCCACCTTTAATGTGTATATGTAAATTATCATCAAAAATATATCATATTAGTGCTTTTATTTTCAACAAATTACATATTTTTTACATAAAATACACATGTATGATTTTAAATTTTCTTTTTATCTATAATTTTAAAAAGATATCCCATTAGTTTGGAATATCTTCTTTGATTTCTCATTTTCTTTTTGTTTTTCAATCATTTTTGGTTAGAGCGTTTTTATTATTTTTATATTGTTCTTCTCTAATTCCTGTTATAATTGAAATTCCAGGATGTTCATTATTATATATAGTTGCTTCCTTATCATTATGTATGCAATTATATAAAACATTATGATTTATTTTTAACTCCTTGTTCTTTTTAATATTTCAACTGCTTTTCTTTGCTCTATCAAACAAATCTGCACCTAAAATTAATCGTTGTTGTTTCCCTATTTCAGTTGAGTATGCTTTCATTAAAATAACTCATATCATGCATTGGCTCAATGTTTCCATTTCTATTTGTTTTTATATAAGTTTCTAGACTTCCAAACATAATATTCAAAATTAATTTTTTTATATTCTTCTTTATCAAATGGTTTTTGAAATATTTTTCATAATTCCCTATTCCTATAGGATAATCTATTCTAGAATCGATTATTGGTATACTTCCACTTGCTCCTCCGATACATGCAGTATCAATTATCTCTGGATATATTAATGCTAACCTTTGTGCAAATACTCCTGATGAAGAATATCCATTTAAAAATATTTTTATCATTTATTTCAATATTTCTTTTTTTCTTTATTATTGCCTTAGACTTTTCTATTGTTTGCATTATCTTTAAATGTATATTTTTATCTTTTTAAAAACATTCTGATGATAATTGTTGCTAATATGGTCCTTCTTTTTCACTTGGTAGTATTGGTATCAATATTGGACTTTTTACTTTTTGAGAGTTCTAACAAATGTTTTTGCTGTTTCAATTCCTTTGTTTAAATAGTTCTTTCTTATTATTTGTTTCTAAATTATTAGATTCCATTATTAATGTTGAATTATTTTCTATATTCTTTGGTATGATTAATAAAAATGGTAATCCTTCTTGCAAATTTATACAAATTTCTTGCCCTAATATATTTTCTGTAAAAATCCTTTTCCTATTTCTATTTGTTCCATTATTTTAGCTAATTTTTTTATTTTAAAATAAATTTGTTAATTTTATTATTAGTGTCATGGATTACGCCTTCTCCCCAATGAGCTGTAATTGCATTGAATTATCCTTATCAACTTCTAATATAGTTCTTTGACCTGATTTTTATATTACTTATAGTTTGTAACAATAGCCTAAATTGTCCATCTTTATTTAATCTATCTCTATTCATTATTTCAAAAAACTTTTGTTGAATACATTTTTTCCTAAAATATGTCTTATATTTAATTCTTTTAGTTCTTTTAACTCATTTTTGTAATTTCATTGTTTCCTGTATATTCATTAATATAATATCATCTTGTATTATTTGTTTATTTAAATCTAATTCTTTTAATTGACTATCTGTTAAATTATTTAGGTAGTTTTCAAACATTTTTCTACACATTTTGGTACAACTTTACTATAAACGTTGTTTTCAATCTTTGAAAAAGCATTGTGCTATTTGATTTACTGATTGAAATAAATCTTTGATATTTCCCTTTTTATATTTATTTCAATATTTATATTTTCTTTAATTCCTAAACTTTCATAAAAATTTTTGTTATTTCAATTATTTGTTTATCTGAAAATTGTGTCTGAAATTTTGGAAATTGTTCTTCGTATTATTTAATGCAATATTTTTCAATATTTATACTTTTTCTAGATTTCTACCAATTTCTTGTAGATTTTTAAAAATTTTTGGTACTTCATTTACTTTTTGTCAAAGATTTTTGCTCTGAAAAAAATTTTTATTATGAATTCTATTATCCCCATTTGCTATCCTTCCTTTTTATAGCAATTTATTAATTATAATTCTAACATTAAGATCTAAATTATACAATTAACATACAAAAAGACTTCACTTTTGAAGTGAAGCCTCCTTTTACTAATTTAATATAATTATTCTTTTACTTTTTGATATTGTGTATCCCATTGCTCCAACTAGAGCTGTTAATGTGATTCCAACACCAATCATTCGTAATACATTATTAATATCTAGTCCAGTCTTTAACCATTAAAACAACTCGTTGCTTTTATTATCTTTGCCTTTCTTCTCTTCTTCAGAATCAGTTTCATCAAATCCAGCATCATTTTTTTGTTTTATCAATTTCAACTTTTATTTACTATATTTCCAAAGTTTTTCTCTACCATTTTTCCATGTAAGAGTTACAATCAATTCCTTTTTCTTCGTTTTGGATTTAATTCTACTTCCTTACTTAAAATCTTACCATTTTCAAATGTCCAATTTGGATTTTCTTCTGGTAACATTTCAAAATATTCTGGTAAATACTCTGCAACTATAGCACTACCTTTAATTTCTCCTGTATTTTTTACTTTAACAGAATATCTAATCTTAACTTTACTATTATTTACTTTCTTAACTGGAATATCTAATTTTGTAAATTTACCATTTGCAAAAAGTTTTTGTTCTCCATCAATACTTCCGTCTTTAATCTGCTTTTATAAACTTCCATATTGAATATTTTCTTCTTGTACAGAATATGTTACAATTTGCTCTTTTTGATGTAATCTCTACATCTTTTTGGTTCTTCTACTAAATTATAATATGTAACTTCTTTTGGTTTTTATATTGGCTTTTATCTCCAATTTTACCTTCAATTACTTCATCATCATATAATTTCTTATTAGAGTCTTTGTCAACATATCTTACAATTACTTTTTCCATTTTTTCTTCTTGTAAATATAGCTTATTGTCTTTGGTTCCTGAGTAATAATTCCATCTGGATCTCCATCAACTTTGATTAATTCATAATCATTATCAACATTATCCGGTGGTGTTGTATGATATTCTTTTCCAACTTTTTCCTTCAATTACTTTATCTTCAGAAACTTTTCCATTATCACCTGGAACTATATATTTTTACAATAACTTTAGATGTTAAATCAGTTGGTATCTTTTTACCGCCATTCTTATCTATCTTTTTATTTGTATCTTTTAAGTCAATATTTACACTTACTTGGTTATTTACATCTTTTGCCTCTGGAGTAATTTTTAAATCCTTATAAACAACTTTAATATTTCTTATAATATTAACATCTTTTACTCCATTTTTATAAGTATCTATTCCATTAATATTTTTCAATAAATGTAATTGTTTTATTTACACTATCATAAATTCCATCTCCAATGTCTGATTTTTGCTTCATCTATTTCAAATGGTAATTTATCAATAATTGTAACTTTAGCTGTTCCAATATATTTATCAATCTTTCCACTATATTTAATACTATATGGGATTTCTTGATTTGCATCAGTAATTTTTCTAATGTTGATGTTTTTCAACTTTTGCTATCTGTTACTTCTCCATCACCAGTTAATCTCATTGTATTTGTGATTACATTGTTATTAACTTCTTTTGAATAGAATAACAAATCTCCTTCATTTACTTCTTGTTCATCAACTGTATAATTAATTACTTCACCATCATTATTATATTTTGGTAATTTATTGAATGTGTATGTCCACTCATTTCCTGTTCCTGTAATAACCTTTTCATTAACTATATCATTACCATTTTTAACAACTAATTTAATTGATTCTGGACGTTTATTTCTAGCATTGCTATTATCATTCCATTTCTTTACAACATTTAAATCTATTGTTTGTCCTGGTACTGTAAATCTTTCTGTTACTACAAATCCCTTTATCTTTATCACCTTTTTATTGATGGTACATAAAACTCTAAATCATTTGGATTATTTGGTATTACTTCTCCGTATATGGTATTTCTTTTTCCATTTCCATCATATTTTGGAACATCTTCAAATTCTTTTGTCCAACTATTATCTGTTGGATTTCCTGTTACATTACCTTCTTTTTACAATTTTTTTCCATTATTATCTTTTTACAATAACTTTAACATCATTTGGTCTCTATTCTTATTATTTTGAATTATCTTCCCATTCAATTGTTACTCTTGTTTTTTTATTGTTTCATTTGGTATCAGTAAATTTATTTGTTACTACAAATCCTGACTTTCTATTTCAGATGTTGTTCCTGTATAGAATTTCATATCATCTGCATTAACTTCTTGTTCTTCTAATACATAATCAATTTCTTGACCATTTTCATCATATTTCGCCAAATTATCAAATGTATAACTCAATTTTCATCCGTTGTTCTACTTCCTGTTAAAACTTTTGATTTTATTTCAGAATTATTTTTGTTTGATTACAAATTTAATTGACTCAGGTCTTCTATTATTTACATTATTATTATCTTCCCAATGCTTTGTTACTTGAATCTGAATTTTTATCCTCTGGTACAACAAATTTATTTGTTATTCTAAATCCTGAGTCTTTATCTTCAATTATCTTATTTGTATAGAATTTAAAATCATTTTGCATTAACTGCTTGTTCTTCTACTGAATAATTAATGATATTTCCAAGTTCATTATATTTTGGAAGATTTGCAAATGTGTATGACCAATTTTCATCTGTTGTGGTATTTCCTGATACAACCTGCTCTACTGGAGCTGTTCCACCATTTAATACATACTTAATACTTGTTGGTCTCTTTCCATTTTACATTTAAATTATCATCCCAATTCTTTGTTACTGCTACATTTACTTTTTCATCCGGTACTATAAATGTATTTGTTACTATAAATCCTGATTTATAAGTTCCTGCAACATCTTTATTATAGAATTTTAAATCTCCTGTATTTGTTTCTAATTCTTCTAATGAATAATTTACTTCATTTCCGAATTGATTATATTTTGGAACATTTTCAAATGTATATGTCCAATCATCACCAGTTCCTGTTAATGTTTTTATCTTCTACAATTTCAGCACCATTTTTTTCAATCTTAATATAATTGATGTTGGTCTTTTTCTTTGCTTGATTTGAATTATCTGCCCAATGTTTATCAACTTTTACACTAATTGTTTCTGTTGGTATTTTTAAACGTATTCGTTACATCAAATCCATCATTCATATCTCCAGAAATACTCTTCTTATAGAATTTAAATCCATCCTGTACTACTGGTTCTTCTTCAAGTGTATAATTTATTAATTCATTTCTATCATTATATTTTTGGAACATTTTCAAATGTATATGACCAATCCTCATTTGTTGTTACATTTCCTGTTACAACTTGTTCAATCGGTGTATTTCACCTTTTTAAAATATATTTTATTGATGTTGGTCTCTTTCCATTTGTATTATTGTCATCCTCCATGTCTTATTTATTGTAATTCTTCTTGCGAATTGTCCATCAGTTGTTGCGACTTTATATCCGTCAATGTCTTCATTTCCACCAATATTACTTGATTCTCTAAACTCTCTACTTGGTGTTTCCACTTTGAACATAAAAAAATGCTTTATTTTCAATATTTTATATGTTCTTTAATCGGTAAAATTTTTTGTAAACTACACTGAATGTTTTTGTTATTTCTACATTTTCATTTTTGATATGAGTTAATATTTACTTTTTGGAAACCATGTTATTACCTTATTAGTATAATTTCCACCATCTAATTCAGACTTTTCTTCATCTATTTCATAAGGTAACATATCTTGTATCATTAATGTTCCTTTTCCAATAAAATCTGATACTTTTTCCTGTGTATTTTTCTCGTATACACAAATTTATTATTTCTGTTTGTAACTACTTTTTGGTCCTATTTTTTTCATATTTTTGAATTATATATTCTTGGTATTTTCTTTTTTTATAATAATAATTTACTTCTATTGGATCTACTGGTCATATTTCCTGTAGCATTTGTTGGAACACTATCTAGCTCATAATTTTTTTGCAATTTTGTCTGAAGCTCTTGTAGTATATGCTTCGTCTCATCGTCCCGTTTATAATTTCTCTTTCTACAATTCCACCTTCGGTATTTGGTACTCTTTTAGTTGTGTAATCTTTTCCAGCTATATTACTTTGAAATTCTAATATGTAGTGATTTACGATGATATTTGTTGATTTCAATTTATAGATATATCTTACATTTACTGGTGCTTCTGTGGTAACTTTTCCAGAAGCATTTTCTGATGTACTTACCAATTCATACTTATTATCAACGATTCCTGGAAATGCTGTTGTATAATCTTTCCATATTCAACTTTTTGTTTATTATCTGGAATTATTTTTTGTACCATTTTCAAGTTCATAACTTGTTATACATCAACTTGTTTTTGGTTGATAATAATAATTTACTTCAATATCAGTTGTTTTTAAATTGACCTGATGCATTTTTCTGGTTTTATAAAATTTCCTGATGTGTCTTTTTCAAGTTCATAACCATTTACAATAGCCGGTTCTGTTGAATAATCCAATTATAATTTCCTGTTAAAATTTCAGTATCTGCTATTTTTTTCATTTGTATCTTTTTATAATGATTTACTCTAACATAAGAAATTGTATTTGAAAATCAGTGCTTCAATAACTTTATCTTCTGTTACATTTTTAAACTTTGGTAAATCCATACTGCCATCTGAATTTAATTCTAATGGGATTTCTTCACCATTAATTAAAACTTTACTAATCTTAAATCCTGTATCAGGCGTAATTTTAATATCCTTTTTACTATCAGAATAAATTTCTACATCTTCAATTTTCTTGCCACTATCATCAGTTTGTGCAACATCTGTGATACTTCCACCATAAGCAGATTTACCTTTTATAGCATATTTTCGCTAATTATTCTTTACTTCAATCTCTGATTGTGGTTCTGTTTCTGGAATAATATACCAAATTTATAATATGTATTAAGATCAATTCCATCAGAATCATTTCCATAATAATCAGGATTGCCTTCATAACAAACATCTCCATTTTCTTTAATTGTTGGTCCAGCTTGTTTCATCCTTTTTGTACATATCTAATTCTGTCTTTGATATTGTTTTGTCATTTAAATCTTTTAAAATTGGCAGAAATTCTACCAAAATCTTCAGATACATTTCCATAATTATAATCATAAGAAAGATATGCTATAAATTTATTATTTATTAATTTTTCCTCCATAATATGATTTAAAAAATCACCATTCTCTTCAAAAACTAATACGCCATAGTCGTAATTATAATGATTGCCATCATAAGAAATATAGTATTTATTGTTTATTTTTTGAGAATTTTACCTTTGTATTGCTTCTTGATTCGATGAAATTTGGCAAGTTTTTTCACCTGAGTTTGGTAAAAATAAATGTCTTTATTTTTCATATTCATCATTAAGAATTGTAATTGTTCTTGTTGCACTATTATATAACATGTTTGTGGCAAAAATATTTTCTCCTTCTCCAAGTTCAATTTCCTTTTATTTTTTCTCCAGTATCTATATTTAATGCTACTGCTTTTATTTTTCATCTATTCTTAGTAAAAACAGCATTGTCATCATATTTATAATCATAATAGTACTTATATTTATATTTATCACTGCTACCAATTTCATATTCCCAATTCTTCTCATCTGTATATCCTCTACCAATATTATCATATGTCCTTGTTTTTCTTAACAATATAAGTTTTATTATCATGTGATTCTATATTAAATATAATTTCTTTTTCTTTTTACATTATTTTCTGGTTCTTTTTATTTTTTTGTCCAACCATACTTAGGTTTTAACTTTTTCACCAACACCAACATATATCGGAGTTTTAGATATTTCATATCTATTATCAGCTGTTGATAATTCAACAAATTTATATTGTCCTGGTCTTAAACCTTTCGTATATTCACCATTTTTCATCAGTTTCAACAACTCTATATTTAACACCATCAATATCTTCTTCTGTACCAACTATATTTCCTTTGAATCATATGCAGTGCTTTCTGCTCCCATATCATCAACTTCATATATAGCAAACTTTGTTCTAGGCAGCAATTTTTCCTGTTTTTGCATCTGTCTTAATTATTGTGAATAATGGAACATCTTTCTACACCTATTTTATATACTGCATTATCAGTATCTGCTGCTTCTAAAAACAATATCTTTACCAGTATTAATATTTCTAGTTAATGTATCTTCAATAATTGAAACTTCTAGAACACCTGATGTATTTCTTTGTGCTTTTATTTTTAATTTACCAGAATTTCTTGTATAGCCTTCTGGTGGTGCTATTTCTTCAATTGTATATTCACCATTATATGTTTGTCCTGGTTTATACTCATAATCCACTCATAATAGTGTGGCCATTTGTATCAGTTTCTGCAAGCTTTGTCAGTTAATAGATCATTTCCTGAAACCATGAATCCAGCACCTGGTAATTTTTTCATTTTTCCCTTTAATATATTTCGTAATATCAATTGAATATCTTTTAGCCTTAATATCTGTAAATTTAACACTTGCTTCATCAAGGTCTTCATTAGTTTTTATTAATAACTCAAATTTTCACCATTTCCAGATAATATACTAATCGTTGGATTTCCATCAGTATTAACTACTTTAAATTTAACTGGCTCATTTAAATAATATCCGTCAGCATATGTTTCTTTTAATGTGTATTCAATTCCTGAATTAATTTTTAAATGTTGCATTTCCGTTTTTTGTCGGTTCTAGCTGATAAACTAATTTGCTCACCTTCATATAATTCATATTTAACACCTCTTAAAGCCTCTCTTGTAGCAACATCAACTTTATTCAAAGTAATATTATATTTTGAAATATACTCAAAATTTATTTTTACTTTTGTAGAAGTATTTTCAGTTGGTTGAATTATTTCAGAACTAATAACTTTATTTTGTCCGTCAATAAATTGCAATACCATATTTCCATTATTCTCAACAACTTTGAACTTAAGTTTACTATTTTTCAGAAATATAATTATCTTCAGTACTAATTTTTCTCTAATGTATATTCTTTATCAACTAACAATCCATTAATAGTTGCAATTCCGTCATTATTTGTTATTCCAGTTTTGCTATTTTTCTTCTCCATCTAATTTTGCTGAATAAATTAATCCTTGTAATTTGTTATTTGTACTTGCCTTTTTAGTGTTTATTTCTAAATTAAATTTCTTTAAAAAAATTGAATTCCTACTTTATTTGCTTCAAGTTCTGTGTTTAATTTTCCGTCTTCTGTATTAAGATTAACATTAACTCCATTACTTGCAAATGATGGCTTATTATATTCAGCATTATTTGGTACCTTTATTTCATAAGATAATTCTGTTAATTCATTTACATTAAGCTGTGTTTCCAAAATCAATATAATAATTCTTTATTTTAGACCAATCATTTACTTGATTTTCTGTTTTCCAATTATTAGAATCTGACAACCAAATTTTTATCAATATCTTCATTTTCACTATAATAAACTTTTGCTTTATCCTTAAGGTTATCAGGTAATTTTATTGGTCCCTATCATAAATGTATCAATCTTAGAATCTAAATCTGTACCTGTTAATCCTCCCTTATTATTTCTATAAGGGATTACACCATGGATTTTTCATGTTTGTTATTGATGGTGGGAAATTGTTTTTAATTGAATAATTCTCGTTGCTTTTTCCTGTACCATTTCCATCAATAACACCCTACATTTGGTGCATTAACAACATCACCATCTGTATTGTAATTTATAATTTTTTTGATTTAAATGTAATTCTTGTGGTGCTACAATTGATGTTGGTATTTCAAGATATCCGACAGGCTCTTCTTTATTTCCATTACTGCTTTATATCATATATATCCTTACTTTCTGGCTTTTTCAAAAATATCTTTGAGATGCATCAATTGTATTTCTATTTTCATAAAAATATTTATCATTATTTTCATTATAAATATATACTTTTACATTTGTGTTTTGCGTATTAGCAAGTGGATTAACTGTAATTAAACCATTAAAAGATAAGTTTTGTTCTTTAACTGGCTTATCAGATTTTAGATATGCTTTTAAGAACTTTTTGCCATCTTTATCAAAAATTTCATATCCTGCTATGTTAACATTAGCTCCTCTTAAAGATATATTAGATATATCTACGACATCTTTTGGGAATTCCATTAATATTATTGAATTTTTCCAATTATTTAAATCTAATGCATCAGAAGGTGCTAATGTATCTAATAAAAATATTAAAATTTCCTTCTCTTGCTTTGTAAGTACTTAAAAAGTAATTCTCCATTATTTTTTTAATAATGAATTTAATCTATAATAATTAACTGCTATTTCTGATACACCTTTTTGCTGAAAATTCAGGTGAATTAGCTGTTAATTTTGAAGAATATTCTAAATGTTTATTTATAAATTTCAATTTTTTTCAAATTGTTCTTTAGAAACATTATCCTTTAATTCTTTATCTTCGATTTTCATAACATTATATATAAACAATGATCCAGGATTAATTAGCTTACTAGTTAAGACTTTAATATTTACAACATCTTTTTCATAAATAAATGGATTTTCTATATAATTGTTCCAATTTGAATTATTAAATGCTGCAATTAGCTCATTTGTGTCATTATTATAAACTTTAATCCAACCATCTTCACCTAATAAAATTTTTGGTGATACTGAAAATTTTATACCATGATATTTTATATAATTTTCATTTATTGTAGATTTATCATAAGTGCTTCCCTCTGAAAATTTTTTTCTCCTGATTTTGAAATAATTTCTAAGTTATTTTTCATGACGCCTTCCAGATTCAATTAACCATCTTGATTCATATAAATCTTCAACTTCATCATTTCCATTATATACTCTAACTGCTCCACTTTTTTTGATACTGAGCGGTTTCCTGTTTTTTCATCATAATAATTATAATATCTATGATAACTAACTCTTGCTCTTGAAGTTTCATAATACCCTGCTGTTAATGTGACCTCTTTATTTTTTTATCACCAAATTGAACATTATATTTGTCGGTTATAAGTGTTAATTTATTAAATTCTTCTCTAGTTAAATTTTCTTTAAGCATTTTTGTCATTAATTGTCTTTTTTTATTAGTAATCGAAAATGTTGGATAATAAGTACTATTTATATAACAATTTATATTATTTAATACATATTTAACATGTTTGATATTTGGCTCAAGTTTAAAGTCTTCTCTTGTATATTTTTCAATTTCATCTTTATTAAATGAATGAATCAATCTACCTGTGTCATCATCATATAGATCAATTTTAGAATTATCATTTAATTTAATATACCTATAAAAAGCTAACGCTCTTAATTATTACGTAATTATCTAAATCAAATTTGTTGTTACCATTATAGTCACTAAAATAATTTCTTTCCGGATTAGATTTTTACAATAACTTCTTGATTTCCATCTTTATTGTCTATGTTAAATCCCCATGTTACAGACCAATCTTCAAAATCTTCATCCGGGTTTTCTCCTTCATATCTACTGATTGGATTATCTTTATTAGGTGGATTTATTCCTCCATAATACCCTATCTATTCTTGGAGGCTCTATTATTGGTGGTGTATGTGCATATCTTACTGATGATGTTACTTCTACTTCTTCTGAAATAATTGGATTTTCATAATTTGGATTATTTTCTACAATTGCATGTGCTTTTGCTTTTAAGATTAAAAAAATATGCTCATTATTATAATCCATATCACTTTCAGGATATAATGTACTAATTTCCATTGTTCCATATCTTGAATATAACTTTCCAACATTTAAAAATCCTTATTTTTTTAACTTTCCATTTGAATTATCATAATCTACTGAATAATCACTTGCTCCTAATCCTCCGATATTGACTTCTACATTTTGAAGGATAATGACCATTAAATTGTTCAACATTTGATTCTATTACTCCTTCTTTTGTAGTAAAATTATCAAAATATAATTGATAATTATCTATATGATAATAATTGCCGAAATTTATATTAAAAATGATTTATAACAATTTTACCATCTTTTTTTCGCTAAAGTTTTTTTCGTCATAACTACGATTTTTGAGTATTATAATCTCTTTCTATATAAGCTATAGCATTATCAACTGAACTTTCTACTGTGAATTTTACTTCTTTTTTTCGATTGGAGTAGTACTTCCATCATTTGCTACATATTCTCCTACTAATTTCACTTTATTATCATTACTAATAAATTTTTTTAAATTAGCATTTACTTCAACTCTAAATAATACGGTTTTGCCATTTGGAACTTCTTTTTAAATTGATTTGATTAAGATTTATTCCTACTGAATCATGAGCAATTGTTTCACTTTCAAGCATTTTAAACTTTTTCAGTAATATTGTCCTGTGTAAATAAAAGTTTTGCATTTTTTTAAACTTCCATTTCCTAAGACTCTTAACTCAATCCATAAATTTTTAGATGTCGCATTATAACCTTTATCTCTATCTTTAGTGTATGGTAGATATTCTCCTCTATATTTCTGGCTGTTTTTTTAAGAAATAAGCATCAAATGTTACAAAAATTTGTTCCTTCAACTCTTTCTTCCCCATATTGAACAGGTGTATAGTCCCCAGATTTTGCGTTTATATTTTCTTGTATCTGAGAAATTCTTAACTATTTTATTTACAGAAAGATTAATTCCTAGCAGTGATAATATAATTAAAATTATAACTGCTATTTGCTTAATTTTTTTATTAGATTTCATCTTTGCACACTCCTAATATTTTTTTCCTATATATAATTGTATATTTAATAGCTTTTTTTACAATAGTAGTGTTTTTTTGAAAGTTAATTTTTTTCCTTTTTCGCAAAATGGCTTTTACCATTCTTTTATTACAAGAAACCTACAATTAAAATCATTATTATTACTGAATATTTTTTTAAAAAAATTTTTATTATTTTGTTCTTTCAAACTTTATTTTTTTCTTATTTTTTTAGTTTTTCAGAAGCCTTGTGTGGTGTAAAAAGAATTAAATTTAAAGACCAGAAAAATTGTTATAATTTTTCCTGGCCTTTTTATTTGTTGTTTATTTTTTTATGATATAATTATTCTTTTACTTTTTCTTGATATTGTGTATCCCATTGCTGCTACTAGAGCTGTTAATGTGATTCCTACACCTGTCATTTGTAATACTTTGTTTATATCTAATCCTGTCTTTGGTACTAATACTAGAGTGGCTTGTTGTTTCTTTCCTTTCTTTTTCTTCTTCGGTGTCTGTTTCTTCAAAGCCTGCATTGTTCTTTGTCTTTTTCTATTCCGACTTTATTTACTAATGTTCCAAAATTGTCTTTTGAATTTGTCCACTTTAATGTGATACTTAATTCTTTGCTTTCTCCTAGATTTAGCTCTATTTCTTTACTTACAATTTTTCCGTTTTTCGATTCTCCAATCTGGATTTCTCTGTTGGGTTCATTGTGAAGTATTTTTGGAATATTTTTCTTGTACAATTGTTGTTCCTTTGATTTCTCCAGTATTTCTTACATTGATTGAATATCTTACTTTTTACTTCACTATTTAATATCTTCTTTACTGGGATATCTAATTTTGTGAATTTTTCCATTTCTGAATGTTCTCTTCTCTCCATCTATTGTTGCTTCTTTTTAGCTCTTTATCGATTTCGATATTGAAAACTTTCTTTTGCATAATAATGTATGATTTTTTGTTCATCCTCTGTTATTACTGGTTTAACGTTTTTCAGATTTTTCTGTTGATACCAAATTATAATACTCAATGTCTTTTTGCTTCTGCATTATATGGTTCATTGATATTTCCTTTTATTACTTCGTCATTTTTGTAATTTCATTCCTGTTGATTTTTCTACATAACTTACTACTACTTTTTCCGAATTTCTTCTTGTATAAATATGTTACTACTTTTTTCTTCTTGAGATATCTTTCCATTTTCATTTCCTTCTACCTCTACGAATTCATAAGCATCTTGATCTATATCGTTTGGTTTTGTTGTTTGATATGCATCGCCTACGTGGCCTGTGATGACTTTATCTTCCTTCAATTTCATACTTCTATTTGATTTTAACACATATTTTACTGTTACTTTTTGAACCTATTTCTGCTGGTATCTCTTTTTGTATTATTTTCTGTTATCTTCTTATTTGTTTCTTTTTAAATTTATTTCAGCTTTAACTTTATTTGTTACTTTTTAGATTATCTTCTGAAATCTTTAAAGTCTTTATATACTAATTTGATTTCTTTCTTGATTTCTATTTCTTTATCTCCATTACTATGTGTGTCTATGTTGTTTAGATTTTTCAGTCCATGTAATTGTTTTGCTTTCATCATCATAACTTCCGTCTGTTATGTTTGATTTACTTAAATCAATTTGAATGGTAATTCATCAACTATTTTTACTACTGCATCTCCCATATATTCCTTTTATCTTACCTTTGTAAGTTATTGTATATGGTATTATTTCGTCTGCTTTTTGTTATTTTTTTGCTAATGTTGATTCTTTTCTACTTTTTGAATCTTCTATCTTACCTTCTGTTATTGGCTTTATTGTGTTTGTTATTGTGTTTCCATTTACAACTGATGTGTAATACCTTAATTCACCTTGGTGTACTTCTGTTTCTGTTACTGTATATACATTTTCTGCTCCGGTTGTTGGATTATATTTTGGTAAGTTCTTAAATTCTACTTCCCAGTTTGCATCTGTTGTTCTATTACCTTTGACTTCTTTATCTGCAACTACTTCATTATTATTTCTTACCTCTATCTTAATTGATTCTGGTCTCTTATTTTTTGCATTATTTCCGTCTAACCACTTTTTGTTGGCTTTTTAAGCTAATAGTTGTTCCTGGTACTGCATATGTATTTACTACTTTAAATCCTTCTGTGATGTTTCCTGATGTTGTTGTTGTATAGAATTCTAAGTCGTTTGGATTATTTGGTTCTTCTGTTATTGTGTAATTTATTGGATCTCCGTTTTTGTTGTACTTTGGTACATTTTCAAATATCTTCTTCCAACTTTCTTCTGTTATTAATCCTGTTACTGGGCTTTCTTTTACAATTCTTCCTTCTTCATCTTTTACTTGTATCTTAACACTTATTGGTCTCTTATTGTGTTGGTTTGAATTATCCTTCCACTCTACTGTGACCTTTGGTGTTACTTCTTCATTTGGTACTTCAAATTTGTTTGTTATCGTGAATCCGTTCTTGTAATTTCCATTTACTGTTGCTTTGTAGAACTTAAAGTCATTTTGATTTACTTCTACTTCTTGTACATTGTACACTTCTTCGTTTCCTAAAGCATCATATTTGTCTAATTCGAAGTTATGGCTCCATCCATCTGCTGTGTTTTTGTTTCCGATTTGTACTTTGCTTGCAACTATTTGGTTATTTCTATTTAATACTTCATATTTGATTGAAGCTGGTCTCTTGTTTGCTCTGTTGCTTTCGTCGTCCCATGTTTTTGCTTATTTTTCATCGTAATTTTTGTCTTTTGGTACTGTGAATTTGTTTACTACTGCAAATCCGTTTGTTTGCTCTCCACTTATTTTTCTTTGTATAGAATTTTTAAGTCGTTTGCATTTACTTCTTGTTCTTCTACTGAATATGCAATTTTCATTTCCTTGTGCATTGTATTTTTCACGATTTGTAAATGTGTAATTCCAATTTGCATCTGTTGTTCTGTTTCCACTTACTACTTGTTCTACGTCTGTTGCTCCACCTTTTAAGATATACTTAATTGATTGTGGTCTCTTGTTTGCCGCATTGTTGTTGTCTTCCCAAGTTTTATTTACATTTATTTCAATCTTTTTCGTCCGGTACTTTGAATTTGTTTGTTATTACATATTCGCTGTCCTTGTCTCCTGTTATCTTCTTTTTCATAGAATTTTTAAATCTTCTGTTTGTTCTTCGATTTCTTCTCTCGTGTAATTGATAACATCTCCATATCCATTGTATTTCGCTACATTTTCAAATGTGTATGTCCATTCATTTCCTGAGCCTGTAACTCTTTCTTCTCTTACTATTGCTGCATTATTCTTTAATTGTACTTTGATTGCTGTTGGTCTCTTGTTTGCTCTAGTATTGTTGTCTTCCCATACTTTTTTAACTTTTACTGTTACTTTTTCGTCCGGTACTTCGAATTTGTTTGTTACTTTATATCCTTTGTCGATGTCCCCTGTTACTGTTATTTTATAGAATTTGAAATCGTCTGGGCTATTTGGTTTCTCTTCTACTGTATATGGGATTGGATCTCCGTTTTTGTCGTATTTTGGTACATTTTCAAATACTTTGTTCCATTCTTCATCTGTTGGATTTCCTGTAACATTTCCTTCTTTTACAACTTTTTCCTTCTTTATCTTTTTACAATTATTTTTACATTGCTTGGTCTCTTGTTTCCATTGTTGTTATTGTCTTCCCATGTGATTGTTACTCTTGGTGTTACTTTATCATTTGGTACTACAAATTTATTGGTTACATTGATTCCTGCTTTGTAATCTCCACTGATTGTTGGTTCATAGAATTTTAAATCTCCTGGATTTACTTCTTCTTCTCGTCTGATGTAACTTATTTCGTTTCCGGTGTTTGCTTCATATTTTACTAAATTGCTAAATTCGTATGACCAATTTGTATCTGTATTGCTTTCTCCTGTTACGATTTGTTCTCTTGTTGAACCATTTCCTGATAATACATATTTAATTGAAGCTGGACGCTTATTATTTGCGTTTGAATTATCATTCCATGTTTTGCTTACGTTTACATTGATTCTTTCGTCCGGTACTTTAAATGTATTTACTACATTAAATCCTGCTTTATAATCTCCGTTTACTTGCTTTTGTATAAATTTTAATTCTCCTTCATTTGCTTCTTGTTCTTCCAATGTGTATTTGATTTCATCGTTATGCTCGTCATACTTTGCTAGACCCGTGAATGTGTAATTCCAATCTGCATCTGTTGTTTCATTTCCTGCTACAACTTTTTCTGATACTCATTTGTTTCTTTATTCTTTAATACATATTTGATTGAGACTGGTCTCTTTCTATTTGCATTATTTGAATCATTCCATGTCTTGCTTACATTTACATTTATCTTGTCTGTTGATTGTGTAAATGTGTTTGTGATTGTGTTTCCGACTATTGATTTTGTATAGAATTGTAAATCTCCTGGATTTACTTCCTTTTCATCCAATGTATATGTGATTGTGTTTCCTTGTGAATTATATTTTTGGTAAGTCTGTAAATGTGTGTTTCCATTCATTTCCTGTGCCTGTTAATTCTTGTGTTCTTACAACATTTGCTCCATCACTTAATTCAATCTTAATGCTTGATGGTCTCTTATTACTTACATTTGAGCTGTCTTCCCATTTCTTTGTTATTTCTACTTTTACTTTTATCATCTGGAATTCTAAATGTATTTGTTACATTGAATCCTAATTGATAATCTCCATTAACTTGTTTTTCATAGAATTTTAAGTCTCCTGGGTTTACTTCTTGTTCTTCTACTATGTATGTAATTTCGTTTCCTTGGCTATTGTATTTTGGTAAGTTTGCAAATGTGTATGACCAATTATCATTTGTTGTTGTGTTTCCACTTACAACTTGTTCTTTATCACTTTCGCCACCTTTTTAAGATGTACTTAATTGACGCTGGTCTCTTGCCATTTACATTTGAATTATCTTCCCATGTTTTTACTACATTTACTGCGATTTTATCTTCTGGAACTTTGAATTTGTTCTTGATATTAAATCCGCTATTCATTGATCCAGTGATTTCTTTTTCATAGAATTTTTAATTCATCTGTATTTACTTCTTGCTCTTCTAATGTGTATGTGATTTCATCACCTGTTGCACTATATTTTGCAAGTTTGTAAATTTGTATGACCAATCTGCATTGCTGTTTGTGTTTCCTGTAACTACATGCTCTACTGGTGTTGCTCCGCCTTTTAATACATATTTGATTGATGTTGGTCTCTTAGCGTTGGCATTTGAATTATCTTCCCAAACTTTGTTTACTTGTACTTCAACTTTTTCGTCTGGTACTTCAAATGTATTTGCTACTTTGAATCCAGATTTATAATCTCCACTTATTGCTTTCTTGTAGAACTTAAAGTCGTTTGCACTTACTTCTTGTTCTTCCAATGTGTATGTAATTTCATCGCCTGAATCATTGTATTTTGCTACATTTGTGAATGTGTGATTCCAATCTGCATCTGTTGTATTGTTTCCACTTACAACTGCTTCAATTGGTGTTGCTCCACCTTTTAATACATATTTAATACTTGTTGGCCTTTTGCCTGCTATATTTGAATTGTCTTTTCCATTCTTTTGTAACTGCAATTGTAATCTTGTCTTCTGGTACTTTGAATGTGTTGATTACATTGAATCCACTTTCTTTGTTTCCAGTGATTACTTTTGTATATAAATGTGCATTTTCTGTTATTTCTTCTTCAACATCGTATTGGTATTCTTGTCCATTTGAATCATATTTTGCTAAGTTTTTCAAATGTGTATGACCAATTTTTCGTCTGTTGTGTTGTTTCCACTTACAACTTTTTTTCAATTTGTGTTGCTCCACCTTTTTAAGATGTATTTGATTGAACTTGGTCTCTTGCCTTTTTGCATTGCTGTTATCAATCCATGTTTTTGGTTGCTTTTTACATTTACTTTATTCTCTGGGATAGTAAACGTATTTGTTATTGTTATTCCTGTCTTATATTCTCCTGTAATTTCATTTGAATAGAATTTTTAAACCATCGGCTGTTGCTTCTTGTTCTGCAAACTGTGTAAACTATTTTCATTTCCTTGTGCATTGTATTTTTGGTAAGTCTGTAAATTTGTATGACCAATCTTCATTACTTTTGTATTTCCTATTCTTTGTTTGTTCTTTTGTTAAAGTGTCTCCAGATAATACATATTTGATTGATGTTGGTCTCTTAGCGTTGGCATTTGAATTATCTTCCCAAACTTTGTTTACTTGTACTTCAATTTTATCATTTGGTCTCTGTAAATGTGTTTGTTACATTCAAACCAACTACTTGTTTTGAATAAATTTGAAATCGCCTGAATTTACTTCTTGTTCATCAACGTGTAAACAATTTCGTTTTCCTTGTGCATTATATTTTGGTAAGTCTGTAAATTTGTATGACCAATTATCATCTGTTGTCGTACTTCCTGTTACTACTTGTTCTTTTTGTTAAGCCATTTCCTGTTAATACATACTTAACACTTGTTGGTCTCTTTGCATTTGCATTGTTGTCATCTGCCCAAGTTTTGTTCTGTTAATTCAATTTTATCATCTGGTACTTCAAATTTATTTGTTACTTTGAATCCTTGATCGATATCTCCTGATACTTTTACTTTTGTAGAATTTTTAATCCATCCGGTGTGTTTGGTTCTTCTTCTACTGTGTATGGTATTGGATCTCCGTTTTTGTCGTATTTTGGTACATTTTCAAATACTTTGTTCCATTCGTCGTCTGTTGGATTTCCTGTAATTGTGGCTTCTTTTACTGTCTTGCCTTCTTTATCTTTTTACAACTAATTTTATATTGTTTGGTCTCTTTCCATTTACATTTGAGCTGTCTTTCCCATATTCATCGTTACTCTTGGTGTAACTTTTGTCTTCTGGTACTTTGAATGTATTTGTTACATTAAATCCATTTACTGCTTTTTGTATAGAATTTTTAAGTCATTTGGAGTTACTTCTTGCTCTTCAATGCTGTAGTTTATTACATTTCCTTGATTATTGTATTTTTGGAAGATTTGTAAATGTGTAATTCCAATTTTTCATCTGTTGTACTATTGCCTGTTACAACTTGTTCTGTTTCTGTTGCTCCACCTTTTAATACATACTTAATTGATGTTGGACGTTTTGCTCTTGAATTATTATCATCTAACCATGTTTTTTTGTTACTGGTACTTCAATTTTATTTTCTGAGTACTGTAAATTTATTTTTTTATTGTAATTCCTGTTGTATATTCTCCAGAAATTTCATTTGAGTAGAATTTTAATCCATCTGTTGTTGCTTCTTGTTCTGCAACTGTGTATACAATTTCGTTTCCTTGTGCATCATATTTTGGTAAGTCTGTAAATTTGTATGACCAATCGTCATTTGTACTTGTATTTCCTGTTACTGTTTGCTCTTTTGTTAAGCCATTTCCTGATAATACATATTTGATTGATGCTGGTCTTTTGCCATTTGCATTTGAATTATCTTCCCAAACTTTGTTTTACTTGTACTTCAATTTTGTCATTTGGTCGTCAGAATGTGTTTGTTAGTATATATTCATTTTCTGTTGGCTTTGTTGTTGCTCTTTGATAAAATTTGTTACTTGATGTTTCTTCAATTCTATATGTTATTAGATTTCCTAGTTCTCCAGCATTTGTAATTTCTGTATCTCTAGTTTGATTTCTTCCATCATATAATGGTAATTGTTCAATCTTTGTTTCCCATCCATCATCTGTTGTAGTACTTCCTGTTAATGTATAATCTTTTACTTTTTGTTTCTTGTCCATTTATTGTTTTGTACAATGCAAAAGTTATTGATGTTGGACGTTTTTCAGCTGAATTGCTGTTGTCATTCCATTTCTTTTTTACAGATTATTGCAGTGTTATAACTTGCTGGTGAATTAGATTTACTATTTACTTCACGTTCATTATTTCTATCAAGTATGATCTTTTCCAAATATACTATTTTTCAATTTTTGGCTCTTCGCCTTGATTGTAATTTGGTAAATCTTTATATCTAATTGATATTGTTTTTATTTATTGTTACATTAACACTTGTTCCATCTTGAGTAATTGTTGTGTTATTTTCATTTCTTTCAACAGATTGTTTATATGAGCTTATATCAGAAATTGGAATATTCCATACTATTTCTTTAGTTGCATCATTATAAACACCACCATCTAATGCTAATCCTGATGCTAATTCATCACTTGCTTCATAGTGTATTCCATATGGTAACTTATCTGTTAATTTTACACTTCCTGATCCAATGTAATTTGATAAATTTACATTGAATGTAATGTTATATGTGTTTAATTGTGTTTTTGAAGCTATTTTTGTTTGGTCCAACTTTTTGTTACATTTATATTATTGATTGTTGGCGCTACTTTTCTATATTTATAAACTACGATTGTTGGTGCTATTGTCATTGTACCTGAATCATTCTCTGGTGTTGAAACTAAAACCCGTAATTTGGTTGTACATTGTTTGCTTCTGTTGTTCTATATCTATCATCAACTTGTCCATTTATCTCGACATCTTCTACAGTTCCTCCATCATTACTTGGTAGTGGTGTTCCTGTTTCTGATTCTGTTACATCTAAATATTTTACAATTACTTTTTGCTCTTTTTTACTCTATAAATATATGTATGATTATATCATCTGTATTTTCAATTGTTCCTGTTGAATTGCCATCAACTCTTATTAATTCATACTTTGGATTTCCTACGTCTGATGATGTTGTATATTGTGTATCAATTTCTAGTGTTTGTTCATTTTGGTGTTTTTAATTTCTTCTGTATTTTCATCACCCTTTGTCTAAAAGATATTTTGTTATTACTTTTTGCTTTTTTTCTTTGTGTAATAATATGTTACTTCAATATCTCTTTATCTGCTGGATTAGTTACTACTGGCACTGTTCCTGAAGCGTTAGTTGGTATTACATATTCGCCTCTTTCATTTTTTTCTAGCTCATATTTTTGCTAGTGTTTTTAGGGAGCTGTTGTGTAGTTTTCTCCCATATCTACAGTTTGAACTTCACTTTGTGATACTGGTGTTGTTGTGTCTTTTTATATAATGGTTTGTTCTTATTGTTACACCTTGATTTTGAAAATTCTGCTTTGATGTCTTTATTTTCTGTCATATTTTTCAAATTTTTGCTATTGTCATTGTTTTATTATCACTATTTAAAGTGATTGGAGCTGTTGCTCCATTAATAGTTACTTTTTAATTCTATAACCTTCTTCAGGTGTTATAGTTATATCTTTTGTTGCATTTGAATAAATCTCTACTTCTTCGTATGGAGTCTCTCCTGCTCCTGAAATACTTCCATGCTCTCCTGCTGATGTTGTTATTTTGTATTTTTTTCCAATTGTTTGTTACTACTAACTCTGATTGTTGTTCTTCTGTAGAGGCTTCTTCGATAAGGTCTAATTTGTGTGTTATTAATCCGTCATTATTATCTGAGTATTCTATTGAACCATCGGCGTTAATTTTTAATGTATCAAGTTTTACATTATTACCTTCTAGTTCTTTTTCAGCTAATTTATTTCCATTGTTATCAGTTAAAAATAACTTTATTTTTTTGTTCCATCAAATCCGTAAAAATATTTTTTCCATCTGGTAATACTTTAAAAATATTCAAGTGGTTTTTGGATTGTTCTTTGTAAGTTTCCTTCTCTATTAAAAAAACTTCTATCTGATCTTCCATACTATCATCTATATAACTATTTATATAGATATTTCCTTCAGCATCTTCATGAAATTCTTCAAAATTGTTTCTTTTTATTAGGGACCTATGTTACTTGCATATGTGGCTAACTTAACAGGGAATTCTTTTATTAAACTCATATTATTATCATATATATTTACTACTCCCCTACTGCCTTCCGTCAATTGTCGATACATGTCTAATCTGATAAAACCTCCAATGTAACTAGGTTTTTCTATTTGAAATTCCATTCTAAATTTATTATTGCCAATCGGAGTTCTTAGTATTTCTCCTGTATCAATATTATAAATTCCACTAAATGCCCACCTATTTACTATAACCTTGTTATTATCAAAAATTCTATTTCCAAACAATGTTGATTTTTCTTAATAATCCATAGGTTCTATTACTCATTCCATTACTATTTAGCAAATATTCACCTATATAACTTCCATCTTCATCGAATTTTATCATTTTTGCCCTGAAATAATATATATAATTCCATTATTTCCTATAGAATATACTAAAAAAATCATTTCCAACATAATTTAATTCAATATCTTTTTGTTACATTAAATTTATTATCATAAAACCTTAAATGATATTTTTCACCTTCTTTATCTAACTTATAATGTATTGTTTTACCATTTACATATGTTGAATCAATTTCTCCTTCTCCTGGTCCATAACTTTCTTTTAGAACCTTTTTAATATTTTCATTTTCAACTAATTTATAAGTTGTTTTATTATCCTAATTGTATAATAATATGTTCTCTCAGATTCCGAGCTAGGTAAATCATATTTATAATCTGGTGCTTGTATTTCTATAAATTTATACTTTCCTTCTGGTAGGGCTAGGCTAATTTCTCCAAATTCATTTGTTGTTACTACATACCCTTCGCCATTAGGTATATTAGTATCTCTTTCAAGTGTTCCAACTTTATTTCCTTTAATATCTAGTGCAACTTCGTCTGTACCATCTCCATTAACTTTATATATTACAAATTTTTGTATTAGATAGACGCTCTTCAGTTTTTCCATCCTTCTTTATCAATTTAAATAATAATTCATTTTTCAATGTCTATATTTACAATTGAATTTTTCAATTCTTATTCCTTTATTTCCATTTGCATCAGACTTGTTCTTTTTTTGTTAATGTATCTTCTAATACTTTTTAATTCCATTTCATTACTTGAATTTCTTTTGTACTTTAAACTTTAATGTACCTTCTGACTTTTTATAACCATCTGGTGCAATAATTTCTGTAACGAGTATATTCGGCAGTATAATCTTTATCTTCTCGGTATTCATACAATCCTTCTAATTTTTGCTATTCCATCATCATTTGTTTCTAACGTTTTACCATTTTCATATCCGTCTCCAACTAATTTAAATTGTGCTTTTGATAACTTTTTTTATTTTTCCCTTTTTCATATTTATTTATATTAATTGCATAAGTTTTTATTTTTTTCTCCTAATAATGTTATTTTAGAATTATTTAATCCCACATTATTCTGAGTTAATTCTTTATTTTCTACTTCTCCCTCTGTAATATTTATTGAATATGTTCCATTTACTTCCGAAAACTTCATATTTAACTCTCAGATTCAAATAGTATTTTGGTGATGATTTTTTCCTCTAATGTATAATTAACTTTCGGGATTAGCCCTTTAAATACAACTTCTCCATTTTTCATTAGTAGAACCACTAATATTACTCTCGCCATTGTCTGTCGTAGGTTTTTAATATATAAGTAGCTCCCTTTACCGGCGTTCTTGATTCTTTATCTAATTTGTTAATAATTAATGAATATTTTTTTGTAAATATTCCATATTAATGTTCTTGTTGCGTTTTCTGTCTCGGTTGGTTGTATTACTGATGTTTCTACTATGTTTCCATCTTTTTGTATTTCTAGCTCCAAATTTCCGTTGTCTAGTTCTTTTTAGTGTGAAGTCTAACGATTGCTTGTTTACAACATAATCACTATCTGTTGTTTCTTCTGTTAATTTATATCTTTCATTTACTCTTAAGTCTTTAACAACAGCTCTTCCTTGACTATCAGTTTCTCCAATTTTAACTATTTTATCATCATCTTCTTCGTAATTTTTCTATTTTATATATCGATTTTGCAATAGGATTTTTATTCCCCTTAATTAGGGCTGATATATTTTAAATTATATCTCTTCACGAAGATAACTCCTACTCTATCAGATTCTGCATTTGATTTTATATTTCCATCTTTGTGAGTATTAAAATCAAATAATGCGACTGCTGTTGCGTAAGATTTTTTTCGTTAAATGTATTTACTACAGGAACTCTGATATCATATGAAAAATGTTAACTTACTTCCAGCATTAATTGTACTATTTCCTAAATCTATATAAAAACTTTTTTATGTTTTTCCCAATTTATTTGATTGTGATTTTCAATTGTATCTTCTTTTCCAATTATATGTAGTATCATTAATATCTATATCATTATTTGATTCTATTTCTGAATAATATATTCTAGCTTTTTCCTGTCAACTCTGCTGGTATCCTTATTGGCCCTGTTAAAAAAAGTATTAAATGTAGATTTTAAATTTTTCTTACTTATTGCAGTTTGATTTCCTTTATAAAGGAATTCGTCCTATTATCTTTACATTAGAAATAGTAGGAGACCATCTATTAGTTAAATTAATATTTCTATCGTTGCATTGCCAGTACCATTATTTTTCAATAATTCCTGTATTAGGTCCATATGTTACATCTCCTTTAGTATTATAATTAGTTAAATTTTGAGACATTATTCTTTGTATCAGGTGTAACTACATCTATTCTCATACTACCTAGTCCTACATTTTTCTTCAAAAATCTCCATTAGAATTGATATCTTCTATATCTTTAGTTGAACGCTCATATGAATTTAGAAAAATTATTATAATGGTATATCGTTGCATATAAACTTTGCTTCTCTATTGTTGGGTCAATTCTAATATCTGAATTGATTTTTATTTCTTTTCCTTGCCCCAACTTTTTCTGCGTCAATATATACTTTTAAATACTGAAAACCTTCTTTTTCAAATTGTTCATATCCAATTATTTTTTTGGTGGGATTTCGTAATTATAACGATTTCCACTTGCTTTTAATATTATTTATTTTTTTACACTTTTTACTTCTTTTTGGATATTTAATTAAAATTGTTTCTTTTTACAATTCTGACCGGATATAATGATGAACTGTTAGATCCACTATACCCTACAGATACAGATTGATTCACATCTTTTTGAACACTATATGTATTAAGTGGTCTATCTACACTTCCTCCAACTATTGCATGCGAATTAACCATACTGCCATAGACTCTAGTCTGAATAGGAGCTGAGTATTTATCATCTTTTATTTCTATAACTGAATATTCAGGATTATTTAAAAATAATATTTTTTTATTATTTAAATAATTATTTTTTTCTTCTAATTTAACAACTTCGTTTTTCATCAACCCTCATAATATTAGAAATATAAATTAACCAATTCATTTCTATTCTAATTGCTTTTTATTTCATTAGGATAGATGAACGCATCTTTTCTTGAATTGTATTTTTTTCATTTCTTCTGCAGTAAATGTATGAATCAATTCATTTGTTTTTTGAATTATAAACTTTCACATAACTTTCTTCTGGAATATCATCTGGAATATATTCAAAATATATACCTTTATATTTAATATAATCAACACTTTCTTCCCCAGGAACAGCAGGAACCTCTCTCATGTTATTCAACACATACATTCCATGTTTATCTTCAAATTTAATTTCTTTTATATATTTCTTTATTTCATCATAATTTAATCCAAATCTCCTATACGATGGACTAAATATTATTTTTTTCCGCCTCATGTGAAATTTTTGTAAATAAACTCATTTTCTAATCCTGATGTATCTTGTCCGTTATATTTTTCCTTGCTCTATATATTTACTTCTGTTCTCCATATGGAAGTTCATTTTATAAGAAAATTTTGGCCTAGGCGTTCCATATACTCTATTACTTGATATTTTCTTATTGTTTCCGTCAATTTCCATCTGAAGAGACGTTGCAATATATTTAATTTTTTTCAAATGTATCTCTGTCTATTTTTCTGGTTAAATTTTCATTATTTATTTCCTTAAAAAAAGTATAGAGTAATTGTATTTTTTCAGGATTATTTATTGCTATATTTATGAATTTTTACTTTTTATATGTTTTATTGGTTTCTCAAAATTATATTCAATCCATTCTTGTTTTTATAATTTCTTCTTTATTTAATGTTCTAATAAGTTGATTTGTTTCATCGTCATATACTTCTATTCTAGAGTCTTCTTCTAATATTTGTTCTATAAGTTTTTTTATTATTAAAACTATATTTCATGCTTTTATTTACAACTATATCGCTTATATTTATCTTTTCTTCATAGTTTGTGTCTGTACTAAGAAAAATCCCTTCTATTGATTTATCTTCACTTAGTGTCGTACTTTTAGTTTTTTTGCAGTTATATCATATGGTGTCCAACTCACCACATATCTATCATATCTGTCATATTCTTCATTGTCATATATCTTTCTAGCATTTTTCGCCAAGTATTGAGGCACTAATATCTAAATTAGGGTATATATGTATATATTCTGTCGGTTTTTAAATATTCAATCTTTTTCTTAATTACAGTTTCTATAGTTGGTGCTCTCAACTCAGGAAAATTATCGTTATTATATGCGCTTACATCATAGATTCCACGCATTTCTAGCTCTTCACTTTTTATGTTCTTTACCTGACTCTCTTGGATATTCAAATACTATATTTATTATCCAATCTTCTCTATTATATGTCAGGTTATTAATTTCTAATGTATTTCCAACTTTATCATATACTATAGTTTCTATGTTTTTTTATAAAAATTGTTATCAAATTTACGTGTATAATATGCTCTAATATATTCAGGTTGATATCCATTGAACTTAGGTATATCATTTATTTTTAAACACGTTTGATTTTTGTGTATCCTCTAGTAAATATTCTCTACTTGAAAAATTGTTCAGCTTTTATTTATAATTTCTAAACTAAAAAAATGGCTTGTCATTATCACTATAACGATATGTATCATTGTTAGTTCTTACTTCTAAACTTGAAGTTAAATTATTGTACATTGTTTCTATAGAATAATTTATGGTCTTTGTAACTTCTATTTCACTTCCATCATTACTTACATATTTTTCCAGTTAAAATTACTTTATTATCATTTCTATAAAAAGTCATCTTTATTGTTTCGATGAGGTCTTGCAACTAATCTAATAACCTTTGTTGTTCCATTTGTTATTTCTTTTTAATTTTTATAGGGGCTATAGTAGTTATCATATATTCCATCAATTACATTATCTGATGCTAATGTACCTATAAGTCTATGGTTTTTCTGTTCAAATTTTATTTGTCCATCTTTAAATTTGCCTTCACCCTAAAATTTTTCAACTCTACATATAACTCTTTTTGTTGGTATAGGATTTTTGATCTTTGTTTATCGGCTCAGCAGAGTGCACCTCTGGTTTTGACAGAGTCGTTTTAAAAAAATATGCATCGAATTGCACATTTGGTGTCTCTGGTAAATTTTCATCTCCTGGTTGTACTAAGTCGTATTGACCAGTTACATGTGTTGATGCTGGCATTACTTTAGCTTTTTGATTATTTGCAATTTTTGTTGCTGTTGTTGCGATTCCTAAGATTGCAAATACGCTTAATATTGCTAAAATAACTTTTTCACTTTGTTGCTTCTATTTAACATAGATATCTCCTTAATGTGTTTTTTTATTTGTTGTATATATATTCTAATATCTATGTTGTTTTTGACAATATGATTGTTTTGGTCAAGTTAAATTTTTTCCTTAATCGGACACGTGTTTTAACCTTTTTTTGTTACAATTTATTGATTTGTTTTGTTACGAAAAGATTTTTAAACAATTTATTTAATTTTCTATTCTATTTTTTTATCTTATTTTTTTATAATTTTTATTTTTTTGTCATATTTTTTTATCATTATTTCTTTATTTCCTTATATGGCGTAAAAAGAATTAAATTTAAAGACCAGGAAAAATTGTTATAATTTTTCCTGGCCTTTTATCTCTTTATTTTTGTTCCACGTGCAATTATTTGATTGTGTGGATTGTATGTGTCTTTTGATAAAACTTCAGTTTTACTGATTACTCCATTTTGTTTGTAAATTTTATATGTGATTGATGTTGATCCATTTGATCCTTTTTGAACTACTTTTTTCTGTTCCTCGTGGTAATGTTGGGTCTGTTGTGTATGTTGTTTTAAATGGTACTGTTCCTGTTTTTTTGATGATTTTATCTCAATGTCATAGTCTCCATCTTCTTTTAATCCATAAATTTTTGAAGTTCACTATTCTTCCCTGCTGATGTTGCTACGATTTTTTATTGGATATTTTCTTGTGTTTTTGAATACGAAATCTGGTGCTCCCCATGATACTGTTGCGTCTGTGCCTATTGGTACATAACCTACTGTGAACATGTGATTGCTTCTATCAGTTATTCCTAAATTTGCTCTTAATGTTGCATTATATAATGTACTTGAGACTTGGCATATTCCTCCACCATAGTCTGTTGAGGTTTCTCCATTTACATATACTGATGCTTCTTTATATCCTCTTGCTGCAGTTCTTTTTTCCTCTTGTTGAATTGAATGATAGTTTTTCACCTGGCATTACTACTTTTCCATTAAATCTTTCTGTTGCCAATATTACATTTGTTGCTCTATTGGCATTGCTTGATGCAAAACTTGTGCTAAATGATGCTATTAAGTCTGGAAATGCTTCTGCTGTTATTGAATCAGTTGTTACTGCTGGATATAAGGTTTTTAATTTTATTTTTATATTCTGGCTTGTTTTCTTTTAACATTTCTTTTGCTTCATCTAAGCTTATTGCAAAAATCTAATCCTGTTTCTGATGATGTTATTTTTATATGGATTTTTTAGTGAATGTTGCGTCTACTGAGCTTTTATAAATGTCATTATGTATTTTTTTCTATATCTATTGGTTCTGCTTCTTTTTGTGTTGTTGGTATTTCAATTGAATCTGTAGAAAAAAATCATTTTGCCTTTTTCTTTCTCTACTATTAAATCTGCCAATTTGCTTACATCTGCAATTGCTCTGTTGTTCCTGCTGTAATTGTTAATGTGTTTCCATCTACATCATAAGTTGGTTGCTTTATTCCGTCTGCAAATTTTTCCATTTATTTCATCCATTAATTCTTGTAGTTTTTCTTGATTTATTATTCTTTGTAAGATTGAAATCCTTTTTATTTCTTTCTGTATTTAATATTGTAAAGTTGTTTGTAAATATATCTCCATCTCTTCCTAATTCATGTGCTTTTTCTACAACTTCTTCTACATTAAATTTTTAAATCTACTTGTTCTGGTAAAAAGCTATATGTTTCTTCATTATGTTTTAATACTATATCTGTTGTCATTCTTTTCAGATATTTTTTTGATTTATTTTTATTTATTGCATCAGTTTTTGATAAATTTGATACATCTTCTCCTAAAATTGATACGCCTTTTTATTATATTTGAATTTTTATAATTCAATATTGCAAATATTGTAGAAAATACAATTATAGTTGCTGCTAATACGGCTAATATTGTTATAGCTGCTAGTATTGCTGTGTTTCTTTTTTTATTATACATTTTTACTATTTTTCTCTGCTCTTTCAAAAACTTTTGCATCTTCTTCGTTAAGTTTTTTTCTATTTTCACCCTTTCTCTTCTGATTTTTCTTACTCATGCAAATTTCCTCTCTTTTTATCGTCATAATTATACAAAAAAATTAATTAATAAATCAAATCTTTATTTTTACTTTGTTATGGTATAACTTTATCAAATCGTACTAAAGAAAGGATGATATTATGGATAATTTATTATATGAAAATAAATCTGGTTGGATTAATGTTTCTGATGATGATAAAAGTAATATTTTTTAAGTTTGCTGATGAATATATGTATTTTTTTGAATCATTCAAAAACAGAAAGGAAATTGTTGATACTTCATTAAAAATAGCTCAAGAAAATGGTTTTGTTGATATTTCTTCAAAATCTGAACTTAAAGTCGGTGATAAAGTTTATTTTGTTAATAGATGTAAAAAAACTTATTTTTAGCTGTTATTGGTGAGGATTCTATGGAAAATGGTATCAATATTATTGGTGCACATGCTGATTCTCCTAGACTTGATTTAAAAACCCTAACCCTTTATATCAATCTGGCAATATGGCTTTCTTAAATACTCATTATTATGGTGGTATTAAAAAGTATCAATGGACTACTATCCCTCTTGCTATTCATGGTGTTATATTTACTAAATCTGGTGAGAAAAATTACAGTTAAAAATTGGTGAAGATGATTCTGATCCTGTTTTTTTGTAATTACAGATTTACTTCCTCATCTTGCAAAAGATCAAGCTTCTAAAAACTTTCTGAAGCTATTCCTGGGGAAAAACTTGATTTAGCTATTGGAAATATTCCTGCTGTTAAAGATAATGGTGAAGAAGAGAAAGATGCAGTAAAATTAAATATTTTAAGAATCTTAAATAAAAATATGGAATTACTGAAGAAGATTTCATTAGTAGTGAACTTGAAATTGTTCCTGCTTTTTAAATCTAAAAGTGCTGGTTTTGATGAATCTATGGTTGCTGGATATGGACAGGATGATAAAGTTTGTGTCTATACTTCTTTAAGAGCTATTTTTAAATGTTAGTAATCCTAAAAGGACTGCTGTTTGCCTATTTTCTGATAAAGAAGAGATTGGTAGTATGGGTAATACTGGTATGGAATCAAATGTTTTTGCTACTTTTGTTGCTGAACTTTTAAATAAACTTGGCATTAATCGTCCTAATCTTCTTGATAAAGTTTTCTGTAATTCAAAGATGCTTTCTGCTGATGTTGATGCAGGTGTTGACCCTCTTTATTCTGATGTTTCTGATATGGATAATGGTGGTTTTATGGGACATGGTATTAGCTTAAATAAATACACTGGCTCTGGCGGAAAAATACAATGCTTCTGATGCCAATGCTGAGTTTGTTTCTGAAATTAGAACTTTATTTAATTCAAATAATGTTAAATTTCAAATCACTGAACTTGGTAAAAGTTGATGTTGGTGGTGGCGGTACTATTGCTTATATTTTTAGCTAATCGTGGTGTTGATGTTATTGATTGTGGTGTTCCAGTTTTATCAATGCATTCTCCTTATGAATTAACTAGTAAATATGATATTTATACTGCTTATAGAGGATATTTAGCGTTTTTTTATAATTAAAAGTTATATTTTTTTCTATATTTTTTAAAAACAATCCACATTTTTTTAGAACATTTTGTGGATTGTTTTTATTTTTTATATAATTAATTTAGTTTTTGCCAATATAGCTCAGTCGATAGAGCAACGGATTCGTAACCCGTAGGTCGGCAGTTTGATTCTGCCTATTGGCTCCATTTAAAAGGCGATGCATTTGCATCGCTTTTTATTTTTGTATATTAAATGTCATTTCTTCATATTTTTGATAAGTCTATGCCTTTTTCAAGATATACATCTTCTGTGTTCATTACTCTAGTTTGCTCTTTTGAATATCCTAGCAGATTAGCAAGTTCATATATTTTATCAATATTACTACCTTCTATTTCAATATATGGTTCTAAGAGTGGCCATTCATCTATTTCTATATCCATGCCTTGATATGAATAACTATCTCTTTTTCTTTTCTGCAAGTTTCTTTCTATAATATCCCATTTCTTCTATTAATTTATTCGCCATTTCAAAAATTATCTGTTTTTATTTCTATTTCTTTTTACTTCATCTATATTATAATTTGCTTTTATTGCTATATATGTATTTGATAGTTATTTCAACTATTTCTCCGTCTTGCCTTAATCTAATCCATTTAAAAAAATCTATTGCCTGTATCTTCAATTATTTTTAATATTTTTTCTATCTTCTAGTTTTTGAAATATCTATATTTTTTTATATTCTCTTCAATATATTTGTCTATTTCTTCATATCCAAATAATTCTTTAAAATATTCTTTTTTCTTCTTGAGTAAATGTGGGCTTGATATAAAAAAATAATGTTTTATTAGTTTTTGTAAAGAATTTTTGAATTTGTAATCTTATAATCTCTAATGCTAATTTGTACATTAAGATTGGGCTATAACGATTATATGTATATTTTTTTGTATTCGACTTTGTTTAAACTCAGCTCCTATTTCTAATAATTTCTTTTTGATTTGTTCTTTATCGATGTTTAGTATCTTGATTTCTAATTCCTGATAATTCATAATTTATTTCCTCCGATATTAATATTAAGTTACAATTATCTTTTTATTTCTTAAATCAATTAAAGTAATTTTATTTATTCTTTTCTTTAAGAAATTTTACCATTCTTGAATATAATTAATTTGTTTTTCTATGTCATCAACTTTATTAAGTATTTCATATATACTTTTTCTTCTTTTGATTAAAAAAACAATGTATATTTTTATGAAATTCCAAGTTAATCGCTCTTTGCACCCATCTAATTCTTTCTTTTCTTTTTCCAAAATTGCATATGTATCTTTTTATTATTCGAAAATATCAAATAATGTGTAGGATATTCCAAAAAAATATGATTAAATCTGCAACATCAGCTCTTTTGCTTTAAGGTTGATTTATACACTCCTTCCATAATCCATTCTTCTTCATTAATTTTTTTCTTTGAATGATATTATCTCTTTCTTTTTTTATCCCTTGGAACCCACTCTTTTTTTATAATTTATATTATCTAGGTTTATAATTGGCAATTCGAATAATTTTTTAATTTGTTTGCCAATGTAGTCTTTTCCAGAACCTGGCCCTCCTAATATTAATATTTTACTAATCTTTTTCATATACATCTTCCAATAAGTTAGATTTTTTTATTGTATCTTTTTCATCAATTTCTTCTTTTTGTTTTTGCGTATTCTATTTCCAGCTCTTTCGCTTGCTCTGATGACTTCTTCAGGCATTCTTAATGAGTCTAAATATTTTTTTCTTTTTCACTTTTTCTTTATCAGGATTTTTTTCTGCTAATAATTTTGGTTCTGCTTTGGTTGGTAATACTTTGTGCATTGCATCTTTTTCCCATTTTAAACATGCCTGTCACAACTGACCCTAAATATTTTTCCTACTTGGATTATTGAATTTTTAAATCTTCCTGTTTTTCGATAAATTTATTTTTTTCTAAAAGTTCTTTGCTTGGGTGGTAATCTTCATTTTTCCCTTTTCTCTAGAAATAACTCTTCCATTTTTATCTATGTCTAAAACTAAATTTACTTTTTCTACTTGTTTATCATCTAAGTTGCATTGTCCTTCATATATTACTGCATTATCTCTGTATTTTCTTACTTTATATTGCTCTATTTGTTCTTCTGTCGGCTTAATCTTTTATAGCACTGAACTCATACTGGCTTATATCAACATTTTTGAGATAATACGTCGAAATTCAGTGCTCCTGCAAAGAAAAATGTTTTTCTTTCTTCCAAGTGATGAAAATTATATTGCTTGGCTTTATATGTCCACTTTTTAATATCTTATCACAATTTTTCTTCACTTGTTATGTGATATAATCCTTGATTTAAAAGCTTCTTTCTTAATTTCTTGTGATTTATCCAGTTTTGTATATATGGCTTTTTGTTGCAATGAAAAAAGCCCATACATTGCTATAAAACTTTCTAATAACATCTTTTGTTCTCCTATGCTCATATTATCTCATAATGGATTTTTATTTACAATAATTTGTTTTGTTAGTAATTATTGCATAAAAAGAGTTCCTAAGAACTCTTTTGTGGTGCTCAACAACTTAGATATTTTGCAACTTGCTGTCTCTATTGAAAAATTCCTATAAAAATAAATTTTTTTCTTTATTAAAAGCATTATTTAAACAAAATTCAATAAGATACTATAAAAAATCCCCTGCTTTCACAGGGGTAGGAAACAATTATGTTTCCATTAGTCCCAATTAAACCACCAAGAGACAAACAGCATTATCCAGGAACCTAAACAACATATAGCAGATATCAATCCCCACCAAAAATATAAAACATTTTTAGGGTAAATACTTATTCCGTCAGGAATCGTGACAGAAACCCCTGACTCATTATTGTCAGTTAATGCTTCTCTTAACCTCATAAGAACATTTGATTTTTCAAGAGAAGTTGCATTTACCGATAACTTGTCAAGTTCTGAATACGACTGAGTCATATTCTTGTACCAGTATCCTACATCATTTTTAGGCTGATGTAGAAATATAGACACAACACCTTCTGTCAAGTTGTTTTTCTCTGCATAAGAAATCGCTTTTGACAATTCTTCCTTTGCGAGTTCAACCGTATTAGCGTCGGCCGCTCGCTTGAGGTACTGAGTGCAATTCATATCAAACTGTACAGCTTTTACAATCCGCACAGTCGACCATGCACAAAATACCAGTGTTGCCACAATAACAAGCGCCTTAACAATTTTTGTTGCTTTTCCCATTTTGTTATCCTCCTCAATAAATTATTTTGGAACATATACAACATGATACATATATATTGTAACATAAATCTTAAAATTTGTCTATTATGTAATTTATTATAATGATTCAGAAGTTATATCGTTATATAACTCCTAACAAAAGCTGTTCATAAGAATAATACAATGAAAAAGTAAATTTAAAAAAACTTCTAGCGTTCATACGCATATGTTAAGACATACTTTTTCAACTAGATGCATTGAGTCTAGAATGAATGCTTTAGTATTATCAAAAATTTTTAGGTCATAAAAATATAGAAATAACCTTAAATGTATATACTTCTGTTTTCAATAAATTTACTATTGAAGAACTTAATAAAATAAATGATGTTTTTTTAAATAAATGTTTTGCCTATTATGGTATTACTATGGTACTTACAAAAATAAGTCTAAAAACCTTTTTAAAATTAAAGGCTTTAGACTCTTAATTATGGTGCGGATGAAGGACTCGAACCCCCACGCCGTTGGCACTGGTTTCCTAAGACCAGCGCGTATACCAATTCCGCCACATCCGCGTTTACGTCTTTTATTGTAATCTTTTTATTCAAAAGTCAATACATGTATTTTTAAAAAAATCCAGGAATATCCCGGATTTTTGATTAAAATGCATGTCTATTTTTCTTTGTTTTTAAATAATTTAAATATTTTTATATAATTTTTTTATACCATGGTACTTTGTCGATTAGTGCTAAATCCATTGGTTCTCGTTTTGACAATGTTTCATTTTGAAGTAAATTTTTTGTGTCTTATTTTTCTTCCTTTTGGGCAAACAATTCTTTTCTTTCTATGACATTTTGTTTATTTATTTCTTCTAATCCAATTAATATAGCTCTTTCTCTAATGTTTATGGCGTAATCTCTATATATTATTGATAGTAAATAACCAGTTTCTGGTTTTATTTGGTTTAGCCAATCATCTGAAGTAAAGTCAATATTTGATTTATAATACATGTCTGAATTTACTTTTTAAAAAAATTTGATAAATGTGATTGGAATATTATTTATTATTGAATAGTCTGTATGTTTTTAATACTTCAATTACTTCGCTACATGCTTGTCTATAAGCTAATTTCATATTAACCCTCTTTTTGTTTTTATTTTTATCTTTTTCTAGTTCTTCATTAACTATATCAATTGCCTCATAAAATCCTGGCTCATTTTTTTCTTTGGCCATATATTGCTTCTAAATCTTGTCTTGTTATTGTTTTTACTGGATTTAATGAGACTTTTTCTTCTTTTCCTCTTTTTCAGGCTTTTTAAATATTTCTGTTTTTCTGTTTCTTTTTATATATTCTGGAGAAATTAATGTCTTTTCTTGTCCTTTTTATTAATGTTTGTACAGCCATTACTACTTTTTTTCTGGAGTTTTGTGTCTTTTTTTCTTCTACTTTAATTTCTTTCTTTTCTACAGGTACTGACTTCACAACAATTATACCATCTTTGTCTGGTTTTATTTTTGCGTTTCAAAATGTGCTTTATATATTTGTTCTATTATATTAGTTGCATCTTGTTCTTCATCTATTATATTATTTTCCTGCTCTTCTATTGGCAATATATCTTCTGATTTTGTTTCTTCGATGCTTTTAGATTTTAATATATCAATATTATTATCTTTGTTTATTTCTATATCTTGCTCTTCTTTTTATTTCTGGTTTTTGAATTAAGTTCTTGTTCAATTTTTTTGCTTTTAGTGATTCTAAAATACTTGATGAACTTGGTTCTTTAGTTCTTGACTTACTGAATTTTTAATTTTCAGTATTTATATTTATTGTTTGATCAATATTAGAAATCATTTTTGATGATTTTGTTATTGCTTCTATTCTTAATTCATTTTCTCTTATTTTTTTCTTTTTAATTCTTCTCTATCATTTTGGAATTGAATTTATTTGTTCATCTATTTTTTTATCAATTGCTTCATCAATTACCTTTTTTTAGGTGGTTGTAAATGCCTTGAATTTATAATTTGTAATGTTTTTATTGATTTTTCAATATTGAATTATAGATTTTTATATTTTTAATGTCTATTCTTGTCTTGTCATCTGCTTCTTCTGTTTCAATTCCTTCATTATTAGATTCGTTAATTAACTTTATTAATATTTCTAGATTTTTGTATTCATCAATTATACTTTGTGGTGCGTTTTCGATATTTGGATATTTTTCTTCTATTAATTGCTTTCTTATTGTATATTGATTTACTGGTATTTTTATCAATCTTTTCTTGTTCTTTTTCTTATATATTCACTTTCATCTTTTCTGAAAACATCTGATGAATTCATCTCTTTAAAAATATCAAATTTTTTTAGATTATTTTTCATATTCTTCTATTAATGTGACATTTATTTCTATATCATTTGATGATTTTTACCTTTTCTGTTGTAAAATCAGACTCTGACACTTCTAATATATTTAATAATGTCTGTATTGTATATATCTCATCCTGTACACTTATTGGTGCTGATGTAATATCTGAATATTTTTGACATTAATAGTATTCTTCTAGTTTTTAATTTTTTTATTAAATGCATCCATCAATTCATTCATTTTTATCATTTGTATTTTGCATTAAATAAATTTCCTCCAATTTATGTATTCTTTATAAATTTACCATTATGGTATCTTATTGTCAAATCTATTTTTTTATAATATTTTTATTAAAAATAGTTGACTTTTTTTCACATAAGTGAGTATACTTATATTGTTAGTCAAATGGGTCAGTAGCTCAGTTGGACAGAGCAACGGCCTTCTAAGCCGTGGGTCGGGGAGTTCGAATCCCTCCTGGCTCACCATTTTAAACTAACTTCGAGGCGTAGCGCAGTTGGTAGCGCGCGTGGTTTTGGGACCATGAGGTCGCAGGTTCGATCCCTGTCGCCTCGACCATATATGCTGGGTTTGAATATAACCCAGCATTTTCATTACTAGATAAACATTAAAATAGCGTGGTTTAAACAATTTTTTAAGCTACGCTATTTTTCTATTCTATTCATTATATTAAATTTTTAAATATTTACCATATTTTTTTATATTTGAAATTATTATATGAAATAAACGTTCATAACTTTCAATTTGCAGTTATCTTTGTGTTTTACTCACTTTTTTTCCTTCTCTATATTTCTATTTTTATAAATCTATGAAATCTTACATATAATTATCAATTATTACTTTTCTTACTTCTTTCGAATTCTTTTCATTATTTTTCATCTTGAGAAACAATTATTCCTTCACCTTCAAATACATTTGTTTTCGATAATATTTTTCTAAAGCATATAAATTGTGATTAATATTTATAAAATCTTTTACATCTTTCTTTGATACCCATTTTCTTTCGTATGTTTTAACTTTTCATCTTCACTAACTTCAGTTTTGTCTAAATTATTTAATACACCATATACTATTTCAAGCTTTTGAAAATCTATTTGTTCCATTTTTCTCCTTTATATGCCGCAAAAATGATTTATTACTGGTATATTGCTTATATATTCTATTTTTACATTTTTTATATCCTGTTTCTTCTAAAATTTCTCTTTTTGCAGCTTGCTCTATACTTTCTCCGTTTTCTATTCCTCCCTGTACGAAACTTCTATATTTTCCATTTTGTATATCTTCACATAAAAATTTCTCATTCTCCCTATCTTCTATAATTGCAATCAAGCTGTGTCTTCTTACGGTATCTTTATCTTCTCTTATAGTGCTTTCTCCTTCACCTGTAAAATATGGAATTACCGCTAGTTTTTCTTGGTAAATCATATTTTTAATGATAACTCATAATCTTCCTTATCATGTAGAGGAATAATAAATTTATTCTTATTACCCTTTATTATTTTTATTTTTTTCATTAGTTACTGGGTTTATTGCATAGCGTTTTCTGCATAATCCCCTCTAGCATTAATGCTGTTGCTCCGTATATTAATTCCGGTTTTTATTTCTGCTATTGCTTTGCTTCCATCAGACATATGTACTTTAATTTTATACATAGTTTATATCCCCTTATATTGTTGCAATTTTAAAAATATGTTTTTTTGTCAAATATTATATTTTTCACTTTTAATTTGATTTTTGTTCCGAATTTGCATAAATTTCCCAATATGTGTCTTTTATAAGCTCTTCTTGATTAACTCTTAAAAACTTTATCATTTTTATTAATTTCTTCTTTTTCGCCTTTTAACTCTATAAATATGCCAAATGGTAATTCATCAATATAAAACTCTATATTCTTATATGACCAGGCAAGTCTATATTTTTTTCCATAATGTATTCTTTAGTAAATCCAATTTGTTTAATTATATAGCAAAAACTATCTATGTCATCTATCTGAAACATTCTATTATTAGATTCAAAGAATTTTTCTGTTGTTGTTATCTGCTTCCTTTAATGTTACAACATTTTCATGTCCAGTTTTTTACTCTTAAATACGTCTCTTTTTCTCTAATATCTTATCATTGGTATCAAATCTAATTGTTTTTTTCTTTCCAACCGCCTAAAAATATAGCTCCTTTCGACATTAAGAATTTTTTTCATTTTCTGAAAATTATTCACTTTTTATTTTAATTTGTATATCTTTTTTTCTAACATATCATTCACTTTCCTTCAAATTTTTCTAAATATAGCTTTTATAAACATATCTTCATCTTCACTTTTTAAACCTTTTTACGTTGTATATTTTATTCATTATTAACGCGTAATCCATCATATTTAGAATGCTTCTACTTTTCGGATAAATTCCTAAAATAATTGGAACTCCGCCCTGTTCTTGTATATATTTTTTGCAATTTGTAGAGTTTTACCAGAAAATGCACTGTCAATCAATAATACTTTTTATTTTTTTAATTCTAGTTGATTTATTACATGATTTCCTCTATTAATATTATCCGCATGAATCTCCATAAACATAATTTTTCTCAATATTGTCATGGTTTACGAATACATCTATATATTTATAACAACCATTTGGAATTAATAAAAATCTTGTCATACTTTATGTTTGATAATTCTTTTTGTATCTATTTTAAAAATATTCTTTTTGTATTTTAATATCATAATCTATTGATTTGTTAATTTTATCCAACCATTCGTAATATTCTTTTATCTCTTGTGTCTGTTCATCATTTATTAGTGGTAATTCATAATTCGAGTTGTTTTTATCATACTTTTTACTTGATTAATATAGTACTGATATTGTTCATCTTTTATGAATTCTTTTTACTAAATCAATTTTTTTAATGTATTAATCCTATTATCAATTCCTTTAATTCTCACAGAATTTTTCTAATATTGGTCCATCGGAAATATGATAATGAAAATCTTTATAATAAATATTTTTATTTATTATATTTTTTTAATAAAAATTATCTAATTTATTATTTTCTTTAAGTTTCTTAATAAATAAAAAAATACGCCAAATTAAAACGTGCATTATTATATTGCATAATTTTTTTCACAATCGCATATATCACATATTGTTATAGTTGGTGGAGAAACACTATCTATCTTATTATATTTCCAACCTTTATTTTTAAATAATATATTTCTTCAGAATTTCTAGTGTGATATACAATACCTGATCTAGCATAATATACATATTCCAAATTATCATTAAATATTTCTACAATTTTTTTCTTCATATAATTCATTTACAATACTTGACCTACTACTTTTTAGAGCAATATATTGGCTTAAATCCATATTTTATATATATCTCTACTAACCTTTCTGTAAAATATCTTACCTCTTCAAAAGAAGGAGCTTTTTTTATTATAATATTCCGTGCCTTTCTTTGGCTGAAAAAAATACTATAGTCAGCTACTATACCTGCTTTAGCAAGTTCTTCTATTTCTTTTAATAATTCATCGATATTTTTGTAATCCTAACACAAAATTGGACCTTACATTCCCAGGTCCCATAATTTCAACTGCCTCTTTTAGCTTTTTCAACAAACTCATTGTATTTTTGTTTTACCAGGACATGTATACTCAAATAATTCTTTATTTGCAATCTCAAGATTATATTGGACTTGTTTGATTCCTAACTTTTTATTTTCTTTAATCTCTCTAAACTATCGTGAGGTGCTATATTTAAATATATATCAAAAATCATTAAAATCAATATAATTTACCATATCCGATATAGTCTCTTCAGCAATATTCCATACATTTTCACTATTTATTAAATTTCCAGCCATTAATAATAAATGTTTTATGCTCAAATTTGATATTTTTCTAATATTTGTTTTATCCCATATCTTATTCCATCAAAAAAACTTTACTTTATTTTTATCCCACCATTCTTTAACATCTTTTATACTTTTTTTACATCATTAACATTTGGTCTGAAGCTATAATCTTGTTTCTCTTTAGGGTGTAAATCGCAAAATTTGCAAGGTTTTTCCACAATTCCAATTGTAGCATCCATCAAAGAACAATCTCGTTATTCTATCAACTCCAACTATATCAATGAATTCCTTGATTTTTTTGCTATATGGTGTCCATCACGAAATTGTGTTTCCAATTCCAGAACATTATACTTTTTGATCATTTCTGCTGAAATTTCTTTTATCTCTATTCCATTTTTTAATTATTATTAATCTATCTTCTTTCATCTTAATACAAATAATGGATGATGGGTTATATCTCAATTTAACAATACTCGTTCTTCCATCACAATGTAGTAATATTTCAGACGGAATAACATTTTCATCTTTTTGATATATCATAAACCTCATCATCCATTATCTTTGGATTCTTTATTATCTTTTTTTGTTTTTATATTTTTCTATTTGTTCATATTTAGTGAATAAATCATATGGCTCAAAATTAACACCATATTGTAAAAATATCTGATTTGATTTCAATAATTCGATTCATATAGAGCCTCCACAAAAATATTGTTTACATTATAGTATTCTCGCTATTAAAAATCAACTATTTATTTATATCTATTGTAAATCTATAATTAATTAAATTTTTCTATTCTTTCATTTTTAAAATAAATTTTTATTGTTTATGGCTTCTTCTAACACTTTCTTTAGTAAAATTTTATCTCCATACCATTGAATTAAATTAACGAAATCTTCTAATGAACACCATTTATAGTCTATACTTTCTTCATTCAAAATAATACCAGTATCATTAACCCTAGAAATAAAAACATATTCTATACAATCATTTCCTAAGGATTTATATTTAAGTATCCAATTTAAATATGTAGATTCTAATACATCTAAGTTGGTTTCTTCTTTTTATTTCTCTTTTTACAGTTTCTTTTAAAGATGAATCTTCATTTTCACATCCTCCAGTAACAACATACCAAAAAGATTTTTTTAAATTGTGGATCTTTATCGCTTCCTAATAGCGATAAAAATTCATTTTATCATTTATAATAAATGATAATATTTTTATTCATAGCAATTCCTCACTTTCAATTATGTATAATTCAATTTTTATCTCTAATTTTGTAGGTTTGTCAAACATATGTCACACTTTCTTGATACAACTAATGTTGAGATACCTATTATGCTATTATTGAACTTTCATTTCTTATATATTCTTCATATTTATCATTTGGACTAAGCCTTTTTAGTGGCCTCATCAGAAAAATTATTATATTCTTTTATATAATATTTAGCTCGATTTACTAAATCTTCAAATTTATTAATAAAATATTCATCTTTTTGTTCAACGTTCTTTATAAATTTTCCATTATCTTCAAAAATATCTTTTCATCTCATTAAATTTTTTTCTTTTGTTAACTTAATCTTTATTTCTATCTCAATATCGCTACTCATTATATAATCCTCCTTATAAATTTATATTTATTTCTAATGGCAAATGATCAGAGCCATAGATATCATTTAAAAATTTTAATATATTTAATTTTACTTTTCAAACTTTTACTTACAAAAAGTAATCTATTCGCCAGCCAAGATTTCTATTTCTTGCATTAAAAAGAATATGGAAACCAAGTATATAGTCCTTCTCCATTATTAAAATCCCTAAATGCATCAATAATATTCGACTCTAATAATTTTGTTATGATATTTCTTTCTGCATCTGTAAACATTATATTTTTTTATGATTTTTGATTTGGTCTTTGCTAAATCAATATCATTATGAGCTATGTTAAAATCTGTTGCAATTATAATATCTTTTTTCATTTTTTTATCAAATTTTTGTAATATGTTACAACAATCTAATTTGTATTCTAAATTTTCTTTTTCTCGTCCTCCATGAACCATATATACATTGTATAATACGAAGTCTTCGAAAATAAGTTTTTAGAAATCTTCCATCTAAGTCAAATCTTTTATTATTTATTTTCTGTTCGAAACTTTTCTTCTTTTAGTTTTTGAAAGAATAGCAACCCTCATTATGTCCTTTTTCTGGAGCATTGATTAAAAAAAGTTTTTATATGATTTTTGGAATTGTTAGTTTAATACTTTCTATATCTGAATTCTTTACTTCTTGTAAACATATAATATCATAATCCGAGTTCAATATTTTTTTCAAATCTCCTTTTTCATAAGCAGACTTATATCCGTTTACATTCCACGTTACAGTTTCATTGTTACATCTCCTATAATTTTTTTATATTTTTGAATTTTATTGTTTCTTAATTCTTTATTTATTTTGTATCCTTAATTAATTTAAGAACTTTCATCCCTTATTTTGTAATCTCTTCTGATTTTTCACCTTCTACAGATAATATTATTTTTTCATTTTTTTGTTTGATTATCTTAATTATTATCTGATTGTTTTATTAATTCTTAATTGTTCTTAATGCATTTTTACTTTCTTTTTATATATATCTTATCACAACATTATTTTTATTTAATTTGCTCTCAGTATATTTATTATTTTTATCCTAAAACTTTTTTATTAATTCCTGATTATTATATAGTGTTATCGCTTGTGGAATTAATTTAATTTTTGAAAATTTTTTTGTCTGTGATTTCATCGCCGTCTATGTTGCATACTTGTTTCTTCTTTTTAATTTAATTGTTATTTCTGTTGTTTGAAATTTATGTATGCTTTTTTGATTGTTCATGTGTACCTTTTTTATTTTTTTAAAACTAGGCCTAACAATTCATACTTTTTAAATCTTTTGCATAGTAAACATCTAATAATCCGTCATTATATTTGCTATTTGGTGCGATTTGGAATCCTCCGCCATAATACATTCCATTTGCTATAACTATTGTTGTAAACTTTCCTTTTTGCTGTTGTTCTTTGCTTGTAATTCTGCTTCTTTGTTTTTATATTTTAAAAATGTATATATTAGACTGGCATTATATCGTTGTTTTTATTGGTATTAATTTATTTTTTATTATTTTTGTATTGTTTCCTACATCGGCGTCAATTCCGAAACAGGCTATATTAATGAAGTATTTGTCATTGATTTGGGCAACATCTACTTTTTCGTATAATTTTTGTATTTTTGTTTTAAAATTGATTTGTAAAAATCATTTCCTGTTCCGACTGGTATTACGCCTAAATAATTTTGACTGCTCATAATATTATTTAAAATTCTATTTCATTGTTCCATCTCCTCCGTACTGCGATGATTATATTTTTGCTATTTAAATATTTTTAAAGCGTCTTTCATTGGATTGTCTTTTGATATTGTTTCGATTACATAGTCTATTTGTAGCTCTTGGCAAACTTCTTTTATCTTTTTCTGATATTGTGTCTAATCTTTTATTTAATGAAAAATTTATTTACTATAAAAACATGTCTCATTGTTTTACTCCATTTATGTTCTTTTTATTAATTCTTCTAATTTTTTTCATTAAGTAGTTATTGTTTTTGGAATCTTTTTTTATTTATTATATGAATCCATGTAAACTTCCCCTTAAGTTTTTATTAGGCTTGACCTTCCCATTCTTTATAAAAATTCATCTAAAAAAATTTTTCCATATATTTGGTTCTTTCAATAGCTATTTCTTTTAGCTGTCTCTGTATTTATTGTGTCTTTGATTTTTTTAATAATTTTTTTCATAAAAAAATGATTAATTGAATGTCTTTCTTTATTTCTATATTCTTCATAATTTTGTATTTCAATTATTCCCATATCTGGATTATATATTGTATTACCCTTCTTTCCACCAAATGCAAAACATCTTGCGATACCAATTGCCCCGATGCTGTCTATTCTATCGGCGTCTTGAACAATTTTTTCCTTCTTCTGAAATATCTGCTGTATTAAATCCACCTTTATATCCTAAGTTGTTAATTGAATTTAATATGTTTTTCTAACTCGTCTTGTTCAATGTCATTGTAAATATTTAATTTTTTCATTAATCCTATTAAATTTTTCTACCACATTACCTTCTGAAAAATTTTTTTCGTCAAATACATCATGGAATAATGCAATCATTTTTGATTACAAATTCATTTTTGATGCTCTGTTTCATTAATTTTTTTATTGCTAAGTCATGAACTCTTTTGATATGCCACCAATCATGTCCTGTACTTTTCTTTGATAAAATTGTCTTTAATATAATTTTTCTGATATTTTTTTAAAATTTCGCCTTTATTCATTGTTGTACTCCTTTTTGCGCTATTATACTATAAAAATGCCAATGTTTGTCTTCTCCTAATGCTGTTGGTTTATCATTTTCTATTTCTTCAAATACTATGATCTTAAATTTATTAAATAATCTTTTAACATCTTCTTTGTCAAAAACTCATGTCTCTATATTCTTTATTCCATGAATCATTGATTCCAAATATTGTTCCTACAAAATATCCATTTAAATTAATTGATTCTACAATTTTTCTGCCACATTGATTTGAAATATTCTTTTTTTACAAAATGATAAACTAAAATTAGCTATTATCAAGTCGATATTTGGAATTTTTTTAAATCTTCTAGTTTTTGTTTTTTTAAATTGAAAATATTTTTGCTTATCTTGTGATAGTCTTGCTCTTATTATATCTTCAACATTTTTCTTTATCTATCCCAAGTACTTTAAAATCATTATTTATTAAATATCTTGTATCGTTTCCTGACCACATCCTAAATCTATTGCATTAGTAGACTTTAAATTTAGACTATCAATCAAAAAAACTTCACATTGTTTCTTGGATATTCCTTTTTGTCTTATCATAATATTGTTTCCAATTCTGCATTTATATACCTCTTATATCGTCTATTTAATTCATTTTAGCACATTCAATGATTTTTGTCTTTTTATTTGTATTTATTGTATACTTTTTTAGTTTTATGCTATAATTATTATGTAACCAATTGTTGAAGCTAAGTATGATTTAAGTGATTACTTGCTTTTTTTATTTGATGTTAGGAGGACATCATGAATAACAACTTAATTATGCTCATCATGGGCAGCAAGTACCCTGTCGCAGGTAAGAGTACTAGAGGATTGCGCTTTGGTATTGGAGACGCTAATCCTTCTACTTTCTTAGAGAGAATGATGAATAATCATCTTTCTAGTATTGTTGAGTTTTTTAAGACCACATCTCCTTTTAAAGACGATTTGGCTTATAGTAAAATATGTAAATTGAATAGCATAGGCTTCATTGCATATTATCTAACTGATATGGGAATGTATTATTCCTCAATATCGCACGTTATAACTCTACATCTCGTGATTATGTGGTCTATTTACCACATCAATTAGATAAAGATCAGAAAGATTATATTGTGAGTATAGTATCCGAAAATTTCTCTTCAAAGTATACTATTCTGCATAATTTAAAACTTGATGGGAATAGCATCCCTGTTGAGGGATACAAAATCGGATATTTCAGCCGATGAGTTTTTTTAAGTATGATATGAACAAAAGACCAGCGATTGCTGGTCTTTTTGCTTTTTATAAATTATTGATTGATATATTCATCTTTTTACTTTTCTTGATATTGTGTATCCCATTGCTCCTAATAAAGCTGTTAATGTGATTCCAACACCCTGTCATTTGTAATACTTTGTTTATATCTAATCCTGTCTTTTGGTACTAATACTAGAGTGGCTTGTTGTTTCTTTCCTTTTTTTCTTCTTCGGTGTCTGTTTCTTCGAAGCCTGCATTGTTCTTTGTTTTTTTCTATTCCGACCTTATTTACTAATGTTCCAAAAATTGTCTTTTGAATTTGTCCACTTTAATGTGATACTTAATTCTTTGCTTTCTCCTGGATTTAGCTCTATTTCTTTACTTACAATTTTTTCCGTTTTCGATTCTCCAATCTGGATTTTCTGATGGGTTCATTGTAGTATTTTGGAATATTTTCTTGTACAATCGTTGTTCCTTTGATTTCTCCAGTATTTTTTTACATTGATTGAATATCTTACTTTTACTTCACTATTTAATATCTTCTTTACTGGAATATCTAATTTTGTGAATTTTTCCATTTCTGAATGTTCTCTTCTCTCCATCAATTGTTGCTTCTTTTTAGCTCTTTATCGATTTCGATATTGAAAACTTTCTTTTCATAATAATGTGTGATCTTTTTGGTCTTCTTCTGTTATTACTGGTTTAACATTTTCAGATTTTTTTCTGTTGATACCAAATTATAATACTCAATGTCTTTTTGCTTCAGCATTATATGGTTCATTGATATTTCCTTTTATTACTTCGTCATTTTGTAATTTCATTCCTGTTGATTTCTCTACATAACTTACTACTACTTTTTCCGAATTTCTTCTTGTATAAATATGTTACTACTTTTTCTTCTTGAGATATCTTTCCATTTTCATTTCCTTCACCTCTACGAATTCGTAAGCGTCTTGATCTATATCGTTTGGAATTGTTGTTTGATATGCATCGCCCTACGTGGCCTGTGATGACTTTTATCTTCCTTCAATTTCATACTTCTATTTGATTTTAACACATATTTTATCTGTTACTTTTGAACCTATTTCTGCTGGTATTTCTTTTGTATTATTTTTCTGTTATCTTCTTATTTGTTTCTTTTTAAGTTTATTTCAGCTCTAACTTTGTTTGTTACTTTTAGATTATCTTCTGAAATCTTTTAAATCTTTATAGACTAATTTGATTTCTTTCTTGATTTCTACTTCTTTATCTCCATTACTATGTGTGTCTATGTTGTTTTAGATTTTTCAATCCATGTAATTGTTTTTGCTTTTCATCATCATAACTTCCATCTGTTATGTTTTGATTTACTTAAATCCAATTTGAATGGTAATTCATCAACTATTTTTACTACTGCATCTCCATATATTCCTTTATCTTACCTTTGTAAGTTATTGTATATGGTACTATTTCGTCTGCTTTTTGTTATCTTTGCTAATGTTGATTCTTTTTCTACTTTTGAATCTTCTATTTTACCTTCTGTTATTGGCTTTTATTGTATTTGTTATTGTGTTTCCATTTACAACTGATGTGTAATACCTTAATTCACCTGGATGTACTTCTGTTTCTATATCTGTATATACATTTTCTGCTCCTGTTGTTGGATTATATTTTTGGTAAGTTCTTAAATTCTACTTCCCAATTTGCATCTGTTGTTCTATTACCTTTGACTTCTTTGTCTGCAACTACTTCATTATTATTTCTTACCTCTATCTTAATTGATTCTGGTCTCTTATTTTTTTGCATTATTTCCGTCTACCCACTTTTTATTGGCTTTTTAAGCTAATAGTTGTTCCTGGTACTGCGTATGTATTTACTACTTTAAATCCTTCTGTGATGTTTCCTGATGTTGTTGTTGTATAGAATTCTAAGTCGTTTTGGATTGTTTTGGTTCTTCTGTTATTGTGTAATTTATTGGATCTGCATTTTTATTGTATTTTGGTACATTTTCAAATATCTTCTTCCAACTTTCTTCTGTTATTAATCCTGTTACTGGGCTTTCTTTTACTATTTTTCCTTCTTCATCTTTTTTACTTGTATCTTAACACTTGTTGGTCTCTTATTGTTTTGGTTTGAATTATCCTTCCACTCTACTGTTATCTTTGGTGTTACTTCTTCATTTGGTACTTCAAATTTGTTTGTTATCGTGAATCCGCTCTTGTAATTTCCACTATCTGTTGCTCTGTAGAACTTAAAGTCATTTTGATTTACTTCTACTTCTTGTACATTGTACACTTCTTCGTTTCCTAAAGCATCATATTTATCTAATTCGAAGTTATGGCTCCATCCATCTGCTGTATTTTTGTTTCCGCTTTGTACTTTTGCTTGCAACTATTTGGTTATTTCTATTTAATACTTCATATTTGATTGAAGCTGGTCTCTTGTTTGCTACGTTATTGTTATCATCCCATGTTTTTACTTACTTTTCACTGTAATTTTGTCTTTTGGTAGTCTGTGAATTTGTTTACTACTGCAAAATCCGTTTGTTTGTTCTCCACTTATTTTCTTTGTATAGAATTTTAAGTCGTTTGCATTTACTTCTTGTTCTTCTACTGAATAAACAATTTCGTTTGCGTTATTATCATATTTCTTCACATTCGTGAATTCATATGACCAATTTGCATCTGTTGTTCTGTTTCCACTTACTACTTGTTCTACGTCTGTTGCTCCACCTTTTTAAGATATACTTAATTGATTGTGGTCTCTTGTTTGCCGCATTGTTGTTGTCTTCCCAAGTTTTATTTACATTTATTTCAATCTTTTCGTCCGGTACTTTGAATTTGTTTGTTATTACATATTCGCTGTCCTTGTCTCCTGTTATCTTCTTTTCATAGAATTTTAAATCTTCTGTTTGTTCTTCGATTTCTTCTACTGTGTAATTGATAACATCTCCATATCCATTGTATTTTGCTACATTTTCAAATGTGTATGTCCATTCGTTTCCTGAGCCTGTAACTCTTTCTTCTCTTACTATTGCTGCATTATTCTTTAATTGTACTTTGATTGCTGTTGGTCTCTTGTTTGCTCTATTATTGTTGTCTTCCCATACTTTTTTAACTTTTACTGTTATCTTTTCGTCCGGTACTTCGAATTTGTTTGTTACTTTATATCCTTTGTCAATGTCCCCTGTTACTGTTATTTTATAGAATTTGAAATCGTCTGGGCTATTTGGTTTCTCTTCTACGTATATAGGGATTGGATCTCCGTTTTTGTCGTATTTTTGGTACATTTTCAAATACTTTGTTCCATTCTTCATCTGTTGGATTTCCTGTAACATTTCCTTCTTTTTACAACTTTTTTCTTCTTTATCTTTTACAATTATTTTTTTACATTGCTTGGTCTCTTGTTTCCATTATTGTTATTGTCCTCCCACGTGATTGTCACTCTTGGTGTTACTTTATCATTTGGTACTACAAAATTTATTGGTTACATTGATTCCTGCTTTGTAATCTCCACTGATTGTTGGTTCATAGAATTTTAAATCTCCTGAATTTACTTCTTCTTCTCTTACGAGTGTAACTTATTTCGTTTCGGTGTTTGCTTCATATTTTACTAAATTGCTAAATTCGTATGACCAATTTGTATTTGTATTGCTTTCTCCTGCTACGATTTGTTCTCATTGTTGAACCATTTCCTGATAATACATATTTGATTGAAGCTGGACGCTTATTATTTGCGTTTGAATTATCATTCCATGTTTTGCTTACGTTTTACATTGATTCTTTCGTCCGGTACTTTGAATGTATTTACTACATCAAATCCTGCTTTGTAATCTCCGTTTACTTGTTTTTGTATAGAATTTTAATTCGCCTTCATTTGCTTCTTGTTCTTCCAATGTGTATTTGATTTCATCGTTATGCTCGTCATATTTTGCTAGACCTGTGAATATGTAATTCCAATCTGCATCTGTTGTTTCATTTCCTGCTACAACTTTTTTCTGATGCTACTTGCTTTCTTTATTCTTTAATACATATTTGATTGAAACTGGTCTCTTTCTATTTGCATTATTTGAATCATTCCATGTCTTGTTTACATTTACATTTTATCTTATCTGTTGATTGTGTAAATGTATTTGTGATTGTGTTTCCTACTATTGATTTTTGTATAGAATCGTAAATCTCCTGGATTTACTTCTTTTTCATCCAATGTATATGTTATTGTGTTTCCTTGAATTATATTTTGGTAAGTCTGTGAATGTGTATTTCCATTCATTTCCTGTGCCTGTTAATTCTTGTGTTCTTACAACATTTGCTCCATCACTTAATTCAATCTTAATGCTTGATGGTCTCTTATTACTTACGTTTGAACTGTCTTCCCATTTCTTTGTTATTTCTACTTTTACTTTTATCATCTGGAATTCTAAATGTATTTGTTACATTGAATCCTAATTGATAATCTCCATTAACTTGTTTTTTTCATAGAATTTTAAGTCTCCTGGGTTTACTTCTTGTTCTTCTACTGTATGTGATTTCGTTTCCTTGTGCGTTGTATTTTGGTAAGTTTGCAAATGTGTATGACCAATTATCATTTGTTGTTGTGTTTCCACTTATAACTTGTTCTTTATCACTTTCGCCACCTTTTAAGATGTACTTGATTGATGCTGGTCTCTTTCCATTTACATTTGAATTATCTTTCCCATGTTTTTTTGTAATTTGTACTTCTACTTTATCTTCTGAAACTTTGAATTTGTTCTTTACATTGAATCCTGCATTCATTGATCCAGTAATTTCTTTTTCATAGAATTTTTAATTCATTTGCATTTACTTCTTGCTCTTCTAATGTGTATGTGATTTCATCACCTGTTGCACTATATTTTGGCAAGTTTGTAAATTTATATGACCAATCTGCATTGCTGCTTGTGTTTCCACTCACAACTTGCTCTATTGGTGTTGCTCCACCTTTTAATACATATTTAATGCTTGTTGGCCTTTTTGTGTTTGCATTTGAATCGTCTTCCCAAACTTTGTTTACTTGTACTTCAACTTTTTTCATCTGGTACTTCAAATGTATTTGCTACTTTGAATCCGGCTTTGTAATCTCCACTTATTGCTTTCTTTGTAGAACTTAAAGTCGTTTGTACTTACTTCTTGTTCTTCCAATGTGTATGTGATTTCATCGCCTGAATCATTGTATTTTGCTAAATTTGTGAATGTGTGGCTCAATCTGCATCTGTTGTATTGTTTCCACTTACAACTTCTTCAATCGGTGTTGCTCCACCTTTTAATACATATTTAATACTTGCTGGTCTTTTTGCCTGCTACATTTGAATTATCATTCCATTCTTTTGTAACTGCAATTGTAAGCTTATCTTCTGGTACTTTTAAATGTGTTGATTACATTGAAACCACTTTCTTTTGTTTCCAGTGATTACTTTTGTATATAAATGTGCATTTTCTGTTATTTCTTCTTCAACATCATGTATGGTATTCTTGTCCATTTGAATCATATTTTGCTAAGTTTTTCAAATGTATATGACCAATTTTTCATCTGTTGTATTGTTTCCACTTACAACTTTTTCAATTGGTGTTGCTCCACCTTTTAAGATGTATTTGATTGAACTTGGTCTCTGCCTTTGGCATTGCTGCTGTCAATCCATGTTTTGGTTGCTTTTACATTTACTTTGTCTTCTGGTACTTTAAATGTATTTGTTACATTAAAGCCATTTACTTCTTTTGAATAGAATTTCAAATCTTCTGGATTTACTTCTTGTTCTTCTACTTGTATATGTAATTTCGTTTCCTTGAGAGTTGTATTTTTGGAAGATTTGTAAATGTATAATTCCAATTTTTCATCTGTTGATATATTTCCGATTACTTCTTGTTCTTTTTGTTAAACCATTTTCCTTTTAATACATACTTAATTGATGTTGGTCTTCTGTGGTTTGCATTGTTACTATCTACCCAATGCTTTGTTACTGCTACTTCAATTTTTATCTTCTGGTACTTTGAATTTATTCTTTATTGTTATTGCTGTTTTTATATTCTCCAGAAATTTCATTTGTATAGAATTTTAATCCATCTGTTGCTGCTTCTTGCTCTGCAACCTGTGATAAGCAATTTCATTTCCTTGTGCATTATATTTTGGTAAGTCTGTAAATTTGTATGACCAATCTGCATTACTTGTTGTATTTCCTGTTCATCGTTTGCTCTTTTGTTAAGCCATTTCCTGACAATACATATTTGATGCTTGTTGGTCTCTTTAGCGTTGGCATTTGAATTATCATCCCAAACTTTGTTTACTTGTACTTCGATTTTGTCATTTGGTACTGTAGAATGTGTTTGTTACATTCAAACCAACTACTTGTTTTTGTATAGAATTTGAAATCTCCTGCATTTACTTCTTGTTCATCAATTGTGTAAACAATTTCATTTCCTTATGAATTGTATTTTGGAAGATTTGTAAATGTATAATTCCAATCTGCATCACTATTTGTATTTCCTGTTACGACTTGCTCTTTTTGTTAAACCGTTTCCTGATAATACATATTTAATGTTTACTGGTCTCTTGCCATTTGCATTGTTGTCATCTACCCAATGTTTATTTACTGAAATGTCTCATCGTTTCTAATGGTACTTTAAATGTATTTACCATATTAAATCCATTTTTATAATTACCATTTGCTTTGTTTTACATAGAATTTTTAAATCATTTTTGATTTGCTTCTTGTTCTTCTATTGTATATATTATTTCATTTCCTTGTGCGTTGTATTTTGGAAGATTTTTAAATGTGTAATTCCAATCTGTATCACTAGTTGTGTTGCCTGTTACTACTTGTTCTGTAGTATTTCCCTCTCCTGTTAATACATATTTGATACTTGCTGGTCTCTTTCCATTTATATTATTATTATCTTCCCAATGCTTACTTACGTTTACTGAAATTCGTTCATCTGGCACATGGAATGTATTTACAATATTTAATCCAGTTATTGATTTATTATAGAATTTCAAATCACCTGGTGTCACTTCTTGTTCATCTATTGTATAAGCAATTTCGTTTCCTTGTGAATCATATTTTTGCTAAGTCTGTAAATTTATAATTCCAATTTTCATCTGTTGTAGTATCTCCAGTTACAATTTCTTCTTTTGTTTTATTATTTCCTGATACCACATATTTGATTGATATTGGTCTTTTTCCATTTATATTTGAATTATCTTCCCAATGCTTTGTTACTTCTAATTCTATCTTATCTTCTGGTACTTTTAAATGTATTTTTATTGTAATTTCTGTTTTATATTCTCCAGAAATTTCGTTTTGAATAGAATTTTTAATCCATCTGTTGTTGCTTCTTGTTCTGCAACTCGTATACAATTTCATTTCCTTGTGCATCGTATTTTTGGTAAGTCTGTAAATTTGTATGACCAATTATCATTTGTACTTGTATTACCACTTACTGCTTTGATCTTTTGTTAAACTAGTTTCCTGTTAATACATATTTGATAGATGCTGGTCTTTTGCCATTTGCATTTGAATTATCTTCCCAAACTTTGTTTACTTGTACTTCGATTTTTCATCTGGTACTCGTAAATGTGTTTGTTACATTTAACCCTGTTACTTGTTTTGTATAAAATTTCAAATCATTTTGATTTACTTCTTGTTCGTCAATTGTATAAGTAATTTCATTTCCTTGACTATTATATTTTGGCAAGTTTGTGAATTTGTATGACCAATTTTCATTTGTTGTCGTACTTCCTGTTACTATTTGTTCTTTTGTTGATCATTTCCAGTTAATACATATTTGATACTTGCTGGCCTCTTGCCATTTTACATTTGAATTATCTTCCCATGTTTTGTTTACTTGTACTTCTGTTTTTTCATCTGGTACTCGTAAATGTGTTTGTTATACTATACTTGTTTATTGATTTTTATAGAATTTTTAAATCATTTTGATTCACTTCTTGTTCATCTATTGTATAAGCAATTTCATTTCCTTGACTATTGTATTTTTGGCAAATCTGTAAATGTATAATTCCAATTTTTCATCATTAGTTGTACTACCTGTTACTACTTTTTCTATTGGAGTAGATCCACCTTTTAGTATATATTTAATACTTGCTGGTCTCTTTCCATTTATATTTGAATTATCTTCCCAATGTTTTTGTTGCTGTAACACTTATTGTATCTAATGGAACAGCAAATGTATTTTTCATATTCTAATAATTCTGCTGTTACTGGTTCATTATCTTGTATGAATTTAACGCTTATATTGCCAGGGTTTGTATAAAATCTTAAATCTCCTGAATTTACTTCTTGTTCTTCTAACGTGTATGTTATTGGATTTTGACCGTTGTGTATCTATGAATATTACTAAATGAAAGGTTCCAACTTTCTGCATGTGAATCACCTGTAGCAGTTTCTTCATAATTACTTCCATCTGATCCGTGTAATACGAATTTTACAGATGTAGGTCTCTTGCCATTTACATTATTATGATCATTCCATTTTTTTGGTTATTCCTATATTAGTGATGAACATGTCAAAATTGCAATTATTTATTATTTCATATTCTTTAGTATTTTCTGTTGTTCCTAATGAGTTTATTTGATTACTATAATTTTCCTATATTGTTCATACTTTCTAATAACTGATAATCTATTTCATTTCCTTGTGCATTATATTTTGGTAAGTCTGTAAATTTGTATGACCAATCTTCATCTGTGCTTGTATTTCCTGTTACAACTTGTTCTTTTGTTAAACTGCTTTCCTGTTAATACATATTTAATACTTTTTGGTCTTAATAATGTTATATTTCCATTATCATTCCAAAGTTTTGTTACATTAATATTAATTTTATCATCCAGTATCTGTGAATGTATTTGTTATACTATATTTATTTATTGATTTTTGTATAGAATCTTAAATCTAATTCATTTACTTCTTGCTCATCAATCAGTATAAGTAATTTCATTTCCTTGACTATTATATTTAGGTAAATCTGTAAATGTATAATTCCAATTATCATCTGTTGTAGCACTTCCTGTTACAATTTGCTCTTTTGAAATTCCATTACCTGTTAATATATATTTTATACTTTGTGGTCTTTTTATGGTTTACATTATTACTGTCTTCCCAATGTTTTGTTACTGCAATAGAAACTTTTTCATCTGGTACTCGTGAATGTATTTGTTATTGATCCTTCTATTATATTCGTGTAGTCATTTCCTCTTGATAGACTTTCATAGGTAGTTGCTTCACCATTATTTGTATAGAATTTTAAATCACCTTTATTAACTTCTTCTTCTGTTGCTGTATAATCAATTTTTGTGCCTGAAGTGGTATATTGTGGTAATCCTGGCCACGCTGCTATCCAATAGTCTTCATTTGGATCACCATTTAGTACTTCTTCATATTTACTACCATCACTACCTTTTTAATATGATTTTTATTGATGTTGGTCTCTTTCCATTGATATTTTTTTATTATCTTTCCATAATTTACTTACACTTACATTTACATGAATAAGTGATTTTGACAATTCATTTCTTATGTTAATTGTTTTTAATATTTTTCATCTACACCTGCATCATTAATATTAGGATAATAAAGATCAGAATCTATTTTTTTCTTCAAATTTATAATCTATTTCATTTTCCGTGTTCATCATATTTTTGGAAGATTTTTCAAATCTATATGACCATCCCTCATCTGTACCATTATCTCCAGATATCTCTTTTTCTATAGGTTTATTTCCACCTTTTAATATGTATTTAATATTAGTAGGTCTTCTTCTTTCCTATTTCCATCATCATCCCATTGCTTTATTTACTTGTACAGAGACTTTTTTTCATCTGGTACTCGTAAATGTGTTTGTTATATTAAAGCCTTTTTATTGCTTTTAGTATAAAATTTAAGATCTCCTGAATTTACTTCTTCTTCTGATATCTTGATATGTGATTTCGTTGCCTAAATCATCGTATTTTTGCTAAATTAGTAAATTTATATCCCCAACCATCATTTGTTGTTGTGTTTCCTGTTACAACTTGTTCTAGTGGTGTTTTTGCCACCATTTAGCTACATATTTGATTGATGTTGGTCTTTTACCATTTTCATTTGAATTATCTTCCCAAATTTTGTTTACTTGTACTTCGATTTTTTCATCTGGTCATCGTAAATGTGTTTTGTTAATATGTTTTCATTTTCTGAAGGTATTGATAATGCTGATTGATAGAATTTGTTAGTTGAAGTTTCTTCTACTCTATATGTTACTTTCATTCCAGTTTCACTAGCATTTCTTGATACCATTTCTCTTGTATCTATATTGCCTTCATAAGTTGGTAATTGTTCAATTGTTTTTTTCCCATCCGTCATTTGTTAGGTTATTTCCTGATAATGTATAATCTCCTACTTTACTTTCGTTTCCGTCTATTGTTTTATACAATGCAGAATGTTACTGATTGTGGACGTTTTTCCAGCTATGTTATTATTATCATTCCAATTTTTCTTTATTGTAATTGCTTTATTATAAGATACTATTGGTCTATGGTTTTGCTTGTACTTCTCGTTCATTATTCCTATCAAGCATTATTTTTCCCTAATCCTGTATTTTTCCATATTAGGTTCTTCGCCCTTGATTATAATTTGGTAAATCTTTATATCTAATGATAATATTTTTATTTATTTCAATAGTTGTACTTGTACCATTTTGAGCTTTAATAACGTTGTTTTCTGTTGCTGTCTCTGATTTTTCATAAGTGTTAATATCTGATATTGGAATATCCCATATAATTTCATTTGTTTCACTATTGTATATTCCACCATCAAGTTCTATTCCTGCTGCTAATTTATCGCTTTCTTCATAATGGATTAGATATGGCAATTTATCTTTTAACCTTACTTTTTCCAGTTCCAATATAATCAGAAATATTTACTCTAAATGTAATATTATATAGATTTAATTGAGTTTTTGAAATTATTTTTTTCTGGGCCTACTCTTGCTTTACATTAATATCATTAATCGTTGGTGTTACTTTTTCTATATTTATATATACGATTATAGGCTCTCATGTCATGTTTCCTGAAGCATTATTTGGTGTTTCTACTAAACTATAATTTGGCTGAACATTTTCTGCTTCTTGAGTTCTATATACATCATCTACTTGTCCATTTATTACTTTGTCAGCAATTATTGTTCCATCTCGACTTGATAATGGTGTTCCTGTTTCTGATTCTGTTACATCTAAATATTTTTACATTTACTTTAGCATCTTTTAATTTATATACATATTTAACATTTATATCATCTGTGCTTTCAATTGTTCCTCTTGGATTTCCTTCAATTCTAACTAGTTCATATTTTTGGATTTCTAAATCAGAACTTGTTGTATATTGTGAGTCTATATCTAATGTTTGTTCTTCTTTAGATTTGATTTCTTCAGTGCTTCCATCTGATTTTTCTAGAATATATTTTGTTATTACTTTTGCTTTTTTCTTTACGTAGTAATAGATTACGTTATAATTACCATTTGCTTGAGGTTCACTTGTAGTTCAGTTGCATTATCAGGTATTATATATTCACCTTGTTCATTCTTTTCTAATTCATATTTTTCTAAGATTTTTTTGGCTCAGTTGTATATGATTCATTTTCTAAATATATCTTTCTAGTTGTTGGTGCTACTTCTGTTGTTGTACCCTTTTAGATAATGGTAAGTTCTTACTGCTACCTTTATTGGTCCTTTAGTTAATCTTGAAAATTCCACATGTATATGTTTGTCTTCTGTCATATTTTTAAATTTATCTATAACTAGTGTTTCTGATTTAGTTGGATTGAATCCTGTATCTTGAATAGGATATTCTTCATCATTAATTGTTATTTTTAGAAATTATATACCCTCTATATGCTTGAACTACAATATCTTTCTTTGAATCTGAATATATTTCCACTTCTTCATATGGATTTTCACCTTGGCCTGATATAGTTCCTGCACCAGTACTAGAAGTTGTAATTTTTGAATTTTTTTCAATTTGTTTTCTATTACTATTTCAGATTTTGGTGGTTGCTCAGGTGAATCTAAATGTAAGTCTAACTTATGATTTGCTTGTCCTTCATATCTATCTGAATATTCAATTGATCCTTCTGCACTGACATTAATTCTTAATGCTGTCTGATAATAATCTCACTGTAGGCAATCTAGTTCTTGCTATTTCATCACCATTATTATTTTTTCGCTATAACATCTACACTAGTCTCGCCTTTTTAATGTTGGATTATAATAAAAGAAATAAATTATTCCATTAGGTAATACTATAAACTGTTGACTATCATTAGCTATACTTCTCAATAAAGTTCCACTTCTATCATATACATCTATTTTTAGTTGTATTATTGTTAACATATATATTTCCATCATTATCATCATATACCTGATCAAAATATCCACAAAAGGAAATCTTTATTTATATCTACATCAATTTTAGAAACAATATTTAAATCATTATCATAAACAATCAATTCATTTTTATCTGTTTTGATATTTAATTCTAACAATCCATTTTTAATACTAGGCTTTCTAAAGCTTCCATTCCATCTGGTTATTTCTGGAATTAATAATTTTGCATCTTCGTTTTTTTATAACTGGTGATTTGTATGGTATTGACTTTGTATCATTATCAAATAATGAATTTCCAAAAGTTCCTTTATCTTCATACATTCTATAAGAATTGTAACTTCCATAACCAAAATAATCTCCAACTTTTTTTATTAAGTTTCCATTTGAGTCAAATTTTATAACTCCGTCTTTTGGATGATATAAATATATACTTCCATCTTTTTCCAATATTGACTTCTGGAATGTCACCTCAAAAATACATCTTTTGTTAGTTTTATTTGCTTTTTTTGACATTAAACTCTTTATCATAAATTATTATAGAATATTCTCTATTAGCGTCATTACTTTTGAAGTGTATAATGAATTACTTCTCCATTAACATATGTTCTTCTTAATCCGACTTTATCATCATTTATAACTTCTGGTATCTTACTTAAATTTTTTTATCTTCTATAAATGAGTATTTTGCCTTGGTTGGTTCTCCAACATTTACGTGATATGTTCTATCTGATTCATTTTGAGGTAATTCATATTTATCATTTGATGCTTGTAATTCAACGAATTTATATTTTTCCTGATTTTTAAACCTGCTGAATATTCTCCTTTTTCATTTGTAGTTATTGTACGATATTGTTTTTCCACCTATATTTTTCTAAAGTTCCTACAGGATTATTATTAATATCTAATGCTTCTGATTCATTTCCTGAATCGTCTACTTTTGATATTCCAAATTTTTGTATTTGGTAGTAATTCTGATGTTTTTGCATCTTTTTTTATTATTTTTGAATAATGGCTCATTTGCTGCGAATAACATTACTGTTGGATTATCTTGTTCTGCATTTTTATATCTAATTCTGTAGTTGTTGCCATAACTCTGGCAATATTTCCAGCATCTCTTTGTACTTTTAATCCTACTTTGTATTGTCCTTGATATCCTTCTGGTGGCACTAATTCTTCAATTATGTATTCACCTTTATATTGTTGTCCTGGTTTATATTCGTAAAGCCCTGTAATTGTAGCTTCTCCATTATCATCAGTTTCTACAACTTTACCATTTAATATTCCATCACCAGTTATTAAAAAATTGTGCATGTGCTAATCTTTTATTTAAATTTCCTTTTTCATATTTTACTACTTTTTAATGTATATGTTTTTACTTTTTCATCTAATATACTAATATTTGCTTGATTTTGTTTTTCTCTTGTTTCTAATATATTGATGCTTTCTGCAGTTCCTTTTTATTATTGATATTGATGGTGTTCCATTACTTTCAGTGACTTTAAATGTTATTTCAGGATTTATATAGTGCATTGGTGCTACTCGTTTCAGTTAATGTATAAAATTACATTTGTTTTTAATCCACTAAATGTTAAATTACCATTTATATCAGTATTTCCATATTTATTACTTTCATTACTTGATGATAATTTATATCCTACATTTTTAAGATTTGATTTATCAAATAATGATTTTTATTTATTGTGATTTTATATTTTTAAATATTCAATTTTAATATTGGCTTCTGCATTAGTGGTGCCAGTTGGCTGTATTTCAGAGCTTTCTTTTTACAAATTCATTTCCTTCAGTAATTTTTAAACTTAATCTTCCATTTTCTTCTGCTAGTTTGAATTTTATTCTAGCATTTCTTGATTCATAGTTTTCATCAATTGATTTTTTTCTGTTAATGTATATTCTTCATTAACTTTAAGATTTTGAGCTACTGCATGTCCATTTGTATCTGTTAATATAGTCTTTGATATTTTTACTTTCTTCATCTTCTTCATTATTTTCAACACTATATAATGAATTCGAAATTGCAGTTTCTCTACCTTTTACTAATGATGTTATATTTAAATTATATCTTTTTACTAATTGTATGCCGACTTTATTTGATTCTGCTGATGATGATAAATTTCCATCTCTTTCAGTGTTCAAATCAAATGTTCCTGCAAATCGTAGCATAAGATTTTTTCATTCATTGGTATATTTAATGGTACATTTATATTATATGTTATTGTTTCTGTTGCGTTTGCTCCTAGAACTTTACTTCCTAAATCAATATAGAATGATTTTATATTATTCCAATCTGTAATCTGATCACGTGTTTTCCATAAGCTTCTGTCTTCCATTGATGGATCTACTAATTCAGAGTAATATACTTTTAGCAATTCCATCTAAATCATTTGGTAATTGAATTCCATCTGGTGTCATAGTTGTCGTAAAATCTGAATTTAGTGCTTGTTTACTTAGTGGACTAATATTGTTTGAAAAATGGTATTTTTCCTATTAATTTAATATTTGATACTGATGGTGTCCAATAATTTGCTAATTGGACTTTTTACGATGGCTGTTCCTGTTCCATTACTTTCGATTATACCTGTTCCTGGAGCATAAGTTGTTTCTCCTTTAGTATTGTATCCTGTAATTTCTTGGCTTATTACCAATGTATCAGGACTTACTATTGTAACATTCATTGTTGAATATCCAACATTATCTTCTGTACTTCCATTGTTATTTATATCAAATATATCTTTTGTTTCATTTATATATTGTAGATAACTTGATGGGTATGAATTGTAATAATATTTTTTTGCTGTTGTATTTTTGATTTGTCAATGGATCTCTGAGTTATATTTTGAGTCTATATTAAATGATGGTTGATTTACTGGCTTTTCTGATTGTAAATATACCTTTAAATATTGTTTTCCATCTTTTCAAATTTATCATATCCAACAACTTCTAAGCTATTATCTATTGGTGTTATTTTATTTATTTCTAGCTTTTTAATTTCTTCTGGATATTCAATTAGCATCTGCTGAATTTTTCCAGCCCTGCCTCTGTGCTTTCATAATAATTTTCTTGATTTCTAGCTTCACTTTTCAATGATATTTCTTGATTTACATTTTTTTGTTTTTTGATATGTATTTAATGGTTTGTTTAAACTTCCAGTTATATATGATTTTTTTGTATAAATGTATCATTGTTTGTTGCTAGTTGTATGTAGTTTGTATATTCTTGTCCTTCACTTACTATTCTTGCAAATTTTTGGCTTTATTACAATATACTTTGCTTCATTATAATATGTTTTTTCATCTATTCCTTTACTAATTCTTCTGTATTTATATTCATAATATGTTTCATGTTTATTGTAGAATTTGTATCGATTCTTATGTGTTTTATTGAATTTGAATATATGAATGCTTTTTTTCTTTATTATAATATTTTGTAATATCTGATTTTGTAAATGTTGCTACTAATTGATTTGTGTCATTATCATATATTTTTAAATTAAAATTATCTGGTAAGTTTCCATTTCTTTCAAAAATATATTCCTTTATAATGAATGTAATCGTCTGCTTTTATTGTATCTCCAAATAAATTTTTTTCGTTTTTCCAAAAAGCAACTCCATTTTCATCAATTACCCTTATTCCTTTTGTTCCGTTTGTTGAATTTATATCCATTGAATATATAAATTCATTGTCTTCTTCTGGCAATTGTCCATTATATGCTGCTTGTTCTTTAATTTTTATTATGTCTTTCTAAATATATTCCTACTGATGGAGTATTTGTTCTTATATAATTAGCGCTTGTATTTGCTGTTCTTGTTTGATCACTTGTTTTTTTGTTGAAATGATGATTTTATATATCTTAAATTTAAAAATGATTCTTTTTGTTGTTAATTTTATTAATTCTTCGTCATTTATTTCTTTTCTCGTGTCTTATCTTTACTGCATATCTCTTTATTTAAATTTATATTGTTTAATACAACTTTTACATGTTTTTATTGTGTATTATAATTATAAATTTTACTTTGATATTCAATTATTTCATTTCTATCAAATGTGTATTAATTCATTTGTTTCATCATTATATATTTTTATTGTTGAGTTCTCATTTATCACTGCGTGATTTATATAAAAGCTTATACCTTTATTTGTTACTACATTTCCTATATTTAGTTCTGGATTTAATAATTTATCACCATAATCATTTTTAGATTCTGTTAATTCAACTTCACCTACTAGTTCTTTATCAAGATAAGGATTCCATTCAACATTATAAGTTTCTGCTCTTAGGTGTCGTTGTACTTCCATCATATCTATCTATTGCAATATCTGCTGTTGGTACTCCTCTAAAATTGATATATTCTAGCACATATTTTTGTTTCTGTTCTCGTATAATAATTAATTTTTGCTTTTACAACTGATGTTGACGTTGATTCAAGAGCATTATAGTTAGGGTTATTATATGCTGTTAATTTTAAATTTCCTTCTAACTTTAATTCTTCATTTTTTTCTTATCTTTTCCTGCTTCTACTGGATATTCAACTCTTATATTTGTATTATTATTTCCAATATATTTATACTTTATTACTAACTCGCCTGTGTTTTTATCATAATTCGTTTCTGCGTTATTATTTTGATTATTATTTCTTGTTACATTTACTGATTCTGCATTATATCCATTAAATTTTGGTACTTGAACTCTATATTCAAATTCTTTTATTGTATTATTTATACTTGTTAATCCTGATACATTTGATTGAACATTATTTATTTGTTCTCCTCTATTTAATAAATAGAAATATGCATATGGCTTTTTGATTATCTGTATAATTATACTCATTTATATAACCTGAATTTATTAATGTTGATTCTGCTTTTACTTTATCATACATTGTTTCTACTGAGAAATTAACGTTTTTTCTAATGGTGTTTCTGTTCCGTCATTTGCTACATAAGTACCTGTAAAAGTTATTTTTATTATCATCTCTTATAAAATAATCTTTATTTAATACTTTAGGATATACTTTTTACCTTTATTATTCTTGTCGTTCCACTTGCTACATTTTTTTCAACTTAATTTCTGAAGTTTTTTCCTACATACACTCCATTTATAACATTATCTGGTACTAATGTTGCAATAACGCTTGCATTAGTTCCATTTATTGCAATTTTTTCCATCTTTTAAATGTCCATCTCCAGTAACTCTTAATTCCATATACATTTCTTTATTTGGAACATTTGATACAATAGGTCCAGTTATTGGCCCCTAATAGAGCTTTGCTAGTTATATTTGAATTATCTAAAAATATGCATCAAATGTTACGTTTTTGAGTTCCGTTTATTTCACTTCTTACTGCTTCAACTGATGCACGATAATTGTGATTATTTAGTTTATTTATTCCTTCTTTTAAATTATTTTTTTCACAATATTATTTGTTGCTATTGTTGCTCAACTATAGCAATTATACTCATTAATATTGTAATTACTCTTTTTAGTTTACTATTGTTTTTCACTTTTCACCTCAAAAAAATAAATACTTTATTAATAATCTTCTAACATTCTTATGATAATTTCAATATTATCAGCTTTTATGATATTAAAATTCCCTATATGGGATGCACCTTTCATAATCTTTTATTACAATTTTTTATTTTTATTTTACGACAATATTTTTCTTGTTTTTAATTTTTTTATTCTTTCTATATTTAATTTGTTTAGTTTCATAATCGTAGAAATATTTTTGTAATTATTCTCAAATGTATTGATTTATAGGCATAGAATCGAGTTAATATCCTCAATTCTATTTTTCTACTATTTTCTATGCATGTTGTTTGCATCTTTTTAGACTATCCATTAAATTTGATATTTGTTTATTATTTATTAAAATTTCATTAATATTATATTCTAATGCTGTCGTAAGATTCTTATATGCTTCTTGTTTCTCTTTATCTTTAAATTCTACTCGTATGAGATACTTCATTTATTATGTAATTACCACTTTTCTTGTATTAAGTAATTTAATATATTTTCTTGCATTTTGAAATTTTTCTTTTGTTGATCCTAACTTCTTTATTACATAGTCATCATCTTTTTATTTCGTTATCTCCACCAACCATTTTTGTAATATGTTTTTTTCATCTTCTTCGCTTAGACCTTGTTGCTTTTGCATATTTTAACATTTCATCTTTTTGGTTTAATGTTTTATATCTTTCTTTACTCATCTACTTTTTGATATTTCTCTTTCTATTAAAAGATTTAAGCCCTTCTTGCTCTATTTTTTTCCTGCTGAAATTATTTTTATAATTTATGAAATATTTTGATGTTGCTTTAGATATTTCTTTTTGAATTTCCTTTATATTATTTTATATAATCTGAATAGTAATTTTTATAAGCTTTTTCAATTGCTTGATATCTTTTGTCTTTTGTTTTTATTCTTTTTAAAAACTTTATCAACCTGATCTAATCTTTTGATTTCTAACTCAACATTTCTAAGTAAGATTTCTCTGATTGCAATATTTCATTATCACTTTTTCATTGCAAAATATTAAAAGCTATTAATAGGCCTATTACTACTATTATTGTTAATATAATTATCTTCATTTGTATTCCTTTCTTCACCAATTTTTATTATAAATATTATATCAATAAATTTTTAATTATACAATTTTAGGCTAAAAATAATGGATGATTACCATCCATTATTTTCATTTGTTAAACATATCTCTTTACTAATATTCCACCAATTGCAATAATAACAATTCCCTGCTGTAGTAATTCCAATATATACTGGTGCTGAACCACTTACGTTGTAATCTAGTACTGGTGCATCGTCTTGATCATCTTCACCTTTTTCTGTTGTTTGGTGTTGAATCTCTATCTGGTGTGTGATATTTATTATAGTCTTCACTTATTTCTGCAGTATTTTGTCATTACCTTCATGTTTTTCTTCACCATTAATCCATGTTAATACATCATGTACTTTCAGCAGTTTCTCCTGGTTTTTAATAATGTATCTTTTAATTTAGTTGTTACTATTTTTCCATTCTTTTCTGTCCAGTCTGGGTTATCTGCTTTATTAAATTTTCAATCCACTTGGTATGTAATCTGAAATTTCTTTTTGCGTATCCTTCAATTTCACCTTCATTTTTTTAACTCTGATTGAATATCTGAATTTTACTACTGTATTTTTAATCTCTTTTTATTAACTTCAACCTTTACTACTGGTTCTGGATCTTGTTCTGCATAATGTCCTGTGTCTTTTTACTTTTTGCTTTCCATCTTCAATTACGATTACTTGTGTAACCCATTTTTCTTAATGATAAGTCAAAGTATCTTACACGTACTTTTTCAATATCTTGGTCATCTTCACCTTCATTCCATTTGTTTGGTGTTGAATCTCTATCTTTTACTTCTTTTCCAAATTCATCATGATGCTTACTGATTTGAGCTTTGTTTATTAAGATTCTGTCAGATGTTTGTGGTTCTGTTACTTTAAATGCTATTTTTTACATCCTTGTAATCTGGTGTTTCCATTTTTGCTTTATCATAAGCTTTTTAATAGATTTGATCCTGATGTTTTTCTTGTTCTTTTGATAAGTAATCTGTAACTATTGATACAGCTTCTTTTATATTTGTTGTAACTTTTCCATCTTTTATCTAGTAATGCCATCTGTACTCTTTATTTGTTGCATTTTCTGGTAAGAATTCTAAGCCTTCTGGAATATCGTCTTTAACTTCTGATGCATATCCATTTACTTCACCTTCGTTATATACTCTAATTGTATATGTTACAATATCAGTTGTGTTAACTAATAATGGCTCTTTTGTATGATTATATGTCATTGTAGTTACTGGCTTTCCATCTGCTCCAATTGTTCCGAATTTTGATGTGTCTACTTGTGGAATTCTATTTGTTATTGCTTCTTCATTTACTTTTGTAATGAATTTTCTTAATGCTAAATCAAATTCTCCTTCTACTACTACTTTTTCAAAGTCATCATCATCTTCTTGTCCTTTATAGTAATAACGTTTGTCACTCAAATCTTTCTTATTTGAATTATGTCCTCTATATTCTGAAAAATTCATCACTTGTTTTTGGTAATACTACTTTTTGTAATTATCTCTATCAGGAATCTTGAATTCATTATGTGATTCTGTTATTTCTGCAATATCTGTTAGATATTTTGTTGGCTTTACTCCTGATTTAATTCTTGTTTGAATTTTTAATTCTTTATAATCCAATGTTTTTTCCATCGAATTTTTTTAATTATATTAGCTTTATTTGTTTGTTCTGATAAATATTTTGTTTTTAATTGTTCTTCCTGTATTGTCTGATGAATCTAATTGCCATCCATATTGTTTATTGAAATCGTTATCTATATATTCCAAATATTCTGGTAAATGATCTACGATTTCATCTGCATAACCATCTATATCTCCTTCGTTATATACTCTAATTGTATATGTTACGATATCTGATAATTTAATTTTTTACAGGTTCTTTTGAATGTCTATATATTGCTGTTGTATCTGTTTTATTTACCAATGGTGTTACGTCTACGTCTGGTATTCTACTTGTTATTTCTGTTCCATTTACTGCTGTTATGAATTTTTCTTAATGCTAAGTCAATTCTTTTTCAACTGGTTTTAATGGTTCATAATCATCATCATCTTCATAACCTTTTCCTCTTTCAGATGTTCCTGGGTTATAGTTTGTTATTTGTTCTTTAGTTAGATTTTTTTGGTATAGAATCTCTATCCCTTACTTGAACACCTTCTTTTGGTTCTTGAGATGTTATTTCTGCTACGTTTGTTAAATCTTTTGCTGTTAAATTTGCTGTATTTAATACGAAAGACATTCTACTTGGAAATCTACATAGCTTAAAGTTTTTTTGTATTTTTATCAAAGGCTTTTATTAAGTCTTTGCATGAAATTGTGATTTCAATGTTTTTTCCATCTTTTGTCCACGCATTTTGCTTGATTTATTTCTATCGTTTTCTGTTAATTCCAATCCTGCTGGTAAATAATCTGATATTTCTCTAATATATCCGTCTATATCGCCTTCATTATATACTCTAATTGTGTATGTTACGATATCTCCTGTTTCAACTTGTAAAGGATTCTTTGTATGTGTTTTTACTGCTGTTGTTTTTGAATTCTGTACGTCCTGTTGCTAAATCGTCTAATGCTTGTGCAGTTATTACAGGCTCTCTACTTACGACCTTTTTGCTGTTCCTGCAGATGTTCTTATGCCTGTTATGAACTTTCTTAATGCTAAATCAAATTCTTTATTATTTGGTTTTTAATGGTTCATAATCATCATCATCTTCATAACCTTTTCCTTTTTCAGATGTTCCTGGGTTATAATTTGTAATTTGATCTCTTGTTAAGTTGTTTGGAACAGAATCTCTATCTCTTATTTGTTGATTGTCTACTGGTCTTTGTGCTGTTATTTCTGCTACATTTGTTAAGTCTCTTGTTGTCAAGTTTGTTGTATCTAAAAACCGTACATTCTACTTGATAATCTATATAACTTAATGTCTTTGTGTTTTTATCAAATGCTTTTAGTAAATCTTTTTGTATGGAATTGTGATTTTTAATGTTTTTTTCCATCTTTTGACCATCTATTTGCTTGATTTATTCTACTATTTTCTGTTAATTCTAATCCTGCTGGTAAATAGTCTGTTACTTCATCAACGTAACCATCAACATCTCCTTCGTTGTATACTCTAATTGTATATGTTACGATATCTCCTGTTTCAACTGTTAAAGGATTTTTTGTATGTGTTTTTACTGCTGTTGTTTTGAATTCTGTACGGCCTGTTGCTAAATCATCTAATGCTTGTGCAGTTATTACAGGCTCTCTACTTTCAACTTGTTTAGCAACTCCTGTTGCACTTCTAATTCCTGTGATAAATTTTCTTAATGCTAAGTCAAATTCTTTTGGAATTTCTCTAACTTGAATTATTTTTTCGTCATTAAAAGCTTTGGGTGCTTTTTGTACAATTACTACTGGTTGATTTCTTTGTGCAATATTTGCAGATGTTGACCAATATGTAATATCTGTTGTTTGATAATGGCTGAAACTGCAATTTTTAAATGTTTTTTACATTTGTTGATTTTTGGTACTACTGCATAAAAGTCTGCACCATTTGCATTTAATATCTTTTTCTGATATCAGTATTTCCTGGATATTCAACACCTTGTGCATTTACAATTCTTATATTATTTCCTAATTGTACATCTGCTCAATATTAACATTAATCCCTGGGTTATTTGTATATGTTAAATTATATGGTCCAAATTTATAATTTGCTCCTTCTTCAACATATGTTGCGTTATCTTTATTGAAATTAATTGTTGCTGCTGATGTTTGATATGTATATCCTCCATTAACTGCTTCTTCAGATTTTGTTATTAAATATCTATATAATTCATTTTAATGGGTATGTAATTTCATCATTATAGTACTTTGATACTACTGGTGATTTTTGAATTATTTTGATTTGTTGCTCCTACTCTTAATGACTCATTTGTTCCTGATGGATGATAATCTCCTGTAGGATTTGTATAATACCATATTGCCATTTGTTGTGCAGCTTCTAAAATATCTACCATTTCTTCTTGTGTCATTTGAGCTTTGTCACCTTTGAAATCGTTAACATTAATACCTGCTGGTGTAAACAATGCGTTTATTGATTCCGGATCATTTGGATTTGCTACATTACTTAATATCCACATTATTTTATTATAATTTGGTGTTACTCCTGCAGTTATTCCAATTGCTTCTTTGTATTCGCTACCAATTGTTTCTGGTTGTTTCATATCAAAATGTTGTGTATATGGAACTATTGCTGCTGTTGAACCTTCTGATCCAAATCCTATTCCATGTCTTAAACAATATATTTGTGTAAGATAATCTACATTTCTAATCCTTGTGCATTTTCATATTTAACAATTTTTATTGCTGGTCTACGTGCTTTTAGATGCATCTAAATAATCATAAAAGCCTGTTTTTCTAGCATTACTATTGTTATATAGCTTAAATACATTGGATTTGCTGAAGAATCTGCTGCATAAATTTTACTTGATGTCATTAAAATTCCTGCAATAAGATTCCAGCTAAAATAATAAAAACTTTTAATTTTTTTCATACTTTAACTCTCTATCCTTTTATTAATTTTAGTTTACACTACTATATTATTATACAATATTTGCGTCTTTTTATGAATATGTAAACTAAAATTAATATTCTTTTAAAATTAATTTAATATTTAGCATTAGAGGACCTCGGAAGTTTCCGAGGCCCTCTTTTATTACATGATTCTAACTGCTATTTCATGCGATTTTTGATCTTCTGATTCTACTTTCAGAAAGATCTATTTTTCCAACAAAGTGGCTCGTCGCTCCACCCTATTTACTAACCTTTCTAGCACATTTATTTCTGATACTGTCTGGCTTTGCTGTTTATCTCCCATTACTACCAGTTTAGTGCCATCTCCTATTCTTGTAATCAATGCTTTTAATTGACTCCAATTGGCATTTTGCATTTCATCTGCCATAATAAAAGCATTTGTCTAAAGAATGCCCTGCTAAGAATCCTAACGGGAGAATCTTTATTGTTTCGGATGAAAGCATTTTCGGCTAATTTTTTCTTTGCTTCAATTCGTAATTCTGAAATGTTTCTATCAGATTTATTCTTCCTCATCTCCAAGTTTATGAGTCTCTTAAATATAGAGTCCTCAAATCCTCCCAGATATGGAATCATCTTGTCGTAGATTTCTCCAGGTAAATATCCTAATTCTTCCCCTCCAGTCGTTATTGTTGGGGCCGTTATTATGATTTGCCCATATTCACCACTCTCAAGTCCATCTAAGGCTGCATTAATAGCCATATAGGTCTTTCCCGTTCCAGCGTCCCCTACTACTATGAGCAGTGGTGCTTCTTTCGCTTCCATTTTTAGTCCTTCATTGTAGTACTTGACGAACGGGTCATCTAGTACACATCCGGTTGCTGGTTGTTGCATCAGCCTGAAAAGCTTTCCATTTTTGTACCTAGCGGCATAGTATCCATTTACAATTACAAGGCTGTTTTCTTTTATGTCTTCATCTATCTGGATGTCTATGCCTTTTTTGAAAAGTTGCAAGTCATCACTTTCGATATACAAATGCGGAGTTTGATACCTTTCCTCCTTGCTTGTAAGCTTTTTTCCAGAAATTCCTTGAATTCGAACCAAGGCTTCAATCCTGAATTCGTCTTCTAGATAGACTACTAGGTTCTCATCCTTTTTGTTGGATTCAATAACTTTTGCTACCTCCAGTTCATCATCATTCAAGAATCCTAACGGAGTCTTTTTTCTGGCTTCCACAAGTTCGATCTCCTTGATGCTTAAAACATCCAAAACCTCTTCAGGTTCCATTGTCTTCAGGAGATTGACTGGGAACACTATCTTCTTCCCTTCTTCTGCAATCTCGTTAATAAGTTTCCGATCGTTCAAAACCTTTCTAACTGCTCTCTTAGTTAAGATAATCATGTTTTTTCCTTTCTTTATTTTGCCAATTACGGCGACTATAGCTTCTATTGCATTACTGCATTATTATAATATCACCTTTCAGAAAATATTTCTATATTATTTCAATATTATTTCAATGTTGTTAAATAGCAAATAAAAACAGCAGTATCGATTACTGCTGTTTTATCTATTATTTCTAATGAATTTAATTCTTCAATTATTTCTTCTTTATCTGTAACTCCGATAAATTCTTTTTATTTGTTCACCTTTTTAAAATTAACAATGTTGGTATTGTCATTACTTCGTATTTTGATGCTAATTCTTGTTCATCATCGCAATTTACTTTATAAAAATCAACACCATCTACTTCTTCTGATATTTCTTCTACAACTGGTGCCATCATTCTACATGGTCCACACCAATCTGCATAGAAGTCTACAAATACTAATTTATCTGAATTTTTTACATTTTTCAAACTCTTCGTTTGTTAATTGTTTTTACCATATTTTCCTCCTTTATTTTTACTAATTTCGCAATATAAAATCCTTCAAAATTTTTCATCTGGTAAAATTGTTATAGTCTTATCATTGATTCCTTTTACTATATTAATATTTTCTTTTTCAATAATATCAATTTTTTCTAAATGAATATTAGAATTCTGAGATAGTATTTTTTTGAATCATTTCATCATTTTCTTTTTTTCAAAATTGAACATGTTGAATATATTAATTCTCCATCTTTTAATAATTTAATTGCCTTATTTAGTAATTTTTCTTGTGTTTTTATTGTTTTTCTAGCAAAAGATTTTGTTAAATGTTTTTCGAGTTCGTTTTATGATTAATTGTCCCTGTTCCTGTGCATGGTGCATCTAACAATATTTTTATCAAACTTTAAAAAAATCGTCTAATTCCAATGAATTTTTATTTATACAATAAACATTTGCTCTTGCTTATTTATATTATACATCATCTTGTCAAGTCTTATTGTATTTCTCTCACATGCTGTTATATTCGCCTTATTGTCTGACATTGCTGCCATTTGTGTTGTTTTTCCTCCAGGTGCTGCTGCCATATCTAGTATATCTTCTTGCTCTTTTTGGATTCAAAAAAATAATGGTGGTAGCATTGAGGATAAATTTTGAATATATATTTTACCTTCTTCATATATTTTTGTTTTTCTAATTTCTATATCATTTTCTAATAGAAATATTGTTGGGCTTTGCACATTTTTCACAATTTCATTGTTGATTATTTCATATTCTATTTTATTTGCTTCTAATTCTTCTATTATTTCTTCTTTATTCGACTTAATTGTATTTACTCTAAATGTTGTTTTTCTATTTGAATTATATCCGTTTTTTATTTGGTCTAATTGTTCATCACTATATTGTGTTTTTAATTCATTTTCTAACCATTCTGGTAAATCTATCATTTTATTCACCTACTTATTGTGTATATCAATTTGTTGATATGGTATATCTATAGCATTTTCTTCCATTACATCTGCTATTATTCTTAAAGCTATTCTATTTGCTTTTAATTTATCTTCTGGATGGCAGGTTATTGCTATACAATAATCCTTACTTGAACTTGCAAGGTCAACTAATCCTACATTTTTTTGCAGTATAGATAAACTCTTCCTTATTAAGCAAATCTGCTACCAGATTTGCAATTTTATCAGCTTTTTTCATCTTTATTTCATATGGAAAATTTATTCTAACGTATAATTCTTTTTGACACTTTTTCAACCTGTTCAATATTTCTATTTGCTATTGTTATTTCATTTCCTGTTTTAATATCATACATTTTTGTTGATCTGATACCAATCATTGATACTTTTTCCCATTATATCTTGATATTTTTATTATATCTCCTACTTTGAAATATTCATCAGATACTATTGTAAATCCTCTTATAATGTCTTTTAATGCATCTTGTATTGATAAACCTACGATTGCTGAAATAATTCCAACTCCGGCTAACATTGAACTAACATTAACTCCATTTACTTGTAATAATATTAATACAACGAGTATCATCATGATATAGCGTAATGAGCTTAATGTTATTCCTATTATAGTTTTATTTTTGAATGCCCTATTATTTAGATTATTATGTCTTGCCTTTTTTATTAAATGATTAAATCCTCTGAATATTAGTAAGCTGATTGCTACAATTATTATTGAATAAAAAAATTTTTCTTGTTTAATATTTTTATTATTGTCTCCATTATATTATTCATATTTTTCCTCTTTTTGTTATTTTTCTATTTCTATAACAATTCTTCCGGATTTTGTCATATTTAGAATTTTTATTGATTTTTAAATCGTCCTTTTCCTCTTATTGTTATATACGAATTTTCTTCTATCTTTTAAAGCTTGCTCTTAATTCTTCTTTAAAATTAACAAAAACTCTTTCTTGTTGTATTAATTCTTGTGCTTTGTTTCTTGAAGTGTTTGCTAATTCTGCAATTATTGAATCAAGCCTCATTGACTGTACTATAATTTTAAATATTTGTTTTTCAGGTTCATTATATTCTAAATCTGATATGTTTTCTATAGTTATTTTTAGATTTTTGGAATCGCGTTAATGTGTTGATATTACTAGCAATAAATTTAGAAATATTGCTTTTACATATAATATCTGCTCCATTTTCTTTTACTATTATATCTCCTATTTTTCTCTTTTTTATTCCTAACTTTATTAGTGCTCCTAGATATGTTCTATGATCATATTTCTTATAATATTCTTTTTGGATTTTGTATTCTTATTATATTTAATATTTCATTATAAATATTTTTCTAATATATATTCATATTGTTCTGTATATGCTATTAAAACTTTTCTTTCTGACCTTTCATGGCCTCCATATAATATTATATTTTTGATATCTGTTTTTAATAATTTCATTTTTATTATCTCTTGTTCTCTTAAATCTAGAAAATCAGTATCCATATAACTGTTTTTATTTTTGTGCTATTTTAATTTTTATCTTTTATTTTTGATTTTAATAGTTCATCTTTATCTTTTTGATGTTTTGATTCTTCACTAATCTTGTCCATCTTCAAAATCCTTTTATTGCTTCTTTTGAACATTCTTTTCCATTTTTCTGCTGAGTCACTTAATTTGTATTTTTTTCATTATCATTGAATATTCTTGTTCTACTCTTTCTTTTTAATGAATAATGTTCTATCCAAAAATCAATTTTTTAGCTAAATCTGTACTGTTATCAGCTTTTAAATAACGATTTTTTTATCTATTGCAAATTGCTTTTGCTGCTGTTTCTTCACTTGTCTGCAATTATTGGGACTCTACCCAATGCCATTGCTTCCATACATGTTATGGGTTCTGATTCAAAAATCTGATGGATGTATGTATAAATCTGAATATCCTAATATTTCATACAATTCTTCTTTTGCATACCAGTTGAATATTGGTAGTTTGTTAATTTGTATGATTTTTCTTAATACGTTTTTTCTTCTGGTCCTTCTCCTGCTGCTATTAGTTGTATTACTTTTTCATATTTTTGATTTTGCTATTGCATCGATTATTATATCTTGTTTCTTTTTCTTTTTACATATTTTTCCTGCTGTGGCTATTATAAATTTATCTGCAGAATCTACTTGGTTTTATTTAATTTTAGATAATGTAATTCATCACTAATTCCATTAGATATTTCGTGTAAAATTTGATATAAATCCATGTTCTTCTAATTCGTTTTACTATATAATTACTTGGACAATGTAAATGTTCAATCTGATTATAAAAATCTCTTAAAATACATAAAAATTAACTTATTTACTATTTTGCTTTTTCTAAATTTATTAAATTACTTATAGTTTGGGGTTGTATATAAAACCCTGCAGTGCATGGTACGTCTGCTTTTTGTGCTATTTTTAATATTTTTCCTTGATAGTCTAAATGGTGTAAAAAAAGTGTATTAAATCTACCTTCCTTACTATTTTTCTAGCTTCTTTTTATGTTAGGGTTTAGCAAATTTTAATTCTTTATCGGCAATTTTATCTTTCAACAAGTTCAATTTTATTTCTTGACATTCAATTTTATTTCTGGCCATATCTCCAATGCCCTATCCAATAAATTGTATGTCCCATTTTTGATAGTTCATCTGCTAATTTATTTGCAATGATCATTACTCCACTACTCATATTATCCATCTGATCTATTACAAAAAGTATATTCATTATTAATTCCTTTTATGTTTTTCGTATCTCTATCTTTTTGTTTATTATATGAATTTTTCTAAATTTTCTATTAAATATATTGTATTTATATCTTTAATATACTGCATTTTTAATTAATTCTTTTTGCTTCATCTATTGTACATTCAATGATTGCTATAAATTCATCAGAATCTAGTTTTTGTTCAGAGATTTTTCGCAATCTTTTGCTATAAAAGATGATGTAAGACCTGCAAATGATCCCATGTCACAATAATATTCTCTTAATTGAATTAATTCTTTTGCTTTTAAATCCTGTTTCTTCAAGCAATTCTCTTTCTGCTGCTTCTGAAGCTTTTTCTCCATCTTCTACATATCCAGCAGGTGCCTCTACTCCTACGCTTCTTTAGTGAAGACTCTTGGCTCTATTACTAATATGACATGATTATCTTTTTGTTATTGGTATCATTGCTACTGAATTTCCTTCTCTTCCACTCTTATATATCTGTTCTCTGTGAATTGTCTTACCATTATTTAACTTTATTTCATAATTTTTTTCTGTTATAAATCCTTCGCTTTCAAATGGTTCTGACTTTTCTATTGTTTTAAAATATTCTATGTACTTATCTATTTCATTTATTTTTCTTTTTCTCATATTTACTCCCCATATATCTTTTTATATTACCACATTTTTTTCTTTTTCTCAATATTTCTCTTGTTTTTTATTGTATTTTTATTATATATCTTGTATAATATTGATGTTATTAATATGCAATAGTAGCTTAGCTGGATAGAGCACTCGGCTACGAACCGAGAGGTCGGGGGTTCGAATCCTCCTGTTGCACCAAAGCCATCATTTTCAATGATGGCTTTTTTTATATTCTCCTTATTATTGTAAAATGTTGAGATATTGTATATAATTATTATACTATCTATAAGGAGGTAATATTTTTGGAAAAAGAATTAATATCTTATTTATCAAATATACTTAAGAAAAAAATTTTATTGAGAAAATAGCAAATATCGACGAAGCTATTGATAATTTTTTTAAATTCAAATATAAGTGAAGTTAATAAAATGGCTGTTCTTGAACAATTATACTTATTTCAATTGTATTCTAGTGCTTATATAGGGTCTTGACCCTAGAGCAAAATCTAATATCTTATCAAGTTATTCTCTTGTCTTGAATGTAAAGGATGATAATGATTTATTAGAAAATTTATCTAAATTCAAAAAAATATAGTTGATGTTATGAAAAACGCAGAGACTCATCCTTTGGAAACTTTTTAAAAAATTAGAGGATGATAAGAATTCAGAAAATTTAAAAATTTTTAATTTATAATAATTGGTATAATATCGCAAAATAAAGTTAGTATCCTTGTACTAACTTTATTTTTGATTTTTATTTTATTTTTATTTTCTTTTTCTATTTCTACATATCTTTTTATTTTTGTGTTGTTGTTTTTTCCATAGGGATATCTGTAATTTCAATTTCTTTAATATGTTTATATGTTACTAAATTTTTTTATTAATTTCTTTGATATCTTTCCATATATCCTTTTGATATTCTTCTTTTGATTTATCTCCATATATTTGTTTTTATTCGATCTTTGTCATAAACAATTTTTGCTTTTAAAAGCTGTATCTGTTTTTATCTTTATCTCTAGAGAAAACTATACATTCTAACACATAATCTAATTTTTGTTATTAAAAAAATTCAAGCTCTTGTGGATATACATTTTTTTCCATTTTTTTAAAAACAATGATATCTTTCTTTCTACCTGTTATAAATAGAAATCCATCTTTATCAATATATCCATAATCTCCAGTTTTGAAAAAAATCCATCTTTTGTAAATGCTTCTTTTTGTTTTTTTCTTCATCATTGTAATATCCTAGCATTACATTTTTGACCTTTTGCTACAATTTCACCCTATTCCATCTTGGTCTGGATTATTTATTTTTTTAACTCTTGATTTATTAGGCAATATCCTGCTGATCCTATTCTATGTTTTAGTCTCGCTTTCTGCTGTTAGCACTGGTGATGTTTCGGTTAGTCCATAGTCCCTGTATTAAATTTATTCCCCAATTATTATATGCAATTATTGTGTCTTTTGATATGCTTTGCTGACCCATATAACACCTTTTTTAAATGTCCTCCAAATACCTCATGTATTGGTTTAAATATTACTTTTTCTTAAATCTATATGTAGTTTCAATAAAGCATTTGATATTTTTTTATCATCTTAGATATTAATTTATCTTTTCCCTTTTTCTGCTAATCCTTTTTGAATTTTTATACATTGTTTCCATTACTAATGGGACTGCTACGAATATGGTGATTTTATATTCTTTTTAAATTATCTGCTATATGTCTTAATCCATCGCAAAATGCTCTTGTTCCACCTTTTATACATTGATAATAATATTGTAATTGTATTTTTCAAATGTATGATGTATTAGTAAAAAGATAATAAAATGTCTTTGGGAGTTATTTCTACATGAAATTGAATACTATATACATTGGCCATTATACCAGCTTGTGTTAACATTACGATTTTTAGATTTATCCGTTGTTCCTGATGTGAATAACATTATATTCATTTCATCGTCTTTTATTTTAACTTTCTGTATTTCTTATCTCCATTTTTAAGTAATTCTAGACCTTCTTCAATTGCTGTTTCTAAATCAATTACGTCTTTTATCATCTACTTTTTTTCCATGCAAATTATTGTTTCTAATTTATTGTCTTTTTTTGTCTCTCAATCTTTTTAAATATTTCTAAATGATTTTTATCTGTTATAGCAACGTCTATATCGCTTCTTTTTAATAAAGATTCTATTTCTTTTTCTGGTAATAGCTTGTCCATAGGGCGCAACGATTTTTCCTGATGTTGCTACACCTAAATATCCTTCTACCCATTTTTTTCACTATTATCGCCAATTACGACAATTCTTTTCATTTCTTTTTCATAATTTAATATAAATGTCGCTAATCCTCTAACTTTTAGTTGCAACTATTTTTAAAAAGTAGTTTCTACAATTGTTGCAGGCCTTTCTTTGATGTCTTTTTATATTTATAACAAATATTATCTCCATATGTTTCTTCTGCATAGTCAATTAATTCTCTAAAAATTATTTAATTTTTCTTTTTTTCTTCTATTTTTGCCATTACTCTACCCCTTATTAATTTGATTTCATTATATTTTTTTATTAATGTATTTCAATGGCATTTAAATGAAAAAAAGAGCACTATTAAGTGCCCTCTTCACAAGTATCCATCTTTTTGCGTCTGTATCGAGAATGTATCATGTAAATATCCTCTCCTACAAAAAGACTTTTGGATACTCTTTTGTACTCGTACTCCTGCAAAATCCATGGTCCTTCCGATTTCTAATATTTCAAGTCTAGCTGTGAATCTTGTATTCAATCCACTTTTAGTTCTCTGAAATATGTATCCTCAGGGTTACTAGACCTTCTGGTTTCTCTTGCAAATTGTTAGCCTCTTTCAAGACCTTTTTCCTTGAATTCATTGTTCTCAAGCTCATAGCTTGCAAACATTATGCCCTCAATTTTGCAGAGTTCTCTTTTGCATGTTTCCCTCCTTTTGCACGTGCTATGGAGACTTAATCCCCAATTCCAGAAGTTATAAAAAGTTACATTACTAATATATTTTTAATAAATTTACATAATTTAAGCAAGTGTTTTTCGGTAATTTTATTTGTTTTTATTAGCTTTTTTTAGTCGAATTTTTGTGATATAATGATACAAATTTAAGGATTGGAGACTTTATGAATAATGATTTTTTCTTCAAATACTTATGATAAAAATGATGATTTTATTGATATAACTCATGATTTAGATAAACATTATATTGATACAATTGAAATTCTTAGACAAACAGTTGAAGCTAAAGATCCTTATACTAGGGGACATTCTGATAGAGTTTCTGCTTATTCAGTTTTACTTGGTAAGAAATTAGCTCTACCTAAAAAGATTTAATTACTCTTAAAATTGGTGGATTATTCCATGATATTGGAAAGATTGGTATTCCTGATTCTATTTTACTTAAAGAGTCAAGGTTGACTGATGATGAATATGCTCAAATAAAAATGCATCCCATTGTAGGTGTTCAAATACTTGGAAATTCTGATTTCTTTTATGATTGTTTGCCTATTATTTTTACATCATCATGAAAAAAATTTGATGGTAGTGGTTATCCTAATAGATTACGTGGACATGATATTCCTTATTTAGCTAGAGTTTGTAGCATTGTTGATGCTTTTGATGCAATGACTTCTCGAAGGAGCTATAGGGATGTGATTCCTCTTGAAAAAGTTGTAGAGGAGCTTAAAAAATATTCTGGAACTCAGTTTGATCCACGGAATTTTGTTTGCCTTCTTAGATATTGTTGAGAATGATTATGAGTCAATTTCTAAAATTATTAGTAAATATAAGTCAAAAATTAAGCATGTATTTAATTTATTATTAAAATACATGCTTTTTTTCTTATTCTATTCCTAAGTATTCATTATATGTCATTTCTTTTATCTATTATCCCATCTGCTTTTTATATCAATTATTCTATTTGCTACTCGTTTGCATTAATTGATGGTCGTGTGATGTAAATAACATATTTCCTTTAAATTTTTCCATTCCTTCGTTTAATGCTGTTATTGATTCCATGTCTAAATGATTTGTTGGTTCATCCATTATTAGGAAATTTGCTCCTGATAACATCATTTTTTTGAAAGAACACATCTAACTTTTTCTCCTCCTGAAATTACATTGACTTTTTTTCAATGCTTCTTCTCCTGAGAATAACATTCTTCCTAGAAAACTTCTTACATAAGTTTCATCTGGATCTTTAGAATATTGTCTTAACCAGTCTGTTATACTTTCATTTCCTGTAAACAAATAGTTGTTATCTTTTTGGAAAAATAAACTGCTTGTAATTGTTGTTCCCATTTAATTGTTCCTTCATCTGGTTCAACTTCTCCTGCAATGATTTGGAATAATAATGTCATTGCATTTTCATTATCAGCTAAAAATGCGATTTTTATCATTTTTCTTTTACTTTAAATGAGATATTATTTAATATTTTTTCACCATTTATTGTTTTTGCTGATTCCTTCAACTTGTAATATTTCATTTCCTGGCATTCTGTCTGGTTTAAAATCAACATATGGATATCTTCTATTTGATGGTTTTTATTTCTTCTAATTCAATTTTTTTCAAGCGATTTTTTTCTTGATGTTGCTTGTTTTTGATTTTTGACGCGTTTGCACTAAATCTTTGAATAAATTCTTGAAGCTCTTTTGATTTTTCTTCTTTTTTTCTTGTTTTGTTCTCTCATTTGCTTTTTTGAATTAATTGACTTGATTCATACCAGAAATCATAATTTCCTGGATATAATTTTATTTCACCATAATCTACGTCACAAATGTGGGTACATACTTTATTTAAAAAAATATCTATCATGTGATACTACAATTCTGTGTTTTCAAAGTTTATCAAGAACTCTTGTAACCATCCTATTGATTTTAAGTCTAAATCGTTTGTAGGTTCATCTAATAGCAAAAATATCTGGATTTCCAAATAATGCTTGTGCAATAATACTTTAACCTTATCTTTGGGCTCTAATTCTGACATTAATTTATAATGATCTTCTGGTTTTTATTCCTAAATCATTTAGTAATGTTTCTGCATCTGATTCTGCATTCCATCCATCTAATTCTGCAAATCTTTCTTCAAGTCTTGCTGCAATCATTCCATCTTCTTCTGTGAAATCAGGCTTTGCATAAATCATATCTTTTTCATTTTTGATTTCATATAATTCCTTATTTCCCATTATTACTGTATCAATTACACTTTTTATCTTCAAATTCAAAAGTGATTTTTGTTTTTAATACAGATATTCTCTCAGTTTTCTCTTTACTTACTTCACCTTTACTTGGTTCCAATTCTCCTGATAAAACTTTTTAAAAATGTTGATTTTCCTGCACCATTTGCACCTATTATTCCATAGCAACATCCTTTATTGAATTTCAAATTTACGTCTTCAAATAAGCTTTCTTTTTTTCCAAATCTTACTGATACTCCATTTGCTGTTAACATTTAATATTCTCCTATTTTCTTATCTTTCTAATGTTTTTATTTCTTGTTGTTATATAAATTTTTGCTAATTCACTTAGCATTTTAATAATCAAATCCCTATCTTCTTTTTTAACTCACGTACTTGTCCTATTATTTTTAATTACATTTTCAGCTTTATTTTCACCAATTTCTGCAAATGTTTCAAAGTCAGAATCTAAAAAATATTTTTAAAAATCAAATCAACTACTTTTTTTCTATTTTTTTGCTTCTGTTTCTTGAAGATATTTTTCTTAGTGATTTATATACTATTTCACTTTTTGATTTGGTTTCTTTTGTTTGTTAAATTTCTTAGCAATTAATTGCCATGAATAAATATCGTGTTGATAGATGTTCTTTTCTGTACTTGTTACTACTCGTTACTTTTTTCCACCTTGTTCCATAATTCTTCCAATTATAGATTCTTGTGGTAAGTATGTATGTATTTTTTTCTTTTACTTGCATGAATTTTTCTGATTCAATAATTTCTTCTGGAAAACCTGGTCCATCATAATTTAATACTTTTTAAAATTCTTGCTTTATTTTCTAAAGAAGAGTTTATCGCTGCGTAAACAGCAATATTTCCTCCTTTAGAATGACCTCCAAAAATAAATTTTGAATTTGGATATTTTTTTCATCATATTATTTGCATATTTTAATGCTTCTATTTGCGCAGGAATGTCTTGTGTAAATGATAAATTAAAAATCTTCTTTCCAACCTATGATTGATTTATCAGTTCCTAAAAACGAAATATATTTTAGTTCATCGTTTAATGTAATAGTAATTGCAGAAAATTGCTTTTTCTTCATCTTGATTATTACTTTCTATAATCTGTAACTTTTTAAATTCTTAAATCGTGCTGACTTTTCCAATTAGTTCATTCATCTCCCTGTCGCCAAGATAATTGTATTCATCATCTTTAAATTTAGACATTTTTTTGAGATGTCACTAATTGTCTCTTCTAATTCCATTTCTATCTTGAAAAAAATGGAAAGTATGAATATCTTGCTAAAATTAATTCATCAATTTCATTTAATTCATCATGTTTTAGAGATATATCTCCTCTCCATTTTAGATAATCATTTATATTAGACATTTTTTCTCCTATTATCTTCCTCTATATGCCATGTATGGTGCAATTCTTGCTGATAATTCTCCTATTGTCATTGTTTGCATTATTACTTTTCCAGGTCCTCTTACTACTGTGTTAAATATTCCTTCTCCACCAAATAGTACATTTCCTATTCCTTTTACGCTTTTAATATCCATTGTACATGTAGATTCCATCATTGCTAAGTGTCCTGTTGCTATAATAATTTCTTCATCTGCTTTTAAGTTATATTCAATTGATGTTCCATCTATCTCAAGAAACGCTGTTCCTTTTCCAGTTAACTTGTTCATTATAAATCCTTCACCGCCAAAGAATCCTGCTCCTAGCTTCTTTTGGAAGTGTGTACTTAATTCTACACCGTCTTCTGATGCTAAATATGCACTTTTTTGAACAATATATGATTTATCTGGTGTTACTTCTACTGCTAAAATTTCTCCTGAAATGAAGATGAAAATGAAATTTTTGAGTCGTCTTCTGTTGCAGTAAATTTGCTTAAAAACATGCTTTCCCCTGTAAATGCTCTGCCAAACATTTTTTTAATTCCACCTGATTTAACTTTATATTCAATTTTAGGATTCATATATAGCATTGCTCCTGCTTCTGCTGATATTGATTCTCCTTTTTTTAAATTGCATTCTACATAAGGTAGTAATGATCCATTAACTTTGTAATCCATACGTTTCTCCTTTTATTATTAATTATTTTAAAACTAAAAAGCACCTCTTTTATTTGAGGTGCTTTTCTGTTGGTGGGACGACCGGGGGGTCGAACCCCGGACCTTCTGATTAAGAGTCAGCTGCTCTACCAACTGAGCTAGTCACCCATTTTTCCAATCTTGCTCAAGTATACAATGCTTTTCTTTTTAGTGTCAATATTTTTTTATTTTTAAACTTAATTTTTGTATTAATCTATTACTCATCTATTTCTAATTATATATAGACTTTTTCTTTTTTTGTTAATATATACTGAAATAACTATATTAAGAGGTGATTCTATGCTAGGTTATTTGTTATCTAAAAATTGCACAGATAGAAAAATGTCAAAAACTAGACTATCTGAGCTTACAAATATTAATATTGGTCATTTGTCTCATATTGAAAAAGGAAAGAGTTCCAAGTCATAAAGCTTTTAAGAGAAATTTCGAAAGCTCTTGATATTCCTATAAAAATTTAATGCATGCTTATGACCATGATTTAAATGATGATCAAATAAAGTATGGTGCTGCTAATCATGTTTTTATATAATAAGATTCCTATTTTTTGGATCTTTATTAGGTTTTACTAAATGTGATTTTGATACTTCTAATGCTGATTTTTGCAATTTTTTTATTAATGATGAATCAATGTCTCCAAAATTCCTTTAGGTTCATTTGTTTTAGTTGAACAAAATGCTCCTTTATCTAATAGGGATTATGGCGTTTTTATGTATAATGATAAAATCTTGATTAGACGTTTTTATTATAAGAAAAAAATGATTTGGTTTTGCGTGCAGAAGATCCAAACATTAGTGATATTATATTAGTTAATTCTGATAATTTTTATATTATTGGAAAAATTTTATTACCAAAAATTAATTTTATTTTAATATTTAATTTTTCCTTTATGTTTCAATATTTTATCTGTATAATATTTTTTGGAGGTTTATATGAATTTAATTGATGGTATTATTTTTAATACAAATAAATTAAAGCAGAATTCTTTTTGTAAAAATGACTTATACTGGTTTTTTAAATACTTCAAAAAGTTCAAAAATTTTTTTGCTCATATTGGATTTGGTCCAAATTGGCAAAAATATTACTGATTTTGAGATGAAAAAAATCTGGACTTGGATATGAGCTTACTTTTTCAATTGCCTTCTCAATTTGATTCTATCAATTTGGCTTTTTATGAATAATAAAAATGAATGGGATAACAATTTTGGAAATGATTTTTCATTTAAATTAATTCCTATTAAACAATCTAAGTTGATTCCAGTTACTGAATCTAGTTTAAATTGTGTTACTTTTACAAAAAGTAGCACAAGTCTCAGAAAAATTTAAGTTGTTGTTTATGAAAATTAGTAAATTTTTGCCACGACTTTTTGTTCAATAATTATTCATTTGATACCAATTTAAATAATAAATAATTGTAATTTCTATTTTTAATAAAAAAATTACAATTATTTTTTTCTGTTTTAGTGTTGACAATGTAAATTTTCTATAGTAAAATAAATTTCGTCAAGGTGATACCTTGTCATTCATTTTATATGAGTCACTAGCTCAGTTGGTAGAGCACTTGACTTTTTAATCAAGTTGTCCGGGGTTCGATTCCCCGGTGGCTCACCATTAATTCATTAAATGAATTAATATGGCCCCGTGGTCAAGCGGTTAAGACATCGCCCTTTCACGGCGGAGACATGGGTTCGATTCCCGTCAGGGGTCACCAATTTAATTTGCCACTTTAGCTCAGCTGGTAGAGCAACTGACTTGTAATCAGTAGGTCGTCCGTTCAAATCGGACAAGTGGCTCCATTTTAAGAGTCGATGATTTTTAGGGTACTATTGTTGTTGGCTTTTTTTATTTTTACTTATTTTTTTGGAGTTTTTATGAATAAAGTAGCTATAGTTACTGGTGGTGCAAGTGGTATTGGACTATCAATTACTAAAAAAATTGTTAAAAAAATAATTATCAAGTTATTATATCTTATAATTCTTCTGCAGATTCTGCTAAAGATTTATTGAAAAAAATATGAAAATATTGACATTTTTTTCAAATTGATTTATCGAATCCAGAAAATGTCCAAACTTTAGTTGATTTTTGTATTATCTAAATATCATAAAATTGATTTATTAGTTAATAACGCTGGCGTTGATTTGGTAGAAATGATTAATGATACTACTTTTAACGATTTTGATTATATAATGAAAGTTAATGTTTATTCGCCATATTTTTTGACTAAATATGTTTCTGAACATATGATTAATGCTAAGTCTGGAAATATTATTATATATCTTCAATCTTAGGAATTACAGGAGGTTCTTGTGAATCTGCTTACTCAATTTCTAAAGCTGGACTTGATGGACTTACCAAATCGCTCGCTCAAGAACTTGGACCTTCTAATATTAGAGTTAATAGTATCGCTCCTGGTTTAATTGATACAAATATGAATAATAATTTAACTGCTGATGAAATTAACGATTTAGTGAAGGATTTTTCCTATTTCTCGTATTGGAACTCCTGATGATATTGCAGATTTAGTCATTTATTTAGAAAAATGCTGGATATGTGACTGGGCAAGTTATCCAAGTTAATGGTGGTTGGAATATATAAAAATCTCTAGATTTTGAAGTGAACCCAAAATGTTAGACAAAATATATAGTTTAACAAGGAGGGTTCATTTTTATGTCTAAATATTCAAATGAATTAAAATTAAAAGTTATTAAATATTATCTTGAAGAACATCATAGTTATTCAGAATGTTGTAAAAAGTTTAATATTCCAAGTCATAAATCAATTTTTGATGTGGATAAAAAAATACGAATTACACGACGTACAAGGAATATTTAAAAGATTAAAAAGCAGTTATGATGGTAATTTTAAACAAAATGTTATAGAATATATGCATGCAAACCATTTATCAGCAACACAAACAGCAAATCATTTTTAAATTAGGAGCTACAGATGTTGTATTAAAATGGGAACGCATATATTATGAAGAAGGACCACAAGGTTTGTATGAAGAACGACGTGGTAGGCCCCAAAAAAATGAAATTTAAAAGAAAATAAAAGAAATTAAATAAAGATATTGAAGAAGACTTAATTGCAGAAAATCAACGTCTTCGTATGGAGAATGAATATTTAAAAAAATTAAATGCCTTAGTTCAGGAAAGAATCAAGCGAGAGAACAAGAAAAAAAGTAATTGTTGTTGATGAATTAAGGCATAAATATAGCTTGAGAGAATTATTAAAATTAGCAGAAATGGCTAGAAGTACATTTTATTATTACTTAAAAAAATATAAAAGTAATCACGATAAATATCATAAAATCAAAAAGAAATATTTAATATATTTAATGAAAAATAAGGGTCGTTATGGATATAGAAGAATAACATTAAAACTAAAAAAATAGAGGCTTTAATATTAATCATAAAAGCAGTTTCGAAATTTATGAACATATTAGGAATAAAAAAAGTATTCAAAGGCCCAAAAGACGATATAATTCATATCAAGGAAGCATTGGAAAAAAATTGCTAATAATTTATTAAAAAGAGATTTTTAAAGCTGATAAACCAAATCAAAAATGGGTTACAGATGTAACCGAATTTAAAAGTACATGATAGAAAACTTTATTTATCGCCAATTATAGATTTATTTAATGGTGAAATAATTAGTTATAATTTATCAAAAGCACCCAACATTTCAACAAATTACAGACATGTTAGAAAAAAAGCGTTTATAAAAAAATAAAAAAATAATACAAATTTAATACTTCATTCAGATCAAGGATGGCAATATCAAATGAAAAATATCAAAAAAATGCTTAAAGAAAAAAAGGAATAAAACAAAGCATGTCAAGAAAAGGCAATTGCTTTAGATAATTCATGTGCAGAAAATTTCTTTTGGAATATTAAAATCAGAATTATTTTATCCAAAAGAAAAAGAATATAAGAATATAGAAGAATTAGAAAAAAAGATATAAAAGAATATATAGAATATTATAATAATAGTAGAATTAAGAGCAAATTAAAAGGAATGTCTCCGATTCAATATCGAAAACATTCCTTAATAGTAGCCTAATTTATGCTGTCTCAACATTTTTGGGTTCAGTACATTTCTCTAGAGACTTTTTTTAATATAAATCTTGTGAATCATCTGCTGATGTATTGATTTCTTCCCTATTTAATTCTTCTACTAAATCATCTACATCAATTCCGTGTACCATGCATGCTTCTTCTAATGTTTCATCTTCTGAAATTGCACATCCTATGCAATGCATTCCTGCGTCTAATAATATATTTATTTTTTTCTGGCTCTTTTATCTATAATATCACCAATAATTGTTTTTTTAGTTATTGTCATTTTTTTATATCCTCCTGTATTTTTTGTATTTATATTGTATCATCTTTATATTTAAAAAGTATAGACTTTTTGTTCTTTTTCCCTGTTATTATACTAATCACAGGAGGTAATTTAAATTGAATCTATTTTTCATTATTTATTCTTTCTTTCTTAATTTATTTTTTTATTATTTTATTTTTTTATGTTATTACTATTTTTCAATCTTTTATTTTATACTAAAAAAATAAAAAGATAAATATTAAACTAAAAAAAGATGGTGATCTAAATTAATTTATTTTTCTTTTTTTATTTTCATTAATTTTATTATTTTTTTAATTTATTTTTTTATTTAAAGATTTTTATTTTTTCTAATTTTATTTCTTTAAATACTGATATTTATTTTTTTAAATTAATTTTTTTAATAATTATTTTCATTTTTATATTTAAATTGTTTTTTTATTATTTTTTTGTTTTTTTATCACATTTTATTATTTTTAAATATATTTTTCAAAAAAATTAAATTTATTTAATTTTAATAAATCTATTTCTTTTTACTTCTCAATTAAATTTATTAATTGGAAAAAAATCTAAATAATGAAAATATTTATATTCCAGAAAAAAAGTTTATATCAAAATATACTTGTTACTGGTTCTATCGGATCTGGTAAAACTGCTTCTGCTTTATATCCTTTTTACAAAGCAATTAATTAATTTTTAATGCTCATGATTTTAATTCTAAATTAGGGATGCTTGTTCTTGATGTCAAAAGGAAATTATTATTCTAAGATAGTTGAGTTTGCAATAGCATCAAATCGTTTAGATGACTTGATAATTATAGAGTTAAATGGTAAGTATAAATACAATCCTTTGCATAAACCTAATTTATCTGCTTCTGTTTTTAGCTAATAGATTAAAACAAATATTATTATTGTTTTCTCCAAATAATTCTGAATCTTATTGGCTGATACAGCTGAACACGTTTTAGAAGCCTTTATTACAATTTGTCGATTCTATAATAATGGTTATGTTTCTTTTTACGAATTACATAAATTGATTTTCAACAAAAGAATATTTTTTTATTCTAAATTTTTCATTAATACGTGAAGAATTCTTGAATAATAATATTTCTACAATCGAATTTTTATAATCTTTCTTCTGCAATTAATTATCTTGAAAAATGAATTTTTTTCTTTAGATGATCGTACTTATGCAATTTTAAAATCAGAAATTTCTAGAATGACTAATGTATTTATTTCTGATTTAAGCGTAAAAATACATTTTTGTCCTAACATAAATGAAATTAATTTTTAATGGATTTGATGATGTTATTAAATCTGGAAAAAAATCGTAATATTAAATATGAATATTTCTAAGTATAAAAATCTTTCAAAAATTATTGCTGCTTATTTTAAAACTTGATTTTTCAAACTGATATTTTTAAACCAATTAGCTTTTTGGTGATGTTTATAGAACTATGGCTTTTTATCTCTGATGAATATCAAGAATATGTTACGGCTTCTGATGCTGACTTCTTTTTCTCAAAGTAGAGAATCAAAATGTATAAATATTGTTGCTACTCAATCATATACTTCTTTATTAAATACTATTAATAATCAAAAATTCAGTTCGTGTAATTATTCAGAATTTAATTAATAAATTATGGTATAGATGTGATGATGTTTTTACTATTGAAGATATACAAAAACAAATTGGTAAAGAAGATAAATTAAAAATCTCTAGATCTTATTCTGAAAATGGTAAATTCAATAATTATAATTTTTATTAGCAAAGATATTGTTTCTAAAAACACAAATTTTTTTCTGAAAGTGTTAATTCCTATACTCAAAAATGATTTTTATTTATGATTATAATTTCTTTACTCAAAATCTTGAAACTTTTTCATGTTTTAGCTTTTTCTTTCTGATGGATTTAAAATTTTAAAACCTCAAAAAAATTGAAAATGCTACCTTATTTTATAAAATAATATTGGAGGTATTATGTTAAAAAAATTTTTAAAAATTCTTATAATTATTATTTTTTTGTCTATTAATTTTTTTCGAAATTTAATTTTGCATTTGCTTTTTGCTCCTAAAATAGTTAATAAATTAAATTCTTCATTTAATGATATTGAGAAATGGTGTATAAAACTTGCTACTCCTGCTGCAGCTGTCTCTTTAGCTATTGGACTATTTATTAAAAATTTAGTTTTGGTGATGAAGAGCGAATTAGAATTTCTAAAAAAATAATACGTGCAACACTTATTTCCTATGCACTTTTTATTGGCAATAGATCTTGTTTTAGCTGCTATAAAATCTTTAGTAAGTTAGGAGTTTAATTTTGAATCAATCTTTTAAATCAATCACAAATTGTTGAAATTATTATTACAACAATTAATAAAAATATTTAGTAATATTTTTTTCTTCTATTAATAATTCTATGTTTTTCTAAACTTGATGAATTTGCTTTTTGTTGATGTTCGCATATTAAAATAATAAATATATTAAAAATTTTTATAGGTGATTTTTTTCTGGTGGTGGAAAAAAATTATTTATTTAACGGATGCATTACTGATAGCAATTGCTTTATATTTTATAATAAAGTATTTTTTTCTCAGTGTTTTCAGGAGTTCAGACTGAACGTCCTTTTCAATTTATTTTTTAAATTATTTATTTTTTGCACTTATAATTAATTTTTTTCATATACGATTTGTTTTGGTATTATAAATTTTACTAATTTAATTTCTTCTTCTATTCAAGAACTTGGTAAAGATGTTGTTCATTCTTCAATTTCTTTTTCTGAATTAATTAATAAATTAAATAATAAAAATTTCAATTTCTGCATCTGATAATTTTGATTTATTTTTCTTTTGATGGAATGATTAAAAGCTTTAACTAGCATTGGTCTATTAAGTTTATTATTAAATTACTCTGTTAGATATGTTTTAATTATGTTTTTTTATTATTTCTTCGCCGTTAGCTTTTTCTATCTTTAATTAATTATTCTACTAATTGGATTTTTTTAAAAGCTTGGTGCAAGTCCTTATTTTTTCTTTATTAGTTATTCAAGTATTATTACCATTAATTTTTATTGTAATTTTTTTCAATAGATATTAATAATAAAATTTTATTTATAGGATCAATTTATGCTATGACTAAAATGAATGATTATGTTAGAGAACTTTTTGGTGGTATTTCTTCAGATTTTTCTCATAATTTTCAAACTCAATTTTTTTAAGGAGATAATTGTGAATTTTATAATTCCTCAAAAATTTTAATTTTTAAAAATAAATTTCTTGGATTAATTGATTATCCGACATTAATTCTTGATTTTATTTATTTAATATTTCTAAATTCTTTATTAAATATTTTTTTATTCATGATTTATTGGTAAAATTAATTTTTATTATTATTTTATTTTTCCAATTTTTATTAAGTTTATTTAGCTTTAATAATGAATCTTTTATTTATGTATTATTTTATATAATTAAATATTATTGTTCTCCTAGATTATATATACTTAATGATGTTGAAAAAAATAGCCTATTTAGTGTTATAATCTCGCAATAGGAGGTATGTATTTTATGAAAATTTGAACAACAAAATGAGTCGCTAATTTTTTTCATCAACTTCAATTTCAGATATTTTTTTACAGAATATTTACCTCAAATGAGCGGTGATTGTGTAAAGATTTATTTTTTTATACTTTTTTTATTTCTAAATATAGTAGTGAAATAAATATTAATGATCTCTCTAAAAAGCTTTCTATTGATTTAGATGATATTGATAAATCTATTAAATTCTTGGAAGAACATAATTTATTACTTAGAAAAAGAACATGGTTTCATGGTTTGCAATATTCAAGAAATTGAATTAAATAAAAGCTTATAAACCAAAAGTTACTATTTCTAGTGAAGCTTTGGAAAAAAACTGCTGAAAGTAAAGCTAGAGCTGCAATAATTGATACTATTAATAATCAATTTTTTTCAGGGTGTAATGTCTCCTTCATGGTATGCTGATATTGAACTTTGGTTTTCAAAAATATGGATTTGATGATGGTGTAATGATGGCATTATTTACTTACTGCTATAATAGATCTGCGCTTCATAAAAATTATGTTTCAAGCTGTTGCTGATAGTTGGTCTAAAAATAATATTAAAAACTTATAGTGATTTAGATTCTTACTATGAAAAACAAGAAAAAAATTTCTTCTTTAAGCTCTGCTATCAAGAAAAAAATTAAGACTATCTCGTAATCTTACTGAATTTGAAGAAGAATATTTATTAAAGTGGAACATTGATTATAATTATGAATTTGATATTATTGAGCTGGCTCTAAAACGTGCTTCTACTGGAGCTAATTTAAATTTCGAATACATTAATAAATTATTAACTGATTGGCATGAACATGGTTTTCAGCAGTGTTGAACAAATTAATACATATTTAATTAATGAGAAAAATAAACCTGTACAATCTTCCTACGTTCCTAAAAAAATCTTCTACGCCTAAATCAAAAAAATAGCTCAAATAGATGTTTCAAATAAACGTAAATATAACAATTTTAATTCATTTTATAGTAATTAAGGAGACTTAGTATGAATTATTCTAATTTGCAAAATTTGCTTAATGAATATGAAGAAAAAGAAAATAAAGCCATTTCTCTTTCTAATCTAAAAAAGAAAACTTATATAATCAAGTTTCTTCTTTAAAAAGATATTGATATAAATATAAATAAGGCATCTGTTGATAAAATAAGGTTGATTTTAACCACAAAAAAATCAAAATGATATTTATATTATTGACAAACATATTAATGAGCTTAAAAATGAACGTGATCGTATTATTACTGATAGAAATATCAACCTTGATGATTATAAACCTGTTTTTGAATGTTCAAAAATGCAATGATACTGGCTATATAACGTTAATGGTAAATCTGAACTTTGTTCATGTATAAAAGCAAAAATTATATAATATCGAATATAATAATTCGAATATTTATGATTTAGAAAATCAGAATTTTTCTAAATTTGATTTAAATTATTATTCAAATGACATTGATGAAGAAAAATTTGAAAGAAATATTTCTCCAAGAGATAATATCATAAATATAAAGAAGATATGTGATAACTTTATAGAAAACTTTGATAATCCAATTGAAAAACTTATTATTTTGTGGTAGCCCTGGACTTGGAAAAACTTTTTTTATCCTCTTGTATTGCTAATGAATTAATTCAACTTGGTAAGACTGTTTTATATCAAACTGCTCCAATTATGTTAGATCAAATTATTGATGCAAAGTTTAATAAAAACTTCTAATTTATTAAATGAAATTAACAATGTTGATTTATTGATTATTGATGATTTGGGTACTGAATCTAAAAATTCTGTTACTACTACTGAATTGTTTAATATCATTAATTCAAGATTATTAAATCAAAAATAATAAAAATTACCAAAAACGATTATTTCCACAAATTATGACTTAAAACAATTATATAATATTTATGAAGAAAGATTATTATCAAGAATAATTGGTAATTATAATGCTTGCTATTTCTTTGGTGATGATATTCGTATAATAAAAAGATTTCTTCAAAATAAAAATAAGCAATTTGATAATTATTCAAATTGCTTATTTTTTATTTTATTTTCTTATTTTTTTATTTTTATTCTTCTGTGTCCTCTTCTAGCTTCTCTTCATCACTAATAGTTTCTATACTTACTACTTTTTCCTCCATCATTTGTTCTCATTAGTGTTACGCCTTGTGTTGCTCTTCCTAGAATACTTACTTCTTTTACGCCAATTCTTATTAAAGTACCTTTATCTGTTATCATCATCACATCTTGGTTTTCATTTGCAATTCTTACTCCTACGATATCTCCTGTTTTTAGAAGTTATTTTTGTAAGTGATTACACCTTTTCCACCACGAGTTTGTACTCTATATTCATCTAATTCTGTTCTTTTTCCAAATCCATTTTCTGTGATTGCTAACAATGTATTATCTTTATTTTTCTGTGATTGTTTCCATTCCAATTACTTCATCATCATCTGATACTCTAATTCCTAATACACCTTGTGCTGTTCTTCCCACTGGTCTTACATCTTCTTCACTAAATGTTATGCATAGACCTTTTTTTGTTACAAGAACAATATTGTTTTTTTCCATTTGATAGTCTAACATCTATTAGTTCATCTTCATCTTTTAGTGTTATTGCTATTAATCCTGTCTTTCTATCTGTATTATATTCATTTAGAGGTGTTTTTCTTTACTAATCCTTTTTTTAGTATTCATTATCAAATATTCTGCGTCTTCAAAAACTCTTTAATGGAATTACAGCTGCTATCTTTTTCACCAGGATCTAATTGTAATAAATTTACAATTGCAGTTCCTTTTTGCAGTTCTTCCTGCTTCTGGTATATCAAATCCACGTAGTTTATATAACTTACCTTTGTTTGTGAAAAAAATAAGATTATATCATGTGTTGATGCATTAAATATTTGTTTTACAAAATCATCTTCACGTGTTGTTAATCCAGAAATACCTTTTTCCTCCGCGTCTTTGACTTTTTATATGTATCAACTGGCATTCTCTTTATATATCCAAAGTGTGTTAATGTTATTATAGAATTTTTCATCATCAATCAAATCTTCGTCTTCTAATTCACCTTCAGCTTTAACAATTTTTAGTTAGTCTTTCATCTCCATATTTTTTTCAATCATTTCTAATGATTCTTCTTTAATTAAATTAAACACTAATTTCTCATCTGCTAAGATTGCTCTTAAATGTTCTATTAATTTTAATAAATTTTGATATTCTTCCTCAATTTTTTTCCCTTTGTAGTCCAGATAAAGTTTTTTTAATCTCATATCCAAAATTGATTGTGCTTGAATGTCATCAAGCCCAAATCTTTTCATTAATTGTTCTTTTGGATCATCATATGATCCTCTGATTACTTTTATTACTTCATCAATATTATCAATTGCAATTCTTAAACCTTCTAAGATATGAGCTCTAGCTAATGCCTTTATCTAATTCAAATTCTGTTCTATTTATTATAACTTCTTTTCTATGCTCTATAAAAATATTCTAAGCATTGTCTTAATGTTAGGATTTTTGGTTCTCCATTTACTAATGCTAACATTATTGCACCAAATGAAAGTTGTAATTGTGTGTATTTATATAATTTATTTAGGACTACTTGTGCATTTGTGTCTCTTTTTAGCTCGATTACTACTCTGACCATTTCTTCTCTATCAGATTCATCTCTAACTTCTGATATACCTTCGATTTTTTATCTCTAGCTAATTGATTTATAGCAATTATTAAGTTTGCTTTGTTTACTTGATAAGGTAATGATTTTTATTATGATTTTTTTGACGATTTCTGACATTTCTTCAATCTCAGCTTCGCCTCTCATCATTATCTTACCACTTCCAGTTAAATAAGCATCTCTAATTCCTTCTCTTCCTAAAATCAATCCTCCTGTAGGGAAAATCAGGTCCTTTTACTATTTTTTTAATAATTCTTCATCACTTACTTGATCTTCATCAATTAATTTTAATAACTGCATTTTAAAATTTCTGTTAAAGTTATGTGGTGGTATATTTGTAGCCATTCCTACAGCTATACCCTGATGATCCATTTACTAATAATGCTGGTAATCTTGTTGGAAGTACTGTTGGTTCTTGTCTTATTCCATCAAAGTTTGGCATAAACTTAAATCAGTATTTTTTTCAATATCTGCAAGCATTGTTTCAGATATTTTTGACATTCTTGCTTCTGTATAACGATATGCAGCAGCTCCGTCTCCATCGATTGATCCAAAGTTTCCATGTCCATCAACTAGTGGATACCTCATTGTGAAAGTTTTTGAGCAAGTCTTACCATTGCATCATATACTGATGAATCTCCATGTGGATGATATCTACCTAAAACGTCACCCTACGGTTGTTGCAGATTTTCTATATGGTTTATCTTTTGTTAATCCATCTTCGTACATTGTATACAAAATTCTTCTATGGACTGGTTTTAAACCATCTCTTACATCTGGTAAAAGCACGTTGCACTATAACGCTCATGGCATAGTCAATATATGCGGTTTTCATTTCTTCAACAATTTCTCTATCTACGATTGTTCCTTCATTATATTCTTCGATATTGTTATCTTTGCTCATCTCTAACCTCGCTTTTTTTAACTCTTTTAACATTATACTAAACCAGATTTTTAAAATGCAACCGAAAAACAATTTTTTTGTTGATTTTTCAAATGTTTTCAGCATTTTATTTTTCTAATATACTAGTCGATTTGCTAGATTAATTTCTTCTTCTGATAAATTAAAATCTCCACCTTTTCTTTCTATTATTTTTATAAATTTTCTATTTTTTTCTTGCTTCTTTTATTGTTGTTTCTATAGGAAAAAGTGATTTTATATTTCTTTGAATATTATTTGTTTCCCTTCTAATTCCATCAAAATCATGTTGATTATAATATTCATTCCATCTTTTCTATATTCTTTATTTAATGTGCTAACTTTTCTTAATTGATCTTCAAATTCAGATTCTATATTTGATTTTTATTGAATCTACAATTATTTCCTTTTCCTCCATTTATTATGTCTTTAACTTTTTCCGGTATTAATCCATGTCTATTTGCTGTATTTAATGCGAAACTTAAGCCTCCTGATATAGTATCAATTATTCCTCCATTTCTTACTACATTTCTTGCTTGATTTAAATTATCAAAATGGCCTGTTGCTATTCCTATTACGCTTTTTTTCCTAAAGTCTATTGTTGAATTTATTGCTTGTTTTTATTGTAGCTCCTAATCCTTCTTTAATTAATGTATCTTTTCAAGCTTATTACTTGATCTTCTATAAAATTTGGTAATAATGCTCTTATTCCTAAATTTATTCCTGTATTTATAGCTTTTTCCTAACATCGTATCTAAAAATTTATTTTGTTTTCTGACCTATTTTTTGATCTTGTTGAATTTGATTTTGATTTGTTAAATTTAATGTTTGTGTTAATGTGTTCATTTTTTCTCCTATTCTATTAATTCTTTTTCAAATTTATCTGAATTAATTTTTGGTTAATATATGGTCTTGTCCTACAAAAATAGACATTCTCCTTTTCTTAATGATTTTTATTTCTATTTTTTTCTTTTTTGATTAATATCTATATTTTTCTAATGTTTTGATATTTTTCTTCTTCTAAGCTAAAAAAATAGTTTTTAATTCTGAATTGTTTAAAATACTTTTTCCATATGCTCCTTCCTCTAATGAAAATAAATCTGATACATCTTGAGTTATTGCTGTTGCTCCACCTCCATATTTTTCTTATTGTTTTAAATATTTTATATATAAAACTTGCAGTTTCTTTGTTTGGAAGTTATTCCTATTAACCTCCATATTTCATCTAGATAAATTATTTTTCTTGAATTTCTATCTTTTTATTTTGTCCCAAAATAATTCTATAAATATGTACATACCAAATTGAATATTTTCTTCACCTAGCTCATATATATCACCTATTATTAATTTATTATTTAATTCTATATTTGTATAATTATTAAAACATTTTAATGATCCTGTGATGAATGGTTCTATGCATTTTTTTATTTAATTCTTTGTATAAATCTTCTAGAATTGGCATATCTGTGCTTTGTTTTAAATTTATTATTTTTTTAAATAAAGATTTGTCATTAAAATCTATATTTTTTTATTTTTTTATATTTTTAATAATTTTGTTTTTCTAATTCTGTTCTTTCTTCTTCTGTTATGTCTTGAAATATTAGTTTAAAAAAATCCAATTAATTTATTTAATTTTTGTTGCTAAATATCCTTCTTCATTTTTCTTCTAATGAATCTTCTCTTATATCAAATATATTTATATGTTTTTGGATGCTGGTCCTATTTTTTTATTAAACTGCCATTTAGTGATTTTTGAAATTTTTTTCATATTCCCTTTCTGGATCTATTATGTATTGATTTATATTTAATATATAATTTCTTAATATTTGTATTTTGGTAAAATATGATTTTTCCAGATCCTGATGATCCAAATATACATGTATTTGAATTTTTATATTTTTTTCTCTGTCAAATTTATCTATTATTATTAGTGAATTATTATTAATGTCTGTTCCATATAATATTCCTTGTTCATCATATATTGTTGATGTTATGAATGGATATGTTCCTTTATTCCATCTGTTAATATGTTTCTCTTTACGGCTCTCTTAATATCATAATTATTTTTTTATTTAATGGTAAATTAGCTAATATTGTTTGTTCTTGTCTAAAATATGATTTTTTTGATTTTAATCCACTATTTTGTAATATTTCTTCAATTTTGTTTATTTGATTTTTTTAATTCTTCCTTATTTTTTTGAATAAGTTGTTATGTATGTGTAAAAATATAATAATTGTTGATTATTTAATTGCATTTCTCTTCATATATTTTTGCATCTTCTAAACTGCTTTTTGCTATATCAATATCTATTCTTGAATTATTTATTTTTTTCTAAATCAATCTGTGTTTCCAATATTTTTTTGCTATTTCTTTTTATTATTTTATATTGATTATTTTTTTCTATATATATTGATATTAATATATTTTCATTTATTTCTAAAATATTTTTTTAAATATTAATTCTTGAAATATTCGATTATAATTTATAATTAATAAACTTGAAAAGAACATTCCATCAATTTCTATATATTGAGGATTTGTTAAATTAATATATAATGGATTTTTTCTTTTTATTTTATTCATCTCCTGTTATTAATGTCGTTTTAATTAATTCTTCTATTTCTTTTTATCTAATTCTTCTGTTTTATTTTTACATTGTATTAATTGTTCAATTATTTTTTTAATTTTATTTCTTTTATTTTATTTTTATTTTTTTATTTTTTTAATATTAAATAATATTCTTTATTTGTTGTTTTTGTTATTATTTAATGTTTCTAAATAATTAATATATTGTTTTTGAAATTATTGAATTATTATTTTCGATAATATATTTTTTTATTTTTTTCTAAATTAATTTTTTTATTTTTTTATAAATATTTGAATTTCAATTTCTAAATTAGAAAAATATTTTTTTATAATTATTTAAAAATAACTTCTTTTTCAATTTCTGATTTTAGATTAAAAATTTATTGGTATTATTTTTAAAATAAGAATATATTCTTTTTTTATTATTTTCTATGATTCCATTCTCATAAATTGTTTCAATTCCTAACCAATTTTTAAATGAATTTATTGTTTCTATTTTCAATGCTTTTTCCTTTCTTAATTATTGTATTTTGTTTTTCCATATATTGTCAAACTAAATATGGTATGCAAGAGCATAAAATATTTTTTTATGCTCCTTTTATTAATTAAAAATCTAAATTTTTTTACATATTTTGCATTATCTTCAATAAATTTTTCTTCTTGGTGGAATTTCGTCTCCCATTAATATTTTTAAATATTTCATCTGCTTTTTTTCAGCATCTTCCATTGTAACTTTTTATTAATATTCTGTTCTCTGGATCCATTGTTGTTTCCCATAATTGTACTGAGTCCATTTCTCCTAAACCTTTATATCTTTGTATTGAAGTATTTTCTCTTCCTACTATCATTAATTCATTATCTAATTGTTCATCAGAATAGCAGTATATATCTTTTATTCCTTTTTTTAGATATTTTTATATAATGGTGGTTGTGCTAAAAATACATGCCCTTGTTCTATTAAAGGCCTCATATATCTAAAGAAAAATGTTAATAATAGTGTTCTAATATGTGCACCATCAACATCGGCATCTGCCATTATAATTACTTTTCCATATCTTATTTTTATTAATATCAAAATTATCTCCAATTCCTGCTCCCTATTGCTTGAATGACTGGTTTTAATTTTTTTCATTATTATATATTTTATCAGGTCTTGATTTTTTTCTACATTTAACATTTTGCCCCATAGAGCTAAAAATAGCTTGGTTTCTTCTGTTTCTACCTTGTTTTTGCAGATCCTCCAGCAGAATCTCCCTCTACTATATAAACTTCGGTTTCTTCTGGATTTTTACTTGAGCAATCTGCTAATTTACCTGGCAATGTTGTTACATCTAGTGAGTTTTTCTTTCTTGCCAAATCTCTTGCTTTTCTTGCAGCTTCCCTAGCACGAGCTGCACTTATACATTTTTCAATGATTGTTTTTGATATTGTTGGATTTTCTTCTAAAAATGCTGATAATGATTCAACAACAACAGATTGTACTATTCCTGTAACATTACTATTTCCTAATTTTTGTTTTTGTTTGTCCTTCAAATTGTGGATCTTTAACTCTTACTGAAATTACTGCTGTTAATCCTTCTCTTATATCTTCTCCTTGCAAATTAGTATCTTTATCTTTTAAGATATTATGAGATCTAGCATAATCATTAAATACTTTTGTCAATCCTCTTCTGAATCCCTCTAAATGTGTACCACCTTCAATTGTATTAATGTTATTTACAAATGATTGAACGCTTTCATTGTATGAAGTTGTATATTGCATTGCTATTTCAACAGGTACATCTATATCTTTTTTTCTCAATATAGATTGGATCTATATCGATTTTTCTCTTTGTTTTTATTAAGAAACTCACAAATGAACGTAATCCACCTTCAAAAGCAGAACTCTTCTTTTTAGGCTCTTCTCTCTTAAATCCTCAAGCGAAATATATAATCCTTTTGTTAGGAATGCCATTTCTCTTAGTCTATTTTGTAGAACTTCATAAGTATATTCTGTTGTTTCAAATATTTGGCTATCTGCTAAAAATCTTACCTTAGTACCAGTCTTGTCTGAATCTCCAATTCTTCTTAATGGTTCTACTGTTTTTCCTCTTTCAAATTTCATTTGATAGATTCCGCCATCTCTTTGAATTGTTACTTCTGTCCATTCTGATAATGCATTTACAACTGATGCGCCAACTCCATGAAGTCCTCCGGATACTTTATATCCACTATCTCCACCAAATTTTCCACCTGCATGTAATACTGAATATACAGTTTCTGCTGCTGAAATATGTGTTTTTGCATGAATATCTACTGGTATTCCTCTACCATTATCTTCTACAGAAATTACGTTTCCTGGTTCAATTTTTACTTGAATTTTTGTACAATACCCTGCCAATGATTCATCAACACTGTTATCGACTATTTCATATACTAAATGATGTAATCCTCTCGCAGATACACTACCAATATACATACCTGGTCTTTTTCTAACTGCTTCTAAACCTTCTAGTACTTGTATTTGGTTTGCACCATACTCGTGGTTGTACTTTTCCTCCATTTTTAACATCCTTTCTGTTCTTACGCATCTTTTCAATATACTCATTTTATTGGAAAAAAATTAGATTGTCAAGCAATAATATTTCCATTTTTGAATATGATATGATGTGCTATTCTCTATTTCTATATTTTTTTGTACAAGTTATAATTACTTGAATATTTTTTTATATTTGTTAAAAAAATTTTTTTATTCTTTTTTTCATCTAATTCTGACATAAAATCATCTAATAATAGTATCGGATATTCACCTATATCGTCTTTTTATTATTTCAATTTCTGATAATTTTAATGATAATACTGCAGTTCTATTTTGTCCTTGTGATCCATATATATCTACTTCTTTTTTTATCTATATATATCTTAAAAGTCATCTCTATGTATTCCTGCACTAGTGTATCCTCTAATTTTATCTATTGCTCTTTTTGATTTTTAATTTTTTAATAAATTCATCTTTACTATTGCAATCTGATAAATATTCTATTTCAATAATCTCTTTTTGCTATTTTTATCATGTATTCCTTGGATTTTTTTGAGATATTTTTTTATAAAATCTTTTTCTATAATTATTTATAATATTTTCCATATTCATATAATTTTTTTCGTCCCAAATTTCAAGCATTTCATCATTTTTCTATTTTATTTTTTTAAAAAAACTATTTCTTTGTTCTAAAGTTTTTATTATACATTGATAAATTGTATAAATATCTAGGTTTTAATTGTCCTATCATCATATCTAAAAATTTTCTTCGTTCTGAAGGACCATCTTTTAATATATTGATATCATCTGGTGTAAATATTACTATATTTAAATTTCCTACTAATTCACTTAATTTATTTAATTTTTATTCCATTATGTGAAACTATTTTTATTATTTATTAAAATTTCTATTTCACCTATTCTGTCTTTTTTTCGTATTCTCCATTAATTTTTAAAAAAATTTTTTTGACAACATTATCATTTCTTTATCTTTATTTGTTCTAAATGATTTTCCAAACGCCATTAAAAAAATGGATTCTATAATGTTAGTTTTTCCTGTGCATTATCACCATAAAAAAATATTTATATCTTTACTTAAATTAATTTTTTTGTTGTTCATAATTTCTAAAATTTTGAATATTAATACTTTTTAAATACATATTTCTCAAAATTATCCACATTTTGTGCTCTAAATGTGGATAATACTTTATTATTAATCTTTTTTCAATCTTACTGGTAAAATCATATATTGATAATCTCCATCATCTTCTATACTTCTTATTACTGATGGTGATATACTTGTTCCAAAGTCAATATAAACTTCTTCATCATCTATATTTCTAAATACATCTAAGAAAGAATTTTGGATTAAATCCTGCTTCTAAATCTTGTCCTTCTGTTGTTGTAAATATTTCTTCTTTTTGCATCACCTGTTTGGTTTGTACATGAAATTTTTGATTTTTCCAACTTCTACGTTTAATTTTTACTGGATATCTTTTTTTCTTTTTTTCCATTGATGAAGACGATATTAAACTTATTCTTTCAAAACAATTTGAAATTAAATTTTTGTTTACTCTCACACGTGTTTCCCATTTTTAGGTATAACTTCTGAATATTTTTAAAAAAATTCACCATCTAATAATCTAGTCACTATTTTTACGTTTTCTATTTCAAACAATGCTTGATTTTTTTGCTATTCCTAATTTTTATTAAATCAAATGAGTCTATTAATATTTTTATTTATTTCTTGTAATGTTCTTCCTGGTATTACAGCTTCAAAATCATTTGTTTTTTTGTATTTAATATTTTTTTGATTTCCACGCTAATCTAAATCCATCAACTGCTACTACATTTAATTTATTATTTTTACTTCAAATAAACATCCAGTAAATACTGGTCTATTTTTCTTCTGTACTTATTGCAAAAATAGTTTTTCCTAATCATATCTTTTTAATGTATTTTGTTCTAATTCAATTGAATTTTTCTACATTAATTTCTGGTAATTGTGGAAAATCATCTGGATTCATTGTCGCTAATTTATATACTGATCCTTCACATTCTATTACTAATAAATTATTTTCATTAATTGATATTGTTATATTAGTATCTGGTAATTTTCTAATGATTTCACTAAACATTATTGCATTTACTACTATGAGATCCTTGTTCTAATACATTATTTTCTTTTAATGATATATTCTATTCCTAATTCTTTATCATAACAAGTTAATTTTATATCATCATTATCTGTTTGAATTAAGATACCTTCTAATATAGGCATTGTTGTTTTTTTGTAGCTACAGCTTTAGTAACTGAGTTAAGTGCTTTTTATCATTTTGTCTTTTTCAAAAATTATTTTCATATGAAAACCTTCTTTCTTTTTTTATTATATATAAATAATTTAGTTGTAGTAATAGTATATATGTGTTAATTGTGTTGAAAAGATTTAAAGAGCTTGTAATATATACGGAAATTCTGTGTAGAGTTTTGTGGAAAAATGAAATTTAAAATCCACGATATAAAAAAAGTTAATTAAGAAATTGTTTTTACACGCTTTTTTATACAAAGTACATTCACAATGTGTTTGTGGAAAGATTTTTAAATTAATTTTTTCCTTTGAAATTTTCAACTTTTATTGTGTTCATATTCGAACAAAAATTTTTCACAAACAAATTTTTTTGTTAATTATAAATATTTGTTGATAAATTAATTGTTGTTAGAAAGCAATATTTTTTTCACACTTTCCACAATTGATTTTGTGTTTGATACATTGTTCTTTATTTCTGTTTCTATTTTGTTGCAAGCATGCATTATCTGTAGTATGATCACGTTTTCCAAAATCATTTCCTATTTGAGGTAATGACATTTGTGCTACGTTTCTACATAAATACATTGCAATTTGTCTTGGGAATGTTACGTCTGCTGATCTTTTTGAACTTGTTAAATCAGAAGGGTTTATATCGAAGTATTTTCCTATTACTTCCTGAATATATTCAGATGAAATAACTTTTTCTTTTTGAAGTTATCATTGTATCTATGGCATTTTGGGCCATTTCAATAGTTATTGGACTATTTGTTAATGAAGCTTTTTGCTATTAATTTTTTTAGAATTCCTTCTAAGGCTCTAATGTTTGAGTCCACATTTGTTGCTATTAATGTAAGAATATCATCATTTATTAAAATGTTATCTAAGTCTGCTTTTTTTGTCTTAGAATTGCTAATCTTGTTTCATAATCTGGGTTTGAAATGTCTGCTAGTAAACCCCATTCAAATCTAGATTTTAGTCTTTCCTCTAATAATTCTAATTCTTTTGGAGGACGATCGCATGTTAAAATGATTTGTTTTCCTGATTCATATAGTGCGTTAAATGTGTGGAAAAATTCTTCCTGAGTACTTTTTCTTTCCAGCAATAAATTGAATATCATCTATTAATAATGCGTCGATACTTCTATATTTTTCTCTAAAAATTTTTCTGTTGTTTGATCTTTTAATGCATTTACTAATTGATTTGTAAATGTTTCTGATGTTATATATAGTATTTTTTTGCTGATGGATTATTTTTCTAATATTTGATTACCAATTGCATGCATTAAGTGGGTTTTTTCCTAATCCGACTCCACCATATATAAAAATGGATTGAATTTTAATCCAGGTGCTTCTGAAACTCCTTTTGCTGCTGCTTGTGCAAATTGATTATTTGTTCCAACAACAAATGTTTCAAATGTGTAGTTTGGATTTAATCCAGAACTTAAAATTTGTCTATTTAATGGAGTAGTTGAATTGAATTTTTTTCTTCAACTATTTCATTTTTTAATTTTATTATAATATTACATTTTTTTATGTGTTACATAGTTAAATGTATTTTTTTATTAATTCTAGATATCTATTTTTGTAGAGTATCTCTGTGGAATGGAGTTTCTACTGATAGTATAATATTATTGTCATTTATTGATTCAACTACTATTCTTTCAATCCAAGTTTGAAAGGTGATTTCTGTTGTTTCAGCTTTTTAATAGGTTTTTGGCTTCTGCCCAAATTTCTTCTATTTTTTTAGATTGTCCATAAAAATCTCCTTTCAAAAATATGAAAAATGAAAAAGCTATTTAATTATAAAAATTATAGAAAGAATTTCTAATTTTTTAATTAAATAACATTTTCATTTGTAAATTTATTCTTTAATATGATAGCAAAAAAATAGGCTAATAGTCAAGGAAAAAAATACTAATAGGATATTATTTTTCTACAAAAATTATTGACATAAGTGTTTAAAGAATGTATAATTGCAATTACGATTAGATATATGATATAGGAGGTGGAATAATGAAAAGAACATTTCAACCAAAAAGAGACAAAATAAAAAGAACATGGTTTTATGAAAAGAATGGCAACTAGATCTGGCCGTAATGTTTTTAAAAAGCAAGAAGAGCAAAAGGAAGAAAGAGACTTTGTGCATAAATTTTGGGTCACTTGAGTTAATAGTGACCTTTTTTAAGGTATATTATGAAAAAGTTAAAACTTTTAAAATTGAATTATGAATTTAAGAATGTGTTTAATAGAGGTAAATATTTTTAGGGCTCATCAAGTTATTGGATATGTTTTAATAAATAAATTTGGATATAATCGATTAGGATTAGCAATAAGTACAAAGCTATGTAAAAGCTGTTGGACGTAATAGGATAAAAAAAGAGTTATTAGGGCGGCTTATCTTGATTTAATAAGAGAATATAATCTAAAACAAGGATATGATATTGTATTTATATGGAATAAGAATGTAAATATTGATAATATTTCATATTTGGAAATAAGAAATGATATTAAATATTTTTTTAGAAGATTTGGATTAATTATTGAGGATAATGATGAAGAGTTTTTTTAAATTTTTTTATTAGAATTTATCAATTGACATTATCTAAGGTTTTTTTAGTTTTTTTGGATTTCATTGTAAATTTTATCCGAGTTGTTCTGAATATACAATGCAAGCAATTGATAAGTATGGTATATTTAAAGGTCTTGGCTTGGGATTTAAAAAGGATTATGAAATGTAATATATTTTTCTAAAGGTGGATATGATCCATTGAAATGAAGGAAAACAGTATATGGGATTTGTAGCTAATATATTTGGTTATGTATTGAATTATATTTATAATTTAGTGCAAAATTATGGTTTAGCTTTATTGTTATTTACTTTAGTATTAAAAGTTAATATTATTGCCATTAACTATAAAGCAAGAAAAATCGACTAAAAGCTTCTCAAAAAATGCAAAAAAAGAATTGAATGCTTTGAAATTTAAATATAAGAATGATGCTGAAAAACTGAATGCAGCAACTATTGAGTTGTATAAAAGAGAAAAATTTAGTCCTTTTACAGGATGTATTACGGCGATTTTTACGCTTGTAATTATTCTTGGTGTATTTTTATTTGGTTAGTCAACCTTTAACTTATATGAGAAAGGTTGATTCAAATTTAATTAAAGCAATATTCGCAAGAACTTGAACAAAATAATGTTAAATCTTCTTATAGAGAAATAGCGGTAATTTCTTATAAAGGTAATGAAGATTCTAGAGTTTATTTAAATATGAATTTTTTTAGGCCTTGATTTAACAAAAAGTACCAATGCAAAATTTGAAAGATCCGAAAGTTTATATTATTCCAGTGTTGTATATTATAACAATGTTTGTTAATATTAAAATTAATACTAGATTAATGAAAACTAAGGAACAATTAGATAAAGAAAAAGAAGAAAAAGCTAAAAAGAAATTGGAAGATACTAATAAAGATGATGAAAAATTTGATGCTGAAGTTGTTGCAGATGAATTACCAGATATGCAATCAATGACAAAGAGCATGAATTATATGATGCCTATAATGTCAATTTTTATTGGAATTATAGCACCACTTGGATTATCTTTATATTGGTTATTAAGTAATGTTCTAAATACAGTTGAAAGATTAGCTATTTCTAAAATTTTTTTCTAAAAAGAGGAGGCATAATATGTCTAAAAAGCAATATTGCAGAAGGTAAAACTTTAAATGAAGCAATTGATAATGGATTAAAAAGCATTAAATTGTAAGAGAAGTGATGTTGAAGTTAAGGAAGTTAAAGATACTGATAAAAAAATGTTTTTATAGTATTTTAGCGCCAAGAAAAGTAAAAAGTTGAGCTTATATTAAATAATGAAAAGAATGATGAATATAAGTTACTGATGAAGATTTAAAAAAATGCAAGTGATATTTTAGGTAGATTCTTAGATAAGTTTAAAAGTGAATTTTAAAGATTTAGATTATAAAATTGAAATTAAAGAAGATATAATACATGTTGATTTTTATAGGTGAGGATTCTTTTGAATTTAATTGGATATAGAGGAGAAGTTTTTAAATTCTCTTCAAACGATTTTTAATAGCTGTTTTTAAAAAAAGGAAAAAAAGATTCTAGAGTTAAGCTATATTTGAATGTTGGAGATTATAGAGAAAAAAAGAAATGATATTTTAAAAGAATTAGCAAGAAAAATAGAAGCTGAAGTTCTTAAGAATCGTAAAAAAAGAGTTTTAGAACCTATGAGTGCTTATGAAAGAAAAAAATAATTCATACTGAGTTACAAAAATAGTGATAAAGTAGTTACTTTTAGTATTGGAGAAGAGCCACATAGAAGATTGGTAATTGATTTAAAAATAATTAAATAAAAATTTCGAAGTCAAAGTTCGAGGTTGTTGTTATATGACGCAATCTAGCTTTGACTTTTTATTTTGAGGGAATAATGGAAAATACGATTGTTGCAATATCTACAGCTATGGGAAATGGTGGTATTGGAATAGTAAGAATGTCTGGAGAAAAGTCGTTTGAAATTTTAGAGAAGATTTTTTTAGACCAAAGAATAAAGATGCTTTTGTAAAAGGATATCAAATTAAATATGGTAACATTGTTGATCCACGAAATGAGGAGATTATTGATGAGGTCTTGGTATCTTATTTTTTTCTCCTAAAAAGTTATACAACTGAAGATATGTGTGAAATTAATACACATGGAGGTATGGTTGTTGAAAAAGAATTTTGGAGCTTTGTTTGGAAAAATGGTGCTGAGATTGCTAGCCCTGGTGAATTTACTAAAAGGGCATTTTTTTAAATGGTAGGATAGATTTGTCTCAAGCAGAGGCAATTATTGATTTAATTAATTCTAAGACAATAAGAGAAGCAAGGAATCTATTAATCAATTGGAGGGCATTTATCTAGTAAGATCGAAAAGTATTAGACAGAAAAATGCTCGATTTAATGATTGCAATTGATGTGAATATTGATTATCCTGAATATGATGAAGAAGAAGTGACTAAGAATAAGTCTCTTAATGAGTTAAAAATAATCTTAGAAGAGTTGGTAAAACTTGAAAATAGTTTTAATACTGGTAAAGTCTTAAAAGATGGTGTTAGAACTGTTATATTGGGAAAGACTAATGCGGGTAAGTCTTCTTTGCTAAATAGAATTTTTAAAAGAAGATAGGGCAATTGTTAGTAATATTGAAGGAACTACACGTGATACTATTGAGGAATTTGTTGATATTGAGGGAATTCTTTAAAATTAATTGATACTGCAGGTATTAGAAATTCTTCTAATGAAATAGAACAGATAGGGATTCAAAAAGTAAAAAAATAGCTAATTCAGCTGATTTGATAATTGCTATATTTGATATTACAAAAAAATTTGGATGAAGATGATCAAGAATTACTGAAATTATTAAAGATAAGAAATGTATTATTTTGTTAAATAAAATAGATATTTTTACCTGAAAATATTGATTTAGAAAATAAATTAAAGTTAATTAATAAAAATATATTAAAAATATCTGCTATGGAAGATATTGGAATTCAATCATTGTATGATAAAATTATTGAATTATATAGTTTTAATACTGAAAGTTTGTCAAATGATGTATTAATTAGTAATGAGAGACATAAAAATTTGATTCAAAAAGCAAAGATGGAAATTAATGAAGCTATTAATGCTACTGAAAATGATATGTATATTGATATTATTTCAATTTATATTACTAATGCAATGAATTATTTGGCAGAAATTACAGGCAATAATGTTACAGATGATGTTATTGATGAGATATTTAAAAAAATTTTTGCTTAGGAAAATAAAAAAATTTAAAAACGAACACTTGACAAAATATATGATGTGAAAAATGTGGATAACTTGATTTTTATTGGTTTTTATGTGGATAAGTGTTCATGTTTCAGAAAAAAATCATTTAAAAATGTGGATAATGTGAATTAAAATGTTGAAATATATAAGGAGGTTAGTGTGAATTATTTTGCCGGAAAATATGATGTAGCTGTTATAGGAGCTGGACATGCAGGTTGTGAAGCAGGTCTTGCAGCTGCAAGAATGGGAATGAGAACTTTGGTGTTTTCTATAAGTTTGGAATGTATTGCTAATATGCCTTTGTAATCCTCATATTGGAGGTAGTTCTAAAGGACATATTGTTAGAGAAATAGATTGTTTAGGTGGAGAGATGGGAAAAAAATATTGATAAGACATATCTTCAGTTAAAAATGTTGAATACATCGAAAGGGCCTGCTGTTCATTCATTAAGAGCTCAAGCTGATAGGAAAAATATCAAAGTACTATGAAACAGACTTTAGAAGAACAAGAAAATTTATTTATAAAGCAAGCAGAAATAGTTGATATTCTTGTAGAAGATAATAAAGTAAAATCGGTAGTTACTAATGTTGGTGCGGTTTATGATGTTGATGCTATTATTTTGGCGACTGGTACTTATTTAAAAGGTATGATACATATAGGTGAAGTTCATTATTCTTCAGGGCCTGATGGAGTTTCTGCAGCTAATGATTTATCGGAAGTATTAAAGAATTTAAATATTGAAATTAGAAGATTTAAAACTGGTACACCTGCTAGAATTAATAGAGAAGTATTGATTTTTTTCAAAAATGGAGATTCAAAATGGAGATGAAATTATTGAGCCTTTTTCTTTAGAAAATAATTTTTACTAGAGATGATACTCAGATGCCTTGCTATTTGACATATACAAATGAAAGAACTCATGAGGTAATTAGAAAAAAATCTAATGAGAAGTCCTTTGTATTCTGGTAAAATTCATGGTACAGGGCCTAGATATTGTCCTTCTATTGAGGATAAAGTTGTTAGGTTTGCTGATAAGGAGAGGCATCAGTTGTTTGTGGAACCTATTGGTAGGGATACTGATGAAATGTATATTCAGGGAATGAGTTCTTCTTTACCTGAGGATGTTCAGTTAGAGATGTATCATACTATTCCAGGTTTGGAAAATTGTGAGTTTACTAGACCTGCTTATGCTATTGAGTATGATTGCATTGATCCTCAAGAATTAAAGATTAGTTTAGAACATAAAAGAATTTCTGGAATGTTTTTTGCTGGGCAGATTAATGGTACTTCAGGATATGAAGAAGCTGCTGCTCAGGGATTAATAGCTGGAATTAATGCGGCTTTAAAATTAAAAGGTAAAGAACCTATTATATTAGATAGATCTCAAGCTTATATTGGTGTTTTGATTGATGATATAGTTACTAAAGGTGTTACTGAACCTTATAGAATGATGACTTCTAGGGCTGAATATAGACTACTTTTGAGACAGGATAATGCTGATTTGCGTTTGACAGAGATTGGCTATGATGTTGGATTAATTTCAGAAGATAGATATAATAAATTTTTTGATTAAGAAAAAGGCGATTGAGGATGAAGTTGAAAGATTAAGAAATATAGTTGTTAAACCAACTGATGTAAATAACAATTATCTTGAGTCAATTGGGACAAGTAGAATTACAACTGGTGTTAAAATGGCTGATTTATTAAAAAGACCTCAAGTAACTTATGATAATTTAGCTTTTATAGATAGTGATAGAGTAGAACTTGATGAGAGAGTAAAAAGAAGTTGAGATTTTATTGAAATATGAGGGATATATTAATTTGGAAAGTATTCAAGTTGATAAATTCAAAAAGCTTGAAAATAAAAAGTTGAGTGAGGATATTAATTATTCTGAAATTTCTGGGTTAAGATTGGAAGCTAGACAGAAACTTGATAAGGTTAAAACCTTCGTCTGTTGGACAAGCTTCAAGAATTTCTGGAGTTTCGCCAGCAGATATTACAGTATTATTAATTTGGCTTGAAACTAATAAATTGAAAAAGGGATTAGTTATGAATTATAAAATTATAAAAGATTATATGAATATTGATGATGTTAGTGCAAAAGAAATTTGTAATTTATATGGAATTATTAAGAGAATGGAATGAGAGAATGAATTTAACTGCTATAACGGATGAAGAAGGATTCTTGTGAAACATTTCTTCGATTCGTGCAGTATTAGTGACTTTGTGGGTAATAATTCTAAAATAATTGATGTAGGAACCGGGGCTGGATTTCCAGGATTACCTTTAAAAATAGTAAATGATAGTTTGAATCTTACATTGGTTGATTCACTTAATAAGAGAATTAATTTTTTAAATGAAGTGAAAAATAGATTGGGGTTAAAGGATGTTGAAACTAGTTCATGGTAGAGCAGAAGATGTAGGAATTGATAATAAATATCGTGAGAAATATGATTTTGCAGTTTCTAGAGCTGTTGCGGAGTTGAGAATATTAGTTGAGTATTTGTTACCAAGTTAGTTAAAGTTGGTGGTAAAGTTATTGCAATGAAGGGTCCTAATGTTGATGAAGAGGTTGAAAATGCTAAAAAGCTATAAAATTATTGGGAGGAGAAATTGAAAAATAGAAAGTTTTAAACTTGGAGATACTGATAATGAAAGAACAGAATTATTATAAAGAAAATAAAAAAATACAGAATTAAAATATCCGAGAAAGGCTGGAATTCCAAAGAAAAGTCCATTATAAATGTTAAAAAAAGCGTAATTTTTTTAATTGACAAATTACGTCTTTTTATATTATTATTGCAGTTGAGAGGAGGATAAGATTTTTGGGCAAAGTTATTTCTGTAGCAAATCAAAAAGGTGGTGTTAGTAAAACTACTACAACTATTAATATTGCTGCTATTTTAGCAATAAAAAAAGTTTTTAGTTATTGATTGTGATCCACAAGGGAATGCGACAAGTGGACTTGGAGTTGGGAAGATGAGTCAATTTTTCAACTTATGATGTTTTTAGTTAATGAGGTTGAAATATGTAATACAATCCAAAAAACTGAGTTGCTAAAACTTGAAATTTGTCCTACAAATATGAATTTAGCTGGTGCTGAAATTCAGTTAGCACAAAATGGAGAGAAGAGAATTTGCTTTTAGCAGAAAAAAATTGCTAAATGTAAGGATAACTATGATTTTATTTTTTTATTGATTGTCCTCCTTCTTTGGGATTAATTACAATTAATGCGTTGACAGCATCTGATAGTGTTTTTGATTCCGGTTCAATGTGAATATTTTTGCACTTGAAGGAGTTGGTGAATTACTTAAAAGCAGTTGATATTGTTAGAAGATATTATAATAGAAAATTATCTATTGAAGGTGCTGTTTTAACAATGTATGATCCAAGAACAAAAGCTTTCTAATCAAGTTGTGGAGCAAGTTGCAAAAGTATTTTGGAAATAAGGTGTTTGAGACATTGATTCCTAGAAATGTTCGTTTAAGTGAGGCACCAAGTTATGGCAAGTCAATAATTTTATATGATCCAATTTCTAAGGGGTCAAGAAGTTATGAAAAAAATTGGTTAAAGAATTTATTAATAGAAATAAATAGGTTAACATAAAGGAGAAAAAAATGGCTAAGAATTCAGGTTTAGGGAAGGGCTTAGATGCTTTATTTGCAGCACCTATAGCACTTGAAGGTTTTAACGAAGAAGAACAAAAAAATTAATGAAAAGATGGTGAAACAGATTAAATTTATTAAAATTACTGATATTGAGCCTAATGTAACGCAGGCAAGAAAGAAATTTGACTCGGAAAGTTTGAATGAACTTGCAGAATCTATTAAAAAAATTATGGTATTTTACAGCCAATTATTGTTGAAGATAAGGGAAATTTTTATAGAATTATTGCTGGTGAAAGAAGATGGAGAGCTTCTAAAATAGCTGGATTGGAAGAGATTCCTTGTTTGGTTAGAGATGAAGATGAGCAAAAGAAATAAAGAGATTTCATTAATTGAAAATATCCAGAGGGAAAAATTTAAAATCCTATTGAAAAGGCTATGGGTTATAAGGAATTAATTGATAATTATAATTTGAGACAACAGGATTTGGCTGATAAATTGGGCATTAGCAGAACATATGTTACTAATACGTTGAGAATTTTTAAATTTGGACAAAAGAGTTATAGAGTTGGCTCTTGAAGGAAGCTTACAGAGGGACATTGTAAGGCATTGATGGCTATTGCTGATTTGGATAAACAATTTGAAATGGCTACAAAAAAATAATTGAGACTGGTGGAACTGTTGCTGATATTGAAAGAGCTTTTAAAGAATAGTTCAAAAAGCAGTTAAAAAGGCACAAAAAGAACGAAGCAATTTATAGAAATATAGAGAATGATTTTGAGAAGTTTTTTTGGCTCTAAAGTCAAATTAAAGGCTGGTCCACGTAGTGGTAAAATTATTATTTCATATTCATCAAATGAAGAGCTTGAAAGATTACTAGAGATGGTTAAAAAAATAATGGTTAAAAATGAATGGAGTGCTTAAATTGAAAACAGCTTAATTATGTAGAAATTTTATTTATGGTGATTAGTATTATTTCCTTAGGGATTTCTGCAGTTAGTATATTTTGGACAATTAAAACTAAAAATAGATATGAAAAATATGTAAAAATTGGGGAATGGGTCTAATATTGCTGAAGCTTTGGATGAGTACATTAAGCAGGTTGAAAAATATTGAGAAAAGAGATGATCAAATTCTAGAATATTGTACAGCTTTTAAATGCTGAACTTGGCAGATGTATTAAGAAAATCGGAATTGTTAGATATGATATGTTTGAAAATAATAGAAGTAAATTAAGTTTTGCTTTAGCTTTATTGGATAGAAAAATACTGGAGTAGTTATTAATAGTATTTATGCTGAAGATAATTCAAATGTTTATGCTAAACCAGTTGTTAATGGAGTGTCTAAATATCAGCTTTCATTTGAGGAAGAAGAGGCTATTAGACAAGCATCAATTAAATAATATTAAGTATAAATAAAAATGCCTTAAAAAACGATTTTAGGCGTTTTTTTATTTTTGTGTTATTTTTATAATAATTTTGAAAATTATAATTGACAAGTTAAATTTTTATATGTTATAAATATATGTGTTACAAGTTATTTTGTACATACGGAGAGGTGGTCGAGTTGGTTTATGGCACCAGTCTTGAAAATTGGCGTAGGTGTGAGCTTTCACGTGGGTCTGAATCCCACCCTCTCCGCCATTTTTTTATATTATTTGGAGATGTACCCAAGTGGTTGAAGGGGAGTGTTTGCTAAACACTTAGAGTTCAGAATGGGCTGCGGAGGTTCGAATCCTCTCATCTCCGCCAAGTAATGCTTAACGGCATTATGCATATTATTTTTAAGCATAAATGAAAATAGGAAATCTATTTTATTTATGCTTTTTTTATTTTGTTTTTTATTTTTGATGTTGATTATGTTCATATTATGAGGATAATGTTAATTGTGTATTTTTATTTTTGTTTAAAATTGAATAACTTTTTTTATAAAGTTATTCAATGTAATAATTTATTATTAATAATTAATTTAATTATTAATGTATTTATTTATTGATTAATTTTATTTTTTTAATTAATTATTTAATTATTTATTAATTGTGTTATTTTTGTCATATTGTAAAAATTTATTTTTTAATATCTTATTTTTATTGGATTTATTTTATTCTATTGTTTTTAGACAATTTTATTTTTAGCGGTTAAATAAATAATTATTTATTATTAATAATATTGTTTTTATTAAATTAAATATTAATTAATATCAGTAAATTTTTATTTTATATTATTAAAAATAATATGTTTTAAATTAATTTTTAATTATAATAATTATTATTTGTTTTTAAGTTTTTTTCTGATTAAATTTTATTTATTATTTTTTTGCTTTTTAATTAATTATTTATTATTAATAATATTGTTTTTTTATTAAATTAAATATTAATTTAATGTAAGCAATTTTTTTATTTTATATTTTTAAAAAGTAATATGTTTTAAATTAATTTTGTAATAATAATTATTATTTCTTTTAAGTTGTTTTTTTACTAATTGGTTTATTTATTAATTAATTATATTTATTTATTTCAATTAATATTTTTATTTTTTTATTTTTTTATTTTAAATAAAAATTGTCATTTTGCAAAAATTGAGTTTGCTTAAAAGACAAGATTTAAAAGATAATTTTATTTGGTTCTTGCAGTTATTGAATCTTAAATATTGTGTTTTAATTTTTAGGGTTTTTAATTATTGTTGTATTTTTGGTGAAGAAAAGTTTGAGATTATTTTATAAATTATTTATTTTTATTTTTTTGATATTTAATTTGAAATTAAGATTATTTTTTTATAAATTTAAATATTATTAGTTAATATTAATTTATTATTTATTTTATTTAATAAAAAACAGAAGGAATTAATCCTTCTGTTTTTCCAGATCGATGACAAAAGTATATAAAATATTTTTGTTAAACAGTCTTTTTCTTTTTAAAAATTTTAGTTTAAAATAATATTAATCTTTACAATAACCAATTAAAGATTAGAAAATGCAGATTTTTTTCTTAGAGAAATCTGCATTTTTTTCTTTATTAATGGTATAATTTAAGTAGGTTGTTGTAAAGGAGAAAAAGATATGTTAAATAAAAATAGAAAAATATTCAAAGTGAAATCATAATGTATACTTTAGAGCAATTAGTGCCGAAAAGAAAGTCTTTATAGAAAGATTGATAAATACATTGATTTCACTTTTTATTTATGATAAAGTTAAAAACTTATATTGTGCAGACAATGGAAGAAAAAGTGTAGATCCAGTAGTATTATTTAAATTAGTCTTCATTCAAGCAATAGACGGATTAAAATCAATGAGAAAAAAACATGTGAAAAAGATAAAAGTAGATTTAGAATATAGATGGTTTTTAGGAATTCCGTTAGGAGAAGATACACCACATTATTCAACATTTAGTCAAAAATTATATAAGAAGATTCGCAGGAAGTAATATATTCGAAGAAATATTTTGTAAAAAAATAGTAGAACAAGCAATAGCATATGGATTAGTAAAAGGCGAAACTTTTTTTACAGATTCAACACATAAAAAAAGCAAATGCAAATAAAAAAATAAATATCATAATGAAATAATAAAAGAAGTAAAGAAAAAGACGAAAAATGGTTAGAAGAAGAAATAAATCAAGAAAGAAAAAAAGCAAAAATAAAAAAAGAATTTTTTTATATTGATGAAATCGAAGAAAAAGACATAAAAAGTAAGTAATACAGATAAAGAAAGTGGATATTATCACAGAGATAATAAAGAAAAAAAGGTTTTATGTATTTAGACCATAGAACTGTAGATTCAAAATGTAATATAATTGTTGATTGTCATATAACCAAAGGAAATGTACATGATTCATTGCCATATATAAATAGATTAGAATATAAAAAAATAAATATGGTTTTTAAAATAAAAAGAAGTTGGAATAGATTCAGGATATGATACATTAGATATAAAAAAAATATTTGCATGATAATGAAATATTTGGAGTAATAGCATATAGAAGATATGCAAAATCAGAGACAACAGTACGAAAAAAATAGATTTAAATATATAAAGGAAAGCGATTGTTATATATGTCCAGAAACAGGAGTAATATTAGAATATACAGGAAGAATTGATAGAAACGGTTATAAATATTATAGTAGTAAAGAAAAATTGCAATAATTGTCCAGAAAAAAACAGGATGTTGTAATAAAAAGAATATAGAACAATAACACGACATATATGTGAAGAATTAAATGAAGAAATGAGAGAAAGACGACTATCAGAAAGAGGAAGAGCATTATATAAACAAAGAAAAAGAAAAAAATTGAAAGAAGTTTTGCTGATAGTAAAAACAATCACGGATATAGATATGCGATGTATAAAGGAATTGAGAAAAAAATCAAAAATTATACATGGCTTATTTGTGCTGCACAAAATATAAAAAAATATAGCAATAAAAAAAGGAAAAAAATATGGGGATAATCCCCAAGCTTTTTAAATATAATAAAAAAATTACAAAATAATATATTTAATTATCATAAATAAAAATAAAAAAGACTGCTTAACAAAATATTTTTATATACTTTGTCAGTCAGTCTGAAAAACAGAAGGAATTAATCCTTCTGTTTTCTTTTTATTTTATTTTTATTCCAAGATTTTTTAAATTATTTTTTTATTCGTTTTTAAAGAAAAATTTTGTAAATCTTGTATATATATTGAGTACATTTTTGCTTTATTTGCACTATATATGTCTGCAATACTATTATTGCCGATTACAGCGATATTTTTCTGGAGGTAAGTTCATTGCATTAGCTAAATCTAAAAATGGCTTTTTTTAATGGTTTAAATGCGAATTTTTGTTGTTTTTATTTCAAGTTGTTCTACGAATATTGGATTGACATAGATATTATTGCTTAAAATTGCTATTTTTAGGTTTTTTGCTTTTTGCGTTTTTATAAAATTAATTGTACCTTCTGAAATTTGTCTTTTTATTAAAAGTGTTCCATCAAAGTCGAATATTATGCCTTTAATATTTTTTATCATTTATTAAATAATCTAGACTAATATCAGATATTTAGCGATACGTTTCTTGTGGTATTAATGCTTTCATTGGACCTCCAATCTTATTTTTTTAAATTGTCCTTTGCTATAGCCATCATTAGTTTAATTCGGTTTGTTTGATTTGCTTCACTTGCTCCTGGGTCATAGTCTATTGGTGAAATGTTAGCGTTTGGATATTTTTCTCTTATGGTTTTTATTACACCTTTTCCAACGACATGGTTTTGGTAAACATGCAAATGGTTGTACACATACTATATTATTTATTCCATTTTGTATATATTCAACCATTTCTGCTGTTAAGAACCAACCTTCTCCTGTTTGATTTCCTATTGATAGAATTCCTTTTATGTGTTCTTCAAATTCAAATATATCGCATGGTAGTAGATAACCTTTTTAGATGATTTTTAGTGCAGATATTTCAGCCTTTTTCCATGTTATCAATTATTTTTATTACTCTGTTTTAAAAGATAGTTGCCTTTATTTTTCCGTGTTCATTAATTTGCTATTTGTTATTTTGTGTGTACATATAAATTTAATGAATCCCATGAAATCTGGTTCTATTACTTCAGCACCCTCGTCTTCTAATTTTTGTATTACGAAGTTATTTCCGAAAAGGGTGATATTTTATTAGTACTTCGCCTACTATTCCTACTTTTGGTTTTTCTATAGACATATCAACTTTAATTTTTCAAAGTCATCTACAATTTCTTGGAAACTTTTTGAAATCTTTATTTTTGTTATTTTTGATTATTTCTTTACACTTTTCCATCCATTTATCAAATAATATTTTTGACTCGCCTTTATTTATTTCATATGCTCTATTTTTAGCATATAATTTTTGTAGTAAATCTCCATAAATTATGCATTTTAGTAATTTTTGTGCCAATTCTAAGGTAATCTTAAATCCTGGCATTTTTTCCATGCCTACTACGTTGAAAAGAAATAACTGGAATGTCTGGATAGCCTGCATCCTTAAGGGCTTTTTGATAAATCCTATATAATTTGTTGCTCTACATCCGCCACCTGTTTGTGACATTATTAGGGCTGTTTTTTTCAGGATCATATTTTCCTGATTCTAAAGATTCTATCATTTGTCCTGTTGTTAATATTGAAGGATAACATGCGTCATTATTCACATATTTTTAAACCAGTTTCTACAGATGTTTTGAGTGCAATCTTTTAAAAAGGTGGAAATTATATCCCATTGATTGCATTGCACTTTCTAATAAATTGAAATGTACTGGTGCCATTTGAGGGCATAGTATTGTATATCCTGATTTTTCATGTCTTTGGTGAATACTTTACTTTTCTGTTCGTAATCACCAAAGCCTTCTTTGTGGTGTAATTCTGTTTTTTCACGTTTTAGCATACTTGCTAGTAATGAACGAATACGTATTCTTATTGCTCCTAGGTTGTTTACTTCATCAATTTTTATTAATGTGTAAAGTCTTTCGTAGCTTGCTAATATTTCATTTACTTCATCTGTTGTTACAGCGTCAACTCCACATCCGAAAGAAGTTAATTGAATTAATTCTAGTTCATTGTGTTTTCCTACGAAATCTGCTGCTGCGTATAGTCTAGAATGATATGTCCACTGATTTACTACACGTAGACGTTTGGTTATATCAGTTTGTTTACAGATACTGTCTTCTGATAATACTGCTAATCCTAATCCGGTTATTAATGTGTCAATTCCGTGATTTATTTCAGGATCTACATGGTATGGTCGTCCTGCTAGAACAATTCCTTTTGAATTGTGTTCTTTCATATATTTTAATGCTCTGTTTCCTTCGGCTTCGACATCGTCTTTGTAGTGTTGATATTCTTCTTCTGCTAGCTTTTGCTGCATTTAATAATTCTTTTTTAGTGAATTTATATTCAGCAAATTCAGGTAGTTTGAAGATTGTTTCTGCTAAACTTTTTGCATTAAATGGTAGGAATGGATTTAAGTATTTTTATTTGTTTTTAATGATTCTACATTATTTTTAGTACCTCTGAATAAGATATTACAATTGACAGATTATATTTATTGTCTGCTGTTTTGAATTCTTTTCTTGAATAAGGTACACATGGATAGAATATTGTTTTTATTCCTTGTTCTATTAATGATTCTATGTGACCATGTGATAATTTTTGCTGGGTAAACATACTGATTCAGATGGTATTGATTCCATTCCTTTTTCGTATGTTTTTTTCTATTACTTTTTTCTGAAATTATTACTCTGAATCCTAAGTTTGTTAAGAATGTAAACCAGAATGGATAATCTTCATACATATTTAATACTCTAGGTATTCCGATTGTACCACGTGGGGCTTTTTCTTCTTTTAATGGTTCATAGTATTCAAATAATCTTTTAAATTTGTATTTATATAAATTTGGTAATTCTTTTGTTTGAAGAGACTATTCCTGCACCTTTTTCACAGCGATTACCTGAAATATGTCTTGTTCCATTGTTAAATAAATTTATTGTAAGTAAACAGTGGTTTTCACATGCTTGGCATCTGGTGTGGTTTGTTTTTATTGTTAATGAATCAATTTGTTCTAGTGTTGATAATGTTGTTTTATAATTCATATCTAGTTTTTTCTTCATATTTTTCTTTTGCAAGGATTGCGACGCCATAAGCTCCCATTAATCCAGCAATGTCTGGTCTGATTACATTTATTTTTGTGATTTTTTTCGAAAGCTTTTAATACTGCATTGTTGTAGAATGTTCCACCTTGTACAACAATGTTTTCTCCTAATGTTTTGGTGTCTCTGATTTTCATTACTTTTTGAATTGCGTTTTTTATTACAGAGTAAGAAAGTCCTGCTGATATATCTCCTACTGCTGAACCTTCTTTTTGAGCTTGTTTTTATTTTTGAGTTCATAAAACATACAACGTGATCCAAGGTCTACAGGATGTTTTGATTTTATAGCACTATCAACGAATTCTTGTATTGATAAATTAAGGCTTTTTGGCGTATGTTTCAATAAATGAACTGCATCCTGATGAACATGCTTCATTTAACATTATATTATTTATTGTATTATCTTTTAATACTAATATATTTCATGTCTTGTCCACCAATATCTATGATACTAGATACGTTTGGTAAAAATGCTTTTTGCGGCTGTATAATGTGCAATAGTTTCGATTTCGCCTAATTCTACATTTAATGCTGATTGAATTAATTTTTTTCTCCATAACCAGTTACGCCACTGAATTTTATGTGTGCTGTTTTTGGAATTTCTTTATATAATTTTTAGCATATTTTCAACACTTTTAAGTGGATTGCCTTCGTTGCTTTTCATATAAAAGAGTATAATAATTCATTATCTCTGTTTATTAATACTAGTTTTGTTGTTGTTGAGCCTGCATCTATTCCAACAAAAGCAGTCTCCCTTTGAACTCTGATAGACTTTGTCTAGGGACTTTGTTTTTATCATGTCGCTTTATAAATTCTTTATAATCTTCGTCATTTTCAAATAGGGCGTCTAGTGATTTTCCATTTGATTCTTTTTGAAGTTTTTAAAGTTGCAATTTTATTTAATAATTCTTCATGAGTTATTTCTTTTTGTATTTATTGAGTCTAAAAATAGCGCCTTTTTGCTACTAATAAATGTGCATTTTCTGGTACTATTATTTCATCTTTTGTTAAGTTTAGAGTTTGTATAACTCTATTTCTTAATTCTGATAGGTATGTTAAAGGTCCTCCTAAGAATGCTACATGACCTTTTATTGGATGTCCACAAGCTAATCCTGAAATAGTTTGGTTTACAACTGCTTGAAATATTGAGGCAGCAATATCTGATGTATTTGCTCCTTCGTTAATTAATGGTTGGACATCTGTTTTGGCAACATCTCCACATCTTGATGCTATTGGATATATTATTTTATAATTTTTGGCTAAATCGTTTAGTCCTGATGCGTCTGTGTTTAATAATGATGCCATTTGGTCAATAAATGCGCCTGTACCACCGGCGCATGTACCATTCATTCTTTGTTCTATTGATTGATCAAAGTATATTATTTTTGCATCTTCACCGCCAAGTTCAATTACTACATCTGTTTGAGGAATATATTTTTCAACTGCGCGTTTACATGCTACTACTTCTTGAATAAATGGAATTTCCATAAATTTTGCTGCACTCATTGCACCTGAACCGGTTAATGAGATTGTATATGTGTTATTTTTATATTTTTCTGCAAATTCTGTTAAAACTTTGCATAATGTGTTTTTGTATCTGAGTAATGTCTTTGATAGTCTTCGTGTAAAACGTTTTAAATCATCGTCCATTATTACTATTTTGATTGTTGTTGAACCTACGTCAATACCAACGTGTAAATGATTTTTCATTTTTTCCTCCTTATGGGGTTATTTTTATATTTTAAGTGGTAAAAAGTCAAACTGATTTTTCTTAGGGTTTATTGATATAAAGTTATTGTGGTGTTATAATTTTTTTATGGAAAGAATAGATGATTTACAATATAAAGGTTTAAAGATTATACAAGATTCTGATGGATTTTGCTTTTCGGGATTGATAGTGTTTTTATTAAGTGATTTTGCAAAAAATTAGACCGGGTAGTACAATATGTGATTTGGGAACTGGAACTGGTATTATTAGTATTTTTACTTAGCAAAAAGATTGATTCTTCTAAAAATAATTGCTTTTTGAAAAACAAAAGAGATGTTTTTGATATGGCATTTGAAGTATTAAAATGAATGGGCTTGAAAAATGATATTAAGATTATTAATGATGATATTTTAGAGATTGATAGAGATTTCAGAGCTGATGCTGTTGTTACTAATCCTCCTTATAAAAATTGGATACTGGTATTAATTCTGTAAATGTGAAAAAGCAAATTTCAAGATTTGAATCAAGTGCTAATTTAGATGATTGGATTTGAATTTCTTCTAGAATTTTGAAGGATTTTCGGAGAATTTTATATGGTTTATAGACCAGAAAGATTATCTGAAGTTTTTAGTATTATGAATAAATATAAGATTGAACCAAAAAGTAATTAGATTTGTTCATTCAAAAAGTTGATGAGCATTCTACAATGGTTCTTATTAAAGGAATTAAATTAGCTAAGAAATTTCTAAAATCGAAAAACCTTTGATTATTTACAATAATGATGGAAGTTATACTTCTGAAATTAATGAAATTTATAATGGAGATGTTAATGGAAAAAGGGTAAATTGTATTTAGTTGCTACGCCGATAGGAAATTTAGGGATATTACTTATAGGGCAGTTGAAATTTTAAAGGCAGTTGATGTAATTGCTGCAGAAGATACTAGACAGACATTAAAGTTGTTAAATTATTTGGATATTAAAAAAATCAATGTTTAGCTATCATAGGCATAATGAAGATTTTAAAGTTGAAAAGATTATGGAATTTTTGGAAGATGGTAAAGATGTTGCTATTGTTACAGATGCTGGTACTCCAGGAATTTCTGATCCTGGCGAAGTAGCTGTTAAAGAGGCAATTGATAGGAATATTGAAATTATTCCTATTCCTGGAGCTTGTGCTTTAGTTAATGCTTTGATTGCTTCAGGACTTAATACTAAAGAATTTTTCTTTTTGGATTTTTTTACCTATTAATAATAAAAAAATCGTAAAGCTAAATTGGATGAGATTGAAAGAGAGGAGAAAAGCGTGATTTTGTATGAGGCACCTCATAGAATTTTTGGAAACACTGGCTGATTTGAAAAATGTTTTTGGGAGATAGATTTGTTGTTGTTGCTAAGGAACTTACTAAATTACATGAAACATTTTTATAGGGGTAATATTGATGAAGTTATTGATTTGATAGGCGGTAATCCAAGGGGTGAATTTATTATTATGATAGATGGTAAGATTGTTGATAAAAAGAACTTTTCAAAGATATGACTTTGGAAGAGCATTATAAATATTATGAAGACCAGGGATTTGATAAGAAAGAAATTATTAAGAAAAATTGCGAAAAGATTTAAATGTATCAAAGAATGAATATATCAAAAATTCATTTAGCATGTGCTAAATGAATTTTTGTAATATTTTTTGTATGTTACAATAATTGACTTTTTGGTAATAAGTGGAATATATTTTAGTTGTAGAGGAAATAGTTCAGTTTATGTTTTTTTATCAACTAATTTTTAATCTATGAGATTTTATTTTATTATTTTCTAAAAAAACAAATTTATATTTCTAAAGCGCCCCTACTAAAAATAATAAATTCCTCTACATTTTTATTTTTAATGATGGTATTTTTCGTTGTTTGAAATTTTTAGCAGCTCTAAATATTTTGTTCAATTAAAAATACTCTAATTAATTGATGTGAAATGTCATTTTTGAGAAGCATATTTTTCATTACTTAAATTTTTTTAATTTTTGTATTTAATCCAAGTGATCCACCAATTATAAATGTAAGATTACTATTTGAAATTTTTTTATATTTTTCTATTTTTCTGAAAACTCTTCTGATGTGTATTGTTTTTCCAGTTAAATCTAGTGATATAACATATGAATTTTTAGGTATGTGCGAAATTATTTTTTTCGGATTCTATATCTTGTATTTGTGATATTATTGAAGAATTTAATGTGTCTGGTAATTTTTCATCTGGTAATTCTATTATTTGAAATGAATAATATTTTTGATAATCTCTTGGAATATTCTTGTATTGCTTCTTTTAAATATGTTTCTTTTAATTTTCCAATACAAATTAAAATTTATATGTAGCATTTTGACCTCAATTAATTTTTATAATATAATTTTTTTACTTATTTCATCGCGGTTTGCGATTTGTAGAGTAAAGTTTTTTAAATCTTTTTATAAGTTTATTCATGGTTGTTTGGTATGCTTGTTCAGGAGTGTTGTTTTTCTTTACTTAAATGTCCAAACATTACATTGTTTAAATTTTGTGTGTTTAAATAGTTTACTAATTCAGCTGCATCATCATTTGATAAATGTCCGAAAGGACCTGCAATTCTTTTGTTTTTAAATTGTATGGATATGATGAGTTTTTAATAATTCAAAATCATAATTTGATTCTAATAATATAAAAATTGCTTCCTATTAAATTATTTATTAAATTTTTATCAATATGACCAATATCTGTAGCAATTGAAAATTTTTCTCTGCATTTGCATATTGTATGCTACAGGGTCTGCAGCATCGTGTGGAATAGAGAAGGGCTTTTATCTTTAGTTCTCCTAAATCAAAAGCCTCATCATTTAAAAAAAGTATTTTTTTGTTTGAAATTTCAGCAGTTTTTCGAAATTGCATCATGTGTTTTTTATTAGCGTAAACTGGAATATCATAGTTTTTTTACAAATAGTTTTTAGGGCTTTTTTGTATGATCGCTATGTTCATGTGTTATTAAAATTCCATTAATTTTTGATAAACTTGAATTTAGTTGTTTTAATGATTCTTCAATTTTTTGCGCTTAATCCACAATCTATTAACAATTTTGTGGATTCGGTTTCAATATATGAACAATTTCTGAACTACTACTGAATAAGTTATAAAAAGTTAAACATTGTTTTTCCCTATCTAATTTCTTCGTCATCGTGAACTCTTTTTTATGTTTGCACCAAGTTGATTGAATTTATCTTCAATGTTTTCATAGCCTCTATCTATGTAGTGAATGTTATGTACTTCACTTGTTCCTTCGGCAATTAAACCTGCAATTACTAAAGCTGCTCCGGCTCTTAAGTCTGATGCATATAAATTAGCAGCAGTTAGTTTTGGGACTCCTTCAAAATACAGCTGTTTTACCTGAGGCTGTTAGTGTGCTCCCATTTTTATTAATTCATCTGTGTATTGGAATCTTGAATCCCAAATGCTTTCTGTCAGAATACTGGTTCCTTCGGCAAGAGCAAGTACAACTCCAGTTTGTGCTTGTAAATCAGTTAGAATCCAGGGTATGGGAGTGTTTTAATGTTTACTGGTTCAATTTTTTTCCATTGTATTTTTACATGGATTGTATCATTTAAATATTCTACTATTCCACCCATTTCTTCAATTTTTGCTGTTAAAGGATCTAAGTGTTCTGGAACACAATTTTTTATTAATATATCTCCTTTTGAAGCAATTGCTGCTAACATGAAAGTACCTGCTTCAATTTGATCTGGTACTACTGAATATTGGTGGTTGCCTTTTTAATTCTTTTTACACCATTTATTTTTATTGTATCTGTACCTGCACCTCTAATATCTGCACCCATAGAATTTAAAAAGTTAGCTACATCTACAATGTGAGGTTCTTTAGCACAGTTATCTAAAATTGTTGTTCCTTCAGCAAGTGTAGCAGCAAGGATTAAATTGATTGTTGCGCCTACTGAAATGATATCAAAAATATATTTGCTCCTATTAGTTTGTCGGCTGTAGCTATAATTTTACCTTGAGTTATATCAACTGTTGCTCCTAGTGATTCAAAACCTTTGATGTGTTGATCTATTGGACGTACACCTAATTTGCATCCACCTGGTAATCCTACAGTTCCATTATGACATCTGCCAAGAAGGCTACCTAATAAATAATAAGATGCTCTAAATTTACTTGTCATATCTAAAAGGTGTTGATGTGGTAGAGATATTGCGTGCATCTATTGTAATTGTATGATTATTTTTAAAAAGTTACTATTGCTCCGATTTCGTTTTAATATTTCACATATTTTTTTAATGTCACTTATATTTGGAACATTATCAATTGTTGTTATACCATTTACCAAAAAGTGCTGCTGGTATTAAAAGCTAAAGCAGAGTTTTTTTAGCTCCACTAATTGTTACTTCACCTATTAAAGTTTTATTACCTTCAATTATTAATTTTTCCATGATTCTCCCTTCTTTATATAGTATAAAAGCTATTAATAAACTACCATAATTTATTGTTTTTTTGCAATATTGTTGTTTGACTCTGTTTAGAATTGACAAAAAGCAATATTATAATATTATTTTTTATATCAATAAAATTGGCATGATTGTTTTTTATGACTGAAGTTGATTTTAGCAATAATTATATATAAGGAGAACAATTATAATGGAAGAAAAAGTTTGAGCAGGTTGAGAAGAAATTGAAAAAAAGCAGGCCAAGAACATTTATTAAAATATTATGAAAGAATAACGGATGATAAAAAGAAGGAAAAAATTTTTGAATTCAATTTTGACAATCGATTTTGATGCAATTAATGAAATTTATTTAGATAGTAAAAAGAATATAACAAATAAAGATTTTGTAATTGAGCCTATTAAATTTATAGATAAAGAAAAAAATCGATGAAAAAGAATATGTTGAATATGAAAAGTTGGGAAAAGATATTATAAAAAGTGGAAAATTAGCTGTTGTTACAATGGCTGGTGGTCAAGGAACGAGACTTGGACATACTGGTCCAAAAAGGTACGTTTGATTTAGGATTAGAAAGTCACAAATCTATTTTTGAAATTTTGTGTGATACATTGAAATCTGAAAATGAGAGATATGGTGTTAGTGTGCCATGGTATATTATGACTAGTGATGAGAATAATTCGAAACCCGTAGAGTTCTTTTGAAAAGCATAATTATTTTGGATATAATAAAGGTGATATATTTTTCTTTACGCAGAGTAAGTTACCAATGGTTGATACTAATGGAAAATGTCTAATTGACGAAAAAGGAAATATTAAAGAAGCTGCAGATGGACATGGTGGTATTTTTAAATCAATATTGAAGAGTGGAGCACTATATGATATGCAATCTAGAGGTATTGAATGGGTATTTATAGGTGGTGTAGATAATGTTTTGGTTAAGCCAGTTGATCCAGTATTAATAGGTCTTTCAATTAAAGATAATGTTGATGCAGCTGGTAAGAGTATTATAAAGGCAAATCCACATGAGAAAGTTGGAATCTTTTGTAAGAGAAACGGTAGACCTAGTGTTATTGAATATTCTGAAATTTCTGATGAATTAGCTGAAGAAAGATTGGAAAATGGTGAATTAAAATATGCAGAATCTCATATTTTTATGTAATTTATTTAGCTTAAATGCTATTAATAAAATTGCATCAATTGATTTACCATACCATGTTGCATTTAAAAAGGCAAAAGTATATTGATTGTGATGGTAACTTGATTGTTTTCTGAAAAGCCAAATGCTTATAAATTTGAATCATTTATATTTGATGCATTTTGAGAAGTTAGATGATTTAGTTGTTTTGAGAGTTAAGAGGAAAATGAATTTGCACCTGTTAAAAAAATGCAGAGGGTGAAGATAGTCCTGAGACTGCTCGTAAATTATATATTGAATTTCATAATAAATAGTGAATAAGGAGAAAGAATTAATTTCTCCTTAATTTTATAAAATGCAATGTGGAGGTTTTTATGAATAATTATTTAAAAAAATATAATGAGTGGTTGACTGATGACTGCTTTGATAAAGAAACAAAAATGAGTTAGAGTCTATTCGTAATAATGAAAATGAAATAAAAGATAGATTTTATAAAGAATTAGAATTTGGTACAGCAGGATTAAGAGGTAATTGGTGCTGGTACTAATAGAATGAATAAATATACTGATTGGTAGAGCAACTCAAGGCTTGGCTAATTTTATAAATAAGATGAAAATTAGTAATCCTAGTGTTGTAATTAGCTTTTGATTCTAGACATATGTCAAAGGAGTTTAGTGAAATTACAGCTTTTGGTATTAAATGCAAATGGAATTAGGGTAAACCTTTTTGATAATTTAAGACCTGTTCCAGAATTATCTTTTGCTGTTAGATATTTAAAAGCTACTGCAGGAATTATGATTACAGCAAGTCATAATCCACCTGAATATAACGGATATAAAAGTATATTGGAGTGATGGTGCACAATAATTCCTCCTATAGATAAAGGAATTATTGATGAAGTCTTAGCTATTGAAGATTTTTCTTTAATCAAAACAATGGATAAAGATGAAGCTATTAGTCAAGGATTGTTGAATTATATTGAAGTAAAGTTGATGATGCTTTTATTAATGCACTTAAAATCATCTTGTTTGAATCCTGAAATTATAAAAAGAAGCTAATAATGTTAAGATTGTTTATACACCTTTACATGGGGCTGGAAATATACCAGTTCAAAGAATTTTGAAAGAGCTTGGTTTTAAAAATGTTTATGTTGTTCCAGAACAGGAGAAACCTGATGGAAATTTTCCAACAGTTAGTTATCCAAATCCTGAGGATCCTAAAGCTTTTGAACTTGCATTAAAATTAGCTAAAAAGTTGATGCAGATGTTGTACTAGCAACAGATCCTGATTCTGATAGACTAGGAGTTTTTTCTAAGATAAGTAATGGTGAATATGTTTCATATACAGGAAATATGTCAGCCTTATTGATTTGCGAATATGAGTTGTCACAGAAAAGAGATAAAGGAATTCTTCCTAATAATGGTGCTATTGTGACTACTATTGTTTCTTCAGAGTTAACTAAGGCTATTGCTCAATATTATGGGGCTAAAGTTTTTTTGAAACTTTGACGGGACTTTTAAATGGATTGGTGAAAAAGATTAGAGAGTTTGAAGAAAAAGATTCATATAAGTATCTTTTTGGTTTTGAAGAAAGTTATGGTTGTTTGATTGCTCTCATGCTAGGGATAAAGATGGTATTTCTGCTGTGATGGCGTTGTGTGAAGCAACTGCTTATTATAAAAAGTAAAGGTTTATCTTTATGGGATCAAATGATTAAAAATTTACGAAAAAAATATGGATATTATAAGGAAGGCCAAATTTCAATTGTTCTTAAAGGAGCAGATGGGGCTGCAGAAATTAAAAAAATAAAAATGTCTAAGATGCGTGCTAATCCATCAAAAGAATTAGCTGGATTAGATGTTTTTAGAGGTAAGGGATTATCAAGAGCATATTGTAAAAAGTCTAATGGAGAAATTTTTAAAAACTGATTTACCGACATCAAATGTTTTATATTATGAATTATCTAATAATAGTTGGTGTTGTGTTAGACCTTCTGAACTGAGCCAAAAATTAAATTTTATATGGGTGTAAAGGGTTCAACTATGCAAGATGCTGAAAAATCAACTGCAGTATTGAGTGAAGCTATGAAAAGATTTGTTGATTAGGAGGTTTTATGCAAAAATATCTGGATGTGTTAGAAGAGCAGTTGATGATTATAATATGATTGATGATGGTGATAAAATAGCTGTGGCACTTTTCTGGAGGCAAGGATTCTATTGCATTACTTTTATAAAATGAGAGAATTGCAATATTTTTTATAAAAATAAGTTTGAACTTATTGCTGATTACTATAAATCCAGGTTTTCCTGAATTTGATGAAGAATTGTTACATAATTTATGTGATAATGTAGGAGTTCCTTTAGTTATTTATAAAAGTAATATTAAAAGAAATTGTTTTTGATGAAAGAAAGGAAACGAATCCTTGCTCGTTGTGTGCTAATTTGAGAAGAGGTATGCTTAATACTGTTGCTAAAAGAAAATGGTTGTAATAAAATTGCTCTTGGACATAATGAAGATGATGTTATAGAAACATTATTAATGAATATGATTTTTTTGCTGGTAATTTTTTTCTACAATTGCGCCTGTTACATATATGGATAAATCGGGAATTACTTTGATTAGACCTTTAATTTATGTTTTCGGAAAAAGGGACGAAATCATTTTGTAAATCAAATGGTTTAAAACCAATGTCTAAGGTTTGTCCACAAGATGGAAATACATCTAGACAATTTGCATTTGATTTGCTAAAAATCTTGGGAGATAAGAAATAAACATACAAGAGCTAATTTGATTGGAGCTATTAAAAAGAGCAAAATTAAATGGCTGGAAAAGAAGTTAATAATTAGTAATAAATAGTTCTAAGTTTTCTTAGAACTTATATGTTCACGTAGCATAATTGGATAATGCACTCGCCTCCTAAGCGAAAGATTGAGGTTCAATTCCTCTCGTGGACACCACAAAAGGCTTTTTAAAGGCCTTTTTATTTACATAAAAAGTGAATAATTTAATTTTTATGTTTTAATAATTTGTATATAAATGGGCGCATTATTGATTAAAAAGAAGACGCAAAATTATATAATGCTAAAAATTTTCTAAAAATTTAGAAAATTTTAGAAAAAGTATTGACATAATATAAATAAAGTAGTAATATAAGGTTGTGTCCCATATATGGATAATAAAATAAAAAGGAGGGATGAGGATTGAATTCTAGAAAAAGTAATGAGTAGCATTTTAAATAATTATCTTGTTAATGAGATTACAGAATTTGAATATTTTTGATTCATGATCAAGGATTTGGTATAAGAATAATTGAAAAATCAAATAATAATGAAAAGCTAGTATTCAAAAAGAGATATTAGTGAAAAATGCAGACTTTGTTAAAACTATTGAAGTTATTGCAAAGTCAACTTATAATTGAATTGTTGCCAGATATCATTGATGATTTAAGAGGCAACAATCCGGTCCTGATTTAGGATGTAGAGAGGCGTTATAGCTCTTTTCATTTGCAAATAAATTTTAAATATGGTAATATTATTGTGCTATGAAAGAGTAAAGAATACTATATGAATGAAGCTTTTGAAAGAGGCTAAAAAGGCGTATAAAAAGTTAGAAATACCTGTTGGAGCAGTTATAGTTAAAGATGGTATAATTGTTGCAAGAGCTCATAATTTAAAAGAATTAAATTAGATTCTACAGCGCATGCTGAAATTAATGTTATAAAAAGGCTGCTAAAAAGCTTAATACATGGAGGTTGAATGATTGTGAAATGTATGTCACTTTAGAACCTTGTCCAATGTGTGCAGGTGCTTTAATCCAAGCTAGGATTGCTAAGTTGTATATTGGGACAATGGATGATAAAAACAGGGCATGTGGTTCTGTTTTTAAATTTGTTAACAGATTATAAATTTAATCATATTGTAGATGTTGAAAAAGGTATTTATGAAAAAGAGTGTAGAGTATTATTAAAAGAAATTTTTTAAAGAAACTTCGAAATAGTAAAAAAATAAATATGGAGAGATGCCGGAGTGGTTGAACGGAGCTGTCTCGAAAAATGCATTTATTACGTAGTGGTACGTGGGTTCGAATCCCACCTCTTCGCCAAAAGAGGTGTTTATTATGATTGATAATAAAGAGAAAATTAAATGGTTCATAACTATGGGATTTATTATTACGTCTTTGTTTATTATTGTCGTAGCACTTATGATTGTTTATCATTATGATGGTGAAATTAATATGCCATTTTATAATTGATAAAATTTTTAATTGTTAGTAGTGCAGATGGCAAAAACAAGAGTGATAATGATGATGAAATGGAATATTGATATTAATCTGTATTCAGATATATATATTAAGATTAGTAGAAAATACTAAAGTTGATAAAACAGAGTTTTTGAAAATCAGTTAGAATTGAAAATATAATCATGGAGAACTCTGATAATAATCAAAGTTAAATTTTTATATGCCCTAATAGTAGCAATGCAGATTCTTTATTTGTAGTATGATGATATGTATTTATTTGATAAGAATTTAACATATACTGGCTGGAGCAGTGGATGATCCTAAAACTTTAAAAATTGGTAAATCAAGGTGGGACAATAGTTTTTAGAACTGTAAAGATGAATATTGCTAATTATTCTGCAGAGTAAAGGAAAGTATTAAATTATAATGGTTGTTGTTGAAAAAAATGTAATATTTCTTCAGATAGCTTTGAAATATAAAATTAAATTTGATTTAATAATAGAAACATCTTCTGCCACTTATAAGACAACTTTGAGCTATGAGTTACCAATTGGAAAAGATAGAGGATGAAGGAATTTCAAAATTTTATGCAGAAGATTTTGATAAGATAATATTTAAGAGAGTAAAATCTTGATAAAATATAATAAATATATTATAATTTGAAGGTATAAATTGTTCCCTATTTTTAGGGTATTTTCGATGTAAAAGCCCTATGAAACTTGTCAGGTCCGGAAGGAAGCAGCAATAAGTAGAAACTGTAGGTGGAAATATCCTAAAATGGGGAGTGATATACTTTATTTTTATAGGAGGTTAAATTTGGAATATACAGCTTTATATAGAAGATTTCGACCTCAAAAGTTTTCGGAAATTTATGGTCAAGAACATATTGTTAGGACATTACAAAATCAAATTATGTCAGGTAGAGTTGGACATGCATATTTATTTACGGGTTGTAGAGGTTGTGGAAAAACTACGTCTGCTAAAAATTTTTGGCAAGAGCTATTAATTGTTTAAATCCGATAAATGGAGAACCATGTAATGAATGTAGTGTGTGCAAAGCTGCTTTAGATGAAACTTTGACCGATATTGTTGAAATGGATGCGGCGTCAAATAATGGTGTTGACGATGTTAGAGCGATTAGAGATGAGGTTAATTTTTTGCCAACTGTGGCAAAGTATAGAGTATATATAATTGATGAAGTTCATATGCTTTTCTCAGGAGCTTTTTAATGCTTTATTGAAAAACTTTAGAAGAGCCACCTAAACATGTTAAATTTATATTGGCTACTACAGAACCTCATAAATTACCTGTTACTATTTTATCGAGATGCCAAAGGTTTGATTTTTAAAGCAATTGAAAAAGAAAAAATGTTGATAATTTGAAGTCTATTTTGTGATAAATGTCATTATGAATTTGATAATTCTGCTATGGAATTAATTGCTGAATTGTCGGGAAGGTGCAATGAGAGATGCTTTATCAATTCTTGAGAGATGCTCATCAAGATTCTCAGAAGAAGGTTACTATTGAAAAAAGTTAAAGAGTTAGTTGGAATACCTGAGACAAAGAAGATATTTGATGTCGTTGAAGCTGTTTTTTTCTAAAAAAATATTGATAAAGTGGTGTTATTAAGTAATGACCTTTTAGATTCTGGAGTTGATATAGATAATTTTTGTTTGAAATGTATTAGATTTTTAAGAGATATTTTAGTATATATGAGTTGGCGTTAAATTATCAAATTCTTATACTGAAAAATGATTTAAAAGAAATTGATAAGATTATAGAAAATAAAAGCATAAAGGAAGAATTGATATTTTTGATTGAAAAATATCAATGATTGAAAATAAGATAAAGATTTCTTTGCAAAAGAATATTGTTTTTCAGACTGAGTTGATTATGCTTTGTCGCTGTGAAGAAGTAGTTGAAGAAAAAGGCCTAATGCAATTAAAAATATCCACAGATATTGAAAAAGTGAATAAATCTCTTTAAAAAGAAAAGGATGTAGGAATTAAGACAATTGATAGAAGCATTAATTATGATTTTTGGAAAAATGTATTGAATAAGTTAAAAAGAGGAAAAATTTATATGTTTTATATTCTGCGCTAACGGGTGTTAAAGTTAATTTGAAAAGATGATTTAATTGTTGAAATTAATATTTGAGTAATGATTTTCAAAAAGGAATTATTACTAAGCCTGAATATATTTCTAAACTTAGAGAATTTGTTTCTTTAGAATTTAATAAAAGAGATGATTATAAATGTAGTTGATAATTTTAAGAAAAGATGATGGAAAATTCATTAAACTTAGGGATTTAATATTAATGTTATTGAATAAAGGAGATTTAAAATAATGGGAAGAGGTTTCAAAGTGGAATGGGTGGATTTGGTGGAATTAACATGAATCAGTTAATGAAAACAAGCTAAAAAGATGCAGAAGAAATGGAAAAAGACTCAAGAAGATTTAGCTTCTAAAGTTTTTGAAAGTACAGCTGGTGGTGGAGCTGATTAGTGTTAAAGCTAACGGAAAAAGCAAATTTCAGAAATAAAATTAGAAAAAGATGTAGTGGATCCAGATGATGTTGAAATGTTAAAGATTTAATTATGACCTGTATTAATGATGTAATGTCAAAAATTGATTCTGCTAGCAATGCTGAATTTGGAAAGTATAATATTCCTGGCTTAGGATTATAATTTGGGAGGTAATAATGGCAGTTTATTCACCATCAATTCAAAAAGCTTATTGATAGTTTTGAAAAATTACCTAGTATTGGGCACAAGACGGCGGTGAGACTTGCTTTTTATATGTTAAATGTTAGTAACAGAGAGGCAGAAGAGTTTTCACAAGCTATTTTTGAATGCGAAAAGGAATTTAAAGTTTTGTTCTATTTGTTATAATATTTCTGATAATGATCCATGTGAAATTTGTTCAAATAATATGAGGATAAGACAAAGATATGTGTTGTAGAAGATGTTAAAGACATTATTGCAATTGAAAAGATTAATGAATATAATGGATTATATCATGTATTACATGGGTCTATTTCGCCAATGGAAGGGATTGGGACCTGAAGATATAAAGATTAAAGAATTGCTTAGTAGATTGCTTCAAGGTGATGTAAAAAGAAGTGATTTTTGGCTACAAAACCCTAAAGTTGAGGGAGAAGCTACAGCAATGTATATTTCTAAAATTAATAAAGCCAATGGGAGTTAAGGTTACTAGATTAGCTCATGGTATTCCAGTTGGTGGTGACTTAGAATACACTGATGAATTTACATTAGGCAGGGCTTTTGAAGGAAGAGTTGAATTATAAAAGCAAAAGAGTGAATTAATCTTCACTCTTTTTGTTGTTTATAAGTATATTACATATATTTTGCGTGCTATTTAAATGTGAATATATTTTTGGTTATTTTTAATTTCTTTAATTAATTTGTCATCATTTAAAATGTCTTGAAAATATTCTGGAGTAGTTTATTTGTTTTTATCCATATTCCCATTTTTTATCTACAATGTATTGTGCATTTTCTTTTTTTCTTGCCCAGGTATTGGATTTATAAGAATTACTGGTACATTTGAAAGTAATACATTCGGTTATTGTTAAGCCACCTGGTTTTGTTATTACAAAAGAAGTTATTGGTAATAATTCTGGAATTTGTGTTGTAAAATCTATTAATTTTGTATTAGAGGTGTGATTAGTATTTGTTATTGTTTTTGAAATTCATTATATAGTTTTGATTTTTCCTGAGATTATGATGATTTGATATGATTCATTGGTTGCTTGTAATAAAGAGGTTAATATGTTTTGAACATTTGTTGATGATGATAAACCTAAACTGCCTCCACCAAAAAATATAATATTTTTATTCTTTAGAATTTTTAAGGAATTATATATTGATTCTTTATCATAATTTTTATAGAAGTTTTGGTGAAATAGGGATTCCTGACACATAAATTTTGTTTGGAAAAATTCCTTCGCTTATTAAAGCTTGTTTTCATTTCTATATTTGAAACAAAAAAAGTAATCTGTATAATCTTTTTCCTATTAACCATTGTTTATGTGATGCAAAAGTCTGTTGCATTACTTTGCTAATTTACAATTTGTTTTTGATTATGTGATTTTCAAGAATGATGTTGTTGTCCACCCTAAGGATGACAAGATATTACTAAATCTGGCTCGAAGTCTTCAAATAATTTAAATATTTTTTTGCCATGAAATCTATTTGAAAATTGTGTTATGTCTAAAAGATAGCATCATTTTTAATAGCTATATACTTGTCCCCCATAATAGTGGAGTTTTTAAAAGTATGTTTTATATGCGGATGTACTAATTTTATTAATAGATCTATTAATGTATTCTACACATCTATTTTTAAAGTTTTATCATTTGGGTAATGTTCTTTGATATATTGTTCAATAGCAGATGCGGCAGATAGATGTCCACTTCCGTATGATGCATAAAATAATAAAATATTCATTTTCTGTGTTCCTTTGTTTTTGTTGTTTTTTATATCATATTTTTGAAATTTTTATCAAATTTATTATAGTATTGTCAAAATGTTGCTTTTTGACATATAATGACTTTTCGAAAAAGATTTTATTAAGGAATTATTTATGAAAGATTTGTGATTTATTAAACAAATGTTGACATTGAATTGGTTTACGGTGATGAAACTACTGAATTAATACTTTTTGAAAGAGATTCTAGAAAAAGTGAAAAATGGTGATTGCTATGTTGCAATGTTGGTGATAATTTTGACTGGAAATAATTTTATTATCAGCAATTGAAAATGGTGCAAAATCAATTATTTGTAGTAGAAAATTTATATGATAATGAGATGAATATTGTTATAAAAATAATATTAATGTCTTTAAAAGTTGAAAAAGATCTTGTTGAGGCAATTCAGAATATTGCAAAATATAAGAGGAGCTTGATTGATGTTCCTATAGTAGCGATAACTGGTAGTGTTGGTAAAAACAGTACTAAAGATACAATTGCTGAGTTTTATCTTCTAAATATAAAGTTTTGAAAGACAGAGGAAATTTAAATAACTGAGATTGGTGTTCCTTTTACAATTTTTAAAATATAAGGATGAAGATATTATTGTTGTAGAGATGGGAATGAATGGGTTTCGTCAAATAAGTGTTTTAACTGATATTGCAAAAACCTACATTGGCGAGTGGTAACGAATATAGGTACTGCACATATTGGAATTTTTGGGTTCTAGAGAAAACATATTAAAAGCTAAAATGGAAATTTTTAGAAGGATTGCAGATCTGTTATCATTAATAATGATAATGATTTATTACATAAGTGGGCTTTTGGATAATATAAATAGATATAATGTTATTACTTATGGAATTAATGAAAAATAGTAAAGTACAATGCTAAAGAAAATTGATTCTCACGAAGATTATAGTGAATTTAATGTTGCTGGTGATTTATTTAGAATAAATATGCTGGTGAACATTTTGTATTAAATGCATTGTGTGCTTATGCGTTGGAAGATATTTTTAATCTTTCTAATACTGAAATTAAAAGATGGTTTATAAATTTAAAAATTGACAGAAAAAGGATGCAGAAAGTTAATTCTTATTGTGGAGCAATTATTATAAATGATGCTTATAATGCTAATTATGATTCAATGAAAGGCTGCTCTTGAGTATTTAAGAAATGTTAAAAATCGAAGAAAAGATAGCAATATTTAGGAGATATGTTAGAGCTTGGAAAGTTTTCAAAACAAATTCATAGCGATGTTGGAGAAGTTTATGATATTGATGTATTTGATAACTAGTGGGAATGAAGCTAGAAAATATTACTAATAATGCAAAAATTAGTAAAGAAAATATTTTTCCTTTGATAATAATGATGATGCAATAAAAAATTAAGATGATTATTGGTGAAAAATGATTTAATTTTAGTTAAAGCTTCTAATGGAATGAAGTTTACTAATATTGTTGATATTATTAAGAGTTTTTAGGGAGTATTGTAAATGTTTAATGAATCTACTGAGAGTTTAATTCGAATTATAAAAAGTGATATGAAGAAGAATTTATCTGAAAAAGCGTTTTTGCATTGTGTAAGAGTTATGGATAAAAGGCTTGTGAGCTTGCTAAAATTTATACATAGATGTAAATTTAGCGGCGTTAGCTGGTTTAACACATGATATAGCAAAAGAGATACCATATGTTGAAGCAATTAATATTATTGAAAAACAATATTGAAGTTGATGAAATTGAGATTGCAAATCCAGGATTGTTGCATAGGGCCACTTGGAGCTTTTATTGTTAGAGAAAGATATGGATTGTAGTGAAAAATTCAGAATGCTATTAAATTACATACTAGAACATCGAAAGATATGATCTACACTTGATAAAATTGTTTATGTTGCAGATAAAATAGAAGATGGTAGAAAAAATAATAATTATGATATTCAAAATGAAAGAGAGCTAGCAAAAGACTGATTTGATGACTAGCGATGATTATGATTATTGATAATAATATTATTCATTTATTAGAAAAGAGTCGATTGGTGCATCCTAATTCATTATTACTACTAAATTTTTTAAAGATAAATTTATATAAATTATAGGATAATTATTTACAAAAAGATAATATGTTGAGTTACAAAAAGATGATATTTTAAAATTTAATGTGGGGTTAAAATGGCATTTAAAAGATTATTATAAAGATATTAAAGATTTGATTCTAATAAAGTTAGTGTTGCTGAAATTAAAGTTGCATATAGAGATCAAGCTAAGAAATATCATCCGATATTAATAAAGGAAATGAAGAATATGAGTCTATTTTTAAAAGATATAAATGAGGGCATATAAAGTTTTGACAAATGAAAAATGAGAAGGAATTATGATTTTTCTTGGAATAGACATTTTAGAGATAATTTAGAACAGAAATAAAAGACTTTTAAAGAAATTTTGTTAAAAGATGTTTTTTGGAATTGAATATGTTGATGAACCTAAAAAGAAAAGTCTAATCATAAATATGGTGAATGGTGAAAGACATAATGTATTTATTGATATTGGATAGAAAAAGCTTTTTTAGGTGGAAGAAAAGTCTATACAACTTGGTGATGAAAGTGTGATTTTGATATTCCTGCTAAAGATTAAAAATGGAGAAAAAATTAGAATTATTGGAAAGGTGCGCTTGGAAAGAATGGTGGAAAGCCTGGGGATTTGGTTATTATAGTTAATATTAAAGATTCTGATACAATGCAACTTATAAATAATGATATTTATATCACATTTAATTTACAAGCGTATGATGTAGCACTTGGAATTGATTATAATTATCGATTGTTTAATGAAGTATTGAATATTGAAATTCCAGAGTGTACTTCAAGTGGTAAAAAGATTGTTGTAAAAATAAAGGATATTTTTATTGATGATAATAATAGAGGAAAATTTAGTAATTATTATTAATGTGGTTTTCCAAAAGAGTTGTCGATGATGATAAGAAATTATATTTAGCTTTAAGAGAAAATAATACATATAAAAATGATTAGTTGACATATTTTTTAGGACGGATGCTATAATAAATCTGTTAACTAATGATAAATGAAAAGGAGAGAGTATGAGTACTGAATTAGTTGGAAAATATTTTAGTATTATTGATCCACTGGTATAAAGACAGTTATTTATAGAATAAATGAGACTGCTAAGGAGTTGCAAAATGAATATCCTAAGCACATACTGTTGAAAGATTGGCATCTAGTGAAGAATTAGTGAAAAATGGAACAAAGACGTTTTTATTGACTTCCCGGAAAAATCTGGAGAAGATTTAGTTATTTTATCCTTTTACTAATAACAGGGTTGTTGTTAATAGAGGTTTTGTTAAAAGGACAATGAAGTTAGAGTTTCACATAATCCTATTCCAGTACAAGTATGATTCAATTTATTCTGATAAAGAAATGGTTGTTACAAAATTTTAGTATACACCAGACTTTAAAGAGACCAATAATGATAATAGATCCTGTTACTACGAAGGAAGTAGAGCCAGTAATTTATTATGATGATGATACTAATGAATATAAAGGAAGATGTAAGATAAAACCTAATAAGGCTTATTTTACTTTTGAAATTAAATAATGCAGGAGGATGTTATGCAAAATAGTGCGAAAATAAGTTGTATGACAACAAGTTTTGATGATAAGAAATTTAGAATTACGTGCTTTTCCTAATGGTTTTATGTCTGGGAGAGAGTAAGACTGTAATTGATGGAATTAAAATAGAGGAAAATACTATGATTATTGCTAGGGCTTTTGATTTTGAAAAATAAATTGCCTAGTAACATTGTTAAGGAGATAGAAAAAATCAAAAAAACAGATTGTCAATTAATGGTATAATAATGAAATTGGAAGAATCTAAAAGTTGGCTAGAAATCCAGTAGAATTAGAAAAATATACAAAAAAAGAATTGATAGTTTGGTTTATCGTAGAGATAACGAAAAGCATGAGAAATAGAGTCATTAGTTTAATTAAACTAAAGAAGAGGATAATATGAAATTTAATTTTGATAAAAATTAAAAAGTTGGTATACTGATTGCTATATTGTGGTTATTATCAGAAATTTTTATTATTTCGCTCTATTGCAGTTTCGATAGGTGAAGATGCAGTAAAAATATTGGAGATTCAGAGTACAATATTGAGAAAGTATTTATAAATATGTCATCTTTTATCTTCGGTGACAAAGCTTGGAAAATATTTTGTTTCTGGTAAGTTTATGCTTTTTAACGCTGTAGTGCATACTATATTTTGGTTGATTATAATGGTAATCGCTGTTATGAAAATCTAGAGATAATGAATATCAAGATATAGAGCATGGTTCTGCAGATTGGGCAAAAAATGGTGAACAATATAGTATATTGAGTAAAAAGAGGAATAATATTAGCAAAGGAGAATTTTTTACCACTTAATAAGCGAGGTAATATAAATGTACTAGTAGTCGGTGGTTCTGGTTCTGGTAAATCTGCTTCATATGTTAAACCCTAATGTTAAGAATTGTTTAGGTTCCTATATTTTTACAGATCCCTAAAGGTGAACTTTATGATGATACTGCAGGATATTTTGAAAAGAGCGTGGTTATGAAATTAAATTGTAATTTGGTTAATCCTGAAAGTAGTGATTGCTATAATCCGTTAGCACATGTTAGATCTGAAATTGATGTTGATATTATTGCAAATACAATTATTAAAGGGCAAAAGATGGCGCAGGAAGTAGCAGTAATGATCCATATTGGGATAATACTTCAGAAAGTTTATTGAAGGCTTTAATTTTTTATTTATTATCATGCAGGCCTCCTGAAGAACAAAATTTAGCTAGTTGTGCAGAAATGGTTAGAGCTGCTAGTAGTGATGGTAATAGTAGTACTTTACATGAAATAATGAATAAACTACCTGAAAATAGCCCTGCTAGAAGAAATTTTAACAATGTTGCGATGGCTTCTGACAAAACTTTTAGTACGATTTTGAGTTCTTTGCAATCTAAATTAGGTAAGTTTGATTCAAAGGTTATTGCAGATGTTACATCAAGTGATACAATAGATTTTGATGAAATTGCAACTAAGAAAAATCGCTTTATATGTTGTAGCTTCGATACACATTCTGCTTATGATTTTTACTTACGATATTTTTCTCACGATCATTCAACAGTTGTATGATTATGCTGATAAACATGGTGGAAAATTGACTGTACCAGCATTTTTTATGCTAGATGAGTTTGTTAATATTGGTCAAATTCCTGATTTTGATAAGAAAATTTCGACATCAAGATCTAGAGCAATTTCTTTTAGTGTTGTTGTTCAGAATTTAGAGCAGTTAAAAGCGGTATATGAAAAAAACACATGAAACTATTATAGGTAATCGTGATACTTTATTGTTTTTAGGTTCACCATCTTATTCAACATTGGAGTATTTTTCGAAGCAACTTGGTGAAAAGACAATTACACATTATAATGTTACACATAATAGGAAAGCTTATACAGGTCAAACTACAGGATTTTCTGATTCTGATCAAATTATGGGTAGAGCATTTGATGACACCGGATGAATTGAGAAGAATGGAAGGCGATAAGTGTATTATTCTTGAGAGAGGTGTAAAGCCTATTAAGGCAGATAAATACTATTATTATGAGGATAAAAATTATTTGCAACAATTAAAGTCAGCGGCAATCGATCATAATGATATGAATGCCCTGACAGAGGTAATTATAGAATTTTTAATCCTAATAATCCATATGTTGATAAACAAACGGAGATAAATAATACAAAAATTGAGGAATTGATGAATGATTTGTTTGTTGATGCAAGTGAAAGCAATCTGAAAAAGAAGGTAGAAGATATAAGGGAAAGTATTAATGATAATAAGTTTACCAAGATTGATTTGTTAGAAGATACTGGATTAGAGATGTAAAGGAAGATACTTCTGAAGTCGATTTTGATGATATAGATATTGGAGAAGAATTAAGAAAATAAAATATGCTGAATTGTTTGCAGATGATGATAATGCTAGAATTTTATAGAATATTATATAAGATATAAGGCAGTGAGATAGTAATGTTCAAATTGCTTTTATTTTATTGAAATCAAAAACAAATGTAGTGATATAGTTATTTTGAATTTATAGAAAAGAGGATAAAATTTATGAAGTTTGTGCAAGTATCTGATGTTCATTTTGATATGCCTTTTACAACTATTTCTCAGAGGCTGATATGGGAATTGAAAGGAGACTTGATCAAAGAAAAGCTTTTAAATAAAGATGATTGAGTTTTATTAAGAAATAATAATGTTGATTTTTGTTTATTACAGGTGATTTATATGAGCAAGAATATGTTAAGCAATCTACAATTGATTTATATTAAATGAATTGTTTCATGAGATAATTGATACGAGAGTATTAATTAGTCCCAGGAAATCACGATCCACTTAGTAAGTTAATTCTTTTTATAATAATTATAATTGGTCTGATAAATATTAAATATTTTTCTAAAAGCATATTGAGAAAAGTGACTTTATGAGAATTTTTGTATATATGGATTTGGATTTTGAAAGATTATGAATTATATAATTCTGATAAAATTTTAGAAATATAATCATTAGATGAATCTAAAAATTAATATTTTGATTTCTCATGGTGATATTTATACGAAGTCTAAAATATAATTATATTGATATTTGATATTTAAATAAAGTTTGATTATGTATTTTTAGGTCATATTCATAAAAGAGATGAGTATTATGCTGGTTCATTGATTTCTCTTAGATTTGATGAGCCTAGGGAGACATGGATTTTTATATGGAGAGATATTTGATAAAAATCATATAAATAGGAAAATTTTTGCTGTCGATGATAAAGAATTTATTATTAGAGATTTAGATATTTCAGAAATTGTATGCAAAAGAAGATTGATAGAAAAATTAATGAAAAATATTTTAGAAAATAAAGTTTTTATGAGATTAATCTAGTAGGAGAAAAGATATTGATGTAAATATCAATATGAAATTGATTAATAGGTCAATTATAAAAATAAAAGATAATTCTAAAAATAAATATTGAAGATATTAATGATAATTCTATGAAAAAGTATTTATTTTAAATTATTGAAAAATAAATATGAATTAAATGAAATTACGGAAAAATGAATATAATGAGGCTTTATCAAATTGGTTTAGAATTATTTAAATAATAGGGAGATTAAAATGAGGATAAATAATTTAAAAATTAATTCATTTTGGAAAATTAGAAGATAAAATATTTAGAATTTAAAAAAATTTAATTTAATTTGTGGTGATAATGAGTCTGGAAAAATCAACTTTGCTAAATTATATAATGTATATATTTTTATGGAATATCTAAGAATAAGAATTATAAAAATAGTTCTGACTATGATAGATTTTTGCCTTGGAATAATGGTGATTTTTTTCTGGGCAAATAAACTATAGATTTAGATAATGGAGTAAATTATAGAGCATATAGAGATTTCTTTAAAAAGAGAGACATATGTATATGATGAAAAATAATACAGAAATAAGTAATTTATTTTCTGTTGATAAAAAGTTAGAAATCAGTTTTTGTTAAATCAAATTAAACTTGATAGGGACTTGATAGAGAAGACTTTTGTTATTAATCAAAATTCATTAAAAATTTTTAAAAATGACAGAGAAGACTTAATTCAAAAAGATATCTAATTTAATTGAATCTGGTAGTGAAGAAATTTCTTATGAAAAATGCAAAAATTAGGAAATTTACAATTAGAAAATGTTGGCTCAGATAGATCTTCGGATAGACCATATAATATTGCAAAAAGATAATTTTGAGAGAAGTAATGATGAAATTAATTATCTAAAAAGTATTAATGATGATAAATATTTAATTAATAAAAAGTTGAATGATATTGATGAAAAATTGAATTTAATTCTGAAAAAAATCGAGTCTGCAAATATAGCGAGAAATAAATTTAAAAGAATTTAATTTAATTAATGAAAAATAAAATTAAAAGAAGAATATTTTGATAATGAATTAAATGAAAAAAATGATAATAAAAATAATAAAACAATTTTTATTATTTTTAGGAATAATTTTTATCATATTATTTATATTTAATTTTTGAAAATAAAAATAATTTTAATTAATATTATTTTGGGTGGATTATTTTTATTTAATATTTTTTTCTTATTTTTTTAAATAGTAGTATAAAAGAAAAAGTGTTAAAAAATAAAATTAAATAATAAGCAAAAATATATGATGAAATAAAAATGAAAAATAATTTTTAAAAATAATATTGAAAAATTTAAAAAGAATTAATCAATCAATATGGAAATTATGTGGAAAAATATTTTTAATGATAATTTTGATAAAATTTATAATGAATTAATTAATGAAAAATTTATTGATTTTTAGAGAGAAAAATTAGAATTAGAATATTCAAATATTTTTACCAAAATTAGAAAAGGTATGTTAATCTTTGTTGAAGAGCGAGAAATATATAAAAATGAATTGATTAATTTGAGCAAAAAGAATGATGGATATAATATTGCTAAAAATATTAGAAGAATCATACTGAAATTAAGAATAGTATTACTCCTAAATTTTTTTATAATTTGAGTGATGTTGTTAATATTGATTACAAATGGTAAATATGTAAAAGTCTATGTTAATGATGAGATTGAAGTAGAAGATTGTTAGGAAAAATTTATTCTATTGATAAATTAAGTTATGGAACAATTGAAGAAATATATTTTTCTCTTAGAGTATCAATTGTTTTGATGATTAGTGAAGAAAATTTCCGATTATTCTTGATGAAAGTTTTGTATTTTTGATGATAAAAGGCTTTAAATTAATATTAGATTATTTGTATGGATTAAATAATCAAATAATTATATTATCTAGTAGTATGAGAAAAAAACATATTGGATTCTGAAAAATTATGAGTACAATTTTATTAAATTATAAATGCTTTTTGCATTACGGATTAAGGTTTTCTAGCTTGAAAAATATGTTATTTATAGTATAATTTTCGAAGTAAAAATAGGAGAGAATTTATGTTTGAAAATTTAGAAGAAATTGAAGTAAAGTATGAAGATTTGACTAGAAAAATTAGTGATCCAGAAGTGATTTCTAATCAAGAAGAATGGCGTAAGATGATGAAAGAGCACTCGGATATTGGAACCAATTGTGTTTAAAATATAGAGAATATAAAACTGTTAAGAAAAAAATTTTGAAGATTCTAAGGAAATGCTTAATGATCCTGATATGAAGGATTTGGCTGAAGTGAGATGCTTGAATCAAAAGAGAAATTACCTGTCTTAGAATCTGAATTGAAAGATTTTTATTAATACCTAAGGATCCTGATGATGATAAAAATGTAATTTGTGAAATAAGAGGTGGAGCAGGAGGCGATGAAGCAGCGTTGTTTTCAGCTACATTGTTTAGAATGTATTCGATGTATTGTGATAGAAAAGGCTGGAAGTTAGATGTTTTAAATGAGAATTCTACAGAATTAGGTGGATATAAAGAGATTTCATTTATGATTACTGGAAAAAGGTGCATATAGTCGATTAAAATTCGAAAGTGGTGTACATAGAGTACAAAGAGTGCCTGATACTGAAGCTAGTGGTAGAATTCATACATCTACTGCATCTGTTTCAATCTTACCTGAAGTTGGAGATGTTGAAATAAATATTAATCCTGCTGATGTAAAAATGGAAGTGTTTAGAGCTTCTGGAGCTGGTGGACAACATGTTAATAAAACATCATCTGCAGTTAGATTAATTCATATACCTACTGGGATGGTGGCAGAATGCCAAACAGAAAGATCACAATTTCAGAATAGGGATTATGCAATGAAATTATTACAATCTAAATTATATGAGAAGGAAAAAGGCAGAAAGAGATCAAGAAATTGATTCTGCAAGAAGAAGTCAAATTGGAAATGCGGATAGAAGTGAGAAAATTAGAACTTATAATTATCCTCAAGGAAGAATTACGGATCATAGAATTGGTTTTAGTGTTTTTTAAATTTCAAAGCTTTTTAGATGGTGATTTGGATGAGATGATAGATAATTTAATTACTGCAGATACAACTGAAAAATTAAAGAATAGTTAATAATTAACTTGGAAGGATGAAAAATGCTTAATTTATTGGATGACTTAAATCCTAAAGCAGAGAGAGGCTGTTAATCAGATAGATGGTCCTTGTTTAGTAATTGCTGGTGCTGGTAGTGGGAAGACAAAAGGTTTTTAACATATAAAATAGCACATTTGATTGATAATTGTGGTGTAAAAGCCATGGAATATTTTAGCTATCACTTTTTACTAATAAAGCTGCAAATGAGATGAAAGAGAGAGTACAAAGTCTAATAGGTGATGCTATTAATGATATTTGGCTTGGTACATTTTCATTCTATTTGTGTTAAAATTTTGAGAAAGTTTATTGATAGATTGGGATATGATTCGTCATTTTGCAATATTTTGACACTGCTGATCAAAAAACTTTAGTTAAGAAATGTCTAAAAGAACTTGATATTGATTCAAAGATATTTACTGAAAAGTCAATAATTAATGAAATTAGTAATGCTAAAAATATGATGGTTAAAACCGGATGATTATCTTTTGAGAAATAAAGGTGATTATAGAAAAGAGAAGATAGGTAAAAGTTTATTCTTTATATCAAAGAAAAATTAAAGGAAAAATAATGCTGTTGATTTTGATGATATTATTAATTTAACAATTGATTTATTGATTGAAAAATGATGATATTTTAGAATATTATTCTGATAAATTTAAATATATTTTTAGTTGATGAGTATCAAGATACTAATAAATCACAGTTTAAATTAGTTTCAATTTTAGCTAAGAAGAATATGAATATAATGGTTGTTGGAGATAATGATCAAGGCATTTATAGTTTTAGAGGAGCTGATATTTCTAATATTTTAAATTTTTGAGAAAAGATTTTGCAGGGTACTAAAATAGTAAAGTTAGAGCAGAAATTATAGATGTACTGGAAATATATTAAAAGTTGCAAATGAAGTTATTAAAAATAATACGACTAAAGTATGATAAAAAGTTGTGGACTGAAAATGATGATGGAGAGTTCCTTTTATTTATACTGGTAAAGATGAGTATGATGAAGCTTCATTTGTTACTAAAAAAATTGAAGAAATTAAAAAGTAATGATAATTTTAAATATTCGGATTTTGCTAGTTTTATATAGAATGAATGCTCAATCTAGAGCTATTGAAGATATTTTTATGAGAGAAGGAATTCCATATAAAAATTGTTGGTGGATTGAAGTTTTATGAGAGAAAAGAAATCAAAGATATTATTGCTTATTTGCGATTAATTGCTAATCAAAAATGATAATTTATCTTTGGTAAGAATTATAAATGAACCAAAGCGTGAATTGGAGCAGTATCTTTAAATAAAGTTGAAGAGCTTGCATGAGAATGAAACGTCGATGTATAATATAATTAAAAATGCTGATAAATATATTCCTAGAATACATGGAAATGTTTATGAATTTTGTTGAAATGATTGAAGTTTTAAAAGATGCTGATTTAACTATTACTGAATTGGTTAAAAGCAATATTACTTAAATCGGGATATATTGCAGCATTACAAGCTGAAAATACTGTTGAGTCTGAAACTAGGATTCAAAATTTAGAAGAGTTTTTAACTGTTGTTGGTGAGTTCGAAGAAGAATATGCTGAGAATGGTTTAAATGATTTTTACAAACATTATCTCTTTCAAGTGATGTTGATAAACTTGATGATAATGAAGATAAAGTTACATTGATGACATTACATAGTGCTAAGGGATTGGAATATCCAGTAGTTTTCTTAGTTGGAGTTGAAGATGGAATTTTTCCAGGAGAACAATCAGCTACAACAATCGAAGGCTTAGAAGAAGAAAGAAGATTGTTTTATGTTGGAATTACTAGAGCTAAGAAGATTTTATTTATAACATTAGCAAATAAAGAGGACTTTATTTGGATATACAAGTTATAATAAGCCTTCAAGATTTTTTAAAAGAAATTCCAAAAGAATTAACTATGAGAAATGTTGAAAAAGTGGAAAAGATTCTCATGTGATTTCAAAATCTAATTTTGATTCTAGAAAATCAGGGTTTAATTTTTAAAAACTCCTGAAGCATTTTTTAAATAATATTCAATCTAAGAGAAATAGTACTATTGATGTAAATAAAGTATAAAGTTGGATCAGAATAATATTTTCATAAGAAATTTGGTGAAGGGGTGATTGTAGCACTGGAACCAGAAAAATGATGATATTAAAGTTGATATTGATTTTAATAAAGTCGGACATAAAAGGCTAATGGCTAAATTTGCAAAAATTTAGAGATTATAGAAAAGTTAGTATACGAAAAGAGGTAGAAAAAAATGACAAAAATTCATGGTTGTTTTTAGTTTTTATTTTTATGTGGAATTGTTATAGGTGGGTTAATAGGTGAATTATCTTCATCTGTTACTTGGTTAAGATGGTTATCATATGGTCAGAGTTTTGGAATAACTCAACCCGTTGTTTTGGATTTGGGAGTTTTAAAATTAACATTTGCTTTAATGATAAAAAATTAATATTGCTAGTATTGTTGGAATTGTAATTGCAATTTTTTTATATAAGAAAATTTTTAATTTTAGTAGGGCAGAAAAGGAAAGAATGGCACTTAGTGTAAAGAGTACCAGAATCAGAACGTCCTTATGAAAAAGTATTGATGTATGGTGTAGAGAGTCTTTCGAATGCAGAATTATTATCAATCATTATTAAAAATGGTACTAAAGAGATGAAAATTCTATTCAAATTGCTAATAGGTTATTAAAATTAGTAGATTCAATGAATCAGTTTGGAAATTTAGGTACTGTTGACTTTAAACAAATTAAAGGAATTGGAGCAATGAAAGGCAATTCAATTGTAGTCTGTATGTGAAATTGCTAAGAGGATGATTGTCCCTATAAATAATATGAAAAAAGAGGATTTCACAACCTTGATGTTGTAGATTTATTAATGAATGAAAATGATGTTTGAAAAACAGGAAAAGATTAAAATTGTTTTATTAAATACTAAAAATGAAGTTGTTTTCAATTAAAGATGTTGTTATGGGAGATGTTTCATTTTTCAAATGTTTTCGTTGAAACTTATATTAGTCAGAACCTATTAAAACTAAAATTGGAAAAATTATATTTAGTGCATAATCATCTAGTGGTGATCCGACACCTAGTAAATCTGATATTGATTTAACGATTAGACTTTATTTAGAGCTTCGAAAATAATGGGAATAAAATTAATTGATCATATGGTAATTGGTCATAATAAATATGAGAGTATTTTTATCTAGAAAAGGAGTTGGCAAATGAATGTTTTTGATTTTTAAGTTTAAGAGATATTAGCAATTGATTTGGGTACATCAAATATTTTTAGTTATATCTAAGGACTCTGGAATTATTTTAAAGGAACCATCTATATTTGGCTTTAAATCATATGAATGTTGTGGCAACTGGCAAAAAGGCAAGATTTGTTGGATAAAACACTGATACTTTGAAAAATGATTAGGCCTTTTAGAGATGGTGTTATTGCTGATTATAAAGTATACTTTTGTATTTACTGAAAGATTTGATTAGAAAAAGGCTGGAAAGCAATTTAGCTTTTAGAAAACCCTAGAGTTCTTTGGTTGGTATTCCTGTTAAAGTTACAGAAATTGAGTGTATGGCTATTGAAGAAGTTTTGATTCAGGCTGGAGCTAGTGAGGTTTTGATAATTTATGAACCTGTTGCTTCTGCAATTGGGTTAGGGAATTGATGTTCTTAGAGCCTGAAGGACATGCAATCTTAGATATTGGTGGTGAAGAAGTCAATTTGCAGTTGTATCTCTAGGAAGTGTTGTATCAGGTAGTGCAATTTGAAAGTTGGAGGAAATTATTTTAATCAGAAAATAATAGAATATTTAAAGCGAAGATTAAATTTTTGGAATTAATATTTTCTGTTGCTGAAGATTTAAAAATAGATCTTGGATGTGCTACCTTTAGTTGCAGAATTGATTACTCAAATTAGAGGAATTGATACTATGACAGGGTGTTCCTAGAAAATATTACTGGTACTTCTAAGGATATTAAGCGTGCAATGGAAAAACCACTTGAATTGATTATGGAATCTGTAATTTTTGCATTAGCTAATACACCACCCGAGCTTTATTATCAGATGTTTTGAAAAGAATGGTATTTCATATTGTTGGTGGTGGAGCTTTTAATTAGAAATATTGATAATTTTTGGTATTTGAAGTTACTGGAGTTAAAACTTATATTTCTGAGGAACCATCTAGATACTGTAATTTTAGGAATGCAAAAATTATTAATAATTTAGAGTTTGTATAAAGATACATTAATGTAAAGTTGAGGAATTTATGAATGAAAAGATAATAAAACGAGGTTTAGTTGGAACAATTATTTCAATTATTTTGTTGATATTAATAGTAATACTTTATCAAATATTGGTGTGCGAGTAATATAGTTTAGAGAAGTGATGTCTAGAGGGTTTTTGATCAATTCAAAATGGATTTGTTTTTGCTGTAGAAAACAAATGTATTTTTCTTCTCAAAGTGAAAAAAATGATATTAGAGCTTTTAAAAAGAAAATAATGCTAAATTAAATAAAGAGAATACTGAATTAAAAGGAAAAACTTAGAGAATATGAGTCGTAGAAGTCTGAGAATGGAAAAATGAAAAGACTTTTATGAATCTGAAAAATAAATATTCTGATTATCAAACTGTTCCTGCTACTATTATAGAAAAAGTATTACTAATTATGATAAGGTAGTGATTATAAATTCTGGAGAAGTAGATGGTATTAGAGTTAATATGCCAGTCATCTCTGAAGATGGATTAGTTGGATATATTATTGAAGTAAATAAGAAAACTTCTAAAAGTACAATTGATAACGGATACAGCTAGTACGGTTTCTGTAATATTTCTACAGCTGAGTCAAAGCTATTTTTGATTAAAGGACAATTAGATCAAAAATGATACGATTAAAAGCTAGTTATATTCCAACTGAAGCTACTGTTTTGCAGGGTGATGAAGTTTATACTTCAGGGTATCGGTGGTATTTATCCTAAAGGAATTTAATTGGAAAGATAAAAGATGTAATTAATACAAAGAATGAAAGTGATAGATATGCTAATGTTGAAACTTCAGTTAATTTTAATAAATTGGTAAATGTATTAGTTATTGTAAATTAAGTTATGGAGGTATATGTGAAAAATTTAAATCTTTTTGATATTATTACTTTTTGATCATTTATTTCTTGCAATTTAATTTTTTACATGGTTTAATATTAGAGGAATAATGCCTAACTTATTTGTGGTTTTTACATTGTTTGTTGGAATTTTTATAGGGCAGAGAATTGGAATTGCTGTTGGATTATTTGTAGGTATAGTTATTGATATAATAGGAAAGCAAGTTGGATTTACTGGAATAGCTTTTGGGAATTGTTGGTATGTTGGAGAATTATTAGATAAAAATTTTGATAAAAATAACCTTCTTACATTATTAGCAATGGTTGCTATTGTAACTTTTGGATATGAGTTAGTAAATATGTTTTATATCATAGTTAGAAATGGATTAAATTTTAATATTTTTATTTTTCTTGTTATGATTGTTGTTGAAGTTCTTTTTAATGTTTTGTTAGTAATGATTTTTATCCGTTAATAAAGAAGATTGGACATTATTTTGAAGAAGTTTTTAAGGTAAAAAGAGTTTTGACAAGGTATTATTAGGAGGTAATGAAAGAACTTAATAATAAGCTTAGATTTAATTTATTGTATATTATTGTTTATGTTTCGTATTGTTCTTTGGCTGATTGTTTAATTTACAGATTGTTAAAGGAAATGATTATAGAAGAATTTCGAATACTAGATTGTCTAGAAATATGACTCATAAAGTTCGAGGGAGATATTCTTGACTCAAGTGGAAACAAATTAGTTTCTACAAAAAATGTTATATAATTTAGAGTTTTTATAAAACGAAAATAGATAATATACATTGAATAAAACATTATTGTTGATTGCTCAGACTCTTGAAAATAATGGAGATAAATACATAGATCAGTTTCCAATAACAATTAATCCAATAAAAATATAATAGTAGTGATTTTAATAATTTTAAAAATCTAATAATTTATTAGAAAGTTTGATGTTGAAGGTGTTTATAAATATTATTTAAATAAGTATAAAATAACTGAAACTGATGCAGATAATGCTAGAAAAATTCTTACATTAAGATATGCTATTGGAAAAAGTGGATATAGTCTACTAAATCTATTTACATTAGCAAATAATATTTCAATAGGTAGGATACATTTAATGTTATGAGTTCAAATTTTCCTGGTGTTAGTACTGCAAATGAACCCACTACAAATTATAATTATGGTGAAACAGCATCACATGTTTTAGGATATATCTCAGAGAATAAATTTGATGAATCAGTTAAACCAGATTATAATATGAATGATAAAATTGGAAAAACAGGACAGAAAAGTTTTTGAGAAACTATTTAAGAGGAAAGATGGCATTAAGCAAAAATAGATATGTCTGTTGATGGTATTGTTACTGGTGAATCTATTGAGTTAGCGACATCTGGAAGTGATGTTGTTTTAACAATTGATTCACAGCTCAAAGATACATGGAGGATACTCTTGCACGAGGAATTTCTAATATTCAAAAATTCAAAGATGCTAAAGATGTCTGAAGGAGCTGCAGTAGTTTTAAATGTTCAGACTGGTGAAGTTTTGGCAAATGGCAAGTTATCCTAATTATAATCCAGCATTATTTACTAATGGTATAAGTAGTGAAGATTATCAAAAATATGTAAATGATAAAAAGGCATCCTTTTTATTAATAAGGCAATTTCTGATAAGTCTGCACCTGGTTCTATATTTAAGATGGTAACAGCTATTGCTGCTTTAGAGTAATCAAATTTCACTTACTGAAAAATTGATGATATATAGATATACTTTTTATAGAGATTATCAACCAACTTGTTGAAGCCAGGTGATAGCATGGTTGAATCTTACATTGGGCAATTGAAGTATCGTGTAATTTTTTCTTTTATGAAATTGGACGTAGGGCTGGTATTTCTAAAATTGATGAAGTTGGTAAAAAGTTAGATTTAGGAAGTAAACAGGAATAGAGTTACCTGATGAGATAGCTGGTACATTATCAGGTCCTGATGTTGATAAACAATGGACTGGTGGTAAAACAATTCAGACTGCAATTGGACAGTCTTATAATGATTATACGCCTTTACAAATGGCTAAATATACTTCTATGATTGCTAATGGAGGAAAGAATATTGATGTTACGATAGTTAAATCAATAAATAATCCTGATGGTACAACGGTATCAAGAAATGAATTAGATTCTTATATTCATGATAAATTAGGAGTTGAGACGAATTCAGGAGCTGATTTAAGTATTTCTCAAACTGATTTGGAAGTTATTAAAAATGGGATGAAAATGTTACTAGTGATGAGAGTGGTACAGCATATAAATATTTTAAAGACTTCTCAATTTCAATTGGAGGTAAGACTGGATCTGCATCTATTGGTAATAGTGGTCATGCTAATGCATGGTTTGTAGGATTTGGTCCATTTGATAATCCTAAAATAGCTGTTGCAGTTTATGTAAAACGTGGTGAACATGGAGCTTATACTGCACCTATAGCGAGAGATATATTTGACATGATTTTTGGAATGAATGCTGTTGAAATTAAGGAGGATATGTTCTGTTAATTCACAAATGATGTCAATAAGATAAGGAAGTAAGATAATGGCAAATTGTATTAATATATTTTTAAAAAGAGATTGTATTATATTAAAAATTAGAGATAATGCTTCTAAAGATGAGATTATCGAAAATTTAAAGGTTAAGTTGCCTGAACTTAGAAGGTTTTATAGGAAGAAAAACACTCTATATTAGTTTACTGGTAAAGTTTTGAAGAGTAATGAAATAGATGAAATTCAGTATAGAATTGAAAAAGGCAATAAAGGTAAAAAGTTTCATTTGATACACCTAGAACAATGGGATTACATGGAATTAAAAAGGATTTTAGAAAGAGATTGTTTCTTCTGAAACTAAATTTTATAAAGCTTCTTCGTTCTGGTCAAAAGATTGAGTTTGAAGGAAGTGTTGTGATTATTAGAGATGTAATGATGGCAGAGGTGATTGCTGAAGATAATATTGTTGTACTGGTGCATTAAGAGGTATGCACATGCTGGAGCTAAAGGAAATAACGAGTTGTTATTGCAGCTAGAATAATTGATTCTCCACAAATTAGAATTGGAACGATTATAAAAGAACGTTCTCGTAAAGAGACAGATATGCAGGCATATACTTTTTGCTTTTGTAAATGAAGTAAATGAAATTGAATTAACTTAAATTAATTATTTGTTTTAAATAGACTCTAATAGTCAAATAAAATTGTTTAACATTAGGGTTTGTTTTGTAATATAAACCAAATGTTTTATAAAATACTATAAATCCGTAAGTTACAAATTCTTTTTGAAAAATGTATAGCTTGATATTATATAATATAAATTTAGGATATATGTAGTAAAACTATAGAAAAGATGGAGGAAGTTTATGAAAAGAACATTTGGGTTAATATCTTTAATGACAATGTTAATTTTATTATTAAATATGTTATCACCCTGTAGTCGGCAATGAGCTTTTTCTACTATATACGAAAGACAAACTATTAATATAGTTCCAGAAAATGTTGAATTTAATGCGTTTTTAGGAAATTCTAAAGATGAAAATTTAGATATTAATAGTAAAAGGAGAATTAGTATTTAATATAAAGGTAAAAATACTGGTTACTTGAAAGAATCTTCAATAACAATTGAGAATGAGGATTTAGAATTAGAAAAACATTGATTCAAAATGATGTTAAAAGCAATTAAGGGAAATATTATTGAGTTGAATCAAATTGTATATAATAGAGAAATAAAGTTGGTAATACCTTTTAAATATAAGAAGAAAAGATAAAGTTAATGTTAATCTTTATTAAATAATATAAGAATAAAATTTAATTCTACTTATGTATATGGAACTAACTTACAAAAAGATTTAATAAGAATATTGATTTAAAGTTAAAATGGACATCTAATCAAGATTCGATATTGATCAGCATTAACAAGATATTTGAGATATGATGAAATAATACAATGTTAACATTAAGTGTTAAAGATGGAATTGTAAAATAATGATTATCCAATTTCATCAAAAAGAATTGAATTAGAAGTCCAAAATTGAATAGTAGTTACCAACTAGGTAATAGTTGTTGGAGAGGATATATCATATTCTTATGAAAATGGATTAGTAAAGATTAATAGGAATAATCAACGTGATTCTAATAATTTGTAAATTGAATTCATTATCAAAAGTAAATGTTACTTTTTATATGATAATTATTCTGATCAACCTCAAAAATATAAATGTAAATATGAAATCTATAATTACATTACTTGATGGAAGAGATATAGAAAAGAAAATTAATAATCAAATTTTTATTAGATAAACAATATGGAAATATTAGCAAATGCAGAGATTGAATCAAATGATGAGTTGAGTAAAGGTCAATTATATAATGATATTGATGCTGAATATAATGTAACTTATAAATTTGATATAGGTTATGCACAATTAGTAGACAAAATGTTAATAACTCAAACTTCTAAAAATGATGATTTAATTAAAAATAAAAAGTTAGTATTGATGAGAAAAATTTTTAAATCAATTTTAGGTAATGATGGGTTGATAAATGTTTATGAAAGTAATTCTAAGAAATTGATTGGTACATTGAAAAAGATAAATTAGAATTAGAAATTGATAATAGTAATATTTATTTTGAAGTTTCTAAGCCAGTTATGGAAGGAATTTTAGAATTAAAGTTGTCTAAGATATTAGTTGGAAATGAAAGTAAAAAGATACTAAAGTTAAGTGGTATTGATGAAATTATAAATGTTCAATCTTATAAAGATAATTTAAGAAAAACAAATGTAGATGTTTTGAAAAATATTAAATTAATAGAACCAACTTCTAAAGCTATAGTTAAGGTTAATACAAATGAATTAATAACGACTAAAGAAAACAAAATGATTTTTTAATGTTTCTTTAAAAAACGAATGAATTAACTGATAGATTATACAAAAATCCTAAAGTAGTAATTAATTTACCTGATGATGTTAATAGCGTAAATATTTCTGATGTAAATGTTTTTATATACAAATGATTTAAAAGTTGGTAATTATAGTGTTAATGGAAAGCAAATAGTTGTTAATTTAGAAGGTTTCCAAAAGAAATATAATTTAAATTCAGTTATTGAAGGTCCTTTAATAAGAATAGTAGCAGATCTTAGTTAAATAATTTATCAATATCTTCTGAAAAGAATATTGATTTAAATGTAATAAATGGAGCTTCAAATGAAACCTTAGGAGTTTCAAGTAAAGTGAAGATTTTAGCCACAGATTCAATTATTATGATGAATGCTTTTAAGTGATAAAAATAATATGGTTGTTTCTCAGAGTAGTAATGAAAAATTATGTTTCAATTGATGCAAAGTCAAATGTAAAAAGAAATGATATCTAATGGAACTATAGTAAATAATACTTCAAAAAGATATTTCAAATGTTAAGATACTTGGAAGAATCATATCTAAAAATGCTAAAATGACTGATGGATCTAATATTGATTTGAATTCTCAAATGGATGCAAAATATTACTCTGTAATAAAAAGTTAATGGATTAAAATCATACAAAATTTATTATTCTGTAAATCCTAATGCAACTTCAGATTTAAATAATATGGAGAATGGTTGGACAACAGATGTTATAGATGGAAGTAAATCTTATTTAATAGATGTACAGAATATTTTAAATAATGGCCAAGAATTTAATTTTACATATAATTTTTAAAGTTCCTGAAAATTTAGATTATTCTATTATAGGAAAATCGATTTATTCTGTATATTATGATTTAGAAGAGATTACAGGAAGAGTGTCAAAAATTAGTAATGCTACAGTTGTTGGAATAAGACATATAATGTTCCTTTATTAAAGAGTTCATTAAGGATTTTTGATTATAATACAAAATGTAGAATATCAAAATGGTCAAGATATTCCATCAGGAAGAATGCTAAATATGTATTAAGTGAAAAATGATGGCAAAGGTGTGGCTAAAGATGTTAAATATAGTTTTAGTGCAAATAATTATACTTAGCATATAGTTTTGATGATAAATTTAGAAATAGATATGTTAGTTCAGATTTAAAATCAAAATGGAGTTATTAATGAGATAAAATCTGGAGAGACAAAGGATGTTGAGTATTTAATTTATAAGGATCAGTATAGATAATACTGATAGGACCCCATATGAAGATCAAAAATAGTTAAAGTAAAAGCAATAGTAAATGATGATAAAAATAATTATTCTGAAAATTTTGAATTTATAAATAATTTAAGTGAAGGTGGAATAACCACTACATTTACTCCGAGTGTTGAAGAACCTTTCGAAATGATGGCTTTTAGATGGAAATTATAGTTTTAATATATATGTGACTAATAATTCATTTAAAGAAATAAATAATGTGTTAGTAAAGATAGATGTTCCTAAAGAGTTAACTCTTGTGAATTCTGATTATAGTAAAATTAAAATATGATGAAAAACACGTGAATTAATATTAAAATATCGGTACATTAAAAACTAGATATGATGTTTATAAGGGTGGAATTCCTGGAGAAGTAGATGAGAGTAAAAGTCTTCTCAAAAATCGTATTAACTTTTAGATTGAATAAAGATGCTAATGTTAAATCTGTAATTAAATTAAAAGCCGATACTTATTATGATGTTAAGAAAAAGTAGATGAATCTAGAGTTTTACAAAGTATTCTTTAAAAGATGTTTTGGATATTGGAGTTTTAGTAAATAGTAATATAGGAAATGGAAATGTTTTTATTAGATACAGATAAGTTAGAATATATTTCAGAAGTTACAAATAAATCAAATAATGTTCAAAAATTCTAATAGTTAATAAGTTGCCTAATAGTGTAAAATGTAGATAAGTTTTTATAAAAAGGTAATGATAATGAAGTTGAATATAATTCTTCTAATTCTGCAATTTACGCAGAAGATGATGTTAAACCTGGAGAAAAATTAGATTACGAATAGCTACAAAGCCAACTTATTTGGGTAGTGTAGAATCTACAATGCCAGTAGAAGATAGCGTAGATATTTATGTAAATTCTAATAAATATGGTACATATAGTGTAAAATAATATTATTAAAGGTACTTCTAATCGTTATAGTGAGAATTTTAAGAAACTTGGAGAAAAATATAAAGCTTCTAATAATGATTCAGGATATAAGTATAATTTGACTGGTTCTGTTTGGAATGATGATAATTTGAATGGAATTAAAGATTATGATGAAGTAAATGTAAGTGGATTAAATGTTTATTTATATAATGAAAATGGAAAAGATTTAATTTTAGATGAAAAAAAGGTAATCCAATAGTTACAAAAACAGATAAGGATGGAAATTATTCTTTTAGTAATTTGAAAGTCTGGTAATTATATTGTAATGATTGATTATAATTCTAATAAATATAATTTAACTAAATATAAATCTAATTTTGAATTAAATTCTTCGAATTTCATTGATAAAGAAATAAATGACAAGAAATATGTTGTAACTGATGTTTTGAAAAATTGATAAATCTAGTTTATATAATATTGATTTAGGATTAGTTTCAAATATTAAATTTTCTTTTGAAATTAATGCAAGGAATTAATCAGGTAAAAATCGGTAACAGAATTTTAAGTAAAAAGATTTTGAAAATTATATGAGAGTTAATTTGAAAAATGAAGTGAAAGAATCTAAAAGCTTATGTTGAATATAATATTATAGTAAAAATAATGGATTAATTCCCGGGATATGCAAAATCAATTGTTGATTATTTACCAGAAGGATTTGAATTTGAATTAGGATTAAATAATGGCTGGTATATTGTAATGATAATTATCTCATATAATAACACGTTAGCAAATACATTATTGAATCCTGGAGAATCAAAAGAAATAAAATTGATATTATCTTATAAAAATATCTAATAAATCTTTAAAGTTAACACATAATGTAGCAGAAATAGCTAATTCAATTAGTGTTGATGGGTAAGTGATAATAGTAAATCATTTAATAAAAATGAGGATGAAGATGATTTTTCATATAGTGATGTTTATTTTTGCAAATTCAAATATTATTATTAATATATTTAAAGTAATGTTGCTTATTATTGAAATAGGGTTGTTTCGTTTATAAATTTTTATAATTATAAAAATATAAAGAAGGAGGTAAAAATGAAGACAAAGTATAAAATTATTATTTCATAGTATTTATCATGTTTTTGATTTTTACAATTATACCAATTGAAAAGTGTATAAATTGAAAGTGATTGATGCTAAAGCAAATACTACGCCAGTTACTCATAATAATGTTAATAAGCCTCACTAAAGAAGAAGAAAGAGAGAATTATATCACTGATTTAATTTTCTAGAAATTCTGACCAAGATATAATTATATAATTAGACTTTTTAGAGAGAGGTGGCGATATTAATAAGGCGAAGGAACTTTGAAGCTATGTTGGCAGCAGTTGACGCAGGTAATGTTCCATATGAGAATTATATCGATGAAATCAATTTAGATGGTAAATATGATGTTGTTAATGATTTACTTGAGCAATCAGGGTGATGTAGAGGCTGCAAAAAGTTTAGTTATAGCGATTGATAATGGAAAGTATAAAAATGGATTAGGATATAGGAGTATTTATCAAGAATTAATAGAAATGGTAAATATGATTATGTTATTAAATATTTAAATGATGGTGGTAGATGAAAATGTAGTGCTGGAATGGTAAAAAGAGTAAATGAAGGTAAGACTCAGAAGTTGCATATAGTGAATATTTAAATGAAATTAATAAAAGATGGAAGATATAATGAAGCTGTTAATTATTTAAATAATGGAGGATCAATTGAGAAAGCAAAAAGAATTAGTAGATAGAATTACGGGGTATAATTATCAGGAACATAATTCGCCTGATTTTAGTGCATATAATTCAATGGGTTCTATAACAATGGGGTTAGTTGAGCCTGATACTTTTGGTGATATAGCAGCATATAGATCATATTTATTGGATGATGAAAGTTTTAGTTATGCAAGAAAAGATCCTAGAATGTATACGTTGTGGAAAGAGAGTCATCCAGAAATGATGCCTGAATGGATTGCTTATTGCGCTAAACATGGACCAGCTATATTAAAACCTGCTATGAAAAAATTTACGAAAGCTGATGTAAATGCAAATAGGGAGGATGATGAGCCTGATAGAGATGTAGGTTTGCCTTCAAGAACCTTGACTTTTAATAGATATGGAGATCCTTATGATCATATACCACAAGATGTTGCATATGCAATGACATATCAATGGAGAATGATGATGGAAGGGCTTTCAGAAAGTGCTCTTGCACAAATTCAGCAAACAATTTGGAATTCTTATCAATGGACTACAAAAACTAATATTGATAAGCAAAAATCAGCAATTTCATCTTCAATGGATAAGGCAGAAGAAAGAGGTCGTAAATATGCTTATGAAGGTTGGGGACAGTCAATGTTTGATCAAGCTTCTGAGTGGGATTCGACGAAATTTGGATTGGCTTCTCAAGTAGTATTACCTGCAAGAGCTGGTGAAAAGTCCTATAATTACTGAAGGGAAATTGTTTCTAGGTCAGAAGATTTTGCTAATTTCCATCATCTTGTAGGTAATGAATCTTTAAATAATAGAGATCATATAAGTAAAATAGATATACATGAATCAAACATAGATAGTAATTCAAAAATCTACAGCTGGAAATTATCAAAATAATGATAATAATCATCGTGAAAGACTTTTATTGATCAAGAGTCAAAAACGATTACTATGGGACCATATAAATTAGAATTTTTTAATACTTGATAAAAATAATGAAAGAGATAACTAATAAAGCTTACTAAAGATGGAAAGAAAACGTTAGCCGATTTGGTTAGAAATGAAGTTTTAAGAAAAAAATAAATATCAGACTAAAAGGAATACTTTCTTAATAGGGTGAAATGGGGAGTTGATATGGCCTTTTAAAAAGAGAATTCAGATAAAAGAATTGATTCTCCTGATGACTTAGATATTGAAACTTATTACGGAAAAATAATGCTTATTTAGGCGATACTAATAAATATGAAGGAAAATTAGGAAAATTCAATTATTAAATGCAAATTTTGAGCAGTATCCTGAAGGTGAACAGGTCCCTGAGTTTGGAAAAAGATTTTTATATTAAATTTAATGTAAGCGATATAAGAATTTAGTAGAGGTTAAACCATTTTTAAGGTTGATATATGTAAATTCATTGAATGGAGTTACTCATTATTTGTTCCAGAAACATCTGGTTATAGTATGTCTCTTTCAGGTGAATCTGAATCTACAAATTCAATAGTTAGTTCAGCCAGAGCTGCAGGTATAATTAGCCTTCAAGATCCTAATGCAAAAGGATATAATTTCTTTGGTGGAAAAGGCTTTTAGTGAGAATATGAATGTGATAAAAGATCCTACTACAGGTGAAGAGATTGAATTAAATTGGAAGAAGTTCTTTTCAAGCCAAGAATATGCATATAAGATTATGAAAGCAATATATGCTAATCAAGCTAATACAATTAATAAAGGTGCTAGTGTATACAAAATAAATTTGAGAATGCAAAATTTGGACTTGAAATAATTAATCCAAAAGACAAAACATGCCAATTAAGTTTTATAAATTTGATGATATTCATAATATTTCTAATGTGCCAAAATTAGATATAACCGATGTAACTCCTCCTTTAGGACCTAATCAAGTTCAGAGTCAGAGTAAAGCTGTTGGAATGAAATTAAGTAATGTTAATAAAGGTAGTTCAGTTTTTAAATTGGGCATATGTATTAAGTAGACTTAATGATCTACCAGCGTGGTATTATGTATTTGATAGTAGTAAGAATTTTTATTATTCTAATGGAACTAAATATAGTAATGAAGAAGGAAAAGAAAGAGCTTATCAAGATGCTGAAAAATTTGGTTATGATTATTTAGATAAATGTCAAGATTGGGTATGTATTTTGATGATGAAATGTCAAGAGCAGCAGGACAATTAATTATTAAAGATGATAAAAGCTGCTGGTCAACCTGCAACGCTTCTAAACCATTGAAGTATCCTGATTTGTGGTATGATTCTCATTGGGAAGATGAAAAACCATATCCTGATACTGATAGATGGCATAAAGATGATAATGGTGGTGGAGATACTGATTATACATTTATTAAGGTTGAAGTTCCATTAACAGGTAAAACATACTGCTATTAATCTTGGTGGTAATGTATGGCAAGTTGTTCAGGAAGGTAAAGAATCTAGGAAATTTAAATTAGATTCATCAATGAAAGAATATGAAAAGTTTAAAACATAATGTTCAAGGCATTCAGGTTAATCTATTTGATTTAACTGAAGGTACTGGAAGTTTAACAACTGATCCAAATGCTGTTGGAAAAGTTAGTTGCAACAACATTAACTGATGCAAATGGTAATTATGGATTTCCAATTATTGAATCCAATGCATAAATATTATGTAACATTTACATTTAAATGGAATGCAGTTTAAGAAAGACTAGATATAGGGTGTTAATTCAGTTAGTGATGATGAAGCTAATAGAAATACAGCAGAAGAATTATCAAAATATGATCATAGACAGGATAAATGATCCTAGTACTAATGATATTAACAACAAGTGGTAGACAGGATGAGAAATGATAGATTTATGAGTATATCTGCAGGAACAAAGAGTTATCAAAAAGCCAAGAGGTGGAGAAAGCGAAAGGCATATGGCTACTATTCTAAGTTAAGAGATGCAAATGGTAATTATATGCATATCACATCACATATTGATAATGATGTTAAATTAAATTCAGGAGCATTAGAGATATGCTGATGCTTTTATATGAAATGCATCAGCTATTCAAGATAGAACATGCTATTATAATATGAGCTGATGCTCATACAATGTATCAAACATATACACCAGTTGGTTCATTTACTTTCAAATTATGAAGGAATAAACCCAAAGATTTCTTAACTGAGATGGAATTGGTCAAACTGCTAGAAGGTGAGCAGAGTTTGGGGATTATATGATGGATACTATGGTAACATCAAGAAATACTGAAGCATATCCAGAAAGCAAATCAATTTTATTGTTGAAGATATTGGGAAAAGCTAGATGGAAAATGGACATAATCATTCACAAGATGAAGATAGACAGAACTATTGATAGGTAAAGATATATGAGCTTTATATAGAAAAGATTATGATTTTGCTAGAAATGTTGATTATGGTATTGAATCATAGAGTTTCAACAGATTTATATTTACAAAAAGACTTTATCATCTGCAAGAGTTCTTGTAAATGGTACAGATCAAAATATAGATATGGTGGAAAACAAAGATGTTGATTATGCTAGTATATCAGCAATTAGTGATGTTTACAAACAACAGCTGATTTGTTATATAATAGAATTAATGATCCATTATATAATGGTAAAGAAAGTTATAGTAGACAAATTAGAAAATCTGAATATTTATATGATGCTCAAAATGATTTATACAAAATGATCCAAGTAGTGCGGATAGAAACTACAAGTTTATGTAACATATAGAATTGCAGTTAAGAAATTATGGAGAAACTAGATGTTAATGTTGATGAAATGCAGATTATTATGATTCAGATTATTTAGAGCATGATATGAATAATCCTTATGTTAAAGAAGGATACATATTTTATAGCTAGGGATGCTGATGATAGAGGACGTAATCCTCAAGATGGAACTACAGCGACTAACTATCGGATAGTTCAGATGCAAGTGATGTAAAATAGACTGATGTTCCAAGAGTTCAAGCATCATCTTATATACTTTATATATTAAAGGTATGGGTGAAGTTAAACCATCGGAGAAACTAGATTTGCTTATATAACATTTAAATTACAGAATGATGAAATCAGGTAGAATTAAATTAAATCAAGATATTGAAAGTGGTAATTTAAAGATAGGTGTTAAGAACATAGCTGAAATCAATCATGTATAGATCTACTGAGAAATACTGATGATGCTATTAGAGGTATTGTAGATATTAATTCTATTCCGGAAGTATTTCAGATAAAGAGATTTTGATAGTCAAGGAAATATTATTACAAGTGAAAATCCTGTTGATAAATAGATTAGAGAATGATACTGATAGATCTCCAAATGTAGTTATTTATGTTCCAGTAAATGACAATAATCAAAAAGTAATTAAAGGTTATGTATTTGAAGATCAGAGGACAGAAACATCTAAATGATGCTGTTATAGGTAATGGCGTTTATAATACAGACAAAGATAAAGATAAGAAAAATTGATGGTGTTACAGTTCAATTAGTTGAATTAGTAAAAAGATGTTGATAAGAAGGGTCAATGGACAGGTAATTACTTAGGTGAACATGTTTGGTCATCTAAATACTATCCTGTAGTTAAAACATAATGGATCATTTTGTAGTTGATGATAACAGTGTTTGATGATGATGCTACTAGATATTATAGTGGTAAAGTTGTAGCAAATGCTGAATGGATCAAAAAGTAGTTCAATCTAAGGTTATGATTTCTGGAGATCAATCAAACTAAATTATTATATGTGCCACCTAGTTACATTAACATGAAGATGGTGGAAAAAGGTGCTTATGCATTCTCTTCTATAGTATCTGGTGATTATTTTTGTAAGATATATATGGTGATACAACACAAACTGTATTAGTAAATGATGCAAAATACAGATGTTAATAGATTGTTAATAATGTTCCAGCTTCACAAATCTGGGGCAGTTGATGTAAATAGTATTGTTATGAATAATGATAATAAATATAGTACAAAGTAATGGCAAATGATGGATTTGTTACAACATCTAATGATAAAGTATTAGGTTTAAATGATAAATCATATAATGGATCAAGGATTATAAATCTACAGTTTATCAAAAAGGTATACAACAAGATCCAAGTGAGCTAATAGATTAGGAATTAAAGAATTTGTTGATTATGATAATCAAAAATTATTCTGAAAATGGACAAATTTCTGCAGGAACAAATAAAAGATGTAATGTATTATTACAATATTGCAAAAGGTGATACTCAAAAGGTATTTCTGATGCTAAAGATGTTGAGCATATTAGACAATATGTAAATGCATATTCTAATGGATGAAACTCAAAAATTCTAAGAGTCTTAGAAATGAAATTAATGAAAGTATTGAGATCTTTTTGAGAAAGATTTCTACTAATACAATTGCAGATCAGCAAATGCAAATAATTGGGATGGTCAAAAACAAAGAGAACAACAAATTACATATGTTGAAAAGAGTTAATGTCTAATACAAAGATGGTTGCTCAATCTAGGTGTTATTGATATGGAAACAGAATATAATAGAATGAATGTTGATAGGATCAAGCTAGAAAGAAAGATAGATTTAATACATGGAATAGTGGTGGAGAATGGACTTATGATATGGATCAGACTTCCAAAAGATATTGCTTCTAGATTCAGAACTTCACTAAATACTGTTGAAGACTTTGGATTTAGGACTTGTTGAAAGACCTGAAGCTCAATTAAAATTAACAAAAATGTTTGGAAACTTTAAAGTTAGTTTTTAGCTAAATGGAACTACAATGTTTGATGCAGAACCAGGACAATCAGTTAAATAACTTTATACTTTTGGAAAACATAATGGACATACAGCTGAATATGATGATAGATCATCCAGGTGAATTTAATTTGAAATCCAAAAGGTTGAGATTAACAAATGTTCATGTAAATCAAAAAGAATGCTAAAGAAATACTCCTGAATTAGTTCAAGGTTATATGGATGATGAGTTGATGGATGGTTCTCAAATGTTGAAGTTACATATGATAGCTGTTGAAAATGTTGGTGAAGTTGATTACTTGATAATCAATTCTACTATACAGGTATATACAAAAAGATAAAAGTGATAATAATAAAGTCTAAAAGACATCTGCAAAAACAATTGTTGATTATGTAACAAATTCATTTAAAGTTTGATAAAGATTCTCAAAATTCTGATGGTACAGAAATGGACTGTTAGAACATAAAGATGAATTTGATAGCATCTATAACAAAACTAATAATTATAAAGGATGATTTAGTAAATAGAGTATTATAAAGATGAATTAAGTGGATATACAACATTATTAACAACAGATGAATTATCTGCATGAGTTGGTATCCAAGTTGGTAAGAATAAAGGTAATACAAATGCTACAGGCTCATTAAAATTATCTACATTGGTATCTTCAACAAAGAATGCTAATGATCTAGTTTATAATAATCTTGCTGAGATTGTTCAAACTGATACTCTAGGTAGAAGAATGCAATATTCTATTAATGGTAATCAGAGAATGGCTGATCAAACAGCTGGAGCTGATGCAGTATACTGAGAGTAGATGATAATGACATAGATATAATCAATTTACACCAGTTGATTTAGTAAATCCTGCTGAAATTGATGCTGATAGTGCTCAAAAAGTAGTATCTATTACCACCTACAGGTGAAAATAGAAATTATGCTAAGTAGTAATACCAGTAATTATGGATTATCATTGTAATGGCAGTAGTTATTACACTAAGTGTAAAGAGCTCTTAGGAAAAAGAATAATTTTGATAATATTATTTTCAGTAAAAGCTGAGTGCGAAAAGCATTCAGCTTTTTATTTATGTTTGTAAATATATTTTGTTAATTTGTATACATAAAAAGAAAAATAATGTAAAAAGTATTGATTTTTTTATAAAGATGCTTGTATAATAGATAATAGTACTTTACAAGTTTATTACAAAAAGATAACATCATAAAAGTAATAAAAAAAGCAAAAGAGACTGATTAAAGTTATAAGCTCAGTGAATATGACTCAGAAAGAGATGCGTTATCTAAAGATTTATAAAATACGAAATGATGATAAAATTTAAAATTTGAAGGAGAAATCATGAGCAATAAATTAGTTAAAATATTTTTATTTATAATTGTAGTGCTTTGGATTAGTGATATTTACAAGTTCTGTAAAAGGCTGCTGGAGAGGAGACATTTAAAGTTAGATTTTACTAGTGATGAACCAGTAGATTTAAAAAGTACATTATTCTGTGCCCAACATGGTTATAGAACAGCTTTGTTTGATGAGAATAATAATAAACAAAGATTATGTAGAATATAAGAAAAATCTGGTGAAGAGATATGTTGAACCATCTGTTGGATATGCTTTGTGAAAAGAAGTGTTGATGGTGATGATTATGATAAGTCAAGATATAGTATTCAACATGCAATTTTGGAGATCTGGAAATTGGGGAAATGATACAGTAATGTTTTTGGAAGATGGATCAAATCTGTTTGCAAATGGGTGAAGTCAACTCAGATTAACACCATTGATAATGAAAATCTTGAATTCAGAGCTAATGATTATGGTGAAGTATATTATAATATATTTAAGAAAATAGAGGGTTCTGATAAACAATTATTTACTTCACAAACAACTGATAGGTGATTTAAAAGTTTTAGTTGATCAAAAGACAGGAACATATACAGTAGGACCTATAAAGTTAAATTTAGCAGTTGATGGAGCGTCAGATGCTTCAAAAGCAAATTCTATATAATGAATTAATTGCAAATGGAAATAAAGGTTTTACATCTGCAAATAGATTTGCTAAAAGTTGGTTCTATTGATGGAATGAAATGGCACTGATGCAGAATTTTTAGATAGTAAGGGAAATAAAGATAATGTTCCCTAACTTTTGTTACAGGTGAAGAATTCTTTATTAGATTTAAACCATCAAATGACGGAGCTATTAGCTGAAACTGGATCACCACTTATTAAAGTTAAATGGTTGAAATATACTGCAGCAAGAGTTATACATTATAAACCTTATAAATTTTCTTATTATCATAGATTTTCTTTACATCTAGTTCAGTAGTAACTTACGAAAGTCATAAAAGATCTCAAAAATATGGTTATGCTAAAAGGAAAGTATGGTTTTAAAAGGTAAAAGATGGAGATACTTATACATGAAATGTAAAAACTGGAAGTGTTCCTATTTATGCTGAAGAAGATGATGATGGAGATGTAGATATTATTTAGTTGATAATACTCAGTTGGTTGAAATTGATTTAGAAAAATCTCATATTGATATGACAATTCAAAAGGTAAATGAAATTGTTTTAACAAGAAACTTAGAAAAGAGCAAGAAATTCCCTGGTGAAGAGCTTGATAGAAAAAAAGAAATCATTAAGAAAACTATGATTAAGATTATGGGCTGATTGGATTTGAAGTTAAGTTGAAATTTGGTTTCAAAGAAAATTAATGTTAAAACTTGGTGGTCATGTTTGGCTAGAAATTGGTGATGTTAAAACTAATGAAATTGATGGTAAAGAAGACTGATAAAGATCAACCTTTTATGCTGGTATGTTAGTGCAATTAGTTGAATCTAATGGCACATTAGTAGCTACAACAACAACTAGATGCTAATGGACAAATATCAATTTGAAAACTTTAAATCCTTTAAAGAAATATTTTGTAAGATTTGTTTATAATGGTGAGTTATATCAATCTACATTCTATAAATATGATTTATCAGGTGTTTTTCAAATGCTAAAAGATGTTGAAAGAGAAGCTTTTAATACCAAATTTGTAGAAAATAGATTCTACACTAAAAATTATAAAATCTGATAATTGGCATAAATCTTATGCTTTAGAAACAAAATTAGCTCAAGAAAATGGAGAATATATTTGCTTTGGAGAAAAAGCTTTAAGATATAAAGATGTATGGGTCTAAATTTCTTAGAATTTTCAACTACAGAGATGTCTTATGATAAAAGCATATATTAAAGTTGATGAATGGATGTCTTCTTTTAAGCGTTACTGCACAAGAAAGAGCAGATGTAATTAACTTTATTAAAGATTGTATGATTAATGCAGTTACAAACGTAAATGATAATTTATCTGGTGTTCAAAATTTTATACCCTGTATATGATCAATATGCTATACTTGATGAAAAATAATCCACCTGAGAATGTGGAAAGTGTTGATCTTTAGATGTTAAAGTATTTTTATTTATATACTAAAAATCTCAGATCAAAGTAGATATGTTGATTTTGGAATTAATGAGAGAAGAGTAAATCAATTATCAATTCAAAAAGATGTTTATAAAGCTAGAGTTATTGTAAATGGTAAAAGTGCATGATTTTTATTATAATAAGAAAGATGCAAAATATGGATGACAATGGTTCATGGTCTATTGCAATAAGAGCAGCTGATGAATTATATAATGGTGAGTATACATATCAAAGAGAACTTAGAAAATCTGAATATTTGTATAATGCGGCTAGTGTTGGAGCAGATTCTGCTAAAGATTTAAAAGTTTATGTAACTTATAGAATTGCTGTTAAAAACTTTAGGAGATGTTGATACACTATTAATGAAATTGTTGATTATTATGATGATTCACAATATGAGTTTGACTGGTACATTGAAATGGTAATACATATGTACCAAATTCTTATAATGAATATGATGCTAATGGAAATGTTTCTAAAACTTATTCTAATACTTTTTGTAGGAGATAGAAATGGAAACAAAGTTTGCAGACTTTAACAGTTAAAAATGTAACTTCATTAGCTGATAGAGAAGCTTCTAAGAAGTTACAAAATGGTAAGTATTCTTATAATTCATTATATTTAACTGGTTTAAGAAAACTGAAGATGGAAAAGACAGATTTGAACCACAGGATTATGGTTTTGCATTTGTAACTTTTAGAGTTAAAAATGATGAAGCTACTGGAAAAGTTAAGTTGGATCAAGATTTGATGAATGGAAATACTACAGTTGGTAAGAGGAATATTGCTGAAATTAATGGATATTCATCATATTATTCTAATGGAACAACAATTCCTGATTATTTAGATAAAGATGGAAATAGAGTTACAGCTAATGTTTCTGGAAAAGATGCAGGTATTATTGATAGGGACTCAAGAGCTGGTAGTTTGGATGTTATTGATTTAACTGAAAATGGTGATTTGAGAGCTGATAGAAATAATGATGTTAATAATAGATTAGAGCCTGATACTGATAAAGCTCCAAATATTAAAAGTTGTTATTGAAACAAATCCAAGAGATGATAGAACATTTAAAGGATTTACATTTTGAAGATGCAAGAAATGTTAATAAAAATAATGCTCTTGTAGGTAATGGTATTTATAATCCAAAAATGATGTTGATGCTAATGGAAATAAAGATAAATTTAATAAATGGTGTTACTGATTGAATTAGTTGAATTAGTTCAAAATGTTGATAAAGATGGTATGCCTATAAATTCTTTTAGAGCTGAACATGTATGGTCTACAATGAATTATGATATTAATAATAAATCATGGTCTGAAAATAATGAAAGATATTTTAGTGGTAGTGGTAAGTCTAAAGTTATCTTAAAGTGGTAATGGTATACTTAGCTGAAATCCTATTGAATTAGGAAAATGGTGAATATGGATTTAATTCAATACCAGCAGGTGATTATTTCATTAGATTCAAAATATGGTGATAATAGTCAAACTGTCCTTAAAGAGTGATGATAATGAAGTTAATAATTTAATTGGAATGAAAGGTTTAAATACTAAATCTTATAATGGTCAAGATTATAAATCTACTGTTTATCAAGCAGGTGTTGATCAAAATGGAAATTATGATATTAAAGGTATTAATGGATTTAGAGATTATGATAAAACAAAACTATGTTGATGCTTTTAAATAAAGAAGCAATGTATTATTACGATATGCTAATAGTAGCTATGTAAAAATGTTTCTGATGCTAAGGATGTATATTCTTATAGAGAAAGAGTTAATAATTATTCTAAAGAATTAGTTAATAATAAATCTGAGATTTTAGCTTCTTTTGAAAAATTGGGTACATATAAAGCTGATATCACAAGAAAATCAAAAGAATGATCAAATAAATATGATTAAACAATTGATTGATAATACTTATATGGTTGCTCAAACTGGTGTAATTAATACAGAAGTTGAGTATAATAGAACAGAGACAAAGGGATCAAGGTAAAGTTAATAACATTTCTTATGTTGTTGATGATATTGATTTAGGCTTAGTTGAAAGACCTGAAGCTACAATTAAAATTGAGCAAACGTGTTTCTAATTTTCCAATTAGTTTTGAGCTAATGGTAGTACTATGTTTGATACTGATAAATCAGTAAATAATTTATACTTTTAGTAAACATGATGGACATAAGAACATCTTATAAAGATGGAAGAATGGGCTACACAATTGTTAATACAAAGAAACACAAAAGCTACTCCAGAGTTAGTTCAATTAAATATGGATGATGAGTTAATGGATGGTTCATCAATAAAGGTTACTTATGAATTGAAAGTTGATAATGTTGGTGAGATTGATTATTTGGATAGACAATTTTATTATACTGGTGTAACTAAATAATCCATCAGCTGATAATGTTTCAAAGACAAATGCTAATCAGATAATTGATTATTTATCAAATATGACTAAATACAATAAAGAAGAACAAGTATCAGGTACTAACTGGAATACGGTTATCAGTAAATGATGTAATAGTTTCTAAAGTGATGCAAAGCAAGATTGCAAATGATTTAGTTAATAGACAATATGTTGATGAAGTTTCAACATATACATACATTGTTAACTCTACTGATTTAAGTGGAGATTTATTACCTGAATTAATGAAATCAAATTCTTCAAAGAAGACTAATTTAGTAGTTTCTACATTAGTTGGTTCTGCAAAGAATGCTGATACTTTGACATACAATAATTTATCTGAGATTATTAAAACTTCAAATACTCAAGGTAGACGTTCACAATATTCTATTGTTGGTAATCAAGAGATGGCAGATCAATCATTGAGTACTAATGCACGTGGGGATGTTTATTCTTCATCTGACTTTAGTTACTCCTTCTGAAATTGATGCTGATAGCGCTCAAAAGATAGTTTTTATTACCACCAACTGGTGCTAATAGAAATTATTTACCAATAGTAATTAGTGTAATAGCAGTTTCATTGTTAGTAATGGCTACAAATCAGTATAGTTGGAAAAGTTAAATATATGAATATTGCATAATTTTTATATTAGATTCACATTATTAGAAAATAATGTGAGTCTTTTTATTTAAATTAATTTTATTAGGGAAATAATAAATATAGATTTTATTATGTGAGATTTTTATATAATAGTTATTTTAAATTTTGAGTAAATAAAGTGTAAGTTTATTGTAATATGATGTAACCTATTTGGTGATAAAGAAAATTTGATTTTTGAAATTATGTATATTGAAGAAAATGATATATCGTTATAGTATACAAAGAACAGATTAAGAATAATATGGAGGAATATTGCTAAAGATGAAAATCTAAAAATATTTAACAAAATAGCTGTTATAATTTTTAAGTGTTTTAGCATTAGTTGGAATATTTTTCAACAAGTAAAATTGTTAAAAATTTTTCAAATACTAAAGATATAAATGCAAGGACTGGTAATTATACTGCTGTTCAATATGGTGATGAAAGAGTTGATAATACTAATTTTGTACATTTGATTCATACTTTTGAAAAGTGGTCAAAAGTATAGGGTGAATATTTACCATATACTAAGTTAGAGAGCTTGATTATACTGCTACTCAAAAAGATTTATGGGTTGAATTGCGTGTCTTAGGTAATGGTAGTTTAAAGAATGCTATGTTATTTACACAAGATAATGTTATTGAAAGATTTTCGTTGCCAGAAAAGTGCTATGATAGCTAATGATGTTATTGAGTTAATGCTAATCTGTTAATTTAGAAAGAGATAAATAATGGTACGACAGATGTTATTTAGAGTTAATGTGAATGCTGATTTGAAAAATTCAAAAAGTGATGAAAAATAAAGTTAAGTTAGTAGGAGATCATATGCAAATGATGGTACACCATTACATATTGAAAAAGAAGTAAATTTGCACCGTGGAAACTTCAGTTGATAATGCTGCTGTAAATAATTATTATGATACTTATTATAATCGTAGTAATTATTATGAAAAACAGATATACTGAGGCAACATTGCTCTACGAAGGATGATCAAATTGTAATTGAACATCCATTTGTAGTTAATTTTTGGAACTTACAGATGTAGAACTTATGATAATAAGACTTATCTTGATAAGTTAACATTAAATGAAGGTGTAATTGAATCTGATTTAGAACCTTTCAATGAGTATATCCATCTAAAGTTGAAATATATTCTTATGGATTCAGTGAAAGTGATTATTCTCTTTGGAATATGAGTAATACTGGAAAAATGGATAATTAGATTTAATAATGTTAGTAAAAATCGGTTCTAATGATTTTTAATTTAAAGATAAGAACTTATTATCCAAAAATCTGCAATGAATTATAATGATGAGCATGTTTTTTAAATCAAAACTAAAGTCTATTCAATTGTTAATAATAATCCTGATTTTCAGAATCCGATAATTTCAAATTCAGTTGAAGCTACACATCTTCAGTTTATTATAAGCATACTCCACCCTGTTGTTCCTATACCTAGAACAAATAGGGTTTGATTCATCAATATATCCACTCAAAAAGGATTTACCAATTAATATTTATGAGGGAGATAATCCTGAGAATGCATTAGAAGATTGGTCAGTTGCTTGGGGATTTAGGGTAGATAATAATGATGGAAATCAAGATGTTACTAGCTTCATCAACTGATGGAAATGATATTTTAATTAGTTCAGATTCTAATAAGCTTGATATAGGTAATTTTGTAAAGACTAAAGGATAAGATTTAATTATTTTGATAATAATAAACTAAAAGATAATTCTCAAGTTGAACTTTATAATAAAGAAACAGGAGCTTTAATACATACATTTAATAAAGAAGAAATTATAAAATATATAAAAGAAGACTATAAAATAGATTCTAATGTTAAGAAATTGAAGTTTGTATTAAAGAATATTGATTTATATTATGATAGTCAGTATTATAGTCCTTTTTCTATAATTTCTTTAAAGACTCATGATGATAAGATGATTAAAGATAGTAAAACGAGGGAAGCTTTTTAATAAATTATATGCAATTCAAAGTAATTATCAAATTAGCACAAATAATGTTAATACAACAGCTTTTTGGAAGTGCTCCATATATTGAATCTAATAGATCTTTAGTAATATATTATAATACATATTTTTAATGATAATTATTATTATAAAACTACTGATAATCGTTCAGTGGCAAAGACTGGTGCTATTAGAGTATATAAGGGAAATGAACAGGCTGATGATTTGTATACTACGACATGGGTAATTAATTCTGGAAATCGTCGTGAAAGTAATTTTCAAATTATTTCAAATAATGGCGAAAGATTTGCTGAAAATAATAGTTTAGTTAATAAGAGTTATTCTAAATTTCATGGAATGAGATTCCCAGTATCTCCTAAAGCAATGCTTGGTGATGATGGTTGGATTAAAGTTTATAATAATGATACAAAATGAGTTGATTGCAGCTTTTTAATAGTAGTAATTGGGGTTCTTATATTGATAAGCCTTTTGTTTATGAAAATGATGTTGCTAATATTAGAGTATTAACTAGTAAAATTAGTGAATCCTACTATGTTTAAAAATTGAAAATGTAATGAATATTTCTGATAAAGAAGTAGTAGATGAAATTAATAAAGATAAATTTGGAAAAATTAAATTATATAAATAAACATATTGATTATTCTTCTAAATTGACTGCTAATTCGAGTGAATTTACTGGTAATGGAAATGCTGATATTTCTGTTAATTATTATGAATTGAATCCAATTGTTTATCATAGTGGTTCTCTTTTTGTTAAGTACATATAAATCAAGAAGTGAATCATTTACAATAAATTTAGGTACAATTGCACCTAATGATGCTATTGATCCAAAATCTTGGAAAGATTCAATTGTTTTTAATTGAGTTTCCTGAAGATATTGTTGATTTAAAAGATGTTAGATTAACTGGAAATAATGTAAATGTTTCTGGATATGAAGTTATTGATAAAGATGGTAAGAAATTTTTGAAAGCTTATTTGTCTGCAGAAGAATTGAAATCACAACAAAGTATTACTTTTAGCGCAATAATTACAGCTTAATCCAGTTGCAGATAAAGTAACAAGTACTAAAGTTTATGTATATAATAAAGAGAATGATAAATATCTTTATGAAAGTAATAATTCATATGAACGATATGTTAGTAGAGATGATGTAAAAAGATGTATAAGATATTAATGGTGATGGTAATAAAGAAGAGAAGATTGGATATGTTGAAGTTCCAACTTCAATTAGTAGCACTACAAGAGTTACATATAAATCAAAAAAATTATTAATTATAATACTGATGGTGATGTTGTAAATGCGCCTAATATTGGTGTTATTGATGGAAATGGAACAGGTAAAGCTACAGTTGTTGTTCAATTGAAAAATACTCTCACCATCTGTTACTAATGTAAAAATACTTTGAGCAATACCATTTAAAAATAATAAAGGTCTTTTAAGTGGCGCAAATTTAGATTCTAAAAATAATACTTTTATGACAGGGCCAATTAAAATTCTAGATAATTTAAAAAGTAAAGTTAAAGTTTATTATAGTGAAAATGAAGATATAAATAGAAGTTGGACTTTAAAATGATAATCAATGGAAAACTGAAGATCAAATTACTAGATTGGTCAAAAGTTAAGATTATTATGTTGATTATGGAGATAAAAGTATTTAATGTAAATGAGTTAACTGAATTTTCTTATGAGTTAATGTTCTAAAAACGTAACATATAATCAACCTACATTTGCAAGTAATGCAGTTAATGTTGATCTTAATACACAAGATGGTATGCTTTAATACTTCTGCTGAAGCAAATAAGGTAGGTGTGCAATTATTAAAAAGATTTAATTTGGAAATTGATGTTAAGAAAAAGCTACTGATAAAAATTACAAGGATTAATTTATTCAGCAAAATTGGATGGTGAAGAAAATAGTAAAACTGGAATAACAAATAATGACGGAATTGCGACTATTAATGGATTGTTAGTTGATAAAGAATATACATTAGAGAAAAATTAGTAATGAAGATAATTATATTTCTGAAAATAGTAAACTTAAGTTCAAAGTTGTTGAGAATAATGGAAATATGGTATTGCAATTTATTGATGGACAAAATAAAGTTATTAGTTCTGGAAACAATTCAACCAACCGAAAAATACTTCTACAAAAGTAAAGATGAATTTTGAGTATATTTCAAAATATAATATTACTTTTAAATAAAGTTGATGTTATACAAATGATCCATTAAAGAGTGTTCAATATGAATTATATGAAGGTGAGCAACTTCAGAATTTATAGAACTGATAAAATGGAAATGCAATATTTAAAAATTAATTCCAGGAATTGAGTATACATTAAAAAGAAACTTATGCTGACGGATATTATTTAAATGAACCAGTTAAATTTAAAGTAGTTAATACTGATGGAAACTCAACGATTAGTATATTATCTGGAAGTGGTGAAAATTTAGTTATTAATAAAACAAATGAAGACCTTGATGAAGCAAGTGTTAAATTTAGTGACATAAAAAGCTAAGAGATATTCTATTGATATTACGAAGTATGTTAAGGGTAAAGATGAAAAAGTTATCTGAGCTGGATTTATGGTTTCAGGAACTGATTTACTAAATGATAAAGTTTCTGAAACTGATTCAAATGTGCTATACTATTATAAGTGGATTATATGAATATAAACCTGGTCAATCATATAATGGTGAATATACAATTGAAGAAATAGCACCACCAGAAGGGATATACGAGAAATTCTGGTAAATTGAAAGATTAAAAGCTCAAAGAAACAATGCTGGAGTTTTAGAAGTTTCAATTATTGAAGATACATTAACTAAAACATTAATACTGGTAAGGATATTGTTTTAGAAGCTGCGGATACTGATAATGCAGTATATAAAATAGGCGTAGAGGATGTTCCATTATTTACAATATTAAAACTGATGCTAAAAACAGGTAAGAAATTGCCAAAAACTAAGTTCGCTATATGAAGTTGATGATGATGGTGCAGAGAATATAGCCTATGATTCAAAGGGAAATATAGTTGGTACCGAAGAAGAAATCAATGGTGTTAGATATAGAGTTGTTAGAAACTGATGAAAATGGTGAATATATGAAAGGTCTAAGACCGGGACAATATAAGTTTGTGGAATTATCAACTGTTGATAAAAGATATGAAATATCTAAAACTCCAATATATGTTGGTGTTGGTGAAAAATTAAAACCAAAGTATGGTTGGACTAAAGTTCTGGAAGAATATGATAATAGTAATGAATATGAAAAGACAGGATATTATTTTTACTGTGGAAATATCAAGATTCAAGTTATTATTTGGTAAGGGTGAAAAGAACGTGAAAATGGTAGAAGAAGTGAAGAAGAAATATGGAGACATAAGAAAAAGGTGATATTTTTGTATCAAATGGTAGTGAAATCCTTTTTAGAAGAAGAAACTAATAAATATGTGCTATTAGACATAAATACGGGAGAGACATTAGAGAGTTTATGGGTGACTATGGCCAACCTAGATCTATGAATGTTTTTATAAACAATCGACTCAAAAATATATTGTGTTTGATAGCGATTATAATAAATTATTTGAATTTGAAAAAGATTCGATGGACCAACTTCAATTAGCAAAATCCGCATTATCAGAATAATATTGGAGATTATGCTACTAGGTTTTTCTACAGTTCAAAAAGTGAATGAAAATTATTATGTAAGAGGAGATAAAATATTATATAAATTATCTGCTACGGGTGAAGTCTTACAGAAATATAAAAATACATGGCTAGTTAATGATAAATTAATATCTATTGATTATGATGATACGGATTGAGTAATCGAGATAGTACATATACGATTTCTAATATAGAAGGAAAGAAAAATATCTTATGATAATTTAGAAATGCCTCGCTTATAAATCAATAGTTCCTTATATTGATAAAAAGTGGAAATATTAAGTTTTATAGTGGATATTTAATGCAAGGTGATAATTGGTATTATAAGTTTGGAATTATTGTTCCAGAAAAGTGATCCGGTATCTGAAATTGATGTTAAAAATAGTTGGAAAAAGTATAATGTAAAAGCTAGGCCTTCTTATGGCGGAAATATTACTGATGTTGCTCAAACTGATTATAGTGGAAAGAAACTTGAAGATGTAGAAATATATTCTGATAGTAAGAAAGATATTAAAATTACTCCTAATACTGGATTTAAAAATTGTTCGTGTAATGATTAACAATGAAGAGATTCCGTTGAATTTGAATCGGATGGTATGGATTTACAAAAATTTAAAAATGTTACAGAGGACAAATTTATTGAAGTACAATTTTTCTAATACAGTCTTCATATGTTAGAGTAAATCATTATAAAAAGATACGAATGAAAAATAGTGGATACTGAAGTTTTAACAGGAAATTATAATGTAAATTATGCAACAACTCCAGTGATTGTAGAGGGGTATGAACTTGAAAGAAATGTAGCAGGTGAGTTTGTAAAACCAACAAATGCAACAGGTACTTTCACAACTGATGATATTGAAGTAAATTACTATTATCAACCAAAACAAGTTGATGTAACAACAAGTTATGAACTTGAAAATGGTACAAAGATTATTCCAGATACTACAAAAAGTTGAATATGGAAAAATTATACAACATACATGGAGTTGTTGATAATAAATATGAATTAGTAAGTACACCTGATAATTCAAATGGAAAATTAGTTCTGAGACACCAGTTACAGATCGTTATATTTATAAATTGAAAGATGCTAAAGTTATAGTTCATCATTATATTGATGGAACAACTGATAAAGTTCCAAATAATGATGGTGGAGTAAACGAGGATCAAGTAATTAATGGAAAAGTTGATGATGCTTATAATACAGCTGCAATTACAACTATTTCGGCAAATTATAAAGTTGTAAATACTCCAGTGAATGCTGCTGGAACAATGACTCGCTGATCCAATTGAGTAACATATTTTTATAAATTGAAAGATGCAACTATTGAAAATAGTAATTTTTGAAAAACATCAACACAAACAAGTTAATAATGCTAATCAAAAATTTGTATATAATATTAAATATAGTGGAAATGTTAGAGATTATATAGGAAAAGGTGTATTGGAAATAGTTGATACATTGCCATATAAAATTGATACTAATAAATCAGATTTATCTGGTGGTGAATATGATGAAGAACATAAAACTATTAAGTGGAAGATATTAATCAATAATATTAATTCATTTGATAATAATGGAAATGTTGAAACTATAAAGACATTCGGAGTTGTTTATAAAGATTTACCAATTGAAGAACATACTAATATTAGAAATACTGCAAATGTTAAATTTAGTTTAAAAGATGTACCAGAAGTGGTTGGAGTGACAAATAAAGAAAAAGAAGTTGAAACAACGACTGATGGACAATTTGTAAGAAGAATTACGACAATAAGACTTGGAGTGATGACAATAATGTAAATGCTAAAAAGACCAATATCAATAAAATATATTTTAAAAGGTGGAAATACACCGATTGAAAAAGTTGTAACAGGAAATGTAACAACAAATGAGGATTAGTCATATACATTTGAAAAATGTTCCAAAATATAATGATAGAAATGAATTGATAAATTATACACTTGAAGAAGAACCAGTAGTACAGGATGATTTCAAATTCTATAAGAAGAGTATTTCGAGATATGAATGATGGATTTGATGTAACGAATACGTTTAAAATACCAGCAGAAACAATTAGTTAGCTGATAAACATTGGGCAGATAATTCAAATCAGCAAAGAAAAGGCCAACATCAATTATATTAAGATTAAAAATGGTGCTGAAATTGTGGAAGATAAGACATTAACTGGAACTGGTAATGATTGGACATACACATTTGAAAAATGTTCCAAAAATATAATCAATTGAAAACTGAAGTAAATTATTCATTAGAAGAATTAGAAACAACATCAGGAGATTTAAAATTCTATAATAAAGATGTTGCAGGAACTTATAAAGCAGTGATTTACATGAATAAATACATTTAATGTACCGGATGAAAAAGTAAATGTACAGTAACAAAAGAATTGGGATGATAATTCAAATGTAAATGTAAAGAGACCAACAAAACATTAAGTATATATTAAATGGTGAACAGCTCTAGTAGAGCAAGTTGTATCAGGAAATACTACAACAGATGAAAATTGGTCATACACATTTGCAAATCTTCCAAAAATATAATGAACTTGGAAATATTATTAATTATTCAGTAGAGAACAGAAGTTAATGCAAATGACTTAAATTCTATACAAATAAAGTAATTGGAGATAAGGATGCTGGATTTACAATAACAAATAAATTTGTTGTACCAGAGGATAAAATACAAATTCAAGTAACAAAGCATTGGGAAGATAATAATAATGTCAATAATAGAAGACCAGAATCAATCAAGTTTGTAATAAAGCAAAAATTCTGAAATAAAATCTGAAAGTTGTAACAGGAGTAGAACAACGGATGAAAATTGGAGTTATACATTTGATAATTTACAAAATATGATGAAAATGGTCAAGAAATTGATTATGTTTTAGAAGAACAAGAAGTTAATGCAGATGATATGAAATTCTATACAGGAACAACATCTGAAATAGAAAATCAGATTTGTAGTAACAAATAAATTTATGCACTAAATGAAACAATAAAACCAAGAGTAACAATTGAATGGGATGATAATTCAAATAATAAGAATAAGAGACCCAATGATGTTAAAGTTGTTGTAAAAAGATAACAATGGAAAAATTGTAAAAGAAGGTAATGTAACAGGAAATCCAACAGATAATAGTTGGACAAAAAGAATTTGAAGATGTTCCAAAAATATGATGGAAATGGAAAAAGAAATACCATATATAGTAGAAGTAATACCAAATAATCCAAATGATTTAGAGTTTTATGTACCATCAATAAAAGGTGATAAAGATAAGGGATTTGTAGTAACAGAAAGATTTACAGACCAGGACAAAACAATAGATTTAAATGTTATAAAGAAATGGAATGATAATAGTAATGCTAGAAATAAAACGTCCAGAATCAATTAAATTAGTTGTTAAAAATGGTAATGATATAGTTAATGAAAAAGGTTAGTTACAGGAACAGGAAATGATTGGACATATATTCAAGAAATTACCAAAATATAATAATATGGTGAAGTAATTAATTATACATTGATGAACAAGAAGTAAATGAAGGAGATTTGTTATTCTATTCAAAAGAAGTTAATAACAATGTAATTACAAATACAATGAGATTAACTGGTGATGGAGAAGTAACAGATAGTAAAGTTGAAAAACATCAACATTGGAAAAATTACTGATGCAAATCAAGAAATTTTATAGTATTAAATATAGTGGAAAGATTGATAAATATATTGGAACAGCCAAAGTTACAATTATTGATAAATTACCATTTGAAATAGATGAAGCAAAAATCAGATATCGGAGATGGAATTTATGATAGTGTAAATAAAACAATTACATTTATTGAAAAATATTAATGGAATAGATATTATAAAAATGGAATAAAAGAGGTTAATATTATAAGAAATATTAAAGTTGTTTATAAGAATTTAAAAATAACCCTGATTCAAAAGATGTAAATAACCAAGTAAGTGTAAATATTGACTTAAAAGATAAAAATAAAAAGATAGATGAGAATGGTGGTAAAAAGATACCAACTGACTTAACATCTAAAGTTATTGTAAAATATATAGTTCCAGGTGATAATGGAAAAAGTTTCTGAAGATAAAGTAATTGAAGGAAAAGTTGGTGAAGAATATCATACAACACCACCTGACAATGTTGATAATGATTATGAATTAATTAAAGTTGACGGAGATACAGATGGAATTATTACTCAGGAACCAAAGACAATAAGTTATATTTATAAAAGAAAAATGGAAAAGTTATTGTAAGATATGTTGACAAAGATTCTAATAAGAAATTATATGATGATGAAGTTATTGAAGGTAAAATTGGAGATAAAGCCAATATAAAACCAAAAGAAGTTCCATATTATAATTTAGTAGAAGAACCAAAAGATGTAGAGATTACATCAAAAGAACAAATTGTAACATATTCATACAAGAAGAAAATATTCAATATGGAAGTTTATAAAAACAAGCTTAAAGATGGAAGTATTGATGGAGAACAAAGAACTTTTGCAAATGGTAAATTTACAAAATTAGATATTCCAGTTAAGAAAGTAAATAATAGTAAAGTTAAGGTTAGATATTCTGTTAAAGTAAAAATACAGGAGAAATTAAAGGTAGTAGCTATAGTTGCAGAGTATTTACCAGAATATTTTTGAAATGTTACCAGAAGAAAAATCCAAATTGGACATTTGAAAATGGTAAGATTTTAAGTAAGGAAGTAGAATTAAATCCAAAATGAAGAAAAAGGAATTGATTGTAACACTTACATGGAAAAAAATGGTAGAGAAAACTTGGAAATATAGTAAATAAAGTTGAAATTGATAAAACAAAAAAATGATGCTGGATTTGACGAAACTGATTCTGAAGAAGAAAAGAAAGGCAAAGATAATAAAAGCAAATGCTTGTTTTAATGGTTAAGACTGGACTAGATATTAATAATGTATTACGAATGATTGGTGTTGGAATCACATTAACAGCTTTTAGTAGCAGCAATGGGGTATACAATATCAAGAAAAAGTAAAAAGAGTAATTATATTATAAATTTATATTGTTTAAAAGCTCATTGAAGTTTTGCATAAATGCAAAATCAATGAGCTTTTTATTATATGTAGTTAGATAATTTCTATTGAAATTTTAGTGATTTTAAGATAAAATAAGCATAGTTAATCATCGTAAGAATATAAGGGCGGATATATGAATAGTACTTTAAATTACGTGATACTAATGATAAAAAGTGGAATTCAATTACAATGTTAGATGTACTTAAAAATGTTGTTTGGGTTGTTTTTAGTGTTTTGATTTCACTTGTAAATATAAAAATTTAATAATGAAAATATAGTTATTCTTATTTCCGTAGCTTTTTGATAGCTATGATTGCAAAATGATATTCCAATTGTCGGAGTTCTTATTGCAGAGGCTATTACTTTAGCCGTGAGATTTGGAATTGGTGCTTTTTGGAATATATGTTTTTGAGATATTGATGCTTATTTTGTCAATATTTGTTTTAAAAACCGATTGAAATCAAATTAGATAGTGAGAGATATAAATTAGGAAAAAGGGTTATAATTATTACAATAATTGCTTCTTTTGTTTATGTACATAAAGAAGTATTCTTTTATACTCGTGTGTGAATTTACAATATTTAGCTTATGTTTAGAGTATATTTTTTTATAAAGTTTTTTTCAAATGGAATTAATGTTTTAAAAATTTTAGAATAAATAAAGCTTTATTCTGAAATTGAAATTATTAGTGCTGGAGTGTTTTTTTGTTGTTCTACTAAGTGCATTATTGAACTTTTGTAATAAGTATACTGCTATAATTATAGGAATATTAATTATGGCTGATTTGTGGATAGTTACATCAAGGTTGAGATTTAATTATAGAATTATTGCCACGCTAGCATTTTATATTGTAGGGTTTATTATGTTTGATAATCCAACACGATTTTATGTATTTTTATATTTATAGGGATTTTTAGTAAATTTATAAATAAAATGAATAAAAATTATTCTATGTGTTGTAAATTTATTTTTAATTACAATATTAATTTATTTAAGTGTTAAATATAAGTTTAATTTGATTATATTGATTGAAATGCTTGTTGGTATGTTTTCATTATTATCTATAAAAGTGATTAAAAAAAGTTGATTATACTAGTGATGTGAAAATGTTACCAGAAGCTGTTATGGAAATTGAAGAAAGACAAGATATTGAAAAGGAAAAAAATTAAAGGAAAAACTTAGTACTTTTTAAAATCAAAGTGAAGAATGCAATGTCTTATAATAAAACTAATATTTTATATGATGAATTGTATAAAGATAGAAATGATGTTTTTGGGAGAAATCTTTTAAAATTTTGGAGAATAATAATTCTATTTCAGATGAAGAAATTATTAAAAATATTGAATGATAAAAAGGTTTATTTATCAGAAGAAACAAATGAATTTGATGAAGAGATACAAAAGATGCAACTAAAAAGGAGTGACAAGATTAATTAATAATATTTTTTGTTAATATTAAATAATGGTGGTGGTTAAATGAGTAAGGGAAAGCGTTATGATGGCGAACAAAAACTTAATATCAAGAAAGTTATAATAACATGATTGTTTTTATTATGATAATTGTAGGTATTGTTGGTTTGATTAAATTTTTTAAACATTTTTGGAAATAAGAAGGATACAAAAAAATGTAGCTATTTCTTATATCTCAGTGTTTAAAAAAATGGTAAGTTTGGAGTAATTAATTCTAAGGGTGAGGAAATTATAAATGCTACGTATGATAATATTTTAATTATACCAGATGCTACTCAAGATATTTTTGTATAATGAAAATTTGAATTTATCTAATAAGACATATAGTTCTGGAGTGATAAATAAACAGGAAAGAAACTATTTACTGAATATGATAGAGTTGATGCTTTTACAAAGTGTAGATTCAAATGGAAATGTTATTTATTCAAATAAAGTTTTGAAATTTTATAAAGATGGAAAGTATGGATTGATTAGTTTTCTCTGGAACAGCTTTTTAGTTGATGCAATTTATGATGACATTCAATGCTTACCACAAACTACTAATGTTTTGTTAACTATTAAGAATTCTAAAAAGGGATTAATTGATTCTGCTGGTAGCATAATTATTGAGAATGAGTATAGTGATATTTCTTTATTAACTAATAATTACGAAAATGGGTTTATTGTTAAAATGATGCTGGAAAATATGGTGTTATTACTTTTGCAAAGAAAAAGTTTTTGATACTCGCTTTATTCTGAAATAAAGCATGTTTATGGTAGTGGATATTATGTTGTTAAAACTTCTAGTAATGAAATGAAATTAATTGATGCTGATGGAAATTCTAAATTGTCAGGTAAATTTGATGATGTTCTTAGTATTGATAATGAATATGTTGTTATAAAAAGGTAATAAATATCAGGTTGTTGATTTAGAAGGAAATGTTAAATTAAAAGATTATGATTATATAGAGTATATTTTTGATACTTATTATATAGCTAAAAAAAGGTACTACTTTATGGTATTGTTGATATTAATAATGAAGTAAAGGTTGATTTTAAATATAAGAATATTGTTTATAGAAAAGATGCAGGATTTATTGAAGGAAATATTGATGATTTAAAATCTGATTTGATATCTTCTTCATTTGAAGTTAAAGTTACAGAATTATTTCTAAAGTTAACGAAAGTTTAGGTTATATTAAGGTTAAAGTTGATGGTGATTATAAATATTATAATTTACGATTTGAAGAAAAATATTAAAGACATTTTGAAGACTAATACTTTATTTTCTTCTGAAAAAGATGGAAAGTTTGGCTTTTGTTAATAAAGATGGTCAAGTTATTGTAGATTATATTTATGATGATGTAACTGAAGAAAATGCTTTTGGTTATATTGGAGTAAAAAAGGACGGAAAAATGGGGAGTTATTGATTATAATGGCAAAAGTTATAATGGAACCTTCATTAGAGTTAAAGAATAATCCTAAAGTAGATTTTTATAGGTAATTTACATTTATGTGTTGATTTGAATGCTAATTATTATACTGATGTAAATGAATAAGTATAAAAAGGGAAGAGATGAATATTTCTAAAATTTATTTTTGGAGCAATTGTTCCAAATGAATTAAGTAAGTTTTATTTGAATTTACTTAATGATGGATTTAAAGTTAAAATTTTTTTGATAAAATTAATAACGTGAAATTTATAATTATTTTTTTCAACTGAAGTTAGAAATACTTTTTGTGGACATTTAATATTAAAAATGTTGATGATTTTAGTGGATTGGCTAATGATATTGTTGCTCCAATTTGTAATAATTATTATGCTAATATTTTTTTGAAAAAGAAAAATGATATTATTGTTTGTTTTGAAACAGGTATAATTTTTGTTTTTAAGTAAGAATATTGATATTGTTAATAGATATCTAAAAAATTCCAGATGCTAAGTTAGAAGAGATGTGTTTGAAAAGTTCTTATGAAATTCATAAATATACTGATATTATGGTGATAATTATTATGAAGCTCATATTTATGCTTTTTATCTTTGAGTTATATAAAAAATTTATGTAAGATTTTTGAGAGAAGAATTGCTTATTTCAAATAAATATGAATATTGTAATTATAAATTTTTGGATTTTAAGAGAGATATTTATGAAAATCAGTTACAAAATAAAGATGGATATGTTGTTCAAGTTGATGAAATTTTTAAATTTATATAGTGATCTTCTTGATTTAGAAAAATGAATTTTTATAAAAATTTATAAAATTAAAAAGTGTTGTTAATAAAAAGAAAATCAAGATTTTTGGAATTATAATTATTTTAGTAGTATTATTGATAATAATTATTAAATTAGGAAGGAAGTAGTTTGGAAATTTTTGTTGGAAATGATATTATCGAGGTTTCTAGAATTGCTAATTTAATTGAAAATGATAAGTTTTTGCATAGAATTTATTCGAGTGCAGAGATTAAGTATGTGAAGACAAAGCTAATAAAAGCTCAAAATTATGCTGCACTGTTTTGCGGCTAAGGAAGAAGTTTTTAAAGCTTTGTCTTCAAAAGCTTAATGGTAATTTTTTCTATTGCTTGGAATGAGATTTGTGTTGAAAAAGATGATAATGGTAGACCTCTTATTATTTTTATATAATCATTCTGAAATCTCGGATAAGTATAGATTTGATCTTAGTTTATCTCATGTTAAAGAATATGCAATTGCAAGTGTTATTATGTATTCAAAGGTATAGGAGGAAAAATGAAATTATTTGATGCTCATTGTCATTATAATGACGAAAAATTTGATTTTGATAGAGATATTAATTAAAAGAAGTTCATGATTCTGGTGTTGTTGGAATGATTAATGCTGGATATTCTTTAAGTGGTTCTGTTTCTGCTGTTGATTTATCAGATAAATATGATTTTATTTATGCGATAGCTTGGAATATCTCCAAATGATATTACTGAAGATTATGTTTGATATTGAAAAATTGAAGAATTGTTAGTTAGTAATTTGAAGAATGGAAAGATTGTTGCAATTGGTGAGATAGGCTTGGATTATCATTATGATGTTGATAGAAATATGCAAAAAGATGCGTTTATTAGACAAATAGAGCTTGCTAATAAGTATGATTTACCAATAGTTATCCACGCTAGAGAAGCAAATCGTGGATACAATTAATATTTTAAAAAGAAAAATCCTGTAAATAAAGTTGGTATGTTTCATTGTTGTCCACTTAATCAAGAATTAGTTAAAGAAGCTTTTGAAACTTGGATTTTATATTTCTGTTTGTGGACCGATTACATTTAAAAAAATTCAAAAATGCTGAGGTGATTGCTAATATGATTCCTCTTGATAGGATATTAGTTGAAACTGATTCACCTTATTTATCGCCTGAACCTTTGAGGGAAGAAGGAATGATTCTAGAAATATAAAATATATTGTAGAAAAGATTGCAAATTTTAAAAAGTCGAACCTGAAGTGGTTATGAATAGTGTTTTGAAAATATTAAAAGATTATTTAAAAATATTAAAAATATTTGATTTAAATATTTAATAATTGGAGAGTAAAATGACTAAAGAAGAATATATTGATGGTATAATAAATGCGGAAGATAGATATAAATATTATGTTGATTTTGACAATATAAGAGCTGTGAAGGATTTTAAAATTGCAGAATTAAGGCATATTAGTGAACAAGATTTGAGTGATGAGGAAAAAGTCGAGTTATATTAACAAGACCGCTTGCATTGAATCCTGAAAACCTAATGTGGACAGACATTACTATAAAAGTATTTATAATAGTATTGAATTGGAAGAAGTAAAAGCTGAAATTATATTTAATCCTAAGTTTTTGTAATGAATTTGATAGCTACACTTTAAGAGAATTGTTGAGTCCAAAAGCAATTGAGCAGTTATTAGGAGATAAAGAAAAAGAAAAATTATTTAAAGATTTTTCAAATTTTGATTATAGAACTTTGATAGCTAAATTAGATGATGATAAGAAACTTGATTTTTAAAAGATACTGATAATTATCATGATATCGGACTTGATGAATTTGATTTTACTAATATCGTTGAAACTATTAAAAATGATGATGTAATAAAAATTGTTAGATTCTAGTTTAGTTGATAATAAAAATATCGTGGATGTTTTAAAAGTTTTGGATGATAAATATACAATTAATTGTTTGGAGCAAAGGGATGAGAGAATTAATGAAGATTCTTTTTACTCGTGTGGTGTCTTCTTTAAAAATGTCGACAATATAATTAATGTATGTAATGAATTTAAAGAATTGTTTGAAAAGTATAATTGCAATCTACGAGATGTATTTAGTTCTATTTATAATAATAATAAGCAATGTTGATTTTCTAGAGAGAATAGATGAATTTAATTTTGATTATTATAAAAAAGAGAATGTTTTGTTGGGATAAAAGAAGATGTTTTATCATTGCTTGATAGAGCTAAAATTGCTGATGAATATAAAAAGTCTTAGATTTAGATTATGATTATGACTGTCTTTTTGGTCCAAAAATTAATTTTTGATGCTAATAGAAATCTTTGAAGAATATAGAGGACTTGATAAGTTTTTTTGAAAATTAATCCGAAAAAATTTTTCTAAAGAAGAAAAGAAAAGTTATTTGAACTTGCAAAGGTGTGTCCACAAATTGAAATAGCGTCTGATATGTACGGAGGACAGAGTATTGAATCTTATATAAAGGCAGAGAAATGGATTGATTCTATTATTGATACTATTGACCCTAATATGAGTGATGTACAAAAATTTATATTATTGATGAGGCAATTGGGAAGAAAATTAGTTATTCACCCTATTTCAGGAAAAGAAAATGAAAATCATGTAGAAATTAGAAAATTATGGAATATTATCAATTCTGGCTATGGAGTATGTAACTAGATTTGAGGTTGAAAATTATATGTTGAATAAAATTGGCATTGAGAGTGAAATGATTAGTACTGGAAGACATACTTTTTTAAAAAAATTAAAAATTTAAATGTTGATGGAAAAATGTTGAAATTTATATTGGATCCAACTTGGAATTTATCTGAAAATAGAGTTGGAGATAGGCCTGAGTGGTTTTTGGTATCTAATGATATGGCACAAATATTTGATTCTAATGGTCATCATAAAAACGATGAAAAATTACAAGATGCTAATTATTATTTTGGATAAAAATACTATGGAAAGAGAGTTGAGAGGAATTGGTCGTGTTGATAAAGATGGGAAGTCTTTTTGAAAAAAAGACTTGAAGTGTTGGATGAATTTTATGAAAAATGATGATCCAGATCAACTTATATTAGCATGTTTAAAAACCGTACAGGATAATGTATCTGATTTTTATAAATTGTCAAGAAACAACAAAATCTTTGCTAAGTTCTACATTGAATAGATTGGTAAACAAAGATTCTGAAAAAGTTAAAAGTACGTGATGGTAGCCAAGTTGCTAAAGTATATAGAAAAATGGATTCTGAGAAAAATCCTGTTGTTTTAGTGCAAAATTGTAAAAAGAAGATGGAGAAAATTTTTTGGCATATGGCGATAAGGAGTCAAATAGTTTTGTTGTGACAAATGAAGAGTGACTTTTCAAAAATTTTTTTCTAGTTATGATGTTGATAAAGAAAAAAATAATGGTAGAGAAATTTGGGATTTAACTGAATATTTAGAAGATAAGTCTGATTATTCTGAAAAAGAAAATGAAGAAGATAAGGAAAAGGGAGATTTAGTATGAGTTTTTGATGGATTAAAAAATCTTTAGAAAGTTATTTAATAAAGATAAAATAAATAAGTGAAGCTAATATTTCTCATGACGAAGTGGAAAAAGAAGTTCTTAAAAAGAAATGATCACGAGAAGTATGTAGAAAATTTAAAAAGTGAATATTTGGAATCTTCTAAAAGTCAGAAAAAAAGATTATAAGAAATTGAAATTTGTTAAAAGAAGTTTATGTGGAACCTAATATTCATGATGGAACAGGTTTTTAAGAAAAATGAATCATTAATATACATTTGTTCATTTTTCAAACTCCTTTAGCCGTAAAAGGCTTGAAACAAAAAGTATCTGAAATTTGACTATATTTTTGTAAGTGGTATAATAGGAATGATTACTTAAAGGAGGATTTATGCGAAAACATATAGTATTCAACCGGAGTCAGATAAAACCTCAATCCGGAAAAATTTTTCTATAAAGAAGGTTTTAACATTGCCATTTTATTTGTTTTATTAATGGGAACAGCTGGGAGTTATGGCTTCAAGTAACAGGGTAAGAAATCATAAGATATTATTATCAAGTGGTTATGAAATGAATGTTGTAACTACTAGTACGAAAGTCGAAGATATTTTTAAAAGAAAATCATATAATTGTTTTTTTGATGGTGAGAGCGTTACACCTGATGTTAAATCAGAGTTATCAGATAATAGTACAATTACTATTAAAAAGGGTGAAAATATTACAATTGCTCAAGAACAAGAGTTTTCACCTGAAGAAATTTTTAAAAAGTTATCAATCAGTAATCGAAAAATTGTAACAGAGCAAGTAGAAATTTCGATTTAAAAACTACGACTAAGGAAGTCGCAATGGTAGTCAAAACACACAAAACCAAGTTGTTCAAGCTGGTGTAAATGGTAGTTAAAGAAATAAGATATAGAGTGAGATATCAAAATGGAAATCAAATTTCAAAAGATGTGATTTCTGGAAAAGGTTATAAAAGAACCTGTTGATAAAAATTATTGAAGTAAGAGCAAAAGTTACATCAAGGAGCAGCGTTGTAAGAACTGGTTCAAAAACTTGGACTTATAGTGAAGATGATATGAATTTATTATATGCTATTACTTGTCAAGAATCAGGGTCAAGTTATGAAGGTGCGTTAGCTGTTATAACTTCAGTGCTGCAAATAGAGCTGAAAAGAGAGGCTCTGACCCTCTTTCAGAATATAAAAGAAAGAATCAATTCTGTTATACAATTGATTCTTATTGGAAAAAAATATTTAAATGGTAAAGTTCCATCTTTTGTTAAAAGATGCTGTTAAGGATGCGTTAAAACGGAAAGAGAAATCATAATTTTTATTCTTTTAGATCAACTTGGACAGGTGTAAAAGGTGTTAATATTGGTGGTAATGTTTACTTTTAGATGATTATGAAAAGAGATGGTTGTTATACCATCTTTTTCTATTATACGAGTAATTATTTTTTTGATGTATGAGGAGGAAAGATGAAAATAGTCTCATGGAATGTTAATGGATTGAGAGCAGCAATAAATAAAGGATTTTTATGACTTTTTAATCAAGTTAATGCAGATTTATTTGGTATTCAAGAAACAAAGATGCAAGAGAGTCAAGTTGATGATGATATGAAAAAAATTAGGAAATTATCAGTATTGGAATAGTGCAGAAAAAGGGCTATTCTGGTACAGCAGTATTTTTTTGAGAAACAAACCTTTAAAAGTTACTTATGGTGATGATAATGAAGGAAGAGTAATTACTTGTGAATATGAAGATTTCTTTTTGTTAATTGTTATGTTCCTAATTCTAAAAGAGAACTTGAAAGGCTTGATTATAGAATGGAGTGGGAAGATAGAATGCGTGAGTATTTGATTTCTTTTAGATAAAGTAAAAACCTGTTATTTATTGTGGAGATTTAAATGTTGCACATAAGGAAATAGATTTAAAGAATCCTAATACCAATCATAGGTCTGCTGGGTTCACTGATGAAGAGAGAAAAAATGACTAATCTTCTTGATTCTGGATTTGTTGATAGTTTTAGATTTGTTAATCCTGATGTGATTGATGCATATTCATGGTGGTCATATATGTTTATGCGAGAGAGAAAAATGTTGGCTGGAGAATTGATTATATTATTGTTTCTGAACGTATAAAAATAAAATTAAAGATGTAAAAATTTATAATGATGTTCTTGGTAGTGACTATTGTCCAGTAGGTCTTGATATTGATATATAATACTTAGTTAAATAAAAATAATAATTGTAAAGATAAAGATAAAATATAGTAATCTATTGAAAAATAGTCGCTTATGATATATTAATCGTAAATTTTAGAGAGGTGAGTATAAATGGCTGGTTTAATAGAAAATAAGGAAAAACATTTTACTTGATAATAGCAAAAACTATCTTAGCAGTTGATGATGAAAAGTTCAATATTGGACCTTTTGAAGTTTAACTTAGAAAAAGAAGGCTTTAATTTTTATATCTGCAGAAGATGGCGAAGAGGGAATTAATAAAGTGTTAAATGAAAAACCTGATTTATTATTGCTTGATGTTATGATTCCTAAGATGGATGGTTTGTCTGTATGTAAGAAAATAAGGCAGGAAAATATTAATATTCCAATAATTATGTTGTCAGCCAGAGGAGAAGAGATTGATAAAGTTTTTGGGACTTGAAATTGGTGCTGATGATTATATTACGAAGCCTTTTTAGCCCCTAGAGAAGTTATTGCAAGGATTAAAGCAAATTTAAGAAAGTTTGATAAGAATAAGAGCGTTGAGGAAGAACAAAAGAATCAAATTGCTGTAGGCTCTTTAATACTTGATTTGGATAAGTTTGAAGCAATTGTTAGGGGAACTACTACTACTGATTTAACGAGACGGAATTTGAAGTTCTTAAGTTTTTAGCACAAAAGCCTGGACAAATAGTAACAAGAGAAACATTATTAGAGAAAGTATGGGGATAAGGAGTATTATGGTGATATTAGAACCGTGATGTTACCGTGAGAAGAATTAGAGAAAAAAATTGAAAAATACATCAAATCCGAAAATTATTATAACGAAACGTGGAGTTGGATACTATTTAGCAAAATAGTAATATGAAATAGCATTTATTACTTGAGTTATATTAATAAATGCTATTTTTTTCTTTTATGGAGAGATTATGAAGAATTATTATTATAAATTAGTTTATATTTTTTTCAATTATAGAATTGCTTTTTATTGTAATTTTTACTGCTTTAATGTTTAAGGCTTTTTAGAGTTAATGTTAGTGATATAATTACTATTGTTATTGGGCTCTTATTGTTAGTGATTTTATTTGTGATTTTTGTTAAAAATTTATGTAAAAATAGTATTTTAGAACCTATGTCAAGAATGCTTAATAGTCCTGATAAAAAAATTATATTAATGATGGTGTTGTTGAAGAAAATGATGCTGATGTTTATAGAATGCCTCGATTATTTGAGGAAAAAGTTGAAAAAGCAAATGATGAGAAGAAAAAGACAGATACTATTTTAGAGCATATGACTGATGGTGTTATTGCTTTTGATATGGATGAAAATGTAACATATATTAATGTTGCTGCTAAGCGATTACTTGAAATTGAAGATGGAAAGAATACTTTTAAAAAAAGATTTTTGGGAAATTTAATGATGATGATATTAATTTACAAAAAAATTATTTATTTAGATACTTGGACATCTTATGATAAAAAGTTGTTTTTAATGATAAGACTATGGAGCTACTTTTTGTTCCTGTTTTTAGATGAGATTAATAGACCTGTTGGATTAATGGTTGTTATTCAAGATATTAGTGAACATGAGAAGTTGAATGAAATGAGAAAAGAATTTGTTGTTGATGTATCACATGAATTACAAACACCATTGACTTCTATTAAAGGATTTTCTGAAAATTTGTTGGAAGATGAATGTGATTCTGAAACTCAAAAAGCATTTTTTTGAAAATTATAAATGACAATGCTAATAGAATGGAAAATTTAATTCATGATTTGTTAACTTTATCTAAATTTGATGGTAAGAGAGAAAATAATAAACCTGAAAAGTTTGATTTAGGACAGCTGGCAAAAGAGTGTAGTGAAAAATTTGAAATTGAAATTAAGAAAAAGAATATTGATTTGAAGTGTTTTGTTACTGCTGAAGTTCCATTAGTTTATGCTAATAGAGATGGTATTGAAAGAGTTATTTTGAATATTATTAGCAATGCGGTTAAATATACACCGGATGGTGGAAAAATTGATATTTATATTGGATTTGTTCATAATGATGCATATATAAAAATTAAAGATACTGGAATTGGTATTCCAAAGAGTGATGTCGAAAAAGTTTTTGAAAGATTTTATAGAGTTGAGAAGGCACGTTCTAGGAAAATGGGAGGAACCGGGCTTAGCCTTTCAATTGCAAAAAGAGATTATTGAACAGAATAAAGGCACTATTAAGATTAATAGTGATTTAGGGACAAGGTACTGAGGTAATTATTAAAATACCCTACGTTTAATGAAGAAGAGGGTTAATATGAGTGATTCTACTAAAAAGAATATTTTTGGAATGGATATATTGTATTGTTATAGCGATTATTTTAGCTTTATTAATAAAGTTTTTTTATAGGTACACCCATCACGTTGTTAAACAACATTCAATGTATCCAACATATAAGCCAAATGATAGATTGATTTTAAATAGGATGGCTAGAGCTAAAAATGCCTAAAAAGAGGTGAAGTTCTTACTTTTGAAGCGCCATCTAAAAGTGTATATGGACCTGGAGAATATGATTTGAATAATCCAGTTGCTAAATATCAAAAATCAGCCTAATAATTTTTTTAAGAAGTTTTTATATTATGTACTTGAAGTTGGTAAAAACATCTTATATTAAAAGGGTTATTACTAGAAGGTGATAAAGTTGAAATTAAAAATGGACATGTTTATATAAATGGTGAATTGCTACATGAAAAGTATTTACAAGATGGTGTTAATACTGAACCAACTGGAGTGTTTAATAATTTTGTAGTGCCTAAAGGTTGTGTTTTTCTTAATGGGGGATAATCGTAGTGGCTCAATGGATTGTAGAAGCTTTGGATGTATTCCGGTAGAAAAAAATTGAAAGTAAAGTTGTTTTTAGATTTTGGCCACTTAATAAGATTGGCCCTACACAAAAAGGAGAACTAAATGTTTGAAGATATTTTTAGGCAATGATGATGTTAAAAAAATATCTAACTAATTGTATTGAAAAATAAGAATTTTTTTCTCATAGTTATATTTTTTTAGTGGAATTAAAGGCGTTGGGAAATATACTTTTGCTAAAGATTTTGCTAAGTGTATTTTTAGAAGATCCTATGATGCAAGATTATTATGAACTTGAACCTGATGGAAAATCAATTAAAGTTGCTCAAATAAGAGAATTACAGAATGTTACATTATAAAACCGACTTTTTCGGAAAAAGTCTGTTTATATTATTGATGATGCAGATTTGATGACAACTGAGGCATAAAAATTTTTTACTTAAAAACACTTGAAGAACCTCCTGAATATGCAGTGATTATATTAATTGTACATAATGAGAGAAGTGTTTTTGAGTACGAGAAAATCTAGATGTGTTAATATTAAATTCAATAAGTTGTCTGATAAAGATATTAAAAAAATATTTTTGAAGAATGATTTAAATTTTGAAGATAAGAATATTAATGTTTTTAAAGTTTTTAGATGGTAGTTTAAAATGATATTGATTTTTATTAGAGATGATTATGATGAGTTATTGAAGTTAACTATGTTTGTTACTAATTTGATAAAGTAATTAATTTTTCAAGATGCTAGTGTTTTTTTATGATAATCATGATAAAATAATTAGATTATTGGAATATTTAAATATGTTATTGTTTGAAAAATTCGTATTTTTCAGTTGATTGAAATTGTAGAAAAAAACTAAAAAAATAAAATTTTAATGAATAATAATTTTTGAGATGTGTATTGATTATATGATTTTAAATTTTTATAGAAGAGTTATATTAAGGAGTTGTTTTGAGAACCGTAATAGGTGTTAAGTTTAGAGATAATGGGAAAGTTTATTATTATGATCCTGGTGAAAGTGTCCTTCAGGAAGGTGATTGTGTTTTTGTTGACACATTAATGGGACTGGAGTTAGCTTATGTTGCGGTTGCTAATAAAGAAGTTGATGAAAAAGTTTTAAAGAATGAGTTAAAGTCAATAAGAGGAATAGCTACAATTAATGATAAGAAAATCGCAGAAGATAATAAAGTTGCTGCTAAAAAAGCTTTTGGTATTTGTAAAGAAAAAAATTGAATATTATAAGTTGCCTATGACATTAATTGAAGCAAGGTATTTATTTGATAAATCTAAGTTGATTTTTTAGCTTTACTTCTGATGAAAGAGTGGATTTTAGAGATTTGGTTAAAGAGCTTGGATCTATTTTTAGAACGAGGATTGAACTTAGACAAATTAGTGTACGTGATCAATTAAGTCAGATGAATGGTTGTTGTGGTATTTGTGGTAGAGAGCTTTGTTGTCAAACATTTATTAATGATTTTGATACGCTTTCTGTTAAAAATGATTAAAGAACAAAATTTATCATTAAATACTTCAAAAATGACTGGAAATTGTGGAAAAATTAATGTGTTGCTTAAGGTATGAGCAAAATGTTTATGAAGATAAATCAAAGAAACTTCCCTAAACCTGGAACTAAAGTTTTTTTCTAAGACTGAGGGGTATGGAATTGTCGATTCTGTTGAATATTTAAAAAGAACTTATAAGGGTTAAATTTGTTGATAATGAAAAATAATAATTATTATAAAAAGATTAATGCTTCTGAGTTAGAATATTAAAAATGCAGTACTTTGATACTGCATTTTTGTTATTCTTTTGACTTAAATCTGAACCACAATATTTGCATTTTGTTGCATTGTATGGAATGTCACTTAAACAATATGGACATGTTTTTTTCTTCTGGTTCACTCTCATCTTCATTATCATCAGATTTTTTTGATAATTTTGTTTGTCATATTTTTCAGCTTTGTTTATAGATTTTACCATTAGGAAAATAACAATTGCGATTATTAGAAAATTAATAATTGCAGAAATAAATTTTCCATAAGAAAGTGTAGCACTTCCTATTTTTTACTGATAATCCTGATAAATCCCACTTTTACCAGTGATCATTGTGATGATTGGCATTATGATGTCGTTTACTAATGAATCTACAATTGCTTTGAATGCTCCACCCTATAATTACACTGACTGCTAAATCCATTACATTACCTTTTGCAATGAATTCTTTAAATTTTTAAACATATTTTTCTCCTTTTTATAAAAAAATATTTCAAATTTATTAAAAATGTTGATTTTTGGGATTTTATTTGACATTATCCCTTTCGTAATTATATAATCAGTATGATAAAAAGTCTAGTATTGTATGCTAAAAAAATTAGAAATGGAGAAAATTAGATAGTGAAAGATTTGATTGAAAATTAGATGGCATGGTAGAGGTGGACAAGGAGCTAAAAACAGCGTCTTTATTACTTGCTGATGCGGCTTTTTAATACTGGTAAGTATATTCAGGGTTTCCAGAATATGGTCCTGAAAGAACTGGAGCTCCATTGACTGCATATAATAGGATTAGTACAACCAATTAGATCTCATTCTAATGTTTATTATCCTGATTATGTTGTTGTTGTTGATGATACTTTTATTAGAAGCTGTTCCTGTGGCTCAAGGTATTAGAGATGGTGGAGCAATTGTTATAAATACTAAAAAAAGTTTAGAAGAAATTGAAAAATCTTTAAAAGGTTATGATGGACCAATTTATACTATTGATGCCAAAAACAATTTCAGTTGAAAACTATTGGAAGGTATTTTCTAATACAGCAATGCTTGCTGCAATTGTGAAAATAACCGGTATTATGAGTGATGAAGATTTTTAAGAGATATGGAGGGCTCTTTTAAGCATAAGTTTGCTACTAAGCCTGAAGTTATAGAAGGAAATATGAAAGCAATTGAAAGAGCATTAAAAGAAATTAACCAATTGCGTTAAGGAGGATTAATGAATATAAATAAAAGATTCTGTTTGGCAGGATATGACTATTGGTGGAACGATTTGTGATTCTGCTAATTCATTGGAATATAAAACAGGGGATTGGAGAACTAGAAAACCTGTTTTTATTCCTGAAAAATGTAAACAGTGTGGATTGTGTTTTTCCTGTTTGTCCGGATGATGCAATTCTGTTGGAAAAGATTTAAAAGAGAACTGATTTTAATTATGATTATTGTAAAGGATGTGGAGTTTGTTCTAAAGCTTGTCCTTTTGGTGCTATTGAAATGACGGAGGTGGATTAATGGGAATTCGTGAAAGATTAAGTGGTAATGAGGCAACAGCTTATGCTATGAAACAGATTAATCCTGATGTAGTTGCTGCATATCCAATAACTCCATCAACTGAAATTCCACAATATTTTGCATCTTATGTGGATAATGGTGAAGTTGATACAGTATATGTTCCTGTTGAAAGTGAACATAGTGCAATGTCTGCTTGTATTGGAGCTCAAGCTGCTGGTGCAAGAGCTATGACTGCAACATCTGCAAATGGTTTGGAGTTCATGTGGGAAATGGTTCAAATTGCATCTAGTACAAGATTGCCAATTGTTATGGCCTTAGTAAATAGAGCAATTTCGGGACCTCTTAATATACATAGTGATCATTCTGATGCTATGTCTGTTAGAGATAGTGGTTGGATTATGCTTTTTTCTGAAAATAATCAAGAAGCGTATGATAATATGCTTATGGCTCATCGAATTGCAGAACATAAGGATGTTTTATTACCATTGATGATTTGTCAGGATGGATTTATTACTTCACATTCTATTGAGAATATTGAGTTGTTGGAAACTGAAAAAGTTAGGAATTTTATTGGAAAATATGATCCACAGACTAATTTATTAGATTCAGAAAATCCAATGTCAGTTGGGCCAATGGATTTACAAACCATATTTAATGGAGCATAAGAAGCAACAACAAGTTGCGATGAAAAATGCATTAAATGTAATTTCTAATGTTTCAAAAGAATTTGGAGATTTAACAGGTAGATATTATGATTTTTTTGAAAAATATAAAATGGATGATGCAGATTATGTTATTGTTTGTATGAATTCAACAGCTGGTATCTTAAAGATCATCATTGATAAATTGAGAAATCAAAGGTATTAAAGCTGGATTGTTGAAAAATTAGAGTTTTTAGACCATTTCCTGGAGAAATGATAGTTGATGCATTAAAAAAATGTAAAGGCAGTAGCTGTACTTGATAAAGTAGCGTTTTTTTATCTAATACTGCTGGTCCATTATATGAAGATATTGTTAGTGCAATGTTTCATAATGGCGTGAAATTAAATGTAATTAATTATTCTTATGGAATAGGTGGAAGAGATGTTACAGAAGAGTTAATTATGAGTGTTTATAAAGATTTGGAAAAATCTAAAAGATATGAGTGAGCCTTTTATAGATATTTAGGTTTGAAAGAAAGGAAATAGAAAGTTGTATAATGTTAAAGAAGTAATCGCTAATAGACCATCTAGATATGTTTCAGGACATAGAATGTGCTCGGGGTGTGGTGCACCACCAATTACAAGAATGATTTTAAGAGCAGTTAAGCCAGAAGATCATGTTGTTGTTTCAAATGCAACTGGATGTTTGGAAGTTTCATCTTTTATCTATCCATATACTTCATTTAAAGATTCGTATATTCATACAGCTTTTTGAATCTGCTGCATCTACAGCATCTGGTGTTGAGGCTGCATATAGATCATTAAAAAAACAAGGTAAATTATCTGGAAATAAAGATATTAAAATTTTAGTTTTTGCTGGTGATGGTGGAACTTATGATATTGGTTTTCAAGCTTTGTCTGGTGCGATGGAAAGAGGACATGATTTAACATATATTTGTTATGATAATGGCGCTTATATGAATACTGGTATTCAGAGGTCTTCTAGCTACACCAAAGTTTGCTGATACAACAACAACACCTCAAGGAAAAAGTAATTCCTGGAAAGATGCAGGAAAGAAAAAAATATCACGGAAATAATGGTTGCTCATGAATTGCCTTATGTATGTCAAACTGCTGCTTATGGAAATTTTTAAAGATTTATATGAAAAAGCAGAAAAGGCAATATATACTGAAGGACCTACATATATGAATGTATTTGCTCCTTGTCCAAGAGGCTGGAGATATGCTGAAGAAGATTTAATGTTAATTAATAAATTAGCTGTGATACTTGTTATTGGCCAGTATATGAAGTGGAAAATGGTGTGTATAAAGTGAATAAAACCGGTTAAAAAGTTCCAGTTGTTGAATTTTTTAAAACTTCAAAAGAGGTTTGTACATATGTTTAAGCCTGGAAATGAATGGATGATTGAAGAATTTCAGTTGGTGTTGATAGAGCTTGGAAAAACTTTTATTAAAAGAGGAAATGACTAATAGATAAAAAAATAAGGGGTTATTATGAAATTTTAAAAAGTTTAGTTTCAATAATTGTTTGTGCTTTTTACTTTTTCTTAGTTAGTACTAATGTTTTTGCAGTAGATGTACAGAATAAATTAAAAAGATGTTCCTGTAACTGAAGGATTATTAAATGAAGGATATATTCCAAAGAAATATTATGTTGATTCATTTTTCTTCTAGCAGGTCCTCTAATAATCCTTATTATATAGAAAAATGTATTACAATATGCTAATCTGTCTAAATTTTTCTTTAAGAGATATTATTCCTGAAAATGTTGTTATCAGAGATCAAGGTAAAGAAAATTTTGTTGGGCTTTTTAGTACAATTGCTTGTCTAGAATCAAATTTAGCGTTGAAAAATAAACAAAAAGGAAAACCTACTAAAGTGTATGATTTCTCTGAGCAGTACATGGTTTCTGGTTCATTTTATGATAATTATTTAAATGGACAAACTAAATAAAAAAAGGTTTAAATGTTAAACCATATGTTGGTGGAAATTTTGAAAGAGCTATGGGGAATGTAACGAGTGGTAATGGGGTTATTGATGAAAGTAGTTATCCTTATTTAAATTCTGAAGCACCAGTTGATATTAATAGTTTGTCTAATAAAAAGTTACTGCAGACATTTTAGATACAGCTTATGTTTGAATCTCCGAATAATGAAGAACAATTTATGAAATTAAAAAGCAGTGAAAAGAACATATTGTTCAAAAATGGTGGCGTATATGTTGCATTAAGGATGCCTAAAATTGAGATTATAAATTTAATCCAGTTAAAGGTTCTGTATACAATGATGTTAAAGCTGCTCAAAATCATACAGCTACTATTATAGGATGGGATGATAATTACCCCTAAAGAAAAATTTTTAATTTTAAAACCTGATAATAATGGAGCATGGCTTGTAAAGAACTCTTATGTGGCTCATTTGGAACAAAAATGTTGACGAGGTGAAAAACGAGATATATGAATTTTTTAAAATCATATTTTAATTTAAATGGAATTCATTCTGCAAAATGAGATTGATGATAATTATTTAATAGAAGCTTTGAATGCTGAATATAAAAGGTAATTTAATATTGAACCTGTTAAGTTGGTTCAAAGGAAAGATGGAGTGAAATATGCTTCAATTGATATTAATACAGGTGGATACTTGTATATTTCATATGAGGATAAAACTTTATCGGATTATATTGGTATTACTAGGGCTATTGAGAAAAAAAGATTATGATAATATTTATCAAAATTGTTATTATGTTTCTGGGTATAGAGATTATTTAACTACTAATAATAAAAAAACTTATGGAGTATTGTTAGGGGAACAATATGAAGCAAATTCTAATGATGAAAAACTTATAAAATTTTCAATTAGGGTTTTGAGTGAGGCAGATTATGAATTTTATGCAAATGTTAATGATAATGATGTAGATATGAGTAAATTATTAAAATTAGAGTTGGATAATTTTAGTACGAAGATTCATTTGAAGCCCTGGATATCATACGATTTATTTAAAAGAACCTTTAAAATTAAATTCAAAAAATTTGTTGTTGCTACAAAAATGTTAAATGCTAATTCATTTGATGTAGCAGTTGGAAATACAAACGATTTTAATGTTGATTGGTTTAAATACACTAAACTATCTAAAAAAATAGCTACTTGGGAATAATAGATGAGAACGAAAATATTAAATTAGAGAGAATGAATGATGTAGATTTTACTTTAAAAGCATATACGGAAAAAGATGGAAATGTTATTTCAGAAGATAATGATATTGATAAAAAAATAATAGTATAAATAATGGAGTAAATTATAAAGGTGAAAATGATTTAAAGAAGAATTTATAAAGAGTGCAGAAGTTAAGTTTTATTATAATAAAAATAATAAATCTATACGAATTAGTAATATTAATCCTTATATTGGTGAATCTAAATATGAGTTTTCAATAATAATGAAAGATGATACCAATGATTCAAATTCAGTGTTAATTGATAAGAATGGCGTAAAATATATTTAAATTTTCATCAAGTGATTTTAAAGAAGGATGTTAATAATACATATTATTATGACTTTAGTATTGGTGATAATATTAAAAATCTTGATGATTTAAAAGATACAAACTTTTAAATTTGAATTTAAAAGAATATGTTGATGGTAATGTTAATGAGAGAAATATTAATTTTGAATTAATAAATATGGATAATATTAATAATTTTGATAAATCATTACTAAATGATGATTCTAAAAAGAATTTTGTTGATACTACCGTAGTGAAAGGCAGATTGCCACAAACAGGTGAATCTATTTTTAATTTTAGTAATTATATCGTTTTTATTAATACTATGCATTATTTATAAAAATTTATGTTAGTAAGATAAAATAGTTTAGAAAAAGGGCAGAAATATGGAGATACGAATGAGAAAAATTGTTTAGTTTAATTTTTAATTTAATATTATTTATGTTGGTTAATGTAAATATAGTATTTGCGACAGATTCTGCCCAAATGCAGCAAATTAATCAAAATGTTGAACAGAACGTTGATAAATCCAAAGAAGTTAATGGAATGGGGATTTATAAAATGCCTGATGATTTAACTTATAGTGATTCTTCAAGGATATATTTAAATAATGGAATAATTTTATTTAAATATACTGATGGTACTGAGCAACTTGTAGATATGATGTCACCTGATATAGTAAAAATGTAAATTTCGATGGTGATTCTGATAATATTGTGATTAGTTTTATTTATAATAATGTTATTATAAATGGTACTGCTTTTTATTGCAAAAAGTACTGATACTATAATGCATAATACTAGAGCTGGAGCAGGAGATTCTATTAGAGGATTTGACATAAAGGTGGCACCTAAATATTCATATATACAAAATTATGATAAACTTGATTTAAAAGAGAGGGTACTAGAAGTTTTTACGTTGATGGAAGTTTAGGCATTGTTAAAATGACAGATCCTGAAGTTGTTGTCGAAGGGTTTGATAATTCTGTGCCAGGTATTCAAGAGTTAACCGTAAAATATAAAGGTTTTGGAAAAATAAGTTTTAAAATTGAAATTGTTGAAAATCATAATCCTTTGTTAAATGGAAATTTGAATGATAAGATTATAAACAATAATAATAGTACTCGTGAGAGACCTAAATTTTTTTAGAATTGAGAATTGGAAAAGTAATAATACAAATACAAATTCCAATACAAGTTCTAATGCTAATAATACTGAAGTCCCTAGAGTAAATGGACCAGATAATACAATGGCGAAAGGATTGTTGCCTCAAACTGGAGCGTTGCAATTGTTTTGTTTATTATATTGATTTTTGTAATATTGATAATTGTTTCATTTTATAAAAAGTTGGGTATAAAAAAATGGAATTAGAGGTAAAATGATATGAATAAAATAATATTAAATATATTTAAAGTTTTTATAATATTAATTATTATATTTAATAATGGATTAGTATTTGCTAATGAGATTAGTAATGGAAATAATATTTTTAGATCATATCTTGATTATCGCCTCAATGAATCAAGTTTTGATTTGAGAGATGTTATACCATGAAAATGTAGTTGTTAGATATCAAGGTGTGGCAACAATCATGGGCTTTTTGCAACAGATGAGGTGCATTAGAAACTACATTGGCCTTAAAAAGAAAGAAAAATGGGCACCTGAGAAAGTTTTTAATTTTTCAGAAGCACATGTTAAATATGGTTCACGTTATGATATGTTTTTAAATGGACAGAAAAATAATAAAGGATTAAATTTAGATAAATCAGTTGGTGGAACTTTTGAACAAGCTTTAAATTATATGACTAATGGGCTTGGCCCTGTTGATGAAAAAAAGTGGCTTCAGTATAATCCGAGTGAACCTAGGATTAGTCTTTGTGGATATAGAATCAATTACACCTAGTGTAATTGTTAAAATAGTGTAAATTTATCAATTCCACCTAATAGCGATGAATCGACTATTGATGCATTACTCCTAAAATTAAAAACTCATATAAAGAATCATGGAGGTCTTTATTTTTCGTTAAATTACCATCGTGGTGATCAATATACAAATGTTAATAATAGGCTAGATATTGTGATGTTCCTTTGAGAACAAAACGAATCTCCATCACATGCTGTTGTATTGATTGGATGGGATGATAATTATAGTGCTAATAATTTTACTAAAAATCCTGGTAAAGATGGTGCATGGATTTTTAAAAAAACTCATATGGTAGTTATTCTGATGTTGAATATCTATCATATTATGATAAAACTTCATATACTGAAGTGTGGATTTACAGATGTTGAAGAAGAAAAATTATGATAAGCAGTATCAACATCAAGTATTGCCACCGATAGTTGATTTTAAAGTTAATAAAGGACCTGTTATTTCTCAATTGACTGCTGCAGAAGTTTATCATAGAGATAGATTAGATAAGAGAGAATCTATAAAAAGATTAAGTATTATGGCACAAGAATCGGGAATTTATGAATTTTTATATTAATCCTAAAGATAATGATTTAACTAAATTAGAAAAAGGTAGATGTTAATAAGATTTATTTTAAGAAAGGGATTTAATACCGCTGAGTTAGATAATCGAGCTAGAGTTGACTGGCTCTGATTTTGTTATTGCGGCAAAAGTTCCAAATGTTAATGGAGAGTTCCATATATCTTATCAACCAACTAATAGAATGCAAGATTATACAGCAAGTGTTAGTAATCCTGGTGAAACATATGTTAATTATGTTGACAATAGTAATGCATCATATTGGAAGGATTTTGTTGCGTCTGGAAGAGGAAATTCATCGTTAAAAGCATATGTTAGCTATGGGGATACTGAGGTGGTTCCTACTAAGATAAAAATGTTATCTGATCCAAATAAATTAGAATATATAAAAGATACTGAGGAATTGGATGTTACTGGTGGAAAGATTTTTGGTTTCTATGAGTAATGGGGAAACATGAGAAGAGTTTGGAAGATTCAAAAGTTAAATTGAGTGGATTTGATAATTCTTCAATTGGTCCAAAAGACTATAACTGTGGGATTATATGAATAATAAAAACAACTTTTGTTGTTAATGTTATTGATTCGCCCTAATCAATTAATTTCATTAACTTTGAAAAAAGCTCCCTACTAAAGTTGAATATATGATTAATGATACTTTAGTGAGGGATGGAGGTGTTTTACAAGCAACTTATAGTAATGGAAAGTCTGCAGATATTAGTACAAATAGTTCATCAGTTAAGTTTTCTTCACCTAATATGTCTGTCCCAGGAACTAAAAATGTCACAATTACATATGGTGGTAGATCTGTAAATTATAGTATTCTTGTTAAAGAAAGACCTATTGTTTTGAGTAAGATTGAAATTTTGAATTTACCTTTTAAAAACTGAATATGTGCAAGATACAGAAGGATTGGATTTAACAGGTGGAAAGATTAGAGCGACTTATTCTAATAATAATGTTTTAGATATTCAAATGGATTCATCTGATGTCACTGTGTCTGGATTTGATAATTCTAATGTTGGTAAAAATACATTAACGATTAATTATAAAGGTAAAAGTACAAATTTTGATGTTAATATTGTGGAAAGGCCTAAGGCTGTAATTAATGATGCATGGATATTAAGGAAAACCTGATAAGTTAAAATATAAAAAGGTGAAGAACTTGATTTGACAGGTGGAAAGATTACGTTAATTATTCTGATGGTACAAATAAAATTGTTAGTATGGATAATGAAGAATTAGTTCAGTATAGCAATTTTAATAAAAGTTCTAGGAGTTCAGAGTGTTGCATTAAGATTGAAAAGATTTAAATAAGTTGTTGAGTTTTTGATGTTGAAGTAGTAAGAGATGAGCCTGTTGTTGATCAAAAATAAGGTTTTAGAAAATAAAGTTATTGAGAATCAGATTGTTGCTAATCAAATTGTTCAAAATAAAATTACTGAAAAATAAGATTATATCAAATAATATAGAAAATAATAAAAATTATTGAAAAATAAGATTATATCAAATAGTATTATTGCAAATAATATAGAGAATAATAGGATTCTTGAGAATGCGACCATATCAAATCAAATTATTGCGAATAATGTAGAGAGTAATAAAGTTATTGAAAATCAAATTATTTCAAATCGAATTGAAAATAATAAAATTATAGAGAATAAGATTTTAGAGAATCAAATACTTCAAAATAAGACTTTAGAAAATAGAGTTATTGAAAATAAAGTTATGGAGAATAAAGTTGTTGAAAATAATATCTATGATACGAACGTGATTCATGAAAATAAAGTTAAAAATGAAAAATGTTATTTATGAAAATAGTGTGCAAAATAATATTGCTGAAAATAAAGTAAATTCTAATCAAGTTATTGAAAATAGAGTTAATGATAACGCTACTAATGAAAATCCTAATAATAATCTTGACATTTTTCGGATTCTAAAGCAGAAATTACTGATGCGAATAATTTTTGTATATACTGATTCAAATAAAAACTATATTGAAATTGAAGTAAATGTTTCGAATATTAATTTTGGTAATAATAGTAAATATAATGTTAAATATTATTTAGCTGGTAGTCCTAATGAATCTATTTCGGATGATAGATATGTTGAGATAAATAAAATTGACAAAACAATCTAATGGTATGTATTTGGCTAAAATTTAAGATCGATTCTAAAGATTTAAGTAATTTAGATGAAATCGTTAATTCTGATAATTTATATTTATATATGAAGGCAGAAAATGGTGTCAATGTTTTCAAAAGAAAGTTTTATTATTAAATAATGTTTCTAAAATTAAAAATTATATTAATAATAAAAAGTAGATGAGATTAATAAAGATAATTTGAATAAATATAAAGATAACATGTTTATAATAGAATTTTTGCCTCAAACAGGTGCTTTTGCCATGGTTTGTTCTATCTTTGCAATAGTTACTATGATTGGAATAGTATCATATTTTAAATTTAAAAATATTAATAAATAGTTAAAATTCGTATAGTTAGTTATTCTAATTATACGAATTTTTTTGATATTGTACTATTGTGTGTAAATTCTTGTTATTTTTATATAAATAATATATAATTTATAACTAGTTAAATTTAAAGGATAGTATTTAGTATGGTTATTAATGAAAAAGTATATAATGAAATTAAAAATTCATTGACAATTGATGAGATAAATGAAGCAAATAATTTGTATAATAATGGTAAAGTTAAATTAGATAAGATTAATTATACTAATAATGATAATTTTGTTATTTATGCTGAAGTAAGAGATAATCAAAAGGTAGTTTTAAGCTATATTTATCTGTTGCAAATGGAGAAATTATTGATTTAAATTGCGATTGTGATAAATATAAAGATACTTTTGGGACTTGCTTACATATTGCTGCTACTGCGATTGCTTTTAAATAATAATAAATTATATCAAAATTTATTTTCTGACGATAAAAATAATGCAAATAATGTAAATGAAAAAGATAAATATAGACTTTTTAGGCAGATGTTAAATTCTTTTTATAATGATGAACAAAAGAGCATTGAATGAAAAATGTATAATGGAGTATTATATGAGATTAAGCCTACTTTGTTTTTTGATTCGGATTTAAAGAATATTAGGGTTGAGTTTGAAATTATTAGTGGAAATAATAGATATAAAAATAAAAAGTATTGTAAATTTTTATGATAATATTTTAGCAAGAAATGTTGTAAAAATATGGTAAAAAAATTGAATTTATGCATTGTATTGAGGCTTTTTGATGAACCGAGTAAAAGGTATATTGAAATTTTTTAATGAAATATGCTGAAATGATAAAATATTTTAATGAAAGAAATAGTAAATATTTTAGAACTCATTGCTGATTCATTTATTGAGGTTTCTGAAAATGGGATGGATGATTTGTTTAATTCTTTTGAATGGGAAATACGTTAGTTCAATTATTGATAATTCCACAATAGATGTAAAATTTGTGGATAGTGAGCCTGATTTAAAATTTAAGGTGGAAGATGAATCAGATGATGAGTTTAGAATATCTACTGATGAAGATATTTATGATTATACTATTATACCAGGAATTAAGTATGTTTATTTTTTTGAGAGACGATAAAATTTACAGATGTTCTAGAGAGTATAGTGATACAGTATTAAAAGCTATTGAATGTGTTTTAGAATTAATTTTACAAAGGAAATTTTATTTCCAAATCTGAATTTGCAGATTTTTATTCTTTGATTTTTCCTAGAGTGAAGAATAATTTGGATTTTGATGTTAATAGAGAAGAAATTGAAAGATATAAACCAAAAGAATTAAAAAGTAAAGGTTTATTTTTGATTATGATAAAAGAGGATATGTATAGCTGATATAAAAGTTCTCATATGATGATTTTGAATTTAATCCTTTTGAAAAAAATTGATGATAATATTTCTAGGAATATGGTTGAAGAATCTATAATTTTAGATATGTTTAGTGATTCAGGATTTGTTTTTGATGTTGCTAATCAAAAGGTTAATGTTAGTTGATGATAAAAAAATTTTTTTGAATTTTTAAAAAAATGATATTGAAAAATACATTAATAAGATTGAGGTTTTTGCACTGATGAATTTAAAAAGAAAACAATTAATTGTTCCTAAAATTACATCAATCGGTAGTTAAGATTGAGAATAATTTACTTTAAAGTTGATTTAACGCAATTTAATTTTGATAAATCTGAAATCAAAGAAATAATGAAGGATTATATGATGAAGAAATCTTTTCATAGATTGAAAAATGGAGATTTTATTGATTTGTCAAATAATAATTTGGATGTATTACAAGAATTAGTTAATGGTACAGATATTGATTATGAAGAATTAAAGATGATAGTATTTCATTACCGGTTTTTAGAGGATGTATCTTGATAAAATTTTTAAAGAAAGAATGAAATACGTATAAAACAGGATGAGAAATTTTTAAAAACTTTGGTTGATGATGTTTAAAGATAAACGAATTAACGAAAAAGTTTGAATTACCTAAGAATTTAAAATGCAAGTTTGAGAGAATATCAAAAATTAGGATTTGATTGGGATTAAGACTTTAGACGCTTATGGATTAGGTGGTATTTTAGCAGATGATATGGGACTTGGTAAGACATTACAAATGTTATCTGTTATTTTGGATTATTTTGAAAACATTAGTAATGAAGATAACAGATTACCAGTTTTGGTTGTTTGTCCAAGTTCATTGTCTCTTAATTGGCTTTGAGGAATCTAAAAAGTTTACGCCTACTTTAAAAAGTATAGTTATATCTGGTGACCAAGAATCTCGTAATGAAATTATTAATAATATTAATGATTATAATTTAGTTATTACATCTTATGATTTATTAAAAAGAGATTTGGATTTATATAAAGAAAAAGATTATTTATTTAGATATATAATTGCTGATGAGGCTCAATATATAAAGAATAATCTTACAAAAATGCTAAAGCTATTAAAGAAATTAGAGCAGTTTCGAGATTTGCATTAACTGGTACTCCTATTGAAAAATTCATTATCTGAATTATGGTCTATATTTTGATTTTTATTATGCCAGGTTATTTATTTAGTTATAATAAATTTAAAAATTCTTATGAAAGTTCCTATTATTAAAGATGGAGATACTCAATCAATGAATAAATTAAAAATGATGATTGAGCCTTTTATACTTCGTAGAGTTAAAGAGAAAGGTTTTATCTGAGTTACCTGATAAAACTATTACTGCTTTGAATAATGAAATGAATGATGAGCAAAAAGAAAATTTATTTGTCTTTTGTGGAGTCTGCAGAAAAGAAATTAGTGCAGAAATAGAAGAAAAAGGAATTAATAATAGCCAAATAAAAATATTGGCATTACTTATGAGATTAAGACAGATATGTTGCCATCCTGGTTTATTTTTGCAAAAATTATAAAGGAGAAAGTAGTAAATTAAATCAATGTATTGAAATTATTGTTGATGCTATAAAAGGTGGTCATAAAAATTTTTATTATTTTTCTGGTTATTCTTCAATGTTTGAATACATTGAAGATGAATTGAATAAAACATGGAATTAGATTTATGAAATTAGTTGGTCAAACTAAAGTTGATACGAGAATGGATTTAGTTAATAAATTTAATGAAGATGATGATATTAAAGTTTTTTCTAATATCATTAAAAGCGGGTGGTACAGGGCTTAATTTGATTAGTGCTGATATGGTTATTCATTATGATCCATGGTGGAATTTATCTGCTGAAAATCAAGCTACTGATAGAACGTATAGAATTGGACAAAAGCGTAATGTTCAAGTTTATAAATTGATTACTAAAAAAATTCAATTGAAGAAAAATATATAATTTACAAGAAAAGAAAGCAAAATTAGCAAATGATATGTTATCTACAAATGAAGTATTTCTTAATAAAGCTTAGTAAAGATGAAATCATGAATTTATTTGAATAGGAGTTTTTATGGAGAAAAAAATTAGTATTATTGGTGGAGGTCTTGCTGGTTCAGAAGCTGCATATACTATTGCAAGAGCTGGGTATAAAGTTGATTTATATGAAATGAAACCTGTTAAATTTTCTTTAGCACATTCTAATGAAAAATTTGGCTGAAATTGTTTGTAGTAATTCTTTTTAAATCTAATTTATTAACAAATGCTTGTGGTTTATTAAAGGAAGAGTTGAGGATGCTTGATTCTTTATTGATTAAAATTGCTGATATGACAAAGTGTTCCTGCAGGACAGGCACTTGCAGTTGATAGAGAGTTATTTTCAAAAAAAGTTACTGATGTAATTAAAGATAATTTAATATTAATGTGATAAATGAGGAAGTTGGTAGTAGATATGATACTAACTTTTTCTGGTATATGTATTGAAGATTTGATTAAAGAAGGAATCGTTGTTATAGCAACTGGCCCACTTACATCTGATTCGTTATCAATTGGGATAGCTAAATTAATAAATGAAGATTCTTTACATTTTTTTATGATGCAGCAGCACCAATAATTGAAAAAGATTCAATTGATTTTTGATATTGCTTTTTATGGGAATCGTTATGAGCAAGAAAAATCTAAAGATGAAGATTTTGATTCATGGATTGATAGAATTAATAATATTGATGAAAAAGTTATATTAATTTACCTATGAACAAGGAAGAATATGAAAAATTTGTTTATGAATTAATTAATGCAGAAATAGTTGATTTACATGAATTTGAAAAAGGTGAAATTTTTGAAGGATGTATGCCTGTTGAGGTAATGGCTAAAAAGAGGAATTGATACGTTAAGGTTTTGGACCATTGAAACCTGTGGGGTTTTGATGATCCACGTACAGGAAAAGGCCTTATGCTGTTATTCAGTTAAGACAGGATAATTCTGAAGCTAGCTTTATAATATTGTTGGTTTTCAAACTAATTTGAAATTTGGAGAACAAAAACCTTTAATTCAAATGATTCCTGGTCTTAGTAATGCTGAAATTGTAAAATATGGCGTTATGCATAGGAATACTTTTTATAAATTCTCCAAAAACTCTTGATGCAACTTATAATTTTAAAAATAATAATGATATATATTTTGCTGGTCAGATTACTGGTGTTGAAGGCTATGTCGAGTCTATTTCGTCTGGAATGGTTGTTGCTAAAAATGTAATTAATCAAATGAATGGGATGGATAAAGTTATATATGATAAAAATACTATGATTGGTGCATTGGCAAAAGTATATTTCTTCTGAAAGGGAAGATTTTCAACCAATGAATGCTAATTTTGGGATTTTAGATCCTCTTGATAAAAAATACGTGATAAAAAGTTACGATACCAAAAAATGGCTGATAGAGCTTTAAATAATTTTAAAAAGATAAAAAGATATCATTTTGTAGATTGAAATGTAATAAATAATCATATATATTATATATATATATATGATTATTTATTTACTAGAAGGAGATTGGAAGTATTCATGAATCCAAATATTGACATAGAAAATGATGTGTTTGTAAAATGTGATGATATATCAATAGAAAATTTAATTAATGCACAGCAAGAATTGCGTAAACAGGAAAATGGAACTTGATCGAAAATAGAGAAAGTAATTAGTATTTAGAATTGGAGGATTTTATGCAGAATTATAAAGTTGATAATATTGTATCAATACTAACTGAAAAGTCATTAATACAATTAAATTTAATGAAGCTAAAAATTTCTTTTTTCTAAATTACAATTAAATAAAATAAATATTATTAATGAAAAATTTAAAGGAAACCTTAATAAGTCAAGCTAAAAAGATATAAAGAGATATTTCTGCAGGTAGCAAAATTTCAAGAGAAATTGATAATGTTATTAGTGCATATATTGCTGAGTTGAATTATATAGGTTATATGTATGATTTTGCTATTGCTGAGCAATTATCGAGAATTAGTGATATACGATCAAAAATTTATAATATTGATGTAAATAGATTTGAAAATAAAAAAATGTATAATGAAATTACAAGTCAAAAAGAAAGCGAAGGAATTATATTTAAAAACAGAAAAAGTTTTTTTGTGAAGAGATTATTAGTAAATGTGAAGATAATATTGAATATTTATTAAAAGAAAAGATTTGATGTTTGATAAAAATTAATAGTTCGGGAAGACTTGAAATAGAAAAGTATAAAGAATAATTCATTTTTATTTAAAATGTTTGAAAATATTTTAAATAAAATAGGAGGTAATAGAAAATTTTTTAGATGATGCCATTAACCCTATTAAGTCGAGGATTAAAGTTATTACTGAAGAGGAAAGTCTAGACATTATTAAATCTATTAATCTCAAGTCCATTGAGTTATGTAGAAATATAGATGAAGAGCTGAGAAAAATTCTGATAAAGTGTTAGATAATTTTAAGATTGATTTTGTAGATTTTAAATATAATTTTAATATTAAAAATGTGAATTGATTAGTGGGATGTATTTGGTAGATAAAATTAAAAATTTTTTCTGAGGTTGGAATTGTTACAGCTATTGTTTTTGGAAAAAAATGAAGAGAGTTTTTAAGAAGAATGTATGTGATTATGTAATTAATATAACAAAGGAAGCACATGATTCAATGATCAAGAAAATTAATGTTAATAATTCACTTCTTATTAATGAAAGAAATGAAATTATTGAAAAGTTTGTATTAACGATTATAAAACTTATGCTGTATAAGTTTGTATAAAATATAAAAAGTTGACTTTTTATCAAATTATGTTAAGATAAAAAGCAGTTATATAGAAAGGGAAATGATTATGGATTCTAAAAGATTAAATGTATCAAAAGAATTATTAAATAATTTGTCAGTTGAAGAAATTGCTCAATTAAATTGGGATGTTACTGAATTATCAGCAAATTGGGAAGATGTTATAAATAATTGTGAGAGATTATTAAAGTCATAAAAGGAGGATGAGATATAATGGCAAATAATGGATATAAGCATACTAAGGAAGATAAAAAGAGGATAGCGGAAAAAGATGCTAATTTGTCTAATGTTAATGAAGAGTATCGATTGTTAAAAAGTGAAATTGAAGAATCAAGAGCACAATATGTTCAAGTGAAAGAAGTCTAAATAATGCTGAAAAGAGTTTACAATTGTTACAACTTGATTTATCTAGAGCTAATATAAATAATGATGTTAATGAAGCTAAAAAGGTTAATGAAGAAATTACAAAAAGTTAAATCTGAAATAATTAAAATTCAAGTAAAAAGCTAAAGCGAAAAATAATTTGGATTATTTAAAAGATTCTTTAAATGAAAAGATTCAAGAGTTAATGAATGATCCTGAGATTAAACAATATTTAGAGTATATTGTTAGATCACAGCAAGAAAGAACAATAAAAGAGCAAAAGAATGGATTAGAACAAGTTGGGGCAAAGAGAAACAAATTAAAGAATTTACAAGAATTAACTTCTAAACATTCTTCTTTACAAAATAATTTAAGAGGAATGATTTTTGCTACATCACAATTAAATAAGTTTGAAGCAGAATTGAGAAATCCAGCACTTACACCTGATCAGAAAAATGATATAGAAAAATAAAAATTTTAGCTACAAAAATCTAAATTTGATTTTAATAAAGACGCTTTATTTGCATATGCTAATAAAAACAATGTAGATATTGAATTATCAGATTTAGATGGATTACTTAATCAGAAGGTAAAATGGATAAAAGTGGACATGTTGACTTATCATTTGCTTTTTGGGAAAGAATTTGATAATTTAAATTCTCAGGAAAATCAATTTAATAAAGATATTGCAAATGCTGAGAGATATTCTTCTAGATTAGGGTTTTGAACCTCAGAAATCAGTTCAAGAAGTAAATCAAGATATTGGTGATTTTTGAAGAAGTAGATCTTGAAAATGTTCCAGATAATCCAGCAAGAAGTAAGGAGATAAAAGAGCAAATTGGTAGGGCTATGAATCCACAGCCTAAATTAGGTCTTTTTGCTAGAGCAAAAAATTGGTTTGTGAATACATTTAGAAGAAGCAAGCAATTACCAGCTCCAGAGCAAGCGCAACCAGAACAGACACAACCGAAGTCAAATGCACACTGTGATTATGTAAATAGTTTAAAGTATGATGTAATGAGGGATTTAGCTGCTAAATATAAAAAGAGAAATGGAACAAGATATTAAAAGAGAAGAAAAGCTGCAAAAGCAAAAAGAAGATAATGATGTTGATAGATAAATATTGACATAGTAATGTAAAAATGTTAAAATAGGTACTGTTATAGTAGGCGTGTTTTCGCCTGTTGTAGCAGTATTTTTATAGGAGGTGAATTTAAGTGCCAACAATTAATCAATTAGTAAGAAAAGGAAGAAAGACATCTTCTGATAAGTCTAAATCACCAGCTTTTACAACATGGTTTTAACTCTATGAAGAGTAAAGTTACAAACCAAAGAGCTCCACAAAAAGAGGAGTATGTACAGTTGTTAAGACAGTAACACCTAAGAAACCAAACTCTGCTTTAAGAAAAGTAGCCAGAGTTAGATTATCAAATGGATATGAAGTTACATCTTATATTCCTGGTATAGGACATAACTTACAAGAGCACAGTGTTGTTTTTAATTAGAGGAGGAAGAGTAAAAGACCTTCCTGGTGTTAGATATCATATTATTAGAGGAACACTTGATACTGCAGGAGTTAAAGACAGAATGCAAGGTAGATCTAAGTACGGAGCTAAAAACCAAAGAAATAATAGTTTAGCTTAATGATCTAAAATAGTGCAATGATTGATTATTTAGTTTAGTACTTAAATTTTTTTAATAGATTGCGCTATACGGAGAAATTTTTAGATTTCTCAGAGTACCGATGTACTTTTTTAGTATATTAAAGAAGGAGGGAAGAATAGTGCCAAGAAAAAGGATATATTGCTAAAAGAGAAGTTTTACCAGATCCAATGTATAATAGTATTGTTGTTACTAAATTAATAAATAATGTTATGTTATCTGGAAAGAAAACTGTAGCACAAAAAAATAGTTTATGATGCATTTGACATCGTTAAAGAAAAATCTGGTAAAGAAGCATTAGAAGCTTTTTGAAGAAGCATTAAATAATGTAATGCCAGTTTTAGAAGTAAAAAGCAAGAAGAGTAGGTGGAGCTACATATCAAGTTCCATTAGAAATTAGACCTGAAAGAAGACAAACTTTAGGTTTAAGATGGTTAGTTTTATACGCTAGAAAAAGAAATGAAAAAAATATGTGTGATAAATTAGCTGGAGAAATTCTTGATGCAATCGCAGGTAATGGTGGAGCATTTAAGAAGAAAGAAGATATGCATAAGATGGCTGAAGCTAATAAGGCTTTTGCTCATTATAAATTTTAATTATTAACATATAAAAGGAGAATATTATGGCCAATAACGGAAGAGAATTTCTTTAGAGAAAAACAAGAAATATAGGTATTATGGCTCATATTGATGCTGGTAAAAACAACAACAACTGAGAGAATACTTTTTCTATACAGGTAGAACTCATAAAATTGGTGAAGTTCATGATGGTCAAGCAACAATGGATTGGATGGCTCAAGAGCAAGAAAGAGGTATTACAATTACATCAGCTGCTACAACATGTCATTGGAAAGGTAATAGAATTAATATTATTGATACTCCAGGACACGTTGATTTCACTGCTGAAGTTGAGAGAGCTTTAAGAGTTCTTGATGGTGCAGTTCTTGTATTGGCTGCTAAAGGTGGAGTTCAACCACAATCTGAAACAGTTTGGAGACAAGCTAATAAATATAAAGTTCCTAGAATTTGCTATGTAAACAAGATGGATATTTTAGGTGCAGACTTTTTATGCTTGTGAACAACAAATGAGAGATAGATTAGGTTGTGTACAGTTCCAATTCAAATACCAATAGGTAAAGAAGATGAATTTTTAGGAATTGTTGATCTTATTAAAATGAAAGCTTATATTCAAAAAGATGAAGATCAAGGAAAAATATTCAAGAAACTGATATTCCAGCTGATTTAGTAGAGACAGCAACAAATATAGAGCAGAAATGCTTGAGCATGTTGCAAAATCAAGATGATGAATTAATGATGAAATATCTTGATGGTGAAGAATTGACTGAAGAAGAAATTAAAGGTGCTTTAAGAAAAAGGAACTATTGCTAATCATATAGTACCAATGATTTGTGGTTCTTCATATAAAAATAAAGGTGTTCAAGAATTAATTGATGCTGTAGTTGATTATTTACCAGCTCCAACAGATATCGAAGATGTTAGAGGTGTTGATGAAGAAGGAAATGAAGTATTAGAAAAACGTCTGATAATGAACCTTTTTCAGCTTTAGCTTTCAAGATTATGACAGACCCATTTGTTGGTAAGTTATGTTTCTTTAGAGTTTATTCTGGAACATGTGAAGCAGGTTCAACTATATTAAATGCAACAAAAGGTAAAAAAAGACAGATTGGGAAGAATCTTATTAATGCATGCTAATAATAGACAGGATATTGATAAAGTATATGCTGGTGATATTGCTGCAGCAGTAGGATTAAAAGATGTTGGTACTGGTGATACAATTTGTGATCCAGCAAATCCAGTTATATTGGAAAAAAATGGAATTCCCAGAACCAGTTATCGATATCGCTATTGAACCTAAAGATAAGGCTAATAGTGAAAAATTAGGTATCGCTTTTAGTAAAATTAGCTGAAGAAGATCCAACATTTAAAACTTGGACAGATGCAGAATCTGGACAAACAATTATTGCAGGTATGGGTGAGTTACACCTTGATATAATTGTTGATAGATTGAAGAGAGAATTTAAAGTAGAATGTACTGAAGGTAAGCCACAAGTTGCTTATAAAGAAACTATTAAGAATAAAGTTAGAGTTCAAGGTAAATTCGTTCGTCAATCAGGTGGACATGGTCAATATGGTGATGTTTGGTTTGAAATGGAACCATTAGAGCCAGGTTCAGGAATTGTATTTGAAAATAAGATTGTTGGTGGTGCAGTTCCAAAAGAATTTATTAAACCAGCTGAAGAAGGTATGAGAGAAGCAGCTTTAGTAGGTACATTGGCTGGATATCCAGTTATTGATTTCAAATGTACATTAGTTGATGGTTCATACCATGAAGTTGACTCTTCAGAAATGGCGTTTAAGATTGCTGCTTCTATGGCTTTCAAAGAAGGTTGTAGACAAGCTAAATCTGTATTATTAGAGCCAATAATGAAAGTTGAAATAACAGTACCTGAAGAATATATGGGTGATGTTATAGGGGATATAAATGCTAGACGTGGTAGAATGGAAGGTATGGAAGCTGTTTCAGGAAACCAAGTTATTAGAGGATTTATTCCATTATCTGAAATGTTTGGATATGCTACTGATTTGAGATCAAAAACTCAAGGTAGAGGTACATATTCAATGGAACCTTCTCATTATGATGAAGTTCCAAAATCAATTTTGGAAGATTTCATCACAAAGAGCTAAGAAGAATGATTAATTTTAGTATAAATGCTTAATTTTTAAGTTTTTATATTGATAATAGAGGCTTTTTCTATTGCTTTTTGATGTAAATGATATAAAATAAAATTGTTAAAAAAATCACTTTTAAAAGTGATAAAAAAATAAGGAGGAAATAAAATGGCTAAAGAAAAAAATTTGTTAGAAGTAAGCCACATGTAAATATTGGTACAATTGGTCACGTTGATCATGGTAAAACAACAACAACAGCAGCTATTACAAAAATATTTAAGTTTATTAGGATATGCTAATTTCGAAGACTATGCAGCAATTGATAGTGCTCCAGAAGAAAAAGCAAGAGGTATTACAATTAATACTGCACACGTTGAATATGAAACAGACAACAGACACTATGCTCACGTTGACTCGTCCAGGACACGCTGATTATGTTAAAAACATGATTACAGGTGCTGCTCAAATGGATGGAGCTATCTTAGTTGTTTCTGCAGCTGATGGTCCCTATGCCACAAACAAGAGAGCACATCTTATTAGCAAGACAAGTTGGTGTTAAATACATCGTTGTTTACTTTAAATAAATGTGATATGGTTGATGATCCAGAATTAATCGACTTAGTTGAAATGGAAGTTAGAGATTTATTATCTGAATATGATTTCCCAGGTGATGAGATTCCTATTGTTAAAGGTTCATCATTAAAAGTTCTTGAATCAACATCTACAGATCCAAATGCTCCAGAATATGCTTGTATGAAAGAATTAATGGCAGCAGTTGATTCTTATATTCCAACACCAGAAAGACCAGTAGATCAAGCATTCTTAATGCCTATCGAAGACGTTATGACTATTTCTGGTAGAGGTACTGTTGTAACAGGTAGAGTTGAAAGAGGACAATTAAAGACTGGTGAAGAAGTTGAAATTGTTGGTATGTCTGATAAAAAGATTAAAACAACAGTAACTGGTATCGAAATGTTCAGAAAATCATTAGACCAAGCAGAAGCTGGTGATAATGTTGGATTATTATTAAGAGGAACACAAAGAGACGAAGTTAAAAGAGGACAAGTTTGTGCTAAACCAGGATCAATTCATCCACATACAAAATTCAAAGCACAAGTTTATGTATTAAAAGCTGATGAAGGTGGACGTCATACACCATTCTTTAATGGTTACAGACCACAATTCTATTTCAGAACAACTGATGTTACAGGTTTAATCGAATTACCAGATGGTAAAGAAATGGTTATGCCAGGTGATAACATTGATATGACAATTGAATTGATTACACCAATCGCTATTGAACCAGGATTAAGATTCGCTATCCGTGAAGGTGGTAGAACAGTTGGTTCAGGTGTTGTATCAGAAGTTATTGCATAATTTAGTTATTCAATAAAATAATAGAGAGTTTTAAGATTTTTCTTAGAACTCTTTTTATTGTAGAAATTAATTAATTTTTGGTATAATTGTTTTGATTATAGGAGGTACAAAAGAAATGCAAAAATCAAATTGGAAATAATATACAAAATTATAATTTGAATCAAATTCCACAAATGAATCAGAGAGTTGGAAATGTACAAAAATGTTCCTGTTACAAACATGAATAATGTCGAAAATTTAATTTAAATACACAAATGAATAATAATTTTTAATAAAAATTCTATAACAATGTTGTTTAATATTTTTAGCGATTGTTGTTCTTTCTTTTTATAGTATATATGCATTATTGGATGTGATGTCTTTAAGTAAAATTCAATATATAATAAGAAATTTATTACTTGATTTGTCACGTGGAATCTTTTATGCAGGGGTATTATTGGGTATTGGTCAAATATATGGAAAAATTGCATTTAAAGTAATTTTTTTAGTATGTATATTTACTTGACTTATCAAGTGTTAGAGTATATTATAGATTTATACTGGAGGAGAGATGATTAAGAAAAATAAGAATGTTTCAGATGGTTTGTCTGGAAATACTCAGTCAAATTTACCTGTGGTAGTAAAGAAAGATAGTTTTAGTGACTATTGTTACAGATTATTTAAATAAATTATTTATGAGAAATACCAAAGATAAAATATAGAGCAGAAATTTATAAGGTTATTAATGTAAAAAAATAATTAATGTGAGGATGATTTTGTGAAGAAATTTAAGATTTTGTTAATCATAATAGTTTTATTTATTCTTTGTGGTTCAGTGGTATTGGCTAAGACAGGAATTACTACAACTAATAGTGTGAATTTGAGAAATAAAACCATCAACTGATAGTGATGTAATTAAGAGTTTATCAAAAAGATGAATCTTTAGAAATTCTTGAAGAAAAGTGGAGAGTTTTATAAGGTTTTGTATAAAGGGCGTGTGGGCTATGTTAGTAAGAAATTTGTTAATGTTTCTGGTGAATCTACAAATAGTACATCTGCAGAAGCGACAAATACTACTAATTCGACGCCTGCAACAACAGAAACTGCTAATGTAAAAAAATGAAAACTGTTAATGAAGTTTTACAACTTCAAATTCACTGATAGTGATTTGTCTGTGGGTAATTATAAATTAAATAATGATGCAGATGTTTATGTTTTACCTGTATTATATGCATTGAAGAATGGAAATTTAAAAGAAAGGTGATAATGTTAATGTTATTACTATTATATCTAATTGGGTTTATATTTCTAATGGTAATATGTCTGGATGGATATTTAGGTCTTTAATTGATGGAAATGCTAAAACAGCTGAGTCTACATCTAATTCAGGTGCAGATAAAGTATCTAGTGACGGAAAATTTTGTGACAGCTTAATACAGATGCAGTTAATATTAGAGAGAAGCCATCAACATCTTCTGATGTATTAGGTAGTGTAGTAAAGGAAGAAAATTAGAGGTTATTGGTAAATCAGGTGATTGGACACAAGTTAAATTTAATAATGTTAAAGGTTATATTTTAAGTAAATTTGTGTCATAGTAGGGTTTGAATATTATTTTATGAAACGATATTTATGTATTATAACAATTTTTATATTAATAATTGTGGGGCTATTTTTGAAAATAATAGCTCCATTTTTTTATTTCTGAAAGAAAAATGGAAAAATTGTGTAGTAAGTGGTAATATTTATAATTGATGGAGTTTTTTGTGATGATGGATATAAATATATTGGAAAATATGATGATAAAAAGTTTTATATTTTTTCTAAGCAAAAAAATTGAAGATTGGTGATTTAATTAAGTCTAATTTTGAAGTTAAGATTCCTAGTGGAAAAAGAAATTATGGTGGGTTTGATTATGCTTTTTAATTTGAAAACTAAAGGAATTGATGGAAATATAAAAATTAATAAAGTTTTTGAAGTCAAGCATTCTAAAAAAGTTTTTATTACGCTTATTGTGATAAAATTGTGGATTTAAGGATTGAAATTAATAATTTTTTTAATAAAAATTTAAAGAAAGATATAGCTAGTATAATTATTGGAATTTTAATTGGTGATAAAAGTGGAATGGATAATAAAGTGATTGAAAGTTTTCAAAATGCGAATTTATCACATTTGATTGCAGTTTCAGGAGCTCATTTTATATATGTGGTTGGCTTTTTAGAATATATTTGTAAATTTTTAAAAAAATAAAAAGGAAATCTCAAATATGTTTAATTATTGGTATTTTTATTTTTTTATGAGGTTAATCACAGATACACCATCTGTCGTAAGAGCTGGTGTAATGACAATAATGAGCTATTTTAAGTAGTATTTTTAAAAGGAAAAGTGATATTTATACTAATTTAGCGATATCTTCTTTGGTTTTACTTATTAAAAATCCTTATTCTATTTTTGATATTGGAGCAATTTTATCATTTTTCAGTGTATTGGGGATTGCATATTTTCAGGATAAATTTAAATTGATGTATAAAAATTATGATGGAAAAATTTTTGTGGTTGTTAGATTCTATTTCTATAACGATTGCAGCTAATATATTTATTATTCCAATAATGGTTTATTATTATAATACTATTTCGTTTACGTTTATTATTGCAAATTTATTAGTATCTCCATTTTTAGGAATTTTAATTATTTTAGGATTTATTACTTTTTATTTTTAAATTTAAAATTTTAGTGGTATTGTTAAGTTTTATTTTAAATTTATTTTTTTCTTTTTAGTGAATTTTGTAGGTAAATTACCTTTTTCTAGTGTGCTGGTATGTTATGGCTCTTTTATTTTTGTAATTGCATATTACTTAATAGTTTATTTTTTTAATTAAGAGAAAAAGTTATTAGCTTTTTATTACATTACTGGTAATGATTATATCAAATTTTAATTTCCTTCCTAAAAATAAATTATATATTAATTTTGTTGATGTGGGGCAGGGTGATTGTATGTTAATCTAGATATAATGGAATGAATTTTTAATTGATAGTGGTGGTGCAATTTCTGCTGATGATTATGATGTTGGTAAAAATACTTTATTGCCATATTTAATTGATAGAAAAGTTTATAAAATTGATTATATAATTGTTTCACATTTTGATGCTGATCATTGTAGGGCGTTTTTTTGCATGTTATGAAATATATCAAAGTTAAGAATGCTATTATTGCTAAACAGTTTAAAGATTCAAAAATGTATAGTGAATTTATTCGAATTACTAATAAAAGAAAATTAATGTGATATATGTAAAAGAAAATGATTGTTTTCAATTTAATGATTTTAGAATTGATATATATAATCCAAATGATGAGCCTATTATGGAAAAATGTAATGAATAATAATGCTATTTTTAAATATGTTGAGATTTGGTAAAATTAATATTTTATGTACTGGTGATTTGGAAAAATTGCAGAAGATGTAATTATTACTAGATATTCTAAATCTGAGCTTCTGAAGGCAGATATTTTGAAAGTTGGCCATCATGGTTCTATAACGAGTACGAGTGATGATTTTTGAAATTAATTATGCCTAAAATAGCTTTTAATAGGGTGTGGACAAAAATAATAAGTTTGGACATCCAAATCAGTTTATTTTAAATAAATTGTCTGAAATTGGGTGTAAAATATATAGGACTGATTTAAATGGTGAAGTTTCAATTTGTATTGGTAAAAAGCGTGTAATTACTGAAGAAGTAATGATTAAAGTTGATTATAAAAAGTTTTAAAAAGGGAGAATGGTTAATTCAAGAAAGAAAAATTAAATATTGAAAGATTTAATTCTATATGGTATTATTAGAAAAATGGAGATTAATATGAAGAAGATAATAATTAGTGTAGTAGTGATACTTTTTGTTTTTTTGTGGTTTGATTGCATTTTATTTATTAAATGTTAATGCTACATTTGGAAAGAATGAAGAAGTTATAGTTGAAATTGAAAAAGGATCTAGTAGCAATAAAATTGCTCAAAAAGTTGGAAAAATTCAAAAATTAGTTTCGTCTTGGGTATGGGTTATATTGTAAATTTAATAAAGTTGAAGGAATGAAAGCAGGGACTTATAAATTAAATAAATCAATGAAATATTTTGAAATTGTTGATAGTTTGAAAAAAAGGTTCTAAGTATAATCCTGATGCAATATCTGTTAAGTTTGTAGAAGGTAAAAAAATATGAGATGGATTGCTAAAAATATTGCTCAATATACTAATAATACTGAAGAACAAGTTTATGCATTATTAAAAGATAAGAAATATTTGACTTCATTATCTCAAAAATATTGGTTTATTGGAAATGAAGTTCTTAATGATCAAATTTATTATTCACTTGAAGGATATTTATTTCCTGATACGTATCAATTAGATAATAGAAATGTTTCTGTTGAAAAGATTTTTGAAATGATGCTTGATAGGATGAATGTTGTTTTGACTAAACATAAAGCTCAAATTCAAAATTCTGGGTTATCTGTTCATAGTGTTTTGACTTTGGCTTCAATTGTTGAACTTGAGTCTTCAAATGTTGCTGATAGAGCAGGTGTTGCGGGTGTATTTTTTAATAGATTGACAAAAAGGAATGTCACTTGGTAGTGATGTTACAACATATTATGCTGCTAGAGTTGATATGTCTGAGAGAGATTTAAAAATGAGTGAAATTAATTCGGTGAATGGTTATAATACGAGAGCTATGGGTATGGAAGGTAAGATTCCTATTGGCCCAATTGCAATGGTAAGTGAATCTTCAATTGTTGCAGTATTACAAACCATTGAAAACAAATTATTTATTTTTTGTAGCTGATAAAAATGGAAAAGTATATTATGCTAATACAAATCAAGAACATGAACAAATTATTAAGAATTTAAAAATCACAAGGATTGTAGTATACATATTAAAAAAACTGATGCTTATGCATCAGTTTTTTTGTTGTACTTAAACGTTAATTTATCATTTTTAAATCAATATCAACTGTTTGTCCATCTAATAATTCTTTCTTTAAAATCATATCAGATAGTTCATCTTCTAGATACCTTTGAACAGCTCTTCTTAATGGACGTGCACCATATTTTATATCTGTTCCTTTTTTTCAATAAGATATTTTTTTACCAGCTTCTGAAATATTTATTTTAATATTACGTTCATCTAGTATTTTTTTGAGTATCATTTATCATTAATGTGATTATTTGATTTAGTTCAGATTCTGTTAATGAATTAAAACAGATTATTTCATCAATTCTATTTAAAAAAATTCTGGTCTGAATACTTCTTTCATACTTTCAAGGATCTTATTTTTTTCTTTAATTCTGATGATGAACCAAATCCAATTGAATTTACATTTGAGGTTGATCCAACATTTGATGTCATAATGATTATTGTATTTTCGAAGCTTATTGTGTTTCCTTTTGAGTCTGTAAGTCTTCCGTCATCTAATACTTGTAATAATAAGTTAAATACATCATGATGAGCCTTTTCAATTTCATCAAATAGAATAATTGAATATGGATGACGTTTTACCTTTTCGGTTAATTGTCCTGCATCATCATATCCTACATATCCTGGTGGTGAGCCGATTAATTTTGTTGTTGAATTACTTTCCATGTATTCTGACATATCAATTCTAATTATGGCATCACTCTTGCCGAATATTTCTAATGCTAATGATTTAGCTAATTCTGTTTTACCAACTCCTGTTGGACCCTACAAATATAAATGAAGGTGGTCTTTTTACAGATTTTTAGACCTGCACGATTTCTACGTATTGCTCTTTTGAAACTGCTTCAACTGCTTCATCTTGTCCTATTACATGTTTGTGAAGATTTGATTCTAAATTTAATAATTTTTCAGTTTCTTGTTCTGTTATTTTTTGGACTGGTATTTTTGTCCAACTTTCAATAACTTTTTGCAATATCTTCATCTGTTAATATTTGTGGTTTCAATTTTGATTCTAATTTTGTTATTTCGTCTTTTAGTTGACATTCTTTCATTTTTTTAATTCTGCAGCTTTTTTTATAATCTTCAGTAGAATCTGCTTCTGCAGCTTCTTCTTTTTTCTGCAAGAACTTCATTAAACTTGTTTTTAATAATTCTAAATTATATAAATCTTTATTATTTAAATTTATTTTTAGAACATGCTTCATCTAAAAATATCTATTGCTTTTATCTGGAAAAAAATCTATCATGTATATAGCGCTCTGACATTTTTTTACTAAATTAGTAATTATATGGTCTGGAATTGTTACTTTATGATAAGTTTCATAATATGATTTTAATTCCTTTTAGAATATCTATTGTATCACTTGCAGTTGGTTCTTCGACGATTATTGGTTGGAATCTTCTTTCTAATGCAGAATCTTTTTCAATATATTTTCTATATTCGTTTAAAGTTGTTGTTCCAATTAATTGTATTGTGCCATCTGCTAATGATGGTTTTAAAATATTAGCAGCATTCATTGAATGTTCTGCATCACCTGCACCTACAATATTGTGGATTTCATCAATAACTAAAATTATGTTTTTCTGATTTACATTCGTCAATTATTTGTTTCATTCTTGCTTCAAATTGACCTCTGAATTGAGTTCCAGCTATTACTGCTGTCATATCAAGTAAATATACTTCTTTGTTCATTAATTTTGCAGGGATATCTCCACTTGCAATTCTTAATGCTAATCCTTGAGCAAGAGCTGTTTTTTTCCAACACCTGGTTCACCTATTAAACAAGGATTGTTTTTTTAGTTCTTCTATTTAGAATTTGAATCATTCTTTCAATTTCTTTTTTTCACGACCAATGACTTTGTCTATTTGATGATTTCTGCTTTTTCTGTAAGATTTGTACCATAAGTGTTTAAAGCTTTTTCTTTTTTTATTTTGTTTATTAGTTGTTTTTTGTTTTTGAGTTTTATCACTTGAAGATTGTTCTCTTCTGATTCATCTGAATTATTATTTTGAAAAAAATGATTCTAATGTATTGAAAGGTAGGGCAAATCCCATACCAAATGTTTTAGGAGATGATTCATCAGAGTTATTATTATCAGAGTTGTTTAATTGTTCTTGCATCTCTTCTAAAACTTCTGGGGTTATTTCTTGATTAGACATTTTTTCTATAACATCTTTAAATGCACTATTTAATTGATTTGATAAATTTTTATTTCTTCATCCGAAAGTTTAGAACTATCCATTGATTGTAATGGATTTTAATCCTAATTCTTTTCGCACATTTATAGCAGTAACCAGTTTGTGTTTTATTACCATTGGCATCTGTTGTATTTATGAAAAATTACTGCTGTATTTTTACATCTTGAGCATATCATATTTTTGTTCTCCAATCTTTGATTATTGTATTATATTATTATATTTTAGTCAATGAACTTGAGGTGAATTTTTATATGTAAGTTGCTTGATTTTTTCTTAAAATGTAATGATATAATTTTACTAATTTAATGAAGGGAATTATAGAGTATAAATGAGTAAAACAGCTAGATATTGTATTTATGCATTTATTATTGCTTTTTTTGTATTATTGCAATAATTGTTGGAGTTAATGCGCAATTTTTAGTACTAAGGAAAAATGATGAAATTCCTGATATAAATATTTTCTAATGTTGTAAGTGTTGATGAAGAAGTTGATATTAGTAATAAGTTTATGCAATTATTTGATAATAAACTTCCTCAGTTTAAAGAGTATGATAATGTTAAAAATGGATTTGAATAAAAATTATGTATATATTTATAGTGAAAATCCACAATTACCTAATGGTCCATATACAAAAAGCTTGATGGAAAGTATGATATAGTTGCGTATTTGCTAGTTTTTTTAATATTAATAGTGAGGTTACAAATAATTTTAATAATATCACAATGAATTATTTTTGTTAAAAATGATGAATGATGTTATTACTAATTCTGTTGCAAAATACTAGTTTGACAATTTCTTTTACTGCAAATGTTAATGATAATATTTTATCTGTTGCTATTATTGCTAAATTGAAGGATGGGGATAGCCTCAAAAGATTATGATTCAAGGATATAATTATGATTTAATTAATAATAAGGAAATTAAAAGTGGCAGATGTATTAGCAAAGAATAAAGTTGATATTGCTACTGCTAATTCAAAAATTGAAAAAGTAATAAAGAAGGCAGATAATACTTTATATAAAAAGAGAATTAACTAACCCAATTTATTCTATTGATAAAGTTACTAATTTTATTTTAGGAAGAAATGGGGAATTGTATATTATTTATGCTTATGGAAATCAAGCAAATGTTTATACTTCGAAATGGATATAGTTCAAATTTATTATTAAAGAGCTTACGTTTTGTAAGCTCTTATTTTTGATATTATAAAATAAAAATATAGACCTGCACATTGCAGGTCTATGAAAAATAAAAAGGGATGTTTTAATTATGTAATCAGTAATAGGAGTAACTTAATTACTGATTATGGTTTTTATTATAAAGGGTTTTATGTCTTTTTGTGAACTTAATGTGGTATTTGTGAAAAGACATTAATTATTTTGCTTCTGTTAATTCGAGAGTTGTATTTATTTTTTTCTCCCGAACGATATATTTCTATATTAATTTGATCTCCAATATTATGATTATTTTTTTATCAAGTCTATATCGAACATTGTTGAAATAGGTTTATCATCAAATGATGTTATTATATCACCAATTTTTAATCCTGCTTTTTCAGCTGGAGAATTTTTGACTAATATTTCTATATAAACACCTTTTACTAGTTTAGAATTTGGAAACTGTTTTAAAAGTGTTTCTGAAATTGTTGTTCCTGCAATTCCTATATATGGTCTTATTACTTTTATTATATTTTTATTAAATCTGAAAATATTCTTTTTGTGTGGTTAATTGGTATTGCAAAACTTAATCCTTCAATATCTTCACCTGAAACTTTAATTGTATTTACTCCAATTACTTGTCCGTTTGAATTAACTAATGCACCACCACTGTTGACACTGTTTATTGCTGCATCTGTTTGAATTAATGTATATAGTACGCCGTTTTCTCCAACCAATTGACTACTTAATGCACTTATACTACCTGTAGTTATAGAACTTTTCATGCCAAGAGGATTGCCAACTGCCATACAATATTCACCAATTTGGACTGTATCTGAATCTCCTAGTTCTGCTGCAGTTAATCCTGTTTTTTCTATTTTTAATACTGAAAGATCTGTTTGAGGGTCGTTTCCAATAATTTTAGCTGGGTATGCAGTTTTGTCTTTATATAAGTAGACTTTAATTTCTATAGGTTTACCAAGATTGATTCCATCTGAATTGTCGCCTGTAATAACATGTGAATTAGTTAAAATGTAACCATCTGAACTGATTATAATTCCTGAACCACTTCCACTTGATGTTGACGATTGGGATTTTTTTCAAAAGTAACATCAATACCTACTACTGATGGTAATACTTTTTGTGCTACTGCAACTCCAGTGTCTGAGATATTTTGAAAGAGAAATTTGATTTGGATTTGTGTAGGTTATTGTAGTTTGTGTATTATTTGTTTTTAACTAATTTTGAAAAAGCTATTTGTTTTTAATAATATGAGGATGATAATTAATGTACCAATAATTCCACTAAAAATGATATTAGGATATTTTTTTAAGAATACTGCTTTTGAGATTTATTTTTTTATAATCATTTTTTTATTCCTTTCATATATAAATCTAACACATTTTCATCAATTCTACTATAGTTTTATGAATAAAGTGTGAAATTGGCTTATTTTGTTACTCTTTACAGAAAAAAATGTCAGTGATATACTTTTATTAAAAAAATTGGGAGTTAATGATGAGTAGGAGATTAAGAATAAATATTTTTACAGTTGTTTTAGTTGTTTTTATGATTTTTTGATGGTTGGTGCTATTTTTTTAAACGTTATAAAAATTGATAATGTTCAAAAAGATAGAAATGTTAGAGCAGATATGCTTTTAATACAGGGTGTTGCGAAAGTTAAAAAAATCAAGGTTTAATGTTTCAAAAAAAGAGCGAAGAATTAGTTGGAGTAAAACTTTCTGATAGATTGATGATGCGATTATAAGAAAATTTATTATTGATTTGAACATTCCAGCTGAAGATTATTCAAAAATATTATATTTTATATGATGAAGATTTAAAAAAATTAGAATTAGAAATAAAAAAATTTAGATAATTCTTTATATATAGTTAATTATGATAGTGGTGAAGTTTATATTACAAATCCATATAAGGGAAAATATAGATTGTCTGAAATTGATAAGTAGGTTTTTATGGGTAGAGATGAAGAAAGATTAGAATTTTTAAAAAAAGTTATGAAAAAAAGTTAATTGAAGAGGGAACTCAAAATTAATTGTTGGAATTGATGAAGCTGGCAGAGGGCCATTGGCTGGTCCTGTCTCTGTTGGTGCTGTTATAATGAAGCCTGAATCTAATTTAAAATGGGTTAATGATTCTAAAAAGGTTACTGAAAAAGAAGAGAAGTGTTATATGATCAAATTATTGAAGATGCAATTGTGTGGGATGTTGAGATTGTTACTCAATCTGAAATTGATGAATATAATATTTTTAGAGGCAACAAAAATAGGACTTAATAGGTGTATTAAAAAGATTATTGACAAATTGGGGGAAAAAGCCTGATTTGATATTAGTTGATGCGTTAAAAGAAATTGATACATGTGGAATTCCATATCAATCAATAATTAAGGGTGATGCAACTTGTTATTCTATCTCATGTGCATCAATTTTGGCTAAGGTTACGAGAGATAGGTTGATGAGAGGATATTCTGAGATTTATCCTCAATATGGTTTTTGAAAAAAATAAGGGATATGGAACGAAAGCTCATATTGATGCTATTAAAGAATTTGGTCCATGTAGTTTACATCGAAAGACTTTTATTACACATTTTGTTTAAAGAATGTGCATAACGTTAGGAGAAAATATGAATATATTAGATATTATAGGAAAAAAGAGATAATTTAGAATTAACTAAAGATGAAATTAGATATTTTTATAGAAAATTATACAAATGGAAATATTACTGATTATCAAGCAGCAGCATTAGTAATGGCAATTTATATTAATGGAATGAATGATGATGAAATTACAGAGTTGACTTTAGCAATGGCTGATTCTGGAGATGTTTTTGGATTTGTCAGAGCTTGGAAATGTTGTTGATAAACATAGTACTGGTGGAGTTGGTGACAAAGTTACTTTTGATTTTAATGCCATTAATTGCATCTTTAGGAATTCCTGTTGCGAAAATGTCTGGTAGAGGTCTTGGCATTACTGGAGGAACTATTGATAAGTTAGAATCTATTCCAGGTTATAATACTTCTATTGATATTGATACATTTATGAATAATGTTAAAAACATGGAATTAGTTTAATGGGGCAAACTTTAAATTTAGCTCCTGCTGATAAAAATTATATGCTTTTAAGGGATACAATTAATTGTACTGCTAATATACCTCTTATTGCATCAAGTATTATGAGTAAAAAGATTGCTGCTGGAGCAAATAAAATTGTTATTGATGTTACTTATGGAAGTGGAGCTTTTATGAAAATTCATTGAAGATGCAAAAAAATTGGCATCTTTAATGGTTAAAATTGGTGAACTTGCTAATAGGGAAAAAGCAGTTTGTGTTTTGACTGACATGAATCAACCACTTGGATATGCAGTAGGAAATATTTTAGAAGTAATTGAAGCTGTTGATGTTTTTAAAAGGAAAATATATGCCTAAAAGATGTTGAAGAGGTTATTACTGAGCTTGGTGCTAATATGCTTATACTTACAATAAAGTTTCTTCAATAAGTGAGGGAAAAAGAAAAAATTTTAGAAAATATAAAAAATGGAAAAGGTTATGAAAAATTAATTGAGTTGGTTAAAAAGTCAAAATGGAGATATTTCTTATTTAGAAGACACCTCAAAGTTTGATAAAGCTACAATAATTGAACCTATTATTGCTAAAAAAATCTGGTAAGATTACTAAACTTGATGCTAATTTGGTTGGAGAAATGTCTAGATATTTAGGTGCAGGAAGATTGAAAAAGATGATGTGATTGATATGATCATGGATTTGTTTTTGATAAAAAGTTGGTGATATAGTTGAAAATGGAGATGTTTTAGGATATATTCATGGAAATGATGAAGAAAAAGTTAAATATGTTTTAAATCAAGAGTTATTTGAAATTATATAGATTGGATGGATTTAATTTGAGAGAAGAATTATCAGATATTGTTGTAATAAAAAGAGATGGTAAGAGAGTTAAATTTGATAGTACTAAAATTGCAGTAGCTATAAAAAGGATTTGAAGTTGTTGATTCTGAATATACACTTAGTGATATTAATAAGGTTTTTTTATGATGTTATTGATGTTATTAAAGATGGTAATTATGATAAAATTAAGATTGAACAAATTCAGGATATTATTGAAGAAATAATGAATCAAAATGGATATATTGATATTGCTAAAGCTTATTCTGAATATAGAGAAAAAAAGAGCAAATCAAGAGAATTGTTTTTTTGACGAAAAGAAAAACATAAATTTCTTAAAGCTTTAGAGAATATTGGCCTTGATAGCAAGAATGGAAATGCAGATGAATATGATTTTGAAAGTATTAATAATAGATTGATTGAGTATGGCGAAATTGTATCTGAGAAATTTGCTACTGCATATATTATGAAGAAAAAAATTTAGTGAATTGCATGAGAATGGTGATATTTATATTAAAAATATTAAATATTATCCTTTTGGAACAACTGAAAATTGCCAGATTAATTTAGAAAAGTTGTTTCAAAAATGGTTTTTTTCTACTAAGAGATGTTCTATGAGGGTCCCTCAGAGTATTGTTTCTTATAGTATGTTAGCATTAGTTGCAATTACAAATAATCAAAAAGATCAGTTTGGAGAACAATCGATACCAGCATTTGATTATTATATGGCTCCTGGTGTTTTAAAAACTTTTAAAAAGGAGTTTAAACAAACGATATATGATATTTTTAGATTATACTGATTTTTGATAAATTTATTGCTTTTAAATGGTATTGAAAGAGAAATTGAAAAAAATAAATAGTATTGATTTTGATATATCTGTTTTTTTATAAATTTACTAGAGAATCTGAGCAATTAAAGAGAATGTTTAGAATTGTGTATGAAAAAGCAATGAAAAACTAATAAAACAAGTGTATCAATCTATGGAAGGATTTGTACATGATTTAAATAGTGTTTGTAGTGAGTGTTTAACTACAATTAATATTGGAACTGATATTAGTGCAGAGGAAGGATTATTAGTTTTTAATTTATTAAGAGCTATTAGTGAAGGTCTTGGTGAAAATAGAAAAGCCATTTCTCCTAAAGTTGTTTTTTTAAAGTAAAGAAAGGGATTAATTTTAGTAAAGAAGATGTTAATTATGATTTGTTTTTAAGAGCATGTGAAGTTGTAAAAGGATTCTGACAATATTTCTTTTTTTCATTTTTAGATTCTGATATAAATACAGAAAATTATAAAATTGGAGATTTTAATACAGAAGTTGCATATTTTTGAAAAATGGCACTAGAATTATAGATAATTTTGTTGACTCTGATAGAAGAGTTTCTGCTGGAAGAGGGGTTATTGCTGCCATGCTTTTAAATTTGCTCTAGAATTGCTTTAAAGTCTGATGGAAATTTAGAATTATTTATGGAAGAACTAGAAAGAAAAACTTGATTTAGTAAAAGATCAATTAATTGAAAGCTATGAAATTCAAAGTAATAAAAAGGTTAAAAAGTTTTTCCATTTTTTTAATGAAAGAGCATGTGGATTGATTCTGAAAAGATTTGAAGATGAAAATATGAAAATTAAAAAGGCTTTTAAAACATGGATTGCTTCAAGTTTCATTTACAGGACTTAATGAAGCTTTTGATTGTGTTAAATGGAAAAAGTCATTTTGAAAGTATGGAGTCGCAAAAGATTGGTATAAAAAAATAGTTAGGTTTATTGCTAATAAAGTTAATGAATATGTTAATAAATATAATTTGAATTTTGTTGTTGCGGGAAATGAAGATGATGAGATATCTAAATCTTTTGTTGAAATCGATAGAGTGCTTTTTGGAAATGTAAAATATGTTACTGATAAAGTAAAATATACTAATTCATTTGAAGTTCCTGAAAGTTTTTGATATAAAAGAAAAGATAGAAGTAGAGTCTGAATATCATAATTTGACTAATGGAGGACATAAAATAATTATTTCTTCTAATAATATTGAAGATACAAGTAGTTAATGTATAAGAATAATATTGGTTATGGAGTGATTAATTATAAAAATAAAAATAACACCGATTATTATAATTTAATAATCGGTGTTATTGTTTCATCTGTATTATTATTTATTTGAGCTTTGAATTTAGAGAATTCTTTTGTTTGAAAATATCTATTGATATTTTTCACTTACACCTGAATTAAAAGATAAAGAACTTATTGTTGCAGGTGTTTCATTGTTTGCTAAATAGCTTTTTAGGCTTGAAATATCAACTTGATCTTTTTTTCTTTACGCTTGGACAAACATCATCGCTTTGTAGTAAAGAAACAACCACATCTCATGCACTTGTTAAATTTCATAATGTTATCCTTTCAAATTTATTTGCTATATTATATAGTTTTTTTGGATGATTTTTCTATATAAAAAGTATTTTTGTAACAAAAATGTAACAAATATAAAAAGTATTGAAGCTTTGGGAGTTGCCAAAATGCAAAACTCTTTGTTATAATATTGTTGTTAAATTACGCACACAAAATGAATGATTAATTAGTGCTTAAATTAAATTTTTTGTTTTTTTATAATTTAAGTTAGTTAATTGTGTTGACTTTTGTGGAGGTTAACAACTAAAGGAGGAAAGAAAGATGTCAGTAGTTGCAATGAAACAATTACTTGAAGCTGGTGTTCATTTTTGGACATCAAACAAGAAGATGGGATCCTAGAATGGCTGAATATTTTTTTCAAGCTAGAAATGGTATCCATATAATTGATTTACAAAAACATCTAAAAAGTTAGATGAAGCTTATGAGTTCATTAGATCTCAAGCAGAAGAAGGAAAAAAACATTTTTATTTGTTGGAACAAAGAAACAAGCACAAGAATGTGTTAAAGAAGCAGCAGAAAATGTGGAATGTTCTACATTAATGAAAGATGGTTAGGTGGAACTTTAACAAACTTTAATACAATTAGAACAAGAGTTGAAAGATTAAATGAACTTGAAAGAATGGAAGAAGACGGAACATTTGATGTTTTACCTAAAAAGAAGTTGTTCTATTAAGAAAAAGAAATGGAAAAATTAAATAAAAATTTAGGTGGAATTAAAGAAATGACTGAAATTCCAGATGTTATGTTTATTGTTGATCCTAAAAAGAGCATATTGCTATATTAGAAGCTAAAAAGTTAAATATTCCAGTTGTTGGATTAATTGATACAAATCGTAATCCAAAATGATGTTGATTATGTAATTCCTGGTAATGATGATGCTATAAGAGCAGTTAAATTAATGACAGATGTTATGGCTAATGCAGTTATTGAAGGAAGACAAGGAAAGCTTTGATACAACAGAAATGGTTCAAGAAGACATGAAGAAAAAGTCAATGGAAGAAGTAGCACAAGAAAGTGCTGAATAATTAATATAATATATATTATATAGTTGAAAGGAGATATATTATGGTTACTGCAGCTCAAGTAAAAGAGTTAAGAGAGAAAACTGGTGCAGGTATGATGGAGTGCAAAAAGGTTTTAACTGAAACTGATGGAGATTTAGATAGAGCAATGGATTTGCTTAAAGAAAGAGGAATCCTTAAAGCAGCAAAGAAATCAGATAGAATTGCAGCAGAAGGTTTAGTAGCTTCTTATGTATCTGATGATAAAAAGATTGGTGCAGTTGTTGAAGTTAATGCTGAAACAGACTTTGTAGGTAAAAACCAAGAGTTTAAAGATTTTGTAACAGCAGTTGTAAAACAAGTAGCATTAAACAATCCAGCAAATGTTGAAGATTTGTTAAATGAAAAATTTATCTCAAATGAAGAAAAAACTGTTGGAGAAACTTTAACAGACTTGATTGCCAAAAATTGGTGAAAATATGTCTTTAAGAAGATTTGAAAGATATGAAACAGAAGGACATATTGGAACTTATGTTCATGGTGATGGACAAATCGCTATATTGGTTGATATGGAAGGTGGAGATGATGTTTTAGCAAAAGATATTTCTATGCAAGTTGCTGCTGCCAATCCAAGATATTTAGATGAATCTAATATTCCAGCTGATGAATTAGAACATGAAAAAGAGATTTTAAAAGCACAAGTTATTAATGAAGGCAGACCAGAAAAATGTTGCTGGAAAAATTGTTGAAGGTAGACTAGGAAAATTCTTTTCAGAGAATTGCTTAGTAGATCAAGAGTTTGTTAAAAATCCAGATCAAAAAAATAAAAGATATATTAAAAAGCAGGTAATGCAAAAGTTAATAGATTTGTAAGATTTGAAAAAGGCGAAGGTATTGAGAAAAAAAGAAGAAAAACTTTGCTGAAGAAGTTGTAAAACAATTAAGATAAGTTATGTTATTTGACATAACTTATCATGTGTGCTAATATTGTTTGGCATACATTGAAATAGATATGCTTGAGGTGTTAAAATGGCTTCAAAAGGAGCAAGAGAACATATTACTCTAGAATGTACAGAATGTCACAATAGAAATTATGTTACAGAAAAAAATAAAAAAAGAATAATGCGGAAAGACTTGAAATAAGAAAATATTGTAAGTTCTGCAAAAACTACAAATGACATAAAGAAACAAAATAAAACTTTTTATGGAGGGGTAGAGATGCCTAATAATAAGAATAAAAACAAGAAAAAGTTAAAAAGACTGATATTGTTGAAGAAAAGATTCTTGATGAGGACGTTGCAGAAGCTGAAAAAAATGAAGAACAAGAAGTTGTTGAGGCAGAAGAAACAGTAAGTTCAGAAGATAAAGCAAAAGAAGGCAAAAAAATCTAAAAGCTAAGAAATCTGTGAAAAAAATCTGTAAAGAAGGATAGTAAATTGTCTGGATTTAGAGCAGAATTAAAAAGTTATTTTGGCCAAAAGGAAGACAACTTTTTGAAAAATATCAGTTGTAGTTGTTTCAATGGTTATTGTTGTTTCAGTGTTAATATTTGTTTTGGATTTAACTTTTAGAGGAATGAAAGATTTTGAAGTTAAGCAATTAAATAAAGTTATTACTCAAATACAACAAATTCTACATCAACGACTGAAACGAATACTACATCTAATACTACAGCTACAACTAATGGAACTAACGCCAATAGTTAACAGACAGATGCTATAAAATAGAAAAAAATTAAGGAGGCTAAAGCATGTCTCAAAAAGGATTATGATTTAGAACCAAGATGGTATGTTGTACATACTTATTCAGGATATGAAAATAAAGTTAAGACAGATCTTGAAAAGATGATTAAGAATAGAGAATTACAAGATTACTTTTTGATATAATTGTGCCAATGGAAGAACAGATAGAAATTAAAGATGGTAAAACAAAAACTAATTTAAAGAAAGTTTTTCCTGGTTATGTTTTAGTAAAAATGATTGTTACTGAGCAAACTTGGTATATTGTTAGAAATACTAGAGGTGTTACTGGTTTTGTCGGATCAGGAACTGATCCAATACCACTTACGGATAGTGAAATAAGAAAAGATGGGATTTGATATTCAATCATTTAATATTAATTATGAAGTAAATGATCAAATTAGGGTTATAACAGGACCATTTGAGAATTTTACTGGTACAAGAATTAGTATTAACAAAGAGAAACATAAAGTTAAAGTTATGATTTCTATGTTCGGAAGAGAAACACCAGTAGATGTTGATTTTACTGAAGTGGAAAAAAATAGCAGACTAATTGTTGTTAATAAAAGCTAGTTATCTAGTTTTTATATAAATTATTTATTATACAAACTAAAGGAGGTGCACAAAATGGCAAAGGAAGAACAAAAAGAAGTAATCATTAAATTACAAATTCCAGCAGGAAAGGCAACACCAGCTCCACCAGTTGGTCCAGCTTTAGGTGGTTCAGGTGTTAACATCATGGATTTCGTAAAAGCTAATTTAATGATAGAACAGCAAAACAAGCTGGTTTAATTATTCCAGTTGTTATTACAGTTCATAAAGATAAATCTTCGATTTTATTACTAAAGAACCACCTATGGCTGTGTTAATTAAAAAGCAGCTAATATTCAAAAAGGTTCAAGTAAACCAAATCTAGAAAAAGTTGCAAAACTTACTAAAGCTCAAGTTGAGGAGATTGCTAAAAGCAAAGATGCCTGACTTAAATGCTGCTTCATTAGAAACAGCTATGAGTATGGTTTGTGGAACAGCTCGTTCTATGGGTGTTACAATCGTAGATTAATTTTAAATTGGGAGAAACTAAAAGTTTCGTAAAAACCAAAGGAGGTAAAAATGAAGAGAGGCAAGAGATATCTTGAAAGTGCAAAAGCTTGTTGATTCATCAAAATTATATGATGTAAAAAGAAGCTATTGAAGTTATTGAAAAATGCCACAACCAAAGTTTGATCAAACTGTTGAATTACACGTTAAATTAGGTGTTGATTCTACACATGCTGATCAACAAGTTAGAGGTACAGTAGTACTTCCAAATGGTACAGGTAAAAATTTAAAGGTTTTAGTTTTCGCTAAAGGACCAAAAGCAGAAGAAGCTGAAAAAGCAGGAGCAGATTTTCGTTGGTGCTGAAGAATTAATTCCAAAAATCCAAAAATGATGGATGGTTTGATTATGATGTTGTTGTTGCAACACCTGATATGATGGGTGTTGTTGGTAGATTAGGTAAAGTATTAGGACCAAAAGGATTAATGCCAAACCCTAAATCTGGAACAGTAACAATGGATGTAACAAAAAGCTATTAATGATATTAAATCTGGTAAAGTTGAATATAGATTGGATAAGAACAATATTGTTCATTTAGGATTTGGTAAAATATCATTTGGTGTTGATAAGTTAGTTGAAAAACTATAATGTTATTATGGAAGCTATTATCAAAAGCTAAGCCAGTAGCAGCTAAAGGTCAATATATTAGAAGTGTATCAATCGCTCCAAGTATGGGACCTGGTTTGTATATTAATAATAAATAATTTATGTGACCAGAGATAGTAAGCAGTTAGTAAGTCTTACCGAGGTAAATGATGAGAATGAATTCAATTTGTTTACCTATGGTCAACAAATTGAATTTTTTTATATGTATTGCAAAGTTGCATATAGGAATATTTATTATATTACTTTGTGATAAAGAAATAGGAGGTGAATTATTAATGGCAAGTAAAAGCAGCTATAGCAGCAAAAAGAACAAAGCGTTAATGAATTAGCTGAAAGAATCAAAGCTTCTAAATTAGTTTTATTAGTTGAATTTATTGGTACAAATGTTGCTGATGATACAGCTTTTAAGAAAAGATTTAAGAGAAGCTGGTGCTTTAAAAACAGCTAAGAAAAATAATATTATTAAAAGAGCATTAAATGCAAATGGAGAGTCTGGTTTAGATGAAGTTTTAGTTGGTACATCAGCTATTATTACATCTGAAGAAGATTATTTGACACCATTAAAAATTGTTTATAAATTTTCAAAATCTCATGAAAATTATAAAATTAAAGGTGGTATGATTGATGGTAAAGTTGTTTCTGCTGAAGATTTATTAGTTTTAGCACAATTACCATCAAAAGAAGAATTACTATCAAAAACTTGCTGGTTCATTACTTGGAATTATTACAAAACTTGCAGTTGCAGTTGATCAAGTAAGAATTAAGAAAGAAGAAGAAGCAGAGTAATCTGTTAATATCAAAAAAATAATAGTAAACAGCCAAGTTTACAAAAAATATAAAATATAGGAGGATTTTTAAAATGGCAATTAATGATATGATCGAAGAAATCAAAAAATTAACAGTTGTTGAATTAAATGATTTAGTTAAAGCAATCGAAGAAGAATTTGGAGTTTCTGCAGTAGCAGCAGCTGCACCTGCAGCTGGAGCAGTAGCTGGAGCAGCTGAAGAAAAAGAGCAGCTTCAATGTTGTATTAAAAGAAGCTGGAGCAAATAAAAATCCAAGTAATTAAAGTTGTTAAAGACTTATTAGGATTAGGATTAAAAAGATGCTAAAGATTTAGTTGATGGAGCACCAAAAACATTAAAAAGAAGATGTTGCTAAAGATGCAGCTGAAGATATGAAAGCTAAATTAACAGAAGCTGGAGCAACTGTTGAATTACAATAATATTGATAATATTTTGTGATGGTCGTTTTATCGGCCATCTTTTTTTGTGATTATGAATATATTAAAAATTGATGTGTGTTGACTTTGATTAATTATAGTATTATTATAAAAAAATGACTGAAAGGATTTATATGAAGATTTTATTAGATGCAATGGGTGGTGATAATGCACCTGATGCTGTAATTAGAGGTGCTGTGAGCGCAATAAATGAAGTTTCTGCTGAAGTTTGTTTGATTGGACAGGAACATGTTTTTAAAATGCTAAAAATTAAAGAATTCTATGGTAAAGATTTAAAAGAGATTTCTGATAGATTATCAATAAGAAATGCAAGTGAAATAATTAATATGGAAGATACTCCTACAATAGCTATTAAGAATAAAAAGGATTCTTCAATGGTTGTTGGTTTTAATATGTTGAAGAATGGAGAAGGTGATGTTTTTATTTCTGCTGGTAATTCTGGTGCTTTATTGACAGGTGCTACTTTATTAGTTGGTAGAATTAGAGGTATTGATAGACCGGCCTTAGCTGGTATTTTTGCCTGCATATCATGGAAGATTAGTTTTAATGGATTGTGGTGCTAATACAAATTGTAAGCCTTTGAATTTGCTTCAATTTTGCTCAAATGGCTAGTTTATATATGACAAATACATTAAATATTAAGAACCCCTAAAATAGGCCTTTTTAAATATCGGTACTGAAGAAACAAAAGGTAATGATTTAATAAAAAAAGTTCTTATCAGTTGTTGAAAAATATTCTGAAAGAATTAGGTATTAATTTTGTGGGAAATGTTGAAGGTAGAGAAGCTTTTTAGGTGATGTTGATGTCGTTATTGCTGATGGTTTTACAGGAAATATTTTTTTAAAGACTGTTGAAGGGTTAGGGAAGTTTGTTAAAACGTCTTTAACAGAAAAGTTTTAAGAGGAATCCATTAACAATGGTTTCAGGATTAATTGCTAAAACCAGCATTGAATAAGTTTGCTAAATCTATGGATTATAAGGAATATGGTGGAGCTTTTATTTTTAGGGAGTTAATAAACCTGTCGTTAAAGCACATGGTAGTAGTGATGAAAAAGTTATTTAAATATACGATAAAGCAAGCTGAACAATTTGTTAAGAATGAAGCAGTTGACCGATTAGCCAGTATTTATGAATCAGAGAAGAATAAGCAAAAATGGCTGAAATCAAAGCAATTTCTGGCAGAACAATAGAAATTATAAACTATTTTAAAATTGGGACTTGACAATTTTTTTAGGATTGTATTATTGTAACAATATGAAAAATAGGAGGTGACCGAAGTGAATCAAGAAGAGATATTTGATAAAGTAAAAGAGATCGTAGTTACATGTTTAGGTGTTTCTGAGTCAGATGTTACAATGGAATCATCATTTATTGATGATTTAGGAGCAGATTCATTGGATATAGTAGATTTAATAATGAATTTAGAAGAAACATTTAACATTGAAATCCCTGATAGTGATGCTGAAAAAGTTGCAACTGTAGGCGATGTAGTTGATTATATTAAAAATTTAGTAGATTAATATATTAGTAGTGATTAAGTTCACTACTATTTTTATTTTGATTTTTAGAATATAAGAAATTCCTGAAATCTCAAGATTGAAAAAGCTTTTAAATATGTTATATAATGCTTTTTGGAGGTAGTTTTACATGACTATAGAAGATAGTATAGGTTATTATTTTTAAAAATAAGGCTTATTTGGAAGAGGCTTTGACACATACTTCTTATGCAAATGAACATGGAGTTAGGAGTAATGAAAAGTTGGAGTATTTAGGTGATAGTATACTTGAGTTTGTTTTCAAGTGAGTTTTTGTATAATAATTTTGTTAATTTGAATGAAGGTGAATTAACGAAATTACGTGCAATGGTTGTTTGTGAAGAAAGTTTATATCAAGTTGCTAAAAAGCATAATTTTTTTATGATTATATTAAAGTTGGAAATAGTGAGAAAAATTCATGGAAATAATTATAAAGAAGCAATTTTAGCAGATGCTGTTGAGGCAATTATTGCTGCAATATTTTTTTGATGGAGGATTGGAAAAGTCTAAGAAGTTTATTTTAGATAATTTAACTGATAAAATTTTTGAAGCTAGTAAACATATTGGTGAAAAAGACTATAAAACAGTTTTTTACAGGAAGAATTACAAAAGGATGGAGATGTATCTATTAAATATCATATCATAAGTGAATCTGGTCCAGATCATTCAAAAATTTTTGTTTCAGAGGTTTCTTTGAATGGAAAAGTTTTAGCGAGTGGAGAAGGACGTAGCAAAAATGGCTGAAATGGAAGCTGCTAGAAAGGCTTTAAAAAGTATTATTAAATAATATAGGAGGTTTTTGTTGAAGAAGGAATATATTATCCCAGTATTTGTATCACATTTTGGGATGTCCAGAGACTTGTGTCTTTTGTAATCAAAAAGAAAATAAGTGGACAGGAAACGGATGTTACTAAAGAAGATGTAAGAAAAACAATTGAAAAATATTTAGAAAAATTTTGATCCAGTGAATAGAAAAGTCGAAATTGCATTTTTTGGTGGGAGTTTTACGGCTATTTCTGAAGAATTACAAAATGATTTTTCTTGAAGTAGCAAATGAGTATATTAAACAAAAAGTAGATAGTATTAGAATTTCAACTAGACCTGATTATATTTCTAAAAGATATTTTAAAAAGATTAAAAAAAGTACAATGTTAGAACTATTGAGCTTGGAGTTCAATCATCAAATGATTATATTTTAAAGAAGAGTCAAAGAGGTCATACTTTTTGCAGATGTTATTAAAGCATCGAAATTAATTAGAAGATATGGTATTACTCTTGGACATCAAATGATGGTTGGTTTACCTGAGAGTACGGAAATTGATGAAATTAATACTGCTAAAGCTTTAATTAAATTAAAACCAAAAATTATGAGGATTTATCCAGTTTTAGTTATTAAAGGAACTGCTCTTGATAGAATGTATGAGAGTGGGGAGTATAAAACCATTGACGATTGTTCAAGCTGTTGAAAGAGCGAAAGCAGTTACTGAATTGTTTAATGCTAAAAGAATTAAAGTTATTAGAATAGGTCTTCAGGTTACAGATGAAATTAACAATCCTTCTGAAGAAGGTAGTGAAGTTGTTGCTGGTCCAATGCATCCAGCATTTAGGCAATTAGTTGAAAGTGCTATTTGGTATGAAAAGTATCTGAAAAGATAAAAAAATTAATTATAAAGTTAAAGTGGTTGAGATATCTTTAAATCCATCAGATGTTAATAATTTTGTTGGACAGAAGAGAGAAATATTCAAATTACATAGTGTATATAATGTTGAAACTTTGATTAAAGTTGATAAAAAATTAAACTTGGGAAATTTAAAATTAAAAGTATTGGAAAGTTATCAAAATTAATGGAAAAAAATAAATTATAAAATTAAAGCAAATTCTTTTGAACTTGTTGATATATTTGATTGTGGTCAGTGTTTTTAGATGGAATATTGAAAAATGATGGAAGCTATACAGGAGTTTTTAAGAAAATTGTATTAAATGTTAAAAAAAATGATGATGAAGTGTTTTTTTAATGGAGTTAATTATGGAAATACTGATTCTATTGAAGAAATAAAATCATTATTTTGATTTGAATAGGAATTATGATGAGTTAAAATCTAAACTTGAAAAAATTGATGATTATATGAAGAATAGTATTGAGTTTGGAAAAGGTATTAGAATTTTTAAATCAAGATTTATGGGAAACTATTATTTCTTTTATAATTTCGGCAAATAATAATATTCCGAGGATTAAAGGAATCATTGATAGATTATCTGAAAAATATGGTGAAAAAATTGAGATATGATGGAAGTGAGTATTATTCTTTTCCTGAGCCAATTGCATTAAAGGATGTGTCAGTTTCTGAGTATCGTTCATTAGGGGCTTGGTTTTAGAGATATTAGATTGTATGAAACAACTCAAAAATCTTAAATAATGAGTTTGATTTAAATGGTCAATGGAATTTGGATACTGGGATGTTTATAAAAAAATTTATTGGAATTGTCAGGGGTTGGTCCTAAAGTGGCTGATTGCATTTTGCTTTTTCTGACTTAAAAAGGTTTGACGTTTTTCCAATTGATGTTTGGATTAGAAGGGTTATGAATGACCTATATATTCATAATGATGATGAAACAAAAGTTAGTAAAGTTCAAATTCAAAAATTGGCAGATGAGAAGTTTTGGCAATTTAAAGGGGTTAGCGCAGCAATATTTATTTTATTGGAGAAGAAGTTTATAGTTAAAGTGAGGAAATTGTTTTTGAAGGTTATATATGGTAGAGCTGGAAGTGGGAAAAAGTGAATTTATTTTTAATAATATTAAAAATAATAAAGATGCTCAAGTATATATATTACTCCAGAGCAATTTTTCTTTTTCGGCTGAAAAAGATTGGTGGAATCTTTGGGAAATGATTCCGTTCTAAAATATGAGGTTATTTCTTTTGAAAGAATGGCATATAGAGTAATGAATGAGATTGGCATTAGAGATATTCATGTTATGGATAAAGCTGCTAAAGCAATGATTGTTCATAGTATTGTAGATAGAAAAATTTAATTTTGTAGGATCTTCAACTGATAATGTTGAAATGCTTATAACTCAGATTACTGAATTTAAAAAAACATGGGATTACTTTATCAATGGTCGAAGATCAGATTAAGAATATTAGTGATCAATATTTAAAATTAAAACTTGAAGATATGCTTTTGGTGTATAGTGAATTTGAAAAGTTTTCTGAAGGATATATTGATGAAAATAATTCTTTGAATATTTTGGCTGAAAAATTTGAGTGATACATTTATTTGATAATTCTATTATTTATATTGATGAGTTTGCAGGTTTTACAAAAACAAGAATATGTTGTTATTCAGGAACTTAATAAAGTTGCAAAGGATATTATTATTACAATATGTGATGATGATAGAGTAACTAAAAGTCCTGATAGTGATGTTTTTATGATAATAAACAAACTTTACAGACATTAAAACAATTATTTGACGATATTGAGATTCAAGAAATTAGTGGCTCTAAGAGGTTTAAAAAATGGTGAATTGGTTCATTTGGAGCAAAATTTATTTGAGTGCCTTTATCATAAATTTAATGGTATAAATAATAATATTAGTATATATAGTGCTGATAATGCATATGATGAAATTGAAAATGTTTGTAAAAAATTTTTTTAAAGCTTGTTAGGGATAAAAGGTTATAGATATAGGGATATTGCAGTTATTAGTAATAACTTAGATTCTTATGCTAGTCTAATTAAAGTTATTGCTGATTCTTATGATATACCAATATTTATGGATGAAAAAAAGTTGATATTACACAAAATGTTTTTTATTAAATATTTAATATCGATTTTTAGATATTTTTCAAAAAAATTGGTCTTATGAATCAGTTTTTAATTATTTGAAAAACGGGTTTTTGTAAAGGTTGATAATATTGACGAAATTGAAAATTATTGTTTAAAAGTGGGGAATTAAAGGAAAAAGATGGTATGAGAAGCCATGGAATTATGAAATAAATAATTTTGAGGAGCAACAGAAAAAAATTGTTGAACCCTTGTTGAATTTAAAAGATAAGTTATCATCACAAAAAAAATGTTAAATTAATTACTGAAGAATTATATAAGTTTATAGTTGATAATGTGGAAATTGATTCAGAAGATGAAGAATTCGTTGAATATTTTAATATTGTTGTTGAGTTATTAAATACGATGAATTAGAGTTTTTGGTAATTTGAAAATAAATTTTGATGAGTATATTAAATTGTTGAAAGTAGGACTTAAGGAAAAGGAAGTTTCTAAAGATTCCTGATGGACAGGATAGAGTGATTTTTGCATCTGTTGATAGAACTAAAAGCAAATGAAATTAAAGTTGTTTTTATAATTGGTGTTAATGAAGGGGTATTTCCTAGTAATAATACATCTGAAGGTTTTTTTAATGATTTAGATAGAGCTAATTTGAAAAATAATGGTTTTGAAATTGCAAAAGGTTTATTAGAAAAATCTTATGAAGAGAATTTTTAATATATATAGGGCTTTTACTACTGCTCAAGAGTATGTTTATGTTTCTTATAGTCTGTCAGATAATCAAGGTGGTATGCTTAGAAAATCAATGTTTATTTCTAGATTGAAGAGTATTTTTCCCTAAATTAGAAGAAGAACGTTCTAGTGATAAATTGGAAATTTTAAATAAAAATGTTACATTTAATAAATTACTTAATAATATTGATAAATCTGAATGGTTTGATGTGTATAGATGGTTTTTAAATAATGATGAGAATAAATTAAATGCTTCTTTGAGAGGCCTTTCATATACAAATATTCCAGTGAAATTAAAACAAGAAAATGTTGATAAATTATATGGTAATAAACTTAATACTACGATTACTAGACTTGAGAAATATGCAAATTGTCCTTATTCATATTTTTATGCAATATGGGCTTAAACTTGCAGATAAGGAAGAGTTTGAATTGAAGAAAGCTTGATACTGGCTCATTTTGTACATGCTGTTGTTGATGAATTTTTAAAACAGTTGATATTAACGAGATTACTGATGATGAGATTGATAAAATTGTTGGTGATATTATTACAAATGAAATTTCTCAATATATTAAATTTAGTATGTCTACTAAATTTAGAATTATGGTACAGAGGGTTAAAAAGTTTATTAGTTTGTCTATAAAATATATTGTACAAGGGCTTAGAAATAGTGATTTTAGAGTACTTGGGACAGAAGTTTCTTTTTGGGAATAAAAAGTTCAAGTTCAAATGATGAAATTGTTTATCCTCCAATTGAGTTTGAAATAGGTAATGGAAAAGAGTATCTATTACAGGTAAAATTGATAGAATTGATGTGGCAGAGATTCCTTAGTGGTGATTCTGTTGGAAAGTATATTAGGATTATTGATTATAAATCATCTGTTAAAGACTTAGATTTAAATAAAATTGTTAATGGTTTGCAATTACAATTGATTACTTATATTGATGCAGTTTGTTATAATGAGGTTGTTGATAAGGCTTTGCAAGCTCCGATAAATCCGGCAGGTGTATTGTATTTTAATTTAATAGAGCCTATAATTAAAAATCGTTGTTTTGATGATGAGTCAATTGTTAGACAGATTAAAGAGGCTTATAGAATGCAAGGGTTTATTGTTAGTGATTTAAATATTCTGAATATGATGGATAAAGATTTTCGATCCCTGCAGGAAATCGGAATATTTTAAGTATAATAGTAAAGGGTCGTAATGGAAAAGACATTATGATTGATAAAGAAAATTTTAAAAATTTGCAAAAAGTATACTAAAAAAACTTTGAAAGAAATCTCTAAGGCTATTATGAAAGGAAATATTGATATAAAACCTATTTCTTTTAATGGAAAAAAATATTCCTTGTCAATATTGTCAATATAAATCGATTTGTCAATTTAATCCTAAATTTAAGAATAATAAATATAAATTTATTGAGAGCAAGAGTAGGGAGGATGTTTTTGAACAAATTAAGTTGGATTTAGATAGTGAAAAATAATAAATAAAAGGAATGTTTTTATTTGATTAAAACATTCCTTTTGGCTATTTTTATGTTTAATATTTCTTTTTGCTTTTTGAATTTCTTCAAGTGTTGGAAGTTTAACATCTTTCATTGGATATTCTAATCCTAATGTTTCCCATTTATATCTTCCCTAAATTATCGTATGGAAGCAATTCAACTCTTTTTATCGCTTTTTTAGAGTATCGATAAAAATTTTTAGATTTTTAAATCTGTTTCATCATCAGTATATCCTGGTATTAATACTTGTCTAATCCACATATCAATATTATTATCACTTAAATATTTTCGCAAAATTCTAGTTCTAATTTGTTTTCAAAACCTACAAGGTCTTTGCATTTTTTGAATCAATGTGTTTGATATCTAAAAGAACTAAATCTGTTAATGATAGTAATTCTTTTATTTTATCATTAATTGCAAACATCCCTGATGTATCAATGCATGTATGAATGTTTTCCTTTTTAATTTTTTAAATAGGTCTATTATAAAATCTACTTGAAGTAGGGGTTCTCCTCCTGAGATTGTAACACCACCTGATGGTTGAATATAATTTTGTATTTAAGAATTTCATTGAAAACATTCATCAACTGTTTTTCATTTCCTTTATTTAGTTCCCATGTATCTCTATTATGGCAATATTTACATTTTGAGAAGACAACCTTGCATAAATATTATAAATCTTAAGCCTGGTCCGTCAACGGCTCCTAATGATTCTGTTGAGTGTATTCTTGCTGTTTTCAATTTTACTCCTAATTAAAATTTTTTTCTTGTATTGTTCTGTTGATAACGTCTAATTGTTGTTCTCTTGTTAATTTTGTGAATTTTACTGCATATCCAGATACACGAATTGTTAATTGTGGATATTTTTCAGGGTGATCCATTGCATCTAATAATAATTTTCTGTCAAATACGTTGATGTTTAAGTGATGTCCTGTTTGTTTGAAATATCCATCAAGTAGTGATGTTAAGTTTGTAACTTGTTCATCTAATGATTTTTCCCTAATGTTCCTGGTGTTATTGCAAAATGTATATGATATTCCATCTTGTGCTTGTTCAAATGGTATTTTAGCTACTGAGTTTAGTGCTGCTAATGCTCCTTTTGTATCACGTCCATGTAATGGGTTTGCTCCTGGTCCAAATGGAGCATACATTCTTCTTCCGTCTGGTGTGTTTCCTGTATTTTTTCCATATACAACATTTGATGTGATTGTTAATACTGATAATGTTACTCGTTGAATTTCTGTATGTATAATGTTTTTTGTAGTTTACTTAAAAAGCGTTTTACTAATTCTACGCCAATTTGATCTGCTCTATCATCATCATTTCCGTATTTAGGAAGTCACCTTCTATTTCGTAATCTGTTGCTAATCCTGTTTCATCTCTAATTACTTTTACTTTTGCATATTTTTATTGCTGATAATGAATCTATTACTACTGATAATCCAGCAATTCCACATGCCATTGTTCTGAATATTTCTCATCATGCAATGCAAATTCTAATGCTTCATAAGAATATTTATCATGCATGAAGTGGATGATGTTTAATGCTTTGATATATACTTTTGCAACATAATCCATCATTGTATCGTATTTTTTTCCATTACTTCATCATAATTTAAATATTCTGAAGTTATTGGTGCAAATTTTGGTGTAATTTGTTTTCCTGACATTTCATCACGGCCACCATTTATTGTGTATAATAATGCTTTTGCTAAGTTTGCTCTAGCACCGAAGAATTGCATTTGTTTTCCAATTTTCATTGGTGATACACAACATGCTATACCATAGTCATCTCCTAAAGTAATTCTCATTAAATCATCGTTTTCGTATTGAATTGAAGATGTTTTTATAGATAATTTTGTTGTGAATTTTTGAAGCCTTCTGGTAATCTTGTTGACCATAGTACTGTTAGGTTTGGTTCTGGGGCAGAGGGCCTAAGTTTTGTAATGTGTAGTACTCTGAATGAATTTTTGTTACTAATGTTCTTCCGTCAATTCCCATTCCTCCGATACTTTCTGTTACCCATACTGGATCACCGCTGAATAGTGCATTGTATTCAGGTGTTCTTAAAAATCTTACTAATCTTAATTTCATTACAAATGAGTCGATAATTTCTTGTGCTTGTTCTTCTGTTAATGTTTTATTTTTAAATCTCTTTCAATATAAAATGTCTCAAAAAGGTTGATGTTCTACCAATACTCATTGCAGCTCCGTTTTGGTCTTTTATTGCTCCTAGATATCCGAAATATAGCCATTGTACAGCTTCTTTAGTTGTTTGTGCTGGTACTGAGATATCAAATCCATATTTTTTTAGCCATTTCTTTTTAATGCTTTTAATGCTTTTGATTTGTTCTGATATTTCTTCACGATCTCTAATTGTATCTTCTCGTAAATCGTCACAGTCTAAAAATATCCAAATCTTTTTTTCTTTTTTCTTCAATTAGTTTATCAACTCCGTATAATGCTACACGTCTGTAATCTCCTATAATTCTTCCTCTACCATATCCATCTGGTAATCCTGTTATTAAGTGTGATGATCTTGCTAATCTAATATCTTCTGTGTATGCATCAAATACACCATCATTGTGTGTTTTTCTGTTTTCATGATATATTTTGTCGGTTGTTTCATCAACTTTATAACCATATGCTTCACATGATTTTTCTACAATTCTGATGCCGCCGTTTGGCATGATTGATCTTTTTAATGGTGCATCTGTTTGAAGACCTACAATTTCTTCTAAGTCTTTGTCTATATATCCTGCATCATATCCATTGATTGTTGATGGCGTTTTTGTATCAACATCTAATACATCTCCATTTTTCAACTTCTTTTTATATAATTCTAAAACTTTGTTCCATAATTTTGTTGTTTTTTTCTGTTGCGGGAGTTAGGAATGAGTCATCACCTGTATAAGGTGTATAATTTGCTTGGATAAAATCTCTTACGTTGATTTCACTAGTCCAATCTCCGGGTGTAAAACCTTCCCATTGTTTAAAAATTCATAAATAAACCTCCTAAAAATAGTAAAATGATAAAAATCATTTTTTTCAATTTTATCATTTTTGAGTACTTTTTACAATTAAAAATGAATATGAAATTTAGGTGATATTTGTGTGATTATTAAATTGACAAAGATTGTAATTTAAAGTATTATCTTTGTAAGATTAATTTTATGGTTAGCATGTACATTGAAGAGCTATTATATATTATTTTGATATATAATAGCTTTTTGTTATAAATTATCGTATTTTAGGGGATTTATGAAAATATTGAAAAATAAAAATATTATTTAATATTAATTAGCATACTTATAATAGAATGTATTTTTAATTATGATAAATAGTATAGAATATGGCTTTTTTTCATAGTAATGCTAATACTTTTTGAAAAATTATAAATGTTTTTAAAAATTTTACTGCTTTATGATGTTGGTGATAATTATTATGCTTTTATGAACAATAGGATAAAGATTGTACCATTTATTATATATATTATGATATTATTATTTATAAATTTTAAAAAAATAAATTAATAAAGTATAATATTGGTAGGAATAATTGTTATGAAAAAGAAAAACAAATTAAAGTTGAAGATTGGATTGATTGTACCAATTTTTTATGTTATTTTCTTGTATTGTAATATTTATAATTACTATGATTAGTAATAGAGGAAATATAAGTGATAAGAATGCTTTTATTAAAAGAATTTTATTCACCAAATGCTTGGGTTATTGGTAAATTAATGAATCCGGTTGTTAGAATAATTTGGAACGAATCTTTTATTGGAATTTATTTATTATCGATATTTGCTTTAGAAATAGCGGATAGAAATAGCTCAATTAAGGGAATTTTAATATTTAGTTTTGTAATATGGATATGTCCTATAATTGTTTCTGTTTCTTTCATTAGGTAATGGATATTTATCAGAATATATAAATGGATATCTGCCAATATATTTATTAATAAATGGTATGTATTCAAGTTTATTGATGAGAGATATATGTATACCAATTGCTGTATTAGTAATAGTGTATTTGGAATTAGGAATGTTGATAAACTCAAAGATGAGATTATTTAATAAAAAGGGAATTTATTTATGTTAAAAAAATAATTAATGGCTATAAGTTTTTATGGTAAAAGAGTTGTATTACAGGATATAAATTTAACTTTTGAAGATGGAAAAATGCATGGAATTGTTGGAGTAAATGGGAGTGGAAAAACGTTAATTGCAAAAGGCTTTTAACAGGTTATAAAAATTAACTAAAGGTAGCGTTTTTCAAGATGATTTTGAAATTAGAAAAAGAATAATTATATTATTGATGCAGGAATTGTTATTGAAAAATCCACAATTTGTTGATGATTATACTGTTGAAGAAAAATTTAGGTTATTTAAAGAAAATAAGTGAGAATACTAATAATATAGATTTGAATTATTGGTATGATTTTTTGGAATTAAAGAATATAAAAAAGTTTTTGTATAAAAATTTGTCGTTAGGGTACAAAACAGAAAAATAGCACTTACTCAGGCATTTATGCATGATCCTAAGAATTTAATACTTGATGAACCATTTAATGCACTTGATAAAGATATGGTGAAAAAAAGTGGTGATTTATTAATTAAATATAGAGATGCTGGTAAATTAATTATATTTATAACACATATTAATGATGATATATTGAATTCTTGTGATTCAGTTGTTGAAGTTAGTGAGGGAAGGCTAGTATTATAAAAATAAGGAGGAGTGAATGGATTGAATTGTGTAAAGAGAATTATAAAAAGTCCAATATTTTATGTTTTTTTATATGATATTAATAGTTGTTATATTAGGTAGTATAGAATACTCATTTAAAAAAATCAGATATTGATAAATATATGAAAGAGAAAGATAACCAAATTTTTAAAGACGGAAGATAGTGTGTTATTAGAGGAAAATGATGATATCGAGTTAGATGAACCATTTACATTACCAGCAAATTTAAAGAAGATTGATAATATTAGTATTGAGATTGTTGATAATAAATTAAAAAGAAAAATGGTAAATTAGTTTATAAATTGTCAAACAATATGAAAGAACAAATATATATATCAAGAGAATCTTTATATATTGTAAGTGAGAAAAGTGTTAGGCCATTTAAGGATATGTATAAAAAGTAAAAGCTTTTAATTAAACCTGGAGATAAAGTTGAATTAACAATTGATACTTTAAAAATCATTATCTATACCATATAAAGATGGGCAATTTAAAAAAATTATTTATGAAGGCAATGGAAAAATCCAAAGCCTATAGGATATATTGAGATTAATTATTAATTTGGGGAATATTGATGAGAAAAAAATTGTTTTTTTAGGGTTATACAAATTATAATATTGTTTATTATATTAAAATTAATGTTTGATATTATGTATAATCCAGTAACTAATAGTAATATTATAGCTGATAATTTTACTGATTTAGGAATAAATACAATGTATGTTTATTCTTATAGAAATGATGGTAATGTTGGATATAAAATATCTGTAGCTAAAGTATTATTTACGACTGCAATGTTGGTAACGATGTATGTTGAACTATCTGTATTGCAAAATAATTTGATTCAAGGAATGAAATACATTATTCGTAATAAATCTAGAAGTTTATTGGATTATAAGATTAAAAGTTTATAAGTTTTTTTATAAAAAGAATATTTATAGATATGATAATTTTTTTATAGAAACGCTTTGTGTAGTTTTTATTATTTGAACACAAATGAAATTAATAATATTCAAATTTTGATAATGAATATGATAAAGATTTTTCTGATGTATTCAATAATAGCTTTTAGAGTTAATATTTATTGTTGATAATATTGAAATTTATGTTCTTTTTGCAATTAATTGCTACATTATTTCGGAATGATGATGTATGGTAAATCAATATTGTTTTTAATGTTATTTTTTTAATTATTTATGTATGTATTTTTACATATTGTTTTGTTAATTAATGAAAATAAAAATAAATTTAATAATAGGATTAGAATTAAGTGAGAATTATGTTTCTGACTTTAGGTGATATTTGTGTGATTAATTTTTATAATGTACAAAAAGTAATATAAATGAAATAAAAGTCTTGATATATATATATACTATTATTAATAATAATGTAATATACATAAGAGTAGATTTAATATTAAAAATACTAAAGATTTAAAATGTTATTTTTAAGGGGAAAGATAAATGATTGAATATCAAATGAATATAAGAGAAGAATCTTTTGGGCAACAATATTAAATCTAAAAAAATGGTCAAAGAGAATATTTAAATACGAGTGAATTGAAAAAAATTATTAGAATTTGGAATTTTTTTCCAAATAATTCATGTATAAAAAGATGATAAAAATTTAAATATAAAGTATAAAAAAATTTTAATAAAAAAATCATTTTTAGTTTTGCAGATATTGCTTATATTGAAATTACACATGAATGTAACTTAAGATGTAAACATTGTTTAAATAATTCAGGCAATAAAATTCCAAATCAATTAAATGATGATGAAATATTTAATTTAATAATTGAATCTTTCAAAAAGCTGGAATGCAAGAAATAAGATTCACAGGAGGAGAACCTTTAGTTCATAATAAAAATATATGAATTTATTTCTAGCACATAAATTAGGAATGTATACTTCTATAGGAACAAATGGAACTTTAATAACTATTGAAGAAGCAAAAAGTTGAAATTAGCAGGACTTAATAAAGCTATAGTTAGTATTGATGGAACTGAAGTAGCGCACTGATAATATAAGAGGTGAGGGCTCATATAAAAAAACAATATTAGGAATAAATAATTTAGAGGATAATGGAATACAGGTTAGAATAAATTCAGTTATAATGAAATCAAATATGAATGATGTAATAGATTTAGCAAAAAGAGTTAAATAAAAAGCATATTAATTTAATGATTAGAAGATTCATTGAGTTTGGTAGAGGTAGTTTACTTGAAAATAATACTTTAACACATGAAGATTATAACTTTGTTAAGAATAGCTTGAAAAATGAATTAAAAGATAAGTATATTATTGGTCATTATTTAAATGAAAATGAACAAATAAATTATAGAATAAATTTACCATTTAATTTTATAAAAGGATGTAAAAGCAGGACAAAAGATCTTTGATAATTTTTGCCTAATGGGGATATTAGTTTATGTGGTTTTTAGCAGCTCAAGGATTTAATCCTATTGGTAATATACGAAATGTGAAAAATTGGATTGATTTTTTGAATGATATGCATTCTAAAGATTATTTAAAAAGAGTTAAGAGCAAATTTAAATAGATATAATTCAATAGAAAATGTTCAAGAAACTAATTGTTTAGCATATGTTCAAAGAATGTTAACATAATAAGTTAATATATGAATATAATAAAAAAATGATATAGAATTATCAAACTTTGGTTTTTAAAATTTTTTTCGAAAAAAAGTAGAATTATTAAAAATTTATAAAAACTATAACAGGAAAGAATGATTGGATAGATTGGTATAGAAAGCAATATAAAAAGATTCTAAAAAAATAACTGAATTTATATTGTCAAATATAGGTGAAAGTGATGATATTATTTTTGATGCTGTACATAGTCCAATAGAATGGGAAATTATTAAATTAAAATTTCCTAAAGCTGAATTAATTGAAATAATAACTCCTTATGATATTAGATTAAAAAAAGGACTAGTGTAAAAAGATATTGAAAAAGGATAAAAAGAATTGAATATTGGCATAGTGACAATAATTGTTTATTAACAAATGTAAGTTGGGCTTTTTAATGGTGATGTATCAAAAGAATTAAATATTAAAATTATTTGAAGAATTTTTAAAATATATTAAAGATAAAGATAGTAAAGATATAAATGTTGATTTGGAGGATAGGATATGATTATAAAAAAAGCTGGATGTATTCTTGTAAATTTGGAAAAATAAAAATAGCCTTAGTTTTTAAGAAAAAGGAGATTATTCGTTTCAAAAAGGTCATTTGGAAGATGGAGAAACTATTAAAGAATGTGCTATTAGAGAAACTATTGAAGAGACAGGACATGAAGTTGAAATTTTTAGGTGATGAAATTGATATTATAAAAATATAAAAGTTCTGGCAATGAAGATGTTGAAAATCATTTTTTTATTGGAATAGATATGGGATTGACGAACAAATTCATTGCAAAAAAAGATAGAGAAAACTGATTGGTTTATGATTGATGAAATTGAAGATAGATTATCATATGAGAATTTAAAAAAATTTTTGGAAATCTGCAAAAGAAAATGTAGAAAAATGTTTAATATAATTTATAAATAATAGTGTTTTTTTAGACTGTTAGCGAAGTATATGAAATATTTTTGTTGATAGTTTTTATGCTTATTTAAAATTATGTCAACATAGCAATTGACAAAAAGTAATATTAATGTAGTATACTATATAAAGATGTTATTCGAGAGACGGATAAAGAAGAGATTTTATAAATATATTTAAAGAGAATGAGATTACAATTTGAATATGATGTGAATGGCAGTAGGAGATTTGGCTGTCACTGTTTTGCTATTATTTAGTTTGTTTTTTTACAAGCTCTTTTTAGTGTATAAATAAAATAGAATAGGAGAGAGAATGATAGAAAATAATATGAATAATTTAGATGTTAAGTCTGAATTAAATAATGAAAAAGGAAATAAAAATATAATAAAAGAACTTATAAAACCAAGAAAAGAAAATAATAATGGAGAAAAAGAAGTAAAGACTAAGAAAGTAGTTAAAAAAATAATATGGATGAAAACAAAGTTGTTAAAACTAGAAAAGGAAATGGTTCAATTTTAGATTTACCTACTTTTAAAAAGAGTAATTTGAAAATTATTGCACTTGGTGGACTTGATGAGATAGGAAAGAATATCACAATTTTTTGAATATGAAGATGAGATTGTTTTAGTTGATTGTGGTTTGGAATTTCCTGATGATGATATGCTTGGTGTTGATATTGTAATACCTGATGTTACATATTTAGTTAGAAATAAGAATAAGATTAAAGGGTTATTTATTACGCATGGTCATGAGGATCATATTGGAGCAATTCCTTATGTTTTGAAGCAAGTCAATATGCCTATTTATGCTACAAGATTGACTGCTAAGTTGATTGAACATAAACTTGAGGAGCATAGATTGCTTAGAACTACTAAGTTGAATATTGTTGAACAAGGTCAAATTATTAATGCTGGAAAGATGAGTGTTGAATTTATTAGAAGTTCACATAGTATTCCAGATGCTTGTATGCTTGCTATTCATACACCTGCAGGTGTTGTTGTACATACTGGTGATTTTAAGGTTGATTATACGCCTATTGATGGACAAATTATTGATTTTGCTAGACTTGCAGAACTTGGTTCAAAAGGTGTTTTAGCATTACTTGCTGATAGTACAAATTCTGAGAGAAAGGGTTTTACTTTATCTGAAAAGTCTATTGGACCTGTATTTGATTCATTGTTTGAAGGTTGTAAAAAGAGAATCGTTGTTGCGACTTTTGCTTCAAATGTTCATAGAGTGCAACAAATTGTAAATTCCGCCGTTAAGTTTGGTAGAAAGATTGCTGTTTCTGGTAGAAGTATGATTAATATGATTAATTCAGCAAGAGAACTTAATTATATTGATGCACCTGATAATTTGTTTATAGATATTGATAATATTAAGAATTATACTGATGAACAGTTAGTTATAATGACTACTGGTTCACAAGGTGAAACGATGTCTGCTTTGACTAGAATGGCTAATGGTGAACATAGAAAGGTTAATTTAACTGGAAATGATTTAGTTATTATTTCTGCTACACCAATTCCAGGTAATGAAAAGTCTGTTTCAAAAAGTTATTAATCAATTGATGAAAAATTGGTTGTGAAGTTGTATATTCTTCACTTGTTGATGTTCACGTTTCTGGACATGCTTGTCAGGAAGAGCAAAAATTGATTTTTGTCATTAGTTAAGCCTAAATATTTCTTACCTGTTCATGGTGAGTTTAGACAATTGATGGCTCATAGAGATACTGCTATTGAAATGGGAATTGATAAAAACAATATATTTATTACTTCAAATGGTAGAGTTTTAGAAGTGAATGAAAATGAAGCTAAATTTACAACATCTGTTCCTTCTGGAAAAGTTATGGTTGATGGACTTGGTGTTGGTGATGTTGGTAGTGTAGTTTTACGTGATAGACAACATTTATCTCAAGATGGTTTGATTGTTATTGTTATGTCAATGGATGGACAGACAGGTGAAATTGTTTCAGGACCTGATGTTATTTCAAGAGGATTTGTTTATGTTAGAGAATCTGAAAATTTGATGGATGATGTTAAGAGCTTTTATTAAAGAAGAGATTGATAGTATGGTTGAAAAACATATTAGAGATTGGTCTACTATAAAATCAACATTAAAAGATGATGTTAGAGATTTTATTTTTAATATGACAAAAAGAAATCCTATGATTTTACCAATTATTATGGAAGTATAATTGTTTATATAAAAGGAGGAATTGTATATGAATTATAAGGAGTTGGCTGATTTAATTTTTTTCCTAATGCTAAACCTATTAGTTATTATGAAGAAATGTATCCTGAGAGGATTTACCAGAAGGTGCAATAGTTACTAGATTTGCACCAAGTCCAACAGGATTTGTACATATTGGAGGAATTTATCAATCATTAGTTGCTAAGTTTGTTTCAAAGAAAACTGGTGGTGTTTTTCTTTTTAAGAATTGAAGATACTGATCAAAAAAAGAGAAGTTGAAAATGGAATTACTGATATTGTTAATTCATTAAAGGTTTTTGATCTTGCTCCTGATGAGGGTATGATTAATGAGAATGAATGGATTGGTGATTATGGAACTTATAAACAATCTATGAGAAAAGATATTTATGATGCTTTTGTTAAATATTTTTATCGAAAATGGGTAAGGCTTATCCTGATTTTTTTCTACACCTGAAGAAGATGAAGATATTAGAAAAAAACAAGAGGCAGCAGGTGTAAGACCTGGATGCTATGGTGTTTGGGCTAGATATAGGATTTACCTCTTGATGAAGCTGCTGAAAAGAATTAAAAAGGGTGATCCTTATGTTATTAGATTTAAGTCACCCTGGTAGGGAAGATAGAAAGATTGTTGTTCAGGATCTTATTAAAGGGTAAAAGTTGTTTTTTCCTGAATATGATTTGGATATTGTTATTCGTAAGTCTGATGGTTTACCAACATATCATTTTTGCACATTTAGTAGATGATCATTTAATGAGAACTACTCATGTTATTAGAAGTGACGAATGGTTATCTTCTTTACCATTACATGTTCAATTATTCCAAGAAGCTGGATTTAAAGTTCCTAAATATTGTCATATTTCTCCGATTATGAAAAATGATAATGGAAATAAGAGAAAACTTTCTAAGAGAAAGGATCCGAGGCAGCAGTTTCTTATTATGAAGAGATTGGTGTTCCTGCAGATTCTGTTAAGGAATATTTAATTAATATTGCTAATTCAAATTTTTGAAAATTGGAGAAAAGCTAATAAAGATGCAGATTTCTTTTGATTTTGATTTCCAATTAAATAAGATGAGTGTTAGTGGTGCTTTTATTTGATATGGTTAAATTTTTGATGTTTCAAAAAAATGTTATTTCTAGATATAGTGCTGAAAAAAATTTATGATGAAGTTTATACTTGGGCTAAAAAGTTTGATAATGAATTAGTTAAAATGCTTGATAATAAAGAATATGCATTGAAGGTTTTTTGGTATTGAACGAAATAATAGTAATAAAACCTAGAAAAGATATTGCTAAATGGTCTGATGTTAAAGAAAAAATATTATTTACATGTATGAAAGACCAACTGAATTTGATTTTTGATAAAATCAATGGTGATGAGTTATTAAGAGTTTTAGCAGCTTTTTGTTGAAACTTATGATGAAAAATGATGATAATCAAGCTTGGTTTGAAAAGTAAAAAGATGTTGCTGAAAAATGTGGTTATGTTAGGGAAGTTAAAGAATTTAAACAAAATCCTGAGAATTGGCCTGGCCATGTTGGCGATGTTAGTACAGCTATTAGAGTTGCATTAACAGGCAGAAGAAATACTCCTGATCTTTGTGAAATTATGAAGGTTTTAGGAAGGGATGAAGTTATAGCGCGTCTTAATAATTTTATAAAATAGGTGGTATTTATGGATTATAATATTGGTGATATTGTAAAAATGAAGAAGCCACATCCTTGTGGTAGCAAGGAATGGAAGATTGTTAGTATTGGCGATTTATCCACTTTTTGAATGTGTTAAATGTGACATTTAATGTCAATGAATAAGGAAAAGGCTATGAAAGCAATTACTAAAAAGATTGATTAAGAATATTAAATTTTAAAACATATATATTGAAGTTGTTACTTTGGTATATATGTTTTTTTATTATATGAATTTTTATTGTTAAAATTATTGCAAAATAAATATTAAATAATATATTGACAATACTGGTTTTGTATGCTACATATGAGGTAATAAGTTATAGTGTTGTAATTTCTTGATATATTAGTTTTTAAGAAAGGAGGTAATGAAATGGAAGATATACCACCTTATTTAAATTTTAAAAATAAAAAGTAGTTGTGATTTATGAAAAAGATGATGTTATGTGAAATAATTGTTATGGTGTTCTTTTTAGGAGTTTCACAATTTGTTTTTGCTAGTAATAAAGTTACAGATGAAAAATTATTAGTTGTATATATTAGGAAATGTATTAGGTCTCTTTCCTAATATTAAAATTGGGGGAGTTATGTGGAAAAATGAGTTTCTTAGGAATTTTTTTGTAGTATAAAAACTTTAATTGTTTTTAGTTTTTATTGATTTCTATTGGAATAATGAATATAAAAATATGAATATAATAGTTATCAGAATTTGAACATTTATATAATACATATGTTGGTGTTGAGAATACGGATATTAATGCTAATGGTGCCTTAAAAAAATGATGGAATATTATAATGGTATGGAGGTTGGAATTAGATTTTTATTAAAATCAGAATTTATAGAGATGTATGCTATTATTTTATTTTTTTATTTGTTCGGAATATTTATTTCATCTAAAGTTGAGAAATTTAGGAAAAGTGGTCAGATAAATTATTTTGTTGCTAGAACGAATTATAAGAAGTATTTAAAATCAATGTTATTGGCTCATTCATTGTATATATTATCAATAGTATCGATTAGTATTTTTTATTATATTGTCTTTAGGCGTTATAATTACAGGAAAGCTAATTGGCCCGGCATATCTTGGAATATATGATATTAATTTTTTTAGGATTTTTAGGTATAGTCCTATTACAAAATTTTTTTAATTTCTTTTTGCCATATTAATTAATGGAATTAGTGAAGTTCTTAATGTATGGATAAAAATAAGATTATAGTTCAAACAATACCATTTGCTTTTACATTGGTACCAATGACCATTAGTTCTACTTTGGGTAATATTTTTATTACTTTTGGAAATATGATTACTTTTGTTTGTACCATTTGTTGGATTAAAAGGATTGATGAATTTAGTTCAATCGAATTCTACTTATATGGATGTTATTACTATGGCATTGCCATTTGTATGTTATACTCGTATTATTTATTGTTTTATATAAAATTAATATTAAAAAAAGTATATGGAGAATTGCTTATGAAGAAAAATTGCTCTTTTAATTATTTTTTTATACTTTTTACAGGAATAATTTTTTTATACTGGTTATTCTGATAGTGAAGCAGTAAAGCAATCGCGATATTTTTGTGACTAATTATTTAGATAGTTTTAGAGTTTATTTATATAGAATTAGTTTGCTAGTTGGTTCACTAATATTGATTATACAAGTTCCTTTTTATAATGCTGATATTGCAATAAGAATTAAGAATTTGAAATTGTTTTTACTAAAAATATTATATTATTCGAATAATTGTAATTACATTGTTAATACAGATGTATTTATGCATTTGTTTGTTTTTCTTTAATTATGAGAATCCAATAGATATATTTAATATAAAAGTATTTATTAATCTTTTGTAGCAATTCTTTCTTTTGTTATTTTTATTTGGTTAATTATTTTCAATTTAAAGAACCAGCAAAAAGCAGTTGGAATTGTTATAGGTTTTAATATTGTATTATTAATATGTGGATTATCATTTTTTTACTAATATAGGGATAAAGTTATTGACAATTTTTAATATTTATGAATATGTAATTATACTATTTGGTAGTATATATATTTTATTAAAATCTGAAAAGTTGGAGATATTAAAAATGAGTGATTTGTTTTTAGGAATTATAATTTTAGTATTGCAATTTTTAGTTAGAGATTCTTTATCTGTTATACTGCTTTGAGTCGGCTAAAAATATTAATTAATCCTTTTTAATTATGAAGGAAATAAAGTGATTTTTAATATTTTAATATTGATGTTTATTTTTGATGATTTTTATAATTAATTATTTAATAAAAAGATTTTAGTGATATTTATGATATGAGGAATTTCATTTTATCTAGATGTAGTAAGAAAAGATGTTTTTGATGATTTTTAAAAAAAGGACTTTTGTCTATATTGAAGATATTGTTGATGTTTAGTTTTGTATCTTTAATATTTTCTAAGATGACTCAAATATTAGATTTGATTGATTTAATAAAAATTGATTTAATTATGTTTCTTACTTTGTTAAGCTGGTTTTTTGATAATGACAATTATGTTTTTTTATTATTAAATCAATGAAAAACGCTTTTATGTAGTTACGCTTTTTTAATAATTATGCAGTATATAGCTTTTTTATATAAAAATATTTAGGTATTATTGTAATATCAAATCAGTATACTTTTTGAAAATATTATATTTTTTTGTAATAGTTAAGGTTGTTTTTATAATGTGTCTTGTAATTATTGATTATAAATTATTTGATAAATGGGAAGTAATTGGAGGTTGTGATGATGATTAAATTGGAGAATGTTTCTAAAGTAATAAAGGATAAAAAAATATTCTTGTTAATGTTAATTTGGAATTTAAAGAAGGCCAATGTTATTTAGTTAAGGGGCATAATGGTTCTGGAAAAGACAATGCTTTTTAAGAATGATTTGTGGATTTTTGAAGCCTACTGATGGAAAAAGTAATTTATGATAAGGAATATTCATATGGTGTAATAATAGAAAATCCGGCTTTTTTTCTTGAATGAAACTGCTATGTATAATATGAAATATTTAGCTGATATAAATAAAAAAATTGGTAAAGAAGAGATTGAGAAATGGTTGAAGAAATTTAATTTGTTAGAGTTTAAAGATAAAAAGGTTAAAACATTTTTCTCTTGGAATGAAGCAAAGATTAGCTTTATGTCAGGCCTTTATGGAGAATCCTGATGTTATATTGTTGGATGAGCCTTTTTAATGCAATTGATGAAGATAATTTGAATATTGTTTATGATTTATTAAAAAGAGCAGAGAGGCTGGGAAAAATAATTGTAATTGCTTCACATATTGAAAAATAATTTTTAATTATGATAGTATTATTACAATGAATGATGGTAAAAATTTCAAATGTTAATATCGGAAAAAGATGAATGTTAATTGTGTAATAACATTCATCTTTTTATCTTATATGTATTTTTCTATTTCTGACCATGCATTGTCTGTGTAGATGCGTCGTTCTGTTGAGAATGGTAGGAATTTTTAAGTCTTTTAGGGATTTAGAATTTCTTGTAAATCTTCAACTTGTTTATCTACTTTTGTTACAGCTATTTTATCTGCTTTTACTTGTTATGATTATGCATGGTAAGTTATTTTTTTATAATGTAATCATACATTAATTTGTCGTTTGTTGTTGGATTATGGCGGATATCTATTAAGAATATTACTAAGTGAATGTTTGGGCATTCTGTTAGATATTGTTCAATAAATTTACCAACTTCAATTTGTTGTGTTTTTTGACATTTTTGAATATCCATAGCCTGGTAGGTCGACAAAATATAATTCTTGATTTTCTGATTTTTTTGTTTTTGAACTTAGAAGTTTGTAAAAATTAATCAATCGTGTTTTACCTGGTTGGCTACTTGTTCTTGCAAGATTTTTTTCGATTTAACATTGTGTTAATAAAATGATGATTTACCGACATTCGATTTTTCCAACTAAAACGATTTGTGGTAAGTTGTTTGTTGGATATTGTGCAGGTTTTACTGCAGATATTGTGAATTCTGAATTTTTGATTATCATAATTTCTCCTATATTTTATATAAATAAAAGAGCATTTTTAATGCTCTTTTATTATTAGTTTTTGGGATTATTTTTTTGTTGTTCCACCCATGTATGGTACTAATACTTCTGGAACTGTGATACTACCATCTTCGTTATAATTGTTTTCTAATACAGCGATTAATCCACGTGGTGAGGCTACTACTGTGTTGTTTAATGTATGTGCTAGATGGTTGCCATTCTTTCCTTTTATTCTGATTCCTAATCTTCTTGCTTGAGCATCTCCCAATGTTGAACAGCTGCCTACTTCAAAGAATTTTTGTTGTCTTGGACTCCATGCTTCAACATCACATGATTTTTACTTTTTAAGTCTGCTAAGTCACCACTGCAACATTCTAGTTGTCTTACTGGAACATTAAAGTTTCTGAATAGGTTTACTGTAAGTTTCCACATTTTGTTATACCATTCCATTGAGTCTTCTGGTTCACAGATTACTATCATTTCTTCTTTTTCAAATTGATGTACTCTGTATAAACCTCTTTCTTCTAGGCCATGTGAACCTACTTCTTTTCTGAAACATGGTGAATATGATGTTAAACATTGTGGAATTTGGTCTTCTGGAATTAATTGTCCTTTAAATCTTCCAATCATTGAATGTTCTGATGTACCGATTAAGAATAGGTCTTCATTTTCGATTTTGTACATCATGTTTTCCATTTCTTCAAAGCTCATTACGCCATTTACAATGTCACTACGTATTAAGAATGGTGGAATTACATAAGTAAATCCATTGTTTATCATGAAATCTCTAGCATATGCAAGCATTGCTTCATGTAAACGAGCGATATCTCCTACTAAGAAATAAAATCCCATTCCAGATGTTCTGCCTGCTGCTTCTTTATCTATTCCGTTTACTTTTGCAATTATGTCTGCATGATATGGAATTTCGTAATTTGGAACTGTTGCTTCACCAAATCTTTGAATTTCAACATTTTCTGAATCATCTTTTCCAATTGGTACAGCTTTTATCCATTATGTTTGGAATTAGCATCATTCTCTTTTTATTTCTTCTGAAAATTCAGATTCATTTTTTCTATTTCTGCTAATTCGGCATTAATATTGCTTACTTCTGTTTTTATTTTTCTACTTCGTCTGTTTTGTTGTCTTTTATAAGGGATCCGATTGTTGAGCTAAGTGAATTACGTTTTTGTCTTTAATTCATCACCTTTCATTGTTGCTCTTTATGTCTCAATTCGATTACTTCATCTACTAAGTGAAGTTTTTTTGATCTTGAAATTTGTTTTTTTATATTTTTCTTTTACAATTTCAGGATTTTCTCTTAAAAATTTTAAGTCAATCATTGGATCACCTTCTATATTATATTTAGATTTTTTTACCGTTAAGTCTATAAAACGTATAATTGTGTTCATTATACTACTTAATTATTGATTTTACAAGATTTTTTTGGTATAATGAAAATACTATTATTGTTGAGAAAGAAGGATTATTATGGGAAAAATTACTTGGAAGGGTGGAACTTTATTTATCCGTTACCCTGTTGTTATGGTTTCTTGTGGAGATATGAAAAATGCTAATATTATAACTGTTGCATGGACTGGAATTATTAATACTAATCCGGCAATGTGTTATATTTCGGTGAGACCTGAGAGGTTTTCATCTGGGATAATAAAGAAAAATAAGGAATTTGTTATTAATTTGACTACTAAAGAACTTGCTAGGACTACTGATTGGTGTGGGGTTAAGAGTGGTAGAGATTTTGATAAATTTAAAGAAATGGGGCTTACAAAAGAGAAAGCTACTATTGTTAAAGCTCCGATGATTGCTGAATCTCCAATTAGTGTTGAATGCAAAGTTGATAAAATTGTACCACTTGGTTCACATGAGATGATTACTGCTAGAATTGTTGCTATTAATGTTTCTGATGAATTTGTTGATGAAAAAGGTGCGTTTGATATTAGTAAATGTGGATTGATGGCTTATGCTAATGGAGGATATTATCCTCTTGGAAAAAAAGATTGGTCAGTTTGGCTTTTTCGGTTATGAAAAAGTCTACTAAGAAGAAAAAGGTATTAGATAATGGAAAGTAAATTTATTAATATGCTGGATGATATGCCTGAGGGGTTGTCGATATTGAAAAATTAAGATGGATATATATTAAGGTTTGTAAAATGTTTTCATGATGATTTTGGAATATTGGTCTAAACTTGATAAGTCTAAAAGTATTTTTTTATAAATCTATTGATGATATTAAAGATAATAAAGTTGTTTGCTCGACTATTAGTGAAATATTTTACAAGATTGTCTAAAAAGCTGGGCTTTGATGTTAAAACTTTGGTTGTTGATGAATATGGTTATGATTATGGTTTTCAGCATGGACATGCATTAAATGAAGTGAATATTAATGGTAAAAAGGCTTATTGTAGTTTAATTTATGATTTAGAAAAAGTTAAATTTGGCGCAAGAACACTTGGTTTTTATGATTGATGACAAAGAAGAAGAGTTTGTTGAACAATTAATATCTGATGAAGATTTTACAAGTGATTGATGATAAAATTGGATATACAATTGATGGAGTTTATATTGAAGATATTGTAGAAAATGATGAAGGATGAATTTGCAGAATTAAAAGATAACGAAGAATTGAGAAAGACTTTAGGGACTGATACTACTGATTTGAGAGAATTAGAGATTGCTAAAATTGATTTTTATTGCTAATTTTGTAAATGATAGAAATTTGATGAGTTTGAAAAGAATAGTTATTTTTAAATATTTAGTTAGAAATTTTTAAAAATATTCTTTACCTAAATTTTTTGATTATTATTCTGTGGCTGCTTTTTGATAAAAATAAAAATATGTTTTTGGATAAATAATTTTTGATAGAGAAAATGATTATGATAAAAATATTTTTTATATTATAAGTAAAAAAATGGTGTTGAGAAAAAGTTGATATATATGATTCATTAATAAATGATTGGGATTTTCAGAATGAGAATAATAGAGATTCTGATGGTTGTAAAGTTGAATTTGCAGAGAGATTCAAGAAGATTTTTGAAGAAATTGAAGATAATCAAGATATGGATGAGAATACAACAATTGGTGCGAGCGATTATAGTGATAGATAAAGAAGATACGATGTTGTATCTTCTTTATCTTATATATTTTATTCTACAGCTTATTGATTTAGCTAAGTTTCTTGGCTTTGTCTACATCTAATTTTTGGCTTTTTGTAATATAATATGCAAATAATTGCATTGGAAATTATTGTTGAAATAGGTGATAAGAATGTGTTTATTTCAGGTACTTCTATTAAATAATGTACTTTTTCTATATCACTTTTTGTTATTGATTTGTTTTCACTTAGTTCATCTGTTATACTGCTTTTGATTTGTTATAAATATTGTATCTGCTCCTCTGCTATTACTTCTTCTATGTTACTCATTGTTTTTGGAGCTGTTATAGGATTTGTTGCTATTCCAAGTACTAGTGTATTGTTTTTCAATTAAGGCTATTGGACCATGTTTTAATTCTCCTGATGCATAGCTTCTGAGTGAATATATGAAATTTCTTTTTAGTTTTAGAGAGCCTTCTAGAGCTACAGCATAGTCTTGTCCTCTTCCAATGAAGTAGATATCATGATTTTTATATGATTTATTACTGATTTCTTTTTATATAATCAGTATTTTTAATTGATTTTTCTACTAATTTTGGTAAATTTAATATATCTTGTTTTGTTGTTTTTATTTCATTTTTTAAATCTTCAATGTTTAATTTTTTTCTGAAATGTATAATGCTAAAAATTGTAAGTAATGTTACCTGGCATGTATATGCTTTTTGTTGAAGCTACGGCTATTTCAGGACCCTGCATGAGTATATAGTGTTGTATCTACTAATCTTGTCATTGTACTCGTCAATTGCGTTTATTATACCAATTGTTTTTTTGCACCATTAGCTTTTAGCTAATTTTATTGCTGCAATTGTATCTGCTGTTTCGCCTGATTGGCTTATGAAAATGCATAGTGTTTTTATGATTTATTATTGGATTACGATATCTAAATTCTGAAGCCATATCAATTTCAGTTGGTATTTGACAGAAAATGTTCGAATGCGTATTTAGTTGCTATTCCTGCATGCATTGCTGTTCCACATGCAATAATGAATATTTTGTTAATTTCTTTGAAGTCAATATCAATATTTAAATTTATTGGATTATTGTTTGTTAAGAATGATCCTATTGTTTCTCTAATGGCTTTTTTGGTTGTTCATATATTTCTTTTAACATATAGTCTTCGTAACCATTTTTCGGCAACGCCAACATCAAATTTAATATTTTTAAAGGTAAGTCAATCTTATTTAAGTTAATATCATAAAAAAAGAGATTGAATCTTCTGATATTACTGCTATTTGTTCATCATCTAAGAAATAAAAATCTTGTGTATGTTTGGCAATTGCCGGTATATCTGATGCGATGAAAAAAATTCATTTTGTCCTTTTCCAATTACAATTGGATTATTTTTTTGCAATTATTATTTTGTCAGGCAATTCAGTAGATATTATACCCTAATGCATAACTTCCTTTTTAATTCTTTTAATGTTTTACTTATTGCTTCTAAAATATTTCCATTATTATTTAAATCTATTAAATTTGGAATTACTTCTGAATCTGTTTCAGAGAGTAATTTATAATTGTTTTTAATAATTTTGCTTTTAGCTCATTATAATTTTCAATTATTCCATTATGTACTACGGCAATTGTTTGTTTATTGTTTAAATGTGGATGTGAATTTATTTTTGATGGAATTCCATGTGTTGCCCATCTTGTATGACCAATACCAATAGTACTTTTAATGTGTTTATTAATGAATCTGATTCAAGATTTGAAACTCTTCCTTTGTCTTTTATAACGTCAATTTTTCATTTGATAATAAAGCAATTCCAGCTGAGTCATATCCACGATATTCTAATGATTTTAATCCATTAATTAAAATTGGAAACTGCTTTTTGTTTTCCTATATATCCTACTATACCACACATAGTGACCTCCTAAAGTATTTAAATAATATAACATTTTCATAATATATTATTTTTTTATTAATTTGCAAATTTTTCTTTTTCATTATAATTAGTATAGTTTTAAGGAGTGCTTATGAGTTTTTAGTAGAATAAAAATATGAATTCATCAATGTATTTTTATTAGTGATTTGGATGAAGAAAAAGATTTAAAGAATGATGATGTGGATTTTTAGAATAAGAACTATTTTTAATTATTTTGAATGTTGTGGCATTTATAATTTTTAATACTTTTTTAATAATATTGTATTATGTAATGGTAGGTGTAGGAAATATGCCAAAAGTTGATTCATGGAAATTGCAAGAGCTTTATGGCACAGTCTGGCCTTGTTCAAAATTTAAAATGAAATAAAAAGTATTACTGATTTTACCAAATCCAATATATAATTCAAATAGTGTTTTGATTAAGGGTAAATATAAAGTTAGAGTTAATAAAACTAAAAATGTTGTTATTGTTTATGAAAAAGGTGATGATGGTAAATATCAAAAATCTGTTAAAGTAATGAGCGCTATTGTTGGTAGAGATATAAGAGTTAATACTGAATATAATATAGGTGATAGATGGCTTTGGATTAAAAATCAAAATGGAAATTATAGTAAGTTTGTTACTCAAGTATCTGGAAATGTCGTTTTTGAAAGTATTGCTTATAAGAAAAAAAGGTGATTTGAGTAGCTTAAATTATGTTGAATTCGATAATTTAGGTAATTCTATTGATGGAAGTTTTATTAAATTACAATATGCTGATGCTCAATGGATTTTTGATAATTTAGATTATGATACAATTGTTGAATTTTATGAAAGTGAAGATCTAAATGGAGTAAATGTTCCTGAAGTTAAAAAAATCAGTTTGGAAAATGATAAGAAAAAATTGGGATCCTACTATATACTGGTAGTGAGAGTCCTTGGAATAAAGTAAAGAATGTTGGAAAGAAAAATAATTAATGTTTGATATTGAAGAAGAATTAAAGAAATTGCCGTCTAAGCCAGGCGTTTATATTATGCATGATAAAAAAATGATAAAATTATTTACGTTGGTAAAGTTGTTTCTTTTAAAAGAATAGAGTGACGTCTTATTTTAGAAAGACTAATAAGACTAAAACGTATTGAAAATATGGTTAAATTAATTGATCATTTTGAATATATTGTTGTTGATAATGAACAAGAAGCTTTTGATTTTGGAATGTAATTTAATTAAGAAAAATATGCCGAAGTTTAATGTGTTGCTTAAAGATGATAAGACATATCCATATATTAAGATTAATGTTAAAGATATATATCCTGATGTTTATATAACTAGAAGAGTTATTAATGATGGAGCTAAATATTTTGGACCTTATGCTAGTGCTACTTCTGCTAAAGAAACAGTTGAGTTTATAAAGAATAAGTTTAAGATTAGAAGATGTAAAAAAATTTAGATATAAGGATCGTGCTTGTTTGGATTACTATATAAAAGAAATGTTCTGGACCATGTATGAATTATATTTCTGCAGAAGAATATCAAGATGGTATTAAGCAGATTGTTTCTATTTTTGGATGGAAATATTAATCCTGTTATAAAAGAACTTAGTGAGAAGATGAATAAAGCATCTGAGGATTTTGAGTATGAAAAAGGCTGCAAGGTATCGTGATGAATTGTTGGCAGTTGAAAATATGGCTCAAAGACAAAAAGGTGTCTAATATTTCTGATAATGATATTGATGTTATTGGTATTGCTAGAATAGATGATTCTGATATGGTTTGTGTTCAAATTTTTTTATATTAGAAATAGTAAAAATGGAAGGTAGGGATAATTTCTTTTTGAAAGATATGGTTGATGAATCTGATGAAGAGATTGTTTCTGATTTTATAAAACAATATTATAATGGACGTAATTTTTCCTAATAAAATTATGATTAGAAATGATTTTTGAAGATAGGGAAAGTATTGAAGTTTGGCTTACTAACATGGCTGGTAGAAAAGTTGTTATTAAGGTTCCACAAAAAGGTGAGAAAGCTAAGTTAGTTGAAATGGCTGAAAGTAATGCAAGAATTACATTGGATAATAAGGAAAAAGCAAATAAAAACTTAGTTCTTGAACTTAAGCAATGTCTTTCACTTGATACTTTTGCCAAGGAAGATTGAGGCTTATGATATTTCAAATATTTCTGGACAATATATGGTTTCTGCAATGTGTGTAATGATGGATGGTGTTATTAAAAAGAATTTGTCTAGAAATTTAGAATTAAAAACTGTTTATGGTCAGGATGATCCTAAATCAATGATGGAAACAGATTGTTAGAAGACTGCGTCATTCAATTAATTTGAGTAATAGAAATGATTTGAGTGAAGAAGTAAAAAAATAAGTATTCTATGGATAAGGGGTTTGGTAGATTACCTGATTTGATACTAGCAGATGGTGGAATTACGCAGATTAGAGCTATTAAACTTGCTATTGAAAGTGTTGAAAGAGATAGGGCAAAAACTTGATATTGCAGTTTTTTGGTATGGTAAAAATGATAAACATCAAACGAGGGCGTTAATTGATGAAGATAGGAATGAGTTTGAAGTTTCGGAACAATTATTTAATTTGATTACTGCGTTTCAAGATACTGCTCATGATACTGCAAATTGGTTATCATAAATTTTTAAGAGATCAATCAATGAAAAAGTCATCTTTAGATGATATTGATGGAATTGGTGAAATTAAAAAAAGTGGCTCTTTTGAAGAAATTTGGCAGTGTTAGTAAAATCAAAAGAGGCTTCAATTGAGGAACTTATGGATGTTAATGGCATTTATGAGGATTTAGCATATAGATTGAAAAGAGGAATTATAATGAATATCGCAAGAGATTGGAAAGATTATGAAATTTTTAGATATGGCTGATGGTATGAAGCTTGAGAGATGGGGAAATGTTGTCTTAACTAGACCTGATCCACAAATTGTTTGGAAAGATAGGAGTTTTTAAAAAGCTTTGGAATGAAACATTTGCTATTTACGAAAGAAGTTCATCTGGTGGTGGAGCATGGAATTATAAAAAGTTGTTCCTAAACAAATGGAGTGTAAAATATAAAAATTTAACTTTTTAATGTTAAACCAATGGGATTTAAGCATACAGGTATTTTTCCTGAACAAGCTGTTAATTGGGATTTTATGATTGAAAAGATAAAAAATGAAAGGGCTAGAACAGGTAGAAAAATAAAAGTTCTTAATTTGTTTGCGTATACTGGATGTGCGAGTGTTGCTTTGTTTGTCTGCTGGTGCAAGTTACTCATATTGATAGTTCTAAAGGAATGATTGAATGGGCTAAGGAAAATGTTAAAAGTTCTGGTCTTTCTGATAGGCCAATTAGATTTTTAATTGATGATGTTGTGAAATTTGTTAATCGTGAAATTAGAAGGGTAACAAGTATGATGCAATTATAATGGATCCTCCTTCTTATGGAAGAGGCGCAAATGGTGAAGTATGGCATTTTGAGGAAAATATTAGTGATTTGATTGATTTATGTATGAATATTTTATCTGATGATCCTTTATGATAAATTCTTATACTACAGGTATTTCTAGTCAAGTTTTTAGAAAATATTTTTGATTATGAAAATGCCAAAAGAAAGTTAAAGGTTATTATTCTAATGGTGAGATTGGTTTACCAATGACTAATTCAAAATTGATATTGCCTTGTGGAATTTTTTGCAAAAGTGGGAAAAATAAATGAATGTTTTATATGAAGATAATCATATTATTGTGGCTATAAAACCTGTTAATGTTCCTTCACAAGAGGATAAAACTGGTGATAAAGATATGCTTACAATGATTAAAGAATATATTAAAAGAAAAAGTACAACAAGCCTGGAAATGTGTATATAGGACTAGTTCATAGATTGGATAGACCAGTTGGTGGGATTATGGTTTTTGCTAGAACGTCAAAGGCAGCTTCAAGGCTTAGTGAAGAAGTGAGAAATAAAAGTTTTAATAAGAAATATTTAGCAATCGTTAATGGTAAATTTTGATGAAAAATCTGGTACTTTTGTGGATTATTTGTGGAAAGATCAAAAATAATACGAGTTATGTTGTTAAAGAATCTAAAAAGGTGCTAAAAAGGCTGAACTGAATTATGAGGTTTTGAAATATAATCATGATGATGATTTGTCTTTGGTAAAAATAGATTTAAAGACAGGTAGACATCATCAAATTAGAGTTCAATTTTCTTCAAGAGGACATGCCTTGTATGGTGATAATAAATATCATGGAAGAAGTAATTCGAATATATGTTTATTTGCTTATCAATTATCTTTTGTACATCCAGTGACCAAAAGAAGTGATGAAATTTGAAGAATTTCCTTTTAAAAATGGAATGTGGAAAAATGATTGATGGAATATAGTTAAATAATCATGAAAAAAACAATAGAAAATTGGTAAATTTTATTGCAAAAGGCTTTTTAAATTTATTTATTTATGATAAAATGTTTTTTTAATTATAGTTGCTGTTCTATAGATTTTATTTATAGATATACTAATGAAAATTAATTTTGAAAGGATGGGTTGTATGAGCGTTAGAGAAAAATAGTTTAAGAATCTATGATACGAAGAGGACGTTCTTTTCAAAGATAGGAAGTACTTTTTAGCAAAATATTTGAACCGACAAGAGAAGGTATTAACAATTTAATTATAAAATTCTAAAAAGAAATAATGTTTTGAAAGGTTTTAAAAGCTTTGTCAAAAATGTTAAAGAACAGAAGAAAGCGATTGTTGATAGAAATTTTTGAAATGTATTATTCATTATATATGGATGCTATTGATGATTTGATTATTAATACAATTTATAAAAAAAGTTAGGAATAATGTTGCTCAGAGTTTGAAAAAGAAGCAATGGGAAGATATTATAATATTATTCATTTAAAAAGAAGATGATGATATTGAGTTTAAATTAAGAAAACAACAATATTTATTATCATTGGATTTTTGATATTGTTAAAAAATACGAAGAAACAAAAAGTCTATGATGAATATCTTAATTTTTATATTAACCAACAAGATATTTTTGTATAAAAATTGTTAAAAACAAGATTCTATGAAGATGACTGAAAAGTTGATATTAATAGGAAAATTGAATTATACGACAAGGTTTTTTGAGGTTCTTGATGAATATGTTAGAAATATTGTTTCTTTTAAAGAAAATGACAGATGAAGATATTGTTAAATTGTATTCAATGTATGAGACTTATGAAGTTGGAAAAATTGGATCAAATAGATACATTGGATAAACGAATGATTTTTGATTGCTATGAGTAGAAAAATTATTTACACATAGTTTACCACTAGTTATTGCAGAAAAAATGTATGTTAGAACATTAAAGGATATTAGAAATTTAATTGTTGATACGAAAATTTCTAGAAAAGAGAGAATGCTTATCAGTTGTTGTTAAAAGCTATGGAACAATATGTTGATAGATTACTTTCTGTAAAGATGTATTGGAATTCTGATAGTGATAGAAATTTCTTTGTTGAATTTGGTCTAAAAAGGAAAGAAATTGATAATTTAGAAATACTGACCATAATTTATATGATTTAAAAAGACAAATTTTGTTTATTAAAGCTGATATGAAATTTTTTTGAAAAAAATATGGGGATAAATATTATAGAATTATTAAGTTTTTATAAATCAAAATTATTTGAACTTGGTAATTTAAAATGTTTAAAAATTCGTATAAAAAGTTTGATAAAGTTTATAAATTTACTAAAATTAAAGTTATTAAAAAGGAAGAATTAAATGAAGCAGTTTGTTGAGATTACGTATGATAAAATTGATGAAAATGTTGAATATGATAAATTAATTAATAAAGTTGTTGCTGAATGTTTTGAAGTTGAAAATATGAGTGATATGTCTTTATATTTGAGTATTAGGTTAACTAATAATGATGTAATAAAAGAGATTAATAAAGAGTATAGAAATATTGACAATGCTACAGATGTATTGTCTTTTCCAATGTTCGAAAAAGTGAATTAGATGATATGATTGCTCAAAAAGTATGAATATGAAGAACCTTTTGGTGATTTAATTATTTCTATTCCTAGAGTGAAAAGAACAGGCTATTGAATATGGGCATAGTTTTTGAAAAGAGAATTGTCTTATATGGTAGTTCATGGATTTTATCATTGTATGGGATATGACCATTTAATCGATAGTGATAAAGTTGTTATGAGAAAAAAAGAAGATTTTTGTTTTAAATAAGTTAAATATTACTAGGGATTGAGGAGAATGTTATGTCGAAGAATGAGAAAAAGATGAGAGGCTCTATAATAGAGATTTTTACAAGCTTGTAGTAATGCAGTAAATGGTATTGTTTATAGTGCGACAACACAAACTAATATTAGAAAAGCAATTAATTATAGGTTTTGTTACTATGGTACTTAGTTTGTTTTATAATTTTTACTACATCTGAATTTTTGTGTTTAACAATGTCGATATTTTTGTAATTTTTGCAGAATTAGTGAATACTGCAATTGAGACAGTTGTTGATTTATTAGTTGATGTATATCATCCTAAAAGCGAAAATTGCGAAAGATGTTGCAGCTGGTGCAGTTGTGCTAGCTGCTATTAATGCAATTGTAGTATTATATTTTTTTATTTTTAAAGAAGCTAAATTAGTGGATATGAGTAATAGTTTATTAAATCATATATCATCTACTAATTCACATATTGCATTTGTTGGAATAATTATTACAGGAATTGTTATAATTGGTATTAAGGCTTATACAGAGGGAAAGAAATTTAAAACTGGTGAAACTAGTAGATTTATTCCTAGTGGACAAGCTGCAATTGCTTTTTGCTATATTGTCTTCGATTTGGTTGAATACAAAAGAATTTATTTGTATTTGCTCTTGCTTTAATATTATCTATAATGCTTCTTGGAAATCGTATGAATGATAAAAGGACATTTGCTGAAGTGCTTTTTGGAGCAGCTATGGGTGTTTTAATTATTATTGCAATTTATGGTTTGACTATTTTTAGAATGTAGAAAGGAAATTTATGAGTACTGAAAAAAATTTAAGTCTGGATTTGTTACGCTTATTGGTAGAACTAATGTAGGAAAGTCTAGTATTATTAATGCATTGGTTCGTGAAAAAGTTTCTGCAATTGCCAATAAGCCACAAACTACTAGAAAGATAATTAGAGGTATATTAAATAGTGAAAATTCTCAAATTATTTTTTATAGATACTCCAGGAATTCATAAAGCGCATTCTAAACTTGGAAAGGTTATGAATGAATCAGCAATATCAACTATCCCTGATGTTGATGTAATTGTTTATGTAGTTGATGCTACTGATAAAAAGGTTGATAATGAAACTATTGAAAAATTGAAAAAGCAAAAAGACCCATTATTTTAGTATTAAATAAAGTAGATTTGATTAATGAGAACAGATTGCTGAAAAAAATCACTTTATATAGTGAATTAATTGATTTTTGTTTCAATTGTTCCGTTATCTGTTGTAAAAAAAATAATAATTTGGATGTTTTTGGTTAAAGAAATTGAAAATAATTTATTACCTGGGCCTAAATATTATGATGTTGATGAATATACAACACAAACTTCGAGGGAATTGGTTGAAGAAACTATTAGAGAAAAAGCTTTGAGATTGCTTTAAAGAAGAAGTTCCACATGGTATTTTAGTTGAGTGTGAAAAGATGAAAATGCGTAAGATCTGGATAATAAGAAGTTTTTTTGATATTGATGTTACTATTTATTGTGTTAGAGAATCTCATAAATCAATTATTATTGGTAAAAATGGTCAAATGTTGAAAAAAATAGGTACTTTTGCTAGATATGATCTTGAAGAGATGCTTTGGTGTTAAAGTAAATTTGAATATTTGGGTTAAAAGTAAAAGAAGATTGGATTAATGATATGAAAATAGTTAATAAATTTAAATTAAAAGAAGAGAATTAATATGGGTGTAATAAAAACAAAAGGTTTGGTTTTATCGCAATATAATTTGAATGATAATGACAGAATGATTACTTTATTAACTCCAAATTTAGGAAAAATTGGAGTGCTGCTATAGGTTCTCGAAAGAGTAAGAGTCCTTTAATGGCAGGTACTCAATTTTTATGTTTTGAGATTTTATGGTTTACAAAGGAATTTCTAGTTATAGAATTAATTCTTGTGAGCCAATTGAGATTTTTTTATAATATTAGGCTTTGATATTGATAAATTGAATTATGCTGTAAGAGTTACTAAAAATTATTAATGATGTTACTGGTGAAAATGATAATTCTTATAGAGTTTTACAGCTTGCTCTTTAATACTTTATATGTTATTGCTAATGTTGAAATGGATTTGGATTTTTGTAATGTCTATTTTTAAGTTTAGATTGTTAAGTATTATTGGATTTAAGCCGGACTTGAAGCATGTTTGTAGTGCTTGTAATAAAAACATTTCTAAATATTTTAGTATAATGGATGATTGTTTAAAATGTAGTGATTGTGCAACTTTTGATAAAAAGCGCAATCCAAGTCACAGAGTCTACGATTAAGTCATTATTTTATATAATTAATTGTGATCCTAAAAAAATTATATTCATTTAAAGTTAGTGATGAATCAAAAGCAGAGATTAATTTAATCTCTAAGTTATATTTTAATAGATGTATGGAAAGAGAATATGAGTAGTATGGCGAATTTTGTCATATTATTGCATATTCTTTTTATTGACTTTGGTAATATATGGTAGTATCTTTTAATTCAAGAATTATTAATTCTATATTTTAATCTTAATTGTATTTTTATCTAAAAGTCGATTTTGGTCTTTTAATAATTTCTAATTAAATTGTGATAAATATTTTTGGGGAGAATATTTATCAGTAGAAAAAGGAGTAATATGAATAAAAGTAATGTATTAAAAGCTGGTATTGCAAGTGGTGTATTGCTTGCTACTGCTTTGTGTACAAAATGTTAAAGTCTTTTGGAGCTACTAATGATATTATAAATGATGTTAAATATGTTAATAGTACTTTTAGTTGATTTTGATTGTAATAAGTATAATGCTAAAATGAGAAATTTGCCTAAAGAGCAATATGATAGATTATCACAGGATGAAAAAGCTAGAGTTGATCAAAATATGATGTTATTTGGAATGTGCTATGGATTGGTTTCTAATGGTCATTCTAATCAATTTGTTGAACCTAATATACCAAGAAAAGTTGATGGTGTTTCGTGGAATTTGCTAAGTCAAGATTGGGAAAATAATAATTTAAGGATAGTTGAAAGTTTAAAAAAATGGTACAAGTTTCTTTCCTAGAAATGCTTTAGTTGGTAATGAATATGTACAAGCTTTTAAATAATTGGAAATTTCTTTTAAAAAAAGAGAAGAATGGATATTATTCTTTTGATAGTAATAAATTATTTGTTGTTAAAGATTATGCTAATAAAAATTTATTTTTGAAATCTGGTAATAAATATGGATTTTATCCATTTAATAATGAAAATGATGATACTAAGAACCTGATAAACGTAATTTATACTTCACTGCTAGATTTGATATTCCATTTTTGATGACAAAAGATGGGAAGACTTTAAATTCTGAAACTGGTAAAATATGATGATATGGTTTTTGATTTTTTTCTGGTGATGATGATGTTTGGGTTTATGTTGATGATGAGTTAGTGCTTGATTTAGGTGGTGCACATACTCAGTTAAAAGGAAATATAAATTTTGCTAAAAAAATAAAGTTTGGTATGAGTTAGTTGCAAGTAATGATCAGAAAACTAATGAAAGGAATGTTGAAAAGAAGGCTTTTTTAATAAATTATCACAGGAAAAACATACGCTAAAAAGTATTTTTATATGGAAAGAGCTGGAGGAGATTCTAATCTAAAGGTTACATTTAATTTGCAGAGTTCAGGTGTTAAAAGTTAGATATATTGATAAGGAAACTGGCAATATATTGAAAGAAGATTATCAGTCAGGTGAAATAGGAAAAGTTATTAAGACTGCTGGAATGAATTTTTGATAATTATGTTTTAATAGAATCACCTGAAAAAGCAGATGTTGTTTTTAAAAGAAGAAGAACAAATTGTTAATTATTATTATTCTAAGTTTTATGATATTAATGTAAAATATATTGATATTAATAATAATAAGGAAATTGCTACATCTGAAAGAATGAATAAAAAGGGTTAATAGTGAATATGCTACTGATAAAAAAAGATATTCAAGGATATACTTTTGTTAAAGTAGTTGGAGAGCCTAAAGGAAAAGTTGTTTCAAATATTGATGTAAAAATATTTTTTTATAAAAAGAATTCTATAATAAAGGTGAATTATATTGATAAAAAGACTAAAGAAAAAAATTGGATAGTAGTATTAATAATGGTCTTGAGGGTGATGATTTTAAATTAGATAGAAAGAAATTTAAAAATTATATATTAATTGAAGGACCCTAAAGAAAATATTATTAAGTTTTCAAATAAAGATATTGAAATAAATTATTATTATATTAGAGAGTGAATTGATAGTAAAGCACATTGATAAAGATAGTAATAAAATTATGGATAAAGAAGTGAAAAATTGAGGAAGGTAGTGAATATAATACTGCTAAAAAAAGAATTTGATAATTACATTTTAGTGAAAAAAACCTGAAATTGAGAAAAGGAATAATTGGAAGAAAAGATATTGAATTAAATTATTTTTTATAGAAAAATTAAGACATAATTTAAGTGTTGATATGAATATTATTAGAGCTGATATTAAAGGTAGAGTACATGATTATTATGGAAAAATTAGTTAAAAGCTGATATACCAAATAATGATTTAAAAAAATAATTTAGGTGTTGTTATTGAGTATAAGATTGTTGTTAAAAATACTGAAGAGAAAAATCGTTGATGCAAGTTTAATTGATTATATTCCTAATGGTTATGTAGCGAGAAGTGAAGATAATGCAGGATGGGAATTTTTATGAAAAATACTGCAAGAATGTTAATTAAAGATTTTAAACCAGGAGAAAAGAGAGTATATATTAAAAATTTATAGAGGTGGGGAGTATGATGTTTCTGATCTGGTAAATAATAATGTTGAAGTTAAAAACTATTGATAATTATAAAGAATTGAAGTTAGAAGATAATAAGGACGATAATAAATTATTGATTGTACCTAAGACTGGTGTAAAGGGAGCTTTTATATGGAGTTTTTGTAAGTGTTTTAATTGGAATATTCTTTATGATTAGAAAAATTTAAAAAAAGAATATAATAAAGGATAATAAGTAAATTATTGTGTTTTTAGAAATAAAAACTTTACTAAATATAATAAAAAGGTAGTACTATTTAATTATTATATATAAGGAAGTATTAATATAGAATGGTTTTTGATTGGAAAAAAAGGTATTAAGCAAAAGTGAATTAAATATTGTAGTTGATACGCTTAAAGATGATGGTTTAGTAATTTTACCAACTGAAACTGCTTTATGGTCTTGGAGCAAATGCTTGTTCAAATATTGCTTGTAAAAAGATATTTGAAGCTAAAGGAAGAGCACAGGATAATCCATTGATAGTGCATGTTTCTGATATTAATATGATTGAAAAAGTAGCATGTGACTTAAATGAGGTTGAAAAGAAGTTAGTTAAAGCATTTATGCCTGGACCTTTTACATTGATTTTTAAAAAAAGTCTAAAATGATTTCTTATGTTGCATCATGTAATATGGATACTATTGGTGTTAGAATGCCATCTAATAAAAATTATTAATGAAGTTATTAGAAAATGTGGATTTCCCATTGCTGCACCTAGTGCAAACATTTCAGGAAAAACCTAGTGGTACTAATGTTTTAGATATTAAAGATGAATTTGATGGTAGAGTAAATGTTATTGTTGATGGTGGTGATTCTGATATAGGAATTGAGTCAACAGTTGTAAAAGTTGTTGATAATATTCCTGTTATTTTAAGACCTGGATTTGTTACTGAAGATGATATTAAAGGAGTTGCTCGGAATAGTTAAGTTAAGTGATAATCTTTTTAAAAAAAGTTGACAGCAATACTAAAAATTGAAAGTCCTGGTATGAAATATAGGCATTATGCTCCTAATACAAAAATGTGTATTAGTTGTGGATAATGAAATTGAAAAGATAAATAGGTTATTAGATAATGGTGATGACATTTTAGTATTGGGATTTGATGAGGATGAGCAATATATTAATACTGATAAATTTTTTGTCTATTGAAGTAGAAAAATTTGAATTTAGTTTCGAAGAATTTATTTTCAAATTTGAGAAAGATTGATTCTTATAATTGTGATTATGCAGTTATTGAGGGGCTTGAAAAAGTTAATTTAGGATTAAGTATTATGAATAGGTTAATTAGAGCTTGTGAAAATAATGTTATTTAGTGAAAGGATAATTATGTATTTAGTAGTAGGACTTCGGTAATCCAGAACCAGAATATTCTAAGACACGTCATAATGTAGGATTTGATGTTGTTAATTATATTTCAAAGAAATATAATATTGAGGTAAAGAAAAAGGAATTTGATTCTTTAATTGGTAGTGGAATGATTAATGGTGAAAAAGTAATTTTAATGAAGCCACAAACTTATATGAATGATAGTGGTAAAGCAGTTATTCAAGCTATGAATTTTTTTATAAATTACCAATTGAAAATCTTATTGTTATTTACGATGATATTGATATTAGTGAAGGTGTTGTTAAGATTAGAAAAAAAGGGTGGACCAGGTACTCATAATGGTATGAGATCATTAATGGAATATTTGAATAATGTTAATTTTCCAAGAGTTAGAATTGGTACTGGAAAAACCTGTTGTTAAAGAGTTACTTATTCAACATGTTATTGAAAAAGCTTAGTGATGATAAATATGCGATATATGTTCCTGCAATTGAAAAAGCAGGTAATGCAACAATTGATATTATTGTAAAGGGCGTTGACTTGGCTATGAATTTGAATAATGGAAGTGAGTAATATGTATAAATTATTTATTGATTCATTGAATAATAGAGTTGGAGTTTATCAGAATGGTGAGTTAGTTGAATTTTACGATGATTTAAATAATATAGAGGGTAATATTTATTCTGCTAAAGTTAAAAAAATATTGTAGATGATATGGAAGTTGCCTTTTTGTAATATTGGTATTCATAAAGATTGTATGCTTCAAGGTAATGATATTAAAGGCTTTTTTGAGAATTGTAGGATTAGTAAAATTGTTAATAAAAAGTGATTTCAGATTAGTTCAGGTTATAAAAAAATCAGGTTGAAGATAAGAGACCCTAAGTTAACTGAAAAGATTAAATTGACTGGCAAAAATGTTGTTTTGATGTTTGACAAAGGAGTTTATTTTTTTCTAATAGATTACCTATTAATTATAAGAAAAATTATTAGATTTATTAAATAGTTATAATTTTTAAGTATGGAGTTATTTTTAGATCTTCTTCTATAAATATTTCGTTTGATGCGTTGATTTTGGAAATACAAGAGTTATCTAATAAATTTGATGAAGTTATTAATAAATTTAATAGTTCTTCTAATGTAGAATGTTTATATGATGTTGGTAATGTTGTTGATAAATTGATTAATGATATATATAGTGATGGTTTAGAAGTTGAAGTTAATGATGTTGAAGAACTTGAAATACTTAAATTAAAAATATCCTAAATGTAGTTTTAAGTTTATTGATAAAAATTTAAAATATAAAATGAAATCTAAAGTTATGTTAAAAGTCAGGGAGGATATTTAATAATAGAGAAGACATTTTGCTGGTACAATGATTGATGTTAATTCTGGAAAAAAATATAATTAGTAATAAACGTGGTGTATTTTTTTAGATACTAATATTGAAGCAGCTGAGGAAGTTGTGAGACAATTGAGGCTTAGAGATATATCTGGCATAATTATTGTTGATTTTATTAATTTGAATAATGATGAAGAAAAGAAAAATGGTTATTGATTATTTTTAATGGTTGTACTAAATTTGATAGAGGAAAAGTAAATGTTGTGGATTTTACTAAACTTCGGATTGCTTGAAATCACTAGAAAAACCTATTTTTATTAAAAATAAAATTGGAAGCTGTTAAACTTCCAATTTTTTTCTTTTATTTTTTTCTAATTCTTTGTTTCTTTTTATTTTTTTCTTGTTGTTGTTTTAATTAATTCTTCATTTGAAATAATAATTTTTTTCTAATATATTTATAAGCTGGTATTTTTTCTATTAACTAGATTTTTATATCTTCGTTAACTTGTTCAAATATTTCTTCATCTGTTTTATTTGGAAAATATTTTTTTCTTTATTTTCTGGAAGAATAACTATTTCTGCAAAATAATACAATATCTGAATTTCTATTTAATTTTGTGTTTTCAATATGTCCAAATACCATTGATTCATTAATATATTGGATATCATTTATTAGTTTCTCTAATTCTTCTGGAAAGACTTTTTTACCATTTTTAAAAACTATTACATCTTTTTTTCTACCTGTAACTGATAAGATGCCTTTTTTGTCCATTTTGCCTAAATCTCCAGTGTGAAACCATCCATCAATAATTGCAGATTTTGTTGCTTCTTCGTTTTTGTAATATCCAAGCATTACTGCATCGCCACGGATTATAATTTCTCCTTCACCTGTTTTATCTGGTTCAAAAATTTTAATTTCTGAACTTGAAAATGGAAAACCTACGCTTCCTGGTTTTTTTACATATTTATTTTCTGCTGCTATAGCACCTGATGTTTCTGTTAATCCATAACCTTGATATACGTCAAAACCGAAATCATATAATCCTTGGGCAGTATCTTTATCAAGAGCAGCTCCACCAGCAATGATTGATTGTAAATTAGGACCAATGTTGTCAAAAATTTGTTTAAATACTTTTACGTCTTGTTTTTTTATTGATGTGTCTAAATATTTTTTTCTTAAGAAATTAACTAATTTTTAATTTTTCTTTTTCTAATTCTTTAATAATTCTTTTTATAAATCATTTCAATTACTAGAGGACACAGACAAAACCTGTTATATTATAATCTTTGATGTTATTTGTAAAATATTTTAATCCATCGCAGAATATTAGTGTGACACCAAGTGATGATCCAAATAAAAATGTTATGATACTTTCAAAAAAACATGGTGTAGAGGTAGAAATGATAAAAATCTACTTCTTCTGGCACATAAAACATTTTTGTATCGTTGATAATCGTATAAATTGATTTTTGTGAAAGCATAACTGCTTTTTGAAATACTTGTTGTTCCTGATGTGAAAAATCATTACTGACATTTTCTCATTATCTATTTTTATGTTGTTATATTCTGTATGATCAAGTTTTTCTAGATTTATCTAATTCTTCTGAATAAAGTAGCGAATCTTCAAATTTCTCGTCAAAACAGATTTTGTTTTGACATGAAGTTATGGCTTTCATGATATTGTTTCGCATAGATTATTGTATCTGCTTCACTACGCTCTAATAAATCAGTAATTTCACTTTAATGGTAGGGATTTATCAGTGGTACAACTTCTATATTTGAAGTTGTTGCTGCTAAATATGAGACACACCATTCATATCTGTTAGGAGATATTATTGCAACTCTTTTGAAATTGTTGTTTAACATATATGCTCCAAAAATCTTCGATGTCTTTTACGAAAATCTTCGAATGTTTTTTTACAATTAATTCTTTATCAGTTGGTTTTAGTTTATATTCAAAATGCTGATAATTTTAAATATTTATTTTTGTATAATTGTATAAGATCACGCAAAATCTTTTAAGGTTGTCGTTTTCATATACATTGTTTTTTTCATTTTTAAATTATATTTCATATGGAATACCTTTCTTAAAATATTCAGATTCATTATATATTAAATCTTGTCATAGTTTCAAGTTTTTGGGATTAGTTGAATTGTTGGTTGGTAATTGTTATAATTTTTTTGAATGAATTATAGTGGAGAAATTGAAATGGATTTTAGTAAAACTTTGAATTATGAACTTGTTAGAGCGAAGATTAAAAATATGTATATTTTTGATTAGAGGTGGTAAAGTTATTGTAAAAGTACCTAGAAGTATTTCAGATAATCGAGTTACTGATTTTATTAATTCTAAAGAAGATTGGATTGTGAAGAAACTTAAAGAAGTTGAAGAAAAATCAGTTAAAGAGAAGAAATTTGTTAGTGGTGAAGTTTTTAAAATTTTAGGAAATAATTATATATTAAATGTGGAGCGTGGTGATTTTAAAAAGTCTATTGTTAATATGGAAAATGGATTTATTAATGTTTTTTGTGAATGAAGATTCTTCAGTTGATAAAATAAGAGATTTGATAGATAAAATGTATTATAAATTGGCTGTAGTTATTGTTGATAAATCTGTAGATATGTGGAAAGGTGTACTTAATATTGCTCCTAATGTTGTTGTAATAAAAAAATTGAAAACTGCATGGGGAAAGTGTAATTCAAAAGGGAAGATTACTATTAATCCTGATTTAATGAAATATGATCAAAGAGTTGTTGATTATGTTGTATTACATGAATTTTTGCCATTTAAGATATATGAATCATTCTAAGGATTTTTGGAATATGGTTAGTAAATATATGCCAGACTACAAATTATTAAGAAATGAATTGAAAAATGTATATTGACACTAAATATAAATTTTTTTATAATGAAATCACTATACGAAATATAAAGGAGGCTACTATGGATAGATTACGTGGTTTTGAAATTGCTAAAGGATGGGAAGATAAAGGTATTAATTTGCCTAAGCGTTCTACAAAAAATTCAGCTGGATATGATGTGGAGGCTGCAGAAGATATTATAATTCCTAAATTTACTCCAGGTATTAAACCAACATTGATACCTACTGGACTTAAGGCATATTGTCAACCTGATGAGTGTTTTTTTATTGTTAAATAGAAGTAGTGGTCCCTAAAAAGGGATTTTTAATGGCTAATAGTGTTGGCTTAGTTGATTCTGATTATTATGGAAATGAAGGAAATGACGGACATTTCTATTTTGCATATTTTAATTGTAGTGATCATGATATTGAAGTTAAAAAGGTGATAGTATAGGTCAAGTTTTTGTTTACTAAATATTTAGTTGTTGATAATGATAATGCCGCAGGCGTTAGAGTTGGTGGTTTTGGATCTACTGATAAGAAATAATTAAATATTTGTAATATATAAATAGAGTTAATATGACTATATTACTTTATAAGCTCTTTTATAGGAGTTATATTATGAAAAAAATTTTTAAAAACTTACAAATCAGTTATTATTTTTATTAGTTGCGATAATAATTGGAACAATCGTTGGATTGGTATTTAAAGAAAAAGCAGCTATTTTTAAGTCCATTTGGGGACATTTTTATTAATCTGATGTTTATTATCATAATACCATTGGTATTTTTAAGTATTACGACAGCAATTGCTAAAAATGAAGCAACCTAAAAAGATTAGGTAAAAATTATGGTTATACATAGAATTATGTTTTTACTTACAGGATTGATTGCTTTTATTAGTTGGTGTTTTTCTACTTATAAAGTTAAATTAATTGAACAAAAAGATTCTGAAACAATTAAAAAAATTCATTGGTTTCAGTGGAAGAGCAAGAGCAAAAAAAGACAAAAAAAGAGGATGAATCAATATTGCAAAATAGTTGCAAATACATTAACTGTTAATGATTTTTTCTAAATTGTTGTCTAAGTCAAATATTATAGCCTTAATTGTTGCATCTATTTTGTTTGGAATTGCAATGAATATGGCTGGTGATTCTGCAAAGCCAGTAGAAGAATTTTTTTAGATTCTTGTTATGCTATAATATTAAAATTGAATCAAATTGTAATTTGGTATGCACCAATAGGACTTGGTTGTTATTTTTGCAACTATGGTTGGAAAGTTTGGTGAATCAATTGCAGTTGGTTATGCTAAATTATTTGTAATTTATACTATTGTAGCATTATTGTTTTTATGTAGTATTTTATACTATTTGTGCATTTATTGCTGGAGGAAAGAGGGGAGTTGTTGCCTTTTGGAAAAATATAATACCTTCTACATTAACAGCTGTTGGAACATGTTCTTCTGCGGCTTGTATACCAGTAAATATAGAAGCAAGTAGAAAAATGGGAATATCTGATGATATTTCTGGAACCATTGTATCTCTTGGTACAAGTTTTTCATAAAGATGGTTCTATGATAGGATCAGTATTTAAAATTATGTTTTTTTAGTTTGTTTGTTTGGAATTAATCCAGGAATTGGTCAAATAATTGGTGTTTCAATATTGGCAAACTTATTAATAACGGGTGTTCCAATAGGTGGTGGAACGATTTCTGAAATGTTAATTTTAACAATGATGGGATTTCCTCTACAAGCATTACCAATTTTAACAGATTATTGCAACTTTAATTGATGCACCAGCAACATTATTAAATGCAGCTGGAGATCCAAATGTATCTATGTTAGTAGCAAGAGCAGTTGATGGTAAAGATTGGATGGATAAAAATAAAATAGATAATAAAGAAATAAAAAGAATAATAAATACATCAGAAGGGCAATTAATTTATTAATTGCTCTTTTATATAAATATTAAAGGAGGTTTATATGCAAGAGTTAAAAAAATTAAAGGTATTTATAAACATTATAAAGGAGATTTTTATTTTGTTGAAGATATTATATATCATAGTGAAACTGGTGAAAAAAATGGTAGCTTATAGAGCTTTTATATGGGGAAAAATAAATTGTGGTGTAGACCATATGATATGTTTTTAGAAGAAGTCAATAAGAATGGTCAAAAATACAGATTTGAACTTCAAAACATTAAGAGTGTTAAAGAGAATTAATATTTAATGGGATGGATAAATGTTGGAATATTATAGTGTTAATTTGGGAAAAAGAAATAAATGATATAGAAAAAGTTAATAAATTTGATTATGATTATTCAAAAGTATATTTTCTTTCTGATATAAATTATGAATTTGATAATGGAAAAGGTGACGAAAAAAATTAGTATTTGCATTTGATTGTTCTAATTTGTTAAATAAAAATAAAAATTTTTAATAAAAATTAAGCATATTAATAAAAAAAGTTAAGAAAGAAATTGGAACATCTTTTTAGAGTTATAGTTTTTAATAGTTCTGAAGAATATAAAAAGATATTTTTTTGATTTGATTAGAGCGATTAAGATTGTTTTTACTTAAAAGTAAATTTGATAAATATGAGTATATTTATGATGTTGCTTGTGATTATTTGGATAATGAGTTTATTTGTAAAAAAATATTTGTGATTTTAAGAATGATAAGTGTTTTGCGAAGAGAGATTTTAATTGTACTTGTGGATGTTGTCGACATTTTTAAACATTTTTTCGAATAAATTAGTTCAATGTGAATATTTAATTGATAAGCATTGTTCTGCAAAGTGTTTACCATGTAAAAATGTTTACATGTGATGAAATTATTAAGAGGAAGAATATTAAATACAGATTTAAAGATATATTTTTGTTGGACAAATTTTTTTAATCCGATACAGAAAGTTGTAATATTAATGAATTGTTTTAATACGAAGGAAACAATTCTTAAGAGATTGATGATGTTTGGATAAATATTTTTTTAGTAATTATTGATGTTTAGTTACCTGTTTTTTTGAAATAATATTTTAATTTAATTATTAAGATAATTTCATAATTGAAATATCATATTGCGTATTTGACTTTACTTTTAAGCCTAAAAAGTGCTATAATAGTAATATGTAAAAGATTGAAAATTTATATTTTACAGATTACATAAAAAAAGGAAGGTGCTGTATGTTTAGAATTGGTGATAACATAGTATATCCGATGCATGGTGCAGGGACAATAGATTCTATAGAAGAAAAAGAAATATTGGGAGAGAAACTACGAGATACGTTATTAAGATGCCAGGAGAAGTTAAAGTTATGGTTCCTACATCAAAGGCTGAGTCTTTAGGTGTAAGAGGTATAATAGATGAGACTGGTGCTAAAAATGTATTAAAATTATTAGAACAAGATGAAACAGAAATGTCTCAAAATTGGAATAAGAGATATAGAAACAATTTGGATAAAATGAAAACAGGTGATATTTATCAAGTTGTTGATGTTGTAAGAAATTTGACATTCCAGCAAAAAGAAAAAGGAACATTATCAACTGGAGAGAAAAAATGCTTAGTAATGCTAGATTAATATTAGTAAGCGAATTAGCTTTTAGCAGAAAAGACTCCACAGGATGAAGTTGAGCGTTTAATTGATAATAAAATTGAAATGTCTTATAAAGAGTACAGAGTGCCAACAGAAGCTACAATTGATTTACAAAAAGTGCTGTTACAAAAGTTTATTCCTTTTGATAATGGAACAACTCATCGCTTTAGAAAGTATAAGGCAAAGGAAATATTATTTTAGCTTGTATTTCCTTTTGCTTTTTTTATTTGATTATGTAGTTATGTACAATTTTTTTATTTTGAAAGGCTGATTAATGGAGAGATATAATGATGAAATATTGGATGAAATAAGATCACGTAATGACATTGTTTCTACGATTTCTCAATATATGACATTGAAGAGAAAAGGGTAGAAATTATTTTGGTCTTTGTCCATTTCATAATGAAAAGTCACCATCTTTTTCGGTGTCACCGGATAAGCAAATTTTTTTCATTGTTTTTGGTTGTGGTGTTGGTGGAGATGTTATTAATTTTGTAAAAAAAGATTGAAAATATTGGCTTTTTTTGGATTCAGTGAGATTGTTAGCTGAAAAAGTGGAATTCAATTACCTAACGATATTAGCAAAAGCAGAAGAAGAAAAGTATTAAATTAAAAAAACAGAGTTTATAAAATTAATGAATTAGCAGCAAAAATTTTATCATGAAAATTTATATAAACCTACTTCTAAAATTGCACAGGATTATATAAAAAGAGGAAGTTGAATAATGCTACTTTAAAAATCTTTTTAATAGGTTATTCATCAAATAGTAGCAATGAATTACTTAGATATTTAAAGGAACAGGGATTTACTGAAGAAGAGCTTGTAGCATCTTGTTTAATTGGAAAATCTGAGAGAGGTTATTATGATAAGTTTAGAAATAGATTAATGATTCCGATTAGAGATGAAAGAGGTAGGTTTATTGCTTTTGGTGGAAGAGTTCTTGATGATAGTAAACCCTAAATATATTAATTCTCCTGAAAACATTGTTTATAGTAAAGGGAGAAATTTATTTGGTTTGAATGTTGCAAAAGATGGTGTTCATGGACCTTTGAAAAGATTATTGATTGTTGAAGGATATATGGATGCAATTTCATTATATCAGAGGGTATTACAAATGTTGTTGCTCTTTGGGAACTGCATTGACTGATTCTCAGGGTAGATTACTTAGGAGAAATACGGAACAGGTTATATTGGGATATGATGCTGATGGTGCAGGTCAACAAGCAATTATAAGAGGTATGGAAATTTTGAAAAGTATGGATATTGATATACGTATTCTTCAAATTTTTTTGGTGCTAAAGATCCTGATGAATATGTGTTAAAGTTTGGACCTGAGAAAAATGTTAAAAGCTATGGATGATGCTATTTCAGGAGTTGAGTTTAAAATAAAAGTTTTGAAATCTAATTTGGATTTAAATAATGTTAATGATAAAGTTAAATTTTTTTAACTGAAATTGCTAAGATTCTTTCTAATGTTGATAATAATATTGAGAGAGAAGTTTATATTGATAGGATTGCGAAAGTTTACGAGATTAGTAAAAATGCGATAATTGCTGAAGTTGATAAATTGTTGTATAAAAGTTCTACTGGGTCTATGAATTTTGAAAAATCAAATATTGTTTTTAAAGAGTTCACAAGATTCGAAAATAGATGTTGCAACTAGAAAAACGTGAAGGAATGGTTGTGTATTTGTTAGTTGATTATACTAAGTTGTCATTTGATAGAATAAAAAGTGTTGTTGATTTGGATTTAATAAAAATCTGAAAAGAATAGAAAAGTTATTGGAATTTTATATAATAGAATTGATTTAAATAATATGCCTGAAAATATAATTTCATTATTTGATGATGAAGATGATATTAATTATATTAGTGGGATTTTTATCTTATGATTTTGAAATTAGTGATGTAAATAAAGCAATTGAAGATATTGAAAAGATTTATTATAAAGAGAAATTAATTGCTTTAAGAAATGACTTGATTTTTAAAAATTAGAAAAATAGTGTAGAAGAAGTAAATAAAAAGATATTGAAAGTGAATTAACAAATGTAGTTTTTGGAATTAGTGAAAAATGAAATAGGAGGGACTATAATGTCTAGAAAAAAAGAAGTAGAAAATGTTGAAAAACATTGATAATATAGAGAATATTGAAGATATAAATTCTAAATTGTCTAAAAAAAGATAAGAATGATAATGCTATCAGATCAAAAAAATTGATCAAATTGTTAATAATGTTAAAGATAAGGGAAAAATTGATTATAGTGAATTAGCGGCACAGCTTGTGATTTTTCTCCTGATGAAATGGAAAAACTATTTGATAAACTTGAGAAATTAAATATTCAAGTTGCTAATGAAACTGTGACCTTGATGATGAAGAACCAAATATTGAGGATTTAGAAGAAGTTGAAGATCTAGATATTTCAGATGTTAATATTGATACACTAGAAGGTATTAGTGTTGATGATCCTGTAAGAATGTATTTAAGAGAGATTGGTAAAATACCTCTTTTGTCTTTTTGAAGATGAGCTTAAATATGCTAAATTATCTTATGAACATGATGAAGCTGCTAAGCAAAAATTGACTGAATCTAATTTGAGATTAGTTGTTAGTATTGCTAAAAAGTATGTTGGAAGAGGAATGTTGTTCTTGGATTTAATTCAAGAAGGAAATATGGGATTGATTAAAGCTGTTGAAAAGTTTGATTATACTAAGGGATTTAAATTTAGTACATATGCTACTTGGTGGATTAGACAGGCAATTACTAGAGCAATTGCAGATCAAGCTAGAACTATTAGAATACCTGTTCATATGGTTGAGACCATTAATAAGTTGATAAGAACTTCAAGACATTTGTTGCAACAAAATGGTAGAGAACCAACACCTGAGGAAATTGCTGTTGAAATGGAAATTCCAGTTGAGAAGGTTTTGGAGATTCAAAAAATAGCTCAAGATCCAGTTTCTTTAGAAACACCTATAGGTGAAGAAGATGATAGCCATTTAGGTGATTTTATTCCTGATGATGATTCACCATCACCACAGGATGCGGCTTCTTATACAATGCTTAAAGAACAATTAAATGAGGTATTGAAACTTTAACGCCTAGAGAGGCAAAGGTTTTAAGATTAAGATTTGGTCTTGATGATGGAAAGGCTAGAACGTTAGAAGAAGTTGGAAAAAGAATTTAGTGTAACTCGTGAGAGAATAAGACAGATTGAAGCTAAAGCTTTAAGAAAATTGAGACATCCTTCAAAGAGCAAAAATTAAAGGAATATATGTAGGCATCTTGTAATTTGAAGGGGTTTATGTTAAAATGAGTGAAGTTAAAAAGTATTATTACTTTTTTTCCTTGCTTATTTTAATGATAAGCTATTATCCAAGAGGAGGTGAATAATAATGAATAAGTATGAAAGTGTTATCATTGTTAATCCTAATGTAGATGAAGAAGGCATCAAAGCTTTTAGAAAAGAAATTTACAGATATTATTAATAATGATGGTAAGTTAGAAAAAAATTGATAACTTAGGAAAAAGAAAGTTAGCTTATGAAGTTAAGAAAAAAATAATGAAGGTATTTATTTAGTTTTAACATTTGAAGCTAATGCAAACTTGATTGAAGAACTACAAAGAAATTACAGAATTACTGATGAAGTTATTAAATTTATTGTTATCAAAATAGAAGAATAATTTTAATTAGGGCGCTTAGAAAGGCAATTTTTATGAATAAGGTAATTTTAATTGGTAGATTAACTAGAGATCCTGAAGTTAGATATACTCAAGCAAATAATACAATGGTTGCATCTTTTTTCTTTAGCAGTTAATAGAAGATTTGCTAGAGAAGGTGATGGACAAACAGCTGATTTTTTTAAATTGTGTTGCTTTGGTCAAAAACTGGAGAGTTTATTAGTAAATATTTTTAAAAAGGGTCAACAAGTTGGAGTTGTTGGTAGAATTCAAACTAGAAGTTGGGATGATCAACAAGGACAAAAAAACATTACGCAACAGATATAGTTGTTGAAGAAGCATATTTTGTTGATTCAAGAAGAGATAATGGTGGTATGATGGATGGAGATAATCCATTTGCTACAGAGAATTTTGATGCTAACAATGGTGCTGATACTTCTGATTTTTGAAGTTTCATCTGGCGATGATTTACCATTTTAGTAAATATAATAAGGAATGGGGCGAAAAATAATGGCAGATAAAAAGAAATAATAGAAGAAATAATAAAGATTATGATGATGATTACAGAATCAAAAATAAGAAAAAAAGCTTGTCCTTTATGTTCTGATAAAGATTTAGTATTAGATTACAAAAATCCTGAACAATTAAAAGAAATTTGTTAATGAAAGAGGTAAGATTCTTCCAAGAAGAACAACTGGAGCTTATAGCTAAACATCAAAGAGATATTACTATTGCAGTAAATAGATGTAGAGCAATTGCTATGTTACCATATTCACAAAAACTAAGATGAGTTTAAAAAGATGGGTTCATTTATAATGTTCCCATCTTTTTTTATTTTATATTATTTTAATTTGATATTCCATGATGAATTTCTGGTGTATTATCATCTATTGGAAGCATTTTATAACCATTTTTGGCAATATTCGATGATTCTTGGTAATGCTTCTAAGATTTTTGTTTGTTCCAAAATCGTGCATTAATACAATATTTGAGCTGATTTGGTCTCAACTCTTTTATTACATTGTTGTAACAATCGTCTGCTGTTCTAGCTCTTCCGCATCATCATCATCGACATTCCAATCATAGTATTTATATCCACGTTGCTTTTGCAGTTTTTTTGTTATTCTACTCATTATTCCTTTTGAATATCTTTTTGCTTATTGTGTTTGAGCTACCACCTGGAAATCTAATATAATGTGAATCAAATCCAGTATCAGCTTTTACTTTTGGCCCTTAATTTATCAATACCGCTAGATATGAATTATCATCTTTATATGCAATAGCATAATTGTGATCATATGCATGTAGTCCTATTGTGTGTCCTTCATTTACTTCACGTTGTAATGTTGCTTTTATTATAGTTTCCTGAGTTTATAACAAAGAAAGTTGCTTTTTACGTTGTATTTTTTTAGTATATCTAATACTGAGTGAGTTATACTACTTGGTCCATCATCAAATGTTAAATATGCAATACTTTTTCATTTGTTGTAGTTGTCTTTGATTCAGTTGTTTTTATTTTTCATTAATTTTATTTGTTTGTGTTTTTATTTTTCGGTTGCTTTATTTTCGTTAGGTTTAGTTTCAGTTGTTTTTTTGATTGAGTTTCGGTAGTATTTGTTGTGCTAGTGTTATTATTTATTGTAGTTGGTGTAGTGTTTGTTTCTGATTTTGCTATTTGGGCTTGGTTTTGTACTTCTTGTTGTGATGTACTTGCAATTGTTTGTGAAGTATTGATTGTTTCATTTTTAGCAAGTAGATTGTCCCAAGAAAATGCAATTTGAACTGATATTAAAATTAAAGAAATTATAAAAACTAATATGGGTAATAGTGATAATTTTATTTTTTTGCAGTGTGTGTATTTTTTTACATCATATAGATAAAATGTCTTGTCATTTAAATTTTTTAATTTTATTATTTGAATATATTGCTATAATGATTGTTAGACCAATTAGGGCAATGATTTCTGATTATCATTCTTGCTTCTACTGATAATGATAGTATTAAATTATTCATTAGAAATCTCCTTTATTTTTATGTGAATTATTGTATTTATTGATGAGATAAGTATATCATTTTTGTAAAAAAATAATTCTATAAGATATTAATATTTGAAGATGTATTTTTATTTGATTTTTACTATGTAATTATGATAAAAAAATATAATGATTGGAGATTATTATGAATGAGGTAAAAATAGAAAAATCTAGGCAATCTAATAATGTTAAAAGAAGAGTTAAACAACCTAAAAAAAATATTGCTAAAAATAGGAATAAAAACTAAAAATTTTTGCTTTTTGTTAGTTGTTGTTGCTATTATAATGATATATTCTAATTTTTTTCTAGTCCGGCACGTGTTATTAGGGCGTTTTATAAAAATGTTAATAATCATAAATATGAAGAGCTTTTATAATTTAGTAGAAACTGATATGAGTAAAGAAGAATTTACGAATAAGATGAAAAAGTGTTTATGATGGAATGGAAGTTTCAAGTGCATGGGTTACAATTTCAATTAATTTAAAAAATAGTGATGTGGTTAATTTAAAATATGTGACTAATTTAAATACGGTTGCAGGTAAGTTGACTTTCTCTAATAAGTCTACATTGGTTAAAGTTAATGGTAAATACAAAATTAAATGGGATAATTCTTTTTATATCCTAAGTTAAAAAAATAATCAAAAAGATAAGAGTTTCTACTTTAAAAAGCTAAAAGAGGAGCTATTTATGATAGAAATAAAAAAATATACTTACTAAAGATGCTAAAAGCTTATTCTATAGGTATTGTTGCGGGAAAGATTAAAAGTGATGATGACTTAAGAGCAATTTCAAAATTGTTGAATATAACATATAAAGATATAAAAAGCTGAATTAGCTAAACCATATGTTGTTGATGGTACTTTTGTTCATTTGAAAAATATTGATAGGGAGCAACAAGAGCTAAAGACAGCATTGCTTAAAAATACCTGCTGTTAAGATAATTGATTATGATATTAGAGAGTATCCATATAACGAAAAATTATCAACATTGTTAGGATTTGTGCAAAATGATGATGGAAAGTCAGGATTGGAATTAACATTTAATTCTCAATTGAAGGGACTTAATGGATGTGAAATTTATGTTGATGACGATGGAATTAATGTTGATACTATTTTGAAGAAAGATAGGGTTAATGGTAAAAAAATATTGATTTAACTATTGATGTGAAATTACAAGAGTTAATATATGAAAAAAATTTAAAGATGCTGAAAAGTGCATCATTGTAATGGATTATACTACAGGTGAGATTTTTGGCATTAGTTAGTACACCAAGTTATGAAACAAATAAAAATTTCTTTAGGGATTAGTGATAATGAGTGGAATGAAATTGTTAATAATAAGAAAAAGCCTTTATTTACTAGATTTTTTTGAGTAAATATACTCCTGGATCTACAATGAAACCAATAGTTGCTGCTATTGGGCTTGATACTGATTCATTTACTGATACTGAAAAACTTTGGAAAAAGTGTTAAGACTTGGCAAAAGGATTCGTCTTGGAAAGATTTTTTTATGTTACTACATTAGAGGTGTATAATGGAGAATCTAATTTAGAAAAAGCTTTAATACATTCTGATAATGTGTATTTTGCAAAAAGCTGCTTTAAAGATTGGTAAAAATTTGTTTAAACAAGAACTTGATAGATATGGGTTTAATAAACCCTTAAATTTTTGAGCAGAATACAGATATTTCTGTTTATGGAAATATTGATAGTGAAGCTAAATTAGCTGTTTCTGGATTTGGACAGGGAGAAATGGAAGTTAATCCTATATTTATGGCTAAAATATATTCTGCTTTTTGCTAATAATGGAAAAGCTGTAACTCCTTACATTTTACAAAAAGGAAGGAAATGATCAAAATATCATTAATAGTGTAAATTTAATTAAACCTCTTACTGCTAATAAGATAAAAAAATGATTTAAAAAAAGTAATTGATGAAGGAACTGGAAAGTTAGCTAAGATTGATGGAAAAAAATTTATATGGTAAGACAGGTACTGCAGAAATTAAAATGACTAAAGATGATAAATCTGGTGAAGAGATTGGTTGGTTTAATGTTTTTTTGATGATAATAAATTATTAATTGTTAATATGGTTGAAAAATGCGAAGAAATTAAATGGTAGTAAATTTAGTGTAAAAAAATTTAAGAGAAGTATTTGACAAGTATGTTATAATAAATAATGTTAATTAATGAGATGTTAATTGACAATTATTAGAAAAAAATAATGAAAGGTAGGTAAAAATGAAGAGTGTTATTTTAAATGTTGGTGGAATGACTTGTAGTGGTTGTTCTGCTGGACTTGAGAAATATTTGTCTAAACAGAATGGTATTGTTAGTGCAAGTGTTAATTTAGTTTTAGCTACAGTTAAGATAGAATATGATGAAACTATTTTTAGATATTAATAAATTGAATAAGTTTATTAAAGAAGCTGGTTTTACATCATATGGTGAGGAATATAATAAAGATAAGAGAAAGCCTGAAAGATTAACTTTAATATTATATACATTTTTTTGACTATATTATTAATGTATATTTCTATGGGAAATATGTTTAAGCTTCCAATGTTAAGTGTTTTTGATATGCATCATAACCCAATTGTATATTCTATAAGTTTGGCAGTTATTACTTTTTTTATATTTTTATATATGGCTTTTGATATAATTAAAAGTGGTGTCAAAAATCTTATTAATAAAAATGCCTAATATGGATTCATTAATTATGATTGGCGTTATAGTTAATTATTTGTATAGTTTATTTAATATGATTCTAGTGTTTAGAGGCAATATTAATGGATTACATCATTTATATTTTTGAAGCTTCAGCAATGACTATATTGTTTGTTAAAATTGGTAGGTTTATTGATAAAAGTAATAGGATTAAAGCTACTGATGCTGTAAAGGGGTTAGTTTCTGTTACACCTAAAAAGCAATTAAATTAGTTAATGGTGAAGAAAAGATCAGAATAATTAATGAGATTTCAAAGAAAGATATTATTGTATGTAGACCTGGTGAAAAAGATTGCAGTTGATGGTATTGTTAGAAAAGGAAGAACAAATATTAATGAGTCTTTAATTACTGGCGAAAGTAAACCTGTTCATAAAGAAGTTGGAGATGAAGTGGTTGCAGGCTCTATAAATTGTAATGGTTATATTGAGTATGAGGCTGTAAGAATTGGTAGAGAGACGAATATTTCAAATATAGTAAAGATGGTTGTTGAAGCAACTAATAGTAAAAACTGATATTCAAAGATTTGTTGATAAAGTAAGTGGAATATTTGTTCCTGCAATTTTTTTATAATAGCTATTTTAGCTGGAATTTTAAACTTTGTAGTAATAAAAGATGTTGCAAATGCTATTAATGTTTTTGTAACTGCTTTTAGTTGTTGCATGTCCTTGTGCTTTTGGTATTGCTACGCCACTTGCAATGGTTGTTTCTATAGGAAAGTTGAGTAAAAATGGTATTTTTTATAAAATCTAGTGAAAGTTTAGAGATTCTTAAAAATATAAAAAAATGTTGTTTTTGATAAAAACAGGTACTTTAACAAATGGAAAATTTAGTATTGTTGATAAAAATATCAATGATGATAATATGGTGATTTTTACAAAAGTATTGAATTTAATTCAAAACATCCAATTGCTCAAAGTATTTGTGAATATTCTGATTTTTCTAAACTTAAAGTAGATAATTTTAGAGAAATTGAAGGATATGGTGTTCAAGCTGATATAGGTAATATCACATATTATGTTGGAAGTTCTAAATTTGTTAAAGAACAATGTGTTGATAATATTTATATTGAAGATGAAAAAAAGGTTTTTGGATAAAGGTTATACAATTATTTATCTATTTACAAATGAAAAAGTTCTTGGAATTGTTGGATTAGCTGATACAAAGTGAAAGCTGGTGTTAAAGAGCTTATTACAGAATTAAAAAAATATGAACAAGAATGTTTATATGCTAACTGGTGATAATGAAGCTTCTGCTAAAATCATTGCTAATGAAATTGGTATTGATAATGTAGAGAGTAATTTGACACCCTAAAACAAAAATTAGTTTATATAAGTAATTTGAATGAAAATACTAATTCAGTAATGATGGTTGGTGATGGAATTAATGATAGTCCTTCACTAAAAAGCTGCAGCGATTGGTGTAAGTGTTGAAGGTGGAAGTGATATTAGTGCTGATTCTTCAGATATTATATTAATGAATTCTAATATGGAAATAATTTCATTATTATTGAAAAGTCGGTAATAAAACTAATCGAATTATTAAACAAAAATTTATTTTTGGGCAGTTTTTTTATAATTGTTTAATGATAGTTGTTGCAACTGGTTTATTACCAATACATATTAATCCGATGATTGCTAGTATAGCAATGATGATGAGTAGTTTAATGGTTGTATTTAATAGTTTAAGATTATTATAGTAATTTATTTAAGTTTGACTATTGCAATTTGATGGCTAATATGCTATTATTATTAATAGTCAGTGAAAAATAAGCATAGGAGGTGCGAATAATGGCAAAGTGTGAGTTTTGCGAAAAGACAATGTCAACAGGAAATAGAATTAGTATTGCTCGTTCACATGTTAGTAGAAGAGCTTTGAGAACTTTTTAAACCAAACTTAAGAACAGCTTAAAGTTAATGTTGATGGTGAAAATAGAAAGATGACAAGATGCGCTAAATGCTTACGTTCATTCAAAAATGCAGCTAATGATTAATTAGGATATGATAGAGCACTATTTAGATAGTGTTCTTTTTTATTTTTATAGAATTTTAATTGGTTAATAAATATGAAAATTATAAATTGATAATTGTTTGCTATTATGTTATTATTTATTGGTAGATTATTAAAAAGTGAAGGATATATATGTTAAGTAAAATTGTAGAAATTAATGTTTGGCATGTAATTAGGAGAATTTTAGTTTCAATTACAATGTTGATTGCAATTATTTTCTTTATGCAAATTGCACCTGGATATGTTAAAGATCCTCCTAAAAACGTCAAAGATTAGGATGATTTTTAAATAATAATATTATAAGTAATTTAAAAAAATGATATTATTTTTTTATTGATAATAAAACTTATTTATCTATTGATGATATTAGAAACTATTTTTGATGAATTTTTAAAAGAAGAAAATAATCGTTTTATTACAACTTATGCTGGGAATACTGCAGTTATTTCTAAAAAAATAGTAATTCTGTTTATTTAAATGGTGAATATACTAATTTTTTTCTACACAACCTTTATATGATAAGGAAAAATGCTAAGTATTATTTATCTCTTGATGATTTAAATAGAGTATATGATTATGATATGAGATATAATCCATATACTAAGGTGGTCATAATTGATACGAAATCTAAGAAATTGGTTAAAGCTAGAGCTAAAGATAATTTTGCAACAAAGTATAAGGCTACTAGATTATCAAAGACCGTGATAAGATTATTAAAAAAATGATGAGCTTATAATTGTTCAAAAATGAAAATAATCTTGATTATGAAGTAGATGGATGGATTAGAGTTAGGACGCCGAATGCTAAAATTGGCTATATTGATAAAAAGTGATATTATTGATCGAGTTGTAGCATGGGATGGTAATATTAAAAGTGATGATCCTGTTAGGGTAAGTTTTGCTTGGGAATATTATCCTGAAGGGAATAGCGCACCAATTAAATCAGGAAAAATTGAAGGAATAAATATTGTTTCTCCATCTTTTATAAGTGTGAAGTCTGATGGAATTGTTTATTCTAAAAGGTGATGATAATGAAAAAGAAGTATGTTGAATGGGCGCATAAGAATGGATATAAAGTTTATCCAACGCTTTCGAATATTTCTATTTCAAATATTAATGATAATACAAAGATTTTTGAGAGTTTTTGAGACAAGGGAAAAAGGTAATTAATCAAATTGTTGATAAATTAGTTGAAGAAAAAGTTGATGGGGTTTATGTTGATTTTTGAAAAGATATTATTGTCTGATAAAGATAATTATACGAGATTTATAATTGAATTAGCTGCAGGTGTTAGAAAAATATAATATGAAAATTTCAGTTGCTGTGACACCACCTGATGGTGCAGAGAATTGGTCGTTGTGTTATGATAGATATAATTTGGCTAAAAGTTGTGGATTATATGGTATTTTTATCTTTTGATACACATGGGGTTCTTTTCTCCTGTAAGTCTTTCATCTGCATATGAACTTGAAAATAATATTAATAAATTATTAAATAATGAAGCTGTACCAGCTAATAAATTAGTTGTTTCGTTACCTTTATATACAAGGCTTTGGTCTGAGACTAATGGTAAAGTTAGGAATAAAGTTGTTAATATGAAGAATATTGTGATTCCTGATAAAGTTGAAAAACAATGGGATGATGTTGCTAAACAATGATTATATTGAGTATAAAAACATATCAAACTGTTAATAAAATGTGGATTGAAGATGAAAACTTCAATATCAAAGAAACTTGATATTATTAATAAATATAAATTAAAGGGTGCAGGTTTTTGGGAACTTGGAAGAGAAAAAGGCTGATCTTTGGAAGATTGTAGTTGATAAACTTAAATAAATTATATTAAATACGGAAGATAAATTTTTTATTTGTCTTTCGTTTTTTTATTATATAAAGTGAGATTTATTTTTGTATATATTTAAGCTTTTTATTTTTAGTGTGATAATGAACATAAATAGTGAAAAATATGGTGAAAATACTTGACATTATCTTTCAATTGGATTAATATAGACACATTGTTAATTAAAGTTCGCAGTGAGGAGTGATAAAAAAATGGACAATGAAGAAGTAATTTTAACCCAAGAGGGATATGATAAAATTGAAGAAAAATTTAGAAGAATTAAAGACTAAAGTTAGAGATGAAATTAGAGAAAGAATTAAAGTAGCTTTTAAGTTATGGTGATTTATCAGAAAAATTCAGAGTATGATGAAGCTAAAGCGGCTTTGGCAGAAAAATGAAGATAAGATTGCTGAATTAGAAAATAAATTAAAGCATGCTAGAATTATTGATGAAAGTGAAATTGATACTAAAGTTGTTCAAATAGGTAATACAGAAAAGTTCATGATATTGAATTTGATGAAGATGTAACATATACAATTGTTGGGTCAACAGAAGTTGATTTATTAAATAATAAAATTTCAAAATGAATCACCTATTGGACAAGCACTTTTAGGAGCTAAAAAGGTCAAGTTGTTGAAGCTAAAGCTCCAAATGGAATTATGAAGTTTAAAGTTTTATCTATTACTATATAGTAATGGCTAAGGAGATATTGGTTTTTGCCGATATCTCTTTTATATTATAAAATTTGTGTATATTAATTTTATTAAAAGGTATTAATATTAGACTCGAAAAATATTGACATTTAGGCAATTAGAATATATTATTAATGCATAAGTTTGCATGTGATGTGAGGTGAAAATATGGAAGCATTTATGACTACTTCATCTATGGGAGGCGAGCTTATAAGCTTTTAAAATAGATGGAATAGAAAAAAATTCACCAAGGAGAAGAAGTAAAGGATGAGAATGGGAGAGTTTACTGGAAGAGACATGCTCCAGTGTTATTCCCAGTTGTAGGAAAATTGAAAGGTGGTCATACAGCTTATAAATGGTCGTACTTTTGAAATGCCACAACATGGCTTTGCTAGAGATTTAAAAATTTGAACCTATAACAAAATTGGATAATTTTTCACTCATATAAATTAGTTAGTGATAAATACACATTAGTTAGATATCCATTTGAATTTGAGTTATATAATACTTATAGACAGGAAGAAAATAAACTGATTTTTTTATTTATAAAGTTATTAATACTGGTGATTCGCCAATGACTTTTTGGTCTTGGGAGTCATCCCGCTTTTTAAAATTGATAGTGATGATATTAAAAAGAAAATTATTATTTGGAATTTAGTGAAGAAGAAGAAAATGCACATTTCTTATATTTAATAGATGGTTTGGTTGCTACTGAATATTCAAGGAATAAGCTGATTAATAATAAATATATTTTATTAAATGAGCATTCTTTTGATAATGATGCTTTTGATAATAAAAGGAATACAACATAAAGAGGTTAGTTTAAAAATAGAAGAACTGGTAAAACTATTTTTAAAAATGAATTATGAAGGATGGCCATATTTAGGAATTTGGTCAAAACCAGGAGCTCCATTTTTTATGTTTGGAACCGTGGTTTTCTACAGCTGATAGAATTAATAGGGCTAATGTTTTTTTAATAAAAATCCGGATTTAATTACATTACAGCCAAAAAGAAGAGTTTGAAGCGAAATATAGAGTTGAATTTTTAATAGGAGTTGATTGTGAAAAGTTTTAATGATGATAATTATAGCTGTTTCAGTTTGTGTTATTTATGATATAAGAAGTATTCTTAGTAAGAATTTTTCCTAAACAGAATAATTCAATCAGTTATAGGAATTGTGAGGATATTAGCACTTATAATTTCTTTAATATGTAGTGCTGTATATTATTTTTATTTAATAAAGGAGGTTTATTTTGAGTAATAAAGGAAACAATGGTGGAAAAAAAGGTAAATAATAACGCAGAAATTAGTGTTAAAAAGAATGATAAAAAAATTGGGAGAAGTGACAATTGATCCTAAATTGAAGTCAGAATTAATTGATGAGAATGTTGCAGAGTTTAAGAAAAAGATTTAAATGTAAAAGGAAAAATTTGAAAAATAAAAAAAGAAGAAGTTAAAAAGATGTAAAATCTGAATCTTTAAATAAAGAAGATGTATCTAAGAATTCAAATGAAGATAGCAAGTCTAAAAAGATGTTAGTAAAGGTATTAAAGGAATTATTGTTGTTATATTTATATTCTTAATTCTTTTTGTTGTGTCTAAAGTTTTAAGCAATAATCAAAAAAAGATTGTTGAATAAAAGCTGTTAATGAATTAGCTTCAAAGAATGTTGTAACTACTAATTTTCATGATGAGAAAATTAATAATGTAGGTGAATATAAAATTGTTGCTGAAACTATTAAAGAATTTTTAGTTAAATATTCTGATCAAATGAAGGAAATTCAAAATGATTTACAACAAGAACAAGCAATTGTTTCAAATCTTTTGTCTGAAGCTAATTATAAAAATGATGCTCCTAATTTTGAGAATTTCTAAAAATGTTAAATGATGCAAAAAGCAAAATTTGATACTGATATTGAAAAATATTAAATTGTTAACTTCTGAAGAATCTATTATGAAATTAATAGAAAATAAAAAAATTATCATCAGAATATGTTGAATTATATAAAAATATTTCTTTTCTGAATCTACATTAAAAAGAATTGCTTGCAAAAAGATTCAAGTGTTTTATTAAATACTAAAAAAATACATGAGATAGCACATATGATGGATTGAATAATGTATTTGCATTTTTTTAGTTGCAAATCAAGGCAAATGGGAAGTAAGTAATGGAAATGTTGTTTTTTGCAGATTTTCTTTAATGGCTCAGTTTATTGCTTTTAAAAACAAATATATAAAATTGTAACTTTATAGTAATATAAATGTAATATTTTATCATAAAGCTTGAAACATATGGAGTTCATAAGTCTGAAACGTGTTTGACTTTTTGACTAAATGCTTAAGTCATGGTATAATCAGCTCATCAAATGAAAAGTAGGTGATTTAATAATGATTTACCAAAATGATATTGCTAGTTTAAAATCTAACATTAATGAAAAATTGGACAAAAGATAATTGTTAAAGGCTCTCTGGTAGAAGTAAGTCATTTGAAAAAAAGAGGCAACTATAGAAAAGGCATATCCTAGTATTTTTGTTGTAAGGTATGATGAAAATGATAGAAGTGTTTCATATCAATATAAAGATGTTTTGACACGTAGTGTTGAAGTTGATGTGTTTGATGGTGAAGGATATAGTCCATTAGTTCCTCCAACTCAAAAAGGAATAAGAAAGTTAAGAACTTCATTATAAAGTTTGTATCCCAGATGTCATTGCATTTGGGATATTTTTTTCACTATTATAGAAAAATGAATGGAATATGACAAAGGAGAAAAATGAATGATAATACGAAAAAGCATTAATGAGATTGTTAGCGATATTAATTGTTTTTTTATAATTTCTTATGCTTACAATAAAAATTTTTTTGTGAGTGGTAATTGAATAATTCGAAGAAAAATAAATTTAAATGATAATATTAATAATTCTAAATTCACAGATGTTGATTTTAATAATGATGATTTGAATGTTTTATTTATGTATGTTGGGCAGGCAGATTCAACATTTATTAAATATAAAAAAATAAAACAATGTTAATTGATGCTGGCAATAATGAAGATGGAAATAATATTGTTAAGTTCTTGAAAAGTAAAGGGATTAATAAGTTAGATTATATTGTTGGAACTCATTATGATGAAGATCATATTGGTGGACTTGATGATATAATAAATAATTTCGATATTGGTAAGTTTTATTTATCAAATGGTGGTGAACTTGGTCCCTAATTATTATAATTTAGAAAAAGCATCGAAGAAAAAGAAATTTAGCTATTACCATTCCTAAAGTGGGAGATAAAATTGATTTTGGTGATGTTAATATGGAAGTGATGGCGGCTTCTAAATTTGATGGTAAAAATGATAATAACGCTTCAGTAGTTATTCAAGCTAAATATGGTAGTCGTAGATATTTATTTATGGGTGATCTTGAAAGGCAGGAAGAAGCTAAGCGTAAATGGAATGAAGTTGATGTTTTAAAGGCAGGACATCATGGCTCTAATACAAGTAGTTCTCAGGAATTTTTAAATCAAGTTGCTCTAAATATGTTTTTTTGTATCAGCTGGTAAGAATAATAAATACAGACTTCCAAATGTTAAAGCTATGGAGAGAATTGAAAAAAACAGGTGCTAAAAATTTTTAGGACGGATGTTAATGAATCTTCTTTTGGCTTACATCAAATGGTAATGATATTGATATAAAAGAAGTTTCAATTAATCTTGATGGAAATGGAGGAAAGTAGTATGTTTAATTTTTTTAAATTTCTTAAAAAGGAAAAAGGAAGTTAAGTTTTGAAGTTGAAGGCGAATTTTATAAAAATTGATGAAATTGGTGATGATGATAAATATGTGTTTTTGACTAGAGAAAGTGATGGAGTTGATAAACAGATATTTAATATTTCAGATGAGCTTTATAATAAAAATTTTTGATGATCGAAGTATTGAATATCTTGTTTATAAAAAAATGGTGAATTTCAAGTTAAATAAAAAGAGGTGTGTATGAATAAAAATAGTTATAGGAATTGTATTATCATTTTTTGATAATTGTTATATTAATATTGGGAGTAATTTTTATTTAAATTATTAAAAAAATAAAAGTAATATTAATGTTAGTAATAATAAAAATTATAAGTGAAAAATAGTAATTTATCTTCTGATGCTTTTTGATGCCAATTGAAGATCTTATGATGAATACAGGTAAAGGTCCTTTGGTATCAGGTAGAATTGAAAGAGGAAAAGTTAAAATTGGAGATGAAATTGAAATTGTTGGTTTTTTCAAATAAAAATAATAGCAAATGAATTGGAATTGAAGCTTTTTAGAACAAAAAGATGAAGCTGTTGCTGGAGAAAATATAGGACTCCTTTTAAATAATGTATTACCAACTGATTTAAAAAGAGGGCAAGTTTGTGCTAAAATTAATTCTATTAAAACTCATAAAAAAATAAAAGTTCAGGTACATATTTTTAGATTATAATAATGAACCATATTTAAGTTTGTTGAAAGTTGGTAATGAAGTTAATTGCTATCTTCGAGCACAAAGTGTAAAAAGGTGTTATTAAAAAAATTGAAGGTAAAGTTGATTTAAAAACAAGATGTGAATTTAATTATTGAATTAACAGAACCTGTTGGAATTGAAGAGGGAGTAGGATTTGTTATTATTGAAGACGAAGTAGGCTCTAAAAAGGCCTCATAAAATTGCATCTGGTAAAATTCTTTGAAATAATTGAATAAAAAAAGAGGTAGAATGCTGAAGTGAAACAGGAAGAAGCAAAAGCGTAAATGGAATGAGGTTGATGTTTTTAAAGGCAGGGCACCATGGTTCTAATACAAGTAGTACTCAAGAATTTTTTTAAATCAAGTTAGCTTCTAAATATGTTTTTTTGTGTCTGCTGGTAAAAATAATAAATACAGACTTCCAAATGTTAAAGCTATGGAGAGAATTGAAAAACAGGTGCTAAAAATTTTTTTAGAACTGATGTTAATGAATCATCTTTTTGGCTTATATCAAATGGTAATGATATTGATATAAAAAGAAGTTTCATTAATCTTGATGGAAATGGAGGAAAAATAGCATGTTTAATTTTTAAAAATTTTTCAAAAAGAAAGAAAGAAGTTAAGTTTGAAGTTGAAGGCGAAGTTTATAAAATTGATGAAATTGGTGATGATGATAAATACGTGTTTTTGACTAGAGAAAGTGATGGTTTGATAAACAAGTATTTGATATTTTAGATGAACTTTATAATCAAATTTTTAGATGATGGAAGTATTGAATATCTTGTTTATAAAAATGGTGAATTTAGAGTTAAATAGAGTTGAGGAGTTAATATGGGAAAGGGTATGATATTTTTTTAATTGTTATTTTTAATACTTATCATAATTACGATAGTGCAATTTATTAGAGAGAAAAATGATGATATACAAAAGATAATAGTATTGATGATGTTAAATTAGTTTCATATGGTGGTAGATTTTATATGAAAATAATTGATGTTTTTTTACGATTTATTCTAGGGGAATGGTTGTTACTGGAAAAAAATTGAAAGTGGAAGTGTTAGAGTAGGAGATAAAGTTGAAGTTGTTTTAGATGATAATAGAAAGATACAGACTCATCGTTATGGCAGTTGAAATGCTTAGAAAAGTTGTTAAAGATGCAAGTGTTGGAGATAATGTGGGTATTTTACTTAGTGAAATAAAAAGAAAATAATGTTAAATATATTGCTTTTAAAAAAAGTATTGAATAGTAAAGAAAAAAAGATGTAGAAACTTATCTACATCTTTTTTTATTATTTTTGCGTTTTTTAGCGATTGTGCAGATGTCTGCGAATGCTTTTTTTCATCTGTGATAGCTAATTCTGCTAACATTTTTTTCTGTTTACGATAACATTTGCTTTCTTTAATCCATTGATTAAATTGCTGTATGTTAATCCATTAATTCTTGCACCTGCATTAATTCTTGTAATCCATAATCTTCTGAAATTACTTTTTCTATCTTTTTCTTCCTACGAATGCGTAGTTTCCAGATTTCATAACTGCTTGTTTTTGCTTGTCTGAATCTGTAACCTTTAGCACCATAATATCCTTTAGCTCTTTTTTTAAGATTTTTTTATGTTTTTCTTGTGATAATTCCTGTTTTTACTCTTGCCATTATAATTCTCCTTTCAATTTAATATTAGTTTCCGTATGGTAACATTTTAGCTACGTTCTTTTCAAATGTTTTTTGAAACATAAGCGTCTTGAACTTTACCACTTGTTCTTTGTCTATTTGTTTTATTTCCTAATAAATGTCTTCTGTTTGCTTTTTGTTCTTTTTTTACTTTTACCAGTAGCAGTGTATTTATATCTTTTTGATGCTGCTTTTATTTGTTTTTAATTTTGGCATTTTATAATCCTCCTTGTTTATTTTTAATTTATTTTTAATATTAACCTTTTTAGTTAATATTATGAACATATTTTTTTCCTTCCATGATAGGACGTTTTTTTCTGTGTTCGCAATGTCGCCTAAAAGCTTCAATGAATTTGTTTAGCAATTCTTCACCCTGGCTTTTTGTAATTCATCTCTCACCACGAAATCTAACTCATATTTTTTTAGTTTATTACCATCTTCAAGAAATTTTTCTAGCATTTTTTTGGCTTTGAATTCAAAAATCATGTGTATCAGTGTTTGGTGTTACTCTGATTTCTTTCATTTCAAAAACTTTTTTTGTTTTTTTCTAGCTTTTTTTCTTTTTTTGATTGTTCAAATTTATATTTTCCATAGTTCATCATTTTGCAAACTTTTTGGATTATTTGATGAAACTAAAACTAAGTCTAAATTCCTTTCATAAGCTAAATTTAGTGCATCATGTAATTGCATTTCTCCTAATTTTTTTCATTGTTTTCATCGATTACTTGAACTTTGTCAGCTCTAATTTGATCATTAATTGGTAAATCTTGTTTTTATGTTAAAAACACCTCCTAAAAATATTATAAAATTAAAAAGATTGGACGAATCCAATCTACTTCTCATTATAAATACAGATATAATATATGTTTTTGAACATATTTATATATTTAAATATTTATAGACCTTTTTCCTAAAAGTGAAGGTGAGAAGTAAACTTCTTCTTTAATAACTTTGTTTAGTTTACTATAAAAAAAGATTGAAATGTCAATATTTTTGGAATAATTTATTTGTAGGAATGTATAATTTTTTTGGATGATAAAATACAATCTGGTTGACATATTACTTAAAATGTTGTAAACTTAAAGCATTGAAACTTATGGTTTTTTTCAATGTAAAAGATTGAGAGGACCCTAGGTCCTCTTAGATTTAAGGAGGAATAATTTATGCTTAAGAAAGCATATGTTGGTGTTGGCAGGGCTGTTCCTTATCCGGGAAGTAGTTTAAACGTTTGAGGTTTGAAAGTGACTTTGGTCACTTTCTTTCCGGCGCCAGTGGTGACATCTCACCGTAGAAAAGGTAGAGCAGCTGGCGGGGAATATGTTCCGCGTTGAAACACAGAATAGTGATATTATGTACAAGTAATAACACTTACTTGTACAAATGTATATGTAGCATTTTTCTGATTCTATCCCACAGATTGGGAAAAGGATGAGGTGTATCGTTGTTAGGGACTTTGGGAAAGGCCTCGAAGTCTTAACAATTAATACATCTATTGTTAGAAAAATAGAGGCAATTGGCTCGATTTTTTTAGAGTTGAAACCGACAACTCTATTTACTATGTGCAACAGAAATAAAAAGATATTCTTTTTCCCACGATTGTGGGTTTTTTTCTTTTTTATATTGACATATGTGGAAAAATATTATATTATAATATAGCGTTAAAGAAATATGACCTTTAAAAGCGATTCCCCGGTTGGTTTTGAAGGTTTCATATAGATAATTTTTATAGATAATGAAATGGAGGATATATTACCATGAATAATACTACTTATAGTGTTAAGAAAAATGAAATTAATAGAAAAATGGTATATTATTGATGCTGCAAACAAACCTTTAGGTAGAGTTGCTTCAGAAGCTGCAAAAATTATTAAGAGGAAAACATAAACCAACTTTTTACACCTAATATGGATTGTGGTGATTATGTAATAGTTTTTAAATTGCAAAGAAGCTGTATTAACAGGTCATAAATTAAATCAAAAAGTATATACAAGATTTACAGGATATATTGGAAACATGAAGAAAGTTTTAGCTAAAGATATGATGGCTAAAAAGACCAACAAATGCTATGATGATTGCTGTAAAAGGTATGTTACCACACAATAGTCTTGGTAGACAAATGTTAAAGAAATTAAGAGTATATGAAGGTAATGAACATGAAAAATATGGCTCAAAAACCTGAAGTATGGAAATTTTAGTAGGAGGATCATAGATAATGGCTAAATCTAAAGCAGTTGAATATTTAGGAACAGGTAGAAGAAAAAGTTCTATCGCTAGAGTAAGATTAACTGAAGGAAATGGAAAAATTCATTGTTAATGGAAAAACATTAGAAGAGTATTTTGGTGTTGAAACATTAAGAGTTATCGCTAGACAACCATTATCAGCTACAGATACTTTTATCAAAGTATGATGTTAGAGTTAAAAGTTGTTGGTGGTGGATTATCAGGACAAGCTGGTGCAGTTCGTCATGGTATTGCAAGAGCTTTAAATGTTGCAAATGAAGAAGAATTCAGACCATCATTAAAAATCAAATGGTTTCTTAACAAGAGATTCAAGAAGAAAAGAAAGAAAGAAATATGGATTGAAAAAAAGCTCGTAAAGCTCCTCAATTCAGTAAGAGATAATGTAATTTTTAAACTCGCTGTTATGGCGGGTTTTTTTATTGTTAAATTATAAGAAAAGTGTTATAATTGCAGTATAGGAGGTTGAGTTATGAGAGAATTAGGATTAAATAGTGGGATTTTTGATTGGAATTGTTATTGTATGGATTTTATTAATTTCTATTAAACAAATTGATGAATATCAGAGGGAATTTTTATTTTTCATTTGGTAAGTTTTTCTAGAATTTTAAAGCCTGGTTGGCATATTGTTTTGCCTATAATTAATAGAGTTGTAAAGGTTGATATTAGAACAAAGACAGCTTGATGTTCCAGAGCAAGAAGCTATTACAAGAGATAATGTTTCGATTAGAATTAATGCAGTTTTATATTATAAGATTTTTGATGCATCTAAAGCTGTAATTTCTGTTGAAAATTATAATTATGCTGTTAGTCAATTGGCTCAGACTACGATGAGAAATATTGTTGGTTCTGTTACACTTGATGAATTATTATCTGAAAGAGATAAACTTAGTACTCAAATTTGTCAAATAGTTGATGAAGCTACAGATCCTTGGGGAATTAAAGTTGAAAATGTTGAACTTAAAGATATTGCATTACCTGAAGAATTGAAGAGAGTTATTTCTAGAGTAGCTGAGGCAGAAAGAGAGAAACAAGCTGTTATTACTAAATCACAGGGTGAGGTGGAAGCTTCTGAGAACTTGGCGAGAGCTGCAGAGGTTATGGGAAGTACTCCTGGTGCATTACATTTAAGAACTTTAGCTACATTAAATGATTTGAGTAGTGATCAATCTAATACGCTTATTTTTTTGCTTTTACCTGTTGAAGCTTTGGAAGCAATGAAAGGTTTATCTAATATAGGTAAAAAAATAAAAAGAATGATTTAGATTTTTGAGGGATATTCAGTAAAATGAATATCTCTTTTATTATCTAAAAACCTTATTGTTAAATATTTTTATTATTATGTTATAATAGAACATAAGTTTTGTTATGAGATACATAATGATTGGATTTTTAAGAGGAGCTGTTGAATTTAAAGCTAATAATTATATTTTTGATAAATGTTAGTGGTGTTGGTTATAAAGTATTTATGCCTGTTGAGAGTATTAAAAATTTAGAAATGAATTCTAGTGTTAAAATCTTTACATATACAAGGGTGTCACAGGATGATATTAGTTTGTTTGGTTTTTTAACCAATGAAGAATTGATGACTTTTGAACTATTGATAAGTGTTGGAGGAATTGGAGCGAAGTCTGCTGTAAATATTTTTATCAAATATAGAGCCTACTGAATTTGCATTGGCTGTTATTACTGATGATGTGACTACATTGAAGAAATTACCTGGTATTGGTCCAAAGACTGCACAAAGAATAATTCTAGAACTTAAAGATAAGATTAAAACAGAGAATGCTGTTATTGCTACTGAAGCCGTAGTAGTTAAACATAAATTTAATCAAAATGAACTTGATGCAATGGATGCTCTTCAAGTTCTTGGATTTAATAGGAAGGATATTGAAAACATTATGGAAGGTTATGAGTCAACTGGAAAGAGTGTTGAAGATATTATTAGAGAGCAATTGGTTAAGCTTAGTAAATAGGAGGTATTTAATTGGATTTTAGTGAACCATTATCATATCGTATGATGCCTACAAATCTTGATGAGTATGTTGGACAGGAGCATATTTTGGCAAAAAGATAAGATTTTTATAGAACTATTAAGGCGGATAGATTATCTAGTATTATTTTTATGGGGGCCACCTGGTTGTGGGAAAACATCTCTTGCGAAAGTTATTAGTAATACTACGAAATATAAATTTGTAAAATTAAATGCAGTCACTGCTGGTGTTAGTGATATTAAAAATGCGATTGAAGATAGTAATGTTAGTATGTTTAATATGAGTGGAAAAGTAGTGCTTTTTATTGATGAAATTCATAGATTTAATAAATTACAACAAGATGCTTTGTTACCATATGTTGAAAAATGGAAAAAGTTATATTAATTGGTGCAACTACTGAAAATCCATATTTTGAAGTTAATAAAGCTCTGATTTCAAGAAGTATGGTTTTTTTCAATTACATCAATTATCAAATGATAATGTTTTTAATGTTTTTGAAAAGGGCTCTTATATCTGAAAAAGGTCTTTCTAGTTTTTAATGTTGAAATTAGTGATGAAACGCTTAAGAAAATGGCTATTAGTTCTAATGGTGATGTTAGAACAGCATTAAATGCTTTAGAAATTGCAGTTTTGACTACTGCGCCAGATGCAACTGGAGTTATTAAAATAACTGATGAAATTGCTAAAGAATGTGTTGTTGATAATAAGATTATGTTTGATAAGGATGGGGATTCTCATTATGATAATATAAGTGCTTTTATAAAATCAATGAGAGGTAGTGATCCTGATGCTACAGTGTTTTTATTTAGCAAGAGCTATTTATGCTGGTGAAGATCCTATATTTTTGGCGAGAAGAATTTGTATATTGGCTGCTGAAGATATTGGAATGGCTGATCCTATGGCTTTGGTTGTTGCTAATTCTGCTCTTCAAATTGTTAAGGCTATTGGAATGCCTGAGGGAAGAATTGTACTTTCGGAAGCTGCAGTGTATATGGCTAATGCACCTAAATCAAATGCTAGCTATAATGCTATTAATAGTGCACTTAGTGATGTGGAAAATGTTGATACTGGAATTATACCAATGCATATTAGAAATGCTCCTGTGAAGGGAATGGAAAAAGAAGGATATCATGTTGATATAAATATCCTCATGATTATAAGAATCATTTAGTTGATCAGCAATATTTGCCTGATAAGATTAAAGATACTAAATATTATATTCCTGATGAAAAATTGTATTAGAAGTTTTTAAAGATAATTTAGAAAAATAAAACAAACTCAAGATAATTGATATCTTGAGTTTTTGTTATTATTTATTAGTGTTTTCGTTGTTTGTATTTGATTTACCGTCTTTTAACATTTCTGTCATTGCTCCTAATCCTGCAAGAGGTTTTGTTGCTTCGAAAGGTATAAATACTTTATTTGCTTCACCATTTGCTACATTTGATAATGTTTCAAGTGATTTTAATTGTATTACTTTGTCTGTAGGATTTGCATCTACCATGGCACCATATACTAATTTTTACTTCTTCTGCTTTTTGCTGCTGCTACTTTTTTTGATTGCTTCAGCTTCACCGCTTGCTTTTTCTAATTTGTGCTTCTATCAGCATCTGCATGTAGAATTGCTGCTTCTTTTTTCACCTTGTGCTTTAAGTATGGCTGCTTGTCTTTCACCTTCAGCTTGAAGAATTGATGCTCTTTTAGTTCTTTCAGCATTTATTTGTTTTTTTCCATGGCTTCTTTAATATCTGGTGGTGGAGTAATATCTTGAACTTCAATTCTATCAATTGAACAACCCCATTTTGTTGTTGCTTCATCTAGCATTGATTGTAATTTTTCCATTGATTGTATCTCTTGAAGCAAATGTTGCTTCTAAATCCATTTTACCAACGATATCTCTTATTGATGTTACTGATAAGTATTCAATACCATTTTTTTAGGTTTTGAATTTCATATACAGCTTTTTGCTGGATCTTTAATTTTATAGAAAACAACAAGATTGATTGTAATTGTAACATTGTCTTTTGTTATTACTTGTGGAGCAATATCCAATGTTTGTTGTTTTAAACTTACAATGCTTCTTACATGATCTACAAATGGAATAATTATTGTTAAACCTGCGTCTGCAACTTTATGGAATTTACCTAATCTTTCAATGATATATACTTCGGATTGTCTAACTATTTTTAACACTTGTAAATAAAAATAATAAGATAATTCCTATGATAATAATAGCTGGTATCATAATTCCCTCCTAAATTCGTTATATGTATATTATAGCATATAATATGTAAAAATAAATACATAATCTTGCAAAAGATTGTACTCGTAACTTATAATATTATGTGTTTTGGAGGAGATATGAATAAAAAGAGAATTTTTGTTTTTATTATGATGATTGGAATGATGATGTTGATATTTTTTTCTTTTCTAGTCAGAATGGTGATGAATCATCTGCTATGAGTAGTGGAGTGTTTTATAAATTGAAAGAGAGTTTTAATATTAAAATTGATATTGCAATTATTAGAAAAACTTGCTCATTTAACAGAATATTTATTTCTTGGAGTTACAACATTATTATATGTAGGAACTTTTAAGATTAGTGATGAAAAATCAATGGCAATTGCTACGAGTGATATGTGCTTTGTATGCATCTAGTGATGAATTTCATCAGTCGTTTATTGCTAATAGGGATGGTAGATTTGGCGATGTGTTGATTGATTCAATTGGGGCAATGATTGGTATTACAATTACTATGTTAATATTGTTGATTATAAGAATGAAAAATGACAAAAAGATTACAATTTAACATTTGAATTAAGAATGAAGGTAATATTTTTTTATTCAATTGATATTAAGCGAAAAATATTATAAAATTCATTAGAAAATGATATTTTAGGAGGATTGGACCATGGCATCTACAATGAATCCATTGGAGAGAAAAAGGAGAGCGTCATTTATTAAAGGATTTTTTTATTGCATTATTGATAGGAATATTAATAATAGCGTTTTTAGCGTTACAGCTTATTTAATAAAAATAACTGCAGAAAAGAAGAGAATATCTTCTCAAAAGACTGCTTTTAGTTTTTGAAGAAAAATGTAACATCTGGAGAAATATTGACTAGTAACATGCTTACAACTTTGAAAGTTGATGCAGAAATGGCTCCAGTAGGTTCTGTTGATTCTGTTTCTAAATTTAATAAGTTTATGGTTGCTGATTTAAATGGTAATGAAAATTACAACATTGGCTGATGGAACAAAGGCTATATACGCTAATGGACAACAATATCCTTTAACAAAGGATGCGAACGGTGATTATACTTATGTAATGAATGGACAAGCTGTAAAAGTTGCTTTTGGTGAATCAACTTATGTTGCTAAAATTTCTTTAGGAAAAGGTACACCAATTATACCTGATATGGTTACAGTAATTAGTGAACAAGCTACTAATGATTTAAGAGAGCAAGAATATAACATGATTGCTTTACCATCTGATTTAAAAACTGATGATACAGCTTGATGTTAGATTAAGATTACCTAATGGTGCTGATTATGTTGTTTTATCAAAGAAGAAGGTTAAAGTACCAACAGCTGGTGGAAATCAATCTTATTCAACTTTGCTTTTAGATTTAAAATGAAACAGAAATATAACAATGAGTGCTGCTATTATTGATTCATATAAAATACAAGGTAGTAAACTTTATATAAATAAGTACACTGACCCAGGATTGCAGAAAGCTTCAAAGGCTACATACATTCCATCTGAAGATGCATTAAGAGTTATTGATAAAGATCCAAATCAATTGGCTAAAGCTAAAGCTGCTTTTAATTGAATTATATCAATCAAGTTCAGAATTTAGAAAAACAAATTGATAGTTCATATGCTGGTACAGAAAAAGACAGCAATTGATGCTCAAGTATCTTTCTGAACAACATCTGAAATTAATACTCAAATTAATTTAAGAAAGTCAATTTCAGACGGAAAAATAAAAATATATGGTTTATAGGTTCCATTCAAAAACCTAAATATTTTTTTAAATAGGAAGTTAATTTGGAACAAATAGGATTTTTAGGAGCTTATGATAAAAAGATTTATTGATTAATGTGGGCAAATGCTTACTAGTGCTGGTAAATCGGTTTTTAATTGTGGACGCAACATCTGTTCAAAAGAATGAGATATGTTGTTCCAAATATTAGTACTAATCAGAGTTTTTCATATGTTAGTGAATATGCAAAAAAATAGATGTTGCTTTTGGGATTTATGACATTAAATAATGTTGCACAAGATTTAAGAAGAAATTTGGATTATGATTATATATTGATTGATTCGGATAATCCACAAACTATGAATTCTTTTTGGAATTCAGGAATGAAAAAAATATTTTTGTTACTTCTATGAACAATATGATATGCTTAAGGGCGCTGAACTTTTGAGATTTGTTCAGATGCCAATTGAAGTTATAAAGTTATTTCTACAACTAATATGAATGATGCAGAAGATAAATTGCTTTAATTCTAAAGTTACTAATTCTAATATTAAATGGAGTAATAGTAGAGTGGAATTTAGTGACTTGGATGTTGATAGGAGGGCTATTTTTAAAGAATCAATTTAGCAAACAAATTACGTTTAAATCTTTTTCTAAAGATTATAAACAATGGTTAGAATATTTAGTTAATATAATTACGGATAATACAATTGATTCTAATAGGATTATAAAGAGGATATAGAAAGGAAAGTATAATGCCAATTATTAGTTTTGTTAATAGAGACATTAGAGAAACTGGTCAAAGTTTATCAGTAGCAGCTGTTGCAGCTGTAATGGCAATTGAGCATAATTATAGAGTAATTGCAATTTCTACTGATTTTAATGATAAAACTTTGGAAAATAGTTTTTATAATTCAAAACAGACTTCTGCTGTTACGTCTTTTTTAAAAAAATACTATTACGACTGATATTTCGAATGGTGCAGAGGATTGATTAGGCTTTTTGCTAGTAATAGGGCTTCTGCAGATATGATTAAAAAGTTATACTAAACCAATTTTTAAAGGATCGTTTAGATGTTTTTGCCAGGACTAAAAACTACTGATTATAAAACATTTGTTAATATGGCAAATTATTTTTTCTCAAATTGCTGATGTTGCGAATGCATCATATGATATGGTTATTGTTGATGTTTCACAGAGATTCCGAATGATGTTCAAATGAGAATTTTGAATATTTCAGATTTGGTGCTAGTTGGTGTTAATCAGTCTTTAGCTGCTGTTAATAATTTTTAAAATTAAAAACAGCTTGAACCTTTTTCAAAAAGTAATGTTGTTATTGAAATTGGTAAATATAATCCATATTCAAAATATAGTGCTAAAAAATATAGGTAGAATTTAAGAGAAAAATATTCCATGGACTGCTCCATATAATATTAATTTTTCTGACCATGCTTCTGAGGGAAAAATAATTGATTATTTATTAGGTGCAAAAATGCTTTAATGATCCAAATAATCAAGATTATAGTTTTTATACATCAGTTGCTGGTGTTGATGGATTCTATTGATTATAAATTAAAAGAGTTGCAGTATTTAAAATAGGAGGGAGTTAAAGTATGCCTTTGAATATTATAATTTCAATTGCAATAGTTGCGATTAGTAGTTGCTCTAATTTATAAAAATTAAAAACAATCAAAATGCTAAAGTTGTTGAAGATGTTGTAGTTGACGATAAAACATATACTTTAGAAAAAGATGATTGATTATATAAAAAGAAAAAAATGGATGAAATTACTAAGGTCAATTTGTATGACTTGGGACTTTCTGAAGAAGAGCTAAAAAGAAGAAAAATAAAAAGTACGAATTGAAGAAGGCTTTTAAAAAGGATGTACATATGGTGATGTTAATGATAAAAAGTATGTTAAACAATTAATATACGATTTGTTATTAAATGATTATGGTGTTGATGAAACAAATATATCAAAAAGCAATCCTTTTGATATTGCTTCATTATTAACTCCTCAAGATAAGTTTGATATTATTATTTATATGTATAAAAAGAATTTGGATATGAAGCTATGTCTAAAATTAATTAAAAATATAAATTAGTTGAACTTAAATATACTGCAGGTGATGCAAAACCATCATATGTTATTTTACCAGAAGAAATTTCTGCAATTTATGCAAGAGAAAATTTCATGTTATCACTTGAAGATAAATTAATGGTTGTTGTTCAAAGAATTTATCAACAATATAAAAGGTTATAGCTCAATTGATGAAATTAGAGATATGAATATTGATGGTATATCTGGAGGTATTTCTGGTTTGCCTGAGAGTTTTTTTGAGTCAGGCAGCTCAAACTGATGCAAATGTTGTTAATAATGTTTTTGGATCACAAAATTCCAAGAGCTTGTGACAAGATTTGGATTATGTTCTCTGGTAAATCTATTCGTTTAGCTTTCTTATCTTTTTGGTAGTGAATCTGAACTTAAGAGAGTGTGTCAAAATATTTATAAATACAATAACCCAGGTCAGTTATCAGATACTAATGGTTATAAGATTAATGAAATGAAGGATGGTTCTCGTGTTGTTGTTGTTAGACCAACATTCTCAGAAACATGGGGATTCTTTATTAGAAAGTTTGATGTTCAAAGAGCAAGTCTTGAACAATTAATTAAGGATGAAGGAAAAGAAGAAGCTATTGATTTAATGAGGTTTATTGTTAAAGGTGCTAGAATTATTGCTCTAACTGGTGAGCAGGGTACTGGTAAAAACAACTATGCTTATGGCTATGATCGAAAAATATTTATGAAACATTAAATATTCGTGTTCAGGAAACTGCATTCGAGCTTCACTTAAGAAAGATTTATCCTACAAGAAATATTTTTGTCTTTTAGAGAGACAGAAACAAGATTCTGGACAAGAGGGTCTTGATGTTCAGAAAAAGACTGATGGTAGTGTTAATATCATTGGTGAGGTTGCGACTGACCCTGTTGCATCTTTGGATGATTCAGGCTGCGCAAGTTGCTTCTAAATTTACATTGTTTACTCACCACGCTAAGACTTTCCCCTGATTTAGTAACAGCACTTCGTAACTCAATGCTTAGAACTGGTGTTTTTAAAAATGAGCTTGTTGCTGAAGAGCAGGTTGTTTCAGTACTTAATTTTTAATGTACATTTAGTTAAGGATTTTAGAGGTAATCGTTATATTCAAAGGGTTACAGAATGTATACCAGTTATTGATAAAAATGATTATAATTATAATAGTAGAAATGAAACTACACTAGAAGGAAAATTAGATACTTTCATTGAGAACTCTACTAAATATTTTTGCTAAAGAGACAAATAAAGAGCTTTTATAAATATCAAAAATATTATGGAATATCAAGATGGTAAGTTTGTTTTAACTAATAAAATTACTGATAAAAAAATATTGGTGAAATGATTATAAACATGGATGAACAGGATTCTGCTGCATTTAGAGAGTTTGTTAAAGTTCATTGGAATTGTGTGTTTAATGAAAGAGGCGAAAGATTAGCTTAAAAATAATTATGGGAGGTGTGGCTTTTGGAATCTAATGTTCTTTATATTATAATGGGAATTACTGTATTTGTTTGCTAATTATCGTAGTTGTTTATTTAATGCTTCGCAAGAAAATGCAAAAATTCTGATGTTAAGAGAATTAATAGTTTAATAAATGATACTAAAGAAAATATTCAATGGATGTTTTTTTATCAAAAAGTTATATATTAAATTTCAAAAAGCTCCCTTTATAAAAAGATATTTATATAAAATTAGAAGAAGACTTGAGATTAACAATCTTGATGATGAATATTTGACTAGAATGCAGACTGCTAAAATTATTTTTTTAGAGCAGTTATTCTTGTTACTTTATTAACAATTGGTGTTGTTGTTGTTACTCACAATAACTTGTTGTTAATGGGGATTATCTTAATTTTTGAATTATTTATTATTGATACATTGACTGATAGTATGGTTGATAAAATTGATAATAATTTATTATTACAACAAATTGATTTTTTTGCTGCTTTGAGACACTCATATCATGAAACTAATATGGTTGGTGAAGCAATTTATGTTACAGCTCAAGATACTGATGCTGTTGAAGTTTCAAGACAGGCAGAAAAAAATATTTGAAATATTAAATTCTTCTGATCCAGAAACAGAACTTGAGAAATATTATGATGTTGCTCCAAATAATTATTTGAAGGAATTTGCTGGAATTTCATTTTTTAACTCAAGAGTTTGGTGATAGAAAAAGTAAATGGTGAATCTTTATATTTAAAAAAATCTTGAGAATATTACTCAAGAAATGCAACTTGAAATTTTTAAAGAGGGATAAACTTGATTATACATTTAAGAGTATTTCAGTTATTTCTATTGTTCCTGTATTATTTTTTTAGAGCCTCTTAAAAATTGGGCTACGAATAATTTCGGATTTACAGATATGCGTTTTATGAGGGTAAAAGTGGTATGCTTTGTACAGCTTGGCGTAATTTTTGCTTACAATCATTTCTTATATTCTTATTCGTAAATTGAAAGATAATGGTTCTGTTAAAAGAGTTGAAGATACTCAGAACCCATGGCAAGAAAAAGTTATATAAGAAAAAAATTAGTGAAAAAGTTGTTGATTTGTTTATGCCTAAACAACATACTGCACAAGAGAGAAAAGAAAAGAAATTATTGCAGGATGCAGCTTCTAAACAAAAAGTTACATTGGCTTTATGTTTCAAGGTTAACTATGTCTATACTTGCTTTTTATAGGTGCAATTATTACAATTATAGCATTGCATGCTATTCAAGTTAATTTTCAATATACTAATCCTACATCTGATTATGATTTGATTGGTACTTCAGAGGGTAGTGAGCTTAAAAAGCTAAGGCGACTACAGAAAGACAGAATAAAGTTCTTGATAAATTAAAAGGACCTGGAAGAAATATTACTGATAAAGAAATTAAAAAGTTATGTCTAAGATTAAAGACTATGATGATAAATCTGATACTGATATAAAGAAAGAAATAAAACAAATTAGAAAAGAAACTTGATGTTATTAATAAAGAATATATTTCATGGGTTGAAGTTTTGATTGCTTTTGTTGTCGGATATTTAGGCTATATGGCTCCATATTTAATTATAAAAATTCCAAGTTAAATTGAGAGTTATGGAAATGGAAGATGAAGTAATGCAGTATCAAGTTATTATATTGATGCTTATGAGACTTGAGAGAGTTGACGTTGAAATGATTTTAGAGTGGCTTGATAGATATGCAGATATATTTAAGGAACAAATTAGTAAATGTTTAAATAACTATGAATCTGGTGCTTATGAAGCTTTTGGAGGAAATGAAAGAAGAAGTTACTTATCAAGAGTTTATAAGAATTATTGAGAGTTTACAATCTGCAGTTGAAAAAGTTCCTATTAAAGAAGCTTTTGAAGAGCTTGAATCTGATAGAGATTATTATAGAGATAAAAGAAAAGAAACTAATGCTAGGTTAATTGACAAAAAGGTAGAATTGGTAAAAGCAGTTGGATTTGCACCAATGGTTGTTATGTTTGTTGGATATTTGATATTCCCTATTAATGTATATTGGTATGACAAGTATGTCAAGTGTATTTACATCTTTACAAGAATAGTTTTTGAAAGGATATTGTTTTTGGAAAAATTCAAGTTTAGCTTTTAAGAATTGCTGGTGGAGTTTTAATTTCAATGCTTATAATTTCTTTAGTTGTTGTATCTTGGAATAGATTTTCTAAGGTACAAAAAGGAAAAAAAGCTAAGTCTGATGAAATTAAGTCTATTAGTGATTTTTAATAAAGAGTTTGAATCATATAATAAAGATATTGTTAGAGGATATGAGTTAGTTTCTTTAGCTAATTTAGCAAATGATACTAATAAAAATATTCTGAAGATGATGGTTTTAAGAAATTTAATGTTTATATTTCTATGAAAAATACTGATGCAGCTTTGTCATCAAGTGGTAGTGGAACGGAAATAAGATATAATAATAAAAAGTATTTTGATTTTACTGATTTTTGCTAATAATATCTGGCCTGGATTGTCTAATGGTGACAAAAAGGCTATAAAAGATTTATATTTTTAGATGTGTTGATGTTAAGTATGATAAAGTTTCTGGAAGAATAATTACTTTATATTTTAATGAAATAACAAAAGTGGAAGATTAATTTCTGGAGGAATGAATGGAAAATACATCAAAGGCTTTTAATAATGGCTGGTGAAACTTTAATTGCAATATTGGTAATTGGATTATTTGTTACTATTAATACTTTATTTGGTAGATTTTCTAGAAATATGAATAAACAGCTAGAATCATCTAATATATCAATTAAAAAAATTCAGTGTTTATGGGTTATGAAGGAAGAGTAAATATTTTAGTAACTGAAGTAGCTTCTATTATTAATTATGCTAAGAAGTTAAATGATGAAAATGGATTGAAAAATGCAGAGGGAAAAGTTAACTCACCAAATTTATAATTCTCCTGGATTTGTTAAAGTATATATTGATGGTGTTGATTATTTTGCAAAAATATATTAATTCAAATAGATATTCTGATGCATCTTTATTTAAGGAAGATTTAAATAAATATATGCAAGATAATAATACGAAGATATATATGGTAGGTGCTCGAATTAGTGGATTTGGTGAAAAAAATGTTGATGGTAAGATTCAACATATTGTTTATAAAAAGGCTTGTTCCAGATTCTATATTGGTTCATAAAGATACAGCATTGGTTAATGAAATAAAAATTGATAGTGTTCCTGATAATTTTTATTGATAGATATAATTTTAAAACTCTTAATGATTTTAATGATTTTGAAGTACAATAGTAATAAATGATTTATATAAATACACCTTTGTTTAAGAATTACAATAAATTGTGTTCTAATTAAGCTAGGTGTATTTTTTTGTATGAAATTTATTAGAGAGTTATGAAAATTTTTAAAAATATTGTTTATTTTTAGAAATTATGTTATAATGATTTTTAGTAATTTTTTTAATATTCAAAGGAGGAAGAGATGGAGAATTCATCAAAAGCGTTAATTATTGCAGGTGCTATTTTTAATTTCAATTTTAATAATTGGTTTGGGTGTTACAATATTTCAAAAATGCTCAAAAAGTAATTAAAGGATCTGGAAATGTAGATTCACAAGCTGCAATGGCTAATAATGAAAGATATCAAGAATTTATAGGGATAATGCTACAGCATCTGATGTTAAAACAATTGATTTCACTTGTTAATACAAGTAACTTAACTGCAAGAACAAAAAGGTGAAAAATACGATTGTTGGTATTGTATTAGATGGTACTGCACAACCAAATTTATCTTCTGTTAAAATTTTTAAATGGAAAAACATATACGAGAAAATTAGATAATACTAAACAAAGTGATGATCCAATTGAAGATTCATTTGGAGAAACAGACCCTTCATATTATAGAAATGGTTATATAAGAATTATTGTTATTAAAACAAACTCAAAATAATTTGATACAAGTAGGAGATACGGATGAGTGAGAATGTATCTGATGCGTTAAAAATGGCAAGTGCTATTTTACTATTTGTAATGGCGTTAAGTTTAGCTATATTTTTTCTTTTTCAAGAGTTCAGACTGCTTCTAAGAAGACAATGAGCAAACTTGATAGTGGAAGAACTTTTTATGATGTTGATAATATAGAATATAATGGGAAGAAGCTTAATATTACTTCAAGTAAAATTGTTGAGGGTTGATACGCTTATTCCTATGATGTATTCGTATTATGATGAAGGAATTACAATATTATTTTATTCTGGAAAAATGAATGCTGAAGGTAAAATTTATGATATGAAACCATTGCCTTTTGTATGCAACAGAAGCACTTGATAGTAAGTTACAAAATTCAAAATTTAATTGATGGAAATAGATATGTTTATGGATTGGATTTGGATGATGAAATGACAAGGCAGGAGCCTTGGAGTCATAATAGACAGATGCAATGAATTTTTATTAGAGATATTGTAAAATGGTTTGCACATTAATATTAATGATAGTGTGATGCAAAAATATTCAATGTCAAGACTTGTTTTTGAAACATCCTGAATTGAATAAAAAGATTTAATGATAATACTATGATTATTGGTGCGGCATATAATAATTCATCAGTTTCTGGAGCTTATTATACATTGAATACTTCATTAATAGATTCTAAAAGCAAGGTTTGTTGAGAGAATAGGGCAGTATAATTATTCAGCTACAGCTTGTTGCTACTAATAATCGCTTATAGTGATGCTACTTCTAGTGCTAGTGATATAAATTATGGTGAATACAAAGGAGCTTCGTTAAGTGGCTCTGTAGATAAGTTTACTGATGAAAATAATCGTGTTGTAGGATTTTTGGAGAATACTAAAGATAAAACAAAAAGAATTGTTCAATACGTATATATTAGAGAATAAAATATTTTTAATTAAGGAGGATTATATGAACGATACATTAATGACGATTGGAGCTATATTTTTGGCAGCAGTTTTAATGTTCATTTTTCCACTAATGTCAACAGCTGATAGAACTGATGATGTTTCACAACAAGTTGTTAAAGCTAAAACACAGGAGTTTGTTGATAATATTAGATCTACTGGAAAAATTACAAGTGATAAGTATGATAGTTTTTGTAAAAGCAGTTGGTGCTACTGGAAATTCTTATAATGTTGATATGCAAGTACAAGTATTGGATGAATCAGCATCTAAGAAGACAACAACAGCAGCTTCAACAAAAAGTTGGTGAAAATTATTATTATAAAGAATATAATGATCAAATCCAAGGTGCTTTTAGGTCAGAGTGAGTATATAGATTAAAACAAGGTGATATGGTTTCTGTAGAAGTTAAGAATACTAATAAGACAATTTTCACAAGTTTTTAAAAGAACTTTATGTATAAAGTTACTGGTAAAGGAAACTCTAACATATCTGCTCAATATTCTGGAATTGTTAATGTCAATGGTTAATTTAATAAAATTGATTTTATAGTTGATATAAGCTACATTTCAGTAGCTTATATTTTTTTATACTATAGAAAGATATAGGATTTTAGGTTTAAAATTTTTGAGGGTTTAATAATGAGTAATAGAAGAGGATTATCATTTATTAATATTACTTTAATTTTGCTTATTATATCTATTTCTGGGATTATTTATTATTCAATATATCATAAGGGAAATGTGTCATCAGATTATGAGATGGTTAATGTTGAATCAACAGATGAATATAAAGTATATTATTATAATCAAATTAGTGAAGGTGCTAAAATTATGTATTCAACTATTTTTGAGCAATATTGAAGCTTTTTAAAACTTCGAATGAAGAAATAAAGTTTCCAAATGATGATAGGATTAAAGACACTGATTTTCAGACTGCTTGGGATGCTTTGATGCTTGATAGACCAGAGTTATTCTTTTTAGATGCGAGAAATGTTACGTTAATTACGAGAAAGACAACTTTTGTTAATTTGACTAGAATTCAATATTCAGTTGCTCCATCTAAAAGAAATATAAATGGTGAGTATTCACCATATTTTTCAAGAGTTTTTGGTAGTGCTGAGGAAATTAGTTTAGCAGCAAAACAAGTTAAGATTGCTGCAGATAAGATTATTGAAGGAACATCTCAATATAGGACAAGATATGATAAGTTAAAATATATTCATGATATGATTATTGCTGATACTAGTTATAATCAAAAAGATGATTTTTAATAATAATACAATTTATGGGTTATTAGTGAAGCATAAATGTATGTGCTAAGGTTATGCATATACAATGAAGTATATTTGTGATCAAATTGGAATACCATGTATTGTTGTTAATGGAGATGGGATAAATTCTAATAATCAGACAGAAGCCCATGCTTGGAATTATGTGAAAATGGAAAATGGACAATGGTATGCACTTGATGCTACATGGGATGATCCAATTATTATTGGAAATGGAAAAGTTAGAGATGATGTTAAATATCGATATTTTTTTGAAGGGATCTGATTCATTTTTAAAAAAATCATACAGAGAATGGTGATGTTTCAAAAACTGGACAGAAGTTTGTTTATAAGAAAATTTCTAAATTTGATTATGAATTATATTATATATTAAAAAGCATATATTAACTTTGAGTTAATATATGCTTTTTATTATTCTTCTTCTACTAATTTATGTGCTATTTTTTTGTGACCTGCTCCAGCTCCTTGAGTTATTATAATATCATTAGATTGTATGTTTCTTTTTATAAAAATCTATTATATCGTCAAAGTTTGGAATATAATATGCTTTTTCGTCCTAATGCTTCTATTTTTATTTATAATATCTTTTGATGATACTCCATAAGTATTTGTTTCACGTGCTGCATATATGTCAGTTACTATGATATTATCAAAGTTTGTTAATACTTCTGCAAATTCATCTAAATGTTGAATTGTTCTTGAATATGTATGTGGTTGGAATACTACCCATGAATGATTGTATTGCTTTTTTTGTGTAAAGCGTCTGCAACTGCTTTTTATTTCAGTAGGGTGGGTGACCATAGTCATCGAATACTTTTTGCATTTTTTACTTTTCCAATATATTCAAATCTACGTTGTACTCTGTATATTTTAGTAGTGCATTTTTATATCAATTTTTATCTATTCCAAATTCATTACATAATGCGATACAAGATAGAGCATTTAATACATTGTGTTCTCCAGGAATTGATAGTTTAATTGTTTTGTAAAAAAATTATTATTATGATATACATCAAATGAAGGGAATCCATTTTTATCATAAGAAATATTTTTGGCTATAAAATTTGCACTTTTTATTTTTTTAAGCCAAATGTAATGCTTTTTGGCTTTAGTGTTTTTTGAAATATGTGAACAGCTTTTCATCATCTGCGTTATATACTAATATTCCATCGTCTGGTAATAATTTTACAAATTTTACGAAAGCTGCTTTGATATTATCTAGGTTTTTTAAAAATAATCTAGATGATCATTGTCAATATTTAAAATTATTTCGGCTTTTGGAGCGAAACTTAAGAAACCGTCAGCATATTCACATGATTCTATTATGAAATTTTCGCTATTACCTAATCTATAATTACCATTTATTGCTGGTATATTTGTTCCAATTTGTATTGTTGGATCTTGTTTTGCTTCTATAAAACACATTGATACCATTGCAGATGTTGTTGATTTGCCATGTGTTCCTGAGATTGAAATGGTGTTTCTAAATGAGTGTGTTAATTGACCTCAAAAAGGGCCTCTTTCAATTGTTGGTATACCAAGTTCTCTAGCTCTTGATAATTCAGGATCTGTATCATGAATTGCTGCAGAATATATGACTAAGTCTACGTTATTTAAGATACTTGGATCACTACCAATTGTGACATATATCTTGCTGTTTATTAATTTTTCGGTATTATCTGATGCGTTGGCATCTGAACCAGTTACATTATAGCCCCAATGTTTTAATATTTGAGCTATACCACTCATACTAGTACCACCGATACCGATTAAATGTATATTTCTGTATTGTTTTAATTCTTGTACGTTTGCCACTTTTTAGCTCCTTTTCCCGTGCTATGTCTACACTTGATTATAATATATTTTTCTTGTAAAAACAAGTTATTAAAAAGGTAAAAATTTTCAAAAAAAGTGATGATTTTTATTTTAATAATGTATAATATAGTTAGTACAAAAGTACAATATGCAACAAAAGGAGAATAACGTAATGGATATTACAGATGTAAGAATTAAGAAAGTAAACTCAGATAACAAAAATTAAAGCTATTGCTTCAGTAACTTTTGATAATGAGTTTGTTGTACGTGAAATTAAAGTTTTTAGAGGGAAGGGATGAGAGTTATTTATCGCTATGCCAAGTAGAAAAATAAATTTACTGGTGAACATAGAGATATTTGTCATCCAATTAATTCACCAGCAAGGGAAAAGATTCAAAGTGCTATTTTTTGAAGCATATAAGAATGCTCCTGAAACTGAAGTTAATGAAGAAAATAATGATAGTGAGTTAATGAATATAAAAGAAGCAATGAGTTTTTCCATTGCTTCTTTTATTATCTTTCTTGATCTGGTCCTTCTGTAATGTCAGGTCCATTTATTGGTTGATGTAAGTCTGGATCGTCTGCATTATCTATTTGTGTATTTGCCATTTTTGGTAAATTTTTTTATTTTTGAAGTTCTAACTTTTTAAGATGTTCTTTTGTTTTTCACTTGTTCCTAAGAAAAAGTTTTGTACAGGATCGTTTTCTATTTTGTTTTTATATTCTATTCTTTTTTTCAAGTTCGTTTTTGGTTTACAGAGATTAGTTTTTCCGTTATTATTGATAAGTGTTAATTCTGCAAGTTTATCTGTAGAGATTTCTGAAAGCTATATTGTTTTAAATTGTTTTTAAATCTGGTAGTTTCTTTTCCGAAAAAAATTTTGGTTTTTCATATACTAAGTCACGTAAATCTGCTTCTAATTTTTACGGAATCAATATCATTTGCTTCGATATATCTACTATCACATATTAAGTAATAAGATGTCTTTTTCGTTTTCAGGATTGACTTTATCGATAAGGTCTGGGGTTATTTTGACAGAGAACACTTGATTTTTTTATCTGTATCTATTCCAGCTGCTTGGAAATATTTTTTTCGAATCTATGTTTATTTATACCATTTAATTGTTCAATAAGGTCGTTTGATGAATTTAGTAGATATTCATGTGTTTTTCAAAAAGTATCTTCATTTAATTGACTTAAAATTTGTTCTGCAGTAGTGTTTATTGCTGATGCTGCCATGTTATTTGCATCAAGTGTTTGAAATTCTTCTGTGTACATATTTTTAAGTTGTACATTTTCTCTATGTTTAGTGCCACCTAATCCTAGTAATCCTGCTGATAGTAATGCTGCTATTATTATTCGACGTGATAATGAAGTTTGTTGTTTTCTTTGATGCACCTCTTATCTTTTCGGCTGATCCTGTAAATTTCTTTTTCTTCTCTTGTATCCATAAAAATTCTCCTTTTGTTAATCTTGAATTTATTATATCAGAAGAATATTTTTGTTTACAATGAAAATTTATAATGATACAATAATTTTTAAAAAGAGGAAAATATGGTATTAAATATTTTTTAAAGTTATTATAATTTCGATATTTGGGAGTATATATCAATCAATTGGTATTGGAGCATATTCTTATAAATATTTAGTTGATCTTTTATTAGAATTGGTAATATTTCTGATAATTTTTGAAAAATCATTATTTATTGCTATGTCAGTTTGGTGTTGCTTTAGCTATTTTATTATTATTTTTATAATCGTATATGGCCTTTTAAAATTATAAAAAGATGATGATGGAAATAAAATTGGAATTAATGTTTCTAGGTGTAAATTATTATTTAAAATCTTTGTTTCAGTCATAGTATATGTTTTTATTATAAATTTTTGTAATTTGGATTTTTTTCTAAGTTTTTAAATGAAAAGATTATAAATATTATTTTTATTAGTTTGTTTAGGTGTGTTGATTATATTTCTTCAAAAATAAGAAAACAGAAAAATAGTAGAGTTAATAATTTATTTGAAATCAGTTGGAAAGAAGTTTTTTTATAATAACAATCTGTAATATTGTATTTGGATTTATATTTCATGATACATCATTGTTGGACTATTATGATGGTTATTGGTTTACTTGGAATTTCTAGAAAGATTGCTTTTTGAATATGGTCTTTATATGATATTGTTTTTATTTTTAATTAATTTTTATTAATGTTCCATTATTTTATGGGTTAAATTTGAATGAATGGATTTTATTATTGATTTGTTTAATTTTTCTTTTTATTACGTCTGTTATAATTATAAGGGGTACTATGGATTTTTTTAAAAAGGAGATTATAGATTTATAGGAATATTTAAAAATATTGATTGGGTTCTATTATTTAATACTATTATTTTTAAAATTAATTTAGGAGGTTTTTTTATGACACCACATAATGAAGCTAAATATGGCGAAATTGCTAAAAATGTTTTGATGCCTGGAGATCCGCTTAGAGCAAAAATATATTGCGGATAATTTTTTAGAAGATTGTAGTTAATTAATAAACTTAGAAATATGTATGGATATACTGGTAAATATAAGGAGTGGAAATAACTATTTTTGCATCTGGTATGGGAATGCCTAGTATGGGGATATATGCTTATGAACTTTATAAATTTTATGATGTTGAAAAATATTATAAGAATTGGTACATGTGGAGCGTTGTCTCCTGATCTTGAATTGCTTGATACAATATTGGTTAATGATAGTTATACTAAAGGTAATTTTGCAATGGCTTTTAAAACATGTTGATGAACATTTAGTTGAATCTGATAGCCAACTTAATGAATTAATTGTTAATAGTGCTAAGGAAAAATAATATTAAGTTAATAAAAAGGGAATGTTAATTGTAATGAAATTTTTGATTATTATGATGATAAATTTGAGGAATTTTTGAAATCTTTTACCTAAAAGAATTGAAAATAATTGCTACTGAAATGGAATCTTTTGCATTGTTTTTATACGGCTAAGTCTTTTAGGAAGAAAGGCAAGTTGCTTATTATCTGTTGTGGATTCTAGATTTAAGGATGAAGAGGTTTCTGCAGATGATCGTCAAAAATTCATTAAATGATATGATTAAAGTTGCACTTGATGCAATTATCAAATAAATTTTATTGAAAGGATTTTTGAATTATGAATACTAAATTTGTGTTTGTTACAGGTGGTGTTGTTTCTGGTTTGGGAAAAGGAATAACTGCAGCTTCTCTGGAAGATTGTTAAAGAATAGGGATATAAAGTTGTTAACCAAAAAGTTCGATCCTTATATTAATGTTGATCCTGGTACAATGAGCCCTTATGAGCATGGTGAAGTTTTTTTGTTACTGATGATGGTGCTGAGACTGATTTGGATTTAGGACATTATGAAAGATTTACTGATGTTAATTTGACAGCTACATCAAGTGTTACAAGTGGTAAAATTTATAGTGAGGTTATAGATAGGGAAAGAAAGGGAGATTATTTAGGAAAAACAGTTCAAGTAATTCCTCATATTACTGATGCTATTAAATCTAAAGTATATAATTTTATTAATTCTGATGTTGATGTGGTTATTACTGAAATAGGTGGAACAATTGGTGATATTGAAAGTCAAGCAATGGTTGAAGCTATTAGACAAATTGGTCTTGAAGTTGATATGAATGATGTTTGTTATATACATGTTACATTATTACCTTTTATTTCTGGTTCTAATGAACTTAAATCAAAAACCTACACAACGTTCTGTTAAAGAATTGCAATCTTTAGGTATTAGACCTGATATTTTTAGTTTGTAGAGCAGATCAAGAAATTCCAGATAAAAAAATGAGAGAGAAGATTGCTTTTATTTTTGTAATGTAAGAAAAGAAGCGGTTATTGAAAAATTCAACTGTTAATGATTTATATGAAGTTCCTTTAATGCTTGAAAAATAATGGATTGGCTGTTCAAGTTTGTAAAAAAATTAAATTTGGATAAAATTGAACCTAATAATGGTGAATGGATTGATCTTGTTGATAAAATTAAGAAGGTTAATGAAAGTAATAAGGAAGTTAATATTGCTTTTAATAGGTAAGTATGTAAAATTGGACGATTCATATTTGTCTGTTATTGAATCATTGAAGCATGGTGGATATGCAAATGGTGTTAAAAGTTAGAACAACATTGATTGATAGTGAATTAATAAATGACTCAAATGTTAAGGATATTATTTCAGAATATGATGGTATAATTGTTCCAGGTGGTTTTGGTGAAAGAGGAATTGAAGGAATGATTACTTCGATAAAATATGCTAGGAGAATAAAGTTCCTTTTTAGGAATCTGTCTTGGTATGCAAATGACTATTATAGAGTTTATTAGAAATGTTGTTGGTTTAGATGATGTTACTTCAGAAGAATTTAAACCAGATGCTAAGAATCCTGTTATTCATATAATGGAAAATCAAAAAGGAATTATAAATACTGGTGGTACGATGAGGCTTGGTACATATCCTTGTGAATTAGATTCTAATAGTTATGTTTATAAAAATATGGTAAAAAGAGAATATTTCTGAAAGACATAGACATAGATATGAATTTAATAATTTATATAGAGATGTTTGTAATGATAATGGATTGAAGCTTAGTGGTAAATCGCCTGATGGAAATCTTGTTGAAATAGTTGAGTTGAGTGAAGAATATCATCCGTTTTTTTCATTGGAGTTCAATTTCATCCTGAGTTTAAATCAAGGCCTAATAGGGTTGCCCCTTTATTTAGAGAATTTATCAAGAAAGCCAAAGAATATAATTAACAAAAATATTACAGAAGGAGCATTTTTAATGCTTCTTTTTCATGTTGTTTACATTTCATTTACAAAATGCTAAAAGTTGTATGCAACTTTTTTATATGTTATACTAACTTAACGAATAGATTGTTGATTGGAGGAGTTATGGATAATAAAAATAACGACAATTATAAAAAAACATAATAAAAGGAAATTTGATTTACCATTTATAGTATTTTTTGATAATTTGTATTCCCATATTAGTTATTAATTTGATAATAATTATTAGAGGAAATATGAATCCAGATAGAGTACCTGATGTTTTTTTGGATACAAAACCTTTTGCTGTTGTTTCTGGGTCTATGGAAACATCAATTAATGTTGGCGATTTAGTTATTGTTAGGAAGATTGACAGTGATAAGTCATTGAAAAAAATGGTGATATTATTGCTTTCAGAACTAGTGATAATTATGTTGTAAACACATAGAATTGTAGAAACTAAAGATGAAAAATGGTAAGAGATATTTTACGACTAAAGGTGATAATAACAAATCAAATGATATGGATCCTGTAGCTTTTTGATAAGATTGAAGGAGTTTATGTGACTAAATATTCTAAATTAGGTAATTTTGTGTTATTTATTCAAAAACCAATTGATTTGTAGTTATTATGATAATAATATTATTAATTGGCGTAATTTTTAATTATTGTAACTGGAAAAATCAAAAATCTAGAGTTATTTCTGATGATGAACTTAAAGCTTTTTGAGGAATTCAAAAGAAATAGAAACAAATAGGTAATAATGTTTAACATTATACATATAATAATAGGAAGGAGAATAAAATGAATAATTCAAGAAAGAAAGCAATTTTTGTAATAGCAGTTTTTAATAATGATTGCAATTACTTTAACTTTAGTTTCTAGTACTTATGCTAGATATACTGCTACAATTTCAAGAAATGGAACTGCAACAGTTGCTAAATGGGCATTTACTGCAGATAATTCTGGTTCAACAACTATGAATATTAATTTTGCTGATACATATCATGCTAGTACATTAGTTGCTGGAAAGATAGCACCTGGAACAAAAGGTTCATTTGATATTAGTGTATCTAATGCTAGTTCAGAAGTAGGAGTGGAGTATACTGTAACATTAGGAACAATTACAAATTCACCTACAAATATTAAATTCTATTCAGATGCTACATATGCAACACCATTAACTACATCAACACCTATTACAGGAAAGATTAAAGCTAATGATACAACACCAAAGACTGTTAAGATCTATTGGGCTTGGCCATATCAAACTGGTGCAGTAACACCATCTACTGGTGTAGCAGCTGGTGATGCAGCAGATACAACTGATGGAATTGCAGCTAAGTCATTAACAGTGCCTGTAACAATTACTGGTGTACAAGTACAACCTAGTGCAACTGCAATACCATAGTAATTTAAAATTTATTATAATATTAGAGAGGAGAAGCGGAGAATGTTTAAAAAAATGCGAAAAAGACGATATGTTGTAATTTTTTATATAGTTTTAGTAACATTCTTCGTTTCTATTCTTTATTATGGTAGAATTTATCATTTTGGTAAGTTTGCTTGTAAAAATGAGATAGTTATTAGTATAAAGAATATTGATGATAAAAAGAAGAATAAAATTAAAAGGAAAATTTTAGAAACATTATTGTAGATGAAAAATATATTGTACCAAGAAAATGTAATAAAAAGATTGGTTCAATTATTGGAAATAATTATAAGAATGAGAATATAGCTAATAATAATTTTAAAGTATGGGTTGATGATAAAAATGGAGATTATTTAACTCAAACAGATATTGATATATTTTTCGCATGATAGTTCAAAATATCATGATACTCACCGTAGTGACTGATAAAATTGCACCTGGAGTTGAAAAACACATATAGTTTTAAAGTTCATAATCAATCATCATTTGATATTAAATATAATTTAAAAAAATGATAGAAACAATGCAATATGATGTGAATATGAAATATAAGCTTAAGATGAATGGTAGCTATGTTATTGGTAATAGTTCTAGTTAGGGTTGAGCCAAGCCAATTGAGCTTTATCTAATTTAGTTTTTGAATTCTAATTCTGTGGATAATTATGAATTGGAGTGGAAGTGGTTTGATTCTTCTAATGATAATGTTGTTGGAATTAATATGAATAGTAATTATATTTTTAAATGTTAAGATTGATTTTTGAAGAAATTTAGGGGTTTTTGATGAAAGTTTTAAAAATAATTGGGCAATTTATATTATGTCTGATATTAATATACTTCTTAATATTTTTTTCTATGAATAATAAATCATTATTTGGGTTTAGAATTTATAGAGTTATTTCTGGTAGTATGCAACCAGCTTTACAAATAGGTGATGTTATTATAGTTAAAAAAATCAAATAATTATTCTGAAAGAGATATTATTACATATAGTAATGGATTAACTACTATTACGCATAGAATTATTGCTATAAATAATGATGAAGTTATTACAAAAGGTGATGCTAATGAAGTAGATGATAAACCAATTAATAAAGAACAAATAGTAGGTAAGTTTTTTCAGAATTTCAAATTTTTCTCTATTTTTCAATAATTTTAAGTAAAAATGTTATTTATTTAATAATGATTTTTTATTAGTTTTGATATTTTTTTATTAGTGATTGGTGATCGAATTATAAAAAAATTTGAGATATCAAAGTAATAATGTTAAAAAAATTAAAAAGAATAAAGAAAAAATAAAAAAATTTGGTGAATAAAAGAGAGTTAAATAAGAAGGATGAGCTAGATATTTTAGCAGAAAGGATGCATAAAAATCTTTGAAAAATTCATAAGAAATTTTTGATAATGATAAATAGGAGGATAGAAACAAGTGGCAAATTTTAAACATTCGATTGATTATAAATTTAATATAAAAATGCTTAATTATATATTTGCTATTAGTTTGTGTCTTAATAGGTGCTAGGACTTCATCAAAAATGGTTGGAAAGGTTGATAAAAATCCTACTACAGACAAGTTGCTAAACCAATTATGGATTTAGTTGTGAATAATACTAATAGCATTAATATTTTACCAAATCAAACTGTTGAATATAAATTAGATGTTAATAATTACATTGGTTCTACTATTACTGAAACAAAAATTCAATTCAAATTTAATATGAAGAGAAAATCAGCTATTAGTTCTGTTGCTTCTAGAAATTATACATTTAAATTATTTGAGGTGAATGGTGCTACTGAAACAGAAATAGATCCTAATACTTATACTGGAAGTTTGATTTCTGGTACAAGAGAAAGTAAATCATATATTCTTAGAGTCACATGGCTTGATGATGGTATTGATTATAATATTGTTCAAAATCTTAGTGCATTTTTTAGATGTTACAGTTGATGGAGTACAGCAAATTACTTAGTTTATAATTGATTGTGATTATTTTGTGAAATGGATTGACAATAAAATATAAAAGATATATAACTATTAGCAGTTAAGTTAATCGACTGCTAATAGTTTTTTTACATTGTAATTGAAATAAATTTATTAGAAAGCTTTTAACTTTACTAATGTATTTATGAGCAAATTACTTAATCTTTGGATTATTTAATTGTTCTCTTATAGGAGGTATTTTATGTTAAAACCATTAAGTGATAGAGTTATAGTTAAAATGATTGAGCCTGAGGAGAAGACTAAAAAGTGGTATAATTCTTTCTACAGGTAAGGAAAAAGCCTCAAGTGGCTTTAGTTATTAAAGTTGGACCAGGAAGATTGATGGATGATGGGAAGCTTAGTAAAATGAGTGTTTGTGAAGGTGATAAAGTTATTCTTGATAAATATGCAGGTACTCAAGTTTCTTATGATGGAGAAGATTTTTGATAGTCGAAAATGATAATATATTGGCTATTGTTGAATAGTATGGATTATATATTTTGTTAAATAGGAGGTTTATATTATGGCAAAAGATATTAAATTTGGTGAAGATGCAAGAAAAAAATTGATGGTTGGTATTAATAATTTAGCTAATACTGTAAAAGTTACGCTTGGACCAAAAGGAAGAAATGTTGTTTTAGATAGAGGCTTTGGAGCACCTTTAATTACTAATGATGGTGTTACTATTGCTAAAGAGATTTCTTTTGAAGATAAATTTGAGAATATGGGTGCACAATTAGTTAGAGAAGTTTCTGAAAAGACTAATGATGTTGCCGGTGATGGTACAACAACTGCAACTGTTTTAGCACAAAAGATGATTAAAGAAGGTGTTAAAAATGTTGCTGCTGGTGCTGATCCAATGGCGATTAAAAGAGGTATGGATAAGACAGTTAAATTAGCTGTTGAATTGCTTAAAAAGAATAGTAGTAGTGTTAATGGTAGAGAGGACATTGCTAGAGTTGCAAGTATTTCTGCTGATAATGAAGAAGTTGGTAATTTAATTGCTGATGCAATGGAAAAAGTTTCTACAAATGGTGTTATTACTATTGAAGAGTCTAAGACTTCTAATACTGAGCTTAATGTTGTAGAAGGTATGCAATTTGATAGAGGATATGTTTCTCCATATATGGTTACAGATAGTGAGAAGATGACTGTAGAATATGATAATCCTTATATTTTAATTACAGATAAAAAGATTGAAAAATATTCAAGAGATTTTTGCCATTATTGGAAGAATTGATGAAGTCTTCTGGTAAATTAGTTATGATTTGTGATGATGTTGCTGCTGAAGCTTTATCTACATTAATTTTAAAATAAATTAAGAGGAGTTTTAAATGTTGTAGCTGTTAAAGCTCCTGGATATGGTGATAAGAGAAAAGATTATTTACAAGATATTGCTATTTTGACAGGTGGAAAGGTTATTTCTAGTGATTTAGGAATGGAACTTAAAGATGTTCAAGCTTCTGATTTAGGACATGCTAAACAAGTTAAAGTTGAAAAAGATAAAACAATTATTGTTGATGGTGCTGGTGATAAAGATGAGATTTCTAATAGAGTTGCTCAATTAAAATCTTTAATTGCTAGCGAAAAGAGTAGTTATGAAAAAGAAAATCTTGAAGAAAGATTGGCTAAGATGGCTGGTGGTGTTGCAGTAATTGGAGTTGGTGCAGCTACTGAACTTGAAATGAAAGATAAAAAGCTTAGAATTGAAGATGCATTATCTGCTACTAGAGCAGCTGTTGAAGAAGGTATTTTGCCTGGTGGTGGTACAGCTTATTTAAGCATTATTTCAGAGTTGGAATCAGAAGTTGATGATTTTGATGTTGATGAAAAAAATTGGTGCTAATATTATATTAAAAGCATTGGAAGAACCTGCTAGACAAATTGCTATTAATGCTGGTTTGGAACCTGCAGTTATAGTTGAAAGAGTTAAATCAGAAAAAGCTGGTGTTGGTTTTGATGCTAAGAAGTGTGAATATGTTGATATGAAAAAAGCTGGTATTGTTGATCCTACTAAAGTTTCAAGAAGTGCACTTCAAAATGCTGCTTCAATTTCAGCAATGATTTTAACTACTGAAGCTGTTGTTTCTGAGATTCCAGAGAAACATAATCATGATGATATTGGTGCTGCTGGTATGGGAATGAATGGTTTGATGTAATTTTATATTAGTTGTTAATTTTTAGAAAAAGAGTCTGAATTATTTAAGTTGTTTAAGTAATTTAGATTCTTTTTTTGTATTATATGTATATATTAAAAAGTGATATAATATATCTAATTCTATTTAAGGAGAGATTATATGAAGAAGAGAAATATAATTATTGGTGGAGCGTGGCCTTATGCAAATAGTTCATTACATTTAGGACATTTAGCTTCATTACTTGGAGGAGATGTTCTTGCGAGGTATTATAGAGCTAATGGTGATCATGTTATTTATGTTTCTGGAACTGATTGTCATGGTACTCCAATAACACAAAGAGCTAGAAAAGAAAATAGAACTTCTAAAGAGATTGCAGAACAATATAATGCAGAATTTGCTAAGACTTTTAGTGATGTTGGATTTACTTATGATTTGTATGGTAAGACAGAAGATGATTTTCATAAAAAATCTGTTCAGAAGATGCTTGAGAAGATGTATGATAATGGATATGTTTATGAAAAATGGATAGACAGCCTTTTTGTGATAAGTGTAATAGATTTTTGGCTGATAGAGAGTTAAAGTTGATTTGTCCTTCATGTGGTCAAGAAAGTAAAGGTGATCAATGTGATTGTGGATATATTCCTACTGAGGAGGATTTAGAAGAAGCTATTTGTATTGAATGTGGTGAAAAAGTGCATTTAAAAGAGAATAAAAAAATTTGTATTTAGCTTTAACTAGATTGCAACCTGAAATTGAAAGGTTTTTGAAGAAAATTCAGATAACTGGAGATTGAATGCTAAAAAGAAACTGAAAAATATTTAAAAACAAGGATTAATTGATAGAGCAGTTACTAGAGATTTAGATTGGGGTGTTGATGTTACAATTCCTGGATTTGAAAATAAAAAGATGTATGTTTGGATTGAAGCAGTTTTTAGGATATATAACAATGACAGAGAAGTATTGTTTTGGAAAATGGATTAGATTTTTGATTCTTTTTGGAAGAATTCTAATAGTAAAATTTATATGGTTCATGGAAAAGATAATATTATATTTCATAGTATTATTTTACCAGCGCTGCTTGTAGCTTTTAAATGACGGATATAAATTACCAAATATGATGATATCTTCTGAATATTTGAATATTAATTCTGAAAAGATTTCTAAATCTAAAGGAAATGGTATTACAATAAATGATATGCTTAAAGATGGTAATAAAGATACTTTTGAGGTATTTTTTAATTGCAAATGGTCCTGAAAAAAAGGATAGTAATTTTTTTCTATTGAAGATTATTATATAGTTCATAATTCTGAAATTACTAATAAATATGGAAATTTAGTTAATAGAACATTGAAGTTTAAAGGATTGGATGTTATTCCTGATGGAAATATGTATTTTTGATTTTTTCTAATAAATTAGATCATATATATGATGTAGTTGGAAAAATTTATTGAAGATGGGGAATTTAAGAAAGCTACATTAGAGATTATGCATTTAGTTGAAGAATGTAATAAATATTATGATGAAAGGAAACCTTGGGAACAAAAGAATAATGATATAGAAGGGTTTAATGATACAATTTATACTTGTAGTAATGTTATTGCTAATTTGGCTAATTTATATGAGCCTTTTATGCCTGATTCATCTTTGAAAATTAGGAGTATTTAGGAATAAAAGATTCTGAATGGAAGAGAATTGATGTTAAGCCTGGTTTTTAAGCTTTGATAATATTGAAGCTTTATTTGAAAGAATTAAGTAATTTTGTAATTTAATAGATATTGAATAGATTATGCTAAAAGTTTGGTATAATCTATTTTTATGTTTATATTTGTATATGAAAGATATATTTTTATATTGAAAAAGTTATGTTATAATTGATATATTCTAGTTTGGAAAAGAGGTTTTTATGGAGTTAATTGGTGATGTTAGTTCAATAATTTATAAAAATGAAGAAAATAATTATACGATTGCTACTGTTGTTGTTGAACAGATTAGTGAAACTCCATTAGAGCTTGGGTATAATATTTTTGGGTCTTGAAACAACTCATTGTTGGTTATTTGCCTTTTATTGATAAGGGGGAAAAAGTTAAATTTGTTGGAAAATTTGTTGTTCATCCTGATTACGGTGATCAATTTAAAGTAGATAGTTTTGAAAAAGATTATGCCCTAAAACACTTGATGCTTTGGAAAAATATTTATCAAATGGTATGATTAAAGGAATTGGACTTAGTATTGCTAAAAATTGTTAAGCAGTTTGGCGATGATACAATTAATGTTATTAAAAAAATGAACCTGAGAAGTTAGTTGTTATTAAAGGAATAACTTCTGAAAGGGCTGAAGAAATTTGTGAAAAATTTACTGAAAATTTTGATTCTTGGCAAATTGTTGGTTTTTGCAAAAGTTTGGTATTGGTCCACAGAATTCACAGGCTATTTTTAAAAATTTGGTAGTAATACAATGAGGGTCATAGAAGATAATCCTTATATTTTATGTGATATGGGATTTAAAGTGAATTTTTTTCTGAAATTGATAGAGCTGCATTATCAATAGGTTTTTGCTAATAATAGTTTGGAAAAGGGTGAGTGCTGGTATTTTGTATAGCCTTAAATTAGCATGTTATAATGGTCATACTTGTACTCTTGAAAAAGTTTAATTAAATATGTGTGTGATTTACTTAAAGTCGAGATTGAAGATGTTGGTAATGGGCTTAAAGATTTGCTTTTCTAGAGAAAAGATTAGTATTGAAAAAGAGCTGTTGAGAGAGATGGTAAAATTGAAGTTGAAATTTATGTTTATATTAATGAATTTTATAAGATTGAAGAAAAGGTTGCTAACAAATTAAAAACATTACTAAATCTCAAAAATACAAAAATTGCATAATGTTGAAAAATTAGTGAAGCAAATTGTCTGATGTTGAACTTTCTGATAAACAGCTTGAAGCAATAAAAATGGTTAGTAAAAGAAAAACGTTGTCATAATTACTGGTGGACCTGGTACTGGTAAAACTACGAGTAATTAAAAACGATTATTGATATTTATTCTAGTTTAAATAAAAAGATTGTTCTTTTGTGCACCTACTGGAAGAGCTGCTAAAAAAATGACTGAAGCAACAGGTATGGAAGCAAGTACACTTCATAGATTACTTGAAATAGGTAAAATTGCTGATAGTGATACTCCTAATACTGGTATTGAAGTTATGCTGATTGATGCCGACATTTTGATTGTTGATGAAGTTTCAATGGTTGATATTATTTTTGATGAATTATTTATTAAAGGGTGTTTATAATGGAACAAAATTGATTTTGATTGGGGATTCTGATCAGTTACCTTCTGTTGGACCTGGTAATGTCATTAAAAATTTAATTGATTCAGGAGAAATTCCTACTATTAAACTTAATAAAATTTTTAGGCAGGCTGCAAAAAGTCAAATTATTGTTAATGCTAAAAAAAGTTAATGATGGAATTTTATTTTTATAATGAACAACCTAATGAAGGTAGTTTAAATGATTTTTAAATTTATTAAATCTAATAATGTTAAGGAAGTTATTGATATTATTTTTAAAATTGTATGATGAAAAGCACAGATAATTACTCCGACAAAAGAAAGGTGAGCTTGGGACAAAGAGTTTAAACAGGATTATTCAATCAAACTTTAATCCTGAATCTCCTTTTTAAAAATGAAAAGAAGTTTGGAGAAGTTATTTTTAGAGAAGCAGATAAGGTAATGCAAATTAAAAATAATTATGATATTGAATGGGTTAGAGATGGTGAACATTCTACTGGTATTTTTTTAATGGTGAAATGGGTGTTATTAGGGTTATAAAAGATGGAATTATTGAGATTAAATTTGATGATGATAAAGTTGCTCAATATACTTTTCAAGATATGGATCAAAATAGAACATTGTTTTGCTATTACAGCTCATAAGTCACAAGGAAGTGAGTTTGAAAAGGTGTTAATGCCTATACTTAATGTACAACCAATGTTGTTAACTAGAAATGTGCTTTATACTGGTATGACAAGAGCGAAGAAGTTGCTTACTATTATAGGAAGTGAATATAATATTTCTATATGATTAAAAATGTAAATATTAAGCAACGTAACACTGGACTTGAATATAAACTGAGAATAGGTGATAGTGTTAAAGGTTATAATTATATATTAATGAATCAGGGGCGTGAAGGTATTTTATTATGAAAAATATTTGAAATTGTCCTTGATTTTTTTGTTTCGAAAAATGTGGTATTTGTAATTGTTTGAATGATAATTGTGTTTGTAGTGATTGTTTGAGAAAAAAATTAATAAGTTTAAAATTTATAATTTTAAGGATGATGGTGTTTGGGTATATAGATATGAGGGTATTGTTAGAAATTTGATTATTGATTATAAATTTAAGGATAAATCATATTTGTGTGAATTGTTTGCAAATTGCATTTTTAAGTGATGTTGCAGTATGTGAATTTATTCAAAGATATGATATAATATTGCCGGTTCCTTTGCATAATAAGAGGTTGAAAGAGCGAGGTATAATCAAAGTAAGTTAATTTCTGATATTTTGTCTAAAAAGACTTAGTATTCAAACTTATGATGGTGTCTTAACTAAGATTAAGAATACATTGCCACAAGGGAAGAATCTTTTACATAATAGAAGAAAAAGCAGTTAAAGGTGTGTTTTTATGTGAATAATGCAGAAATAATTAAAGGAAAAAGACATTCTTATTTTTTTGATGATATTTATACTACTGGAAATACAGCTAATGAGTGCAAAAAGAATATTGTTAGAATCTGGAGCAAAAATCTGTAGGAATTCTTACAATTGCTAAAAGATTATATTTTTATGAATGGAGGTTTAAATGTATGTATAATAAATATTTTGTTAATTTACTAGATATATCGGTTTTTAAATATTTTATTGATTATTCTTTACTATATGGTCTTTTTAAACCATAAAAGTGAGATATAACAATTAATCACATATTTGAATATGTTGATAAATATAACAATTGAAAAGAGGTTTTTTATGGAATTAGATAAGAAAAAAAGTTTTACTTGGAATGAGTGGTGGTGTTGATAGTTCTGTTTCTGCATTATTGCTTCAAAGACAAGGATATGAAGTTATTGATGCTACAATGGATTTGTGGGATAGGAAAGATGGGACAAGTGGTAATGATTTAGCTATTAGAGATGCAAAGATTGTTTGTGATAAACTTGGAATAAAAACATGTTGTTTTAGATTTTAAAGATGAATTTAAGAAAAGTGTTATGGATTATTTTAATGAATGTTATGCCAATTGTATTACACCTAATCCATGTGTTGAATGTAATAAAAATTAAGTTTGGATTATTATATAAAAAAAGCATTAGAGCTTGGATGTTTTTATGTTTCAACTGGTCATTATGCTAAAACTGCGTATAGTGAGAAATATAATAGATGGGTTATTACAAAAAGCTACAAGTAAGAAGAAAGATCAAACATATGTTATGTATAAAGTTGAACCAGAACTTGTTGAACATATGATGTTTCCACTTGCTAATTATGAGTCAAAGGATGAGATTAGAAGAATTGCAGATGAAGCGGGACTTATTAATGTTGCTCATAAATCTGATAGTGAAGATATATGTTTTATTCCTGATAATGATTATAAAAAGTTTTTAAGAGAAACATATGATGTTAATCCGATTGAAGGTGATATTGTTGATAAAAAAATGGTAAGATTTTAGGAAAAACATAAAGGACTTTATGCATATACTGTTGGACAAAGAAGAGGACTTGGAATTGCAAACCCTGTGCCATTATTTGTTATTGGATTTAATAAAGAAAAATCAAGTTATTGTTGGTGAAGCAAAAAGATTTATTGAAGAATTCGATGATTTGTTATGGTATTAATTTATTGTTAATTGATAAATTAGAAGAACCAACAAAAGTAATGATAAAAACTAGATATACTCAACAGGAAATTCCAGGAACTGTTGAAATGTATGGTGATGATAAGTTTAAAGTTGTTTTTGACGAACCACAGCCACGTATAACGCCAGGACAATCAGCTGTTTTTATGTTGATGATATTTTTATTTGGTGGTGGAAAAATTTTAGGATAGGAGTTAATTTGATATGTATGAATGTAATCAATTTACAAGAACTGAATTGGCTCTTGGAAAAGATGGAATTGAAAAATTGAAAAATTCTAAAATTGTTCTTTTTGGTCTTGGTGGTGTTGGATCATATATTGCAGAGGCTTTTAGCAAGAGTTGGAGTTGGGAATTTAATTATTGTTGATGGTGATATCGTTGATATAACAAATATTAATAGACAGCTTAATTGCGAATATTAATACAATTGGTAAAAATAAAGCAGAGCTTATGAAAGATAGAATTAGTTTGATTAATCCATCGGCAAAATGTTGTTGCTATTTCAAAATTTGTAAAAAGCGAAGATGATATTGATTTTATTGATGGAACTGCTGATTATGTTATTGATGCTATTGATGATTTTGATGCTAAAATTATGATTATAAAAAAAGGCTAAAGAACTTGGATTAAATTTAATTTCCTCAATGGAACTGCTAAGAGATTACATGGAGATATGTTTAAAATTGCTGATATTAGTAAAACTAAAGTTTGTCCATTGGCGAAAAAAATGAGAAGAGAATTGAAAAAGCTTAGGATTAATAAAGTTAAAGTACTATATTCTGATGAGGTTCCTACTGAAATGCACGAAATTGACGGATATGTTGGAAAAAGTTTAGGTAGTGTTTCTTTTGTACCACCTGTTGCTGGTATGCTTATCGCAGGAGAGGTTGTAAGAGATTTGTTGAAATAATAATTTTATAAATATATAATACTTATGATTAGATAATTTTAAGGAGAAAAATGGGAAAAATAGTATTACTTGATGATTTAACTATAAATCAAATTGCTGCTGGTGAAGTTATTGAGAGGCCAGCTTCTGTTGTAAAAAGAGCTTGTTGAAAATTCAATTGATGCAGGCGCTAGAAAGATTACTATTGATATAAAAATGGTGGTATTTCTATATAAGAATAACTGATGATGGTTATGGAATTATGCCTGATGATATGGAAATAGCTTTTTGAAAGGCATGCTACTAGTAAGATTAGAGAATCAAGGGATTTAGAATATGTTAGAACGATGGGATTTAGAGGTGAGGCTTTGGCTAGTATTGCTGCTATTGCTAAAGTTCAAATGTTGTCCAAAGCGATAGGACAGGATAATGGTTATCAAATAGATGTTGAAGGTGGGGATATTGTTGATAAACATGAAGCGGGATGTGCTCCTGGAACAAGTATTATCAGTTAAAGAATTGTTTTTATAATACACCGGTTAGATATAAATTTTTTTGAAAAAGGATTTTTACTGAGTCTGGATATATTGAAGATGCAATAAAGAGGCTTGCACTTGTTAATCCTAATATTTCATTTAAATTTATTAATAATGGTAAAATAGAGCTTCAGACTTCTGGTAATGGTAGAATGGAAGATGTTGTATATGCTATTTATGGCAAAGAAGTTTTTAGAAAAATATAATTCCTGTTGATTATCAATATGAAGATATTTATATAAAAGGTGTTATTAGGGAAACCAATGATTGCTAGATCTAATAGAACAAATCAATTATTTTTGTTAATAAAAGATTTATTAAAGATAAGACTTTATCAAGTGCTGCTGAACAAGGTTTTAAAGGGATTGGTGACTATTGGAAAACATGGATTTTTAATTTTGAATTTAGAAATGGATCCTAAAAACTTGATGTTAACGTTCATCCAACAAAAATGGAAGTTAGATTTCAAGAAGAATCTAAAGTTTTTTAAAAGCTGTTTTTCACGCTATTAAGGATACAATGTTAAAAACTGATTTAATTACAAATCATGAAAAAGAGCATTTTTCTGATGATAATGTTGATTTTGAGAAAGATGTAAAGAATGATAATTTAACTAATTCTGCAAGACTTAAATTTTTGGGGATTAAATAAAGAAGAAAAGTTTAATGAAAAAGAGAATAGAGATTTTTGATTTCTTTAGGAATTTGAAATCGCAAATATAAAAAGATGTAAATGTTGTGGCTGATGCGCAGTATGGTGAGAAATCTGAGTTTGAAGATGATGATAAAATTGGAAAAATTAATGAAGAACTTGATAAAAATTCAAAAAGAGTAGGAATAATAAAATTGAGTATGATTTAAATAGGTATGATCATTTAGGAGATAATGCTAGTGTTGCTGATAAAATGAATTTATTGAATGATACTCGCTGGTAATGATTATGGTATTGTGAATAATGAAAGTGATGATACTTTTAAATTCTAATGATAAAAAATGTGGAAGATAAACTTGAAGGAATTTCTGAAGTTAGTTTTGAGAATAATGATAATGATGTCGAAACTAATGTTGATTTGAAGACCCAAAGTGTTAATGATGATTTAAATAATTTTGATCAGATTGATAATACTTTAGAAAATAATTCTAAAGTTGAAAATCTTAGTGTTGATAATAAAATTGAAGAAAATCAAGAAAAATTATAAATATGAAGAAAACAAAATAGTTAATAATAATCAAATTGATTCAAATGATAAAAATATTGAAAAATGATGTTATTATTAATGATAAAGATATTTCTTTTGAAGAAAAATATAAGAAATTGTTTGGAAGAGATATTCAAACTGCTAAACAAGAATATCAAAATCAAAAAGAAAAATGAAGATGTTAATTTAAAAACCAATTGAAGGTGAAAAAGTTTCTTTATTTGAGTCTAAAGATAATGATGTAAAAAAACCACATTATAATTATGTTGGTATTGCTTTTTAAGACATATATTATTTTTACTATTAATGATGAGATGTATATGATGGACCAACATGCAGCACATGAAAGAATTATGTTCGAAAAAGTTAAGGCAAATTATTATAATGATGTTGATAAAGATTCTCAATTAATGTTATTACCAGACATTATTACATTATCAAATAAAGAAATGGGTATTTTTAGAGATAATAAAGATTTATTTAATAAAGCTGGATTTCATCGTTGATGAATTTGGTGATAACTCTGTTAAGTTAACAGGTGTACCGGAGTTTTTGTTTAGATTTTGATACAAGAAGTTTATTTTTGGATACACTTGATGAAATGGATACTCTGCTAGAACGGCAAAACAAGAATTAGAGTATAAATTTTTGGCAATCGTTGCATGTAAAAGCAGCTGTTAAAGCACATATGGCGTTGAGTAAAGAGGAAGTAGATAGTTTATTTGAGCAATTATACAAATTACCTAATCCATTTAGCTGTCCACATGGAAGACCAACTGTATAAAAATGACAAAAGACAGATATTGAAAAGAAATTTTTCAAGAATTCAATAATAAGGAATATATATGAATAAGAAAAAGTAATTGTAATATGTGGGCCAACAGCTTCTGGTAAGACTAGTTTAGGAATCCAAATTGCTAATTTAATAAATGGTGAAATTATATCTGCTGATTCAATGCAGATTTATAAAGATATGGATATAGGAAGTGCAAAGCCAACGAAAGAAGAAAGAATGCAAGCTGTTCATCATTTAATTGACTTTTGTTGATCCAGATAAGAGATATAGTGTTGCAGATTTTAAAAAGATGCAGAAAAGAAAATAAAAGAAATTTTGGAAAAGAATAAGATTCCCTATTATTGTTGGTGGGACTGGATTATATGTTAATTCTTTGATTTACAATATTCATTATAATGAAATTAAAACTGATTTAGAATACAGAGAATCTCTTGAAAAATATTGATGTTGAAGAGTTATATAAAATGGCAGAAGAAATTGATTCCATTGCTTTGAAAAAAGATAGCTTTAAATGACAGAAAACGTATTTCAAGAATTTTAGAAATATATCATTCTACAGGTAAAACTAAAACTGAATTAGAAAAAGAATCTAGACATGAACCAGAATATGATTATAAAGTTTTTTGTTTTAAATATGGATAGACAAAAACTTTATGATAGAATTAATTTAAGAGTTGATTTGATGATTGAAAATGGTCTTGTCGATGAAGTTAAGAATATGATTAAAAATATAGTGAATTTCCAACTGCTATGCAGGGATTGGGATATAAAGAAATAGTCGATTATTTAAATGGTAATTGTTCAATTAATGATGCTATTGAAAAAAATAAAACTTGAAACTAGAAGATATGCTAAAAGGCAATTAACATGGTTTAGAAGTTATAATGATGCGACTTGGATTGAATCAGGTAATCCTGAAAATATTGATATTATTTTGAATTCATTAAAATAATAATATTTGGAGGAAGTGTGAAACAAACAAATACAGAAAAAGAAGAAAAATTAATAAATTGAAAGTTTTTTTGCCTATTAGTTGTTTTTGTTTTTGGTTGCTTATGTCATGTTTGAGATTATTGGATTAATGAGAAATCCTAGTAATCATCGTAATTGTTAAGGAAGGTACTCGCTACTAAAGAAGAAACCGTGACTAGCGTAATTATAAGAGATGAAACTATTGTACAGGGAAAAAAATTTAAAGAATGGTATGCAACATATTGTTGATGAGGGTGATAAAGTTGCGGTTGGTGATCCTATTTTTTTAGATATCTTTCTAATGATGAGAGTCAAACTAAACAAAAAAATAACTGAATTAGATAATAAGATAAGTGTTGCAATTTCAGAAAATAATCAAATTTTATATTCTAGTAGTACAAAATTAATTGATTCTCAAATATTGGACAAAAATAAAGGAATTGCCAGATATAAATAGTGTACAAATTTTAAAAAGAAAATAAAAGAAATGTAAGTTCTTTAATTTTGAAAAAAAGCTAAATTAGCTGGTGATTTAAGTCCAACTGGATCAACTTTGAAAACAATTAATAAATGAACGTAGCAAGCTTGAAAAACAGCTACTGATGGTGCTGAATATATTAAAGCAGAAAAAAAGTGGTATTGTATCTTATAGAATTGATGGATTTGAGGATAAATTAAATGATGATGATTTTTTTCAAAATATACTAAAGATTATATAAAGAAGTTAAATTTTTAAAAGTTGGAGATATTGTACCTGTAAATAATGAGAAAGGCAAAATTATTAATAATTTTTAAATGCTATATTGCGGTTATTAGTAAAAAGTCAAGAAGCGAAAAATGCTAAAGAGGGTCAGAAAATTTCAATTGTTTTTGCCAAATGCACAAATGGTAAAGGGAAAAAAATAGTAAGAATTAATAGAGAAGGTAATAATAGTGAAGTTGTTCTTATAATTGAATTTGATGAAGGCATAGAAAGTTTATCTATTTATAGAAGTATTAGAGTTGATTTAGTTTGGTGGGATAAAGTAGGAAACAAAGTCCCAAATTCGGCAATTTTTCATCGTTAATGGTTTAAGTTATGTAATTAGAAGTAATAATGGTTATAATGATTATGTTTTTAATTAAAGTTTTTAAAGAAGTCTGATGAGTATTCGATTGTTAGTAATTATAGTTTAGTTGAATTAAAGGAATTAAATTTAAAAACAGAATATATCAACTTCATTACTTTTTATATGATGAAATTGTTTTGAATCCGAGCCAATCTATGAAAAATGCTATAAATTGATATTGTAAAATATTACAAAAAAACAACAAATTATTTAAAAATAACATATTGTCAATTTGGTTGACAATATTACGATAAAGTTGGATACTATAAATAATCGTATGACTAATGAAAAAAAGATAGTGGAGGTTACAATGGTTAACGTTTTGAAAAAAGCTTGGGGAATGTTCAATATGAATGGTACTGACAATGAACCAGAATTAGAAGATGAAGAAATTTACGATGATGCTGAATATGAAGATGAAGAAGATGATGAAAAATACTAATAAGGGACTTATTTGGTATAAAATCTAATAAAAAGTTCAACCAATGAATTCAGCAGTTAAGATGGTTATTCTACAACCAACAAAAAAATTGAGCAAGCAACAGAAGTTTGTGATTTATTAAGAGACAGAAAGTCTGTTATTATGAACTTGGAATTTTTTGAATAAAGATGTTGCAAGAAGAATGATTGATATGGTTAGTGGAGCTGCTCATGTTTTAGATGGACATATGGAGAAAATTTCTAATTCTATCTTTTTAGTTGCACCATTTAATTATGATATTAAAATGGATGAGTTTAATGAAAACAAGAACTAAGAATTCAGCAGTTCAATTTTTAAAAAGCTAATTAATAAGGTGGAGGTATTATTTTGATTACACCATTAGAAATAGAAAATAAGAGATTTAGAAAAAGCTTTTGAATGGATATAATTCTACAGATGTTGATGATTTTTAGAAGAGTTAACCAGGGATTATGAAAAATTATATAAACAAGTAACTGAGAGTCAAGATAAAATTGAAGAATTGAAGAAGTCATTAGTACATTATCAAGATATTGAAAAATACATTACAAAAGTACTTTAATGATGGCTCAGAAAGCTTCTGATGAAGTAAAGGATGTTGCTCAGAAACAGGCTGATCAAATTATAAAAGATGCTGAGACTAGAGCAAGAGAATCTACATTAGGTCTTCAAACAGAAATTATAAATAAATCACAAGAATTGGAAGAATTAAAGAAGCAATTTGATGTTTATAAAAGCAAGGATGGAATCTTTGTTGATTTCACAATTGGAATTAATAAAAGAAATTAATAGAGAAGATTAATTTGAGTTGGAGGTACTGATTATATTGTGCCTCTTTATTTTTACAAGTATGTTAAAATTGTTTTGATTAAAGAGAAGGTGATATTCATGAGAGTCGTAAGTGGTAGTGCTAGAGGAACAAAACTTTCTTTCAATAGATAGTCTGAGTACAAGACCTACTCAGGATAGGGTAAAAGAGTCATTATTTAATATCATTTTTGATAAGATATATGAATGTAGTTTTTAGATTTGTTTGCTGGAAGTGGAGCAATTGGTATTGAAGCATTGAGTAGAGGTGCTAATTTTGCAACTTTTTGTGATATAAATAAAGAAAGTTTAGAGTTCGTTAAAAAGCAATTTAATTAAAACAAAATTAATTGATAAAGCAAGAGTTTATAATTTAGATTATAAAAAAATATTTGAAAGAAACTAAAGAGAAATTTGATATTATTTTTATTGATCCTCCATATAAAGCAGATATATCTGTTGATGCGCTTAGGATGATTAAGGAAAAATGAATTATTAAAGAGATGGATTTGTTGTTATTGAAACAGATGAATACTTAAGAGATAAAAAGTGAATTAGAGAAAATTACGGATATTGAGGGTTTTTGATCATAGAAAATATGGTAGAGTTAATTTTAATTTTTTTATTAAATAAAATTGGAAATTAGTAGATTCGAGAGGAAATAATATGGAAGTTTTTACATTATTGGATAATTTGGAAGATCTGATTGAGAATAGTAAAAAGTACCACTTTCAAATAAGATTATGGTAGAGCAAAAAGAGGTATTAAATTTAATCAAGGATATTAGAAATAAGTTACCTGAAGAGTTAAAAAGTTGCGAAGTTTGTTAGACAAGAAAGAGAACGTATTTTAGCTGAGGCTAAGAAGGAAGCTAATGATATTGTAAAAAGAAGCTGAAAATAGAATTATTGCTATGATTGATGAACATGAGATTACAAAAAAAGCTTATGAACAAAAATCAAATAATGTCTGCAGCTAATGATAGTTCTAGACAAATTACTTCTGGAGCTAAAGAATATGCTGATAATATTTTTAGCAACACTTCAAAAATCTTTGGAAAAACCTTAAAGGAAATTGAACAAGATAGAAAGCAATTAAAATAAGAGAGTAGAATATTTTCTACTCTTTTGCTATATTATAGATAATTTTAATATAATTTAGGAGAATTTATGAAAGAAAAATGATGATAAAAATTATTGATAATGATGTATTAAGTAATGATTTAAAAAGTGCATTAAAGCTTGATTCTTTTTATGAAACAAGAAAGCAAACTAAAAATAAGTCTATAATTATTGGTATTATTTCGGGAATTTTGATTTTTATTGATTAGTATTGCAGTGTTATTAGTGATTAATTCAATTAATAGTAATAATAAATTAAATAATTTTTAAAAGAAATGACAGAACCTGTTTTGGTGGAAATGGAGCCTAAAGTTGAAAAATTTAATATTAAATCATTAATGTAAATTTAGATAGAGCTTATGGTAAAAATTGAAATTATTTGGCTTGATAAGGAAAAATAGACAAATTGACAAGCCGTTGAAACCGATTTTTAAATGATTTAATTCCCTGTTAAATATGATAAAAAAATAATTATAAATTTGTTCGTACGATTGATAAAGATGCTGATTGGTATGATTATGATAATAAAATGTGGGCAAATGCTATAAATAAAAGATAATAGTTATTTTTGTATGGATTCCTAGATTTGCATATAAAATAATATATTACGAAGATTCTAGTTATAAAAATATTTCTGGTTATAGTGATGTCGTGGAATTTTTAAAAGTTTCTGATAATGATAAGAATACGTTTCTTAAAAATTGCCGAGCCTAATAAAGGGATTAGTGTCTGTTGGAAATAATTATATTTTTACATCCTGCTTTTTATGAATGATAAGATTAATGAATATATAAATGGTGGAAATGATCTTGAGACTTCTGGTTTTTGGATTGCAAAAATATGAATCTCTCTTGAAACTTCAGAAATTAGATTAATAGCGCAAACTACTGATGTTTTGGCCAGTGACAAGATTTTTACTTAGTAGTAAACCTGCTAAAAAGAGCTTGGAGAGATATTTCTGTTAAGAATGCATATATAAATGCTTTTAATTATGATAGAAATAATGATAGTCATTTAGTAAAAAAATATCTGAATGGGGTGCTGTGGCTTATTTGAGTTTTTAGTAAAATATGGAACGAATGGAGCTAATTTAAGTATTAATGATAATGAAAAATTATATAACTGGTGGTATTGATAATGAAGAAGATGTTTATAAAATAAAATATATTCAGACGTCGAATAGAAATCAAACTGGTGTATATGATTTATCAGGTGGTGTTTCAGAATATTTGGCTGCATATATTCCGAATAATTCTCCTAATATTTATATTAATGGTGGAAATGGTTTAACTGATATTGGTGGAGATAGGTTTAATTCGAGATATAAAAAAATGTTTTATAAATTTGCTGTAACTGATACTGGTAATTCAGATATTGAGACCGTTGATTATAATATTAATAATTATTATGCAAATTCTAAGCAAAGAGGTGATGCTTTATGGGAGACCTCAAATTTTTGGAGCGATTAATAGTGGATGGTTTTATAATTCATCTGTTTTTCCCAATTGGATCTCATCCTTTTTATGATTAGAGGTGGAAGTGTTAAAGATGGAATTAAATCAGGACTCTTTAATTTTAATAACGATGATGGTAAAAGCAAGTGATTCGATAGGATTTAGAATAGCATTAAATGTAAATAAATAAAATTGTGTTTAAAGATATGTACGAGTTAAATTAATATTGATATTTAATTGATTTTTAATAATAAAATGTGGTATTATTATGTGCAAATAAAGACTATATGTAAGACAAGATAAATGAGATATAGGCTTAAAGAGAGCTAAGTATGGTGTGATTTAGTAAGAAACAGCTTATTTATTATCACTTGCGTGTTGCAAAAGCTGAAGTAGTAGTAAGCTTTGACGTATTGCTGCGTTAAAGTATAATGAGATTAATTGTTATGATTAATGAATTTAGGTGGTACCACGAAAATATAAATTTTCGTCCTAATAGAGTCTGTTCTTATTGGGGCGATTTTTTTCTTTTAATAAGGCAGATGAGGAATAATTTTAAGGAGGAATAGTTATGGATGATAATAAAGTTGACTATAGTAGTTACACTTAATTTACCAAAAACAGATTTTAAAATGAGAGGAGATCTTTCTAAAAAGAACCTGAAATTTTTAAAAAAATGTATTTGAAAAATGGATTGTATGAAAAAGTATTGAAAAAAAGAATGATGGAAGAGATCATTATATTTTACATGATGGACCTCCATATGCTAATGGTGAAATTCATATGGGACATGCAATGAATAAAAGTTCTTAAAGATACAATTGTTAGATATAAATCTATGAAGGGCTTTTTATGCACCTTTTATTCCAGGATTTGATACACATGGTATGCCTACAGAGCTATTGAAAAATTAAATTTGGACAGAAATAAAATTCAGTACCTGAGTTTAGGGATATGTGTAAAAAGTTACATCTGATTATAAAGATTTGCAAACTGCTGGATTTAAGAGACTTGGAGTTCTTGGTGATTGGGAGCATCCATATATTACATATGATAGAAATATTGAAGCTTCACAACTTGGTATTTTTGGTAAAATGTATTTTAATGGTTATATTTATAGAGGTTTAAAGCCCTGTTTATTGGTGTCCTGATTGTGAGACAGCTTTTAGCTGAAGCAGAAATTGAATATAAAGATCATGAATCATTATCTTTATATGTTAAATTTAATGTTATTGATGCTAAAGGATTATTTGATGAAAAAGATACATCTATAGTTATTTGGACAACAACACCATGGACATTGCCAGGTAATACAGGTATTACAGCTTGGTGGAGATTTTGATTATAGCATTGTAGATGTTGGTAATGAGAGATATATTATTGCTTCTGAACTTGTTGATAAAGTTATGAAGATTGCAGGTATTGAAGAGTATAAAGAAGTTCAAAAGTTTAAAGGTAAAGAGATGGAAGGCATTCTTTGTAAACATCCTTTTATTGATAGAAAGTCTAGAGTTGTTATTGGTAGTGAAACCATCGTAATGTTGATATTGTTGAAGGTACTGGTGCAGTACATACTGCTCCTGCTTATGGTAAAGAAGATTATCTTCAAGGATTGAAAGACAATCTTGATATGGTTGTTTGTGTTGATGCTAAAGGTCATCAAACAGAAGGTGCTGGAGAATTTGCTGGATTATTTTATGCTAAATCTAATAAAGTTATTGCAAAATGGCTTGAAGATAATGGTTATTTGTTAAAGGCACTTCCTTTAAAACATTCATATCCACATTGTTGGAGATGTAAAAATCCAGTTATTTATAGAGCTACTGATCAATGGTTTTGCAGTGTTGATAAGTTTAGACAAAATGTTTTAGATGCAGTTGAAACAGTTAAGTGGCATCCACTTGATTGGGGAAAACAAAGAATGCAAGATATGATTAAAGGTAGAAATGATTGGTGTATTTCAAGACAGAGAACTTGGGGTGTTCCATTACCAGTATTTTTATTGTGAAGATTGTAATAAAGAGTATATTACAAAGGAATCAATTGAAAAATTCAAGATATAGTTAGAAAAGAAGGTACAAATGCTTGGTGGTCTAAATCTGTTGAAGAATTGTTACCTGAAAATGCAGTATGTGAATGTGGATGTAAGAAATTTAAAAAAGAAACTGATATTATGGATGTTTGGTTTGATTCTGGTTCTACTTATGAAACTGTATTAAATCAAAGAGGCCTTGGAGATGTGTCTGATTTATATCTTGAGGAAATGATCAGTATAGAGGATGGTTCCAATCATCTTTATTAACATCTGTTGCTACAAAAAATCATGCGCCTTATAAAGAAGTTTTATGTTGTGGTATGGTTGTTGATGGACAAGGGAGAAAAATGTCAAAGAGTTTAGGTAATGGTGTTGCGCCACAAGAAGTTTTTTTGATAAATATGGTGCTGATATTTTTGAGACTTTAGGGTTCTTTTCGTCAAATTATGAGATGGATGTAAGTTATTCAGAAGATATTATTAGAGGTGTTTCTGATGTGTATAGAAAAATTAGAAATACTATTAGATTTTTTTACTTGGTAATTTGTATGATTATGATGTTGAAAATCCTGTTCCTTATGATAAATTACAAGAGATTGATAAATGGGCTTTTGACTAGACTTAATAAATTAGTTAAAGATGCAACACATGATTATGATACATTTGATTTTAATGATTGTTATCATGATGTAAATCAATTCTGTGTTGTTGATATGAGTAATACTTATTTAGATATTATTAAAGATAGATTATATACAGAAAAAGCAGATTCTGAAGCAAGAAGAGCTGCTCAAACAACAATGTATTATATATTGGATGCTTTAGTTAAAATTTTAACTCCAATGACTTCATATCTGTTGAAGAGATTTGGAAAGAAATGAAACATACAAAAGATGAGCAAGTAGAGAGTCCAATGTTAACTGATTATCCAGAGTTTAATAAGGAATGGGATAATGTTGAAATTATTGAAAAAGTGGAAGAAAAATTCTTGATATAAAATCAATGGTTTCAAAAAGAATTAGAACTTGCTAGAAATGATAAATTAATTGGAAATTCATTGGATGCAAAGGTTATTTTGAATGCTGATGAGGAATTTGAATTTATTAATGATAATAGGGATATTTTCAAAGAAGTATTAATTGTTTCTCAATTAGAAGTTAATAAAGTTAATGGTGAATTTTCAATTGAAGTATTGCATGCTGATGGTGAGAAATGTGAAAGATGTTGGAAATATGATGTTGATTTAAAAGATGGATTATGTCCACATTGTAGAAAAGTATTAGGAAAAATAGAAAGAAGAATTATAGTGAAATTAGAAGATTTTTGATTATTATTTACCTGAAGAGTTAATTGCGCAGGTTCCTATTAAAGATAGGGATCAATCAAGATTATTAGTGCTTGATAGGATTAATAAAACTATGGAGGATAAAGTTTTTAAAGATATTGTTGATTATCTTGAACCTGGTGATTGTTTAGTTAGAAATAATACTAAAGTTTTTACCTGCAAGGCTTTATGGTAAAAAAAGATACTGGTGCGAATGTTGAGTTCTTACTTTTTAAAAAAATGTTGATGGTGATGTTTGGGAAGTAATGGTTAGACCAGGAAATAAATTGAAACAAGGTGCTAAAGTTGTTTTTGGAGATGGAGTTCTTAAAGCTGAGATTTTTGGAGTCTACTGAGGATGGAACAAGACTTGCTAAATTTGAATATAATGGAATTTTTTAATGAAATATTGGATGAAATTGGCTTAATGCCACTTCCTCCATATATTCATGAGAGTTTAAAGGATAATGATAGATATCAAACTGCTTTATGCTAAATATCAAGGTAGTGCTGCTGCACCAACTGCTGGACTTCATTTTTACAGATGAATTGTTTAATAAATTGAAAGACAAAGGTGTTGAAGTTGCTAATGTGACATTACATGTTGGCATTGGTACATTTAGACCTGTTAAAGAGGAAAAGATTGAAGATCATCACATGCATTTTGAACATTATTTATTTAAACAGGAAGATGCTGATAAAATTAATAAAGCTAAACTTTCAGGACATAGAGTTATTTGTGTTGGTACTACTTCTTGTAGAACTATTGAGACTATTGCAGATCCTAATACAGGTCTTGTTAAAGAAGCAGAAGGTGATACAGGTATTTATATTTATCCAGGATATAAATTTAAATGTATGGATGGACTTATTACTAATTTTCATTTACCAAAAATCAACTTTACTTATGTTAGTTTCTGCTTTTTTTCTGATAGAGAGTTTATTCTTAAGGCTTATAAGCATGCAGTTGATGAGAAATATAGATTTTTTAGTTTTGGTGATGCAATGTTTTTAAAATAGAGGAGTACAATATGCATACTAGTGTTAGAGGAATTGTGAATTATAAGGATCAAATTGTATTGATTCATCGTATAAAAAAACGAAGGATGATGGGACTATTAGGGATTATTATGTGATTCCTGGTGGCAAAATAGAAGAAAATGAGTCTCATGAAGAGGCTCTTAGGCGTGAGATTAAAGAAGAATTAGGAATTGAGATTAAAATTGGAAAAATTAGTTTTTAGAACTTGATGATAGAGATTATAATGATAGTTTTCAATATTTTTTTATGAATGTGAGTTTGAATCTGGCAAACTTGGAAGTGGTGATGGACCTGAATTTCATGATAAAGAAAAATTATAAAGGTGTGTTTGAAGTTGTTTTTAGTTGATAAAATGGAAATTTCTACTTTGAATTTGGTTCCAGAAAAATTAAGGAGATTTTAGTTTCTAATGGATAATGTTAGTTTTGGATATTTTATAGTTAAGCCTGATGGAGCAAAAATATTGATAATATTTTTGAATGATGTCGAAGACAAGTTTAGTGATGATATGATAAGATATTATAAAATAGATGATTTTGAAAATGTTGTAAATAATTTATATTATAAACATTTTTGAAGAAAAAGGAGATAAATTTAAATATTCTTTTTCTGATTATTTGAGAGCTTTGAAAGAAATTTATGGAAATAATTCATTACTAATTTTAATTAAGAGTAATAATAAAGATTATGATGCTTTTAGGGAAAGATATCTTGAATAAGAAATTGGAATTAAGAAATAAATTTGTTAAGAAAGATATTGCTGTTGTTACTAACAATACGGATTTAGAGGCATCAAATAGAATTGTTTTTGACTGATTTAGATTTTTAATTTTATGAAGCAAAAGACTTTTTTAAGGAGCCGGGAAATTATAGAATTAGTGATTTTAATGTAATTCATTCACCTGATTCTGATCAAGAAACAATAAAAGATGAGTTAAAGATTTTTGTATAAACTTGGTGTTCTTAGAAGTGAAAATATGCTTGATAAAAAAAGATAATTGATAATCTTAGAAAAATATAAAAACTTTTGAAGTTTTAAATGTTGATAAAAGAGAGATTGGAATAGAGTATCCGTCTATTGGAGAACATATGATGGATTCTGTTCGGAGAGGATATTGATTTATGATTTCTTATGAATTACTTCACAAAGATAAGAAAACAGGTGCTAGAAGGGGGTTATTCACACTCCTCATGGAGATATACAAACTCCAATTTTTTATGCCTGTTGGTACACAAGCTACTCATAAGTCTATGACTAATGAAGAACTTGTGGAAAATGGTGCTCAAATTATATTAGGCAATACTTATCATTTATATTTGAGACCTGGTGATGAGCTTATTAAAAGAAGCTGGTGGTCTTCATAATTTCATGAAGTGGGATAAACCAATTCTTACAGATAGTGGTGGATTTCAAGTTTTTAGTTTAAATGAGTTAAGAAAAATTACAGAAGAAGGTGTTGAATTTAGGTCTTATTTAGATGGTTCAAAGCATTTCTTTTCACCTGAGAAGGTTATGAGTATTGAAGAAAATATTGGAGCTGATATTATTATGGCTTTTGATGAATGTTGTCCATATCCTTCTACTTATGAATATACTAAAAAGTCAATGGAAAGAACAACTAGATGGGCTAAAAGATGTAAAGATGCTCATAAAACTGATTCAGCTTTATTTGGAATTATTCAAGGTGGTTTTTATGAAGATTTAAGAACAGAATCTGCTAAACAATTGATTGATTTAGATTTTCCAGGTTATGCAATTGGTGGAATTAGTGTTGGTGAGCCCTAAAGAAGAGTTTTTAAAGTTACTTAAATATACAGCACCTTTAATGCCTGAAAATAAGCCTAGATATTTAATGGGTGTTGGTACGCCGGATTATTTACTTGAAGCAGCTCTTGCCGGAATTGATATGTGTGATTGTGTTTTACCAACTAGAATTGCACGTAATGGTACTGCTATGACTTCACATGGTAAAGTTGTTGTTAGAAACGCTACATATGAACATGATTATGGAGCTCTTGATCCAGAATGTGATTGTTATACTTGTAAAAATTATAGTAGAGCATATATACGTCATTTGGTTAAATGTAATGAAATATTAGGAATTCGTTTATTGTCTATTCATAATATTCATTTCTTGACTAATCTTATGGAAAGAGTTAGAATTGAAATTGAAAATGATACTTTATATGACTTTTGTACAAGAATTTTTATAGAAAGTATGGATATACTAAGGAATAGGGGTTTGTATGGATTTTAATAAAGCAAATGATTTTTGAAAAAGAAAAGCAGAGCAACAAGAAAAATTTTGGTAATTGCAGTAACTTTAATTGTTATTTTGGCAATTGCAGCAACATCGATTTATTTTTTTATACTGCTAATGCTAGGAAAAATTGTTAAAGGTATATATTAATGCAGTAAATTGGTCTAGATATGGAGATACCACAGCTTTGTTGATAAAAGAGATTAGCTGGTAATTCTGTTATTAAAGAAGGAAATAAATATTATTTTTGCAATAAAAGATTTTTGCTGAGGTTGCTGGTTTTAATTTTTATCGTGGTGATAGAACTACTGAAGAAGAGACTAAAGCATATATTGAAAATAATTCTGAAAAGAGTAACTTTTGTATCTGGTTCTAAAGAAATTAGAAAGTATTATTTGACATCAAGTTATTCTTCTGGTAAGAATTCTAATTTGACTTCACAAGTATTTAATATTGATGATACTATTTTTGTTTTAAAAATGGGAAATTATATATTTCTGAAAATGGAATAGGAAGAGCTTTTAATGTATTGTTTAAGTATAATCAGTCATCTAATAATATACAGATATATACTCTTGAATATTTTTTTATTCATTAATGTCTGGACAAATAAAAAGATTTGTTTTAAAGTAAATTCTAACACAAACAATGAAAGTAAAGTTGTTATAGATAATAAGAAAGCATTACTTTATAATTATGTTATAAACTATGATGAAGCTACAGGATTATATGGTATGGCATTGTTGTCGATCCAACTAAGCTTTATTATTAGTAAAAAAATATAAACAGATTGATTATGTAGAAGGGTCTGATGATTTTATAGTAACTCACGTTGATGGAAAGGTTGGTATTTTTAGGGAAAGATTCACTTGCAAAAGTTGATCCTAAATATGATTCTATTGAAAATATTGATTTAAAATGCTGGACTTTATTTAGTTAAGTTATATGAAAAATATGGAGTTGTTACTCAAATGGGTAAAATAGTTGTTTCTGTAGATTATGATCAAATAGGTCTTGATTCAAATATTGATGATAAAAAAACTTGACTAGTAGATATTTATTATATGATAACCGTATTCCTGTTAAATTGTTAGGAAAATGGGGATTCTATGATAAGAATGGAAACAAGATTGTTGATACTGAATATGATAGTATTGGATGTTATAGAGTTCAGAATGCAGATGGTAATGCGCAACCATTAGTTATAATTCCTGATTTAAATGGAATTGTACTTGGTAAGAAGTTTGAATCTGCTAATAAATCATCTTCACAAATATTATATGGTATAGTTGATAAAACTGGACAAATGATTATAAATTTAGGTGCAGAATCTATATATAAGTGGTATTTAATAATAATACATCATTATTATTATACATCTGGTCAATCTATAGATATTGTTAAAAGCTTGGAGAGAAGAGATGAAGAAGAGAATTAGGTGAAGCTGGAACAAGTTACTAATAATACTTCTACTCAAGGTCAAGTAACAAACCAGACTAATGATAATGGATTAAATCAAGTTACAACTCAAAATGCAAATACTGCAGTACCTCAAAGTAATGATCAAAATAATGCTCAGAATAATAGTGCTAAAGGTATAGAAGATCAAAATAATTCACAAGTACAAAATCAAGATGAAAAGTGCTACAGCAGTTGTGCCATCTTCGACGACTAATGGTTAGGAGGTTATATGAGTTTAAAAGAGATATTAACTACATGTGTTGTAGTTTTTAATGATTGCTTTTTGTTTATTATATGGTTGATGCTCAGAGAAGACAGTCAGAAAAGAAGCTTAAAGAAATGAGAAAGAATCTTAAAGTTGGTGATAAAGTAGTTACTTTTTCTGGAATTTCAGGAGTAATTGATGAAGTGTTAGAAGATAGAATAATTTTAAAAGCTTATCCAGATGATATAAAATTTTCAATTGAAAAATGGGCTATTGCTGGATTGGATGATAGATACATAGGAGAAGAAGGAGAGTTGGTGATAAAGATGAAGTTACAAAAAGATTAATATAGTAATTATATTATTAGCAATTGTTTTAGTTTCAATCATTTCTTTTTGTTGGTGTTTATAAGAAATATCAAAATAGAATGGTTAATGTGATTCCTAAATATAATATAGGAACAAATCTTGATGGTCATAGAAAAGCAGTTATAGAAGTTGATACTTCTAATGATAAAAAAATGCTAAAACTGAAGAAGGAAATAATAATTCAGAAGTTAAAAACAGAGAAAACTCAAGATGAAAAAGAATAAAGAATATGAGAAATCTTTAGAAATTATAAAAAGAGATTATCATATTTAAAAGTTAAGGATTATACGCTTTCTTTAGATAAAAATACTGGAAGAATTGAAATGATGTTGCCAGAAGAAGATGATACAGATACAATTCTTTCTGGATTAGCTGAGACAGGTAAGTTTGAAGTTGTTGATGATACAAATTCAGAAGTTCTTTTGAGTAATTCAGATGTTGCTAAAGCTGAAATTGTAAAAAGAAAATAGGGTACTGCAACAAATTTGCTTTTTGAATATTACTTTTAATTCAAATGGAACAAAGAAGTTTAAAGATATTACTAAAAAAATTATCAGAATCAAGTTGTTGAAAATGTTAATTTAAATGGTACTACAAATTCTACAGCAAGTAATAATACAAAAGTTAATAAAAAGGTTACTATAAAACTTGATGGTAGTACATTATTGCAAAACAAGCTTTTAATAATATAGTTGATAGTGGAATTTTATCTTTAACTATTGGAAGTTCAGAATCTGAGTAGCATCTTTTGAAGATCAATATACTGGTGCTAAAAATTTAGCTGCATTAATAAGTGGAGAAGCTTTTACCTATAAAGTATAAAGTAAAGACAAATTATTATATAATGTCACCTTTAAATAAAATATAATGTTATTTATTTGGTATATGTTGGAGTTGCTATTGCTTTTAATTATTTCATTAGCATTGATTATTAAATATAGATTAAATGGAGTTATTGGTACAATTTTATCAATTGGATATATGGCTTGTTTATTGATAATAGTTAGATATGCAAATGTTGAATTATCAATTGAAGCTATGTTTGGATTTATTGTAGCATTTATGATTGGAACAATATTTAACATATTTGTTTGTTCTGAATTTAAAGATAAAAAAATATGACTAATAAGGAATTTGAAATAGCGAGAAATAAGGTGTTTAAGAAGTTTATTTTATCTTTAGTACCAATATTAATATTTGCATTAATTGCTTGTTTATTTTCGTTAAGTTCATTATTTAGTTTTTGGAACTATATTATTCTGGTCAATTGTTGTTGCAATTGTATATTATTGTTCTTTGACGTTGATATTAATGGATTCAATGCGTAAGAGAAATTAGTATGGGAGATAAATATGAAGAAGAAAATAATTTATAGTGTGTTAATAGTACTTTTTGTAGCAGCTATTATATTTACAGCAGTTAAAGGATTTAAAGTTGATTTATATTATGCTGAAGGCGAAGTTGTTACTGCTTAATGCTGGTAGAGATATTAATTTAAAAAGAGATTTCTGGAATAGTTAAAGAGGTTTTTAAGGGACAGGATGTGTTAGTTCAAGAAGTGGAATTATTTAAAGATTCTTTTCTCTGTAAAAACAACGAATGTAAATGAAGAACAATTAAATAGTTTGGTTAATAAGATTAATGAAAAATATGGTTCTAAGTTAACTAGGGCAAATGTAGAAGTTGATCATGAAAAGAATGTACGTTTGATGGATATATTAAAGCCATATATATTACCAGTTGGAATTTCATTATTGTTAATATTGGCATATTATGCAATGAGATTTAAATGGTCTTCAACAATGTATAATTTAATAAAATATTTAATAATTGTTGGAATGCTTACTTATAGTGTGATTGTGTTGTGTAGAATACCCTGTTTCCATAATCACAATGCCATGTTTATTAACAATATATGCTTTAGTTATTGTTATTCATGCGGCAAGATCAGAATATTTGAATAGTAAAAAAATAATTTTTATGATAGCCACTCATCTGACAATGTTGAGTGGTTATTCTCTAAAAAAAGAAAAGGGTTATATAATGGATAATATTGAGAACTTGAAAGAGCAATTTTTAGAAGAATTAAAGAATGTTACTACTTCAAGAGAATTAGAAGATTTAAGAGTTAAATATATTGGAAAAAGGTTTAGTTACTGATTTGTTAAAAGTTATGGGTTCACTTTCTCCTGAAGAAAGACCTGTATATGGTAGCAAAGTTAATAGTATTAAATCTTTAATAGAAGATACAATTAGAACAAATGAAGATGAATTAAAGAAAAAGAGATTCAAAATAAATTAAGCGCTGAGAAAATAGATGTAACATTACCTTCTACTAAAATTGTAAAAGGGAGTAAGCATCCATTAACTAGAACTATTGAAGAAATTGAAGATTTATTTGTTTTCAATGGGGTATGATGTTGTTTCTGGTCCTGAACTTGAAACAGATGAATATTGTTTTGAAAGATTGAATTTACCTAAAGGACATCCTGCTAGAGATGCTCAAGATAGTTTTTATATTACATCTGAATATCTACTTAGAACTCAAACTTCTGCAGTTCAAGCAAGAGCAATGATGGCAAATAAAGAAAAAGGTCCACTTAGAATTATTGTTCCTGGTAAGACTTTTTAGAAGAAGATGATGCTACTCATTCACATCAATTTAATCAAGTTGAAGGTTTAGTTATTGATAAGGGGATTTCTTTTTGCAGATTTAAAAGGCACACTTGAAATTTTTATGAAGCATATGCTTGGAGAAGATACAAAAATTAAGATTTAGACCAAGTTATTTTTCCATTTACAGAGCCTTCTTATGAAGTTGATGTTTCTTGTTTTAAATGTCATGGAAAAGGATGTAATCTTTGTAAACAAACTGGATGGATTGAATTATTAGGCTCTGGAATTGTTCATCCAAATGTTTTGAAAATGAATGGATATGATCCTGAAGTGTATAGTGGTTTTTGCTTTTTGGGACTGGTATTGATAGATTGGCTATGTTTAAATATGGAATTACTGATAGAGATTTTTATATCAAAATGATGTTAGATTTTTGAGTCAATTTGATAGAAAGGATTAAAGGAATGTTATTAAGTTTAAATTTTTTTAAGAGATTATATTGATATAGATAAAGATATTGATATAAAAGAACTTGCAGAAAAAAATGACTTCACTTGAAATGAATATGATTTTTGCTGGAAATTTGCTTGGTGGTGATAAGCTTGTTATTGGTGAGGTTATAGAATGTGAGGGGCATCCGGATTCTGATCATTTACATGTTTGCAAAGTTAATATTGGTGATGAAATTTTTACAAATAGTTTGCGGAGCTAAAAATGTGCGCAAGGGTTTGAAGGTAATTGTTGCGTTAGTTGGATGTAAATTACCTGAAATAGAAATAAAAATCCACAATTAGAGGTGTTGATTCTTGTGGAATGCTATGTTCTATGTTGGAACTTGGTCTTGATTCTAAATTTGCAGATGATGTTGATAAAGTTGGTATTCATGAATTACCTGAAGATGCACCTGTTGGAAAAATCCTTTGGAATATATGGGATTTGATGATAAAATTATAGATTTTTGAATTAACATCAAATAGAGGTGATTTATTATCTGTATTAGGAATGGCTTATGAAGTTGCTTCAATATATGGAAATGAAGTTAAGCTACCTAATATGAATTATGATGAATCTGGTAATGATATTAATGATGATTTTAAAGTAAATATTAATACTGATAATTGTAAATTATTTTTTAGCTAAAAGAGTTAATAATGTTAATATTCATGAAAGTAACCAAAAGATAAAGGAAAGATTGATTGCTTCTGGAATTAGACCTATTAATAATGTTGTTGATATTTCTAATTATGTAATGATGGAACTTGGTCAACCTTTACATTTTTTATGATGCTGATAAATTAAAGAATGTTCTTGAAGTTAGAATGGCTAAAGATAATGAAAAATTAGTAACATTGGATAATGTTGAAAGAGTTTTATCAAGTGATGATATTGTTATATCTGATGGGGATAGAGCTATTGGACTTGCAGGCGTTATGGGTGGAATTGATACGAAGTTACTGCTGAGACTAAGAATATTATTATTGAAGCAGCTATTTTTGATAATGTTAAAGTAAGAAAAACGTCTAATAAAATTTTTGAGAAGTGAAGCGTCTAATAGATTTGAAAAAGGACTTGATCCAAATAGAACTTATATGGCAATTGATAGAGCTTGTAATTTACTTCAAGAGTTTGCTGATGGTAATGTTAATACTGGAATGGTTGTTTATGACAAAAACTGATAAAAGTAATAAAGTCATTGATATTACATGAGATAATATTAATAATATATTGGGTGCATCTATTAGTGAAACTGAAATTGTTGAAATTTTTAATAAATTAGGTTTTAAAGCTGAGATTTTGGATAATTTATTGAGGGTTAGTGTTCCTACAAGAAGAATTGATATTTCAATTAAAGAAGATTTAATTGAGGAAGTGGGAAGAATTTACGGTGTTGATAATATTGAATCAAGAGTAAAAATGATGCCTGTAAAAAGGGTTCTTATGATAGGACACAAAGACAAATCAGAAACAAATTGGTTGATTTGGGTCTTAATGAAACTCTAACATATTGTTTAGTTAGTGATGAAGAGTCTAATATGTTTGATAATGATAAAAATCATGAATCTATTTCTGTTTTGACTCCAATTGTTATTGATAGAAAGAGTTTGAGGAAAAGTATTATTACATCTTTATTTAAAGTTTATAATTATAATAAAAGCTTTATGATGCTTCTGATATTTCTTTATTTGAAATTGGAAAGAGTTTTTTTATAAAAAGGTGAAGATGATTTTTATTGAAGAGACTAAACTTGGTGTTTTAATGTCTGGTAATTATACTTTAGGTTTGAAACAATTAAATGTTGATTTTTATGTTGTAAAAAGGTATTGCAGAGGAAAATTCTTGATTTCTTAGGGTTTTGCTGGTAGATATAGTTTTATAGTTAATGATGATATTGCTAGTGAATTACATCCTGGAAAAATCTGCAGCTATTTCTGTTAATAATGATGTAGTTGGATTTGTTGGTCGAATTCATCCAAGTATTTGTGGTGATGAAGTTTATGTTATGGAAATTAATTTAGATAAATTACTTCAAAAAGAAAGTTGGAAAAATGCAGTATAAAGAATACTCTAAATTTTTAACAGATAAAAAGGATATTGCAGTTGTTGTTGATAAAAATATTGAAGCGATAGAACTTCAAAAGGTTATTAAAACAGCTGGTGGAAAAATTAGTGAAAGATTCTACTGCTTTTTGATGTATATACTGGAAAAGGTATTGATGATAATAAAAAGTATTGCTTTTTAAATTAGAAATTGGATCTGATAAAGAAACTTTAACTACTGAACAAAATAAAATAAATTACTTGATAAAAGTAATTGTACAATTAAAAATAAGTTTGGTGCAGAACTTAGATAGATATAAAGAATCCTGTGTTATTTTTATAATATGGGATTTTTTAATGATAAATAATTTTATTTTTGTTGAAATATAAGGGGTTATATATTATAATTTAGTTGTTATAAAAAGGAGAATTTTTATGCAAAATTATTAAAACATATAGTGAAGAAGATACAAAGAGATTTGCTTTTAATCTTGCTAAAATTTTTAAAAAAATGGTAGTATTATAGTTTTTACAGGGTGAACTTGGTTGTGGTAAGACTAAGTTTACTGAAGGAATTTTGAGATATTTTGGTTTTAGATAAAGAGATTTCTAGCCCAACTTTTTACAATTGTTAATGAATATCATAGTGAAAAAGCAAAATATTTATCATTTTGATTTATATAGATTGAACGATATATATGAGTTTGAGAATATTGGTGGTGAAGATTATTTTTGACAAGGGTATTTGTATATTTGAATGGGGAGAAATGATTGAAGATATTTTTGCCTAGTGATTATATGAAATTATCTTTTAATAAAATGAATGATAATGATAATGGGAGAATTATTGAAATCAGTGTTTATGGGAATGAGTTTAAAAATGTAAATTTTTAATAATTTTGTAAATTAGAAAAGAGGGATTTATGAAAGTACTTTCAATTGATACATCATCTAAAAATTGCTTCAGTTGCTATTATTGAAGATGGGCGGTACTTGATGAAATGCATATTTTAAGTGAAGAAGAACATTCACAGACTTTAATGCCAATGATTGAAAAATGTTTAAAGACAATGATATGGATTTGGATGAAATTAATTTAATTGGCTGTTCAAGGGACCTGGATCTTTTACAGGTATTAGGATAGGTATTGCAACTGCAAAAGCTTTTTCAGATGCTAAAAAGATACCACTAGTTGGTGTGGACTCACTTGAAGCATTGGCGTATTCTGTAATAATTGAAAAAGGTAATATTGATTGTGAAATTTTAGCTATGATAAATGCAAAAATGATAATGTTTATGTTGCAACATATATAGTTAATAATGGTAAATTAAATATGGTTAAAAATGCGGAAATTATGAATATTACTGAAACAAGTAAGTTATATTGATTTTAAAAAGCAAGTGTTTATTGTTGGATGTGATGATGAAGATGCAATAAGAAAAATTAATTCAAGCTGAAGCTTCTAGTGAGAGAGCAGTTAGTGGTGATGAATGTAGTTTTGAATTCGTTAAAGATACAATACCTACAGCTGCTAGTATTGGTATTGCTGCATATAATAAGTATGAAGATGGATTAGTTGATGATGTTGTTGTGCCATTATATTTAAGAAAGCCACAAGCTGAAAGAAATTTATTTTAAAGTTGATGAAAAAAACAATAGTGACTGAAATGGCTATTACTGATAAAGAATTTATTATAGATAATTATGATAAGTTTACTAGTTCATGGGATATTAAGTCTTTTAAAAAGTGATGTTGATGATTCTAAATATTTTGTATCGAAAATTGATACAGAAGTTTTTTGGTTATATTTCATAGAGTAATCCTTGATGAAGTTGAAATTATGAATATTGTTACAAGGAAGATGCACGTAATATGGGAATTGCTTCTAGTTTGCTTAGTTATTTAATAAGAAATGTTGATGCTAGTAAATTTAATTTAGAAGTTAATGAAAATAATAGAGTGGCAATTAAAATATACAAAAAAATTTGGCTTTATGGAAGTTGGAGAAAGAAAAACTATTATAATAATGGCAAAAGAAAGTGCAATTTTGATGTCTTTATAATACTATTGGGAGGTACAAATGAAAAATAATTTTTGAATACCATATAAAAATTTGAAATATACTTGTGATCCAAGTGTATTTAAATTTACGACAACTGCTGATGTAAAAAGTAATTACAAAGGTCTTGGACAGCAGAGAGGTATTGCATCTTTAGAATTTGGTTTAAGTGTTGATACTAAAGGATATAATGTTTATTTAGAAGGTCCAACTGGATCTGGAAAAACAACGTATACTAAAGAGTATCTTGATAAGATTTCTAGAACTAAAAAAAGTTCCTCCTGATTGGGTATATGTTTATAATTTTGATGATCCTAATGAACCTGTTGCAATTAGTTTGACAGCTGGTGAGGGAATCAAGTTTAAAAGATTCTATGGAAAAATTTATTAAAGATATTAGACATGATATTAAGAATACTTTTTAAAAGTGATGATCTTGAAAAAGAAAAAGAGTATTATAACAAGAGAATTTGAAGAAAAGAAAAGAAAAAGCTTTTAAGTGATTTAAATAAGAAATCGGCTAAATATGGTTTTCAAGTTAAGAGTTCTGAAACTGGTATTTATATGATGCCAATAGTTGATGGTAAAGTTATTAAAGAAGATGAGTTTGAAAAGCTAGATGCAAAAAGTTAAGAAGGAGTATGAAGATAAATCAGAGATTGTTCAGCAGGAAGTTATTGAAGTTATAAGTAAGATTAAGGCACTTGATGATGAAGCGGAAAATCGAATTAATGATTGGAGAACAAATATTGCTTTTATTAACTATTTCAGGCATATTTACTATGTTAAATCTAATTTAAAAAGAAATAAAAAGGTTTCTATTTTCTGGATGGTGTAAAAAAAGATATTTTTAAAGAATATATCTAAATTTATTGAAGATGATAAAAAGTAAAGAAAAAGATGATGGAGTATTTGTTGTAAATCCTTGGGATAATTATAGAGTTAATTTGTTTGTTGATAATAGTAAAACAGATTGGTTCTCCAGTTGTAATGGATTCTAATTATACTTTTTACAAATTTATTTGGTAAATTAGAATATGAAAAATTATAAAGGTATGCTTAAGACTGATTATACAATGCTTAGACCTGGGTTGTTACAAGAAGCGAATGGTGGATATATTATTTTACAAGCAAATGATTTATTATCAAATCCACAAAGTTATGAGTATTTAAAAAGATCTTAAGAAATAAATTGATTAGAATTGATAATTCAGTTGATCAAAAACCTCAATGGTATTAATTTCATTGAAGCCAGAACCAATTCCACTTGATTTGAAAGTTATTTTTAATTGGACCGGAAAATGTTTATCAAACATTATTGGCAGTTGATGAGGAATTTAGAAAGTTATTTAAAATTAAGGTTGAGTTTGAAGATAGTGCAAAAATGGAAGAAAAAGAATTTTGCTTGATTTAGCTGGTTTTGTTCATAATTTTTTTGTGAAACTGAAGAATTGTTACCTTTGGATAAGTTTGCTATGGCAAAGCTTGCTGAATATTCATCAAGATTGGCAGAAAATCAAAATAAACTTTCTACAAGATTTGGAGAAATGACTCAAATTATTGTTGAAGCTGCTACATGGGCTAAGATTGCAAAATGCAAAGTTATTAGTGATGAACATATTCATAAAGCGCTAGTTGAAAGAGATAGAAGATTAAAAATATGATTCTAAATATTCTGAAATGATTAACGATAAATTTTTATTAATTGATACTGATGGTTCAAAAAGTTGGACAAATTAATGGTCTAACTGTTATGTCTCTTGGGGATTATTCTTTTGGTAAGCCTGTTAGAATTACAGCTAGTACATATACTGGTGTTGCTGGAATTGTAAATGTTGAAAGAGAAGTTGAATTATCTGGACCTACTCATTCAAAAGGGGTTATTAATTCTTACTGGATTTTTAGGAAATAAGTTTGCTAAAGATAAGCCATTGTCATTATCTGCTACAATTTGTTTTGAACAGTTGTATAATGGTATTGATGGTGATAGTGCTTCTAGTACAGAACTTTATGCTTTACTTTCAAGTTTATCTGAATTACCTATTACACAAGGAATTGCTGTTACTGGATCTATAAATCAGAAAGGTGAAATTCAAGCAATTGGTGGAGTTAATGAAAAAATTGAAGGCTTTTTGAAATTTGTCGTAGAAGAGGTCTTACAGGAAATCAAGGTGTAATGATTCCAAAACAAAATATTGTGAATTTAAATTTACATGAGGATGTTATAAAAGCTGTTAAAGAAGGAAAAATTCCATATTTATGGTATTTCTACTATTGATGAGGAATTGAAATTTTAACTGGAGTTCCAGCAGGTGATATAGATGTTCCTGGTACATGATATTATCTAGTTAATCAAACACTAAAGAAATTTATTAAAAATGTAAGGGATAATAAATAATTGAAGGGAATTTTATGAAAGATAAAAAAATTTATACGTAATTTTAGTATTATTGCGCATATAGACCATGGAAAATCAACTTTAGCTGATAGAATGATTGAGATGACAGGTGCTCTTTTCAAAGCGTGAAATGAAAGAGCAAGTGCTTGATAACATGGATATTGAAAAAGAGAGAGGAATAACTATTAAATCTCAAGCTGTTAGAATGAAGTATATTGCTAAAGGTGGGTAGAATATGAATTTAATTTAATTGACACTCCTGGGCATGTGGATTTTAATTATGAGGTTTCGAGGAGTTTAGCTGCTTGTGATGGAGCAATACTTGTTGTAGATGCTACACAGGGAGTTGAAGCACAAACTTTGGCGAATGTTTATTTAGCACTTGAAAATAATTTGGAAATAATTCCTGTTATTAATAAAGTTGATTTGCCATCTGCTAGACCACAGGAAGTAAAAGATGAGATTGAAAACATTATAGGAATTCCTGCACAGGATGCTCCATGCATTTCTGCTAAAACTGGTCTTAATGTTGATGAAGTTTTGGAAAGAATAGTTACTGATATTCCTGCTCCAACTGGAGAAAGAAATACTGAACTTAAGGCATTAATTTTTGATTCTATTTATAATGATTATAAAGGTGCATTAGCTTATGTTAGAATTAAAGAAGGTAGTGTTAAAAGTTGGTGATGAAATTAAGTTAATGTCAACTAATAAAAAGTTTTATCGTTACTGAAGTTGGGTATTTTGAGCCTGGTAAATATCAACCTACTAATGAACTTAGTGTTGGAGAAGTTGGATATATTGCTGCAAGCATTAAGAGCTTATCTGATGTAAGAGTTGGTGATACTATTACACTTAAAGATAACCCAGCAAAAGAAGCGTTGCCAGGTTATAAAAAAGCAGAGCCAATGGTTTATTGTGGTATTTATCCAATGGATGGTGGAGATTATGAAAATCTTAAAGTTGCTCTTGAAAAATTAGTTTTAAATGATGCTGCACTTCAATATGAGCCTGAAACTTCTAGAGCACTTGGTAGTGGTTTTAGATGTGGATTTTTAGGATTATTACATCTTGAAATTATTGAAGAAAGACTTGATAGAGAATTTGATTTAAGTTTAATTACTACTGCTCCATCTGTTATATATAAAGTTCATAAGACTGATGGGACTGTGGAAGATTTATATAATCCTGCAGATTTACCTGAGTCTACTAAGATTAAATATTTAGAAGAGCCTATGGTTGCTGCTGATATTATTGTTCCAAAAGATTTTATTGGTAATGTAATGAATCTTTGTACGGAGAGAAGAGGCATTAGTAAAGATATGCAATATCTTGATGATACTAGGGTTATGTTAAAAATATGATTTACCTTTAAATGAAATTATTTATGATTTTTTTGATACATTGAAGTCTAGAACTAGAGGATATGCTTCTCTTGATTATGCATTTAAAGAATATGTGCAATCTGATTTAGTTAAACTTGATATACATGTTAACAATGAACCAGTTGATGCTTTTATCTTTTATAGTGCATAAATCTAATTCATATAAAAGAGGTAGACAACTTTGTGAAAGGTTAAAAAGAGATTCCTAGACAATTGTTTACAATTCCAATTCAAGCTGTAATTGGAGGAACAGAATAGCGAGGGAGACAATATCGGCACTTAGAAAAGATGTTTTGGCTAAATGTTATGGTGGTGATATCACTAGAAAGAAAAAAATTGCTTGAAAAAAACAAAAAAAGAGGTAAAAACGTATGAGACAATTTGAAATGTTGAAATACCACAGGAAGCTTTCTTAAATGTTTTAAAAAGTTGATGATGAGGAAAATTAATGGAAAATTATAATGATCAAAATTGAAGGAAGAAATGCAGTTATTGAATTATTAAAAATCTGGTAAGGATATTAATAAATTATATATTCAAAAAAAGGTGAGAAAAAGTGGTTCAATAAATGAAATTTATGCTTTTAGCTAAGCAAAGAAAAAGTAGTTATTGTAGAGCTTTGAAAAAAAGTAAAGTTTGCAAAAATGGCGCAAAACGCCTAGAGCTCAAGGAGTAATTGCTGTTGTTCCACCATATGAATATGTTAGTGTTGATGATATTTTAGATTATGCAAAATCTAAAAATGAAAAAGCCTTTATATTAATATTGGATGAAATTGAAGACCCACATAATTTAGGTTCGATTATTAGAACTGCTGAGTGTACAGGAGTTCATGGAATTATAATTCCAAAGAGAAGATCTGCAATGGTTAATAGTACTCGCTTTTTAAAAACCTCTGTCGGTGCTGCTGAATATGTTAATGTTGCAGTTGTTACTAATTTAAATGATACTATTAATTATTTAAAAGAGCATGATGTGTGGATTTATGCTACTGATATGTTGGCTAAAAATAATTATAATGAAGAAAAATATGATTCTGGTGTTGGAATTGTTATTGGGAATGAAGGATTTGGAATTAGTAGACTAGTTAAAAGAAAAACTCTGATATACTTATTAAAAATTCCTATGAAAGGAAAAAATTAATTCACTTAATGCTTCTGTTTCTGCGGCAATTGTAATGTATGAAGTGATGAATCAAAGAAATAAATAATGGAGGTTGCTCATGGCAATTAAATATCTTTCTGCTGAGAAAAAAGCAAAACAAAAAGAAATCGTATAATTATAACAGTGAGTAACAACCGTATTAGTTATTACTGCAATTGTGTTGTATTTAATATTTAATACAGATTTTTTAGAACAAAGAGAGGGGCTTTTATTAGACATCTTCAAACTACTTCAAATGCTTTTTGATGTTATTGCTGCAGTACAGGATAAGAGTGTGTCTGAAGCCATGAAAAACAAGAAATATTATTTAAAAAGGTTCTATGAAGATTAATTCTTCAGCAAATGTTGCTGATAGTAATATATTAGATAAAATTAGATTGAATCTTATTTCAAAAAATGATTATAAAAATGAAAAAGTAATACAGATATTTCTATAACTAGTGATAATAATGAGATTTCAAAGATTTCATTGATTCAAGATAGTGACTATTATGGTTTTTTTAATTCTGATATTTCAGGAAGCTATATTAGTATAAAAAAATGAGAAAGTTGGACGCTTTTTATCTGATATTGATTTTAGCAATGCAAGTGTTTTTGTTAGTGATTTAATAAAAAGGTACTAAATTTGATTTGACGTCAAATTTGGCTAGTTCAATTGTTGATTTTGATACAAAAGATGTTTTAGAAGAATCAAAATTGCAAAAGAAATATTTTCAAAAATATTTTTAAAATGTTAAAAAGATGTTTCTGATATTGCATATACTAAAAAAATCTGATGATAAAGTTATGATTGATGGAGTTAATCATAATGTTACAACATATACTCTTTCTTTAAATGAAGTAGAAAGTGCTAATTTGGTTAAGTCAATTGTTGATAAAATAACACAGGATAGTTTAACAATGGATTTTATTACAACTAAATTAAGAATGATGAATTTGAGTGAAGAGTATACTGATATTAATTCATTGAATAGGAAATTAAAACAATTTGCAACAGAGTATCAGTTAAATCCTTCTAGATATGGGAAAGCTAAGTATTTCGGTTAGTGAAGAAAAACAAAATAATATCCAAACAGTTATTAAGTTTGGAAATAATTCTATTTTAATTAATCATATTAAGAATAATAATGAAGAAATGGCTATTTTCAAAATTAATAATTCTTCTATTAAATTGAAGAGGAAGATGCTAAAATTATAACGGAATTAAAAACAATTACAGACGAAAAATATTGAAAGATCTATTTTAATTGTTAAAAGAAAAAGTCGGCAGTGTTAATGATAATAATTTACAATATAATTATAATATTAAATATGTGAATGGTATAAAAAGTCACTTGATTTAACATATAATGAACAATATATTTTTTGGGGATAATGTGGGAGAGATTCAAGGATTTAAAGATGCTAATAATGTGGTTATATTAAATGAATTTAATAAAGGAACAAGTAAAATCTTTTTGTTGATAAATTGAAGCTTTAAAATTAATGAAGTTTATATTTCAAAAAGGTTCATCAATTGGAATTAGTTTGGATCCAATATTTGCATTTTAATTGAATATTAGGTAATAGAGATATATCTAGTTTAGAATATAGTATTAAGTATTCTAAATAAGATATATCTTTTGCATTTTATTTGTAACATATTTGTTTTTCATAATAGCGAAGCAAAAATGTAATAATTATACTATATAATGAATTTAATAAAAAGGAAAAGAGGATGAATTATGAAAGTAATTAAGATATTAATAATGGCATTATTAATATATGCATTAATGTTTTTATTTCTAATAGTGTTAATGCTGTTAGCATAGAAAGAGATTTTATTAATAATGCAGGTTCAATTAATGTTAAGTTGAGTGGATTGACATTGGATCCTAATAATAAAAAATATGAATGGGGATTTACTCAATTAAAAATGATGAAGTTAAACAATGGTATGATTTAACAGACTTTGATAATAATAAAGCAAATATCATAATTGATGTGTTTGTGCCAGAAATTAGAAATGTAGTTCTTAAATCTGATAAAGGATTTGTAACAATTAGAGAAAAGGGAGCTAATAATATTACGGAGCCAATAGAGCTAGATTTAAAAAAATACCTTTATTAAGATTTACAGATAGACCTGTTTTAAATAATGGTGAAATTTTAAGCTTATCTAATAATAATATTAAATATAAATTATTTAGTAGTAATGAAAATGTGGAATTTCAATATGAAAAAGTTACCGATGAGGCTGTTGTTAATAAATACAAAGAAATAAAAATAACAATTCTAGTATTTATGATATTGAAAAATAATAAAAAGAATTACCAATTGATAATTGGAAAAAGTGGGAAGACAAGTCGTTTAATATGTTTGGTTATACAAGCTCAACTTATGGTTATCCTGAAAGCAAAATTAGTGTAAATGGTGAAGGTTTGTATTATATGTGGATTAAAGCATATGGTAAAGGAACGAAAGTAGTATATGGGCTAATATTAGTCGATAATTTAGGTAAAAACGTTCCTCTTGAAGGAATTTCATTATCTTCTAATTATGATATTAGAGTTGGTGATGAGAGAAAATTAAATCTTGAATATAAGCCAACACAAGCAAGTAATAGAGAAGTGACATGGGAATCGGAAGATAAATCGATTGCAACTGCTGATTCAGAAGGAAGAGTAAAAAGGTATTAAAGCTGGATCAACAAAAATTACTGCAATATCAAAGGATGGAAATAAAAGAGCAACAACTGTTGTTAATGTTACTGAAAAAGGATAATATATATGTTGGAAGTAGTGAGAATGGTAAAGCAGTAAACGATTCAGTAAATAATAAGCAAAATGTTAATAATACTAATCAAAAAAGGTGCTAATAATAAAGAAACTATTATAAGTGCGAATGATAAAGATAATACAACAGCAAAAGGTAGATTACCACAAACTGGTGAAAGTTTAGTTGCTTTTTCAGCAATATTAATTATCGGTTTAGTAATGGTAGTTGGAATTAAGATTTATAATAAAAAAATTTAAAGGTATTTAAAATGAAACTTCTGGTCTTTGGCCGGAGTTTTTATCACGAAATTATTAAATATGTTGACTTTAATAGATAAAACATATTATAATAAAAAAGCATGTAAGTGATGCGATGAAGTAGGATGTGGCTACAGACCAGTAAAATAAGGTGAGGTAGGGAACTCCTATGGAGTATGTCATGGCAAAGACCAGGCGGTAAGTTTTATAAAATTAAGAGTACTTATCCTAAGATTTCATGCAGAGCTTAGGATTTTATGATGTTCTACCATAGAACACCAGGGTACGTTTATAGCTTCCGACTTATAACAAAAAACAAGGAGGGAAATTTCAATGGCAACAAATGTTGAAAAAGAAGCTAAAACAACAGCTAGAGTTACATCAGGAGCAAAAAGTGACAAAATTAGAATTAGACTTAAAAGCTTTATGATTCTGTAGTTTTTAGAACAGTCTGCTGAAAAGATAGTAGATACTGCTAAAAAAACAGGAGCAAAGGTATCAGGACCAATTCCACTCCAACAGAAAAGGAAATTGTTACAATTTTACGTTCTCCACATAAATATAAAGACTCTAGAGAACAATTTGAATTAAGAACTCATAAAAAGAGTTATAGATATTCTTTATCCAACACAAAAAAACAGCTTGATAGCTTAATGAAGGTTGAATTACCAGCTGGTGTTGATATCTCAATAAAATTATAATAACCAATGCTAATTGATAAAAGTTAGCCAATAGGAGGAAAAATGAAAAAAGCGTTAATAGGAAGAAAAAAATCGGAATGACACAAATTTTCGATGCAGAAGGAAAAAGTTATTCCAGTAACAGCTATCGAAGTAGGACCATGTACTGTAGTACAAATTAAAACAAAAGAACAAGATGGTTATGAAGTTGTTCAATTAGGATTTGATGATGTAAAAGAAAGCAAATTTCAAATAAACCAGAATTAGGAAGATTTGTAAAAGCAAAAATTAACTCCTAAAAAAATATTTAAGAGAGTTTAAATTAGATTCAATTGAAGGATTAAACATTGGAGACGAGTTAAAAAGCTGATGTTTTTGAAATTGGAGATAAATTAGATATTCAAGGTACATCTAAAGGAAAAGGTTTCCAAGGTGTTATTAAGAGACATGGACAATCAAGAGGACCAATGGGACATGGTTCTATGTATCATAGAAGACCAGGTTCAATGGGACCAACATCAACACCAGGTAGAGTATTCCCAGGTAAAAAAATTACCAGGACATATGGGTGATGTAACAGCTACAATTCAAAAATTTAGAAGTTGTTAAAGTTGATTTAGATAAGAATGTTATTTTTAGTAAAAAGGATCTGTTCCTGGTGCTAAAGGTTCAATCTTAAAAGTTAAATCAACTACAAGAGTATAGAAAGGAGGTTACACATGGCTAAGGTAGAAGTAATTAATGTTGAAGGAAAAAAAGTTAAAGAATTAACTTTAAATGATAGTGTATTTGGAATTGAACCAAATATGAATGTTGTTCATAGCGTAGTATTAAATTATTTAGCTAATCAAAGACAAGGAACACAAAATACAAAAACAAGAGCTGAGGTAGCTGGTGGCGGAAGAAAACCTTGGAGACAAAAAGGTACAGGACGTGCAAGACAAGGTTCTATTAGAGCACCACAATGGATTAAAGGTGGTATTGCATTAGGTCCAAAAACCACGTTCATATAAATATAAAATTAATAAGAAAGAAAGAGCATTAGCTGTTAGATCAGTATTAAGTGCTAAATTAGCAGAAAATGAATTAGTTGTTGTTGATCAATTTGGATTAAATGAAATTAAAACAGCAAGATTTGCAAAATATTTTTAAACAATATCAAAGTTGAAGGAAAATCATTGGTTGTTATTCCTGAAAATGATGTTAATGTTCAAAAATCAGCAAGAAATATCAAAGGTGTTAAAACAACAATAGTTGATACAATGACAGGATATGATATTTTTGAATGCTAAAAACTTAGTAATAACAGAAAATGCTATTAAGAAGATAGAGGAGGTATACGCATAATGTTACCAGAAGATATCATAATCAAAACCTATTATTACTGAAAAAGTAATGTAGAAATGCAAGCTGGAAAATACACTTTTGAAGTTAATAAGAAAGCAACAAAAGTTGATGTTAAGAGAGCAGTAGAAAAGTTATTTAATGTTAAAGTATTAAAAGTTAATACAATCAATGTTTCTGGAAAAGAAAAAGAGTTGGAAGAAACGTTGGAAAAACAGCAGATTGGAAAAAGCAATTGTTTCAATTGATGTAAATCCAGGAGCTGAACAATCATACTTAACAAAAGGTGGAAAAGTAACAAAAGTTACTAAGAAATATAATGATTCAATCGCAGAAGTTACTGGGGTTTAATTATATGAATTAGCGAGAAATAACTCGGATAATAAAAAAATATCTGTAGTGAACAGGAAAATATCTACATATATAAGGAGAATTAAAATGGGAATAAGAAGATTTAGACCAATCACTCCATCACAAAGAAATATGTCTGTATTGGATTTTAAAGAAATTACAAAAGAAGACACCAGAGAAATCTTTATTAGCAGTTAAAAAAATAGTAAAGCTGGTAGAAATGCTCAAGGTAAAATCACAGTTAGACATCAAGGTGGCGGAAATAGAAATAAATATAGAATAATTGATTTCAAAAAGAAATAAATTAGATATGGAAGCAACAGCTTGTTGGTATCGAATATGATCCAAATAGAAGTGCAAATATTGCTTTAATTAAATATGTTGATGGAACATTGGCATATATTATAGCTCCAAAAGGATTAATAGATGGAGATAAAGTAATTTCATCAGAAAGAGCTGATATTAAACCAGGAAATACAATGAAATTGGAAAAATATTCCAGTTGGTACTTTAGTTCATAATGTTGAATTAAATCCAGGTCAAGGTGCAAAACTTGTTAGAGTTGCTGGACAATCAGCACAATTAATGGCTAAAGAAGGAAAAATATGCTCATTTAAGATTACCATCAGGTGAAATGAGATTACTTTTAGCTAATTGTAAAGCTACAATTGGTGTAATTGGAAATGAAGAACATGAAAATGTTAAATTAGGAAAAGCTGGTAAGACTAGATATTTAGGTGTTAGACCAACAGTTAGAGGATCTGCAATGAACCCTAATGATCACCCTCATGGTGGTGGTGAAGGTAAATCACCTATCGGACATGCTGGCCCATTAACACCTTTGGGGGTAAACCAGCACTTGGATATAAGACAAGAGCAAAACATAAAAATCAAATAGATTAATTACAAAGAGAAGAAAATAATCAGAAAGGAGAGTTTTATGTCAAGATCAAGTAAAAATGCCATTCGTTGCTCCAAAACTTTTAAATAAAATTGAAGCTATGAATGAAAGCAATAATAAAGAAGTATTAAAGACATGGTCTAGAGCGTCAACTATATATCCACAAATGATTGGCCATACAATAGTTGTTCATGATGGAAGAAAACATGTACCAGTTTTTCATTAGTGAAGAAAATGGTTGGACATAAATTAGGAGAATTTGCTCCAACAAGAACATTTAAAGGACATGCTGGTTCAAAAGGTAAATAATAAAATAAAGGGTTAATATATACTATATTATTAAGAAGGAGGATATTACCGTGGCAGAAGAAGAAAAGAAAGTAACTGCAAAGAAGACAGCTACAAAAACAACAACTGCTAAAAAGACAACAGCTACTAAAGCTACTAAAACAACTAAAACAACAACTGCTAAAAAAGCAACAACTGCAAAAACAGTTAAAGCTACAGCTACTAAAACTACAGAAAAACCTGCAGTTAAAGCTGAGAAAAAAAGTTGAAGTTAAAGCTAATGAAGAATTAGTTGCAAGAGCTACAGTAAAATATGAAAGAATGTCAAGCAGAAAAGTTGCAATTGTTGCTAACTTAATTAGAGGAAAAAATGCTGACGAAGCAATGGCTATTTTGAAATTTACACCAAAAGCTGGTGCAGAAGTTTTAACAAAATTATTAAAATCAGCAATTGCCAATGCTGAAAATACAAAGAATATGACACATAGCAAATTATATGTAGCTGAAATATATTCTAATCAAGGACCCACATTAAAGAGAATTAGACCTGCAGCTAAAGGTTCAGCAGTAAGAATTAGAAAAAGAACAAGTCATACTACAATTGTATTAAAAGAGCGTGTTTAGAATATATAAGGAGGAAAATACAAAATGGGACAAAAAAATGGATCCACGTGGATTAAGAGTTGGTGTTATCAATGACTGGAATTCTAGATGGTATGCTGATGCTAAACATTTTGGTGATTATGTAGTAGAAGACAATAAGATTCGTACATTTATCAAAAAGAAGTTATATGTAGCTGGTATTTTCAAAAAAATTGAAATTGAAAAGAACACCTAAATTTGTTAAAATTAATGTTTTCACAGCTAAACCAGGTATTGTTATTGGTAAAGGTGGAAATCTTTCAGAACAATTAAAAGCTGAAGTTGAAAAAATTAATTAATAAACAAATTAATTTAAATATTATTGAAGTTAAAGATGTTGATGTAAATGCACAATTAGTTGCTGAAAATATAGCAGCACAACTTGAAAGAAGAATTTCATTTAGAAGAGCAATGAAACAATGTATGCAAAGAACAATGAGAGCAGGAGCTTTAGGTATAAAAACTGCTTGTTCAGGAAGACTTGGTGGAGCAGATATGGCTAGAACTGAGTTTTATAAAGAAGGAACAGTTCCACTACAAACTTTAAGAGCAGATATTGATTATGGATTTGCTGAAGCTAATACTACTTATGGTAAAGTTGGTGTTAAAGTTTGGATTTACAAAGGCGAAATTCTTCCATCAAAAAAACAAAAAAAGTAGAAGGAGGAAATAGCAATGCCATTGATGCCAAAAAAGACTAAGTTTAGAAAAGAACAAAAGGGTAGAGTAAGAGGAAAAGCAACAAGAGGTAATAAAGTTTCTTATGGTGAATTCGGTTTACAAACAACTGAAATTGGTTTAATAAGATCAAACCAAATTGAAGCAGCCCTGTGTTGCTATGACACGTTATATAAAAAGAGGTGGACAAGTTTGGATTAAAATATTCTCAGACAAACCAATTACAAGTAAAACCTATCGGTACTCGTATGGGTAAAAGGTAAAAGGAGCTGTTGAATATTGGGTAGCACCTGTTAAACCTGGAAGAGTTATGTTTGAAATAGCTAGTGTTCCAGAAGCTACTACTAAAGAAGCTTTTTAGATTAGCTGCTAGTAAGTTACCAGTTAAAACAAAATTCGTAAAAAGAGAAGTAGGCGGTGATAAAGATGAAGATTAATAAAATTAAAGAAATGTCTTCACCAGATCTAGTAAAGGAATTAGGAGAATTAAAACAAGAATTGTTTAAATTAAGATTTAGTTTAGCAACAAATGGTTTGGATAATCCTATCAGTGAAGTAAAGAAAGATATTGCAAGAATTAATACAATATTAACACAAAGAAAGTTAGAAGAAGCTAATAAATAGAGAAAGGAGATACCATAATGGTTGAAAGAAATCTTCGTAGAACAATGATTGGTAAAGTTGTATCTGACAAAATGGATAAAACAGTAGTCGTTGCAGTTGAAACAAGAAAAATGGACAAAACATATGGTAAGATTAAGAAATCTACATATAAATTAAAAAGCACATGATGAAGAAAAACAAATGCCAAGTTGGAGATACAGTTAAAGTTATGGAGACAAGACCTTTATCTAAAGATAAAAGATTTAGAGTTGTTGAAATAACAGCAAAGGCTATAATTAAATAATCATAGAAAGGAAGGAATTTACTATGGTACAGCAACAAACTATATTAAAAGTAGCAGATAACACTGGAGCAAAAGAGATTATGTGTATCAGAGCTCTAGGTGGATCATATAGAAAATATGCTGGAGTAGGTGATGTTATTGTCGCTTCTGTAAAAGTGCAGCACCAGGTGGAGTTGTAAAAAGGACAAGTTGTTAAAAGCAGTAGTTGTTAGAACAAAAAAACCTATTCAAAGAGTAGATGGAACAGATAAGATTTGATGAAAATGCAGCTGTAATAATAAAAGATGATAAAACACCAACTGGAACTCGTATATTTGGACCAGTTGCAAGAGAATTAAGAGATAAAAGAGTACATGAAAATTTTATCTCTAGCACCAGAAGTATTATAATAGGAAGAGGTGAATAGCATGAAATTGAGAAAAAGGTGATACAGTTAAAGTATTATCTGGCAATGATAAAAGGTAAAACAGGCGAAATTTTATCAGTTGATGTTAAAAAAATAATAAAGTAATTGTTAAAGGGCATTAATATAAAAGAAGAGAGCTACAAAACCTAGAAGAGCTGGAGAAGAAGGCGGAATCATTGCATCAGAATATCCAATAGATGCAAGTAATGTTGCATATGTTGATGCAAAAAGGAGAAGTTGTAAAAATTGGATATAGTGTAAATAAAGATGGTAAAAAAGGTTCGTGTTTCTAGAAAATCTGGAGCAGAATTAAAGAAATAATTCGAGGAAAGGAGTATATTAGAACTTATGGATATCTTATGAACAATATAAAAAAATGAAGTAGTTCCTGCTTTAATTAAAAAGTTTGGATATAAATCAATTATGGAAGTTCCAAAACTTGAAAAAAATCGTTCTTAATGTAGGTTTAGGTGATGTTAAGGAAGATCCAAAGTCAATTGAAAATACAATTAAAGATTTAACTATAATTACAGGTCAAAAGCCAGTAATTACAAAAAGCTAAAAAGCTATTGCAGCTTTCAAATTAAGAGCTGGAGTTAATATTGGTGTTAAGGTTACATTAAGAGGAAGTAAAATGAATGATTTTGCATTCAAGTTATTTAATGTAGCTTTACCTAGAGTGAGAGATTTTAGAGGTGTTAAAGCTGATTCATTTGATGGAAGAGGAAACTATTCAATGGGTGTTAAAGAACAATTAATATTCCCAGAAATTGAATATGATAAAGTTGATAAAATTAGAGGAATGGACATTATCTTTGTTACAACAGCAAAGACTGATGAAGAGGCAAAAGAGCTATTAACTCTTCTTGAATGCCTTTTAAAAATAAATAATAGGAGGATATTAGTAGCAAATGGCTAAGAAATCTTTTAAAAAGTTAAACAACAAAAAAACCACAAAAAAATATGCAACTAGAGAATATAACAGATGCAAAATTTGTGGAAGACCACATGCATATATTAGAAAATTTGGAATTTGCCGTGTATGTTTTCAGAGAATTAGCACATAAAGGTGAAATCCCAGGTGTTAAAAAGGCAAGTTGGTAATATATAATATATAAATTTGAAAAAAAGGAGGATTAAGTAAATGACAACTACAGACCCAATAGCAGATATGCTAACAAGAATTAGAAATGCAAATAGTGCTAGACATACAACTGTTGAAATCCCTAGCATCAAAAATTAAAATTAGCAATTGCGCAAAATTTTATTGGATGAAGGTTATATAAAAAGTTTTGAAAAATCGAAGATGGAAAAACAAGGTATGATTCAAGTTACATTGAAATATGATGAAAAAGGTAAAAGAGTTATCTCTGGTTTAAAGAGAATTAGTAAACCAGGTCTTAGAATTTATGTTTCATGTGAAGAATTACCTCAAGTTCTTAATTAGTTTAGGAATTGCTTTAGTTTCAACATCTAAAGGAATTAAAACAGATAGAGATGCTAGAAGAGAAGGCTTAGGCGGAGAAGTTTTAGCATACGTATGGTAATATACTTAAAAATTTAAAGGAGGAAAACCAAATGTCAAGAATAGGTAAACAACTTATTATCGTACTCAGCTGATGTAATCTGTACAATTGATGAAGCAAATCATCATATTACAGCTTAAAGGTCCAAAAAGGACAATTAGAAAGAGATTATAATCCAGAAGTTACGATAGAAGATGGAAGGAAATATAATTAATGTTTCTGTTGATAGTAAAAACATGATAATTTACATGGTTTAAATAGAACATTAATTGCTAACATGGTTGAAGGTGTTGAGAATGAATTTAAAAAGTTCTTCAAATCAATGGTGTTGGTTACAGAGCAAACAAACAAGGTAATGATCTTGTAATGAATTTAGGTTATTCACATCAAGTTATTGTTACACCACCAGAAGGAATTGAATTTGATCTACAAGGAACAAATTTAATTACCGTTAGAGGTATAAATAAAGGAAGTTGTTGGTCAAGTAGCAGCTGTTATTAGATCAAAGAGACCACCTGAAGTATACAAAGGCAAGGGTATTAAATATATTGATGAACATATTAGACGTAAAGAAGGAAAAACAGGTAAGAAATAATAGTTAGTTGTTTTTTTCGAGTATCGATTAATTAGAAAGGAGATATGACATGGTTTCAAAGGTTAATAGAAAATTTGAAAGAGCTAGAAGACATAGAAGAGTTCGTAATAAAGTTAATGGAACTGCAGAATGTCCAAGACTTTCAGTTTTTAGAAGTAATACAGGAATCTATGCTCAAATCATTGATGATACAGCAGCTGTAACTTTAGCTCAAGCTTCAACAATGGACAAAGAAGTTAAAACAAAAACACTGTAACAAAGAAGCTGCTAAAGAAGTTGGTGCATTAATTGCTAAAAAGAGCAAAAAGTAAAAAAATAACAGATGTTGTTTTTTGATAGAGGCGGATATATTTATCACGGAGTTGTTAAAGAATTGGCTGATGCTGCAAGAGAAGGCGGACTTAATTTTTAAGAGAAGGAGGAAATCATAGTGCAAGAAAAGAGAAAGACGTGAAGAAAATTCTGAATTAAAAGAAAAAGTAGTTGCAATTAACAGAGTAGCAAAAGTTGTTAAAGGTGGAAGAAATTTCAGATTTAGTGCTGTTGTTATTGTTGGTGATGAGGCTGGACATGTTGGTATCGGTAATGGTAAAAGCAGTTGAAGTTCCAGATGCAATTAAAAAAAGGCAATTGAAAATGCTAAAAAGAATTTAATAGAAGTTCCTATTGTTGGTACAACAGTACCTCATGAATATATTGGAACATTCGGAAGTGCTCAAGTTATCTTAAAACCAGCTACAGAAGGTACTGGACTTATTTCTGGAGGTAGTGTAAGACCAGTATTGGAACTTGCAGGATACAGAGATGTTAGAACAAAGATTATTGGTACTAATAATCCAAGAAATGTTGTTTATGCTACATTAAATGGATTAAAAGAGTATGGAAACAATTGAATCTGTTGCTAAAAAGAGGAATTAGAGTAGAAGACGTAAGATAATATAAAATTGTATTTTTGATATTGTGTTTTTATATAAAAACATATATTCTATACTAAGATAAAAAAATTTAATAAGGAGGTGTATCCATAATGAAACTAGAAGAACTTAAACCAACAATGAAGAAAAGTACTAGAACAAGAGTAGGACGTGGTGTTGGTAGTGGTCTTGGAAAAAAACTTCAGGAAGAGGACATAAAGGTCAAAAAAAGCAAGAAGTGGCGGTGGAGTTAGACGTGGATTTGAAGGTGGTCAAACACCATTATATAGAAAAATTACCAAAAAAGAGGTTTTAACAATTCTATATTCACAAAATCATTACACAGAAGTAACTTTAATAATGTTAATAAAGCAACAACAGAAGTTGTTGACGCTGAAAAGTTTGATAAAAGACGGAATTATTAAGAAAGTTAATGATGGACTTGTTATATTAGGAACAGGTAAATTAGAGAAAAAAATTAATCGTAAAAAGCTGCTAGATTTACAAAAAGGTGCTAAAGAACAAATTGAAGCTCTAGGTGGAAAAGACTGAGGTGGTATAATTGTTCAAGTCAATTGTAAATGCTTTTTAAAAACTCCAGAAATTAGAAAGAAAAATATTATATACGGTATTACTTTTTAGTTTTTATTTAGATTAGGTTGTTTTTTAACAATTCCGATGGTAAATATTATTAAATTACAAACAACTATGGATGCTGGTGCAAAAAGCAGTGTGGTAGGTTTGATTAATGTTATTTCTGGTGGTGCTTTTTCTAGATTATCTATATTTGCTATGTCAATTACTCCGTTTATTACATCTTCAATTGTTGTACAATTATTAGGAATGATTGTGCCTTCACTTGAAAAAAATGATGAAAAGAAGGTGGAGAAGAGGGCAGAAAGAAAATTGATAGATTAACTAAAAGTAATCACTTTAGTGTTAGCAATTATCGAAGCTATAGGTATTTATATATCATATAAAAATTCTGGAATTTTTGCTCAATCAAAAATGACTGGATTTATAGTTGTTATATCACTTGTTGCTGGTTCTCAATTACTTGCATGGCTTGGTGATAAAAATAACAACAAAAGGTATTGGAAATGGTATTTCAATGTTGATATTTGCAGGTATTGTTTCATCAATCCCAGCTGCTTTTAACACAATTAGGAACATTAGTTGTTGTTGATGGTGCATTTAGTACAAATGAGGATTAATTAAAGCTATTTTATTAGTTTTTAGCTGTATTAGTTTTAGTTGTTGGAGTTGTATTTGTTACATTAGCAGAGAGAAGAATTCCTGTACAATATTCTAAAAAAAGTTGTTGGAAGAAGAATGGTAGGGTCACAAAATACTCATATACCAATAAAGCCAGCTTTGGCTAATGTTATGCCAATTATTTTTTTGCATCATCATTTATGACATTCCCTGCAATGGTTATTCAATTATTTGTACATAATATTGAAAATACTACAGGATTTTGGAGAGTAATTTATAATTTATCAATTGCAACTTATTCTTCAACTACGTTGGATGGCATTATACAATAATAAATGCAATTATTTATTTAGTACTAATAGTAGGATTTACATATTTTTATACGTATGCTACATTTAATCCAGCTGAAATTTCAAGTACTATTAAGCAGAATGGTGGATTTATACCAGGAATTAGAGCTGGAAAAACCAACTACAGAATATTTAACAAATGTTCTTACAAAAATTACTTTATTTGGTGCATTGTTTTTAGCAGCTATTGCTATTATTCCAATGCTTGCAAGAGGAATTGGATTGAATACTGCATTTGGTGGAACATCAATATTAATTGTTGTTGGTGTTGCAATCGAATTAGGTGATCAATTAAAATCACAATTAGTTATGAGACATTATAAAGGATTTTTGGAAAAAAATAAATTTAATATATATTGCCTTGTAGCAATATATATATGGTTTTAGTGAAGCTATATATATATTGCTACTTGGCTTTTTAGTGGAGGCAAAAGAATGATTATTATTATGTTAGGTGCTCCAGGCAGTGGAAAAGGCACAATTGGTAATAAGCTTTGTGAAAGATATAATTTAGAGCATATTGCTACAGGGGATATTTTTAGAGATGAAATTAAAAAGAAAAACAGAATTAGGAATTAAAGCTAATGAATATATTTCTCAAGGAAAATTAGTTCCTGATGAAATTACTATTGGAATGGTTGAAAAATAAATTAAAAGAATCTAGAAATGTTTGTTTTAGATGGTTTTCCAAGAACAATTCATCAAGCTGAAGCATTTAAAAGAGTTTTTGAAAGATAATAATGAATCTGTTAATGCTATATTAATTTAAGTGTTCTGATGAAGATTTAATTAAAAAGAACTTCAAGTAGAATAGTATGTCCTAATAAAGAGTGTGGGGCGTCTTATAATACAATTTTTCTTACCACCAAAAGTTGCAGGTGTTTGTGATGTTTGTGGAACAAAATTAGTTAAGAGACCTGATGATGAAGTTGAAACTATAAAAATAGAATTGCAGTTTATTATGAAAATACTCAACCACTTATTTCATATTATGAAAAAAAGAAGGATTATTAGAAACTATTAATATTAATATTTATTCTGAAACAACAATGGAAGATACAACAGCTAAAGCTGTTGAAAGAATAAATGCGCGTAATAAATAATTTGCGTTAGAATAGAGGGTAAAATGGTAACGATAAAATCAAAATCTGAAATCGTAAAAATGAGAGAAAGCTTTGTCGTGTTGCAGCTCTTGCTCAACAAGCAGTTGAAAAAGCAATAAGACCAGGTATTTCTACTTGGGAGCTTGATAAAATTGCTGAGGAAACAATGAGAGCGAATGGAGCAATTCCAGCAGAAAAAGGGTATCCAAGTGGAATGAAAGGAGTTCCTGATTTTTCCTGGATCAATTTGTGCATCAATAAATGATATGATTATTCATGGTATACCTTCTAAAAAGGGATATTCTACATGAAGGTGATATTATAAGTATTGATTTAGTTGCATACAAAGATGGTTTTAATGGTGATTGTTGTAGAACTTATGGTGTAGGAATTATTTCTAAAGAAGCTCAATATTTAATTGATGTTACAAAACAAGCTTTTTTTGAAGGTATTAAATATGCTACTAAGAATAATCGCTTAGGCGATATTTCATGCAATTGGTCAATATGTTCAAGATAATGGATTGGATGTAATTAGAGAATTTGAAGGACATGGTATTGGAAGAGAGATGCACGAAGACCCAGGTATTCCTAATTATGGAAAAAGCTGGAAGAGGTATAAGACTTGAACCTGGCATGACACTTGCAATTGAGCCAATGGTTGTTGCAGGGGATAGAGATATTTGCCAAGGTGATGATGGATGGTCTATATGGACGAGTTGATGGTAGTTTATCTGCTCATTATGAAAAATACTATTTTAATTACAGAAAAAGGCCCAGAAATATTGACATTACTATAAGAGTATTATATAATTAAGTAGTTATTATGGGACGTAGTCCCCTGATTCATAAACCATTAAATTGGAGGAAGATACTTATATGTCTAAAGAGGATGTCATTGAAGTAGAAGGTATTGTTTCAGAATCATTACCTAATACAATGTTTAAAAGTAAAACTTGAAAATGGACATGAGGTTCTAGCTCATATTTCTGGAAAAATTAAGAATGAATTATATCAAAAATTTTTACCAGGAGATAAAGTTAAGTTAGAATTATCACCATACGATCTTACTAAAGGTAGGATTAAATGGAGAGCTAAATAAATTAAAAGTAAATCAGGAGGTGTATTCTAATGAAAGTAAGACCATCAGTTAAAAATGTGTGACAAATGCAAAATCATTAAAAGAAATGGTGTAATTAGAGTTATATACGAAAATCCAAAGCATAAAACAAAGACAAGGATAATAAAAAAATATTTAATTTGGTATTTGTATTTATTATGGAGCGGCTGAAAGCATAATAGATATTTATATTTTTTTCTAATGTTATTTAAAGATTGTATTATGGAAGATTTAATTATTAGTACCTTTCATAATAATTATTTATGAAATAATATGATGCATTTCACCTTTAAATAATGATTAGATATTAATTTTAAGAAAAGAGGTGCAAGAATGGCTCGTTTAGCAGGAGTTGACCTACCTAAAGAAAAAAAGGGTAGAAATAGGACTAACATATATTTATGGTATAGGATTAAAAAGATCTCAAAAGATTCTTAGTGATGCAGGTGTAAGCCCTGATGTAAGAGTTAAAGATTTAACATCTGAACAAGAACAAGCAATTAGAAATGCTATGTCATCATATGTATTAGAAGGTGACCTAAGAAGAGAAGTTGCTTTGAATATTAAGCAATTGGTTGAAAATGGGTTGTTATAGAGGATTAAGACATAGAAGAAATTTACCTGTAAGAGGTCAAAGATCTAAAACTAATGCTCGTACAAGAAAAGGACCAAGAAAATTAGTAAGTAAAAAAATCTGATAAAAAAATAAGATGTTGATTTTACTAGATTATATTGCTAGTAATTGAGGAAGGAGAAAATGTAAGAATGGCTACTAAAAACAGGAGCAAAAAAGACTACAACTAGAAGAAAAAGTTAATAGACATGTAGAATCTGGAAAAGCTTTTTATACATTCAAGTTTTAATAATACAATTATTTCTATTACAGACATGAACGGAAATGTTATTTCATGGGCAAGTGCTGGAGAACTTGGATATAAAGGTTCTAGAAAGAGCACACCATTCGTAGCAGGAGAAGTTGCTGAAACAGCAGCTAAGATTGCTTTAGATCAAGGTTTAAAAAGCTGCTGAAGTTTTTGTTAAAGGACCTGGTGCAGGACGTGAGTCAGCTATTAGACAATTACAAGTTGCAGGTTTAGATATTACAGCTATATCAGATGTAACACCTATTCCACATAATGGTTGCAGACCACCAAAAAGAAGAAGAGTATAATTTTTAAAATAAATTAAGAATAATCGTGAAAAGGAGAAAAGGGAAAATGGCAAGATTTAATGTTCCAGTTCTAAAAAGATGTAGAGCTTTTAGGAATAAGTCCAGCATATATTGGTATCAACAAAAACTTCTATAAAGAAACCAAAAAAATTCTTTTTAAGAAATTAAGTGAATATGGTATCCAATTAAGAGAAAAAACAAAGAGCTAAATTCATTTATGATGTAAGTGAATCTCAATTTAGAAGCTATTTTGAAAAAGCTATTAATAAAAAAAGGTATTACTGGTGAAATATTACTTCAAATTCTAGAAAGTAGATTAGACAATGTGCTTTTTCAGAGCAGGATTTGCTGCAACTAGACCACAAGCAAAAACAATTAATCTCTCATGGTGCAATTGAAGTAAATGGAAGAAAAAAACAGATATTTCTTCATATTTAGTTAAAGCAGGGAGATGTTGTTGCAGTAAGAGAAATTAAAAATAATAATCCAGTTATTAAAAGCAAATATCGAAGATGGTTCTTTAACGGTACCAGCTTGGATTGAATTAAATAAAGAAAAATTAAGTGCTACAATACTTAGAATGCCAGCAAGAGAAGAAATTGATCTTCCAATTGAAGAACACTTCATTGTTGAGCTTTTACTCAAAAATAATGTCTTTAATTTTTGCTATTTGGGTTTGCATAAGTTTAATCCAAAGTATTTTAGGAGGTAGAAATGATAGAATTCGAAAAGCCAAATATTAAATGTTTGGAAATTGATAAAGTAAATCACTATGGTAAATTCGTATGTGAAACCATTGGAAAAAAAGGATATGGAGTTACTATAGGAAATTCTTTAAGAAGAATTTTACTTTCATCATTACCAGGTTGTGCTATTAAAGGTGTAAAAATTGAAGGTGCACAACATGAATTCGCAATTATCCCAAATGTTGTTGAGGATGTTTCAGAATTAATTTTAAATTTAAAAATGGTAAGACTTAAGTTCGATAAAAAAATGAAGAGAAATCATTGAGAATTGAATTTGATGGTGAAGGAGAAGTTAAGGCTAAAGATATCATTACAGATGGAACAAAGTAGAAATTTTTAAACCCTGATCTTCATATTGCTACGAGTATCAAAAGGTGGTAAATTCCATGTTGATATGATTGCTGATATGGGTAGAGGATATAACACAGCAGAAAAAAACAAGACACCAAATCAACCTATTGGAGTTATTTCAATTGATTCAATTTATTCTCCAGTTAAAAAGGTTAATTACTCAGTTGAAAAATACTAGAGTTGGACAAATGGTAGATTATGATAAATTAACTATTGAACTTTGGACTGATGGTTGCTTAGAGCCATATGAAGCTTTAAGTTTAGCAGCTAAAGTTATGACTGAACATTTACAATTATTTGTAGAATTATCAGAGACTGCAAAAACACATCTATTATGATTGAAAAAGAAGAAGATAAAAAAAGAAAAGATTTTAGAAAGACCAATTGAAGAGTTAGAATTATCTGTTAGATCTTTTAATTGTTTAAAAGAGATCCGGTATTTCAACAGTTGAGGGATTTAGCTTGTAAGAGTGAAAAATGATATGATGAAAGTTAAAATCTTGGAAAAGAAATCATTGGATGAAGTTATTGCTAAGTTACATGAGTTAGGTTTAAATCTAAGAAATGAAGAAGATATATAAATTATCATAATGAATAATTAGAAAGGTGAGAAAAGATGGCAAACAGAAAGTTAGGAATGACAACTGATATTCGTAAGTCAGTTTTTAAAAGAATCTTACTACTGATTTAATTTGGCATGAAAGTTGGAAACAACAGAAGCTAGAGCTAAAGAAGTTAAAGCTATTGCAGATAGTATTATAGCATTAGCATGAAAGAAAAAGACAACTATACAGAAGTTGATGTTAAAGTTGTTAAAGCTAAGTTAGATAGTAAAGGTAATAAAGAAACAGCTGTTACAAAAAGTAAAAACGAAATGAATTCCTTAAAGTTGTTAAAGAAGAAAAAGTTGAAAAAGACAAAAAGATAATGCTTCAAGATTAAATGCTAGAAGAAAAATCATGACAAAAGTTAATAAAGTCAAAGATGAAAATGGAAATAGCATTGATTTAGCAGATAAATTATTTAATGTTTTAGGACCAAGATATGAAAAGAGAACAGGTGGTTATACACAAATCATAAAAATTAGGTCAAAGACGTGGAGATGGCGCTGAAACAGTTATCTTAAAATTAGTTTAATATATTAACCCTAGATGTTTTGGCATTTAGGGTTTTGTTTTATTTTGTGGGAAAATCTGTGTAATGAAATAGTGGAGGAGATATGATTAGTTTAATAACTGGTGCTTCATCAGGAATCGGTAGGGATATGGCTTTTTGAATTTGCTGATAGAGTTATGATTTGATTTTAGTAGCTAGAAGCTTTGATAGGCTTAAGGAAGTGAAAAATGAAATCATTAAAAAGTATGATAAGTGCAATGTGTTGATTATGAAATGTGATGTTAGTAATGTTGAATCTGTGAAGAATTTATATAATAACATTCAAAAAGGAATTTGGTAATATTGATGTGTTAGTTAATAATGCCGGATTTGGAGATTGTGGAAAATTTTTATGAAACGGACTTAGAAAAAGATATTTCTATGATTAATACAAACATTTTTAGGACTTCATGTTTTAACTAAATTATTTTTTTACGAGATATGGTTAAAGTAAATAAGGGATATATTTTAAATATAGCTTCTATTGCAGGATTTATGCCAGGTCCATTGATGGCAACTTATTATTCAACAAAGGCTTATGTTGTTAGATTGACTAGAGCAATTGCTAAGGAATTAAAAATCTGTTAATTCAAAAGTTAGAATTGCTGTATATTGTCCTGGGCCTGTTGATACCGAGTTTAATAAAAACGTGAATGTTACTTTTCATTAAAAGGACAGAGTAGTGATGTTGCTAAGATTGAGGGTTAATGGATTATTTAAAATCTAATAAAAGTAGTTTATTTTTCAAGTATATTAATAAGAATTGTTGCTTGTTTAGCAAAAATTATGCCAGAATCTTTATGGCTAATCAAGCATATAGGACTCAAAAAGAGGAAATTAAGATAATGTATGTTAGGATATAAAGTTTGTATATTGTATATGCAGACTTTATTTTTGATTGTTAAATCTTATTAATATTTCTTTTGCTATATATTGTAGTACGAAAATAGTACTTTTATCACGAACAAGTGTACATTATTGTGCTTGATTTTTTATAATATATAATTGCTTAGTATTATAAGATGCGTATATTTTAGGAGGTTATGAAATTGGCTACTAGAAAGAAAAAGTGCAAAAAGCAAAAACAAAGCGTTAAATTTAATGTTCAATGGCTTATATTGATTTTAGCTAGTTTTTAATGATTGCTTTTTGTTTATTTTTAAACAAGGCAAAATTGGAAATGAGATTAGTTTAGCACTTGGTGGAATCTTTGGATTTATAAAGTATTTTTACAGTTGCAATGTTGGTTTTTACAATATTTATGATTATGAAAATGAAAAGAAAGTAACATCTAAAGTTTTTGTATTTTTCCTATTTTTTTCTTAATGATTAATATTGTGTTAGTAAACATATCAAATATCTAATGGAAATATTAATCCGACTGATAAAATGTCTGACATTTTATCTAAAGAGATATGAATTAGCACAAGGGATATTGGTGGAGGAGCTTTTGGTACGCTTTTTGCAGTACCAGCTGTAAGGACAATTGGTGCAATTGGTACATCAATATTGTGTTTGGAATTATGCTAATTATTATAATAATTGCATTTAAAAATTAATATTGTTGGAGATGTAATTGAGTTTAAAGAAAATCTTTCTGAGCATAGAGCTAGAAATAAAGAATTAGCTATGCAAAATGAGAAAAACTCAGAAATTGATTAAAGAACAAAAAGTTAAAAGAAGATTCTGCTAGACAAATTACTTCCGTGTCTAATGAAGAAGTCATAATCGACCTAAGAAAAGTAAAGGAATATTTAGTGTTTTTTTACAAAATATTATGATGATAATGATGTTGCAGGTATTAAAAAGAGTCTGCAATAATGAAGAATATTGCTACTAGTACTGATGTTGATTATGGGGATAGTTTAGTTCAAGATGATGGTGATTTTTGAAGATGAAATAAATATAAATTTACTATTATCTAAGAATTCGGACGATGGCTCTGAACAATTAGAAATTCCTAATATGAAAAACAAATACTGGAAGAAAAACAATTAATAAATTTGATAATAATGTTGAAAAATAACAAAGTATCTGAAGAGGTTTCTCCAGAATCTTTGGGATTGAATGATAGTACATTAAATGTTGTTGAAGATCATTATGAATTTCCACCTATTAATATATTGGCTGATATTGGTGAAAATGAGGATGGTGATATTAGAAAGAGAATTTTGGCAACGTCTGAAAAATTGAGAAAAACTTTACAGAGTTTTGGGGTTTCTGCAAAAGTTGAAAATGTTTCAGTTGGACCAGTTATTACAAGATTTGAAATAGCTCCTGCAGAAGGTGTTAGAGTAAGTAAGATTTCTAATTTAGCTGATGATATTGCTCTAAGTTTGGAAGCAGAATCTATAAGAATTGAAGCTCCAATTCCTGGAAAAACATACTGTAGGTATTGAAATTCCTAGAAAAATAAATCTATTGTAGGGCTTAAGGATATTATTGAAAGTGATGAATTTGAAGAGGCTAAGTCAAAGCTTGCATTTGCTTTAGGAAAGGATGTTGCTGGTGATGCTGTTGTTACAGATATTGCTAAGATGCCACATGTGCTTATTGCAGGTAGTACTGGTAGTGGTAAATCAGTTTGTATTAATACATTGATTACAAGTATTATTTATAAAGCAAAAACCTAGTGAGGTTAAATTGTTAATGATTGACCCTAAAAGTTGTTGAGCTTTCAGTTTATAATGGGATACCACATTTATTAATTCCAGTTGTGACAGATCCCTAAAGAAAGCAGCAGGTGCTTTAGCTTGGGCTGTTCAGGAGATGGTTAGTAGATATTCTAAATTTGCTGAGAAGAAAGTTAGAGATATTAAGGGATATAATCAACAGGCAGAAGAAAGAGGAGAACCTACAATGCCTCAAATGGTTATTATTATTGATGAGTTAGCTGATTTGATGATGGTTGCTGCTAAAGAAGTTGAAGATGCAATTTGTAGATTGGCACAGATGGCTAGAGCTGCTGGTATGCATTTGGTTATTGCAACACAGAGACCATCTGTTGATGTTATTACAGGTATTATTAAAGCAAAATATTCCTTCAAGAATTGCTTTTGCAGTTTCTTCACAAGTTGATTCAAGAACTATTTTGGATTCAGCAGGTGCTGAGAAATTACTTGGAAAAGGTGACATGCTATTTTTCCCAATTGGTGCATCTAAGCCTACTAGAGTTCAAGGAGCATTTGTTTCAGATTCAGAAGTAGAGAATATTGTTAAATATATTAAAACTGATGAAATTAATGAAAATACGACATCAATTTTAGAAAAATAGATAATATAGATAATCCTGCTAATAATGTTTCTGATGATGAAGATGATGATAATGATCCATTGTTAGAAGAGGCAATTGAAGAAGTTATAAGAAATCAAACAGCTTCTACATCTTTTTATTCAAAGAAAAATTTAAAGTAGGGTATGCAAGAGCTGGAAGAATTATTGATCAAAATGGAGCAGAGAGGAATTGTTTCTGGATTTCAAGGAAGTAAGCCTCGTGATGTACTAATGAGTAAAGAAAGATGGAATGAATTGAAGAATGCACCTAGTGCAGAAAAATTCTGCAAGTGATGAATAATAGATAGTAAGGAGTTAACGTGCATAAAAGATATTTTTAAACTCTTCTGAATTTAGTGAAGAGATGGAAATTTAATTGATATTAAAAAGTTTAAACCACAAATAGCAAATTTAATTTTAAGTATGGTTTATAAAATTGATGATAGTTATGATAATTATAAAAGATTAAAAGAGTTGTAGCCAACTAAAAGGTAATTTTTAAATAATATTTATGATGATGTAAAAACTATTGTTCTATTATTGATATTATTAAGATAAATAATGAAAATCAGATAAAAATGAAGTCTGAGCGTTTACGTATAAAATCGCCTGATAAATATTTGAATAATCCAGTTATATATACTTTTCCTACTGAAAAAGATTTGCTATATGCAATAACAAAGGCAGAAATTGATAATAATGTTAATGCTGAAATGAGTTTGGAAGAGAGCAGTACTTACTACATTGGTATTGGAAAAGCTATTTCAAGAGCAGAAGTATTAAGGATTTTAATGGTTGGTCTTGGTCTATTGATAAATCTGAAATAGAAAGTAGTGAGTGTAATATTGTATATATTTTGCTTACTTATATTTTAGGTGATGTTCTTGTTGATAATTTAAGAAGTGCAGAAGATTTAAAAATAAATCTTCCAGAACCTTTATGGAATGAATTGGTTAATGTTAGTATGCAATTTTACAAGTCTTTTGATAAGATGCAAAATGAAAAATACTGGATATTTTGGCAGTGTATAAAAATGAATATTTGAAGATGAGATATCCTTATGAATATCAACAAGAAATTTTAACTAAAAAGAATAAGGCTTTTTGTTGATTTACAACATATTAATGAATTATTACAACAACCTAATAAATTAAAAATGAGTTTATGCTTTGTTAATAGTAAATTGCCTTCTGATAAGAAAAGATTTTTGATATTAGAATTATCAAAAATTGCTTATTAATAGTAAAGCTAATTTTAGAAAAAGCAAATAAATGAATATTCTAAAATTCAAGATCCTATGGGGTTTGAGAAAATGAAAAGAAGAGTTAATGCTTAAAGATAAAGTATTATGAAGTTAGTACTAATATCTCAAAAGTTTGAGAAAACAGTTTTTGGAGGTTTTTTTGAAAAAGCAAGTTATTGATGCTTCTGATAAAAAGAAATATTGGATTTGATTTATCAAACTAGATATTTGAATAATATTCCTAATTGTAAAATGAAGTTGAATAGAATTCAAGAAAAGTTAATTCCTAAAAGGCTATTGAATATGAAATAATAAATCCTATTTCAAATAATGATGATTTGGATTATAGAATTTTTGAGGGTATATTTGATTCAAAAGAATTAAATTTAGAGGATTTGTCTGTTAAATTGAAAGATCGTTCCTGAAGTTGAAGGAATTATTGTTGAGATTTATAATTCTACTGAAATGGAGAGTACTTATATTAGCTAATACTCCTGAGGGTAGTGAAATTGAAATCAAAAACATCAAGGAAGACAAAGATATTTTTCTAAATAAATGTATAAGATACAAAAAGAGAGGTTAATATGAAGATTAGATTTTTAGGTGCAACTCAGAGAGTTACAGGAAGTAATTATTTGGTTGAAGCGGCAGGAAAAGAAGTTTTTGGTTGATTGTGGCTTAAATCAAGGTAGTATGGAAGATGAATTATTTAATGATCTTCCATTTGCATATAATGTTAATGAGATTGATTTTATGTTATTGACTCATGCACATATTGATCACTCAGGACGAATTCCTAAATTATATAAAGATGGTTTTAGAGCTCCTATTTATGCTACTAAAGCTACTTGTGATTTATGTGAGATAATGTTGCCTGATAGTGGTTATATTCAAGAAACAGAGAATGAAATAAAAAAATAAGAAGAGGAAGAGACTTGGCAAAAAGCCAACATTGGAACCTTTATATACTGCTGAAGATGCTAAGAAATCTATTGAAGTATTTAAGCCTATTAATTATGATGAAATAATTGATGTTGCTCCAGGAATTCAAGTTAGATTTAATGATGCTGGTCATATGCTAGGGTTCTGCAATTATTGAAGTATGGGTTACAGAAAATGATAAAATAAATAAGATTGTTTTTAGTGGTGATTTGGGTAATAATGATATTCCATATATCACAACCTACAATGATTGAAGATGCTGATTATCTTGTTATGGAATCAACATATGGTAATAGATTGCATATTAAGAATGATCAAAAAGCAAGCTTGTTTTTGGATATTGTTTATGAAAACGCTTGCTAAAGGAGGAACTCGTTGTTATTCCTTCTTTTTGCAGTTGGTAGGACACAAGAAATCTTATATGAATTAAATAAATTGAGGGAACAACATTTGGATGATGAAGAGTTTCAACGTAAGTATAGAATGTTGATGGAAGTACCAGTATATGTTGATAGTCCTCTTGCAGTTAGTGCTACAGAAGTCTTTAAAAAGAATATGAATTTGTTTTCTGATGATATAAAAGAAGAAATTCAAAAAGGTGATAATCCACTTGATTTTGATGGATTGAGGTTTACGAGATCTGTTGAAGATTCAAAGGCATTAAATGAAAGTACTGATCCATGTATTATCATTTCTGCTAGTGGTATGTGTGATGTCGGTAGAATTAAACATCATTTGAAGCATCACTTGTGGAATTATCTTGATACAATTTTGTTTGTTGGTTATCAAGCACCTGGTACTCTTGGAAGAAGAATTGTTGATGGTGAAAAAGAGGTTAAAGTTCTTGGTGAAGATATTTCTGTTGAAGCTAGAGTTGAATATATTGAAGGTTACTCTGGACATGCAGATCAAGAAGGCTTATTGAATTTTGTATATTCTTTTAAAAATAAGAGACCTAAAAAGATTTTTCTTATACATGGTGAGCCTGAACCTCAAACTGCTTTTAAGAGATAAAATTTTATCTACTCTTGATGATGTTGATGTGTGCATTCTAAAGTTTGGAGAAGCCTATGAATTAGACGGAGTTAAAGATGGATGCATTGATTGTATTGATAATCCAATGGATAAGCAAATTAGTAGAATTGAATTGATTGAAAGATGCAAGCTCTGAGAAAGAGCTAGTTGATATGGAAAAATCAATAGTTTAATATTGATGATTCTATGAATTCTGATGATGGAATGAATAAATTGAATGCTCGTGTAATGATTTGAGAATGCAAATTATTGAATTAATGAATGGAGAGTAGTACAAATGAGAAAAATATTATAATGATGCTTTTTATTGGTAATGATAAAATAACTTGTAGTTTACAAAAGTATGGTGAGTTATTGAGATTTGTATTATCCTACACCTGATTATAGACAATATTTTGATTTTTCATGTAGGTATTAAAGTTAATGATTCAAATATTATTTATCTTCATAAAGATGTTAATAATAGTTATAATCAATATTATGAAGAAGATTCTAATATTTTACATACTGATATTTATAATTCATATTTTAAGTTAAATGTGAAACAAGTTGATTTTACTATGATTAATGATGATGTTATTATTAAAAGATATGCTTTTTACTAATAATAGTGATGATGTTGAAAAAGTTAATTTTTAGTTCATTCTAAAATAATGTCTTCTTTTTAATAATATGGCTGATGGAATGATAAGAAATGATGTTTTATTTCAATATTGTCATAATTATATCATTGCAATTTTTCTGATGAAGATATTTCTTCACAAATGAATAATGTTAATGCTACTATTAATTCTGGTGTTATTCATGATAAGGATTATATTTCTATGTCATCGGATAATGCAAATTAGTTATGATTTAGGTAATATTAATCCAGGTGGATACAGGTTTTTTTAATTTATTTATTTGTTTAAAAAATGAAAAAGATACTAGAAATAATATGATGAATTTTGTTCAAACTCTTAAAAAGTTGATATTGATATTGAGCATAAAAAGCGTTAAACTACTGGAAAAATTTTCTATATGCTCATGATACCTTGAAATTAAAAGATGATGGAACAGAATATATGAAGAAGATAATTGATATTTATAAGAGGACAATTTTGTTTATTCCATTTTAATAAATGAAGATACTGCAGGTATTTCAACATTAGAAGTTGATGAAGAAAAGAGATGAGGTGGAAGATATTCTTATTGTTGGCCTAGAGATGCAATTATGATGTATTCATATTTTGATGTTTTTGAATTTTGATAATTATAGTAGTAAATATTATGAAATATTTTTGAGAAATACGCAATTATTAGATGGACTTTGGGAACAAAGATATTTTACTGATTGTACATTAGCTCCTTGTTGGGGATATCAAATTGATGAAACAGCAATGGTTGTTTGGGAGAGCTTTATAAACATTATTTGAATTATTTGAAAAAGTTTGAAGTAGTGATGATACATTTTTACTTCAAAATATTGATATGCTTTGATAAAGCAATGATATTTATTAATAAATATGTTGAGTGTAAATTTTAAATATTAATTGTGATTATAAGAATGCTATTTATAAGCATGAAACTTTTTGATTTATGGGAAAAATAATGAAGGCATTAGTATTTATGCAACTGCTGCAATTTACTATGCTTATGATGCGATTGTTAATATATATAGAATTCTTTAATAAATATCAAGGTTTTAGTGATGAAAAAGTGTTTTTAAATAAAATCAAAGATTATGAAAATAAAAAGTAGTAGTTAAAGATTATGTTTTAAATAATTTTTGTTGATAAACAAAGAAATGTGTTTATTAGAAATTTTAAAGATAGATATATTGATATTTCAATGCTTGGTACAATTATTCCTTTCGAAATGTTTGATATTAATGATGATGTTGTAAAAATATCGATTAATGAAATAAATAAAACTTTAAGAACTTATTCAAATGGGTATTTGAGGTTTCAAAATGATACTTATATTTCAGGAACATATCCATGGGTTATTACAACTGCTTGGATGGGAATGTATTATAAAAAGTTGGAAATATGGAAGAATATAAAAAGTGTATGGAAGTTATATTTAAAAAAGTAGTACTCCACTTGGTTTTGTTACCAGAGCAAATTTCTAGTGATTTTGTCGAGAGATGGGTTATTGGACTTGGTTGGTCTCATGCGATGTTTATAGGTCTTATTAGTGAATAATATAATTAGTTTTAAATGGAGGAAAATATGGCTAAAGTTAAGACCGTTTTTGTTTGTAATAATTGTGGATTTGAGTCATCTAAGTGGCTTTGGCAAAATGTCCTCATGTAATGAATGGAATACTTTTTATGAAGAATCAATGAAAAATATAAAAGCTGTTAATGCTAATACAAAAACTTATTGTTGCTAAAACCTGTTAAGTTAAATGATGTAGAAGGTAAGGAATCTTTTTAGATTTGATGCTGGATATCAAGAGGTTAATAGAGTTTTAGGTGAGGACTTGTTAAGGGTTCCCTTAGTATTAATTGAGGAGAGCCTGGAATTGGAAAATCTACGTTAGTTTTGCAAAATTTGTGATAAAATTCTAATGATGATGGTAAGGTTTTATATGTTTCTGGAGAAGAGTCTGTTGAACAAGTTAAAATGAGAGCTGATAGACTTCAAATACATAATGAAAATTTGATGTTTTTTAGGTGAAACAGATATGGACAATATTGAAAAGAAATTGAAGAAATGAATCCAAAATTAGTTGTCATTGATTCAATTCAAACGATGTTTTTCTTCTGAAATAACTTCACCTCCGGGGACCATTAGTCAAGTTAGAGAAATTACTGCTAGAATTATGAGGTGTTGTAAGCAAAAACGTGTTACTACTATTTTAATTGGGCATGTTACTAAAGAAGGAAATATTGCAGGTCCTAGAGTTTTGAGAACATATGGTTGATACTGCTTTATATATTGAAGGTGAGAGATTTTTCTTATAGAATTGTTAGAAGTGTAAAAATAGATTTGGATCAATCTAATGAGATTGGTATGTTTGAAATGGAGAATGAAGGTATGGTTGAAGTTAAAAAAATCCTTCGTCTTTGTTAATTTCTGAGACAGATGAGAAACATAGTGGTTCTGTTTTAGTATGTAGTGTTGAAGGTGCACAAGGCCATTGCTTGTTGAGATTCAAGCATTGACAACCCAAGTGTTTATGGTTTACCAAAAGAACTGCGAATGGTTTTGATTATACAGACAGGCTTTTATTGATTGCAGTTTTAGAAAAGTGTGCTAGAATTAATCTTGGTAATCAGGATGTTTATTTGAATATTGCAAGTGGTATGAAACTTGCTGAGCCTGCAGTTGATTTGGGTGTTGCTATTGTTATGGTTTCAAGTTTTAAGGATATATATACCTAAAGATGTTTGTTTTATTGGTGAACTTGGTCTTACTGATGAAATCAGGTCTGTTAATTTAATAGAGAAGAGGCTTAATGAAGTTGAGAGACTTGATAAGTTATTATTCCATATAATAATAAAAATGTTGAAAAATAAATATGATTTGAATATAATTGAGCTAAGAATATTAATGAAGCTTTATGTAATTATGAATAATAAATTTTAGTAGAAAGGTATGGTTATGAATAAAGATAAAAAGAAAAGTTGAAGTTAAGAAGAAATATAAAGTTCGTAAGAGTGATGAAGAAAAAGAAAAATGTTTGATAATGCAGTATTTATAATTTCTGTATTTTAGCAGTATTGTTGATTTGTGGAATTGCTGCTACTATTACTGGTGCTATAAAAAGAAGAATGAAGTAATAAAAATCCGATTGCTACAATTGAAGTTGAGAATTATGGAACTATGACAGCAGAGTTATATCCTGATCAAGCTCCAAATACAGCTATAATTTTATTAAATTGGCTAACAATGGTTTTTATGATGGTTTAACTTTCCATAGAACAATTCCTAATTTTTATGATTCAAGGTGGTGATCCAAAAGGTACTGGTGCAGGTAATGCTACTCTTGATAAATTAGGATATTCTTCAACAGATGAGTATTCTATTCCAGGTGAGTTTATTTTAAAATGGTTTTAAGAAGAATACACTTAAACATACAGAAGGAACATTATCAATGGCTAGAGCAGATTATACTCAGATGGGACAGAGTTTAGCTAAAAGGTTATAATTCAGCTTCAGCACAATTTTTCATTATGACAGCTGATAATACTCAATTAGATGGTCAATATGCTGCATTTGGTAGGTTATTGACAGGTCTTGATATTGCTAAAAAGATTTCAAATGCTGATGTTGAAACTCGTGATTCTAAAGATACTAATAAAACAGCGGATAAACCTGTAACTCCAGTAAAAATTAAATCAATTAGAGTTGAGACTTTTGGCTCTGATTATGGAGTACCAAATACTATGAAGCCTTTTGATTATTATTCATATGATGTCTCAATATGGTAGTCAAATTAAGAATTCAGCAAAGCAACAATAATAATATGTAAATGAAAAAGTTATGGATATTACTATAACTATTTATTACAATTATTTTATTTTTGTTGAGTTAAATTGTATACAATGATAGAATTTGATAATTGAGAGAGGATAGAAATGAAGTAGTAGCAAAAATTAATGTTAATCAAATAATAAAAATATTGGCTATGGTTAATTTTTAATTGTGCTTTTTTATGATTCCTGCTACTAATTCAAAGTATTTATTGCAAAAGTCTGCTACTTTTTGAACTTAAGCCCTGATAGATATAATTTGACTAGATCTCCACTACTACTATAATTTCATCAAGTGCTGATAAAATAAATTTTAGAGTTACAAATAGTAATTCATATCCTATAATTTTAGATATTATTTATAAAGGAAATGTTATTTACTGGAATTACAGCCCAGCAAATACTAATTATGGTGGAACTTTTGATATAACTCAGAATGTTTATGATGAAATTTTTAATGATAATGGTGCTGAGATGGATATTAAGGTGATGAGTCCCTATTCAGTTGAATATCCAAATCATTATTGTTAAAAATTCTGAAGCTAATTTAGCTAGAAGATTGGAAAATGGAGATTTCTTCGGTAATAATTTTGATATAACTAAAGTTGTAAAAGTTAGTTTTCTCAAATCAAGGTGTAATTCCGCCTGCAAGTGCTTTGGGGAGTTTTGATGTATCTGATGGACATCAGGGGAATGTTGTTGCATGGTATACAAAAATGCTAATAATCCTAATATGTATGATGTGGTAATATCTGCAAATGGTAAGGTAAAAAGCAAGAATCTGGAATATTTGTTAGCTGGATTTACTGGATTAAAAGAAGTTGATTTTACAAATTTTGATGTTAATGGAAAAAGCTAGTTTAATGGGATTGTTAAAAATACGACATCTTTAAAAATATTAATTGGGGAGGAATTGATACTTCTTCGGTTCAAGTGTTTAGTCATATGTTTGCAAATTCGGGAGTAGAGAACTTAGATTTGTCGACATTGGATTGGTCAAATCAAGAGAAGCATCTTCTATGTTTTTCTAATGCAGATAAATTGCAAAAGAATTAATTTGACTGGTATTAATACTGCTTCTTTTGACGAATATGAGTTCAATGTTTAAAAGGTACTAAATCTTTGAAATATTTTAATCCTGCTGATTTAAATGTTTCAAAAGTTGTAAATTTATCATCTGCATTTTGCTGGAACGGGTGGTGCGACTAGTTATGATTTTTCATCATGGGATGTGTCAAAAGTTGTTGATTTTACATATATGTTTGATGGTGCTAATGATTTGAAAAAAATATTAATTTATCTGGTTGGGATGTAAGTAATGGTGAAAGATTCTATAATATGTTTCAAAGAATGGGAAATATTGAAGAAATTGATGTTTCATCATTCCACCCAATTAAAAGCTAGAGCTATGTCTGGAATGTTTCAAGCAAAATCCTAAGTTGAAAAAGTAATTTTTAATAATTTTGATACTAGAAATGTTGTTAATATGGATTTAATGTTTGCTGATAATCCTGAATTAATTGATTTGGATGTTACTAGTTTTAAAACTGGAAATGTGCAGTCATTTAATAATATGTTTTAGAAAAAGTTTTCGAAATTAAAAATTTAGATGTTTCAAACTTTGATACAAAATCAGCTAGATCATTTAGTTCTATGTTTTCAAATTGTTTTTGAGCTTAAGGAGTTAAATGTAAAAGATTGGAATATGTCCAATGCGCAAAATTTGTATGCAATGTTTTCGGGATGTAAATCAATAAAAATTAGAATTAAATAATTGGAATACATTAAATGCTACTAATATGATAGCGATGTTTTTCAGGTACAAGTAGTCTTGATGTATTGGAAGTTGATAGATGGAACACATCAAATGTTGTTGATATGGGCTCGATGTTTACTGGTACAAATGTTACTTCATTGTTATTAAGTAGTTGGAATACTAAGAAAGTTAAATCAATGAGGTATATGTTTTTATGATACTAATTTACAGATAATTGATGTATCAGGTTGGGATAATCAAGCTTTGCTAGATGGGTCTTTCATGTTTTGGATTAATAAAAATTACATACATTGAATACTAGTGGTTTTACTACACCTAATATTACAAAATATGGCAAGTATGTTTTCAAATTGTCCTGAGTTAATTACTTTGGATTTGAGAAAGTGCGAATACTTCTAAGGCAACAAAAATGGAATCGATTTTTACGGAGCTATTAAAAACATTTGGATATAAGTAATTTTAGAGCTGATGCTTCTCCTAATATTCATAATATGTTTAGTTCATGCTTATCACTTTTGGATATAAAAAGCTGATAAGTTTGAATTTACTAAAGCAGTAAATAATTCAAACATTGGATTTAATAATGCTATTAGTAATGATATAGATATTAAAGTTAAAATGCTACTGAGAAAGCATGGCTACTTTCTAAATATCCAAGTTTTACGAATGTACATGAATAATTTATGAAAAAGTTATGGTAGATATTACTATAACTTTTTATTTATTACAATTATTTTATTTTTATTGAGTTAAATTGATACAATGTTAAAATCAACCAGTCGAAAAGAGGTATATATGAAGTTGAAGGAAAGAAATAATTTAAAAAAAGTTTTTAAAAATATATGATTTGGATTGTTTTAGTTGTAGCTATTTTAATTATTCCTGCAACTAATTCAAAATACATATTGCAAAAAGTGCAAGTTTAGAGCTTAAACCTGATCAATATAATTTAATAGTTAATAGGGTAATTACAGCTATATCTTCGGCAACTTCGATATTGATTTTAATGTTCAAAATAATAATCAATATCCTATTAAGATTGAAATAAGATATAAAGGTAATGTAGTTGCTAATGGTCTTCACTGCTCCGCCTAGTAATAATTATATAGGAAAATTTAGGATACCACAGAGTGTATATGATGAAGTACTTAGAAACAATGGTGCAGATATGGATATTAAAGTTGTAAGTCCTTATTCTGCAGAATATAAGAATATGATAAGAGTTGATGTTCCACAATCATATTTAGCTTCTAGAAGTCTTGGTGGTAATTTTTGGTAATACATTTGATTTAACAAAAATTGCAAAAATTAGTTTTTCTGATCAAGGAACAACTCCACCTCCTGGAGTGGTTGGAAGTTTTGATGTATCTGAAGGAAAGAAGGGAAATGTTGTTGCATGGTATACTAAAAATGCAACTGATCCTAGTAAATATGATTTTGTTATATCTGCTAATGGTAAAGTAAAAATTAGAAATTCTGAAAATATGTTTACTAATTAACCAATTTGACTGATGTGGATTTTTACAAATTTTTGATCTTAGTGGGAATTGGAGTCTTAGAAATATGTTTTTATAATACCAAATCTTTAAGAAATATTAATTGGGGTGGTATTGATACATCTTCAATAACTGCTACTAGTCAATGTTTTTATGGTAGTGGTATTCAAAATTTAGATTTATCATCATTGAATTTATCTGCTTTAAGAGATGCATCTAATATGTTTTCTGAAGCAACTAATTTAGAGACATTAAATATGGCTGGAACTAATACAGCTTTCATTGGAAAAATATGGTTGGAATGTTTAAGAATACTCGTTCTCTTAAAAATTTTAATCCATCTGATTTTAAATGTTTCAAATGTTACCAGTATGTCTTATCTCATTTAGTGGAACAGGTGGAAAAACTGATTATGATTTTTCAAGTTGGAATGTTTCAGGTTAAAGATTTTGGATATATGTTTAGTAATGCAAAAATATAAAAATATATAATTTTTACTGGTTGACATAGTAATGCAGATAGATTTTCATATATGTTTGAAAAATGGATGATATTGAGACTATAGATGTTTCGTCATTTCATCCAATTAAAGTTAGAGATATAATTGGAATGTTTTTCAAATAATAAAAATTTAAAGAAAAATTATTTTTAATACTTGATTCGCGTGTTGCAGTTAATATGGAATCAATGTTTTATAATAGTCCAAAGTTAGAAGAATTGGATCTTTCTAGTTTTTAAAAACTGGGAATGTTGTAAGTTTTAATAATATGTTTAGGGATGTACTAATTTAGCTAAAGTTGATGTTTCTAATTTTGATACAAGTTCTGCGATGAGATTTAATGGAATGTTTGCAGGAATGAACAGTGTTGAAAAATTGGATGAAAAATTGGAATGTTCAAAAAGCTCAAGATTTTACTGCTAGGTTTTCAGATTGCAAGACTATTAAAAATTGGAAGTTAATAATTGGAATACTGAAAAATGTTACAGCAATGAATAATATGTTCTATAATACATCTAATTTAGAAGATGTTGATGTTTCAAATTGGAATACTAAAAAGGTTACTAATATGGGCTTAATGTTTTATAATAGTAAAGTTAATAATTTGGATTTGAGCAGATGGGATAATAAAGCTCTTACTAATGAATGCTATGTTCTATGGTTGTAGATTTTTGTCTAATCTTAATTTAAATGGTTTTACAACACCCTAATGTTAATAATATGATGACAGCTTTTATGAACTGTTCAGCTCTTACAAATTTAGATTTACATACATTTGATACTTCGAAAGTTAGAATCTTTAATTCTACTTTTAATGGATGTTCTAATTTGATTAATTTAGATGCTAGTAGTTTTAAAACTGATGCAGTTCCTTCAGTTTTCTATATGTTTTCAGGATGTGTAATTTGCAAAAATTTAAAATTAGATACTTGAATTTACTAAATTGCCTAGTGGATCAAATTTTGCATTTGATACTACAGAAATCGTAATACTGATATTAAAGCAAAAATGCCACAGAAAAGAATTGGCTTGCATCAAAAATATCCGACTTTTTACAAATATTCATGAATAATAGATAGGAAAGTTATAGTATATTTACTATAGCTTTTTATTATATTTTGATTTTAAAAATTGTTGAAAAATGTTGTAAAAATGTATGTATGTTTATTGAATAAATATTGACAATACGAATAAATGTTTGTATAATCATAATCGAACAATCGTTTTTAAGGAGAAGCAAATATGATTACTACGTTACATATTAAAAAAATGTGGTATTATTGATGATTTAACTATTGAATTAGATAAGGGTTTTAATGTACTTACAGGTGAGACAGGTGCTGGAAAAACACTAATTATAGATTCGATAAATATTATTTCAGGTGGGAGATTTTCAAAGAAATACTAGAGGGAGAAGAATATTCTTTTGTTGAATTAAATTTATTTTTAGAAAATGATGATGAATTTCCAGATGGTAATGTAGTTATAAGTAGAGAGTTCATTTAAATGGTAGAAATACTTGTAAAAATTAATGGTAGACTAGTTATCGCTACTGAACTTAAGAATTTTTATGAGTAATATAATTGATATTCATGGACAAAATGATAATTTGAAGATTTTTAAGTAAATGTATCAAAATAGATTATTTGGATAATTATTGTGGTGAAGATTTGTTAAAAATTGAAACTTGATTATAGTGAAAAATATTCTAAATACATTGATATTAAAAAGAAATTAAAAAGAGAATTTGTCTGATAATAAAGAGCGTGAAAGGAAAACTTGATTTATTACAATATGAATTTGATGAAATAGATAATGCTAATTTGAAGATTGATGAAGAAAAATGAATTAAATGAGAAACGTAATATATATTTGAATTCTGAAAAGATTTCACGTCGATTTCTCAAACAGAGGATAGTTCTGATAAAGCAATGGCTATGATTGGAAATGCAGTAAAAGCAATTGAAAAGATTGCAAAATATTGATAGTAAATATGATAAAAAGCTTGAAGAAATTAGGAATATTTATTATGAATTGGAAGAATTTTCGCATGAAATTAATTTAATGAATGATGATATGTATTTTGATGAAAATGAAATTAATGAACTTGAGAGTAGAATTGATTTAATTCATACATTAAAAAGAAAGTATGGTAATTCTATTGAAGAAATTTAAGATATAGGATTCATTGAGGGCAGAAATTAATAGAATAAATAATTTGGATGAAGAAAATGAGAAACTTAAAAATGAATTGAGCAAGTTATTAGTTCTATGAATACTATTTTTTAAAGATGCATGATTTTAGAAGTGAAATTTCTGTTAAATTAAATGATAGAATTAATTGCGAACTTGTTGACTTAGAAATGAAAAATGCAAAATTTAATGCTAAAGTAAAGTTAGTTGATGATTTTTAATCAATTTGGAAGAGATGATGTTGAGTTTTATATTTCAACAAATGTCGGAGAAGAAGAAAATGAATTATCAAAAATTGCTTCTGGTGGTGAAATGTCAAGAATTATGCTTGCTATATGTTCTGCAAATACTGATGATACACCTGTTTTTGATATTTGATGAAATTGATACAGGAATTAGTGGAAAAGCAGCAAAAGTCTGTTGGTAAGAAATTGAGAAGAATTGGTGAAACGCATCAAGTTATTTGTATTACACATCAGCCAAGCATTGCTGCTGTTGGTAATTCTAATTATTTTATTTATAAGAATACTATTGATGGTAGAACTAGCAGCAGTTAAAAACTTAATAAAGAAGAAGTTGTAGAAGAGATTGCTAGAATTTCTAATGGTGAAGTAACAAATATTGCAAAACAACATGCTTTTAGAATTGATTATGTCAGTGTGAGTTACTAATTTTTATGGTTTTTTATTTACAAAATTGTGACTTTAGGCTATAATGAGCAACATTAGGGAGAATGGAGGAACGATTATGGATGATAATAATCAAAATCAAATTGAAGAACTTGATGAAAATCATTTAATTCAAGTTAGAAAGAAAAATTAAAGGCTTTTAATAGAAGCTGGAAAAATCCTTATGAGATTACAGAATTTAATAGAAGTCATGTAACTACTGAAATATTCGAAAAATTATGAAGAGCTAGAAGGAAAAGAAGTTGCAATTGCTGGAAGAATAATGGGAAAGAGAATAATGGGAAAAGCATCTTTTGCTCATGTTCAAGATCCATATGGAAAAATTCAGTTATATGTTAGTGTAAATGATTTAGGAGAAGAATCATATAAAGCTTTTAAAAGAAAAATGATATTGGAGATATCGTTGGTGTTAAAGGATTTGTGTTTAAAACAAAGACAGGTGAGATATCAATTCATGCTAAAAGAAGTTACATTGCTTTTCAAATCATTAAGACCATTACCTGAAAAATTTCATGGTTTAAAAGATACTGATTTAAGATATAGACAAAGATATGTTGATTTAATAATGAACCCTGAAGTTAAGGATACATTTATTAAGAGAATTCAAATATTAAAAGAAATTAGATCATTTCTTGATAATTTAGGATATTTTAGAAGTTGAGACACCAATTTTTAAATAATATTTCTGGTGGAGCTTCTACTAGACCATTTATAACACATCATAATACTCTTGATATTGATATGTATTTAAGAATTGCTCTTTGAATTAAATCTTAAGAGATTAATTGTTGGTGGATTTGATAGAGTATATGAAATGAATAGAGTTTTTAGAAATGAAGGTATGGATATTAAACATAATCCTGAATTCACAGAACTTGAACTTTATGCTGCATATCAAAAATTTGGATGATATGATGAATGTGACAGAGAAATTAATAACAACAAATTGCTCAAAAAGTTTTTAGGAACATTAAAAAGTAAATTTCAAGGACGTGAAAATAGATTTAACTCCTGGTTGGAGAAAAGTAACAATGACTGAAATTGTTAAAGAAGTTACTGGTGTTGATTTTAATACTATAAAAACTGATGAAGAAGCGCAAGAAGCTTTAAAATTTTTAGGAATTGCATTGGATCCAATTAAACAATCAAGAGGAGACATATTAGCTCAAATATTTGATGAAAAATGTGAAGAAACAATTGTTAATCCAACTTTTTGTTTATGAATATCCTATTGAAAAATTCACCATTAGCTAAGAAAGTTAAAGGTAGTGATACTATGGTTCAAAGATTTGAATTGTTTATTGCTGGTGGAGAATATGCTACTGCATTCTCAGAGTTGAATGATCCTATTGATCAATATGAAAGATTTTTAAATGAAATTAGAAATAGAGATAAAGGTGATGAAGAAGCTGGTATGATGGATGAAGATTATATTAATGCTCTTGAAATTGGATTACCTCTACAGGTGGTATGGGAATGGGGATTGATAGATTAGTAATGTTATTAACTAATTCTGCTTCAATCAGAGATGTTTTATTATTCCCAACAATGAAGCCTTTTAAATTAATTTATTATATGATATGGTAAAAAAATCTAATAGTGATATTAGATTTTTATTTTGAAATTATTTAAATTTTATATAATATTTAGGTTTATATGATATAATTACAACGAATTAGAGCTTATTATGAATTTTTAATATTGTATATATACCATTAAAAATGTGTTAATATATTTATTTATGATGAATGTTGTTACTTTTTGATTATGGGATATGATAAACATGAGGCGAGGATTAATCAATGGAGAGTTAGTGAAAAAGCGTTATTTTTATTTTGTGTTTTTGGTGGAACTATTGGTGGAATATTAGAATGTATGTTTTTAGGCATAAAACACAAAAGTGGTATTTTAAGATAGGTTTTCCGTTAATATTGATTATTCAAATTGCGATAATAATTTATATAAAATATTTGTAATTGGGAGTGATTATGGAAAAAGAAGAAATAGTGAAGGTTAAGAAAAAGTTAGAGATGCTAATTTTTGAATTATTGAGAATTGTAGCAATGTTTATGATAATTATTCATCATTATTTAATTTTTGGTGGGATATTACAAAATGTTGTTGAAGGTACAATGGAATATTATATTGTTAATGCTATTGAATTTGCTTGTATTGTTTGTGTTAATGTATATGTTATGATTAGTGGATATTATATGATTAAATCAAAAACTAAATTTAAGAAAATTCTTCAGCTTGAGTTGCAACTCCTTGTTATTCAATTTTTATGTATTTGTGGGTTGTTTATAAAAGGTGAAAAAGAGTTTAATATATATCATTTGATTAAAAACTTTTTTTCCTTTTTTATATCTAATAGGTATTGGTTTGTTACAGCATATATGGGGCTTTTATTTATTGATTCCATTTATTAATAAATTGGCAAAGTACTTGATAAAAAGCAGTTTATAAGAGGAGTAATTATTTTAGGATTATTACTTTGCGTTTTTAAAAACTATTTACCCAGGAAATGATGTTTTAGAAGGTAGAAATGGATATAGTTTATTTTGGTTTGTTTTTATATGCTTTTTGCTGGATGTATTAGACTTTATTATGATAAAAACTTTAAAAAGATTTGGTGCTTTTTATTATATGTTGCAATGATTGCAATTCAAGTTTATATAAAAGTTATTTTGAAGAAAGATTCTAAATTTAATATTGTTCAGAGTTATATTGGATTTGGATTAAGTTATAACAATTTATTTATATTTATTGAGTCAGTAGCGATATTTTTCTTTTTCAAAAGTTTGCATATTAAAGTTAGAGTGTTAAATATTGTTATAAATTATATTGTTGGTTTGATTTTTAGGTGTTTATTTATATCATCAAAATGATGATTATGCTTGGAAAATGTGGGAGAGAATTAATCCATATCAATATATTGCGAGTGATAAATTATATTTGATGATGATTTTAATCATTTGTAAAATTTTTGTTACAGGATTGATTATTGAACAATTTAGAGTGTGGATTTTTAAATTGTTTGGATTGTTAAAGAAAATAAAAATTTATAGAAGATTGTAACAAGAAAATTGAAAAAGTGAAAATAGGGAGAAAGTTTAGAGGTTTGTATGAAATATTATTTAGAAAATGTTAAGGATGTTTTGAAAAGAACTTGATTCAAATGAAAATGGTTTGACATCTGTTGAAGCTAATAAGAGATTAGAAGAGAATGGTAAAAATAAAATTGAGGAAGGTAAAAAGATGGTGTTTTTAAAGAAGATTTTTAATTCTCTAAAAGATCCTATGATTATAATGTTGTTGGTTACTGCAGTTATTTCAGCTGTTTTGGCTAAGATACAGAATGAATCTTTTACAGATGTTTTTTATTATTTTATTTGTTGTAATTATTAATACTATTATGGGGTTGATTCAGGAAGGTAAAGCAGAAAAAGGCTATTGATTCTTTAAAAAGATGACTGCTGCCACTTCTAAGGTTATTAGAGATGGTAAAGTGATTGTTATAAAAGCGAAGATTTAGTTAAAGGTGATGTAATTGTGCTTGAAGCAGGGATTTGGTTCCTGCTGATTGTAGATTAATTGAATCATATAGCTTGAAGACTGATGAATCAACTTTAACTGGAGAATCTATTCCAGTTAATAAATTAATAGATATTTTAAATATGAGTTCTAGTAATAATAATTTGATTCCTTTTAGCAGATAGGACTAATATGGTTTACAGTGGAAGTACTATTGCTTATGGTAGAGGAAAAGCAGTTATTACTGAAGTTGGTATGAATACGGAAATTGGTAAAATTGCTACTGGATTGCAATCTGCTAAAAAGGAAGTTACACAATTGTAAAAGAAAATGGCACAATTATCAAAAACTTTAACAAAGATAGTTCTTGTTATTTGTGTTTTAGTATTTATTGTTAGACTAATAAAAAGTGGAAGTTTTTACACCTAGTAATTTTTATTGATACAACATTAATGGCTGTTGCACTTGCTGTTGCAGCAATTCCCTGAAGGTTTACCTGCTGTTGTAATGCTTTATTTTGTCAATTGGTGTTACTGAAATGTCTAAGAGAAAGGCTTTTAATTAGAAAGCTTAATCATCGTGGAGACTATTGGTTGTGTGCAAGTCATTTGTACTGATAAGACTGGAACTTTAACAAAAATAAAATGACTGTTGTTGAATCATTTACTTGGAAAGATTCAAATCAAAAGTGATGTTCAATTATTATCAAAAAGCAATGGCTTTGTGTTCTGATTCTAAGATTAATAAAGAAAATGGTATTGCTGATGGTGAGCCTACAGAAAAATGGATTAGTTGAATATGCTTTTAAATTAGGATTTGATAAAAATGAATTAGAAAATGTTTTACCTAGAGTTCAAGAAGTTCCATTTGATTCTATGAGAAAAATGATGAGTACTTGTACATGAAGTAAAAATAGATAATGATAAGTATTTTTGATAAAAATATGTTCAATTTACTAAAGGTGCTTGTGAGATATTGCTAAATCATTGTGATTTTTATTTAGAAAAATGGTGAAATTAAAGAAATAACGGATGATTTTAAAAATAATATTTTTGCTAAAAATAAAGAATTTGCAGATAGAGCATTAAGAGTTTTAGGTTGTGCTTATAAAACGTTTAATAAGCTTAGTGATGAAGTTAGTTCTGAGAAGTTAGAAAATGGATTAATTTTTATTGGATTTGTTGGTATGATTGATCCTTGTAGAGATGAAGTTTTTGATGCTATTGATAGATGTAAAAGTGCAGGTATTAGACCTATTATGATTACTGGTGATCATATTGATACAGCTGTTGCGATTGCTAAACAATTAAAAATTATAAATGATGCTAAGAACGCAAGGACTGGTTCTGAAATTGATGGACTTACAGAAGAAGAGTTAATTGATGTTGTTAAAAAAGTGAGTGTTTTTGCTAGAGTACAACCAGAACATAAAACTAGGATTGTTAAAGCTTTACAAAAAATAAATTATATTACTGCAATGACTGGTGATGGTGTTAATGATGCTCCTTCTATTAAACAAGCTAATGTTGGTAGTTGCAATGGGTATTACTGGTACTGATGTTACTAAAGGTGCATCAGATATTATTATTGCTGATGATAATTTTGCAACAATTGTTAATGCTGTTGAAGAAGGAAGAAAGAATTATGATAATATTAGAAAAGTAATTCAATTTCAATTATCAACAAATATGGCAGAAGTTTTGGTAATATTTATTTCATCATTGCTTGAATTACATTTTTTAACTCCTGCACATTTACTTTGGATTAATATGATTACTGATTCAACCCCAGGACTTGCTCTTGGTACAGAAAAAGCTGAAGGTAATATAATGAAGAGAAAACCTAGAAAAACGAATGATTCTGTTTTTTGCAGATGGTGCTGGTGCAGATATGATTTGGCAGGGTATAGTTATGGCTATTTTTAGTAACTATTTCATTTTTATGGGTGAGTTCTTAGAAAATGGTAGATTTTTATTAGCAGAATCAAGACATGGAATGAGTATGGCTTTTTAACTATGAATTTTATTGAAATGTTCCATGCTGTTTGTATGAGATCACAAAGAAAAATCAATTTTTAAGTTGAATAGTTTTAATTGGTGGTTATTAGGGGCTGTTATTTTAACTATAGTATTTACATTAGGAGTAATTTATATTCCGTTTTTTTGTAAATTTATTTGGTTTTTGAAAGTATTGATTTTACTGAATTTATGGTTGCGTTTACACTTGCATTTGCTATAATTCCGATTATTGAATTAGTTAAGTTTTTTGAAAGAAAATGCATGAAGGGCGAAAATTGTAAATAATATGTATTACATTAAATTTGCAAATGCTTGAAATATATTGATTTAAAATCTAGATATATTTATAATATATCTAGATTTTTGCATTTAGAGATGAGTTATGGGATTGAAACAACAGATAAAAAAAGTTCTTTTTCTTTATTTTTTTAAGAATAAAAATTGATGATAAATGAAAAATTATTCTGATAATGAAATTGTAGTTAATTCTATGGATGATGTTGAAAATAAAATAATTAATAGAGTGATGGAACTTAATGAAAGAGATAATAAGTTAGAAGAGCAAAAGTAAATATATTTTTAATGGTAAATGGCTTTTTTCTATTAATGATGAAATAGATTTTGATGATATAAAATTGTGGATAAAATTAATGATGTTTTTGGGAATTTTTTCATAATAAATATGTAGATTATTTTTAATAATGGAAAAGATGATATTAAAAATGGTTTGATTGAGTTTTAAAAGTGATGAATTAAGTGAAGATATTAATGAAATTGCTTTTATATTGGGAATAATTTAAATCACAATATTGATTCTTTAGAGTTAAAAAGGAATTTTGTAGAAAATGTTTAGAATTAGAAAAATATTACTGATGAATTGCAAAAATAATTTCAGAAAAAGAGGGATAAGACTTGAATTGATAAAACACTTGATAAAACTTCTTTATTACCTAGTGATGAAATATTTGATAAATATGGATCTGCTAGAGAATATATTACTAATGAGAGGAATACTGTAGGATTTAGGAAGAATTTAGAGTATATTGCTAGAAGTATTCTTTGAATGAGAAGTCTGAAGAAGAATTTATTGATTCAGTTGAAGAAAAAGTTTTATTTTATTGATGAAATTCGTGAGGTTACTCGAAAATTTAATGGAAAAAGAATGATTATAGAGAAATTTCTAAAGAAAAAATAATTTAACAAAAATACAATATGATAAATTGAAATTGATTATTTCAAATTTTAATAATGGTAAAGAGTGTTGAAAAAGCTTTGGTTGGTAGAAAGCATAAATTATTTGTAATGCTTGATAAACTAGATCTTATTATAAAAAGGTGATAAGTTATTAAATGGTATTAATTCAGTTTCTAATTGTAGTTTGGAATAGGATTTTATATGATATATGAATTTGAAGTTGAGGGAAAAATAATTGGTAAAGAAAGGCCTAGGATTAATATGAATTCTGGCCATGTTTATACTCCTAATAGAACAAAAGGATTATGAGGCATTAATTCAACAAGCTTTTTATAAAATATAGAAACAATTGAATATTACTAATAGAGTTTTTTGTTTCTATTGTTGCATATTTTAAGATTCCAACGTCTACATGTAAGGCAGATAAGGGAATTGATGCTTAGGATTTGATTAGTCCTACTAAAAACCTGATGCTGATAATATTGCTAAAGTTGTACTTGATAGCTTGAATAATTTTTGTTATAAGAGATGATAATCAAGTTAGTAAAATTTTAGTTGAAAAGAAATATACTGATGATGTTGAAAAATTGTCGTTAATATTGAAGAATATTAGGAGGATTATATGTCTGAAGATATTAGAATTAAAAATGATAAGTTTAGTTTTTCATTATAGAGTTGCTGGTTTGATAGAGCAAAATGGAAAGTTTTTTAATTCAAAAAAATTGATGGTTATGATTATTATATTTTGCCTGGAGGACATGTTAAACTTGGTGAAAGTTCGAGAGCTGCTATAAGGCGAGAAATTTTAGAGGAAGTTGGATGTAATATTCAATTGTCGAAATTATTTTTGTGTCATGAAAATTTTTATATGAAGAATGGTGTGTTAGAGCATTTTATTGAAAATTATTTTTGATTAATCCTGACTGTGAATTGAAAAATAATAATTGGAGTGTTCAAGAAAAATGATGATGGTAGGATTTTTAATTATAATTTTTATTGGTTTAGTATTGATGAAATTAAAAATATTGATTTAAAACCTACTGCTATTAAGGAATTGATTATTAATAATAAATATAAGGATTTTAATTATTTAATTAGAGAATAATTGTGTAAACAAGAGGATGATGAATGGGAGAAATTTTTAAATAAATTTGTAAAAAGCTGTCATGTGATAGTATGGCTTTTTATAATGCTTAATTGACTTATTTTATTTTAAATACTATAATTTATATGTATGCGAGCATAGTTTAATGGCAAAATGTCGTGCTTCCGACCCGAAGTTCCGGGTTCAATTCCCGGTGCTCGCTCCAAAAATAAAAGAGTGAAGATGCAGTTGCATTCTTCACTCTTTTTGAAATTTTATGCATTTATTGCTAGATGTGCCATTTTTATAGCATCATCTAAAAGTTTTGGCTCCAGCAATGAATCTTTTGGATGGCAGAACAGAGCTGTCTTTATATTTGTTCTATATGGTAGGTCTTTTCGATTTAATCCCCACCAATCTTTTGGAAATCTTTTTCGTACATCCAAAGAATTTGTGCTGTTGCAAATGGATTGGACGATATAACCTTCTCTGTCTGATGGAAAGATACAATAGAGTATATTTTTGCTTTTGGATTTTTGATTCTAAAAGGTGATCATTCCATGGTAGGAAATAGTCCAAAAATTAGGATGTTATCTGAGCTCTTTTCTATAAAAATCTTCAACAATTATTCTAGATTTTTCCTTTGATATTGCTCTTTTTACACAATTGTCGAAGATTTCTTGACACATTTTTGAAAGCTTTTTGAACTGTTCTTCAATTGTTGTTGTGTCCTCCCAAGACGGATTGAAGTCAGCTAGAATCTTTGAAATGTGCATGCAGCTGAAATTTATGGCCATAGGAACTCCATTATCAATTGCATCTATTCCTTGGATTAACTTTTGGTCAATATTTTGAAATATGGCTTGATAGTTTAATTTCGATCATTTGGACTCATTTTTTATTACGCTGATGCCAAATTCTTTCCAGATTAATCCTGCGCTGGCATATGGTAAACCATTTTTCTATATTCGTTTTTATGGTGGGATCAAATTTTTCTCCACCAATATCAAAAACGATTATATCTGATTTAATAGTTTTAGGACTTCACTTACCCGTAATAAGTTTACTGCATTAATTTTTCCAATATAGCTTTTACATGATTTCGTCGGCATGGAATTTACCGGAATGGGTGATGCAATTTGCATCTTTTAAATCTTTTACAATATTTAACATATAACCTCCGTGATGCATAAAAGAATTTGTTTAATGAATTTTTGGGATATATCTTTTCAATCTTAATATTCATCTTAATTCAATTATTCAATTTCAATGTGCTATGGTTAATAAAACTCATCGTGTTATTATAGCATAAATTATGAAAAACAGCCAATTTGTTGTTACAAGAAAAAGAGTGAGTAGATATTTTATCCATTCACTCTTATTTTTTTAATGTTTTGATTTTAATTTTACAATTGTTGCGCCAATGTCTCCGTCCGTGAATCCAGCAGTGTAGTATTCATCTACATATCGTGATTTTTAGGAATTCATGTATTCCTTGGCGTAATTTTTCCTGTTCCTTTGCCATGGATTATTCGGCATTCTTTTAATCCCGCCATATAGCAAGAATCTAAGTATTGATCTATTATTTCAGTTGCTACTGCAGACAGTTTCACCAATTACATTTATTTCTGATTTAATTGTTTGTGCTTTGTTATTTTTTTGATATTTACTTTTGAATTTGTTTTGATGATTTGAGCAAGTGTTTCTGGAGCTTTTGTTGTTTTAGTGATAGGAGAACGCTTAGGTCCAAGCCTTTTGGCTTTTGGAATTATTGATAGAATCGTTTAGTTTTGTTGCGTAGATGTTCAGCTTTTTTTGATGTCTGCTTGTTGCATTTTTACTTAATTTTAGAGATTATTTCATTTGCTTCTTGTTTTGCGTCAATTAAGATTTGTTTTTGCTTCATTTCTAGCTTCTTCAATTTTTTCTTTTTCATGTTTTAGTTTATCAGTTACATCGTTTTCTAATGATTTTCTTAATACTTGGATTTGATTTAGATCAATTTCCTTTTTCTTCTTCAATTTTTATTTTTGAATCATAGATGTCTTTCATAAGTGTTTCGATATCTGTGTCTGGTTTACTGATTAAAGAACTTTGCTCTTTCAATGATTTCTTTTGGAATTCCAAGTCTTTTGACTTATCATCAAAAGCATTACTTTTTCCTGGGATACCCATCAATATGTGATATGTTGGACGCATGTTTTTCGATATCAAATTCTGCACTGGCATTTTCAAAACCTTTATTTGATAAGCAATAATTTTTATTTCGTGATAATGGGTTGTGGCTAATGTAAATGCACCATATTCATAAAAATCTTTCAAGTAGGCTAATTGCTAGGTTTGCACCTTCTATTGGATCTGTTCCAGAACCTAATTCATCTACTAAAATTAAGCTATCAATTGTGAAGTTTTTCTAATATGTTTACAATTGTTGTCATATGTGATGAAAAAGGGTACTTAGAGATTGTTCAATGCTTTGTTCATCTCCAATGTCTGCAAATATATTATCAAAAATTTTTAATTGTACTTTATTTGTCGATGCTGGAATGTGAATTCCTGATTGGGCCATTAAGGAAAGTAGTCCGACAGTTTTTAATGTTACTGTTTTACCACCTGTGTTTGGACCTGTAATTACTAGTGTTCATATATGTTTTACCAATTTCGATATTAATTGGAACTACTTTGATTTTTGTTTATTAAAGGATGTCTAGCATTTTTTTAATTCAATAAAATCATCAATTTCAGGTTTAGTGCAATCATTGTCTATTGAATATCTCGCTTTTTGCAGTTATAAAGTCTAGTTTTCCTATTAAATTTAAGTTTTTGTTTTAAAAATCCATATATTGGGAATAGAGTACTTGATAGTTCATAAAATTCTTTCTATTTCGTGTTGTTCTTCAATATTTAAAGTATTTATTGAGTTATTAATTTCAAATACTGACATTGGTTCGATGTAAACTGCTGAGCCACTGCTTGATGTATCATGTATAAAATCCTTTTATTTGATTGCGATATTCTTCTTTTACTGGAATTACATATCTATTGTTTCTAATTGTTACAATTGGATCCATCATGTATTTTGAATATGTTGTTGAATGAATCATCTTGTTTAAGGTGTTTTTGATTTGTAATTCTAGATATTTCTTCTGATTTGGTTTAATTTTGGTGATGCAGAATCTGCGATTGTATCTTCTGATAATATGCTTGAATGGATTTTTCTTTCAATATCTTGATTTATATATAAGTCGTCAAAGTATTTATCTAAATATTGTGAATGTTCTTGAGCATCTTTATGATAATCTTTTAATTCTTTTGACATGTATAGTATATCTACAAAATTTAATAGATTTTAGCTAGATAAATTTCATATAACTTTCAATTTGTTTTAATCCAATTGTTAAATCGTCTATTTCAGAGATGGGGGAAAGAACCATATTTTGAAAAAGATTAACTGCTTCACTTGTTTCTTCAAAGTGTTCTACTGACTTTTTCAACATTTGAAGATGGTTCTAATTTACTTGCTATTTCTTTTCCTATAAATGTTCTACAATTTTTGATTAAATTTTCTATTATTAGATTATATTCTAGTTTGTTTAAATATTTTTTTGTATCATTTTTATTTGTCCTTGTTTATTAATTTGCTATATTATATGGCAAAATGCTTGATTTTTCAACAATCATAATTTATAGTGTTGCATATTATTGAAAAAGGGACTAATATATTATATAATGTGTCCTTGAGGAGGAATGAAATGATTAAAAACCGGAATTATTAGCACCGGCAGAGTTCATTTGAAAAAGCAAAAGTAGCATTTATGTATGGTGCTGATGCTGTATATTGTGGAACAGGGGATTATCACTTAGATCACGTTCACCAATTAATGAGGAAGAACTTGCTAAAATTATAAATTATGCACATAGTATAGGAAAAAGGGTTCATGTTACTTTAAATACTTATGCTTCAGATGATTTGTATGATGCAATGGAAAGGCAAATTAGATTGCTTGATAAATTGAAAGTTGATGCAATTATTGCAGCTGATGGAGGAGTTATCCAATTAATTCATGATATAGCACCTAATATTGAAATTCATATTAGTACACAGGCAAATACTCTTAGTGCACATACTGCAAGATTTTGGCAAAAGAATGGTGCTAGTAGAGTTATTCTTTCTAGAGAAATGAATAAAGAAGATATTAAAAAGGTTATTGATAATATTCCTGAAAGTTTGGAAACTGAGATGTTTATACATGGCGCTATTTGTTGGGCTTATTCTGGAAGATGTTTTTTAAGTCAATATATGTCTGGAAGAAGTGCTAATTGTGGTGATTGTGCACAGAGCTGTAGATGGAAATATAATGTTTATATTGAAGAAGCAAATAATCCTGGAAATATTATGCCTGTTGAGCAGGATGGTAATGGTACATATGTAATGTCTTCTAGGATTTATGTTTGATTAATGAAATTCCTGAAATTGTAAAAGCTTGGTGTTTCAAGTTGCAAAAATTGAGGAAGACTTGAATCAGAATATTATTTAGCAAGTGTTGTTAATGCTTATAGAACTGCTATTGATGATTATGTTAAAGATCCTGAAAGCTTTTGATAGTACTAAATATTATAATGAGCTTGAAAAAAACTAAGACAAGGGATATTACTGAGTTCTTTTTAATAAAAAGAGTATTGATGATAATGTTTCTTATGATAATAAACAATATAATTTACAATATGAATATGGTGGTCAAGTAACTAAATATGATCCTGATAAATCTGTCGTAAAAATTGAAATAAATTACTTGTTGTGATGAGATGGAAATTATTGTTCCTGGAGAAATAACACCTGTTAAATTTAAAATTGATGAAATGTGGGATGTGGAAACTGGTGAAAATGTTGAGTTTGATAAATCCTGGTAGAGCTGGTCAAAGTGTTTTTAATGAAAGTACCTATTGAATGTAAAGAAGGATATGTAATTAGAAGGAAAAAAATAATTTCAATGGGGGATCTTAAATGAAATCAATTAAGAATTTAAAAAGGGAAGCTAAAAAGGCTTTTTAAGAAAAATCAGGTTTTCATTCTAATTACAATTATTTCATTATTGATTATTGGTGAAAAGAATATTGATAATACTGCAGTTAAAATTATGAAGACTATTCATAATGGTATTAATGAAGTAGAAAAGAATTAATAAGAGCGAGAATATTGGTTTTAAAGCAGAATATTTATGATGTATATGTTGATAAAGGCTTTTATCAGAACTTTTTGAGGGAAATAATGATGGATTAATTAAAGCTGTTAGAGAAGATAAGAATATTGGAAAAGGTGTACTTGTTGCAGTTACAAATTTTTTTACTAAAGGACAAACACAGATTCAAATATTTATTAATTCGATTATTGGGAAACCTACAAGGAGCAGTTAAATAAAGCAGTTGCGATTATTTTAGCAGTTTTAGCTATTTTACTGAAAATATTTATTATTAATCCTTTAAATATTTCTATTGCTAGAATGTATTTTGAGAGTAGATCTTATAAAGTTAAATTTGGAAGATTGAAATATGCTTTTTAATAAAGAATACTATTTGAATATCGTAAAGAAAGTGTAATAGTACTTGATGTTTATAAAGTTTTTGTGAGTTTGACGCTTATTGGAGGGATTGTTAAAGAGTTATTCTTATAGGATGGTTAATTTTATAATTGCTGAAAATCCTAAAATAAAACCTTTAAATGCTTTAACTTTATCTAGAAAAATGATGAATCATTATAAATGAATGCATTTTTGATAGATTTTATCATTTTTAGGGATGGAATATTTTAAGAATTTTCAACAATTGGTGTTGCAGGAATTTTAGTTGATCCATATTATAATTTTACTTATGTTTGAATTCTATTATTTGTTAAGAAAGATTATATTGAAGATGGATTAAAATATTCTGAAAAATTTAATGATCATGTTTTGTTGATAATGTTAATAGAGAGATTTATTATCCAGTTCCTGAATATTTAGAGAAGATCAAACGAGATTATGAAAATACATATCCTGATTTTTGAATTTTTCAAAAAGATTATATTGTTTTTCTTTTTCTTTTCTATTATTGGATGGTTATGGGAAGTATTTTTATTTTATTGTTATTAAAGGACAATTTGTTAACAGAGGGTTCTTGAGAGGACCTTGGCTTCCTATTTATGGATTTGCGTGTGCATTGTTAATTTTATTTACAAAAAGTAAAAACTTAGAAAATTGTTGAATTCGCCTATGTTGACATTTATATTTATTACTATTTTTTGCACGATTTTAGAATATATTACATCTTATGTTATTGAAAAATATACGGGTATAAGATATTGGGATTATTCTAAATTGTTTATGAATATTAATGGGAGGGTTTGTTTAAGAAATTCGGTGTTTTTGGAGTTTGGAGGTTCTTTATGTATTTTATATTATTGGTCCTTCTTTTTGCAAAGAAATGTTGAAAAATTCCTAAAAATTAGATATTTTTCTAATATGTATGTTAATAACTATTATGATTTTTAGATTTTAGTTATTCTATAATTAATTTACTACAGGTGAAGGAATAACTGAGGTTAAGCAGGCTTATAAAAAGTATTTAAAAATATTTTGGTTCGGAAAATTGATAAACTTATATTATAAGATTGATTTTTGATTTTTTATATGTTATGATAATTATGTTTTTAATAAGGAGAGATGAGAGATGCCAGAAGTATTGAAAAATTTATTATATGTAATTTATATTATTGTATGTTTAGCTTTAATAGTTGTTACTTTTATTACAACCAAGTGAAGGCCAACATTCAGCGGAAGAAACTTATGATGAAAAACACTAAGGCTAATAAGTTTTTTTGATAAAAATAAATCAAGAACAAAAACAGGAAGAATGTATAAAAAGACAATAGTTTTAGGGAATAGTTTTGCTGTTTTAACTGTTATAGTAGGAATTGTTTGTTTATTCTAAAATAAATTATGATATATTTTTATTAAGATGCTATCCGTGTTGGTTAGCATCTTTTTGAAAAATTGAGGAGGTGAATATGGAAAATAAAACTATAGTTGTTCCAAGTAAAGTAGTTGAATTTTTGAAAAGTAAAAATTTTGGTTTTTGTAAAACCTGATGATAAAAAGAATTTTTAAAAAGGACATTTTTTTATTCCAAAAGCTTTTTAGTAAAAAAATGCTAGAAATGGTCAAAAGGTCGTTGTTGAAATCATTAAGGAATCAGTTGAAGGAAGAAAAATCTGAAGGAAAATTGTTGAGATTTTTAGGCTTTCCAGATCAAGCTGGGATTGATATGTTATCTATTATTAAACAATTTGATTTGCCATGTGAATTTTCTAAAGAAGTTATAAATGAAGCAAAATCAGTTAGTTTAGAGCCTATTTCTTTTAAAAATATAGAAGAGACTTACGTGATCAGGAGGTTTTTACAATTGATGGTGAAGATGCAAAAGATTTGGATGATGCCGTTTGTGTAAAAAATTATCTGATGGAAATTATGAACTTGGTGTGCATATTGCAGATGTTAGTCACTATGTTAGAGAAAAATACGGAGATTAATAAGGAAGCAGTTAATAGGAGTACAAGTGTTTATATGCTTGATAGAGTTATACCAATGCTTCTGTTGAACTTTCAAATGGTTGTATGGTTTAAATGAAGGTGATGATAGATATGCAATGTCATGTGTTATGAAAATTAACAAAAGAGGTGATGTTATTGATGCTGATGTATTTAAAAGTGTTATAAATGTTACGAAAGAGAATGAATTATCATGAAGTCCAAGTTGATATTGATAGAAATAATGAAGAGATTGTTAGTCAATATGATGATGAAAAGAAGAATTATGCTAAAGATAATATAGCTGCTGATGAAAAATATTTGAATCATCTTGATTTGATAGCTGAACTTCGCATATTTTTGAAAAATAGAAGAATTGAAAAAGGATATTTATCTTTAAATATTCCAGAAAGTAAGATTACTTTGGACAAAAAGGGAAGAGCCATTGATGTTGGAGTATATGATACTAGTTTTTCTAATGAGATAATTGAGCAATTTATGCTTACGGCTAATGAAACGATTGCTGAGAAATTTTTATTGGCTTGATGCTCCTTTTTATTTATAGAGTTCATGAAAAACCAGATGAAGAGAAGGTTGAAGATTTTAATAAGTTTTTACTTGATTTAGGATATCATATAAAAGGAAAGCCAAGTGATGTAAAAACCTAAGTCTTTTTGCACAAATCTTGGATCAAGTTAAAGGTAAAGATGAAGAAAGAGTAGTATCTACTTTATTACTTAGAACTTTAAAAAAATGGCTAGATATGATGCAGAGAATTTGGGGCATTTTGGTATTGCTGGGCAGTATTATTGTCATTTTACATCACCTATTAGAAGATATCCGGATTTATTTATACATAGGGATTATTTCTAAATATATTGAAGCAGATTATGATGTAAATGATTGGTTTTAAAACCAAGTATTATGGTAGGGCTGAGAAGTATGCAGCAAGATCATCATTATGTGAGCAAAGAGCTACTAAAGCTGAAAGAGAAGCGGATGATATGAAAAAGCTGAATATATGGAAAGCAAAATTGGCGAAGAATATGATGGAATTGTTTCAGTCAATTACTAAGTTTGGTATTTTTTGTGGAACTTGATAATACTGTTGAAGGATTAGTTAGATATGAAAAAAATGGAAGATGACTTTTATGTTTTTGATGAAAATAGAAAAAACTGCTATAGGTGAAACAAATTCTAAAATTTACAAAATAGGTGATAAAAGTTAGAATCGTTGTAGCTAGATGCAAATAAGGAGCTTCGTAGGATTGATTTTTAAGATATTGTAATATTGAAAAATATAGTGTTTTGGTAATATTATATGGAAAAAGAACAAAAGAGGTAAAAATATGAAATATCAACATTTAGCAGTAATATTTTTGTTTGATAATAGTTCCGATTTCTATGGTTGTTGGATTATTTACGAGCAATATGATTAAAGTTTCTGAAAAAGAATCTGCATATACATCATTGTTATATAATTCTACTTATGATGCTGTACGTGCATATCAAATAAATACACAAAATAATAATTATTCTAGTGAGAGAACGTCAAGGATAAGAGATATAACTGCATCTGTAAATTCATTTTTAGTAGTATGGCAACAGGACTTTCTTCAAGTGGTTATACAAAAACTGAATTAAATGATTATATACCTGCTATTTTTATATAATATGTATGATGGATTTTATATTTATGGTATATATAATAATTATGCAGAGTTAAAAGATAAGCAATATAATACAAGTTATGGAACAACTGAAACTAAGAAGGCTCCTGAGTTTAAGATGAATGAAGATATTAGTGAAGATGCTAAATTAAAAAGGATTAAAGGCTTTTAATTATTATACTTGTAAATATACTGATTAATAATCAATATAATATTATAGTTAATTATACTTTAGATAATTATATTAGTGTATACGCTGAATATATTGGAAATGATGGATTATGGAAGTATGAAGCGTTAGAGGATATTATATTGATCCTAGAAAGGTTACTAATATTGATGATAAGAATCATACTAGTTACATTAAATTTTGATACAGCTTATTGGGCCAGAGGTACTTGGCGAATATGTTGCACAGATCGATACACAATATCATTTTAGATAATACATTTCATAAGGTATATAGGAATATTAGGTATTATAATTATGTTATATATAACAATCAAAAATATTATTTTGATGATAGTGTTATGAATGGTGGTAGTGAATATGGTACAGTTGAACCAATAATTAAAACGATTTGGAAATAGGGATAATAATTTTAGTTTTAATAATACATATACTGGGATACCAATATTTAGACTTGAAAATAATAAGAGGGTTTATATTGGTACATATGAAATGGCTAGATTATATGCTTCTATTAAAGGAATGCCAATTCCTGTTGATGAAAAAGAATTTCTTTACTATGAATCATATAGATCTTGCAGGTTTCTTTAAAAAACAAAGATTATGAATTCAAAGACTTAAATGCTTATTATTATTATGTTAACGCAAAAAGCTTTTTAGTGAAAGAGCACATGAAATATTAAAAAGAATCGATATTGGAGATGATTATAGAAATATTGATAGTGAGCCATTTAAGAGAAAATATAATGTAACAATTGATAGTACAGGTGTTCAAGGAACTGATCCACATCAAAAAAAGCATATTTAATAACTAATAAAATTTTTGATTATGAACAACCAGGAAATGATCCTGAACTTGCTTCATCTGCATTTGATTCACATAGAATTGATGTTGTTATTGCAAGTATACAAAATGGATTAATTAATGAAGTAAAAGAATTTTTGATGATTATTTAGGCAGAACATATAGGTATCAAATGCCTGCGATTAGTGAAGTTGATTGGCATATGATTGCTAATAATTCTACAATGCTTACATTTATGCAGGGAATGCCAATTGGTAATTATAAATTTTTATAGTAATTATGCAGTTGTTAGTAATGGAAAAACAGTTGAATTTATAAATAGAGATTCAATTTATGTTCAACCAAATTATCAAAATAATGATGGATGGAATAGCTTTTGCACTTGCAACTCAAGCTAGTGCTGATGGCACTTATAATGAAAAATAATGTAATGGCAGTTCGTTATAAAAAAATATGGATAATCAACTTGTTTATTATGATCCTAGATCTAAGTTATTTAATGAAGAAGCTAAAAAAGAAAAATGGAAAATGTAAATTATAAAGTTGTTTGTTATAGATTAGTTGATTATGATAAAGATTCTATTACTCTTGCTAAAAGATGATATTGGTGCAATAGAAGGTAATGATCCTAAAAATTTGCAACTTACAAAAATATTTTTTTATTATCAACCAGGCATTGCATCTTATGATAGTATTGTTTCAAGAAACAATTTATATGGAAAAATTCAATTAATGCTACAGATATGTTAATAAAAGGTGGTATGACAGATGATGGAGTATTAATTAATAATGATATAAGATTGCATATTTATCTGCATTAGCAAGGTTTAGAGCTTCAGCTAAAAACTTTCTTCAGAAGATAGATATCAAATTAATACACAAATTAGTTTTGTAAAGCCGAATATTTAAAATTAATTTTAAAACACTTGACAAAAAGGCACTATAGCAATTATAATGTTAGAGTGACTTACAAAGAGAAAGTAATTTTATAAGCATAAGGAGGGATTGAAATGGCACAACCAAAAAGAAGATGGTCTAAAAGCAAGAACACATACTAAAAAGATCAACATGGAAATTAGAAAATAAAAATTTAGTAGAGTGCCCACATTGCCACGCTCTAATGATGCAACACAGAGTTTGCCCAAGTTGTGGATATTATGATGGCGTAGAAATCATATCTCAAAAAGCAAACTAGTATTTAGCATTTAGGAAATATATAGAAAGAGGTGAATTGGTAATGAAGGAAGGAATACATCCAGAATATAAAGAATCAACTATCACTTGTGCTTGTGGAAATGTAATGAAAACAAATTCAACAAAAAGGTGAAATGAAAGTTGATATCTGCTCAAAGTGTCATCCATTTTGGACAGGAAATTTAAGAAAAGAAACAACAGGCGGAAAAAGCTGATAAGTTTAAGAAAAATATGGATTAGCTTAATAATTCATTTAATTTAGTGGGGCTCTGTAGCATTAATTTGTTACAGAGCTTTTTATATTATAGATATATATTATGAATAAAAAAATTTTTAATCAAACATAAATACGTGAAAAGGATTTTAAAATGAGAGTAGTTAATACAGAGGAATGGACAAATAAAATTAAAGAGAAATTTGATGGAAAGAAGTATTTTTATATATACTCTTGGATGTCAATTAAATGAGAATGATTCAGAAAAAAATAGCTGGTATGTTAAATGCAGCAGGTATTACAAAAGACTGATAAAGAAGAAAATGCAGATATTATAATTTTTAATACATGTTGTGTTAGAGAAAATGCTGAAGATAGATTATATGGAAAGCTTGGAGAAGTTAAAAAGTATAAAGAAGATAAGGAACAATAATTTGTGTTGGTGGTTGTATGATGCAGCAAGAACATGTTTCTGAAAAATAAAGAAAAGTTACCCTTATGTTGATGTTGTTTTTTTGGTATTCATACTCTTGATAATTTTGCTAAAGATTTATATTTGGCTGTTGAAGAAAAAGAAAGATAGAAGATATTATAGATGTTGATGGTGAAGTTTTTGAAGGTATTCCTAATAAGAGGGATGATAGTATTAAAAGCTTCTGTATTGATTATGAATGGTTGCAACAATTTTTGTACTTATTGTATTGTTCCTTATGTTAGAGGAAGGAAAGAAGTAGAAGACCTGAAGATATTATTGCTGAAGTTAAGGCTTTTGGCTAAAGCAGGGTATAAAGAAATAACTTTACTTGGACAAAATGTTAATTCTTATATGGTTGCTGAAAAATAGAAAAAGGAATGAAGATTACTGATACAGATATTCATTCATTTGCAGAGTTATTAGCAGAGCTTGATAAGATTGATGGTATAGAAAGAATTAGATTTACATCACCACACCCTAAAGATTTTACTGATGATGTTATTGATGTGATTGCTAATAATAAACATATCTGTAAATTAATTCATATGCCTTTACAAGCTGGAAGTTCAAATGTTCTTAAAAAATGAATAGAAATTATACAAAAGAAGAATATTTAAAATTAGTTGATAGAATAAGATCTAAGATTCCTGATGCTACATTTACAACTGATATTATTGTAGGTTTTCCTGGTGAAACAGAGGAAGATTTTTGAGGATACACTTGATGTTGTTAGAAAAGTTAGATATGAACAAATTTATATGTTTATTTATTCAAGAAGAATTGGAACCATTGCAGATACAATGGAAGATCAGATACCTGAAGATATTAAGCATAAGAGATTTGATAAGCTTAAGAAGTTGACTGAAGAAATTATTGCAGAAGATGGAAATAAGTATATTGGTACTATTCAAAAAGTTTTAGTTGAAGGTACTAGTAAAAATAATGATGAAGTTTTGACAGGTAGAACTGATTCATATAAAGTTGTTAATTTCAAAGGTGATAAAAAGTCTTATTGGTAAAATGGTTGAGGTTAAAATTGATGAAAATCATATATGGTATTTGAGTGGTTTTTGTGATAATATATAGTTATCAAAAAGGAGAGTTGTTTTATGAAGTATGAAGAAATATCTCACTATTGATGCAATTAAAAATATGACTACATTCTCACCTATGATGCAACATTATTTGGAAACTAAATCTAAGTATTTAGATTGTGTACTTTTTATAGACTTGGTGATTTTTATGAAATGTTTTTGATGATGCGATTAATGTTTCAAGGGAACTGGAACTTACATTAACTGGTAAGGAATGTGGTAGGAAAATCGTGCACCAATGTGTGGAATTCCGTATCATGCTGGTGAGATATATGCTTCGAGGCTTGTTCAAAATGGATATAAGGTTGCTATTTGTGAGCAACTTGAAAAATCCTAAAAATGCTAAAGGTATAGTTAAAAGAGATGTTATAAAGATTATGACGCCTGGAACAATTACTGATGGTAATTTGCTTGATGAAAAAGAATAATTATATTATGTCTGTATTTAAAGATGGTATATATTATGGAATTGCTGCTTTTGATATTTCAACAGGTGAAGCTTATGCAACTGAAATTAAGTCTGATAACAATTTTCAGAAATTGATTAATGAGATTTCAAGATTTACTCCTTCTGAATTAATTATTAATGAATATATGAATGATAGTGTTAATGAAATTAGTGAAATTAAAAATAGATTTGAAGTTTTTGTTTCAGTTGATAAAAATATAGAAAAAAACTGATATTGAGTCTGATAAAAAAATTTTGTTCCTGATTTTTAATATGAAAAGTTCAATGACTAAACTTGATGATAAATTTGATGATGAAACGATTCACAATACTTTTTGATATTATTGATGAACAAGGAAATTTAATAAAAATATTAGTGAAAGATATTTGGTTATTAATGCAATTGGAATTTTTACTTAAATATGTTGAAGAAACTCAAAAATTAAGCCTGAAAAATTTGAATAAAATTGTTTTATATGAAGTTGTTAAATATATGGCTTTTGGATATTAATTCTAGAAGAAATTTAGAGTTAACTGAAAGACTTAAAGATAAAAAGTAAAAAGGGAACATTGCTTTGGGTTTTGGATAAAACAGAAACTTCAATGGGCGGTCGTTTAATTAGAAGATGGATTAATGATCCACTTGTAAATGTCGATGATATAAATGCAAGGCTTGATGCTGTTGAAGAAATTAAAAATGATATATTATTAAATGATAGAATTGTTGAATCTTTAAAGAGTATTTATGATATTGAAAGATTGGCAGGAAAGATTTCTTATGGAACTGTTAATGCAAGAGATTTGATTTCTTTAAAAATTCTATAATGCAGTTACCAAATTTGAAGGATGCTATTAAGAATGTAAATAGTGAATTTTTAAGAAATGTTGATGCTGAACTTGATGTGTTAACTGATATATATGAATTGATTGAAGCTTCAATTGTTGAAGAACCACCATTGATCGTTAAAGAAGGTGGATTAATTAAAAAGGATATAAACCCGAAATTGATGAATTGATTGAAGCTACAACAAATGGTAAACAATGGCTTTGCAAATGTTGAAATAAGAGAAAAAGAGCTTACTGGAATTAAGACTTTTAAAAATTGGGTATAATAAAAATTTTTTGGATATTATATTGAAGTTAGCAAATCTAATGTTAAAGATATTCCAGAAGATAGATATATTAGAAAACAGACTCTTACTACTGGTGAAAGATATATTACTGAAGAATTGAAAAATGGAGAATGAAATTTTAGGTGCTAAAGAGAAGATTATAGCACTTGAATATGATGAGTTTGTTAATATTAGAAATGAGATTCAATCAAATGCAAAGAGAATTCAAAGGACAGCTAGTGCTATTTCTAAATTAGATGTTATTCAAGGACTTGCAAATGTTGCAAATGAGCTTTAATTATTGTAAAGTCAGATGTAGTTGATGATGATTTGATTGATATTAAAAATGGAAGACATCCAGTTGTTGAAAAATAATACCTTATGGTGATTTTTGTTCAAAATGATTCATTATTGAATTCTAACGAGAATAGATTAAATATTATAACTGGTCCTAATATGGCTGGTAAATCAACTTTTATGAGACAAGTTGCATTAATTACTATTATGCACAGATTGGTTCTTTTTGTACCCTGCTGAATATGCACATATTGGTGTTGTTGATAAAAGTATTTACTAGAGTTGGAGCTCTGATGATTTAAGTAGTGGTGAGAGTACTTTTATGGTTGAGATGATGGAAGTTGCTAATATTTTAAAAATGCTACTGATAGAAGTTTAGTTATTTTTAGATGAAATTGGTAGAGGTACTTCAACATATGATGGTCTTTCTATAGCTTGGGCTGTTGCTGAATATGTTTCTAAGTTGAAATGCAAGACATTGTTTGCAACACATTATCATGAATTAGTTGGATTAGAAGGAAAGATTGAAGGAACAAAGAATTATCATATTATCGTTAAAGAAAGAGGAGAAGATATTATCTTTTTAAGAAAAAAATTGTTGAAGGTGGTACTGATGAAAGTTATGGTATCCATGTAGCAAAGTTAGCAGGTGTTCCAAAAGAAGTTACTAATAGAGCTAATGAAATTTTATTTAAGCTTGAAAAGAAAAAATATTATGAATGGAAAAGCTGAAACTAAAAAGTGAAAAAGCAGAAAAATGCAGGGCAGTTAAGTATGTATAATTATAAATTGGCAGAGATTATGCATCAGAATTGATGGTGTACATTTAGATTCTATTACACCAATTGAGGCTTTAAATATTTTACAAAAAAATGAAAGATAAAATTAAATAAAATAAAGAGGAGATATACGAATGAAAGTTTTTTTATCAAAAATGCAGAAATTGGAATAATGAAAGATGATGTTACGATCGGAGAAATGTTTAAAACAAATCTTGATTTTTTTACAAAAACATATTGTTGCAGGTAAGATAAATAATGAGATTAAATCACTTGATACAAAAGTTAATGATGGTGATAAAATAGATTTAATTGATATTACTGATAAAGATGGAATGAAGATTTATATTAGAGGCTTGTTGTTTGTAATGGGCATGGCTTTTAATGAACTTTATCCAGAGAGTTATTTAAATGTTAATTTTCAATTATCTAATTCAATGTTCTGTCAGATAGATAATATGGATGTTACTGAAGAAATGATTGATGAAGTTAAAGAGAAAATGCAGGAATTAATTAATGCTGATTTAAAAATAAGAAAAGTTGTTATGACACATGATGAAGCAGTTAGTTTTTATAAAGAAGAAAAACTATTAGAGGTATCTTACAAATTGATAATAAAAATAAAGAAAATGTTTCATTATATTTTTTTGTAATGATTATTATAATTATTTTTATGGAGTTATGCCAAGCTCTCACAGGTGTTTTTAGATTTATTTGATATTAAATTATATAGGCATGGATTTATTGTTCAATATCCAAGTAGAAAGGATCCAACACAGGTTGGTGAATTTAAGGAAAGTAAGAAATTTTTATCAGCATTAAAAGAATATGATGATATCAATGCTTTTGATGAATATTAATACAATTTATCATTTAAATAATAGAATTAAAGATGGTAAAACTAATGAAGTTATTTTTAATGTCAGAAGCTTTTACATGAAAAGAAAAATTGCTGAAATTGCTGATAAAATTGCGGCTAAGGAGGGAATTAGTTAGTCTTAATTGCAGGACCATCATCTTCTGGTAAAAACGACATTTGCAAAGAGACTTGGAATTCAACTTAGAATAAATGGATTAAAACCTGTTACAATTGGCACTGATAATTATTTTTGTTGAAAGACCTGATACACCTCGTGATGAAAATGGTGACTATGATTTTGAAACAATTGATGCTCTTGATTTGAATTTGTTTAATGATCATTTGACTAAAGCTTATCAATGGAGAAGAAATTGAAGTTCCTACATTTGATTTTAAGATCGGTTCTAAGAAATTTTTGGGAAATAAAATGTCATTAAAAAGAAGATGAAGTTTTAGTTATTGAAGGAATTCATTGTTTAAAATGATAAATTAACTGCAAGTATTCCGGATAATGAAAAAAATTTAAAAATTTATATTAGTGATTTAATCGTTTTTAAATATAGATTATTTTAATAGAATTTCAACGACTGATACTAGATTAATTAGAAGAATTGTTAGAGATTATAATTTTAGAGGATATTCAGCACTTGAAACTTTAAGACGTTGGCCAAGTGTTAATGCTGGTGAAGATAAAGAATATTTTTCCATTTCAAGAAAAATGCTGATGTTATGTTTAATAGTTCATTAGTTTATGAATTAGCTATTCTTTCAAAAATATGCATTACCATTATTGGAAGAAATTGATTCTAGTGAAAAGAATATTCTGAAGCTAAACGTTTAATTGCTTTTTGAAATACTTTGAAGAAATAGATGATGAAAGAGCAATTCCAATGAATTCTATATTAAGAGAATTTATTGATGGAAGTATTTTTTTGATTATTAATAAGGGTAATATGAAAAACTTTACTAAAAAGAGATGAATCTTTTGTTTGTGAAAATTGTGGAAAGAAAGTTGATAAATTGATTTATTCATCAAGGGATCATTGTCCATATTGTTTTGTGTTCTAAACATGTTGATAAACTTCCAGGTGATAGAGCAGAGGATTGTAAAGGTATTTTAAGACCTGTACAAACTATCCCAACTAAAAGATGGATTTGATATTGTTTATAAATGTGATAAATGTAATGAAGTGAGAAAGAATAAATCTGCAGAAGATGATGATGTGGATTTGTTAATTAGATTAACAGTTAATAAAAAAATTTCTAGGAGGTTTGAATGAATATTGAAGAAAATGAAGGTAGAATATTTTTTTAGATGATGTTATACCTGATAAAACAAAGAGAATTTTAACAGGTGATAGACCTACAGGTAATATGCATATTGGACATTATTTTGGATCATTATTATCAAGAGTTGATCTTCAAGATAAATTTGATACATATATTTTGATTGCAGATGTTCAAGCTTTAACTGATAATTTTCAATAATCCTGCAAAAGTGAGAAAAATGTAGAGGAGATATTACTTGATCAACTATCTGTTGGAATTGATCCCTAATAAAGTTACTTTTTTGTTCAATCAATGATACCTGAAATTCCTGAATTAACTATATATTATTCTAATTTAGTTACTATGGCTAGGCTTGAAAGAAATCCGACAATTAAGACTGAAATTGCTGCTAAAAAAGGAGTTGTTTGGTGAGAGTGTTACATATGGATTTATTGGATATCCTGTAAGCCAAACAGCTGATATTACAGCTTTTAAAGGAGAGATAGTACCTGTTGGTGAGGATCAATTACCTTTAATTGAACAAGCTAGAGAGATTGTTAGGAAATTTAATTCTATTTATGGTGAAGGCGTTTTTAAAAGAACCAGTTGCAGTTATTTCTAAAAATTCAAGAATTAGAGGTCTTGATGGTGGAGTTAAAATGGGTAAATCCTTAGAAATGCTTTTATATTTAGTTGATACACCTGACATTGTAAAAGAAAAAGTTATGCTTGCAAAAACTGATCCGGCTAGAATTAAAAAGGATGATCCTGGACATCCAGATGTTTGTGCAGTGTATTATTATCATAATTTATTTACAGATAAAGAGAGTGCAAAAATATTTGTGCTGAGTGTAAAGCTGGAAAAAGAGGATGTGTCGCTTGTAAAAAGCAATTGATTGATAGTATAAATAGAACTCTTGATCCAATTAGAACTAAAAGATCTTATTACGAGTCTAGACCTGATGAAGTTAAAGAAATTTTACTTGCTGGAACTGATAAGGCTAGAATGACTGCAAAAGAAACATTGAGAGAAGTTAAAAAAAGCGATGATGCTTGATTATTAATATATTGTATATTATATGAGGAGAATTATATATGTTTACAGACTACGTGAAAAATTTATGCTATTGCTGGAAAAAGGTGGTGATGGTGCAATATCTTTTAGAAGAGAAAAGTATGTTGCAGCAGGTGGACCTGATGGAGGTGATGGTGGAAGAGGCGGTAATGTTGTTTTTGCTGTTGATCCTGATGCTAATACTTTAATTGATTTTAGATTTAAGAAAAATTTAAGGCAAATCCAGGAAGTAATGGCTCTGGTGCTAAGAAGACTGGTAAAACGGCAGATAATTTAGTTATTAAAGTTCCTATTGGTACTGTTATTAAAGATGCTAATACAAATGAAGTATTGGCAGATTTGTCAAAACCTGGTCAAGAAGAAGTGATTTTAAGAGGTGGAAGAGGTGGACTTGGAAATACTCATTTTGCTACTTCTACAAGACAAGCTCCACGTTTTGCACAGGATGGAGAGCCTGGTGAAGAAAAGGAACTTATTTTAGAATTAAAAATGCTTGCAGATGTTGGATTGCTTGGATTTCCTAATGCAGGAAAATCAACATTGCTTTCAGTCACAACAGCTGCTAGACCTAAAATTGCTAATTATGAATTTACAACTCTTTGAACCAAATTTAGGTGTTGTAAAATTGGATAATGGAAGTAGTTTTGTAATGGCAGATATTCCTGGATTAATAGAAGGTGCGAGTGAGGGAACAGGTCTTGGAATAAGATTTCTAAGACATGTGGAGAGAACTAGAGTATTACTTCATATGATTGATGTTTCTGGAACAAATGATAGAGATCCGAGAGAGGCATTTAATATTATAAATAATGAGCTTAAAAATATAGTGATTATTTGTCGAAGAGAGAGCAAATTTTAGTTGGAACTAAAATTGATATTAAAGTAAATGATGATGGTATTAATGAACTTAAAAAAATTGCAAAAAGAAAATAATTTGAAGGTATTTTTATTTCATCTGTTGCTAATGAAGGTGTTAAGGAATTAATGGATTATGTTTCAAAAGACTTACTGAAATTCCTAAAACTGATTTAATTCAATATGAAGTTAGTGATAAAGTTAAAGTTTATAAACTTGACGAAGAGAAAGAAAAATTCACTATTCATAAAGAAGATGGAGTTTTTGTTGTTGAAGGTGAAGAAGTTGATGCTATTTTTAAGAAAAGTCAATATTGGTGATAATGAATCTTTATTTTATTTTGCATAAAAAGCTTTAGTGATATTGGATTGAATACAGCACTTAGAAAAATGCATATTTGTGAAGGTGATATTGTTAAAATTGGTGGTTATGAAATGGAATAGGGAAGATTAGTGTTGAATTAAATTTTATATAATTGTATAATTTTTAATAATGAATTTATAATATAATAATTGGAGTTTTTATGAAAAAATTTTTGAAAATATTTTTAATAATACTTGTTTCTTTTTCAATGTTCACAATATTCATTGAGAAAGATGTTAATGCTAATACTACTACAACGTTTGATAAGCAAAAAGTACTATCACCTGAAAAGCAAGCAGAATATGATAGATTAAGAAATAGAAATTTAAAGACTTTGGCAATTGATGGATATGAGATTAATCCTGTTTTTAATAAAAATACTATTGATTATTATTTGATCGTATCAAATGACGTTAATTCGTTAAAAGTTACAGCGTTACCGAGAATGATGGTGCAAAAGTTACGATTTCTGGTGATAGTAATTTAAAAAGGAACTGAAAATGATATTATAATTACTGTAAAAAGTGAAAGAGAACTTACTAAGACGTATAAAATTCACGTTACAAAACAAAAGGATTCTAATATTAGTTTAAAAAGTTTGGAAATTGATGGTGCTAAGTTTGAAAGTGAATTTTCACCTAAAAAGTATAATTATAATATTAAGATAAATCAAAATGATGTTCAACCTTTAAAAATTAAAGCTAAAGCAAAATACAGATTCTGCAAATGTTGAAATAATCGGCAATGATTCTAGTTTAACAGTTGGAACAAATGTTATTACAATCTTAGTTAGTAAGGATTCAGATGTTGTTACATATCAATTAAATGTTGAGATTTCAACTCTTAAAGAAGTTGTTAATAATCCAAATGATTGGATTGCTAAAATTAAGTTGGGATTTTTCACAGATATTTAAAGACACTAGTTCTCATCTGATAGCAGCATTATGTGCTATTGCAGTTGTATTAGTTATATTATTATTGTTGTTATAAAAATACTAAGGAAAAGGTAAGGAGATAAAATGATTAAAAAGTTGCAATATTAGTTAATGGTGGTGACTGTTCTGGATTAAATCCTGTTATTAGAGGAATAATGAAGACAGCTAAAGAAAAATATTGAATGTTATGGATTTATAGATGGTTTTAGAGGGCTAATAAAAATGATTATATTAGACTTGATAATAATCCAATTGCTAATGGTTTGTTACCAAAAAGGAGGATCTATTATTGGATCATCTACAAATACGATTGTTTTTAATTATAAAATAGAAAAATCTTGATGGAACTACAGAATATAAGGATTTGTCTGATTTATGTGTTGAAAATATTAAAAATGATGGATTTGATTGTGTTTTCGCACTTGGTGGTGATAGTACACAAAAGTCTGCAAGGGATTTATTTGTTAAAGGTATTAATATGATTGGTGTACCTAAAACTATAGATAATGATGTTGCATGTACTGATATAACATTTGGATATAATACTGCTGTTCAAGTTGCGACAGATGCACTTGATAGATTGCATACTACTGCAGAAACTCATCATAGAATCATGGTATTGGAAGTTATGGGTAGGTTTGCTGGTTGGATTGCGCTTGAGTCAGCTATATCAGGTGGTGCAGATGCTGCTTTAATTCCAGAAATACCTTATGATATTAACAAAGTTGTTGATATGATAAATAGTAGGATTTCAGAAGGAAAACAATTTAGTGTAATTGTTGTTTCAGAAGGTGCTAAACCTATTAATGGTGAATCATCTGTTTATGAGGCTAATATTGATCAAGGAAGTGGTATTTCTACAAAGTTTGCAGGTGCTGGTGATAGAGTTGCTAAAGAGTTGGAGAGATTAACTGGTCTTGAAAGTAGAAATACAACACTTGGATATATGCAAAGAGGTGGTACACCATCTGCATATGATAGAGTTTTTATCAACACAATATGGTGCTAAAGCTATGGAGCTTGCATTAGAAGGTAAATTTGGAGTATTAACTGTTATGAAAGGTGGAAAATTTACTTATGTTGATTTAGAGGATGTTGTTGGTACACAATAAAAACTTGTGCTGTTGAAGGTGGAACAGAGGATAGTAATGTTAGAGTTGTAACAATGGATCATCCATTAGTTCAAACAGCTAGAGATATAGGAATTTGTTTAGGGAGATTAAAAATTATGGATTTTAAGGAGATTATCGCAAATAAAATTAGTGATGTTATAAATATTGATGCAAATGAATTAAAAAGTTATATTGAAGTTCCAAAAGATAATGCTAATAGGGGATTATTCATTTCCATGTTTTAGATTGGCTAAAGAGTTGAGGAAATCTCCTGTTGATATTGCAAAATTTGATTAAAGATGGTTTGAATATTGATGAAATATTTGAAAAAGTTGATGTAGTTTCTGGCTTTTTGAATTTTTATATTAATAAGGCTATTATAGTTAAAAGTTTTTGACAAATTTAATGCTAATGAAAATTACAGTAGTACTAATATAGGTAAAGGTAAAAACAGTTATTGTTGAATATTCTTCACCTAATATTGCTAAACCATTTCATATTGGTCATTTGAAAAATATCAGTACTTGGACATGCTCTTGATAATTTATATAGATTTCAAGGCTATAATGTAATTAGTTGGAATCATTTAGGTGACTATGGTACTCAATTTGCTAAATTGATAGAAGCATATAAAAGGTGGGGAAATGAATATGATTTAAATGAGAATCCTATTAAAAACTTGTTGAGATGTATGTTAGAATTAATCAACTTTGTGCAGAGGATGAATCTGTTTTAGAGGAATCTAGAGAAACATTTAAACAATTGGAAGATGGAAATCCTGAATATGTTAAATTAAGAGATGAATTACTAAATATTCGATGATTGATTTTAATAAAATATATGATTTGTTGGGAGTAAAATTTGACAAAATAATTGGAGAATCATTTTATATTGATAAGATTCCAGAAATGTATGAAGTTTTGAAAAGACAGGTAGAATGATTGAATCAGAGAATGCAATGATTGTTGATTTGACACCTGAGGGTATTGATACACCATGTATTGTTAAGAAATCAAATGGTGCTTCAATTTACGCTGCTAGGGATTTAGCTTCTATTCTATATAGAACAAGTAATTTTGATTTTGATAAATGTTTATATGTTATTGAAATGAACAAGCCCTTTATTTTTAAGCAAATTTTTGCAATTGCTAAAATTATGGGAATTGATAAAAAAGTATATTGATGGCTTGGAATTTGTTGGATATGGAATGCTTAGATTACCTGAAGGCAAGATGTCTACTAGAAAAGGTAATTTTGTTGAAGTTGAAGGCTTACTTGAAGATGCTATAAATAGAGTAAAGAAAGTTATTTTAGAAAAAGATAATTTGGATGGTATGGATATTGAAGATGTATCTAAAAAAAGTTGGTCTTGGAGCTGTAGTATTTTTCTAATTTGCTTGATAGCAGAGTTAAAGATTCTGTTTTTGATGTTAATAGTGCTATTAGTTTTTCAAGGTGATACTGGTCCATATGTTCAATATATGGCTGTTAGGACAAATAGTGTTTTAACAAAAGTTAATAATGATATAAGTAAAGATATAGATTTTTAGTATTCTTATAGATGATTCATCTCTTAATTTGATAAAAAGTATTATCTAATTTTGAAGAAGTATTGAGAAGTGCTTTGGAAAAATGAACCATCTTTTATTTCTAGATATCTACTTGATGTAGTACAAAGCTTTTAGTGTTTTTTTATAATAATGATAAAATTATTTGTGATGATAAAAATACAAGATGCTAGAGTTTATTTGACATATGTTACTAATAAAGTTTTTAAATAGAGGTTTGAATTTATTAGGTATTCAAGTTCCTGATAAAATGTAGGAGTTTAATTTGAAAAAGTATTATTTATTTCTAGTGATGGAGGACATTTAGATGAGCTCTCCATCTTGGAATTGAAGATTATGATTATAGAGTTGTTACTGAGAAAAACTAAATCAAATAAAAATTTAGGTGATAAGTATGAAAAATAAAGTTGATTATTTAGTTTATGGTACTCGAAAGAATTTATTTAAGTATTTTTGTACTTTTAATTAATTATTTTAAATCACGTAAGATTTTTAAGAAATTTAATCCTGATGTTATTGTTTCACTGGTTCACATACTGCTTTTATTTATGTGTTTGATTGCAAAAAAAGGCTGGTAAAAAGGTGATTTGGATTGAAACTTTTGCAAATAGGAATACTCCTACAATGGCTGGAAAAAAATGATTTATAAGCATGTAGATGTTTTTGTTGTTCAATGGAAAGGAATGCTTAATGTTTATCCAAAGGCTGTTTATTGGGGATCAATTTATTAAGGAAGTAATGATATGATTTTTGTAACGCTTGGCACTCAGGATAAGCATTTTCCTAGGCTACTTGAAGCGGTTGAAAGACTTGAGGTTAATGAAGAAATTATTGCACAAGTTGGATCGACTAAATTTAAATCTGATAAAATTAAGATATTTGATTATTTGAATTCAGAAGATTTTGAAAAATATATTAATGATGCTAGAGTTATAATTTCACATGCAGGAGTTGGTACTATTTTTAAAGGGTGTTCAACTTGGAAAGAAGATGATTGTTGCTGCAAGGATGAAAAATATAGTGAACATGTTAATGATCATCAAATGCAAATTTTAGATAATTTTTCTAGTGAAGGATATATTTTACCACTTTTATGATTTTTGATAAATTGCAGGAACTTTTAGATATTGAGTTTGTTCCAATAAATTTGTTAGTAATAATGTGAATTTTAGAAAAAAGTTGTTTGAAGAAATAAATAAGGAAAAAGGATAATGAGTCATCAAAGTCAATTAATTAAAAATACTATAATAATTGGTGATTGGTAAACTTGGAACACAAGTAATTTCATATTTTTGTTACCTCTTTATACAAAGTTATTAACACCTGGGGATTATGGAACTTATGATTTTATTTTGTACTTTAGCAATATTTATTTGTCCATTAATTACATTGTTAATGGAAGAATCTATGTTTCGTTTTTGATTGATGCAAAGAGCGAAAAGAAAAGAAGTTAATAAGTCAAACTATTATTTATTCTGTTATTGGAACTATTGTATTTATTCCATTGGCTTTAATAGTAATGGGATTTGGCACTGAATATAGTCCCTGGCATGCAAGGATTAGTGATATTTTTTTGTTATTTCAAATTTATTACTTGCTCTTAGTAATTCTCTTGCTAGAGGTGAGGGAAATATAAAATTATATTCGGTTTCTAATTTTATATTAGGAATTTTGACAATTTTATTAAATATAGTTTTGGTTGTGATTTTTAAATCAGGAAATGCTTTATTAATTGCAAATACAATTGCGAATACTTTTACAGCTTTTGTTTGTTTTTGGTAAAATGAAGATATGGAAGTATGTTGGACAATATAATAAGATAATTATGAATAAAATGATTAAATATTCGGTTCCATTAGTTCCCAATAGTATTTCATGGGCGATTATTAATATGTCTGATAGAGTGCTATTAACTAAGATTTCTGGTGAAGCAGTTAACCGGAATTTATGCTATGGCTTGTAAGTTTCCTAATATAATAAATGTTGTTTATGGATATTTTTTATACAGCTTGGAAAAGAGTCGTCTGCTAAAAATCTTGAAAAGATGAGGGAAGTAAAAAGTATATAATAGTATTTATCATGATATGAAGAGATTGCTTTTTCAGTTACTATTTTTGATTGCTGTTATGCCTTTTTGTTTTTAATTTTATTTATTAATAAACAATATGGTGAAGCTATATTTATATACCTTTGATTATAATTGCGACATATTATGCTAATTTATCTAGTTTTATAGGTGGTATTTTTACTGCATTTAAGAAAACAAAGATTATTGGTACAACAACTGCTTTTTGCGGCAATAATAAATTTGGTTGTTGATTTAATTTTTAATTTGGAAAATGCAGATTTATGCAGCTTGTATTTCTACGTTACTTGCAAATTTGATTATATATTATTATCGTAAATATAAATTAAAAGATTTAGTTAAACTTAAAGAGTTAAACATGTTTTGGACCTGGGATAATACTTGGAATAGTATGTTTTACTTATTATATTAGATATTTTAAGAATATTTCATTGTTACAAGTTATGTAATAAATGGAATCATTTTATTGCTTGTTATATTATATAGTGTTGCAGTTAATAAAAAATTTTTATAAAAATCTTGGGAAAATTTATTCCTAAGTTTAAAGAAAGGACTTAATATTATGAAATATTTTGGTACAGATGGAATTAGAAGAATCGCTAATACAGAGTTAACACCTGAGTTGGTTTATAAAGTTGCTAAAAGCTGGTGCTTATGTTTTGTCGAAGCATTTGAATGGAAAAATCTCCTACTATTTTAATTGGCAGGGATACGAGAATTTCTGGAACATTAATTGAAGCTGCTATGACTGCTGGATTTTTAAGTTATGGCGCTAATGTTAAACTTATTGGAGTTATACCTACTCTGGTGTTGCATATTTGACTAAAAATTAAAAGCAGATGCGAGTGTTGTTATTTCAGCATCACATAATGCTTATGATTTTAATGGTATTAAGTATTTTAGTAATTTAGGAATGAAAATTCTGATGAAATTGAAACAGAAATTGAAGAAATTTTGGATTCAGGTGAAGTAGAAAGTTAACTGCTAAAGGAAGTAAAAATAGGTGTATCTGAAGTAAGAGAAGATTTACTTGATGAATATTTGTATTTCTTTAGAAAGAATTTTGAAGATTATTTTGAAGAAAATGGTGTTGATGATTTTAGAGCTGCTATTGATACTGCAAATGGCGCTACATCAGTTATTGCAGATAAAAGTTTTTACAGCTTTTAGGAATTAAACATTATATTTTAAATAATACACCAAATGGTACTAATATTAATGAAAATTGTGGTTCTACACATATGGAAATGCTTCAAAACTTTGTTGTTACTAATAAATGTGATATTGGTATTGCTTATGATGGTGATGGTGATAGATGTTTGCTGTTAATGATAAAGGTGAGATTATTGATGGTGATATAATTCTTTCATTAATTGGTAATGCTATGAAGAAAAAAAGTGAATTGAAAAATAATGCAATTGTTGCAAATCATATGAGTAATCTTGGCATGAAGAAGTTTTATGAAAACAATGATATTGATTTTGTTGAAACAAAAAGTTGGTGATAGATATGTACTTGAAAATATGTTAAAGAATGGTTATAATTTAGGTGGAGAACAATCAGGTCATGTTATTTTCTTAGATTATAATCCAACTGGTGATGGTATTTTTGACATCTTTAATGTTGATAAAAACAATATTTGATTCTGGAAAGAAGTTATCTGAATTACAGAAAGTTATTAATATTTATCCACAAGTTTTGATTAATGCAAAAGTAGATAGTAATAAAAAAATATGATTTTGATAAAAATCCTGAGATTGTTGATGCAATTGAAAAGCTTAATGAAGAGTTTGATGGAAATGGTAGAGTGTTGATTAGACCTTCTGGTACAGAGCCATTGGTTAGAGTTATGATTGAAGGAGAAAATCAAGAGTATATTACTAAAAAAGCTAGAGAAGTTGCAGATTTGATTGAAGAAAAATTAAAATAGTACAAAGGAGAAAAATAGGAGTATGAGATTACCTTTATTGGATTATACTGAACCATTTTAATGCTTCGGCAACACTATTATTAGTTGCATTGTTATTATGGGTTGGTCTTAAAGAAAAAGAAAACACATTACCAATGGTTGTTGTTATATGTTCAATGTTAATTTTAGCTGTACAAACAGTTGAATTAATGTTAAATATTAATAATGTTGAATTAATGGTATTATTGGTAAAAATATTATTATTGGACAAGTTTATATGTATTTAGGTTTTGTTGTTTTGTTAATTGTTGATCACAAAAATAAACAATTAAGGACTGATAAACTTGAGGATGAAATTGCTGATATTAGAAAAGAATTGGCAAAAAAAGCTAAAGTAACTAAAACAACGAAAACTAAAAAGAAGAATAAATAGGGAAAATGGATGATCAATGTAGTATTGATAATCGCTTTTTTTCTGTGTTAAAATTCTAATTGGAGGAAGTTGATTAATATGACACAAAAGAAGATAGAAGATAGGTCATTAGGATGACTATTTTAGTTAATTTTATAGTAGTAATTGCAGGGATTTGGATTTTAGTGTTACTAAAATACAAGCGCTATTTTTGGATTGTTTTTTCAATTGTTTCACTAATATCTGCAATTGTTGGAATGATTTTTAAGGATTAAGCAGAAAAAGACAAAGAGACATCCCTGAAGGATTATATTTTTGGAACCTTTTTATGCAATAATTGAATCAATTATAATTTTTATTGTGCTTGGGCAATCACTTTTTGAAACTAGTGTTAGTGCGTATAAATATTTTGTGAATGGTGTTGGTGAAGCTATGAATACAACATCTGTATTACCATATACTATTTCAATGGTTATTTTGTGCTTTTGGAATTGGTTATTATAATAGAATGCAAAATAAAAAGAATGAATAATATTAGTACTATGCTTTGAAGCAGAATCAAAGTCTAATTTTATTGATGGAATTCAATCTTTGGTATAGGTGTTGCAATTTTATTATTATTTATTGTAAAAAGATGGAATGTTTGGATTTTTTACATTATACAGGTGATTTTTATAACTTTATGTATTGTTATTTTTCAATTAAAGAACCTTTTTCAATTTTGAAACAAGGATTTAATGAATTAACTGGTGGGATTGTTATTGATGATAATATTAGAAAAGAAATTATAGATAGTGCAGATAAAAATTTTTTTCTGGTTTATTAAATAAGAAAAATATGAAGTATATAAAGTTGGAATGCATATTAAATTGAATATTATTATTTCAGATAAGCTTTAATGAAGAAAAAAATTGCTAAGATTATTGAATTAAAGGAAAATGTAAAAAGATATTAAGAAAAAAATATCAAAGTGTTGAGATCAATTGTATTTTATAGGTTTTGATATTGATTATAATTTATTATAGAGATATAATGCAGTAGAAAAATACTATGACAGAGGAGGAAAATTATGATAAATAAGAGAAAAGTAGTTTTAGTTGGAACAGGATTTGTAGGCATGAGTGCAGCTTATTCATTAATTAACCAAGGTGGTGTTAATGAAATGGTTTTAGTAGATGTTTTGAAAGATAAAGCAGAAGGTGAAGCAATGGATTTAGCTCATGGTTTATCTTGTGCTCCAAGTAGAGTTGATATTAGATCTGGAAATTATGATGAATGTGCTGATGCAGATATTGTTTTAATTACAGCTGGTATGGCTCAAAAGCCTGGTCAAACTAGATTAGACTTATTAAAAATTAATGCTAAAATTATGGCAGATATTACAAGAAACCGTGGTTAAAGCAGGATTTTAATGGAGTTTTTTTGTTGTTGCAACAAACCCATGTGATTTAATGACATATGTTGTAGGGGAAGTTTCAGATTTCCAAAGGAAAGAGTTATTGGCTCTGGAACATCATTGGATTCTGCAAGATTAAGATATATTGTTGGTGATAAATTAGGAATATCTCCTAAAAATGTTCATGCTTATGTAATGGGTGAACATGGTGATTCATCATTTATTCCTTGGTCTCATTCTTTTATTGGATGTAAATCTTTTAATACAAGAGCTTGAAGATAGAGGAGAAGACTTATCTATTTTAGATGAATTTTATAAAGGAGTACAACAAGCTGCTTATGAAATTATTAATCGTAAGAAAGCTACATATTATGGTGTTGGATTAGCTTTTAGCTAAAAATAGTTAAAGTAATTTTAAATAATGAAGAAGAGATTATGACTCGTTTCAGCTTATTTGAATGGTGAATATGGTCATAAAGGAATGTTTATAGGTGTTCCTGCAATTATTGGAAAATACTGGTATTGAGGAAATTGTTAATGTGCCTTTAAATGAAGAAGAACAAAAGAAATTTGATTATAGTTATGGTGTATTAGAATCAATGAAATCTGAAATTGATAATATCATTAAAGAATAATTAAAATACAATAGGAGGAAATTATATATGTCATTAGTTACAACAACAGAAATGTTTAAAAAAAGCAATGGAAGGAAAATATGCAATTGGTGCATTTAATATTAATAATATGGAGTTTGTTCAAGCAATTATGGATGCGGCAGCAAAAGAAAATTCTCCAGTTATTTTACAAACATCATCATCTGCTATTAAATATGCTAGAATTCCATATTTAATGAAAATGGTTGAAGCTGGACTTGAAGAACATGATATTCCGGTTGCAATTCACTTAGATCATGGTCCTGATTTTGAAACATGTAAAGAATGTATTGATGCAGGATATACATCAGTTATGTTTGATGGTTCAAAGTATGATTATGAAGAAAATGTTGCTAAAACTAAAGAAGTAGTTGATTATGCACATGCACATGGTGTAGTAGTTGAGGCTGAACTTGGAAGATTAGCTGGTGTTGAAGATGAGGTTAATGTTAAAGATGATGATGCATTATATACTGATCCTGATCAAGCTTATGATTTTGTTCAAAGAACAGGTTGTGATTCTTTAGCTATTGCTATTGGTACAAGTCATGGTGCTTATAAGTTTAAAGGTGATGCTAAATTAAGATTTGATATTTTGGAAAAGGTTAAAGCTAAATTGCCAAATACACCAATTGTTCTACATGGTGCTTCAACAGTTATTCAAGAATATGTTAAAATGTGTAATGAATATGGTGCTAATTTACCTGGTGCAAAAGGTTGTCCAGATGAAATGCTTCATGAAGCTAGTTTAAGAGGTGTTTCTAAGATTAATGTTGATACAGATTTAAGGCTTGCTATGACTGCTGGAATTAGAAAAACATTTGTTGAAAGTCCAGAAGTTTTTGATCCTAGAAAATATATGGGACTTGGTAGAGAATATATTGAAGATGCTGTTGCACATAAGATGAGAGATGTTTTTGGTTGTAGTGGTAAAGCTTTAATATTTAGGGAGATGTAATGGAGAAGAAAGATTATTGCTAAAATCCAACAGCTTATCATAATTATGAGATTATTGATAAGTATGAAGCTGGTATTGTATTATATGGTACTGAGATTAAATCTATTAGAGCTCGGTAAAGTTAATATGAAGGATTCTTATGCTTCTGTTGATAAAAATTATGAAGTATTTGTCTATAGTATGCATATTTCTCCATATGATTATGGAAAATATTTTTAATAAAGATCCATTACGTGTTAGAAAACTTTTTATTAAATAAGAGTGAAATTCATAAATTAGTTGGAATGGTTAATCTAAAAAGGTTTGACATTAGTACCGATTGATTTATATTTTAATAAGAATTTTTGTTAAAATGACACTTGGTGTTGGAAGAGGTAAAAAAATTGTTTGATAAAAAGGGAAGATATTAAGAAACGTGATATTGAAAGAAAATTGAAAAGAATATAGTAATATTAAATGAAGTATTAAGTTTTACTTGATACTTCATTTTTTTATAATTTGGGATTTAATGAGGAATGAAGATGGATATTGATATAATTAGTAAAGTTATTAGTGAGAAATATGGTATTGAAAAATAGAGTTATTAAAAATCTTAAGTCAAGTGTTGAAATGTATATGATGTTTATTCAAATAATTTTAGATATATCATTAAGATTTATAATGATTTTGGAGCATGTTAATAGAATGATTAAAGTATCTGAAATTTTTGAATAATGCTAATATTAAGGTACCTAAGATTATTAAGAGTATTGATAATATTGGATATGTTAAAATTAATAATTATTATATTATAGTTTATGAATTTTTAGATGGGAGTCTATTAAATATGATGTTAATGGTTTAATTAATAGAGATATTATTTTTGAAATAGCTAAAAATGTTAGAAAAATACATGACTTGTTTACTAATAATATTGGTTTTGAAGATATTGATTTTGGTATAAATTTGAAAAGAAAATCTTTATTGCATTTTGATTTGACGAAAGATAATGTTTTAAATAATAATGCGTTGTTAAATTTATTGATTTTGATGATGCTAAATATGGTGAATCTGTTATTGATGTATCTATTTTGATTATTTTTGTTTTTTGTTTCTAAGAAGTATGGTGTTGATTTGGTTGGAATAAAATATTTTATTGATTCATATTATGGTGATGATATTGAATTAAAAAGAAATTGAAATTAAATTTATAAAAGGAATGTGCTTTGAAGTGGATTGATTATACTTTAAAGAATAATGAATTTGGAGTATCTTTGAATGAAAGTTTTGAAAATAAGAGGAATTTAATTGAAGATTTTTATAAAAATAATTGTGCTTATACACAATTATTTTTAATCTTGCAAATATTGCAAATGCTAAGAATATGATTACTATTCCAATTGCTATTAAGATGATATTTAAAATTTCTGATATTCCTAAACATCGTTGGATTTACAGGTGAATTTATGGAACTTACGCTTGATATTGGTGTTCTTGATTTGCTACTGATTGAGAGTTTGCAGATGTTTCCAGTAGTTTGTGTTTGTGATGATTGATGTCGTTGTGTCTGAACTAGTTACATTTGTTTTTAGTAGTATTTGTAGCAAAAACTGGTATTTTGCAATAATATAATTAATATTATTAATGTTAATAGTGTTTTAAATTTTGACATAATTGCCTCCTTAGTATATAGAAAGTATAATATAAAAATTTTTATTGTTGTCTATTGATTAAATATTAATTTTATTTGACAATGTTAAAGTAAATGATATAATTGCATAAGAAGTGAGGTATTATGGTTTTAACGAATTCGCAAGAAGAATATTTAAAAGTTATATATTTATTAAAACAATGCAATGGGGAAGTAAGAGTTACTGATATTGCTAAAAAATGAATAAGACTAAGGCTAGTGTTACTGCTGCAGTTAATGTTTTAGCACAGATGAAGTTAATTGAATATAAACATTATGAGCCTATAAAAATTACTGAGATTGGTGAACGTGAAGCAATTAAAGTGTTAGAGGCTAGTAATATTGTTAAATTATTTATGACTGATATTTTGAATATTAAGCCTGAAATTGCAGATGAAGAATCTAGCAAGATAAAAACTGCTTTTTATCTGATGATAGTTTGAATCGTCTTGCAGTGTATACTTTTAAAGAACTTGGTATTAGTTTGAATGGTTATAATATTAATAATATGGGATGTATTAAATGTCCTAAAAGATGAATATAAAAATAAAAAGGTTTAAGAAAAAGAATCTTTAAGAGATAATATGACTGATATTGAGTTTTTCTTACAGATTTAGGAGAAATAGCTACCGTGATATTGCATAAACAGAACATCCTCAAGGATTTAATGAGAATATGAATGTTGCAAAAACGAGGAGGACAAGTTGCAAAAGATGCCAGAAAATCATATGAAAAACAAACTAAAAAATCAGCAGTTTCAAAAGAAAAATGCTTTAAATTACAAATATATATATGATAAAAGAACAATTGAAGATAAGAAATCTAAAAAAAGAAAAATAATTTGCTAAAATAATTGTTATAATTTACTTTCTATGATAAAAATTTAAGTTATGTTATGGAGAAATTTTAATGCCAAAAATCAAAGATAATATTATAAGAATGTTTAATCGAATATTTAGAAGAAAATAATTTTTCCTATGCTTGCAAATGTTTCTAAACAAAATTATGATGAATATCATACTACTTATGATACATTGTCAAAAATATTTGGAGAATTAGATGATATTGATGCCTCACCTTGTAGGGTGGCATTTCTTCTGCAATTCAAAACTAATCAGGATTTGTATAGACAAAATAGTGACATAGACATTATGTGTAAAGAAGAAGATTTACCTAAGATAATAAAAATTACAAGAAATCGGATATAGTATAGAAGATAAAAGAGGAATAAAAACTAATAATATTATAGACGTAAATGGAAATTTTAAAGCTGGATCTCATGATATAAATACAAGTATAAAGAATAGCAATTTATTGGGTGTCGGGTTATTTGTTTATAAAATAAAAATAATGAAGTAATAACATATAGCTATACTTTTGATGAAAGAATTGGAAGATTTGTTGGTACAGAAAAAGTAATACCTAAAAGAATTATTTGATATGATATATAATAATACGCCAGTTGATTATAAAGGAATCAAATTAAAACTCAATCAAAAAGAATATACTTATATGTCTAAAAAGCAGAGGAACAAGAGAAAAGATAAATTAGATGCTTCAATTATTGAACCTACATTAGATGAAAAATCAATGGCAAAAATATCTAAAATTAGAGAATTAGAAGCTAGAACGAAGGAATATAAGCTCATATTTGATAAAGATGGAAAAATTGAGTCAAGACATAGATTGCCTTCACTTGAAGATAAAGTTAATTCCTTTTTAACTTCTTTATATATAAGTAGTTCAACAAAAACACCAGAGCAAATAGTAAATGACGTATTACAAAGTGAGCAGTATAGCAGAGCAAGTATAGAGCATCCTGAAATTAATTTATTAATAAATCAATGGCAAGAAAAAGACTAAGCATTATACATATAGAGACAAAATAAGATTAATTACTATTGACTATTCACAAAAATTGCAAGGCTATGATAGAAAAGCAATAGATAATGTTTTAGATTTTTGCAGAGAAGATATAAAAATCATGGAAAAAAATAATGATGATATTGAATTAGACACTGAAGCATCTAAAATATTTGGATTAATGACAGAATATGGGCAAGCAATAAAAAGAATTTTTGTTGATAACAATATTGATATTATACATATAACTAGTATCGCTCCTGAACAGCTTAGAAGGTGGAGTATTAAGAAAATCTATTGATAGAGCAAATAATTATGAAACGGAAAGAGTTAATGGTGTATTTGCTTCATCTTCTCCAATTGATGGAAATAATCCTTATATTGCTCGTAATAGTTCGGGGATGATTATATTAGGAAAAATCAACATATCTATGGAAGTGATAATATTGAAGTAATTCAAGATTCAGAAGGAAAAAGCATGCTATGCTAAAACAACCAAAATTATATTTATCATATTAATCCTAATAGATTTAATCCTGTATGCAATCCAACTATTGACCCAAGAAGTCATGAGCCTATTTTTGAATTTTTCAGAAGAATGGATTTTCAGATTCAGAAGTTGATATATCAGACCATAGTCAAGTTAGAAACATTGAACAAGTCAAAGATGTAACAAGTTTATTAGAACACTATACGATTTTTATGCGATACACAAAGTCAGGAATTGGTATGAAGGCAAGACAATCTACAAGTAAAGATGAAGCATTAAAGTTCATTGCAAATGAAAATAAAAAGATGGTAGTGTTAGAAATATAAATCAAGAAAACTGGAATAAATGATAGAGATTTATCAGGTATTGAAAAGATAAGTATTATGTAGATATAAATTTTAGGGTGAATAAAATAAATAAATTTTACTCACCCTTTTTACTAACTAACAAAGAAATCAGTCTCAAAAATATATAATTTCTTCAGCAGTATATTTATAATTATTCATTAAACTAACCCATTCTAGTGGATTTGTATCCTTTAAGTTTTTCATTAATAGGATTTTTTCTCAACATCTGTTTCATAAGTATATCATATCTTGCTTTTTGCTTGTTTATCTGTATCAACAATATGTTTTCTTAAAGTTCCTTCCATAAGCATTATAGTATATTCAGCCATTTTATGTTTTTCAAATATTCTAGTCTTAAATGACCATACTTTCCAATATGATAATTTTTCGTATTCATCTTCTGCTAAATATAAGTCAGGAATATAATAATCTCCTTTTTATGATAAGTTATCTCTCTCATAACTAAAAACCTCCTAAAATTTATTTTCGCTACAAAAATGAATAAAAATTTTATATCATATCAAGCTATCAAAAACACTATTAAAATAAGGAAGAACCAAATAAGAACAATTTTGTCCTTATTTAAGTTCTCCCTTTGTAGAGCTTACTTTTTAATCATAATCTGTTAATGATTCATTATTTACCTTATTAATAGTTTGTTTTATTGTTGGTGCTTTTTACAATTTTATATTTTTGATTTGTAGATTGTATTTTTGATTAAATAACATAGTAGATCTGTCATCAAAAAGCTATTAATAAGTCTTTCATTTCTGGTTGATTATATATTAAATCATCATTTAATTTTAATGTGTTTTCTAAGTGATTATATTTTTATTTCATGTGTTGTTTTATCTATTTTATAGAAGTATGGTTCTTTGTAGCTTAATTCACTTAAAAATTTCTGATATTGATTGTGTAGATATTTTTAAAGACTTCTGAAGCATCATATCTAATTAAAGCATGTGGTAATCTCTGCTTTTGCCAGGTCTTGATGCATGTAATGCTAAAAGCTTTGTCTGTTACTTTATCTGCAATTCTTTTTCGTTTGTTGTATCATATATATATCCTGATTTGATTTGTGATTCTATTGAATATAATTGGTTATTAGATAATTCGAATTTGTTGTGTTCTGCTAAATATCCTGGTTTATATTTTATGTTTTTAGCATATCAATGATTTCTTTTGCATTGTTATCTTCTAGAAAAGGTATTTCTTTTATTCGAAATTTTAGCAAAAGAAATCTTGACCTAATACAAGGATTGCATGTTGCTCCAAATTATGGCGTTTTTCATTGTCTGTTTTCATTATCTCGTACTTTAATTAAATCATTGAATAGCTTTTAATCCAGGAATTTTTAGTGTGTTTTGGAATATTATCGATAATTAAGTGAAAGCTAGTAAATCCAATGACCTTAGAAATTCTTGTTCATCAAGTAATCTATCAAATTTTGATGTGAATCTATTATCATAATTTGTTAATGTTAAATTGTGGATTGATTTATCTGTATCTAATATTCTTGTAACAGAATTTAAGTCTAATACATCTGTATTATTATTAAATCTTTTTCCTATTTCTCCGTAATTTGTTGTTAAATCAAATAGTAGAGCTTTCTTTTTCTTTATCAAAAAGTAGAGGACTTAATTTAATTTTTGCATAAATCATTCTAGAAAGGTATGTTTTTTGTTGTTGATGATAGTGCTGTGTTATTTAATAATGTTGCTACAATATCATGATATTGATTTTGGCTTGATATATAGTTTTTTCTAAAAATGTCTAATTGTTTATAACAGCTTTACTTTTTGAAATACTACTTGTTGATTCATCAATTCTTTCTCTTATGAAATGATAAAAATTCTCATAATCAATATTTATTTTTTTCTTTATTTGATTCTTCTAGTTGTTTATTTTTACTTTTGATATAATATAAATTTTTCTGGAGTTTCAGCATTTAAAAGAGCTAATTTTGATAGACGTTCAAGAATCAAGTTTTTATTTTTATTGTCAATACTTGATAATGATTTAACTCTAAAAGGTATATCTCTAACAGGTATATTTGACATAATTGTTGAAATGATTCTAAAAAGTTTATTGTTAATGATATTCCTTTATTTATATATTCTTGATTTTTCTTAATTCTTTATGTTTTTTTGTAAAGATTTGTTATAGGGATTAATGGATCTTCTTGATATATTATTGATTCATAACCCTTCATGTTGGCGTAACATAAAACCTCCTATTTTTTTAGCGCTCAGTTTAGTATAGCACATATTTACATAAATGTCCATAGGAAATGGCTTAAAATAATGATTGAGTGGTAATTATTAAATTAATGAAAGTTGACATAGATACTAGAAAATGGTAGAATTGTGAGTAGTTTATAAAAATTTGGAGGATTTATGAAAAAGCTGTTTTTAATGTTTTTAGTATTAACAATTGTTTTACTAAATGTGTGTAGTAGTATATGCTACTGAATATGAATTTTTAGAAAATTTGAATTTAAGTGATTTAAATATTTGGGAAAGTGGTGATATAAACCTAAGAATGGACTTGCGGTTAGATTTAGTCCAGGTATTAGGGTTAATAAAAATTTAAAAATTTTCTCATAAAAATATAATGTTGAAATTGTTGATAATGAATATTGTATTTCAATTACTGAGTTTGATAGAGAAAATAGATATATTAAAAAGTACAGAGCTAAAAATGGAGATACTTTTATTGTTGATAATAATACAAGTTTTTTTAGATTAAGTATGTATTCAATTAATAAAAAAAGGTACATTTAGAATATATCAAAAGTTAGATAGAGCTGGGAAGTTTGGATTAAGATTGAATCCTATAGATTTTGCCAGATGATAAAGTAATTGATGATGAAAAAAATACCTGATAATGGTGAAGATAAGAAACATGTTATTGGTGCTAAAGAGTTTGTTGATAAAATGAAAATTGGTTGGAATTTAGGAAATACTTTGGAACCTTATTATGGCGTTCCAAATGGTGATTCTAGGATGTTTTTAGAAACATATTGGAAAAATCCTAAAGTTACGAAGGAATTGTTTGAATATGTTAAATCTGTTGGATTTGATAATCGTGAGAATTCCTGTTACATGGGATGTTCATTCTGAGATGAATTTGATGGTACTATTGTAATAAAAAGAGTGGATGGAAAGAGTTAGAGAAGTTGTTCAATATGCTTTTGGATTCTGGTTTAAATGTTATTATAAATACTCATCATGAAAAATCGATTTATGCTGGTACTAATGATGTTGAATTTAAAGTTATCAAGAATAGAGCGAAAACTATGTGAAACAAATCGCAGATTATTTTTTTCAGATATTGATGGACGACTTATTTTTGAATCATATAATGAAATTGATAATGCTTTTGATACTTGGAAATATGGTGATGTTGCAGCTGAACAATTGAATGAATTAAATCAATTATTTGTTAATGTTGTTAGAAATACAGGTGGATATAATGAACAAAGAATTTTTGATGGTTCCAACTTTATTGATTCTGAGTTGCCAAATGCAACTGGTGCTTTTAAATTACCAAAAAGATGTTGTTGATGATAGAATTATTGTAACTCGCTTTCATAAATATAGTCCAAAGGTTGGAAAAATATCTTGATAGATCAATGCAAAGAGTAGTTAATTTTAAAAATTCTATAAATGCTCCTGTTATTATAGGAGAATTTGGAACAAAGGCATCTGAATATGATGATGATTTCCGTGTTAATCATGCTGGTGGTTATGTATCAATTGCTGCTAAATATGGTATTAAAAACTATTTTGGTGGGATAATGGATATTTAAATGATTATGGATTAATTGATAGAAATAATTTTAGTAATTCAAAGATTAATATTATAAAGAGTTTAACTAAATAATTAATTGACATCAATGCTATAAATTCATATAATATTTATAGATTATGGGAGAGGTTATGATTATGGTTGAAGGTATTGATAAATCTAAGAAAAAGAATGAGGAAATTTTAGCAGCGATTACACTTGCAAATCAAGATGAGGAAAAGACTCTTGCACAGATTGCAGATGAACAATCTTTTTCTAAAAAGGAAGAAGATATCTTACATTTACAGGAAATTAGGTGATACAACACTTGAAAGAGAGTTTGTTGGATTATTATTAAATCAAGTAAGAGCGATTTCGGTATATAATTTTAAATATGAAGATTGCTTTTTTGCAAAATGAAGAGTACTTGGATTTGTATAAAAAAAGTATTGTTTACTGATGGTGAGAAGTATGCTCTAATTCCAGCAAAGGAGAGATTTAATTTTTGCTAAAGAATCTCCTCAATTGTATCAATTAAAGATTGATGTTAGAACAGAGTTTGAAAAATTCAAAGTTAGATATTGAGAAAGTTTATATTGAATTAAGTAAGTTATTTCAGTTAAGAAAAGTTTATTTGGAAACACCGGAGAAAAAAATATACAAGCTAAGATTGTCGAAATTTTGGATTATGAATTATATGATAAGATGAGTGTTGATGATGTAAAAGCTGCTATTCAACAAATCTTAGATACAGAAAAATTTAAGAGATCTGTACTTAATAAAGGATTAACTGATTTCTTTGATTGATGGTGAGGGTACATTAAATAGTGGTCTTTCAATACCATTTTAAAAATATTATCATCAGCTTTTTAAAGGTATTAGAAGGGAGAAACTTCTTCATTTGCAATGCCTTCTAACTGTGGTAAAAAGTAGATATACTACATATTTAGCTGCATATATTGCTATTGTACATAAAAAGAAAGTTTTGATAATTTCTAATGAGATGTCTGAGGAAAAGATGAAACTTTGTTTAATTACAACAATAATTAATAGTCCTGATATTCAAAAAGATTCATGGTCAAAAGAGTTAGAGTTTCTGAAAATCAATTATTAGATTTGAAGTTTAGACCTGATGATCCTAAATCTGTTCAAGTTGATAAAGATGGATATGTACAAAGAAATGACGGAGAGAGCTCTGTGATTTTGTTGAGAGATTGAAGAGAGTTTCTACAGAGTTTAACAGAGTTATTAATGTTACCAATTGGTATAATGATAATTTGTATAATTCAATTCATTTTATTAATATTACTGACCATACAAATGACGAGTTAAAGAAAGTTATAATGAATTACTATTATAAAGAAAAATGTTGGATATGTATTTTATGATACAATGAAAACAGATATTAATAATATTGGAAATGGTGAAGAGTTAAAAGAAGACATGACTATTTTGTCAAATATTGCTCAAAATTTTTAATATATATATTGGAACTACTTTACAGCTTGTTGAGACTCAAACTGATCCTATTAACTTAAGTGTTAATGATATGGCTGTTAGTAGAACTGTTAAAGAAGTTCTTGATACACTTTGTTTGTTTAAACAAATTAGAAGTGAAAAATTTTGATGAATACCAATATTCAATAAATGAGACTGATGAAAAAGCATTTGATTTACAAAGGTTTAAAAATCCTGATGTTCGTTATTATGCATGTGTTATTGATAAAAATAGAGCTGGCCCAAAACCAAAACTATTATTTAGATTGAATTTAGCATATAATTATTGGGAAGAATTAGGGTATTTGAGACTAAAAAAATCGTCCTTATGAGGGTGGTCAATAATATAGGAGTTTGATATGGAAAATAATGAAAGATTAAATGAAATAAATAATTCTGAAGTTGAAAAGTTGCTTATTGGTAAGATTAGAGAGATTTATACTGAAAATAAAGAAAGATTTATTAGAGAGGAATTGATCTAGTAGATATTTCATGGCTAAAGTTGATGGTAAAAGTTATTTATGAAGTGGTTGAAAGAGATAGGGATGGTAATGACAGAAAGAGTTATTATGGTGGTGATGCTAAATATATTCTTACTGATTCTTCTAAATATGGTATTCCTATTTTTTTCTACAAAAAGGTTTAGGTAGTGAATATTCTAAAAATCCTGAAGCAGTTAATCAATTTTTAGATAAATTTGAAAGTAATAAAGAAATATCAGCTAGAGAAATTACTAATAATAAATATGATAAAGCAAGAATTGATGCAATTGCAAAATAGTATAAATGTTAATTCTAATGATATTGATATTACAGAATATAATGTAAAAGATATACAAGATGCAAAATTGAAAATTGATAATATTAATAAGTCAAGGGTACTTGGGAGAATTCAAAGGTAATGAAGCTTTTAACACATCATGATTCATTAAATTCTATGCTTGGTGGAAACTATGATAAGATTTTTGTTTTGCAAAAAGATCTTAATAATAGAGTTGTTGCATATGGCTCTAATGAAAGAGGTGAATTGACACCAATTCAATTAAAAACAGTTCCCAAATACACAATATAAGACTAATGTTATGGATAGAGATGGAGTTATAAGAGAATGTTTCACAAACTGGTATATATATTTCTGGTATGCAAAATATTGATGAAGGCTTATCTGTTAATATAAATCAATTTGGTAAGTTTGAAATAACTTATAATAGAAATATGCTATCTAAAAATCCAATAGGCGCAGTTATTGCAAAATTCTAGATCTTATAATAATGATAAAATGATGAAATTGCTTGATAGATATTATGTAACAAGAGATGAAATTGAAGAAGATAATAGAATGGTTAATAGTTGTGAAGATAGAAGTAATCATTTAATGAAGTCTGATTTAATTGCAACTGATTCTGATATATATTTAAAAATGGAGTATTAGATCCAGAAGTATCTAGAACATTGTATCATGAACTTAATGGTAATATGGATGAATTTAATAATATTGTTAAATTAGCTAAAGCTAATGTTATTGATTCAAAACAAAAATGCTAAAGATTTAATTGATGAATATGAGGGAATAATAAGAAGACCTGTTGATAGAAATCAAAATAAGGATGATCGTCAGGCACCAGAACAAAATTAATAGGATTGGAATGTTATGAATAATTTTGGAATAATTGTTGCAGAAAATGAGGAATGTAAAGCTATTATTGATGTTCTTGAGAAAATAAATATTAAAAAAATTTATGATTTAGAATTTGTTTTGGGCATTATTAATAATGTAAATATTGTTTTAGTTAAATCCGGTGTTGGTAAAGTTAATGCGGCTAGAACGACTCAAATTTTTGATAGATAATTTTGATATTGATTTTATTTTTAAATGTAGGTAGTGCTGGAAGTACTAATGATGAATTGGATATTGGTGATGTGATAGTTGCTAGTAAAGTTGTCCAACATGATTTTGATGTGACAGCTTTTTGGAAGAGAAAGAGGATTTATTCCTGATGTTGGGAAAGTATTTTTATTTGTAATGAGGTATTTGTTAACAAATTGATTAATCTTAATATTGCTAATATAAAATTGAAGAGTGGAGTTGTAGCTTCTGGTGATCAGTTTATTTTAGATGTTAAAGTGAAAGATAATATAGTATCTGAGTTTGGAGCAGATTGTGTTGAAATGGAAGGTGCAGCAGTTGCTCAAGTTTGTTATATGTCCAATAAACCATTTTTGTATTATTAGATCTATTTCTGATAAGCCTAATGGTAATAATCATATAGATTTTTAATGAGTTTTTAAAGTTAGCATCTAAAAATTGTGCTAAAATTGTTTATGAATTATCAAAAAATATAAATAAAAAGACCTAATGCTTGTCATTTAGGTCTTTTTATATAGTTCATAATTTATTTCTGGAAAAAAATACAGTCTATTTCTTCTATGAATTTTTAAGAATTTAAAATCATCTTTTGTTAATTTCTGATTTGTTAATAGCCAATTTGATAGTTTATTGAATCTACCAATGTGGTCTTTAATCCTTTTTAGCGTATTCAACCATTGTTCCATTTGTTATGATAAATAACCAATCACTACTTTGTGCAAGTACTAGTTCTCTGGCACATTGGTTTAGAATTCTTCTATTTATTGATTTCTTGGGCTCATTTGGAAATTTTGAAGCTAATTCACACATTTTGTCTCCTGCTATATGCAAATGTTTGTGTATATAATCATTTGATTGGTTTAACCATACATAACTATATCCATTTGCACCCCAGCTTGAACGACAAATATTTGAAATTTGCATTGTAGGATATTTTTCGATATATTCGCTTGGAGTTATTAATTCAAAATTGCAATTATCGTAATATATTTTTTTGGCTAATATGTATAACCATTGAGGACCTTCATACCACCAGTGTCCATATAATTCTGCATCATAGGGGCATAGTATTATTGGTGGATTTTAAAGTATTTTTGATAATTCTTCAATTTGTTTTTGTTCTACAATCAAAGAAATGGCCTGCTTGATTATTTATAGAATCTTGTGCCCATTGTAAATTATAAATATCTTTATTATCTGTTTTTTTCCAGTAATTCTATGATATTTGATTCCAGTTGGTACGCGTATTCCGTCGTGTGTTATGTATGGTTTAATGTATTCATAGGTGCTTCATATCCAATATCCCTATAGAATTCTCATAATTATAATCTCCAGGGTAACCATTTATTGAACTCCATACTATGCGAGATGATTCTATGTCTCTTCCAAAGGCTATAATTCCTTGTGGTGATATTATTGAGCATAAGTTCCATATAATGGTGTAGGGTCTGCATATAAAAATTCCATGTGTTTCTACAATAATGTATTGAATTCCAAATTCTTTTTAAATATTTATCTGATTCTGGTACATATCCACATTCTGGTAGCCAAAAAAACCTTTTTAGTGGTTTTTGTGAAATATTTATAATATGTTTGTACTCCAAGGGCTATTTGTGCTCTAATAGTTGTTTTCGTTAATATATAAAATGGGGAAATAACCATGTGTTGCACCACAACCAATTATTTCTAAAACGCCTAAGTCATTAAATTTTTAAATTCATTTATAATATTACAAATTACAATAATCTTGGAAGAATTCTAAATCATCTGAATATCTATTGTAATAATATTTTGATAGGGTATTAATTCTTTCATCAAATTTTTGTTCTTTCAATTTCTTTTTGCAAGTTCTATATGTTTTTTTAAATATTTAATATAACGTTCTTGTAGTAATTTATTGTCTAACATGTTTAACAATGGTGGTGTTAAAAGACATTGTAAAATCTAAAATTTACTTTTTTTCATCTACTAATTTTTGAAAAATTTTTTAATAGTGGTATGTATGTTTCTGATATTGCTTCAAATAACCATTGTTCTTCAAGGTAATTTTCATTTTCAGGGTGATGTATGAATGGCAAATGTGCGTAATACGAAACTTACATAACCTTTTTGTTGTTTTTTTGACATTGTTTTAGTTCCTTATAAAAATTTAGGCTTTCTAAAGAAGAAAACCTATTGATAATTAGTATGCTGATGATGGATTGTTAAAATCGAATTCAGCTGTTTTATTATTTAATAATTCATTATAATTTTTTATAAATTGCTTTAATTTGTTTATTATCGTTGTTAGTAATTCTTTTTGATGTAATTCTATTTGTTAAAATATTTTTTTGAATTCTAATTTTTCATTCGGCTTGAAAAATAGTATATGGTCATTTGGTGTTTCTAAGACATTTGATTTAACAATTGAAATATAGTTTTGAATTGGAAGAGGAAGTGGTAATTGTGGTTTTAACTTTGAACTTTCTTGCAAGAGTAATTTGGTATTGTAGATGTGATTCGTTAACATGTATGTACCAATTGTTTGTAAAATCGTCTATTTGTATTTCGTAAGTTTTATTGTTTTTAAATCTGTTAATACAAGAAGAGGAATTGTGGTTTTAAAAAGTCATTACCATATTTTTGATTAAATTATTTTTATCTTCATCTGATATTTCCCAATATACGAATAATGTATGAGGATTTTGTGCTAGAAATTTAACTGTTGTTTTTATTATATCTATATGGCAAAATCATAATATTCTAATATAATTGGAGTTGTTTTTATTTTCTATTGTTTTTAAAAAGTTTTTTTAATTGATGCATCTTCTAAAGGGGTAATTTGTATAGTTTTTTTAGTTTTTGTTTCTAACTTTTGAATTATTGATTTAGTATTTTTTTAGATTATTTTTTGTTTAAAATTTTTTTATCTTTTGAATTGATTGCCATAATATCCTCCTATATATGCAATATATTATATCAAAAAAATCTTTTAATTCAATAATTAATAAAAACTTGAAAAATGTAATATTTTTATACTTTAGTGCTTTTACTTTTAAATTTTCTATATATAAAATATTGTTAGTAAGAGATGTATGGGGACATATACAAATGAAAATTTTGATGTTAATATGGGAATATCCACCAAGAGTTGTTGGTGGTATTTCAAAAGTTGTTTATGATTTATCTCATAAAATGGTTAAAGAGGGAAATGAAGTTATCGTTGTTACATACAAAGATGGTGATAATGTAAAGTATTATGAAAATGATAAAGGTGTTGAAGTATATAGAGTTGACAATTATATGATTAGGCCTAATAATTTTATTGATTGGATTATGCAATTAAATTTTAATATGATTACAAAGGCAAATGAAATTATTAATAAAAATGGTAAATTTGATGTAATTCATGCACATGATTGGCTTGTTGCATATAGTGCAAAAATCAATAAAAGAGTCTTATAATATTCCATTAATTTCTACAATTCATGCAACTGAAAGTGGTAGAAATAGTGGAATTCACGATGAAACACAGAGATATATTAATGATTCTGAATGGATGCTTACTTATGAATCTTCTGAAGTTATTGTTAATAGTAATTATATGAAAAATGAAGTTCAAAAGGTTGTTTGACTTACCTTATGATAAAATAAATGTTATCCCAAATGGAGTTAATTTGCAGCTGTTTTCAAATGTTAATGTTGATTATGATTTTAGAAGACAATATGCAATGGATAATGAGAAAATTATTTTATATGTTGGTAGATTAGTATATGAAAAAGGAATACAAAATTTGATTGCTGCAATGCCTAAAAATACTTGATAGATATCATGATTCTAAACTTATTATTTGTGGTAGGGGTGGAATGATTGATGAATTAAGGAACAAGTTAAATATTTGGGAATTGATAATAAGGTATATTTTGCAGGTTATTGTGATTCTAAAAAAATGCAAAAGATGTATAAATGTGCTGATGTTGCAGTGTTTCCTAGTACTTATGAACCATTTGGGATTGTTGCTATTGAATCAATGTTGTCTGGAACGCCAACAATTGTATCTGATGTTGGTGGGCTTAATGAAATAGTTGAACATGGTGTTACTGGTATGAAATCTTATGCAGGTAATGCAAATTCGATTGTTGATTCAGTTTTAGCCTTATTATTTGATCCGAAACTTTGCGCTAATATATCACAAAATGCAATTAAAAAGGTTAAGGAAAATTATAACTGGGCTAAGATTACTGATAATACATACTATGTTTATCAATTAGCTATAGGTAAAACTGTTCAAGAAAAAGAAGCTGCTATGGAGCTTCAATTAAACGCTAATAAAACTGGAAAAGTTAAAACAATTCAAAAAGAACTTGGAAATTTATTGGCTTTTAGAAAAAGAAATGCTTATGCATAATGTGAAAGGAAGTATATATGAATATTTATGATACAGCAAATAATTTAGCTAGAGAAATTAGGGAATCTGAGGTATTTAAAAAAATTAAAAATGCAAAAGATATGATTTATTCTGATCCTGAAAAAAAGATTTAGTTGAAGAATTTGATAAATTAAAAGTTGAAGTTCAATTGATGGAAATAAAACAACAAAAATCATGAAGAAGTTAATCAAGAAGATAAAAAGAGTTAAGTTGGCTAAATTATATAATACTTTTGATTTCAAAACAAAGATATTAAAGAATATTTTTGATTTACAAGTTCAATTTAATCAAAATGATGATTGATATTAATAAGATTATTGGTGATGTTGTTAAAGATGTTTTTAATACTTGAAAAAAATGTTGATATATATGGTATTATATTTAAAGTTCTATAACTTGGTTTTAAGGATTATAACACCACTTTTACGAGGTTATTGAATAATATAAAATGAAAGGTGCACTAAAATGATTAGTAAAGAAACAAAAACAAGAAATTATTTCTACTTATAGAGAGATGAGAAAGATACTGGTTCTCCAGAAGTTCAAATCGCTTTTATTAACAGAAAGAATTACAGAATTAACAGAACATTTAAAGAAAAATCCTAAAGATAATCATTCAAGAAGAGGATTATTAAAAATGGTTGGTAACAGAAAGAATTTATTAAATTATTTAGTAAAAGAAAGATGTTGCTAGATATAGAGAAATCGTTGCAAAAATTAGGGTTTAAGAAAATAATTTAAGTATCATCAGTAATTTTTATTACTGGTGATTTTTTTGTTTCATATATATTTCATAAATAGAATATAAACTGATAAAAAAATGAGAAAGGAGAGAACATTGTGATATTTAAAAATGCAATTGCTTATATTACAAGAAAGAAGAATAGAACGTTTATCATTTTTATTGTATTAGTATTGATACTCTCTAGTTTATATTCTTGTTTAAGTATTATGGGCTTGAATAATTCGGTTGAAAAAGATTTATATAAATTATCTAACTCTGCAATATCTATAATGCTTAATAGTGAGCAAAATTTTTAATATTGATCAATTCAAGAGTATTAATAATATTAAAGGGATTGATGAAAAATATTTTTCAATATGATGGTGTTGGTAAATTAGTTAATTATAAAGTTGTTGAGAGTGAGCAAGGAGTCTCAAGGGATGATGTTCCTGAAGATTTGAAAAAAATCTTGTTTCAATATGTGCTTTTTAATAATATGAAGAAAAATAATTTGTTTAGTAGTGGAGTGTTTAGTATTAAAAGTGGTAGGAATATTGAAAATGAAGATACTAATAAAGTTATTATTCATGAAGAATTAGCTTCAAAAATGGTCTAAAAATTGGTGATAAGATTAAATTAATGCTTGAAAAATGAAGAAGAGTTTGAAATCATAGGATTGTTTACTGGAAAGAAACAGGAGAAATTCAATGGATTATCTTCGGATTTTTAGTGAGAATATGATTTTTCATGAATTATGATTATAGTCAAAAAAATTTTTAAAGAATCTAAATGATAATAAAAAGGTTGCTACAAAATTATATATATATTTAAATAGTCCTGAAAAAGATGAACGATGTAATTAATGAAATTAAAAAAATTAATCTAGAATGGGAAAAATTATAAAATCGGAACAGATAATAATAACTTTTGATGAAGTTAGAGACAGTTAGTAGTGTTAAATATATTGTTATGATTATGTCTATTTTAATTATTGTTGGAGGACTTGTAGTACTTTCATTAATATTAATTTTATGGATTCGTGAAAGAGTTTTTTTGAAATAGGTGTTTTATTATCAATTGGAATTAGTAAATTTAAAATTATAATGCAATTTATAGTTGAATTGTTAATAATTACGATTCCTAGTATGGTAATTTCATTTGCACTAGGGAATGTTATTATAAATCAAGTTGGTAGTAAAATATTTAATAATATAGTATCAAATGTAATTAGTTGGGATAAATTTTTGATTAGTTATGGTATTTTAATTGGAATTATTGTTTTATCAATAATATTTGGATCTATGGCTTTTTTGGTTAAGAAGCCTAAAAGAGATTTTTATCTAAGATGAGTTAGGAGGATTTTTATGAGTATTTTTAAAAATGAAAGATGTAACATTTAGTTATAGTAGTTCAGGTGAAAAAGTTTTATCACTTATTAGTAAAGATTTTGAACTTGGAAAGTTTTATGCAATTATGGGAAAGTCAGGTGCTGGTAAGTCAACATTATTATCATTACTTGCAGGGCTTGATGAACCTGATGTAGGAGAAATAGTATTTGATGATGATAATATAAAAGATATTGGTTATACAAACTATAGGAGATATTGTATTTCTCTTGTTTTTTTCAAAAATTATAATTTAATTGATTATTTGACTCCATTAGAAAAATATTAGGCTTTGTTAATAGTAAGGCTAATGCTGATATTTTATTGGAGCTTGGTTTGGAAGAAAATCAAATTAATAGAAATGTGATGAAGTTATCTGGTGGACAACAACAAAGAGTTGCAATTGCGAGAGCGTTAGTTTCTGAGGCACCTGTTATTTTTGGCTGATGAACCTACTGGAAATTTGGATCCTGTTACATGCTACTGAAATTATTGAAATATTGAAGAATCTTGCAAAAAGAGAAATAAATGTGTGATTGTTGTAACACATAGTAAAGATGTTGCGAATGAAGCTGATATGATTTTAGAGTTAAAAATAAGAAGTTAAATGAAGTTAAGGAGGCAGTAAAATGATTAAAAGAGCATTTGCATATGTTACAAGAAAGAAATTGAAGTCTTTGATAATACTTTTTGTTGTATTAGTAATGACTGCACTTAGTTTAGTGAGTTTATCTATTAAAGATGCTACTGATAAGGCTGCTAAAGAAACGTATTCGAGTATTACAAATAGTTTTATGATTGAAATAAATAGAAGAGTTAATCAAGGAACTCCTAGAGGAAGCGGAAATGTTAGAGGAATCGATATTAAAAAAATTGCTGCTTCGAAAGATATTGTTGATTATGTAAAAAGAATTAATATTGTTGCTGATTTAGATAATTATGATATTATTGAAACATCAAGGACTCTTTCAAATTTATCTCCTGATAGAGCAAAGAAATTTAAAAGGTCTGTTATGATGACTGGTGTTAATAATTCTGAAAAAAAGAAACTAAATTTGTTTCTGGTGCATATAAATTAGTTTCAGGAAGACATATTAAAAATGGTGATAAAAATAAAATTTTAATGCATAAGGATTTAGCTGAAAAGAATAATTTAAAAAGTTGGTGATAAGATTAAATTAAAAATCTAATATTTATGATGCTGATAATGAAAAAGGGTGCTAATGAAACAATTGAAGTTGAAATATTGGGATTATTTGATGGGCATAATAAAAAGTAATGTAACTTATTCACAAGAGCTTTTATGAAAATACTTTTAGTTAGTGATATTGATACAGCTGTTAGATTATATGGTTATACAGAAGATACTGCAGTTTATCAAGATGCTTCATTTTTGTAAAAGGTGATAAGAATATTGATCAAGTTTTAAAAGATGTTAAGAAATTAGATATCAATTGGCAGAAATATAATTTGATTAAGAGTTCATCAAATTTTCCAGCATTACAAAAATCTATTTCTGGAATATATGGAATTGCAGATCAATTGTTTATTGGATCATTGGTATTTGCTGGTGTAATTGTAGCATTATTGTTATTCTTATGGATGAATGCTAGAAGAAGAGAAATTGCTATATTGTTAGCAGTGGAATTTCTAAGGCAAAAATTTTGACACAATTTTTTATTTGAATTAGTATTTATTACAATTCCGGCTTTTATAGGTTCTTATTTCTTAGCTGGTGGAATTGGAAAAGGCTGTTGGTAATAATATTTTTAAAAAAATGTTACTAGTGGTATAACGAAACAAATGATGAAAGAGTCTTCATCAATAGGAATGGGCGGTGGAGCCGAAGTTGATGGATTTAATAAGACATTGACAAGTCTTGATGTTAATGTGAATGGAAAATTATTTGTATATGCTGTTATATTTATGTTAGTTGTGTTATGTGTTTCTTTACTAATTGCTTCTATAAATATTTTAAGAAAAAGAACCTAAAGAGCTATTAGTGATGAAAATTGATTTTGATGAGTAAATCAATTATAATATTTGTAATTTATATTATGGAGATTTTATGAATATACTTATTGTTGAAGATGATAAAGATATAAGAGAAGGTATTATAGAGTATTTATCAGAATTTGGGTATATAATGGTTGGTGCAAAAGATGGAATGGATGCACTTGCTAAATTTAAAGAAAATGATTTTAAATTAGTTATTTTGGATATAAATCTTCCATTTGTTAATGGTTTAGATGTTTTAAAAAGAAATTAGAAAAACTAGTGAAGTTCCTGTGTTAATGTTAACTGCTTTTTAGTGATGAAGAATATAAATTAAAGGCTTTTACAAATTTGGCTGATGGTTATATTGAAAAAGCCTTTATCTTTATCAGTATTGAAAGTAAGAATTGAATCATTGATTAAAAAGATATTATGGTGATGTTGACATTTTTAATATAATGGTTTTAGAAGTTAATTTTACGGCATATAGTGCTAAATATAATAATCAAGAAATTGATGTTAATGCAAAAGAAATTGAAATTTTAAAGTTTTTGCTTATGAATGAGGGGCATGTATTAACTAGGGCTCAAATAATTGATAATTTGTGGAAGGATACGGAGGAAGTTCCTTATGATAGAGTCATTGATGTATATATTAAGGAATTAAGGAAGAAATTTGAGCTTGATTGCATTAGTAACAGTAAGAAATGTTGGCTATAAGTTGGAGAGAAGATGAAGAAATTGAAGGTATTTCCAAAAGTATTTTTTTACAAAATATTTAGTATATTAATTATTTTTAATATTATTTATTCATTTAATGATATTTTTATTGTTTCCAAGGATTTATATAGAATCTAGAAAGAGTCATATTGTTGAGAAATCTGATGAAATTGCAAGAAATTTGAACGGAAGAGATATTAAATTTATTGAAGAGACTTTAGATTTTATTCTAAAAATAGTGATATTGGTGTTTTTATAAAGACTAATAATGATAATAATAGTTTGCCTATAAAAATACCAAAATAGATTTAAATAGTTCTAGTAATTCATTGATTATTGAAGATAGAATGATTGAATTAAATACTGGTGAAAAGCTTTCAATTCAGTTTGTTTCAACAACTGATATTAATAAAGAAGCTAAAAATTGAGTTTTAAATTTTTGCCATATTCATTGGTTATTTTCGCTTATACTATCTATAGGTATTTCAATTGTTTATGCAAAATTGATGAAGAAGGAAGAAATTATAAAATTAGAGATTGAAATATGATTTTTAGGGGAGCTTCTCATGAATTGAAGACACCTTTAGCTAGTTTTGAAAAATCATATTGGAGAATATGCAATATAATATTGGAAAAATATAGGATAGAGACTTTTATATTAGGAATGTATTGGTATTGTTGATAAATTGAGTCATAATATTTCTCAAATACTCTTATTTCAAAAGCTTTGAAAATTTAAAAGATGACCAGGAAAAATATTAATATTGGTATAGTTTTAAATGAGATTATGGATAAATATAGTGTTTTAATTAAGAATAAAAATATTAAATTTTCTAATAATTTGGATGGTGAAGAATTATATATTGGAAAGAGTGGATTAAATATTGTTCTATCTAATTTAATTAATAATGCTGTTAATTATTCTGATAATGGTGGTGTTATTAATGTAGGAAGTAGGATGGATGGTTTTATCTTGAAAATTCCTGTGATAGTGAAATTAATATTGATAATTTATTTGAGATGAAGTTTGATTTAAATAAGAAAAAAATAGTAATGGTATGGGATTATATATTGTTAGTAGAATTTTATCTAATTATGGTATTGAATATAGGATAGAGAAGAGCGATATTGGTTTTTGTATTTTTAATTAAGTTATAATAATAAAAACCAGAGGAAAAATTATTCCCTACAGCTTTTCTTGTTAACTAAGCGTTAAAACCACCAGCTATGCTGGTGAGTCCAATGACACTTATAGTTAGAGAGTGGTATCAAAATAAAAACTCTCCATGTTATAATAAAAGTTAAAAATCACATTCTGCTGATGAGACTCAAAAGAATTGCATATGCTAATAGGGATAAAAAGAAGAGAAGATTGGGATGATGTTAAGATTTCTATTATGGAGGAATTACTTTAGATTAAAAATTGAACAAAAATCCTTATGTTAAAAAGAAACTTTTACAAACTGAAGATTATATGATTGTTGAAGATTCTCCTAAAGATGATTTTTGGGGTTGGGGACCCAATAGGAATGGTCAAAAATAATTTAGGAAAGTTATGGATGAAGTTAAGAGAAGAATTGAAAAATAATTGTTAAAAAGAAATAAATTTGATTTTTCATAGACTGCTTACAAAGTATATAAAAATATTTTGTTAAACAGTCTTTTCTTTTTGTTTAATATGAGAGTTATTGAAATCTTCTAAATGTAGATTACTAAAAATATTATATTTATATTAAAAATTCTAATATTTTTAGTATTTTAAAAAGTTATTTACTATAAAATATAAAGTGTATAATAAGGTATAAAAATAAGGAGAGTTTAAAATGGTAAAACTTGAAATAATTAATAAAAAGAAAGACTTTATACTATTTTAAAAGATAGCAAAAATAATAATTATGAATTCAGTATGGAATTTTATGATATTGATGAAAGTCCTAAAATAGGAGATTATCTTGAACTATCAGCAGAACTATTAAATCCAATGTATGCAGGATATAGTACATTATATGCATTTGGAAATTTCGAAAATCCATGTGGAAGAAATACTATAAATATGAATAGTATTGATATAATTAAATTAATAATGAAAAATAAAAGAGATTATTTTGAAAAGATTATATGGATAATATTATATAAGGAGGAAAAATAATATGCCTGAATTATCAAGGAAACTAAAAGAAATAAAGAAAAAAATATGGCGAAAAATTTATGCATATATGTAGAGATAATTTTTTTCTTTGCTAGAAAAAGAAGGATTATTAATTCGGAATTTTTAAATAAATATTTTGCACAAAATAGTAGAAGCATAGGTGATGATATAGATAATGTTTTAATTGATTTTAAGAATTTTATTTTTAGTAAAAATAGATGTTGAAAGAAATACAAGTAATTGAAGAAAAATCCATATGAATTTTTTAGATGAAGTAGGTTATAAATTAATAGAATGTAAAAACTGAAGAAGAAATACAAGAATTCAGAAAATATTATGCTCCAAATGAATTAATATGTACGATATATAATCGTGAAGATTAAATTCTAGTGTAGTTTTGCAGTAAAAAAGATGTTGAAAGGATTAAAAGAGAAGATTTTAAAAATCCACAAAGAGAAGATGAATACGGAACATCAGTATTAGGAATACAATTTGACAAGTATGGAATATGTACTCACATATAATAACTAGATATAACCATACCGTGAATAACCCGAATGGAACATATGGAAATGATTTAAATAAAATAGCTAGTGGTTTAACTGAAAGCTGCTAGATTATTACAAGAAAGAGGACTCGAATTAAATAAAAACAATATAGAAGAATTTGAATTACCTGGATATACAGCTAGTAAGTGATGGAAAATATTATAAATATAATATGGAAAGAAACGGAAAATACTATTGCCCAGGAAATATAATAATAGATCGGTGGAGAAATAATAAAGTTAGAACCAGAAAAAGAAGTTTTGATAGATTATTTTATATTAGATAAAGAAAAAGAGATTAAGATTATATGATGCATATAGAGAAGATGGTTTTTGTAAATGTTTTGAAAAATATTGAAAAATCCAAATGGAAAAAGAATTCTGAAAAAGAAAAACAAACAAGGGTTATAATTATAGAAACTAAAGATTCAGAGTTACCAATATCAATAGAAATTGACAAAGATAATAATATTATTGGATATAGTAATCCACAACTAACACAAGTAGGTAATTGTTTTCTGAACAAAATAAAAAAACTAAGTGAACTAAAACTTGCCACGACTAACAAAAGTAGGTCATTATTTTATTTCTTGTAATGAACAATTAAGTGAACTAAACTTACCACAATTAACACAAGTAGGTGATGGTTTTCTTCAATGGAATAACCAATTAAGTGAACTAAACTACCACAATTAACACAAGTAGGTGATGGTTTTCTTCAATGAATAACCAATTAAGTGAACTAAACTTACTACAACTAACACAAGTAGGTGATAATTTTTCTTGAATATAATAACCAACTAAGTGAACTAAACTTACCACAATTAACACAAGTAGGTCATAATTTTCTTCAATGGAATAACCAATTAAGTGAACTAAACTTACCACAACTAACACAAGTAGGTCATTATTTTATTTCTTGTAATGAAAAATTAAGTAAACTGAACTTACCACAACTAACACAAGTAGGTAATTGTTTTCTTGAACAAAATAACCAACTAAGTGAACTAAACTTACCACAATTAACACAAGTAGGTCATGATTTTCTTCAATTGAATAACCAATTAAGTGAACTAAACTTACCACAACTAACACAAGTAGGTCATTATTTTATTTCTTGTAATGAAAAATTAAGTAAACTGAACTACCACTAACTAACACAAGTAGGTAATTGTTTTCTTGAACAAAATAACCAACTATGAACTGAACTTACCACAACCAACACAAGTAGGTGATGGTTTTCTTGAACAAAAATAACCAACTAAGTGAACTGAACTTACCGCAACTAACACAAGTAGGTGATAATTTTCTTGAATATAATAAAACAACTAAGTGAACTAAACTTACCACAACTAATACAAGTAGGTGATGGTTTTTCTGGATCTAATAACCAACTAAGTGAACTAAACTTACCACAACTAACACAAGTAGGTGATGGTTTTCTTCAATTGAATAACCAATTAAGTGAACTAAACTTACCACAACCAACACAAGTAGGTCATTATTTTATTTCTTGTAATGAACAATTAAGTAAACTGAATTTACCACAACTAACACAAGTAGGTAATTGTTTTCTTGAACAAAATAAACAACTAAGTGAACTAAACTTGCCACGACTAACAAAAAGTAGGTCATTATTTTTATTCCTTGTAATGAACAATTAAGTAAACTGAACTTACCACAACTAACACAAGTAGGTGATGGTTTTCTTGAACAAAATAACCAACTAAGTGAACTAAACTTGCCACGACCAACAAAAAGTAGGTGATGGTTTTTCTTGGATGTAATAACCAACTAAGTGAACTAAACTTACCACAACTAACACAAGTAGGCCATTATTTTTATTCCTTGTAATGAACAATTAAGTAAACTGAACTTACCACAACTAACACAAGTAGGTGAGGGTTTTCTTGAAAATCATCAGCAGCAGTAAAGCAACTTGTTAAAATTGAAAGGGAAAAAGGAATAAAAGTTAACCTTAATGCTGAAAAACTTCACTACAACAAAGAATGGAAGAACTATCTTTAAAGATTAATAAAAATAATATATTTTACAAAATAAAAATCATTTTTTAAAAATTTATTCTATAAAGATAGAAAATTGAAAATAATGTACAAATAGAAACAATTTCGAATGATAATATAGCAAAAATGAAAATAGTAAATCTGCATTTATTGAAAACATTAAAATCATTGAAGATGAAAATACTTTGTTATTGAAACGATATATAAGAGGAGAAATAAAAAAAGAAGATTTAACAGAAGAACAAAGAAAAATCTTTATATACCTTTATATCATAAACAAATTAATAATTTTTAAAAATCTAATGAAATTAGAAAAACAAATTATTACAATATAAAAAGGAATTGGATTTGTAATATATTTATAAAATACTATAATAATAGAAATTTGTCATTATAAAAAAATTATAGGATGGAGAAATTGCTTTAAGAGATTTATAAAATGTAATTGGTCATTAAAAGATAAAAATATTTATATGATTTGAAAAATAATGGAATAGATAGATTACTATTCCATTATTAGTTTAACTAGTGTTAAACTACTAGTTATTCTGGTGAGTCCAATGCCACTTATAGTTATGAGAGTGGTATCAAAATAAAAACTCTCCATGTTATAATAAAGTTAAGTTTGTCAGCTTAAAAATTATTATAAAGAAGAGTGATTTGTATGAAAAGTCCATACGCAGATAATTTAGCACATACAACGTATGAATGTAAATATCATATAGTTTTTTGCACCAAAATATAGTTGTTCTTTCTACCACATTTGTTACTTTTCCTGCTTTTATAATATTCAAAACCTCTATTTCTTATCGTAGCATCAAAATATTATCATTCCTTTTATTTCTTATTTATTTTTAATGACTCTTTAATATATGGTATTGATTTTTCAAAAATCTTCCATGCTTTTTAAATCTATGCATAATCACCATTTCCATGATGCCCAATATTAGAAATGTCTTTTAGTATGCTAGTTCCTTCTGGTAATTTTTCCTTTTAGATTTATAAACATTATTATTTTTTGAATTATATATTTCAAGGTCTACTATATTTGTATTGCTCTTAAATGCTATATATAATTTTTATATTCAATATCAATATCTTCCATTGATAAAAGTTCTTCTTTATTTGGTGATATAGTTCTTTTATTTTTCAGGTGCTTTTGTTAAATGATCATCTTCTGTATACACTTTTTATTTCTTTTCATTACATCTGCAATTTTATTATTTTTATAAGCAACCTCTGTTTTTAAATTTTTCATTTTTCTATTTTTGAAAACTCTACTATACCATTCTCATATTTTTGTTGCTTTTATTAAGTCAAATGGCATTCCTTGAAATTCTGATGCGTTTATTTGTCTTTGGCTGAATACAGAGAGACGAAAACAATTCTTGATTGTGACCAATCTATATCTCTTATTTCTTTGTTCTTTTTGGTTACATTGTTATACTTTTAAAACAAAGGCTTCTTTCTTTTTAGCATCATTCCAAGATAGGCATATCCTTGATCCACTAAACTATTGTTTTTATATTCTTATATTCAACAATAATAAATGTATTGTTTTCCTCATCATATCCTAATGAGTCAAGTCTATAATTATCTACAAGAAATTCTGTAGATATAAATTGATATCCTAATATTTCCTTCATATTTGTTTCAACATAATTTTGTAGTTCTTTCTCATTTTTAAAATCTTCTTTTTCTTAATATTTTATTATTTTTGAATAATCATATAATTTCCTTTTTTAACTTATAGTTGTATTATATTATCTTTCGTTGTTTTGTAAATAAAGGTATTAAATGGTTTTTAAATAGTATCATAATTCTTAAAATCACTTGACTTTATGGGAATAATAAGTGATTAATACTAAGAGAGATTGGAGGTTTTTATTATGGGATTAGATATGTATTTATATGATAAAAATAAAACGATTTATGCTATTGATGAAAGGTAAATCATATTCATATGTATGTAAGTATACCATCAAAATTGAGTGTGTTATCATTCATAGAATATTTGAAAGGAAAAAGTACATTAATAATATTTGAGAGACATGCTAATTTGAAATATAAATATGGAAACAGAGTGTTTTTGGTAGAGAATATTATGTTAGTACAGTAGGAAATAACAAGTCTGCAGTATATAATTATGTTGAAAATCAATTGAAAGAAGATATGATGTCAGACCAATTGACGATAAAGAAATATAAAGACCCTTTCAAAGGGTAGTAGTAAAAAGTCGCAAGAGAAAGTGGCTGAAAGCTGGCAAACTAAAAAGCATTTCAGTGAAAGCTAGTAATAGAGCCTTATAGGCTCATATGAAAATTCACTATTTTATGAAGTGAACCCAAAATGTTAGACAAAATATATAGTTTAACAAGGAGGGTTCATTTTTTTATGTCTAAATATTCAAATTTTATCAGTAATGCAAAGCAGCAAATCATTTTAAATTAGGCGCTACAAATGTTTTGTTAAAATGGGAACGTATATTCAATAAAAAATATAAAAAAAGAATATGATGTTGTGATTAAAGATTATGAGGAAACTAAAAATAAGTTTGAAGAGGAGATGAAAAATATCTCAACAAACAGATAAGAATCAAATGATAAAAGACTATATTAATACTTTTAAAGAATGAAATATCTGAATAAAAATTAATAAATTTTTGGGAGTAAATGAAAAAAATTGCTTCTTTTTATGTTATGATATGATGGTATATAAATAGTAATGATAAGTGATCGAAATAGAGTATTTTATAAGTACTATATTTCAAGAATACTTTAAGCGAATTTAAGAAATCTGCTTTTTGTATGTTATAATTTAACTAAGGAGTGATTTTATGATAGTTAAAGAATATGGGAAATCTAATAAAGATATTATTATATTATTACATGGTGGTGGATTATCATGGTGAATTATGAAGAAGTGTCAGAAATATTAAAAAGTAATTATCATGTAATATTACCAATATTAGATGGTCATTCAGGAAGTGATAGAGATTTTACTCTATTGAAAAATAATGCGAATGAAATAATTGAATATATTGATAATAATTATAACGGAAATGTTAAACTTATAGGAGGACTTTCATTAGGAGCACAAATTTTATTAGATATATTGTCAAAAAGAGACAATATATGTGAATATGCAATAATTGAAAGTGCTTTAGTATGCCCAATGAAAATGACAAAATAGACTTATAGAATCATCAATTAATATGTCTTATGGACTTATAAATAAAAAGTGGTTTTTCTAAACTTCAATTTAAAAGTTTAAAAAAATAAAAAAAGAATTATTTGATAAGTATTATATTGATAGTTCTAATATAACAAAAAAATAATATGATTTCATTTTTAAAAGCTAATTCCAATTATCATCTTAAGAATATAAAAAACAAACAAATCAAAAATCAATAGTGATAGTAGGAAGTAAAGAAAGACCAATTATGATTAAATCTGCAAAAAGAATACACGATGAATTAATTAATAGTGAATTAGAAATATTAAGTGGTTATTATCATGGAGACTTAAGTATTAATCATCCAAATGAATACGCAGAAAAAGTTAACAAACTGATAAAATAATTGTTCGGGAAATTTTAGTAAACACGAGCAGTTTGAAGAGTAAAGATGATGAGAGCCGAAAGGCTCTTATTTTTATGTCTTTAAATTTTATTCAATTAATATTAAATTTTTACAACATTTTGAATAACTATGATGTTCTTCAAGATAATATTTAATAACTTTTTAATTTTAATTTATTTGAATATTTATATATAAAAATGAACCTCCTTGTTAAACTATATATTTTTTGTCTAACATTTTGGGTTCACTTCAATATTGGGGATAATTATATATTAAAATTCACAATTTTTTGGTGTTCTTGGAATGGTATTACGTCTCTAATATTTAACATTCCTGTTACATACATCATGAATCTTTCGAATCCAATACCAAATCCAGAGTGAGGGACACTGCCATATTTTTCTTAGGTCCATGTACCACCAATATTCTTCTGGGTTCATATTTAAGCTATCCATTTTGGTTTTTTTAATTTTTGTGTAATCATCTTCTCTTTGACTTCCACCAATTAATTCACCGATTCCCTGGAACTACTAAGTCTGATGCAGCAACTGTTTTTCCGTCATCATTTTGCTTCATATAAAAATGCTTTTATCTCAGCAGGGTAGTTTGTTATGAATGTTGGTCTTCCAAAAGATTTTTTTCTGAAATATAACGTTCAGTGTTCTGTTTGAATATCAGCACCCTCATGAAACTTTATATTCAAATTTATCATTATTTTTCTAATTCTTTTATTGCATCTGTGTATGTTATTCTACCAAATGTTTTTCTAAAGTTGTGTTTAATTTTTTTCTTTTAGTCCAGGAGCAATGAATTTATCGAAGAATTCAATTTCTTCTGGAGCTTTTTTTCTAGAATATATGAGATACAAGATTTAATCATTTCTTCGGCAATATCTAAACAATCTGATAAATCTGCAAATGACATTTCAGGTTCAATCATCCAAAATTCTGCAGCATGTTTTACTGTGTTTGAATTTTCTGCTCTAAAAGTAGGGCCGAATGTATAAATATTTCTTAAAGCTGATGCATATGTTTCACCTTCAAGTTGGCCACTCACTGTTAGATGTGTATTTTTCCAAAGAAATCTTGTGAATAATCAACTGTTTTGTCATCTTTTAATGGAGCTTTGTTTGGTTCTAATGTTGTTACATTGAACATTTCTCCAGCACCTTCTGCATCACTACCTGTAATAATTGGAGTATGTACATATACGAAATCTCTTTCTTGGAAGAACTTGTGGATTGCATATGATAATAAGCTACGTACTCTAAATACTGCTGAAAATGTATTTGTTCTTGGGACGTAAATGTGCTTTGAGTTCTTAAAAAAATTCAAAGCTTGTGTTTTTTTCTTTTTGTATAGGGTAATCCTTATCTGATAAATTATAAATTTCGATATTTTTGCATGCATTTCAAATGGTTGTTTTGCATTTTCAGTTTTTACAATGATGCCTTTTATAATTAATGATGAAGCTATTGAAACTTTTGTGATTTCTTCATAATTTGAAAGTGTGTTATCAAATACTATTTGAAGATTTTTAAAAATGAACCATCATTTAATTCAATAAATCCAAAATTTTTGAAGAGCGGATTGTTCTAACCCAACCCGCTATTTCAATTTCTTTTATCTTGATAAGTATCTATGTTGCTTTTTGTATAGTTCTCTTATTAGAGTATATTTCATAATGTCCTCCTGATTTTTGTTATAGATATTATATTACAGAATTTAAATCAGTAGTTGTGCTTGTAATCGCATTACTGGAGATGAAGTTCCTGTTGTATTATATTCAACTCCTATTTGATTTTGTGTTGTTCCCATACCAGAATTTGTTGTGCCAGCTGAACTTGTTGAAGCACTGCTACTTGTTCCGGGTGTTGTTGTATGTGTGTTTGATATTGGTTCTGAAGTAGTTCCTGTTGTTGATCCAGTTGTTGTTCCATTTGTTGATCCGTTTGTTGTTCCTGTCATTGATTGAGCATTAGCTGAATCAGTTGTAAATTTGTTGGAGTTAGTATTGAAGAATTTGTTGTGTGGTGAATGTCTCAAACATTTTTTCAACTTCTGTATTTTCTGTTGCGTCTATTGAAGATAATTGTGATGTTAATGTAAATTGGAAGTTCATATCAATAGATGGGATTAATAATAAATAATATCTTGTTCATCGTATTGTTTACTACGATGTCATTATATGCATAATAAATATTTGTTCCTTTTTGTACGAAACCTTGTGGTGATGGTGTTGATGTACCATTTGATTGTGTTGCAGATTCTGCAAATGCATTTGTATACATATTGAAGAAAGTTGTTTCTTCCTTGTTCTGTTGAAACAGATTGTATTAATTTTTGTTGACAATTTTTTTCTATATAGTTATCTGCATATTTGAATACGTCTCCGTTTGGTAATGTTAAAGAATTTGTTGCTTTTATTAAATGTCCAAACTGAAGAATTATAAGATAGGGTATATGTAGTGTTTGCACTTCCTGCTGTAAATGTATATTCTGATAATTGCTTCTCTGGAGTTACAACTGGTGTTTGAACAGTTGTTTTCAGGTTTAATTGTAGTTGTTTTTCTTTTTTAGTGAATTTGCTTTCATTGATATTCCAGCTATATTAGAAATCATTACGAATATAACAAGTATTGCAATACCAAGTATTGTTCCTAAAACACTTGTGCCACCTTTTTGTTTAGAATAATCAAGTAATTGATTTGAATCCATTGTTGTTGATAATGATTTTTGTTTTGATTTTTATAAATCCTTTATATAATCCGTTAAAAATGAATCCATATGTTATGTATAATATTGATAATATTAATGAAATTGTTCCTACTAATGCCATAGATGTTAGAGGGGACGTCATCATTAAGAAAGAACATTATACTTAATAGAATAGTATGTATTGTTAAGAATATTGTACCAAATGATGTTACTTTTCTATATAAGAAGTATATTGGTCCAAATAAAATGCACATACATTAAATTTATTGTTTGATTTTGAATAAAAATTGCCCATCCAATTTTTTTCATGAATTCTTCATCTATATTTTCAGTTTGATTAAATGATTGTTGATCATTATTAGCATTTTGTTCTGATACATTATTTGAATCATAATATTGAGGATTTAACTGACCTTGATTTTGATCATATCCTGGAACGTCCATTGGTTCAATATAATCATTTGAGTTATAGTTCATATTCATGTTTGGATCAAAAATTATTTTGATTATAATTCATATTATTGTAGTCTTGGCTTTGATTATAATTTGCATCATATTCATTATTATATTGGTTCATTAAATATGAATCATTATTTCCGTTTAATTGAGTATTTGAGTCCATATTATTGAATTGATCATAATTGCTATTTTGCAATGAATCATTAGAATCCATACTTGGCATAGCGTTATATTGGTCATTTTGATCCATACTTGGCATAGCACTATATTGATCATTTTGATCCATACCTGGCATAGCGCTATATTGATTATTTTGATCCATACCTGGCATAGCACTATATTGATCATTTTGATCCATACCTGGCATAGCACTATATTGATCATTTTGATTCATACCTGGCATAGCGCTATATTGATTATTTTGATCCATACCTGGCATAGCACTATATTGATCATTTTGATTCATACCTGGCATAGCATTATATTGATCATTTTGATTCATACCTGGCATAGCATTATATTGATCATTTTGATTCATACCTGGCATAGAATTATATTGATCATTTTGATTCATACCTGGCATTGAATTGTATTGACTATTATCAATATTTGATTGTTGAAGTTCATTGTTATAAGAAATAGTATTATCATTAAAACTAGATAAATTACTATTTATTTGTGATGCATAAGGATCATTATTTTGAAGTTTGCATCACTATATCCATTTGAGTTATTGAACTGCTGTGGGATATTATTTGAGTTATTAAGATTACTATTGTTATTCTCGTTCTCCATTAAAGTAATCTCTTTCATTTACAATATTTTTTTACTTTTATTATTATATGATAAAAAGTTATAAATATACAATATTGTTAAAATGAAATAATAAAAAAATATATTTAAGTTCTAATAAAAATGTAATATAATTTTTGGTGAATGGAGAAAAAAATGGAAGATTATTTGGATAAGAATATACAATATGTTAAAGGTGTTGGACCTAAAGAAGGCTGAAAGTCTTAATAAAATAGGAATTGAAATGGTTAGGGATTTGATTGAATATTTTTCCGAGAGCTTATGATGATAGGAGTGTTGTTAAAAAAACTTTCAGAAGTTATTGAAGGCGAAAGAGTTACTGTTGAGGCAAGTATAGTTAATAGTGTGTATACAAGATTTCTTGGAAAATTTAAGAGTGTTTCAAAAGTTGTGATTAGTGATGGTAGTGAACAGGCTATTTGTACTTGGTTTAATCAACCTTATGTAAGTAATCAATTAAAAATTGACGAAGTATATAGGTTTTATGGTAAATTTACGAGAAAGAATGGTGGTCTAGAGTTATCATCTCCTGTATTTTGAATTATCAAATTGTAGTAAAAAATACAGGCAAGATTATACCAATATATCCTTTGACAAGTGATGTTAAGTCTAGTGTATTAAGAAGTTCGATTAATGAGGCATTAGAAAATATTACCGAAGTTCCGAAATTTTACCTGATTATATTGTGAAAAAATTATAAATTGATGACTTATGATAGTGCAATAAGGAAAAATCCATTTTCCTGAGAAAATAAAAGATGTTGAGAGAGCTCATAAAAGGCTTGTATTTAATGAATTCTTGTCAATGCAATTAGGAATATTGAAATTAAGAGAAGAAAATGTATCTACTAAAAAAAGGGATTAAGTATAGTAGTGATGTTAAAATTAGTGATTTTATAAATAGTTTGCCATTTAAATTAACCTCTGCACAACTGAGAGTTATTAATGAAATTAATTTTGACATGGAAAATGAAAAACAAATGAATAGATTATTGCAGGGGGATGTTGGAAGTGGTAAGACAGTTGTTTCAATGTGTGCAGCTTTTTAAAGCTGTAAAGAGCGGTTATCAAGCAGCGATATTGGCGCCAACGATGATTTTAGCTGTTCAACACTTTTAATAATTATAAAAAAATGTTTGATAAGTTTGGAGTCAGATGTGGATTATTAGTTGGTGGAATGACTGCAAAATCTAAAAGAGATGCTTGAAAAAATAAAGAATAATGATGTGACATTGTTATCGGAACACATGCATTACTTGAAGAAGATGTTATTTTTAATAAACTTGGATTAGTTATTACAGACGAGCAACATCGATTTGGAGTAAAAACAAAGGAGCAAAATTATTGCTAAAGGAGATAATCCTGATATTTTTAGTAATGACGGCTACTCCGATACCAAGAACCTTAGCATTAATTTTATATGGTGATTTAGATATTTCAATTATTGATGAATTGCCTCCTAATCGTAAGAAGATACAGACATATGCAGTTGGTAAAAATTATGATGAAAGAGTAAATAACTTTTATTAAAGAGCAACTTTCAAAAGGAAGACAGGTATATATTGTTTGTCCTCTTGTTGAAGAAGGAAAACCAGAGATAAAAGTGGATGAAAAACAGGTGAACAATATATTGATTTGAAAGCTACTGAATACGGTGAATTTAAAAATCAGTGGAAAAACTTACTGAAGATTATGAGAAGATACTTAATGGATATAATGTTGTTTGTTTACATGGAAAAATGAAGTCAAAAGAAAAAAAGATGATATAATGGAAAAGGTTCAAAAATGGAGAAATTGATGTACTAGTTTCTACAACTCATATTGAAGTTGGTGTGGATGTTCCTAATGCAAGTTTAATGGTCATTGAAAAATTCTGAAAAGGTTTGGTTTAGCTCAATTACATCAGTTAAGAGGGCGTGTCGGAAGAGGTGAATATGAATCTTATTGTATATTAAAATATGAATCATCTAATGATATCGTTAGACAAAGATTAGAACTCATGGTTAAAAAGTGATGATGGATTTAAAAATAGCTGAGAAGGATCTTGAATTAAGAGGAAGTGGTGATGTGTTTGGAACTAAACAACATGGGTTACCTGAATTTAAAATTGCAAATATTTATGAGGATATGGATTGTTTGAAAAGAAGTACAAGTTGCAGTTAGTGAAATTTTTGCTGATGATCCTAATCTTGAAAAAGGAAAAAAATCTTCTTCTTCGTAAACTGATGAATAATAAATTTGTTAGTAAACAAGATTTGGTTATTTAATGTTTTGTGAAACAAATGTGAACAAAAAGTGTATATTGTAAAAAGAATGTGTTTTGCTGGAAAAAAAGAAATAAATGTGTTATTATTTTATAAATCTTAAAGGAGGATTTTATTATGAATAAAATTAAATGTGATAAATGTGGATCAGAGGTTGATTCAAATGCAAAAGTTTTGCCCAAATTGTGGTGCAAAAAAATAGAACCTACAGAAAAAGCTGAAAGAGTAGAAGTTGTTGAGACAACTCGTTAAAGGAGATAGTTATAATAAAGTAAATAATACTGAAATTGGATATAATGTAATGTCTATAGTTGGATTTGTTTTATCTTTTATACCAAAACTTTGGTTAGTTGCTTTAGTTATTTCAATAATTGCGTTAGTACAAATTTCTAAAACAAAGGAAAAGGGAAAAGGATTGGCTATTGCAGGTATTGCTATTTCATCTTCAATTTTGATTATTGGTTTATTTGCTTTTAATATTTGCTCTTGGAGTTGGATTCTTTAGCTGGTTATTTTAATAATAAATTAATTAATTTAGACTTGGAATATATGTTTCAAGTCTTTTTATACTTATAAATTCTTGTTCACACAATATTCACAAAATAAATTAGCACTCTATATTGACAATTGCTAAAATAGTGATATTATATATTCAGTTTAGCAATTAATAAAGATGAGTGCTAAAAAGGAGTAGAAATTGAAGAAATCAAAAGATGAATTAGATGATAGAAAAAAAGAAAATCTTAGAATTGATTATTAATGAGTATATTGTTCGAGTAGAGCCAGTTTCTTCTAATACTATTATTACTAGGTATAATTTAGATATTAGTAGTGCTACTGTTAGAAATGATATGATGGCATTGGAAAAGATGGGTTATCTTGAAAAGACTCATTTATCAAGTGGAAGAGTTCCTTCTAATAAAGGCTATGAATTTTATATTAATAATTTGCTTTGATGATAAAAAAATTTGAGTATTGATGAAATTAAATATATTAATTCAAAATTGAAGGATAATATCTTTGAAATTGAAGAATTAACTAAAATTACAACTAATACTATATCTGAAGTTACACATTATACTGCTATATCAATTGCACCTAATATGAGTGATCAGATTATTCAAGAAATAAAGTTTATGCTTTTTAGGAAATAGAATGCTTATGGCAGTTATTTTAACAGAAGATGGAATGGTTAAAGAAACTATAATTAAATTTAATGATGATATTTCTCAAGAACAAGTAGATACATTGACAGTCTTTTTTTAATAATAAATTAAAAAGGTAGGCCGTTATCTTTGATAAATGTTCCACTTGAAAAATACATTATTAATGAAAATGAATGTTAAAAGCAAATGTTATTAAGCCAATTGCTAAAAAGTTAACACAATTTATTAATAGTTCTGATGAGTTGTATTATAAGGGTGCTGATAGATTATTAGATAATCCTGAGTTTAGAAGTAATGAACTTGCTAAGAAGTTTTATGGAATTTTTAGATAATGGAGAGACAATAGTTAATTTACTTTCTGGTAATGTTGATAGTTCGTTTGAAACAGATGATTTTAAAATTTATATAGGAAATTCTGAAAATGGACTTAAGGATTTGAGTATAATAGCTTTTAAAAATGAAGTTAATGGAAAAGATATGGGTACAATTGGTATTATTGGTCCCTACAAGAATGAATTATTCAAAAGTGATTTCTGCTTTAAAATATATAAATAAAAACTTAATGAAGGTGAGAAAAATAGAAAAATATTAAGATACCTTTGATGCTTGGGAATGAAATATTAGATTTCTTGAAGAGCATAATAAGAAGATAAATAAAAGGAGAGGAGGTAATAAGGATGAGTAATAAACATGCCGCTGATAGTGATTTCTTAAAGAATTTAAGAAGAGAAGCTAATAAGAGTGATGTACAAGATTCTAATGATACTAATGTAGAGTTTAAGACATCTGATAATGCTTATGAGTTAAAGTTAAAAGAAAAGGATAAAGAAATCGCTGATAATGAGGATAGGATAATTCGCCTTGTTGCAGAATTTGATAATTTTAAGAAGAGGAGTGCTAAGGAGCGAGAAGGAATGTATGATTCTGTTTTTAGCTCAAGTTGTTGGACAAATTCTTCCCTGCAATTGATAATCTTGAAAAAAAGCTTGTCAAGCACATACAGATGATGAAAAATATAAAAATGGTATTGAGATGGTGTTAAATCAATTTAAACAAATTCTTGAAAAATAATAATGTTAAAGAGATTAAAGCTGTCGGATATCCTTTTGATCCAAGTTTACATGAGGCAATTTCAATGGTTGTTGATAAAGATCTTGGAGAGAAAATTGTTAAAGAAGAATATAGAAAAGGTTATACGATTGGAGATAAGGTTATTAGACATTCTTTAGTTGTAGTTGCCAATTAAAATAAATTAAAAATAAATTTTGGAGGTATATATTATGGGAAAAAAATTATTGGTATTGATTTAGGAACAACAAATTCATGTGTTGCAGTTATGGAAGGTGGAGAAGCTGTTGTAATTCCAAATTCAGAAGGAAATAGAACTACACCATCTGTTGTTGCATTTTTCAAAAGATGGTGAAAGATTAGTAGGACAAATTGCTAAAAAGACAGGCAGTTACAAATCCAGATCATACAATTATTTCTATTAAAAGAAAAAAATGGGTACAGCAGATAAAATAAAAATTGATGGAGATGAATTTTTCTCACAAGAGATTTCTGCAATGATTTTACAAAAAAATAAAGGCAGATGCTGAAAGTTATTTAGGACAAAAAGTAACACAAGCTGTTATTACAGTTCCTGCTTATTTTAATGACTCACAAAGACAAGCTACTAAAGATGCAGGTAAAATTGCAGGACTTGAAGTTTTTAAGAATTATAAATGAGCCTACAGCTGCAGCATTAGCTTTTGGTATGGATAAAACAGATAAAGATGAAAAAAATTATGGTATTTGACTTAGGGTGGTGGTACATTTGATGTATCAATACTTGATATCGGTGATGGCGTTTTTGAAGTTTTATCTACTAATGGTAATACAAGACTTGGTGGTGATGATTTTGATGAAAGAATTATTAATTATCTAGTTTCAGAATTTAAGAAATCTGATGGAATTGATTTATCAACAGATAAGATGGCTATGCAAAGATTGAAAGAAGCTGCAGAAAAAGCTAAAAATCGAACTTTCTGGAATGCAACAAACACAAATTAATTTACCATTTATTACAGCTGACCAATCTGGTCCAAAACATATGGATATTACTTTAACTAGAGCTAAGTTTGAAGATTTAATTAGGGATTTAGTTGATTCAACAAGAATTCCTGTTGAAAATGCTTTAAAAGATGCTAAATTAACAGCTGATGATATTTCTAAAGTTTTATTAGTTGGTGGTTCTACAAGAGTTCCATGTGTTCAAGAGATGGTTAAAAAGATTACAGGAAAAGATCCAGATAAAGGAATTAACCCTGATGAGTGTGTTGCTATTGGTGCAGCAATTCAAGGTGGTGTATTATCTGGAGATGTTAAAGATTTAGTATTACTTGATGTAACACCATTATCATTAGGTATTGAAACATATGGTGGTGTATTTACAAAATTAATTGAAAGAAATACAACAATTCCTACAAAAAAATCACAAGTGTTCTCAACTGCTGCTGATGGACAAACATCTGTTGAAGTTCATGTTTTACAAGGTGAAAGAGAAATGGCAATGGATAATAAGACTTTTAGGAAGATTCCAATTGACAGGTATTGCTCCTGCTCCAAGAGGTGTTCCACAAATTGAAGTTACATTTGATATTGATGCAAATGGTATTGTTCATGTTTCTGCTAAAGATATGGCTACAAATAATGAACAAAAAGTTTCTATTACAGCTTCTACAAATTTGACTGATGAAGAAATTGATAAAAGCAGTTAAAGATGCTGAAGCACATGCTAAAGAAGATAAGAAAAAGAAAGAAGAAATTGAAGCAAGAAATAATGCTGAAAGCTTAGTTTACAATTGTCAAAAAACAATTGATGAATTGGGTGATAAAATTAGTGGTGAAGAAAAAGGCTAAAGCAGAAGCAGAAATTGAAAAAGGTAAATAAAGCTTTGGAAGGAAAAGATGCTGAAGAAATTAAGAAAGCTACAGATTCATTAACACAAGTGTTCTATTCAATTTCTGAAAAATTATATGCTCAAACTGCTAAAAAATCTGAAGATACAACTGCAAATGCAGAAAGTACAGAGTCTTCTGATAATAAAGGAGCTACTGAAGCAGAAAGCGAAGAAAAAAATAATAAGGAAGGTATAAATGGCAAAGAATTATTATGAAGTATTGGGGAGTTGACAAAAGCGCTTCTGATGATGAAATAAAAAAAGCTTATAGAAAGCTAGCTAAAGCAATGGCACCCTGATGCTAATCCTGATAATAAAGCTGAAGCAGAAGCCAAATTTAAAGAGGTTGGTGAGGCATATGAGGTCTTGTCAAATCCTCAAAAGAGAAAAAAATTATGATCAATTTGGCTCTGCTGATGGACCTTCTTTTTGGTGGAAGTGGATTTGGAGGATCAGTACTTCTGGATTTTCAGGCTTTTCTGGAGATTTTGGAGATGTTGATTTAGGTGATATTTTTTTCATCATTCTTTTGGTGGAGGATTTGGAGGAAGATCTTCGTCTAGATCTTCTAATCCTAATGCACCACGAAAAAGGTAATGATTTAGAAGCTAATATCACGATATCTTTTTGAAGAGGCTTTTAAAGGCGTTACTAAAGAGTTTAAGATTAGTAAAAATGTAAAATGTGAAGATTGTGATGGAAAAGGTGCTAAGAAAGGTACTAGTGTTGAGACTTGCCCTAATTGCAATGGAACTGGTAAAGTTTCTACTACACAGAGAATAGGAGGCTTTTGGAGCTTTTCAAACTGTTCATGATTGTGAAAAATGTAGAGGTACTGGAAAAATTATTAAAGAGCCATGTGAAAAATGTGGTGGTAAAGGTGAATATAGGAAAACTGTTAATATAAGTGTCACAATACCTGCAGGAGTTGATGATGGGCAATCTTTAATCTTAAGAGGAAAAGGTGAACCAGGAAAGAATGGTGGCCAAGATGGTGATATTTATTTAAATGTAAAGATAAAGAATAATACTCCATTTGAAAGGGAAGGAAATAATGTTAGATTAAATGTTCCTATTACGATTACACAGGCTACTCTTGGAGGAACATTGAAGATTCCTACTGTTGATGGTGATAGTGTGGAATATGAAATAAGTTCTGGAACACAATCTGGTGATCAGTTTGTATTAAAGGGAAAAGGTTTTGTTGGAATTCATTCTAAGGTTCCAGGAGATTTGGTATTTAATGTACAGGTTCAGACTCCTAAAAAATTGACTAAAGAACAAAGGGAGTTGTTTGAGGCATTAGCTAAAACAATGAATGAACAACCACCTATTAAGAAAAAGAGCTTTTGGGATAAGTTGTAATATATTGAGATGTGGAAATTTAAAAGCAATGCTATTTTTAGTTTGCTAAATCCATATCTCTTTTTATGTAATATTAGTTATATTTCATTTTTCACAATTTTACAATTTTATTGACTAGTAAAAATACTAATGTTATGATTTTATTGATAATTAACGAAAGAAGTTGGAGGAAAAATGATAAAGAAATTATTAGCAAGTATTTTTAATAATTATTATTTTATTTGTTGGAATGAATATGATTTTTACAAATTCGTCAGTGTTAGCGGATTCTCACAGATTTGATTATAATGGACAATTGAATGAAGGAAAATATCCTGGATTAAAAGCTAAGCTTGATAATATCAGAAGAGAGAGGCCAAATTGGAAGATTAAGATAATGGAGACTGGTCTTGATTGGAATGAAGTTGTTAGAAGAGAAGGTGATGGTGTTGGTAGTTCACCTCGTTCTTTGATTCAAGGAAAATATGGTGAGTGGATTGTTGGAAATCAAACTTATGATAATGGTTCTTGGAGAGCTGCATCTGATATGGCAATATCTTATATAATGGATCCTAGAAATTGGCTTGATGTAAATAATTCATCAATTTTACTGATTTATGCAATTATCATATTTTGATGTTACTGATGAAAAATGTAAAAACAGCTTTAAAAGATACATTTTTTTGATAATATGGAGAATGCTAGAATAATTAATAAAGTTTCAAAAGAATATAATATAAATGTATTTTTGTTGTAGCAAGAATTATTCAAGAGCAAGGGTATAAGGGCAGTTCTACATGGAAGATGGATTCTGATGGAAAGTCATACTATAATCCTTTTTAATATTAATGCAAGTGGTAATGGTGTTTCTGAAATTATTAAAAATGCTTTGCAAAAGAGCAAAGGATAAAGGTTGGGATACTTTTGAAAAAAAGGCCTTAGAGGTGGTATTGAAAAAATAGGAACTGATTATATAAATGAAAAAGCAAGATACTTTTGTATTTACAAAAATTTGATGTTGAATCAAAAGGTAGTTTATATATGCATCAATATATGCAAAATGTTGATGCTCCTAGAACGGAAGCAAGTATATTAAAAAGTAAAATGTCGAAGATTAATGGTGTACTTGATAATGATGTAGTGTTAGTAATTCCAGTTTATAATAATATGCCATCTAATCCTTCACCAGAACCAAATGGAAATATTGATATTGGTCCAATTAATATACAATTAAAAAAATAATCATAATAATTGGAATGTTAGAGAGAGCCCTAGTATTTCTTCTAAATCAATTGCTAAGGTAGCTAATAGTAGTACTATAGTTTTTGTCTACTATGAGAACTAGTGATGGTTGGCATAGAGTTGTTTTTAGTTGATGGCACATTTGGATATGTTAAATTTGATTATGATGTTTGGGAACAAGTAAATGATGTTAAAAAAATTCTAATGAAGTAATGGTTATTAATGGTGATGATGTAGCTTTTAAGGGCAGGCCCTAGTATAACTGAACCTGTTATAATGAGATTGAGTAAAAATTCGATTCTTACAAGAGTTGATAATACAGGTAGATATAATATAGGTGGTTATATTTGGGATAGAGTTGAATTACCAAATGGTAAGAAGGGCTTTGTTGCTAGAAATTTCTTAGCTGATATTAATAAATCTGATAATATTTATAGAGTAAAAGTTAAAGATTATTTAATTATGAGAGCTTCACCTTCAACTAGTGCTCAAGATATTCGTCATTTAGGTGATGGTGTTTTAGTATGATTACTGAGAAAGTTAATGAAAAAAAGTAAATGGATATACTTGGTATAAAATAACTACTGCTGAAGGAGCAGAAGGATATGTTGCTAGTGATTATTTGGTAAATGTAAATGGTAAAACAGATGATGGACAAAATAATAATCCTGCACCACAACCAAGTGTACAACCCTACACCACAACCCTAATGTGCAGCCTGCACCACAACCGGAGAAAAACAGACAATGGAAATTCTAGTTTAATAGATAATAAGAATGATGAGAAGAAGATAATTAGAGTTTCTCCTGATGCTAAAAGCTGATGATTTGAAAAAAGAAATATAGTAATGTTAAAAGATATTTCTAATAATGATTTAGGAACTGGAACTCTGTTAAGATAGATAATAATGAGTATAAAATCATCAAGGTAGGGTGATGTTAATGGTGATGGTTATACTGATGAAATAGATGCAATTTTAATTTTTAAGAAAATCTATAGATATAATTCAATTTAATAATATACAAAATGAGGGCTGCTGATGTTGACAAAGATGGTAATTCTGATGAAATAGATGCAATTCGAATATTGAGATATACAATAGGATTAAATGAAATTAAATATTAAAGAGGTAAAAATGAATAAAATAAATAAAAATTTTAATTACGATATTTTTAGCTCTTTCGTATTTATTGTTTTTAATTTTTAAATCAGTTTATGCTAGGGTTGTTAGTACTGATAAAAAGCAATGTGGAACCTGGTTCTATAGTTACAATTGATGTAAGTTCAACAACTAATGTAACAAGTTTTAAAATTAACAATGTTTCATATCCAGATTTAACAAAAGTATCAGTTGTTAATTTAAAAAGGTGGAGATGTTAGTGGTGATAGAGTAATTCAAGTTTCATTAACAGCACAAGAGTTTTTCTGGTGCGGTTGGACGATATAGTTTTTAAAGTTCCAGATGGATATTCTAAAAACTTATCACTGTAACTTTTAGTGGAAGAAAGCTGTTAATAAAGATTTAGTCCCAGAGAATTTTACTTCTGTAGCGACTATTAAAACTAAAGCTGAGCCTAAAAAGAGGAGCCTAAGAAAGAAGAACCTAAGAAATCTTCTGAAGAAATAAGCAAAAAGATGTTGCAAATTCTAATAAAAATAGCTGTTGAGAAAAGCAATTGATACAACTAAAAGCAAATAAATCTTCAAATAATTATTTGAAAAATATTTCAACAAGTTTGGGCACTTTATCACTGGCTTTTAATAGAAGCCAAACATCATATATATTGTCTTTTCCTTATGATTTTGATTATAAGACACTTGGAAAAATATCTATAAATGCGTCTAAAGAAGATAGTAAGGAAAAAGTTGAAGGTATAGGAACTAAAGAAGTTAAAGTTGGTACAAATGTTTATAATTTAGTTGTTACTGCAGAGAATGGCGAAACAAAAACTTATACAATCAAATTGATTAAGCCTGAAATTTCTGAAGATAAAAATATGAGATTGGCAACATTAAAATTATCATATACTGATGAAAATGGTAATAATGTTGAGTTGCCACTTGATAAAACATTTAATGCAGAAACATTGGAATATTCATTAAATGTTTCTAATATAGTTAAAGCAATTAAAGTTGATACAACTTTACCTGATGGTTCTGATGGAATAAAGGTTTCTGTTTTTGGAAATGAAGATTTACAGGATGGGGAAAAATGTAATTACTATCACATTAGCTAATGAGAATGCTGATACGGAAAACCCTAAAAAACAGATTTATACTATTAAGGTTAATAAGGCAGCTGCTGTTGCACCAGAGTTGCAATTACTGAACAATCTAATAAAGCTCCTGAAAAAGAAATTAAATTTTAAATTAATCATTGGTATTATTTTAGGAATTATATTGTTGTTAATTATTACATTAATTATTTTATTAATTGTTAGTAAGAAACAAGCAAAAATCAGATGATGAGGAATATGGCTTTTATTGATGACAATGATGATGATTATGATCAAGAAGGTTACAATGAAAGTAATGAAGATGATTATGGAATGGATTATAATGATAATTTAAATCAAAAGTACATTAGATAATGATTATATTCCAGATGATAATTTTTGTAAAAAGAAGATATTGAAAAGGCAAGTATTTTAGGTGGATATGAGCCAAAGATATTGAATTCTGATTTTTGAAGAAACACCTGAATCTGATGAAAATATTACAAATATCTTTTTAATGATGAAAAATAATAATAAACATAAAAAAAGGTAAAAGATTTTTATAATATATAGAAATATATAGAGGCTTTTTAAAAAGCCTCTTATTTTTATGGTTTTATAATATTATTAAGATTTTAAAGTGCTAAAAGCCTTTACAAATCTGGCATTTAAGGATAAAAATAATGAGTGTATAAATGGAGGCAATATGGACATTGATTTAATTGATAATAAAGAAGAAAAATTAAATTAGCGAAAAAAAGTTTTAGAATTTGTTAAGGATGGTCAAACTATTGGTTTTGGGTCTGGTTCTACTTCTTATTTAACTGGTATTGAGATAGGAAAAGATGGTTAAGGAGAAAAGGAATTAAAATTACGGCTGTTCCGACATCTTCATATATGTTTGAGTTATGCAAAGAATATGGAATAGAAACAGCTGAATTACATTATAAGAGTATTGATTGGTCTTTTGATGGGGCAGATGAAGTGGATTCTAATAATAATATGATTAAGGGTATGGGGGCTGCAATGTTTAAAGAAAAAGCTTAAATATTCTTAATTCTAAAAACATATATTTTTAATTGATGATTCTAAATTTGTTAATTTTCTTGGTGAAAAAGCATCCTATTCCAGTGGAAGTGTTTTCCCTACGTCTGAAGAGTATGTTAGTGAGGAATTGATGAGAATTGGTGCTGTTGATATTGCATTTTAGAGGGTGAAACTGAAAATGGAAATTCAATTTTTAGATGTTAGATTTGATAAAATAGATGAATCTTTAGAAAAAGATTAAAAAAATATTACAGGTGTAATAGAGTCTGGATTATTTATTGGTTATGATGTTGAAATAATTCATAAATAGGAGATATCATGAAGAAAGTATTATTTGCAGCATATTCGCTTGATGTTGGTGGAATTGAAACTGCATTGATTAATTTGTTAAAAGAAATATGTAATGATTATGAAAATTACTCTTGTACTTGAGAAGGAATTTTTTTGAAAGAATTGCTCTGAAAAATATAAATGTTATTGAATATAGAAAAATCAAGTAGCTCAAATGTTTTTGTTAGAAAAGTACAAAATTTTATTAGGCAAATGATGTTTAAATTCAAGTATAAAAATAAATTTGATTATTCTGTGTGTTATGCTACTTATAGTTTTTCCTTGTTCTTTTGTGACTAGAGTTTCAAGTAAAAACCAATATTATTTGTACATAATGATTATATGAGCTTTTTATAATAATAATGTAAAAAGCAGTATAAAAGAGTTCTTTTATAATTTACAGGTATTTGAATATCAGAAAATAATATTTGTATCAAATTATGATAAGGCAGTTTTTGATATAAAAATGCATGAGTTTGCTAATAAAAACAATGTTTTATTAATAATTTGATTGATTATAAAAATAATTGATAAGTCAAATGAAAAAGTTGACGATTTTAAAAAAAGTAAAGAAGTTACTTTTTATTAATATTAGTGAACATGATGAAAAACAAAAGAAACTTAGTAGAATAATAGCTGCTACTAAAAAGTTAAACAGGGATAAGTATAAGTTTAGAGTCGTTTTTATTGGCGATGGTATTGATGATGAAAAGTATTTTTAAACAAGTTAATGGTGTTAAAAATATTGAATTTTTGGGAGTGAAAAGAAAATCCATATCCATATTTAAAAGAATCTGATTGTTTGCTTATGTCATCACAATTTGAGGGTTATCCAGTAGTTTTTGTTGAATCAATGATTTTTAAATAAGCCGATTGTTACTACTTTAGTTTCTGATGCTAATAAAGATATTAAAGATAAATTTGGGATTGTTACAGAAAATTCACTTGATGGTGTTTATGATGGTATGAAGAAATTTTTGGATGAAGGTTTTGAAATAAAGAAAAGTTTGATCCTGAAAAATTTAATAAAGATATAATAAATGAGCTAAAAAGGTTTTTTAGTTAATTTTAGGAGAAAAAGATGATTAGTTTTATTGTGCCAGCTTATAATGCTGAAAAGACAATAGATAAATGCTTAAATTCTATATTTGAACTTAATAAGTGTAGTTTAGATTATGAAGTTATTGTAGTTAATGACGCTTCTAGCGATTCTACACATGAACATATTTTTAAAAATATAGTGATTATGATAATTTTTATATATTAATAGTGGAAAAAAATCAAGGGATTTCTGCTGCCAGAAATAAAGCTGTTAAGAGTGCAAGTGGGGAATATTTGATATTTGTTGATTCTGATGATTATATTCAAAGTTCATTACTTTTGTGATATTGAAGAATATATATTAAAAAGGCATTGATTTAATAAAATGGAATGCGTTAATTACTGAAGAAGATTATAATTATAAAAAAAATGATCTTGATTTGACTTGTTCATATCCTGATTTGGTTAAGTTTGATGTTTGTAATGGTTCTGAAAGCTTTTTAATTATTTGTTTTGGAAAAAGATAATTTATTATCTTGTGTTTGGTGTTATGCAATTAAAAAGAAGATTTTTTTGAGAAGTTTCCTGAAGGAAGGTATCATGAAGATTATGCAAAAATGATTTTGATGATTCTTAAAGCTAAGACAGCTGTATCAATAGGAAAATATGAATATAATTATGTAATGTCTAGTGATAGTATTATGAGAAATAAGTCTATTGAAAAAAATGGAAAAGAAAATGATTGATATTTTATTTAATTTTGATAATTTGATTGATAAAATAAAAATTAAAAATTGATAAGTTTACTAAAGAAAATGCTTATATGTATGCAATGTATTCATTAGTTGTTGTGGAAAATGATTTATGTCATAATTTAAAAAGTGTTTTTCATAAAGAGTTGAGAAAAAGAAGAGTTTATAAATATATTGCTGTAAGAAATGTGAAGTCTTTTATAAAGAAAAATAATATTTTTTTATAAAATATTAGAGAGGTGTATATGGCAGAAATCAGTGTAATTGTTCCTATATATAATGTTCAAAAAGTATTTAAGAAAGTGTTTGAATTCGTTAGTAAAACAAACTTTTAAGGATATTGAAATTATTGCTGTTAATGATGGATCTAAAGATGATTCTGAGGATATATTGAAGGAATATGTAGAAAAATATGACAATTTTTCATATTATAATAAGGAAAAATGGTGGATTATCTGATGCTAGAAATTTTGGATTAAAAGCATGCAAAAAGGTAGATATGTTGCATTTGTTGATTCTGATGATTATGTTGATTCTACGATTTATGAAAAAGATGTATAATAAAGCATTAGAAAAAGATTATGATTATGTTGAATGTGATTTTTATTAGGGTTTATCCAAATAAAAACTAGAATTGATAAAGGGTATTCGTTATAAAAAAATAAGAAAGAAAATGCTTTTATATGGAAGAGTTGTTGCATGGAATAAATTAATAAAAAGAAATGTAATTACTGAATTATTTCCTAAAGGATTATATTTTGAAGATATTGAATTTTTTATAAATTAATTCCTAATATTAATAGTTTTTGCATTTGTTGAAGAACCATTAGTTTATTATGTCCAAAGAGAAAATTCTCAGTCTAAAGAACCTAGTTATAAGACAGCACAAATTTTTAATATATTTGATGATGTGTTTGATTATTATCGCAAGAATAAAAATATATGATAAATATCGTAGAGAACTTGAGTATTCTTATGCTAGAATTTTGTTATGTAGCTCATTAAAAAGAATGTGTAAGATAAAAGATGATGTTGCTAGAAATAGGTTGTGTTATGAAACGTGGACTAATTTGAATACAAAAATTTCCTGATTGGAAAAAAAATAAATTGTTGAAAATTAATAATGGAAAAAATTTTTATATGAGGGAGTGTTAATAATAAAACATTTAAATTTTTATTGTAATTTATTTTAAAAAGTTATAAGGAGATATATATTTGAAAAAGTTGTTATTTGGAATAACTAGTTTGACAATTGGTGGAGCTGAAAAGAGTTCTTGTTGATTTATGTAATAGATTAGTTGAAGATGATTATGATATCACAATATTTTCTATATATGGTGGAGGTGTTCTTGAAAAAGAACTTGATCCTAGAATTAATGTAATCAATTTATATAAAAAGACTTTTTAAAGAATATAATAAAGTTCAAATATTGATGAAGTCACTTGAGGTTATTGTTTTTTTATAAAATAAAAAGGTGATTATGATGTTGCGATATCTTTTTGGAAGGTCCTATAGTTAGGTTATTTTCTAAAATAAAAGGGATTAAAAAGATTGCTTGGATTCATGTTGATATTTCTAAGATATATGGAAATGGTATTAAAGCTAAAATTAAACAAATTGTAGATAGAAAAATTTTATAGTAAATATAATAATTTGGTGTTTGTTAGTGAAGAAAATAAAAATGACTTTGAAAATATATATGGAAAACAAAAATGCAGTTATTATTAGAAATTATTTGGATTATAATAAAAATAATTGTTAAAAAGTAATGAAAAGTGAAGATTTGCCTTATGATGATAAAACTATTAATTTGGTGATGGTTTCGAGATTGACTTTTCAGAAAAGGAATTGATAGGTTTATTAAAATTTATCATGAATTGGAGAAAAAGTGGTGTTCATTCAAATGTTTATATAGTTGGTGATGGACCACTTAGATTGGAACTTCAAAAACAGATTGATTCTTTAGGAGACTCTTAATTTTTATGCTTTTTAGGAGAAAGGGAAAAATCCTTATCCATATATTAAAAATGCTGATATATTTTGCTTGTTGTCCTATTTTTGAAGGATATGGAATGGTTGTTGAAGAGGCAAAAATATTAAATAAAAAAGATAATTATTACAGATACTGCTGCAAGGGAGAGTTTTGGTGATTATGAGAATGGAATGATTGTTTCGAATACTGAAAAAGGTATTTTTGAAGGTCTTTCAAAAATGATTAAAAGAACTTGGCATGGATAATGATGTTACAAAGGTTAGTTCTCAAAATTTTGAAGAATATTATGATAATATTGTAAGAAATGTTAAAAAAATTTATTTAATGAGGAGTTTTAAATGAAAAGTTTCTGTGTTAACAGCAACATATAATCGAGGCTGAAGATATAGAAAAATTATATAATAGTTTAGTTGTTAATAAGAATTCAGGTGTAGATTTTGAATGGCTAATTATGGATGATGGTTCAACTGATAAAGACTAAATTGGTTGTGGATGGATTTTTAAAACAAGGAATAATTGATGTAAAGTACTTTTACACAACATAATATGGGAAAAAAATGGTAGCAATAAACAATTTAATGTCTGAAGTTACTGGTGATATATGTTTTTACATGTGATTCTGATGATTATTTGATGTTGAGGCAATGGACATAATTAGAAAATATTCTAAGGTTTTTGTTGGAAGATGATGAATTATATGCATTATGTTTTTGAAGAAAAATGAAAGAGGAAATATCAGTGGAAGAAAATTTCCAGAGAATTTTATGAGAACTGATATGTTTAGTTATATTTTTAGAGAAAATATGACTGGTGAGAAATGTTTAGTTTTTAAAACATCTGTTAGGAAGAAATATCATCATGAAATAGAATGTAATGAAAAAAATTTATCACAGAATCTAGAATGTATAATAAAATGGATTTAGATTATGATATATTATGTATTAATGATGTTTTGAAATAGGTGATTATAAAAGGATGGATATACTAAAAAATTATTTGAGTATTTTTAGAAAAAGCGCCAAATGGTTATTATGAGTATTTTAGAGAATTATTAGAACTAGATTTGACAGGAGTATCTTTTGCAAAAAGATGTATATTTATAAGCATTATATTTTGTTTGCTGTTTTAGCAAATAAAAACATGTTATTTCTAGAGTTTTTAGGATTTAGAAATAAATTGATAATTGCATTATTATGGATTCCTGGAAAAATAAAGACAAAGAAACAATTTAAAATTAGAAATATGGAGAAAAATTAAAATGGAAAAAGCAAAATGATCGTGTTGATAGGATTATAGTTAATAATGTATCAAAAATATTTTTATGTTTTTATGGATAAAGCAAATTCATTAAAAAGAGAAAATGTTATTTTGGAAAAAGAAATAAAAAGAGACACGTGAAGTTCTAAAAGATATTAATTTAACTATTAAGAATGGTGAAGCGGTTGCACTAATTGGGGTTAATGGTAGTGGGAAATCAACATTATTAAAACTTATGACTAAAAATTATTTATCCTACAAAAGGAGAAATAGTTACTAATGGTAAATTGACTTCATTACTTGAGCTTGGAGCTGGATTTTCATCCTGATTTTCTCTGGTAGGAGAATATTTATTTTAATGCTTCTATTTTTTGGTTTAACTAAAAAAAGCAGATAGATGCGAGACTTGAAGAAATTATTGAATTTTTCAGAATTAAGAGATTTTATAGATAATCCAGTTAGAACTTATTCTTCTGGTATGTTTATGAGACTTGCTTTTGCAGTTGCTATTAATGTTGATGCAGATATTTTACTTGTTGATGAAATTTTATCTGTTGGTGACCAACATTTTCAAGAAAAATGTTTGAATAAGATGAAAGAATTAAAAAGCTCAGGGTAAAAACAATGGTTTTTGTTACTCACTCACTTGGATCTGCAAAGAGAACTTTGTGACAGAGCTGTATGGCTTAATAAGGGACGTATTCAACTTGATGGTGATGTTAATGAAGTTATTGATGAATATTTGAAAGAGACTACTTAGTGAGGTGTTTGAATGAAAGTTTTTAAAGATTTATATAATTATAGAGAGTTACTTAAAACGAGTGTAAAAAAAGATATTGGTGGAAAGTATAAACATTCTTTTTTTAGGTGTTTTGTGGTCTTTTATTAATCCATTATTACAGATTTTTAGTGTATGCTATTAATATTCCCATTAGTTATGAAAAATGGTGGATCTTATAAAGATTATACTGTTTTTATGGTATGTGGTTTGATTCCATGGGCATATTTTACAACTGATTATTAATAGGGCATCTTTTATTATGATCGAAAATGGTAATATTCTTAAAAAGGTATATTTTTCCTAGATCAATATTGCCTTTTGTCATTGGTTACAAGTGAAACAATTAATTTTTTTAGTTTCTTGTATTATTATTTTGGCATTTATAGTAATTAAAGGTTTTTGGAATTAGTAAATTTATTTTTATTTTTCCATTAGTAGCTTTTTAATACAATATGTTTTATTACTTGGAATTGCTTTTGATTTTTCTCAACGATTACGAGTGTATATGAGGATATTCAACATTTTATAGGTGTTGTTTTACAATTATTGTTCTATGCTACACCAATTGTTTATTCAATTGATACTATTCCAGAAAATTTTTAGATGGATTTTTAAAATGGAATCCCAATGACTTATATTATTGAGGATATAGAGCAATTTTTTATAATCAAACAATGCCTGATTTAAAATCACTTGGCGTTTTAGGAATTATTTCGATTATAATTTTAATTGTTGGATATCTATTGTTTAATAAATTACAAAAACGCTTTGCAGAAGAATTATAATTTTAGATTGGAGAATTATGAATAACTTTTAATTATGAATTACAACCTGGTAGAGAATTGAGACCATTTAAATTTGAAAAAGATTATGAACCTATTATTTCGATAGTAATGCCTTTTTTTATAATGAGAAAGAGCATATTGAACAAACAGTTAATTCAGTTTTAAATCAAACTTTTTCCTGCTTGGGAGTTGATTATTGTTGATGATGGTTCAAATGATGAAGATGCTTTTAAAAGGGCTTGAAAAAAATAGCTAAAAAAAGATAAAAGGATTTATGTTTATCATAAAGGAAAATTCTGGACCAGGGGATACGCGTGATTTTGCAGTTAGTAAATCTAGTGAATCTGCTAAAGTATATTTGTACACTTGATTCTGATGATTTAATTGATAAAACTTATTTGGAAATAGCTTATTTTACACTTGAAACAAATCCTAATGCGACTTGAGCATATACTGATTCAATAGGGTTTGGAAAAGAAAATTATACTTGGAATAAAGGGATTTAGTTCTAATAAATTAAAAAGTGAATGAATTGACTGTTAATGCAGTTATTAAAAAGAAGATTTTTTTAGCTGTTGGTGGATATGGAGTAAAAAGAAAAAGATTTTTGAAGATTGGAATTTATGGCTTAAATTTATTGCTGATAAAAATATCCTGTTCATAATAGTTATTATGGCTTTTTGGTATAGACGTAATGAGCACTCAGAACTTTCGGCTTCTGTTAATACAAATAAAAAAACGTGCCATGGAAATTATTCATGATACTTGCAAGACAATTAAAGGTCATTGTAGAAGCAAAAAGAATATCCTGATTATAATTATAATTGGAATTATATTAGAGATGATTTTAAGTTTAAATCTGATTTTTAAAGAAGAAAATAATGGAAAAATTAATATTTTGATGATTATTCCATGGATGACTACTGGTGGTGCTGATAAATTTAATTTGGATTTAGTAAATAAACTTGATCGTGATAGATTTAATTTTACAATTGTTACTACTGAACCTGGGGTAAATAATTATAGACAACTATTCAATGATGATACTGATTATATATGAATTACCAGCTTTTCTTGATATGAAGGACTGGCCTGCTTTTTATAAATTATTTGATGAATAAAGAGAAATATTAATTTTGTATTTTCTACAAATAGTGAGTTTGGTTATTCTACATTACCATACATAAAAAGCTAATTATCCTGAGATTCCTATTATTGATTATGTTCATATGGAAGAATGGTATAATAGAAATGGTGGATATTCTAGGGATAGTAGTGCTGTTGAATCGGTTATTGATAAAACATTAACATGTAATGGCAATACAACTAAGATATTTATTGATCATTTTAAGAGAAATCCAAATAGTGTTGAAACTAGTTTATATTGGTGTTGATGAAAATAAATATGACCCTGAAAAAAATATAATTGTGAAGAACAAAGAGCAAAATTTTTGGATTAAGTAAAAAAATATGTTATTGGATTTATTTGTAGAATTTCAGAACAAAAAAAGACCATTGTTGTTATTGGAGATTATTAAAAAAATTAAAAAGAAAATAGAAATGATTTTGAATTTTTTTAATTGCTGGTGATGGAAATTTATTAGAAAAAATGAAATCTAAAAGCTAATTCAATGGGATTAAAAGAAAATATTAAGTTTATTGGAAATGTAGCAGAAACAGCGCCTGTTTATAGTGCGTCTGATTTGACAATTAATTGTTCGATTAAAGAGGATTGGCTTTAACATCTTATGAATCATTATCAATGGGAGTACCTGTTATTTCTAGTGATGTTGGTGGTCAAAAAGAACTTATTAATGATGAGGTTGGAATTATTGTTCCATTGCACCAGGATGAAGAAGATATTAGAGAATTTAAGTATTCTGATGAAGAAATAATGGAATATGTTAATGGTATTAATAAAATTCTTAATAATTTGGATGAATATAAAGCTAATTGTAGAAAGAGAATTTTTAGATGGTTTTACTATTAATCAAATGGTTGTTAGGATGAATGATATTATTGAGAAATTTATAATAATTCTAGTAAAGAAAAATTGAAAATGGTAGAGGTCTTTTAATAATAAATCAATTTGTAAAGAGTTGATTACTAGATATATTTTAAGTGCTGAAGAAAAAAATATTTATGGGAATGCCAGGAATATAATAGATATTTTTGGTATTGTGAGATATAATTATAAATTTGAATTATTTAAAAGAGAAAAATGTGGAGAAGTTCAGTATATAGAGGATTTGTTAAAATTCTTCAAAAAAATTGGTATTATGAAAGCATTGAAAAAGAATGATGGGTGATTATTAATATGAAAGATAAGATTAAAAAAGATTTTTCAAGATAAAAATTTATATATTTATGGATTAATCACAATTGTATTTTTTGGGATTTTATCTAAATTAGAGTTTGCAACAGATTCTTATGTTGTGTTTATGCAACCTACTAAACAATATATGTTATGGTTTTTAAAATCTGGAAGATTGATTTCAGCTTGTTTTTAGGTGCATGTAGATTATTGAATTTAGGGACACCTTTTAGAATGTATACTGTTTCTTTTATTATCGCAATTATTAGTACAATTGCATCAATGTATTTATTATATTGTATGATAAAAAGATGATATTAAGAATAAGTTTATTAAATTAATAATACCAGTGTTAATTGTTATTAATATTTTTTTCTATAGAATTATATTTATTTATGGAAAAAGGTATTATGATGTTTTCAGTATTACTTGAAATATTAGCTGTATATTTTTTTAAAAAGTCATTAAAAAGATAAAAAAATTTTTATTATTATCTATTTTGATGATGTTACTTGCTAATTTTTCATATCAGGAACTGTTGGATTATTTGTTGTAATTTCGGCAATATATGTTATAAAAGTATTCTAAAAATATCAAGGAGTTTTTATTAAAACAATGTGTTACTTGGCATTGTTTATGTTGTACCAGCTTTAGTTAATTATGGAATTATAAAAATCTTTTTCCATAATGCTAGAGTATCTAGTGGAATTAATATTATTAAATCAATTTCTAGAATATTGGAATTGTCAAAGTCTATGATGGTTGAAACATATGGAATGCTTCCTAAATATATGTTTATTGGAATATTTGTAGTATTGATTTGTTTGTTGTTAATTGCAGCTATTATGAATAAAAAGAAAATTATTATAGTATCAATGTTATATTTAATTGTGATTGCATATTTTGCAGCGGTTGCACCACAAATAATGCAAAAGTACTGATGCAATAGGATTTGCTGCAAGGAATACTTATCCTTTTGCTGCTATTATTGGTGCATTGTTGCTTTTGATATATTTATCTGATATTAATATTAATAAATATATTCAATCTTGTTTCGTTATAATTATTTCAATTTTTATTAATTTTTTCAATATAGAGTTTTTACTGCATTTTGAAAGAGATAGATATATTGTTAATTATATGGATAATCAATTTGCTAGAATTATAAGAGAAAAAGCTTAATAAGTATGAAAGTGAAAATAAAATAGAAGTTAAAACGTGTTGGCTTTTGTTACAAAAGGAACTGGTGCTTCATATTCATACTCTGATATTAGAATTAGTGGTGATATGAATTTAAAAGCTAATTTTCCAGAATGGGCAAGGAATATTTTATACAGTATGCAATTGGTAGAAAATTTGAAATGATTAATATTGATAAGTCTGAATATTCTAAAGTATTTTTGCTGATGATAGTGATAATTATTTTAAGGATTCACATGTGATTTTTGATAAAGATGCTATGTATATATATATCTATTAAATTTTTGAAAGGAGGATTTATGAAAAAGATTTCTGTTGTGATACCAATGTATTGTGAAGAAGAAGTTGCAGATATTTGTTATAAGAGAGTTGTTAATAATCTTAAAAAGTTATCTGATAAATATAGTTATGAAATTATATTTATCAATGATGGCTCAAAAGGATTCTACTTTGAAAATATTAAAAAGATTGCTAGTAATGATGATAATGTTAAAAATTATTTCTTTTTCAAGGAATTTTGGACATCAAGCAGCTGTTACTGCTGGAATTAGAAATGTAACTGGTGATGCTGTTATTATTATGGATGCAGATTTACAAGATCCTCCTGAATTATTTGAAGGTATGATTGAAAAATGGAAAGAGGGTTATGAAGTTGTTTTATGGAAAAAGAAAGACCAGGGAAGGTGAGTCCATATTTAAACTTTTAACAGCTAGAATGTTTTATAATACCTTAAATAAATTGTCTGAGATTGAAATTCCTAAAGATACAGGTGATTTTTAGGCTTGTTGATAGAAAAGTTATTGATGTTATTGCATCACTTCCTGAACACAATAAATTTTTAAGAGGATTGTTTAGTTGGGTTGGTTTTTAATCAGTATGCTTATGAATATAATAGAGTAAATAGGATTGCTGGTAAAACTAAATATCCATTTAAGAAAAATGTTTAAACTTGCGACTGATGGTATTTTTAAGTTTTTCAGCTAAACCACTTAAAGTTGTTGGGGCAATTGGATTTTTCTGTAATTGTTTTCGATTGCGATTTTTGGCATATTCTATTGTTTCGTTTGTATTTAAAGCTTAATAGTTTGACACCTGGTGGACATCAATTATGTGTACAATGACATTTATAGGTGGGATTATTCTTATATCTCTTTGGAATGATTGGTGAATATATTGCCAGAATTTATGAAGAGAGTTTGGGTGAGACCTGAATATATTATAGATGAATTAATAAATTTTAAAGGAGAAGAGTATGAAGAAAATTAGTATAATAATTCCCTGCATATAATGAGGAAGAAGCGTTACCAGCATTAATGGAGCGTATTACTAAATTTGCTGATGATACAAAGGATTATGATTTTGAATTTTTATTTGTTAATGATGGTTCAAAAAGATAGAACAATTGAATTGATTAAAGAATATCGTGAAAAAAAGATAAAAGAGTTTGTTATGTTGATTTTGCTAGAAATTTTGGCAAGGAGACAGCAATGAAGGCTGGAATTGATTATGCAACAGGTGATGCAGTAGTATTTTTGGATGCTGATTTACAGGATCCACCTGAAATCATTACTGAAAATGATTAAATATTGGGAAGAAGGTTATGATGATGTTTATGCTCAACGTAAGAGCAGAAAAAGGTGAAACTTGGATGAAGAAATTCACTTCTAAGATGTACTATAAAAATTCTTCAAGATTTAACAAATGTTCCTATTCAAAAGGATACTGGTGATTTTAGATTACTTGATAGAAGATGTGTTAATGCTCTTAAAAGTCATGAAGGAATCTCAAAGAAATTCTAAGAGTATGTTTAGCTGGATTGGGTATAAAAAGAAAGCTATTTTCTATGATAGAGATCCTAGAGTTGCTGGTAAAACAAAGTGGAATTATTCTAAATTAATCAATCTTGCAATTGATGGTATTACATCTTTTTACAACTTCACCACTTAGAATTTCAACTTTTATAGCAATACCAACGTTTTTAGTTTTATTTGTATATTTTGTATATGTAATTGCTAAAGTCATTTATTGTACATCAACCAATTCAAGCTTTTCAAGCTACTATTTTATTAATTTTGTTCTTTTCAGGAATACAAATTATGTTGTTTGGAAATTGTTGGAGAGTACTTAGGTAGAATATTTAATGAAACAAAAAAATAGACCATTGTATTTAGTTAATGAATATAATGGAGAAAAAGAGAATAATGAAAAACTTTTTATCAAAGGATAAGTAATTTTGTTGAATCAAAAATACAAATTGATTTTTGTAATTTTATTGATATTTGCATTTATTTTTAATTTATATAATATTGATAAAGTACCTAATGGTGTTAATTTGGATGAAGCGGGACTAGGAGTTGATGTTTATTCAATTGCAAATTATTGTACTGATAGAAATATGAATAAGTTTCCTGTTTATTTTCAAAATTTTGGAGAGGGACAGAGTGCGTTATATATCTATTTTGGCTGCGATTTTTAGTTAAGATGTTTGGATTTAGTGTTTTTATATTGAGAATGCCTGCTTTGATTTTTAAGTGTAATTGAAGTTGGAGTGATATATTTATTAGTAGCTAAATTTAAAAGTCGAAAGTTTGCTTTTATTTGTTATGTTTTTAACAATTATTTTCACCATGGCATTTTTATGAAAGCTAGATGGGCACTGGATGCTTATTTGTTATCGCTAATGCTTGTTTTTCAATGTTTGCATTTGTGGAGGCTATTGAAAAAGGAAAAAGTGGATTTATGCTTTTAGCTGGATTATTATTTGGAATAACATTATATTCTTATGCGATTTCATATATTACTGAAATTATAATATTTATATTATTAGGTATATATGTTGTTAAAAAGTAAAGAAGATGAATTTAAAAGAATTTATTTGTTTTATAATTCCATTTGTTATTATGGCAATTCCTTTGATATTAATGCAGATGGTTCAATATAATTTAATTAAACCAATTAATTCATTCTTTAGTTGTACTAAGCTTCCCAATACAAGGGGAGCATGAAATGAATTTAGATATTTTTAAAAATATTGGTTCGTTAAAGAATGTGTTTATACAGGATATTTGGATTTTTTTAATTCGATACCTGGGTATGGTAACTTATATTTTATTGGGTTAATATTTATTCCTGGGATGTTTATTTCATTGAAAAATGCTATTTATAAAAAAAGTTTTATTGATTTTTTTGATGAATGTTTGGTTTTTCGGGAATAATATGGTGTTTAGTTGTTGAGTGTAATGTAAATAGATTAAATGGTGTTTATATTCCAATTATGTATTATATTGGAGTGATTGTTAAGTTTATAATTGATTCAAGATATTATAGTTTATTTTTGGAATTATTGTAATATATTTAATATCATTTTATAATGTTTGTAAATGCTTATTTTAAAGTGCTTTCTGAAAAAGATATACCTCTTTTTTGACAATGGTGTAATAGAAATTGTTGAACATGTAAAAAGGAATATAGTAATGCAAGGAATATATATTTTTGAGCTAAATGACTATAATTATTGGATTTATGAAGCTTTTTTCTGAGCATATTTCACCTAGTGAATATACTAAAACATTTAAAAAGAATGGATTACTTGATGTATCAATAGGTAGATATCATAATGGTGAAATTAATGTTAATGAAATTAATGATAAAAAGTGTTTATATTTTTAGATAATCCTACAAAAAGAAAATATTTTAATTGATAAAAATTTTTAGAAAAGATAGTTTTAAGTCTAGATATAGTATATATTATAAGTAGATAAAATAATGGAGGATAAGTTATGTGGGAGATATTGCAATAGCGTTTTTTTATTAGCGTTTATTACAGCATTTGTTATAACACCATATACAATTAAACTTGCTAAAAAGAGTTGGGGCAATTGATATGCCTAATGATAGGAGGGTTAATAAAAAGCCTATACCTAGAATTGGTGGAATAGCTATTATTGCAGGATTTATAGTATCAGTAATATTTTTTTAGTTATTTCAATGAAGCTTGAAAATAAATTATTATTTAAAGATTCAAATCAATATCTTGAAAAAATTAGTTGGATTTTTTTGTAGGAATAGTTATACTTAGTACAATGGCTTATATTGATGATATTAAAAGTTTGAAGCCATGGCAAAAATTGATTGCACAAATTGTTTCTGCAACTATTTTTATATATTTTTGAAGTTAGAATAGATGCTATTAATGGATTTATAATTCATCCAGTTTTTAGTTATATTTTTAACTGTTGGCTGGATTGTTGGAATTACAAATGCAGTTAATTTGATTGATGGATTGGATGGTTTGTCGTCTGGAACTACATTGATTTCTTGTATATTTTTTTATTGATTATATTTTGCTACTAATGGATCATCTATGATTTCTGTTATATTAATAACAGCATTGGCTGGTGCAATAACTGGATTTTTTTACCTTTTAATGCTAATCCAGCTAAAAACATTTATGGGAGATGTTGGTTCTCAATTTTTTGGGATTTAGTTTAGCAGTTATTTCAATTTTTGGTATAGCTAAGATGTTACATTAGTTGTACTAATAGCACCTGTTTTAGTTTTAGGATTACCGATATTTGATACAATATTTGCTATTATTAGAAGAATTAAAAAGGTAAATCTTTAAAAAGTTGTTTTTCAACCTGATAAAGGTCATTTACATCATAGATTAATTGCTAAAGGTTATACTCAAAAAGCAAGCGGTTATTATTTTTATATGCTATTACTGCAGCACTTGGTATGTTTGCAATTATATTTTGTGTATGATGGTATTATTAAAGCTTTGGCTTTTTATGTTTGTAGTTGCAGTAATGCTTTGGATTGGTAGAGCAGAATTGTCTAGATATAATAGTGATTTATTGAAATCGAATAAAAAGATATGGAATAGAGGTTTTTAATGGATAAGAATAATATAATTGATCCATCTTTAGAAAATGATTTTGAAGAAAATCAAGAAAAATGATTTAAGGCCACAAAGTTTGAGTGAATATATTGGTCAAGAAAAAGTAAAAAGATAATATGAAGGTTTTTATTGAAGCTGCTAAGAAGAGGCGAAGCATTGGACCATGTTTTTACTTTATGGTCCTCCAGGACTTGGCAAAAACGACTCTTGCCAATATTATTGCAAATGAGATGCATTCAAATATTAAAATTACTTCAGGGCCTGCTATTGAAAGACCTGGTGATTTGGCTTCAATTTTTGACATCTTTACAAGATAGGGATGTTTTGTTTATTGATGAAATTCATAGAATTAATAAAAAAATATAGAAGAAATTTTATATCCTGCACTTGAAGATTATGTTTTTAGATATTATTATAGGAAAAGGTCCAACGGCTAAATCAATCAGGATTGATTTAGCTCATTTTACTTTAATTGAGTGCTACTACAAGGGCTGGATCTTTGACAACACCTCTTAGGGATAGATTTGGTATTACTGAGAGATTGATGATTTATGAAAATGAAGAGCTTGCTACGATTGTAAAAAGATCTGCTAGAATTTTTAAATATTTTAATAGATGATGATGCAGCTCTTGAAATTGCAAGGAGGTCTAGAGGTACTCCTAGAATTGCGAATAGATTATTAAAGAGAGTGAGAGATTATTCTTTGGTTTTGGGTGATGGTGATGTTAATTTAAATATTGCTAGAATTGCTTTGAATAAAGCTTGATATTGATGAGATTGGTCTTGATGCTATTGATAAAAGAATATTGGAAACAATGATTGAAAAATATAATGGAAAGCCTGTTGGAATTGAAACTCTTGCTACAACACTTGGTGAGGAAGAATCAACAATTACAGATGTTTATGAACCATATTTAATTCAAATTGGTTTTATTGCGAGAACTCCTAGAGGGAGAATGGTTATGCCTGCTGCTTATAAGCATATGGGATATCCATACCAAGATTTTTTTCTAATAAATGAGGATATTATGGATAAAAAGAAGATTATAAATATTTTAATTCAATTTAGTATTTTTTTGCTTTATCGCTTGTATTATTTTTTTAGTTGATAGATTAACAGCTCCTGCAACTGATCTTGATGAAATTTGGAATTATAATACAGCAAAGGCTTTTTGCAATGGGGTTAATTCCATATAAAGCAAGTTAGTATGATTACTACGCCATTATTGCCAATGATTAATTCTATTTTTCTTAAAAAGTGGTTTTTAATGGTATTATGACATATAGAGTTGTGATGGGAATTGTTTTTGCATTAATTGTATTGTTTATATATTTAATAATTAGAGAGCTTAGTAGTAAGAAATTGTTATCATATATCTGTGCTTTTTATTGGAACTTTATTAATAAAAAGTTTTTGCTAGATTATAATTATTTATTTTTATTAATTTCTTTAGTAATTGCTTTCTTGGAAATAAGGGATATAAAAAGAATGAGAATTTTAATTTCAATCATAATTTATGTGTTGGTTTTATTAACTGGATTAGCTTTTTTTAACAAAGCAAACGATTGGTTTGTTATTAATAATTGTTGTAATTTTTTTGAAGTTTTTATATATGAAGAAGACTGGTTTTGATTTGAAAAATTACTAAATTTATAAAGTTAATTGGTGTTAGAATATTTGGAATGATGGTTCCTATTACAATATTTTTAATATATCTAGGGGTTAATGGAGCTTTTAATGATTTTTATTAATTATGCTATAAAAAGGTGTTAAGGAATTTAGTAATAGTATTCCATATTATAGGCTTTTTAAATAGTACTGATTATAAAATTGCAATTATTTCAAGATTATTTATTATTGTATATGGTTCATTATTTATTACGTTTATTTTTAGAGTGTGTTAAGAATAAGAAGATGAAAGATGAATTAATAAATATTTATATTTTAGCAATTTGTTCGATTCCAGTGATTGCTATTATATATCCAATTAGTGATGATTTTCATTTAATTGTGGCATCGGTATTTGTATTAATTGTTGTTGCGTATCTATTGATTTTTTTATTGAATGAGATTAATAAATTTGTTAAGTTTGATGTTTTTTTATAAGAAATTATTATTGATTGGATTATTGTTTATAATTATTTTAATTTCATTAAAAATGTAATAATTGAAAAGAAATCTTAATATTAAAGAAAATTTATTGGTGCCATTTAAAACATTATGAAGGGATATATGTTCCTAAATATTTAAGTAATAGAATTTCTGATGTGACTGATAAAGTTCGAGCATATAGTAATTCTGGTAGAGAATCAATTATTATTGATGCAGAAGCGTCTATTTATGATATTGTTTTAAATAGGTATAAGAAAAAAATTATGATATGCTTTTGATTGGTAATATTGGTGAACATGGTGTCGAAAAAAATTATTAATGAAATAAAAAGATTCTCACAATGTTTTATTATTTTTGTTAAAAATCCACAATATGCTTTTAAATTGGCAACTTCCTGAGGATATTGTTGATTATATTAGAAATAATTTAAAATATCATGAAAACAGTTTCTGTTTTTGATGTTTATTATAAAGATTAGAAATGAGGGATTATGAAATTATTGATGCATGTTTGCTGTACCTTGTAGTGTGTATTGTATTGAAACTTTAGATAAAAAGGGATAAAGCCTGATTTATATTGGTATAATCCGAATATTCATCCATATAATGAATATGTTTCAAGACGTGATTGTATGATTGAATATGCTAAAAATATTAATTTGAATTTAGAAGTTAATGATGATTATGGTCTTGAAGAATTTTTGTAGAAATGTTGCAGGTGATCCAGCTTCTAGATGTGTTAAATATTGCTATCCTGTTAGAATGAGGAAAGTTTTTGAATATGCAAAAGAACATAGGTATACACATGTTACAACTAGTTTATTATATAGTATTTATCAAAAACATGATTTTTGAAGAAGCTTATGTTTGAACTTGCTGAAGAGTTTGGCATTGAATTTTATTATGAGGATTTTAGAGTGAGGCTTTTGGGAAGGACATGAAAAAGCTAAAGAAGCTGGAATGTATTTACAAAAATATTGTGGATGTATTTATAGTGAGAATACATCTGATGTTAGAAATAAAAATAAAAGCCAAAGTTACCGGATAATTTTGAGTTTGTGCCAGTTATTAGAAGTGTTATTATAAGAAAAGAGAAAGATAATAAAGAACAATATATGGATTTATTATTAGAAGCAGATCCTAGTAAAGAGGTAATTGAGAAATATTTGAATACAGGGATTTATTTGTTTTTAAGATATAAAGAAAAAGTAGCTTGTATTGCTGTTGTTGTAAAAGTTGATGATAATATTTGTGAATTAAAGAATATTATTCTTTGTAGAAGAGTTTAGAGGTCGTGGATTTGGAAAAACAAATGATTAAATATTTATCTGATACCTATAAAGTTAAATATGATAAAATGATTGTTGGTACTACGGAAAATAATATTCCATTCTATGTTAAGCAGGGATTTGACAAAGCATTTTAAAGACGATTAAAAACTTTTTTTGTGGATAATTATGATGAAGAATTGTTTGATGGTGATTTGAAATGTAGTGATATGTATTATTATGAGAAAAAAAGTTAAAGAATATTTAGAGGTAAAATAAATGTTGTATACATATAATAAATTAATTAGAGATAATAATGTAAAATTAATGGAAAATAAAAGGTTGCAAAAGTAACTTATGAAATATTGGATGATAAAAGATATGGGCAAGAATTAGATAAAAAAATTACAGGAAGAAGTATCTGAATATTTAGCAGATTATAGTGTTGAAGAAATGGCTGATGTTATGGAAGTTATATATGCAATGTTAGATTTTTAGAGGAATCACTATGGAAGAAGTTGAAAAAGTTAGATTAAATAAAAAGAAATTTGAAAAGGAGCGTTCAAAAAAATAAAAATTTTTTCTTAAGGATGTTGAGGAGGAATAATTTGTAGTATGAAATTAATCAAGGATACTGAATTTTTTTGATAATTGATTTTGAAACTATTACACCAAAAGGAAGATCATCTGAACCGATTGAAGTTGGAATTCTAAAAATTAAAGAAAATAATATAGATAAAGAACTCTCTTTTGATTGGCTTATTAGGCCTCCAAAAGATTTACATTTAACATATTTTGACACAATTCAGACTGGGATTAGAGAAAAAGATTTGGAATTTGGAAAAGATGTAAATAGTGTGATGAAAGATATTGATAATTTATGTAGTAATAATAATTATGTTTTTATTGCACAAAATGCAAAAATATGAATCAAATATTTTATCACATTATACAGAGAAATTTAGAGGAATAGCAAAAACGCTAATTATTGATACTATACTAATTGCAAAAGAAAGTTTTGCTTAATTTAGAAAATTATAAATTAGATACTTTAGCAAGAACTTTTTGATATACCGATTCCTAGAGATAGGCATAGGGCTTTGTCTGATTGTTATTTGACAACAAAAATTTTTTAAAGTTAATTAAACTTCAACAGGATAAGTTTAAAATAAAAATATTTAGAAGAATTATTCAATATAGCAAAAATAAACACTAAATATAATGATGAATTTAAACAAATTACTTTAGAAGAATATTTTTGATTTATAAAAAAATGTTTATGAAAATTTTAATGGATTTGGATTACTAATATTTGATATTAATAAATATTTAATTGCTAGATTAAATATTTATCTGATACTATAAGGTGAAATATAGTGCAATGATAGTTGGAACTACTAAGAATAATATTCCATGCTATGTTAAGCAGGGATTTGATAAAGCATTTTTAAGACGAGTTAAAAAAACTTTTTGTGGATAATTATGATGAAGAATTGTTTGATGGCGATTTGAAATGTAGTGATATGTATTATTATGAGAAATTTTTTGAAAAATAAAAATATTTTAATTTAAAGTGTATGAATATTTGATTTATAGAAAAGAGGAAAAATGAAGATATATGTAGTGAGGCATGGTCAAACTGATTGGAATTTTTATGAATAAATTGCAAGGACAGACCGATATAGAGTTAAATGATATGGGAAGGAGCAGGCAAGAAATACTGCTGAATTATTGAAAGGAAAGAAAGTTGATTTAATAATTTCATCTCCTCTAAAGAGAGCTAGAGAAACTGCTAATATTATAAATAATAATTATAATCTTTCTATTATTGAAGATAATAGGATTATGGAAGATATTATGGCAAAAGTGAGGGGTTAACAAAACTAGAGAGACAAGAATTGAAAAAGACCAATCCTGAATTGGAATATATATGGAATTATAATAAAAATATTGATTTTAATAATATAGAAGTCACTAAAGATTTTTTTGTAATAGGATTTATAGTTTTTAGATGAAATAATAGAAAAGTATAAGGGAAAAGATATTTTTAATTACGACACATGGTGGAGTTCTGTAGTAATGGGGTATTATTTTAGAAAGATTCCATTGACTGGGCTAGTTGATACAAAGAAAGTACCGGGATTGAAAAATTGTGAAATAGCTGAGTATGAAGTTATTTAATTAGATAATGGCTAGAAAAAAATAAATTTTATCTTTTGTGAAATAACTTTTCTTTATTAAATTATTTTTAGGAGGTATTTAAATGATTGAATCAAAGGGATGGAACTGGAAAATAGTTGAAGGTAAGTCAGAAGAAAGGTGGAAAAAAATCCAAGTATTGAATCTTATTATTTATTAAATAGATGGATTTCACAGAACAAAAAAAGATTTTTTGGATTTGGGATGTGGACTTGGAAGACATTCAATCTTATTTGGTAAAAAGCAATTTTAATGTAAGTTGTTTTTGATATTAGTGAAGAGGCTATAAATAGAACTAAAGCTTGGGCTGAAAGTGAAAAATTTAAAGTTTGATTATAGTATTGGTGATATGCTGAATTTACCTTATGAAGATGATAAGTTTGATTGTATATTGTGTAGAAATGTTATTTCACATACTGATACTGAGGGAATGAAGAAAATTGCTGAGGAAATATATAGAGTTTTTAAGGAAAGATGGGAATGTTATTTAACTCTTGGTTCAAAAGGATACTTTTGATTTAAACAAGAAGATTGGCCACTTATTGATAATAATACTAGATTGAGAATGGAGGAAGGTCCTGAATACAAAGTACCACATTTTTTTGCAGATTATGATTTGATAAAAGAGTTATTTTTATAAATTTAAAATTGTTGACATTTATCAAGTTGTTAATTATTATGAAAAAGATAATGGATTAAATGAATCTTATCATTATCATGTTTTAATAAAAAAAGTGTAGGAGGTATGTGATGATTGAGTTGGAGCAATATCGTGATAGATGGTTAATGGAGAAAAATGGATGAAGTTATTGGATTTTTATCCTAGAGAATTTTATCCTTTTGATAATTTTTTCGTCTTTTAAAGTAGAATGGAATGGATATTTGTTTTCGTCAGTTGAAGAAGCTTATCAAGCAGCAAGTTTTATGGGAAGTGATGAAGAGTTAGTTGAAAAAAATAAAGAAATCACATTCTGCTGATGAGGCTCAAAGAATTGCATATGCTAATAGGGATAGAAGAAGAGAAGATTGGGATGATGTTAAGATTTCTATTATGGAGGAATTACTTAGATTAAAAAAATTGAACAAAATCCTTATGTTAAAAAGAAACTTTTACAGACTGGAGATTATATGATTGTTGAGGATTCGCCTAAAGATGATTTTTGGGGTTGGGGACCTAATAGGAATGGTCAAAATAATTTAGGAAAGTTATGGATGAAGTTAAGAGAAGAATTGAAAAATAATTGTTAAGAAGAAATAAATTTGATTTTTTTCATAGACTGCTTACAAAGTATATAAAATATTTTGTTAAACATGCTTTTTATTTTTTTGTTTAATATGAGAGTTGTTGAAATCTTTCTAAATGTAGATTACTAAAATATTATATTTATATTAAAAATTCTAATATTTTTTTAGTATTTAAAAAGTTATTTACTATAAAATATAAAGAGTATAAGAAGGTATAAAAATAAGGAGAGTTTAAAATGGTAAAACTTGAAATAATTAATAAAAAGAAGGCTTATACTATCTAAAAGATAGCAAAAATAATAATTATGAATTTAGTATGGAATTTTATGATATTGATGAAAGTCCTAAAAATAGGAGATTATCTTGAACTATCAGCAGAACTATTAAAACCCAATGTACGCAGGATATAGCACATTATATGCATTTGGGAATTTAGAAAACCCATGTGGAAGAAATACTATAAATATGAATAGTATTGATATAATTAAATTAATAATGAAAAATAAAGAGATTATTTTGAAAAAGATTATATGGATAATATTATATAAGGAGGAAAAATAATATGCCTGAATTATCAAGGAACTAAAAGAAATTAAGAAAAAAATATGGCGAAAAATTTATGCATATATGTAGAGATAATTTTTCTTCTTTGCTAGAAAAAGAAGGATTATTAATTCGGAATTTTTAAATAAATATTTTTGCACAAAATAGTAGAAGCATAGGTGATGATATAGAAAAAATAATGCTTTAATTGATTTTAAGAATTTTATTTTTAGTAAAAATAGATGTTGAAAAAGAAATACAAGTAATTGAAGAAAAAAATCCATATGAAATTTTTAGATGAAGTGGGTTATGAATTAATAGAATGTAAAACTGAAGAAGAAATACAAGAATTCAAAAAAATATTATGCTCCAAATGAATTAATATGTACGATATATAATCGTGGAAGATTAAAATCTAGTGTAGTTTTTTGCAGTAAAAAGATGTTGAAAGGATTAAAAGAGAAGATTTTAAAAATCCACAAAGAGAAGATGAATACGGAACATCAGTATTAGGAATACAATTTGACAAGTATGGAATATGTACTCCACATATAATAACTAGATATAACCATACTGTGAATAACCCTGAATGGAACATATGGAAATGATTTAAATAAAATAGCTAGTGGTTTAACTGAAAGCTTTGCTAGATTATTACACGAAAGAGGACTCGAATTAAATAAAAAAATAATATAGAAGAATTTGAATTACCTGGATATACAGATTTGCAAGTGATGGAAAATATTATAAATATAATATGGAAAGAAACGGAAAATACTATTGCCCAGGAAATATAATAATAGATCGGTGGAGAAATAATAAAGTTAGAACCAGAAAAAGAAGTTTTTGATAGATTATTTTATATTAGATAAAGAAAAAGAGATTAAGATTATATGATGCATATAGAGAAGATGGTTTTTGTAAATGTTTAAAAAAATATTGAAAAAAATCCAAATTGAAAAGAATTCTGAAAAAGAAAAAAACAAACAAGGGTTATAATTATAGAAACTAAAGATTCAGAGTTACCAATATCAATAGAAATTGACAAAGATAATAATATTATTGGATATAGTAATCTACAACTAACACAAGTAGTTGATAATTTTTCTTGAATATAATAAACAACTAAGTGAACTAAACTTACCACAACTAATACAAGTAGGTGATGGTTTTTCTTGAACAAAAATGAACAACTAAGTGAACTAAACTTACCACAATTAACACAAGTAGGTCATAATTTTTCTTCAATGGAATAACCAATTAGTGAACTAAACTTACCACAACTAACACAAGTAGGTGATGGTTTTCTTGAACAAAAATGAACAACTAAGTGAACTAAATTTACCACAATTAATAAAAAGTAGGTGATGTTTTTCTTAAACTTAATGAACAACTAAGTGAACTAAACTTACCACAACTAACACAAGTAGGTCATAATTTTCTTGGATGTAATAACCAACTAAGTGAACTAAACTTACCACAACTAACACAAGTAGGCCATTATTTTATTCCTTGGAATGAACAATTAAGTAAACTGAACTTACCACAACTAACACAAGTAGGTGATGGTTTTTCTTCTATGTAATAATCAATTAAGTGAACTAAACTTACCACAACTAACACAAGTAGGTGAGAGTTTTCTTGAACAAAATAACCAACTAAGTGAACTAAACTTGCCACGACTAACACAAGTAGGTGATGCTTTTCTTCTATGTAATAACCAATTAAGTGAACTAAACTTACCACAACTAACACAAGTAGGTGATGGTTTTTCTTGAACAAAATAACCAACTAAGTGAATTAAACTACACGACTAACAAAAAGTAGGTGATGGTTTTCTTAAACAAAAATAAACAACTAAGTGAACTAAACTTACCACGACTAACACAAGTAGGTGATGGTTTTCTTCAATGGAATAACCAATTAAGTGAACTAAACTTACCACAACTAACACAAGTAGGTCATTATTTTCTTGAAAATCTATCAGCAGCAGTAAAGCAACTTGTTAAAATTGAAAGGGAAAAAGGAATAAAAATTAACCTTAATGCTGAAAAAACTTCACTACAACAAAGAATGGAAGAACGATCTTTAAAGATTAATAAAAATAATATATTTTACAAAAATAAAATCATTTTTTTAAAAATTTATTCTATAAAGATAGAAAAATTGAAAATAATGTACAAATAGAAACAATTTCGAATGATAATATAGCAAAAATGAAAAATAGTAAATCTGCATTTATTGAAAAACATTAAAATCATTGAAGATGAAAATACTTTGTTATTGAAACGATATTTAAGAGGAGAAATAAAAAGAAGATTTAACAGAAGAACAAAGAAAAATCTTTATATACCTTATATCATAAACAAATTAATAATTTTTAAAAAAATCTAATGAAATTAGAAAAACAAATTATTACAATATAAAAAGGAATTGGATTTGTAATATAATTTATAAATACTATAATAATAGAAATTTGTCATTATAAAAAAATTATAGGATGGAGAAATTGCAAAAGAAGTATTTAATTTATTTATAATTATGTAGTTGAAAAAGTTTATGACGTAATAAGATTAATAGTTTATTAAAATAATTTAAATACTATTAAATTATTTTTAGAAAATTGCTTTAAGAGATTTATAAAATGTAATTGGTCATTAAAAAGATAAAAATATTTATATGATTTGAAAAATAATGGAATAGACAGATTACTATTCCATTATTTGTTTAACTTAAGCTTTTAAAACCACCAGCTATGCTGGTGAGTCCAATGACATTTATAGTTATGAGAGTGGTATCAAAATAAAAAAACTCTCCATGTTATAATAAAGTTAAGTTTGTCAGCTTAAAAATTTATTATAAAAAGGAGAGTGATTTGTATGAAAAAGTCCATACACAGATAGTTTAGCACATACAACGTATGAATGTAAATATCATATAGTTTTTGCACCAAAATATAGAATGAAAAGAAATTTATGGTCATTTGAGAATAGAAATTGGAATGATATTGAGAGAATTAAGTAATCGAAAAAGATGTTGAAATAATCAATGCTGAAGCTTGTCCAGATAATATTTATATGTATGTAAGTATACCACCCAAATTGAGTGTGTCATCATTCATGGGATATTTGAAAGGAAAAAAAGTACATTAATAATATTTGAGAGACATGCTAATTTGAAATATAAATATGGAAACAAAGTGTTTTTGTGTAGAGGCTATTATGTCAGTACAGTAGGAAATAACAAGTCTGCAGTATATAATTATGTTGAAAATCAATTGAAAAAGATATGATGTCAGATCAGTTGACAATCAAAAGAATATAAAGACCCTTTCAAAGGGTAGTAAGTAAAAAAAGTCGCAAGCGAAAGTGGCTTAAAGCTGGCAAACTAAAAAGCACTTCAGTGCAAGCTAGTAATAGAGCCTTATAGGCTCATATGAAAAATCCACCAGTTATACTGGTGGATAATTATAGGTATTGGAGAGGTTTATGGATAATAAAAAGAGATATTTGGGTATCAAGGAATATTTTTGATGATATTGTTAGAAAAGAGTTAATTAAATTACAAAAAAATGGATTGAATGAAAATATTATTAATATGCATGTTACTTTTTAATTATGGAAGACTTTATAAGTTCCCTGAAAACATTGTAGGCAAAAGAAGTGGAAGTTATTATTGTGGGATATGGTTCAGATGGTTTGAATAGTGGTTTTGCTGTTGAAATACAGGATGAATTAAATGAATTTTATAAAAATAAAAGTGTAGCACATATTACTGCTTTCTTGGAGAAGTAAATGGAATTAAGGGAAAGCTGTTGATACAGGTAAGTTGAAATTTAATAAATTGGATAAAAACATTAAAAAAATTAAAGGTAGGATTGGATATTTTTCATCTGGAGTTGTTTTTGATAATTCTATTTTTAATTAAAGAATATAAAGAATCAAGTTCATTATAAGTGGCTTGATTTTTTTATTTTTTTATGTGAATGAAGGAATATTGATAAAAAAATGCTTGTATTATAAAGGAAAAATTTTTAAATAATGCGTAATTTAAATTATTAAAAAAATATGATGAATTGTGAACAAATGGAGCAGAAAATACTATGAATATTGCAGAATTTGTACATTAACGTTTACAATTCACACATATTAAAAAAATATAAACCAATGTAGAATATAATAAATTAAAACAAGATTTTTAATTTGGAATTTAATAGTTAAGGAGGAATGCTAATGGCTAAAAAGAATATAATGCAAATTATATTTATTGTAGTTCTAGTAATTGTCTTATGTATAATAGTTAGATTATTTATTGATGAAAAGAATACTATTAGTACAGAGACAAATAATAATAGTATGCTTAGTCAGAGTGGAGGAACATTTTTAAATAAGCCAAATGGTGACATGAGTCAGCCTGGCGTAGGCAATAATGCTAATGTTTTTACATAATGGTGCAACAGAAATTTCTAGTGATACAACAAATAATTTGCAAAACGTATTCTTCTACAGAAGGTTCACAAAACGCATTTTTAGTAACAAATGGTACATCAAAAATATCAAATGCTAAAATTACTAAATCAGGTAACTCAAACGATGAGAATTCGGATTTTTATGGAACAAATGCCGCAGTATTAGTTAAGAATGGTACTTTAAATATAGATGGTGGAAGTGTTACTACAAATGGTTCGCATGCAAATGGTGTTTTTGCATATGCGAATGGTACAATTAATCTTACAAACACTAATATTAAAACAACAAGTAATAATTCTGGTGCAATAATGGTAACAGGAGGAGGAAAATTAAATGCTACAAATGTAACTGCTGAGACTGATGGTAATTCATCAGCTCCGATTAGAAGTGATAGGGGTGGTGGAATTATGATTGTTAATGGTGGAAAATATACAGCAAATGGAATTGGTTCACCTGTAATTTATTCTACTGCTAATGTTACAGCTTAACAATGCTACTTTGATATCAACTAAATCAGAGGGTGCAGTTGTTGAGGGTAAAAACTCAATCACGTTGAATAATGTTAATTTAACGGATACTAATACAACATTGAATGGTAATTCTGAAACATATAAAAATATATTTATATATCAATCAATGTCAGGTGATGCTGATGAAGGTCTGGCATCGTTTAGTGCTAAAGATTCAACAATAACAACAAATAAAGGAGATACTATATTTGTTACAAATACTAAAAGCAACTATATCTCTTACAAATAATAAGATAATTAATAATGATTCTACTGGAGCATTTTTTTGAGAATACGAGTCTGGAAAATGGGGTAGATCTGGATCAAATGGTGGAGATTTAACTTTAAATGCAAATAATCAAATAATAAATGGTGATATTTTTGTAGATAATATTTCAACATTAAATATGAAATTAACGAATGGAAGTAATTATACTGGTAAAATAAATGGAAATAATACTGCTAAAAAAATATAACTTTAAGTTTGGATAGTACTTCTAAGATAAAATTAACAGGTGATACTTATGTCAATACTTTTAGAAGACGCAGATTCGTCATATAGTAATATTAATTTTAATGGATATAAGTTATATGTTAATGGAATAGCTATAAATAAATAATTGAATAAATTTTAAAAAAATAAAATAAGGAGAAAATAATGAAAGAAAAATTTTAAGTATAACAATAGGAGCATTAATAGGAGCTGTAGTGGTTTCGTCAGGATTTTTAATAAGTGCGAAAATGAATAGAAAGATTGGTAGTTTAAATGGAATGCCTCCAATGGGGCAAGAACAGATGCAAGGACTAAATGGTTCAATGGGACAAAACGGAGGACCATCAAATAATGGTAGTCAATCAGGACCAATGGGACAAAATGGAGGACCATCAAATAATGGTAGTCAATCAGGGACCAATGGGACAAAATGGAGGACCATCAAATAATGGTAGTCAATCAGGCCCAATGGGACAAAACGGAGGTCCATCAAATAATGGTAGCCAATCGGGACCAATGGGACAAAATGGAGGACTATCAAATAATGGTAGTCAATCAGGCCCAATGGGACAAAACGGAGGATCATCAAACAATGGTAGTCAGTCAGGTCCAATGAATCAAAATGGAGGAACACCACCTCAAATGCCAAATGGAGGAAATGTGAAAAATAGTTAATAAAATGATATATCTTAAAAATAATATAGTTTGAATTGAATCTAAATTATTAAACTTAAGTTTGATAATTTAGGTTCATTTTTGAATAATGCTATTTAAATTTTGAAATATAAATATTATATTTTTTTGTAAATGTATTATGATATAGTTATAAAAAGGGGGATGTAATGAAACATAAAAATAAGTTTATTAAGTATTTTATTTATATTTTTATTATAATGTTTTCTAATAAAATTTTTTTGGAATTAATTCTGATGCAGGATATATTATTGAAAAATTATAAAATGGATATTATTGTTAATGAAGATAATACATTTGATGTAACTGAAACAATTGATGTTAGGTTTACAGAGAAAGGTAAAAGAGGAATTATTAGGAATATACCTAGAGCTAATTTTTTTAAAAGAGAAAATGGTGAATATTCAAAAAAATATTGCATATTTGACTAATTTAGAAGTAAATGATGACTTTAAGTATACTAAAGATAGAAAAATATTATAATATAAAAATCGGAAAAGAATGATGTTGTTGCTTCTAAGGAAAAGACTTATATTATTAAGTATAAATATGATATAGGAAAAGATCCTTTAAAAGATATTGATGAATTTTATTTTTTTATAATTGGAGAAGGTTGGAATACAACTATTAATAATGTTGAATTTAAAAATTAAGATGCCAAAAATGTTTGATGAAAATAAAGTTAAATTTTTAATGTTTATAAGAATAATTTTAGAAATCTACATTTGAATTATATTATTAGAGAAAAACGATTATAGCTAGTTATAATAAAAAAATTGCAACCTAATGAAGGGTTGAGCATTAGGATGATTTTACCGAAAGGATATTTTTATAGGAAGTGGATACCTTTTTACAAAATGCGATGTTAATAAAAATGTTTATATCATTGATATTAGTTATAGTAGCTATTATTATATGGATGAGTGATGAAAAAAAGAAATGGATTGTTTTGTAAGAGAATATTATCCACCGAATAATATGAATAGTTTAGTATTAACACTTTTTATATTATGGAATTAAAGATGATGCTGTAATGTTATTGGTTAGCCTATTAAATAAAGGATATTTAAGATTTGAAGAAATTAGATATGATTCAAGTAATTGGAAAAAAATTTTTAAAATAATAAAAATAAAAAGATTATGATGGCAATGATAAATATGAAAAATTATTTTTGAAGAATTATTTAAAAAAATAAAGATGTAATAGAAAAAGAAGAGTATAAATATATAATTAATGATATAACACAAAAGGTTTATGATGGAATTGATATAGAATCATTTAATAAAAAGAATTGATAAAAATCTGTGCGCATAAAAAAATTTAATATTTATAATGTCTATGATAGTTATGACGTTTATGTTTTGGTCGTCACCTAGTGATATAATTATCAAAGCGATAATTATGTTAGTATTTCGATGGGTAGAAAAGAGAATGTATCCTTTTATAAAAACTAAAACATATTGGATTTTTATAATGTCGTTGATTATAGTACCATTAGATTTTTTTATTTAATGGAATAATTAGATTAGAGGATTCGTACTTAATTGAATTTATTTTTTGAAAGTGTTTGCTTTTTATTTTTAACGATGTTATTTATAAAAAGAATAAAGTTATAAAAAGAAAAATATAATGATATTAGAAAGAATAGAGCATTTTTATAAATTTTTGAGAAATCCTAGAAGAGATAAATTAAATGAATTAATTAAAAAATGATCCAAATTATTTGTATAAGATGATTCCATATATAGTTTCATTAAATCTATTAGAAAGGTATAATAATAAATATATTAAAGATTTATTAAATGCATTGGGGTCACCTGCATGGTATGAAGGTAATGAGGAATTTAAAGCTTTAATTTATTTGTAGGAGAATTGTTTAAAAATGCATTATGGAGCATATAATTATAGTGATGATTCTTCGTATGGAGGCTTTTTGGTGGTTCTTCTGGAGGTGGCTCTGGTGGAGGCGGAGGTAGCTCTTGGTAAATGTAAAAATTATAAAATATAAAATATAAAATAATTTATTATTTAAAAATGCTTTGAAATAAAATTGAAGCATTTTTATTTTGATAAATGAATTATTATATAAATTTTAAAATTAATTTTATAGTAATATTATTTAACTTATGCTAAAATTTTTGTATAGAAAGGGTAGATATGGACGAAGTTAGGATAGAGTTTAAAGGTAATAAAAGTGTAGCTTTTGTGGGAAATAGTGAAATAGGAGTATGTGAATTTAATGTTTTTAAATGGTAAATGGATTATTGTTCATACAGAGGTTAATTCTAATTATAGAGGAAGCGGAATTGCTAAAAAGTTACTAGATAAAGTTGTTATTGAAGCACGAAATAGAAATATTAAGATTATTCCTAAATGTGAATATGCTATAAAAAGTTATGGTTGGTAAGAACGAATATAGTGATGTTATTGAATAGAGGAGAATCTATGGCAATTTCAATTAATACAAGAAATGCTTATGCAGAAGTTGATAATTTTTATAGAATGTTTGGATTTATATCATAAAAATAAAGTTCCTGATAATATAAGGGAATATTTTTAAAAGAGAGAAGAGTAAAAATTATAATAAAATGATTGATATTAATCAACCAATTAAAGATCAAAATTTAATGGACGAGACTTTAGCTATAATTGCTATGTTTAATTTAAAAATATTGGTGTGATGATGAAAAAGAAAAAAAGAGATTAATAAATATTTATTTAGAAAATGAAAGAAAAATTCGTGATGAATTGAAAGAAAAATATGATATTGAAAGAGTTTTTAAGGAGAGAAATAGTAAAAAGAGCTAAATTTTTAAAAGATGAAAAAGTGCCTGACATTAAGAGAGAAGGTCAGAATTAAAGAATAGAGTATTAAATTTTTAAAAAAATAGTTTTGGGAGGGTTAAATGAGATTAAGACATGATGAGATAGAATATAATGAAAAATATATTGAATTATTTTAAAAAGTAAATAAAGAAGTTGAAGAATTGCTAGAGGAGCAAGGCATTGAGAAAAACATTGGGATATATTCATATATTTGATAGTAAAAAGAAAGAAATTTTTAAAAAAATAAATATGGAATTGATTGGAAGACTACTAGTGAAATGAATCCAGATGTTTTTCTTGGATTAAGGGAATTGAATGGCAAGTAAAAATTAAAAGGAAGAAAAGTGATTTAAAAAAAGGATAAAAAGAGAGGCTTTATAGAGGTGATATTACTTCACAAGTTATAAAAAGATAATATTGAAGAATCTAAATATATAATTTATCAATTTGTTAGAAATAATTTTTGGAGAAGAAGAAGCAGATTTGGTGGAAAATTTACTTAAAAATATTCCTATTTATATATCATATAGTCCAGAAGACCAAGACAGAATTAATGGATGTTATGCTAATTCTTATAATGAAATATATCTTGTAAATAATTTTGTAAAAAGATCAATGGGAACGATTGATCTTATGCATACAATTATACATGAATGTGCTCATGCAATTTCAAATAAAATTTCAAAAGGTCTTAAAATAAATACAGAATTGAGGAGAGTTTTGTTAATATATTTGCAGAAATGTGTATAAATGATTATTATCAGAGAGGTGGTATAATAAAGACTATTTCTAAAAAGCAAATCATGAATTTTCAGAATAATGGTTACTATAATAGACATAGATCATATTTTAAAGAAGGTATATTTAGTAGAAGTATGATGTATTTGTCTCAGAGTTGATGGTTCTGAAATGGATTTATTTAAAGAATATTTTTGGATCGAAAAAAATATTTTTGAATGAATTGATTGATTTATATGATCGTGATATTTTTAGATATTTTTAAAAAAATAGTATTAATAAGATAAGACGTATTGAAGTAGGTGTAATGAATACTGATAAATATATAGGAAAAGGATTCAAAGATTTGTCTCGAGTTTTGATGAATTTATTAACACTTGACAATTTACGAAAATATGATAGTGAAAAAAAGAAGTGGTTTATATAATATTGAAAATGATTTAATGGATAATGTTTATTCTAAAAAGATAGATATGAAGCTAGAAATAGATTTATATAGAATTGTGGGAATTATTAATACTAAAACGTTGCAGGAAGCTTTTATTAAAATTGAGTAGAAATGATATTAAAGATTTACTTAGTTATTGGGGAAATGAAATTGCTAATAAAAAAATGCTTTATTTGAATATACAGATTTTTATGAAACAATTGACAGATAATTGGTATAGAATAAATAATGGAGAATTATCTAAATTTAATCAAATAATGCCATTGATTGGTACAATACCGATAGAGTTATTTAAAACTATTCTTAAAGATAATAATGTTAATGATCTTCAAAGTATTGTTAATTTTTACTTTTGAAGTATAGGATAATTAATAATGAGTATGGATTTGAATATAGTCATAACTCTGATATACTTTTTATCAATGATAAATGAAAGAATTGGTTTAGCTCTGATTTTAATCATATAGGGTAGAAGAGGACGAGATTGGATCAAAATTAAATTTAAGTGAAGATATGCTTAAAGTTATGGCTTCTTTAGAAATGCCTAAGGAGTGGTTTCAAAAAGATTTTTAAAATTTATGGTCAAAGTAAAGCATCAGTGTTTAATGAGGATATTTATGATTCTATTGATGTATTGAAGCATATTCCATTTTCTAATTCACCATTTATTGTTAAGAATGGTTTGATGAGAATAAAAGAAGATATTCAATCTTGTGTTATTGCAAAAGGTGTTGATGATTTAAATTTATTAGAGAGATTGATGGATTATATTCAAATGAAAAGATACCTGTTAATTTACGAAAATTAAATGATGATGTTGAAGTAGCGATTATTAATTTAGCAGTTAATGGTTATAAAATAACCAATGGTGAAGAAATAAAATATCATATTATGAAAGGTGATTTTAGAAATATTAGAATTGAACCCTAAATTAGATGCTAAGAAATTGAATGCTTTTTGTTGGAACTTATGATACAACCAATATATTATTTAATTTGGTTATGGAGGATTTTTACAATCTAGAGAATTGACTGATAATGATGAAAATTTAAGGACTTGTATGAAGCTTTTTAAATTCAGATATGAAGGATAAATTAAACATAAGTGATAGGATGGAAAAAAAGATTATGCTCAGCTATACAAAATGAAATCAGTAAGTCGAGGGATATGTCTGGTGAACTTAAAAATATTATGAATATTATTTCAAAAACATATATCTAAAATTGAAGCGTATGAAAAATTATTCCCAGAAAATAAAGAATCTAGAAGTATTGATTTAATAAGGAGTGCAGTGGAAGCATCAACTTATCGTGTTGGTAATCGTCAGATTATTAGGAGTGAGGAGTTGTTAAAAGAAGGATTGAAAGAAAAGATTAAAGATGATTATGGAATTTCATATGAGTAAGGAGATGAATGAATAGCAATAGAGAAAAAGTTATTGTACGAACCAGTATAATAAGTATTATTTTTAAATATAGTTTTAGTTGGATTTAAGGCATTAGTTGGGATATTTGCTAATTCTATTGCGATTGTTTCTGATGCTATAAATAATTTAAGTGATGTAATATCTAGTATTATTGCAATTGCTGGTACTAAGTTTGCTGCTAAAGATCCTGATAAAAATCATCCGTATGGACATGGAAGAATTGAATATATGGCTTCTTTTGTTATTTTCGGCAATTATAATATATGCAGGTATTACTGCTTTTATAGAATCTTTTAAAAATAATAAAGCCTGAAGATGTTAATTATAATCATTTTACATTTATTATAATTATTATGGGTATTGTTATAAAGTTTTTGCTTGAATATATGTAAAAGAAAAAGGAAGAGAGTTAATTCAGATACTTTTAGTTGCCAGTGGAGCAGATGCATTAAATGATGGTATTGTGTCAATTTCAGTATTAATTTCTGGGGATTATTTATATAATTTTTTTCATATTAATTTTGAAGCGTATGTTGGTATTTTTAGTTTCAATAATTATTTTTAAAAACTGGTATTGAAAATGATTAAAGATTCAATAAATGATATACTTGGATCAAGAATTGAATCTAGTTTAGCGAATGATATAAAAAAATGAAATTATGTTGATTGACAAGGTTAATGGTGTATTTGATTTGTTGCTTAATAATTATGGGCCTGATAGATATTATGGAAGTGTTCATGTTGAATTACCTGATACTATGAATGTTGATGAAGTTGATTATATTTCAAGAGAGATAACTGATCGAATTATGAATAAATTTGGAATCATTATTCATACTCGTTGGAGTTTATTCAATAAATACAAAGAATAGTGAAATAATTGAGATTAGAAAAATATTAGTAATATTGTTTTTTTCTTATGATGGTATTATACAAATGCATGGTTTTTATATTAATGAAAAGGACAAGAGTATTAGATTTGATATTATTATTGATTATAAAGTAGAAGATAAAGAAGAACTTTATAAAATTATTTGTGATAAAGTAAAAAAATAAATATCCTGATTATAAGATCGATGTTGTACTTGATTTTTGATGTTAGTGATTAAATTATGGAGGAATGATATGAACGAAAAATTCAAAATACTCAAAAATAAATTAAAGGAGCTTGGATATTTTTTTCAAATGAAAATTTATCAAAGTTAGTTTATTTATTTGAGGAAGCTGGTAAGAGGAATAATAAAAAAATATCCCTACATTATTGTTAAAAGGGAAATCTGGAGCAGGTAAAACTTTTTAGCAGAAACATTTTCTAAAATGATTAATGCTGATGAAAAAGTTTGTTCAATGTTTTCCTAGAATGGGGACAGAAAAATTTTCAGTATGATGTTGATATTGAAAGTGTAATGAAACAAAAATCCTGATAAAGCAATTAAACCTGGAATATTGCTTCAAGCTTTAGAAAAATCGAAAGAGAGACTAGTTGTTTTGGTTATTGATGAATTGGACAAAACAAGACCTGATGTTGATTCTTTTCTTGTTAGATTTTTGGAAAATGGTAGATTAACAACAGGAACTGATACATATATTAAAGGTGAATATCCAATTTATACTTTTATTACTTCAAATGATAAAAGAGAAATAGATGATGCGTTGCTTAATAGAAGTAAGATTGTGGAAGTTGATAGACCTGATAAAGAATTATTTCTTGAAATTTTAGGATTACCAAAAAGAACATTATTTAGGATATTTTTATGATCGTTGTCCTGATTTTTCGATTAGACAGGCTAAACAATATTTGGAAGATTTAGAGGTTTTAGATGAAGATATTGATATTGATGTGTTGTCTCAATATGTTAGTTTAGACAAAAATGAAACTTTGAGCATGTATGATATGAATTATGCATCTGAATTAGAAAATAAAGGTGTGAAAATTGAGGTGCCTGAATTATATAATATGAAAATTGAAATAGATGGAGGCAATGATAAAAAAAATTTTTTTAAGATTGCAAAAAGACATAAAAATTTAGGAATAAAAATTTGAGAGCTATGATGAAAAATCGTTATAGAATTTACATTGAGAATATTAAACAATTAAAGGAATTGCGTCCTATATTGGATAATGATGATTATTTTTCAGGTTGGATTGAAGATTCTGTTGATATGGAAAAGGACAATATAATTTGGGCAGATAATATTGATAATAAAACTGGAACAAGGTTTGGACTTGAATTAATTAATGATGAAATATTTAAAGTTGCTACTAATGGTGATAAGAAGTTTGTTTATTTAGATTCTAATCAAATGGAATTATATTTAAATAAGAAACATTTAAATAAAGATGATGTTGATGATCTTAATAATTTGAAAACTGATGATGATTATGATGTATTGGAAGAGCGTGAATTTTAGGAGTTTTTATGAAATTTGTATATGATATTGATAAGATTTATAAAAATTTAATTGATAAATATTATAAGAAAATGGATGAAAAATCTATTGATGAAGATATTGAAAAAGAGCAAGAAGAAATAGTTAAATCCCTCAGAAGATGCCCCAGAAACACAGGAAGTAGCAGAGCCTACAAGTATGGAATCAGAAGATGTTCATGGTGGAAATGAGTCTGCAAAAGAAATAAAAAGATTCTCCGAATCCTGCTGGAAAAATTTTGATAGTGAATCAGAGAAGAATATTGATAAAGAAATTAATGAAGAAAAAGATTCTAAAGAAGATGATAAGAAATTAAAAAGATACTAAAAAGTATAATACTTTAGATGAATTAAGAAAAAGAAACGAAAAAGAAAAATGAAAAAGACGAAAATTGAAAAAGAAAGAAAAATAGAAAAAGAAAATTATATTATGCTGAAAAAGAATTAGAAAGTAAAGAATCTTTATAATGAAGAAAATGAAAAAGATCATAATGGTGAAGAAAGTAATAATTCATCTTTTCAATCTAGTTTGAAGTTTGATCCAAATAAGAATTATGATGAAATTGTTAAAAATATTTGATGATAATGATGAAAAATTGATGAATTTAAAGAGAAGATATTGGAGAGTATTTAAAGCAAAAAGTAATTCAAATTATTAAAGATATTTCATTAAAAAAATGCTGGAATTGATAAGAATGATGGTGTTGAAACATTTGATAAAAAAGAAATGATGACACATATATTTAAATATCAAAATTATAAATTATTAAATGATAAATATGATTTGAAAGATGCAAGGTATGTTCAGTTTTTTATTGATACTTCAGGTGTTTATAATAATAGCTCCAATAGATTACTTAATACACTGATTCCTGAAGTGATTCAATTACTTGAAATGCAAGGGTATGAATGTAATTTAGCAGCGTGTGGAAATGGATTTTATGAAAAAGATATGTAGATGATACATATTATGGTACACGCAAAACTTTGGAAGATTATAGGGCAGGCCATGTATCAAAGATTGCATGTCCGACTGCTGAAACAGCAGCTAAGATGGCAAATGAAGCGGAGTTTTCAATCGTATTAGCAGATTTTGATGGATTGTCGTCTATTTCCTATATGGCGAGCTTGTGTAATGAAGATAAAGTTCCATATTTTTTGTCAACAGAGGATAGGTATCCTTGGGAAAAACCAAGTTTGCACAATTGGGTTGATCCATATATGTGTGAATATGATATGAAAAAAAGTTTATGATGTTTCAGCAAATGGAAATCCGTCTTTAGAGGATTATGATGCAGATTATTATGATTATGATGACGACTATGACGATGATGATTATGATGATATAGATTATTAGCAATTGGAGTTTTTATGATTAATAGAGATTTATTAATTATTAATTTAAAGAAAAGTTTAAGGAAACTTAATACTGAAGAAATATTAAAAATAATAGTAATAAAATTTTTATTGATAAAATAGAATATTTAAAAAGATAAAAATTTCAGAAGAATTATTGAAGATTTTAATAGAAAAAAATGGATTAAAAATTTTTTTCAATAAATGTTTTAAAATTTAAAAAGTTACTGATTATGATTATATTTATGCTAAATATGATTTTGATGATAGGATATTATATTATAATATTTCAAATAAATATTTAGAAATAAGTGATTTTGAATTATCAAAGAGTGAGAAAAATGATTTAGTTATTAATGAATTTAAAATTATGGTTTATAAAAGAAATTGAAAATATTATTAATATCACTTTGTCTAATAATAAAATTATATCTAATGGATTTTTATATAGAGAATCAGCATAGATATCCTGAATATGGTGGTGATTTCTCGGATATAATTGATATTTTTTTCAGAAAATGAAGTATGTGAAATTTTTGAAATTGGATTCAAAAATTTAAAAATATATTAGTGATAAATATTATATATATCAACCACATATAAGTAAGCGTAATGTTGAAGTAATTAGTTATATTTCAATTTTGAAAAAATTATTGGAATTGAAGAATATTATCGATTATTGAGTAATCCGAATAATTATTTTGAAAAAAATTTTTGAAGCAATTTAATGAAAAAAATATAGATATGTATTAAATAATTATGATTTTTTTATTAAAAAAATCAAGATATTTTTTTCTTTAATTGAAAACTATATATTACATATTAGAAATAAAATAAATAGTGATAAAAATTTGCAATATCATATCGAATTGTCAAAATTGTTTGAGATTATTAATAAAAAGTAAATATTGAAAATATCAATATTTATTTGTTAAATAAATAGAGTGTAAAACAAGAGTGCAGCGCATATTCATCGCTTTCTCTTGGTGAAGTAAATGGAATTAAAGGAAAAACCTTTGATACAGGAAAATTGAAATTTAATAAGTTGGATGAAACAAGAGAAGTTATGGGAAGGATTGGATATTTTTTATCTGGAGTTGGTGTTGTTTTTAGATAATTCTATTTTTTTAATTAATGATTAAAGAATATAAAGAAAATAAAGAATCAAGTTCATTGCAAATGGCTTGATTTTTGTATGAAAAGTTATATAAATAAGCTATAGTATAAATGAATTGAGTAAAAATTTTAAATTAAAATGAAATATGATGATTTTGTAGGAGGAAATAAAATTGGATTACGACGATATTATAGTTAAGGTAGAAGATAGAGTAAGAAAAAGAATTAAAAGAAAATAATTATAAAGAAGATATGTTTGGGTACGTCCATCTTTTGGAAAATAGAAAAAAAGAAATTTTAGAAAATGAATATGGAATTAAAATAAAAACAAAACAAGAACAAAACCCAAGTTCAAGTATGGATTAAAAAGAGATTATAAAAGAGAGAATTAAAGAATGAATATAAAAATTTTATTAAAAATGAAAAGAAATAAGAAATTATTATAATTATTTTTCATCAAATAATGATGTATCTTTTTAGAGATGAATTAATTAAAATTACTAACTATGACAATATAGAGTATAGTGAAGAAGAACTATTATTGATGGAGCAATATATAAAAATCAGATAACCCAAATAAAATAATTAAAGAATTATTAATAACTGAATATGCTAGAATGGATCCTAAAAAAATTATAGAAAATATTTTTGAGTTAGCCAAAAGAAGATTATCTAGATAAAGAAATTTTTAGAAGCCATACCAACTAATATTGATATATTAGACTATGTAGAATTAAATAATAAAAATAAATTTAGAAATATTTAAATCAATAGAACCTGAAAGAATAATTGAATATATTAATAAAGATAAAAAGTAATAAAAAAATATATTAAAGTTACTATCAGAGTTAGGACCAATAGATCAGAAACAATATCAAAGTTATTCAATAATTAAAGCGCATGAAATATTAAATAAATTAACTTCTGATGAAGATAGAACTAGTATGATTTTGTTAATGAATTTTAATGATGATTTAAAAAGAGAATTATTACATACCGTAAAAAATTCATATTATAGAAATTTAATAGTAAAACAAACATCTGAATATAATTTCAAGATAACAGAATTATTAGATGATATTGATGAATTTAAGAATATAAAACAAAATTTTGAAAAAAATAGAAGATGAAGAAGAACGATCAAAATTTATTTGTGATGTTGAAAATCATAGTATTAGATTAGAATTATTAAATAGTATAAAATTAAGAAAAAAATCGCGATATTGTTATAAATGGATTTGAAAATGAAATTGATCCTAGAATAAAATTACAAGTTGAACTAGTACAGCAGATGATAAGAGAATTTTTTTGAAGATGAATTGGATAATGGACTTGATGATGAAAAGAAAGAAAAATGAATATCATATTTAATAAAGCAGATGTTAGTTTTAAAAAAATAGATGGAGGTTGTAATCGGAATTGCAAATCATGTATTTGACTATATTAATATTAATGATAGACATATAAATAATATAAGTTCTATACTAGGGTTTTTACTACATGAATATTCTCATTTATTTATAAAATATTCAAATAAATATAATTGTACACCAACTTCATTTTCTATAGAAGAAGGAACATGTGATTTGTTTGGGATCTAGTAATGAATCATTATATAGAGAAACACAATCAAATTCAATTAGGGTGAAAGAAAAATAAGAATAGAATATCCTTATTCAACATATAGTTTGTATGATTTCGAAAAATGCTTGGCAAAAGAACTATTTTAGCGGGACTTGAAGGAAAAGGAAAAATCCTATTGAAGCATTATCAGAATATATGTTAGGGGACAAATATAAATATATTGAAATGTATTTAGGAAAAGAAAAAGCCAAAACAAAGGAATTAGATCAATTTGGAGTCCCTAATTGCAGAAACAAATTATGATGAAATATACAGCTCGAATGAAATGGATTTTTCTGAAATTGATGAAAATTCAATATATGCCAGAAGAAATTACATATTACCAATTTTTGAAATACAAAAATTATTTAAACGAAACTAATAATTATATTTTGAATGGAAATAGTTATAATGTAATCGATATTGCACCAAAATATTTTAAAGGTAGAAAATTATGATGAGATTTCTAGGAAGAAATGGCTAAATTTTTATAAACTATATCTATCACAAATTATACCTCAAAAAGGAAAAAGCATCATAGCTTTGCAATTTTTATGAGTATTTTGATAATGAAATACAAAGTATTAAAACAAGAAGAAATATTTAATAAATCATTCCAATTATTAGACGCATTTTTAGGGATTATTAATAAAGACACAAAATTAGGAAGAACTTCAGAAGAAATTTTACAATCACTAGTTGATAGAGAAATAGAGTTGATTCAGGAAGAACAGCCACTTAGAGAATCATTAAGAAAATACGCAAGATTAATACCAGATTATTTAGCTCAAATTAACAATGAAACAAGTTTTTGAAAATATATTTTTTATTGATAGAATTAAAGACTTACAATTTTATTATTTAGAGCAATTGAGAGAAAAATTAGAAGATGGTAAAAACGAAGAGATAATATCAGCACTAACTGACAATACCACAGGAGAAATATTTAGCGATTCGACTATAAGAAAATTATTACTAGAGTATGATATTAGGCTAAAACCTAAAGATGGATATGACGATGTTTTTAAATGGTGGTGTACGCAGAGATTTAGTCATAGCTGCAACTAATGATTTGAAAAAGAAATTAAACAAAAAGAAAAATAAGGAAGTAGTAAATATAGAGCGAAAAATATAATAAATTATAGTATAAAAAGGAAAAATAAATGAAAAAGATGAATATTCAATTGCATATGCAGAAGTACTGCATTATTTAAAAGGTATAAGGAAAAAAACAAACTAATGTTAATTCCAAAAGGATTAATAGAGTATTTTAAAAGCAAAATAAATCACAAACTTATAAATGCAATTTTTGATTATAACAAACCTTTAAATGAGATTGAAATATCGGATAAAAGCAAAAGGAATTATTGGAATGATTTGTTTAAACTATTGGAGTAATTCAAACAACGAAAAAGATTTTTTTAGAAAAATAGAAGAAAATGAAAAAAATATATCAAAAAGAACTAAATGAAAAATATTCTTATGATAATATTTTTTTAAAAATCTAATAAAGACAAGAACTTAGAAAATGAAGAGGAATTATTAGATTTAGAGCCAATAAAGAAAGTCAAATTATTCGAAAAAAATAATTAATAAATTAAAAGCAATATTTTAATAAAAATAACATTAAATAAAGTTTTGATAATACATATTTTTCAAAAATTATTATAATCATAAATTATAATAATTTAGACTCGTTAACAAAATATTTTATGATTTTTTTGTTAAAAAAATGGGTATATTATTAGTTATTTATAGAGAAAATGAAGAATGTAAAATGAGCAGTATTCAAAAGACTTTTACGAATGATGAAATTTATCAAAAAACAGCTTAATTTACACTATGTTGATTTTTGTGGAGAAATATTATTTAGTATTTGATAAAGTATTCGGTTTAATCTGATATTTCAGATTATAATATCGATGATGTTCAAAAATAAATTGTTTAGTAATGCAATTTAGAAATATATTGCAGTTAATAAATATTTGGCATTTAAAAATGGAATGATGTCAAATTAAGTTTGATATTATTATTGATTATAAGATAGAGGACTTGGATGAATTGTATAATATAATTTGTGAAGATGTTAAGAACAAATGTCCGGAGTATAAGATTGATATTTTATTGATTTTGATGTTAGTGATTAATGATTGAGGGAAATATGAAATATTATAAGAAATTTATTGGTAATAGATTATATTTGTCTCCCTATGAATCCTAATGATGTTGAAAAGTATGTTGAATGGATTTCTGATCCATTAGTTAGTGATGGAATGGGAAGTAGTTCAAATCTTTTTGAATATATTTTTCTGAAAAAGAATTTTTAAATAATGCTTTTAAAAATGGTGATAAGTGTTTTGCAATAGTTTTTGCTAGAAAATGATAAATTGATTGGTAATTGCTCAATTTATATTAATGATAAAATGAGATTTTCTAGTGAAATCGGCATATTTATTGGTGATAGTAATTATAGATGTAATGGTTATGGAAGAGAGGCATTAAATTTATTACTTGATTATGGATTTAATTATTTAAATTTGGATAATATTTATATTGAAGTTATTTCTTTTTAATGAAATAGCAATTAATTGTTATAAGAATGTCGGATTTAGAGAAACTTATAGATGTAGAGAAAAATTATTTTTTGAATGGAAAATATTATGATACTATTTATATGAAAATTTTTAAAAAGTGAGTTTATTGGAAGTTATATTAATAATAAAAATATTTAGGTATAGTGTAAAACTATATCTTTTTTCGTGATTTTTTTCCTTAAAAATGTGTTATATTAATATTTAGTTATAAAAAGTAGGGATGTGAAAATGAGGAGGTATAGAAAAAGACTTTTTACTAATGATGAAAAATATTCAGAGATTGTTAATCTATATGGTTTTGATTTTTGTAGATAAAAAATTATCTGATATTTGATAGAGTTATTAATTTTATTGATATACCTGATTATGATATTGATAATGTTCAAAAAGATTCAATTGTTTTAGAAATGCAATTAAGAGATATATTGCAGTTAATAAGAATGCAGCATTTAGAGATTGGAATATTGTTAAATTAATGTTTAATTTTATTGGAGTTGAAGATTTGCCTGAGATGAAGATGATTCAAGAGTCTAATGTTAGTATTAATGAGATTCTTATGAAGTATGGAATTGATGGTTTAATAAATTCAGGAATTGATATTGATTGTTTATTTAGGGGAAGAAGATTCTTAATATTGAAGAACTTAATAATATTAAGGGAATTGATGTAGAAGATTTAAAAGAAGTTTGTATATTCTAAATGATAGAAAAATTTTAGATATTTGTACACCTAAAGAGCTTCTTGAATATGGTGTTAATAATTTTATTGATTTAGTTCAATTGTCTAATCTTTATTTAATAAGGGATATGATGAAAGTAATTCCACTTAAATTAATAAAGATGGGTTCTAATACAGAATTAAAAAGGAATTCATTGAGAAATATGGAATGAATAATATAATTAAACTTGATGAAGAAACTGGTGGAATTTTTTTCTCATAAATATGATGATAATAGTATTTATTTAAATATTATTGTTATGATTGATAAAATTAAGAATTCTAATATTAAAAGTGGATGTTCTTATGAAGAGTTTAGAGATGGAATGTATAATGTTTTATTAAATGTTAGAAATGAAGATATTCATTGGAAATAAGATTAATTATGATTTTATTCAAGGGAAGTTTAGAGAAGATTATCAAGATATTTTTATTGATGGCGTTTCTGATGAAATTAAAAATGCATTTTATACTGGTAAAATTAATGCTGGAATGATAAAGTCAAATCCGGAACTTATTGATGTATTAAAATCTAAGAGATTATTTTTAGGGTGGGATAAGAAACCGAACTTTGTAAAAATGATATAGAAAATGTTTATGATATTAGAAATTATAATTATATAGTTTTTTAAAGAATTTGATTGATTCATTGGGGAAAAGAGAAGTTTTTAAATATATGTCATGAATATGGAAATTATTTGGGAAGTTTAGGATTGCCAAATAGTAATGTTTTATATGAGAATGATATTAGAGAGATTATTGATGATGAAATTTATAATAATATTGTAAATAATGGTATGGATTATTCTGATGATTTGCCATTAAGTTTTTAAGAAAAACATTGTGAATTATTTTTGATGATTTGATTAATGAAGAGTTGAGATTTTATAGTGGAGTCTTTCTTTTAAAGATATAAAAGAAGAATCTGGATTTGGCAAATGTTATTTGTAATAAAGATTTTTTTGTTGGATTTAAAAAGATTAAGAAAGGAAATGAAACATTTTAATCGTGAATTTTTTGTGGACGAAGTTATCTGTTGAAGAGATATTATTTTTAGCTAAAAAAATATGGAGATTCTTTAATGGAAGTTAAAGATAGTGTTATATTTGATTATTTGAAAGATGGAAATTTAAGAATAATTGAAGCGGAAATTGAAAATAAATATATTAAATAGAGATTCTAAATATGATGAAGATGTTCCTGAATTTTTTAAGGCAAAATATCCTAAAATGTTTTTATCTGAAGATGCTCCTGAAGATTTAAGAAAAATTTTTTTATGATAGTGATGATGTTTTGAATTTTGATGTTATTAGAGAGAATTTGAATTGGATGCAATATTTAGAAAATATTGATTTGAAAAGAGCTTTTTCCAGAAAGTTATGATATATTTTTAAAAATATTTCTAATAAGAGGTTGATGGAACTTGAGAGAAGGCATCCTAGTATTATTTCAAGAGTGGTTGAAGAAAAATTTACAAAGAAATTTGATAGAGTGGTATAAAGGCAACTGGTGGTAGATTTTTACCTAATTATGTTGTGATAAAATTATTTCCTATAGAAGAAATTGATAAATTTTTAATTAATAGCAAAAAAATGGTCAAAATTAGTTAGAGATAGTAGAGTGAAAATCTGATGGACAATTGGAATCTTTATTAAAATTTGCATATGTAATGGGAGTATTTCATGGTAAGGATGATGGGTTTACTAGTTAATTAAATTATTTGGTGAGATTCCTAAAAATATCTAAAGAAAATTTTTGATTTAATTAGTGATTATATAAAGCAAAATGATGTAAATCAAATTAATATTTTTAAATTCTGTATATGTTTTAAAAGATAGTATGAATATATATTTAATGTTGATTTACAGAATGATAAGAGTAAAAATTGTGCAATTACGAAGAATAATGAATGATATGAATTTCCCTGGATTGATTACTCCAGTAGTCATTGAAAAAAATGTTTGAAAGATTGAAAATGCAATATAATATTTCTTTCGCTAATTTTTCTTATTAAAAATATTAATAAAATTGTTTGCAATGAAGAATATATTAAAGTTGTTCCACTTATTCAAAAAGCAATTTAATAAGATTATTGATGTTGATATTGGAAGAGTTAAAAGAAATAACACTTCATAGAGCTATTTGTCATATTAAGGATATTGAATATAATAATATTGATATTGGAAATGATGATGTTGCTGATGAAGCTCAATGTTTTGAATATGGACAAGATGAGTTTGATCAGATGCAAAAAATATATAATGAAGGTGAACTTAGGGATTATTCAAGTATTCCAAGAATTTTAGGTGAAGAAGATGGAATGAAATATGAGATGCTTAGATGTGATGATCCTTTAGCTTTAACAATTGGAGATCGTACTGATTGTTGTCAAAAAATTGGTGGTAAAGGTTTTACTGCAATGGAACATAGTATGGTATCACCTGATGGAAGAGTTTTTTTGTGTTAGAGATAAATTTGATAGGATTATTGCACAAAAGTTGGGTATGGAGAAATCAAAATGTAATTTGTTTTGATGATATTGAAATATCTGATAAAAATTTATTCTTTATATATTTCTGAAAATCCAGGAACAAGTAAAATTGATTTAGCAAATAGAGTATTAATGGTTTATAAGAGAGCTGCTAAAGAATTGATGGATGTTGATAAACTGACATATAGCAAAATGCTTGAACAAAAGAAGATTACTCAAGAAGAATATGATTGTTTGCTTTTGAAAAAAAGTTACTACAGGATTAGGATATAGAGAAATTGCAGAGGCTATTAAAGTTGATGGCACATTATATTGTGATGACGATATGGTTAAAGTTATGCATTCTGATCGTTTTAGGGAATTATATACTGATGCTAATATTCAATATATTATAAATTCGGGAAGGATATATTAGAAATAAACAAAATGGTAGAATACAAAATTTGTATATTTATGAAGATGATATTCCTATATATGATAAAAAAATAATTTGAATATGAAAGTTCTTCTTAAATTACAAAAGAATGAAAAATGTTAGTGATTTAATTGATAGTAATTATGATGAAAAGTCTGATATGTTTGATTCTGAAAAATGATTATGAATATTGCTAGTAAATATGAATTTAATCCTGAAAATACTAAAAATTATTTCGACTGCAAGAATTGGCATGATATATAGTGAAGATGATAAATGTGTTGAATTTGGTGATTTAGTAACTGCCCCTATAAAAGATAATCTTACATTTGAAGAAAAAGAAGATGAGTAAACATATTGTTAATCAAATTAAGAAAAAGCTTTGATGCAAATAGATATAGGAAACCGTAGTTGATTTATCTAGACTTGATGAATCTCAAAGAGGTTTGTTAATTAATTTGATTAACCAGGTTAGAAACAGACATTATGATTGTGATTATATAATGAATTAATTTTTGTAAATCTATATGATATGAAAAATATTATATAGATTTTTTTATTTTCTGTGATAAAAGCTGGATTTTTTTACCTAAGTTGTGTTTTTAATATATGTAGATAAAATTTACAAAGGAGTAGGTTTATGTTTAATGAAAAATATAACAAAAGTCTACTAAAAAAATAAGGCAGATTATAGTATTTTTGCCAGTTGTATGTAGGTTAAAAAGAGTTTAAATTTCCTGTTATTGAATATTGTAATGAAGCATCTGATAATAGGGATTATATAATTTTTTAAAGAATGTGATGAAATTGTAGATTTATTAACAGATTGAATAGAGATAGTGATAATTTTTCTATAATGATTTCAAATAAAAATAATGAAATGAATTATGGTGTGTTTTTGATAATAAAAAAATTCAGAAATGAGTGAATATTTTTACTAAAATTGTATATGGATTTTTACAAGAGGAGATTAGACTTAAAAGGCAAGGAAAGAGATTTCTATCTAGAATTAATGAAAGATTGAAAAATCTGTTAATGGAGATTTGTCATATAGTATTAATTTGAATGATGAATATTTTGAATATATGAATAAAACTGGAAAAACTAATATAATTAGTATACGTTCAAAAAGTGGAATTGATATGGACGATTTTGCAAAAGTTTTTGCAAAAAGTACTAATTTGAAAAATAAAAAAATGATAATGATTATATTGATTCATCTAATTTTATTGAGAGTAGCATTGATCGAAAGACAGCTATAATTAATTTAGATAAGTCTAATGTTAATAAGATTGTAGATGTTATTGATTTTAGTAATGATATGGTTAAATCTCTTAATAGAGTGAATCAGGATAAAGAATTTGAAAAATAACATGGAGGGTAAAATGGAAAAATAAGAAAAACAAGGACTGGTGTACAAAAAGCAATTAGAATAATTTCTATTATATTAATAATTTTGATAATTGTTTTAGCAGGTGTTGCTGCTGGTGCATGGGGACATATTAATAGTATGTTAGGTAAAATAAATAAGAAACTATTGATACTAATGCAATAGGTATTACAGAAGAAACAAAAGCAATCTTTAAAAGGTTATAGAAATATAGCATTACTTGGAATTGATAGTAGAGCAGATGATTATGGATTAGGAAACAGAACTGATTGTATTATAATTGCTAGTATTAATGAAGAAACAAAAGATGTTAAAATGTTTTCTGTTTATAGAGATACATATTTAGAGGTTGTAGAAAAGAATACAAAAAGACTTGATAAAAGTAACACATGCATATTCTTATGGTGGTGCTCAAAACACATTACTTGCTTTTAAATACAAATTTGGATTTGAATATCAAAGAATATGTAACGATTAATTTTGATTCATTGATTAGTTCTATTAATGCAATGGATGGCGTTGATATTGATATTGAAAAAGGATGAACTTAAATATATTAATGATTATATAGATGCTTTTAATTCAAACATCTGGTGTTAAATCTAAACATGTTACGACTACAGGTGTACAAAAGACTTGATGGTGTTCAAGCAGTTGCATATTCAAGAATTAGATATACTGCTGGTGGTGATTATAAGAGAACTGAGAGGATGAGAGAAGTAGTTCAAGCTATGGTTAAAAAGAGCTAAAGGATTAAATATAACTCAATTGCAAAAACTTGCAACTAAAAGTTTTACCTTTGGTTAGAAACGAATTTATCAGAATCTGATATTATGGGATTGTTACCAGTACTTATGAAGGTTAATTTTACTACAAGTATGGGATGGCCTTATGAAACAAAAAGGTAAGACAATGGATAGATGGTATGGAATACCTATAACACTTGAAAGTAATGTTGAAAAACTTCATAAAGAATTTTTGGAAAATACAAATTATGTTGTAAATGATAAAATTAAACAGATTAGTAAACAAATTATTGATAAGACAGGGTACAAAAATTAATTAATATGAGTGTTTAACGAAAGAGGAAAAATATGAATATATTTGTTGATGCATATTTATATGGAAATTTAGGTGATGATTTATTTTTGAAGATTTAGTTAAGAGATATCCTAGACATACATTTACGAGTTATTTCTAATTTTTTTATAAATCTAAAAATATAAAAATGTTAAAAGTACATAAATCGACAATTACAAATAGATTATTAAAAACGATGTATTTAAGGAAAAGATTTTTTAAAGAATTTGATGCAGTAATTGGACTTGGTGGAAGTTTATATAGAATAATCTTGACAAGATGAATGATAATGAGATTATTTATGGAAATAAAGATTTCTTTTTACTAAATACTAATTTTTGGAAGACTTGATACAGAGGAATATTATAAAAAAATATTATGATTTCTTTAAAAGAGCTAAAGATATATGTTTTAGAGATAAGTATTCTTATGGCTTGTTTAAGAGTTTACCTTGTGTTAGAAGTGCTGCAGATATATTGTTTGATATTGATCCAAAAATATATAAATGTTACTAATAGGGAAAAAGTTATTATTGCAGTTTTGTCACCTAATTATAAATATGGAGAATTTCAAGGAATATATGAAAATAAAATATTACAATTTATCAAATTCTTTTAAAAATTCAAGATTATGATGTGACTTTAATGTCGTTTTGTAAAGAGCAAGGTGATGAAAAAGGCAATAGAGTCAATTTTACAAAAAGACTGATGAAGAAGTTGAAACTATTATTATAGAGGAAATACTGATGAAGCTTTTAGAGGTTTTAGGTAGTTCGAATATTATAATTGGATCTAGATTACATGCGAATATTTTTAGAATGGCTCTTGGAAAAACAATTATTCCAATGATATATGATAAAAAGATTGCTAACATTTTAAGAGAAGTTGGTTTTGATGGAATTATGATAGATATGTATGATATTTCTAATTTTAAAATATCATCATTAACTTATGAAGATTTGAATTATGTTTGTGATATTAATAAACCTAGACAGGACGCTAAAAATCAATTTAAAGTACTTGATGAATATTTGTTAGATGTTAGAGATAAAAAGGTATGATTGATAATACTATTTTTTTATGAGGAAGAAGAGAGACGAAGATAAAGGAGAATGATAATGGCTAATCTTAAATTGAATTATTCTATGCAGGATTTTCAAAAGAAAAATTTTAGAGAGTGCACAGGTTGTTAGTGAAGTTGATGCAGAATTAATGGATATGAAGATGGATAATACTCAATTTTGTGGTTGGATTGATTTACCTTTCAAATATATTAATTCTACAGAATATGCGAAAATTAAGAGAGTAGTAGGAAAAATTAGAACTGATTCAGATTTTTAGTTGTTATAGGAATTGGTGGTTCATATTTGGGAGCAAGAGCAGTAATTGAGGCACTACATAGTTCAATTTATCAATATGATGATGCTAAAACAAAGGTTTTTATTTGTAGGAAATAACTTAAGTGCTAATTATATTAATGATATTATAGATATTGTTAAAGATAAGGATTTTTCAATTAATGTTATATCTAAATCTGGAACAACAACTGAACCAGCGATTGCATTTAGAATTTTTAGAGTTAATAGAAAATAAATATGGAATTGAAGAAGCTAGAAGAAGAATTTTTGTTACTACTGATGAAAAATAAAGGTGCATTAAGAAAGTTATCTGATATTGAAAATTATGAGACTTTTATTATTCCAGATGATGTTGGTGGTAGATTTTTCGGTTTTTAACTGCTGTTGGCTTATTGCCAATTGCAGCTAGTGGTATTGATATTGATGCATTGATGACTGGAGCAAAATATGCTGAAGAAAATATAGTGATAAAAATTTAAAATATAATGATTGTTATAAATATGCTGTTTTTAAGAAATCTTTTTATGATAATGGTAAGAGTATTGAAATGTTAGTTCATATGAACCTAAAATGCATTATATGATTGAATGGTGGAAGCAATTGTTTGAGTGAGAGTGAAGGAAAAGATGGTAAAGATTATTTCCGGTTGGGGCTGAGTTTACTACTGATTTACATTCACTTGGGACGAGTATATTCAAGATGGACAAAGGTTAATGTTTGAAAGCAGTTCTTAAATTTGATAAGGTTAATAAAGATATTGAGATTCATTATGATGGAGATGATTTAGATAATCTTAATTATTTATGGGTAAAATGGTTTCTATGTTAATGATAAAGCAATGGAAGGTACAATTAATGCACATGTTGATGGTGAGGGTGCCAAATCTTGTTATTGATATTGATGTTTTTAAATGCTGAATCAATAGGTCATTTGATTTATTTCTTTGAAAAAGGCTTGTGGCATGAGTGCTAAATTACTTGAGGTAAATCCATTTTAATCAACCAGGTGTTGAAAAATATAAAAACAATATGTTTAAATTATTAAAAACCAGGATTTTAATTTTTGTGAAAATATAAGTACAGAGTTTATCTCTGTACTTTTTTTAAATTTTATTACAATATTATGATATTTTTGTAAATTTATTGTGAATTGTAAAAATAGGGATACAATTAATTGAATACTATGATTGAGGTGTTTATTATAGTAATTTAGGTGGTGAATATGAAAAATATTATACTATGTTTTGTTTTTTAGTTATTGTATTACCATTTTTGATAATTAACTTAACATTAATTATTAAGAGTAAATTATATCCTGATAAAATTGCTGATTTTATGGGATATAAAACCATTTATTGTTATGTCAGGTTCTATGGAGACTACTATCAATATTGGGGATTTAGTAATAGTTAAGAAAGTTAATTTAAGTAGTATACATACTGGGGATATAATTGCTTTTAAAAATGGAAATATTGTTATATCATCACAGAGTTAAGGAAGTAATTAATGATTCTGGAACTTATAAATTTAAGACAAAAGGTGATAATAACAATGTTGCAGATGATTTCATTGTTAATTCTGATGCAATTGAAGGAATTTTATTAATAAGATTCCTGGATTAGGTAGTATTTTATTATTTTTAGGTAGCTCAATTGGATTATTAATGGTGATTTTAGTTATAATTATTGTTTCAACTGCTTTATATTTTGTTAAATTTGGATATTCTACAAAAAGATGCTGAACTTATGAGAGAATTTCAAGAATTCAAAAGAAATAAAGAGTTAAATAATAATAAATAATTTATATTAACATTTTAAATCGGGTATATATAAAAATTTTTAAGGAGGGTGAAATTTTGAAGAAGGAGAAAAAGTATTTTTAGCTTGTGTATTTTGTTATTATTGACTGCTTTGACAATATATGTAATAAGTGGAACTTATGCTAAATATGTTAGTTCGATTGAAGGTACATCAACAGCTAGAGCTGCAAAGTGGGCTTGGAAAAATTAATGAACAAGATTTAGCTGCTGGTACAACTACTATGGAATTAAATTTGTTTGATACAATACAAAATACTGATGGTAAAATCTGAAATTAATGTAACAAAAAGATCCTAGGGATAAATTGATTGCACCTGGTACACAGGGAAGATTTACTATTAAAGTTCAAAATATGTCAGAAGTTAAAGCAACTTATGCATATGCTTTATCTCAAACTAATCCATCAAATATTCCAATAGAATATAGTAAGGACCAAAAACTTGGACAACAGATATTTCATCATTTGTGACAAAACCTACAGAGTTAGATATTAAATCTGAAGCAACTGATGCTACTATTTATTGGAGATGGGCTTTTGAGAAAAACAATCTTCAGGTGAAGCAGATGAAGCTGATACAACGATTGGATTTAATGGAAATGCTAGAGTTCTTTATTACAGCAACTTTAAAAAATTACAACAAGTTGATTAGTATTATAAATACGATTGGAATTTTAATTCCAATTTAAGTCAGTGAGTAATACTTGCTGATTTAAATTGAAGTTAATATTAAAAGGGATATGATGAATTTTATTGATGAAAAAGAGAATTTTTAATATTTGCTGTATTATTAATATTTTTTGTTTATTGTGTTATATATTGCTGTTAGTTATTATGGAAGGCTTGAAAGCATTAGAACTGGAAATGTTGATATATTTAATATAGAAAAATATAAATAAAAGACAAAAGTGGATAATGATGATAAAAATTGAGTTCTAAAAGTAATGATTTTAAAAATAATATTAGTGATGAAGGAAATTTTTAATATTAGAAATAATAAGTCTGATTATAAGAAGATTATTAGTAAATTTTATAAAAATCATGATAAAAAGAATTAGATCTAATAATGAGAGCAAGAATAATGTTGGATCTAATATACAAGATGACTATTATAAAAATGAAGTATTAGAAAATAGAAATATTATACGAGATATTAATAATGATGGTCATGTAAGTAATATTATAAATAATGAGAACAAATTGATAAATGATAATAAAATTGTTAGTAATAAAACTGAAGTTACTAATGTTGTTAAAAACAATGATATTGATGGAATGCTTAAAGTTTATGATAATGATGTTGATTGGAGTTCTAAAAATGAATTAAGGATTTTTCGAATCCTGTTTATAATTTTAAAAATATAGTTGCTCCTGGTTCTCATAATATGTATAAATATATTGTTAATAACAATGAAAAAGTTTGATGTTTTATATGGATTGAAATTTTTAGAAGATAATAAAGATTCGATAAATATGAAGTTTAAGTTAAAAAGGAATGGTGAGTATATTATTGGTGATGATTTAAATTGGGAAAGTTTAAATAATAAAATTATTAATGATTTACCATTAGGGAATAAATTCTTATGATGTCTATTTACTTGAATGGAAGTGGATGGATGGAAAGGATGATACAAAGGCAGGTTTTAATCAATCTGATTATAAATTAAATATTGAGATTAAGGCAAAGTCACATTATGAAGGAGAGTAAAGATGAAGTATATATTAAAAATTTTTAAATTATGTTTTTGGATAATTTTCATTTTACTTTTTATTAATAAATGTGATTTTTAGCTTTTTCAAAATTGTATCAAAGAGAAGATTATTTTTAATTTGTTTGGATATACTTATTTTGAAGTTTTAAGTGGAAAGTATGAGTGATGAAAATTAATATAGGAGATGTTGTTTTAGTTAAGTCAAATTCAAAAATATAATGTTGGTGATGTTGTGACATATAAATCATATAGTCGTTTCATTACTCATAGAATAGTTAAAATTTATAATGATAAAATTATCACGAAAGGTGATGCAAATAATACAAATGATGATCCAATTAATAAAAAGTCAAATAATTGGTAAAGGTGTAAAAAGACTTAAAAGAGCTGGTATATACATTAAAGTTTTTATGAATTTTAAAGTAATTGTTTTGATTTTTATGATGATAATGGTTAGTGCTTATATATTTTCTGAAATAGAAGTGGGGAATGATTATAGTGAAAAAGTTAACTAAAAATATTATTTTTGGTTTTTCTATATTAATAATGATTGGGAGTGCAGTTACTTTGGCAAGATATATTTCTACTATTTATGGAAGTAGCACAACTAGAGTTGCATTATTTGGTAGTAGTACAAGAGTTGAAGTTAATAAAATTAAAGGGAAACCTGGTGATGTAAAAATAATTCCTATTGAAGTTACGAATGTTAAAGATGGCAAAGTTTGTGAAGTGTCTGAAAATTTTACAATATATATTAATAGAAGGTATGGAAAAATTTACCTTTAAATATTAATTTGTTTAAAGATAAAGATGCAATGCAGTTAATATATAGGGATGATGATAAAATTTATACAAATGATGATTTTGAATTTAAGGCTGGAAAAAGAGAGACTAAAATATATTATTTAAAAATTGAATGGCCTAATGATTTAAAAGATTTGAGTTATGCTTTTGAAATTGATTATTTATCAATAGATTTAGAGTGATTCAAAAAGATTAGAAATAGTGTAAATGAATTATTTAATAAGAGGTAAGTTATGAAGAAAAAAGTTTCTAATTGTATATTTGATTTTGCTAACAATAATTATAACTATGATCTGCTAGTAGTAGGAAAATACTTACAGGAATTGAAAAATAATACATTGTATGAAGCGGAGAATTTTATTTTTAGAAGCGATTTGTTGAGTGAAGATATTAAGTCTTATACATTACAAAGAGGTGTTAATAAAATTGTAGTTCATCTTTATAACAATGAAGATAGGGCTTAGATATACTAAAGTAGACATTAATTATGTTGTTAAGTTAGAAAAATTAATGATGATGGAAAACCTAGTGAAAGTTAGAGAAGAGAATGGTGTATTAAGTAAGAGTGGTTTTACAGATAATGAAGTTGTTTTTGATAATTTGAAAATGGTAAATATAAGGTTAGTGCAATAGCTACTAAATCCTTATACTAAAAATACTTGAAGGAAATTTTTGTTATAACTAATAATGATAATAGAATTGATTATAGTGTTGGAGATAATGTTGATATGATCTGCTATGTTTTTAACGATAAAAAGCTGTTGATTATACTGGAAATATTAAAATTAAATTTCCTGATGGATTGTACCCCGATAATAATGAAGAAGCATTTAAAAATGTAAATATAGATAATTCAAAGGAAGTTATAGTTAATTTTAAAAATAATTCTAGTTATAGTTATAGATTTTTATAAGGAAAATCCTAAAAAGTTTTTAACAAAAATGAGTTTCAAGTTGGAGGAGTATAGTGAAGAATAAGTTATATATTTTAATAAGCATTATTATTATGTTATTAAGTACTATTATTATTTCATTTCTAAAAATTTATACCTTATGTGTGCGGATATTGTTAAAACCGAGTAATAGTTTTTGAAGCTAAAAATTTATGATAATGCTCAATATAATTTAGGAAGTTCTGGTATTGAATTAACTGAACAAGGTGTTGATATAACTTCATGGAATTATAATAATAGTAAATATTTAAAAGATTACAACTAATTTACCAAATGATTTAGTTAATAGTAATAATAATGTTGTTATTGGAATAAAACTCCCTAAAGAATTTTATTTTTTTCTGTAAATGATTTTTATTACCAATTGGATGCAATAATGTTAGGTTTGAAAAATGATGATTTTATAGTAAATACTAATTATACATATCATGTTAATAATCATAGTGGAGCTGTTTACTATACAATGAATCCGGGAGTTACATCTATTACTATTCAATTAGAAATTAAATATGATTTTGAATTATGGAATAAATTAGGTCATAGTTTAATTAATCAAAAGAATGAAAAATCAATTTTGGTTAAATTGTATAAACAAGACTCAAATGAACAATTAACTAGTAAAATCTGTTAATAATGCTTATTCGAGCAAGAGTATAAGATGATAGTAGGATCTATACCATATATTAATGATAAAAGAAATGAAGGAGATATAGATATACTCTATAAAGATAGAAAGAACACAATTATAAGAAATAGTACATATGTAATGGCAGAAGGCAAAGTGAAATGAAGGCTTTTTAAAGAGCTTAGATTTAAATTTAAATTACCTGAATTTATTGATAAAAATAATAAAAAGCATTATATGGAAATTGATAAAAATAGTATTAAATTTTCATTAGATACAGGAGGAAAAATAGAATATATAATTGATGAAAGTGATTTAATTAATGGCAATACTACAATTATCATTAAAAATATATATTATGAAACAAAAGGAAAAAGAATTTTTATATATGCGCTTAAACCACCTGAATTTGGTAATATAGAAGATTTAAATGTAATTAATTTTTAATAGGTTGTCTTTAAATGTATGTATTGTTGATAATACTGGTGAAGAACATTGCATAGCAAAAACAAATTCCGATCTATTAATTATTGGATGAAATCAGAAGAAAAATTGAAGCACTTTATAGTGATAGAAAAGTATCATATATAAATAGTTTAGAAAGAATGTTGTAGGATTAGGTGGCTTTTATATAAAGAATTCAGGAACGATTGATTCAAATAAAAAGCATATTCATATAATTTTTGATAATGAAAATACTGGATATATGCAGGTTGTCTCTGTAAATTTACCAATAGATGTTAATAGAGATGAAGTGGAAATTAAATATCATTTAGTGGATGAAAATAATGTTTTTAGTATATAAGGATGAAAATGGTAATTATATTTCAGATAATGAAAAAGGTGTTAATTGTGAATTGTCTATAAAAATTAAAACCTAATAATAAAAACTGGTAATTGTCTATTTTTAATAGAAATTTATTGCCTGAAAAAGAGAGAAAATATTTTTAAAAAGAAGTAAAATATGATATAAATAAGATTAAGGCAGGTGAAGAATTATATGTACCATCGATAAGGCAAGCAAATGAATTACGAGGTAATTATTCTGGATATGTTAAATATAAAATGAAAGTGGATAGACAGGTAAAAGCACCTTCTAAAATGATAATAAGTTCAGAAGGGTTTGAGAATAAAGAATTTATAACTAATACTTATTTTGTAAAAAGAAGTTGAATCACGTGATATGATTAGTAGAGTACGAATTAATGGAAAAGATAATAATGTGAAGTTATTGCAGGTAATTCTATAAATATAGGCAGCAGATATAGAAGTTATATCATATCCATATTGTTATGTTCCTGGATAAAAAAATATAGTTATTGGAGTATTGTTGCCTGAAAATATTAATATTAATACTGATTCTATAATTTTTGAAAACAGCTAAAAATGCTAATATAAAAACCATTAAAAGTTGAAAGTAAAGATATTTATAATGGATATAAAAATGTGGAAGATTTATGACCATCTGATATTATGATTGGATATTCGAATGAAAATTTTGATCCTATAGGAGAAGGAAATTATATTAAAATAGATTTTAAATAGATATTGATTCTAATGCAGAAGGACAAACTCGTTAATTTAAATAATATGTTATATCTTGCTACTCGTTCAAACAGATAAAATGGGAGCTATTTTTAAATGGTCCTTAGGGGATCATATTTTTGGACTAGGAAAAAGGATGAATATGATATAAAATGAAAATGGACGAGTTGATGACATTATTTCTGGTGTTAATCCGTCAAATAAATTATCTTTTAAAAATAATTCCACAAAATGAATTTTTTGACGCTAAAGATTCAATTAATGTTAATGATGGAAGTGAAAGTGGGAAAGTTGATATTTCAAATAAGGATGATTTAATAAATTATAAGTTATCTTTAAAATTTAATGATAATGTTAATTTTTCAAGATTTGCTTATTATGTACCGATTACTAAAAAGAGTAGCATTAATAATAATTATATGATTAAAACTGAAAATGGTATTTTTGATCTTGCTTTACAAGGACCTGTGACAATGTCTGATGATAGTATATATATTGCAGAGTATACATTTGATAAAGGAATTACTAATGAAAATATTAATAATGTTAACTGGGTTCTTGCTGATAAAGTGACTGATTTTAATAATGTTACAATGGTTAAGATAATACAGAAAAAGCTGGTTTGAGTTAATGGTAGTAAAACTGATATTAATTTTTAAATTAAAAATATTTAGGTCATAATTTTGAAGAGGAAACTGGTAAAAGGGTTGAGTTTCGTTCTGCTGGTGGTTTGAGATATTCAGTTAATGGTAATGTAACAGATGGAATTTTTTCCTACGAATGGTGTTAGTGTGAGAATAAAGACTCGTAAAGAATTGCCTGATATTACTTTAACGGCAGCACCTAATAGAAGACCAGAGGTGATGGGTGATTCAAATTTTTGCGTCATTTGATACAAAAAGATTTGTAGTTTGGAACAATTTACATAAATTAAGAATTACGAATATTGAAACAAATAATGTTGTTTTGAAGTCTAAAGATGATATTAATAATAATTTGGATATAGATGGTAATATTGCTAATAATACTTTTGGAATAAATCTTTCTGTTAATAATAAAAAGTGTTGACTTGATTCAAAATGCTGATTTTACTAAATTTGAAAAAGATTTTTAATTTTGGAAGTGGCATAAGTGATGTTTGGGAATACAATATTTATAATGGTAATAATTTATCTGATAATGTAACAAATAGATATATTGTTATAACTTATGAGAGTGATAAGGGTCTTATTTTAAAACAAAAGATTATAATTAATAGAGAGATTAGAAAAAGCAATTTCACCAACTTATTCAATTGTACCTGGATATAGGTATAGAGCATTTGATGAGCAACAGGAAAAATATTGGAGTTAATAAAAATCATCTGTTACAATGCAGTTTGTTTTTGAATTATATACCTAATTTTTATAGTGATCAGAAATTAAAGTTTAATAAAAAGTTACCTGTTGGAACAAAAGATTACATTTTATGATTATGTGAAGGATTTTTAATCCAACATATTGGTATTATAAAGTAGATAGACCAGTTGATTTTTATTGATATTTCTGAATTTAATAAAATGGGATATACGAATAAGAAATATGGTAAAGCTTTGATGAAAAGTAATTTTTATTAAAGAAGTTTATATGTTTGTGTTTGATTTTAAAGATGCAGAGATTGCTGATATGGATAATATTACAACTATGCTAGAAATGAATAGTACTAAAGTTGAAAAATATTTTTCAAAAAGAGTTAATTACTAGATTTTACCCCTAATTATGCTTTTGATTTAGGAAAAGATTGTTGATACTCAAAATATAAATAATGATATTAATTTATCATATAATGTTAATCTTTTTGGTGAAGGTATTAATTATAATACTTATTTTAATAATAAGAAATTATCTTATATTATTACTACTGATGAAGATTTTTCCTAGTGATGCTTATATGGAATCGAAAAATGGAAGTGATATAATTAAATATTTTAGAAATTCTAAAAATCAATTTATAATTTCAGCTGGTGATATGTCTGAATATTTGAATAATAATCGTAAATTTAAATTTATTGTTAATGGATTATTAGCTAAGAAAAAAATATAATCTTAAAATTGATTTAATGGCTAGTGCAACTTCTGATGGTGATAGTCCTTTTAGTGGTGATATATTGGCTACAAAGAACATCGTTCTTGAAAATAATAATATCAGTCCAGCAATAGAAATTTTTAGAAAATGAATGATAGAGTTATTTCAAATAGTGATTTATCTAAAAATCAAGTGATTAGATTAAGATATTTAAAAACAGATGGAGTGAAGTTAACAATTGAGCTTCAAAAAAAGGTTGGTAATGATTATAATACATTACCTGATAAACTAATTAGTGTTAATGGTAATACAGGTAATAATAATGGTGTTTTTGATATTAATTTAAGTAATGGTAATAATGATTTATCTTTAAAATTTTTTAAATGATATGAGTGTTGGTACTTATAGATTATTGTTTAAAGTTATTGATGATAAAAGGTAATACGATTTATGAAGTGCCATATGGATTTATTATCAAAGATGGTGTTTTTTTAATGTAAAATAAATGTATAAAAAAATTCCTTAATATGCTTGATATATATATATATATAGTACAATCAGTATTGTAAGGCTTACAATAAAAAAAGTTGAGGGGAATTTTGTATATGGAAGAGAAAAAGAAAAAGTAGTGGATTAGCTGTAGCAGGTTTAGTTTTATCAATTATTGCAATTGTTTTTTTGCTATGATTCCTATAATTAATGTGATTTCTTATTTTTGGCAATTCTAGCAATAATATTTGGAATTGTTACTTTAATAAGAGATAGCAAGAAAAGTGATGTCAATAATTGTCATAATATTGTCAATTTGTACTTTTGCTGTAGCTACAAATATGAATAAAAAGGCTGTTGATGTAATTAATAAATCTGTAAATGAAACTAATAAAGAATTGAATAAAAATTAGTAGCGATCTTAATAAGAGTCTAGGGAATGCTACTGAAGATGTTTTAAAAAAATGATGTTGAAGTTAATTTAGGAACTTTTGAAGCTAAGAGTTTAGGTTATGGTATGTATGATACTAAATTGGAAGTTACAGTTAAAAATAAATTGAATGAAAAGAAATCATTTAGTTTTGCATATTGAAGCAGTTAATAAGAATGGTGAAAAGAATTGCAGAAGATTATGTTTCAGTAAATGATTTAGGGAGGCGGTCAAACTCAGAAGTTTAAAAGCATTTTCGTTAGTTGATAAAGATAAAATTAAAGAATTAAAAAAATGCAGAATTTAAGATAATAGAAGCATCTGCATTTTTAATTAAATAATAGTTTTAATATTATTTTAATAATTATTGATTTTTAAAGATTATGTGTTATAATTGTTTTATCAAACGTTATTGAAGAAAAAGTAAAATAAAGGTTATTAGTAGGGATAATTAGCCATGGACTGAAAAGCTAATTTTTAATGGACGTATTTGAAAAACTACCTTCTTAGGCTGATGAATAAGTCAGACGTATTGCTGCGTTAAAGCGATTAAATTAAGTTAAAAATCCGGGTGGAACCGTGCTATATATTAGTACCCTCAGAGAATAGATTTAATATTTTTTTATATGATCTATTTTATGGGGGTGTTTTTTATTACCATAAAATAGTGATGGAAAGGATTGTAATATGATAAAGATTACGTTAAAAGATGGCTTTATTAAAGAAGTTGAGAGTGGTATTTCTGTAATAGAGCTTGCTGGTCAAATTAGTGAAGGATTGGCTAGAGTTGCAACAGCTGGAAAGATAAATGGGGAAGTTGTTGATTTAAGAACTAAAATTGAAAATGATGCTAATGTTGAAATTTTAACTTTTGAAAAATGATATTGAAGGTAAGAAGGCTATTGGCATACAACTTCACATATAATGGCACAAGCGGTTAAAAAGACTTTATGGTGATTCAGTGAAATTAGCAATTGGTCCATCAATTGATGAGGATTTTATTACGACTTTGATTCTGATGATAAGAAGATTTCTCAAGTTGATTTTCGAAGCTATAGAAGCTGAAATGAAAAATTATTAAGGAAAATTTGGAAATTAGTAAGTTTGAATTACCAAGAAAATGAAGCTATTGAGTTGGCAGAAAAACTAAAAAGAGCCTTATAAGGTCGAGCTTATTAATGATTTGCCTGAAGACGAAGTTATTTCTTTCTATAAACAAGGTGAATTTACAGATCTATGTGCAGGTCCACATTTAATGAGCACTGGAAAAGTTAAGATTGTTAAATTACTTAAAGTTGCAGGTGCTTATTGGAGAGGTAGTGAAAAGAATAAGATGCTTCAAAGAGTTTATGCTATTTCTTTTCCAAAAACAGTCAATGCTTGATGAATATCTTCAAAAACTTGAAGAAGCAAAGAGAGGGATCATAGAAAATTAGGAAAAGAACTTGGAATTTTTATGATTTCTGATTTAGTTGGAAAAAGGTTTTCCGATGTGGCTTCCAAATGGATTTTTTTATTAAGAAGAGCTTTATCTGATTATATTATGGATAAAAGAATTGAAGCTTGGATATAAACATGTTTTTAACACCATCTCTTGGTAGTGTTGATTTATATAAAACTTCTGGACATTGGGATCATTATAAAGATGATATGTTCCCAGCAATAGAAATGGATAATGAGGCATATGTTTTAAGACCAATGAATTGTCCTCATCATATGATGATTTATAAAAACTTTTTACATTCATATCATGATTTACCACTTAGAATGGCTGAAGTTGCTCATGATTTTAGATATGAAGATAGTGGTACATTAGTTGGTCTTGAAAAGAGCTAGAACTTTTACTCAAAATGATTCACATATTTTTTTGCAGACCTGATCAGATAAAGGAAGAGTTTAAGGGTGTTATTAATTTAATTCTTGATACTTATAAAGATTTTTGGATTTAAAAATTACAAGTTTAGATTATCTTTGAGAGATCCAGAAAATAAAGAGAAGTATTTTGAAAATGATGAACTTTGGAATAAGAGTGAAAATGAATTAAGAAGTTTTAACAGAACTTGGTGTTGATTTTTACGAAGCTAGAGGTGAAGCAGCTTTTTATGGTCCTAAACTTGATGTTCAAGTTATTAGTGCTTTTAGGTCATGATATAACATTATCAACTTGTCAACTTGATTACCAATTGCCTGAAAAGTTTGAACTTGAATATGTTGATGAAAAATGGTGATAAAGTTAGACCTGTTGTTATTCATAGAGCTATTTTTGGTACTCTTGATAGAGTTGTAGCATTTTTTACTTGAAGAGACTAAAGGTAATTTACCTGTATGGCTTGCTCCTGTTCAAGTGAAAATTTTACCTATTAGTGATAAATTTATTGATGAAGCTAAAAAGGTTTATGAAGCTTGCTTTAATGCTGATTTAAGAGTTGAACTTGATGATAGAGCTGAAAAAAATTGGATATAAAATTAGAGAAGCTCAAAACACAAAAAAATTCCATATATGTTAATTGTTGGAGCTAAAGAAGTTGAAACAAATACAGTTTCTATTAGAAAAAGAGGAGAAGGCGAAATTGGAGCTTTAAGTATTGATGATACTATTGCTAAAATAAAAGCAGAAATTGCAAATAAAGGTTTATAATACAATATTAGCAGTGATTTTTAAATCACTGCTTTTTGTAATATAATGTTATTTTTTGAAATAATATTGTAGTAATACTTTAAAAAAATAGGGTATTTTATGATATTATATGTTGGAATGTTTATAGTAGCTTGTAAGCATATAAAAAAATATGGGAGGTAGTGAATTGTCAAAGGAACTTTTTGAACTATATTGGATTTGATTTAAGTAATATTCCATCTGAATTAGTAGCTGAAAAGCCTAAATTGACAATTTCGGATGCTAAAGATGAAGCAGATATTTATAGAATCTATAAATATGTTGCTGTTAAAGATATTGATATTTTTATTAGTACAACTGATAGAACTACTCCAATATCTGAGAGATATAAGAAGTCTTTAGCTTTTGATGAATATGTAAAACAAAAATCCTGATGAATTTAATGATGTTATGGATAAAGCGTCATTATTAGAGATATTGAATTTTGAAAAATGCAGAAAAATTAAATACGAAGATACCTTTTTTTATTAAGTATGATGATAATTATTTATGGCAAAATTTTTATTCAACTGAGGATAAAAATATTATATGCTTTTTTCAGCGAAAGAGGGAAAAACCTCTGTATTATTTTTATTTAATAAAGAAAAAGTTGACTGACCCAGAATTTAAAGTATTTATTCCAATTTGTAAAATGAGTTATAGTGAAGATTTACTTACAAGGAAAGAAATAAACGAGCTTGAAAAATTATATATGGTCTTTTACAAAAGAATTGGTGTAATGTTTTTGAAGTTTATCAAGATATTGAAAATGATAATGTTTATAAAAATTATATTATAGGAGAACAGCTTTATTTACAGGCTTTTAAGACTAAATATAGAGTTAAGATTGAGACGAGAAGTGAGGCACTTAATTTTTTTATACATTAGTTAAAGCGTTGTTTATTTTTGGCTACTGAAACACATAATGCTTTTTCCTATAGAGACTGCTATTGATAAGAAAGGTGAATTAATTTTTAAGTATAAAAGTAAACAAATTACAATACAAAATATTTCTAAGTTTATTTCTAAACAATGATAAAGATATGCAGGAAACTAGGGTATCAATTAATAATAATATTGAAAGTACTAAGTTGAAAATTTCTAAATTAAAAGAACAAATTAAGTCTGATAATGTAAATTATGTTTATTATGAAAAACAAATTGTTATGTTTTTTTAGAATGTAAGCAAAAGTTTTTAAGAAGGTTAGATATTTTTTAAGAAGAATGTCTATTTCTATTGAAAAGATTGAAGAAACGATGATTCTGGTATTGATGTTCAAGACGAGAAAATTGATAGTTATAGAGCTAGAGATATCAAGGGATGATAAAGAGAGGCTGAAAATACTTGATGGAATTTCGTCTAAAAGAGCAAAGGCTAATAAAGATGTATATACTTTATCTGATTTAGTTGGATTATGTAATGATTTACGTGAATATGAACAAATTTATAATAATTTAGAAGCAGATTATAAATCTTTAGTTTTGAAAAAGACTAATTTAGATAAAAAGATTGAAAATGCGAAAAAATTATATTGAAGAAATAGAAAAACATAAAAAGAGTATATTTGAGTTTTGAAATTTACTAATAAAGATAAAATTGAAGAATTACATGAAGGATCTTCTTATAGTTTAAATAATGAAATTAGTAATAGGATTGACCCTGGATTTAATATTGAAGACGATCTTGAAAGAATTGGCTAAAAAAAGTTGATGAGCTTCAGAGAAGAAAATTATCTGTTAATGAATGTGATGCATTGTTTGTAACTCAGTATATTATTGAAACAATTAATGCGATTTTAGATGAACGTGAGAAAACTGAAAATGGTGAATTAAAAAGACTAAAGTTGCTGGTAGAAAAAAATAAATCTGAAAAATAATCGAGAAGCAACTTGATGAGTTGAAAAATAATTATGATGAAAATAGTAAAGCAGAAATTTTCGGAAGTTTAATGGAAGATAAAAACGAAAGTTCAAGTAATTAATAATAAAGAGTATGAGAAAAATTCAAGAAATATTTATGCAGTACTTGGTGTTAATGATTTAACAACTTTTGAAGAATATAAAAATGCTTGTGATGATTTGATTAATTATTTGAATGAGGCGTTTATTAAGATTAAGTCGGTTCAAGATGTTCCAGTTTATTATCCATATAGTGATGGATATGTTATAGGGATTTGAATCCTAGAGAGTTTTTAAAAGATAAGGAAGTATTTAAAATTTATAGAACTATTACTAATAGTGATATGCATATTTTGTATTTTAGTAATATTATTTATTTTTATAATAATAATAAAACTTTTGCCACTTGGTATGGATGTATCAACTAAAGTGTTGATGAAACCACAGGAGTTTAGTGAAGAAAAATAACTGAATTTAATATTATTTTTGGAAGATGGCCCATTTAATGTGGAAATCAGAGAAATAGAATTAATAGAGGATGTAAGTAAAGAATAGGAGGCTATGTGAAAATGGCAAATTATGTTGAAATTGTTAAAAAAATATAATCAAGAACATTTATTAAAAATATATTGATTTAATATCTACAAATGAAGGAAAGAATAATTTAATTAATGATATTGAAAATATTGATTTTGAAAAGCTAAATAGACTTTTTGCATTGAGTAATCAAAATTTTTAAAAATTCTATGAAAACAGTTATGTTGGAGCATATTAGGGTTTTTGATAAATCTAGATTTTCTGATGAAGAAAATAATGAAATTTTAAAGATTGGTGAAGATATCATAGCTAATAATCAATATGCTGTTGTTACTATGGCTGGTGGACAAGGTACTAGACTTGGACATAAAGGGCCTAAAGGGACTTTTATATTAAATGTAAAACCTGAGCCAAAAGTTTATTTCAAATTATTGCTGAAAAATTTGATTAAAAGCAAATAATAAGTATGGAATTATTTTAAATTGGTATATTATGACTAGTACTGAAAATAATGATGAAACAAAGTGAAGTATTTTTGAAGATAATAATTATTTTGGTTATAATTCTGAAAATGTTAAATTTTTTTAAACAAGGAAATTTGCCACTACTTTCTGAAGATGGAAAACTTGTAATTAATAGTGAATACCGTATAAATATGCTGCTTCTGGAAATGGAACTATATATCAAGCAATGCTTAATGATGGAGTTATTGATGATATGAAGAGAAAAGGAATTAAATGGGTTTTCATTGGTTCTGTTGATAATGCATTATTAAATATGGTTGATCCTATGTTACTTGGTTTGACTAAAAAAAGAGGAACTGAAATAGCTTCTAAAACTATTGTGAAAAAAATAGTCCTTATGAAAAGGTTGGAGTATTTTGTAAGAAAAACGGGAAGCCTGGTGTTATTGAATATTCAGAGATTCCAGAGACATTAATTGAAGAAGTTGATGAAAATGGTGAGTTAATGTATGGAGAATCTCATATTATGTGTAATCTATATACACTTGATGCTATTGAAAAAAATTGCAAATGTTGAATTACCATATCATAGTGCTCATAAAAAAGTTGATTTTTATGCAAGAAGATGGAAATATGTTTTATGCTAAAGAGGCTAATGGATATAAATATGAAGCTTTTTATATTTGATGGCTTTTGAATTGTTTGATGACATTACATTGTATAGAGGTAAGAGAGAGAAGATTTTTGCACCAGTAAAAAAATGCAGAGGGTGTTGATAGTCCTGAGACAGCTACTAAACTATATAATGATTTTTTTGGTTTAAAGATTAATTGTAAATAAATTGGTTTTGGAGGACAATTATGGATGATATTAAAGATGTTATGATAGTTAATTTGTATTCACTTGATGAGACTATTGCAAAAGAGTTTCTTATTAAATATAAATATCCTTGGGAAGCTCTTGCAGATATAAAAGAATATGTAATAGAACTAGGGAATCTTTAGATTTGAATGAATATGATAAAAAGGGTGATAATGTATGGATTCATAAAACAGCTAAAAGTTTATGAATATTCTACTATTATAGGTCCTTGCATAATTGGAAAAGGATACTGAGTTAGACCTGGAGCATTTATTAGAGGAAGTGCAATTATTGGAGATAATTGTGTTGTTGGAAATTCTACAGAAATTAAGAATGTTATATTATTTAATAATGTTCAAGTTCCTCATTATAATTATGTTGGTGATTCTATTCTTGGATATAAGGCACATATGGGGGCAGGTGCTATTACTTCAAATGTTAAAAGCAGATAAATTAAATGTTATTATAAAAAGACAATGGAAATGAAATTATAACAAATCGTAAAAAGTTGGAGCTTTTTAGGTGATTTTGCTGAAATAGGATGTAATAGTGTATTGAATCCAGGAACAGTTATTGGAAAAATTCAAATGTTTATCCATTATCTTGTGTAAGAGGAGTTGTTCCTTCTGATTCAATTTTTTAAAAATAGCAAAAATATTATAGATAAAAATTAGGAGATAGAATGCTTAATTCAAAAATTTGTACATTTACATTTACATACTGAATATAGTTTGCTTTGATGGTGCTAATCGTATTAAAGATTTACCAATTAGAGCGAAAGAGCTTTGGTATGGACGCAATGGCAATTACTGATCATGGCGTTATGTTTGGATGCATTGATTTTTATAAAAGCTTGTAAAGCAAATGGTGTTAAACTCTATTATTGGGTGCGAAGTATATGTCGCACCCGGTAGTAGGTTTGATAAGGTTTTGGACAAAAGTGTTAAATATAATCATTTGATTTTTGTTAGCTAAAAATATGCAAGGTTATAGAAATTTGTGTAAACTTGTTTCTATGGGTTTACTGAGGATATTATTATAAACCAAGGATTGATAAGGAAATTTTAGAGAAGTATCATGATGGATTAATTTGTTTAAGTGCTTGTATTGGTGGTGAAGTTCCACGGACATTTTATTAAATGGTCAAGATGAGCTTGCTAAAAATTCTGCTCTATGGTTTAAGAATTTGTTTGGTGATGATTATTATTTAGAAGCTACAAGCAAATACTATGAAAGAGCAATATTTAGTTAATCAGAAATTGTTTAAATTGTCTAAGGAAATTGGGGTTCCTTTTAGTTGCTACTAATGATGCTCATTATTTAAAAAGAAGATGCATAATCATGAAATTTTTATTGTGTATTCAAACTGGTAAAAGAATGAGTGATCCTGATAGAATGAAATTTAAAACAGATGATTTTTTTATGTGAAATCACCTGAAGAAATGATTGAATATTTTTAAAGATGTTCCAGAAGCCATTGAAAACACTGTGAAGATTGCAGAAAAAGTGTAATCTGAATTTGAGTTTGACATACAATTTTGCCTAATTATGATGTACCTTCTGAATTTGATACACATTATGATTATTTAAAGAAACTTTCTTATGATGGTCTTCATAAAAGGTATGGTGATGATCTTTCAAAAGAGATTATTGATAGAGCTGAATATGAACTTGGAATTATTAATTCAATGGGCTTTGTTGATTATTTCTTAATTGTTTGGGATTATATTAATTTTGCGAAAACTCATGATATTCCTGTGAGGGCCTGGAAGAGGTAGTGGTGCTGGTAGTGTTATTGCATATGCTATTGAGATTACTGATATTGATCCTCTTAAATATGGTTTGATTTTTGAAAAGGTTTTTAAATCCTGAAAGAATTAGTATGCCTGATTTTGATGTTGATTTTGATTATGAAAAACGTCAAGATGTTATTGATTATGTTTCACAAAAATATGGGCATGATAATGTTTCACAGATTATTACTTTTTGGTACTATGTCTGCGAGAATGGTTATTAGAGATGTTGCAAGAGTTTTTGGATTTTTTTCATATGCTGAAGCGGATAAACTTGCTAAAATGATTCCAAATGATTTATATATTACTATAAAAAAAGGCGTTGGAAGTTAATAAAGAGTTAAAATGATGTTTATGAAAAATGATGGAAGAGTTAAGGAATTATTAGATATTGCTATGGCTTTTAGAGGGACTTCCAAGACAGGCTTCTACACATGCTTGTGGTATTATTATTGCTAAAGAGCCTGTTATTAATTATGTTCCACTATATGCAAGGGATGATATTATTTCAACGCAGTATATTATGACTACACTTGAAGAACTAGGTCTTTTGAAAATGGACTTTTAGGACTTAGGACTCTTACGCTTATTAGAGATTGTAAAGAATTGGTTAAAAAGAATCGTGGGATTGATGTTGAGTTTGATAAAGATATGAATGATCCAGCTGTTTTTAAAAAAATGGCAGGATGGGGAATCGGTTGGAATTTTTCAATTTGAAAGTCAAGGAATGACTAATTTCATGAAAGAACTTAAACCTGATTGTTTGGAAGATATTATTGCTGGTGTTTCACTTTATAGACCTGGTCCAATGGATCAAATCCCTAGATATATTGCTAATAAAAAAGATATGGAACATGCTGTTTATACACATGATAGTTTGAAACCAATTTTGGCTGTTACATATGGTTGTATGGTTTATCAAGAACAGGTTATGAAGATTGTTACAGATCTTGCTGGATATTCACTTGGAAGATCTGATTTAGTTAGAAGAGCTATGGGTAAGAAAAAGCTTGATGTAATGGCTAAAGAAAGAGAAATTTTTGTTCATGGTAAAGTTGATGAAAATGGTAATGTTGAGATTCCAGGTTGTGTTAGAAATGGTATTGATGAAGTTTCTGCTAATAAGATTTTTTTGATGAAATGAGTGAATTTGCTAAATATGCTTTTAATAAATCACATGCTGCTTGTTATGCAGTTGTTGCATATCAAACTGCTTATTTAAAAACATATTATCCGGCAGAATTTATGGCTGCTATGCTTAATAGTTTTTTAGGTAATTTGGATAAGATACCTGTATATGTTGATGAATGTAGAAAAATCGGAGTGAAATCTTAAAACCTGATATAAATAAGAGTTTTACTAAATTCTATCGTTGAAGGAAATAAAATTAGATTTGGACTTGGTTCAATTAAAAAAATGTTGGAATCGCAGCTGTTGATGCAATTGTTTCTGAAAGAGAAAAATGGAGAAATTTTTAGATTTTGGTGATTTTGCTGAAAGAATTTATGGTGAATCTGTTAATAAGAAATGTATTGAAAGTTTAATTAAAGCTGGGGCATTTGATGTGTTTGGTAAGACTAGGAGTACTTTGATTGCTTCATTCGAAACTATTTTTAGATATTGTTGGATATTCTAAAAGTAGAGAAATGAAAATCAAGTTTCAATGTTTGATTTATATACTGATGATAATGTGTTGCAAAAATTAAATATGAATATATTGAATTGCCAGAATATGATCATAAGGAGTTTTTGTCACTTGAAAAAGAGATGCTTGGAATTTACATTTCTGGTCATCCTCTTGAAAAATTATGAAAAACTAATCAGTAAGAAGACTGATTTTTAATTCATTAATTGTTCAGAAATTTTATAATCAAGATAATGAGAATAATGAGGAAATTATTGAAGATAATAAAGTAGTAAAAATTGCAGGAATTATAACATCTGTGAAAAAGAAGTATACTAAAAATAATAAGATTATGGCTTTTGTTACTATTGAAGATTTATATGGTACACTTGAGATGGTTGTTTTTGATTCTGTTTATTCAAGATTTTTCAAATTTGCTTTTATGATGAAAATATTATTTTTGTTAATGCAAGGGTTTCTGTTAGATCTAATCAAGATTTGTCGATTGTTGTTAATTCTATTTCTGAACTTGATAATGAGAAAGATAAAGCTATTGATATTGAGGTTTATAAATTGTCTGATATTCAAAAAGCAAATCTTAGAAAGTGGATTGTTGAAAATAGGAAAGTTGATGGGAATGTTGAAATTTTTGTTTTAAATTCTGCAGAACAAGAACATTTAAGTTGTGGAAAAGTTTTTTATTAATAATAATTCTTTTAATAAATTTAAAGAGATTGTTGATGAAAAGTTGTTATAAAAATGAGTACTAATTAATAGTATAATAATTGTGTTTGCAATGCTAAAATATTGATATTTTACTTGTAAATAATTTCTAAAAATTGTTATACTTATTGTGAATTATTTTAGGAGGCTATATATGGAAAAAGAAAAAGAAGTTATAGAAGTTGAAAATGTTGAAAAACAGAGAATGTAGAAAAGACAGATACAATTCAAGTATCTGATGAAGTTGTTGCAGTTATTGCAGGTATGAGATTGCAGAAGTTTCAGGTGTTGCTGAAATGGCAGGTAGTTTTGCTGGAGGAATTTCAGAAGTATTTAGTGGAAAAAGAATATGGCTAAAAGGAATCAAAGTTGAAATCAATGAAAAAGTGTTGTAATTGATGTTAATATTATTGTTGAATATGGTTCAAGAATTCCTGATGTTGCTTTTTGAAATTCAAAAGAGAATTAAAGCATCTGTTGAAAATATGACAGGTTTTAAATGTTGAACAAGTTAATGTACATGTTCAAGGTGTAAGTACAAAATTATTAAAAATGAAGAAGAAGATAACTCAAAAGATAATACTGAAAAATAAATAATACTTTAGGAGGAAAAATGAAAATTATTGATAAGTTTACATTAAAATATTTTTCATTTATTATGTTGATAATATCTATTGTATTATTTATGATATCAATTCAGATATTACAAGAATCAATTTTTGGTGTGCTAATATCAAGATTATTTACTTTAGTTACAGCAGGTCGTACAATATTAGTTATTGTTTCTATAATATTATTTTTTATTATCGGTAAAATCTTTATTTTTTTACATATTCAAGAAAAATGGTGATTATGAAGATGATGTAAATGATGAGATTGAGAATGATACTGGAATTTTTGTTAGAGAATGATGATGGAAGAGTTTTAATTACTAGAAGAACTATTAGATCATTAGTGAATAGTGTAATACTTAGAACTGATGAAATAATAGATGCTAAAAATCATTGTTGATATTAATGTTGATAATGAAGTTAGTGTTAAATTAGCAATTGATGTTGTTCAAGGTGTTGTTATAAAAGATGTTACTTCAAAAGTACAAAGTGATATAAAAGAATACTCGTTAAAAACAACTACTGATATTACTATTAAGTCTGTTGATATTGATGTTAAAGAATATGTTGATGTTGATTCAAATGAAGATGATGAAGATACTATTGAAGAAATTGATGATATGGAAATTAATGCTAGAAAGTCTAAGAAATAAGGAGAAAACATGGCAGATAATAAATATGATAATGATTTTTGAGATTTTTCTAAAAATTTTGAGGGCTATAGTAGGAGCAATAATTGGTATAATTATAGCTTTTTACAGCTTTTTATAAATTTGTTATTTATATAGCAATTATAGTGCTATGTTCTTGGTGTGGTTATTATTTGCAAAAAGAATAAACTTAAGGTTAAAGAAATATTAAAGAGATTAGTAGAAAGAATGTAGGAAAATATTATGAATAGATCACAGAATAGAGAACAAGCTTTTTAAATTGTTATATAGTATGACTTTTCTTGATGAAGAACTTGATATTGATGAGCAAATTAAATTGTTTCTAGATGGTGAAAATTTGACAAATAAAAGCACTATTGAATATGTTAATTCAATAATAAAAGGTGTTGACCAACATAATGATGAAATCGTTAATTTGATTTTTAAAGAATATTAGAAAAAGAATGGACAATTGATAGAATTTCAAAAATAGATTTAGCTTTTATTGAAGTTATCAATTTATGAAATTAAATTTGCTAAACTTCCTTTTAAAAGTTGTAATTAATGAGGCTTTGGAACTTTCAAAAAATATGGTGATAAAAAAGTCGAAAATCTTTTATAAACGATGTTTTAGCTAGTATTGTTAAAGAAAAAGTAGTATAAAATAGTGAAGCACATAATTTAATTATTATGTGCTTTTCTATATATATGATTAAATATTATAACATAATTGAGTAGATTGGAAAAATATGGACATTGAAGCAATTAGTGTAGAAGAGTTAAATAAATATATTAAAGATAAATTAGATAATGATGAATATTTGAATAATGTTTTTGGTTAAAGGAGAGATATCAAATTGTAAATTGCATTATACTGGTCATATATATTTTACTTTAAAAGATGAGAAAATCTTTAATAAAATGTATTATGTTTAAAAGGGTTATGCTACACATCTTTCTTTTTGTACCTAAAGATGGGATGAAAAGTTCAATTATTTGGAAGTGTTCAAGTTTTTGAGAGAGATGGTGTTTATCAAATATGCTAAAAGCAATGAAAGAAGATGGAATTGGAACATTGCATGAAACAGTTTGAAAAGCTTTAAAAAGAAATTGGAATTAGAAGGTCTTTTTAATCAGGAACATAAAAGAAGATTCCAGAATTCCCTAAGATTATTGGCGTTTTAACATCATCTACAGGTTCTGTTATCAGGGATATAATAAATGTTTCAACTAGAAGAAATCCAAATGTTTATATTAGATTGTGCCAGTTCCTGTTCAAGGACCTGGTGCTTGTGATAAAATTGCAGAAGCAATAAAATATATGAATGAAGAGAAATTAGCAGATGTATTAATTGTTGCTAGAGGTGGTGGATCTCTTGAGGATTTATGGCCATTTAACGAAGAAGTTGTGGCAAGAGCAATATATGATTCTGAAATTTCCGTTATATCAGCAGTTGGTCATGAAACAGATTTTTCTATATCTGATTTTGTTGTTGATTTAAGAGCACCCTACGCCATCTGCTGCTGCAGAATTAGCAGTTCCTAATATTGATGATGTTAAATATACAATTGAACAATATGAAAATCAATATAAAGTTTTATTAAAGCGTAAAAGTTCAATTAATGAGAGCTAAATTTGATATGATAATGGAAAAATAAGAGCTTTTAAAAATCCATTGTTAATTGTGGAAAATAAAACTTTATTACTTGATAAATTAGAAAAAGAAATTATTGATTTGTTTAAAAATATTATTCAAAGGAAAGAAGCTAAGTTTAATGAGTTGGTTGTTGGGCTAGATGCTTTTAAGTCCATTGAAAACTTTGCTTAGGGGTTATAGTATTGTTGAAAAATGATAAGGTAATTAAAAGTATTAGTGATTTAAATGTTGGAGATAATATTAAAATTATTTTTGAATGATGGAAATGTTAATGCAAATATTATATAGATTGGAGTTATATTATGGCAGAAAAAAAGTTTTTGAAGAGAAAATGTTAAATTTAGAATTAATTAAAAAGGATCTTGAAAAAGATGATTTATCACTGATGATGCAGTTAAAAAGTTCGAAGACGGAATGAAAATTTCTAGAGAATGTGAGAAATTTTTAGATAATGCAGAAAAGAAAATTACTATTTTTATTGGAAGGGAAGAAAAGGATTTTTGTTCAATCATAGTATTAAATGTTTGAGTAATATTCTTATGTATTAAAGAGATGTTTTATTTTAAATATAAATATATATTAGTACCATTTTTATTATGGCTAGCAATACAGATATCTAAGGTTATTGTTGATTGTATTGAAAACAAGAAGTTTTTTCATTGAGAAGATTATAGGGATCTGGAGGTATGCCTAGTTCTCATTCAGCTGTAATGGTTTCGATTACTGTTATGCTTGGAAAAAAATATTGGCTTTCAATCACCTATTTTTGCATTGGCTTGTTTTATGACATTGGTTGTAATGCAAGATGCAGTTGGAGTTAGAAGACAAGTTGGAAAACATGCTAAATATTTGAATGAAATATTAATGGATGATAAGATTTCTCCTGAAGAGAAATTTCAAGAAATGGTTGATCATACACCTCTACAGGTGTTTATTGGATTAATTATTGGGCTTATAGCTGGTCTTATTGCTTAATTTGAAGGATATGGGGGATTTATGGACGATATTATTATTGCAAGAAATGCGAAAAAGAAGAATATTAATGAAATTGCAAAAAAATTAAATATTGACGATGATTATATTGAACAATATGGAAAATATAAAGCTAAAATTGATTTAAAGTTTTGGGAAAAATTAAAAATAATGATGATGGAAAAATTGATTTTAGTGACTTCTATAAATCCAACACCACTTGGAGAGGGTAAAACTACTGCTGCAATAGGGATTTTCAGATGGTCTTAATAAATTAAATAAAAATCAATATTGGCTTTAAGAGAACCATCTGTTGGTCCTGTTTTTGGAATAAAAAGGTGGTGCTACAGGTGGAGGATATTCACAAATATCTCCTATGGAAGATATTAATTTACATTTTAATGGTGATATTCATGCAATTACAGAAGCTAATAATTTAATTAGTGCAATTATTGATAATCATATATTTTGGGGTAATGATTTAAAAATTAAAAAGTTACTTGGAAAAGAGCTTTAGATCTTAATGATAGGCAGCTTAGAACAGTTCAAACTGGATTATCTGGTGAGAAGAGAATGATATCAAGAGAAGATCATTTTGATATAACTCATTGCGTCTGAAATTATGGCAGTTCTTTGCTTATCAAAAGATTTAAATGATTTAAGAAATAGACTTGGCAAGATGATAATTGGGTATAATGAAGATGATGAACCTGTTTATGTGAGTGATTTAAAGATTGTTGGAAGTTTGGTAGCTTTTATTAAAAGATGCAATTAATCCTAATTTGGTTCAAACTCTTGAAAATAATCCATGTTTTGTACATGGTGGTCCTTTTGCTAATATTGCACATGGATGTAATAGTGTTATTGCGACTAAGATGGCTTTAAAAACTTGGCGATTATGTTGTTACAGAAGCAGGTTTTGGTGCTGATTTGGGGAGCAGAAAAATTTATAGATATTAAAGCTCGTGAAAATTCATTAGAACCTGATGCTGTTGTAATTGTTGCTACACTTAAAAGCTTTAAAATATCATGGTGGTGCTAGTGTTAAAGATTGTATTTTGCCTAATATTGATGCTTTTAAAGAGTGGACTTGAGAATTTATTAAAGCATATTGCAAATATTAAATCTTTTGGGCTTAATCCAATTGTTGCAATTAATAAATATAGTAATGATGATATTAATGAAATTGATTTTTTTGAAAAATGAAGTATCAAAAGTTTCTGAAATTGAATTATTAAACAATTGGGAAAAACGGTTCTGATGGAGCAATTGATTTTTTGTAATAAATTATTGAAGATTGTTGATAAAGATAAGAAGATATCTTTTGCTTATAATATTAATGATGATTTAAAAACAAAGGTATATGATATTGCTACAAAAGATTTATGGTGCTAGAGATGTATTATATACTGATAAGGCAATTGAAGAATTAAGTATTATTAATAAAATTACGAATAATACAAAAAGGCTTAGAAGTTTGTATTGCTGAAAACACAATATTCTTTTTCTGATGATAAAAAGCAATTTAATCTGTTCAAAAGATTTTGATATAACTATTACTGGTATAGAATTGAAGAATGGGGCAGGTTTTGTTGTTGTTAAGGCAGGAGATATAATGACAATGCCAGGTTTACCTAGAGTTCCAGCTGCTGAAAGTATTGATGTTGATGATAACGGAAATATTGTTGGTGTTTTTAAAAAGGGAGGAAATATGATAAAAGCCAAATGTTGAGTTTGACATTATTACAGATATAGGTGTTGATTTTTTTAAAAGAAAACAATATAAAAGGTTTGATTTTAGATGTTGATAATACTTTTGATTGATTTGAGTAGAAATAAAATAGAGGGTCTTGATGATTGGATTGATTCTATTATTAAATCAGGTATTAAAATTGCAGTTGTTTCAAATGGAAGAAAAGAAAAAGCAAATTGATTTGTTAACTAAAAACATGGATTAATTTATGTATTTTTTGCATTAAAGCTATTTAAAAAGTGGAATAAAAAGCAAAAAGAGCTTAATTTATGTTATAATGAAATTGCAGAAATTGGTGATCAAATATTTACTGATGTTTGGGTTTCTAATAGAACTAAAATGTTTTTCTATTTTGACTAAACCAGTTGAAATGGAAAAGCTTTTTACAAAAATTCAAAAGAAGAATTGAAGATTTGTATAAAGCTAGAAATTGGGGAAATAAAATGTATATTAATAATATCCATATATTGAGCTATTTCTTTATAGGATTGTTTGGAATGTTTTTTAGGTCAATTTATGAATTGGGTGAATATTAGATTTGCACATCATAAAAAAAGTTTTTGCAAAGAATTATTTACACAATATATTCCTAATCAAAAAGTTAAACATGTTTTTAATGTTTTTCTATAATGATGTTATATGTTGCAATTTTGTACTTATTTGGAATTAGTTTAACTACTTTGAAATATTTATTATTAGCTCCTTTATTAATTTCAGTTTTAGTAATTGATTTTAAAGAACGTATTATTCTGATAGATTAATCTTGATATTATTTGAAATAGGAATGATATTTTCAATAATAGAAGGATTTGATAGTTTAAATATTTTTGTTGATAGAATATTGGGAATGATTATTGGATTTGGAATATTTGGATTAATAACATTGATTGGTGGGCTACTTACTAAAAAGAAAGCAATGGGCTATGGTGATGTTAAATTAATGGCAGCGCTTTGAGCTAATATTTGGTGAGATGGGTATATTAATGATAATTGTTATATCATTTTTGATAGCTGCTATTGTTTCAATTGTATTATTAGTAATTAGAAAAAGAAATTTACTGAATATATTGCTTTTTGGTCCATATATTTCGGTTGCGTCTTTTATTGTAATGATGAGTTCAACAAATGTGTTGTTATATATATTGTTAAAAATTTTTACACTTGGTACATATTCTTTAGGATAAATTAATATCTAGGAGGTATATTTTATGAATTATAAGATTGAAAAATATTAAGAAAAGAATGGAAAAACTTAATATTCAAGGTATGATTATTACTAATCCGTCTAGTTTGAGATATGTTCTTGGTTTTGATGTTGAAGGTATGATATTTATTACAGATAAGGGAAACTTACTGATAACTGATAGTAGGTATATAGAATATGCAAATTCAATGATTACTATTACTGATGGAATTGCTACAGCCAATATTTCTGAATTAACTGATGATGATAATTTTTTTCATTTTTTTGAAGATTGTGAAAGAGTTGGATTTGAAGAGTTTGATTTAACTTATTCATCATATTCTGAAATGATTAGAAGATATAGAATTAGTGATATGGTTGAAACTAATGGATTAATTGAAAAATTAAAGATGATTAAAGACAATGATGAAATTAGTTATATTGAAAAAGCTTGTAATATTACTGATAATTGTTTTGAATATTTGAAAAAGTTTATAAAGATAGGAATGACTGAAAAGGAGATAGCACTTGAAATTTATAATTATTTTATAAAACATGGTGCAGATGGATTGGCTTTTTGATACTATTGTTGCGAGTGGTACAAATTCTTCTAAACCACATGCAATACTGACTGATAAAAAAATAGAATATGGTGATATTATTGTTATTGATTTTGGTGCTAAGTATAATGGGTATTGTGCTGATATGACAAGAACCATATTTGTTGGAGAAGTGAATAAAGAAGCAGAAAAATTATATAATTTTTATTTGAAGTTCAAGCTAATGCAACAAGAAGATTTTTGGAAGGTGAAGATACAAAAGTAATTGCAAAAGAGTGTTGAATATGATTTCAATCAAAAATTGTACGTTAATTCATGCACTTGGTCATGGTGTTGGTATTGATATTCATGAAAAAGCCAATTTTGTCTATTAAATCAAGTAGTATATTGAAAAATAATATGGTAGTTACTAATGAACCTGGAATTTATATACCTGGAGATATAGGAATTAGGATAGAGGATACAGTTGTAATTAATGGTAGGATACCAAGGATTTTGACAAATTCTAGTAAACAGTTGATCGTTATTGATGGATAATATGACATCTATGTGAAAAATAAAATAAAATGTTGAAAAAAATAAAAGTTTATTGTTAAAATGTTCATAATAAATATATTATGGACATTTTTATTGTTTATATGTCTTTTAATATAAATATTTTTGAAATAACATATAAGGATAAATGTTATATATTAATAAGGATGGAAAATGATAGAGTTTAAGAACGTATCTAAAAAAATATGGTACAGGAACAGATTTGCAGTTGATAATGCTAATTTTACAATTGAAAAAGGGAGAGTTTGCTTTTTAATAGGTGATTCTGGTTCTGGAAAGTCAACAATGATTAAAATGATGCTTAAAGAAGAAGACCCTACTTCAGGAAATATTATTATTAATGGAAGGGATATTACTAAGATAAAACCTAGTAAGGTTCCTTATTTACGTAGAAGCATGGGAATAGTTTTTCAAGATTTTAGACTTTTACCTGATAAAACAGTTTATGATAATGTTGCTTTTGCAATGTATGTTGTTAGAGCTAGTCAAAAACATATTAAGAGACAAGTTCCAATGGTTTTGTCACTTGTTGGATTAAGTCAAAAAGCGAAAATGTATCCAAATGAACTTTCTGGTGGTGAACAACAAAGAGTTGCTTTAGCTCGTGCTATTGTAAATAATCCATCAATGCTAATTGCAGATGAGCCTACAGGAAATTTGGATCCAAATACAGCATGGGATATAATGGAGCTTTTAAATGATATCAATTTAAGAGGAACAACGGTTGTTGTTGCAACACATGCTAAAGACATAGTTGATAGAATGAACAGAAGGGTTATTCGTATTGACCATGGAAATATAGTTCGTGATGAAAAAGGTGGGTATGACGATGAGATATAACACATTTAGTTATTTAATTTCAGATGGTTTTAAAAGTTTTGGCAAACAGAAAAATGACTAGTGCTTCAATTATCATAATGGTTGCTACAATGGTTATGTTTGGATTATTTTTTCGTAATAAGTCAAAATGTTAATTATATTGCTACACAACTTGAGAATCAGCAGGCGATTAAAGTAAATCTGAAAGATGGATTAACACAGGATGAAATTAACAATTTACAAGTTCAAATTGAGCAAATATCTGGTGTAAATAAACCAGTACAATATAAATCAAAAAGCTGATGCTTTAATTACAGCTAGAACACAGCTAGTGATAAACAAGATTTATTAGCAGGATGGGATGGTGAGAATAATCCTTTTCCAGCATCTTTTATAGTAGGTTAACTGATTTAAAGTTAAATAAATCAGTGCAAGATGCTATTTCTAAGCTTGATGGAATAAGTGATATTAATAGTAATAATGATTTGTTATCAAATTTGGATAGAGTTGCTAATGCATTGAAAATTGTTACAGGTGTTTTGATGTCACTATTAGTTTTGATATCAGTATTTATAATTTCATATACAATTAAATTAACAGCTCATGCACGTAGAAAAAGAAATTTCTATTATGAAATATGTTGGTGCAACAAATGGATTTATTAGAGGGCCTTTCATTGTTGAAGGTGTTATGATTGGTATTATCTCTGCAATTATTACCCTTTCACTTATGAGTGGAATTTATAATGCTATGATTAATGGAATATTGGATTCTTCAGTATTAAGAACTTCACAAATCGAACTTTATAGATATGGACAGATATTCTTCAAATTATTAGTAGCTTATTTAATGCTTGGTATTGGAATTGGTGCATTGGGAAGTGTTATTTCGATGAAGAAATATTTGGATGTTTAATTAACTTTTTAAAAGTTAAGGAGGAATAATGAAAAAAATATAAACTTTTTAGTGGCTTTAATGTTATTGATTGCACTTATTGGTAAATCAGTGATATCTCTAGGAGTTACTCAAGCTGATGTTGATGCAGAAAAAGAAAAAGCAGATCAATTAAAAACAGAAGCTGAACAAAAGAAAAAAAGAATTGACAAATATAAAATCAGACAAAGCGGTTGCTACTACTGATTTAAACACTATTAATAGTCAGATTGATAGTTTACAATCTGAAATTGATGCTCTTGGTGAAAAATTTAGATGAATTAAATTCTGAAATAAAGACTAAGGAAAATGAAATAAAAAGAAAAAGAAAAAGAATATAAAGAAAAGGAAGCTATTCTTAAAAAAAGAGATTGGTTGCTATATATAAGAATGGTGGAACTTCGTATTTAGATGTTTTATTTAGTTCTGCAAATTATGTTGATATGCTTTCTTCATATGATGTTGTTGAAAAATAGCAGAATCTGATAATAAGTTAATGGATGAAATTCAAAAACAAAAGAAAGTTTAGAGAATAATAAAAAGGAATTAGAAAATAAAAATCTGATGTTGAAAAACTAAAAAGCAAAAAGATGAAAAAGAATGCACAATTAATTGTTGCTAAAAAAACAGAAACAAAACAGAAGTTGATAAATTATCTGATAAAGAAAAGGCTACACAAACTGAAATTGACAATAAACAAAAAGCTATACAACAGGCAGAACAGTCAATGGCTAGTATTTTTAAAAAATTACAAGCTCAGCTTGCAGCTCAAAAGGCTGCTGAAGAAGCTAGAAAAAAAGCTGCTGCATCTAAACCAAGTTCTAGTGGTTCTTCTAAAGGAAGTAGTTCTACAGGATTAGCTGGATTAAATTTTGATGGTACATTCCAATGGCCAACGACAACTAAATTAGTTACTTCTAGAATGAAGTTTAGATGGGGAAGAATGCATAAAGGTATTGATATAGGAGTTGCTTATCAACCAGTTTATGCAGCTGCTTCGGGTATTGCATATAATGCATATAATCCTGGTGGATATGGTACATATGTAATGTTATTCCATGGAAATGGATATGTTACTTTATATGGACATTTGAGCACTTCAAAAGTTGCAGATGGACAGACAGTATCTAAAGGACAGGTTATTGCTATTTCTGGCAATTCTGGTGGAAGCACTGGTCCACATTTACATTTTGAAATAAGAAGAGCAGAATCTGCTGCAGATTTCTTTAGTAAATCACCGTTAGATCCTTTACAATATTTACCTGGTGGTTATACATTAAATGAATAATTTTAATATATAAGGTACTATTTATGTACCTTATATAAAAGTATAGGAGGCATAGTTATGAGTAATATAATAAAACAAGTTTTTATTAGTTTAATATGTATAATTATGCTTTTTTTCTTTTTAGTAATAGTTTTGCTATAAATGAAGTTAATAATAATCAAATTAATGCAGTTTCTAATAATACTAATAATGTTGTTAATAATACAAATATTGTTAGTAATATAACTAGTGATGTTAAACCATTAACATTGCAACAACAAAAAGATGCAGTTAATGAAAAATTTAAATAAGGCAAATGAACAGTTAGCTTTATGTTCAAAAATGAGTTGTCACAAGCAGTTCTTAAGATTCAAGATTTGCAAGATAAAATTAATGGATATGAGTCTACTATTTCGAAAAATTAATTTAGAATATGGAAAATTACAAGAGAAAGTGGAACAAAATGAAGTAGCTTTGATTAAAACAACAAGTTAGATATGATGCTCAGGAGGAATTGTTAAAAAGAGATTGGTAGCTGTTTATAATAAAGGAAATATTTCGTATTTAAATGTTTTACTTGGTGCTAATAATTTTATAGAGTTCTTATCTTTATATTCTGCAGTTAACCAAATAGCTAAGTATGATAAAGCACAATTGGATAATATGAAAGCAGAAAAGAATGAGATTCAAAAGAAAACGATGAAATTATGAAGCAAAAAGAAGATATTCGAGTTGCTAAGGCGAATGCACAACAGCAAGAGGTTTTATTGACAAATACAAAGATACTTATGGAAGGATATAAACAGAGCTTAACTGAAAGTGATAAACAAATAAATGCACAAATTACAGCATATAAGGCACAGCAACAAGAAATAGAAAATATGATTACACAATCAATTGTTCAGTCAACTTACGAATTATCTTATGCTGGTGGAGTAATGATTTGGCCTACTTTAAAGTCTGGTTATATTACATCACCATTTGGTAATAGAATGCATCCAATTCAAGGTATTGTTAAAGCACATCATGGTATTGACATTAGTGGTGCTATTGGAACTCCAGCATTTGCAGCAGCAGATGGTGTTGTAATTTATTCTGGCTGGATGGGTGGTTATGGTAATGCTATTATGATTGATCATGGTGTTGATAGTAATGGTAATAAAGTAATCAGTTTATATGGACATAGTAGTAAATTGTTAAAAATGTTGGAGATGTTGTTAAACAAGGTGATACTATTTTTAGAAATTGGTTCTACTGGAAATTCTACAGAGCCACATTTACATTTTTGAAATTAGAGAAAATGGAATACCTACAGATCCTAAAAATATTTATCAAATGATAATAGTTAAAGTTGAAAAGGAGTTTTTATGAAAGATTTTAAGTCTTTTGGTAGAATGTTATATACAATTGTTATTACAGCAATTGTTACTACAATTATAGTCCTTGTAGTGGTATTTGGTGCAAATAGTTCTTCACCTTTTTCTGCCTAAACTTAATAATAAAGACATGTCTGGTTTAATTTCTAAATTAAATGTAGTTCAAAAAAAGATTGATGAACAATATTTAAAAAGCTAATTCATCTGATTTAAATGAGTGGGCAGTTAAAGGTTATGTTGCTGGTTTAAAGGATAAATATAGTCAATATTATACTGCACAGGAAATGAAAGAGATGCTGGATGAGACTAGGGACAGTTTGTAGGTGTTGGTATATATCTTACAAAAGATGTTACTAATAATGAAATTGTTATTTATGATACAATTAAAGGTTCACCTGCAGCTGAGTCTGGAATAAAGAGTGGTGATATTATTGTCTGTTGATAATGTTGCGTGCAATGGTGATGATTTTTGATAAGATTACAGAGAAAATTAAAAGGTACTAAGGGAACTGAAGTATCTTTTAAAGATTAAAAGAGATAAAAAAATGAAGAACATGTTTTTTTACAATGAAGAGGGATAAGGTAGTTGTTGGAAATATTGAATCACAAATGATTGATTCTGAAATAGGATACATTTATATTAAATCGTTTGAAGGTGATGCTACTTTTTAAGCAATTTAGAGAAGCTTATGATAATTTAGTTTCTAAAAGGTATGAAGAAATTAATTGTTGACGTTAGAAATAATGGTGGTGGTATTATGGAACAAGCATTATATATTGGCGAGTGTTTTGTAATCCTAATCAAAAATTAATTATTGAGAAAGATAAGGATGGTTTGGAAAAACTACTTTATCAAAAATGAAAAAGTAATAACAATGGATACAATTTTATTGGTAAACCAATATTCTGCAAGTGCATCTGAAATTTTGGCAGGTATTTTAAAAGAAAATGTACAAAATGTTAAAAATTGTTGGAGTTAAAACTTATGGAAAGGGTGTTGTTCAAGGATTATTTACATTACCAGATCAAAGTGGTTTGAAATTAACGATTGAAGAATATTTTTACACCAAAAACATAGTGAAATTAATGGCATTGGAATTACTCCAGATGTTGAAGTGAAAGATTATCAATTTAAAGGTGAACTTGATAAAGATAATGACAAGCAATTTATTAAAAAGCACTTGAATTATTAAAGGAAAATAGTGATTAAAATTATGATTTTGTGTTTTAAAAATTATATATTATGGAAAAACAAAAGTTGAAAAAGTTAAAAACTTTTAAAAAAAGTGTTGACACCTTGGGATATTTTTATTATAATAAGAATGTCCTAAGGATAGACTGATCGCTTAGCTCAGTTGGTAGAGCATCTGCCTTACAAGCAGGGGGTCATAGGTTCGAGCCCTATAGCGACCACCATTATATTTTTGGCCTGGTAGTTCAGTTGGTTAGAACGCCGCCCTGTCACGGCGGAGGTCGGCAGTTCGAGTCCGTTCCAGGTCGCCATTTTTTTATTTAAGTTAAAACTTAAAATGTTGATGTGGAATTTTAAGTTTCACATTTTTATTTTTATAAGCCTCGATAGCTCAGTTGGTAGAGCAAAGGACTGAAAATCCTTGTGTCACTGGTTCGATTCCAGTTCGAGGCACTATAATTGAAATCCTAGAACTCTTTTAAATAAAGGGTTTTAGGATTTATTTTTAATAATACATATAATAGTACCACAATAACTGAATATTTATTTTTATGATATTATGGGAATTAAAATTTGACAATTTATGATATATATTATATTCTATAATAATTAAATATGCTATTTCTTGCCTAGGTGAGAAAATTTAAAACTAGGCTTTAAGTCTAGTTTTTTGTGTTTTATAAAATGGGTATGGAAGGGATGTGATATAATTTTATATTTTATAAATTAATTTTAGAGGAGGAATTTATATGTTAAAGAAAATACTTATTGGCGTGCTGATTTTTATAATTGGAGTTATTGTTGGAGCATTATTAGTATATTTTTGTAGAAATATGATGCTTGTGAGAACAGCAAAGGTAGTGGATTATAATAAGGAATCTCAAAAAGAATTGAAGAAGAGAATCGAATATTAAAAGAAAAAAGCAATTGCCTGCTAATATGATGTCAGTTAATATGTCAGGAGAATTAAGTAAAGAAACTCAAAATGAAATAGATGAAGTAAAAAGAAAAAGGAGAGCAATGTATAAAAAGAAACATTGGAGCAAGCTGAGAAAGTACTTAATATAATGAGAAAATATAAAAATAAAAGAATTAGAAGATTTTTTTATAAATTGGTAGGAACGAGGATCTTACAAAAGTTGATGTAAAATATGCTCCAAATTTTGATCAAATAGTTTTTGATATGTATAGATATTCGAATATTACTAAAGAAGAAAAAGCAATTTTAAAAGAATACTTAGCAGATGGATTAGACAGCTTATAATTATCAATCAAATCCAAAATTATTAGAGGAAATAAAAAGAAATTAAATATTAAATATTAAATATTAAATAGTAAAAAAATTAACAACTATTATTAATTACTCTTTTTTTAAATGACAAAATAGTAGTCAAATAAGCTAGTATAATTAAAAGTAAAAATTTAATTATTTTAGCTTATTTTTTATAAAATAATAAAAAGTATCTAATTAAAAGGTACTTTTGGGATTTATTAAATTTATGAAAATATATTATAGTACCACAATAAAGTACCACAATACTAGGAGAAAAATGGAAAAATCGGATACAAATAGACACAAATAGGTAAACTTATTATTATTTAAAAATCTATAAAAACTGAGTAAATGCTTTATGAATATTGAGATTTAATAAAATAATAAAAATGATGTTTCAGTTCGAGGCAATCAGTAATTGAAATTATAGAACTCTTTTTAAATAAAGTGCTTTTGGGATTTATGTTAGTACTCATAATAGTACCATAATATTGTTAATTGATTTGATCAAAATAAAATAATATAAAAATATTATAAGGATGTTAAAAATGATTGATATTGATTTTGCAGGTGGAGTAGAAATTAATGCAAAATACACCTAAATATAATATAAAGGCAATATGTGAATATTGTAAAAATAATATAGATATTGAAAAGTTAACTGAAGAAGATTTAAAACCATTTATGGTAGGATATATGAAAGAAAATCATCATAATTTATTGACGGATGAAATGATTAAAAATGAAAGAAGATGAAGAAAAATTAGAATAGATATTTTACATTATTCGAAAAAAATTCATTTTCATTATAATTAATATTAGTAAAATGAGTTTAAGTTATTAATAATTACTAAAATTTGAAATGTTTTTGTTAATATTTAGAAAAAGTAAAATGAAATATTTCCTTGATTTTTCCAAACCAAAAATATGGTATATTGTAAATAGTTAATAAAAAGGAGGTATGTAAAATGAAATCAACAGGTATTATCAGAAACATTGATACTTTAGGAAGAATTGTTATTCCAATGGAAATGAGAAACAAATTGAAAATATCAGAGAAAGATCCAATTGAAATACATGTAGAAGGAAATACAATTTCTTTAAAGAAATATGAACCTGATTGCACTTTTTGTGGAAGCTCAAAAATGTAGTTGAGTATAAAGGCAAAAATATTTGTGAAAAATGTTTAGCTGAATTAAAAATATGCAATAAGATTGATGAATTAAAGACCATCATTATTAAGTGAAATATCTTAATAATGGTGGTTTTTCATATTATATATATATACAGCCTTTATAAGACTGTATTTTTATGATTAGTCGATATTGAATGCTTTGATACCAGGGTATACTGCATTTTCTCCTAATTCTTCTTCAATTCTTAATAATTGATTGTATTTTGCAACTCTTTCAGATCTACTTGGAGCGCCTGTTTTGATTTGGCATGTATTTAATGCTACAGCTAAATCAGCAATTGTTGTGTCAGCTGTTTCACCACTTCTGTGTGATGTAACTGCTGTGTATCCAGCTTTGTGAGCCATTTTAATTGCTTCTAATGTTTCTGAGATAGAACCGATTTGGTTTAATTTGATTAGGATTGAGTTTCCTGCTTTCATTTCAATTCCCTTTTGCTAATCTTTCTGTATTTGTAACAAATAGATCATCACCAACTAATTGAATTTTCTTTCCTAATCTTTCTGTTAATAGTTTCCAACCTTCCCAGTCTTCTTCATCTAGACCGTCTTCTAGTGAAATTATTGGATATTTGTTAACTAATTTTTCCCAATGGTCAATTAATGTTTCTGATGTGAAATGTGTTCCAGCTTTAGGTAATACATATTCACCTTTTTTTGCGCCTTTCCATTCGCTTGATGCAGCATCTATTGCTAACATGAAGTCTTTTCCAGCTTCATATCCAGCTGTTTTGATTGCTTCTAGGATTAGTTCGATTGCTTCTTCATCTGATCCAACATTTGGAGCAAATCCACCTTCGTCACCAACTGATGCAGCTAATCCTCTTGATTTTAAGATTTTTTGTAAAGCATGGAATACTTCACTACACCATCTTAATGCTTCTTTGAATGAAGGAGCGCCTACTGGCATAATCATAAATTCTTGTGTATCAACAGTGTTTGTAGCGTGTGCACCACCGTTTAAGATGTTCATCATTGGAACTGGTAATCTGTTTCCATTGATTCCACCTAAGAATCTATATAGAGGAATATCTAGAGCGTTTGCAGCAGCTCTTGCAACAGCTATAGAAACTGCTAAGATTGCGTTTGCACCTAATTTTGATTTATCCTTTGTTCCATCAGCTTTGATCATAGCAGCATCAACAGCATAAATGTCCATTGCATTCATTCCAATGATTGTGTCAGCTATTGTTGTGTTGATATTTTCAACAGCTTTTGTAACACCTTTTCCTAAGTAACGGTTTTTGTCACCATCTCTTAATTCTAAGGCTTCAAATTCACCTGTTGATGCACCACTTGGAGCAGTTCCTCTTGCAACTGTTCCGTCAATAAGTGTAACTTCTGCTTCAACAGTTGGATTTCCTCTTGAGTCTAGAATCTCTCTTCCAACTACATTTGTTATTTCTAAATCTAACATTAGAAAACCTCCTTATAAATATAAAAATTGCATATTTATGCAATAGAAATCATATCACATAATGTTGAAAAATAATAGCTTTTTTACATTGATTTATACAAAAATTGGATTTTGTGATAAAATTCAGTTGAGGAGGGAGATATGAAATATAAATATGTGCATAGAGTAAAATATTATGAAACTGATAAGATGGGAATTACTCATCATTCTAATTATGTTAGATGGATGGAGGAAGCTAGAGTTAGTGCAATGGATGAGATGGGGTATTCTTTTTAAAAAAAGTTGAAGATTTAGGGTTTGCTTCACCAATGTTAGAGTATAATGTTAAGATTATGCATTCATCAACTTTTGATGATAATGTAGAAGTTGTTGTTTGGATAAGTGAATATAATGGTTTAAAGATGAAATTTGATATGAAATGTTTTTAAATGATAAGTTAATTGCTAAATGTGAGTCTGTTCATTGTTTTACAAATGTAAAAACCGGTTTTTTCCTGTTAGATTAAATAAAAAGTTGTAAGGAAATTGATGATTTATTTAGAGAGGTTATGGAATAATGAAATTAAATATTGTTATGGTTGAGCCTGAAATACCACAAAATACAGGGAATATTGCTAGAACTTGTGCAATAATTGAGCTAAATTACATTTAGTGTATCCTTTAGGCTTTTGTTATTGATGATAAAAACTTAAAAAGATCAGGACTTGATTATTGGGATAAAGCTTGATATTGAATATCATGATTCTTTGGATGCTTTTTAAATAAGTATAAGCCTGAAGAAAATAATATGTTTTATGCTACTACTAAAGGTCAACATTGTTATTCTGATGTTGATTATAAGGCTTTTGGTGATAAAGAGATATTTATTTTATTTGGGAAAGAGAGCAAAGGTCTTCCTGAAGATTTACTTCAAAAATATATTGATAATACAATTAGAATTCCTATGAGACCTGTACTCAGATCACTTAATTTAGCTAATTCAGTTGCTATAATCGCCTATGAGGTTTTTAGACAATTTGATTTTTGATGGGTTACAGGAGATTAGTGATTATTTTGGTGATTAAAGTAGTTTTTTTATTGAAAAAGATTAATTATATTACTATAGTTATAGTAACTTTTTGGTTTCAATAATGTGATTTTCATTGTTGATTTTTCGATAAGGAGGAAAAGAATGGATCGAGAGATAGCTTACTATTTGCTTAAATTAGATGTGAGAAAAAGCTCTGATATTTATAAATAAGATTAGGCGGAAGCTTAATTATATTATAAATGAAGAAAATTACTTTGATGGAGTATTTTTAGTTTTTAGAGGCCTGAAACTTGACTCTAAGGAGGAATTTTGATATTTAAGTCATTTGTGGCTTATGTGGTAATCAATGATTTGAGCATTGAGCAGATTTTTGATTGGGATAAGATTCTGAGAAATAAAATGTTTTATGAAAAGCTTCTATATGCTAATAGAGATTTTAAGATTGGGAATATCTATAGAGTAGAAGATTTGGAGCAAGACAGCAATGTCTTTGCAGCTTTGTTGGTTGCAAAGATTGTATTAGTAAGTGATACCCAGCCTTGATTAGGGCTGGATTTTTATTATATGATTAATACTTTAAAATTTTTGTTAAATTTGTTATAATAATTATGTTACTTTATTGGATATATTTAGTGCTAATGAACTGAGAGGAGATAAATGCAAATAAATAAAAAAATTCTAAAGAATTTATTAAATCTGGATTTGTCAGATTTAATAGATGAAATTAATGAGTCATTTTATAGTCATTCTAAAAATTTTATATAATGAAGAATTTGGTACAGAGCAAGAATTATTTTTCTTTGTGAAATTTTTAGCTTATGTGATAAATTTTTCTAAAAATGATTCTGAAATTACTAAAAGCTTTGAAAAAAAGTATAATGAAGAATCTGTTGGAGAAGAAATACCTAGATATCTGATAAATAGGATTCTTTTTACGAGCTTGGAATTGAGTATTTAGAAGAAATGAATTATTTGGAAGCCTGAATGAGGCTTCTTTTTAATTGACATTATTGTGTATGATTGATAATATAAGTTAAATCTATAACTTAATAGAAAATGGGAGGACGAATTGAAGAATTTTTTTATTGATTGATGGTAATTCAATTATGAATAGAGCTTTTTATGGTATTATGGGAAGTAATTTGCTTACTAATAAGGATGGAAAAGTATACGAATGCACTTTATGGATTTTTGAATATTTTATTTAAGAATTTAGAAATGATTAAGCCTGATTATATTTGTGTTGCGTTTGATTCTAAGACTGGTGCAAATGTAAGAAAAACAAAAATATGATGGATATAAGAAGAGTAGACATGGTATGCCTGATGAACTTAGAGAGCAAAATGCCTGAGATAAAAAGAAATACTTAAAAAAATGAATATTATGGTGATTGAGAGAAGTGATTTTGAGGGTGATGATATTTTAGGTAGTGTTGCTAAAAAGTTTTCAAATGATGAAGTAACATCATATATTTTGTCTGGAGATAGGATTTATTTCAATTAATTCAATCAAATATTAATATTATTATTCCTAGGACTAAAAAAATGGAAAGACTGAAACAGAGATTTATAATTTAGATAAAATTAAAGAAGAATATAATTTAACGCCTAGTGGTCTTATTGAGCTTAAAGCATTGATGGGGATTCTTCTGATGAAATTCCTGGTGCTCCTGGTATTGGGCCTAAAACTGCACAAGTTTTTATTGGATAATTTAAAACTGTTGATGGGATTTATGCTGAACTTGAGACTAATCCTGATAATAAAATATTTAAGCCTAAAGTTAAATCAAGTTTAATTGAGAATAAAGATTTAGTTTATTTATCAAAGGATATTGGGACTATTGTGATTGATGCAGATGTTCCTGAAAATATTGAAGATTATTTGGTGAAAAAGTGGCAAAATGATGAGGTATGTAAATTATTTAAATATTATGAATTTAAGAAATTTGTTGAAAAAAATATTTTTCTGGTAATGATGATGTTGTTGTGGAAACTAATAATGTCTTAAAAGATGAAGTTTTAAAATGCGTTACTCAAGATATTATTAAATATGAAAAATTTGAAGATTGATAATAAATTAATTTATTATTTTGATAAAGAAATTGATAATGATGAAAATAAAATTATTAAGAAAAAGATTATTGGCTTAAGTATTATTCAGAGTGATGGTAGTGCAGTATATGTTATTCCAACATTGGAACAGATTAAAAATTTATTTGAAGATGAGAATATTGAAAAGATTGGATATGATATTAGTGAAGATTATGTAATGTTAAAAAAGAGCTTGGTATTACGATGAAAAATATTAAATATGATATTGAAGTTGCTGGATATGATATTGATCCAGTAATGTAAAACATAGTTTGGCTGATATTGCTATGCAATTTTTAGATATTGATATTAGTGAATTGTTGCCAAATAATCAAACTAGTTTGTTTGAAAAATGATAATTTTGAATCAAATATTAAAGTTGCGATTATTAATAAAATTTATGAAGTTACATTGAGAAAATTATCGGATGAAGCGGAGATAAAAGCTATTTAATGAAATTGAAATACCATTGATTACTCAGCTTGGTGAAATGCAGTTTAATGGAATGAAAATGTAATAAAGATACTTTAAATAATTTTGGAATTGAGTTGAGGGCAAAAATTGATGAATTAACAAATAAAATATATGATTATGCAGGTGAAGAATTTAATATTAATTCAACACAACAATTGGGAAGCATTTTGTTTGATAAAATGGGATTAACTCCTGGAAAGAAAAAAATAAAAAGGGATATTCTACTGATGTTGATACTTTAGAAAAATAAAGTATGAAAATGAAATAATTCCTCTTATTTTTAGAATATAGAAGTTTAACAAAATTAAATTCTACATATGTTGAGGGATTGATTAATTGTATTAACCCTAGAACAAATAGAATTCATTCATATTTTCATCAAACTATTACAGCTACTGGAAGGATTAGTTCTACTGATCCTAATTTGCAGAATATTCCTGCTAGAGAAGAGCTTGGTAGACAAATTAAGAAGGCATTTGTTCCTGAGAATGGATATGTTTATATTGATGCAGATTATTCTCAAGTAGAGCTTTAGAGTTTTTAGCTGCATTATCTAAGGATGAACATATGATGAATGCTTTTTAAAAATGGCGAAGATATTCATAAGGAAGTTGCATCAAAGGTGTTTGATGTTCCTTTTGATGAAGTTACGAAGGAACAACGTTCTAAGGCTAAAGCTGTTAATTTTGGAATTGTTTATGGCATTACTTCATTTGGTTTGTCTCAACAATTAGATACAACTAGGAAAGAATCACAAGAATATATTGATAATTATTTGAAAAATATAGTGGTGTTAAAGAATATATGGATGAACAAGTTAAAAATGCTCAAAATAATGGTTTTGTTACTACGTTGTTTGGAAGAAAGAGATATATTCCAGAGTTAAAAATCTAAAAATTATATGGTTAGAGAGTTTGGAAAAAGGGTTGCAATGAATAGTCCAATTCAGGGTACAGCAGCAGATATTATGAAGATTGCAATGATTAGATGTTTTGATGAATTAAAGAAATCAGGTATTGATGCGAGAATTGTTTTACAAGTGCATGATGAACTTTTGATTGAAGTTGCTGAAAAAGATAAATTAAGAGCAATTGAGATTTTAAAGGACTCTATGGAAAAACGCAGTAAATATGGATGTTAAATTAAAAGTTGATGTTCAAAGTGCTAATGATTGGTATGATGCTAAATAATGTATAAAAACGTAATATTAAAAATATTGATATGTATATAGTATATTATAATGTAAAGTTTTATTAGTTTTAGAGGAAAATATGGAAGAAAAATTTAAATAATCCACATGTACACAATGATGAAGAATTAAATGAGGAAGATAATATCATTACTTTACAAAATGAAGATGGTGAAGATGTTAATTTTTGAATTTTTAGATTTTGTTGAATTTGAAGGAAATACATATGTTGTTTTACTTCCACAAGAAGAAGATGCTGAAGAAGTTGTTATTCTTAAAGAAGAAGGAGTAACAGATGATGGTAGAAAATGAAAGCTATGTATCAGTAGAAGATGATAGAATATTACAAAAGTGTATTTGATATTTTTAAAAATAAATTTAGTGATGAATTTGATTTTGAAGATTATATATTAAGCCTTTTTAAATCTCGGTTTGAGGTTTTAAAAAGGCTTTTATCTTTTATAAATAATGTGTTTTTAGGAGGATTTTATGAAATTAGTAATGAATAAGTTTGTTGTTGCTTTGATGATTATTTTTTTAATTTTTAGAGTATTTGTTGTAGTTAAAAGCTCAAGCAGGAGAAGCTTTTTATTGTTAGTCCAATTGATGTAAATGTTGAGATTGGATTAATATTTATTTTCGTTTATATGTATTTTTATTAGTTATGAGAAGATTAAAAGTTGGTGGAGTTATATATGCGTTAACTTTTTGCTTATTTTGGTGTGGATATTTATAACCAAATTATGAAAGTTTTACTGATAGTGAATTTAATTTAAATATTGGAATGAACTTTATTAGTTCAATATTTGGTATTATTATGGGTATTTTGGCTTTTGATGAATATTGCTTCTTATAATGTGAAAGTTGAAAAAAAGATGTTAAGACTGAGTGGTTTTATGACAATAAGAGCCTTGATAGAGAAAAGATAAAAGAGATGATAATAATAACTATAGAATAATGTAATAATTTTGTATTTTTGGAGTGAGTATGAAAAAAATTTTTTGCAATAGTATTTACTATTATTTTTAATTAGCTTTATTATAGTGCTTTTATTAAAAATGTTGTATATAGAAATATAGAAATAGTGATTTTGGAATTAAGACTTATGTAAGTCAATATGATAGAGATAATGATTGGGTTGATGATCAAACTGACATATTGAATAATGTTAAAAAAATATATTTTGCAAAAAGCCTAAATATAAAAAGTAAATATTATGAAACAGGTTATCCTGATGATAAATATGGTGTTTGTACAGATGTTATTGGATATGGATTAAAAATGCTGATATGATTTAAGAAATCTTGTAAATGAAGATATTATTAAGAATATAGATAAATACAATATTGATAAAATAGATAAAAACATTGATTTTAGAAAGAGTGAGAAATTTAAATGTGTATTTTTAAAAATAATTGTATTTCTTTAACAACTGATTTGAAGAAGATAGAAGAATGGCAGGGTGGAGATATAGTTGTTTTTAAAGATCATATAGGTCTAATATCGGATAATAGAAATAAAAAGGGGATTCTTATTTAATACATCATGCTAGTGTTACACAATTAAATTATGAAGAAGATGTTTTAGAATTTTATGGTCAGGATTATATAATAGGGCATTATAGAGTAAATTAAATATTTAAGTTATTGTATTTAAGTTTAAAAGTTGCATAAATATTACAGATATGTTACAATAATTCGTACACTAGAACTTATAGTGTATGTTAGAGTGTTATGAGATGGTTAATACCATTTTATTGTTGGTTGCTTATGATAATTTTATGCAAAATTTTATTAATAACCTTTATCAAATTGCTATTGATAGTAAAAAGAAGTAAAGAAAGCTGTTGAAAAATATTAATTCTCAATTAAGAGAGTATGATGAAAAAGAATTTGAACTACTTGATGAAAAGTGTGAATTCGAAGAATTTATTAAACTGATTTCAGTAGTAGGTATGTATTTAACAGAAGAGTTTGATAGGAATTATATTATAAATGCTTATAAAAGCATCTCTTGATATTGATGAATATGGAGTATTAGGAGAAGATCGTTCGGAAATTGAGTATTATATAGATTCTTTTCCGACTGAAGAAAAGCTTAATTTAAATACTCTTTTTATCTAAAGGATATGAATATGCTGAAGTATTGGAAGATATTTTTGATGAAGAAAGTTTTAGGTACGAATTCTAATTAAAAATTAAGGAGGAAAGAGAACCAACAACCTCTAGGGGTGCTGTGTAATTTTATAAAAAGCACTGAAAAATTAATGTACTATATAATAATGAAAACGATTTCCAATAAGAAAGAGTGGCAAGTATGGGGAAAGAGCGAAATACAAGGCAAAAAGAAGTAATAATTAATTTTTTAAAAGAAAACGAAAATAAGCATTTATCAATAAAGTGATATTAAGGCAGTTTTGGGAGATGAAATTGGTTTAACTATAATTTATAGGATAATCAATTCATTGATTAATCAAGGGTTTATTACTAAAATTCCTTTAGCTAATACTCAAGGTTATGTTATCAATATAATGGTGATAGTAGAAAGAACCGTAATCATTATCATTTGATGTGTGAAGAGTGTGGAAGGCTTATTCATTTTTGATAGTGAAGAATTAAATAAGACTTGTAGTGAAGCTTTGAAAGAACAAAATTTTTGAAGTTGATTCTGCTAAAATTACCATTTTAGGAACTTGTGGGGATTGTAGAAAAAGAAAATAGGAGGAAATATGAAATTAAAAAGTTATTTTTAATTGTATTATTAGTTTTGATTTGAGCAGCAATTATTTTTGATTGTTAAGCCTGGTAAAAAGTAGAAAAGAAAGATGTCACAAAAATAAATGTTGTGGCAAGTAATTTTTGCTAGTTATGATTTTTTTAAGAGCAGTTACAAATGGTGTTGATAAGATTAATTTTAAAATTTTTATTAGGACCTGGAAAAGATGCACATAGTTTTTGATCCAACTGCACAAGATATTGCAGAAGTTCAAAATGCAAATGTATTTGTTTATATTGGTGGTACAATGGAAGCTTGGGCTGACAAAGTGTTAAAATCTGATTTTGATAAGTCTAAGTTAAAAGTTATTAAAGTTACTGATAGTGTAAATACTATTGAAGAGCAAGATGTTGACGGAGCAGAGCCTGAAAAAGAAGAGGAAGAAGTTGAAGGTGCTTTTGATGAACATATTTTGGACTTCTCCTGAAAATGCTAAGAAAATGGTTAAGTATTTAGCAGAGAAAATGGGTGAAATTGATCCAGAAGATGCATATAAATATACTAAAAATGCAAATGAATATATTGCGAAAAATCGAAAAAGGTAGATAATGAAATTAGAGCAATAGTTAATGCTAAAGTAAGGGATAGACTTGTTTTTGCTGATAAAATGCCTATGCAATATTTCTTAAATTATTATGGATTAAAAAGCTAGTGCAGCATTTAATGGATGTAGTACTGAATTTGAACCAAGTAGTAAGACAATTGCTGGTTTAGTAAAAATTGTTAAGAAAAATAATATCCCAGTTGTTCTTTATATTGAGTTAAATGATGGTAAGGTTGCTAATACAATTGCTAAAGAAGCAGGAAATGGTGTTAAAAAGCAATGCAAATTCAGACTTTACACAATGTTTCACTTGATGATTATAAAAATGGTGAGACTTATGTTTCATTAATGAATAGAAATTTGAATGTTTTGAAAGCAGCTCTAGACTAAAAATATGAAAAAGAGGTAAGAATGGGGTTAATTGAAATATCTGATTTGTTTTTAGTTATCCAACTAAAAAAATGTTTTTGAATGGGATTAATTTAAATATTGAAGAGGAAAAATTCACTTGTATTGTTGGTGAAAATGGTTCTGGTAAAAGTACATTGTTAAAAATGTATTTTAGGACTTAATAAAGGTTATACTGGCCAAATTAAAAAAATTGATAGAATAGGGTATTTGCCACAGAAAACAGAAATACAAATCAAATTTTCCAGCTTCTATAGAAGAGATTATTATGTCTGGTACTATTTCAAATCATATTAATAGTATTTTTTTATAAAAAGACGATTATGAAAAAGTAATTGGTTTAATGAAACATCTTGATTTATATGATATTAGAAAGACCTCATTTGCTGATTTATCTGGTGGACAACAGCAAAGAGTGTTAATTACTCGTGCTGTTTGTGCTACTGAGAAGTTGATTGTTTTGGATGAGCCGACCAGTGCACTTGATCCTAGTATTGCTAAACAGATTTATGAGCTTTTAGATCATTTAAAAAATCATGAGAAGATTACTATTTTTAATGGTTTCACATGATATTGATCGTGCTCTTTAAATATGCTGATAATGTTATTGAAATACATGATGGTAAAAGTTCAATTTGCTGGTAGTGCAAAATGAATATAAAATTGTTTAAGGGGATGAATAATGTTTAATATAGTTATTGAAATGATGTCATATCCCTTTTATACAGAGAGCAATGATTGTTGGAATATTGATTACTTTATCTGCAGCTTTAATTGGAGTTACTTTGGTTTTAAAAAAAGATATAGTATGATTGGTGATCGGTTTATCACATGTAGGGATTTGGCGTATTGACCGTCGCTACATCGCTTGGAATGACTTCTCCATTATTTGTTTCTATTCCAATAGTTATGATAACGTCAATTATTTTATTGAAAATTGGTGATAATAAAAATAAAGAGTGATAGTATTGTTGCTATTATTTCATCATCTGCTTTAGCAATAGGTGTTGCTGTTACGTCTGTTACAACTGGATTAAATACTGATGTAGAAAATTTTCATGTTTGGTAGTATATTGGCAATGAATATGAATGATGTAATATTAAGTATAGTTGTTAGTATTATTGTAATTATTTTTATTTGTTGTTTTTTTATAGAAAGATTTTTTTATAGTTACTTTTGATGAAGAATTTGCGAAAGTTTCTGGATTGAAAGTTGGAAGATATACTAATTTAATTGCAGTTTTATCAGCTGTTGTAATTGTTGTTGGAATGAGAATGATGGGGTAATGCTTATTAGTAGTATTATAATTTTTCCAGCAATCATTTCTATGAGATTATTTAAGAGTTTTAAGAGTGTAATTATTAGTTCAGGAATTGTTAGTATAGTATGTTTTATACTTGGTATGTATTTTTCATATGCATATAAAAATTAGTACTGGTGCAACAATTGTTATTTCGAATTTAATAATGTTAATTATCTTTAGTTTAATTGAAAAGATTAAAGAGTTTATAATCAAAGCTATGCGTGTGCATAGCTTAATTTTTTGATATAATTTATTGATATATAAATTGTTTTTGTTATACTGGGTTTAGTTTTTATAGGAGGGGTATATGAGAGATAGTTTTTAAGAAAGTTAATAGCGATAATTGTTCAAATAATTGTTTTGGTTATTATATTTGTTGTTTTTAGAAGTAATAAATATCTTAATAAGAAATATAATAGTAATTCAGTTCAAAGTAGTGTTTCACAAGATGAACAATTAAAACAAGCTAAAAACCAGGCTTACTGATATTGTAAAGAAATATAGAAATGCTCAATTTGAAGAGTTGCTTAAAGAAGTAAAAAGTTACAGATTGGTATGATATTAAGAATGAAGCGGATTGTGTTAAGTTTTATAAAATTGTTTTAGATATATATAATAAAGAAAAATTGTCTGTTGAAGATAAAAGTATTTTTGAAAGGATTTTTTTGAAGGTTCTTTAGAATATGATGAGGCACTTGATGATTTTCAAGATGTAAAAAAATGAAATTAAAAAAATTCAATAGAGAAAGAAGTTTAAGAAGGTAAGCATAATGCTTATCTTTTTATATTATACAATGATAATAGAGGAGAGATAATAATGAATGAAATAAAAAATGTCCTAAATGTGGGACAATGTTTCAAATTGATGAAAAAGGATTATGATTCAATTGTAAAACAAATTAGAGATGGTGAATTTAATGCAGAAATAAAAAGAGGAAGAAGAATTAAGGAAATATACAAAAAGTGAGATAGATAGTTTAAAGGAAAGATTAGATTTTGAAAAGAAAAAGTGAATTATCTAATAAAGAGCTTGAAATAGAAAGACTTAAAAATCAAATAAGGCAAAAGTGAAATAGAAAATAAATATGCATTAAAAAGAAGCGGTACAAGAAAAAGAGAATAAAAATAGTTAATTTAGAAAGTAAAAATTGAATTAAGTCAAAAAGGAATATCAATTAAAAAGAGCAGAATTTGATTGATATTCATGCTAGAGAAATAAAAAGCTAAAGAGCAAGAAATAGAATTATATAAAGATATGAAATTAAAATTGTCTACAAAAATGGTTGGTGAGACATTGAGCAACACTGTAAGGTGCAATATGATGAATATCTAAGACCAATATTAAAAATGCATATTTTGAAAAGGATAATGATGCAAAAACAGGGGTCAAAAGGAGATTTTATATAGAGAAAAAAACAGAAGATGGTATTGAGTTTTATTTCAATAATGTTTGAGATGAAGAATGAATCTGATCAAACAGCAACAAAACATAAAAATGAAGATTTTTAAAGAATTGGATAAAGATAGAAAAAGAAAAGAATTGTGAATATGCTATATTAGTATCATTATTAGAAAAAGGATAATGATTATTATAATGGAGGTATAGTTGATGTTTCTCATAAATATGAAAAAAATGTATGTAGTAAGGCCACAATCATTTATAACGATAATTAATATTTTAAGAAATTCTGCATTGAATACGTAGAGACGAAAAGAAAGTTGATTGAAATACAAAATCAGAATATTGATATAGCGAATTTTGAAGAAAAATGAATAATTTTAAATCGGCATTTTCAAGAAATTTTAAATTGGCAAGTGATAAATTTGATTCAGCAATAGATGAAATTGATAAGACAATGCAACATTTGCAAAAATAAAGGATAATTTATTAGGAAGTAAAAATCAATTAAGATTGGCTAATGATAAAGCAGAAGATTTAACGATAAAGAAAATTGACATCAAATAGTCCTTCAATAGCAAAACAAATTGAAGATAATAAATAAAGGAAAATAATAGATGAGAGAGTTATTTAAAATAATAAATAAGAAAAATACATAATATTATTAATGTTAATGATAATATTTGTATCAATAGATAAAGTACAGCCATTAATATTATCATATTATACAAAGTCACCAGTGACGTCAGAAAAATTCTTAAATTAATAATAATATATATAGGAACATTATTATTTTTGTATTTTATGAATGTGATTATACAAGTTTTGCAGAGTAAATCGCGAGAAGAAATGAAGATGAACGGGTTAAGTTATTATTTGAAAAAGTTGAGAAAATGACTTATGATAATTTGTCAAAAGTACATAGTGGAGTAATTCAAAGTTTAATAATGGATGTAATAAATAGAGGTAATAAAGAATAGAGTGTTTAATGCAATATATAATTGATATTTTAATATCATTAGGAACATTTATATATGTATCATGTAGTCAATCATTAGTAACAGGAATTATTATTATTGTACTTTGTACTATAGCAATAATGTCTAAAATTTTTATAAGAAAAACATGGATAGTATTTGAAAAATCAACAAGAAAGAAATGGTCAAAGATAAATGCAGCATTTATAGATTTTTTAAGTAATATAATAATGAGAAAAAGTTAAATATAGAAGAATATGCTGATAATGAGTTGAGGAAATCAGGAAATGATTATTTAAAGAGTGTAGGAAAAAGTAGTTTTAAGATATCATTAACATCTTTTAGTATTTAATTTGATAATGACATTAACTTATGGAGTTGTATTTGTACAAACATATCAAACTGTGAAAAACAGGAGGCGATGGTTTACCTTTATTTAATATTTTATTTAACTGCATTATTAAATGTAAGGCATTCAATAAATAATTTTGCAAGAACAATAGATGAAATAAATAAATTTGTTAGTTCTAAGAAGCAATTAGATGAAAATATAAAAGAGTTGGAAAAAGAAAAAGGAATTAATAAATGAATTTAATGAGTAATATATTCAAATATAAAATTTAATTATGGGGAAAACTACACAAACGATATTTATACCAAAGTTTGAAATAAAGAAAGGTGATAAAATAAGTATTATTGGCGAATCTGGACAGGGAAAAAGTACTTCATTAAATATATTTGCAGGATTTTATAAATTAAAAAGAAGGTAATGTCATTGTAGATAATATTGAAAAGCATGATATTAGATTAGATGTTGTATTTATATCTCAAGAAACTGAGTTTTTGATACAACAATAAGAAATAATTTATGTTTAGGAAAAGATATTTCAGATGAGAGAATAATTAATTTGCTATATGAAGCTGGATTAGCAGAATGGTATAACAACTAGAAAATGGTTTAGAAACTGCTAGGTGAAAAAGGGTGTAAAGCTTTCAGCTGGTCAAAAGCAGAGATTAAAATTTAATTAGAGGAATATTAATAAATAAAGAAATTTATTTTTTAGATGAACCAACATCTAATTTAGATAAAGATACTGAAATAAAAATATATAATATGATTGAAAAAAATATTTAAAAGATAAAACATATATAATTGTAACACATAGACCTAAAAGTACAAAAATTTATGCATGAAACATTATAAAATTTTTAATCATAGATTGGAACAAATGTAAAATTAATGTCATTGAATTTATGGCGAGTTTATTAATATAATAATTGTATAAACTATAAGGAGGTTTTATATATGATTAAAGTTTTACAAATTGGATGTGGAAAGATGAGTAAATATTCAATGAGATATGTTTATGAGAAAGGTGCTGAAATTGTTGGTGCTTTTTGATATTAATGAACATGTTATCGGTAAAGATATTGGGGCTTTTAATGGAAACAGAAGATAAAGGAATTAAAGTAGATAATTTAAGTAATTTGGAAAGGCTTTTTAAAAAGAAAATAAAGCTGATATTGCTATTGTTACAACGAGAAGTTTGATTTCTGAATTAAAAGATGTTGTTTTGACTTTAGTTAATGGTAAAAGTTAATGTTGTTACTACTTGTGAAGAAGCTTTTTGCTGAGAATAGTAATAAATTGGTTTTTGATGAAATTGATAAAGCTGCTAAGGAAAAATGGTAACTGATTACAGGTGGTGGTTATCAAGATATTTTCTGGGGAAATCTAATTAGTACATTAGCAGGTTCTGTTCATAATATTACAAAATTAAAGGTTCTTCAAGTTATAATGTTGAAGATTATGGTATTGCACTTGCTGAAGTTCATGGTGCTGGTTTGACACTTGAAGAATTTGATGAAAAAATTGCAAAACCTTCTGAATTATCAGCTGATGAAATAAAGAGACAAGTTGAAAATGGTACTTTTGCACCAAGTTATATGTGGAATGTTGTTGGTTGGCTTGCAGATAAATTTGGATATCATATTACTGAAGTTTCACAAAAATGTGTTCCACAAACCAATGTTAAAGATATACATTCTACAACACTTGGAATGGATGTTAAAGCAGGAAATGCTACAGGTATGAGTGCTGTTGTTGTTACAAAACAACTGAAGGTGTTGAAATTGAAGCAGAATGTATTGGTAAAGTTTATGATGAGACAGAGTTTGATAAAAATGTTTGGACAGTTATTGGTGAACCTGATACTACTGTTAGTGTTGAAAGACCTGATACTGTCAGATTAACTTGTGCTGATATTGTTAGCAGAATTCCAGATGTTATTAATGCAAGACCTGGATTTGTTCCAACAAGTGAAATGCCTGATCCAAAATATAGAACAGAATCATTGGATAAATATTTAAAATAAAAGTTGATTAAACTGGGTGGTATTTGACTACTCAGTTTATTTATATTATTTTATTGAGCAACTGCAATTTCTTGATTTGTAAGTGTTTGTGGTTTTATTTTAGAAAAGTATTTATATGGATAATCTTTGATATAATTCAGATAGATTTTAAAAAGGAGGATTATATGAAAAATTATTTTGGAAAAAGATTGATTTATTTTATTATTCAAATTATTATTTTAATAGTTGTAGTAGTAGTTTTAAAAGTTAATAAAGGATTTTAATAAATATAATAATACTAATTATAATAATATGACTCAAGAGCAAAGGCAGGCAGAAGCTCAAAGAAGACTTCTTGATATTGTAGGAAAATATAGAAAGACACAATTAGAAGAATTTTATAAAGAGGCAAATACAAGGGATTGGGCTGCTGTTGAAGATGTCAATATTCGTTCTAAATTTTATAAAATAGTGCTTGATATTTATAAGAATGAGAAACTTGATAAACAGGAAAAAGCTTTCTTAAGTGGATTTATAGAAGGTATTCTTGAATATGATGAGAATATTGATGATGCAAAAGATTTAAAATTAGAAATGCAAAATGCAGTTAAATAATTTTAGATTATAATAAACTTTCATTATTGAATATAAAATTTAATAGTGGAGGTTTATTTTTATTGAAGAAAATATCTATAAAAATGTTAGAAATATAGGCATTAATAGTAATGGAGGAAGTTATGAAACATAAATTTTTAGAAGATTTAGGAATTGATATTAATGATGAGACAAAAGATTATTGGAGCAATTTGATTTAAATGGTTTTATGGATCAAATTAGTGATAATAGATTAACTGAAGTTAAAGAAAAGTTGATAAAAATTGAAAACGAGATTGAGAAAAAGATGAAGAATAATATTGTTAATAAAAATGAGAAGTATGTTGTTGATATTATTGATTATGGTATTGATGGCGAAGGTATTGCTAAAATAGATGGTTTTACTATTTTTGTTCAAAAATGCAATGAGGGCGAAAAATGTGAGATTTTGATTGTAAAAGTATTAAAAACACATGCTTTTGCGAAAATTTTAAATATAATTGAGAAGTCAAAAATATAGGGTTGAACCTGATTGTAAAACTTATAAAACTTTGTGGTGGTTGTAGTTTAAGACATATAGATTATAGAGAAACACTTGTGATAAAGAAGGGAAAAAGTTCAGAATTTAGTAAATAAAAGTTTAAATAATAGGGTAATTGTTGAAGATACAATTGGAATGGATAATGTTGATTATTATCGAAATAAGGCTATTTATCCCTGTTTGCATTGATGATAATGGAAATAAAAATTTTTGGTATTTATTCTGCTAGAACTCATAAAGTAGTTCCGTTTGAAGAATGTTTTTATTCAATCTGAAATTTCACAACAAATTGCAAGATATATAATTGATAATTATAATGGAATAATTTATGATGAAGTTAATAATACTGGTTCTTTAAGAAATATTATGATTCGTTTTGCTAAAAATACGAATCAAGTTATGGTGGTTTTAGTTCAAACAGATAATAATGTGTATATTGATGTAAATGCTTTGGTATCAAAGTTTTTCAAATATACGAACCGTTGTTATAAATATTAATAGCAAGAATACAAATGTAGTGTTATCTGGAGAAAATCATGTAATTTATGGTGATGGAATTATAGAAGATTTACTTGGAAAATATAAGTTTGTTATTTCTCCTAATTCATTTTATCAGGTTAATCCAGTGCAGACTGAGGTTATGTATAATCTTGGTATTGAAATGGCTGCTTTGAAGAAAGATGATATTATTTGTGATTTATATTGTGGAATTGGTACAATTGGAATTTTTGCGTCTGAGTATGTATCAAGAGTTTATGGAATAGAAATTGTTGATGCTGCTGTTGAGAATGCTAAGCAAAATGCGATTTTGAATAATGTTAAAAATATTGATTTTATTGTTGGTGATGTTGAGTTTGCTTTTTGATAAATTATTGAAAAGAAGATGGAGTTGTTCCTAACATTGTTTTTGTGGATCCGCCACGTAGGGGTTTGGATGATGTAACAATTGAAAATTTAAATAAACTTAATCTAGATAAAATTGTTTATATTAGTTGCAATCCGGCTACATTGGTGAGGGATTTAGCTAAACTTGAAGATAAATATAAGGTTGAAAAAGATTGTACCGGTTGATAATTTTTGTTATACAAGTCATGTGGAATGTGTAACACTTTTGAACGAATTAATTAGAGAAGTAGAAGAATATTTTATACTTTGGGATAGGACTTGTAGAACTAAGAGAGAAACGTTATTTGTTGTACGTGATCATGAACTTGCTATATAGTTTTCTAAAGAGTTTGTGGAATTATATAAATTTTTAAGTAAAGAAAAATTTTAAGTTAGGAGCAGATGAAGCTGCATGAAAGAATATATTGTGAATTTAGAAAAAGAATTTTTCTTTGATAGAAAATGGCTTCAAAGAGGAAGAAAAAGAGCCTTTGCCGATTACAAATCTAATGATAATGAGCATAGTAAAAAAATGGCATTTTTAGCTTATAAATCCAATGTATATCAAGTTAGAATGTATTATGTATTTCTTTTTGGATACTTATCAGAACAAGATGATATTTTAGCATTTATGCGAGATGAAGTTTCAAAGATGATAATTGAGAGTTCAGGAAGTATTGGCAAAGGCATTTGATGAATTTTTGCAAGAAAAATAGGATATGAAAAAGCACTTCCAGTAATTGATGAATGGTTAAAAAAATAATAATCCTAATGTAAGGAGAGCAGTAACAGAAGGATTAAGAATATGGACAATCAGACCATATTTTAAAGAAAATCCAAGCGAAGCTATCAGACGAATTGCAGCATTAAAAGATGATTACAGATGAATATGTTAGAAAATCAGTTGGCAATTCTTTAGGGATATTAGTAAGAAATTCCCGGAGTTGATTAAAATTGAGCTTGATAGCTGGAAGTTAGAAAGTAAAAGAGATAAAACAAGTTTACAAGTTGGCAAGTAAATTGATTGTATGACAAATAAGAATTCATAGGATGTAACGATGAACAATATTACTTGTATTTGTTTTAGTGTGAAAGATATGGAAAGGTCAATAAAGTTTTATAGAGATGGTTTAGGATATAAGACTGATTGCAGAGAAAATAGTCCGTCAGTATGCTTTTTTGATACTCCGGGAACAAAGTTTGAACTATTTCCTTTGGAACAATTAGAAAAAGAGTGCTTGGAAATGGCAATAACAAAAAAATTTTATTTCAGGTGATATGTTCAGGCTTGATTGGATTAAAGAAATAGATACAACACTTCCAACACTGATTTCTGTTTCGCGTGTTTATCAGTATTTTTGATGAGTCTAAAATTATAGAGATGATTAAAAAGATGAAAGCTCAAATTCCTAATGGAGAATTAGTCTTTGATTCTACAAATTCTAAAGGGTTAAAACTTGCCAATAAATATGTGAAGAAAACGGAAATAAAAATGCACAAATGTATTTTTAGTGTAGATAACCCAAAGGAATTTGCAAAGTATACGAATACTAAGCTTTTTAGAAGTAGATGGATTTTTCCAAAAAGGCATTAAAGGATTGTCATGGATTAAAGTTAAGTACAAAAATATATAGTATTTTGCAGATAGATGGAGCAGGACACTGGTTGTACATTTAAGATTTACCGAATAATTTATGGAGTAGTTTAGAAAAATGAGTTTAGTAAAGATGTTGTAGATTATTATTTTATGACAATTAGTTTTGGAATCCGTAATGTTTGATTTAAATGTTGATTCTGTTTTTGATTTAATTTCGCTTAGAAAAATAATAATAAAAGTACCTTTTGTAGAATTACTGAAAAAGCTAAAGTAGATAAATAAAAATTAGAAATTGTGGGGACTAATGATAATTTTCACACCACATTAAGGAGGTTGAGATGAAAAATATAGATATTTTTTTGTACATGAAAAATATAACAAAGCTGATTACGAAAAGGTAGCAGAACATATCTATAAAACGTATGACGATTTTATGAAAAGTGATTGCTTTGTTACTTCATTAAAATTTGTTCAAGAACCAGAATTAGGAGAAGGAGATAGTCCGAGGAATATTTCCCAATATCCATTGGAAGATGTATTAGACAAATTTTATGTGGCGATTCAGGATTTTTATGAAGATTTGAATTATACCAGTGATGAGACTTGTTATTTGGAATTTTCGGCTTCAGATATGGAAGATATACAGAAACTACTTGGAATCGTAAATAAGCATGTATACAATAAGGAAGATGGGATTATATAGAGCTGGTGATTGAATAGTGTATTAAAAATAATTACGATATAATTTTACGGGTTCTGATAGTAAATGAACAGATATTTGTTCAAAAAGATAGTTACAAATCCCAGTTTGTCGAGTATTACCTTTAACGATAACCTTAAGCTATCGTTAAAAGGTTCATAGATATGTTCCTACATGCAGACAGGTTTGAGTTAACGTACTTAGTGTTTACTCGTTTTCATGCTGAGGCAGTTACCATTTTAGTTAAGTCAGGTACTGACGCAAACTAAAAGCTGGTATTGTCCACGGGACAACTTTCCAAGAGCAAGGAGCGAGGCGACGTGGCGATTGGAGACAGCGAACCGCGGAAACCGTCACAAAAGGCACGAACTACTCTGTAACTCGTAAACTTAGCCATTACACTTGAACATGAACTTGTCACAAAGTTTGCTAAAAGAGTTTATAATTATATAATGGGTATTGTTTAAACAAAAAGAAAAAAATTAGAGGCTGGAGGTAAGTAGTTGAAAGATAATCGAGCGGATTTTATCAATATAAAAATCATTTGAGGAATTTAACAGATACTATTGGTATCGAGAGGAACTTTTGCAAATTTGTAAATCTCTTGGATTAGAATACAGGGGTACAAAACAGGAGCTGAATCATATTATAGAACAATATTTCAAAGGAAATATAATAGAAAAGTCTGTAAGGAAAGTAAACAAAAAACAAGCCAAAGCGATAACCTTAAATACGCCGTTGCTTGAATGTGGCTTTTCCTTTAACCAAAAAAATTTCGAGTATTTTTTCGGTTGTAACAGGTATTGATCCATTCAAATTTAATGCTAATATGGCTACAGCTTGGCGAAAAGTAAAAGCTGAGAATGACTTAAACTTTACAATTCAAGATATGCTAAAAAGTATACTATGGCGAGTCAGACTATGCTAAGTATGATCATTCAGTTTGTCAATGGAATCAATTCCTAAAGGACTTTTGCTCGGACGAATTTAGCGACTTTTATTCTAATAAGTTAAAAGTTGCTGCTATTCTATGGAAAGAAGTCAGAGATTCAACAAATGAAAAAACCTATTCAAGACAACTTCTGGATGAGTATAGATACAAAAATAGAGAGTATCTAAAATAAACAAATCACGTTTGTCGATGTAATATCTTTTAACGATATCTTATGCTGTCTTTAAATAGTTTAGTGGATATGTTTCACATACAGACAGGACTGCTGGAGTACTCAGTGTTTACTCGTTTCATGTGGAATGTGTAACACTTTTGTCTAAATTTGATGTTGAGAGGAGATAATTCTGTATAAATTGTGTTTAAAATATTGTGGTGGAATAAGGGGTTATTATAAAGCTACATATGTAGATAAAGTAGAAGAATATTGTGATTTATTAGGCGTTGCTTTTATGAATCGTATATTTAAGTTTTGCATCATAGATATTGATTATGCAATGAACGAATTATATAAGGGATATCATTTGTTAAATAGTTTATGGAATTATAGAATATGTTTTATTTTTTAAGTAAAAAGAAATTAAAAAGTTGTATGGAGGTAATTATGTTTTTAAATTATAATAAAGATGAAAAAAATTAGAATTTAATTATAAGAGAGCCTGTGGTTTATGGTTAATTGTAGTAGCGGTGATTATTTCATTGGCAACTTTAACAGGAGGAAAACAAATCATCAATATGCAAGTATTTTTGCATTGGATATGTTATCAGTTTTTCTCAATAAATATGAATAAAAAGTGTTAAAACAAACTATCCAACGGTTCGTTGAGTAAATTTCAAGATAAAAGTTTCTCATATGCGATTATTTTTATTATTCGTGTTAATGTTAGGAGGGCCTTTTTGCAACTGAAAATTGGCGATTAATTTGGTTGGGTGCATTAATGGCGACAGCTTTGCATTTTTTCTATACTATTTTGTGCATGGAAAATCGATGATATATTTGGGGATTATTTGCACTATAAATATTGCTGTAGCATATATTTTTACTGATATATCATTAGTGTTAGTTGCATACATTGATGCAGCAATTAAGTTTGCATTTGAGTATATTTATTATTTTTTCAAAACCATCAAAGAATAGATAATTCTTAGTTTGTTTATAAAAACTTTAGTGATAACCTTATACTATTTTTAAATGGCTTATAGATATGTTTTTCATATATAGATAGTTTCATTAGATATACTTAGTGTTTACTCGTTTCATGTGAAGTGTGTAGTGCTGAAGTTAAGAATTGAAATTATTAATTAAATAAAAATATGGATTGAATTATGATTATAATAGTATAGGTATTGAATCTGTATAGTATAGAGTGGAAACAAAATAAATGTGTGAGGTGATTGTATGGTTAAAATTAGATTTGAAAAATTCACCTAAATTATTAAGGAGTATGAAGGAAAAAGGTTGGGAAGTGATGCTTTTTCTTTTCTGATGATCCAATGATGAAAAAACTGATGAGGAAATAATAAGACAATTTGTTTCTAGACATTTAAAATTAGCAGTATTGGTTTTTCCAATATTGGCATTTGTTTTCACTGATACCATATATGATTTTTTTAATTATAGGAAATATGGTTCTGTTAATAAATTACGTACGTTAATTGTATATTCATTTATTTTTATATTTATTAACTATATTTTTTTGGTGGTTTTTACCATTACCTAAATTGGAAAGTGTTCATACAAAATATACTGATATGCTTAATTTAGTGCCTTTCTCATTTATTGCAGATTTTATAAAGAAAACATAGTTTGTTATTACTAAAACCTGCGACATGGATTTTGGCTTTAAAGGATTCGACTTTTTATGTACCGGCTTTTTAATGTGTTGATGCTAATTCCTTTTTGGAGTGTATTTACGTTATTACTTTAAATGTAGCTTTAAGAAAAACAGCTTTTGATCACTGCGCTTTTGAGTTTATTTTTTTGAATTAACACAATTATCAGGGCTTTATTTTATTTATCCTGGTCCATATAGATTATGTGATATTGATGATATTATTCAAAATACAACAGGTGGATGTATTGGTTATGCTCTTGCGTTTATTGTTATGAAATTATTACCATCTAGAGAAGAAATTGATGATAAATCTATAGAAGATGGTTCAAGAGTTTCTGCAATACGTGTGTTTGTCGATATTTATTGATACATTTATTTTACATATTGTTTATGGACTAATTGAAATAGATTTCCATTTGTAATTATGCCATTGATTTATTTTTAGTTTAATTCCTTTAATAAATGGAAAGACTATAGGAAGTGCTTTATTAAAGTTTAAATTGGATTTTAAAGATAAAAATATATACGCATTATTGCTAGAGGTGTTTTATTAGTTACTTATTTTTTTCATTGATTCCATATGCGTTAATGAATCTTTATGAATCAATTTAATAAAGGAAAAGATTCATTGTTATTGTTGTGCTTATATGTTATTACATTTTTATTTATATTATATTTATGGTAAATATTCTAATTAGGGTTATAAGAAATAAATATTTTATATTTGATAATATTAGTGGTTCTATTTATGTGAGTGATATTAATAAGAAGATTTAGTGGAGGAATATTATGTTTTTCTTTATTTGTGGATTAATATTCTTTATTGCAATGATTGCTGAATTAATATTTACGAGTGTATGTTTATATTCAGATTTTATTAGCAGTAAAGGATAACAGAGAGGTTCCTAATTGGGTTTATAAACTTGGACATGCCCTTAAAGGCAGGGGAACTGATTATTATAGGATTTTACTGATAAATCAGTTTTAAATGATATTAATGTTTATATAGTTGGTATGATAATATTAAATATAATTTGTTATTTTTGTTTTTGTACAGAATATTCTATGAATAATAAAAATATTGTTTTGGCTAAATGTGAACTTTTTCATTAGCTGTTGTAGGATTAGTTATTACTTTAGGTAAATGGCTTTTTGGGAGCGATAATTCCAAAGTTTAAAGCTAAAAATTTAGATGGTGATTTATCAGCTGCTTCTAATGCTGTTAAAGGAATGTTGCTTATGTCGGTATTTACTTGTGTATCAGTAATGTTGGTTACTGGATTGCCAGAAAAAGTTCCGTTGTGCAAAATAGATAATTGCACTATATTTGTTGGTGATACATCTGCTAATGAATTGATTTCTAAAGGATTTATTTTTGTTGGAAAGAATGCGGATGATATTATTGAAAATAAAAGAAAAGTCTTTTTCATATGGTGAGAAATGTGAAATTATTAAAAATGGAAAATCTTATGGATTTGTTGATTTAACTCCTAAATATCAAAATAAGGCAAAGTTGGAAGATTGTATTATTACATATATTTCTATTAAAAACAGAAGCGGATATTTTTAGAAAATGTGAAGATTTGTGGTAAAGACATTTCAAAAATTAACATATAATGATTTTGAAAGAGATGGATTGCAAAAAGATTTTTAATATTTCACCAATTACTTATAGAGAAAATTATGGAAATGGACATTTCTTTATCAAAATGCAGACAGCTCCATATATGCTTTGGAAGAGTTATTCTATGAAGTTTGATTTTAGAGATAATAGTAAATTGAATTTGATTGAAGTTTATGCACAGCATACGGTTTAGAATAGAGTGAATAAAAATGGAGTAGGCATTTTTGCTTACTCTATTTTTGTATGATTGATGGAGAAAAAAAGCATATTTGTTATAATTTTAAAAATTGTATATAAAATGATAAATAGAGGTGATATAATGATGATGTACATTGTTATAAGGGGGATATTGAAGTGATAGAGGATATTGATGAAGAAATTGATTTGGATGAATTAGAAGAAAAATTACAGAATAGGCTTGATGAAGAAGTTTCAGAGTTAAAATTTTTAGTTGAGGGAAAAAGAAAAATTGGAAGTGTTGATAATTTAGGAGAAATTATTAAAGAGAGCAGCTTTGGGGAGCAATTTTTAAATCAAATAGCTATTGTTGCTGGAGAAGATTTTTATTAAAGAAAATAGAAATTTAACTCTTAATTTAAGCAATGAAGCTCATATTCAAACAACTGAAAATTTTGTTAAAGGAAATATTGCTATTCATAATAATTATATTGATTACAAGGAACGTTATGATGGCTGGAATGAAAAATTTTTCAAAAAGATTTGAATGGAAATATTATTACGCATACTACTAGGACGGGGAAAGAGGAAAATACTTTGGCTAGGGGTGCGAGAAATATTTTTTTGATAAAAATCGTCCTACTGGATTATCAAGTGATAATATCGATATGGATCATACAATTTCAGCTGGAGAAATTATAAGAGATCCTAAAAGCAAATGCGCATATGTCTAAAAAGAACAGGTGGAATTTGCAAAATAGTGAAGTTAATTTAAATAAAATGAATGCTAGTTTAAATCGCTCTAAAGGCGATAAATCAGTAAGTGATTGGTTGGATAATCCAAACTCTAATGGGCAGAAGCCTCAAAGAAATTTTTAATATTTCTTCTGATGATGAATCTAAATTAAGAGAAAAAGATTTTTAAGGCTCGTGAAGAATATAAAAATTAAAGATAGTGCAGAAGAGAAATCAATGATTTTGGGTAAAAATCACAAAAAGAAGAAGCATTTAAAGTTACTGGTAAAGCTTTTAAGAGCAGTTTTATGCAATTATTAGCAGAGCTAATTAAAGAAATTATTGCAAAATTGGTTAAGTGGTTTAAAAGTGTTAAAAATCATTGAGTACTTTATTAGAGAGTTTAAAAAGAAGCAATTCATTCTTTTTATAGGAAAATTGAAAATACATTTGATAAATGCTGGAAATGCGATTGTTTCAACTATTGCAACGGCTATTATAGGACCTATTTTTGCTACAATTAAAAAAAGTTTGGATGATTTTACAAAAAGGTTGGAATTCTCTTAAAAAGAAGCTATTGAGTATATTAGAAATCCGGAAAATAAAAATAAACCTATTGGTATCATGTTCATGGAAGTTGGTAAGATTATCATTGCAGGATTAACCGGAATTGGGGCATTAGTTCTAGGTGATGTAATAGAGAGGGGTTGATGACAATACCTATTTTTGCTATTCAAATACCATTAATAGGTAGTTTAGCAAATGTTTTGGGGATATTTTGGAGCAATTATTGCAGGTATAATAGAGTGCAATAGCAATCAATTTTATACAAGTTCAAGTTGAGAAATGCTTAAAGATGGAAAATGTTGATTTACAAATAATAAAAGGAAATGAAATTTTAAATCTTCAAAAGTCAAGTACTAAGCTGTGAGTGAAGTGAGATTTGGATATCATAAGAATAAAGTTGCTCAAGAAGTATATGATAGACATATGGGAGCTGCTAATGAAATGAAGACTATGATTGATAATATCAGTAATAATTGTCAAGTTGATAATAATATAAATGAAAGCTTGAGTGATATTGATTCAATGCTAAATTCTTTAAAAAGATGAATAAATTAGGGAGTATATTATGGATGAATTAATTATAAAAAGCACAATTTTGAAAAATTCAATTAATGAGATTAAAAATTTTTCAGAACAAACAATAACTGATTTGGATTTTAAAAAGTAAATAATCAGGATTTTATAGGAATTCCAGGAGGACCTGGTTTTGGAATGGATCATAAGGTAAGTGGCTGGGAGCTTAACGAATTGACTTCTCAAGTTCAAAATCATTTATGTAGTATGAATAATACTCAAATTAAATTGATAAAGGAATTTGGGCAAGTATATAGTGCGTTGGATGCATTGGATAAAGATTATATTCAAGCTATTTTGGCTTCAATTAAGGCAACAGAAGAGACTAGTAAGAGTTTGTTAGAAGCTCAAAAATCAAATTAAAGCAAATTGTGGATAATCAAAGAAAAACTATTGAGGAGTTGATTAAATTTTAAAAATCAAATGGCTGGGTTTAATGAAAATCAAAAGATGTCTTGAATAAACAACCTAATAGTTTACTTAAAAGATGAGAATGTTGTATCTTATTTTTAGAGTATGATAATTCTGTCTATTATTGAGTTAGTTTTAATTATTATAAAATTAATTTAAGGAGTAAGTTATGGGGATTATTTATTTGTTTGATAGGTATTTTTAAAAAGTATGTTATGAAAGGAACAAAGGCAGTTAATCCATCTAATACTGGTATTTTTGATAATGGTATTTCTTGTGTTAGAGAAGATGATGTTAATATATGGTTTTTATACAAAGTCTGGTAATACAATTGCTTTTGATTCCGGTCATAGGGATTTTTAAAAACGTTAATTTTGAATTTGAAAAAAATTAAAGTTAATCCAAATGATGTTAAAAAAATGTTTTTATGACACATGTTGATGTTGATCATGCTGGTGGAATGGATAAAAAAGGGAATCTGTATTTCCAAATGCTCAAGTTTATATTGGAAATGAAGAAGAGCAATATTTAACAGGTAAAATGTATAGAATGAAAAAATTGGGATTTTTGAAATTAAAAGTTGGTGTTAGCTTGAAAAATGATTATAAATTACTAAGTGATGGTGAAGTTGTAAATATTGGTGATATAAAAATTGAGGCTATTCATATTCCTGGACATACACTTGGACATATGTGTTATTTAATTGATGATTCTATATTAGTAACTGGTGATTGCTTAGCTATCAATAAAGATGGTGGTTACCCATTTTGGGATTTTTACACAGAATCCTGAGTTGAATAGAAAATCATTACAGAAATTAAAGAAAATTGTAGAGGATAAAAAGATTTTTGTCAGTTTGCACTGGACATAGTGGATATAGAAAAGTATAATGATAGTATTTTTTTGCACATATTGATGAAACTGCTGATTATGGTAAGAAGAAACATTTTGATGAAGAAGCACCTGAAGATTATACGAAAATATTAATGTTTGGAGAGAAAATGTTTAATAGTGATTTAATATGGAGTGAAGAAGAATATGAAAAGCGATTTGTGAATATAAAGGTAATAGTTTTGCAATTATGAATGTTTTGCTTAATAGAAATGTTAGTAAAAAGAGAGCTTAGAGGAAATATGTTCATAAACAGGTTGTTCGAGATGCTGAATCGTTGAGAGAAAATATAAATAAAAATATTTAATATGTATTCTGCGATATTGAAAAATTATCTTTTAAATGGAAGTAAACCTTTAGAAAGAAAAAGTTTTTAGAGGAATGAGTGATGGTATTATGAATACATCATTTATATCAACGAGTGAAAGTGTTTGGACTGCACTTGGCTTTGTTAAAAGTATAGAAAAGATACGTGATGAAAAAGGATTACTTTTAATGATTGATACTAAGAATGTACCTTGGGTTGAACTTACGAATATTTTGCCCACAGGTATTGGTGCTGATGAGGAACCGGAAATATTGTTTTACTATTTCAAGTTGATGATATTGAAGTAAGTAATTTGGAAGAGTTATTTGAAGTTGCAAGAAATCAAGGAGAAAGTATTGTAAATGAAGAAATAATTTTAAAAGAGATTTAAATCTTTAAAATGTGAAGTTATACATGCTAAGAGTTGAATTATTCAGAAATAGACTCTGATTTAACATTAGATGATTTGTGTAATATGGTTGATGAATATGTGAAGAGTGTTAGTGCAATTAGGTCTAAAGATAGTGATTCTCTTGAATTTATTGATGCATATTTTAATATTTTAAAGTTTAAGAAAAATTGTAATGATTATATTGGTAAAGAGTTTAAAATGTATACATGAAGAGCTTTCTTTAAATGCTAATAAAGAAAATAATAAAATAGAGTTGTCTCCTCAATATACTATTGAAAGAGTTAATAATTTTTAATAAAGGTGAGTTATATTATATAGATGATTTAGAAAGAGATAGAAATATTATTTTTAAGCCACTGGTTTCTAAAAGAAATTGATAAAAGCTCATATACAAGAAGTTGCTATAATATTCAAAAATTATAAATCCTGAAGCTTCAGTAAAATGTAATGTAGTTAATATTAATGATGAATTTAGGGGTAATTCAAGAAAAAAATCAATGTTGATAATTTTTGCTACTAATAAATTTATAGATTATTTTGAGAATTGTAATGGTGAATTGTCGTCTGAAATGATTGAGCAAATTATAAATGAATATTTAGTTGATTATCTTTTATGTAATTATGATTCTTATGCTTCAAATTTTGTTATTGATGAAAATGGTAATCTGAGGGGAATTAATAAAGAAAATTCTTTTTGCATATATTGAAGAAGATTATGAAAATGATATGTTGTTAGTAGAGATTTTGATGAGCAAGATAAAAATATTTATTCAATTTTGTTTAGAAAGATGATGAATGGTGATATTCCTGTTGAGAAACTTAAAGTTTTAGAATATAGGGCTAGCAGATTGGCTCAGTTTCCAGATGATCAGTATCGAAAATTGTTTGTAGAATATGCTTATAGTAAATGTAGTGACCCTAAAGAAGCAGAATTATTATTAAGTAGAATTGTTGAGAGAAAAGCAAATATTGTAGAAAAGAATTGAGCTTTTAAGTGAGGATATAACTAGAAAAAAATTTAAAGAGTAATGTAAAGAATTCTGTGATAGATTTTTGCTGTAAGTGCAACTGAGAGAGAACTACTATTAGTGAAATTAATGAGCAATCTAAAATAATGCAAGAAGGTATGTTGTCAAAATGCAACATTTCTAGTGAAAAAGAAATTAGAAGATAAATAAGTTATTTGGAGGATTTTTATGAAAAATTAATGATTTTTAATATTAATAATGAAAAAGTTATGATTTTTTTACACCCGATGCTTGCGTCTTCAGAGGCAATGATTAAACATATTACTAGTAGAATTGGTAATGGATATCGTTATATAATTCCTGATTTATCAGCACATGGTGAAGAGAGTAAAAACATATATAAGTTCTATGGATGAAGCGGAGACTCTTTATAATTATTTAAAAAAAGAAAACATAAAAAGATTGAATTTGCTTATGGAGCTTCACTTGGTGGTGTAGTACTATTTGATTTGTTAAAAATATAATGACATTGATTTTAAACATTTATTTTTTTGAAGGGCCTAGTTTTTTTATGAGCATGCTAGAATAAGAGGTTGTCTTTTAAAAATTAATAATGCTTTAGAATTAGAAATGTTGCTATTTTTAATAAAAGAAAGAGCTATTAAAAATGAGTGCAATTTATGGGGAGCGAGGCGGCTGTTGCAATGGTTGATCAATTTGCTTCAATGGATGCAAAAAGTGTAAAAATATTGTTAAAGATTGCTCTTTTGTTAACTTGCCAAATATGTCAGAAAGAATTGCAAGAAAAAAATGCGTTTTTTCTTATGGTGAAAAAGATGATGATTTGGGACAAGCTAAAAAGGTTATTCCTGTTAAATATCCAAATGCTAAATTAAAAATAGATAAGGGGTATGGTCATTGTGAGAGAATTTCTAAAGGATTCGGAAAAATATGTTGATGAATTAATGGAAGAAATTGATAGATGATATGTTAAAAATGTTTTTGCAATATTTATTTTTGTTATGTTATTATCATATAAAGTTGTAAATTAGAGGTAATTTATGAAGAAAACAAATGATAAGATTAGTGATGTAAAAATTAAAAAAGAAGTTTGAAAAATAAGAGAAGATAAATATAATGAAATGAGAGATTTCTTCGAGAAGAAGTTGAATTATTATAATCAAAGTAATGACAAATATGGTAATGTAATTGATAATTCAATTGATTTATATATGGAAGAAATTAATAAATTGGTTATTTTATATAGTAAGTTGTTTGATAATATTTTTAAAGTTTATTGAGGAAGAGATTGTCAGAAATTTCAACTAAATGAAGATTTAAAAATGGAATGATAAACTAAAAAAATAACGAAATGGAAAGCTTGAAAAGACTTAGAATTTTAAATATGATTGATGCTTGTAAGCAAAAAGCTGTTGAATCATGGTATTTTGATTGAAGAATTTAAGAAAAACAAAAATATTATTTTGAGGAACTTGAGCCAATATTTAATGAAATTTTTAAAATTAATTTTTATCAAATTGTTATTTTTCGACAATTCTTTTTGGGTAAGTTTAAAAGGAACTTTATTGCAGCATTTGCAGGAAAAAGAAAATTTGAAAGATTTTTGAAAAGAATATAATGAATCGATTTTAAAAAGATTTTTGAAGATAAAAATAATAAACAGATTAAAAAGATGAAAAAAAGAAATTAATAAGCTTACAGAATTAATGGAATTAAAAACATGAGCTTCAAAATGAGTATTATAGAATGATCGCTTTAAATTTAAGGAATTTACTTATAAAAGTGAATTCCTTTTTATTGAATAAATAGTATATATAGTGCTACTATAGTTATAGTTGATTAGAGGAGGAGAATATATGTCAGTATTAGTTACAGGTGGGGCAGGATTTATTGGTTCACATACTTGTTGTAGAATTATTAAATGCTAAAGAAGATGTTATTATTATTGATAATTTAGTTAATAGTAAGAAAGATTCAATTGATAGAATTGAGAAAAATAACAGGAAAAAAGTTAAATTTTTATAAAGAGGATTTAGTTAATAGAGATGCTATTAATAAAAATTTTTGATGAAAAATCCTGAAATAGATTCTGTTATTCATTTTGCAGGATTGAAAGCAGTTGGTGAATCTGTTGAAAAACCAATTGAATATTATGAAAATAATTTACAGAGTACATTAGTTTTAGTTGATGTTATGAGAAATCATGGAGTTAAGAAAATTGTTTTTTCTTCATCTGCTACAGTTTATGGAAATCCTAAAGTTGTTCCAATAACAGAGGATTCTGAAGTTACACATGCTACAAATCCTTATGGTGAAACAAAAGTTATGATTGAAAGAATTTTTAACTGATATTGCTTTTGCTGATAAAGATTGGTCTGTTGTATTACTTAGATATTTTAATCCAATTGGTGCACATGAAAGTGGTCTTATTGGAGAGTCTCCAAATGGAATTCCAAATAATTTAATGCCATATATTAATCAAGTTGTTGATGGTAGACTTGAAAAGTTAAGAGTGTTTGGTAATGATTATGATACACATGATGGAACAGGTGTTAGAGATTATATTCATGTTGTTGATTTGGCTAAAGGTCATATTAAAGCTATTGAATATGCTAATAAAAAAATAAAAGGTGTAGAAACGTTTAATTTAGGAACAGGTAATGGTTATTCAGTACTTGATATTGTAAAAGGCTTTTTGAAAATGCTAATGGAATTAAGATACCATTTGTTATTACTGAAAGAAGAGCTGGAGATATTGCAGTTTGTTATGCTGATCCTAAAAAGCTAGTGAGGTTTTTAGGATGGAAGGCAGAAAAGAATTTAGAAGATATGTGTAAGATTCTTGGAGATTTACTCAAAAATGCTTCTAAAGGTCTTTAAATTAAGTGTGAAGTATGCTAAAACTATTTGAGTCAATATGTTGATTTTAGTATTGAAGTATAGATTAATATTATATATAGGAGGGATTAAAGATGTCAGGACATTCAAAATGGCATAATATTCAAGCAAAAAGGCAAAGCAGATGCGGCTAGAGGAAAAATATTTACTAAATTAGGAAGAGAAATTTTTAGTAGCAGTTAAATCTGGTGGTCCTGATCCAGTTAGTAATTCTAAATTAAAAGATGTTATTGCAAAAATGTAAGGCAAATAATATGCCAAATGATACTATTAATAATGCTATAAAGAAAGCTTCTGGTGAAGGAAGTAATAAAGTTTATGAAGAAATGGTTTATGAAGGCTATGGAGTAAATGGTATTGCAGTTTATGTTGAAGCTAGTACTGATAATAAAAAAATAGAACAGCAGCTGATGTAAGACATGTATTTGACAAAGCTGGTGGAAATTTAGGAACATCTGGATGTGTAAGTTATATGTTTGAACAAAAGGGTGTTATTGTAATTGATAAAGCAACAGCTAAAATGTCAGAAGATGATATTATGATGCTTGCAATTGAAAATGGTGCAGAAGATTTTAAAAGCAGATGAAGAGTGTTATGAAATTACTACATCTCCAAGTGAATTTTTCTAATGTTAGAGAAGCTTTAGAGAATGCAGGAATTGAATTCGTTGAAGCAGAAGTACAAATGGTACCATCTACAACTGTTGAACTTGATGATGCTTCTGCTGAGAAAATGCAAAGATTAATTGATAATCTTGAAGATTTAGATGATGTAATGAATGTATATCATAATTGGGCTGAATAATATTTAGTGAAAGGATAAAACATGAAGATAGGTATAGTGGGATTACCAAATGTAGGGAAAAAGTACTTTTATTTAATAGTATTACAAAAAGCAGGAGCTGAATGTGCCAATTATCCTTTTTGTACAATTGAGCCAAATGTTGGAATAGTTCCAGTTCCTGATGATAGACTTGAGGTTCTTGGAAAGATGTATAATAGTGATAAAATAACACATGCTGTTATTGAATTTGTTGATATCGCTGGACTTGTTAAAGGTGCAAGCAGGGGCGAAGGACTTGGAAATAAGTTTTTATCACATATTAGAGAGACGGATGCAATTTTGGAAGTTGTTAGATGTTTTGATGATTCTAATGTTATACATGTTGATGGAAATGTTAATCCAATTAGAGATATTGAAACAATTAATTTGGAATTAATTTTAGCAGATTTGGATTCTGTTAATAAAAGAATTGAGAGAGTTTCAAAATTAGCTAGAAATGATAAGAAATATGTTCAAGAAGAAGAGGTTTTTAAAAAAATTAAAAGATGTTCTTGAAAACGGAAAAGCTACGAGAAAGCTTGGATTTAGATGATGAAGAGAAGGCAATAGTTAAAAGATGCTTTTTTTAATAACAATGAAGCCGATTTTATATGTTGCAAAATATTTCTGAAGATGATCTTGGAAAAGAAGATAATGAATATGTTAAAGAAGTTAAAAATATGCTTCTGAAGAAGGCAATTTGGCAATTAGTTTATCTGTTAAAGTTGAAGAAGATTTATCAACTTTAGAAGGCGAAGAAGAAAAAGAAATGCTTGAGGCTTATGGATTAGAAGAATCTGGGCTAAATAGTGTTGTTAGAGCCTCTTATGATTTGTTGGGACTAATGTCTTATTTGACGGCTGGTAAACAAGAATGTAGAGCTTGGACTATAAAAAGGGAACTAAAAGCACCTCAAGCGGCTGGTAAGATTCATACTGATTTTTGAAAAGAGGATTTATAAAAAGCAGAAATTGTTTCTTACAATGATTTAATTGCAAATGGTAGTTATCAAAAAGCTAAAGAGGCAGGCTTAGTTAGACTTGAAGGAAAAAGAATATGTCATGAAAGATGGCGATATTGTTGAGTTTAAGTTTAATGTATGATGAATATATAAAAATATTGTATAAAATTGTCAGAAACTATTGACATGATAAAAAGCTAAATTTATAATGTTAGTATGAATGTTAGAAAATAAAAAGAATAAGGAGAATTGAGTTATGAATAAGGTAACAAAAGTAGTAGCAATATTAATGACAGTAGCAGTTGTAGCTATAGTTTTTGCATTTAATAATGTTTTCGCTACAGGTGTTTCACTTCCAATGAGTAGTGGAAATGAGTTGCAGCAACAGGAACAACAACAACTCCACCAACAGGAACAGCAGGAACAACAGGTACAAATGGTTCAGCAACATTAAAACCTGCGACAAATACAACTAATACAACAAACACAACTTCAACAAATACAACAAACACAACAAATACAACAAAAAAATACGATTGCTAATACAAATACAATCAACAATAATCTTGTAAAAGATAAAGAAGAATTACCTAAAACAGGTGAATTTGATGTATATATCATTTCAGTAGTAGCAGTAGTAGTAGTTTTAGTTGGTGGATTTGCATTTGTTAAATCAAGAAAAATTAACTAGTCACTAGTTATTGTTATAAATTTAATTTAGAATTTTAAAAAAATATTTTTTAAAAGGAAAGGTAATGTTCTCATTACCTTTTTATTATGTTTTTAAAATATGAAAATATTTATAAATGGTTTTTAATTTTTAAAGTATTTATGATAGAATACAGAAAAATCTAGTTATAATTTAGGAGGTTTATTTTTGTATAAAAAGAGTTTTATTAAAAATTAAGTGGTGAAGCACTTGCAGGCGACGCAAAGTTTGGTATTGATGAAAATACGATGGCTGGAATTTGTAGTGCAGTTAAAGAATTGCATGATATGGGAGTTCAAGTCTCTATAGTTGTTGGAGGTGGTAATTTCTGGAGAGGAAAAATATGGAGCAAAAATGGAGAGGACAACTGCAGATTATATGGGAATGCTTGCTACAATAATGAATGGCTTTAGCATTACAAGATGCAATTGAAAAATTGGAGTTCCTACAAGAGTTCAAACAGCAATTGAAATGAGACAAATAGCAGAGCCTTTTTATTCAAAGAAGAGCTATGAGACATATTGAAAAAAATAGAATTAATATTTTTTTGCTGGTGGAACGGGAAGCCCATTCTTTTTCTACTGATACAGCTGCTTCATTGAGAGCTGCTGAGATTAAAGCGAAGTTATTTTAGTTGCTAAAACTATTGATGGTGTTTATACTGCAGATCCCTAAGATTGATCCAAATGCTAAGAAATATGATAAAGTTTCATATCAAGAAGTTTTTAGAAAAAGATTTGAAAGTTATGGATTCAACAGCTATTTCATTATGTAAGGATAATAATATTCCTTTAGTTGTTTTTTGCAATGAATGATCCTAAAAATATAATTAGAGCAGTTAAAGGTGAAAATATTGGTACATGAGTATCAAATGATTAAGGAGTTTATATGAGTTTAGAAAATATTGATGAGAAAAATGGATAAAGTTATTGAGAGATTGAAGTGAATTTTTCAGAAATAAGAGCTGGTAGAGCTAATCCAGCAATTTTAAATAAGGTATCAAGTTGAATATTATGGTGCTATGTCACCATTATCACAAATTGCTTCAATATCAGTGCCTGAAGCGAGATTGATTGTTATACAACCATGGGATAAATCATTGTTATCTCAAATTGTTAGAGCTATTGAAATGAGTGACATTGGAATTAATCCAATGAATGATGGTCAAGTTATTAGATTATCTTTTTCCAGAATTAACAGAGGAAAGAAGAAAAGATTTAGTTAAGGATGTTAGAAAAATTATCTGAAGAATCTAAGGTTGCTATTAGAAATATAAGAAGAGATGAAATGGATTTGGTTAAAACTCAATTAAAGAATAGTGAGATTTCTGAAGATGAAGCAAAAAGCTGATGAAAATAAAATTCAAAAGAAAACAGATGATTATGTTGCTAAAATTGAGGAGATTACAACTAAAAAAAGAAAAAGAGATAATGACGTTTAAAAAAAAGTTTTAGGAGGTTTTTTATGTCTGATGGAAATAAATTAGAACATTTAGCGATTATTATGGATGGTAATCGTAGATGGGCAAAAGAAAAGTCAATGATGACTACAATGGGACATAAAAGAGGTGCAGATGTTTTTAGTTGATATTGCTAAATATTGTAATGAAATAGGTTTGAAGTATTTGATTAGTTTATGCTTTTTCTACTGAAAATTGGAAGAGAACAGAAGAAGAAGTTGGCTATTTAATGGGCTTCTTGGAGTCTATTTGGATAAGTTTTTGAATGAGCTAGATATGAAAAATATTAAAAATTAGCTTTATTGGTAATATTGATGTTATTGATAGTAGTTTGAGTAATAAGATTAGAAATCTTGAAGCAAAAACAAGTAATAATACTGGTTTGAATTTGATTATTGCTTTTTAATTATGGTGGAAGAGATGAAATAGTTAGAGCTTGTAGAAATATTGCAGAAGAAGTAAAAGATGGTAAATTGAACTTAGAAGATATCGATGAAAAATGTTTTTCAAATCATTTGTATACTATGGAAAAAAAGGACCCAGATTTAGTTGTTAGAACTAGTGGGGAAATGAGAACAAGTAATTTTTACCATGGCAAATCACATATAGTGAGTTTTTACCTCTTGATAAGTACTGGCCTGATTTTACAAGAGATGATGTGGATTTTTGTATTGAGGAATTTTTCAAAACGTAAGATAAGAAAAGGGAAAATAATGGAGAAGAGTAAAAATTTTATTGCAAGATATCTTACTATTTTTAATAGGAGCGCTCTAGTTATATTACTATTTATATATGCTAATCAATTGGTGATGAATATATTTGTTTCTATAATTTCTATTATAACGCTTCATGAATATTATGAATGTTTTAAAAGGACTGGTAAAGCAAATCCTACTCAATGGGTTGGGATATCTAAATTGTATTTTAATTACAATTCTTCAATTTATTGATAAAAGAAAAAGTTGTATGCAGCTATGTTGATTGTTTTTGGCAATTTCAATGCTTATATTATTTATAGAACAGATAGCTACTGCTGGTAAAAAGACTATAGTTGATATAATGGTAACTATTTTTGGAATCGCATATGTACCATTTTTTGCTAGTATTTTTTTACAATATTACGAGCTAGACAACCAATGGGATTGATTTATATTGCATATTTTTACATCTGCTTGGGGTAGTGATACATTTGCTTATTTAATAGGTAAAAAGTTTGGAAAACATAAACTTACACCTATTAGTCCTAAAAAGACCGTTGAGGGTGCAATTGGTGGAATTGTTGGCGCATTATTCTTTTCATTAATTTATACAATTTTGATAAATAATGTAATGAGTTTTGTCAATTAATTATTTACATATTTCTATAGTGACAATTGTTTTGGCGATTATTGGAGAAATTGGAGATTTGGCTGCTTCTGGAATTAAAAAGGTATTGTGGAATCAAAGATTTTAGTGATTTATTGCCTGGTCATGGAGGAATGCTTGATAGGATAGATAGCTTGTTATTAATAACACCTTTTGCATATATTTTATTTGGAATGTTATAGATATACTATGGAGGAAAAATGGAAAAATAGAGAATTGAAGTTGGTTTTTTTCCGGATTTTGATATAAATGAGTTATTTGCTAATTTGATAATAATTGATGCAAATTTATAGAAGAGAACCAATAAACTTGAAATGTTTATTGGTTCAAATTATGTACTTGATATTATTGATCTGGCTAAAATTTAGAAATTTTTGATTAACAAATTCAAATTTACTGAGGTTGAATTTAAAATTAATTATGATGAATCTTTAAGAGATGTCTTAAAAGAAGCTATTAATGTTCAATGGAGTAATATTATTAAATACATGAACTTGTTTAATCCAATGATTGGAGCTTTTATTGTCAGAAAGTAATGTTAATGTTGATAATGACAAATTGATTATAGGTAATATATGTAGTGAGTTTGTTAATATGGTAAAAATCAAAAAGATTGATAAGTATATTTATGAATTTATTTTTAATTATTTTGGAATTAATTTGAAAATTGAATTTGATTCTAATCAAGTTGCAGTTACTGAAATTTTTAAAAAGAAAAATGATGTTCTTGTAAAGGAATTTATTTCTACTGCTAATGATGTTGTTGTTAAAAACAATGTTGAAAAACAGAATAAAACTAAGGAATCACAAACATATAGTAATCTCAAAAAGTTTTAATAAAGTTTATTTTCCTAAAAATGATGGAGAACAACAAAATAAAAAGCAGAGCCAGTTAGTGATGATCCTAATTTAATAATTGGTAGAAATCCTAATAATGCTAATTTTAATAAAAATGTTATTAAATTAATTGATATACAACCTGAAAAGAGTGTTGTTCATGTTGAAGGTAAAGTTGTAAAAATGAATGATACTAGACAAACTAAGACTGGTAGATTTATTGTTTCGTTTGATATATATGATGGTAGTACTACTCTTAATTGTCAATCTTTTTGTTAATGAGGATGTTAAGGAAAAAGCGAGAAAAAGAATCTGAAGCCAGGAACTTGGGTTAAAGTTGAAGGAAATGCTGGTTTTAATGATTTTTATTAAAGAAATTAATATTAATGCTAATACGATTGTAAAAATAGATGGACATTCTGAGCCTAAAAGAGATACTGATAGTGCTGAGCAGAAAAGAGTGGAACTTCATTTACATACACAGATGAGTCAACTTGATGCTGTTACAAGTGCTTCAACTCTTATAAAAAGAGCGATGTCATGGGGCTGGAAGTCTATTGCAATTACTGATCATGGTGTTGTTCAGTCTTTTCCTGAGGCTTATCATACTCGTTGAAGGAAATGATGATTTTAAAGTTATTTATGGTGTTGAAGGTTATTTAATTCCTGATGAGAATTCTGTTTTATCTAATGATAAGGGCCAAAGCTTGAAAGATACGACTTATTGTGTATTTGATTTGGAAACAACAGGTTTTTCTTTTAGAACTGAAAAAATTACTGAAATAGGTATTATGAAGATTAGAAATGGTGAAGTTATTGATACTTTTGAAAGTTTTGTTAATCCTGCAAAACCTATTCCTAAAAAGGTTCAGGATGTTACTCATATTACTGATGATATGGTTAAGGATGCTCCTAAGATTGAAGAGATTTTTGCCGAAAGTAATGGAGTTCTTTTGAGATTCAGTACTTGTTGCCCATAATGCTGATTTTTGATACTGGTTTTTATTAGATATAATTGTCAACAACTTGGATATAAATTTGAAAATACATATTTGGATACACTGCACTTGCTAAAAATTTATTTCCTAATTATAAGAAATATAAACTTGGAGTTATTGCAGAAAATTTAGGTATTGAAGTTCTTGTTGCACATAGAGCTTTTAGATGATGTTGATACAACTGTTAAAGTTTTTTAATATAATGTGTAAAATGCTTGAAAGATTCTGGTATTGAAAAAATTATCAGATATTGATAAAAATGAGGAAGGTAGTGCAAAATTACAAGAAAATTAAGAGTAGCTCATATTATTATTTTGGCTAAAAATTATGTTGGTTTTGAAAAATTTATATAAGTTAGTATCATATTCACATGTTAATTATTTTTTATAAAAAACCTTTGATTTTAAAGTCAATTCTTAATAAGCATAGAGAAGGATTGATTTTTAGGTAGTGCATGTAGCAGTGGAGAATTGTATAAAGCAATATTAAATGGAAAAGCCTGATGATGAATTAGAAGAAATTGCTAAATATTATGATTATTTAGAGGTTCAACCATATATGAATGATGATTATTTAGTTAGAGATGGCACTATTGAAAATCATGAAGGTCTTAAAAAAATATTGTTAGAAAAATAGTTGATTTAGGAGAAAAATTAAATATACCTGTTTGTGCTACATGTGATGTACACTTTATGGATCCTCAAGATGAAATATACAGGAGAATGATTCAAGCGGGCCAAAAAGCAGTCTGATGCTGATTTTTCAAGCACCTTTATATTTGAGAACTACTGATGAAAATGCTAGTGAATTTAGTTATTTAGGTGATGAAAAAGGCAAAAGAAATTGTTGTTACAAATACTAATTTAGTATCTGATATGTGTGAAAAATTTCACCTTTATCTCCTGAGAAAATGTGCTCCACATATTCCGGGTTGTGAAAAGATGATTGAAGATATTGCTTATAATAAAGCACATGAACTTTATGGTGAAAATTTACCTGAAATTGTTGAAAGTAGATTAAAGAAAGAGCTTGATTCAATTATTTCTAATGGATTCTCTGTTATGTATATTATTGCTCAAAAGCTTGTATGGAAATCTAATGAAGACCGGATATATTGTTGGATCTAGAGGTTCTGTTGGATCTTCATTTGTGGCAAATATGACAGGTATAACTGAAGTTAATTCATTACCACCACATTATAGATGTCCAAATTGTAAGTATTCTGATTTTACAGATTATGGCGTAAAAATGGTTTTGATTTACCTGATAAAGTTTGTCCTAAATGTGGAAGTCGAATGGATAAGGATGGAATGGATATACCTTTTGAAACATTCCTTGGTTTTAATGGTGATAAGGAACCTGATATTGATTTGAACTTTTCTGGTGAATATCAGGCAAAAGCTCATAGATATACTGAGGTTATATTTGGAAAAGGTACAACTTTTTAAAGCTGGACAGCTGGTACAATGTTAAAGAAAAAAACTGCATTTGGTTATGTTAAAAATATTATGAAGATAAAGGTACCTGTTAGTAATGCAGAAATTGATAGAATTGCATTAGGATGTGTTGGAATTAAAAGGACATCTGGACAACATCCTGGTGGTATTATAGTTGTTCCTAAAGGCAGGGAAATATATGAATTTACTCTGTTCAACATCCCTGCAGATGATCCTAATTCTGATATTATTACAACACATTTTGATTATCACTCAATTGATCAAAAATTTATTAAAACTTGATATTCTTGGTCATGATGATCCTACGATTATTCGTATGTTGTATGATTTAACTGGATTTAATCCAACTAAGGTTCCTCTTGATGATAAAGAGACAATGTCTATTTATTCTTCTACAGATGCACTTGGTGTTACCTCAGAAGAGATTAGATCTGAAGTTGGTACTTATGGAATACCTGAATCTGGTACGAAGTTTGTAAGGGAATGCTCTATGAAACAAAACCAACAACTTTTGAAGAGTTGATAAGAATTTCAGGACTTTCACATGGTACTGATGTGTGGCTTGGAAATGCTCAGGAATTAATTAATAAAGGTGTTGCACCATTAAATCAGGTTATTTGTACACGTGATGATATTATGATTTATTTGATTAAATGTGGTTTACCTAAAAATACATCTTTTAAAAATTATGGAGCTTGTACGTAAAGGTAAAAGTTGCAAAAAGTCCTGACAAAGTGGGTGAATTTAAAAAGATAATGGAAGAAAAAGGTGTTCCTACATGTATATAGATTCTTGTAATAAAATTAAATATTTGTTCCTAAAGCTCATGCAGCAGCTTATGTTACTAATGCTTTTAGAATTGCGTGGTTTAAAGTTCATATTCCTAAAGCTTATTATTGTGCATATTTTTACTATTAGGGCAGATGCTTTTGATAGTGAAATCATATGTAATGGTCAAGATAAAGTTAAAAATAAAATGAGAGAAATTGAATTGCTTGGTAATGCTGCTACTGATACTGATTCAGCAATGTATGAAACTTTGGAAAATTGTAAATGAAAATGTATGCTAGAGGAATTAAATTTTTGCCTATTGATTTATATAAATCTTCTGCAAAAAGATTTTTGATGGAAGATGATGGTATTAGGCCACCTTAATTCTTTACCTGGTTTTTGGAACAATAGCTGCTGAAGGGATTGAAAAAGCAAGGCAAGATGGAATATTTGATTCTATTGATGAGCTTAAAATTAGAGCTAAACTTGGTAAATCGGGAATTGAATTATTGAGGAATGCAGGTTGTTTGAAAGGAATGACAGAAAGTAATCAATTGAGTTTATTTATATAGGAGGATTTGTATGTTGTTTAAAGTGATCAGTGGAATTATATTATTTTTAATGTAATTGGATATTTATTGATTTGGGTTCAAATGGATAAAAAATATTAATTTTACAATGAAAAATTCAATATTGAATAAAGTTATATTTATATTATCTTTTACTTGGTGGATTTATAGGTACATATCTTGCTGCAAGAATGTTTGGATATGCAGTTGGTGAAAAATGGTTTAACATAATTTTAAAGAGAATAATTGTTTCAGAATTATTGATAATATTGGGATTGATAATACATTATAATGTTGATTTTACTCAATTAAATTTACAAAATATTTACTAATATTATAAATTATGTAACTATGGTAAATTGATAAATACCAAAAATAGAATGTGGAAAATGTGGATAACTCTGTTAATAACTTAAAAACACTAATATGTAAACGAAAAAGAAATATTTTTAAATGTGATATTTCTTTTGATAATTATGTGTGAATTATATATTTTTTATTATGTTTTTAAGATTATAAAATATATGGTAATTTGTGTAAGGAGGCTTAAAATGGTTTGTCATAGATGTGGAAGTAATGATTGTCAAATTATTAATGAAGTTTCTACTCAGGAAAAGATTTTTCTGCAACAAAGGGATGTTGTGGATGGTTTATGTTTGAACCAATTGGGTTAATTTGTGGTTCTTGTGGTGAAGGTAGGTAATTCACAATCACAATTATTGGGTTTGTAATAATTGTGAAGAAAGTGGAAGGCTTAGAATTAGTGAAATTTGATTTTAAAATACGAGATGATATTTGGATTAAATTGATGAACTCATGGAGAAAAAGCCAGGATGCCATCAAATGCCTGAGAGAAGTTTTTCATTAATGGATACCAATGTCCAGTTTGTGCTAGATGCAGTGGAGCAATGGTTAGTGAGGTTAGTTGCAAATTATTTGTATTTTTGATGGGATTTAAAAATACAATTATGGATTTCTCTGTTATTAATTGGGATTATGGGATTTGACTGATTAATTAGTATCTAAAAATTATTAAGTCTAATAATTTTAATAGATTTATTACAGGTTGTTGCTGAGGTTTCGGATTAACATATATACTATTATGTTATCATATTTATATTGGAATTTGTTAGAACAATTTAGGGAGGCTATGTAAATAGCCTCTTTTTGAATATATTTTTGTATTTTTGTCATTAAAAGGTAATATTCTATTGACCAATATTGGATTTATGTTAAGATATGCAGAGTTTTTAAAAAGAGGTGAAAAACATAATGGGTGACGAGTCGTGTCATTTTATGAGAATATATAATTTAATAAACAATCGTAACTCATTATTTATATAATAGGGTTTGTTAATTAGATATATATTTTCTCCAATCATTAAATTAATTTAATGATTTTTTATTATATAAAAATAGGAGGATATTTATGGAAAAAGTAATAGACCCTAAATTCATTAACAGATGAATTAAAAATTAATTGATATTGCAAAACGTTATCTGATTATGAAGATAATCAGATTGTACTTTTTATGTACAGCTTTAACAGATGAGAAAATTGGCAATGGTATTAGAGCATGCAGAAGAAAAATATTCAGTTAAAAGATTATTAATTATTTGACTAATGAAAAGATTTTAAAGATTTTTAGTTATATGCAAAAAGGATGATATTGTGGATATTTTAGGAATGCTGAAAATAGATAAAAAGAAAAGAGTTGCTTAATTTAATGATTGAGGGTGATAGAAAAATTTTAACATCATTACTTGGTTATAAAGAGGATTCTGCAGTGGTATTATGACTACAGAATTTATTATATTTAAGCAAGATATGACAATTAAAGGAAACTTTAAAAAAGATTAAAGAGATGGCTCCAAAAATGAATTACTTGATACATTGTTTATTTCTGATAATACTAGGAAAGTTGTTGGTACTGTTGAGTAAGAGAAGTATTAATTAATAGTAATATGCTTTTTATCAGATATTGCTGAATAAAAACTTTTGTTTCTGTTGAGCCAGAAGTTGATCAGGAAGAAGTTGCTGCAACATTTAGAAAATATGATTTAAACTGTTTTACCAGTTGTTAATAAAAACAAATCATTTTGGGTATTATTACAGCTGATGATGTTATGGACGTTATGGTTGAAGAACAAACAGAAGATATTTAAAGATGGGTGGTGTTGCTAAAGAAGAAACACTTAATTCTACTTTTTGGGATTCAGTTAAATTACGTTTACCATGGCTTGTTATTAATTTATTAACAGCGTTTTTGGCTGCATTAACAAGAAAGGCTTTTGAAGGAACAATTGCAAAAGTTGTTGCATTATCATCTACAATGTCTATGGTTACAGGTATGGGTGGAAATGCTGGTACTCAAACTGTTTCAATTATAATAAGAAATATTGCAATGGGAAATATTGAACTTAAAAGATGCTTTTACACAACTTAAGAAAGAAATATTGCTTGGTTTAGTTAATGGTTTGGTTATTGGTATTATAACTGGAATAGTTGTTGGAATGATTTATCATAGTGTTTATTTAGGCATTATCATATTGTTAGCTATGGTTGGAAATTTGATAGTTTCTGGTATTTTTTGGATTATTAATTCCATTAGTGTTACAAAAAGTTAAAAAGTGGATCCTGCTTTGTCATCATCAATTTTCTTGACAACTGCAACAGATGTACTAGGATTTTTATATTTTTAAGTTTAGCTAATTTATTTATTTCATATTTAGTATAAAAATTTTAAGTAACATACATACTATATTATATAATATAAAAAAACATTTGACATTTGTGGTATAAAAAGTTATAATAGTGTTGTAATTAAAGAGAGGAGAAAGAGTGAAGTAATTCCACTCTTTCCTTTATGTAAGGAGGAACTATGACTTCATTAGAAAAAAAGATATTTGAAGAAATTGGAACCTATTATAAATGGCTTAAATATTAGTTTTATGATGTTATTTATGAAAAGGAAGGTAAAGATTTTTATTTAAGAATCTTTATTAAAAAGATGGTGGAGTTGATATCAGTGATTGTGAGAATGTAAATAATGCAATTAATGATATATTGATGAAAAAGATTTTATTAAAGGACATTATTATTTGAAGTTTCATCTGCAGGGCTTGAAAAAAATATTGAGATTAGATAAACATTTTGAAAACAACATTGAAATAAGATTCAAATTAGTTTGTATAAGTCAATCAATAATTCTAAAAATGTTATAGGAATATTAAAAAGACTATGATGATGAAAAAGTTATTGTTGAATCTGATGAAATTATTGAAATTAATAAAAATGATATCTGCTTATAAAGACGCTTTTTGACTGGGATAGTATTTAATTAAAAATTGAAAGGGTTTGAAAATGAAAAAGAAAAGAAACAAACAAAGTAAATAATAGTATTGATACGCTTGAATTAATGATGGCTATTGATCAATTGGAAAAAGAAAATGGAATTAGTAAAGATGAATTAATGAAATCTATTGAATCTGCATTATTAGTAGCATATAAGAAAAAATTTTTGAATGTAATGATGAGAATATAAAAGTGGTTATTGATAAAATTGATGGACAAATGCATGTTTATCAAGAAAAGAAGTTGTTGAAGATGTAGAAGATGGGGATTTACAAATTTCTTTAGAAGATGCTAAAAAAATTGATGCAAATTATAATATTGGTGATGTTGTTTCATTTGAATTATTGCCCAAAGAGTTTGGAAGAATTGCAGCACAAACAGCAAGACAAGTAATTACACAAAAAAATTAGAGAAATGTCTAGAGAAATCATATTTGATGAGTTTGCTAGATAAAAAAGGCGAATTAATTACTGGATTAGTTCAAAAAGCTGATGGCAGAGTTGTTATATTGGATTTAGGAAAAATTGAAGGTATTATGCCTAAAAAAAGAACAAATGCCTAATGAAAGTTATAAATTAAATGATACAGTAAAAGCAGTTATTGCTAGTGTTGAAAAAGGATTAAAGGGTTCAACACAAATAATTTTTATCTAGATCAAATACTGATTTTGTTAAGAAATTATTTGAAATTGAAATTCTGAAATTTATGAAGGAATAATTGAAATTAAGGCTATTTCTAGAGATCCAGGTTCTAGAAGTAAGATTGCAGTATATTCTTCAAATCCAAATATTGATCCTGTTGGCTCATGTGTTGGACAAAAAGGTATACGTATTCAAAATATTATTAATGAATTACATGGTGAAAAAAATAGATGTTGTTGAATGGAATGAAGATCCATCTATATTTATTTCAGCAGCATTATTACCCTGCACAAGTTTTTGGCAGTTGATGTTAAAGATGAAGAAAAGTTTGCTCAAGTAATTGTTCCAGATGATCAGTTATCTTTAGCTATTGGTAAAAGCAGGACAAAATGCTAAATTGGCTGCTAAATTGACAAATTGGAAAAATTGATATTAAGAGTGAATCACAATTTAGAGAAATTTTTAGAAAAAAATGCAACAAGAAGAAGTTGATGGAATATTGGATAATATAGAAGAAAAAGAAAAATGATGTTGTTGAAGAAAAATCCAGAAGAGCTTTTAAAAGAAGATATTGATTCAGAAGATGTTGACAACACTGAATTATAAAAATAAAACGAAATAGAAAGATTGTAGGGGGAATAAATATTAGCAAAAATTAAAAATTTATGAAATAGCAAAGGAATTAAATGTTGACAATAAATCAGTAATTGATGTTGCTAATAAGATAGGTTTATCAGTGAAATCACATTTAAGCGCTATTGAGGAAGATGAAGCAAAAAAGATAAGGGATAGTTTTTAATAAAAAGTTTCTAATAAAGAAGAAAAAGTATCGAAATCTAATAATGAAATTGCTAGAGGACCTGTGATTATTAGGAGAGAAGTTATTGTTAATGAGGAAAAAAACTACTCCTATAAAAGAAAGACCTAAAAATAATATAGGATTTAACAATAATCGTAATAGATCTAATGATTATAATATTGTTTATAGAGAAAAACAGAGCAAAACCAATGAGTGTTAATGAATTGTTTGGAATTAAGCCTAAAAAAGAAGAACCTAAGAAAGCTATTGTTAAGGAAGAACCTAAGAAGATTGAAAAATAGCGAAAAAGAGAGATAGTGCAAAAATAATGATTTTTGCTAAAAAGGATGATAGGAAACAATTGAATTCAACAAAATAAGAATTTTTGATAAAAATACAACTTCACAAAATAAAAATTTTAATAATAATAGAAATTTTAGAGATAATAATAGAAACAATGATGTTAGAAATAATTATGATAATAGAAGCAATGTAGATAGAAAACAATTTAATAATGGCTCTAAATTTAATAAAGATGGAAATTATAATGATAGGAAATCTTTTAGTGGTCAAAATGGAGAAAAAGAAGGATTTTACTAAAAACCAAATCAATTTTTCTAATAGACCTAACACTAGAGATAATTCAAGAGATAAGTTTAGTATCGTATCTATTGAAGAAGTGGAAAAAGAAACTAGAAGAGATTATTCTTCAAAGATTATTGATAAACAAAAAGCTTTTTAGAAATAATGATGATAATAAGAAGACTAAATCTAAAAAGGAATGGATGAAGATTTTAATCAAGGAAAGTTAAGAGATTTAAAAATCTGTTGATAGATTGTCAAATATGTTTGGGGATCAAGAAGGTGGAATGCTTGATTATTATGATTTATCTTCTGGAAAAGGTAAAAAGGAAAGAAGAAGTTAAAGGATGGTCAAAAATCAAAGCAAAAGATTTTTGAACTAAAAAGAAATTACAATTCCTGAAAATATTTCTGTTAAAGATTTAGCTGCAGAATTAAAAAGACAAGTACTGAAATTATTAAAAATTATTTGATTTGGGTATTATGGCTAATATTAATCAAGATTTAGATTTTGATACAGCATATTTAGTTGCAGATAGTATTGGTGTTACAGCTAAATTAAAAAGAAGTTGTAAAAAGATGAAGATATATTATTTGATGATTCAGAAGATAGAGAGAAGATTTATTACCACGAGCTCCTGTTGTTGTTGTAATGGGACATGTTGATCATGGTAAAACATCTTTACTTGATGCTATTAGAAAAACGAATGTTATTAGTGGAGAAGCTGGTGGAATTACACAACATATTGGTGCTTATAAAGTAAAAGGTTGGACAAAGAGAAATAACATTTTTGGATACTCCTGGACATGAAGCTTTTTACAAGTATGAGAGCAAGAGGCGCTCAGATTACTGATATAGCAATATTAGTTGTTGCTGCTGATGATGGTATTAAACCACAAACAATTGAAGCTATTAATCATGCTAAAGCAGCAGGAATTCCAATTATAGTTGCTATTAATAAAATTGATTTACCTAATGCAAATATAGATAAAGTAAAACAAGAATTGATGACTTATGAATTAGTACCTGAAGAATGGGGTGGTGAAACAATTTGTTGTCCTATTTCTGCTAAAAAAATAATTTAAATATTGATAATTTATTGGAGATGGTTTTTATTACAAGCAGATATTCTTGACTTTAAAAGCTAATCCAAATAGACAATCTAAAGGAACTGTTATTGAAGCTAGACTTGATAAGGCTTTTAGGACCTGTAGCGTCAGTTTTAGTTCAAAGAGGTACTTTAAATGTAGGAGATACAATTGTTTTGGGTTCATCAATTGGTAGAATTAGAACTATTAAAGATGATAAAGGCAAATCTATTAAAGCAGCTGGCCCATCAACACCTGTAGTTATTACTGGTTTAAAAGATGTTCCAGAAGCTGGAGATGTTTTTCTATGAAGTTAAAAATGAAAAGTTGCAAAACATTTAATTGAGAAGAGAAAACTTGAAAGTAGAGAAAAAGCTATTGCTAATAATAATGTGGTAACACTTGATAATTTATTTGAAAAATGGCTATTGATGATATGAAAGTGTTTAATATTATTTTAAAGGCAGATGTTCAAGGTACTGCTGAAGCATTGAAAGCTTCACTTGAAAAAAATAAAAAAATGATGAAGTGATGTTAAAGTAATACATTATGGAGTTGGTGGTGTAACTGAGTCAGACGTTCAATTAGCTAAAGCAGCAGGTGCAGTAATTATAGCATTTAATGTTAGACCAATCGGTATGACAAAATCTGTAGCTGAAAAAGAGCAAGTTGAAATTAAGCAATATTCAGTTATTTATCAAGCTATTGGAAGATGTTGAAAAATGCTCTTAAAGGAATGCTTTGCTCCTGTTTATGAAGAACATAATTTAGGAAATGCTGAAGTTAGACAAGTATTTAAGGTTTCAAATGTAGGAACTATTGCTGGATGTTTTGTACTTGATGGAAAAGTTGCTAGAAATGCTGGTGTAAGAGTAATTCGTGATAGTGTTGTTATTCATGATGGAAAATTAGTTTCATTAAAGAGATTTAAAGATGATGCTAAAAGAAGTATCAAAAAGGATTTGAATGTGGTCTTCAAATTGAAGATTATAATGATATTAAAGAAGGCGACATTATTGAGTGTTATGAGAAAGTTGAAATTAAAAGATAGGAGAATTAATTATGGCTGGTAATGGAAATAGACTTGCAAGAGTTAATTCTGAGTTACAAAGGGTAATTAGTCATGTTATTAATTTTGAATTAAAAAAATACAAAAAGTAACAGGATTAGTTAGTGTAACAAGAGTTAGGATTACTCCTGATTTTAGATATGCTAAAGTATATATAAGTATTTATGGCAGTAAAGTAAAGGATACACTTGAAGGTTTAAAATCTTCAAGTGGGTTTATTAGAAGTAGAATTGCTAGTGAAGTTAATTTAAGAATTACTCCTCAATTAGTTTTTTTGAGTATGATGATTCTGAACTTCATGGTGAAAAAGATTGATATGATTTTTGAAAAATTAAAGAAGATGATATGAAGATTAAGGGAGATTCAAATGACAACGATTGATCAAATATTAAAATGTATTAAAAAGTCTAAAAATATTGTTATTGTAACACATGAAAATCCTGATGGTGATGCAGTTGGTTCTTCACTTGTAATGTATCATGCTTTAAAGGGATTAAAGAAAAATGTGGATATAATAATTCCTGAATATGCAAAATGTTTTAATGAATTACCTGGTATTGACGAAGTGATTAAGGAATCTGATAAGGTTTATGACTTAGTAATTTCAGCTTGATGCAGCAACTGATAAATTACTTAATGTATGGGTAAAATATTTTTAGAGAAGCTGATCAAAGGATAGTAATTGATCATCATAGTACAAATACAATGTTTGGTGATATAAATTATGTTGATTTAAGTGCACCTGCTTGTGCTCAAGTAGTGTATATGTTAATTAAACATTATAGATGGAAAATTACGCCTGAGATTGGTACATGTATTATGGCTGGTATTATAACTGATACTGGTGGATTTCAATATTCCGGAGTTTCTAAGGATACTTTTAATATTGCAGCAGAATTATTAGATGTAGGTGTTAATATTTCAAAAGTTTATAAAAAGTTTTTGATACTAAAACAAGATCTAGTTTTTGAATTAAGAAGAATTGCAATTGATAGAATGGAATTTTTGGAAGATGGTAAAATTGCTTTTTACTTATGTAACAAATGAAGATGAGAGAAAAGTAAATGCAGGTGTTGGAGATTATGAAGGGATTGTTTCTGAGGACGTTCTGTTGAAGGTGTTGAGGTTTCAATATTTTTACATGAATTGAAGGATGGAGAATTTAAAATTTCTTTAAGATCTAATTCATATGTAAATGTTTCTGATGTTTGTATTATGTTTGGTGGTGGCGGACATATTAGAGCTGCTGGTGCTAAAATGACTGCAGATCCTTTAGTAATTAGAGACAAAAGTTGTAAATGAAGTGAAGAGACAATTGAAATATTATTATAGCGAGGCTTTTGCCTCGCTAAATTTATATTATGAAATTGAGAAGTATGGGAGAAAAGTATGGATGGATTATTAATTGTTGATAAGCCAAGAGGAGTTAGTTCTTTTAACGTTATTAGGGATGTAAGAAAGGAATATGGAATTAGAGCAGTTCGGACATATTGGTACACTTGATCCTGAAGCTAGTGGCGTTTTTTACCAATTTTAATTGGTAGCAACAAAGTTATCAGATTTGTTAATGCTTCATGATAAGGATTATATAGCTGAAATTACACTAGGTATTAAAACTGATAGTGGCGATATTGAAGGTAATATTATTGAAAGAGATGATAATCACAATTATGATAAAAATCGAATTTTGACTGCTTTTAAAATTCGTTTAAAAGGGCATTCAAAAACAGATTCCACCAATGTATTCTGCAATTAAAATTGATGGAAAAAGTTGTATGAACTTGCAAGGAAGCGGAGAGAGTTGAAAGACAAGCGAGAGATATTTTTATTGAGAATATTGAACTTTTTGAATTTTGATGGAAAAGTGATAAAATATAAAGTTACTTGTTCTAAAGGAACATATATTAGAGTTTTATCTGAAAAATATTGCTGAAAAATTAGGAACCGTTGGTTTTATGAGTTCACTTTAAAAGGACAAGAGTTGGAAATTTTAAAATTGAAGATGCTGGAAAATTTATCAAAAATTGAAGATATTTTTAAATGTTGAGAGTATTGAACTTAGTGATTCTGAATATAATAAATTTCTAAATGGAATATTAATTAATGTTAAGAATTTAGAAAATGGATGGGCTAAAGTTTATAGTGGTAATGAGTTTAAAGGTTTGGAATTGTAGATAAAAAAATTTATTAAAGAGAAAAATAGTAATTGATGAATACTTTAAATAAAAATACCGCATTGGCCGTATGAATAGGATTTTTAAGAACCTGTTTGAAACAGGTAGGTTACCTCAGTATTGTTTTTGGGATTCTTAAATATTTAAGAATGCACGCCGCAATACAATTGTTGAGTCCTTTTAATCTAGATTGTGGATCTAAAATTCTATTCATTACGAACCACGCAGTAATTTATAATTAACTTATATCATAGTTATTGAAAAACAAGTAAAATGATATTATACTATTAATTAATTATTACACAGGAGTAAACCATGAAAAACAAAAAGAAAACTTGAGAGTACAGTTGTAATAAATGGAGTAATAATAGAGATAAAAAGTAAATATTATTTCTAAAATTAATTTTTACTATTTTTGACAATTATTTTAATTACGATATTATTTTTACTATAAAAATTATGAAATAAATAGGCAATTTGCAATGAAATCGAAAATTTTGCAAATTTAAATAATAAAACTGTTTTTTCTATTGATAAAATGACATTATATAGTAGTGGTTTTGCTACTAAGAATCAAGAGAATAAGCCTGTTTGGAATTTAAATATTGGGCAATTTACAGATATAGCACTTGATATTAATAATAGAAGTGGAGAAAATGGTGTAAGTTATGAAAATACAATTAAAAACTTTATATATTGATAATATTAAATATAATAATGTTTTTAATTGGTAATCAATCTTTTGCATTATAAGTATTTAGGGCGATTTTGGAAGGTTACAGCAAATGAGAGTAATAAAATAAATGGAAAAATTAGTTTATGATATTGTTAAGTCTGGTGAAATTGATTTAACAGAACCCTAAAATGTATGCAAATCCAAGTAATCCGATTGTTCTTGAGTATGTTAATGCTAATTTGAAAACAAATGAAATAATTTCTGATACTAATGCAGAAGTGTGTATGATGGTTCATTACTTAAAAAGTACAAATATTCCACTTGATAAAATGAAGTGTACATTGTCATTTACGATACATATTATTAATTATTATAACCAAGAATATAGAGCTACTGTTATATAGACATTCCAATTATTAATACAATTAATAATACGACAATTTATGATGGTAGACTTGAGAAAGTGCTTGAGAACACAAATTTAATTAGATTTTTAGAATAAAATAAAAGAGATGTAGAGAGTATGAAAAATAAGAGAAGCGATATTAAAAGCAAGTAATAAAATTGATTATATTGATGCGAAAACTTTAATGAAATATTATTTGGATGTTGATGAAAAATTATATTATAGCAAATGGATATGATTCTTTTTCGAATAAACAAATCCATGAATATTTTGATTTGGTTAATCAAGTTGCAAATGGATATCCAGTTCAGTATATTACTAATTCTCAAGAATTTATGGGGCAAAAATTTATTGTTAATGAAAATGTATTAATACTCAACCTGATACTGAAATGAGTGTTGAGATATGTTTAAATAAAATTAAAGAGATTGGAAAAAGATAATATTAAAATTTTGGATTTGTGTACTGGAAGTGGAGCCATTGCAATTAGTTTAAAAAAATTTTAAATGATGAAAATATTAAGGCAGATATTAGCGCTTCTGATATTAGTATTGAAGCATTGAGAACTGCTGATGAAAATGCTAAAGATATATTGGGAAAAGATGAAATTAAGTTTATGGTTTCGGATTTGTTTGATGAAATTAATGAAAAGTTTGATATTATAATATCTAATCCACCATATATTGAGACTGATAAAATAAAAGAACTTTCTAAAGGATGTTCAAGCAGAACCTCATCTAGCTCTTTGATGGTGGAAGCGATGGACTGAGGTTTTATCGAAATATTCGTTTTCAGTTGAAAAATTTCTTAATAAGGGTGGTTTAGTAATTCTTGAAATAGGGATATAATCAAAAAGATGCTGTTTGTGAATTGTTTGAAGGTTCTAGTTGTATTGAGGATTTAGCAGGTAATGATAGAGTGATTATTTGGGAATATAAATAGTATTATTTGGAGAAATTATGAATCTAAGTGATTTAAAAAGTTATGAGGATTAAGAAATAAGAATAGATGAGGTGCAAATGAAATCATTTTCTTTAAATGTTAAACAAGAGCTTATGAATATTAATATTTGGAAAAATAATGATGAAATTTTATTGCAATTATATGGATATTTGTTAACTTTTTCTGGTAGTAAATTTATAACAGAGAGTGAATATAATATTAATTGTTTTGCAAAAAATTTTTAAAAATTTAAATTATAATGATTTTGATATTCAGCTAATGGTAGAAATATATTATTAAAATAAGAAATTATAAAAATTTAAAAGAAAGTTATGATGTTTCTCAAATTAATGATGTATTAAAAGAAGAATAATTCTAATAAAGAAAATCTTATAAAATCATTAGTTAGAGGAGCATTTTTGGGGAAGTAGCTTTAATTAATAATCCAAAAATGGCTATCATTTGGAAAATTATTTTTAATAATATGGAAAATGCTAATATTATAAAAGATGAATTATCAAACTATAATATTGATATGAAATTGTTTGACGATAAAAATGTTATTTTATATTTAAAAGGTCGGTGAAGATATTTCTACCTTTTTAGCATTTATTGGTGCATCTAAATCTGTTTTGAGTTTTGAAGATGAAAGAATTGTTAAAGAAATTAGGAACAATGTTAATAGATTAGTTAATTGTGAGACTGCAAATTTACAGAAAACTATTAAAAGTAGTGTTGAACAAATTGAAAATATTAAATTGATAAAAGAAAAGAAGAGGTTTAATTATTTATCTGAAGCAGAACAGGCTATTGCAGAACTTAGACTTAAAAATCCAAAATGTATCTTTTAAAAACTTTGGGAGAAATGCTTGTACCTGCGATTGGAAAAACAGCAGTTAGTCATCGTTTTAATAATATAAAAGATTAGCAGATGAATTAAGATAGAAAGGCTATTATGAGAGAAATTGGGATATATGTACATATTCCTTTTGTAAGAGTAAGTGTTTGTATTGTGATTTTACGTCATATACAAATAAAAATACTGAGATAAGAAGGTATGTGGATTGTTTAAAAAAGAGATTAATTATAGATCTAAAGATGAATATCTTGTTAAAAACAATATTTTTTTGGTGGTGGTACTCCATCAATTATTGATGCAAAGTACATTGTTGAAATTTTTGAATGAAATTAATAATGCTTATATTGTTGATAAAAATGCAGAGATTACAATTGAAATAAACTCAGGAACTATTAATAAGTCAAAAGCTTGAGAAAAATATAAAGAAGCTGGTATTAATAGGATAAGTATTGGACTTCAAAGTTCTAAAAATTAATCTTTTGAAAGAGATTGGTAGAATCCATACTTATGAAGATTTTTGAAGAGACTGTTAAATTAGCAAAAGAGGTTGGATTTACTAATATTAATGTAGATATAATGATTGGTATTCCTAATCAAACGATTTATGATGTTGAAGATACACTTGATAAAATATTGGCTCTTGACTTAACACATATATCAGTGTATTCTTTAATATATGAAGATGGTACATTGATGACTAAAATGATTGATGATGGAAATCTTGATGAAGTTGATGAAGAAATTGAAAGATATATGTATTGGTATGCTAAAACGTAGATTAGAGGATAATGGATTTATTCATTATGAAATATCTAATTTTTGCAAAAACCAAGTTATAGATGTAAGCATAATTTGGATTGTTGGAGTCAAAAGAATATTTAGGATTTGGTGTTGCTGCTGCTTCATATATTGATAATTTTAGAATGAAAAATACAGATTCTTTAGAAAAATATATTAATAATATTAATAATGATAAATTTTATAAGAATTTAACAATTGAAGAAAAACAGACTATTGATGATCAAATGAAGGAATTTGTAATTTTAAGATTACGAATGATGGAAGGGTTTAGAGCAAGCGATTTTACTGCTAAATTTAATAAAGATGTTTATAAGGTTTTTTTGAAAATCAAATTGGAAAAATTACTTGAAGAAGATTTAATTTTTGCAGAAGAGTTTGGATATTTAAGGCTTACAAAAGAAAGGTCTTGATTTAGCAAATATCGTTTAGGGGCGAATTCATATAAACTTAGGAGGAAATTATGGAAAGTGATAATAATGAGAAAATGAAGAAAAGAAAATAAAGGAACTAAAAAGTAAGAAAAAGAATAATTCAAGAGGCTATTAAAAAAATAGTTGCATTGATTGTTTTGATTGCAATGGTTGCAGCAAGTGCTGGTTATTTGATTTCTTATATAGTTAATTTATAGGAGTTTAATAAAATGTTTGATGAACTAACAAATAATTTAAAAATTAGTTTAGATGGTTATTTTCTTAATCTTAAAAATAACCCTTTTGAAATTTTTAACGTTGTACTGGATTTTTTTATGTGTGCAATATTAATATATATGTTTTTACATTGGTTAAAAAAATCAAGAGCTTGGCAATTGTTAAAAGGTATTGTTTTTTAATTGTAATAACAACTATTAGTGGATGGCTTAAACTTAGAATTTTAAATTTTATTTTTGACATCTATTATGACTTATGGTGTTATTGCATTACTTTATAATTTTTCAGCCTGAACTTAGAGAACACTTGAACAATTAGGGTCTAATACTAAGTTTCTTAGTAAGTTTTTGAATTTAACACATCTGCGAGAGACAAAGTTAAGGATGATATTTATAAAAGTTACTCGTTGAAGTCAAATGAACTTGCTAAATCAAAAACAGGTGCTTTTAATAGTTTTTGAGAGAGATATTAAACTTACTGATATTATTGAAACGGGGCTTGAGATTAATTCTGAAATTTCTCCTCAATTGTTAGTTAATATATTTGTTCCTAATACACCACTTCATGATGGGGCTGTTATTATTAGTAATAATAAAATTACTGCTGCTGCATGTATTTTTGCCACTTTCAGATGATAAAAATATTGCAAGAGAACTTGGTACATCGTCAGAGCTGGTATTGGTATTAGTAAAGATTCTGATGCAATAGTTGTAATTGTATCTGAAGAAACAGGTAGTATTTCAATTGCTAATAATGGAGTTTTAATTAGAGATGTTAAAGATGAAGCGTTAAAAAGAATTTTTAATTAAAAATTTAGTTACTGAGAGATTTGGTACTGAAGAGAGAAGACAGAAATTTGTAGCATGGAAAGAAAAATTAAGAATAAAAATGATAAATAATATAATCTGATGGAAGAACTTAAATATTGGACAAATAGTTTAATATGTAGGGTTCTTTTTATATTAAATATTAGTATCAAAAATTATTTTTTGATATGGTAAAAATTACTATAAATGGAGGTTATAAGAATGGATAAAGTAAAAGATGATGATATTTATATGGTACATTGTACTAATCCTAAAATCATAAAAATTTTTATCAACCTATGATGGAAATCGTATTTATAGTAAAGAAATTACAAATGGAAAAGTTTCTAAGAATTGTATAACACGTTCGCATAGGCATCGATTCATTTTTCTTTGAATAGTGTTGTTGGTAATACAGGGGATGGAAAAGGAAATTGGGATGACATTAATATGATTGTTGTTGAACCATATAAATATCATAAGAATGAGTTTTTGTGTTCAGGTATTGGATTTGATTCATTTACTTATGGTAGCGTTAATTTAAGTGATGAAGCTATTATTTTTATTAATAAAGATGATATAAAATTAATACCCAAAGATGAAATTGACAAATGGAATATTGTTACTTGTGATAGAAATTTAAAAGGGACTGTTAAGAGTTATTTAGGTGAGAAATTAGAAGATTATGTAGTAAATGACCCTGGACATGCTCATAGTAATGAATATGGCTTAGAACAAGGATTACAATGCAGGATTTAGCAAATTAATTATATTAGAGATAACAATTTTGATTGTTTCACCTTTAAAATTAACAAAAAGTGAATTTTTGAAATAATAGATTTGTTTAAAATTAAAGATAATGAATTAAAATTTGAAACACAACTTCCTTATTTTGATCGTTATTTAGAAGAATCAGAAAGGGACAAATATGATGATGATCTTTTTATATAATTTCGTTATCAGGTTTTTATTTAGATAATGATGATTTTGTTCAAATTAAGAGTGATAAAGAGTTTTATGATATTATTAAGGCTTTTGGGAAAAAGTAGAAACACCAGTAAAAATATAAATATGATAATGAATTAATTAGAAGTGGTAAGGCATTATATAAAGAATATGATGAATATTTAAAGAATAAAGAAATTGATAAAAGCATTGAGTAATTGTAAATGTGATTTTTAATCAATTAGATGAAAAACAAAAAGATATTATTAAATCGTATAGACTAAAGATTTTTATAATGATGAATATCGTATTGGAATGCTGTATGAAGATGAAATGGTTTTTTTCTAATTCAGATGAAAAATATTATTGATTTTTTGTTTATGCTTGTGATGAAGAAAAAGATAAAATTTTAAAAAGGAAATTAATTGATGTTGAGAATATAAAAAGATATGGGTGATAATGACTTTTCTAATTTTTATATGTAATAGAAGGTCAAAAAGATGATGAATCATATAGGGCTTTCTATTCTAGAGTGCAAGAAGTTAAAGATGCATTTATTGATATTGTGTTTTTCTAAGGAAGATATTAAAGGTAAGTATCTTTTTGGGAAAAATGGAGTTATTAATAAAGATAAAAGCATTAAATTGTTGAAAGATATTAAGAATGCTACTAATGATACAAGATGGGGATTAATAAAAGAAAAGAGTCAGGAAATCAATAGAGAAATTGAAAAACAAAATAATAAAAGAAAATAAATAGTTTTAAAATTGGTGAATTAAAAGGAAGAGAAAATGATAAATATTAGAATAACAATTGAATATGATGGCAAGGATTTTTAATGGTTGGCAAAAACAACCTAATAAATTAAATATACAGGAGAAATTGAGAGAGCAATTGAAAATAATTACTGGTGAGAAAGTTGATGTTATTGGTTCTGGTAGGACTGATGCAGGTGTTAATGCTTTGGCCTCAAGTTGCTAATTTTAAGGTTTCTGAATTAAAAGATTCCTGTTGATAGATTAATTTATGCAATTAATTCACAATTAAAGAAGACAATTAGAATTATTAAAGCAGAGATTGTTGATGATAGTTTTCATAGTAGTATGCTACAAAAAGAAGACTTATAGATATACAATTAATAATTCAATAGCAGGTAGTAATTTATAGAAATATGCAATATCATTATCCTTTTTAAATTGGATGAAGTAAAAATGAATGAAGGAGCAAAATATTTTTATTGGTGAACATGATTTTTAAGGCATTTAAAGCTAGTGGAACAAGTAGTAAGAGTAGTGTTCGTAAAATATATGATGCTAAAGTTTACAGAGATGGTGATTTGATTAATATTGAACTTACTGGTAATGGATTTTTATATAATATGGTGAGAATTATTGCAGGAACATTACTTGAAGTTGGAGAAGGAAAAATAAGCCCAAAGGATATTGAAAGATATAATAAAAAGACGGAAGTCGTAAAAATGCAGGTAAAAACGCTTCCGCCCTAGTGGATTATGCTAGTTAGTGTTGAGTATTAATTATATAATTTAATGTTTGAATGTGTTATAGTTTCATCTTCATTTTTTTATACAAATTATATATCCATTTTTGTGGTCTGGATCATTGTATAGGAATGAATGAATTGTTTGGCCCTAGCTTAATTTTCGTGTTTGAAGAATATTTCTACATTATTAAATTCTGGACCGTAAAAAGATGCTTTTCTGGCAATAGCTCGTATGCAAAATTTAAGTAATTTAAGTTGTGTACATGCATGTTTGCATCTAAGTCAAAACGTCTAATTTTATATTTATCTGAAAAGATTGGATATGTTGTAGGATCTGGAAAGACGTGGTAAATCATCATTGTTAAATACTTTTTATCAATTGTTCCATACATTGTTCCAATGTTTTTCAGGAAGTTTAGATATACGTCCTCTTGTTAAATCAAATAGGCAAAATTTTGATTCAGCTATTGCACATAGATTATTATTTTCATCATACATTTCATATTCTCTTAATGTATATATGTGATTGTAGAAGCTAATCCATGTTTTTATAGTTACTTTACTTTCTCTAATTGGTCTGTGGAATACTTGTAATCTCCAATTAAGGATAATCCAAGATAGGTCGTTTTCAATTGTCATTGAATGAGAAATTGATGTATGCAGAATGCGCATTTGCAGCTTTTTGAAATAATAATAAAAATCCCTTTGTTTGTTAGGATTCTTTTAAGCCAGAGTCTTCATATTCAATTGTTGCTGTTGATTCAAATATATTGTTTTCAAATTTTTTTCATTATAATTCTCCTTTAAACAGAGTTATTATAACATATTTTTTTAGAAAGGTTAAATGATGGATTTAATTAGTAAGTGTGAAATTTGTCCACGCAAGTGTAAAGTTAATAGATACGAGAAAAAGGTTATTGCAGATGTGATGATAAGGTTAGAATTGCTTTAGTTTCTAAACATTATTTTGAAGAACCTTGTATTAGTGGTAGGAATGGAAGCGGAACTATATTTTTTAGTAATTGCAATTTAAATTGTATTTTTCTGTCAAAATCATGATATTAGTCAAGGTGGGAAAAAGGAATAGATGTTACAATTGAAAGACTTGCTAAAATTATGCTTGAACAACAGGAAAGAGGTGCTAATAATATTAATTTAGTAACCCCAACAATGTATGTTGAACATATTATTAAGGCAATTGATATTGCTAAAAAGAATGGTTTAAATATTCCTATTGTTTATAATACTAATGGTTATGAAGAAGTTGAAACAATAAAGAAATTAAATGGATATATTGATATATATTTGCCAGACTTTTAAGTATTTTACTAATGAATTGGTTATTAAGTATTCAAAAAGCTCCAAATTATTTTTGAAAAAGTTACATCTGCATTAATTGAAATGCAATCTCAATTTGATGAATATGTCTTTGATGGTGAAATTATGAAAAAGGAATGATAGTGAGACATTTAGTTTTACCAAATCATATACAAAATTCTAAGAATGTTTTGAAGTGGATTAAAGATAATTTAAGAAAAGATATTTTATGTAAGTGTTATGGCTCAATATTTTTCCAACGTATAAAAGCAATTGGCGATGAATTAATTGGTAGAAAATTATCTTTTAGTGAATATAGAAAAATTGAACAATATTTTTATAGCCTTGATATTGAAAAATGGATATATACAAGATTTGGGAAAAACATGAGGAAAGAGTTTGTTCCAGATTTTAATATGAATAATGTAATATAATTGAAATATAAAATAAAACTATTTTTTATTGAAATAAAGTAATGTTTTTAAGGTTATATTATTATTGTAAACAAAAAGAACGGAGGATGAAAAATGCAATCATATAATATTGAAGAATCTGCTTCAAAGCCAGTTGTATATGCTCAATTAGCAACAATTACAAAATGGGCGAAAATGAGAAGTAAACTTAGTTTTAGCTATAAAAATGCATTTGTTATAACTCCATATAAAACAGAAGGTTTTTAGTGAAGTTGCAGCTTTTCTGGAATCAAGAGATTTATTGAATAAGGGACTTCATATAAGACCCGCAGTAAAAAGATATTTTTCAAGATAATCAACTGATTGTTGAGTTTCATCAAAATGAAGAGCCAATCATGAATTTTGGAAATGAAATTTCAATTGATTCGATTGTTGATGTTCCTGAACAATATTTTAATGATTAAGATACAGATGATAAAAATATATACGTATAAAATGAAGAAGTTTATAGTTACTAAAGAAAAGTTTGTGTATACAGAAGAAAAAAAGTGTCAAATTTGAGCTTATACCTTGTATGGTATGAGCTCTATTTATATTATAGAAAAAGAATAAAATTTATTAATGCTTAATAGTATGGAGGGTAATGAAATATAAAAGATTTATTTGATGAAGAAGATTTGATGAGTGATTTTAATGATAAGGATTACTCTAAATACGATATTAAAGCTGATAGTGATTTTAGATGGCAAAAAGAAGTGTTTGAGTCTATTTCAAATGAAGATAGCGTTATACTTAGTTCACCAACTGGAAGTGGTAAAACTAGGGTGTTTTTGGAGTGGCTGATTTAAAAAAAGAGGCCGATTATTATTACGTCGCCTATTAAAGCATTATCAAATCAAAGATATCGAGAGCTAGTTGAGAAAGGTTATAAAGTAGCTTTTAGAGACAGGTGATGTTAAGAATATCCCAGAAGATTATGATTATTTGTGTTGTACACAAGAGATTTATACAAATAAATATATTGATAAAGAAAAATGTTACGATGATTTTTGATGAATTTCATTATATTTTTGAAAATCCTGATAGAGCTAGAGCATATGTTGATGGATTACACAAGTCAAAAAGCTAAAAATTTATTATTATGTTCTGCCACATTTGGAAATATTAAGGAATTTGAAAAATATATTGAGAAGATATCTGGTAGAAAGTTTTATGTTTTTGAAAAATCATGAAAAGAATAACTGATATGCATTTTGGTGGTGATATTGAATTACATAATATTGAAAATGCGTTGGTTATTGCTTTTTCAAAAGATGGTATTGATAGAGCAGTTGAACTATTAAGGACCCGTTAGAGATAAGCAATCTCCTGAAATTATTGAAAAATTAAAAGTTTTATCTGAGAAATATAAAGTAAGTGGTGATAGAGTTTTTAAAAGATTTATTTTTGAATTGCTAAATATCATGGAGCAATGCTTCCTAAAACAAAAGATGTTTATTGAAAAAAATGTTTTTGAAAGATGGTTTAATTGATACAGTTGTTGGTACTGATGCATTAGCTTTAGGAGTTAATTTTCCAATTGAGAATGTGGTGTTTGCGCAACTTGCTAAATATTATGAAGGTCCAATATCTAAAAATTTATTTGATCAATTATCTGGTAGAGCAGGTAGAAAAGGATATTTTTGATAAAGGAAATGTTTATTATTGTCACAACTTGGAATGATGATTGAGTGCAGAGATTATAAAGTTGGTGATTTATATGAGAAGAATTTACAAAAGAAAAATGAGAGTATTTCGATTGAATTAACTCCTAGAATTAAGGATATTTTAGATAAAAAGTAAGTATTGATGATGAAGTTGATTATATTGCAAAATATTCTACTATTAATGTTAATAAAGAAGAAGTGTCAGAGAATATTCATGAGACAATTGATTCTATTTATTCTTCATTTAAGTCAAAATGTACTAAAAATAATGAGTGATTTAATATATGAAGAGATAGGAAGAAGACCAAATTTGAATAATCTGGATTTTCCCTACTAGGTTATATAGTAAAATGTATGAAAGTTTGATGACTCATGAAAATGAATATTGTGATAATATTGCAAAAAGTTTATTTTGAAGAATATTCACCTGAAATTAATGCAAAACTATTTACTAAAAATTTTATGTGGTATTGAGTCTGATAAGATTATTGAGGATATGTGTTATAGTAATGGTTATGTTGATTTTTATCAATGTTGCAGTTTCAAAAGTACATTAATAATTTACCTGTTCAATATAGAAAAAGGTTTTGGAAAAAGTTGTTACAATGATTCATGATATTGATGATAGTATTGATATTGAATTTCCTAAATCAGAAGTTGTTAATGAGATTGCTGAAGAATTAAAAATGGAGTAGATTGTCTTCTAAAAATGTATTGAAGATATTGGATATGCAAAAATGATATTGATCATAAAAGTATTGATGATATTGATGAATTGAAGCTTATTGAGGATTCTGGATTGGAGGATTATGATGATTAATAGTGATTATAGTAAGCATATTCTGAAGTTTTAGAAATTATTTCTGTTTTACTGAGGAGTGAATATAATAAGATTCCAGTTAAATATATTGAGTATTTAGAAGAAAAATGCTGATAAAAAGTGAAAATTTTAAATATAATATTGGATTATCTTTTGATAAGCAAAATATTTCAAATGAAGCAAAGGATGTATTGTCTGTTATTTATAGGTTATTTTTTAGCTGATAATCAAACTAAGAAATATTTATCAGATGTTGATAAAGGATTAATGGTTGATATTAAGAAATGTGATGATGGTGCTCTAAAAAAGGCTGATGAGCCTAAATATAGGCAATTGACTAAAACTGCAATAATGGTTGTTAAAAAGCTCATCACTACTAAAAGATTTGTTAATAAATTAAAAAGTGGTTTTCATTTTTAGTATTATATGGTGAAAATGTGGAGATTTGATAAGAAATATACAATGAAAAATCAATCGGATTAAAAATTTAAAAACGAAGTTTTCTTTATTTTTTTATAAGGTGTTGATATTTATTTAGTATGGTGTTATAATTTTTATGGTATTTTAAGGAGGAGGAAGAAAATGAAAGATTTTAGAAAAACTAAAAATAATTGGTACTATCGGACCTGCTAGTGAAAGCTGAAGAAATGTTAACAAAAGTTAATGAAAGCTGGATTAAATGTTTGTAGAATTAACTTTTCACATGGTGGATTTGAAGAAAATGCAGTTAAAATTCAAACAATCAAAAATGTTAGAGAAAAGTTAGGATTACCTATAGCTTTTAGCGCTTGATACAAAAGGGCCAGAAATCAGAACTGGTAAATTAGAATCAGGTGATGAAAAAGTTGTAATTCATGAAGGACAAGAGTTTACATTTGTAAAAGATGATATTATTGGAAATGAAACAAAGACAACTATTAGTTATAAAGATTTATATAAAGATGTTAAACCTGGAACAACAATTTTAGTTGATGATGGAACTTTGAGTTTGAAGTTAAAGAAGTTGTTGGAACTGATATTGTAACAGATACTAAAAATACAGCTAAACTTGGTTCAAGAAAAACAATGAATATTAGAGGTGTTAGTTAATTTACCAGCATTAGCACAAAAAGATATTGATGATATCACAAATGGTGTTAAAGCAGGATTTGACTATATATTTGCATCTTTTTGTAAGAAGAGCAGATGATGTAAGACAAATTAGAAAATTGTTAAATGATAATGGTGGACAAGAAATTGAAATTATTTCTAAAATTGAAAGCCAAGAGGGTGTAGATAATATGGATGAGATAATTGAATTATCTGATGGTATTATGGTAGCTCGTGGTGATATGGGTGTTGAAATTCCACTTGAAAATGTTCCTATTGTTCAAAAACAATTAATTAAGAAATGTAATGAAGCTGGAAAACCAGTTATAGTTGCTACACAAATGTTAGAATCAATGCAATCTAACCCACGTCCAACAAGAGCTGAAACATCTGATGTTGCAAATGCTATTTATGATTTGACAAGCTGTATTATGCTTTCAGGTGAATGTGCAATGGGTAAATATCCTGTTGAATGTGTTGAAGTTATGAATAAAATTGCTTTAGCAATTGAAAGTGACTTAAATTATACAAAGAGATTTGATTGTACAAGATTTGATCATGATATAGTTGAAGATCCAAGACATCAAGCAGCTTATAATGCAGTTGAAACTATATTAAATTCAAATGCTGATGTTGTTGCATGTTATACACGTAGTGGTAGATCTGCAGAATATCTTTCTTCAATGAGAACAGAAGTTCCAGTATTAATCATAACAGATAATGAAAAACATATAATAAAATGTCATTAATTCAAGGTGTTCAAGTTGTTTTAGTTGATACAAAGAATGCAGTTAATGATATGATTGAAGATGGTATTGCAAAATTTGAATCAAATGGAATATTAGAAAAAGGTGATAAAGTTGTTATTGCTGGTGTTGATTCAGAATTAGAAATACTAGAAAATATGCTGCTTTTTTTCTGGAGTTATTAATATTTAATTAGTATATTTTGTATTTTAAAGAAGAATGGCTTTGTATTAGTCATTCTCCTTTTGTGTCTGGCTTTGAATAGAAGTTCGGTAGTATTTACAAAATATATTGTATATATTGTATAATATTGTCATAAGTTTAAAGGAAAAAGTTTATGAATAAGATTAAAAATATATATTAAATATGTTGTTATTTATTTTTTTGATATGGCTTACGTTTAAAATTTTATTTGCTAATCAAGATATGAATGAATTATTAAAAATTATTGATTCTACTAATAAAATTATTTTTATTATGTAGTTGTTTAGCAATGTTAATATATTGTATGCTTGAAGCGTTTAATTTAATGAGAACTTTAAAAAGATTAAATATTAATACAACATATTTTAAGTGTTTAAAATATGCTTTTATTGGTGTATTTTTAGTGCTATAACGCCTGCAGCAAGTGGTGGACAACCTATGCAAGTTTATTATATGCATAAAGATGGACTTGATATTGGACATTCATCTTTAGCATTACTTATAAATTTGACAAAGTTTTCAAATTACAACAATTTTGATGGCTTTTAATTAGTTTGATATTTTATCATTCATATTTATCAATTGGTTTTAAGAATCTTTTTGTGATTGGCGTTGGATTAAATATAATTGCATTAGCTTTATTATTAATTTCAATTTTTTTCGAAAAGATTGTCAAATGGATTGGTTAATTTTGCAATTAAAATTATGACTAAATTAAAATTAAGGAAACTTGATAAAAAGTTGAAGATTTGAGAAGTTCACTTGAAAAGTATCAAGTTAGTGCAAAAATATTAGAAATAATGTTCCATATGTATTGAAAAACGCTTGGAATTACTATTTTACAAATGATCATTTATTATTCAATCCCATATTATACTTATAGAGCTTTTGGGATTGAGTGGTGATTCATATATTAAGATACTTTTGTTTGCAAGCTATGCTATATGCTACGCTTTCTGGAATTCCTTCACCTGGTGCAGTAGGTGTTACAGAGGTGCTTTTTGTGACTTTATTCTCATCGATTATTCCAAATAAATTGTTAAATGGGTGCAGTATTGTTAAATAGAGGAATTAGTTTTTATTTAATGGCAGTTATATCTAGTATTGTTGTACTTATTTCAACGTTCTTAGTTAAAAAGAGAGAGAATAAAGAATTTAAGGATAGTTAAATGATAAATATACTTCTTTGTGGGAACAAAAAGTGTTTGATGGTGCAATTACTCAATTATTATCTATAGTTAATAGGACGAAGGAACCTATAGTTATTATATTTTTACTATGGATGTTACAAGAATCAATAAAGATTATGTTAAAATAACTGATCATCAAATTGAACTTTTAAGGAAGAATTGCAATAAGTAGAAATCAAAAAGAGTAGTGTTAAATTGTTTGATGTTACTAATTTATATGAACAGGAATTTAAAGGAATGTGTTAATGAGAGTGCTTATTGTACACCATATACATTGCTTAGATTATTAGCAGATAAGGTTGATGAAATTCTGATAAAATTTTATATTTAGATGTTGATATTATGGCAAATGCAGATATTTCAGAACTTTATAATATTAATATAAATGATTATGAGTTTGCAGCTGTTAGAGAAAAATATGGTTCATGGCTTATATCGTCTGATTATTTTAATGTTGGTGTTTTACTTTAATATGAAATTAATTAGAAAAACTGGTTTATTTTGAAAAAGCAAGAAGATTACTGAGAATGTAAGTTAATTTTTGCTGATCAAGATGCAATATATTATAATACAACTAAGAAATTGTTATTACCTAGAAAATTTAATGAGCAGTCTAAATTTAATAGGAAAAAGTACGATGCTTTTGTCATTTTTGTAAAAGGTTGGTGTTTAAACCATATCCACATACTGAAAATATTAAACAATGGAATATTGATAAAGTACATAAAATTTATAAATGTCATGTTTTTGACGATGATTTAGAAGAATATAAAAGATTAAGAGAATTATTATGAATAATTTAAAAAGAAATACCAATATTTTTACTATTGATGATAAATATGCACCATTTTTAGGTGTTGCTATGCAATCATTAGTTGATAATGCAAGTGATGAAAAATATGTATATTATTAATATTATGACAACTGCAATGAATGAAGAAAAACAGAGCTAAAAATTAATAAATATGAGAGAGAAAAATGTTAAGATTTTATATCATGATGTTACAGATTTAGCTAATAATATAAAAAGATAAATTATATACTAGGGATTATTATTCTATTTCTACATATTTTTAGATTATTTATTCCGAATATGTTTAAGCAATATGATAAAGTTTTATATTTGGATTCTGATATTGTTATATTGGACGATATAGCTAATTTATATAATGTTGACATTGGTAATAATATGTTGGAGCTGCTCCAGATGATGTTATTGCAACAGAACAAATTTTTAGGGATTATGCTGAAAAGGTTGTTGGTTGTTCAGGTTATAAGACATATTTTAATGCAGGTATTTTTAATAATGAATTTAAAAGAAATGAGGATAATGATTTTGAAAATAAATTCTTACATTTATTAGATATCATGTTAAATATTATGTTGCACAAGATCAAGATTATTTAAATAGATTTTTGTAAGGGAGAGTAACAATTTTAAGTACTGATTGGGATAGAATGCCAGTAAATCCTGATAAAGTTAATGATAGGGATACATTGAAATTAGTTCATTTTAATTTAGCTTTTTAAGCCTTGGCATTTTGATAATATTCCATATCAAGAATATTTTTGGGAATATGCTAATAAAACAGAATATATTGACCAAATAATGAAATTAAAAATAATTTTTCTGAAGAAGATAAAAATTAGAGGAGATGAATCACATAAAAAGCTTGTTGCATGCAAAAATTAGAAATTGCTGTGTTGGTGATGATAGAATTAATAAATAGATTTTGAGGATATGATGATAGAATACATAGAAAGGATCCTGAGAGAGTTAAAATACAGGAGAAAATAATTGAATTGGAAAAAGGCAGGAATTTCTTTGATAAGGATGTTGAAGATGATCCTGAAACTATTCCTCTTGAACCTGAAATGATAAATTATTTAAAAAGATGGTTTTAAGGATAAAATGATAATAAGTTTGCTTATTATCAAGCTGTCAGATTTTTGATAAGTCAGTGGTTGATAAAAAGTAATTATAAAAAGATGTAATTGGAATTGAAAATGCAATGCTTGATTCTGGAGCAATTGTTACATGTAATCATTTTAATCCATATGATTCTTTTTCTGTTGAAAAAGCATGAGGGATGCAGGAATATTGAAAAAGAGGAAATTATAAGGTAATAAGGAAGGCAATTATACTAATTTTCCAGGCTTTTTGGATTTATTTTTAAATATTGTAATACATTACCACTTAGTTCTATAAAGAAACTATGAAAAAGTTTTTTAAAAAGCATGTGAGGAATTATTATCTAGAGGAGATTATATTTTGATATATCCTGAACAAAAGTATGTGGTGGAATTATAGGAAACCAAAGCTTTTAAAACCTGGTGCTTTTTCAATTGCTACAAAGAATAATGTTCCTGTATTGCCTGTTTTTATAACAATGGAAGATAGTGATATTATTGGTGATGATGGATATCCTGTTCAAGAATATACTATTCATTTTTCAGAACCTATTTATCCTGATTCTAATAAAACAAACAAAGAAAATGAAAAATAATGATGGAAAAATTATGAAATTTGGAAAAAAATTTATGAGGAATTTTTATAAGACTCATTAGTTTATTTGAATGAAATGGGAAAAGAATGAAGAAAAATAAGGTTATTTATTATAATGATGAATTAAATGATGAATTTTTCTACAGTAATTGAACCAAGAATTATTGATGAAAGATATAATTATAAGCACTCTTTTATTTGGGAGTGCTTTTTTCGGCATTGTTACAAAATGTTTTAAGTGTACCAATTAAGTGGATTTATTTGAAATGTAAATTTGATATAAATTTATTGGTAAAGAAAAATATAGGAGTGCAAGAATACTGGATTTTTTTATATAGTAATCATACACAAGTTTTTCTGATACTTTTACTACTAGTATGTCTGTTATGCAAAGAGAAATTTTTAATTGTTAATCCTGCTAATATATCTGTTAAGCCATTTGGATGGATTGTAGAAAGCTTTTGGAGCTATTCCAATTCCAGGTAACTTAACTGCTACTAAAAAAAGTTTATGGATGTAATAGAAGATAGGTAGTTAATAAAAACAATCAATTACTATATATCCAGAGGCTCATATTTGGCCATATTATACTGGAATACGTAATTTTAAGGATGTATCATTTACTTATCCAATAAAGTTTAATAAGCCTGTTTTTTTGTGTTACAAACACTTATCAAAAAAATTAGTAATAGTTCTAAAAGTAAGAATGGTTTCATATATTGATGGGCCTTTTATCCTGATATTAATTTGAGTAAAAAGAAGCTCAAAGAAAGCTTCGTAATATTGTTTATGAAAAATGCTTGAAAGAGCTAAGAATAGCAATGCTGAAGTTGTTAAATATATTAAAAATATTGACAATTTGTCTAATATGAAATGATAATAGTACTGTATAAAAGAGTGAAAGGAATTGATTATGGAAGAAATTTTAATTTTTGGACACAAAAATCGAGATACAGATTCAATTTGTTCAGCATTAGTTAAAAGCTAATTTAGAAACTAAATTAGGTAAAAAGTTAAAAGCTGCTAGATTGGGTAATGTTAGTAAGGAAACACAATATATTTTAGATTATTTGGGAATTGAAGCACCTGAGTTTGTTTCAAATATAGAGAATGGCACAGAAGTTATGCTTGTTGATCATAATGAGTTTGATCAAAGTGCAGATAATATTGAAAATTTGAAGATTGTATCTGTTACAGATCATCATAGAATTTCTAATTTTCATACTACTGAGCCTTTATATTATAATGCTAAACCTATGGTTGTACAAATACATTGTTATTTGAGGAATATAAAAGCAAAATGGTGTTGAAATAGATTCTAAGATTGCTACATTAATGATTAGTGCAATTATTTCAGATACATTGTTGTTAAAATCTCCAACATGTACTAAATATGATATTAAAGCTTTTAATGAATTAGAAAAATTGCAGGTTTTGATGCTAGAGAATATGGAATGAATATGCTAAAAGCTGGTACTGATTTAAGTACATATTCTGCAACAGAAATTGTTAATTTGGATGCTAAAGAATTTACTGAAAAAGGTAAAAAGTTTGTAGTAGCACAAGTTAATACAGCTGATATTGATGATGTTTTTCTAGAAAAGAAGAGTTAGCTTTTGCTATGGAAAAAGAAATTAATGATAAAGGTTTTAGAATTATTTTTATTTGTAATTACTGATATTGTTAATACTAATTCAAAGATAATTGCAATGGGTAATTTAAAAGGTGTTGTTGAAAAAGCTTTTTAATAAAAATTGGATTCAGATGATTCAATGTTCTTAGAAGGTGTTATGTCAAGAAAGAAGCAAATAGCGCCACCATTATTAGCTAATTTAGATTAATTTTATAATATAGGAATGCGAAGATTTTATTGTCTTCGTGTTTTTGTAATATAAATATAATATTTGAAATCTTGTAAAAATCTTGTAAAAATATTGATACTATTGATAAAAATTAAATTACAGTTTAGTAAAGAGGACAAATGACAAAAGAAAAGAAATTATATATGCTAAAAACAGAGGGATAATATCATTACTTAAAATCCATAAAATGTTAGCATCTGATTTATTATTTTTCTATACAACATATATTTTGTTTTTGACTAATGTTAGAAATTTACAAATGTCAAATATTGTATTAGCAGGTGCATTATATGGGATTTTTAAAGTGATTTGTCAAGTTCCATCTGTTATGATTATTGAAAAATTAGGATATAAAGCTTCTATTATTATTGGTGATTTACTTTTGATAATAGCTGTTACTTTAATTATTTTTTGCTACTAATCCGATAATACTTTTATTTAGCTTATTTGTTTATGGAATGGGATATCCGATTAAGGATAATGCTGAAGAGAGTATGTTGCTGTACTCAATTCCGAATACTGATAAAAAAGTCTGAGGTTTTTTGCAAAAACACTTGGGAAATCACTTAGTAGATTTTTTATAGTTGCAACTATTTCTGCTGCAGTTTCTGGATTTTTATTTAAATTAAATCCATATTCCTTTGATATTATGTTGTAGTGCATTTTTGATATCATTTAGAATTGCTTTTATGTTACATCCACTTGATCAAGATGATAAAAAGAAAGTTGTGACAGAAGAGAATTCATAAAGAAGAAAAATAAATATTTTTAAAAGAATTAGGGTATCGGTTTAAATATATTTTACTTCTAAAAAGATTAGTGGCATTATTTGGGTTTGTAGCAATATTTTATTCATCAATTCAAGTTATGAATAATTATGAGATTGAATATTTAAACTTTTTTGAGAGTTTCTCCTGAACTAATTGGGATAATATATGGTGCTGCACAACTTGTATCTTCTATTGGATCACATTATGCAGAAAAAGTTCATAAAAAGTTTAAGAATAGGACTTTAACAATTGTTGGAGTGTTGTTTGGGTTGACAATATTTGTTGCTGGACTTCTTTATAAGTTTAAAATAAATTATTATTTAATTATTATGCTTGTAGTTATTTTTATATATGCTTAGATATTTATGTATGTCTTGTTATTATGTTTTTGATAAAAAGTATATGTCAAATTTTTGCTGGTAAGAAGATTTTTGTCAAAAATTTATTCTGCTTATGCAATTGTTTGTGGTACATCATCATTTTTAATGGGACTTATTGCTACTGATTGTTAAAAATAATGATATGGCTATTTCGTTTACATTATTTGGTGCTATATCATTGATTGGAATTATGATTATGCTTACTTTTATGAAGAATAGAATTGGTTTGAGAGCAGATGATTATAATAAATTAGATATTAATTTTACGGAATTTAAATTAAAAAAATGATATGAAGAGTAAGGAGGTTGTAAAATGATGAATAAATTAGAAAGACAGAATTTTAATTATCATTCACATACTTATAGATGTAAACATGTTTCTAAAACGGCAATGGACAAGGATTATGTTGATGCAGCAATAAGAGCAGGGTATACTTCGATGGCTTTTACAGATCATGTACCATTAAGGAAGAACTTGATTTTTAATGAAAATATGAGAATGGCGTTGAGTTCTACTAATGAATATATTGAATCAATTAATAAACTAAAAAGAGATTATAGTGATAAGATTGATATTAAAGCTTGGTTTTGAATTTGAATATACTCCATTTTGATGAAGATATTAAACATTTTGATTGATTTGAAAAATAAAACTGATATTATGATTCAGGGTCAACATTTTGTTATTGATAAAGTGGTGATTTCGTTGGTTTGAATATTTATACTAAAAAGAAACCTACTGATAATGATTTAGATACTTATTTAAGTTATTTACTTTTATCAATGGATAGAGGAATTCCAGATATTATTGCACATCCTGATATTTTTTTATGGTGAGAAAGAGCTGAATTTGGAGAAAAAGAAGAGCAGATTACTAGATTGATTTGTAAAAAGCTATTGAGACAAATATCCCACTTGAAATAAATTTAGGTAGAATGGGTAGTAATTATATTTTCAGAGTTAAATGGAAAAATATTCTACAACAGATTAAATATCCTTGTAAGGAATTTTGGGAGATAGTTGCTGATGAGTCTGAGGCTTCATTAAAAAAATGGTGGTTTACCTGTTAAAAGTTTTATTTGGTAAAAGATTGTCATGATCCAAGGCAGTATGAATATAATGAAGATTTTAAGATTGCAATTGATATAATTGGTAAAGATATAATTGATAGGTTGTATTTTGTTGATGATAAATTCAATTTTATTAAAAATTTTTAAAAAGTTTGATTTAGAATATATTGAAAAATTGGTTAATTCTTATGGTATTAATGTTTATAGAAAAGAAGCATATGATATTTTTGGCTAATGCAGTTATATTGAATGATGATGAAATTGATAATGAATGTAAAGATGTTGCATCAGAAATTTCTGGGGGTTTTTAAAAATATGGATTCGATTTTAATTAAGAGAATTCCAGATATTTTAATAAATTATTTTAATAAGATTAAGAATAATGAATATAAATTTGATGTTAATGATAAGTTATCTAATGTAACTATTGGATTGTTATCACTTATTTATCAAAAATTATATTTTTAAATGAATTAGAAAAAGTGGAATATCTTGAAAAATTGCTAAATTACCTAATGTTTATGAAGTTAATGATGATGGTGATATAGTTGATGATGAAGAGTTGAAGAGATTACTGAAGAGGTTAGGCTACCGATTAAATATAAAGAGAGTTTTATAAAAGAGATTCTTTTAATAAAATAAAAAGTTTCTTTTTCAAAAGCAGCTAATTCAAAAAGGAGTAGATGTTTTTATCTACTTCCTTTTGTTATTCTGTTAGTTAATAGGCTTGATGGTGTTACATATATTGTTTTATTATTAGTATAAATCACATATCCTGGTACTGAGCCGTTTTGGCTTTTTACATATTTTATTTGGGTGTAATCAACTGGTACATGTGATGAAAATCTTGCTTTACTATAATATGCTGCAAGTGATGCTACTTTTTCTATTGTTGATATTTTTGGTGTTTGTCCATTTGTTCTTAATATTACATGGCTACCATGAATATCTTTAGTATGCATCCATATGTCTGATTCGTTTGCTATCGCTTTTGTTAAATAATCATTTTGCTTATTGTTTTTCCGATTAGTACTTGGTAATCGTCAACCGTAGTTTTGATGTAATTAGTTAGTGAGGGTAATTCGGTTTTTTCGGTTTTTGATTTGGATTTTGATGTTTTTGATTTTCTTTAATGCTGAATCTGTGAATAATATTTGTTCATTTATTTCATCATATATATCATCTAGATCTATTATTGTTGTGGAGTTATCTAATTGGTATAGAAGTGATTGTAGATAATCTAATTCTTTATTTGTTTCTTCTTGTTGAATTTTGCAAACTTTTAAGGTGTTTTTGCTTTATTATATTTTTGAAATATTTGTCTGCATTTTTTGATAGAGATTTTGTAAAATCAATTTCTATTTCAACATTTTTCGTTTGTATAATAATTTACTACTTTTTAGTTTGGAGATTTTGTTATATTCTAATTCTTTTTCATTGAATTGATAAATGTTTGCAAGTATAAGTTCTCCATATAGCTTTTAATTCGTCCATATTTGCTGTAGATTTGATTTTTCATCGATGTTGAGTAATTTGCTTGTTATTTTATCAAGTGTATTATTAATGATTTTTAAGAAGAATTGACTTATAGTTATTAAAATCCTCGATTTTTATTTTTGTTATAGTAGAAATTGTCTAAAAATCATTTAATTCTAAATTTTTTAAATTAGTTGTTGGAACAATGGTATAGTTATTTTTAAAATTTATTCCTTTCCATTTGTTATTGAGTCTGAAATTGCTTTATATATTTCTTTTAAAGATTTATCTGAAATGGTATTACTTAGTTTTAATTCATTTATTAGTGATTGAATATATAATTTGCTTATTCCTGTAAAATAAAGAAGGAATGGTTGTTTCAAGTGTTTTAAATTCTGAATTGTTAATGATGTTTATGAATTTTACTTCATTTGTTTTAGTAAAATCATTTTTGATATCATTAGGCAAGCTGTAATGTCTACCTGGCATGATGTCTCTTGATATATCGTTTCCATCAAATTTCTTTAAAGCATCAATTATATTGAAATGTTCATTTAAAAGTAATATATTACTATATTTGCCCATTAATTCACATACAAGATACCTTTTTATTAAAAGTCATTCATTTCATTGTATGTTTCAAATTCTATGTATAAAATTCTTTTCTAATCCTAGTGAATAGATATTAGTTATTTTTGCTGATGTAATATATTTTCGCAATACCATACAAAAAAATTTGAAGGTGTTTGAAAGATTTTTCTGAGTGGGTGGTTAAATTCACTCTATAATTATTTGCTGAAATGTCTATATATAAATTGTAGGGTTTTGATTATAAATTGATAAAGTTAAGTTATCTTTTGAACTTTGTTGAATTTTATTTATTTTTTTCCATTTATAAGTTCTTTTAATTCGTTAGTTATATTTTTAATACTATTCCCGTCAAATGCCATTGTTTTTAAGTTCTTTCTAATTTATTTTTGGATATTATATCATATTAATTTAGGTTTTAGTTATAGATATTAGTAAAACATTGATTTTTAATAAAATGAATTATAATAGTCGTTACGTATTTTTTACGTGCACATTGAAAAAATAGATGATAGATATATTGTCTTATAAAATTGAATTGATTTTTAATATTTTTATTGTGCAAATTATTATTGAATAAAAAGGCCTGGCTATGTAGCAGGAATATGGGATTAGCCGATTTCATATTTTTGGGAACGAACCTTTATTGGATTAGGGAAAAGGATATTATGGCTACTGCAAATATAACTATTGAAAATGGATTATTTGTTAGATGTGATGGAGTTAATTATAAAAGTTTTTGATTCTAGAAACATTGTTGTGAATGGTTGGAAATGCAGAGTGAAGAAGAATGGTAATGTATTTTGTGAGTCTAGCAGGAATGTTTGGATGGAATTCATACTATGAGGTATATTTTGTTTTATAGTGGATTTGCAAAATTAAGTTTGAAGGTACCTAATGAACCTGTTAAGATTATCAAGATGGGTTTTTGTTGTAAAAAGGGAGTAAAGCTGGAAATGGAATTCTAGGGTTATCTGGGTGGATTTATAGATCATCGGTATGCATTTTATCGCGATAATGAATTTCAAAAATTTTTGAAAGAATATGGCATAACTGCAGTATTGAATGAGAATCTGAATAGGATATATGTTTTCAAAGAATGGTGAAATTTTGGAAAGTTCATTTTCATGAAATTGTGGACTGATGGATATAGTGTATCTATTGGAAACTGAAGAGAGTCTCTTAAATGCATTTGAAAATGAGTTTGCTGGAAGTGTGTGACTCTATTAGTGTATGTAATTCTAATTGGGTTGTCATTCAAAGGATAATAAAAAAATGATGGAAGAGTTTTGAAAATGTTAATTTATATACTCTTAGTAGAGATCTAGTGAATTTGAAAGGAATTCCTAATTTTAGATAATAGAGTAGTAGCAAAGAGCAGACCATGATTTATGGTCTGCTCTTGTAATATTAGCAAACCAAGTCTGTTTTATTGACTTGCTAGTTAAACTAATTATTTTGGAGCCTGAAAGCAGGATTGAACTGCTGACCTCAGCCTTACCAAGGCTGCACTCTACCAACTGGAGCTATCCAGGCGTTTGTGATTTGTAATGACATTATATAATTTAAGAAAATAAAATTCAATATATGTTTGAAAAAGTATTGGTTAAAAGGTTTTGTTTTAATTGATAATTTTACATATACATTTTGATTGGGTGCTTTAATAGGCACCTTTTTATATTTATACAAATTATTTAACATTTGTAAACATCTGTGAGATGTTGTATATTAGAGGTGAAGATAAATTAATGGAGTTTTTATGGAAAAGATAAATAAAGTTTTTAATAATAGAGTTTTTAAATGTTTAGTAATAATCATTATTATGGTTAACTTTTTTGTATTGGATGGGACAGAAAAAAGGATTATTTTTCTGATGAAGTATTTTCATATGGTTCATCTAATTATAGATATGATATTATGTTTAGACCATATGATTATGCTAATGCCTTTGAATAGAGTAATATTTGAAAATAATTGGATTTCACTTATTAAAGATATTAATGGTGCTAAAACGAAAGTTAATGAGATTGAGAGTAATCAAAAACCAATTTGGAAAACTAGAGAAGATGCTAAAGATTATGTTACGATTGGATTGAAAGATGTATTAAGGTTTGATATGGTGTATTTTAATCAAGCAATGGATGTTCATCCACCATTGTTTTTATATGTTAGTACATTTTGGTTAGTATATTCTTTTTGGGAGTTTTTCAAAATACATTATATTTATAATTAATGTTGCGATTTTTGGTGTTATATTATATTTTTTTGAAAAATTTTTGATTATTTAGGAATAAAAACTTTTGGTTTTTGGATGCTGGCTTTTTGCTATTTCGCTTGGAAGTACTACATTGGTAATTTTTCAAAAGAATGTATGCCTTAATGTCAATGTTTATGATTATATATACGTATTTTTGCAATAAAGATAATTAATAATGATTTTTGAATTTGATAAGAAAAAAATTGTAGAAAAATTGTTATGGACGATTGTACTGGTGGATTGTCACATTATTATTTTTTTAGTTTATATATTATTTAGTTTTATATTTATTCAATGTTTATTACTTTATAAAAATCTGAAAATTCTAAAAAAATATTTTTAAAGTACATTTTTATCTGGAATAATATTTTGCTTATTATTTCCTCCAGCAATATTTTCATATTTTCTTTTCATAGAGGTGTTGGTAGTTTTTGCTAATCATGAAGTTGCTGAATTATTTAATTTATTAACAGGATTTAATAAATATGTAATTATATTAATTGGTATATCAATATTAATATTTACTAGTTAAGAAAAAGGCATAATTAATTATTTGATATTTGTTATTTTTTATGTTTTAATAGTAATTAAATTTAAATCACCTTTTAGTGATGTGAGATATATATAATGCATTTTTCCAATATTATTTATTTTGTTGGCTATAATGTTAAATTCAATTAGATTGGAAAAGTTAAAATATTTGATTATTGTATTATTAATTATTTTAAATGTTTCATTTTTATTTATTAAAAGCCTGAATACTTATTTACAGACTATTCTAAATATATTGAGGTTGCTAATAAATATCGTGACTTGGATTTTATATATGTTGAAGATAATTGGTATAATCATATTAAAGATATTGAAGAATTTATGATTTATAAAAAGAAGTTTAATATTAGATCATAGTTTGGGAAATGTTAAAGTTTTAAGTCAATATCCAGAATTAAAGAGTGATAAGGCATTTATTGTTAGTATTAATTTTTTATTTGAATCAGAGTGAAATTCTTAATATGATTAAAGAATATACAGATCATACTAAGGTTACGAAATTAATTGATTTTTGAAAATAATAAATATAATTATAATACTGTTTATTTATTTGAAAAATAGTAAGATTATGCTATAATATAGATGTATTTTATTTTATGGAGATATGATGGAAAAATTTATATAAATGCAAAAAGAAATGATATTGTTTAATTTATTTATATATATGTTAGCAGGAGTTATGGTTGGTGTTTTGGTTTTTCAATTTGCAAAATCTATTGTAATTTCATTAATATTTGCTATTCTGTTATTTTTGATTATTTCTTTTTCATCTATATTTAATGCTGTTATGAAAGTTATTGTTGATAATAATGATATTGTTTTTGTAAGAAAGAAATAATGTAAAGAGATATAATAAAAAGAAAAGTAGAATTTAAGTATAGAATGAGTAATTTGAATTATATATTAATTATAGAATATGAAGATGAGACACATTATTATGATTGTTCTTTTTAGGAAAAACAATTTGTAGAACTTTAAATAAATTGAAAATTAATAAAGGAGTATAGGAATGAATTTTTGATTTTAATAATACATTGGGAGTTGGGCTAAGAGTTTTTGACTATTTATTCCAATTATAGTAATTTATACATCTATTCTTATCGTTGCTAGTAAAAATTAAATTTTTTACAAAAAGTTAGGATAATTATAGTAAAAGTAATAGCTGGAATTGGTTTATTATTCTTTTTAACTAATTATGTTTTTGTAAATTAGAATTTGAGCATGTGCTATAATGTACATGCTTTTTTTGGAGAAGAGATGGAGAGAATTGATAGATTTATAACAAATCATTCTATGTATTCTAGAAGTATAGTTAAGAAATTAATTAATTCTAAAAAGTATATCTTAATGATAAAGTTGTTAAGAAATCTGATATTAAGATTAATGAAAAATTTAGATATTATTAAAAATTGATGATGAAGTGATAAAAAGCGCAGAAATATGTTTATTTGATTTTAAATAAGCCGACTGGATATGTTTCTGCAACTAAAGATGGAAAAGATAAGATCTGTACTTTGATTTAGTTCCAGAGGAATATAAATGGAGAAATTTATTTCCTGCTGGTAGGCTTGATAAAAATACTACTGGAATGATGCTTATTACAGATGATCGGAGCTTTTTGCACATAATATTTTGTCACCACGTAAACATATTTCTAAGACATATATTGTTGAGATTGATATTCCTTTGACAGAAGAAATGGTTAATGGTTTTCAAAATGGTGTTAAATTAATTGATGGCATTTGTAAAGCTTCTAAATTAGAAATATTGAATGAATTTGTTGGGAAAGTTATATTGACTGAGGAAGATATCATCAAATAAAGAGAATGTTTGGAAACTATGGAGCTAAAGTGATAAGTTTAAATAGGATTGCAATGGGGAATCTTGAATTGCCAAATGAGTTAAATCTTGGAGAAATAAGAGAACTTAATGAATCTGAGCTTAAAATGATTAAAAAGTAATGATTTTTAAAAAGTGAAATTTATGTGAAATTTGTGTTTTAATAAAGTGAATGGGGTAATATTCTATTGACAAGAATATGTAAGTTTTGTATATTGGAAATGATTTTCAATAAACTTAAGGAGGTTTTATGATTAAGGATATTTCAGTGTTATTTATCTCAATAATATTAGAGGCTTTACCATTTTTATTATTGGGTTCATTAATATCTGCTATTATACAAGAATATATTAGTGATGATTTTTAAAAAAAGTTATACCTAAGAATCCAATACTTGGATCTATTGTTGGTGTAGTTTTAGGGTTTTTTTATACCTGCATGTGATTGTGCAGTAATACCTATTGCACTTAGATTAAAGAAGAAGAAGGTACCTTTAAATGTGTGTATTTCATTTATGCTATCATCTCCTATAATTAATCCTGTTGCAATTTTGAGTGTTGTATATGCGTTTAAATCAACTATGCCTGAGATTGCTATTTGGAGATTAGTCGGTGGTGTTATTGTTTCAATTGTTGTAGGAGTTATTATGAGCATTATGTATAAAAGAGATGAGGATATTTTTACTGTAATGCAGTAATAGATGATGGATGTGTTCATTGTGGACATAATCATAAACATGAAATACATGATAGTGAGTGTCATTGTGGTGATGAACATGGAGAACATTCTCATAATGGCAATCATGAATGTCATTGTCATGGAGAAAATGATAAGGATCATAGTTGCCATTGTCATGGAGAAGATGAAGGAAAACATAAAAAGAAATTTACTAGAAGAATGCTTAATGTAATTGATCATACAAAGGGTGATTTCTTAGATGTTATTAAATATATGATATTTGGTAGTTTGATTACTGCTACTCTTCAAATTTTTAATGGCTAAATTTAATATTACACTTGGTGCAAATAATTCTATTCTACAGATGATTGTTATGATGGCTTTTTGCATATATTGTAAGTTTATGTTCAACTGCAGATTCTTTTTATTGCTAAAACATTTATTTATGAGATGAGTAAATCTTCAATATTAGCTTATTTAATATTTGGTCCAATGATTGATATTAAAAATACTTTATATTTGGCAGAAAAATGTAAGAAATCTTTTGTTACTAAGTTTATTATTGTATTATCTTTAGTAACATTTGTGGTTTCATTGATAATTGGTTATAAGGTATTGGGAGGATAATAATGAGTGATAGAAAATATAATTATTGTATATTGTTATTTTTGATTGTGATAATTGCTGTTATAATAGCTACTGGCAATATTGAAATTTTATTAATGAAAAAAATGTTCATATATACTTATATTTCTTTAGGTTTGTTGGTGATATTTTTGTTAGAGAGATTTTTCAGATGAACATGGTAGTAATAGAATTAAAATCTTAAATTTGATTTGTTTTTGTGTTCTTGATATTTGGTATTATTGCATATAATGGTAATTTGAGTCAGGAGTATTTAAATTTTATTAAAAATAATAGGGATGGAAGAACGACCAAGATGGTTGTTAATTCAAAACCTAGTGTTGTGGATAATAAACAACAAGAGATTGAAAATGCTAAAAAGAAGAAGTTGTTATTAATGATGAAAATTATATTTCTACACTTAATGATATGTATGAACATATTGATAATTATGTAGGAAGAAAGATTAAAGTACAGGGACAAATTTTTCAAAAGTGAGAATATGAAAGATAATGAAATCGCAATTGGAAAGTATTATATGTACTCGTTGTGCTGTTGATATGTCTTTAACTGGTTTTATGATTAATAAAGATGATAATTTTAAACTTGTTGAAAACAGTTGGTATGATATTGAAGCCGTTATTTCATCACATAAATATGAAATGGGTCCTGGACAGATTATTGATGAGCCAATACTTAAAATTATTAATTATAAGAAAAATTGATAAAGCCTGCAAAATACATTAGTTTATTAATAAGGAGAAGTTTATGAAATATAATGGGCTGACAAGCGATGAAGTGAAAAGAGTTAGTTAAAAATGGCAAAACTAATTATGTGAAAAAGACAGAGTAATCAAACTTATTTGAATATTTTTATTAAAAAAATATTTTTACTTATTTTAACTTTTATATTTGGTTTTTATATCTGTTTTGTTAATAGTTGCTGGAGCATATAGAAATTTGACTTTTTTGCCTGTAGTAATTGCAAAACATTTTTTTATTGGTATATTTCAACAAATTAGATCTAAGATAGTCTTAGATAGGTTATCATTACTTGATAAATCTGAGTATTATGTTTTAAGAGATGGTAAAGAAGTTAAAATTCCAATGGATGAATTAGTACTTTGGTGATTTTAGTTAAGGTTTTCATCTGGTAAACAAATTCCAGCAGATGGAATTGTTATTGATGGTGATTTGCTTGTTAATGAATCTTTACTTACAGGTGAAGCGGATGAAATTGAAAAGAGTATTAATGATGAATTAAAAATCAGGTAGTTTTATTATTTCTGGTGAAGCTTATATTAAAATTAATCAGAGTTGGTATTGATTCTTATTCTGCTAAATTGATGCTTAAAGCTAAGGAAATTAAAGAACAACCATCTGAAATGGTTTTGTCTATTAATAGAATTGTTAAATTTTTGGTATTATAATTATACCAATTGGAGCATTATTGTTTTTCTCAATCATATTTTTATTAAACACTTGTCATATACTGAATCTATTGTTTCTGCTATGTTGGAGCTGTTATTGGTATGATTCCAGAGGGAATGTATTTACTACAATCATTGCATTAGCACTTAGCGCAATGAGATTGGCTAAAAAGAAGTATTACTTCATGATATGCGTAGTGTTGAAACTTTAGCTAGAGTCGATGTTTTTGTGTTGATAAAACTGAACTATTACCGAAAGTAAAATGACTATTGACGATATTGTACTTGCTAATGGAATTAATGATAGTGAATTTAATGATATTGAGAAGGCTTTTTCTAAATATGTAAATACGATTACTGATACAAATATTACTATGAAAGTTTTAAAGAGAAATATCAATCTGATGCTATTTTTTGAATATACTTTAATGAAGAATTTTTGATTCTAAAGTTAAGTATTCAATGATGGAAACGAGTGAGGGTATTTATAAATTTGGAGCTCCTGATGTTTTACTCAATTCTGATGTATATAAAAATAATGAAGAAATCTATTAATCCATATATGAATGATGGAAAAAGAGTATTGGTATTTTGTAGAGAAGTTGATGGTGTAAATGTTCCACTATTATTTCACTGCTTTTAGTTAATAAGATTAGAAAAATGCTAAAGAAATTTTTCATATTTTTGAAGAACAGGGTGTTGAAGTAAGTAATTTCTGGAGATAATCCACCATCGCTTTTCTAAAGTTGCTATTGTTGCTGGAATTAAGAATGCTGAAAAATATATTGATATGAATACGATTACGTTGGACTCTGAGATTGATGAAATTAAAAAAGTATACAGTGTTTGGAAGAGTAAAGCCTGAACAAAAGAAACAGATTATTAAAAGTTTAAGAGCACTTGATTTGAAAGTTGCAATGACTGGTGATGGTGTTAATGATATTTTTGGCTATGAAAGAAGCGAGATTGTTCTATTGCAATGGGAACTGGTAGTGATGCTGCAAGGGAAGCGTCAAAGGTTGTTTTTGATGGATTCGGATTTTTGCACATATGAAGAATATTGTTTCTGAAGGTAGAAGAAATATTAATAATTACAAGGTCTGCTACATTGTTTTTTATATAAGAATATATTTTCAATAATATTGGCATTATTCTCAATAGTTAGTTTTTTTCGTATATCCATTATCACCTTCACAAGTGTCACTTGTATCGGCGTTTAATATTGGATTACCTGCATTCTTATTGGCACTTGAAGCTAATGAGAAAAAAGAAAAAGAAATTTATTAGAACAACAATATTGAGAGCTTTTACCTTCTGCTATTACTACATTTATTGCTATTATTGGATTAATGAAATTTGCTAAATTATTTGATTTACTCTACTAATGATATCAGTACAGCATGTACATATTTAATGTTAGTTGGTGGATATATAATTTTATATAGAATTATTAGACCACTTAATTTATATAGAAATATGGTTATATTTATTAGTATAATTGGAGTATTTATTTCTGTTAAATATCTTCATACATTATTTGATATTACAAAAGTTTCAATTCAAAAGTACTGGTCTTTGTATATTATTTGCTATTGCTCAAGCATCTGTTATTAGATGGATTTCTTTAATTGTAGATAAGCTTGATAGGAATGTTCCTAAAATTGCAGATAGATTTAAAAATTGATGGAGGAAGAATGATGCTTATTGCATTAGCAGGTGTTACTGAGGTTGGTAAAAAGTTATTATTCACAGGAAATTGAAAATAACTTTAATATTAAGAAAAATTCATACTATTAGAACTAGAGCTATTAGGCCTGGTGAGATTGATGGTATTACTGATACTTTATGACTGAAGATGAACTTGATAATGAAATTGTAAGAGGTAATATTGCAATTGATTTTTCGGAGTTTGAGGAAGATATGCTTATTTAAAAATCGGAAGTTTTTCTAATGATAATCATGTTTTTTGAAATGCATTATACACATATTGATGGTTGGAAAAAAGTTAAACCTAATATGATTTCAATATATATTTTGCCTAGAAATATTGAGATTGATATTAATAATATTAAAAGTAGAAATTTGTCTAAAGAAAAAGAAGATGAGAGAATTAAAGAAGTTTATGAACAATATAATAATTTTATGAATAATAAAGAATTACAGGAAAAGTTTGATTATATTGTGTATAATGATTTTAATGATGATTCTAAAACTGAATTGCTTTAGTCTTATTGGGAGGATTGTTAAGAAATGAATTTTTTGTAGTAAATGATGATTTTGAAAGTATTATTAAAAAAATCATTGAAAAGTGTTAATGATGAATTTCAGACAATGAAGCCTATTTCTACTGGATGGACTAATATTGTTTATAAAGTTTATGGAAATAATGGCAAATATTATTTTTAGGTTTCCAAGAGATGAATTTTTGGATGAGAACTATTGTGAAAGATTGTCAATTTGCACAATATGTTCATGGTAAAACAGATTTTGATACAGATTGATTTGAAATTAATGAATGATGGAAATGGTAGATTCTATTCTTTACATAAAGAGATTCCAGGCAAGCCATTGACTGATGTTATGAATGAGCTAAGTGACTTTGAGATTGATGATATTTCAAAAAGATATTTCAAAGTTTATGGTTCAATTACATAGATTAGAAAAGAGTAATAAAGTCTTTAATGTTGATAATATTTCTACTGATTTGCAAGGATTTGTTGATGAACTTCTTAGAACGCATCTTTCTAAAGAGGATATGGAATTTTTGGAAAAACATAATTTTAGAGGATGGATGATGATTGTTTAGTGCATGGTGATTTTAATGCAAGCAATGTTTTGGTTGATGACAATAATAAGTTTAAAGCTGTAATTGATTTTGGATTTGGTGGGTATGGTAATAAATATCAAGATATTTCTAGAATTATTGGAAGATGTCCTGCTAAATTTAAAAAAATTCAATTGTTATGCATTATGAAAATATTTCTGGTGATAAAATAGATATGGGTATTTTAGATGAGAATATTGATATTTGGGCTAATATAGATCAGGGATATATTAATTATATGGAGAAGAATTTAGGTAAATAATATGTTTGATATAGATGAGAATATTCGATTAAATCAAAATTTAGTTAATAGAGTTGATGAAATTGGTAAAACAATTAAAATTGATGATTTAACTGATAGATTGAAAGAATTAGAGAAAAAGACTGAAGACAATAATTTTTGGAATAATGCTGATGAGTCATCAGTAGTTTTAGCAGAGATTAGTAATTTAAAAAGTCGAATTACTAAATATAATGATGTTAAAGATTCGATTTTTAATGATTCTGAAATATTAGAAATGCTTAAAATTGAGTCTGATGAAGAATTAGAAAAGAAATTGTTAAGAGTATTAGTGAAAATGTAGAGAAGTTAGAAAATTTAGAAATTCAGATTTTATTTTTCTGATAAATATGATAATTCTAATGCTATTGTTACAATTCATCCAGGTGCAGGTGGTACTGAGGCTATGGATTGGGCTGATATGCTTTATAGAATGTATTCTAGGTGGGCAGATAAGCATGGATTTAAAATTGAAGAATTAGATTATTTGGCTGGTGAAGAAGCTGGTATTAAATCTGTTACATTTTTAGTTTCTGGTGAGTATGCATATGGTTATTTGAAATCTGAACATGGTGTTCATAGACTTGTTAGGATTTCACCTTTTGATGCAGGTGGTAGGAGACATACATCTTTTGCTTCTGTTGAAGTTTTGCCTGAAATTAAATCAATTAGTGATGTTGAGATTAAGCCTGATGATATTAAGATGGATGTTTATAGAGCATCTGGGGCTGGTGGTCAGCATGTTAATAAAACTTCATCTGCAGTTAGATTGACACATATTCCTACTGGAATTGTTGTTGCTTGTCAAACTCAGAGAAGTCAATTTCAAAATAAAGATTATGCTATGAAAAATGCTTATTTCAAAGCTTATTCATCTTAAAGAACAAGAACATAGGGATACAATTAATGATCTAAAAAGGTGTTCAAATGGATATTGCATGGGGTAGTCAAATTCGCTCTTATGTATTTTGTCCATATACACTTGTTAAAAGATCATAGAACTAATTATGAAATTGGTGATGTTCAAAAAGTTATGGATGGTTATATTGATCCTTTTATTTTTTGAATATTTGAAATATAATAAAAAGTACTTAACTTTTATATTTTTGTTATGGTATCATACTGGTATGAAACAAAGGAGGAAATTTTTATGGAAAAATTATTTTAAGAAATCAAGCTTAATTTCATTGATTTTAAGTGTATTGATATTTATCATTGCAATTTGTTTAGTAGTAGCGCCAGTACAAGTTGCATCTAACACAATTACTATATTGGGCTATGTTTTAATTGCTGCAGGTGTATCACATTGCATATCATATTTTTTTGACTAGAAATGAAATTAATTTATTAAATTTTGAGTTTGCTCAATCAATATTATCATTGATTTTAGGTTTTGTATTGGTATTTAATCCAACTGGAACAATAATTTCAATTGCTGCTTTTGCAGGTATTTATTTAATTGTTAATTCTGTATTTAAAATTCAATTATCTTTAAATATTGCAACTAAGAAAGTAAATAAATGGGGAGTGTTATTAGCAGCAGGTGTAATTGAATTAGTATTTGCTTTGTTATTAATGTTCATGCCATTTCAAACAATTAAATTATTATTAATGATAGTTGGTTCATTTTTAGCTATAACACGTTATTTGATATTTATATGATTTCTTTGTATTATATAGACTTAATGAAAAATTATAAAATAGAATAAAACAAAAACAGAATGTTAGGATTAACATTCTGTTTTTATATGTTATTTTTAAATTTTTATCTTGTTTTAAAGTTGGCAAGTGGGTTACTTTCAATAGCATTTCACTTGTTCATTATCTACATGTGTATATATTTCTGTTGTTGATATACTTTGATGTCCAAGTAATTCTTGAAGTGCGCGAATGTCTACTTGACCATATTTGTACATTAGTGTTGCTGCAGTATGTCTAAGTTTGTGTGTTGGAATATTTAGTTGAATCTAATCCTGCACGTTCAAGTTCTTACTATTAATTCTAACGTTTTTTTACTAATACGTTTTCTATAGTTACTAAGGAATAGTGCTTTTATCTGAATTTAAATTATCTTTTTGGGTAATTTTGAGCGAACTGATAAATAATTGTTGATTGCATTAATGCATGCTTTATTTAGATATATTGTACGTTCTTTATTACCTTTACCAATTACGATTAATAATGATTCATCAAATTTAATATCTGAAATATTTATTCCAACTAATTCTGACAAACGTATTCCACGGTTTTAAAAATAATGTTATTATTGCAAAAATCTCTTTCAGCATTTTTTTGAGTCTTCATTGCTTGATGCTTCTAATAATTTTTGAGAGTCTTCATGTTAGATATTTAGGTAGTCTTTTATCTAATTTTTGGTGTTTCTAAATTTTGTGCTGGATTGTTTGCTAATACTTGTGTTAGTTATTGTTAAATATTTAAAAAGATTCTAATTGTTGATATTTTTCTAGCACATGTTGCAGGAACCACATTTTCTAGTAATTGACATATATGATATAAAATGCATGTATATCATCTTGTTTGATTTGGCTTAAGTAGTTTGCATCAATTCCCTTTAATTTTAATTTCTGAAAGTTCTTTGAGTCATCATCATGGAAGTGATATCTCATATATTTTAGAAATAAATTTAAGTCTCGAATTATATTGTCTCGACTGAGTTTGGTGATTTCTTTTTGATACACCAAACAAAGTAGTCTAAAAATTTATTTAATAATTGTGATTTTCTTCTGTTTTAACTCATTTAAATACCTCTTTTGTTTATATGTTTGAGTATATATTAATCTTGAATTAAATTCAATAGGTGGACTTTTTGAGAGTTTTTGTATAATGTTGCCGGAGGTATTTATGAAAGGTATTGATATTTTAGTAGAACAACATGAAAATGTTTTAGTTTTTGTAGATGTTGTAAAAGATAAATGTGTAAGAATTTTTTAATAAAAAAAGAGGAAATTGATTTAGATTTTTAATAAAGTTTTTGGAATTTGAAGAAATTATGTTGATGCACATCATCATAAAGAAGAGGAAGATATTCTTTTTAGAGTTATGGTGGATACTCTTGGTGAGCAAATTAGTCATATTATTAATGATGCTATGTTATTTGAACATAATGTAGGTAGAATGTATTTAATGAATTTAAAATATGCTATTCAAGAATATGGAAATGTTTAATGAAGATGTTTATAAATTGGCAATTGTATCTAATGCATTTGGATATGTGTCAATGATGGAGGACATATTAATAAAGAGAATGAGTGCTATATCCTTATGCTGATAAGAATTTAGATGCAAAAAGATCAAGATTTTGTTAATGATGAAATTGATAAATATGAAGTTAATGCTGATAAGGTTGGAATTCAATCTCAATATTTAGCGATTTTTAAAATGAGTTAAAAAAACATGTAATTGACAAATTGTAAGTATTATGTTAATATATAATTATCTTATTTAGTACGTGAGTACTTGATTACTGATTGCTCAATTGAGCAGAAAGGAGAAACATGGAAAACATGTCTCGGGTTTCTTATGCAAATCTGAAGGCTTTTCGGCACTATGATACTCTTTTTGGAGAGGATTTGGGTCGTGAAGAGTGCAGAGTTGAAAGGAACTTTGAAAAACTGGATTGCAGTGAATTGTGAATTTACGGCAAATCCGGATGAGGAGCGTCTTCTGAGAAGTTATCATCTTCATTTTGCTAAATTGACTGAGGATAATATCCAAAGTAAGTTTAGTGTGAGTTTGAAGATGATCCATGCTATTACTGTTGATGGAACTGCTCGTCAGCCTATTACGATTGTGTTTAAGAAGATCGGAAAGGGTGAGATGGTTTCAAGTAAAGTATGGCTGGAAGTTGGAAAGGTGACTAATATCTCTTATTGTGATGAGCCACTTGAGTGGGTGGCGATATATTTTAATCGCAAGAGAGATGGGTTTATGTTTTAGCTTCTAGAATTGAAATGGAGATTGCTGCTTATTGATTTATGTTTTTTGTGTTTTGGACGCTGGATTCCCAGCGTCTTTTTAATGATTGACAAAATTATGATAAAGTGGTAACATAAATCTTGTCGCAAGCGTTATATACTTTTAACTCAATTGAGTAGAGAGAGAGAGATGAAGATGGGTTCTAAGTCATTGGTTTCTCATGATTGTTTGTCTGCCTGGGAAGTAATATTACCAGAGCGACTTGATCCAATCAAGAGATTTGCAAAGATTGAGAGGAACTTTGAGCTCAACCAGATATCTTTCGATTGGGGCTTTGCTATTAAGAGATTTGATAACCGCTGGAGTTATCAGATTGAATTTGGCAAAGAGCTTCGTTTCAAGAAACTTCTTGTAGAGGTTATGCAAGAGAGCGTTACTAAAATGTCTGATAATTATGGCAAAAAGGTGCGCTTTTATGTCCGGTACAAGAAGGCAGAGAACAGGAGGTCAAAGGAGGATATGTATGTTATCTCTGAAGGAGAGCATATGATATTAACTATTTCTTCTTTGATTTCAATAGGGTATGTAAAGATTGTATTTGACGAACAGAGTAATGCGTTTGTCAATACAGCTAGAACTACTCTTAAGTTTACTCGTAATTAGATAGATATTGGGACACTGGCAGAAATTGCCAGTGTCCTTTTTATATTGTTCTATTGAAATATTATTATGAAAATTTGATGGTTTGGCTATTACGAAATAAAGATAAAGATGTTATAATATTATGGCTAAAAAGGAGGTATAATGAATAATGAGAAAACTATAGAGTCTAAAGAAAATATTTTTGGGCTTTGAAAAATTGGAAAATTAATAAGAAAGTTTGCTATACCCTGCAATTATAGCTATGTTAGTTAATTCTTTATATAATATAGTTGATCAAATCTTTATAGGCTGGGGTGTTGGATATTTAGGAAATGGAGCAACGAATATTGTTTTTCCATTAACTATGATTGCTCTTGCTTTTTCATTGATGTTTGGTGATGGAGCTTCGGCTTTTTTGAGTTTAAAGCTTTGGGAGAAAAAAATAAAGATGAGGCTGCTAAAGGAATTGAGCAGGTATATTATTGTCAGTTGTTGTTTCTTTTGGTTTATACATTTGTTGTTTTAATATTTTTGCCACAATTATTGAATTTTTGGATGTACGGATGAGCTCAGAGATTATGCAACAAGTTATGGAAGAATATCTGCAATAGGATTTCCTTTTATGATGCTTGGTGTTACTTTAAATTCAATGATTAGAGCTGATGGTAGTCCAAAAGTATTCAATGACAACAATGTTACTTGGTGCAGCTCTTAATACATGTTTAGATCCTATTTTTATTTTTTTATATTTAAAATTGGTGTTGATGGTGCTGCTATAGCAACTGTAGCTGCTCAGATATTGACTTTTATTAAATGTAATTTTATTTGAAAAAGTTTAAATCTATAAAAATATCTGTTGGTATTTTTCAGGTGCAAATTTGCAAATTCTTAAAAGGTATCTATTTTTAGGTATTAGCAGTTTTATAACACAGATGGCTATTGTTTTTGTAATGGCTACTGAAAAATAACATGCTTGGAAAAATATGGTGCAGAATCTGAATTTGGTGCGAATATTCCAATTACGCTTTTAGGAATTGTTATGAAAATTGATCAAATTTTAAAATAGTATTATAATTGGTCTTGCTGCTGGTTCTCAGCCTATTATAGGTTATAATTATGGAGCAAAAATTATGTAAGAGTTAAGAAAACTTTTCAAAAAAATCGTTTTTGATAACTTCAGTAATGATAAGTACAATTGCATTTATATTATTTCAATGTATTCCCTGATAAACTTATTATGATTTTTGGTTCTCAATCTGATCCTAAATATGTTGAATTTGCTATTATTGCTTTTTAGAATTTATTTAATGTTTTGTATTGTTAATGGAGTTCAGATTCCTGCAGGAATATTTTTTTCAAGCCATTGGTAAAAGTGCTAAGAGTGCAATTGTTTCTTTATCAAGACAAATTCTTATATTAATTCCAGCTATGATTATTTTAGGACATTTTTTGGAATTCATGGGTTGTTATATTCAGGACCTTTGGCAGATGGAGTTGCATTTTTAATTGCTTTAACTTTTTAATTATTGAATTTAAAAAGTTAAATGATGATAAAGTTATTGTTAAACATTTTTAATGAAGAGGATAGTCATGAAAAAGAATCATAAAGATAGTGAAAAAATATTGTAATAACAATTGCTAGGGAGTATGGTTCTGGAGGAAGATATATTGGTAAAATTGGTTGCAGAGAAGTTAGGAATTAAATTATATGATAAAGAATTTATAACTAAAAATTGCAGAAGAAACAGGATTATCAAAATGAATATATTGAAAATAATGAGCAAAAAGAGAAGTGGTGCATCTATTTTAGATGGATATTATTCAACACTTTCTAATAATGATGAATTATTTATTAAAGAATCGGAAATGATTAAAGACATTACAACTAAAGAATCATGTGTAATTATTGGAAGATGTGCTAATTTTATATTAAAGGAAAAGGCAATAAAGGTTTTTATTTATAATTCTGAAGAGGATAAAATAAATAGGGTAGTGAAATATTATAATATAAGTAAAAATGATGCAAAAAGAGATTGATAAGATTAATAAGTTGCATGAGAATCATTATAAATATTATACAGAATCTAATTGGAAGGATGCTAATAATTATGATATTATGATTAATAGTGATGTGATTGGAATTGAAAGAGCAGCTGAGTTAATCTGTAATTTAATAAAAACAAGTAAAATAAGGGAGAGTCGATTAAATATAATCGACTTTTTATATTTATATAAAGTATTATATGGTGAAAATTTGGAAATAGATATATAAAAAAATAAAAATGATATTGAAAAAGTATAAAAGCGATGTATAATATGAAGTATTATATGGTGAAAAAGTGGTAAGCATAAAAATAAAATTAATAATTTACATAAATGTAAGAAAGGATACTTAATAATGATTATTACTAATGATGTAATGAAGGATAAATTGAAACATTACTCAAATAAAAAAATAATAAAATTAGCCGTGATGTGAAAAATAATGAGATTACAAGAATTATAAAGGGGTTATATGAAACTGAAGATGATATTGAAGGATATTTGATTGCTAGTACAATTTATGGTCCATCATATTTATCTTTTTAATTATGCGTTAATTTGTCATGAATTGATTGATGGTGAAATTGATAGGTATACTTGTGCTACTTATGGTAAAAAGAAAAAGAAGAGATATGATACACCTTTTGGTTATTTTGAATATAGAGATGTTCCTAATGAAGTTTTTTATATGGGAGTTGATGTTATAAAAAGGAAAGTATTCTTTCCAGATGGCGTGTCCAGAAAAAGGCATTATGTGATACTTTATATACTAAAAAGTCCTGTAGGAAATATGGATGAACTTAGAGAATTATTAGTAAAATGAAATAGGTATTAATATGGATAAATTAGTGAATTTGGATATTAATGCTATTTTTGGAATTGAGTGAAGCATATCATTCTACTAATGTTACAATGTTATATAAATATTTGAGGAGAAATGTTAATGATTAATGTTATACAAACAATGTTAAATGATTATAAAATAAAAAAATTTTGATGATGGTGTTAATGCAGTTCGCGAAATTATTCAACAAATTATTTTTGACAGGGTTGAGTAGATGTGGTTTTTGATGTTGCTATTTTGTGTGGGGAAACTGCATCTAGAATTTATTATAAATTGGATAGATTTTTCGCGTGATTTAAATTTTTATATTATTAAAGCTAAATGAATATTTTTATGGCTGGAAAATATCTTGATTTTTATGGCAAGAGAGCTTAATGCTTATGGATTAGATGTTGAGTTTATAACAAAAGATGATAATCAAAGATATGTGTTAAAATTTATTCCTAAGCCATATTTAGGTATTAATTTGGATATATTTAATGAAATTAGATTGAAGTTTGAGATTGATACAGAATCACAAAAATTTTTGGAGTATATGAGTTTGAATTTAAGGAATTGCTATCTCCTCATAAAATTAGATTGTTTGATAAAGAATCACTTTTTAATGATATAATTTGTGATATTTTTAAATCAAAAATCGAATTATAAAAGTAAGTGGACGTATTTTTGTATGATTTTTGCTTTATTATGTAGAAAAATACAAAAATTAATTTATTTTTCACAAAATGAGAAATTGATTGAGATGGAAGTTATTTCTGAAGATGAATCTTTGAAATTACAAGATTTAAAGGAATTATTAATTAAGAAGTTTGAGCGTATTAATTATATGAATGCTAAAAAGGATGTTGTTTCTTTTAATTGATGATGAAGTTAAACTTGATGTATGGGGAGAAGAATATTTTACTGAATTGACTGAAAAATTGAAAGAAGATTAACAAAAATAAGGTATGAATTAAAGCATACCTTATTTTTCATGTAATTCAAAAATCATCAAATTTTATATCGTTAAATGGGATGTAAGTTATAGATATTGGGTTATTTTTTCATCAAATAATAATTTAAAGACTTCTGGTGAATTTAATCTTTTATTATAGATAATTTTATTATTAAATTCTAAAGTTATTTCTTTTATTTTTTTATTTACATTTATTAATTTGCACCATTTTTAATAATAGAAAGGAGATTGCTATACCATGTGAAAATATTGCAAATCTTTTTTTCCTTGATTATTGTGTAATACTTGATAGACCATCAAACATTCTTAATTGTACTTCTTTTTGACTTTCTCCACCTATAGTTTTATAATTTTCGTCGATAAATTGCTTTAGTGAACCAGTTTGGAACTGAGTTGTTATTTGATTGGCCTATAACTCTTTTCATCAAATCTTTTATCAATTGTTATATTAAGATTTTTGCTTTTCCATCATATATTTTTGCAGTTTGTAAAGTTCTAACACAATTGCTGGCATATATTTTATCAATATTTTGTAGTTCTGCTTTGTTTGCTAATGTTTCTGCACGTTTTTTTCGCCACTTACAGAAAGAATTATTTTTTTCTCTTTTAATGTTGTTGAGTCATTATTATTATATTCATCTATTCTTTGAGTACTAAGTCTTGTAGAGTGTCTAATTAAATAAATTGTTGTATTCATAAAAGCCTCCTATTATTAGTTTATTATAATATATATATAATTTTTTAAATATGATATTATATTAATGATTTATTATATATGGAGGTAGTTATGGATACATGCTTAAATTAAAGCAAGAGGCTTTTAGATAAAGTTGAAAGAAATATAAATGAATTAGAAGGACAATTAGATTTATTGAATGAGGGAGAGGATTATAATCGTTTAAAAAAATGCTATAAGAAAAACTTAATGATATTAGGACTAAAGTTATTAATAATGATGATATAATAATTCAAATTGTTTTTGGATGAGTTAGTAATAATAAAAGACCACTTTTTTATATTGTATTTAGCTTTAAAAGCTTGTTAATATAATCTTGTTAATATAATTAGGTGGTCTTTTTAATGTTATATTATTTGTGAAAATAATGATTTTATTTTTGACTTTATTTTTATCGAATATTGTTTCTTTATGGTATGGAATAATATTTGATTGTTGAGATAAGTGATTTGTTTGTAATTGAGGTTTATTATTTTTGAAGATATCTATTGTTGTTTCTTTCTTGTCAATTTGTTCATTTTGTTGCCAAATAGATAATATTTTTTCTTTTTCATCTTTTATCTGCTATATAAGTATAATATAGACCTGATATGAAGTCTTTTGTTTCATCTGAAAATGTTTTGTTCTTTTTAATTTTTATTTGGCAATAAATTAATTTTTAGAGCTATTTTTTTAGCAATTTCTTTAAGATTATTTAATATTTTAATTGGTATTTTTTGTTATGAATTCTTTTATCACAATGATTTAAAATATAAAGTGTTTCATAGGTTGTATCAATGTACTTTGTTTCATTTATCATATTTGGTTACCTCTTGATCTATTTCTTTTAGTATTATTTTTATCTTTTGAAAAATTTTAAATTTTGATAAAAGATTTAGGATTTTTCAAATTTTCGTCCTTGTTTTTCCCTTTTTCTGTGGTCATTTTCTGACATCATCTATGGAGAATAGTAGTGGCTCTGGATTTGAAAAATTCATTTTTATTAGTATCATTTGATTTGTTTTTTTGTTGAAATTCGGTATGTTTTTTTATATGGATAGGTGGCATATCATTGTCTGTTGGAACTTTTTCAATGAAAGAAAAAGTTTGTTTGTAAATTCTGTATTTTTACATTGAAAAATAGCCTGATGCTCCATTTTTGCGAAATGTTATCTTTATTTATTCCGGTAATGCTTTGATCATTTCTTCATTACATAGTTTAGGAACAAAATATTTTTACAAGATAGTCATTTTTGATGTATCAATATCAATTGTTAGAGCATGTCCACGATCTCTTACCATCATAAAAAAATTTGATCTTCTAATGATATTATATCTGTCCAGCCAACATCTAAATCCATTGGAAAGTTATTGAATAATTCTTCTGCAGCTTTTTGTTTGTTCTCCATATAGGCTGATAGGATATTTAAATTGATTTTGTTTTTTTCGGAAATTTTGGTTATGGAACTTAAAATAGATTGGTTATTCATTATATATGAATGGCAGGTATGTAAAAGTTCATTTATTGTTTTTTGCTTCTTTTATAGAAGTATTTAAACTCATTTTCATTAAAATGAAGTGTATCCTACAAATGTTTTTAACATCTTCTATAAAAGTTTTTGACATATCAGAAAAATTGTTTTTGGTATATTTCATTGCAATTAATGTTATTATAATTACTAATGGCAAGCTTTTTTCTTTTTTTCTTTATTGAAGAATTCTGTTAATGATTCATTTATTTTTATCATCAAAATTAAAACCTTTTAGGCTTGATTTAAAGTCGAATTCTAAATCTTTTAGGCTTTTTATAAAGTTTGTCATATAGTTAATTTTACTAGATTCGTCAAAATTATCAGTTTTATTTGGTGCAAGTTCTAATAAATCGTTTTTTTATACTTAAGTCTGTTTTTATAAAGTTTTTAAAGTTTCTAAATTTTTGTTCTGTTAAGTTATTTTTGCATAATTTTACCTCTTTTAGTTAGATTATATATTATATATATCGTAAAGGTATTAATTATTCAATAAAAAAATATTTTTTTAATAATATTGAAAAATATAATAAGGTTAAAATTTAATTTGGAAAGCTCTGAATATAGCTTTTTATATAATATTGATTGCCAAAGATTATGATATAATGGTATAATTTCGATGTTAAATAAGGAGAGAGTTATGGAAAAGTTTTTAAAGAAAATTATGACTAAAGAAGTAATGTTTTATATAATATTTGGAGTTTGTACAACTTTAGTGAATTTAGTATCATTTCAGATATTAACTAAGTTTTGCAAGGTAGAAGATAATCTATCTAATGCTATTGCGATTATATTATCTGTTTTGTTTGCATATATTACTAATAAGGATATGGTTTTTTTCATTCTGAGGCAGAATCGATAAAAAGAAAAGTTTTTTGAATTTTTAAATTTGTTTTAGGTAGAGCTTTTACTATGATTTTGGAGTTTGGTGGGGGATTTATTATGTTTAAATTACCTATTGATAAGATGATTTCGAAATTGATTTTAATAAAGAGTTGTGATTATTTTAAACTTTTTTTATTAGTAAGTTTTTTTGCTTTTAAGAAGAAAAGTGATAAACAATAGGGGGATATTTTGATAATCGAACTATACTTGGAAATGCCACTATGGCTTATATGGATATGAATGATAATATTGATGTGAGTCAGGTTATTAAAGACGCATTTATTAAGTTAATGGATGCTAAAGATGATATTATTAAGGCTAATAAAATTGATATTAAAAATAATAATGGTTTTAAATTGATTTTAATTTTATTAAAAGATATTGATAAAAATTAATGTGTATTAAAAATCCTTATAAAAAGTGGAAAATGATTGTGATAAATTTATAATTAATGATTCTTTAGGAACTATTTTGTACTATTTATAATGGAAATACTTATTATTTAATTGAACTTGCTTTAAAATCAATTTTTGACGCGTAATAGTATGATATTTGTTAGTAATGTTGATTATATGGATTTTACTAATAGATTAATATTAATTTTAATTAAAAGATGTTTTAGAAAAATATAAAATTGATAAAAATTTAATTCAATTATTATATGTAAATGAATTTGATTCTTTATTATCTAATAGTGTTAGTATTAATCGTGTATTTGTTATAGGTGATAGGGAATTTCAGCATAAAGTTAAAATAGCTTCTGATATTGATGTTATTACTTTTGGAATTAATCATTATGATGTATATATTGAAAATATAGATGATGTTTTATTAGTTGAAAAATTATTAAAATTAGATTATTGTGATATATATGTTAAGACAGGTTTTGATTTACAATTTGATGATTTTATTGAAGTTCAAGATATTGATGAAGCTATTTGTCAAATTAATTGTAATACTGCTGGTTTTTCATCTGTTATTTTTTACTGATAGTGATTATTCCGCTTTATTTTTGTAAATAATGTTAAGACTGATAATATATATGTTAATATGTTTCCTAATGGCATGGATTTAGATTTTGATTTAAATTTATTTTTAAAAAGAAAAATTATTTGTCATGATGTTATGATGGATAAATTATTTGGAGGAAATTATGAATGATTTTATTTTAGTTGCTATAAAGCTGCTTATTGGATTTTTCTTTAATAATGGTTATTAATATTACTGGTAAGGGGAATCTAAATCCTAATTCAGCCAGTGATCAAGTTCAAAATTATGTACTTGGTGGCATTATTGGTGGAATTATATATAATAAAGAAAATTGATATTTTAGAATGTATTATAATTTTTGTTTATATGGTGTATGCTTGTATTGCTATTTAAAGTTATAAAAAAACATAGTGTTAAAGCTAGACAATTGATTGATGGTAAAGCATTAATCATTATTGATAATGGTCAAATAAACCTTGAGAATTGTAAAAAAAGTAGGTTTATGTGCACACGATGTTGCTTTTTAAATTACGTACTCAGAATGTATATTCAACACATAAAGTTAAAAGAGCTATTTGGGAGCAAAATGGACAATTAATTGTTATATTATTTGGAGAAGAAAACCCTAAATTCCCCAATTATTACTGATGGACATATACAATATGATATTGTATCAGTAATTGGTAAGGATGAGGAATGGCTACTTGAAGCAATAAAGAAAAAGGATTTGAAAAACCATCTGATATATTTCTTGGTGAATATGTTGATGGAGAGCTTATTTTTGACAGCATATAATTAGCATTATAGTAAATAATGATTAAATAGTTTAAAAGGTAGAATAGTAATTTGGTAGGGGGATATATTATGAATTATAATGATATTATTAGTTTGATTGTAAATGATTTTAATAGAAATTTTAATTTGTCATCTGAGATTATATATGATTCAAGGAGAATATAATTAATAAAAATCCACATTTTAAAATTGGAAAAATGTACTGAACCCAAAATGTTAGACAGCATAAATTAGGTTACTATTAAGGAATGTTTTCGATATTGAATCGGAGACATTCCTTTTAATTTGCTCTTAATTCTACTATTATTATAATATTCTATATATTCTTTTATATCTTTTTTTCTAATTTTTCTATATTCTTATATTCTTTTTTTCTTTTGGATAAAATAATTCTGATTTTTAATATTCCAAAGAAATTTTCTGCACATGAATTATCTAAGCAATTGCTTTTCTTGACATGCTTTTGTTTTATTCCTTTTTCTTTAAGCATTTTTTGATATATTTTCATTTGATATTGCCATCCTTGATCTGAATGAAGTATTAAATTTGTATTATTTTTATTTTTATAAATGCTTTTTCAACATATCTGTAATTTGTTGAAATGTTGGGTGTTTTGATAAATTATAACTAATTATTTCACCATTAAATAAATCTATAATTGGCGATAAATAAAGTTTTCTATCATGTACTTTTAAATTCGGTTACATCTGTAACCCATTTTTGATTTGGTTTATCAGCTTTAAAAATCTCTTTTAATAAATTATTAGCAATTTTTCCAATGCTTCCTTGATATGAATTATATCGTCTTTTGGGCCTTTTGAATACTTTTTATTCCTAATATGTTCTATAAGTTTCTGAAACCGCTTTTATGATTAATATTAAAGCCTCTATTTTTAGTTCTAATGTTATTCTTCTATATCCATAACGACCCTTATTTTCATTAAATATATTAAATATTTCTTTTTGATTTTTATGATATTTATCGTGATTACTTTTTATATTTTTTAAGTAATAATAAAATGTACTCTAGCCATTTCTGCTAATTTTAATAATTTCTCTAGTTATATTTATGCCTTAATTCATCAACAACAATTACTTTTTCTTGTTCTCTCGCTTGATTCTTTTCCTGAACTAAGGCATTTAATTTTTAAATATTCATTCTCCATATGAAGACGCTGATTTTTCTGCAATTAAGTCTTCTTCATATCTTTATTTAATTTCTTTTTATCTTCTTTTAATTTCATTTTTGGTCTACCACGTCGTTCTTCATACAAACTTTGTGGTCCTTCTTCATAATATATGTCTCTATTTTAATACAACATTTGTAGCTCCTAATTTAAAAATGATTTGCGGTTTGTGTTGTTGATAAATGGTTTGCATGCATATATTCTATAACATTTTGTTTAAAAATTACCATCATAACTGCTTTTTAATCTTTTAAATATTCCTTGTACGCCGTAATTCGTATTTTTATCCACATCAAAATTGATTTATGACTTGGAATATTAAACTTTTTACAACATTCTGAATAACTATGACGTTCTTCAAGATAATATTTAATAACTTTTAATTTTTAATTCATTTGAATATTTAGATATAAAAATGAACCCTCCTTGTTAAACTATATATTTTGTCTAACATTTTGGGTTCACTTCAAAAGAGCAGGTGGTTTTTGATAATGCTTCTGAAAGAATTTATTTATTTTCTGATCTAATTGAAAAGATAAAAGAAAAAATTATTATAATTATTATAATAAAGATAACGATAACGGATTGACATTTTTAATATTTGCTGCATTTTCATGAATTAGAACATTTACTTAATTAAAATATCCTGAAAAATTAAGAAAACAATTTAATTTTTTTCAAGGCAAATGTATAAATTAGAAGATGTAATTATAAAAATTTTTGAATATGATCAATTAATTAGTGACGTTAATTATAGTGAACAACACGATAATTTTTTTATTTGAAATTGATGCTGATATAAAAGGAGTAATTAATGCTTTATCATTTGTAAGATATTATGAAATAAATGGTATTAATAATAGATATCTTGAATTAATGAAAAAAATATAATGATTTTAGAATTAATAATTATGATATTCCAATTATGATAAGTCAATTTAATAAAAATAGTATATCCTGAGATTCTTAATAATAAGCGATGGTTAGATTGTGAAGAATTGACACAATTTTTATCATTTAGATGGCAATCTTAAATCAATCGAAGAAATAATAAGTGTAAATAGTAGTTTATTACCATATTTTTGTTTCTTCAATTTCATTTTTGAAATCAATAAATGGAAAGAAAATTACAGATTATCAGAAAAATTTATATACTCATGTTTAGATATCAGTAATAAATGAGCATAATCAAAAGCAGAAAAATTAAGTGAATTTTCAGATATTGATTTGGTTATTAATGAATTGATGAATTATACTAGAGTATATACGGAGAAAAGTTCTAAATCATCTAAAATGATGGCAAATGAAAAATACTATAATTATATTAATAAGGTAATGGAATGTTTTTAAAGAAGATAAAAATTGAGGAAGATAATGAACCACACCTTTGTTAATGATGTTTAATAAAATTACTTTTTAAAGATTTCCTAAAAAGTAGTTTATAAAGAGAGATATAGAGGTATTTTATATAGTGAAGAGAATCCTTCTTGTTAGATAAAAGTTTAACATGAAGGGTTATATATATTTTAAATAAAACCGTTGACAATTTATATTATTGCGAGTATACTAATAGATGATTTTGGTATACTGGTGTAGGAGGAGATATGAAGCAAGAAGCAATCTTAAAAAGCTGCTAAAAAGCTGTTTTTCGAAATTTGGTTTTAAAAAGTTTCAATGGATGAAATAGCTAGAGAAGCTGGAGTTACTAAAAACTATTTTATGCTAATTTTTTTCGAGTAAAGAAGATTTATTAAAATGAATTGATTAAATATGAATTAAAAAGTATGAAGAATGAGTTTGAAAAGTATTGAAAATAAGTCAGATGATTTTTGAAGGAATTGAGCAAGGATTAATTAGTTTGTTAGTTTTTAGAAAAAGAATAATTTATTTAAAGTTCTTTTTGAAGAAGCAGAAGTTCTTAGAAATAAATCTCTTTGTTAATAGTATTAAATTTATTGAAAAAGATGTTATCAATTATATTAGTGAGAAGCTTAATGAAGCTCAAAAAATGGATATATAGTTTTTTGATAATATTGATGTACTTACTTTTTTAATTTATAAAATGTATATTGCGTTAATTATAGATTGGAATAATTTTTATAAAAAGCTTAGTAATGAAGAGATTTCTAGCAATATTATGAAAATACTTTAGAAATGGAATTGAAAGGAAATAAAAAATATGATTAAGAAGTTACAAGATAGGGGATATTTTAAATTTATTGTTTTATGTGGTATTATTGATACCATTTATATATAGTTTCTTTTTATTTGAAATCTTATTGGGATCCATATGGTCATTTATCAAATATTAAAGTTGGTGTTGTTAATTTGGATAAATCAGAAAAATTCTAAAGGTAGTGAATTTTGTTAAACAACTTAAAGATTCAAATTCCTTTAATTTTGTTGAGGTAAATTCATCTGATGATGTTTTAAAAAGGTCTTGGAAATGATGATTATTATGCTGTTATTACTATTCCTTCTGATTTTACTGATACATTAAAGAGTGCATCTACTAAAAATAAAAGAATTTCAACAATAGTATATTCTCCTAATAAAAAGAAAAGAATTATTTATCATCACAAATTATTAATAGTGCTTTAAAAAAGTGTTGAATTAAAACTTGAAGAGAATGTTAGTAAAGAAGTTACTAAAAATTTAGCTGATAATTTAAGGAAAGTTCCTGAGAATTTGAGAGTTATTTCAGATGGTGCTAGTAAACTTAATGATGGAACATCAAAAATTAAATGATGGATTAAATACATATAATAGGAACCAAAGAACTTAATAATAAGTATGTTGAGTTTGATAAAGGTGTTACTAAAGCTAGTAATGAGTGCTAATGAATTGAAAAATGGCCTTAATAATTTGAATTCTTCAATGGATACAATTGTTAATGGTACTGATAAATATGTTTCTGGTAGTGAACAATTAGCAAATAGTACTATTCAATATGTTGATGGTTCTAACAAAGTTATTGATAATATAGGTAAATATGTTGATGGTGTCAATACTATTAATAGTAATAAAATCAATTATTACATGCTATTATTAATATGTCTAGTATGAATCCTAGTTTAGTTCCTTTGGCTAATCAAGCACAAGCTATTTTAAATGCTGAAAAGTTGCTAAATTAACTCAGAATGGTAATTCTTTAAAAAGTGGAGCAAATAGCCTTAAATCTGCTTCTAATAAGCTTTAAAAGTGGAAAGCTAACCAATTAGTTACAAAGATTCTAATGAATTACTCAAGGTAGAAAATTAGTAACAGGTGTTAAAACAAGTTAAAACAGGTGTTTCTAAATTAGATGATGGTGTTAATAATTTGTCTAATGGATTAAATACATTAAAATGATAATTTTAAAAAGTAAATAGTGCTATTGATAAACTTAGCCAAGGTGCTAATCAAGCTCAAATGGCTTCTGAAAAAAAATTAGTTAATGAGTACTAATGAATTTAAAAATAAGATTAATGATGGTCTAAAAACTGCAAATGATTCTGTTGAGAAATTGAATGGAATTGAGGATTTTGTAGCAAATCCAGTTGATTTTAAAGAAGAATCTTATGGAACAAAGTGAATTCATATGGTATTGCGTTTGCTCCATTATTTATTTCAATTGGTTTTATGGGTTGGAGCTTTGATGTGTTATGTTGTTTTATATTATGATCAAAAGACATAGATTTGGTATTTTTGATCATGATACTAAGAAGAATAGGATTCTTCAAAAATCTTGCTTATTTAGCAATTGGCGCTGTTGAAGGAATTGGTACAGGACTTTTATTAATGTCGGACTTAAATTAGATGTTTCAAATTTAGGACTTTATATAGGTGAATGTATATTAGTTGGTATTGTATTTATGAGTGTTATTCAATTTTTAATAAGAAATTTTGGTGATGTTGGAAAGTTTGTAGCTTTTAATTATATTAGTTTTACAACTGCCGCTTCTGAGTGATACATTCTCAGTTGAAACAATTAATGATGGATTTAAAGGCTTTTAATTCTTTATTACCTATGACATATTCTATTAGAGCTTTTTAGAGATGTTTTAATTCTACTAATAATAGTTTAATTGTTAAGAATACATTGATTTTAGTTGGAATTGTAGTTTGTATTAATATTATTAATTTGATTATTGAATTTATTAAGAGTTATATTAATAAAAAGAATAGTGAAAATTCTGATATTAAAGAATAGATTTATTTATAAAGAGAATGTGATGTTTCGATGAGCGGAGTGTTCTCTTTTATATTAAAACGGGCTACTTGATATATTATTTTTATAATGATATAATGGTATTGAAATTTATTACATTAATAGCGAAACATTTATTTGTACGTTATAATTTAAAGTAAGAAAGGTATGTGTATGGAAAAGAAAAATTTTAAAAATACTATTAATTGTATTATTGTCATTAGTAGTTTTACTAATAATTGCAGCAGTTAAGTTTAATTTTTTTAGAAAGTTTGGATCAAAAATCTAATCAATCAAATTTTAATGTAACTATTACTAATAATATAAATTCTGCACAGGGAGAAAAGTATGAAAAATAGTTGATGGTGTCAATTAGTTTTATTAAATTGAATGGATGGAAATATGAGGAGCTTCCTGCTACTGAAGAATATAAGTTTGCACTAAAATTTTTATAAGAGTAGTAGTGATAAATATGCTGTATTATATTTTTATAATAATGTATCAGGAGTTTGTGGAACTGATCAAAGAACAAGTTTTAAATTTAAATAATGGAAATAAAGTTAATGTTGGATATTCTACTAGATGATAATTTATGGAGGGATATATATTTTTCATTAAATGGCAATGAAGTTGTAATGTTAAATCATACATTAGATAAAGCTGAAGCTGATGAATGTTTAGAATTGGTTAAGACTTTTGATATTTCTAAAAAGGAAAATTTAAATGATGAACTGACATTATCTTTAAAAAGAGGGTAGCTTAAGTGATAATGGTGCAGTTTTCGTATTAAAAATAATAGTGTTAGTGTCTATACTTAGTGATGTAGAATATGATGTTGAAGTTAAGACTGATAATGGATGGAAAAAGATTGAGGATAGTCGTAATAAAGTGTGGACTAAAGAATTATATACTATAGATCCTAATAAAAACGAATAATATCGCAATAGATTTTTCTGAATTTAAAGATAAGATGGTATCTAATAAAGTATATAGAGTTGTTAAAAGGTTTGTCCAAAAATGGAGACACTAATAAGGAAATTCATCATAGTGCTGAATTTCAAATGAGATAAAAATTAGTACACTGCGTTTTATGTTGTGTTTATAAAACGTGGTGATATATTATATAAATGGAGGAAATATGAAATTATCGGAATATTGTGATAAAAAGAAAAATTATGGTATGAAATAGAGAAATCTTATGTAGAAAAGTTGATTCAATATTTATCTAAGAATATTGATGATGATTTGTTTAAGATTGCTAATACAAATGATAGTATGGAAGTATTTGATAAATTGAAGTTATGGATTTTTAATTTTTATAATAAAGAATTTTTGGATGGTTTAAAATTTATTGATATCAATTACAATGATATTAAGAGGAGGTTTATATATTCATTTATTTTTGACTTTTACTCGAAATAATAGAAATGTTGAATTAATGTATGATGTTTAAAAATCTTTTTGGGATTATAGAAAATTTATTTGTCTATGATGATTATTATGAATTAATTACAAATGATTTTGGAAATATAAAATTTATGAAGGCGAAAGATAGTTTTTGTTGATGATATGGATACAATTGAATATATTCATAAAATGGGTGATAAAAATTAAAGATGGATGCCATGATGTTTCCTTTTATCTAATAAAGAAATATGATACATTTTAGAGCAATTACAGCTATTTGCACTAAGGGATTAAATGAAAAATATTATCATTCTTTTGTTATTGATGATGAGGATTATGTTATAGATTTTTACTGGTAATTTAATTATGCCTAAAGAGCAATATTATTTATTACAGGATGTTAAAGAGCTAAATGCTGTTAATTATAAAGAATATATTGATGAAAAGATGATATTGAGAAATTTGATGAAAGTGGAACTTTATATGAACTTTTAAGAGATGGTTTATAGACAATATTTGAATGAAAAATGATTAGAAAAAGAGGTTTAATGATATGATGTGTTAACTGCTCCACCTAAAACGGGTAAGTCTACAGCTATTAAAAAAGATTATTAATATGCTTTGGAGCTAAAAAATTGTGTGGCTTTTATACAAAAGAGATAATTGAAGATGGAAAAAGAGTTGGTTTTAAAATAGTGACTTTGAGTGGAAAAAGATGGAATCTTAGCACATGTTTTTCATAATGGAAATATAGAATTGGTAAATATGGAGTTAATCTTGAAGAGTTTGAAAAGTTGCTCTTACAGAGTTAGAGAATATTATAAATACTGGTGACAAGTATGTAATAATTGATGAAATAGGCTTATGCAACTTTTTCGGATAAATATAAGAACTCGTTATTAAAGATTGCATCTACTGATAAGAAGATTGTTGGTACTGCTTTTTATGAGAGTTATGATTGGCTTGATGATTTTAAGAAGTTGGATAATGTCGAATTAATTGAAATTGATGAAATGAATCGTAATGATATGCCAATGGAAGTAGTGGAGAAGATTTCAAAAATGATGGTTTGTTTCAACTAAGATACAGAAAGCTAAAAAGTATATATTGAATAAAGATAGATTTGTAGATAATGGTAATAAAAATAGTTATTAGTTCTGACCATGGTACTAGAGTAGTTACTAAATTAAATGATGGTGGGTATTCATGTAGTTGTGATTATTTTTAAGATGAAGGAACTTGTAGTCATATAATGGCTTGTATAATAAGATGATGGTAAGAAGCGGATTGAAGTGCCGCTTCTTTTTGGATATTTTTGTTTATTTATTTTAAAAATGTAAAAACATATTGACATTTTTAAATTAATAGTAAAAATATAAAATGTAAAGAGCTTTTTATATTTTATGTATTATTAAAAAGGAGAATAATGTTATGAAAAATGGATGAGATGGATAGAAATATTTATATACGTTCAGAGGAATGGGCTATAAAGTTAGTTTATTATCTTTATGTATTTGGACAATATTTAATCTTTATCAATCAATTACACAAAATAAAGCTTGATATGTTGCCTTGCTTAATTTTTGTTTGTCGATTTTTGTTCAATGTATTGCACAAATTATAATTAAACAAAAGATGATTGCTGGAGATGAAGAATATAAGGAACCAAATAGAGTATTGCAATTAATAATTACATTAATTGCTTTTGTTGTTGTGATATTGTCTATTGGTGCATATCTAAAGGTGTAATTTAATATGAATAATAGAATAAAACAATTAAGGAAAGAATTTGGTTTAAGGCAAGAAGATATGGCAAAAAGTTAGGTGTTACTAGACAAACAATTATTGCTATAGAGAATGATAAATATAATCCGACACTTGAGCTTGCAATGAAAAATTGCAAAATTGCTTAAGATGAATGTAGAAGATATTTTTCTTTTTAGAGGATTAAAGGAGGTGTAATGGCATATATAAGTGAATGAGTATGAAAAAGCTTGTTCTCTTTTTTATATGTTTTATTATGATGTTAAGTATTGAAATGTGAATATAGTATATGATATATTGTAGTTGTAATGATTACAAATTACAGAGGGGAAGTTATGAAGAAAAAGATTAAATTAATTGCAATTATTGTAGTTATAATTGCGATTGTAGTATTAGGTTTTTGATTTATAGAAAGAATTATTTTGTAGATACTAAATATATTCATAATAAATTAGAAAAAGCTAGTGAATTAACTACAGCAAAATTAACATTTACAGGTATTACTAAATATTCTGATGATGGTATTTATATTATTAATAGAGCAGATTTTACGATGGTATATAAGGCTTCTGTAAGAATAGGAATAGATTTGAGTAAGGTAAAAGTTGATAAAGATGTTATGAAAAGAAAAGTTATAGTAACTATTCCAAATGCAAATGTATTAGAAGTACATGTTGATCCATCATCTATTGAATATTATGATACAAAAATTTGCATTATTAAATTTTTGATTCAAAGAAAGATTCTAATAAAAGCTCAGGCGGCAGTTGAAGGTAAAGCTAAAGAAGAAGTTAAAAATATGGGTGTTTTAGAAAATGGCAAATGAACAAGCAGAGACATTGATTAAAAGGAATATTAGAGGATCTATACCGGATGGATTTAATATAGAAGTTAAAAAGTTGATATGTAATAAAGTGATTTTATTGAGCGTTCTTTAATGGAATGCTCTTTTTATATATTGCTTTTTATAAAAAGTTTTTGTGATATAAATTAGGAAAAATATAGTAAAAGGAAATTTAGGTATGAGAAATAAAATTGTTAATAAAACAAATTCCAATTAGTTCGATAATAGATGTTGCCAATTATTTAGAAAAGTATAAAGAAGATTATTTAAAAAGTTTTATGATGATGAATTAAAAATAAAATATTCCTATTAAAGAGCAAATATGGTTATACAAATATGGTCATGCAGAAGTTAATTATACAATAGAATTTTTATGACTGTAAGAGTATAACTGAAAAGAATTATAATTGGTTTATTGATAATATTAAAAATCCTAAAATTATAAAAATGCATTGAGTTAGCATTAAATATATGGTATACGAGTGATATTTCAAATGATGAGTTACAAAATAATTCAATTCATGCGAATATTCATTTTTAGAGAAGCATTTAGTAGTCTTAGATGTTCTGACATTGAGTTATCTGTAGAAACTAAGAATAGGAGTCAGAAGCTTATAGCATTCATAGTAATATTGTAAATATATTGGAGAAAAATGAGGATAGATTTAATAAAACAATTAAGTTAAGACAATTAAGAATTAATCATTTTCAATTGTAGTTGGCTTTGATTTTTATCATATATATGTATTTATTATTAATTATTAATAAGTCTGCTTTAAAATCCTGTTATGGTGACTTATTTAAGTAATAAATATTTAATAGTGTTTGGAAGCAGTGGTTTTTTTAGCAATTTTATTGGGCAACTTATTTGATCTTGGTACATTTTATCTATATATAAACCATTATTGCCTAATACTACATATGCTGGATATGATTATTCTAGTTTGAAATCTATTTATAAAGATGATATAGATGAATATGTTAAAACATTCAGAAATACATATTGGACAATTTTGGGATGCAGCTCAAAAGAAGAAGCAAAATAGAGAAGATTTATAAAATAACTAATAAAATTATTTTAGTACAATTATTGATTAGTATTGTTTATTTTTGTTTTATAAAGTTGAAGCGAAAAATATATATATAAATTTATATGAAAATTATACATGTTTTAAAAATATGTATAATTTTTAATTTTTATACATATTAGGTTGAATATATATATTTTTTTGATATTTTTTATATATATGGAGGTAAATAAAAATGGATTTAGAAATGTTACCATATAAAAGATGTTAATTTAAAAACTAAAAAATTTTTGGAACAATTGATGCTATCATCAAGAGCATTGGCTGAACTTAAAGGGTTTGCAAATACAATTCCTAATATGCATATTTTTAATTAATGCTGTTACAATAAATGAAGCTAAAGATAGTAGTAGCTATAGAAAATATTGTTACTACACATGATGATATATATAAAGTACTTACTGAGAGTGGTTATAAAGAAGAGAATGCTAAAGAAGTTGTTGATTATAGAAATGCGATTTGGACTGGTTATGAGCAAATAAAGAAAAATGGATACATTAGTACAAATAGTATAATTGATATTCAATCTATTATAGAGCATAATCGAGCAGGAATTAGAACAATTCCTGGAACAGAATTAAAGAATTCAGTTACTGGTGAAACTATATACTCCTCCTCAAGATGAAAAGACAATTAGAGATTATCTAAGAAATTTAGAAGAGTTTATTAATACCGAAAATGATATTGATCCTTTAATAAAAGTAGCTTTTAATTCATTATCAATTTGAGAGTATCCATCCATTTTATGATGGAAATGGTAGAACTGGTAGAATTTTTAAAACATTTTTATACTTGGTATTAAATAATTTGATTGATAGTCCAATTTTATATTTAAGTAAATACATTAATAAAACAAAAACAAAGTATTATAGATTGTTTAATGATGTTAGAAAGAATAAAAATTATGAAGATTGGATTTTATATATCTTAAGGGGGATTGAAGTTACTCTAAAGAAACAATTGAATTAATTAAAGAAATTCAAAATGAGATGGATAGCTATAAGGAGACTTTTTAAAACTAAGTTACCTAAGATTTATTCAAAAATTGTTAGAAAGTTTGTTTTATGAAGTTTATACTAAGATTTTCTTATATTGAAAAGCATGTTCTGTAACTAGACTTACTGCTACATCATACTTAAATCAATTGGAAGAGGTAGGTTTATTAGAAGCGGAGAAAGTTGAAGAGAAAAGATTTATAAAAATATTAGATTGATTAAGTTGTTATCTGATAAATAAATATACGATTTATTTTAAAAAGGGGTTATGAATATGATTATAAAAATAATAAGTATCGATTTTATTTTGATTAATAAATATTGGTATAAAAAGTTAATGGTGTATTGTTTTATATAAGGGGTGAATGTATGCAAATTTTTAATACAAAAATATAGATTAGAGTGGGAGAAAAAGTCGAAGAAAGTTACAATAAAGGCAAAATTGACGGATTAAAAGAAGCTTGAACTCTAGCTGAGAATGGTGGTAATAATAGAAAGAGCTTTTAAGAGGCTAACAGAGAAAAGAACTTTTGATTGAAATAATGAATAATCTTATTTTTAAATAATGTAAGATTGACAAAATTGAGTGATAAAGTTAATGAAATATCTTTAATTAATTCAAAAAGATTTAAATAGTGACAATTCTCTTGAAAATATTACTAATACAAAGAATAACATTAGTAATTTGTTAGAAAATGAATTTAATCAAGATTATACTAATAGTGTATCCGGAATGCTTAATAATGTAGAAGATAAGTTAATTGTGCCTGGATGAGTTTTGGGTATAATAATTTATATTCTAAAATTAATAGTATTGATGTTACTGATGATGTAAAAATGCTTGATGACGATGTTTTTAGGATGGATGATAATATAGATAATATGAAGCTTCAAATAAATGAAATTAATAAGAAATTAAATAAAATTAAGGATGTATTAGATGAATCATTAAGTGAATATAATGCTTCTAGTTTATATGCAAAAATTAAGAGAATTAAAATAGAAATATATATTTATATATAAAAATTGGGAGGACTTATTATGGAGAAAAATGAAATAATTTTATTTGAAAAACCAAGGAATAAAAATTAGAAGTTAATGTTAAAGATGATATCGTATGGTTAACACAAGAGCAAATGTCTAAATTATTTGGTAAAGCTAAGTCAACAATTAATGAGCATATTAAAAATATTTTTAAAGAAAACGAATTGCAAGAAAATGAAACAATGACTAAATTCGAAATTCGAATTTTCTGATAAGTCAACCAATTATTATAATTTAGACATGATTATTTCTGTTGGATATAGAGTAAAATCTCAACAGGGTATTGCATTTAGAAAATGGTCAACTAGAGTATTAAAAGATTATATGTTAAAAGGGTATGCTATAAATCAAAAAGATTGGAATACCTAGAAAAACTCGCACAATTAATTGATATTGCAAAATAGAATTGATAATCAAATAGAAGCGGATGAAATAAAGAATGTTTTTAAAAAGTTATAGGAGAATATACAAAGGCTTTTAGACTTACTTTGATAGTTATGATTATAGGACCATAAAGAAGATTAAAGGTACGGATAGCTTAAAAACAGATTAAATATGAAGATTGTAAATTAATAATAGAAAATTTGAAGTTTAATGAAAAAGAGTAATTTGTTTGTTGTTGAAAGAGATAGAGGCTTGGAGGCTAATAGGTAATATTTATCAAAGTTTTGATGGAGAATATATTTATAAAAGTGTTGAAGAGAAAGCTGCAGAATTTTTATATTTAATAGTAAAAATCATGTTTTTGTTGATGGAAATAAAAGAATTGCAGCAACTTTATTTATATATTTTTGAATTTTATAATATTTTTGTATAAAGATAATAGACAAGTTATAGATAATAATCTTGGCTGCGCTAACATTATTAATTGCTGAATCAAATCCTAAAGAAAAGATATTTTAGTTGATTTAGTAACTAATTTTTAAATAATAATTAAAAGGAGAAAAATGGATTTAAAAGGTAAAACATTATATTACAATTAGAGTTAAAGGATATGGTGATATTAAAATAGAATTGGATGAAAGTGCAGTGCCAATAATCGTTAATAATTTTATTAAATTGGTTAATCAAAAATTTTATGATGGTCTAACTTTTCATAGAATAATTGATGGATTTGATGATACAAGGTGGTGATCCTCTTGGTGATGGAACTGGTGGTAGTCAAGAAACAATTACTGGTGAATTTGAGTTAAATGGTAAAAGAATAAGATTTCTCAAAAGAGGAACTATTTCGATGGCTAGATCGAGAGATTATAATAGTGCAAGCTCACGCTTTTTATCGTACAGAAAAATAGTGAATTTTTGGATGGCCAATATGCTGCATTTGGAATTGTTTTTAGATGGAATGGATATTGTTGATAAAAATTTGTGAAGATGCTATTGTAGAAGACCAAAATGGTAATCTGTTTTTAAAAGAAAATCAACCAGTTATAGAATCTATTGTGATTGATTAGTATATTTGTACTTATTACATAGCTATGATAAAAATAAATTTAAAAATTAAAAATAAAGGAGATTTGAATATGGATATAATTGTAGAAGGTGTTGGAAAGAAATTTTTATAATCCTGATGAAGTAGAAATTAAGCTGGATTTTTATACAAGAGCTGATTCTTATGAGAGAGCATTAGAAAATGGAACAAAAATGTAGAAAATTTTTATAGATGATGTGTTGGAAAAATGAATTTTTAATAAAGAAATAATGAAAACAAGAAGTTTTAGAGTATATGAAGAGAAACAATATGATTATGATAGAAAAATATATAAAGCTGGATATGCTTATACCAACAAGCAAATATAAAATTTAATTATTCTATGAATATTATTGCAGAATTTATGGATAGGGTAAGTAAATTAAAGAACCCGCCTAAATACCATTTATCATTTAATGTTAAAGATATTAAAAGAATGTAAGGATGAAGTTCTTTGCAGAAGCTATATAATAAAGCAAAGGAAAAGGCAGAAACAATAGCGAGAGCTGCTGGAAAAAGAATTAAAAGAGTGTGTAAAAACGGACTTTATACCATTTGAAGAAAGTGTTGTTTCAAGAAGTTCATTAAATAGCCAAGATATGTATATGGAAAAAGAACAATCTTTTGGTGCTTCAAATTTTGATATGGCTAAAAAACACAGGTGTACAAGATACAATACAAACAATATTTACACCAGAAGATGTTGAAATTACAGAAACATTATATTGTTTATGGATTGCGAACTAAAATAGAAAAGATATATAAATTAACAAGTAAAAATAGTATTAGCGCAATTACTATAAGGTTAATTTTTATATTTTGTAATAAAATAGTTTATAAAAAGGGAAAAATATGAAAACTAAAGAACAAAGATATAATGAGCTATATAGTAGTGGTTTAGTTAATTCTGTTAAGAAAAATGTTTGCGAATAGAAATGATATTAGTGAGGATTATTATGTTTTAATGGCTGATTATATAGATTCTATGAATGAAGTAAAGGATCAGATGTTAATTAATCCAACCGAAATAGCAAAAAGAATGCCGAAACTTGTAAAAAGTATAAATGAGACACATTTAGGTGGAATTTATGGTAGAACAGATGATAACAGAATTCAAATGGAGCAATCACTTAGTTATGAGGATAAAAATTATATTTTTTCATGAATTAACTCATGCATTGCAAACATCACATGAGAATGGTATAGAACAATGCGGTTTTTATAATGGGCATGATGGAATGTTTTTAACAGAAGGTAGCTACGCAATATACTGCTGAAATGTTATATAATATTTCTAATGGTGTATCTATGCAGCATAGACAACAACCAAGGACAAGAAGAGGAGCAAGTGATAGAATACCTAATAGTCCATTAAGTGAATATCAATATAATGGTGATATTTTAGAATTAATGGCTAAAAGTATGGATTTACCATTACCACAAATATTATCTTTAGCATATAAAAAGATGGAAGAGAGCACTCAAAGAAATATATGAAAGTATGGATGGAAATCAAGGTAAATTTGATGGACTAATGAATAATTTAGAACAGATATATTCAATTGATAATTTATTGATACATGGTTATGGACATCAATTGCAAAAGTCAAACGCTATTGAATATAACGATGCAAGATCGAACAACAAGATTTCAGGGTAACTTAAATATATACAGAGAACTCATGAATAAAAACAGAAAGAGAATTAGCAGCAACATATTTAAAAAAATCATGATACACAATACATTTTACAGAATTATAGTGAAATTGCTTCTTTATTAACAACACTAGAGTTAAGAAATAATTTTTAATAGCAGTTAATGAATTGAGCCAAGAATTATATAGAAGAAATCGAGAACAAAACTCAAATATCACCATCAGTAGAAATTCCAAAAAGGATATTCAATCAATGAATTTGGAGAAATAATAAGACCGGCTAAAGATGAACGACAACCACAAGTGCAAAAACAGAAAGAAGAAACAAAACCATCACGTTCAAAAACAATGCTTCAACACAATGAAAATAAATTATCAATAAAAGCAAAAGATTGCTCAATTTTTACATAAAAATAATTTGTTTATGAATATGTCTTTTGTAGAAAAAAATTTGTACATAAACAATTAGAATTATTACCAGAGTCAACACAGGATATTAGAGAAGTGGCGGTAGATAGTAATAAAAATAGAGAGACAAAAACAAAGAATAAAACAAGAGAGGATTTTTATCAATCAGCTTACAAATTTTTGGAGAGTATAGAAATCTACCACCAATTCAAAAAATGTCTGATTCTCAAAAGTTAGAAAAAAATGAGAAGGAAAAGGAAGAGCATACTCAAGAAAATGATGATTTAGAAAGATAGGGTGAATATGAATATATAGGTATTCGAATAATATATTTTCTTATTTCTATGTTTAAAATAATAATTCTTTGTCTTTAGGGTGAATAGGTTTATAAATATTTATTCACTCTATGTTTATACCATTTTAGAATATATATAGATAATCATAAATTTTTAATACATTAAACATACTTAATAGCCCAATCAAAGATTGACTTTTAAGAATATGAATATAGGTTAAATTTAGTTTAAAAGCATAATGCGAGCTTTTAAAAGTGAATAAAATATGGATTACATATAAGAGATGAGATTGAGCTAGAGATGATTGATATATAATAGATTATTGTTTTATAGTTAAAGACAAAAAATACAACAAAAATTATGGACAAATATTAGTCCAAATATGTTGTATTTTTTCGTTTTTTTATGATATATATATTTTGAGATATTTTATAAAAATTAGAGGTGAAATATGACTTGTGAATATTTTTATGAGAACATTTATAGATGTAAGCAATAAAAATCATTTCATTGGGAATTGATAAAGGATATTTTTGATTCAAGTGATTGAACACAAAAGAATCGTTATTTTACAGAATAAAAGAGTTTGTTGAAAATGTTAAAATATTTAAAAAAATTTTTAACATTGATTTTTAAAATTAAAGTTTATTATATGTAATTTTAAAAACGAACATTTGTTAAATTTGTTTGCAAAATAAAAATTTATTACTAAATTATATTACTAAATTTTAAATTATTATATAAATATTATATATAATTTTATATTTTAGACGCATGAAAAATCAATTTTAAGCATCTTAATATTTAACTTAACAAGTTTTGTTTTTAATTTTGATTTATGAATTTATCAATTATAATCTTTGTATAAAATTTTTAGTAAAATGCTCGAATTTAAGTAATTTCAAAAATTGTTGAAAATGGCTAAAAACACTACTGCACTTTAAAAAGGAGGATAAAATGAAATTCGAAAAACATGAAAACTATTAAAGATTTAATAAAAATAAAGAGTATGAAAAAGTTGAAAAATATGCTACTAGAGTTAATTACACAATCTAATAACAAAGTGATTGAAGATGAAAATAATACATATTATTCATTTAATAATTATATAGAAATATTAATTTTTTGGTATATGTATAAGCTCAGAAAAGAAAAATATATGTCCAGATATTAATTATTCAGAGATATATTATTATTTAGGATTTATCAATATAGAAACAAAAATTATGGTAAAAGCACAAGAATATTTTTAAAAAAGGATTAGAATGGAATCCAATGGATGTATCAATAATGTTCGAAAATGCTTTATTTATATAGAATGTTAGGAGATATAGAGAGGTATAAAGCAGAAAATAGAAAAACTAATCCATTTATTTATGAAATAGGATATATGGCAAAAATATTATAGAGAATTAGGCTGGTATTATGTTGAAAAAGTCATTTGATTTAGCAAATGCTCTTTATACGCAAAAGTTTGGCTTTTTATGAAACAGACATGGCAAAAAGAGAATTAGAATTTATAGCGAAAAGTGAAAAATAGAAAGGCAAGATTATCAACTGCGGAAGAGATGCAAAAATTATTTAGAGATTATAATATTACTTTTTGGATTTAATAGAAATACGAGAGATATTATAATAGATGAATATAATAGATTATATAACGAAAAATCCACAGCCAGATGTTATTAATTTTATATCTAAAAAAATTGTATGATATTACATTGGATGATAAATATATGATATTTTATGAATTAAAAAGATGAAAAATACAGAAACTAAAATAGATGTACCATTTACATGGAGCTATATTAGAAAAGAAGATTTTGAAAAATGATATTGCTAAAAATACAGCTTTCTTTTTTTGTTAACAAGAGGAAATCAAAATATTAATATAGCATATGAAAATAAATGTAGTGATGAAGAATTGATGACAGAGTAAAGTTAAACATAGAAAATATAAAAATATGGAATAGAAGTAGAAGAACAATATCGTACAAGTGGTACAAAAAGTAATATAGAATTATTTTTAAGAGTTAATCATAATGGTAATATAATAAGACTTTTCCAAGTATATAGAGTTGTAAATGGTTATTTGTTTAGTGCTGCATGGCAAGTGAAAAATGACGATATTAAATTAGATAAATTATTAATAGATGTTAATAATACTTTTGCAATGAAAGTTGTTAATTCATTAAGACCAATAAATGAAATTACAAATAAACAAGAATCACTTGAAATTACGAGAATAATAATATAAGAAATGAAGATTTTTACAATTCAAAAATTAATGAGGAATATGCTAATAATAAAATTTCTTTAATGTTAGTTAAAATGTTACACATATATGTTGACACAAAAATAAAAGAAAATAAACAAGATCCATTTTTGGTCAAAAACTGCCCAAAATGTGCTATTATTACTAATTCTTTTCAAATTTAGTTGTGAATGGAAATGTAAGTGAAAAAAACAAATAATGGAGCAGATAAAAGAAGATGCTATTGCAAAAATGCTTATAAAGAGTAATATAGATAAATTATCGTTACCAGAATTAAGTGAAATAATAAGTTCAAAAATCTATAATTGATAGTGAAAAGTCATTTAAAAGTGTTATGGACATTATAAGAAGATATGTTATCAAATTTAGAAAATGATATAGAAAACTTCACAAAAATCAATTAAACCAAAAGAAATAAAAACACCAGAGGTTTCAACAAGTAATAGTGAATTTGAAAATTTAATGATTAAGCTAAACAAAGATAAAAATGTAAAAGAAGAAAAATAAACTAAAAGAATATATTATAAAAATTAAAGATGGGACAAAATTTAAATTATATTTTCCAGAAAATTTAGGAGAATATATTCCGTCAAAGTCTTTTTAATAATATCTTCGAGATAAAACAAGGCAAAACTCAAAAATAAGAGTAATGATAAATAATTGTTCAGAAGAAGAATTTGAAAAATAGTGCTAAAAAGACTGGATAAAGAAAAATGAAAAAGATGCTAAAATGGAGACAGATTGCATACAGAAAAGAAACAATAAATAATATTCCGATAGAAGTCTATGAATTAAAAATTGTAGAAAAAGGATTGGGCAAATAGGATATATAAAATAGGTTTAGTAAATAATTGTAGAGTTATTATATCTGGAGGAATTATAGAAGGTAAGGAAGATATAATAAATCAAGCATTTGAAACAATAAAATGGGAGAATGCTCCAATTGGAAAAACACCTAAAAAGAAGAAATAAAACCTATAAGTGTAAATTGTCCTGCTTGTAATACTGATTTTGAACTAAAGTGGAATGTACCAGCAACAGAAAAAAACTTTTTATTGCAAATGTCCTAATTGTGGAATGGAAATAAAAAGAGGTAATCCAAATTACAAAGAAATAGGAATAATATCTGGAAATAATAATAAGGATAAAATAATAACATATTTAATAAATATTGCAAAACTAACAGAGAAAAGAGCTTTAACTTCTTATGAAAAAAATTGAATCAGCACGAAGATATACTAAATGAATTTTGAAAAATCTGATGACATGAAGAACAATTTAATTATTGTGATAATGGGATTATAGTAGAAGGATAGTGCAAAAATCTTTAAAAAAAGAAAAAGTAGGTAATAAATTAAGTAATTTAGGGCGTTTATAATTATTTAATTTATTTAAGAGAAAAGCCTGATGAAGCAAAAACAAAATTTGGATGCAGGATTACCAGTAAAATAATAAGGAGAATGGTAGATGGATTATGCAGAAAAGATTAGTGAACATATGAAAAAGGAGAAATTCTAATGGATGAATTAGAAAAATAGATTTTAAATTTGAATGGCCTGGAAAAAGGTTATGACAAGGTTGCGCTAATGTTATAGAAACTGCAAAAATTATTAGAACTAAATTTAATCAAGCTAGAACCTGAATTAAGCGAGGACGGAAATGTAGTTATTAAACATACTGGAGTATGTAAAAAAACAGGGCTTGTTGATAATTTAGCAAGTGGAATTGTAGAAGAAAATATATATAGAGCTATATTTGTGCATAATCCTAAAGCATCTATTAATTGCATTTGTAAAGGTAGAGATACATCTACGACTAATTTTTGTAAAATGTCTGCTTGCCCAATTTTTGATTGCAGGTTATTTATATTATTTGAAGTATAGGGATGATAGCGAAAAACAAGTAGCAGAAGAATTTATGAAAGATGCTACTGATATGGATATATACGCAAGAAATTATAATGAGTTAAAAAAATTAGAATTAGAACAAGAAATAGAAAAATTTATTTCTCCACTAGCATTGCCATCAATAAAAACATTAAGAGGTTGTTTTTATTGGAGAAGAAGGTGTAGATACTGAAACTCGTATAAATAAAATAGCAAACTATCTTTTTAGAATAGGTAAAATTAGTAGTTCTAAATATTCAAATATAACTTTTAAAGATTTAGTAACAAAAGGAATTACTCGTAGATAAAAATCACTTATATATTGTTCAAGAGATAAGCGATGGCATAGACTATTTTTAACAAATATGTACGTAATTCAAAACTTCCAACAAAAAGCAAGGAGATAATAGAGAAGATATTTCACTTGAAGAAGCTCTCAAAAAAGTTTTTGAAAAATGGACGAAAAGATAGATATATAATTATAAATGCAACACCTTTAGAATTAAAAAAATTCTTTATGCTTGATGCAAAATTACCATATGTATTTGATCCAAACTATATATTTTAAAGATTACAATGATGAAGAATTATTAAAATTTTATGAAGAAGAATTAGCAGAATATCATAAAGATATGATAAAAGAAGAATTTAAAAAGTTTTTTTATCATATCTAGATAGAAATAGAAAATTTTTCCATTTAAAAACAAAGATTTAAGTATATTTTTTAGCAGGATATACATCCAGAAAAGATGAATTATTATTACCAAAAGAACAATATGATGATAAGTCATTAGAAGAATTATGCAATAATTTAGTTGGAATGGAAAATATAAAAGAGCAATTACAACAATTAAATAAATTATTTATGCTAAAGAAAAAAAATTAAGTAAATTAGGTATTGAAATATCAAATTTAAATTTACATATGATGTTTTTAGGAAATCCACGGTACAGGTAAAAACAAATCAGTAGTAAGAATGATTGCTAAAAATATTATTTGATTTAGGATATATAAAAGAAAAATAAAAGTAATTGAAACATCAAGACAAGATTTTGTCGCAGAATATATGGGACAAACAGCACCTAAAAACAACAACAACTGTTGAAAAAGCAATGGGAGGAGTTTTGTTTATTGATGAAGCTTTATTCTTTAAAAACTAGGACAAGAAGATTTATATGGAGATGAAGTAATAAGTACATTAATAAAGCTAATGGAAGATTACAAAAAGACTTAGTTGTTATATTTGCAGGTTATTCTAAAAGAGATGCAAGAATTTATACATGCAAACTCTGGTATTAAATCAAGAATAGGTTATACTTTTGAATTTGCAGATTATTCTGTAGATGAACTTTATAAAATATTTGAATTAAAAATGAATGCAATTAACTTTACTATAGATGAAAAAAAGGCAAACAATATGTTATGGATTTGCTTTTCAGCAGGAAAAGAAGAAAAAGATTTTTGGAAATGGTAGGTTTGTTGATAATGCTTTGCAAAAATTTTATTAAACATTCTAGTATTGAAAAACTAAGTGATAAAAATGTAACAAAACTAACAAAAAGATAGTATTCCAACACTAGATGAGGTTATGGCATATTCTTCAGGTGTAAGAGAACCAGAAAAAAATAGAAGAATTATTTGATGATATTATTGGTATGAATGCTTTAAAAAGAACAGATAATTGGACTTGGAAAGTATATAAAATTTAAAAAAAGAGGTAAATAAAACAGATGGTAAGAATTTGCCAAACATGAATTTACATATGATGTTTTTAGGAAATCCTGGTACTGGTAAAACAACAATTGCAAGAAAAAGTAACAAAAAAATGCTTTTATGATTTGGATTGCATAAGAATAAATAAGCTTGTAGAAGTTAGTAGACAAGATTTTATAGGTGAACATTCTGGGAGACAGCACCTAAAGTTGAAAAAGTTATTGAAAGTGCAATGGGGGAGTTTTGTTTGTTGATGAAGCTTATTCTCTCAAATTATCAGACAATGATCAATTTGAAGTGAAGCAATAGCTACACTTATAAAAATGTATGGAAGATAATAAAGATGAGCTTGTAGTTATATTTGCAGGATACACAAAAGAGATGCAAGAGTTTATACATGCAAACTCTGGTATTAAATCAAGAATAGGATATACAATAGAATTTGCTGATTATTCAGAAGATGAACTATATGAAATATTGAAATTAAAAAGTAAATAAAATTGGTTTTGAGATTGATGAAAAAAATTATTCTAATATAATGGAAATTTTAAAATTTGGAAAACATAAGAGAGATTTTTGGAAATGGTAGATTTGTTGATAACTTACTAACATCAATGCTAAAGAAACATTCTATGAATTATAAAAAGAAAATATATTTATAATTGGAGAGCAAGATATTCCTAGTATTGATGAATTAATGGGAGAAACATCAGGCGAAAGAAACCCGAAAAATAGAAGAATTATTTGATGGCATTGTCGGAATGGATAAAAATTAAAGAACAAGTAATACAATTGGGAAAAATATAAAATTTCAAGAAGAACTTTCAAAGATAACTGCAAAAAGATTACCAGATATGAGATTACATATGTTATTTACTGGAGATGCAGGAACTGGAAAAACAACAATGGCAAGAAGAATAACACAAATGCTATACAATTTAGGAATTATTAGAATAAATAAATTAGTAGAGGTAGATAGAAAAGATTTAGTGGCAGAATGGATAGGGACAAAACAGCACCAAAAGACACAAAAAGAGTAATAGAAGGAGCTTAGGGTGGAGTTTTATTTATTGATGAAGCTTATTCCTTTCGCCCTAAAGATAGTCTTAGGGACTTTGGAAAGGAAGCAATAGCGACTATTATAAAGGCTATGGAAGATAATAGGGACGATTTAGTTGTTATATTTGCAGGTTATACAAAAGGAAATGAAAAGATTTTTGTAAATTCAAATTCTGGTATTGCATCAAGAATTGGATATACTTTTGAATTTGAAAAATTACAAAGATGAAGAATTATACAAAATATTTGAGGTTAAATGTAAAAAAATATGATTTAATTATAAACCCAGATGTAAAAGAAAAATAATGGAAGTCTTTAAATATTTTAGTTCTGTAGAAAAATTTTGGAAATGGTAGATTTGTTGATAAAATGCTACAAGAAATATTAGTAAAAGCATTCTATTAATAAGAATCTAATGAAAACATTAATACTTTTAATGGTAGATGATATTCCAACAATAAAAGAAATGGTAGAGAAAACATTTAATAATAGAGATAATCTAGTAATACCATCAGATGTAAGTATAGAAGATAGAAGGAAGATAGCAATACATGAACTAGGACATGCAATAATACATTATATTTATCAAGGAGAAACAAATCTAAAAGTGATAACAGATTATTCCAGAGGGAACAGGCACATTAGGTTATGTTTTGCATACTATTTCAAAATCAAAAGGTAATATGGACTAAAAGAGATTATTTAGATGAAATAGAGGAATTGATGGCAGGTAGAGCAGCAGAGGAGGTATTTTTAGGAAAAGACAAAATAGGTTCTGGATGTTGGAATGATTTAGAAAAAGTTGCCAATACCATTGATAATATTTTTAAAGATGCTGGAATGTCTGAGACACTTGGATTGATAAGTGCTAGAAATATAAAACCAAGTCTGGAAATACAACAAAAATTAGACCAAGAAAAGAAGGAAACATTAGATTCATGTTATGAAAATGTTAAAAATGTTATTAAAACAAATAAGAAATGTTTGATAAAAGTACTGGATGTTTTAATGGAAAAAGGTACATTAACTGGTGAAGAATTTGTTAAAATTAGTAAAAGATAAATAAATGGAGGAATAAAAAAATGGATTTTATAAATCAATACAAAATACCAATTATTATAGGAGTAGTTGTTGTTATATTAATAACAATATATAACACAATGTTAAAGAAAAGAAATAAGGTAAAAACTGCTTTTTCAAGTTTAGATGTAATGCTAAAGAAAAGATATGATTTAATGCCAAATTTGGTTTCAATGGTACAAAAATATATGACACATGAAAGTGATCTTTTAACAAGATTAACAGAATTGAGGGTAAAGGCTCAAAATACTAATTCAATTGATGAAAGCATAGAAATAAATAATCAGATAGATGATACAATGAGAAAATTAAATGTTTCAGTAGAGGATATCCAGATTTAAAATCAAATCAAAACTTTCTACATATGCAAGCTGTATTAAATGATGTTGAAGAACAAATATCTGCAGCTAGAAGAACATATAATGCTCATGTAGAATCATATAATAATTTTGTTGGAATGATTCCAATGAATATATTTGCTTTTATATTTAGATTTAAAACAATATAAATTATTTGAAATATCAGAAAATGAAAGAAAAAGTAAAATATGGATGTAAACCAAACAACAAATTTTTGAAAGTTTTTATTCAAATAAATATAAAGAAATAGTTAAAGAATATTACGATTTAGTAAAAACCAAAGAAAATTAGAGTAATTATATTTGTAATATTATTAGGTGTTTTTGCTAGAATAATGCCTACAATATTTTTTTAATATTCTAAAACAATTACTTGGAAATTATTATACAATGTCGATAACATTATATTATATAGTTATGATAGTAATTACCTTGTATTCTATAAAAATCGTTAAAAATTAATAATGGTTGAGGTTAATGAGTATATTATTAGAGATATAATTGCTTTTTATAAGTAATAATAATGTAGAGAATATTATGTTTGAGCCAAAACAGAGACTAGCAAAAGAAGCTTTTGAAAAATGGATTTATTTAACTTAAATATTGTTAAATATAATGGCAGTAACTATATAAAGGCATTATATAATAAAAATACTATGGTTTTTCTGATATGAAACTTATGTTATAGATACAATGGAAACTAAAGAAGAAGTATATATAAATGGAAAAATACATAAGAACAACAAGAAAAAGAAAAAGAGATATATTTTTAAAGGAATATATATTGGTGCTACACTAAATAAAAAGGAACACAAATCATATATATTTAATACCAAATAATCTTAATGATCATCTGTATTACAAAGTAAAATAATGAGTTATATTAAATATCATGGTGTTCCTGCAAATTTAGAAAAATCTAGAATTTTCAAAAAATATAAGGTATTTTGTGATGATGAAGTACAAGATATATTTTATCATTAGGTTTAATGGAAAGGATTAATAAACTTGATGAATTATATAAAGGAAAGAAATATATTGTATTTAAAGAAGGAAAAAGATTTTGCAATTTGTATTGAGGGAGTTTCTATTGAAAATATAAAAAAATTCTAAAATGCCACTATTTAGAAATGAGAAAATTGAATATAAATATTTATGTAATATTTTTAATCAATTAATGAATTTATTTTAATATATATTATATCTTAGATTTAGAAATGAACTTTATACAAAAATATGAATAAACCTATAAATAATACTATAGATGAGATTAGTAATAATAATTCTAAAATAAATAATAAAATTCCTGCACAAGCAATTATACAAGATAATGTCAAAAAGTACAAAAACAAGAAATAACTAATAGAGAAAAATTATAATTCAATGCAATTGCCACAATATATTGGGCAATTGCAACAGGAAGAAGTAAATAATGTAATTACACAAACACTTAAAAATAAATATGGTATTAAAGAATATTGATGTAGAACAATCAAACTATATATTAACTAATAGACAAGAAAAACAAAAAGAAAATGCTATTAGTAAAATGAAAAAATGAGAATTATCTAAATAGTTATTATGAAATCATGGATTTTGTTGAAAAATTATGGAGATTCTCACAATGGAATAGTTTATGAAGTTGAAAAGGCAAGAAATAAAAAGGTTAATTATATTACTATATCAAAAATTAAATCCAAAAGTGGATGAGAAACCTAAAATTCTAGAAAATAAAAAAACAAGTTAGTAAGGAAGAGTTTTTTTAGCTAATTGGAACAATAATAGAAAATAAACTTTTAGAATATATGGAATGAGTAGGAGAAGGCAGAGAGTACTTTAAGAAAATGATGAATTAGAAAGATATTCGAATGATATACTTTCTTATTTCTATATTTAAAATAAGAATAGGGTTATAAGTGTACACAATAATTTTTAAGATATGTTATTTGTGTACATTTTTTTATATGCAAATATGTTTTTATATATGTGATCTCAAAATCGAACATCTGTTGCTTTGAAATATTTCACGCAACTTTAAATGAAAAATTAAATCACCCCTCTATTCTTATGGTGATTGGTATAGAGGGGTATATACTCTTTTTATGGATTATATTTACTGAATAATATTCATCCTTGTGTAATGATAATGAATGTAACAATTATAATATGATTAATAATATAATAATATTATTATTATTAATTTATGTCATTGTTTATATGTTTTATAAATCATAATAATTATTTTATTATAAATTGTAAATTATTGATTACTAATTCTTATATTTAATATTATATAAATATACTTAATTGTGACTTCTTAAAATTGCTTTTTAAGACATTTTTTGATTAAAAGTTGTCATATTATATATCTAATTACTTATCAATTGTATTCTTATATTTAAAAATTATATAAAAATCTTGAAATCTACTAAATATAAAGGATATTTAAAAGTGTAAAAATAAGCTAAAAAAAGCGACGCACGAGAATCGTTTTAAGACGTTTTTATAGAAAAGACATATAGTATGTCGTCTCAAAAAAACAAGTAAAATAATGCTTTTGATGATTTTTGGATAAATTTTTATAAATGTGAGTTAGTATAAATTGAAAAATGTAAGATTTTTAAATTGAAATGATAAATTACACTAATAAAGTTGAAAAATGCTTTTAAAAATGATTTTGATAGGTTATAGATATATATTATAGTACTAATATATTAGTTATTGATATAATATGGTATATAAGTGTTAGTATAGCGTAGATTGGATAGTAAGTGTTTAAAAAGGCTTGAAATATAGCGTGTAGTAGTTAATTTTAAGATTGTAAAAATTTATATATCATATTATTTTTCATAAAACTTTGATTTTACGCAACTTTTGAAATAAGAAAAATTTGAGGGCTGGGACTAATTTTGGTCCCTCCTCTTTATTATATTTGTAGAAATTTATTTTTAAAATGTCTTTTAATTTTTATTAATTCATTATTATTTTTGTAATTTGCATTTGTGAAATTAAGTTTTCGATGAATTCTGGTTGGCTGATTTGGGTAATTGATTTACGAAGTGCAAAAATTGTTTTCAAGTTCAGATTTTGAATATAGTAAATCTTCACGACGAGTTCCTGATTTTGCGATATCAATTGCTGGAAATATGCGTTTTTCTGATAATGATCTATTTAGAACTATTTCCATATTACCAGTACCTTTTGAATTCTTCAAATATTACTTCATCCATACGACTTCCAGTATCTATTAGGGCTGTTGCTAAAATTGTTAAGCTTCCTCCATTTTCTATGTTACGTGCTGCTCCAAAGAATTTTTTTGGATAGTGCAGTGCTGCTGGGTCTAAACCACCTGATAATGTTCTTCCAGAGGTTGGTATTGTTAGGTTGTGAGTCTTGCTAGTCTTGTATAATCTGCTCTAGTAGGATTACTACGTCTTTGTCTTGTTCAGCTAGTCTTTTGGCTCTTTCTAGTACCATTTCTGCTACTTTTACATGGTGTTCTGAGAATTCATCAAATGTTGAATAAATTACATCTCCTTTGATTGAACGGCGCATGTCTGTTACTTCTTCTGGTCTTTCATCTATTAATAATACAATTAGTTCTACTTCTGGATTATTTGTTGTTATGCTGTTGGCTATTTTCTTTAATAGTGTTGTTTTTCCTACTTTTGGTGGGGCTACTATCATTCCCCTTTGCCCTTTTCCTATTGGACATATTAGATCTATCATTCTTGTTGCATAATCATCTTGTTTTGTTTCCATTTTTAGGCGTTCGTTTGGATAGATTGGAATTAAATCGTCAAAATGTTTTCTTTTATAGGCGTTTTCTGGTGTGTCGTCATTGATTTTGGCTACATATATTAATGCTGGGTATCTTTCCCCTTCTTTTGGATTTCTTGCAATTCCTCTGACTTTGTCACCATTGTCTAGGTGAAATCTTTTTATTTGAGTTGGTGATATGTATATGTCATCTGGTGTTGATAGATAATTTTGACCTCTTAAGAAACCATACCCATCTGGTAATATTTCTAGTACTCCTTCACCTATACGATCATTTGTATCCAATTCTAGTCCTTCTTCTACCCTTTTTGGTTTTGTTTCTTGGGATGAAGAAGGAGATGTTATTTCTTCATCTAAAGATTGATTATTTCTTCATTGTTTTCCATAAAATCTCCTTGTTTCTTTTATTTAGTTGTCTATGTCTACATATACTCGTTCATTTGGCAAATACATATCAAGTTTGTTTCGTGCTGTGTCTTCAATATAGTTTAGTGTGTTTAAACTTGATGATGTTGATTTTAGTTTGTTTTTGAGCTGTTTGTGCATTTTTCTATTTGTTGAGTGTATTGTGAACTTTCTTCATCATATTTTTGGACATTTTCTCTTGATTTATAAATGTTATTAAAAATAATATGATTGAGGTTACAATTATTATTAAAGTTATTAATTTTTATTCATTAATTATTTCCTCTTAAGCATTATTGCGATTCCTGTGATTAGTGATATAACTAGTATTATTATAACTATTGCTATAAATATTCTTAGAATTCTTTTTTCTCTTTTGTCTAGCTCTTCTTGTGTTTTTCTTCTTCTTTTTCGTCTATTTCAAATTCAAATGAATTCATAAAGTCTCTTAATTGTTTTTGGTCTTAACATTATTATTGGTAATTCAATTGTTCTTATTGTTTCATCTTTTGTTGTTACTATTATCATTTTTATATGTTTATTGGGATTAAAAATAATCTATTTATGCTTTTTTTAGGAGTGTTATTGTGAATAATTCTTCATAAGGTATTAATTCTTTTGTGGCTAGTTGTGTTAGTTTTTAATCCTTTTTCTAATAATTCTAATTTGTATGTTGAATTGATTGTCATTATTATTATTAAGAAAAACTGCTAATAGTATTGAATATAAAATTAATTTTGGTGATTGATGAAACGCGAATATTACTAATGCTATATAAACTATTGTTAGTATTATAGTAGCTGTTTTATATTTCATTAAGAAGTTGCCTATGTTTGAAGTTATTTTTGTTTTTTTGATATTACATCAACGATTTGGCTATTATATGAATGGTTTAATTCATTATATAAGTTTTTTTAATGAATTTTTATTTACTTTTTGCTTTTTCATCTTTACCTCTTATTATTTTTGTAACTAATCTTAAAGTATCTCTTGCTATTACTAATTCTTCGTTTGTTGGTACAACCCATACTGGTATGGTTGAGTCATCTGAAGAAATTAAAGCTTCTTCACGTGTTTCATTTCTCTTGAATCTAATTTTTATTCCCATAAATTCTAGATATTTTATGATTCCTGCTCTGATACGTTTTTGATTTTTCTCCAACACCTGCTGTAGAATGTAATCACGTCAATTCCTTGCATTGATACTGCATATTTTGCAATAAATTGTGCTATTTTGTATTTATAATGTTCTAGTGCTAAATCTGCTTGTTTATTTCCCTCATCAACAGCTGCTTCAACATCTCTAATATCGTTTTGATACGCCACAGATTCCTAAGATTCCCTGATTCATTGTTTAGATTTTATCCATTTGGTCTGCTGTTAAATTTTCTTTTTCATTAAAAAGGTTACTACCGATGGGTCTAAATCACCTGATCTTGAGCACATTGGAATTCCTGCTACTGGTGTTAATCCCATTGATGTATCAACTGATTTTTCCATTTTGGATTGCACAAATACTTGCGCCTTGTCCAATATGATGAGTTTTACGATTTTTAATTCTTCTACTGGTTTTTCCTAGGATTTCAGCGATTCTTCTTGATACGAAGTAATGTGATGTTCCATGGAGCCATATCTTCTTATTTTTGTATTTTTCAAAGTATTTATATGGTATTGGGTCAAATGTATCTTTCTTCTGGGATTGTTTGATGGAATGCTGTGTCAAATGTGATTGTGTTTGGCTTTTCCTGGCATTAAGTTTTTGACATGCACTGATTCCCATTAATGCTGCTGGGTTATGTGATGGAGCTAATTCTAATGTTGATTGTAATTCTTCAATTACTTCGTCCGTTACTAGTACTGATTCTTTGAAATTTCCTCCATGTGCCATTCTGTGTCCAATTGCATTAATTTCTTCTAATGAAGATATTGCTGGATATTCTGGATTTAATAATTGCTTGATTGAAAAATCTAAAAGCTTCTTTATGGTTTGATACTGGATGTTGTAATACTATTTTTTTCTCCATTTATTTTTATGTGTTAGGGAATGATGCTTCTCCTATTCTCTCATATCTTCCTGAACAGATTACTGATTCATCTTCCATGTTTATTAATTGGTATTTTTAATGATGAACTTCCACAATTAATTACTAATACTTTCATTTTTTACTCCTTTTTATATTGTTTTTGATTCATTAACGATTTTTCTGTGTCTCTTGCAATCATTAATTCTTCGTTTGTTGGTACAACCCATACATCTATTTTTGAATCTTCTAATGATATTCTGTCTTCAATGTTTTTGCTTTTATTTTTTTCTATGTCTAGTTTTAGGCCTAGGAATGCTAGTTTTTGCATATTTCTTCACTGATCTTCAAAACCTTTTTCACCAACTCCTGCTGTGAATGTGAGTACATCAATACCTCCCATTGTTACGATATATGATGCGATTGTTTGTGCTACTTGTGTTAAGAAAATATTCATTGCTAATTGTGATCTATGGTCTCCTAGTAATGCTTCATTTTCAACATCTCTAAAGTCTACTGATGCTCCTGATACTCCGAATATTCCTGATTCATAGTTTAAAATTCTTTCAATTTCATCAGGTGATATATTTTTCCTTTTTATTTAAGAAAGTTACTATTGATGGATCTAAATCGCCTGATCTTGTGCCCATGCAAAAAGCCTGCTACTGGTGTGAATCCCATTGAGGTATCAACTGATTCTCCGTTTTTTTATAGCACAGATACTTGCTCCTTGTCCTAAATGGCAGTTTACTATTCTTAATTTATCCCTTGTTGTTCCTTTTTAATGATGCAACACGTGATGATACATAATCGTGTGAGATTCCGTGGAATCCATATTTTCTGATTTTGTATTTTTCGTAATATTTATATGGATTGGATATAAATATTGTTCTGGTTTCATTGTTTGGTGGAATGCTGTATCAAATGCTGCTACATTTGGTTTTCCTACTAAAATATCTTGGCATGCTCTTATTCCTGCAACAGCTGCTGGGTTATGCAAAGGTGCAAGTGGTATACAATCTTCTATTTCTTTGATTACTTCTTCTGTAATTAGGCATGATGATACGAATTTATCACCTCCGTGAACAATACGATGTCCGATGGCATCGATTTTATCGATTCCTGATATTACTCCATAAGTTCTTGATGTTAGTTTTTCCTAAAATGATATTTAATGCCATTTTCGTGGTTTGGTGCTGGTAATTCAAATTTATGTTTTTTTCTGATCCTAATTTATGTGTTAAAAATGAATCTTGTTGACCAATTCTTTTCGAAATTTCCTTTTGCTAATATCATGTCTGTTTGAGTGTTAATCAATTGATACTTCAATGATGAACTTCCTGAATTTAAAATTAAAATGTTCATACATAAGTTCCTTTCTATAAAAAAATTATATATTTATGGCTTGCACATGTTATTGCTACAACACCAACAATATCGTCTACAGAGCATCCTCTTGATAAATCGTTTACTGGTCTTGCTAATCCTTGGCATAATGGTCCATAGGCTTTTGCATGGCCTAAACGTTGTACTAATTTATATGCTATATTTCCTGAATTTAAATCTGGGAATATTAATACATTTGCTTTTCCTGCTACTGGGCTTGATGGTGCTTTCATTGCTGCTACTTCTGGTACGATTGCTGCATCTAATTGCATTTCTCCATCACATAATAGCTCTGGATTTTTCATTAACTAATTTTTGTTGCTTGTACTACTTTGTCTGTTAGTTCTGATTTGGCACTTCCTTTTTGTTGAATATGATAACATTGCAACTCTTGGTTCTTTGTTAATTAATTCTTTAAAAGAGTTTCCAGATGCTCTTGCTATGTCTGCTAAGGCTTCTGCTGTTGGATTTTCATTCATTCCACTGTCTGAGAAATATGAATATGCCGTCTTCTCCAAAGTTTTTTTATCTGGACAATCCATTACAAAGAATGATGAAATTGTTTTGATATCCCCTGCTCCTTTTAATAATTCTTAACACTGGTTTAAATGTATCCGATGTTGAATGACTTGCTCCTGAAACATATCCATCTGCATCCCCTAACTTTAACCATCATTGTTGCTAAATATCTAGAGTTAGTTTTTATTAATTCTTCCGCTTCTTCTAAAGTCATTCCTTATCTTTACGCAATTTATATAATTCTTCAATATAGTATCTGGCATTTTTCTGATTCGTTTATATCATAAAATTGTGCATTTTTGATATCTATATTGTTGTCTTCTGGCTCTTTTTAATAACTCTTCCCTATTTCCTAAAAAGCATGATTTTTGCGAATCCTTCTTTTAAGATTTTTATCTGTTGCTTGTAATATTCTTATATCTTCTACTGGTAGAATTATTGTTTTTATATTTTGTCGAGCTTGTGCTTTCATTTTATCAATGAATTCCATATAGTTCTCCTCTACATTTTAATATAAAATTGATTTGAAATTTATGTTTTATTTCATACAAAAATTATTAGCTTCATTATATCTAATTAGTCGTAAAAAGTACAAGAATTTTTGTTATAATATTTATACATTGGAGGTTTTTATAATGTTGTTAAAATACATAGTTGGAGATAATAAAAACTTGCGTTCGATTTTGAAAGATGAATTAAATATTTCTTCGAGATTGTTTAATAAGATTAAAAATGAAATATGTTTTTGTTAATGGTGAACATGCTGTTTATTATAAAGATTTACATGTTAATGATGTTATTGAAGTTGATTTTAGCTATGATGATGATAATTATAATAATATTGTTTCTAATCCTGATATTAAATTTGGAATTGTTTATGAGGATGATTGGCTGTTGATTGTTAATAAAGGTGCTAATTTGCCCGTCCACCCTTCTCTTAATCATTATGATATTAGTTTTGTCGAATGGTATTAGGGCTTATTTTGATAAGATTGGTTTGAATAAAAGCAGTAGACTTGTAAATAGAATTGATAAGGATACTACTGGTTTAGTTGTTATTGCTAAATGTGAGTATATTCAGGAGTGTTTGATTAAACAGATGAATGATAATTCTTTTATTAAAGAGTATATTGCTATTGCTCGAGGATTGGTTGATTCTTCTGGAGTGATTGACTTCCCTATTGCTCGTAAGAATGGTAGTATTATCGAAAGATGTGTTGATTTGGTCCGTGGTGAGAATGCTATTACGAACTATGTGAGATTGAATCATAATCCCTGAACTTGATATTAGTTTGGTTAAGTGCAGATTGCTTACTGGTAGAACTCATCAAATTAGAGTGCATTTTTGCTTATATTGGTCATCCGCTTCTTGGGTGATAGTTTGTATGGTCTTGAGTGTGGTAGTTCTTGTAATGCTTTATGTGGTGGATTTGGTGATAATGGTTTTGGTTTATGTGGTGACTTGGGTGATTCGGATGATGGTATAACTGGCGTAAAGCGTGGTTTTAGTGATTCGGATGATGTTAGTGATTGCGGATGATATCTAGTGCGGTAAGTGTTGACGTATTGATCAGAGGATATTATGGTTCATGATGTGATATAGTGAGCGTAAGTGTGTTGATTTGAATGGTGTGTGCGTTTGGAGCGCTAAGTGTTGGTGTTAATAAGTGATGTTGAGAAAGTCTAAAGCAGATTTGATTGATCATCAAGCTCTACAATCAAATCGTGTATGTTTTATACATCCTATTAGTAAGAAAGTGGTTGATATTTGTTTAAAGATTGATGGAATTTATAAAGAGTTGTTTGAGTAAACTAGTTTAATGTGTATGTTTATATAGATAAAAGAAAAGTCCCAATTGACCTTTCTTAAAAGATTGCTGTAGTGATTATGCACCCGAAGAGTGCATAAAGAAGATTAAAGAACAAGAAATCATGACGAAGAGTAGCGAGGCGATGATGCTCTCTTCAGATCAAAGTTATCTTGCTGAGGGAAGATGTTTCCCATCAGAGTTCCTAATGAATCATTGATGTCATCTTCTTGATCCATCTCATCGACAATTTCAATAGCTAAAGGTTCCTAAGAACTTGTTGAAAAGAGCAGAATTGTAAAGAAATCTTCATTTTACCTCCTGCCTGATTGAGGCTGAAACTAAGGAGGTATAATAACCTCCAGTTAATAGTAATCGTAGCTATGATGTTTTTAATGCTTACCGATGTAATTATACCATAATTTGGAATGGGTGTAATGAATACCTAAGGCGAGATTATCTGCCTTTTATAATATTATATGATTATACATTTACTTTCCATTCTCCATCTTGCCATTTTTCTTTCTATTAATCCCTTTCTTGCATTACTGCCATATATATGTTTTAACGTTCTGAAAGATTTATTAATTTGCATTATGCTATTTCTTCTGTGTTGTTGCTGGATTTACTTTTAATAGTATTATTGATTGTTCTTCAAAGTCATCTTGCCCTTTAAACACATTGCACTTTATTTTTAAATATACTTTATTTTGTACTATTAAGTACATTTCAGAAATACTATGAAATTTAAATTTTCACTTAAACTCTCACTCTTTTCATTAATAAGTAAAAGGAATCAATTATTTTCATAACCTAGCTATTTTTATTTGTTTAATAAAATTCTTCTAATATTTTATTTTCACTCAATTATTACTTTTTAGTACCAATCATAATACTGAACCATATCTATTTAATTTATTATTTTTATCTTCCATAGATTTTGTGTGTGTTCTCTTTTTCCAAAGGAGTTCATCTTCTCCATCAATAGTAGGATCAAAACCAATTTGCTTATTAGCCCATTTAATCCATTCTTTTATTTCATCTGTTAGAAGTTCTTTAGAAACTGCATCAATATAGTTCCTTTATTTCACATGCTATTTTATAATCCTCTGCACAATTAATCATTCTTTTAATGTACTTTCACTATTTTTATCATTTCTGATCTTTCTTCTCCTCTCTCTTCGTTTTCTGCAATTCTTTTTCTCTTTCAAGTCTTTTCATATTTCTTTCAGATTGTTCATATAATTTTTATAATTATATCCCCTAATTTATCTTCAATTTTATTTTATCAGTTTCTCTATATTTTTCTATCTCACATATTATTTTCAATTTACCATTATAAACATAATCATACTTTCGTATATTAGGTTTTATATCCATGTCATGTTCTCTTTTGAGATTCTTCATATTTAATATGCCTCTTCTTTTGGTTAATTCCATGTATGACCGTATCTTGATAACTTCTATTTCTATAGTTACATTTTCATCACGGACATATAGTATTATTATTTACTTGTCCGCCTAATTTCTATTGCAAAATAAATTGCACTTAATATCTTCATACATTCTTTTTGTGTTTTGTGATTATATTAGCGAAAATATCCTTTTTCACATAATTAATATTATAATAAGGATTAAAATAAAGTTAGCTTTCTTTCCTTTTTCGTTCTTCCTTTGTCTTATCCTTATATTCAATAATTACTTTATGATTTTTCTGTATTTATCTACGCTAAATCATAAATAACTTCAGCTACATTCTCATCTTCTTCTAAGAAATTTAAAAATTGAATTTTTAATAAATTTGTCTTTATCACTTACTATCAATTAACAACTCTGTATAAGAGAACTCAAATTTCCTTTTTCTTCTGCTTCTGGCAATTCAATAATTTCTTTCGTGTAATCTAATCCCATATTCTTTTTAGTCCAATATGCTGAAGATGGATATGGAATATTATTTTCATCACACTTGTACCACTTTTTGCATAATTTAGTCCATATTTTTAGAACACCTGTTAATGAAATATCCCAAATTTCATCATAAAGTTTTCTCTTTCAAATTTCATAGACAAATTACCCACATAAAACATCTTCCTTTCCTCATATTTCTTTTCTTTTATATATATCTTTGCAGAAACTGCATAATATACAGCTCTAATTCTCTTGTTCTGCGTTTTCGCTTAATATAAAAAGTAATTCATTTTCATTGATTCAAATTCTATTGTTTCTAAATTATTTTCAATGTTCTGACCTTTATTTCAGATATTTTTCCATATTTATATGCAATTAATCTCTCAGCAAACTATAGTATGACCAACTTTCTGAAAAAGCCCTATCATCATTATGAACTGCAAACCTATTGGTAATAAATTATTTTCATACAATTGAGCATGCGTTAGCGAAATTCCTAAATAATCTCCTGCAATTTGACATGTTATTTTCGATCTAATATCTTCATCTGTATATTTGCTCATATCAAATACTCCTTATTACTGTATACTAATTTTTAGAAAATTGTATTCCTTTTATATATACTTGTACCATCATATTTTTAAAATTCTTCCAATACCTTTTGATTATTTTATAGTATAAAGTTTTTAATGATTTTTTATTAGAATTTAGTTCTATAATAACTCTGAATGAGAATCTGTTCTATTTTCAAATGAATTAGTATATTTTACGATTGGCAACGTATCAATCTTATTTCTCTAAATCTTTTCCACATTTCATCTAAATTAGCATATCCTTTGTTTAATCTTTCATTCTTTTCTGCATCTTCAATAGTTTTGATAGTTTCTACATTTAATTTTTGGTGTACTATGTCTTCAAATCTTGACTAAATCTTAATAAATATCCATTTGAGATCTTGTACTAAAAACTCTCTACATCCCACTCAAATATTTTTCTTTTCTATACCAATGTTCTTCATCTCACAAATATTTGTAAAATTTGATAGTCTATTATATATTTTCATCTATATTAGTTACATCTATTTGAAAATTAATGCCTACTCCCAGTGGATATCCCACTTTCCAGTTTCATTTATTATTTTCTTATCTATCTGTTGTATCATATTTGTACATCTTCAAATTGCGTAAAAAGCAAATTTATCTTCTTTTCTATCATACACTATATGAAATCCAATCAAATCTATATAAAATGTAAACTATCTTCTGAGATTAAAAACATCCAACTCTGGCAACATTTGATTCCAATTCATTTTTCTTCCCTCCTTTTATATTAATATTTATATCATAATCAAATTCTGTAAGCAGCATTTCTTGCTTTTTAATAATAATTTACCTTTGTCGATTTTATAAATCAAAAACTAATCAGGTTGTATATGACATTTTCTAAAATCCGCTTATATTTTCTATTTAAATAGTAATTTTTATACTTTTCGGCAATTTCTGTTCATTAGCAAGAATTGCTACAATACTATTTCTAATACAACAAACTTTTTAAAAGTGGACGAATTTAATATAATTATTTTTATTTTTATAATTCTTTGGAAAATACTCTTTTCCAGCAATCATAAATATTTATCAATATCTCTCAAAGTAAATTCTTCACATCATAAAATTTTTTGAAAATCATATAAAACCTTTTTATGTATAGTCTCTTAGATCTTTTTCTTTTAAAATTTGAAAATTTATCTGTTTCTTGAAAATGCCATAGCATAGTTTCAACATATAGTCATAAATAGAAAGTACAAAAGCATTGTGATGGCTACAAAATTTTGATGCAAATGAATAAAAATATTTCTTTTTCCTGCTATTTCGATATCTGCTATATCATTTACAAGTGAAGGGTCTCCATCTTTTTAATCTTTATCTATTTTGTAAGTCAAATATCTTTTTAGCAACTGGGTATATTAAAAATATTTGTACTATAAAAATCATTTAGACAACTACATTTAATTAATATTTCATTTAAATCCGTATTATATTTATAATCTTTCATGAAATAATTTATCTAAACTACTTTCTGCCATATATAATGTTCTTCTAAATGGTCCCATTTATATAAATATTCTTTTATTACTTTTTATTTGGTTTTGGTATATTCTTCATTTATTTCACCTCTTGCTTTTATCATATTCTTCTTTAGAAAAGCACATAATAATACATCGATATCATAATCAGAAAATCCTTTATAAATTTATTGTATGCTCTTACATTGTTTTAGTTGATATCTCACTGGTTTTCCTAGATTACCACCAAATATTCCAGAACTCACTAGTGGAAAAAGATATTAGGGTAAGTTATTTTCTTTTTAATACAATTAAAGAATTATAATAAGCATTGAATAAATCATCAAAGGCATCTTTTTCTGTCCAAAAACTGGTCCTACGGCATGAATAATATACCTACAATTATTTATATTAAATGCAGGAGTAATAATAGCATCGCCATCATTTAGAGGTGTTTTATGCAAAACTTCACCTAATTCAACATAACCTGCTTTTTCTAAAAATAGCACCACATACTCCACCACCTGACATTAAATATTTATTAGCAGCATTTACGATAGCATCTACTTCTTTGATTAATAGATGATGCATTTATTGAGTTAAATGTGCTCATAAACTCTACTGCTCCTATTCATATATAATTTGATCTTTTTACGACCGTGACATATCTATTGTAAGCCCATATTATGTGTATTACATAAAGAGTGGGTTGAAAATCAACCCACTCCACATTGATAAATAACATTTTTATAAAGTAAGAAAAGTTAAACCGCCCATGTCACTCCAGTTGCATTGGGAATGATGAGGATCCAGTCTTTTTAGGTTCTTTTGTCCAACCATAGATTACCCAAATTAAACAAAGTTGCTGCGAATAGTGGTTGGAATGGTTGAGCTTTTTCTTCCTTGTAAGTTAGCGATAATTTGTGGAATATATGCAATAAAAAGCAAGGATTCCAATAAAAAGCTCCAATAGATCCGACAAATCGATTAATTTTTGTTTAGACATATACTACCTCCTTAAAAATTTATTATATTAGAAGGAAAAAATCAGTCAATAAATATGTGTAAACACTCAAATAGAAATTTATGTAGGTTTGTCAAATATATGTCACACTTTTCTTGATACAACTAATGTTAAAATACCTATTATGCTATTATTGAACTTTCATTTCTTTCTATCAATTATTTGGTTATATATGCCTTTTGTACATATTTTACATCTACTTTACTCTTTCGCTTGGATAGCTCATTGGTTGATATAATTTTTGGCACATATTTCTTCTAGTGTCATTTTCCTGTTTCCTTTTTCAATGTTATTTTTAAATTATAAAGCGAGAAAATAGAAATTATTAATTAATTTTCTTCTCCCACTTATAACCTATAAACTATCAAGACATTTCTTTATAAAAATTGCATGTTAGTTTTTATTTGATTTTTCAAACATATCCATTAAATTTTTACTTGTTGTACATCAGTTTCGCTTTTATTAGTTGGAAACAAATCTCTATATACCTTCCCTTTTTCCTTATTATTTGGTGGTTTATCTATAAGTTTTAAGTCTAGTAATACTTCGTCTAAATTTTCCTTGTTCCAAATTGGTATTATGTAAGGACTTAACCAATGATTTCTAAACATTTCTCCTGATATATATTTTTGTTTTTATTTTCCCTGGTATCATCCAAATCCATTATTGGCATTAATGAAAAATTTTAATATTCCTTTTCTTCTTCAACTATATATTCTTTATTAAATGATCTTTTTATTTTAAAAATGTTATTTCCTAATCTTGTCCTTAAACTATTTATTTGTATGCTCGTTTTTACCATTATTTTCCGAATATATTTCTATAGGTAAATGTAAATTACTTTTATATGTTCTGCTAAAAAGAGTTCACTCTTGCCGTGAACTATTACAATTCCTTTACAATAGTTAGGTTTTCTCATCATAAGTTATCCTCATTTTCTTTTTGAATCTTTTTAGAGCATACTTTGTTCTTCAAAATCAATATAATCCAGTTGTTGGAATACCTCCAAAACACCTTTAAAATATAAATCACGAGCATTATTATTCTTTTGTATTTTTATTCCATGTTCTTTTTATAGAATTTATTGTTTTATTTCCGTTATAATCTGTTGACAATATATAAATATATTCTTTTAGCAATATTTCTAATAGAAGTGTATTGTGAGTTGTTATAATCAATTGACCTGTTATTTCATCTTTTTTATAGACATTATAATATTTTTCATTAAAACATCGTGTATTCCATTGTCAATTTCATCTAATATACGGTCTCCCTAATAATGAACCTATTATTGTATCAAATTGATTTAATATTCTTTTTGTTCCATCTGATTCATATTTAGATGGTATAGATTTAATTTTTCCTCCTATCATTTTGTTAAAATACAACTCATAATAAAGCCTATCTTCTTTTTCATCAATTTTTGTACTTAACCTCTTTTATATCTGCATATGCCTGAGTAAAAATATATTTAAAATATTTTCATACTTTTCAATTTCATGTATCTTTTTACATTTCCTACTTGTATATTATTTAATTTTCTTACTTTTACAAAACATCTGGAATGGTTCTAATGTTCCTTTATCTACATGTACGTCATCTCCCAAATATGATTTATAACTTGAAAATGTTTTTAGATATATTATTTTCTATATAATATTTGTTTTTCAGCCATTTCAAAAGATAAAAAGAGATAAAAAGAATATTTGCTCCCAATATTTATCAATTCCTTCTGTTAGTTCCTCGTTATATTTTTTTCATTTAGAAAGATACTATTATTTAAATCTTTATTTATTTTTGCTATCATCTTTTCTTAATCTGAAATAAATATCCTCTTTGCTTTCCTGCCATATAATATAACTTTTTCTTCAATAATTTCATTATTAAATTTGATATAGTAAAAATCCATTCTTATTATTAATTTTTAAAAGCCATATTCAATTTCTGTTGCTTCTTTCTCATCTAGCATCCTATATTGATTTAATTGTGGTGATAATTGAAAATTTCTCTTATTTCCATTGATAATTGATCTGACATTTCTTCTTGTATTTTTCCAGAATTCTTTTTGGCATCTTATTCATAACAACATCTATTCTTCTTGCCATAGTTATTTGTTGTAATAATTTAAATAATTCTACAATATTGGTTTTTCCACTTCCATTTTTCAATCATAAATAGATATAAATTGGTTAGTTTTGGTCTTTGTTTTATTCAAATTAAATTCAATATCTTTCAAAAAGATTTGAAGTTTTTGCTTTTATATATGTGAACATTATTATCAACCTCCTATACTATTATATCATTTTTAACTTTTCTATATTATTTTATACTACTTTTTAAACACAAGTCAAATATTTTTATACATTTTGTATTATCTTTTATAAAAACTTTATACGAGATTTTATCTTTCTTTTATAAAAATAGTACTTTTTGTGGTCTTTATTATTTTCAATTTAATTAAAAAGAAGCAGACATTATTTTGTCTGCTTAGTATATAGGTTAAGAATCAAATTTAACTCTCTAATCTATATTATAACTACACTTATTATTTTTATAAATTTAATTCTCTGCCATCCAAATTTTTTACTTGTTATTATAATAATTTTTGTATAGGCTAACAATACACTTGATATCTTTTTATTATTATTTAATATAATATCTTTTAGTAATCATTTCTCATTCTTAACTATATCAAATAGCTTATCAGCAGCATCTACTACATTTGGTAAATCAAATGATTCTTGATAAGTATTTAACATGTATTTTTCTTCCATTAACTATTCCTCTACTCTATATTCTTCACTATCTTCAGCAAACATTTAATAATTCGTCATCTTCTTTCAGATATAATATATGTAATATCATCTTCATCACTTTGCTTTTGAGCCAAATATTCCAAAATACTTTTCAAAAATTTGCTTATTTTTCAATAATAGTTGTTTTCTTTTCTGTTTTTATTGTCTCCGTAAAACGTCTCATTGGTGGTAATATTTTTCAATGTCGGTTCTGTTGTTTTTACTTCTCCATCCCTGAAAGAATTATCTAAAAACTTTCTTGTTTCTTCTGAATTCAGATTCTCTTCTTCTATTAGAGTTTCTAAATCATGTTCTTTTTGTTCTTTAACGAATGCTGTCCAATCTTTATATATGTCGTTATTAACATTAATTTCTATCAATAAATCCTTCTATTAATTCTTTCTTTGAACGTAATGCTAAGCTTGAATTAATTGCTGTATTAATAGAGCCAAGTATTTCTTTATCTTTGCAATTTGTTTTGTGGTATTTAGATACTAACATTAATATATAATCTATATTTACTTCTACTTGTTTTACTAATTCCATTTCAAAAACAATATCATCTTTTATACTTTCTGTTTCTTTTTGATATTTTAAATTCTTCATATAAGTCTGCATACATTCCTATATAATTTTGAAAATCTCTTTGTGATAATATTTCATTTCCTTTAAATTTATCAAATGAAAATAATATATTTCTTAATCTTAGGATGCTTCCCATTTCTTTTTATAAAGTCTTTTTTAGCTTGTTCACCTATAATTTGTAGTCCTAATGGGTACTTTTTGTAATAGCTCTGCAATTCTTTTCTTCGTATCCTTTATGATATTTTTATTTTCATCTGTATATCCATAATAGTAATCTTCATATGATTTTAGTAAAACTATTCCACTCGCATTTTTATCGCCAAACAAAGTGCAATTGCATCGTTTGTTTCTTTGTACAAGTCTCTGAAGCATACGATGTTTCCATATGATTTTACAGAGTTTAAAGATTCTATTGGTTCTTGAATACGCTTGTATTAAACCATGTTGTTTTAAATTTTTATCCACCCACAATGTATTTAAAGTTGTTGCATCAAATCCAGTTAAGAACATATTTACTACAATTAAGATATCTACTTCTCTATGTTTTTACTCTATCAGATAAGTCCTTATAGTAATCCTGGAAAGCCATTACCTTCTGATGAAAAAGTTGGTTTTAAATTTCTTGTTATATTCGCTTATTGCAAAGTCTAAAAATTCTCTTGAGCTTTGGTCTAGTAATTCTGTTTCAAAGCCTTCATCATCTAAAATACCAGTCTGCAGTGTCTTCTTCATTTTGCAGCAAAAGAATAAATTGTAGCAATTGTTAAATCTTTTTGTGTTTTTCAAGTTGTTTTTGAATTCTAGATAATACTTTTTAGCGACAGGTATTGAACTAACTGCAAATATTGAATTAAATCCATTTAGTCTTTTTCCCTTTTAAATCATATAAAAGAATTTCTTATTGTTTTTTTGATCAAAGTGACTTATAATGTATTCTACGACTTTAGCAATTCTTTCATGTGATGATAATACTTCTTCAGTGTTGATTGCATTGACATTTTTCATCTTTCTATATCTTCTTTTGGCTTTATTGTATTAACATAGTCAATTCTGAATGGTAAAACATTTCCATCATTTATTGCATCTACAATGGTATATGTATGTAATTTTTCTCCAAATGCTTGCTTAGTTGTACAAAATGTCGGATTAGAATTATTCTTTGCATTTTGAGCAAATATTGGTGTACCAGTAAAACCAAACATATGAAAAATTCTTAAAATTCTTTACTATTATTTTGTGCATATCTCCAAATTGTGATCTATGACATTCATCAAATATTAATACTATATGTTTTTGGTATACAGGATGATTGCTATTTCTTTTTATAAATTTCACTTAATTTTTGAATTGTTGTAACAATAATTCTTGATGAATTATCTTCTAATTGTTTCTGCAGTATTTTTTGTACTTCTATTTCCCGTTAGCAGAACCTTTTTCAAATCTATCATATTCTTTTCATTGTTTGATAATCTAAATCTTTTTCTATCTACAACAAATAGTACTTTATCTACATATTCTAAATTTGAGGCTAATTGTGCAGTTTTAAAAGATGTCAGTGTTTTTTCCAGAACCAGTGGTATGCCATATATATCCCCCGCTTCTATTGTTCCCATCTTTCTTATAATTGGTTGATACTTCAATTCTATTTAATATTTTTTTCTGTTGCCACTATTTGATATGGTCTCATAACTAGTAATAATTCTTCTGATGTAAATACACAATATTTAGTGTAATATGTTTAAAGTATAGTGTGTTTTGAGAAGAATGTTCTAGTGAAATCTACTAAATCATTTTATTGGTTTGTTTGTTGAGTCTGCCCAATAACTTGTGAATTCGAAGCTGTTGCTTGTTTTTGCTCTTTATTTCTAGTAGCAGTTTGTTCTTTTTATATGACTATTTCTAGTTGTGTTTGAGTAATATTTAGTGTTTGTTCCATTAGAGATTACAAAATATTTGTATATATTCATATAGTCCCTGTTCCTGCCCAAAAACTGTCTCTTTGATATCTATTAATTTGATTGAATGCTTCTTTTAGAGCTACTCCTCTTCTTTTTAACTCGATATGAATTAGTGGCAATCCGTTGACTAATATAGTAACATCGTATCTATTTTCGTAATTTCCACCATTTTTCTACATATTGATTTATAACTTGTAGTCTATTATTGTGAATATTCTTTTTGTCTATTAAAGAAATATTTTTGCTTGTTCCATTATCTCTTTTAATACCTGAATATGATCTGTTTGAATTTTTTAGTTTTTCTACAATCCCATCATTATTATTTGCTATGTTAGTGTTAAAAGAATCTAGTCCATTCATTTGTCTGTAAATTTATAATCATTTAATAATTCTAGTTGTTTACGAAGATTATTAACAAGTGCAGTTGAATCATTAATTTTTAAATATTCATAGCCTTGTTCAGTAAGCATTTTTATAAATTCATTTTCTAATGCTGCTTCACTTTTGATATGCATCAGATCTATTTTTTTAATGGTTCATATTCAGTAACAACGTAGAATCTTTCATTTCCATTACTACATTGTATTTATTCATATTATCCCTCTTTTATTTTCTAATTCTTTAAAAAGTAAGTAGTTTATTTCTATAATACTCATATTGTTTTTCTTGCTTCTATTTCAGCAGGTAAACCCTAAGTTTAAGTTATTACATTATTATCAAATCTATCTAATATATTAATAATCTTGTTGTTTCATCGTTGGTACTTAATCTTTTTAAATCTTTCATAGGAATACTAGCTCACAGGAGAACCAACTATATAATTTGAATATATATTTTTCATATAATTTGATTTCATTAAATACATTAAAAATACTGGATTAATTAAATTAAATTAGGTTTAATATATACACACCCCCTCTTTAACATTCCAATTAATAGGTTTTTCCTCAATTATGATACTCTACCAATAGTCCCTGTTCCACTGAAAAGAGAACATCATTAATTTCAAGATTAGATCGTTCATTTATTTTATTTAATCCAAACTGATTTTACTCTATCTTTACTTTCTTTATATTTAACATTTCTATTTCCTAACTCTCTATCGATAACATAATAGCCGTTAGCGTCTCAGTATTTAATTCAGAAAAATTTTCTAGGATTTAATCCTGTTTTTAATGATAATAAAATCATCTATTAATGTAACTTTTTGTTTGTTTCCATCTCATTTTTAAATAATTGATCCATATAATATTCATATTGTTTTGTTTGCTTTCAGCTCTGCTGAAAGTTATGCTGAAAGTCAACAGCAAAAATCGTCCAAAATATGGACACTTTCATGTTGAACCTCCAAAGGAGGTACAGCGATGCTCATTTGTGAATATCTATTTATCCATAATCGCTTATGTTCATTGGATGTAAATTAAAAATCCCATCATGTGATCATAAAAATCTTATTAAAATTTTGTTTTTCTTTTGTAGTAATAATTTTCATAGCAGAAGATTTAACTTAAAAAGGAAAATCTCACCCATTTGTATGCTCCAGTAAAAATCATCAAAAATTATAACAGGTTTTTCTTTTTGAAGCATTATGAGACTCCGTTCTGTTTCGTCTGTATATCCTCAAAATAAATGTTTGACCTGCAGTTAGAACTGGGGTGGCATAAATATTGTCATATTTTGTACTTTTACTATGTATCTTGTTGGTTGTTGAAAGGATGCAAGTTCTGCTATTTTCTTAAATTCAACACCATTGGGACATAATTTTTAATTAATTTATTTAATTGGTTCATCTCCTTCTGTATCCCAGTTTAATTCTTTTAATTGCCGTAAGTAATTCTTTTATTGTTATTTATATTATCAAGTATTCCAAATAATAAGTCTTTGTAATAACTCAAATTTAGATATTCCTATATTGTCATCACAATCTGCATGTATAATTTCACTAAGTTCTCTAAATAATTTATATCTATTTTTGAAAATTCTTTAGGAATTATAGAAGTTTTATCATCTACTTCTTCTAATAGTTTGTTAAAATTTTTGCGACCTTTAGTAGTTTTATTGTTTATTTCATATATATTAGCTGTTTCAACAATAATTTGTTCATAAATTTTCTTAAATAAATAATTGTTCCTGTTCCTAATTCATCTTGGTAAGCTAAATTGGCTTTTTCAAGTAATTCAGAATATTTTTCCATACTTTTTCATTATTTATAGAGACATAATCTGGTAATTTATATGATCGCTTTAATACTCGAACTTCTGGATATTGTGCTGTAAGTTGTTTTTCATTACTTTTCAATTAAAAACCAAATAGGGACAATTTGGTTACATCCAGAACATCTTAAAACTCTGATTTATACTTATTTTAGTATTGTCGATTCTCATACATGTTAATAATTGACTTACAGATGAAAAATTAATATATCTTCACAACTTTTACAGAAAAAGATAATGTAACTGCTCCTACATCGATTTCTTTTTGTTCTCCATATTTTAATGCTTTTTCAAAAACCTTCAACTTGATAATATTTTTAGATGGTTCTTTAGATAAGATTCGGATAATCTCATTATTTACACCCTCGATCTCTGAAATGATTTTTATTTATTTGCGTCTCGAAGTTCTTGTTCTTTTGCTACTATTTCATCTATTTCTTTATTCAATTTACTATGTCAATCTTTTTCTCTTGTATCTTCTTTTTCTACATAAGTTGAAACTGATAAATTGTAATCATTTTCTGCTATCTCTTTACTTGATACCAATTTTGCAATGTATTCTAAATCTCTCTGCTTTCAAAAATTTTAATAATGTTATTTATATTTTGTTCAGTAAGTTGATTATTATTAGTTACTTTAATACATTCTTTTGTTGCATCTATAAACAAAGTATTATTATCTTTTTGTTTTTCTTTAATCACCATTATACAGGTTGCAATACTCAGTTCCAAAGAATAGAGTTATTTGGTAGTTGAATAATGCAATCACAAAATTATTATCAATTAAATATCTTCTTAATTTTTATGTTCTGCACTTCAGTATTCTGTAAAAATCCCAGGAAAACAAACGATAGCAGCAGTACCATTTGTTGCAAGCCATGACTAAAGAATGCATTATAAACGCACAATCAGCATTTCACTTTAGGGTGCAAGAACACCAGCTGGTGAATATCTCGGGGATCATTGATTAAACAGCGATTATCATCTCCTGCCCATTTTAATCGAATATGGTGGATTTGAAACTATTACTTCAAATGGTTCATCATCCCAATGTTGTGGTGAAACTAATGTATCTTCACATGCTATATTAAATTTATCATAATCATATATCATGTAAAAACATATTTATTCTACAAAGGTTATATGTTGTTATGTTTATTTCTTGCCCGTAGAATCCATTTTTACATTATCTTTTGCCTAAAATTTTAGATGATTTTAATAAAAGTGAACCTGAAACCACATGCTAGGGTCATATACTTTATTAACTGAAGTTTTTCCAACTATAGCAAGTCTTGTTAATAACTCACTGACTTCTTGCAGTGTATAAATTCTCCTCCAGATTTTTCCTGCATTTGATGCATACATAGACATTAAGAATTCATAAGCATTCTAAAGGCGTCGATTGATTATCTTGATATTTTTCCCAAGTTAATGCCCTGCAATTCCATCTAAAATTTTTACAAGCTTTTTCATTTCTTTTTGGAACTGTGCTCCAAGTTTATTACTATTAACATCTATATCATCAACAATCCAGAAAAAGTCATCTTCACTTTCTGCACCTTTGGCTGAATTTTCTATATTATTAAATATCTTTTCTAACGTTTCATTTAAATTTTCGTCATCTTTTTGCTTTTTGCAAACATTGCAAAAAAGTTCTGAAGGTAGTATAAAAATCCTTTTTCTTTTACAAGATTTTTGTCTTTCTGATTCAGCTACTTTCATCTGATAGTTGGCATAGTCCAAAATTTTTATCTCCTGCTTTTTCTTTCTCCTTCATTTATGTAATTGGTTATATTTTTCTGATATATATCTATAAAACATGATTCCCAATATGTATTGCTTAAAAATCCCATCCATCAACAGAACCTCTTAAGTCATCTGCTATTGACCATAGTGCTTTATGTAATTCATCTCTTTCTATATTACTTGGCATAAAACTTACCTCCACAAATTTATTAAAGTTCTATTATATTTTATATCATAACTAATCCTTTTTCCTCAATAAATATATGTATTTTATATTTATATTTTTATTTAAAAATATATTATCGATTGTAATATAAAAAGCAAAATAATTAGTACTACTTAATTACTATTATTTTGCTTGTGTTTAGTTTATTTAGTTCCAATATAATATTTAATCATTTCAGTATATTGATCTTGTGCGTTTAAACAGGTGTCGATTAAATAGCCTTTTTCTGTATTGGTTTGGTATTGATTTAATCCTCTGTAGTAGAATAATTTATCTTTATCTAAAGATTATAAATGGCACTATATTATTTTTAAGCATTCTTTAAATGCGATTATTCTGACCAATTCTTCCGTTACCATCTTGAAAAAGGATGAATCTTTTTCAAAATTAGCATGAAATTCTATTATGTCGTTTATGGTCTTTTCGTTTATAGATTTATACCATTCTAATAATTTTTCATATCTCTTTCTACATTTTTGGACTTGTAGTTTTTAGGCCCCTCACTTCGTTAGGTAACTTTTTATAGTCTCCTACTACAAACCACTCTTTTCTTGCTATCAGATGTTCCTTCTTTTAATATTTTATGAAACTCTTTTTATCATTTTCTTCAGTTAGTTCTTGTTCTGCTACATCGAGCATATAGTCAACTAATTTAAAATGATTAGTTGTTTCTAATATATCATCTAAATTGGTTGTTGTGTTTTTCAGTTAATAGAGTATTCGTTTCATAAATATATCTTGTTTGATCTTCTGTAAAGCTGACTTCCTTCTATATGGTTTGTATTATATGCAAATGTAATTTGAGTATTGTGATATAAATTACCTTTTTAACTCATATCTTTTTGTTCTCTTAATATACCTAATATGTTTATTTTTGAAATGTCAAATTTACTCTCTTCATTTTTATTAATTCATCAACTGATATCTCAAATATTTCTGCTAATTTTTAAAGATTCAATACTAGGTTCTAGAGCATTTGATTCATATTTTCGACATTGTTGCAGGGCTTACATTTAGTATGCTTGCTACTTCATTTTGAGTCATATTTTCTCTATATGATTTTATTTTGTTTCCTAACATGTAAAACTCTCCTTTTGTAGTTGTAATGATATTATATCATAATATTTTCTAAAAAGGAAAGTTTTTGCAGTTGATATATATTAATTATTTTTCTATAATTGAATTTTATTTTTACTTTTTCTTTTTATAATTAAATTATATATTTTTAAAATTCCTTTATCTCGATCTTTCTCATCGCCATGTCTGAATTAGTTATTGTATGACTTAATTCTTTATCAAAACCATTCTGGTACTTGGATTGAGTTTGCTTGTTCTTCTGAGTTAAATTCGATTTCTGCAAAGATTATGCCTTCATAGATGCCATGGAATATGTCTAATTCGATTTTTTAGGTCTTCTATGTATGAATTATATATCTTGTTTTTGACAATGAATTGTAGCTTGGATTTGTTGGTAAGCTATTGTATTCGTCTTCGGTTATTTCTTTTTCGATTTCGTTAACTGATAAAGTTCTTTTTGTCTGTTTTTGATTGTGTATGTATATGTTGTTTTGTTATTTTTATGCATTTTTCGTTTTCTTACAATTGAGTAATTTGTCTATATATAAATAGTCTTGTATCATTTCGATTTTATTATAATTGCTTAAATCTAGGTGACTTATGTCTTTTACTAAAAATTTCTTTTCGATTTCCATTCTATTCTCCTTTTATATAAAATGAAAACAGCCCCCATTTGGAGACTGTTTCCGCATTAGATTTTATAAGATAATTGAAAGGACTTATTGGTCGCATTCAACTTGTCTCCCATCTTTCTTTATTCGTTATGTATTATAACTGAATAAAGGTATACCTCAAATCTTATTAAAGAAAAATTATGGAGGACTTGGTACCTCGTATTTTAAAATGATGAGGCTTAGAATTCATTGCTACTATTATAATACAATTATTTAATCATGTACATATATTGGATATATATTTTATAAACCTAATTCATTTAATTGTTTTGAAGAAAATGTACATGAATATGAATAATTAGATTTCTGTTCTTCCTGTTCTTTTGTCTCAATTCTATTTCACTTTTTGATTTTGGTATATCTTTTCTTGTTCTTTCATCTATTTCTATTGTTGTGCTTCCTTTAGACTTTGTTGAATTTGAGACTTGATTCTTTTAGTATTGTTTGAAGAATTGTTTTTGTGTTCTTTTCCTTCTTGGCTGGTGGTGTATTTGGGTTGTTTTGAATTAGTTGAAGCAGGAGTTGTTTGTTGTTGATTGTGCTTGTTCTTTCTGGCTTGGGCGTGATTCAGTAGCCACTTCTTGTGTTGGTTCTTTTGGTTCTATTTTGATTTTGATGGTTTGCTCTACTTTGTTGTTTGATCTATCTGTTGCAGTATATGTTATTTTCGTATTCACCTACTTTTGTTTGTGTCAATATCGCCGGTTATTACTAATGGGATATCTTTTGTCTATATTGTCCTCAACTTTGATGTTTTGTGTTAAATCAATTGTGTCACCTTGTTTGATTATTATATCTTTTTGCTCCAATTATTTCTGGCTTGATTGTATCGATTATTTGTTGCGCTTTTAGCTTTTTCTTTTTGCTGTTTTGTAAGTAGGATTTTTAGTAAAATGTCGGCTGCTGTTATTAATGAAATAATAAATATTGCTGAGATTATTATTAATATTTTTATTTTTGCCATAATTAAAACTCCTTTTTAATTATATTATCTGTCAAAAAGTCATCGATATCGTCTTTATCGTAATTCCATCTAAGAATGAGTCTACATTTCTTTGAATGTCATCATCTTCTTCAATTTGCTTATCTCTATTTGCTTCATATTCTTCTTCTTTTTGGATGTTTCTGATATTATCAAAATTGCCTTCAATAAATGAATCTATATTTCTTTGTCTTTCTTCTGCTTTATCTTTTCTGATATATAATTAGTCGTTTCTTCTATCGTTTTCTACGATTTGCTATTATCGTCTTCCATATCTAAAAAGCATCTATAGCATCCATATCTGATTTCTCTGTTTCTTTTTCTATTTCTTCATTAATTTTGACATTTCATGTTCAATGTTGTCAAATTTCATTTTTTCTCCTAACTTATTTAATGAGTATATTATATCATATTTTGAATTAATATAATTGCAAATTGTAGAAATATATTAAAAATGCTATATTTAATACATTATTATATGAGGAGGTCATTAATATGATTCGCGTAATTGAAGAATCTTTTTAGCGTTGATATTGGTTGTCTAATCTTCTGGAGGTAGGTTTTGAATTTTCCTGGATATATTGAAAATTTAAAAGAAATAGTATCTCGATTATGCATATCCAAATTTTCTGACAGATTTACAAATTGTTAAATCAAAATTTTTGGATCATATTCAGGTTGTTTTGGTGCAATGATGTATATTGAATTCATAATTTTCTTCATGTAAATGATGGTATCCCTATTGGATACCATCATTTTTATATTTATAATTGTTTTTAAAACTTCTGCTACACCTTCTTCATCATTTGTTAATGTTTCGTGTTTAGCTGAGCTTTTTACATTTTGAATTGCGTTTTCCCATAGCATATGAATTCTGAGTTAGTTCTAGCATTGAGATATCATTTTCTCCATCGCCAATTGTTATGATTTCATTGGTATTTAGATTAAGATATTTGCAAATTTCAATTACAGCGTTTCCTTTTGATACGTCTTTTAGATGTTATATCACACAGTATATTTTACTTGGTGCTATATTGGGATTTTTATTTTTAGATTCATTTGATGATTTGTAATTGTCCTTTGGGGCAGATAGATATTCTTTTAATTTTAGCATTTTTTCAATTTGTTCATGGCATATTACGCATGGTACAATTTGCTTAGTTTGTATTATTTCTTTTAATTCTTCAATTGATTTTATTTTTGTCCTGTCTCATCTGATAAGTTGCTCTGTTTAACACTAGTTTATTTTTATAGTTTAATTTTATTTTTATACTGATTTTGAATTGAATATTCTAGTAAGTCTTTTAAATTTTCTTTTAGTTTATTGGTTTTTTATTATAATTTCGACATTGCTTTATTTTGTCGTAACATGATGCTCCATTTGAAGATATAATATATGGACTTGTTCCAGCTTGTTCTTGATACTCATTGCTTCTTGTCTTGATCTTCCAGATGTTAAAATTATTTTTATACCTTTTATTTATACATCTTTTAATTTCATTTTGGTATTTTGTGTTATTTCTCTGTTGGAATTTGTTAATGTCTCATCTATGTCTATAAATACTGCTTTATCATATTTTTCCTTTTATTTTAAATATTCATCTACGAATCTGTTGTTTGTGAAGTCGGCATTGTTTTTGGCAATCTCTATGAAATTCATCCACCATTTCTTTGGTGATTTTACTGCTTTTTTTCTCGTAGAATTTCTTTAGTGGTTTTTGTAAGTCCATCATTACTTTTTGTTGCTTTGTTGACATTTTGTCTTAGCTAAGTCTTCCATTCTCTTCATTTCATGTTCGAAATATTACTTTGCCTATTTTGGTGTGTTTTAGTTGTTCTATTGTGTTTTCATCATTAATTTCATTTAAAGTTGATTGTTTTGCTTGGTGTTTTTGTAACCTAGTAATTGTTCGAATTCACTGTCAGTGATTTCTTTGACGTCACCGTGTAGTATTTTGATGAAATATTGGTCTTTAATGATGTTTTTGTCACCTTTAATGTTTATTGTGGTTGATAGTACTATTTCTGACGCTTGATTTACCGATTAAAAATTGTGTACGTTCCATCTTCAATGTTCCATTTATTTAGATTTGTGTCGTAGTATTCAAATGCTTTCATTGTTGAGTGTTATGTGATTGTTTTTCTTCGTTTGGGTTTTAGATGAACTTTTTCGAAGGCTTTTTAGTTCTTTTCTGCACGGAAAGATTTTTGAATTTAGTTTGCTTATATACTTTGTGCTATTTCTTTTCCGGCGTATTTGCCAGTGTTTTTGATGTTGAAGCTTATTGTTGTTTCGTTGTTTGTTTGAGTAGTTGTTAAATTTGAATATTCAAATTGTTGTATAGCTTAAATCCATATCCGAATGGGTATTGTACTGGGATTTTTGCTTTGTCGAAATAGCGATATCCAATGTAAATTGATTCTTTGTAAGACATTTACTTCGTTTCCTGGGAAATTGTTGTATGATGATACGTCTTCATATTTGATTGGATATGTTTCAGCAGTTTACCACTTGGATTTACTTTTCCTAGGATTGCATTTATTATGGCTTTGCCACTTGCTTCTCCTCCTAAATAGCCTGTGATTATGGCTGGTACTTTTGTTTGACCATGGCATTGTAATGCTTGAGCCGTGTGATAGTACTATGATTGTGTTTTTGTTTAGCGAACTAATTGATTCTATTAATTTTATTTGATTTTTGTGGTAGGTTCATTGTTGTTCTGTCCATACCTTCTGATTCGTAGTTTTCTGTTAGACCCTACAAATAGAAGTACTGTATCACTTGTTTGTGCTAGTTTCTTCCGCTTCTTTTTAATAATGCTTTGTCGTTTTCTGATTCTATTCTTTTCATATCCCTTGTGCATATTTGAAAGTTATGTTTTCTGATAGTAAACTGTCATAGGCGTTGTCTAGTTTATATGGATTTTATTGTTGAACTTCCAGCTCCTTGGTATCTTTGGGGTTCTTAGCCATATCTCCTATTACTGCGATGTTTTGAGTATTTTTGTAATGGTAATAGATTATTTTTCATTTTTAGTAGAACAATTGATTCTTCTGCTATTTTTGTGCTATTTTATGGTGTTCTTCTTTATCATATTGTTCTAATTTTCTTTCAGCACATTTGAATGCTATGTTTAGTATTCGTTTCTACTATTTGATTTAGATATTCTTCTGTGATTTGTTTATTTTCTTTACTGCTTCTATTATCTCTTCTACACCATTTCCTCTGCCTCCTGGCATTTCTAGCTCGTTTCCGGCTATTAATCCATCAACTCTTTGGTTATTTGCTCCCCAGTCTGTTATTGTGATTCCTTCAAAAATTCCATTCTTTTTAGAATATCTAGTAATATTTTGTTTTCACTTGCATATTTTGCCATTTACTTTATTATGTGAGGTCATTATGCTCCATGGATTTGAGTTTTTACTGTGTATTCAAATGCTTTTTAGATAGATTTCTCAATGTGCTGTTCATCTATTAGTACATCAATTGTTCTTCTACGGTTTTTCTTGATTGTTTACTGCAAAAATGTTTTTAGACTTGCTCCGACATTATTTTTCTTGTAGTCCTTTTTACATATTGACTTGCTCATTATTGAGGTTAGATATGGATCTTCTGAAAAATATTCAAAGTTTCGGCCACATAGTGGGTTTCTTTTGATATTCATTGCTGGACCCAGTACTATGTTTATGTTTTCGCATTTTGGCTTCTTCTCCTAGTGTTTTTCCATATAAATATGCTAGGTCCTTGTCCCCAACGTGTTTGCTAATGTTGAGCCTGATGGAAAGCATATTGATACTTCGCTTTCATTTACATCCTAAATTATCGCCTTTTTCTCTTTTGAATTCTTAGTCCATTTGGTCCGTCCGACATTGTTATTGATGGGATGCCTAGTTCATCTATATTTAAAGCTATGCCAGTAGTCTTTTCCTACACATAGTTTTGCTTTGTCTTCTAATGTCATTTTATTGATAATATCTAAATATTTCATATTTTGCTTCCTTATTTTGATGATTTGCTATTAATTTATCACATGATCCCTTGATATCAATATATTTCTTTTGACTTTGTTGGTTCATTTACAATGGGTTACTTAAAATTAATATGTGATTATTGTCTTGTTTCTAAGAGGCTTTGTGCTATTAGTGTAATATACGTATACAAAATCAACGACTTGTCTATAGATTTACAGCACTTTTATATTATACACAAGATGAGCCAAGCGACAATGAAATGAATCTGAAATGAGGAATAAACAAAAGAGTGATTTTAATATTTGTAGTGTGGATGATTTTATCAGGTCAGATTGTTGACCAGATGATTATACAAATTTATCAATGATGATGAAAAAACTCAGAGTCATTGAAACAACCTGGGATTAATATGGACGAACACGAAAGAAATATGCCATTTGTTAATTAAAATGCCATGCATTAAGATCAGGATGTTGGACATTCCATCACCATAGTTAATCTACGATTATATGAACATATCGTATATCGTAGTAACAACCAGAACATACAACAGCACACATGATACTGCTTGTATGCACTAGGATACTCCAAAGGATGATATGACTTTTTTACTGCTGATTATCGCAGAAGACTTGCATCTTATTTTTGATTCTTTACCTGATCATTAAAGGATGAGTTCTACTGTCATCTACAATACTTGAAACTACAAAAAGGAGAACTAGAAATCTTGGTTCTCCTCTTTTTTATTTATATTTTTTTCCATTGTTCTTCTTTAAATCCAATAAATATTTGATTATCTGTTATTAGTAGTGGTCTTTTGATTAGCATTCCATCACTTGATAATAATTCGATCTTTTTCTTTGTCACTTAATGTTGGTAATTTGTCTTTTAGGTTTAGTGCTTATATTTTAAACCACTTGTATTGAACCATTTTTATTTCTTGATTGCTTTGTTTTATCCATTCTGTTAGTTCTTCTGCTGTTGGTGTTTCTTCAATTATGTGTCTGTCTACAAATTCTATATTATTTCCTTCTAGCCATTTCTTTGCTTTTTGGCAAGTTGAACATTTTGGATATTCTATAAATATTTTTTTCATAATTATTTCTCCTTTTGATATAAAAAAATGAGGGCATTGAGTTTCCAATGCCTTTTGCAAATCTGTAAGCCGGGTTCTGTCGAGAATGGTCATTTATCTATTCTATATATTGCTATATAGCTCAAGCCACCAAATTAAGAAGATGACGAGCAGTCTTAACCTTCTTGTCCTCGGTGTTGCTCCAGATGGGGTTTACACGGCTAGGGGGTATCACTATCCCTACGGTGAGCTCTTACCTCGCCTTTTCATCCTTACCATTATAATAATGGCGGTTATTTTTCTGTTGCACTTTCCTAGGTTTCCCTCACTTGACGTTATCAAGCATCCTTGCTCTATGGGGCCCGGACTTTCCTCGTACGCTGGCTTTCGCCCGTGCTATACGTAACCATTCAATTTGCTATTTTATTTTACTCTGATTATTGTTAATTGTCAAATTTAAGCATCGTTTTTTTATTTACAAATTTTTGTTCGCTTTTATTTTCTTACTATTAATTCTTTATATTTTTCTCCACGTTCTTCAAAGTTTTTGAAAGAATCCATAGCTTGCTGCTGCTGGTGAGAGTAAAGCATATTGTATCTGGCTTTGTTACTTCTTTTGCTGTTTCCACTGCTTCTGCTAAGTCTTTTACTAAATTGCTTTTATTGTTTGTTAGTTCTTTTTGCTATGGTATGCCCTGTGTTTGGCATACATATTATATGCTCGATATCTGAACTGTTTAAAAAGTCAATTAATGGTTGATAGTGTATTCCTCTATCCATTCCACCTATTATTAATGTGTTTACATTTTTAAGGCGTTTACTGCATTTATTGTTGCTGCTGGTATTGTTGATATTGAGTCATTGTAATATGTGATATTATTGATGTTCCAGCATTTTTCAAGACGATGTTCTAGTGGATTGAAGTTTTCAATTGTTTGTTCTACTTTTTCCATGTCGAGTTTTAATATTTTTAGCGACTCCTAGTACAAACATTATATCGTTTAGATTATGGTTTCCTAATAGCTTTCGTGGATTATTTATGTTATATAGTGGTTTATGATTATAACATACATTTTCACCTTCTATATTAATTAAATCGTTATTTACTGGTATATCTTGCTTATTTTCATAAGTTACTGAGATTTTTCTTACCTTTTGCTTTAAATTCTGATATTTTGTTTCTTATTAATTCAAAATCTGAATTGTATAATATGTAGATCATTTTACAGTTTGATTTCTAAATATTTGTGATTTTGCATTTATGTATTCATCATAGTTGTTATGGTGATCTAAAATGTTCTTCAAATATATTTTAAGAAAATTCCTATGTTTGGTGAATGATGTAAGAATTCTAATTGATGTGATGAGTTTTTCTAATACAATTATTTTGTCTTTTTGTCATTTCTTCTATTTTTGTCGAATATCGGAATTCCTATATTACCTGCAAATACTGCTTCTCTGTCTTGGTCTTGAAACATTTTATAGATTAATGAACTTGTTGTACTCTTTCCTTTTGTTCCTGTTACACTGATTGTTGAGTGAAGCGGAATATTTTAATAATAGTTCTAATTGTGATGATATTTTTGTATGTGATTGGTTTAGTATCTATGTCTTTGAAATGTTATTCCTGGTGTTTTAATTATTAAATCATAGTCATTTAGATTATTTAAATAGTCTGTTCCACATTTTAATTCTACATTATTGTCGTTTTTATTAATTCATCATTCTTTAAATCTTGGATATCTCCAATGTACAATTTTTGTTTGGGAGATATTTTCTAATAAATTTGTATGTTGATCTGCCTTCTCTACCAAAACCAAGGATTATGACTTTTTATATTTATTTCATTTATAATTTCATTAATCATTGAAAATTGCTCCTTTTAGTATGTTATCTAATTCTTTTGGCAAATTATTTTCTTCATTGTATCTTTTTGTAATATCTTCGCTTAAATCGTATAGTCCATAGTTTTTCTTTTATAATATTTTTAATAAATATGGTAATTCTTGTCCTTCTAGGGTTTACGATTGTTTTTGATACTGCAAAATTGATTTCTTCAAATGTTCCTACGCATTCAAATGGCTTTCCAATCACTGTGTCCTGTAAGTCCTTTGAATGTTTTCTAATAATGTTTCGTCTTCATATAAGTCTGTTTTTGAATATATCTATTAATTCTTCTTTATATAGGAATGGACTTAATATGATGTATACAAATAGACATTTTTGGACATGAACAGCACCAATGCCATGGTTCTTTTTCTTTGAGCCTACATTGCAACTTTTTGAATATTTGATGGTATTTCTTTTGTTTTGCAAATAATTTGGCTAGTTTGTAGCTCATTTTAAAGGACGCAAAAAGCTGAAGTATAATGTTGGTATTTTTGAATAATTGCTTGAATAGTATTTAAAGTCTTCTTCATATTCATAGCTTTTTGAATATTGATGGTTGATGTTTTTCTCCAACAACATTTGATTCATTTGCACTTGATTCATTTGATAAAGCAGATATATTTTCGATGTGTTAAATATCCTAATAAATATGTTGTGAATGATACCATTGCTGAAAATGGTGTATGTCCATTTATATATCCTTGTTTTACTAAATTTATTAAGTTTGGATCTATGTGTTCTCTTGATTTCGATTATATTATCATTTTCGAAATCCTGCTGCTTTTTGCACATGCAGTGTTACTTCTTTTTGGATTTGATTATTATGCAATAATCCTTACTTGTGTCTGTTGGTAGTACTTCCAATGTTACATTTGAATCTTTTCCACCACCTACTGGTATTATGAAAGTTTGTGTATTCCGCTTTATTAATGTTTTTAAGTCATTTTCTATGTCTAATTCTTCTCCAATTGACTTTATATTCATTAATTCGTCTTCTGATATTTCTATATTATTTGTATATCTTAGTTCTCCTAATCCTCAAATAATATAGCTTTTTGAACCATTTTATTTGATCTTCGTTAATATGTCCTGCTTTTGATTATTAGATTTTTTTGAAAATGTTGACTTTCCAATATGATATTAATTCTACTAATCCTATATTGAATACTAAATTTTTTTACAATATTGTTATTTATAATTGATTCTTTTATATAATTCTTCTTTTTATTGTTAAGCTTGGGATTAAATGTTGTTAATCCTTCTATTTCAAATTTGAATGTTATATATATGTTTTTCATTGTCTTCTTCTATTTTGTATGAATCATATATAAAAATTTGGATATTTTTCTCTTAATTCTTTTATATTTTTTGAGTTATCAATCATGTCTGTCATAGTATATCTCCTACCTCTTAAAACTATATTTAGTATATTATATATTGCTACATATATCAAGAACTAGGGAATATTATCGATTGAAAAATATAAAAACTGAGATAAGTATGAACTTATTCCAGTTTTAAATTATCTAATCTTTATAATTTAGTCTTTATTTTTCTTCTGATTTTGTTTCTGTAGATTCTGGAGCTTTTTCTTCAGATTCTACTTTTTCTTCTTTTTACCTCTGGCTTTTGTTTCAACATTTTCTTCTGCTTTTACTTCAGTTGATACTGGTGTTTCTACAGTTTTAATTTCTGCAGGTTGAACTGTAATTTGCGTCTGGTTGGCTTTTTGTGAATGTTAAATTTAATATTAATCCCATTCCTAGTACAGTTAATATTCCTGGTATTACACCAATTCCTATTGCTTCTACTATTGCTAATACAATACTGAAGATTAATGCCATTAATATAACAAATCCATTTCCTTTGTTTCCGCTTTTTAGCTACTAGTGATGCTAACCATACAATTGCATAAACATGTGATAATAATATTAATAATAGGAATAGTACTATTAATATTATGCTAATTTTACGAATATTCCTGTGATTAATAGTAGGAATGCAATCATTGGTACTATTAGGAATAGATGCTAATGATGCTAATGCTAATAATGCTGCTTTTACCAAAATCCAATGTTTTTGTAATCTTGTTTTTGTTTCTTTATTTACATTTAATATTATTGTTGCTAATACTAGTATTACAACAATTGTTGATATGATTGATACTTGTTTTGAAGCAATCTTTTCTGTTAATGTTGAGTTTCTGCATTTTGTCATTTACTTTATAGAAAATGATAGTTTGCCTTTTTTAATTGTTCTGGTATGCTATCATCATTTTGTGAACTTAAATATATTTCTCTTCCAATCTTTTGTGCTTGGATCTATTACTATTCTTTTGTGCTCCAATATATACATTTGCTAAAACGTAGTTATTTTTGCTTTAAATTTACACTTTTCTGCTGCTGAATATACATTATTTACTCACCGTGTTTTGGATGTTTATATCTTTGTCCTATTAGATAGATACTTCCATTTACATGTAGGTTTGCTAAATTAAATATCTTGTGATAATAAATAAATGCTTCCATTTACTGTTCCTGATAATTTTTACTGATTTTGACATGATGTACATGTTACCTTCAATTACTAGCATTTGTATTTGTTTGTTCAAATACTTCTTGCATTATAAATTTGTCTGAATAATCTTTTTGCTGTATCCACTACTTTAGTAGGATTTTTCTTGTTTTCGTATCTGTTACTGATACGGCATTACTTTTGATGATATCTTTCGATTGTTGATGATTTTTGTTTTTGCTAATTCTTCCAATCCTGAGATTTGTTTTGTTAATTCATCAAGTCCTGAAATTGGTGTTGTTCTGTTGCATTTACATTTGAAATTAATGCGATTGTTAGTATTATTATTGCTAACATTGTTGAAAAATTTTTTCATATTATTTCCTTTCTATAATTCAATTGTTAATGAATTATTTTCTGATTTATATTGTCTCACATTTTACATTACATGTAGATAATAAACGTTTTTGATGCAATATTTGATTCTGTGTTGCTGTATTTATCTGATAGATAAATAACTTCTTTTATTCCTGCTTGAATTATTGCTTTTTGCACATTCATTACATGGAAATAAATCAACATATATTTTTGAATCTTCTAAATTTGCTCCATGACTATTTAAGATTGCATTTAATTCTGCATGGCATACATAGGCATATTTTGTATTTAAGAAGTCACCTTCTCTATCCCATGGCATTTCGTCGTCTTCAAAGCCTTTTGGGGCTCCATTGTATCCTACTGATAATATTTTATTATCTTTACTTACAATACATGCTCTACTTGTGTGCTTTGGGTCCTTGCTTCTCATTGCTGATAATTTTGCAACTCCCATAAAATATGTGTCCCATGATATATAATCTTTTCTTTGATTACTCATACTAATACCCTCTTACTTAAATATTTTTTTCATTGATAATTTTACTTTTTGCTTTTCTCTGTCTATTTCAATTACTTTTTACTTGTACTACATCGCCAATTGCTACAACTTCTGATGGTGTTTTGATAAATTTATCACTTAATTCTGATAAATGCACTAATCCGTCATGTTTTACACCTATGTCTACAAATGCTCCAAAGTCTGTAATGTTTCTTACTTTCCTGTTAATAATTGTCCTTCTTTTAAATCATCAAAACTTAAAACATCACTTCTTAATACAGGTTTTGGCATATCATCTCTAGGGTCTCTGCCTGGCTTTCTTTTAACTCATTGATAATATCTGTTAATGTTAATTCTCCTATATCTAGTTCTTGTGCTTTTTGTTTTTATGTTCTATTTTTTGATAGTTCGTCATTGATTTTAGCTAATTTTGCTTTATCTAGTAAATCTTCTTTTTTTATAGTTTATACTTTTTAATAGCTCTTCTGTTTGTTTGTAACTTTCAGGGTGTACTGCCGTATTTTTCTAGTGGGTTTTAGTCCTTTAGGTATTCTTATGAATCCTGCACATTGTTCAAATGTTACTTTTCCTAATTTAGGTACATTTAATAATGTTTTTTCTTTCTTCATATTTACCATTTTCTTCTCTATATTTTACTATGTTTTTTTGGCGATTGTCATGTTAATTCCTGATACATATGATAGTAATGATGGTGTTGCTGTGTTTACATCTACTCCTACTTCATTTACTGCATCTTCTACAACGCCCTGTTAATTCTTCATTTAATTGCTTTTTGATTTACATCATGTTGATATTGTCCAATTCCAATTGCTTTTTGGATCTATTTTACGAATTCTGCAAGTGGGTCTTGTAGTCTTCTTGCTATTGAAATTGCTCCTCTTAATGATACATTTAAAGTCTGGGATATTCTTCTGTTGCTAGTTTTGAAGCGGAATATACTGATGCTCCTGCTTCACTTACTATTACATAGTTTAATGTGATATTATAATCTTCTTTTACTTTTGCAATTACACTTGATACAAATTGTTCTGATTCTCTTGAAGCTGTACCATTTCCTATTGCTATTATATTGATTTTGTTTTTAATATTAAATCAATTAATTTAATTGTTGATCCTTCAATATCATTTTGTGGTTCTGTTGGATATAAAACTGCTGTGTCTAGGACTTTTCCTGTTTCATCGATTACTGCTAGTTTACAACCTGTTCTATATGCTGGGTCAAAAGCCTAGCACTCTGTATAGCCTTTTAATGGTGCTCCTAGTAATAATTGTTTTGCATTTTTCCAAATACGTCTATTGCTTGAAGATCTGCTTTATCTGTTAAATCTGATCTTATTTCTCTATCCAATGATGGTTCTATTAATCTTTTCCATGAATCTGCAATTGTTGTTTTTAATTCTTCTTTTTCTTGTTGAATTTTTAATTATTATAGCTTTTTCTAAATCTGCTAAAACTTTTTCTTCTGGTTTTGTGATTTTTACTTTTTAATAGCTTTTTCTTTTTCACCTCTGTTTATTGCTAATATTCTATGGCTTGGGATTGTTTTTACCTTTTCTGAAAATTCATAATACATTTCATATGGTGATTTTTCATCTGGATTTACTGCTTCTGATGTTATTAGTCCTTCATAGTGATAAATTTTTCTTTAACATTTTTCTATAATCTGCATTGTCTGAGATATCTTCTGCAATTATGTCTTCAGCTCCTTTGAATTGCATCCTCTATTGTTATGACATTGTCGTTTAAAGTTTTTGCTACTTCATGATATCTGTACTGTCTGTTTGATTTATAATGTTATCTGCCAATTCTTGTAGGCCATTTTCTTTAGCAATTGTTGCTCTTGTTCTTTTTCTTTTGTTTATATGGTCTATATATATCTTCTACTTCTACTTGTGTTTGAGCTTTTTCAAGTGCTGCCATTATTTCTGGCGTCATTTTTTTCTTGATTTGTTATTGAGTCTATTACTTCTTGTTTACGTTCTTCAAATTTTCTTAAATATGTTAATCTTGAGTCTAAATCTCTTAATTGTTCATCTGATAAATTGCCCTGTTACTTCTTTTCTATATCTTGCAATGAATGGTATTGTGTTTCCTTGATCTATTAATTCTCATGTTTTTCAACTTTGACTTACTTTTACATCTAATTCTTGTGCAATTATTTCATTAATATTCATTATGATTATGTCCTTTATTCATTTTCAAATTTTATAGTTCTAGTCATTAAACTGTTGCTTACATCTGTCATTGGCTTTATTATTGAAAATATAACATCATAAACACTATTTACTATTGGCATTTCTACATTATATTTTTCTGCTAATCTATGTGCAATTTCTATATTGTCTATACTTTCTATTGTCATTCCAATTTCTTTTTAATTTCATCAATTGATAATCCCTTTTACCTATTAATCTTCCTGCACGTCTATTTCTACTTTCATCACTTGAGCATGTTAGAATTAAATCTCCCAAGTCCCTGATAAACCATAGAAATGTTTCTTTTGATGCTCCCATTTCTACACCAAGTCTAGCTATTTCTGCTAATCCTCTAGTAATGATTGCTGATGATGCATTTGTTCCCTAGTCCTAGTTCTGCTACTATTCACAGCAAAATGCTATAATGTTTTTAATGCTCCACAGATTTCTACTCCTAATACATCATGTGATTTATAAATACGCATTGTTTCAGCATGATAATATTTTAGATACTTCGTTAGTAATTCGTCATCTTTTGATGCTAAAATTATTGCTGTTGGAATTTTGTTTACTACTTCTATTGCAAAGCTTGGTCCTGATAGAACTCCCCTAATCTTATTCCTGGTAATTCTTCTTCAAATATGTCTGTCCAATGTTTGTAGATTTTCTGTATCAAATCCTTTTGAACATAGTATTACTGGTTTATTTCCCACAAATTCTTTGTATTGATTAAATACATTTCTAGTAAATTTTGATGGTGTAACATGTAAAATTATTTCTGAGCATTTTGTTTACGACTTCTTCTAATGAATTTGAACAATGAATCGTTCATTTATTTTTAATTCTGGTATATAAATTGTTTTTTCTGTTATATTTATGTCATTTTTTTCTTCTTCTGTGAAAGACCATATAATTACATCATGTCCTTCTCTTGCAATGTGTTCTGCTAGTGCAATGCCCCAGCTTCCACTTCCTATAACAGCAATTTTTGCTCATATGATACTCCTTATTTTTTGAAACTTAATTGTTTTTCTTCACCTGCTAATAATCTTCCTATGTTTGATCTATGGTTAAATATTACCATTAAAGGCTAAAATTAGTGAAAATATTACAAATGATATTCTGCTTCCTGGTACAATGAAGTTCCAAGGTATGAATAAGCATAATACTGGGAATAATATTGCTGCCATTATTGATCCGATTGATACTATTTTTGAAATACAATCATGATTATTAATGCAAATACTAGACAAATTAATCCAATTCTCCAGTTAATCATCATTAATACCCTAATGATGTTGCTACTCCTTTTCCTCCTTTGAAAATTAAAGAAGCATGGGAATGTGTCCAAAGTACAACTGCTAATCCTGCAATTTCTACTAAAAAGTCCTTTTTGCATTATTGTCTGCATTTTATTATATTTCCTATAATTATTGCTATTAATATTGCTATTACACCTTTTAATATGTCGCATATTAATGTTAAAAGCTGCTGCTTGTTTTCCTGCAACTCTTAATACATTTGTTGATCCTGCATTTTGCTTCCTTTTTCTCTGACATCTACTCCTGCTAATTTTTGAAAAATTACTGAAAAACTGATACTTCCTAATAAGTATCCTACTAATGCTGCTAATAAATAATATCCTAACATTATTCTTCTCCTCCTCTTTTCTCTTGTTAGTATTCTTGATTGGTGTTCTTTGAAACCAAAATTCATCCCTTAATTTGTTTACTAAATATCTTTCGTATGAAAAAATGGAATAGTTGTTTACTGTTTACAAATACAGCGAATGTTGGTGGTCTTGTACTTACCTGTGTCATATAATAGATTTTTAATCTACGACCTTTGTCAGTTGGTGGTTGCACTACTGCGATTGCTTCGTTTAGCATATCATTAAGTGTTGATGTTTTTACTCTCATGCTATTGTTTGCTGCAACCATATTGATTAATTCAAATAATTTATTTACTCTTTGCCCTGTTTTTTGCTGATATGAATAGTATTGGGAGCATATTGTAGATATGCTAGTTTGTTATATACTTGTTTTGTATATTCTTCTAGAGTACCATTTTCCTTTTTCTATGGCATCCCATTTATTTATTACTATTATTATTCCTTTTCCAGCTTCATGTGCTTCTCCAGCAATTTTTGTATCTTGTTCTGTTACACCTTCTTGTGCATCTATTACTAATAGACATACATCTGCTCTTTTCAATTGCTAGAGTTGATCTGATAATTGAATATTTTTCAATATTTTTCTTCTATTTTGCTATGTTTTTCTTATTCCTGCTGTATCAATTAATACATAGTTTTCCAAATTCGTTACTGAATTCTGAATCTATTGCATCCCTTGTTGTTCCCTGCAATATTGCTTACTATTAATCTGTTATCATTTAATATTTTATTTATTAATGATGATTTTCCCTACGTTTGGTTTTCAATTACTACTTTTATTTTTCTTCATCTTCCGTTGATTCTATATCTTGAATATTTTCATAAATTATATCTAAGATATCTCCAATTCCTCTTGCATTTGCTGCTGATACTGGATGTGGATCTCCTATTCCTAGATTATAGAATTCATAGATATCTGTTTGGAATTTGTGAAAATCATCTACTTTATTACATACCAAAATCGTATTTTTTATTTGATTTTTCTAAGAAGTTTCGCTACTTCATAATCTTGTGATGTTACTCCGGTTCTTACATCTGTCATAAATAAAAATTACATCTGCTAATTCTATTGCAATTTCTGCTTGTGTTTTCATTTGTGTTGATATAACATCATCTTTTTATCTTCGATACCACCTGTGTCAATTATAGTGAAAGCTTTTGCCTCTCAATTGGTTTCCCCATAAACTCTGTCTCTTGTTACTCCTGGTGTATCTTCTACAATTGATCTACGTTCACCAATTAGATAATTGAAAAAGTTGATTTTCCTACATTCGGCTTACCGATGATTGCTACTACTGGTTTTTGACATGTTTGTTTCCTTTCTTCTCTTTTTAATATTATTATATTTATTATTAAAATAATTATTCCAACAATTGATATAATATAACTTAATTCTTCAATTTTTGTCATTTTAGGCTCTACTATAATGTTTGTTGATTTATTTAATTTTATTTGTATAAAAGCCATTTTCTGATTCTGTAAAATCAATATTTTTATTATTTTCATCAGTTATTTTTATAACTTGGATAATAGATATATGGTAATTCTATTTCTGAAGTTGTTATTATACTGATTTGTAAATGTTGATTTTTCCCGTTTCTTGATTTTTTTCAAAATTATTTATACTTGCGTCACCATTTATATTATTGGTTGCTGAGTTCTATTATTGATATATTCTAGATTATAAAAATGCTTTTACTGGCAAATATTCTCTATTTATTGACATTGTACTGATTCTTTTTGTGAAATTGCTTTTTGATAATTATATTCTGAATCTAATTTATAATTTGAATTATAGTAGTTTTTACATATAAGCAACTTATTATTAATTGAATAATATTATTATAAAAACTAAAATATCTCCATTATATTTTTTATTTTGATACAATATTGATGCATTTATTCCACATATAACTGATCCAAACAATATATAAAATCCTAGCATTCTCCATGCAAATTGTATTACTTGTCATGAGTTTGGCATAATTTGCCACGGAAATAATTTTGTTGTCATCCATAGTGATATTGCTGTGAATATTATAAATAATATATATATCATTTTAGACTTTTTCTACTTTTATTATAACATATTATACTAAATAATAGTAAAAGTAACTGACATTATTCCAAGTACTAATGTTGGATATGAGTTTGCCATCATTATCTTTATAATTTATTTCGTTTTTCGAATAATGAGTCAAAATCTATTGTGTTTTCACATACATCAGATCTGTTGTATTCATTATTTTTGAATCAAATATTGCATATTTGGTACTAGCTCTATATTCCATTAAAGGTATCCAATAGAATGAGGTTACTAATATTGCTATAATTATGTTGATTATTAATATTTTTGATTTTATGTAAATTCAATTTCTTATAAAATGCAATTAAATAAATTATACTAAATATTGAAGCATATATTGTTGTAATTGTGTGTGATAGTATTAATCCTATTGCTGATATAGCTATTAAATATGTTTTTTAGGATTTCCTTCTGTTAGCTCATATAATCCGTTTAATAATAGTGGTAAGAATATGCTTTGCTGAATATTCACCCAAAGCATTTCTTGAGTAAATATTTGTTAATTTATATGGTAATAAGTATATACATTAATGCTGAACAGGTTGCTGCAATTTTATTTTTGGTTATTTTTAATGTATAAAAATACATTGCATAGCCTGATGCTATTATTGAAATTAATGTGAATATTTGTATACCAGCTGATGCTATTGATTTTATGATAATAACATTGGTATATATAGTTGTTATTGGACCATAAAATATGTTTAATGCATATCCAAATCCGTTCATATTATTATTTGAAATTAGTGCTGGAAATATGTTATTTTTGATTAATTTTGAAATGGCTACAATTCTTCCTATATGTATTCTAAATTCATTTGCTGAACTTAAATTCATTTTAAATATTGGAATTGAAATAAGTATTGATGCTAAAAGTATAATTAAATGAGGTATATATTTTTAAACTCTATTTTTTTCATATTAAAACAAATAAAGCCATAGCAAAATTGCTGGCTTTATAATAAATATTATTTCTTATTATTTAAATTTCCTTTAATTTCATTTTAACTTATTATCAGCATCAGACTTTAAATCTTGAAAATATTCTGCAGATGATTGCATTTCATTTTTAAAAGATGGTCTATTGACTATCTTAATAGAAATATTTATAACACATGCGATTATCAAAATTATTAAAAGCTATTTTTCCACCATTTTCCTAACATAATTCACCTCACTATAGATGTATTATATTAATTTTTATATGCTTTTGTCAATTAAATATAGTATTTTTTGATGTTATTGTTTTTATTTTTCAACATAGATGTCACCGAATAATTCTTTTTGATTTGTTTGATACTACTTCTTCTTGACATTTCTAATAAGCCTGAAAAAGCTGTTACAACTTCTTTTGAATCACGATTTCTGTTGTTAAATAGTTTGTTAAAAACAAATTTTGAATGCTTTATTAGTTCCTTGAACATTGTTTTTTTACTCTGTCTCCAACTGAATAAGTTTCTACAATTGCTATTTTATCAATGTTTTTGCATTTTTATTTAGTCTTGCTTGATTTTTGTTTATCAAATTTTTATATGAATCATAAATTAATTTTTGAATCTAATTTATCATCTTTTAAGTCCAATTTTGGTAATTCAATTTTCTGTGTGTACCAAAAAAATCTCTTTAAATTGATTGTATCGTTCTCTAAATTGAATTGCTCCTTCTTTAAATTGCTTATATTTAATGATTTGTGCTATTAATCTTCTTCAGTTAATTCATCTTCTATTTTTTCTTGTTTTAGGTAATAATTTTTTGATTTTTATATATAATAGATTTGATGCCATAACTAAGAATTCACTTGTAATTTCTAAATTCAATTCTTGCATTGTTTTAATATAATCCAAGTATTGATCTGTTATTTTATTTAAATTGATATCATATATGTCCATTTGATTTTGATTTACTAAATGTAACAATAAATCAAGTGGTCCTTCAAAAATTTTCTAATTTAATATTATATTTGCTTGTTTCTAATGATAATAAATTAACCATTTTTTCCTCTATAAATTCTTCTTGTGCTATTCTTATTGTTTCAGATAAACTACCCTTTTCTAAATAAATAATTTTTATATCTTGTGGTTCTTTGTTTGACTTTTTTCAAACATCTTTTTTAGCTGATTTAATTTCATATTCATATAGTTCATCATAATGTTCTTCAAAAATATTTATCTATTAAGTTACGTGGAATTTCTTTTTGATTGTAATTTAAATCTAAGTTCTTTCATTGATAGTGCTTTTTAGATTTAGTGCATCAAGAATATATTTTTCAATGTACTCTTGATCATCTATATATTTAAGTTCTTTTTAGTTGTTAGATTACCTCGTCAAAGTAATTCATTATCATATTCATCTTTAAATTTATTAAAGACCTCGTTTCTGTTCTCTTTTTTAAATATTATGAATTTTAATAATCTAGTTTTTAATTTTATCTTTTGCTTTTAATTCTTCTGTGATTGTAAATCCTGATTTACATCCTTTGAACTTATTTGTTTCTTCCATTGTTATTAATCCTCTGGTTCAATTTCTTGTTCTTCATCTATTTCTTCTTCACATAAACTTTGTTCAAATGCTTCATTGAAAATTTTTCTAACTTTTTGATCTAATTCTTGCATTAATTCTGGGTTATTCTCAATATATTTTTAGCATTTTTCTACCTTGTCCAATTCTCTCACCATTATAACTAAAACCATGCTCCAGCTTTTTCTACAATATCTAGATTTACTGCTAAATCTAATATATTTCCTGATTTTTGAAATACCTTTTTCCATAAATTATATCGAATTCTGTTTCTCTAAAGGTGGAGCTACTTTATTCTTTACAACTTTAACTCTTACTTTGTTTCCTATAATTTCAGAATCTTGTTTTATTGCTTCAATTTTTCTTATATCTAATCTAACTGATGCATAGAGTTTCAATGCTCTACCACCTGGTGTTGTTTCAGGACTTCAGAACATTACTCCAACTTTTTCTCTTAATTGATTTATAAACACTAAGCTTGCATTTGATCTATTTAATACACCTGCTAATTTTCTTAATGCTTGGGACATTAATCTTGCTTGTAATCCAACATGTATCTCCCATTTCTCCATCTATTTCTGCTTTTGGTACTAATGCTGCAACTGAGTCAACTACTACTAAATCAATAGCAGAACTTCTTATCAATGCTTCCAGCTATTTCTAATGCTTGTTCTCCTGTGTCTGGTTGTGAAACAATTAAATTATCTATATCAACTCCTAAATGTTTGCATATACAGGGTCTAGAGCATGCTCTGCATCAATAAATGCTGCTTCTCCACCTGTTTTCTGACATTCTGCTATCATGTGTAATGCTAATGTTGTTTTACCAGATGATTCTGGACCATATATTTCTATTATTCTTCCTCTTGGTATACCACCAATTCTAATGCTACATCTAAGCTTAGTGCTCCTGTGAGATTGCTTCACATCAGTGGTTTTTAAATTCTCCAAGTTTCATTACTGCACCTTTTCCAAATTGTGTTTTTCAATTTGGCTTAATGCTAATTTAATGCCTTTTCCTTGCCAATTGATGTGTCTATTACTTTCTTTTTCCTTTTTTGCCATTTCTTCCTCCATTTTAAAAACATTTGTTTTTGTTTTTACAAATCTATTATATATTTATTTTTGTTGTCAATACATTTGTTCGATTTTAATTATCTTTGTCTATACCATTTGTCAAATTGTTGTAAATATTGAAGCTTTGTTGGTGAAAATTTCCTCCAACATTTGCATTTAATAATAATGTTCCTTTATTTCTATAAAGTGGTATATATATAACTTGTTGATTTCCTATTTTTGAATATCTTGATATGAGTTTAAATCTTCAATTTTTTGAAATTACTTCATCATTATTATAGTTTGCAAGATTATTTGGGCTCATAGAAATATTCTAATGATGATTTATTGAGTTTTAAAATTCCTGTTAACATTACTTGATATGATTTGTTTTCTAATGCATTCTTATATGTTTGATAATTAACTGAATTGATATTTATTGTTATTCCTACTTGAGCTAATTGTGCTTTGATATTTTCTCTGCTACTTAATTCTTTCAGGATAGTCTTGAGATACTAATATGGTTATAATTAGTGGTTTTTCCGTCTTTATAAACATCTTCCTTTTAACATTGAGTATCCATCATCTTCTAATACTTTCTTGGCTTTTTCGCTGTCATAACTTAATAATTCTTTATCAGTACTTAAATATGATCCATAATCTAATGGTCCTTTTGTTATTATTTTATCATTGTTTAATACATTTTGATATTAATACTTCTTTATTAATTCCATAAGCTATTGCTTTACGTACATTTTAAGTTTGATATTACTGAATCATTTTTGATTAAATGCTAAAAAATCATATTCTCTTTCAGGATAAACCTTTTTATTATATCCAATTGTTCCAATATAGTCTGTATAATTTGATAAATGTGTGTTTGCTATGTCTATATTGTTCATTTTAAAATCGTTAAATATTTCACCAACTGAATTATATTTATGTACTGTAATTGATTTTGTTGTAATTGTTTTATCTTATTATGCCATCTTTCATTTTTTACTAGTAAAATATTATTGTCATCAATACTTGCTATTCTAAACATTCCTGTTCCAATTGGATTTTGGTTGATGAATTAAAATCTTCACTTTTATAAAAATTTTGATGATACTATTGGAAATGTTAGATTATATTCATAAAAATTCACTTTTTGAATTTAGATTAATTATCATTGCGTATCGTTAATTATATCTATTGATTCTATTGATGATACATTTCCATTATATACTGATGACTGATTTTTCTTTAATCTTATTAATTGTGAATTCGACATCTGCTGTTGTTAATATTGTTCCATCTTGCCATTTTATTCCTTGTTTTAATGTTATTTTGATATTTTAGTATCACTAACTTTTTGTTAATCCATCGATTAAATTATTTTCGATTTGATAATCTGATGTTAAATCTATTAATAGCTCAAATATTAATTTATCTAAATTCAATATTTCTTTATTTTTAGTTAATATTGGATTTATAGTATCATATTCTGCAATTCCCATTTTAAATTGTCTACTATTGCGACATTATTTTCTTGAACTGCGTTTGTCTGATTTGCTTCTTTTTAGTATTATTTCGATATATAAAAAAATGTTGCTGTTGAAATAACTCAACTACTATTATTATAAATACTATTAATGTGATATTATTTGTATTTTTCATATTTTCTCCATTTACAAGTATATATTATATTGATCATTTGTCTATACATTATTTGGCGTACTATATACAAAATAGCTACTTTATTTTTACAAATGAACTCTATAAACACTTTTTACTTTGTTTGTTTTATCATCTATGTCAAAAATTGCACCATTTTAATTCGACTGGTCCTTCTGCTACCTTTGTATTTTTTTCTGGTAGTGATTTAACAAATCTGATTAATGCTGTTTTTAATATCCATTCCTAAAATTGAGTTTGATGGACCTGTCATTCCTAAATCTGTTATATATCCCTGTGCCATTTGGCAAAACTCTATTGTCTGCTGTTGGAATATGTGTATGTGTTCCAAATAATCCTGTAATTCTGCCGTCTAAGAAATAGCCCATTGCTAGTTTCTCTGCTGTTGCTTCTGCATGAAAGTCAACCATATATATATCAGCTTTTACTTCTGAAACTATTTGATCTGCTACTTCAAATGGATTGTTTGACATTACATCATTAATGTTAGTTCTCCCAATTAAATTTATTGTACATATTTTTTATTATTCTTTTCTATTACAACATAGCCATGACCTGGGCATCCCTTTGAATAATTTGCTGGTACTATTAATTTTGGTATGTCAATTAATTCAAATATATCTTTACGTCCCCATGTGGATTTCCATTGTGAATACATCAATGTTTAACTGATTTAATTCATTAAATATTTTTCTAGTTATTCCTCTTCCTTCTGCTACATTTTCTGCATTTACTATTGTGAAATCTATATTTTTCTTTTGTAAGTTTGGTAAATCACTCTTTAGTTTTTCTACAGCGCCATGTGATACTAGGTCACAATCGCTAAAATCTTCATAATATTTTTGTTTTTCCTATCTTTTTATAATTCTTTTTACTTTGCTATCATATCATTTTATTTGCTCAATGTTTTTCTTTTATTGTTTTTCTGGATTTTCACCATATAATCCTCTTTTCTCTCTCTTATTTGATTTATTTTTCTGCCAGATTTTCGCCATATAGTACCTCTATATGCAAAATAAAAAGACCTATGATTTCATAAGTCTTGAATTTTTCTTTATTTTGCATATTCTATAATTCTTTTTCTCTAATAACGTTTACTTTTATTTGTCCTGGATAATCCATTTCATTTTCAATTCTTTCAGTGACATTTCTTGCTAATAATACCATTTGATCATCTGATATCTTCTCAGGTTCTACTATTATTCTTACTTCCCTACCTGCTTGAATTGCAAAATGATTTTTCTACACCTTCAAATGAGTTCGCAATGTTTCTCAAGTCCTTCAAGCCTTTTATATATGCTTCTAAAGTTTCTCTTCTTGATCCTGGTCTTGCTGATGATATTGCATCTGCTGCCTTTACAAGTATTGCTTCTGGTGTTTCTGCTGGTACATCATCATGATGTGCTTCTACTGCATTGATTACTCTTGGATCTTCTTTATATCTTTTTAATACTTCAACACCTAATTGAACATGTGTACCTTCCATATCATGATCTAAAGCTTTTCCTAAATCATGTAGTAATCCTGCTTTTCTGGCAATTTTTGAATTTAGCCTAATTCTTCTGCCATTATTCTTGCTAAGTGTGATACTTCAACAGAATGTTTTAATACATTTTGTCCATAACTTGTTCTGTATTTTAATTTTCCAAGTAACATTATTATTTCTTGAGGTAAGTTTATTACTCCTAGCTTCATTGCAGCTCTCTCACCTTCTTCTTTAATTGTTTTTGTTAATTCTTCTTTTTGCTTCTTCTACTTTTTCTTCAATCTTTGCTGGATGTATTCTTCCATCATCAATTAATTTTTCTAAAGCAATTCTTGCATACTTCTCTTCTTAATGCGTCAAAACCTGAAATAACAACTGCTTCTGGAGTATCGTCAATAATGAAAATCTACACCTGTTAATGTTTCAAGTGTTTTAATATTTCTACCTTCTCTTCCTATGATTCTTCCTTTTATTTCATCATTTGGTAAAGTTACTGTTGATACAGTTGTTTCTGCAGTATGATCTGCTGCACATTTTTGAATTGCATAAGTTATTAAATTCTTAGCTGTGTCATCTGATTTGTCTTTAATTTCTTCTTCCATTTTTCTTATGCGTTCTGCTTTTTCATGTGTTAATGTATCATCTAGTTTATTTAGCATTTCAGCCTTTAGCTTCTTCTTGTGATAGTTTTGCTATTCTTTCGAGATTGTCCATTTCACATCTTTTTAATTGTTGTACTTCTTCTCTGATTTCTTCAATCTTCGATTCTCTTAAATCTAAATCTTTACTTTTTCTTCTAAGTTGCTAATTTTTGTCTAAGTTTTCTTCTTTTTGAATTAATCTTCTTTTCTTGTCTTTGAATGTCTCCACGTCTTTCTCTAATCTCATCATCTAATTCGTTCTTACTTTTAAAAATTTCTTCTTTAGCTCTTACAATTTCTTCTTTTTCTGATATTTTCTGCTTCACGTTTTGCATTTTCCAAAAATTTCTCTGATTCTGTTTCAGCACTTTCGATTTTTCTTTCTGCAGTCTTTTTTCTCATAATGTATCCTATAATCGAAAATATGATTGCTGAGATTAAAAAGATGGCAACATTAATAATTATGTCCATACTAATATACCTCTCTATTAAATTTTCAATGTACAATATATATAATAAAATTATTATTTATAAATATCTTACACTTTTTATTTTTATGTTATTTTTATTTAGATTAGTCTAACTGAAAAGAAGCTTAAATGTTAATTTGATTATAACATTTAAGCTTCTAATATATTTTTGTTATGCTCTTGGATGAGCTTTTTTATAAACTTCTTTTAATTCTGGTGTTTGGAATTGTGCATATACTTGTGTTGATGATATATCTGAATGTCCAAGCATTACTTGATTGCTTTAAGATCTGCTCCATTTTGCAATAAATGTGTTGCAAATGAATGTCTTAAAATATATGGTGTTATATCTTTTGAAATATGTGCTTGTTCCTTATAATATTTAATTATTTTTCCAGAATCCTTGTCTTGTTAATCTTGATCCATTTAAGTTAACAAATAATGCTTTTGTTACTTTCATCTTTTATCAAGATTGGTCTTGCCTTTTTTTATATATTCTTTTAAGGCTCTTAAAGAATATTGTCCTATTAGGGACAACTCTTACTTTTTGATACTCTTGATGTTGCTGTTGCATTTTTAGATCAACATCATCAATGTTTAAATTCATTATTTCAGTAACTTTCATTCCTGTTGCATAAGCGAATTCAAGCATTGCTTTGTCTCTTATACCTTTTAAATCAACTTCATTTGGTTGATCTAATAATAATTCTACTTCTTCGAAGTTAATACTGATGGAACTCTTTTTTTCTATTTTTAGGTGATGGAACCTTACTTGTTGGATTGTTTCAATTTTTCTTATTTTTATTAGATATTGATAAAAGATCTTATTGTTGCTAAACTTCTTGAAATTGTTGAGCTTTTTCTTTCCAACGCTTTTTAGATATTCCATGTATTCTTCAATGTTTTCTTCTGTTATTTCAGTATAATTTATCTTTTTGTCATTTAAATATCTTTCAAACTGTAAAGATATCTCTTCTATATGATTGTAGTGTATTATCTGATAATTTTTTTATCCATTTGTAAAAATTCTAAAATTGTCTTATTTCTTATCCATTCTACTTCCATCTTTCCTTTATTTTTTTGTTTCTATCAACTTGTTATGTTATATCATTTTTTAGCAAAAAAAGTAAAGACTTATTGGATTATTTCTCTATTTTTCCGTATTCTCCTCCTCCACCAACTTTTTATATGTAAATCTCCTTTTCTCGCTAAATTAATGACTTCTGACAATTTTTCACCCTACTACTGATTCAATATCATCTTTTTGTTATTTTATTTAAACTCATCATTTCTGTTCCATAGCTTCTAATAATTTGTCAATTACTTTTGGCCCCAACTCCTGGTATAAATTGTAGTGGATATTGATAATTGTAAACTGGTCTGTTTTTAGGTGACTTTTGATTCTTGGTCTTTAATCATAACTGATTCTATCGTAAACTCCCATTGTTATATGTTTATTTGAGCCACATTTGTCACATATAATTGCTGGTGGTTCTGTTTCGATTTGTCTTTCACAATCTTCACAATAGCTTCTATTATATTTTCCTAACTTTGGATCTAATCCATAATTTGCAATAATTCTTCTTCCTTCTTCTCCTTTTTATAGCTTTTAAATACTTCCTTAAAGTTTATATCTTGCACTTCTAATTCATTATATTCTCTTGCTATTTTTAGGTAATGAATGTGCATCTGAATTTGTTAAAAGTTTTTATTTCCTAATTCTGATATTGTATCTGCTAAATGTGTATCTGAACTTAATCCTAATTCAATTGCGAAATATTCTTTTATATTTTTCTTTAAATATTCTTTTCTAATCTTTTTGTACAATTTCCATAATAGCTTTTTGAATGGTGTGAAAACATGTGCTGGTACTAAATATCCATTATATTTCTCTACTATATCTATTAAATCATATCCTGATATATTTGCTCGTTTGAGTACTTAATGTTATATTTTTATATGTGTTGACATTTCTTTTGAAAAATGCTTTAATGTCTTCTAATTTTGGAAAATAACATAAATTATGGGCACTTCCTGTTTTTCCATCTTCATTCTTTTCTGATGTCTCTATTTCTGCGCCTAATATTATGCATACTTTGTTTTTATATATTATTCCACCTTCTTCTAATTCATACGCTTCACCTGTTGATAAAAAGTCTTCTATATCCTGTATTACATATGGTGATGCACAATCAATTACTGATACTACATCTATTCCTTTTTCTTTCATAACATTCTTTTGCAATGTTAGCGAAAATTTAATGATTTTGCTGCTGTTATTTTTATTGGTTTATTATTTTCACTTCTTCCTATGTGTACATGTAAATCTGCAAATATTTCCATTGTTGTTCCTTTCATAAAAATAGAGAGTCATCCTTCTCTACTTAATTTACATTATTATATTTTTCTTCGATTTCTTCTATTTCAGGTCTTTCAATTTGTTTCATCATTTTTATCAATATCTGTTGCTAACTCATTTGCTGAAAAATTAGTTTCTACTGATGATTTCCTGAAATAATTAGATTTCGCTTTTTTGAATCTGCTTCTTCAAATCTATCTAATTCTGTTAACATTACATCTATAAATTTGGGTACATTTATTATTCTTCTATTTGCTTGTTCTTTTTAAATATGTCATTCCACCAACAATTTTCATATTAAACCTCCTTCGTGATTTCAAGCGTTTCTGCATAATTTACGAAATCTACAAATTTATCTAAATATTTGTTATATTTGCCTTTTAGATTTCTATTTACTAATAATACTAATGCTTCATCTACTTCCATTGCAATTCTTTCTGGTCTATCTAATAACATTCCTCCAAAATGGTCTGTTAATTCTAGTAAATCACTTTCTGGTTCTCTATTTTCTTGGATTGTATATCTATTTACCCCTTCACATATCCTACAAAATCTTTTTATCAAATCTAGCATTGATAGAAATTCTGCTCCTCTACCTGCATACATTCTTATTTCTTCTTGATTTCTTGAATTTAATATTTTTACAATCACATAATAATCTTGCTGATATTACTATGTTATCATCTATTTGTTCTTCTGGATATTCTTGATGTAAATAATCCAAAAAAATAATTTCAAAATAAACTGCTTTTTAAATACTACTGAATTATCATAGAATATTCCTGTTTTTCTTTTTTAAGAAATATACAATATTTAATTTTTTTGTTAAAAGTCTATTTCGTTTAAGAAATATTCTGCAAAAGTCTCTTCTCCCATAGTTTTTCTCCTCGCTATTTTTCTCTTTAGTATTATATTATTAAGTCTTTTACTTATTCAATGAATGTAACTCAATTGTAATATTATATTTTGATGATAAATTTTGATGTATAATCTAAGTTTGCCTGTACTGATTTTTGGATATTTAATTGTGTATATTTCTGTTGCTTTTTTTATCAATATTTAATAATTGATTTTTCTCCATTATTTTTCTTCAAATTTCTTTAGTGATGTGATTAATTTATCATTATTTATTGTTTTTAAAAATTCCTTCAAATTTTTTATTAATTCCAAGTACTCTTTATATATGGATTAGCATTTTTCGATTGTTCAATTTCTGATTTTTGTTATATCCAATAATATATATGTTAATATTCTTGATATTCTAGTTTTTGGTATATCTCTTAGTACTGACTTTTTCTACTATTTCATCAATTGTTTTGCAGGTTGTTGATGCAAGTTTTAATAATATTTTCAAGGCCTTCATTTACATCTGCTATTTGACTAATTTCTTCTTTTGTCATTGTTCTTATCTTGTATATTACAATATCCGAAAAATCATTTATTGATGAAACATAAGCTCCCTGATTTTTTAATTCTAATAGTCTCTCATAAGTGTATTTTGAGCACCACTTTCCTTATTTCATTAAAATTATTTTCTATAAATAATTTTCTAATATATGTTCCTGATGCATAATTTTTCATTTATATTTTTCGTCATTGTGCATTGTATTCTTTTCGTTTTTATTGCAAATGGTTTTTATTTTACTATTGGTGATTTTTAATGCTTTTTAAATATTCGATTGCTAGTATGTTGTTTTGGTTTTTGCATTATATTTTCTACATTTTCACTTGATAATACTTTTTTTAATACTATCTCTCTTGCTTTTTGGATACGAATTTCCTTTATCCAACTCTTCTTTTGATATTTCTTTTTAAATTCATCATCTTCATTTACTAACACATCTGCAATTGCTTGTAATTTCTCAAGATTCTCTTCTTCAATTCCAAATACTAAATAATCTATGTTTCCTATTTCATTTAGTATTTTTGACGCCTCCTAATGCAAAAATTTTTCTGCACTTGAAATACTATATATTGTTGGTAATTCAATTACCATATCTACTTCATTTTGCAATGCTATCTTTGCTTTTTTCAAATTTATTAATTAATGACGTGTCTCCTCTTTGTGTAAAATTCCCGCTCATTACTGCAATTACTGTGTCTGCACCTGTTAATTCTTTTTGCTTTTTGTATTTGATACAAATGTCCATTATGGAATGGATTGTATTCTGCAATAATTCTATCCTCTTCCCATATTATCTCCTCTTATTGCGTATTCTTAAATTAATTGTTATAATAGCATAGATTTATACGAAATTCAATTTTAAGAGGTTTATTTATGGATAACATAATTTTATATACTGATGGGGCATGTTCTGGTAATCCTGGTCCTGGTGGCTGGGGATCTGTTTTGATTTTTAATGGTGATTGAAAAAGAACTTAGTGGTGCTAATCCTAGTACTACTAATAATGTTATGGAGATTACTGCTGTTATTGAAGGTCTTAAGGCTCTTAAAAAGACCTTGTAATGTTAATATTCTGAGTGATAGTGCATATGTTGTTAATTGTTTTGAAAAAATTGGATTAATAATTGGATTAAAAATAATTGGGTTAATTCTAAAAGGAACCTGTTAAAAATAAGGAACTATGGCTTGAATTATATAATTTAACTAAGATTCATAAAGTTACCTTTTAATAAAGTTAAAAGGTCATTCAAATGTAAAATATAATAATAGATGTGATGAATTAGCTAGAAATGCTATTCTAACAATTTAAAAAGTAGAAAAGGAATGGTTGTTGCCATTCCTTTTTTTATTATTAATCTATATTTTGTGATGTTTGAAGCATTGTGGTTCATGTAATTTATAATTCCAATCGCTTGTAAATATGAATAAATTATTATTGTTCCAACAAATTTCATGCCTCTTTGTTTTAAATCTTTTTGAAATTGTATCTGATAATTCTGAACTTACTTTATCTAATTCATATATTGTTTCATTATTTGTAAAGCTCCAGATATATTTATCAAAACTTCCATGTTCTTTTTGTATTTGTTTAAATATTTTTAGAATTATTTATTGTTGCTTTTTATTTTTAATTTATTTCTTATGATGCCTTCATTGTTTTTGCAATTCTTTAATCTTATTTTCATCGTAATTTATTATCTTATTGATATCAAAATTATCAAATGCTTTTTGAAATTATCTCTTTTATTTAATATACAACTCCACGATAGTCCTGCTTGAAATGATTCTAATATTAGCATTTCATATAGCTTTTGGTCATTATGAATAGGTTCTCCCCATTCTTCATCATGATATTTTCGTATATATTTCATTTACATTCATTGCCCATGTACATCTATTCATTTTATATTACCTTGTAAGACTTAATATTTCTGATTTTAGTTCTGGTTGAGTTATTCTTTTTAGTTCTTTACCATCTCTAAATACTATTAGTGTTGGAACTAATCTAAATTATATCTTTTTCGCTAAAGCAAAAATTTTTATTTGCATCAATCTTTTACTATCTTAAAATCAGTTCTTTCTTTTTGCCATTTCATCCATTATTGGAGAAATATATTTACAAATCCACAGGTTTCTGTATAAAAATCAACAATAACTGGTTTAGTTGATTTCAATACTATTTGTTCAAAGTTTGATAAATTTGCATATATTACTTTATTTTCTTTTGGCTTTGGCTGTGGCGCTGGTGTTGATTCTTGTGTTTGTTTAGGTTTCACTGGTGTTTGTTGTGATGTTTGTTTAGGTGCCACTGGTGCTGGCTGTGTTGGTTGTGTTGGCTGTGATTGTTTCAATGATTTGAGTTTGGTCATTGTTTTGGTTGTTCAACAACTTTTTGTTCTGATTTTTGCATTACTATGATTGTTTGTCTGTGTATTTAATACTTTTTGATTATTATTTTTATTTTCGTTTGCTTTATTATTATTGTCATTATTATTAACTACTGCATTTGAATTGGCTTCTCTTGTAATCTTTATTTTCTTTTCTGATGAGTTATTTGATTGATCTGTTGCAATATATGTTGTTCATATTCTCCTGGTACATTTTGTATCCACTTTGCAATGACTGATACATCAATTAATTCGTCAGTATTGTCTTCTACTTTAATGTTTTCTTTTAAATCAATCGTTTCCTTGTTTAATTGTTCTGTCCTCTGCTCAATTATTTCTGGTTGTTTTGTATCAACTATATTTACATTAATTGTTGCTGTTTCTTTTGTCCTTTGTTATCTAATTTTTTCAAATATAATAGCTGTTTTTCCTAGATTTTTAAATGTATATGTGTTTGTTATTTCTTCACCATCTATTAACACTTTTACATCATTAGGAATCTTAAAATTCGCTAAATTGAAGTTTGTTCCATATTCAATGTTTTTATCTTGAATTCTAATTCCTACAATTTTAGCTAATTCTGTTTTATTTTTCTATTGTTGATTTTTCTTTTTTATTAAATAAAATAATTGTTGTGATACTTGCAACTATTAATATAATTAGCACAATTACTATTGATAAAAATTATTGTTATTCTTTTTGCTTTTTATCCATATATCCCCCATTTATGCTTTTTGTATTTTTATTTTTGCTTCTCTTACAAATTTTTAAAACTTTAATTTTACTTAGTGCTCCTACTGCTCTATTTAATTCTTTTTCCTTTTTCTATAACTAATAATGTTGGCATTGATGAAATGTTGTATTTTCTTGCTAAGTCTTCATTTTGATCAACATTAATTTTACTACTTTTAAATCTTTATTTTCATTTGCTATTTCTGCTACTCTTGGCGACAATATTTTACATGGTCCACACCAATCTGCATAAAAGTCTACTAATACTCTTTTATCTGAGTTTAATACTTCTTGTTCAAAGTTAGCTGATGTTACTGGTATTACTGCGTTTTTCTGCTTCTACTTTAGTTTTTCTGCCTTTTGCCTGTTCCAAGACTTATTCCTATTAAAGCTGCAATAAATAATACTGCTAATACTATATATATTATTTTTTTCTTTCATTTTTTTCTCCTATCTAAATATCATTATAATTCCCATTACTATTAGTATTATTCCTGATATTTTTCTAATTATATTGTAGTGTTTTTTTATTGTGTCAAATACTTTTTCATTTTATCTATTAATAGTGCTGATATAATGAATGGTATTCCTAATCCTATTGAATATGATGTTATTAATAAGATTCCTTTAATTGTTTCACTTTTTGCTGATATTAACAACAATGCTGATGCTAGAAATGTTCCTATACATGGTGTCCAGCTTATTGAAAAATGCCATACCAAAAATTAATGACTTAAAAAAAGTTTAAATTCTTTACATTTGACTTAACTCTATTTTCCTTATTTAAAAATTTGAGCTTTATTATTTCTATATAATTTAGTCCTAATATTATAATTATTATTCCAAATATTATTTTTATGTATTTTTAAATGACTGGCTATCATTTTTCCAAATGTGCTTGCAAAAATTGATAATATTATGAAAATTATGCTAAACCCTAGGACAAAACCTAATGCATTTATCAATGTTTTATTTTTCTTTTCTTCATCTTTTCCAGCAAAATATGATATATATATTAGCAACATTGGAAGTACACATGGTGATATAAAACTTGCAATACCTTCAATGAATGTCATTAAATAATCCATTTATTCCTCCTTATAGTTTATTAAATATATTTCTATATCTTTTTAAATTTGCTTTTTGACTATATCTATATAATAATTCAGATATTTGCTTATGATATTGTATTTTTCTTGATATATTTTGTTCATGTTTTATTGCTACTAAATAACTTTCTATTAATCCAAAATCTCCATATTTATTTGTAAATGTTTCTTTAAGTTTTTCACTATAAAGTTTTGGATTATTTATTGCATAATAATAGAATTTTTTTCGCCTATTAACTTTTTATTATTTCTGCATAGCCTAGAACTTCACTATTATTACTTATATGTCTTGATATTATATAATATCTATTGTCTAAATTTATTTGATATTTTATCTAAATTAAGATATAATTTAGCTTCTAAATCTGAAAATATATTTACTAATGATTCTATTTTGGTGAATTTTCCAAATAAAATCCATTTGATACTATTTCATTTTTCTTCAAATATAAATTTGATATTTCTTCTAAAGTTGTATATAGCATTGCTTTAAATTCTGTTAATACGAAGTTTTTTTCCTGAATCCTCTAAATTTCTGAACTATACAATATGATAAAGTCTTTTGCCTCTTCATTATACTCTATATATATTTCTTCTTTATGCTTTTATTTGTATCACTTTTATTAAATTTATTGATAAATTATAAATATTTTTATCAATCATACTTAATAATGCTTTTTTTCTTCTATATATTTTTGATTCATATTTTGCTTTATCAAATAAATAATTTATTATACATGATTTAATAAAAATATCAATTTTATTGTTTATGAAATGTCTTTCAATTTTATTTTTTAATTCTTCTTTTGTTATCATTTTTCTCCATTACTCTTAACATCTAAATATTAGTTTATTTGTTCCTTCATATAATTAGGTATATTATTCATTTCTGCTCCAAATATTTTTAGAATTTTTCTATCATTTAATTCTTCTAAAACATATTTTAATTGACTTAATTTATCTCCTCTTGATATCATTTCTAGCTTGTATCTTTTCCTCTGTTATTGGAGTGTTACGCCATATATGTTGATTCTGTTATTGTTAACTTTTGATGATGCTATTAAATGTTTTTTTATATAAAGCTATTGTAATTTCATCTGCTGATTGTTTAGTTTTTGTAGTTACTTTTATGACGTGATATGCTTCTTTTTGTTTGATTTATATGTTCTGATAATTCTTCCATGTCTTCTTCAAATTCTTCTATATCATCATCTTCAATGTCTTCTAAAAATTCTTCTGGTATTGGTACTCCATATTCTTTTAATTGTGCAAAAATCTTCTATTTTACTTATTACTTTTTCTTGTTTTTGTTATTGGGTATGGAACATCTAATATGTCATATTTTTTTCTACAGATACTATTCTTCCAGTCTTTCATATCCTGCAAATCCTACTAAAACAATATCTCCTACTTTGATTTCAAAAATCTTCTGAAATATAGTATAGTGGTTTTTCTGGATTGTCTAAATATTCTACTAATACATAACAATATTCCTTATTTCTATCTTTTAAATTTTGGTAATATATGTTGTATTTCTGGTTTATAAACAGGCTTTCCTTGTGTCATTTCCTGTCTTATAAATTTTTATTATGAACTTTATTAAAAATATCAATTGAATCTTTTGTGTAATCTTCTATTGTATATTTAATTAAATCCGGTATTTGATATCTATATTTTTCACTATCTTTTATTTGATTTAAATATCTATTTTGAATTATCTCACAAATTCTTTGTCAAATATTATATCTATAAATCCATTATGTATTAAATATCCTTCTTTTGTGAAAACTTTCTTTATCAATTGATTCTCTAATATATTCAATTAATCTTGTTTCAATATCATCTGGATTTATTACTTTTTTCAAACATTTGGACTTTTTATTAATGCATAACCCTTTTTATTTGATTCTTCTAATTTATATACTATAAATTCAGTTTTTATTCCTGGCCACTCATTATAACGTTTTTTTCTAATTCTAATTCTGGTATTTTTCTTTAATATTGTTTCAAATTGTGGAACTCCTTTAAATGCTCTTTTTGTTGCATAATTGTTCCGTCAAATCTAAAAATGTGACCCACTCTGTATAATATTTTTGCAGAAATATTCCAATTCTGACTTTTTCTGCATCTGTATCAAATATTTCTTCGACTATGATATGATTTTTTTCCTAAATCTTTTCTTATTAATACTGATACTACTGATTTATTTTGCTAGTAAATATACGAATTGTCTATCACTTACCTTATACTCTTTATATTCTGTTTGTTTTAAAAAAATTATTTAATGCTTTTTATAAAATATTTGTAGTTTTGCTTCCATTTCTCCCTCTTTTTCGGTGTTATTATACATTATTTTTATATTAGTTGCAAAAGAGTTTAATAAATATTTTAATTTATCTTTTATATATTATAAAAAGACAAACTCTGCATTTATACTGAGTTTGTCCAATATTTTATAATTCAAATTGTGAATTATATAATTTGGCATAAAAAGCCATCTTTTTCATTAATTCTTCATGATTGCCTTGTTCTACAATATTTCCATCATTCATTACTAAAATTATATCTGCATTTTTTTATAGTTGATAATCTATGTGCTATTATAAATGAAGTTCTTCCTTCTGTTAATTTATCCATTGCTTTTGTACTAATTCTTCTGTTCTTGTATCAACATTTGATGTTGCTTCATCTAAGATCAAGAATGGTGTTTTTCAAGCATTCCTCTTGCAATTGTTATTAATTGTTTTTGCCCTGCAGATATTGAATCATTTTCATTTATTTGAGTATTTAAACCTTCTGGTAATGATTTTTATAAAATGGGTTATTCCTATTTTGTCACATACTGCATATATTTCTCATCTGTTAAATGCTCTCTATTAAAGGCGATATTTTCTCGTATTGTTCCTTCAAATAGCCATGTATCTTGTAGTACCATTGTAAATAATGATGCAATATTTTTCTGCTTAAATCTTTTGTACTTATGCCTTCTATTTTTGATATCTCCTGAGTTAATTTCATAAAATTTCATTAATAAATTTACTATTGTTGTTTTTGCCTGCGCCTGTTGGACCAACAATTGCTATTTTTTGTCCCGGTTTTACGTTTCATCGTGAAATCTTTAATTATATCTCTTGTTTTATCATATCCAAAATAAACATGTTCAAATGCTATATTTCCTTTTAACTTCTTCTGGATTTTAGGATTTTCTTAGCATTTTCTTTGGTAATTCTTCTTCATCTAAGAATTCAAAGACTCTTTCTGATGCTGCTGCTGTTGATTGCATACTTGTAAATGATTGTGCACCTGTGATAAAGGTGATGAGAATAATCTTACATAAGTCATAAATTCTACTATTACTCCAAATGTGATTTTTCCACTCGCTTTGCTAATAATGCTCCTACTATACATACTGCTACATATCCAAAATTGCCCAACAAATTGCATCATTGGCATCATTAGTCCTGATATAAACTGACTTTTTCTGTTTGCTTCATATACATTTTCATTTAAGTTATCAAATTTTTTCACTTGATTCTTTTTGTCCATTATATGCTTTTACTACTACTAAATTAGAATATACTTCTTCTACATGTGAATTTAGCTTTCCTAATTCAGTTTGTCTTGCTGCAAAATATTTTTGTGATTTAGCTAAAACTAATCCCCATAAATATAAATCCAAACATTACTGATAATACTGATGTTATTGCCATTATCCAGTTTGTATAAAACATCATAATTAATGTTCCAAAAATAGTACCACTGCTGATACAAGTGTTGCTAATGATTGATTTAATGTTTGTGCATCGTGTTCTACATCATTTGTTACTCTTGATAAAATATCTCCTGTTTGGTTCTTGTCAAAATATTTTAATGGTAGCTTATTAATTTTTGTGAAATTCTTTTTCTAAATTTTCTGCGAATCTATTTGAAGTTTCTGCCATTAAATATTGTTCAAAATATGTAAATAATGAACTTAAAATATAAATTATTATTAATATAATAGTTATTTTCTTTATATTTTCTATATTCATTTTTGGCTTTATTATCTCTTGAACTGATTGTGGTAATTGTTCAATTTTTGCTATATAGCTCTTTTTGCATTAGTACCATTGCCTTTGATTTAATGTTTGCATTATTTGTATTGTTTTTAACTTGATCTGGTACACTAATTTCTTTTTCCATCAATTATTACATTTTTGTAATTGATTTATTGATATTTGTTTTTCTAATTCTTGAATATTTTGTGTATTTACTACTAGGCCTTTTGATATTTCATCAACTAATTTTGCTAGTCTTTTTTGGTGCTATTATTGAAAATATTGATCCAAATATTGCTAATATTATTGATATAATAATTATTATTTTTAAAACTTTTTTTAATTCTTTTTAATAATCTTTTTAATGACTCAGAGAAATTTTTGCTTTGTCATTTGGATTTGTTGATAATCCTCTCATTATTAGGCATTTTCTAATTCCTCCTTTGTTAATTGTGATAGTGCTATTTCTTTATATACCTCACAATTTTTTAGTAATTCTTTATGTGTTCCTATTCCTACGCATTTTCCATTATCTAATACAATAATTTTGTCTGCATGCATTATTGTACCTATTCTTTGTGCTACTATTAGTGTTGTTGCATCTTTAGTATATTCTTTTAATGCTTTTTCTTAATATTTTATCTGTTTTGTAATCAAGTGCTGAAAACGAGTCATCAAATATATATATTTCTGGATTTCTTGCAATAGCTCTTGCTATTGATAACCTTTGTTTCTGTCCACTGAAATATTAGTTCCACCCTTGTGATATTGTTGCATCATATTTTCCATCCATTTTTAATACAAATTCTTCACCTTGTGCTACTTTTTAATGCTTCTTCTATCTTGCCTTGTGTTATTTTTGATTTTCCATTATCACCATATACAATATTTGATTTTACTGTTCCATCGAATAACATTGCTTTTTTTGTGGAATATAGCTCATTCTATTTCTTAATTCTGCTTGTGTATAGTCTTTGACATTTTTGTCCATCTACTAAAACTTCACCTTCTGTTACATCGTAAAATCTTGGTATTAAGTTTACTAATGTTGATTTTTCCACTTCCTGTTGAACCAATAAATGCTACTGTTTCACCTTTTATTTGCTTTAAAAGATATTTTTCTCCAATAAATACTCTGAAGCATCAGGATATTTAAATGATACATCTCTAAATTCGATGAGTTCCTTTTTCTGTAACATCCTGAAGTTCCTTTGTTTCCATCTTTTATACTATCTTTTGTTTCCAACACTTCTTTAATTCTTCCTGCAGATACTTCTGCTCTTGGTAACATTATAAATATCATTACTAACATTAGGAATGACATGATTATTTGCATTGCATAACTTGAAAATACTACCATGTTTCCGAAAATTGCTATTCTATCTGTTAATAATGCATCATTAATTAATTTAATTCCTATTAAATATATTGATAATGTTAATAGATACATTACAATATACATTAGTGGTTGCATTACTGCGAATGATTTTTGATTAAATAATTGTGTATCTGTTAGCTCTGCATTTACAGCATCAAACTTTTTCTTCTTGATATTTACTTGCATTAAATGCTCTTACAACTCTTATTCCTGTTATATTTTTCCCTTGCTTTTGCCATTTAATTTATCTGTTAGTTTCTGTATCTTTTTAAATTTAGGTAGTACAAAAACTACAATTAGTGCTACTGCAATTAGTAATACTAAAACTGCTATTCCTGTTGCTGCACTCCATTCCCATCCTTTATTTAGGATTTTTCTTATTCCCCATATTGCAGTAATTGGTGCTTTTACTAAGATTTGTAATCCCATTGCGACAAATGATTGTATTTGAGATATATCATTTGTTGTTCTTGTTATTAGGCTACTAGTTGAAAATTCTTTTTACTTCATGCAATCCTAAACTTTCAACTTTTTCGAATATCTCTTTTCTAATATTTTTTGAAAAGATTTGTTGCTACATTTGCTACTAAATATCCTGTTATTATTGTTAATATTAGGCTTCCTAGTGAACATACTAACATCATACTTCCATTTTTTTCCAAATATCTGACATTTGGCTTCCTGTGTTTTTACTAATTGTGTAATTTCAGACATATAATCAGGTGTTTTTAAATCTAGATATACCTGCGCTTATTATCATAATTATTGAAATTATTATAAATAATACGTCTTTACTGAATTTTTTAAATAATTTTAGCATTTTTCTCCTTTTAGTCTTCTGTTATTGATTTACAATTTATTTCTTTTTATTCTTTTTACTATTCTTATGAATTCTAATGAATCTTTTTCTCCTAAAGTTTCTACTATTTTTCTTAAATATCTTTCTACTTTTTTTCACGATGCTTTTTCAATTGTTGTTCTGCCATTTTTTTGTGATTGATATTATTATTTTTTCGTTTGTCTTCTTCTGATTTGTTGCGTTTTATTAAGCCTTTCTTTTCTAAGCTATTTAATGTATTTGCTATTCTTGCGCTACTTACTTGTAAATGTTTTTCTAATTCATTTGATGAAATATTATTATTTACATTAAGTAAATAAGCTAAAACACCTACTTCACCTTTTGATAATTCTCCGATTATTTCTTGTATTTGGTGTTTGTTATTTTTTAGGTTTTTATAAAAATCTCCATTATTTCTTTGACTATTTCTGAAGTTTCCATTCGCACTCCTTTTTTTACTAATAGTGTTAGTAATTTATCACTTTTTATTTGTTGTCAATAATTTTAAGACATCAGTACAACATGTACTGATTTTATTGCTATTATTTAGTTTTATACATTTTTTATTATTTCTTTTAAACTTAGCTTTGTGCCATTATTTATTATTGCATTTGTATATACCTTTATTGCAATGTGTGCAATTAATATATTTATCGCTATTAATATTAGTACTGACATTATCATTTCCCTTGGTGTAGCTACGCCAAGCATTACTCTAAATGGTGCTGAGAATGGTGATGAAAATGGTACTATTGATGCTATTGAATTTAGGCTGCTTTGTTGGGCTCATTATTGTAAAATATGCTAAATAAAAGCTCATTACTGCAATCAATGATGCAGGTGTTGCTGCTGCTTTAACTTCTTCTGGATTACTTACAAATGATCCAGTTAATGCATATAATAAAGCATATTCCATATATCCTAATATAAAGTAAACTACTATTGTTATTCCAAGTGCTGGTGTTATTGTTGATAAATCAAGGAATGCTGATAACATATTTTTGTCTCACAAATGTATTAATACTAAAAATTGATATAATGGCAATGATTAATAATTGTATTAATCCTGCTAATCCTATTCCAAATGTTTTTCCTAATACAATGTTTCTTGCCTTTTGTATATGTTACAAGTGTCTCAACTATTTTAGATGTTTTTCTGTTGTGATTGATGTTGATACCTGGTATGCAAATGTATATATTGCAGCAAAAAAGCAATCCTGTTAATGCTAATATTACGTGATATTTTTTTATTTTGCATCTTTTTCTTGGCTTGATACTATCGTATATTCAAAGTTTGGTTCCAATGATTGAATTTGTTGCTGTGTTAAATTTAACTTTTTAATTGATTTCGTGAATAAATTTCTTTCAATGCTTTTTTTGAATATCTACTGGTGAATTCATCATTAATGAAGTGTTTTTCAACTACATATTCTATTTTTAATTTTTTCCTTCAGCTTTACTAATTATAATTCCTTTTTTTATGTCTTTGTTTTTATTTTAGTTTTAACATCTGCTAATGATGTCTTTTTCCTTTTGCAATGATGAATTCATTATTTAATCCTAATTCATTTCATTGTATTTAATTGATTTTCGAATATGTTATCATTATCTACAATCAATATTTTGTCTTTTTCATTGCTATCTGCTAGCTTTGGGATTATTTTTTTGTGAATGCTGATGCTAAAATAATCATTAAAATCATTATTATTGTTGATACTATAAATGCCTTTTTCTTTAATGCTTCTATTAGTGTAAACTTTTGTTACTATTAATATATCTCTCATATTATTCATTCACCTTTTTCTATAAATATGTCGTTTAATGTAGGTTTTTGAATCTCAAATTTATTAACTACTATATTATTATCTATAAGGTCTTTTTAATAGTTTATGTGCTTGTTCTTCATTATTTATTTTAATTTTATAATTATTGTTTGCAACTACTTCAATTTCCATGTCATTTTTCTTCTATGTATTTTTGTTACATCTTGTTTTTGTATTTAAACTCAAACGGTTTGCTGGATATCCTTCTTTTTATTTCTGATAGATTCCCCTGTAACACTCGTTTTTCCCTTTATTTAAAAATTAAAATGTTTTCACAAAATTCTTCTATTGTTTGCATTTGATGTGCTGACATTATTACATATTTTCCCGTCTTTTACTAATTCAACGATTATGTTTTTAATAATTCTGAGTTTACTGGGTCTAATCCACTAAATGGTTCATCCAGTACTACTAATTCTGGATTATGTAATATTGCTATCATAAATTGAATCTTTTGTTGATTTCCTTTTGATAGTTTGTCTGCTGTCATATTCATGTATTGTTCTACTTTTTAATTTTTGACCATTTATCAATTGATGCTATGATATCATCTTTTTTTCATGCCTTTTAATTCTCCGAAATACATCAATTGGTTTCTAATCTTTATTTTTGATATACTCCTCTTTTCTTCTGGTAAATACCCAAAGTTTCATCGCTTCACGGCTTACTTTTTGTCATTCCATGTTATTTCACCACTATCATTATAGATAATTCCTAATAGCATTCTTATTATTGTTGTTTTTCCTGCACCATTTGTTCCTAATAAACCATATACTCCTGGTGTATCCAATGTTAATGATACTGTATCAACTGCTTTTATTTGTTCCAAAGCTTTTTGATACTTCTTTTTAGTGTTAGTCCCATTGTGGCTCCTTTCAGTTTTTGTTTTTATCAGTAACATTATATATCTTTATATTTGTAAAATAAATATTTTTCATAAAAATAAACTCAGTAGTCAACCATGTTGATCCTGAGTTTTTGATTTATTTATTTGGATTTTTGTTAATCTTATTATTAGTTTCTGAATCTTCTTTATAATTTTATATATTTCAATCATTGCTCCATATCCACCAAATACGCATGAGTGAATCACATTTCCAACCAGGAAATGTACAGCGTGCACCTCTTGAATATGGTAGTAAATATTGGTAAAGTTCTGGTTTATCTTTAATTGCTTTCAAGATATTTATTCATTATATTTTTGTTTCTTGCATAATTTCTAATTGTGAAAATCACATAGACGTTCCATACATTTTTAATACAAAATTTTCTATTGTTCCTCTTTTCATTTACTTGTACCAACATTCCTTGTGGGAAAAAAACTCTTTTAATGATGATATATCTTTAAGCCATTCTTTCTCTAAGTTTGTTCCTGCAATTATTGGTGGTACGTAGTATTTTTGGTTCATCTAATAATGTTATTTCCTAAGATAATGTTCTATGTCTTTGTGCTTGCGCTAATTGGGCAAAAGCTTGCTAGATATGTGACTGAATAATTTTCTCCAAATTCTTCATTTCTATTTTTTTCTTTGTGCAAATAATGAAAAATTACGATTTTTATTTCTTGAATCCAATCCTTCTATTTCTAAATCTGGCATAGCTGCTAAAAAAATTCTTTGAAGGTTTCTTTTTAATTTAATTGAAAAATGCATTTTCTTCTGCATTTTTGATATAGTCTTTTGCCCAATTAATAATATAATTTAATTGTCCAAAAGTTTACTGTATTCCATTACTGTTGCTGGTGTAAATACACTTATAAGGTATCTTGCATTTTCTTGAGCTAGTTTAAGCGCTCTTTTTATCTTCGAATTTTTGGATATTGAGTAAGTATTTGTTCTTTGAATATTTCAATCCATTTTTCGTATAGTTCTTTTTCCTGTGGTGATGGCTCCATGTGTGTATATCTTGCTGACTTTTTCTGATGTATTGTATATTTTTTCATTGTTTAATATCATTGCAAGTATTTTGGGAATTCCTTCAAGGCTTAAATTATATGTTGGATGGCCAAATACACTCGTGGTGTCCTGATTTTATATTTCCATCTGCTCTTCTTTGTGTTTTTCTCTGGTGCTTCTGCAAACAATATTTCTAATGTGTCTGGTAGATAACAAATTCCTGCTGATTTTTCCTGAAAAATCAACTGCTTCATCTTTTGGCATAACATATCCTACTTTTTGTTGATGCAATTACCTTGATTTCCATAACTAATCTCCTTTTTATGCGTATTTTATTTCTGAAGTGAGTATAGCATAGGTATCTTTCAATTCAATTTTAAAAATATTACTTTTATATATTTTTTTATAATGAATTTTTAAATATTGTTTTCAATTATTTTTTAACTTTTTCTATGTATGAATTTATTTCTTTTCGTTTATAAACATATATATATGATGGATGTTCTATATAAAATATATTTTTGATTTTTTTACTTTTTGATTATGAAATTATATACTTGCTTTCCTAGTACTAATATAACCTTTTGGATTTACTATGCTAATTTCATATATTAAATTTTCTAAACACTCTTCCATTTCATTTGTTGTTGGATATCTTAATTTAGTTTTTCATTTAATGGTACACATTTTACTAAATTTGTTTTATAAAAATGTATGTTGATTTAATTCATTTTCAATCTGTTCTATTATTTTTCCAGTGTTTGTATCATTTGCTAATGGATGTGTTTCATTTATATTATCAACTTTTTTTGCTGACAATCCAACCCACATTATTTTCTGATTCTTTTATCTCATCTAATAATGGGAGCTGATTTTTATATAGCCCACATTTTTTTACATTTCTCTATTTTGTTCATTATTTATTCGTTTATTTTATAATGCAATAAACTCCTCCTATTATTTTTTTATAATGTATGTTGTTTTAATAGCCTTATCAATAACTATTTTATAATTCAAATGAATTATATCAAATTTTTATATAATCCAGCATTATTTTTTTAATACATTTAAGTTCTTCTTTCTATATTTTTATTAATAAACATTAAATTTTTATATACTTTATTATTCTATTTTGATATAATTATAAAAAGTTTTAAAGGAGTTAATATGAAAAGTTTTTTTATTATATTAGCAAAGATATTTCTTATTATATTAGAAATAATTATTCATATTCTAGGATTTCTAGGAGCTTGTCTTATATTGTTTAATATTATTCGTGGTTGGTAGGTAAATAATTATTTGATTTTATTTGGAGGTGGTAATATGAAAAATTTTTCCTATTTGGTTAAAAATTTTTAATTGTTATAGTTGAGCTCATTATTCATGCTTCGGCTATATTTATGATAATGTTAATAGCATATTGTATAAAGACTAATCCTGATTGGAGGATTACTAATACTCGAAGCCATGACTATAAAATAGACCATATCTGTAAAATCTAATTTATATAATTTAAAGGATCTTACAAACGAAATTATTCCTATTGTAACAAAAATATCAGAAGAATCCTAGATTAGGTGAAATAAATTATCATTTTGAACATACGCCTGATAGATATATGTCTTTATATTTTTATCAAAAAAATTATAAAGATACGAAAAAGCATATTCCATTTATGTTGAAGTTAATATTGACAATAAAAATTGCTTATATTACTAAAAACTACCGGTGAAGATGTAAATGATAAAAAAATTGTACAATGATGAATTTATTAAGCCATTAGAAAAAGATTTAACATCTATGCTTAATGATTACGATAATAAAAATGCAACACTAGAAATAAATAATTCGGGCATCTGGATACATAATTATGATCCCTAAATATTCTAGACAACATATTTCATTTTGATTAATAACTTTAGCATATTTAATATAGAACCAAACCTATAAATAGCATTAAACCACCAGTATAGCTGGTGGTTTAATGCTAAGTTAATAAAATGCAGAATCTTTGTGCAATAAAAATTAATTCTACAAATATTTTTATTATTTAAAGTAAATTTACTATTTTTCAGTACAATATTTTTACCTATTTATATTTATGAAATAACTCTCATTGCTTCATTATATTTCTCAAATATTTTTATATAATCCGTAATTTCTTTCTGCATATTCTATTGCAGCCTTCCCTTTTCCATTATATCTCTCCAATATTCTTTTTTATATTAGATTCATCAGTATCATATTTATATGAACCATGCCAAGCACAATATAATAAATTTAAAGTTCCCATCTTTATATTAAAATCTACATCGAAGAATAATTTATACCACATATTCTTTTACATCTTCTTCTTTGTCAGTTGATAAATTATTTTTCATTAATTAATTTTTGTTACAGCAAAATTGTGTGCTTAATAGCTGTTTTAGCAAATATTTGACAAATACCTGTGCTAGAATCTTTTTTGAACCAAGTCCCTAAACTATAATAATCAATAACTGCCATATCACCAAGAAGGTCATCTGTTCCTTCTACTCCATGTTCCCATAAAAATAATTGTTTTGAATTAACGATTTTCTAACTTTAAATGAATTACTATATTTAGTAATAATTTCATCATATTTCATAAGATTATCATAAGCTGCTTCTCTTTCTCTTAGCGCTTTTTGCTTTTTGCCACGGCGTCATAATTCCTTTAAGGTAAGGTACTAATTCAGCTCTCATTCGCCATTTTTAGTTGTTCTCTTATTTTGACATCATCTTTTTAATTTATTTTTCTTCTTTATAATTAAATAAGGCATTCCATGTATCTCTTCCTACGATTCCATCATCATCTAAGCGATTTATTTTTGGAAATCTTTAACTGCAATTTCTGTCTTTTCTCCAAATATACCGCCTATTGGTCCAATACTATATCCTAAATTTGATAACCTCTTTTGAATTATTGATACATTACCATCACTCATTCCTTTAGCAATATGATATCTTGGCCATTCAGAGTTTTCCTTTTGATTCTGAAGAGGAAACAATGTATTCCATGTATTTTCTCCAACATCGCCATCTATTTCTAAGCAATTATCTCCTTGAAATTTCTTTACCATTTCTCTACAACCGGATCCATATTGTCCATCTGCTCCTCCCGGAACATTATAACCTAAACTCATCAATCTTTGTTGTATTCTGACAACATTTTCTCCTCTTGCTCCCATAGTAATTATATTACCTGGATAAGGTAGATGTAATGCTAATATTGGAAAACAATGCGTCCCATGTTCTTTTTCCAACAACTCCGTCTATTTCTAAACCAGAATCTGATTGAAATTTCTTTACAATTTCTCTGCAACCAGATCCATATTGTCCATCTGCTCCTCCTGGAACATTATATCCTCTTCTTATTAATTCTCTTTGAATTTTTACAACATTCTCTCCTCTTTCCCCCATACCAATTATACTTCCTGGATAACTTGAAGAAATAACTATAGTTGGGTCTTCTAACTTTTCCCAAGTTAATGGTCCAATTATTCCATCTGCAGAAAGGTTACTATCTATTTGAAATTGCCTTACTGCTTTTTCAGTTTGAAATCCAAATATTCCATCTGCTCCTGTTCTTCCCAAAAATAACCTTTATTAATTAATTTATTTTGAATATATTTTACAGCTTTCCCCAGTCTTGCCTTTTTATATACTAAAGGTTTATTTGTATATGACTCTGATGGATTATTTTTCAATAATTTCTTCGCCTGTATAATCTGGAACTGCATAACCATATATTCTAGCATCATTAATATGATATTTATATATATTTACTTGATCATCATGATTACCTTCTAATGTATAAATATATTCTCCATTAACATTATTTACAATACCTACATGATCAATTCCATCACCTTTTTTTCAGGCTCCCAATCAAAAATATAATATCTCCTTTTTTGAGGAATATATCCTCTATTTCTTGTTTGCCCTTTACTTCTAAAACCACTTCCAACCAATAGAACAAGAAGCAAATTTTTGACTACATTTGGTAGTACTCCGGCTTTATTCATACAATAACTTACAAACATCGCACACCATGGTTGATTTGGGATACCATACCAATCTCCAAAAAAATATTGTCATTATTTCGTCCTTCTCTATAACCCAAAAAGCAACTACCTATTAATACTATTCTTTCTCTAGTTCCTTCAACACTCATTTTTTTATACCTTCTTTCTTATTAATCTTTTTGTGATATTTTTGATATCTGCAATACCACCAGCAGACATACTTGCAAATACACAAGTTACAATTGTTTCTAATAAATTCATATTTTCGACTTTTAAAAATGGTACAAATAACTATAGAAATAATGGCAATAAGTAAATTTTTGTAATGGAATATACTTATTTTTATTGACAAGCATTTAGTTATTTGACCTAAAACAATTGAAATTGTTGCAATTACAATCGAAATTGTTATATTCAAATATTTCACCTCCTATAAAAATACTTGAAAATAAAATTATTTATTTTTCTATATAATAAAGACAATTAATCAAAAGATTTTGTAACAATTTTGTAACATTTTTATAAATTTTTAAACCTTTTTAAAGATTTTATTAAATCATATCTTAGATTAGATACAGTCTTCATCTATAATTCCATTTATTTTGCTATATTTTTAATTATCCCATCGTATTCTAGTAAAAATTTTATTAATAGCTTCTGCCTTTCCTTTGATTGCATTTTTAAACATTTGCTAAATTCTATATTATCCATACTATTTCACTCCCCTTTAGATTATTTTTTTATTTTCTTTATTATTCTTGATCTCATATTTCTAATATTTGATTCGCTTTTTTTCATAATTAAAGCTATTTGATCATAATCATAATCTTTAATATATTTGTAATATAAAATTTGTTTTTGAAAATTTGATAAATTTTTTAATAATGTATGTAATTCTGTGTTAGAAATATAATTCTCTAATTGATCATATTGATAATCTTTTTCAAAATCATCAAAAAGATATGTACTTATTGTGTGAAAAAGACATATCTTCTATTATTTGATTATCATATTCTACTTCTGTATCTTCTAATCTTTCTTTTTCTTTTTAAAGTTAATACTGCTATTTTTTTATAACTTTATTAATATAATTTGTAAAACTTGCTTTTAGTAAAATAATTATCGTTTGTATTATTTTTCATAATAACCTCCCTAATAAAAATTTTGAATATATCGAATTACAAAATATTAAATATTTTTTTCACCTCCTTTAATAAAAATTTATCAAAAAAAGGCCTGATAACTCAAGCCTTTAATCATTTATTTTGTAAAATTGAGACACTTTTATGATAAAGATTGCATAAATAAAATCGTATTTTTTTATTTTTTTCTGTCAATTTTATTATTTTTAAATTTAGAGACTAAATCTCCCGCATGCTTTACTCTATCTATTAATTTTTATTATATTAATATCAATTTTAATATTTTCTATTTTTCTCCTTTTTACATTCCTATTAAATTTGATTGTTAAACAATCTTAATCATATAATTTCATTTAGTAATTCCATATTTACTATTAGATTTATTTAAATTTTAGATATATCGAATTATTCGAAGAACAATTCAAAATGCGATTTTAAATAAGTAAAGTATTTTTACAAAAATATCATTTTTGTATCTTTTCGTTTACATTTTATCACTTTTGAAATAATTATGTAAATACTTTTTTTGAATTTTTTTCTTTATTTTTTTATTAATATTTATTATTTTACTAGTAAATATTAGGTTTTTATATACTTTTATTATTCTATTTTTGATATAATTATAAAAAGTTTTAAAGGAGTTAATATGAAGAGTTTTTATTATATTAGCAAAGATATTCCTTATTATACTAGAAATATTTATTCATATTCTTGGATTTTTAGGAGTCTCATTTTTTATAGTAAGTAGTGCTAGTTAAATAATTATTTGATTCTATTCGAGGTGGTAATATGAAAAATTTTTCCTATTTGGTTAAAAGTTTTTAATTGTTATAGTTGAAATAATAATTCATATCTCAGCTATAATTATGATAATGTTAATAATAGATGATATAAAACATAATCCTGCTTTTTAGGATGACTAGTAAAACATATTATATAGATTATACTCGTAAAATCTAATGTATATAATTTAAAGGATCTTTCAAACGAAATTAGTCCTATTGTAACAAAATATCAAAAGAATCCTAGATTATTTTCAATAGATTATCGTTTTTGACAATAAATCTAATGGATATATAACTTTATCTTTTTCATCAAAAAATTATAAAGATACAAAAAGCATATTTAATTATCGTTGAAATTGATATTTATAATAAAAAATTACTAAGATTACGAAAACTACTGGTGAAGATGTAAATGATCAAAGACCGAACGATGATGAATTTATTAAGCCATTAGAAAAAGATTTAGCATCTATGCTTAATGATTATAGTAATAAAAATGTAACACTAGAAATAAATAATTCGGGATTTATATATATAATCCTGTTCCTAATTTTTCTACACAACATATTTCATTTGATTAATAACTTTAGCATATTTAATATATGGTAAAATTTATATACTAAAAAAATGACTTAGATTTAATCTAAGTCATTTTAATATGGAGCAGGTAACGGAATCGAACCCGTATAACCAGCTTGAAGGCTGGAATTCTACCATTGAACTACACCTGCATATTTAATTGTTGTCATCTCTCCTGACAAGAATTATTGTACAATATTGTCACAACTCTGTCAACACTTTTTTTGTATCTTTTTGTTTTTATTCAAATATGTTAAAATACTGATATATTAATATTTAAGAGGTTATATGAAAAATTTAAAAGTTGATTATAAAAATGATGGAAAAAAACTTACTACTTATTTGACTGGTGTTTTTCCTAAATTGTCAATTAATGCTGTTTATAAAGCACTTAGAAAAAGATATTAAATTAAATGGTAAACGTATTAATGATAATGTTGAGGTTTTTTTGAAGATGATGAAATTCAAGTTTTTATTAGTGATGATATTTTGCTTGGTATTTCTGATTTTTAAAATTGATAAAGTTTATGAGGATAATAATATATTAGTAGTTAATAAACCTATAAATGTTGAAGTTGTTGGTGATAATTCGTTGGAGAGTAAACTTGGTAAGGATTATGATTTTATTAAGGCTTGCCATAGAATTGATAGAAATACAATTGGTCTTGTTGTTTTTGCTAAAAATCCAGAAACTCTTGATTCTATAGTTGATTTATTTGCTACTGAAAAAAATTGAAAAACATTATATTGCTTGTTGTTATGGCATTGCTAAACAGTTTGCTGATGAATATGCTTATTTATTTAAGGACAGCAAAAAGCTCTTGTTTATGTTTCTGATCAACCTCAAAAAGGTGCTGTTAAGATTCATACTTCATATAAATTGATTCAAAAGAATGTTAATAAAAATCTAGTTTGATTAACGTTACTTTTGCATACTGGTAGAACACATCAAATTAGAGCTCATTTGGCTCATATTGGACTTCCTATTATAGGTGATGGTAAATATGGTTCTTATGAAATTAATAAGCGTTTTTGGAGTATCTACACAGCTTTTTTATGTAGTTATAGTATAAAAATTCATTATTGATGATGCTGATAGTGATTTGGCCTATCTTAATAATTTGGTTATTTCTCTTAAAAGATTCCTTTTGAAATGTATGTTTAGGAGTTTAATATGAGTAGTTTTGTTATTAAATTGATTGCTGTAATTACTATGTTCATGGATCATTTTGCTGATGTTGTTGTTGGGCACCATTCATGGCTAAATTATTTTTGGAAGGATTGCCTTTCCTCTATTTTTGTTTTCAGTTTGTGATTGGTTATAAAAATACTTCTAATAAAAAGAAATTCTTTATTAGATTGTTATTATTTGCTCTGATTTCGCAAATTCCTTTTTATGCTAATGGTTCATTATATGAATGGTAATTATTTTGCATTAAATATTTTCTTTGAATTTATACTTGGATTTATTATGCTATATGTTTTTGATAATGTTGACAATAAATTCTTAAAATGGGCTCTAATTTCATTAATTATTGCCAGCTCCTATTTTTCTTCACGCTGATTATGATATTTTTTGGGTTATTAATGATTTTAGGATTATATGTTTTTAGTGGAAAGCAAAGCTGGCTCTGCACTAGTGATTATATTATTCAGTATTTTTTCTAATTTACATTTCTTTAAATTTGTTGGAGCGCCTTATTATCCTTTGAGCTCAATAATTGCAAGAATTGTGGTTGGAATGCTGGCTATTATTCCTATATTATTTTACAACAATAAAAAAGGACCGGTATGAAGTATTTCTTTTTACTTGTTCTACCCAATCCATATTTTTATTACTTGATTTAACTTTTTTTGTTACATTAACTGCAATATTTACAAAGAACTAGTTCGATTCCGATTGATAAATCAATTTCCCCGATTTTGTACTTTTCATCGATTTTAATTAGTTCTTTTAATATGTTTTTTTAAATCTTCTGTTTTAAAATGTCCTGCTTGTTCTTTGTATTTTTCTTACTAAAAAAATGTTTGATTTGGCTTTAATTTTAAGTTTGATATTATTTCAGAATCATTTTTCAGTGTTTTTTTAATAAATATAATTTTTTTGAAATGTCTGTATAATTGAATTAATATCATTTGTCTGTCAGATGGTGTTTTTGGCTAATTCTGAATATACTTGAAGTGCATACTTGATTTGTTTTTTCCTAAGGAATCTGTTAAATCAAAGATTATGCTATCCGACTTTTTGATTGCTAATGCATCAATATCTTCTTTTTGAATTGTTCCGTTTTCTCCTGCATATTCAATTAATTTGCGAACTTCATTTATTAGATCCTGCATATTTGTTCCAACTGTTTTCTATTAAATATCTGGCATTGTATTGATCTAGTCTTACTTTATACATTGCTGCTATTTTTACTCATTTTGTCTATTAATGCTGGTAATGGAAGTTCTTTGCATTCAATGATCTTTTCCATTCTGTCTTACAAATTTCAATAAATTACATTCACTTATTTCGTCTTCGATAAAAATTATATTTATGTATTCAAAATCATTTTTGTGTAAAATTTTCTACAAATTTCTTAAGTTCAGCTGTTTCTTTTTAAATAGTCCTGATTTTCTTATTTCTATTGTTTTAGTGTCATAACCAAATGCTGGTGTCTCTATATTATCCAATATTTCTGATAAATTAATATTATCGATTTTTATGTAGTTTATTCCTAAATGTAATTCACTGATGCTTTTTCTTATTTTCTTTAGTTGTTCTTCTTTTTATGAATTCATCATTTCCATATAATAAATAAATCAACTTATCTCCTTATTCCGATGTTTGTGTATAATCATCGTTTGCTAATAATATTTTAAATACAGCTGCTACGCTCCATGCTTGTGCAAATGCGCCTTTTTCCATCATGTGGTTCTAATCCGTCATATACTTCATATACTTCCCTAATGTATTTCCATGTACTAATTCTTCTAAAAATACATCTGCTACATTTACTTTAAATCTTCTCAATGTTTGTTCTAAACTTAATTTATATTCTGTTCTTTTTCTGCTGATATTAGATTTTTAATGCATCATAGTATAGTTCTAGTAACCATGGCCATGTTGTTCCTTGATGGTATGCTCCATCTCTTTCTACTGGACCACCTTCATATTTTGGTTTTGAAATCTTTGTCTTCCGGTGATAATGTTCTCATTCCATATTTATTTAATAAGTACTTTTGTACATGTTACAAAACTTGCTCTTGCTGTTTCTTTTTGAACAATCAAGTACTGTGTTTGGTAAACTTAATGCAAATAATTGGTTTGGTCTTATTTTTAGCATCTCCCAATACATCATATAGGCATTCGTTTGTGCTGTTATAGAATGATTTTTCAAATGACATTTTGCATCTTGTTGCCATATATGCATATTGGATTTTTCAATACTCTTTTTGTTCAAATGTTCTGTAATATCTTTCATAACACATAATGCGTTATACCATAGTGCATTTATTTCAATCAGCTTTTTCCATTCCTTGGAGTTACTGGCTTTCCATTTACCTGTGCATCCATCCATGTATTTTGTGTTGTTGGTGTTCCTGTTGAGATTAGATAGTCTTTTTATCCAAGTAAATATCATTTCCATCTAAGTCTGTTCCATCAGTATATGCTGTTATTATTCTTTTTAGTTTATCAAATATTTTTTTCTTCGACAAAGCTGTAGTTGTTTGTGTACTTCAAGTATTTTCCAGTTGCTGCGATTAATAGTAATGATGCATCTGCACTATTGAACAATGGCATATCATCATATTCATTGAAATCCATTTGGTACGATTCCTCTACGTACGGATCTTGCATAAGTTAATAGTACTTCTTCTGCTTCTTTTATACTGTTTGACATTAGTAGATTCCTTCAAATGCTATTAATGAATCCCTTCCCCAGTCTAGGAACCATGGATATCCTGCTATCATGTGATAGTCCTGTTGATTCTCTTTTACTATGAAAATTATCAGATGCTATTATGTATTTTCTGACTAAATTTTTTATAGGATTGTTGTTTTGATTCATCCGATAATTTGGTTTTTAGTAATTTTTGAGTTTTCTATTAAATGATTTATTCTTAAATATTCATTGTCAATTACTTTTTCCATTTACCTTTTAAAATCGAATCGAAAATCTATTCCATTTTTGCCCATCAAGTGAACATACAAATGTTAATTCTTTATTCTCGTTTGGTTCTAATTCAATTTCAAATGTTCCTGGTACTATGTGATTTTCGAAAGCAATCAAATCCTCTATCATGTTCTATTTTTGTAAAACATGTTGTAGAATATATCGTTGTCATGCTCAATGTAATTACTTGATTTTTCACACATATTGATTTTTAATTGTTCTTCTTGATTAAAAGCTTATCTGTACTCTGTCTATATCTGTTTTCTGTGTGATGAAAAATTCTTATCCTTTGTTAATGAATGAAAATCCCTATTATTTATCAATGGTGTTATTTTTAAATTTTGATTTTGAATCTTGATTCTTTATTTTGTAATGCACTATTACTGCATTTTTCCATATAACATACATATTGATTTTTCAATTTTTTGTATCTAATACATTAAATTTATATATTGGAATTATTTCTTTTTCAAATTCTTTCAAAAAGTATATCCTTCTGTTACAATATTTGATGTTGAGTTAGTAAATAGTTATAATTCACTCCGTGTATTTCAATACTTTCATCTACTTTTGATAATATTAGTTTTTCTTTTGTGATGGTGGATTTAATGGTGTTATTAATAAACCATGGTAACGTCTTATATTCATGCCTCAATATCTGTTGATGCTGCATATCCACCTATACCATTGGTTATTAACCATTCTCTCATAACTGGAAATCTCCTTATTAATTATTTTTATTCATTATTATTTTTCTTGATTATTTTTCTTTTTATATCATTTTCGTCTTTTCTTATTGTTGCCATTCTTTCTTGGTATTTTTGTTTTAAACTTTGCTCATTAAAGTGCTTCTTTCAAAAATACTTTTTTCCAGATGCTCTAAAATTTTTAGTTCTTCCTTTTTCACGCTTTTTTCTTTCTTTTTCTGTTTCTTTTTAGCTTGTTATTTAATGTTATGAATTGGCTATCATTTTCCATATCATCAAATACTAATTCATCACATATTAATTGAATAATTGTTGATGCTATTATATCTGGATCATGTCTAATTAAGTCTCCTTCAATCTTTGATAAATTTCTTTGTATTAAACTTACACCTAATTCTTTAACGTTTTTGTACGTCTGCTAATACTATATCTGATCCTTTTTAGATTATATAATTGTATAAATTCTGGAACTATTTCGCCAGTATCATATATGCAGTAATCGATTATTCCTTTTCCTACATAATCAATTATTGCTTTTTACATGGTCTGATAATGTATATTCATCTGTTTGTCCCATTTCAGTCATAATGTTACTACATATATTTTTGTTGCTTTGCTTTCTTTTATTGATTTTTGCAATTCCTTTTTATTAGTAAGTTTTGGAATTACGTTTGTGTATAAACTTCCTGGACCAATTACTATTGCATCTGCGTCCATTATTGCTTCAATAACTCCTGGAGCAGGTCTTGTGTTTGTTGGTGTTATATATACTCTTTGTATTTTTTTACCATTTCTACTAACTTCTTCTGGTATTATTGATCTATCTTCTACAACACTTCCATCCTCTAATTCTGCACAAATTTTTATTGGATCCAATGTTACTGGAATTACCCTGCCGGTCATATTTAATATATTTCCTGCATTTTCAATTGATGAATTGAAATTTCCATTAACTTCTGTCATTCCGGCAATATATATATCACCGAAATTTAATCCTCTTAATTTTTGGATTTCTAAATCTATGTGATAATAATGCTTCCATAGATTCTTCATCATTTGCTAATGCTATTATACCTTCTTTGATGTCATTTATTGGTAGCATTTTTAATTCTTTATTTGAGTCTGATCTAATTTCACCATAGTCTGAAAGTGTTATAATTGCAGTTATATTATCTGTATAATTTTTAATCCCCTTACAACTGTATTTAGTCCACTTCCTCCACCTATTACTACTACTTTTTGGTCCTTGATGATATACTTTTTTTATTAAATATTAGTGAATTTAAGTTATTTTTTTCATACCTTGTATCACTTTCTTCTACTAATATTTCTAACATTCTTTTTGCCTTTGTATTGAGCTGATTACTAATGCTAGTACTCCTAGCACAAAAGCATATTGAGATATTAATAAGATCTGTGTTTGTTATTGCTTTTTACTATTATATTTGCTATTCCATAAGTTATTAAAATAACACCTACTAAACTTAATAACATCCATCTTTTTAACACCTTTTTGTATTACTTATCCATTTCATTAAGCCCTTCATCGCCTATTATCCTCACTTCTGGCTTTATTTCATAGCCAAATTTATTAAATACTGTTTTTTAACATGTTCTATTACTGCTAAAATATCTTTACATGTTGCATTATCATAATTTATTACAAATCCTGCATGTTTTTGTTGATACCATTGCTCCACTCAACTTGATATCCTTTTAGTCCTGCTTCATCTATAACTTGTGATGTTATAAATCCTTCACCTCTTTTGAATGTACTGCCTAAACTTGGATATTCTAATGGTTGTTTTTCTTTTCCTTTTTGCAATATATTCATCCATTTGTGATTTTATTTCAACTGGATTGCCTTTTTAATTTTAATTTTTGTTTCTAATATTATTGATTTTACTGTTCCATTTTCAAATATACTATTTCTATATCTATAATCATGTTGTTCATTATTAATTGTTACTAATTTTAAAGTTTCTAAATCAATATATGTTGTTTCTACAATTATGTCTTTCATCTCATGTCCATAAGCTCCTGCATTCATTACGACTGCACCACTCTATTGTTCCTGGAATTGCATCTGCGAATTCAAATCCTGTTATTGAGTTTTTTTAACATAGTTGTTCCCTACTGTTTTGTTTAAGGCTCCTGCTTCAATTGTTACATATACTTCGTCATCAGATTTTTTTCATCAATTGTTATATTTTTTCCAGTAAACTTTTAGTACTAATCCTCTTATTCCATTATCTCTTACTAATGTGTTTGAACCATTTCCCATAATTGTTATTGGTATCTCTTTATTTTTTTATTTCTTCTAATTCTAGTATTTTTTTATTAATTCTTCTTTATTTTTCAACTTCAACAAATATATCTGCTAATCCTCCAACTTTCATTGTTGTTCTTTTCTTCATTGGTTCATTATAAAATATTTTTGTCTTTTGGTATTATATTTTCTAGACCTTTTATAGTCTCTATCTTTTTCACGCTTTTCCTCCATATTATAATTCCATAATATTTTATCATTACAACGTGACTTTTTACAACATTATTACATATAATAAAATTTGATTTTTGATGATTTATGCTTGTTATTTTTTTAGGAGGATGTTATATCATTCATGTATTACTAAAAATAAATAAGGAGGAATTTATGGGTAATATAAATGTTTATTCTGGTCCTATGAAATCTGGTAAAAACTCAAGAAATTCTTAATGAATATAAAAGACGAGTTAATTGCAGGTAGAAGTGTTCAAAATGTTCAAAACCACTTATTGATACTAGGAATGGTGATTGCATTGCTGTTAGAAATGGTATTAATATTCCTGCTGTACTTATTAAGAGAATCGTCTGATTTAAAAAAAATATGATGTTGATGCTTATTTTATTGATGAATTTCAATTTCTTAAAGGTGATGTTTCTATCATTCAGGAGATGGCTGATAATGGAAAGAAATTCTTTATTTCTGGCTTAAATCTTACTTCTGAAAAGAAGCCTTTTTGGAAAAATGCCAGAACTTTTTAGCTATTGCTGATAATATTAAGCTTCTTACTGCTATTTGTGATAATTGTAAATGTGATGAAGCTATCTATACATATTACAAAGCTGGAAATAAAAATTCTGAGATTATTATTGGTGATCATGAATATGGTGTTTTATGTAGAAGTTGTTATCAAGAACTTACTAATCAAGATTTAAATAATAATGTGATTAACAAAAAAAGAAGATTTTTATTAAATCTCCTCTTTTTGCTCTGTTAAAATATTGCATATATTCCTGTAAAGTACTATTGCTCCAAATACTATTGCTGGGCTTATTTGTACTTTATTTCCAAAGAAATCTACTCGTAAATGTTGTATTTATTCTACTTCCGTTTACAAACTGGCTCCAATCGATGTTTCTTGGGTCTAATTTTTCCCAATCAATATTTCTTGGATCTAATTTTGTCCAGTCTATATTTCTTGGATCCATTTTTTTGATAAGTCTAGTTTACTGAAATTAAATTTGTCCTTGCTCTTTCCATTATTTGTTGCTTTATTTATTTCGCCAATTAATGCTTCTTTTGTCATTAATTCGCCTGTTATTCTATCAACCATTCTATAACTATAGTCTGCTATAAATTCCATTGTTTCTCCTGGTTTTAAGCTCTTTATTGTTATATATTGATTTCCCATTTCAACTCCTCTTTTTGAGAAGAATCTTAGTTTTTAAGAATGTATCTGTAATTTCTTGATTTGAATTATTTGTTATTTTTCCTCTAATTATTCCACCTTCTGTTGATCCTCTTGCTTTGTGTTATTTGGATTAATGGTGAATTTCCTGGAATATTTAATTCTCTTTGCTTTTATTTGATCTTGTTGATCTCATTATTAAATATGTTAATATGTTTACACTGAAATAAACTATTATAAATATTATTATATATTTAAAAACTTTGTGCATATATTTTTTCCTCTTTTACATTTTTTCTAAATACGCCTGCTACTCTACCCTAATATCTGGCAGTCTGGAACTAAAAATTGGATCCATTGAGCTATTCTCTGGCTGTAATCTTATGTGATCTTTTTCTTTATAAAAGTTTTTACTCGTTGCTGAATCATCTATTAATGCTACTACTATTTGTCCATTTTGTGCAACATTTTGTTTTTACCAATATATAATCTCCATCAAGTATTCCTGCTTCTATCATACTTTCGCCTGATACTCGTTAGCATGAAGCTTTCTGAATTTCCTACAAAGTCTATTGGAATTGGGAATGTATCTGTAATGTTTTCAACTGCAAGTATTGGCTGTCCTGCTGTGATTTTTGCCTATTACTGGAACACTTACCATCTCTCACTTGAATAATATTCTTTATCTGGCTGTTTTATAGTTGTTTGTTCTCCTATAATTTCTTCACCTTTATAATCTTTTAATAATCTTAATGTTCTGCCTTTTTGATTCTTTTTTTGATATATATCCTCGTTCTTCCAAAGCATTAAGATATCCTTGCACCGTTGCTGTTGAGCTTAAACCTACTCTTTTTACATATTTCTCTAACTGATGGTGGGTATCCATTATCAATTATGCCTTCTTGTATTGCTTTTTAATATTGATCTTTCTCTTGTTTTAGCCCATTTGCATCTCTTCTAGATTTATTCATTTTTAAAAACCCCGAAATTTATGTCTATTAAATTTATAACATAAAAATGGATGTTTGTCAAACAAAGGTTTTGGTTATTTTTTTATAAATGATTGCTAATCCATCTCCGACTTCTGATATTTCTGTATGTAATTCTTCATTTTCTGTGCATTTTTATGAATTCTCTTAAATGTGTTACTGCTGTTCTTTGCTTTGTGTTTATTGTAATCACTCATTACATATCCTTTATATAAAACGTTGTCTGCAAAATATTATACCATTTTGATTTAGCATTCTTAGTGACTCTTCTAAAAATATGAGTATTTACTTTTTGATGCATCTATAAATATTAAGTCATATTTATTGTTCATTTGTTTTAATATTTCTACAGCATCTCCTTCATATAAATTTATCTTTTATTACCTTCTAATATCTTAATGTTTTTCTTTTTGCTTTTTGCTATTCTTTCTGCATCTCTTTCTATTGTGTCTATTTCTACCATTATCTGTTAGAAGCATTGAAAAACATAATGCTGAATAACCTGTTGCTGTTCCTATTTCTAGTATTTTGTTTATTGTATTTTTGTTTAGTTCTTTTTAAAGTTTCTTTTTATTTTTGTAATGTTTCATCCATTATTATTGGTACATTTTCTTTTATTGCTAATTCTTTGACTTTTTCTAATTTTTCTTTCAAATTTTTGATTTCATTTTTTCTTCCTTATTGTGATTGCAAAAATCGCCATTTAAATGTGGCGATTTCTTTATATATTAGTTACTTGCTCTTTTAGCTTCTCTTTCACGAGTTTTTGTGTCAAGTATTTTTCTTTCTGATTCTAATGTTTTCTGAGTTACTTCAACTAATTCATCTTCTGCGATGAATTCAATTGATTCTTCTAGTGACATTTTCTTAGGTGGTACTAATCTTAATGCATCATCTGCTCCAGATGATCTTGTATTTGTTAAATGTTTTTCTTTACATACATTTATTGTTAAATCTTCATTTCTTGAATTAATACCTACAACCATTCCTTCATATACTTCAACGCCTGGTCCTATTAATAGTTCTCCTCTTAATTGTGCATTATATAATCCATAAGTGATTGATGTTCCTGCTTCAAATGCTACTATTGTTCCTCTTGTTCTTGATGTGATATCTCCTTTAAATGGTGCATATTCACTGAATACTGATGCCATTGTTCCTTCACCACGTGTATCTGTCATGAATTCTGTTCTGTATCCAATTAATCCTCTTGCTGGTATATTGAATTCAATTTTTGTGTGTCCTGGTTCTGCAGGTTCCATGTTTGTCATTTCGCCTTTTCTTAAACCTAATTTTTGAATTACTGTTCCTACACAATCATCTGGTACATTTCTTGTTAGATTTTCCATTGGTTCACATTTTACACCATCAATATCTTTTAATATTACTTTTGGTCTTGCTACTAATAGTTCAAATCCTTCTCTTCTCATGTTTTTCGATTAATACAGAAATATGTAATTCTCCTCTACCACATACTTCAAAACTTTCTGCTCTGTCTGTGTCTTTTTACTCTTAATGAAACATTTCTTTCTAGTTCTTTCATTAATCTTTCTCTAATATGACGTGATGTTACATATTTTTCCTTCTCTTCCTGCTAAAGGTCCATCATTTACTGAGAATGTCATTGATACTTTGTTGGTTCATCTATATTTACAAAAGGAATCTTTTCTGGATGATTTACATCACAAATTGTTTCACCAATATTAATGTCTGATATACCTGAAATTGAAACTATATCACCTGCTGGTACTTCTTCGACTTCTACTTTGTTTAATCCTTCATATGTAAACTTTTCCTACTCTTCCATTTACTTGCTTTTGTCTTCATCTTTACATACTACTACTGCTTGGTTTGCTTTTAGAATTCCTCTTTCAACTCTTCCTACAGCAAGTCTTCCCTAAATAATCATCATATCCTATATTTGATACTAATAGTTGCATATCACCATTTATATCTACTTGTGGTGCTGGAATTTCTTTAATTATTGTATCAAATATACAATAAATGTTGTCTGATTCGTCATCTAATTTCATTTTTGCAATTCCATTTTTTTAGCTGATGCGTATATTACTGGGAAGTCTAATTGTTCTTCTGTTGCATTTAAGTCCATGAATAATTCTAGTACTTTGTCTACTACTTTTTAGTGGTTGTGCACCTGGTCTATCTATTTTATTTATTACAACTATTGGCTTTAAATCTAGTCCTAAAGCCTTTTTAATACTTCTCTTGTTTGTGGCATTGGTCCATCAAATGCGTCTACTAATAGTACAACAATGCTCACCATTTTTAGAACTCTCTCTACTTCTCCTTCAAAGTCTGCGTGTCCTGGTGTATCAACTATGTTAATTTTTACTCCGTTATAATGTACTGATGTGTTTTTGCTAAAATTGTAATTCCTCTTTCTTTTTCAATATCATTTGAGTCCATTACTCTTTTCTGCTACTACTTCATTATCCCTAAATACTTTGCTTTTGTTTTTAATAAAGCATCTACTAATGTTGTTTTTCCATGATCAACATGGGCTATAATTACGACGTTTCTTATATCTTTATTTTTCCATTATTCCTCCCTGTTTTTGTCATCTTCATTTTTCTGTTTCAAATGAAGTTCCTTCTAATTCTCTTATTGATAATTCCATTTTGTGGTTTTCTTTATCTAATCCAATTATCTTTGCATTTATTTTTCGCCGATTGTTAATTTATCTTCTGGTTTTGCAATTCTTTCTGTTGATATTTGTGAAATATGAATTAATCCTTCTACTCCTTTTTGTTACTTCTGCAAATGCTCCAAATGTTGTCATGTTTTTAATTGTTACATTTACAACATCTCCTACATTTCCTTCAAATGTTTCCCATGGATTTTTCTTTGTCTTCATATCCTAAACTCATTTTCTTATTTTCTGAATCTAATTCTTTAATGAATACATTTACTTTTTGTCCAACTTTTAAATATTTTTCTGGTTTAGCATTGTGTTTCCCATGTTATTTCCGAAATATGTAATAATCCTTGTACTGATGATCCTAAGTCAATGAATGCTCCATAATTCATAATGCTTACTATCGTTCCTTCGAATTTATCTCCGACTTTTTACTGTTTCCCAGAATTTATTTACATTATCAATTTTAGCTTGTTTTTTTCTTGATCACGTTTGATTTTTACATGATAATAGAACATTGCCTTCTCCATCATTTGTTTTTAATACTATTGCTGTTATTTCATCACCTATTTTTTACTTCATCTTCTGGATTTACAATTTTCGTCATAAGAATATTCATTTTTGGTATTATTCCATCACTTTTGTAATTTATGTCTAAAGTAAATTTCTCCCTTTTGAACTGATGTATATTACTTTTACCAGTTACTATTTTTCCTAATTTTTCATCGTTTTCCTTCATTGAATTATTTAATAATTCTTCAAGTTATTGTTATTATCTTCCATTCTTTTTCCTTCTCTTTTTTTGCTTTTTGAAATTATAGTTTATTTTTTTCTTCCTTTGTCAATGAAACTATTTGTTTCATTAAATCTTCAGTTGCTTGTGTTAACCATTCTGAATCTTTTTTATCATATTGTTCTAAATCCATTGGTTGACCTATATTATATTTGATTTTTTTAAATGGTTTAAAATCACCTATAATTCCTACTGGTACTATTTTTGCGTTTGTTTTTAGTTTGCTACAAGAATATTGCTCCATTTTTAGGCTTTTTCATGTTTATCCATTCCATGTCTTGTTCCTTCTGGAAATATTCCTAATGTTTCTTTATTTTTTTAATGCTTTTTAAACAAATTTTTTATTGAATTTACATCATTTCCTTCTCTATGTACTGGAATGTTTCTATATACATATCCGAAACTTCTCAATATTCCATTTTTTAACCATAAATCACGTTTTGTGATGAATCTTATTTTTCTTTTTGAGAATAATTCAAGTCCTATTGCATCCATTGCATGTACGTGGTTTCACACAATATTACTGGTCCTTCTAATTCATTAAATTGTTTTTACATTTATAAATTTAGGTCTCATATACTAACCAATATAGTGTTTTTAAAATTGGATCATAGATTAATTTTAAAAATTTTTGTATAAAATTTTAGTTCTTTGTCATTATATGCTTTTTCAAAAATTTTTTATTTCTTTTTTTCTTCTTGTCAATTACTTTTGAGGGCTTGTTTTTAGCATCTTATTAATACTCATATTTGTTGTATCTAAATAATAGGCATCTTCTGCTTGTACTAATGGCGATACATCTGAGGCTATGTCATTTAAATCTCTTGATGCAATATTTTCTTTGACCTCTTCCCATGTTGATTCAATACCTTTTTGTTGATTTTGTTTAAACCTTCTATTAACTCTTGCATCTAATGATGCATTCATAAATATCTTTACATCTGCATTTGGAAATACTTTTTGTTCCAATATCTCTTCCATCAAGTATAACATCATGTCCTTCTGCCATTCTCCTTTGTAATCTAATCATGGCTTCACGTACAATTGGTATATGTGATACCCTGTGATACTCGATTATTTACTGGCGCTTCTCTTATTTCTTTGCTGACGTCTCTACCATTTAAAAAAATGATTTTGCCATCATCAAATTTAATGTCTACTTCATCTAACTCTTTTTATTAATTCGATATCATCATCTTTTATGTTTTTCAATAAAATCTAATGTTAGGCATCTGTATATTGCTCCTGTGTCAATATTCATTAATTTGTATTTTTTTAGCTAATAAATTTGCTAATGTGCCTTTTTCCAACACCTGTATATCCGTCTACTGCAACTATAAATGACATTTGTTTACTCCTCTTTAATCTACTTCTTTTGTAATATCTTCAATATTTGGAAGCTCTCCGATTACTGGTAGAGATATTTTTCTTTTGCTACTATTTTTAAATTCTGTGACATTCATTCTTGTTTGTCGCTCTATATCTCTAATGCATCTTTCTTTAAACTTCTTTAATTCTGTAATTATATTGAATCCATATACTATTTCAACTTCAATATATACATTTGGTCCTTCTTCTGATTTATTTACTCGTATTTTTATTATTTTTACTAATTGATTTTTATATCTTTTGCTTGACTTCAATTATTTGTTTAAAAACATTATCTGAAATCGTGAAATTTCCTATATAATTAAAAAGTTGGTCTAATTATTGACTTTTTCTGCTATATATGGATTTCCATTTAATCCTTGTGATTTGAATATCTGAAGTGGATCTAATAAGTATCCTGAAAAATCTTTTTAATTCAAATGTTGGAACTGGAATTACATGCTTTTCCTTCTGTTGTTCTTATTCTTCTTGCATTTTCAATTTCCTCTTCTGTTGCAACATCTGTTATATATATAGTTTTTCTTTATCGGTGGCAATCCTAAATTTTCGGCTATTGTTTTAACCATTTTTATCAGAAGTTCCTAGTATTAAAATTGATTTAGGATTTAATTTAATTATTGCTTCTTGCATTTCTGCCTTTTTGATTTGCGTCATTGAACAATGCTTTTTTTATTGTTTCAATTTTAGTTGGAGCTTTTTGGCTGATTGCCCTGCAACTATTGCATTTTCTTTTACCAATAATCCATCGTCTATTATAAACTTAATATTGTAGGCTCCTGCGACCATTTGTGCTCTATAACTTTTTCCTGTTCCAGATGGCCCTACAAATGCATATACTTCAATATTTTCCATTTCTTTCATTTTCATCTTCTACTTTTTATCATCTTTATTTATTGTATTTATATCAACTTTTCTAACATGCTCTATTTTTTTCCCATGTTGTTTCTCTCTTAAATAAACATTTAAAGTTTATTAATAACCAAGAACCTAGGAATAATGGGTATAGTACTAGACCTTTTATCATTTTTCTTTATTGGTCTCTTATCTATTATCATTACAAATAGTGCTGTGAAAATTGGTAATATAAATGTTGGTATTATAAATTTTAATATATTTAATGTAAAATCTGCTGTTGACATTCCTTTTGTTAAATAGAATACTGCGTTTAATAATAGTAACAATATTGTTATTACAAACATTGGAATACTTCCTAGCATATATAATAATCCGTCAAAATTTGTTAATGTTTTATTTTCAAATGTTGATCTTGTTAATGGTTTTTGTATATTCTGCTAAACATTGAATATGTCCTATTGTCCATCTAGCTCTTTGAGACCATGATGGTTTAAATTTTACTGGTTGTTCATCATATACTATTGCTGTTGTTGCCCAACCTAATTTCTTTTCCTTTGATTATTGTTTTTAATGAAAATTCTATGTCTTCTGTTAATGTCTTTGTTTTCCAGCCTTCATCTTTGATTGCTGACATTTTTACCATAAAACCTGTTCCATTTATTAATGGTGATAATCCTGCATTGTAACGTGCTAAATGATAGAATCTATTCATTGTCCAATAGAATATTGCATATCCTGCTGATACCCAACTATCATCTGGATTTTTGATATCTCTATATCCTTGAACAACTTCTTCTCCTTGGCATAAATGTTTATTCATTTCTGTAAAGAAGTGCTTATCTACAACATTATCTGCGTCAAAAATACAAAATGCGTCATAATCTGCTTTTTGGATCATTTAATATTTTATTTAAGAATACTTGTAATGCTGCACCTTTTTGTTTTTAGCTGGGTCTGTTTCTGTTCTTACAAAAACATTCGCTCCTGATTCTCTTGCAATTTGCTCTGTCTTGTCAGTGCAATTATCTGCTATTACATATATATCATAATCTTTCTGTCATATGTTTGATCTTGTAAACTTGTAATTAGATTTCCAACAACGGCTTCTTCATTATGTGCTGGTATTATTGCTAAAAATTTATGCTTTTTATCAACAATATATGGCTTATCTTTAATTTTTACTAATGCAAACAAAGCTTTATTACTAATTGGTATATCCAATATCATTGTTATTAACCATACTAAAAGCTTGTTGTAAAAAGTATAAAAATTGCATACCACGTCTCCTATCAATAGAAATTCTTTTTCAATTATACTATATTTTCATTGTAATTTCAATGTTTTGAATTTCCATACTATCTTATTTTTGTTAAACATATTTTTTAATTCATTTAATGTTTCATCCCAATAATCTTCATACAATATTGCAATTATACTTTTTGGCTAAAGGTGATACATTTTGTTCATCTAATGATTTCTTAGGATTATACTCAAAGAAATACCCTCTTTTTGATTTTTCATTGAATAATTTATATAATTCCATTGGAACTTTTTCATAATATTCTCTTGGAACTTGTTCTAATATACTTAAAACTTCTGCATAAGCTATTCCATAGTCTCTACTATTCATATTATTCTCCTATTTCTTTATTAATAGATCTATTTGTGAATTTAATTCTTTTCTAATTTCATTAAGTGTTTCTGTGTCATTTAAACTTTTTCAACTTCATATCTTAATTGGCAAATATTTTTGATTCGACTGGAAAAGCTTTAAAAAAATCAAATCTTTAAATCTCTCTTGTCTTTCTTCTTTTTGAGTATTCCTTTTTAATGCTATTTTTTTCCGTTTTTGAGTTAGCATAAGCCTCATTTTTCTAATATTCTATCAATATCTGAATCAGTGATTTTCTTTAACTCTTTACTATTTTTTATCTTGTTTGCTTCTCTTTCAGCTTGCATTATAATTTCTTCATATTCAAAGTTTTGTCTATTTATTTCTTCTTTTAATATTTCTTTTTGCTTTTGAATAAAAATTCAAGATTATCTTCTATAAAATGTAGCATATCTACACTTTTTCCATTGTAATTATATTCTTCTAATCTATTTATTATTTTATATGATTTAGTTAAAAATTTCGCTATCATCTTATCTTTTTGTAATGATGTGAATATTCTATTTGCTACCCATGATTCTGAATCATCTTGAGCTTTTTCTAGTGAATCATCTTTGACTTCATGTAGAATTTCTCTTATTATATTTTTTTCTATTTGATTGTTAAATTTGTCATGTGTGAAAACTTTGTAAATACTTTTTCTGAATTAAATTCGTAATTATATACTCCTTTTGAATACTATAAAATCAGTTGTTTTTCATTGTCATTCTTATTTTTCTTAATTCTTCATTAAATGTTTTTATATCTGGTTTTTCATTTATATATGAATTAATATACATTGTATCTCTTACCATGTGAATTACTTGTTCTAATTGTAAATCATCAGTTGGTATTATATTTACTTCTGCTATTTGTAATAAATACTGATATAGTTGTTTTCTTGCCTTTTGTTATGTCTTCTGGCAATTCTTGTACTAAAAATTTATTTTTGATTTTTTCTAATAATTCTTCTCTTTTTATTCTTTTGTTTGTTAATCTTTCTATGGATCTACAAAATTCGTATAAATATATAATATTCTTTAATTTTTCTTCTTCTGAAAAATTAGAATTATTTTGCTTTTTCTATTATGATATAATTAATCATTTCTCTAATGTATTTTAATATCTGTTTTTTTCATCGTGTGTCTCATACTTTTTAATAAATCTATTAATTCCATATTTTTCTCCTTTGCATACATTGATTTTACTCTTATATTCTTATTTTTTTCAATATGTTCAGGCTTTTTAATTCTTTTTATTTTATCCCTTATTTTTAGCTGCATTTTTCGAAGTCTAGTTCATCTGCAAATTTAATCATTTCCTGTGTTAATCTATTTATTGTTTCTTCATCTGTTTCACCTTTTTCAATTTTATATTCTGCATCATCTTCTGCTACTTGATATGTTGCTCTTATTGATTCTCTTATTGCTTTATTTATTGTTTTTGGAGTAATATTGTGTTCTTTATTATATTTCTCTTGAATTTCTCTTCTTCTATTCGTTTCTTTTATTGCTTTTTCCATTGAATCTGTTAATTCATCTGCATACATTATTACTTTTTCCATCTGTATTTCTTGCTGCACGGCCAATTGTTTGAATTAATGAACGTTCTGAACGTAAGAAGCCTTCTTTATCTGCATCAAGGATTGCTACTAATGATACTTCTGGAATATCTAGTCCTTCTCTTAATAAGTTTATTCCTACTAACACATCAAATTTTCCTAAACGTAAGTCTCTTTATTATTTCACTTCTTTGGAGCGTTTTTATATCTGAATGCATATATTGTACTTTTTATATCAATGTTTTTCAAATATCCTGTTAGATCTTCTGCCATTTTTAGTAAGTGTTGTTACTAAAACTCTTTCTCCTTTTTTAGTTCTTTTCATTTATTTGCTCAATTAAATCATCTACTTGAATATCTATTGGCTTTTACTTCTATTTTTTTGGATCTAATAGTCCTGTTGGTCTTATTATTTGTTCTCTTGTTGCTTGTGAATGCTCTTTTTCATAATCTCCTGGTGTTGCACTTACAAATATACATTGGTTTTATTCTTTCTTCAAATTCATGGAATTTTTAATGGTCTATTGTCAAAGGCTGATGGCAATCTAAATCCATATTTTTACAAGTGTCTCTTTTTCTTGCTCTATCTCCATTATACATTGCTCTTACTTGTGGTATTGTTGCATGCGATTCATCTATCAATAATAAGTAATCTTCTGGAAAATAATCAAATAATGTAAATGGCGTACTTCCTGGTGCTCTGCCACTTATATGTCTTGAATAATTTTTCAATTCCTTGACAAAAATCCCCGTTTCTTTCATCATTTCAATGTCAAAGTTTGTTCTTTCTTCAATTCTTTGTGCTTCTAATAGTTTATTATTTTTCTTTAAAAATACTCAACTCTCTCTTTTAATTCTTCTTCTATTGTTCCTATTGCTTTTTGCATTTTTCGTCTGTTGTTACATAATGAGAATTTGGGAATATCATTACATGTTTTCTTTCGCCTTCTACTTTTTCCTGTTACTGAATTTACTTGATCCATTCTTTCAATTTCATCGCCCCAGAAACTTATTCTTATTACTCCCGTTTCTCCTTCTGTTGATGGAAATACTTTACTACATCTCCTCTTGCTCTAAATGTTCCTCTTTTTTAAAGCTTAAATCATCTCTTGTATATTGTAGTTTTTATTAATTTTTAATAATTCATTTCTGTCTTTTATCATTCCTGTTCTTAATGATATAATCATATTTTCATAATCGATTGGATCTCCTAATCCATATATACATGATACTGATGCTACTATTATTGTGTTTCTTGTTTCAAATAATGATGCTGTTGCTGAATGTCTTAATTTATCTATTTCATCATTTATTTGTGCATCTTTTTCTATATATGTATCTGATACTGGTACATAGGCTTCTGGTTGGTAAAAAAATCGTAAAAACTTACAAAATATTCTACATTGTTTTCTGGGAAAAATTCTTTAAATTCACTATATAGTTGACCTGCTAATGTTTTTATTGTGTGCTAATACTAATGTTGGTTTTTGAGTTTTTTGCTATTATATTAGCCATTGTGAATGTTTTTCCTGATCCTGTTACTCCTAGTAATGTTTGAAATTTCTTTCCTTCTTCTATTCCTTTTACTAACTTTTCTGTTGCTTGTGGCTGGTCACCTGTCGGTTTTATATTCTGAGTGTAGCTTAAACATTTATTTTCCTTTCTAATTTAGATTAGCCCAAGTTAATATTAACTTGGGCTTTTTAATTATCTTGCTTTAAAATTTGTTAATTCTACTTCTTTTACTATCTTCAGTTATATTAATTATTGTCAAACTGGCGTAATCTGCTTTAAAATTTCTTACTCTATTGGTCCATATTTTTCCTGTTATATGGCTACATATTACATTTATTACTCCATTATATGTTACAAATGCTATTGTTTCATGTTCTTTATTTTTTCTTCAACTAATTCATTAAATGATTTTTATAACACGTTCTCTAAATTCTATTGGGCTTTCTCCTCCTGGATATCTTTCATTCATTTTTAATGCTCTAAAATATACTCCTGGATATTGCTTTTATTGCATCCTTTACCTTCATTCCTGCTAATACGCCATTATTCATTTCTCTCAATTTTTCTTGTGTATTCTATTGGTAAATGTAATTTGTTGTTTTATAATTTTTGCAGTTTGTCTTGTTCTTACTATATCACTTGATATAATCTTTTTCTATTTTAAAATCTTTTTTTGCCTTTTTTTCTAAATAATTTGCTAACTTTGATACTTGTCTTTTTCCTCTACTTATAAGTGGCAAGCGGTTCCACCCGCCTTTATAACGTTCATCGTCTTCACCATGACGTATTAAAAATATTTTTCATTGTCACCTCCATAATTGTTTAAATTATATCATAAATTAGTTTATATAAAAAAGCCATACATATATTTATGTATGACTAGCTATTTTTTTCTTCTATATATTTTGCATCATCCAAATGCATTGGTATTATTTTAGTTCCTTTTTGATATTTCAATTAATTTTGGTAGGATGTCATCAAATTTTAAATGCACTTCTCCTCCATATCTTGATAAATCTATATATAATTCTTCGGCATTCTCTAATTCGTGTAAAAATGGCTCTATTGTATTGGTATCAGATGTATAAATTATTTTTTTCTTTTTAATTTCTGCTGAAAATCCATAAGTATCTAATTCTTTTACAATGGTTTGTTTTTATAAATCTAAAATGTTTTTATATCTTCAGTTTCTATCATTTCTGATAAATTATACATATTTTTAGATTACTCCAGTTATTTTTAAAAAGTTTGTATATGTTCACATTTTGAAATTATATTTATTATCTTCTTATGAATATAATATGCATATAATATGATTTGTGGTAAACTGCCTGAATGGTCTGTATGCAAATGTGATTACTATATTTATATTATTAAATTTACTCAAATCAAATCTATGTTTTATCTCATTAAACACGAGTGAATCCTGCATCAATGATTGTTAAATCATTATTTTTCTTCATATACCATGAATTGTTATTATCTCCAAATCCTGAATCTTTTCCTATATTTTTTTAATATTGTTTCCATATTTAATCCTTTTATTTTTAAATTTTTCTTTATATTAATATATTTTTTTATATTTTAAACAATTATTTTTATATACAAATTTTTATTGATTTTTATGTTAATTAATGTATAATTTATAGTGACTTTTGTAACTTTTTGTTTGTGACTATCACGCATATAGTCACTTGTTCTTTACACCAGGAGGTGTGTATGGAAATTTTATTGTTATTCACAGCTTTACTAGTCTTGATGTTTGTTTTAGACTTTTTCAAGGTTAATAAAGCCGTCAGATTGGCTGTAGTCGTTGATATCATTACGATAATTATGATATTTTACGTGGACAAAGCAAATTCCTTCCATGTACTACTTATTTTTATATTTTCACTTTTTCATATACATATATTGTATTTCTGGGGTGATATTGAAGACTAGTTTTGATACATGGTCGGAACTATCGGTTTGCTCTGATATTAGTCCTTATAGGCTTATGTCTTGGAGCAATGCAGCTCTTCGAGAGCAGATTTTGCCCGGTCAATTATGACTACGGACTCAATGCCTCAAGACTCATACAGGTTCTAGGGCCTGCTATAGTGTTACTTGTTCATTGTTGATGAGTTAAAATTACTTGTTAACAATAACTAACTTTGGAGGTGTTATATGTTTTACAATATGTTATTTCTTTTTTATTTTGTTGTTTGCCATCTTTTATATGGCTACAACAACCTGTCACGCAGAGCAGTAAATCGATTTTTCGTTATTAGTTCTACTTTTCTTGGTGGCAGATTTAAATCTACATGACCCTGAAATAACATTAATTATTTATGTGATTTTTAGGGACTGTAGGATTTGGAAAGTTACTAATCGACTTTTCCTTCATCAGTCTACCAAAGAATGTGATGTCATTCTTCTTTCTATCATTGGCGCTGTTTTCAATAAGTAACGCTATAATGATGAAAGATAAGGCGGCAGTTTGGATATCTACAGGAGGTAAATTCACTACTCTTGTATTAATATTTTGGCTGCTAAACTTGTTTGATTTAATTCAGATAAGTTACCTGAGACATTTCTTCTTTGTGCATTTTATTCAGAAGCGCAAAAGAAAATAAACGGAAGAAAGACCAAAAAGATAAGAAAAAGAATAACAAAAACCTGTTGGACAATTGTCCAGCAGGTTTTCTTATTTCTGATTATCGTTTGTTATATTGCCGTTTTGATCTAATGATATTTTCTCACCCTAAATATTTTTGCTTTTTATTTTAAACATACATTGGAATATATCTTTATTTCTTGCTAAGATTTCTCGTAGCTCTGCTTAAGTCACCTACATAATGATGCTTTTGTTGCTGATATACCATCTGATTGAATTCTAATTTTTGTCCCTATGTATAGAGCTCTATATAAGTGATATTCTTGTGTTACAAGAATTGCTTTTTACATTAAATACTTCCTTTGCTCTATACATTGTTTCATAAGTTGAAAATCCTGCATGATCCATGAATATATCTTCTGCTGGTATTCCTTTCGAAATTGCATAATTTTTCATTCATGTTACTTCATCATAATATTTTTCCATGATCTCCACTCATTATTATTTTATTAATGATTTTGGCATTATATAATTCGATACATGTATTAAGCCTGTCTTTTAACATATCACTTGGTGTTTTACCATAAACTCCAGCTCCGAAAACGATTGCACAATCATATTTTTTTCTTTTTCAGATTTCTTTTTAATTTCGGATTGTGTTAATATTCTTTTTAGTTATGTTTTATTACATATACATTTAATGTCATTATCGATAATAATATCGCTATAAAAATAATGCCAAATGTTGTTAATATAATTTTATTTTTCATCTTTACGCCTTTATATTATTAATTGTTTTCCAGTGAAGTCATAATATGTCTTTTGGTTCAGTATCATTAATTCCTTTTAATTTCATCATTTCATTAATTGTTACAAATTCAAAGCCTCTACTTCTAATTCTGGCATTGCTGCAATTGTCTCTTCTACTGATGTTTTTATATATGTCATGCATTAATACAATTGCTCCATCTTGTGCGTGTTTTAAAATTTCATTTTTACAGATTCTGCATTCCTTGTTTTCCAGTCAAGTGTATCTATTGACCATAAAATAATATCTCTATTAGCTATTTCAATAATCGTTTTTATTCTTATTTCCATAAGGTGGTCTTATTGTTGATGGCTTTTATTCCGATTTCTTTTATATACTGCATCATCTGTTTTTATAGATTTCTTCTGCAATTTGATATTTATCTAATCTTGGTAAGTTTAAATGATTATATGTATGGCTTTCCAATTTGATTTCCTTCTGAATATGCATATTTTAATCCTTCACGATTTGAATGTGCTCTACTTCCTAGTACAAAAATGTTGCTAGTCCATTATATTCTTTTAGTGCATTTACAATTCTTTTTGTCATTTTCTGTACTTGGACCATCATCAAATGTTAATGCTATTAATTTTTTCCTCTGAATTGTTCTATATCTCTTGTTTTTGGTTGAATTTTAGCTTCTTCGTTTGAAGTAGTGTTAGTTGTTTCTACTAAATATTCTGGTTTTAATATTCCTTTTAACTCTGATAGTGGAATTTTAGTTTCTATTTCACCATTTGACCAACTAATCAATTCCATTCTTGTATATGTTATTATTAAAAAAATTATTTTTCAATTCTAAAATGTTCAAAAATTATAATTACTTAATTCTTGCTTTAAATCGTCTTCACTATATGTTATTGATTTTTCTGTTTTTAATTCTTCTAGCGTTTTTATTTGTATAATGATATACTACTAGTGCAAACTTATCTTTTATCTTCTAGCAAGTCGTTGAAAGACACTCTTGAATTATCTGATTCTTTATAATACATTGATTTTAATTTCATTTCATAGTGGTTTCCACCATTGAAGATATATGTTGTTGTTCTTATTTCTTTTATACCGTCAAATTCATATTCTTGATTTGTTGATCTTAATTCATATTTTTATATTATTATTGTCTGCTGCTTTTATAATTTTTACTTCTTCTATAAATCCTTGTTTTATATCTTTTTAAATATGTTTCTATTTCATTTTTCCATTTCTGCTGTTGGTAGTTTAGGTACATCTATACTTATATCATAATTATCTGTTGCAATATTCCAACTCTCTTTTTCAGATGTTTTAGATTTTCTTATTGCTAATATTATACTACCTACAATTATTGCTATCATTATTAATAATAAAGCAATTTTTTTGTGTTTAATTTTTCTTATTTCTTACTTTTTTATTCATAATTCCTCTATCCTAAATAATTTATTTTTCATTTATAATTTTATCTTTATTTGTTTGCATTTTTTTATTAATACTACTATATTAGCTACTATTGTTGCAAAGTCAAATGTAGCAGATGTATATGATTTTATTAATGTATCATATATTAACCACATTGTCATTGTTGCTATTAATAATAGTTTAAATTTCTTTACATCTTTTAAATCCATTAAAAATATATACTGCATTTGCTAATAATGGTAGATATCCAATAATCCCTCTGTGTTTAATTTTAATTGCTATTATTGATGATATTAATGTTAATGCTATTTTTATAGGGCATCTTTAGCCATTTCTTTTGATACAGGAGATTTCTTATTAATCCTGCTGTATTACTTATGGCGCCTGATATTCCTCCTAATATTATATTACTTATTATTAAAAGTATTATTTGTACATTCTGTGCTATTAATATTTGATTTTTCTTTAAAAATTCCTGAATACACCATAACAATGATGCCAGAAGTGCTACTGCATTTCCTATTATTAAAGTTTTGTTCATTATATTTCCTTTGTATGTTTAGTCTAAATTAATATAACATTACGAATATGTTTTTCAATATATTAAACGATAAAAAGCAGATGTTTTTAAGCATCTGCTTTTACTATCAGTTACCTTCTCCTATAAACTACTTTTTGATTGAATGTTTTTTCGTAAATTTCATCACATTCAATCTCACAGTATTCAAGGAGTTCCTTGAGGGTTTCCGTTGTTTCCGAGTAGTTCCCACTTGTTACAATCGGAACCAAAATTTGATAGCTTTCGCCATCTTTTTCACTGTAGCCATAAATTGTAAGTGGATATTCATCTTTGACCGTATACCTTCTGTCTCAATGAAATTCCCTTGTTCGGAGTGTGAATCTTTAACGATTCATCGCTTGAACCACCATAGGATTTCTTCAGTCGAGCTTTCGTAGCATCCTCGACTTCATGTGCAGTTGTCGCTATGATTATTGACGTATGCACGTTTCTTACCTCCTGCCATTAGGCTGAAAAGATGATGTGATAACATTCACATCGTTAATAAGTGTCTTAAATACTATGTCACCTTATATTCATTTTTGTCAATGTTTTTATAATTTGAGTATTTTATTATAAAAGTTGTTTTATCACTATTTGATTCTACTGAAACAATTCCATTATTGCTCTCAATTATTGTTTTTGATAGTGATAAGCCTATTCCTATACTTTCATTTGATGAGTTTTTCCTCTATAAAATCTTTCGAATATGTGTGGTAAATCTTCTTTGATATTCCTTCACCATAGTCTGTTATTGTTATGTATGAATACACACTTATTATTATATTTAATATCTATTTGAGTATTTTTCTTTTGAGTGCTCTATGCAGTTTTTCAAGATATTTGTTATTGCTTCTATTTGCCATAATAAATCACAGCTTTAATTTTATTTCTTTATTACCTTCAACATTTATTTTTATATTCTTTAAGTCTGCTAATGATCCTGTGTTTTTATTGCTTCGTCAACTATTTGTTTTAAATAAATATCTTGTTTTTATAAATTGCAATCAGACATTCTTGTCAAATTTTTGAAAGTTTTTAATATTGATTGAATTAATGATTGTATTCTTGTAGTTTCTCTTTTTAAATCATGCAAAAATTCTACTCTTGTTTGATAATCCATTTCTGGATTGTCTATTAGATTTGTCTAGAATTATTAAAATTGATGTTAATGGTGTTTTTAATTGATGTGATATGTCTTCTAATGCTCTTTTTAGATTTATTTTATCTTTTTAACGTATTACTTTTGCATTTTCTCTCTTAACATTCATCAGTTACTTTATATAGTTCATTTTTTAAAATTGATAATTCTTCTTCTGAATTTTCATCTATTTTTAATGTATAATTTTTGTCATTTATTGCTTCTAAATATTTTGTTATTTTATCTATTTCTTTGTCTTGTTTTCTTTCATATAAAATAAATACTATTAACAATGATACAGATGTTGTAATTAATAAAATTATTTCAATTTTTATAAATTTATTGTTTATTTTATTATTTTCTAATATTAACGTATTTTTTCTAGATCTATACATCGTATTTTTAGTGAATTATTTTGTGGTATTTTTCTGAATTCAATATGCCAATTATTTCATCAGTTGATATTTCTGGATATTTACTTTGTATTACATCTATTACTGATGCAATATTTTTATTAAAGTTTTTAGTATATTCTTTATATTCATATATATTAATAATTGCCATAAATATTGAAAATATTATTGTTATGACTAGTGAGATTATAATTGATTTTTTAATTCTATTTTTATTACTCATCTATTCTATATCCTATTCCTTTTACTCGTTGTTATTATATTACTTCCCTAATTTATTTCTATTCTTTGAAAATATCTTGATTGTGCGATCATCTACATCATTTCCGTCCATCCCAGACCCTTATCTAAGATTGTATTTCTATTTACTACTTTGTTTATATTGTTAAACAATAGTGCTAATAATTTTATTTCCAAACTTGTTAAATTTATTTGATTTTCACCCTTTTTAATACTATCATTTTGTCTATATCAAAGCTAATATCTCCAGCTTTAATTACGAGTATTCTTCTTGGCTCTAAGTAATATCTTGTTTATTCTAGCTAATAATTCTTTTGTTGAGAATGGTTTTGTTAAATAATCTTCTGCACCAATCATTAATCCTTTTTACAATATCATTTTCATCATCCCTTGCTGTTAAAAAAATATTGTTGGGATTTGCGACTTTTTAATAGTATGTTCATATAATTCATATCCAGTTCCATCCGGTAAGTTTATGTCAAGTATTACTAAATCTATTTGTGGTTTTTGTGCTAAATATTCTTTAGTTTCTTTTTATTGTTTCTAATGCTATTACTTTGTAATTATTTGTTTCTAATGAATATTTTAGACTTTTTGACATTACTTTATTGTCTTCTATTAGCAGTATATTCATGTATTTCTCCTTTATGCCATATGAATTTATATATTTTAGTGTATTCTCAAAAATTTATCTATCAATATTTGGTTCTTGGTATTTTTCTTTAATGATTTTTTAAAAGATTTTTCTGGTGTAATATTGGGATTACTAGTTAAATTATAAATTTCTAAAAATTCTTTTTCCTGGATTTCTTGATTTATCCACTTTTATCTGAAATGTATTAGCCCTATGACGTATCTTTCACTTTCTTTAAAGTACAATTCTCTGTTAATTAATACTTTCATTAAATATTTGATACACTCTTCTCTTTTGCAAAGTTATTATCATGTTGTTTTCATCAATCATTTCCAGCACTGTTTTTGTGATATATTGGCCCTTTTTCTCTCATTCTCCAATTAGTGCTATTTCCATTAATGTCTTTTACTTGCTACATCTTGGCCATCTCTTAGTCTCCATTCTTTGTGTAGATTATAGTCATTTTGTGTTATTATCTTATACTAGCCATTTGCTAAATAAGTTTTTCAATTATTAATGTTGGTGATTCAGTTAAATATCTATATCCAGAATTTGTATTTATTGCATCAGAATATTCCATTGCATGTATCATTTCATGCAAAAATGTTATCATATTCTTTATTTTTATCATGATAATTTATATATGCTTTTCCTTTTTCACTAATGTGGTTTTATATAATTTAGTAGTATATTTAATGTTTTTTTGATTATTATTGTTTTGATAAACCAAGTTCATAAATTGGTCTGCAAGTGTTGAATCTATTGTTGTTAAAAATTGATGAGCATATTTTATTGCATCATTTATACTAATATTCTTTGACCATTCTGTCTCTTTAATTTCTGGATGTCTTTGTTTTAATACCTCTTCACATATCGGCTTTATTGTTTTAAAATTTTCAATATATGATTGACAATCTGGGTGTTGAATATACTCGTCTATTATTTTTGTTCATTTCTATTTCTTCTGAATCTAATTGTTCTGGAGATATATTTTCTGTATCATTAGTTTTTGAATTTAAAAATCTTTATTCATAAATTTTCCTTATCTGTTTGATATTTATTATATTATATGACATAAAAATATAATAATCTACATATTCCAGCTATTGTTGCAATATATAAAGAGCTAGATTACATCTTTAAATGCAATCCCAGCCTCTATCTAATTAATTATTTTATTTGTTTAATAATTCAGTGCTGTTAAAAGTTTTTGTTTGTTAAAACATTTTTCAAATTTAAAGTTGATTTTTCAATCTATTCAATCAAATTATATCATGTTTTTGCAATTTAATGATTCTATAACATTGAGTTACTGTAGCATTATAATTTGTTCTATTTTTATACTTTTAAAATTGATAATAAAAAAAGGGAAATTCCTCTTTTCAAACTTATATATTTTTCATTTCTAATTGTTTCAATTGTATTTTTGTTTTTTTGATTTTTATTAATGAATATTGCATTATGCTTGCAATTAAAACTATTACTGCTATTGCTGAATATAGTATTGGCTTTTAATGGTATTTCAAATGGCATATTTCATAGCTTTGATAAATACCATATGAAATTGCTGTTCCTAGAGGAATTCGGAAAAATAGTGATTTGATTCCTATGAATAATGTTTCTAATCTGATCATTCTATTAAATTCTTTATTTGTCATTCCAACTGATCTTAATATTGCAAATTCTTGTTTTTCTTAATTCCATACTTTGTAGTAATCGTGTTTACTATGTTTGTGACTCCTATTAATATTATTATGATAATAAATCCATATAAGAATATTCCGACAAGTGTTATTAAATGTTTTCCATCATTATATGTTTCTTGAACATTTGTTATACCCTTTGTTTATAATCTTTTAGTGATTCTTCTATTTGATTTTTTACTTTTGCTAGCATCTTTTACTTTATAATATGCAGTATATCTTTTTCATCTTTTAAATGTTTTATTATAATATTCATCACTAATACTAATATTTTTATATGGAGTTGCCATATCTCCATTTGTTGCAAATGGTCTTTTCTTTTGTTATTTTTCCAATTTCAAATGTTAATTTTTCGCCATTATCGCCTTTTACATCAAATTTATCATTCTCTTTTAAATTTAACATTCTAATTTCTCTTATAGGCTTTTTGCTTGCATCTATTGTTGCTGTAGATACGGTATCTATTAATATTGCTTTTATCTTTTTATGTCATTATAATTCAAACCAAGTGATTTGATATATTTTGTTATATTCTATATCTCCAACTGCAATAATTGATCATTTGTTTTCATTATCTGGAAAATTTTCAGAAATTTGTTTGATTTCTTTATTTAAAAACTTTTTATCATATTTTCCTACATTCGTTTGTAATAAAGTATAATCTGTTACATCTTCAGTTGTTTTGGCTATATTATTTAATATTTTTATTTCTTCATCATTTTCTTTATATATATTGCATGCTATATCATAATCTACGTTTCCCTACTGCTAATTGAATTTGCTTTTAGCATCATTTTGCATAAATGTTGTTAATGATATATATACCATAATTGATAAAACTATTGATATTATTGTGACCCCTATATCTCTTTTTGTTTCTTTTCATATTTTTTTATATGATATTTCGCCACCGACTTTAAATATGCTTTTTATTATTTTTGCACTTTTAATTTTTTGCTTTTTATTTTTATATCTGCACTTTGCTTCTGATTGAATTTATAGGAGATACTTTTGATGCTTTTCTAGCAATTCTTAGTGATGATAAGTAAATTGTTACCATACCTAATAGTGCTGATATTGCTGCACTCATCCAATTTAAATCAAATACTAGTTCAAAATTAATTTCATTTTCTGTTACTATTAATTCTTTTAAAAATATGTTTGTATTTTTACTAATATAAATGATGCAAAATATCCTAAAAATATTCCAAGTGGTATGCCTATTAATGCAAGTATTGTTGCTTCAAATAATACATTTTTTTCTTACTTGCTTTTTAGTTGCTCCAATGCTTCTTAACATTCCATATTGTTTATTTTTCTGTTATTGAAATATCAAAACTGCTTTTTAATACAGAATACTGATGTAAATATTATTATTCCTATTGCTATTGCTACAACATATTTTTAATCCAAAAATGATGTACCTCTTTTATCAGTTTCCAATGATATTAAATATCTTCTTGATGTAAATTGATATTTTTGCTTTTTCTTTCTTTTTGCAAATTTTTTCTTGTAGTTCTCCTGATTTTGTTGCATCTCTTCCTGTTGCATAATCGTCTTGAACTCTTTATATAAATTACCACTCTATCCCTAACATATCACCAATAGCTGTATATGGCTTTTTAATCCTTCTTTATTTAATCTAATAAATAAATCTAAGTTATCTTTTATGTCTTCTTTTCTTAAACATGTAACTACGAGTGTCTGCTATTTCTCCAGGTTGATTAACACTTTCTGATATTTCCATTACAATACCAACTATTGTAAATTCTCTTTTTGTGTATTTAGAATTTTTTCTCCATCTTGTAAATTTTTCTGACTTTTTAGTTTTTATATTGTCTTTTTGAATATCTGTCACCAATATCCATTGTTAATTTATCACCAAATTGAATAATTTGTATTCATAATATTGTTCAAATATTTGGTTATTATTATTTCATTTTCATTTTCTGGTAATCTACCTTTTATTAGATACATTCCTAATTTATTCTATATTATTTTTCAGCCGCAACTACTGATACATATGGTGCTTTGTGGATTGTTTGATCTAATTTTTGATGTTCCTAAATATTTTAATTTAGTAATATTTTTCTACATTTCTGTTATTTTTTGTATTGTTTTTATATCATTTAATGGTACATTATAAAAATACTTGTATGATAATCTCCTCTTGTTGATTTTTTTCTGCTCTTATTATTGAAGCCATTCCACTGAAATACATTGTTGCTACTGCATTTATTAATGCTACTGCTAACATTATTCCTATTATTGTTACAATGGTTTCTTCTTTTTGTTTAATTTTAAATTTTTAATCGTTAATTTGTTAAGTAAGTTCATCTTATACCTCCTCAACAATTTTGCCGTCTTCAATTTTTATTATTCTGTCTGCTAATTTTGCTATTTCCATATTGTGTGTGATCATTATTATGGTTTGTTTATATTCTTTGTTTGATTTTTAATAATGCTATTATTTCATCACTTGATTTTTGAATCTAAGTTTCCTGTTGGCTCGTCTGCTAATATTATTGAAGGGTTTTGTTATTAAAGCTCTTCCTATACTTGTCCTTTGTTGTTGTCCTCCTGATAATTCATTTGGTAAATGATTTCTTCTGTTTTCCAATCCTAATAGTTTTAATAATTCGTCCAACTTATCTTTTTCTACTTTTTCTATTATCTAATGATAATGGTAAAATTATATTTTCTTCTACATTTAATATGGGAATTAGATTATAGAATTGATATATTAATCCGACTTGTCTTCTTCTAAAGATTGCTAATTTATCATCATTAAAATCAAATATGTCATTTCCATCAATATATACTTTTCCGTAGTTTGGTCTATCTACTCCTCCTAATAAATGTAGTAATGTAGATTTTTCCGCTTCCTGACGCTCCTACTATTGCTACAAATTCTCCTTTTGTTTACTGAAAATGATACGTTATCAAAGTGCTACTACTTTTGCCATATCCTTTCCATATATTTTTGTTAAATTTTCTACTTTTTAATATTTCCATGTGTTTCTCCTTTCACAATCTTATTTTACTATTGATATGTTACTAGTAAGTTACTTTGAAAAAAATTAACAAAAATATTTTAAGGTGCCATTTTGACACCTCAAAGTTTCATACTCTTCTTTAGTTAATTGAAAACAAAAATTTTTATATAATATTATTTTTCTTTTTCTAAATAAATTATTATTAGTAATAACATTATACTTATTAAACTTAATAATGATGATATCTTAAAATATCTTGGAATGTATGTTAATTTTATTTCATTATTTCCTTTTTGCAATTTTACCCCTAAGAATGCTCCATTCATTTTTACAATTTCTGTGTTTTTCCATTGATTGTTGCTCTCAACCTGAATCAAATGGTATCTGGAATATTAAATATGCTTCTTTTCTGATTCAATATTTGCTTTTTCATTATCTTTTTCTAAAGTTACTTTTTGTGTTGAAGTTTTTTAGCATGTTCAATTGCTTTTTCTATTTTTATGATTATTTAGTACATATTTTTAATATTGTTATTGTTTGAATCATATTTTTCTATTTTTTTGTGTTATTTTGAATGTGTATTTTTGTCCTTTTTCTAGATTTACTATTTGTCTTATTCCAGTTTCTCTTTCCCAGATATTTGAATAATCTTTAAATATCTTCTTATCATTTTATACAATTCTAGATTTTTGTCGCTGAATAATGCTATTGATATATTTTTGTAAAGCTTCTACATTGTATGTTATTTCATATTCTTTATCCGTTTTAACTATATTCTTATCTGTTTTTATTATGTTCGCTTTTTCATTTGAAATATCTTCTATATAGTCTTCATCCGAATTTTGGATTGATTTTAATATTTTTGTTTTGAATTTCAAAAAGGATTTGTTGTTTGCTCATAAAATGGATCATCTATTTCTTCGGGTTGTTGGTTTGTATTTGTTATATATGCAAATGGTAATGTATTTTTGTGTTTCATATATATTAAATTCGCCATATTTTCCTTTATATTCATAACCATATATTTTATTGTCATTTTTCCAACTTTTTCTCTTGTTATGATATATTTTACTCCTGCTAATGAATAGTTGAACCAATCTCCACTATCTGATGTTATCCATAGTGCTGTTTTCTCTTTGTACATTATATCCTAGCGAATACATGTTTCTTAATGTTGTTCTATTTCTTGAACTTGTAAAATAATCTATTGAACTGTAGTCATATTTCATACTTAAATTAAAACTATTGTCGTCTGGATTAAAAATTATTCTTTCTTGATGTCTATCTGTTTCTGGTGGTAGTATTCTGTTTATTACATTGTCGTAATTATGTACTGATTTTAGTGTAAAATAATTATCTGGATTAGTTGTATTATATGAGTTCATTGATATTCCAATATCTATGACGAATATTGCTGTTATTAAGATTTTTATTATGCTTTTTAATATATTATTACGAATTTTTGTCGGACTTTTGTAGAAATAGTAATATTATTGTTGTTATTAATGTTATTGCTGATATTATTACTGAATTTATTTTGCAAATTTCTATTGCTCCATATTCCTTTTTATTAATAATATTTCTCCAATTAATATTAATAAAAACAGTGTTGATTCTATTAATAATGCTTTTTACTAATTTTTTCTCTATTTATAAAATCTTGGTGATGCAATCATATTAAAGTAAAATATCAAGCAAAATGCGTATCTAGTAGTAGAAACAATTTGAGTGTTGTCATTCCGTGCCATATTTTATTTAATATTGGTGATATTACTGGTAATGCCATGAATATTATTAATAATGCTGATAATATTCGTGATTTTTACTTATATTTTTTGTTTGTAAAATATAGTGGAAGTAATATTAATGTTAGAGTACTACTGAATATTAATCCTGATTGTTGTTCCAATTCTTGATTGTGATTATTGAATAGTATGTTGAAGTAATTTAGAAATTCTTTTTTTATGTATTTCTAATAATCTATTTTTGTAACTTCATTGTTCCTTTTACTTGCATGAATGATGGCAAGAATAATATCATTGATATTCCAAAACTTATTATGCATCCTATTACAAATACTGCTAATTTTATTATTTTTGACTTTAACGTTGTATTTTTCTTGTTCTATTAAGCGTACTATGAAATATATTCCTGAAAATAATATTGTTATAAATCCTAAATAGTAGTTAAATAGCATATTTAATGCTGATATTATGATAAATGTTGAAATTTTGTTATCTTTTTAAATATTTTTTTCAACTCCAATGCACATTAATGGTAACATATATATTGCATCAAGCCACATTATATGGAATAAATATTGTATTGTATATGTACTAAATGTATATGCTAGTGCAAATAGTATTGCTGATTTACTTTTTATTTTTTTGAATCTATATTCCAAAAATAAAATCATTGAATTGTATATCAATATTAATTTTAGTAGTGTTGTTATTATAACAAATGTATTAATATTTTCCTTACTAAAGAACACTACTAATAAATTTAGTGGGCTTACTAAATAGTATGCAAAATGTCGTGAAAAATTATTGCCCATCCCCATATTCCAGGACATGAATAAGCTACCTTTTTCCTGTTAATACATCTTTTATAATATGCTAGAAATTCTGCGTATTGTTTATATAAATCTGATTTTTAATATTGAGTTTTTCTCCAAATGGTGCTATTTTTAGTAATTGCTAAATATATAAAGTATAATATTATTGTAAGAATTGTTCCTATAAAATATTTACTTTTTATGATTTTTAATGCTTTTTTCCTTCATATTTTTTCTCCTGTAAATTTTTATGACATAAATATATATTAATTTTGCTTTTTTTCAATTGATGTAATTTAATAAAGTGAACCTTACTTATGATTTATAAGCTTGGTTCACTTTTGTTATTTTAATTTTGATAATATATCTTTGATTGTTTCTTTTTATATCTTTTAATTATTATGAGTATCAATGATTTAATAATATTAATGCTAATTCAGCAAAAATTATTCATATTAAATATTTTTCAGAATGTTCTTCTTTAATCATTGAAAATCCATTAACTTTTACAACATCTATTCCAGCATTAATAGCTGCTTTTACTCCTCTATTTGAATCTTCAACTGCTAGACATGTTTTTGAATCAATCTTTTAACTCATTTAATACTTTTTCATACGTCTTTACTTGGCTTTTTTGTTCTTTAACATCTTCTCTAGAAATAATATATTCAAATAAATCATCTAAGTTTAAATTTTTCAATTAATTTATTTATATACTTCTTTTTGATGTTGAAATAATGCAAATATTATATCCTTTATTTTTAATTTTTAATAACTCAATATTTAAAATTGTATCTTTATCTTCTAATACATTATCAAAATAATTATCATATTTTAAATATACATTATCCATAATTTCTTTTTCTTTTTATTTCTGAATTTATAATATTTTTTTCTTTAAGCATTTTTGATTAAATTAGAATTTTTGATCTAATTCGTTTTCTTTTATATTCTTTATAAGTTATTTTCATAATTATATTTTTCTAAAATAGTGTCTCTGAAAGCTTTTAAAAATTCTTTTTCACTATTTACTAATGTACCGTCAAAAATCTAATAGTAAATTTTTCTTATTATTGTTGTTTTTGAATTTTTATTATATTCAAGTGCAACAAAATCTCTATAAAGTAATTTTTACTATTTCCATATTTGTAGTTTTATTGAATTTATTCACAAAATTATTTAATTCTTCTTTAAGAATGTCTATCGATTTTGTTTTCATCTTCACATAATATTTCAAATTCTACAAAAATTTCCTACATTTGGTATATTATCTATCATAATATTATAATCTAAATTATTTTTGTTTTTGTATAAGTTATTCTATCTTTTTACTACAACATAAATATAATATCCTAAATCGTTTAAGATTCCAATTAGTTCATCTATATCTTTTTCATTTACTGAAATATTATTTTTCTTTTTATATAAGTTTCTTTTGTTTACAATTGACTTTCCTTAAATGTTAATTCCATTAGATTTTTGTCATTTTTCTAATTCTTAAACATATTCTATTTTTAATATAATTCACTGCTATATCTGTAAAATATATCTTCTTCATATATTTTATTTCCTTTTTCAAAATTATTACTTTCTATTAATTTTAAAAATTCTTTATTTTCCTTTATAAAATATTTTGCCTCTACTCAATTCTACTAGACATTGACATTCTCCTTTTCAATTTCTGCAATCATATAATTACCCATGATGTTTTTAAAATTTGTTATTTTAATTTCGATAATATTTCTTTTGATTGTTTCTTCTTCTAATTGCACTCCTACGTTGCTCATCCCAATCTCTGCATGATGTCCATCTTTTATATGAAAAATCCGATCCGATTGTTGAAAATAAATTATTATCTTTTGCTAGCTTTTAGCCATTTGTCTATTTCATTTATATACTCATTATTTCTGTTGGTGTAAATGTAATATGCTTCTATTCCATCTGGTTTCATTTTATTTATTAATTGTTGTACTTCTTCTCTGCTCATATTGTCTTCATTTGCATATGCTACTGGATGTGCTAGAACGACTATTCCTCCTGCCTTACGTATCATCTCTGCTGCCGCTTCTGGTGTTATCATACTTTTTTGTACATATGCTGGGCAGTTTTTCATTCATTATTGTTTCTATGAATTCGCCCTTTATTTTGGGAATATGACCAAATTGTTTTTATTAATTCAGGGTTTATTAGCTTCATTTTCAATTATGTCTTTTTGATATATGCGCTTTTGTTACTGATTTTTATTTTTATCCAGTTCTTCGACATTAATTTTATAATTTAAAGCTTCTAATTTTTTCGCTACTGCTTTTTAAGTAATCATGTCTAGCGTTGCGAATCTTGTCTAATTTTTTGTTTAAATTCTTCATTATTAATATCAAAATTATATCCTAATACATGTATTCCACATCTATCTGATTTTTGTTGAAACTTCAACTCCTATTATCAATTCAATTCCTTGCTCTTTGGCATATTTTTATCGTTTCATCATTGTATGCATCGATTGTATCATGATCTGTTATTGATATTGCTTGTAAATTTGCTTTTACTGCTTCATCTATTATTTTGCTTTTGGTATTAGTGCTCCGTCTGATTTATTTGTATGCATGTGTAAATCGATTTGTTTTCATATATTCTCCTTTATTCTTCATAATCAACTTTATCAACTTTTTGTGACACTTTTCTCTACTTTTGCCAGCTTGTAAATCTTTCTTTAATGCTTCGCGTATTTCTATGGTTTCCATTCTTCTTTGTACTGATGGATTTGAAATTGAATATATTATGCTTATTAATTCTTCTGGAGTATTTTCATTTGCTATAGTTATTCTCGATTTTTATAGCATCTAAAAGTTCTTTTGTTTTTGTGTAAATATATTAAATGAAAATAAAAATCAAAAATAAAATTATATCCGGTGTCATCATATTGCCATGTTTTTCTATATGATAATGGATGTATATTTAAAAATGGTCTTGTGTTTGTTCTTTTTGCGTTTCTTATAGTTTCTGGTACTTTTTCAATCAATTCTTTTAGTTGACTTGCTTCTACAATATGTGTATCAATCGGTAGAAATTTTTGATGGCATCCTGCCTTCTGTTATATCTTTTGATATATTTGTGAATTCTAAGATAGTCTTATATGGGACTTATATCTGATGGATATATGTCGCTTACTTGTAATGCTCTAGCTAATTGTGCTGATACTTCACTTGTTTTTCCATCTTCTGCAATTGTCCACACATCTCAAATCTGGTAAACTAGTTTTATTACTTTTCTTGGTTTTTATGCTGTTATCAATCTTTTGGCATGGTTTGCATATAATTTTTAAATCTGGCATGAATTCACTAATTTTTTCTCTAAGCATTCTTTACATGGCCATTCTTTTGCTGATGATTCTTTTTCCTGATTCTACTAATTCATTATTATATCTAATTTGTTCTTCTATTATTGGTAGTGTCCTTCAAGAGTTCCTCTTAATGCATAATATGGATATCCTGTTCCAAAAGTTCCTGTTACATTTGGTATACCCATGCTAGTTGATTATATAAATAAATATTTTTAATAAGTATTCTTTTTAAGTCTGTATTATTTTTCAAAAATCTGTCGATATTTTTGCTACTAATCTAGTTAATTCTCCTATTGTCATTTTTAATTTCTTTTCATATTCCATATCATCAATAGTTTTATGATGCTTATGAATTTCCTCCATTCTTTCTAATATTTCCTCTGTTTCTTTGTCTTTTTAATTTACTTCTTTTAAAGTATTGTTCATAATATTTAATTGCATTAATTTTTATCTAGCTTTCTGCCTTCTATTATTGCTGTTTTTGCGTCTTTATATTGTTTTTGACTTGTACTATAAATCTTGATTGGATTTTGCTGGCTCATCACTTCTATATATACTTCTACTCACTTATCTCTCCTTCTTTTTCGAGAGTATCTATTGTTTCTATCATTTCTGCATCATATGATTTTATAAAATGTTTTAGTTGATACTATTCTTCCCCATCCTTTATGTTGTACTTGTCCTGCATATCTTTCTACTATGGACATCAGACAATTCAATTGTTTTACTGCCATTGCTTTTTATAATAATTCTATATCCATGCTGAAGCATTTTTCTCAATCATTCTTTTAAAAATTTCTATTTTTCTTCCAGTTCCTTCATATAGAATATTATATCCTTCTTCTATTATTTTTATCGACAAGTTCATCAGTCCAATATTTACTTTCTTCATTAGTTATTTTTATGTATTCTTTTGGATGTTTTTAGCGATTTCTTCTGTTTCTTTTTGGATGAAATGGTCTTAATTCATCATTATTTACTATTACTAAATTTCCATTTAACTCTTTTTTGTGCTAATCCATTTAATCCAGTCTTTCCTGATCCTGGAGGTCCTATTGTGAATATTGTTGTTGGTATCTTTGGCTTTGTTTTTTTCCTTTTAAAAATATCTCACTTATCTTTCGACTGATACTGCTATGTTCTTTCTTTTGTGAGTTGATATTCTGAATTAATTCTTCAAGATTATTATCGTTTGCCAAGTTATTTCTCCTCTAATTTCCATATTCTTCTATGATTTTATTTATTATTTTGTCATTTCCATTATACATTTCTTCTCGTTCTTTTTATATATTGGTCTATTTTTCATCATTCTCTCTGGCTGCTTTTGCAATTTTGTTTGCTATTATTTCTACTGCTATTTTCTATTTTTGGTATTTGAATTCATTTTGTTTCCTTTTTATTAAGCTATTTTTGTATATTTTATGACTTTCATTTATTATTTCTTGTCCATGACATTTTATTTTTATTTGTGGTAATATTTTAATTTAATTAGTGTTTCCAATTGTTGTAGGGACTTTGTATTTTAGTAATTCTTCTAATTCAGCGTCTGTAAACACGTAATTTGTTGTCATACTCTTTTCTTTTTGCTCTTGCTCTCTGAATCTTTCAAGTTCTCTTTTTAATGTATTTTTGTTTGAGTAAATCTTTCTTTTATATTCTAAATAATAGTCTTTGTTTTCACTAATCACAACTTTTCTACGATCTCTCTTTGCTCTTCTTCCATTTTTACTTTTACTATCTTTATTTTCATCTTTTGGAGCATTTTTTTAAATCATATTTTATTCTTTTCATTAAGTTCTATCTGCTCGAACAACCTTTGATTGAATTGATTTGGGTGCTTTTGTCATATTTAATACTGTATATTGATTTGCTACAACAACTAATACTTTATTATAATCTTCAAAATGATTTTTGAATTATGAGTTTATCTAGACTTGATGCTTGTTCTAATTTTTATTTTTCATTACATTTCGTTGATTTTCTACTTGATTCAATGGTGATGGCATACCAATTCTTTGTTTTTGCTTATTTGAATTTATCCATTCTCTAATAAAATTTCCTTTGGAATCTATTGTAATATTGCCCATTAAATTTTTTTACATTCAATAAAATATGTGTATATTGGTGTTATTACAATATAGTCTCATTTGAGCTGTTAGGTCTTTATATTTTACTTTAACATCTCTTAAAAATATACATTCTCATATCACTTTTTCTTTAATTGATATTCTATCTCATTTTCACCAATTAATCCTTTTTTAACCATTAACAATTCTTGTTCTAATTCTTTATTTTCCTTGATTTCACTTTTTAGTTTCATTAATGCATCATATTTCAATTGTAATTCACTTTCGTGTTTGTATACTATTGGCTCTGTTAAATTGTATGAAACTATTTTATCTATTAATTTATTTATAAATTCCATTGGCATAACTCATCACTTTCTGTCTTAATTCTGGCAACTTCATTCTATGGTCACCCTTGTCAATTATATTTAGTTCAATTTGATTTTTATGATTTTCACAAATTTAATTGTATCTTCAATCATTGCTATTTCATCTTTTATTTCCTTGTACGATATATATTTTAGGAATCTCTATATTATCATATATTTTTATTGATGTTATTATTTAATAGTTCTTCATAAAATGAATATGGTATTTTTCATTTTTCTTTCAAATCCTAGAATTGTGTGTCTATTTTTCTTTTATATTTTTGAAAAACTTTCTTTTAATAATACTTCTTTTTAAAAATCTTTGCCATTTCTATGGCTAGTGAACGTAATACTATTTCTTGAAATTCATTATTATTTCTTGCAATGTTTATTAAATTAATGTATGCACCAAAAACTTGTTGCAAAACTAAACTTATTGGAGACATTAAATTTCTTAGAATATCTATATCACAGTATTTATATTATTTTATGCAATTTTCTATTGTTAATTCTTTTCCGTCAAGTTTACTTTCTCCATGTGCTGGGAAATCAAAACTTACTACAGCTATATTTTTTCAAAATCATTTCTTCTGCTAAGTCTTTTATTGTCGAACTTTCTTTGTCTCCACCAAATCCATGGCATGCAATTATAACTTTTTCAATTTTGCTATTTTAGCAAAAATACTTTTGATAGGTATTTCATATTTGCTTTCTTTTAAATTAATATATTCTATTTTCATGATACTCCTATGTTTTTAATTTATCCAATATCTTATTCATCATTCCTCTAACTTTTTTATAGTATTCTTTAATCCAATCTCTTCTGCTTCCATCTTTTTCTTTTATAATTTAATGAACCATAAATGTATCCGTTTTTAGGTAATATTTCTATCTTTTCAATTTGTTCTTTTCTTATTTCCCAAACGCATCCTTGTAAAACATTACTTTCAGTCGTTATACATCTTTGAAATGTTGTTTCTATTTTGTTGCATATTTCTAAAAATTGATTGTCAGTTCTGTGTGTTTTATATTTATCTCTTCTGATATATGCCTTTAATTCTTCTTGTGTAATATTTTACTCTTTAATTCTTTATCAAATTCATCTTTTTTTCTGTTTTTAGTTTCTGGAATATATGTATTACTTAGTAAAAATGAATAACGTCTAAAGTCTGTAATGAAAACTTCTTCATCTTTTTACATTAAATGTTATTTTTTTACATCAAATCCTTTCTACTGGTTTTCCTTTATGCTTTGGTGGCAAATTGATCTATTGCATTTAACCCAACACCATATTGGATAAGTTGCATTGCTTTTTATTTTTACTCTTTCATTCATGTTTTTGAATTGCCCAATTATAGGTTTGGGACATTTTATCTTTATCAATATATTTATCTTCGCACCTTAAATATCCGTTTTTCTAAATATTTAAGTGCTTCTTTTTGATTGAAAATGTTATAACTTTCATATCTTTTTCCTCTTATTAATTAAAGTATTATTCTTCTGCTGTTTTTCCAATAGTCTTGAATGAATTTTTACTAATTCACGGCCTTTGTTTTTGATAATCTTTTGTCCAATGTTTCAAATTTACTAAATGTCCAACCACAATCTCTTGCAGTTATTTCATTTTTTGGATATCCTCCTGAAACTCCAATCATTTCTTCTGATTCCAAAATTCTGAAGCTCTGAATTTGTATGAATAACAAATTTCATCATCTATTTCAAAACTTTCTAATAAGCTAATTTCTTCTGGAATCTTTCCTAATTCTGTTGGATATTTTAACCATCCTACCATGTTTGAATATGCTATTTGTTCTTGAGAAATTTCTTTATATAGTGGTAATTCTTCAAATTTATCTATACTTTCACATGCGTTCACAAGTTCTTTAACATATTCTTTATCTGTTAAAAATGTCTTTTACCATTTTTCGCTCACTGAGAGATTTTTGCAATTGGTATTTGATTACAAATACTGCTGCAATGTTTTGATAATGGCTGTTTTGCAATTTCTTTTATTAGCTCTTTTATTTCTTCATCTTCAATTTCACAGCATACATCTGCTAATATCTCGATATTGTCATATATTTCTGGATGTACTGATCCTTGATTTTCATTTAAATATGTTATTATTCCTCTTAATTTTTGTTTTTGTACTTGATATAAAAAAATTCTTTTTTCTTCATCTGTTAATAGTTCTAATTTTTGGATCATTCTTTAATAATATTTGTGCCATACAAAAAGAATATTCCATTATCACATCCATCATATATTGTTAATAGTGTATGTTTGAATGTTAAATATTTTTCTTTGAACATTGGATAATTTTCAAGGTTTGTTAGAAATTCTATTTGTTCAAATGTTGCTTTCTAATATCATACATCCTAATACAAATATTATTTGCTCGTTTGATTGATACATTTCGTCTATGATATATGGTATTTTCCCATATCAAGTTCTGACACTTGATTATTTTTTCCTAATAGTACATCTATCCATTTTTTGAAAGTCATCTACATCAATTTCTTTTTAAAATGTTTTTTTCTGATTTTGGATCATATTCGTTTACAATTTTTAAATTTTTCAAATGCTTTTAAATTTCATAATTTTCCTGTGGACTTTTTCTTTGAGTCATTATATTACATTCGTTTACAACATTCAATCTATATGGCCTTTATGATAATGATAAAAAGAGTAGTTTCAAGCTACTCTTTTTAGTTTAATTTTTATTATATTATTGATTTTCTATTATAATCTGTTATATCACTGCCTAATTTTTCATATAATGTTTTTACATCGATTTCTTTGTTTTTATTGCTAATATTTCATTATTAGTTATTCCTACAAACTCTACAAATTCCACCTTTCCGTTTTTGAGTATTTAATGTTCTAAAATTTTGTATCTGGTATAGTTAAAAATCCTGTTATATTTGACTTTTGATTTACATCAATTCCAACTGTTTGTCCTGTATATACATATTCATAAGGTTTTAAATATTTCACAACTTTCAAATGTTATTCTTGCAATTTGTTGCAATATTTTTACAAATACATTGAATCTCTTTTTCTTCATTTTAATGATTTGTCTTTTTAATTTAAAAGTGAATTCCATTCCAAATCCACTATGTTCTTTATTTTTCACTTTCTTTTTCATATAATTCTGACAATCCATATGTAACAAAATGCCAATAGTTTTCCACCATCATAAACGCTTATTCCCATCAAGTGGATCTCCTCCTCCAAATTTCCATTTTATTAATGTTGCATAGTGTATTGATTTGTTTGTCCTGGGTATATTCTTCTGCTTCTGCTGTTATAGAGTCCCAGCCTCATAGCATTATTATTATTTAGATTTTCCATATTTTACTCCTATTCTATATTATTTATATATATAATATAGAATAAAATTATAATAGTCAATTTACTTATATTAAGTATAATATTTCTATTAGTAATTAAAATTATCTGTCTTTTTTTCTTCTTGATATTCTTCTATTATTCTTAAAGCTTCATCTGGTACTAAATTTACATTACCTGCTAAATTGTGGAAATCTTAGAATGCTTTTTCTGGATTATTTTCATTTTCCACTTTTATTTTGCGATATATTGGCCGATTACATATCCTTGAGCATCAATGAATCTCAAATTTTTGAGTTAATATATCCCCCTAAAGCATCCAGGCATCTTTCCTCGTCTTCTTTTTGAAAAGTTTTCAGGTTCCCTTATTTCACATTTATCTTTTGATTTATTATACTTGAAGTTCAGCAATATATTTTTGTCCAAACTTGAAAAGAATTTTCCGTCAGCTTCTATTCTAGCATAATTCATAGCATAGAACCATTTCATGTAATAATATAAACATATCTTCTGAGTATTATTATTATACACAAACACTTTCTTTAATATTGAGATTACAACTAATTTATACTTTTTTTCTTTATCAATATATGGTTTTATAGTTACTATTTCTCCATTAGCATCATATTGATGTAATAAATTCATAAATTGGCTTGCTAGCATTGGACTTATCGTTTTTAAAAATTGATAATTATATTCTATAGATTCATTTATATCAATTTTTTTCTAGACCATTCTTCTTGTTCAATTTCAGGGTATGGTTGTTTTAGTATTTCTTCACATAATCTTTGATTGTTTCTAAATTACTTATATAATATCTGTTATCTGGATTTTTTTATGCATTCTAATACTGCATTATTAATAATTTTATCTTTTTCATCCATATTGTTAGGATCTGTATTGTAGTCGTCTATTGTTTCAATTATGTCTTCTATCTCTGTGTCTTTATCTGCATTCGCTCATGTAACAACCTAAACCTCCTTCTGGATTTTCACGATTTTTAGATTGTCTGCTAGATGTTGGGCCATGATATATTGCTGACCTTCGAAAAAGTCATTTCTTGTTCTGATAATAAGAAATTTATTACCAATGGATCTTCTGTTTCTTGTTTAAAAACTTCTGCAATTGGATTACTAATATTATTAGCTTTTTCTGTTAACATTTGTAGTACATTTTTCTAGTGTTAATTCTTTTTCCTGCTTTGCTTCATTTTTATTAATTCAGCTTGTATTAATACTTCTCTAGAAATTTTTACTGTCTTCTAATCTGCCATTTTCAACCATTCTTAAATCGTTGTTGCTTATTTTCTTATTTTTTACTAGCCATTGGCCTAATAATTTTTCTGCCATGACAGATGGTGATTCACTGAAATATTCTGCTATTTTTAGTCTGATATCTTTTATTATCTATAATAGTGTCTACTCTATTCATTTTATGTATCATTTCACTGAATAATTTACGAACATATCATCATGGTGTTTCATTGAAAAATATGTACTCTACCTTTTTCGTTCACTCCATTTAATACATCATCTTTATATTCTGATTTTGGTAATATTTCTACTTTAACATTCCCCATATCTTTCTTTGTCTTATTATATTAATAAATTGATTTGCATAATTAGAACCTATTTCTTGTTTTTTAAAAATTGATATACGTTTTCAATTGATTCATTTATATCTACTTTTCGTGACCATTCTCTTTTTCAAGTTCTTGAGGTTGCTTTGATAGAATTTTTTTCACATATTGGCATTATCTTTTGTTCTAAAAATTCAATATATTCTTGATTGCTTTTCATCTTTGACAAATTCTGTTACTATTTGATCTAATGTTAATATTTCTTCCATTTTATTCTCCATATATTAGACTTCTATTTTTAAAATTTGTCATTTGTATTTTTATTTATCTCTTATTTTTATATGCCCTATATTATAGCATATTCAGTTGATTATGTATAACGCTTTTTCTTTTTATTTATTTGCTATTGATGGGATGAAAAAGAGTAAAAGCTGGTTGTTGCTTTTACTCTTTTTATTAATTATTGTTTATTCTCTCCATATAATCTTATTTTACGTTTTATTTCTAATATATTCACCTACTAAATTCATTTTCTAGAGATATCCATATGAAGTTTGTCATAATATTTTCCATTTAAGTATATTGCATCTCTATCTACTCCTGTGTCCTTAAACCCACATTTTTAAATAACATTTATGTGCTCTTTCATTTACTGATAGCAAGTCTAATTTGATGCTATGCAAGTTTAAATACTTAAATCCATATTCCAATATCAATTTAATTGCTTTCTGCTCCAAATCCATTGCTTCTATACTGCTTCATCTCAATAAATATTCCCTAATTCTGCACTTCTTTCTATTGATTTAATTCTCACCAAACTAATGGTTCCAATTAATTTGTCGTTATTTAAAGTCAACTATATCGAAATTATAATCTTCTGTATTCTTGACTATATTGTTCATCCATTCACGTTCACTATCCAATGTTATCAATTTTGCAGTAGCTCCAGTATAATCAGTTACTTTGAAAATCATTCATCCATTCTGTATATTTTACGATATCCTCTTCATCAGTTGTCTTTGGTGATAAATAAATTCTATCACCAACTAATTTCTTAAAAATGTGGCATATTTACTACCTTTATATTTATATTTTTATTTTTAGCTTTAAAGCTTCTATTAATTCTTTCATTTCTTTGTAATTTAGTTCTACTAGAATATTATTTTTTTGATGTTGCTTCTGCTAATTCCATTAACTTTGTTATTGCTTTATTGTATTCTAGTTCTGCTATGACTCTATTTTTCTGTTATGCTTACTAATGTTAGTCTATAATCTTCAATTTGTCTGCCATCTTCTGTTTCATAATCAAGTGACTTTGGCAAAGATGTTAGTACATTTTCAGTTAATGTACAAACACATATTATTTCGTTGTCCTTTGTATAAAAACGTGGTATTGCAGTGTAATATTCTCTTTATATTTTTATTATCTTTTTGATTTCATTTATCTCTCCAATTTATTTGTCTAGTTGTTCTTTGCTTTCTATTTCTTCTATTGTTGGTTTGCCTTCTACTGAATTTTTCTTTTAATTCTCTCCATTCATCACTTAGTAAAAATTTCTTTGAAAGTGTCGCTTGATATGGATTTTTAAACATCTTTTTCAAAATTTTTTTGATTACCTTTTTCTATTTGAAATCCTAGATCTTTAAAAATTTTTTTGTAATAGCTTTTAGTTTTAATAAATCTGATACTGCAAAGATAGTCGTAACATGAGTAAAGTCGCCTTCCTGCATCTTTTGATTTTATCTTTTCTAAAGCATCTGCTAAATATACTCCGCCTTCTCTTGCTTGCTTAGAGTTTATTTGCTTTTGGAACAACATGCAATGCAATTGTTTCATGAATAATATGATATGATACCATATTATTTAATTTTATAAATTCATTTTTAGGATGTTCTTCCATTTTTGCTTTTAACCAAGTTGATAGCATTTCTATTGTAGCATTTTTCTCCAATTCTTTGTTTTTGCGATATTTTCAAATTCTTCATCAGACATTGAATTTATTTTTCTTTAATATTTCTTGATATTTTTCAACATTGGCATTATTTTTGCTTTTTTATCTGATTTATCAATTACGCTAATTGCTTCTTTCTACTAAACATATTGCCTCCTTGCTTTTTATTAAGATAATTATATATTAATTGGTTATATATCGCAATTATAAATATCTTAATTACAACAAATCTATTTCGTTAATTCCATCTAAAAACATAATTATCCATATTATATAATAAATTTTTCTATTTGCTTTTTGAGCAATTTTGCATATTTTTGAAATTCTTTCATTGTTTACTAGTGGATCTATGTATCTCACTTTTGCACTTAAGATGTACAGAATAAATGTCTTTTGGCTTGCTTGATGAAACTTTTACTTTCTTAGCTTTTTCCCATATTTCATAAATATTTTTGATATTTTTGAATTTCTTATAATTTCAATTATATCTTCGTCTTTTAATTTGTATAAAATCTTCTAATGTGACTCAAATTTTTCTTCATTTAGCTTTTTCATTATATCGGCTAGAGTTGCATTGAATATCTTGTTCTATCTTCTCTATATATTACTGATAGTCGGCTTGTGATTTTTTTACAAAATTCTCTCGCAATTTTCTTAGTTTTTAAATGCCATTTTCATCAATGTTCTGCTCATTTTTGACAATTTTTATGTCATTATATATTTCTCTTATTATCTCTATATCTGACAACTTATATGTGAATAATGCATTTGATAGAGAATACTCTAATCTATCTGATGATAATCGTGGTGTATCATTATCTGCTATTGGATATAAATGATAATTATCGACTTCGTTTTAATTTGATTTTATCTCTTTGTAATAAAGTCATTATTTCTTTCAGAATTTTCTATTATTTGTGTTGTTAAATCTTCAGTTGATTCTTGTGTTATATAATCTTTATTCATAAAGTCTACGCAGTGCTTAAATACAGGCGTTGCTATATCGTGGAACAATCCTGATAGAGTTTGCTTTTTATCTTTTGTGAAATGCCAAATTATTAATGCGACTGCTATAGCGTGATCCAAGCTTGAAAAAGAATTCACTTTCAAACAAATCTGAATATATTGTGCCACATGTTATGCTTTATGTATTGTTGCTTTTAACATTTCTTTAGTATTTATATAGTCATTTAACCAGGTTGGAAAATCTGGCTCTAGGATATTGAAATATTCTTTTAAGTCTTTGATTTATGTTTTTCATATAATTATTTTTTCATAGATTTCCTCCATATACTATTATTTATATAATATTTTAATAAAAATAAAAGATGCATTACTTTATTTGTAATACATCTTTTTGATTATTATTTCTATTTTGCCTTTCCAGTTAATTATTCCACCAAAATCTACTAGATTCGTATATCCTAATTTTTTTGCATTTTTGTATGCTGCTTGTCTGCTTCTGCTTCCACTTCTGCAGTGATATCAAAATTAATTGATTTTTATCTTGTAATTTGTCGTAAACTGTTTCATTTGATTGTTTCGTTTGGAATGTTTATAGCATTTGGTATATGTCCTTCTTTTGTATTCATCAGGTGTTCTTACATCTACAATTACATAGTTTTTATTTTTCATTCATTATTTTTACAATGTCATCCATTGATACATGTCTTATTTCATTAGTTTTAGTTGTGCTTGTATTTGCGCTATTTGTTGATTTTGTAGTTTTTATGTTTTGTTATTAGTTTTGTAAATGAAAAATCCGATGCAGATTAGTACTGCTATTATTATGATTGCTATTATTATGTTTTTCTTCATTAATGACTCCTTTTTATGTAAATTAGGATGGACAATTTCTTATCCATCCTTAAATTATGTATTTTTACATTTTTGTGAATTCTGATTTTTGGAACTCCACATACTGGGCATGTCCAATCTTCTGGTAAATCTTCAAACTTTTACTCTTCTTTTTCATCGTCATATATATATCCGCATACATTACAAATATATTTCATATTAAACCTCCTTTGTAAAAATTTATTTATATTTAATGAATTTCTAATTTTTAATTTAGAAATATCATATTGTTTTTACAATTAGGATTATATCAAATAAGTTTTGTTTTTCTGTGACTTAGTCACATTTTTTTGATTTTTAATTTATTTATGTCCTTTATTATTATTTTTCTTTCTTGAAATCATTATTAGATTTTCTTTTTCTAGCTTTTTAGCATTCTTGATACGCCTTCTCTGATGCTCCCTATGTTTTTGCTATTTCTTCTTGTGTAATAAATATTCCATCTTTACAATTATTTTTTTCATATATTTCTACTAAAAAGTCAGAAAGTCGTGTATTTAAATCATTAAATAGCATGTTTTGCATTAATGTAAGTATTTGTGCCATTTGATTATTTAATAATTCATATATATGACTTTTTAGCTTCAATATTTTTATCAATTATTGATTTTAATTTTTGATTTCTTATTAACAGTATTGTCGTATCCTCTTCTGCACTAATGTCTGTTTTAAAATTAGTTTTGTTTATAATGCATGCTGCTGATATAACACAACATTCGCTTTCTCTTATTTCAAATAAATTGATTTCACGCCCCTCATTTGACATGATATATACGCGAATTCTGCCTGAAATCACTTTTTATCATTCCTAAACATTCATTTAAATTATTGTAAATCAAATTTCCTTTTTTTGTATTCTTTTAATGTCTGAGTGTTTGATTAGTTCATCTTGTTCAATTTCGTTTAAAAATCCCCAAAATGGTAATTCTGATAATATTTGTTCTTTATTCATATTTTTCCTCGTATATTAATTTCTATTTTTATAAATAATAAATATCTTCTTAAGTATTTAATTTTAGATAGTAAAAATAATTATTATATAACTAATGATAAATGTTATTATACAATATAAGAGTGTTTTCATTGGTAATCTTAATTCGTTTACAAAATTGTATTGCTTTTAATAAATTGATTATATCATCATATATTTTATTTGATTTTCTATGGTTATAGTTATGAATTTTTACTTATAGTTAGCTCTTCTATTAAATATGTTCCTAATACTTGTGTTCCATTTTTAATTTAAAAATTATAAGTACTATGATCATGTCCATGTATATTATATGGAACTTTATTTTTATATAGATACTCCGTTATTCCTTGCAATCCACTGTGTACAACATCGTTTGAACTTTCTGCTGTTAACGGACCTGTATGTGATAAAAAGAATATCTACTGGCTCCATTTGATTTAAAAATTGAACACTTTCTTCATGTGTAGAATGATGGAAAAATTTGCATTTTTATACTTATAACATCCTTGTATTCCACCTATTTTAATCCCATTTATTGTAACTATTTTTTTCCATTTAAATCATTTATTCCATAATGTTTTAAAAATTTCAAATTCATCATGATTTCCTAAGATTCCTACTAGTTTTTCTTTTTGGAATATATTGTAGAATAATGTCATAATCACTGTATGTTACATCTCCTAAAACACAGCATAAATCATAGTTTCTAGCATTTCTGATTTTTATCTATTAAACTAGTGCTATGTACTAAAAGTCCGTGAGTGTCTGTTATTACTAATAAATTTATGCTATTGGGAAATTTTCTACAATCTCCGAATTTTTTATATAATTTTTTTCTTCATTAATTTTAGCTGATTTATTTCTTTTTAATATATTAAATAAGTTTATCATTATAATTCTTCTTTTCTTTGGCTGTTTTTGCTATGAAAACATAGTCATATTAAATCTAATAAGTTCATCTATTGAAATAACTCTTCTACTTCTTTCATTTATATTGCATTTGAAATTAAGTAATGGATAAAATGAAAATCCCTCTGTAAGTTTTAACTTTTTGCAATCGTCTTCCCAATTATTCCACTGAATAATTCATAGAATTTATTAATGCCTTGATTATTGTTTTAATATCCAATCTAAAAATTGAGTATAATATATATTTAAATTTTCCCATTCATTTGTGTCTGGTGCAAAATAATATATAAAATCGTCTTTTTAGTGCAAATAAAGCCACCTAAAACATCTTCTCCTACTATTATATCCATATTATTATCTTTATTATACAATTTATTTTTCTACTACATTTATATCTCCACAGCCATAAATTCTAATCCAATAGTCAATTATGATTCCTCCTGAATTAGTAAACTGCTCATAAAAATTTGTTTTTAAACTTGGAATATTTTTTTCTTCGAATTGATTTACAATATCTTTATTTATTTCTTTATATAGATATATATTATTTCTTTTTGTTAATTCTAAAAATAATGCATCTGTTTTTCATAAAATTCTCTCTTTTCTGTTTTTATATTATATAAAAATAGAGATAAATCAATATTAAATCTGATTTATCTCTTTGTTTGTACTATTATCTATACGTAACAATTCTTATATTTATTTTTCGCTACCACATGGCGATTAGATTTCTGTCATTTGAGTTCACTTTACTGCATTTCGTCTCACTTTTTCCTGTAATTTTTGCATTCTGATTCACTCTATTACTTGATTTGACTAGTTATCTGTATCTAAATTTGTATCTAAAATTCAATTATAGTTCTTTTAAATCATCTCTTAATTGGTCTACAACTTGATTGATATTAGCATTAATATTTCCAACTTCATAATTTAGTTTTTAAAATCTTCTATTGTTCTATGTCTTTTTCAAATCTGTAAGATAAATATTGACCTATTACATATCTTTGAGATTTTTCTGATATTTAAACTTTTAGATTTTTATACTATTCATTCGGCGAAAATCTCTGCTTTCATCATTAAATATTTTGCAACAAAATTGGGTTCTTTACATTTTTATTACTTGTAATAAATTCTGTTCATTTATCTCTAATCCTGATAATTTCATTTTAATTAATTCAGCTTCAATTAAAACATCTCTTGCATTTTTCTTTTTGAACCTATTAATCTTTTTCATTCTAATATCATAATCATTTTTGTAATTATTTCATTATCTACCAACCATTTTTCCAATTAATGATTCACCTATAATTGAAGTTGCTTCTCCAAAATAATCTCTTGTATAATTTTCACTTTTTGTTGCCATCTTTTTCAATTATATATGCTTCATTCATTTTATGTAACATTTCATGAAAAATAGTAAATATATCATTAGGCGTATTTTTCATAATAGATATAAACATTGCCTTTTTCATCTACCTCATTTCTATATTGCCTTTCATCTTCTCTTCCTTCTCTCTGTAAAAATTGTTACGTTTATTTCTCTCATTATTGTGATGTATTATATTCATGAATTGATTTGCCATGTAAGAATCAAAACTATTTATAAATTCATATACATAATTAATAGATTCATTTATGCCAATCCTTTTTGACCACATGTTTGTAATAGTATTAGTTTCTTGCATTTTTAAAAACAGCTTCACTCATTTGAGATATTTCTGATAAATTATTTATATAAAATTTATTACTTGAATTATTAACAAATTCTGATATCGTTTTATCTATTTCTTTAAACATATTATTCCAAAACATATTATTCCAAAACATATTATTCCACCTTTAATTTAATTTTTATTTTTATCAACTTATTATATATGATTTTTAGCATTTTCTATTAAATCATCTTATGTTTTTATCGGTTTCTGTCACGAGTAATATAAATTATCTTCTTATTTATCTGAAATAATTAATTATATTTTTCTTTTTACTATATCTTTTTCGCCTGTTTTTAGGTCTTCTATTTCATAATTAATATTGTCATATTTATTTCCCAATACAATTAATTTTGGTGTGCCAAGTAATGCTACATCATTTATCTTATTTCCCAATATTAAATTGTCTCTATCATCAATTATACATTGAATGTTATTTTCTAATAATCTTTCATATAATTCAATTGCGTTATCTTTATTCTGCTCACTATATACAATATGTACTTTATATGGTGCAACATTATATGGAATTACAAAAGCCTTTTTATTTTTTTCATCTTTAATTAATACATTATTTTCAATTATAGTAGCAATAATTCTACCTAATCCAATTCCATAACATCCCATATAAAATGGCTTGTTATTACCATTTTCGTCTTGATAATACATTTCCATTAAATCAGAATATTTTTGTACCTAGCTCAAAAATTGTTTCCCAATTCAACTGAATTAACTTCTTCCATTTTTATTTAATGATATTCCATTTAATTTGTTTATAAAAGTTTCTTTATCTTTAAAACTTAAAAACTTCTTTATTAATTCCTATATTAGTATTTTTTTATCATATAAAATAATATCTTCTCCTAATTTTGTAATTGCTTGAAATTCTTCTGATACTCTTCCTCCCATTGTTCCACCATCACTAATTACAGGAACTATGTTTATTCCAATTCTTTTTAAAAATGTTCATATATACATTATGCATTTTTATTAAATGTTTTTATGCATATTTTCTTCGTCCTTATCAAATGAATATGCATCCATCATAACAAAAGTTCTTGGTCTAAATAGATAGCCTCTTGCTCTTATTTCTTTTCTAAATTTTTTCTCCAATTTGGTAATATGTTGTTGGTAATTGCTTATATGACAATAATCTATTTGATCCAAAAGATTGTTGCACATTCTTCTGCAGTTGGAGCCAAACCGTATTCCCCAAAAATTATTTTTAATATGAAACATAATATCATTTTTCTTCAGTATATTGATTCCATCTATTTGATTTGTCCCAAATGCTTCTTGGTTGCAATTTAGGAAATTCAACTTGAATACAATCTGCTTTATCTAATTCTTCTATAATGATTTCTTCTATTTCTTTCTAGTTTAGTCCATATATTTCCATATCCATATATTCCACTTTCAAATTGATATAATTCTCTAATTTCATTAAAATATCTTGTGATGAATAATTGATATCTATATCATTGAAATTTATTTTTATATTTAATTTGCTTAATTTCATTTTTTTAATTTTTCCTTTCTTAATGTGATAAAATAATAACTACATTAATACTCGGTCGTTTTTAAATAAATCATATTGTTTCCTCCAATAAAAATGGTATAAATTTATAATTTTAAATTTATGATGTTATCCATTTTGTATAATTTTATATTGTCAACAATTTGTCTGCCAACAAAAACACAACCTGTTTCACTTCCTAAATTTCTAGTTTTTCTTTTATCAATGTTAATAATTTCAAATATTTTTTATATGTCTTTTATCCATTCTTCTCTTAATAGACCTGTGATATATTCATCTTCTATTTTACCAGATCCTCTTGATACAAATCGTTTTCTTCTTATTCCCTCATCTTTATATCCAAATTTTAATTGCATTTTGATGAGATTTTTCATTTTCTTTTAAAAATATCCATTTTTCTAATCTTCGTAATTTTAATTCTTCAAATGCATATTTAATTCTAGCCCCTGAAAGCTTCAGTTCCATATCCATGTCCCCAATATTTTTTTCACTAATCCAAATTCCGCCACCAGCAGTTCCATTATGCCAATCTATATTTGTTAATTGTGTTCCACCTATAACTTTATTTTCACTTTTTTTAAAATAATAGCAAAATTATATAAACTATTATCTATTGATTTATTGATAAAATCTAATGCATCCTTCTCTGTGTATGGGTATGGAGCTCCTTGTAGCCATTTAGTAACATTTAAATTATTTAGTCCTTCAACAATATCATCTACATCTTCTAATTTATATTGGCGTAATACCAATCTATCTGTTTCTATTATTATTTCTTTATTCATAAACAATCTACCTCAATCACAATATTTGATATACTATATTATGTTTTTATATACTTTTATATTTTTCAACAATTTATACTTTAAAATCTATTTATCTAACAAATTTTCTTCTTTTTCTATCATGCTTCCAAAAAGTAATATTTAGATTTTCATTTGGAAAACAAAATGTACAGTTTGCATCTATATAACCCTACTGATTCGTCTTTTATTTTTTCTCCATTGTTTGGATTTATACCTAATCCACATATTTCATTAGACGTAGAATTTTCAACTGCATTTTTCACAATTGTTCCATTACTATTTTTGTTTATACTTTCTTCCATCATATCTTTTTGAAAAGAACCAATTTTATATATTTCATTATTAATGGAATAATATATGTTAGGAATCTAAAAAAATTAGCACTACCAATATTATTTATTTTTTTCAGGTTTTTATTGGTTGAACTATTGATATTCCATTTGAATTTTTCTGCATTTGGTGTTGGAAACCCTAATATTCCAAAAGCATTAACACTTCTATTATCAAATGCCATCTTTGCATAAGTGGATAAATCTTGGTCGGAAAAAAATTTTTCATAATGGAGTTTTTGGATAGTATGGAAATGAAATACACTTGCTTTCCTAGAATTTTTCATATTCTTTTAATTTTTTATTTAGTTCATTATATACTTTTTCTGTTGGATTAGCACTTCCTCCTGAAATTAATGCATCCTCACATCTAAAAATCTGAGTAAAATAATCAATTACAATATTAAAAGGATTTTTCACTTTGTCTGCCAACAAAAAAACAACCAGTTTCACTTTCTAAATCCTTCGTTTTTCTTTATTAATGTTAATAATTTTACATATGCATCTTCATTAAATATTATTTTTGTGTTTACTCCCATTTCGTCTGCTGTTGGTATATTTTTATATTGATCATAACTAACACTATCTATTACATTACTCATTATTATATGCCTCCATTTTTATAATTATATTAATAATATCATATTTTTCCACATTATCTTTATAGTTTCTTGAGTTTATATGTTCTATCTTCTATATTCTTTTCATATTCACTAGAATATTTTTCAATACTATCATTAACATTTATTTTGTAATCCTTTACAATAGAATGTGAGTTTTCATTATCGAAATATTCTCTTATATTTATTCCTCCTAAAGCTTCAATTGTTTTTCCATGATGCTGGATTATCTTTATCTGCATCTAATAGAACTTCTTTAATTCCATAATTTTCGACATATTTTTTTAAACCTAAATATAAATTTATTTTTGTTATAGCCTTTCCCTCTTTCAGTAGGTCTAATACAATATCCTATATTTCCCCATATTTTTTTAAGCTTTTATTTAGAGCTAGCCTAATATTAATCATACCAACAATTTTATTATCATTTTTTTCTAATTAAAAAAATATGTTCTTGCTGGGACTCTAGTTTCATCCGGAATCCTATTATAATCTTTCTTTAATTTTTCTAACCATCCCTCATAATCATCTAAAAATCCTTTGTAATCCACCTGTTCCGTTTATATCAGATTTATATTCATAAAATTCATTAATAAAAAAGCTATTGCTTCATTTTTCTTTTTATATATGGTTCTTCTAAATAAAATTTTTTTCCATAATATATCACCTCCTATTGATTCACCCTCGTTTAAGCAAAAACTATACATTTTCAAAAAGTTTTTCCATATTCAAAAACTTTTTGCTATTTTGCTAACATCTAAAATAATCACATTATCACATCCTTTAGTATATTATTTATAATAATTTACTCGTAAAAAGATAATTATCACTACTATACTTTTAAACCTTCACACTTATCTATATCTAAACCATTGCTATTATTCTCTCAAAAAAATCATATTCTTTTGTTTTTAAAATAATTTAAAAACAAAATTAAATAATTACTTCCTATTACCATTCTCTTCATATCTGGTCTTACATATATCTCTTTTATCTCGCAATCAATTTCTGTATCTTCAAATTCTGGATTATTATAATCATAAACTCTACAAAAACCAACAATTTCATTATTTAATTCTGCAACAAATACATCTTTTAATGAATAAGATTATTATATTTATCAATTTGTTCATTTAAAGACATTCTATTAAGATAATCATTTTCTATAATATCAATATATGCACTTTTTCCAATCATCTACTTTTTATTGTTGAAATTTTATTAATATCACTCACTTCTGTCTTCATTTCTAATTATTATATTGTCTACATTAATTTTTGTTATTAAAATAATCATCTTTCATTATTAATAGTTGTCTTGCAATACTTTCTTTTGCCAAATACCAACTTTTTCTGTTCAAATTCAGTATGTTTTAAATCCTGCTTTTTAAAAAGTCTTTATAGCACCTATTCTATCAAGTGGAATAATATCTGATAACTCACTTATATTATTCTTTTCAAATGCAACTTTTTCTAATTCTATTAATGCACTATAACTATAACCTTTACCACGATATTTATCTTGAATTACAATTCCCCATACTATGTATGTCATTATCTAAATAATAATATACTTCTCCAATAGGCTCTGCTATTTTTTTCATCATAAATATATGCAAAAATATTTATCAGGCTCTTTATTAACCCAATTATTATACCAAGTTATCATTTCATCATCAGTTTTAGTTATAGTTCCTGTTTCTTTATCATAACCTTTTTAAGTCCATATCATAACCTGCATTATAATTCATTGTTTTAGGGTCTTTCATCCATTCTTGCCTATAATGTAATTCATCAATTTTGGGTGATTTTAAATATATCATTTTTAACCTGCCTAATTTTTCTTATTTTTCTAAATCTCTTATAATCTTTACTATTTTTTTCATACTAAAGTCCTATTTAGTTATTTATTTAATTTCTTCTCATCAGTTTTTAACTTTTTTTAATTAATATTCTTACTTCATTCATTCTGTCTTCACTCTTTGTATTTTTTTATAATTATCTAATAGTTCCATTATACTATAAAAATCAAGTCTTTCTCTGATATATGGTATTTTATTTTAACTCTGGATAATTATCTATAATCATATCCATCAAAGTTTGATAATCGCTAGAACGATAATCATATCAGTTTTTCCACTTGCCCATAACCAAGGAACGAATCTACTAACACTAAATATTCTAAAATCATAATCTATTGGTGCTACCATACATCTTTCAAAATCTAATAAATGTAAATTAGTTCCATCAAACATAAAATTATCAAAATGCAAATCACCATGTATTAAACCAAACTTATTTTCTTTAAAATACTTACAACATATTTCAATTAAATCATTAAACATTTCATCATCAAGATTACATTTATCTTTTTAAAAATAATATTTTAGTTTTTAGCATTTCTAAAAACTCATAACCTTTACTTCTTTTTGTATGAAAAGGTTTTAGAATATCTATAATTTGAATTGCTATTTTTTCTTCTTTCAATATCTGACAATATGCCCCATAATTCATATAAAGTTTTACCTGCTACCTTTTCTATAATTTCATAATAATATGGCTATTACACTTTTTGTTATATCCCCAAACATATAATTTTTGGAATCAGTTATTATCTTTGTTTTTCTTTGTAGAAATTTATTTCCGTCACAAATCTTTCTTCATTTCTTAAATTAGTACAAATTCTAATTATATAATTATCAACTGAATATATAGTATTTGTAAAACCTGCTGTAATAAGATTATATTGTTTTACCTTTTAATATCTCATTACTATCAACTATTTTTTGCATTACACTATCATAGTTTTCTGTTTCTTTTGTTGTTAATTTAATAATAATGTCATACATATCTCCAATAAAAATCTAAATATCTATTTATTTCATCAATAGTTTTTACAACTTCATTTTTCTGCAAGTTTCATTTCTTCTTCATCATTAGAAATAATGCCTAAACTTCTTTCAAGATTATATTTAATCCAATCAAATCTTCCAACTAAGTTTCCACAAATAACATCATACCATTCAATATTTTCAATATTTCTATATTTAGAGTATTCTTTAAATATTGCAGTAAACTTTTTCTTCGCTAAAATTATTGCTTAAAAATCCAGACCAACATAATGCGTCTTCTAATAATTCTCTTTCTGGATTAGCAACTCCTGCACATTCCCAATCAATTATAATAGGATTATCATTATTCCACATTACATTTTTGGATCCATATCAGAGTGGCATATTGTTTGATTTTATATTTGTCGCATTAAATCTTTCATTTGCTCTTTTTAGTATTGAATTATACTTTCTATAATTTTTCATAAATAGATTTTTATATGACATTTTACTGAAATTAGGGATTATTTATGTAACTTTCCCCAATCATATAATCTTTTTATATTTAACTATATTTGGCTGTAATCCTATTTCTTTTGTAATCTAACAAATGTATATGTGCTAATACATTACCAATTTTTACAATGCTCAATTGTTATTTCATCATCTTTTAATGTTTTACCATTTACATAGTCAAATGCCATATAATACATATCATCTAATTTTTGTTAAGTAATTACCATCTATATCTAATGCACTGAGATACAGGTATCCCATTTTTTTCTTTTGCTAAATTAGATACTAATTCTGAAAACTACAAAATTACCATATGCTTCACTTCTTGCCATAACTTCTGAATTTAATACCTTAATACAATAAACACCTTTATCTGTTTCAACTTTTAAAACATTTTTATGCATTAAACCACCAGATATTTTTGATATATTTATCACTTTTTCCAAAGTTATATTTTTTTCACAAAAATTTTTCTATATTCATTATCCTCACCAACTATCTTTAATTTTTATTTTCAAAACTATATTTATAATAGTTTACTTGTCCATTATCATTGGTACCAATAATTTGACCTTTTTATCCCAAACTTTATATACAAAAAGGCTCATTAAACATTTTCTTTTAAATATTCATATGCTTGAACATATAATAAATTATACATATCACTTATTTCTATATCTTTTAAATTTCCAATAAATAATTTAAATAACAAATAAGGAGCAATTGATTCTGCTCCATTTATTTTTATAAATTGTAATTTGTAGAACTGCTATTAATCTTTTTATTAGGTAACTTTAATTTTTCCATTTCCACCTATCATTGTTGCTGTAACTCCCACTACACTTATTACAACCACACCTGCAATAGAAACAATATCTCGAATAAGTTTCTTATTTTCAGAGTCTTTATCGTTTAACATTTTTTTGAACTTCCTGCATTTTTCTATAATCTGAATTTTTCTTCGTGAGTTAAATTATCATCATCTAATATTTTTATCTAATGATTTTTAATATACTTTTTTGCAGCATCTTGACAAGCTTTCATCACTATCATCGTTATTTTTTTAAATGCAGTTTCTATTGTTTGCTTTATAATCAATCATAATAGATTTAATTGTACTTGTAAATTCAGGAAATTGTGCAATAGCAGCTTTTGCAACTTCTGGTTCCATATTAGGAATCATTGAAATAAATTCTACAACTTTTTTTCTTTTCGAAAGATGTCTAAAGTCTTCAATTCCAAGCTTTATTAAGTACCTTTTGTTCATTCATTGGTCTTTTTAATGGATTTTTCATATTAATCTTCCTTCATAAATATAATTTTTCATATTAGCATATGTTTTTGCACGAACGACAAATTACTATTTTTCTCGTAAGTTATTATAATAAAAAAATGAAGACTACCTTCAAGTTTTTTTATCAAGTAGTCTTCATATTCAATATAATTTGTATCTAAAAGCAATTTTTTTATCTTTTTCTAAGTTTTATACATCGTTTCAAACCGTTGATTTTATTGCTTGTTACCACAGCAGTTTTTATATTTCTTTCCACTTCCACATGGACATGGGTCGTTACGGCCTACTTTTGGTTCTTCGTTACGGATTGTTTTGTCAATTCCACCTTCTTTTGGTGAGATTTTTCCGTCTACTAATTCAATTGCACTTGTTTCTTGTAGTTTTGCACTTGTTATTTCTGATGTTTGTTGTCTTTGTGCTCCTTCATCTCTTTCTGTTACGTGCATTAATAGTTTTACTACATCGTATTGAATGTCATAAACCATTTCGTCAAACATGTCGAAACCTTCCATACGGTATACTACTACTGGGTCTTTTTGTGCATAAGCTCTTAGACCTACACCGTTCTTTAGTTCATCCATGTTGTCAATGTGTTCCATCCATTTTTTTCATCAACTATTTTTAGTGTTACAACTCTTTCTAGTTCACGCATTGATTCACCGAATTTTTCAGATTTTGCATTATATATACTATGTGCTTTTTCTGATAATTCTTTTTTATTACATCTTCTGCTTCAAATTTTTCTTGTTTTAAAAATATCTAAGCTTTCAATTCCAAATTCTGTGTAGATTTCTTTCTTTAATCCTTCAATGTCTTTTTGAATCATTTGTTATGTATTGTGGTACAATTGTGTTTTATTACAGAATCAATCATATTTCCTATTTCTTCTGTTAAGTTATCACCATCTAATACTTCTCTTCTTTGTTTGTAGATTATTACTCTTTGTTTGTTCATTACATCATCATATTGTAATACGTTCTTTCTGATGCTGAAGTTTCTTCCTTCAACTTTCTTTTGAGAACTTTCTACTGTTCTTGTTAATATTCTTGATTCGATTGGCATGTCATCTGATACACCGATTTTGTTGTATACTTTTGTGATTATGCTTCCACCAAAGATTTTTCATTAAATCGTCATCTAATGAGATATAAAAATCTTGATTCACCTGGATCTCCTTGACGTCCTGCACGTCCTCTTAATTGGTTATCAATACGACGTGATTCGTGTCTTTCTGTACCAATTATTTTTAATCCACCTGCTTCAATTACTTTTGCTCTTTCGTCTTCGATTCCTTTATCATAATTTCTTACTAAATTTCTGAATTCTTCACGTCTTGCTAAGATTTTTTTCATCATCTGTTTCATTGAATGCTGTTGCTTCTTCAATTTCTTCAAATGTGTATTTCTTTCTCATGTCTGTTTTTGCAAGATATTCTGAGTTTCCTCCTAGGATAATATCAGTACCACGACCCTGCCATGTTTGTTGCGATTGTTACTGCTTTATATTTACCTGCTTGTGCTATAATTTCTGCTTCTTTTTCATGGTATTTTTGCGTTTAATACTTGGTGTGGTATTTTTGCTTTATCTAATAATTTACTTAATCTTTCTGATTTATCAATTGATACTGTACCTACTAGAACTGGTTGTCCTTTTTCGTAACTCTTTTTGATGTCTTCTATTACAGCATTGAATTTACCTGTTTCGTTTTTTATAAATGATATCTGGTAAATCTTTTCTTTTGAATTGGTTTGTTTGTTGGAATTTCGATTACGTCTAATTTATATATTTCCTCAAATTCTTGTTCTTCTGTCATAGCAGTACCCTGTCATACCTGACAATTTTTCATACATTCTGAAATAGTTTTTGGAAATGTAATGTTTGCTAATGTTTTTGATTCATCTGCTACTTTTTACATGTTCTTTTTGCTTCAATTGCTTGGTAGACTGTTGTTGTATCTACGTCCATACATGATACGTCCTGTGAATTCATCTACGATTAATACTTCACCTGATTTTTGACAATGTAATCTACATCTTTTTTTCATTATTCCATGTGCTCTTAAAGCTTGATTTATTGCATGTACTAGTTCTGAGTTATTTAAATCATTTTAAATTTTCTAGTCCAAATTCTTTTTCTGCTTTTTGCAATACCTTTTGCTGTTAATGATGCTGATTTTGCTTTTTAAATCTACAACATAATCATATTTTTCATTTTCTGTTGCTTGTTCTTCATCTTTTACATCTTCTTCAATTATTGTTCTTGCTTTCTAGTTTTTGATACAAATCTATCTGCTTTTTATAAATATCTGATGCTTGGTTTGCTCTACCAGAAATGATAAGAGGTGTTCTTGCTTCATCTATTAATATTGAGTCAATTTCATCGACAATTGCATAATTTAATGGTCTTTGTACTAATTGATCTTTATAAATTACCATATTGTCTCTTAAATAGTCGAACCCAAACTCATTGTTTGTTCCATAAGTAATATCACAGTTATATGCTTTTTTTGTTTTTCATTTGGTTTCATGTCTGCAATTACTAAGCCTCATCGTTAATCCTAAAAATGTATAGATTTTTCCCATCCATTCACTATCTCTTTTTGCTAAGTAGTCATTAACTGTAATTACATGTACACCTTTTTCCTGTTAATGCATTTAAATATGCTGGTAATGTTGCAACTAATGTTTTACCTTCACCAGTTCTCATTTCTGCGATTCTTCCTTGGTGTAATATGATACCACCTATTAATTGAACATCAAAATGTCTTAATCCTGTGACTCTTTTTGATGCTTCTCTTACTACTGCAAAATGCTTCTGGTAATATATCATCTAATGTTTGGCCATCTGCTAATAATTCTTTTAAAATATTCTGTTTTTGCCTTTAATTCTTCATCTGTTAATTCTGATATCACATCTTCAAATGAATTAATTTTTTTGTACAATTGGCATTACTCTTTTTACTTCTTTTTCGCTGTACCCCTTAAATAATTTCATTTGCTTTTCCTTTCTATTTGTATATATAAATTTTTATCCTTTTTGTATAGTTGAATAATATCACAATGATGTTTAAAAGTCTATATTTTATTGACATTCATTATAATTTGTTTTTGCAAATTTTTTGTTCTATTGTGTCAAATGGATTCATGTTTATATATATTTCTTCTGTTTTAAATTTTTCTTGTAGTTTTTTTATAACTTCTTCATTTTTTTGTCAATATTATTGTTGCTCTGCTTGTATTGTTTTCTATATTTTTTTCTATTAATTTTTATCATGCTTTCTTCTAATTCATTTTGCTTTTTTTGATTCTTCTTTTTCTTCAGATGAATTTGATTCAAATAATGTCATTTTTATGTGGTTTTTGTTACAATATTCAATCATTGCATTTTTATTGAATTTAATTGATCTGTATCAACATACATATTTATTGATAAAATTTTGCATATTTTCTACTGATAATCCCATAACTCTAAGTAATTCACATTTTTCATTATCGTCTATTACTAGTATTTTAATATTTTTTTCTACTTTTTTTGCTCGTTCTTCTAAATCATTTATTTCTAGTTTGTTTACTAATTCTGGTTCTATCTTTATATCAATTTCTCCAGCTATTATATCAAGTATTTTTGATTTAATTTATTTAGATTGTTTTGATTATATATTGTAATTTTTGATTCTGATGAGATTGCTTCCATTAGTAAAATAGCTATTGTATATGGATTACCATTTGTTATAGCTATTTGATTTTTGCTTTGTTGCTTGTTTTTTTCTTATTTTTTTGTAATCAATTATAATTTCTTTAATCTTTTCTACTGAAAAGTTTGGTAATTTTTCTTTTATGGCTAAATCCATAATATCCACTTTGTATTCTTCAATTTGATCTATGATTTTATCTATAATTGATTTCATAATTTTCTCCTTATCTTTGGTTTATATTAATGCTAATATGTGATTTGCCGCTTCTGATGCAGTTTTATAATTTGTTACATCTACAACTATTGTGTTCTCTCCTTGTTTGTTGAATCCACTTTGTTCATGTAGTTGATCACGCTCAATAATCGTTTTTCTTATTTCATCTTTTTGAGTATTTTTGTCCATATTGATTATATCTTCTTGATACTCTTTCTTCTAAGTCGCATTTTATAAATATATGTGTTGTCATTTCTGGATATATGTATTGTAAACCTCTTCCTGAAATTATTATATTATATTCTTTAAATGATTTGATTATTTCACGTGCAAATTTATATAAATTTTTCATTATTTACATTTCTAGCAAATTTACTTACTTTTTCGGCATTTGACGCTGAATGTATTTCTTCATCAGATATTTTTGTTTCCTGCAATATATATTGTTGTTGCTCTGTTTTCTATTTTAAATTCTACTTGTAATTTTTTCCATTAATTCATAGGGATCATTTGGTAAAGTTTTTATTATTACATTGTTTCAATGCTTGCATGATTCCTCTATATACTTCCTGCATCTATAAATATGGAATTTGGCACTATGTTTATTAATTCTTTACAAATTGTTGTTTTTTCCTGATGCAACATCGCCTTCAATTCCTATTACGATATTTTTCATGTTTGTCCTCTTTATTTTTAAATTTCTAAATAATCTTTTAGGTATTGACCTGTGTAGCTTAGTGGTTCTTTGCAGATTTTTTCTGGTTTTCCTGTTGCTATTATTTGTCCACCTTTTTCGCCACCTTCTGGTCCCTAAGTCTACAATATAGTCTGCTGTTTTTATTAAATCTAGATTATGTTCTATTGTTAGTACTGTGTTTCCTTTATCAACTAATTTTTGTAGTATGTCCACTAGTCTATGAACATCGTCTATATGTAATCCTGTTGTTGGTTCATCTAAAAATATATAGGGTTTTTTTCCTGTTTGTGTTTTTTTGATAATTCTGTTGCTAGCTTAACTCTTTTGTGCTTCTCCACCTGATAATGTTGTTGAACTTTGTCCTAACTTGATATATCCTAATCCAACTTCTTTTTAATGTTTGAATTTTTATTTTTATTCTTGGGACATTTTCAAAAATGTTACAGCTTCTTCAACTCGTCATATCTAAAACGTCTGCAATTGATTTTTCCTTTATATTTTACTTCTAATGTTTCGTGACTATAGCGTTTTCCTTTACATACTTCGCATGGTACATATACATCTGATAAAAAGTTCATTTCTATCTTGATTATTCCGTCACCATTACATGCTTCACAACGTCCTCCTGGTACATTGAATGAGAATCTACCTTTTTGATATCCCTCATTTTTTTGCTTCATTTGTTGTTGCAAATATATCCCTGATTAAATCAAATACTCCTGTATATGTTGCTGGGTTTGAACGTGGTGTTCTTCCTATTGGTGATTGATCTATGTTTATTACTTTATCAATATTATGTAGTCCTTTAATGGCTTTTACATTTTCCTACTTTCATTGTTGAGTTATTAAGTTCTTTATATATGTTTTTATATAGTACATCGTTTTATTAATGTTGATTTTTCCAGAACCTGATACTCCTGTTACACAGATAAAGTTTCCTAGTGGGAATTTAATCATACGCTTTTTAGATTATGTTCAGTTGCTCCTACTATTTCTAAGTATTTTTCCTGTTAAGTTTCTACGTTTTTTGGAACTGCTATTTGCATTCTACCACTTAGATATTTTCCTGTAATTGAGTTATCTGATTTAGCTATTTCTTCTGCTGTTCCTTGTGCTAATACATATCCTCCATGTACACCTGCTCCTGGTCCTATGTCTATTACTTGGTCTGCTGCATACATTGTATCTGTATCATGTTCTACAACAATTACTGAGTTTCCTAAACTCTTAGTTTCTTCAAAGTTGTTATTAATCTATTATTGTCTCTTTGGTGTAATCCTATTGATGGCTCATCTAAAATATACATTACTCCTGTTAGTCCACTACCTATTTGAGTTGCTAGTCTTATTCTTTGTGATTCACCACCCGATAGCGTTCCTGCGCTTCTTGATAGTGTTAAATAATCCAATCCTACGTCTATTAAGAATTGCAATCTTTTTGATAGCTCTTGCATAATTTGTGATGCTATCATTTCTTCTTTTTCTGATAATTCTAGACTTAACAAATATTCTTTAATGCTTCTGATTGGCATATCTGTTAATTCTTTAATATTTAATGTTCCTACTTTTACTGCTAAAACTTCTGGCTTTAATCTTGCTCCGTGGCATGCACTGCATTCTTGCTCTGTCATGTACATTTCATACCATTGCATCATCCCTGCTGATTTTGTATCACGGTGACGACGCTCCAATGTTGGTATTATTCCTTCAAATGGTGCTCTATTATGATGTGTTCCTGTTGATGATTTATATACAAAATCTATTTCTTCATCGCCTGTTCCATACATAATTTTTTCCATGAATGAACGTGGTAAGTCTTTAATTTTAACTCCTTTAATCTTAACTCCATAATGTTTTGCAATTGATTCAAAATACATTTGGGCGATTGTGTCACCTTTTTTCATAGTGCTTGATCCATATAGTTTGATTCCATCATATAGTGTTGCTTCTTTATCTGGGACTAATAAATCTTCGTCCATTTTTTGTAAATAACCTATTCCTGTACATTCTGGACATGCTCCCATTGGATTATTAAATGAAAACATTCTTGGTGTTAGTTCTTCAATACTGAAGCCACATTTTGGACATGCATAATTTGCACTATATAATTTTTCTTCACTGCCTACGACATCTACAATTACTAGATTGTTAGCTATTCTTAATGCTGTTTCGACTGATTCTGTAAGTCTGGCTCTAATATCTTCTTTTTATTACCAATCTATCTATTATGATTTCTATTGTGTGCTTCTTTTTCTGTCTAATTCAATATCATCTGATAGTTCTCACTGCTTTCACCATCTACTCTGGCACGGACATATCCTTCTTTTTGATATTCTTCAAATATTTTCTTATATTCACCTTTTTTTCACGAACTACTGGTCCTAATATTTGAATCTTTGTGCCTTGCTCTAGTTTCATTATGTCGTCTACGATTTGATCTATTGATTGTTTTTTCTATCTTTATTCCACAGTTTGGACAATATGGTGTTCCAACTCTTGCATATAATAAACGCAAATAATCATATATTTCTGTTACTCGTTCCTACTGTTGAACGTGGATTTTTGATGTTGTTTTTGGTCTATTGATATTGCTGGTGATAGTCCTTCTATTGATTCTACTTTTTGGTTTATCCATTATTCCTAAGAATTGTCTTGCATATGATGATAAACTTTCTACATATCTCCTTTGGCCTTCTGCATATAGTGTGTCAAATGCCAAAGAAGACTTACCAGATCCTGATAAGCCTGTTATGACAACTAGTTTGTTTTTGGAATTTCTATGTTAATGTTTTTCAAGTTGTGCTCTTTGCACCTTTTATTATTATTTTTATCCAATTTTAACCTCTAATTCTAATCCTCTTTTTCTTCTTTTTTTCTGTGTCTGTTATTGTTTCAAATTCTTTTCATACTTAAGCTGATTTTTGCCTTGATCATCTATTTCTGTGATTTTAACTTTTACAGTATCTCCTACTGCTAACACATCTTCTACTTTTTCAATTCTTTTTATTTGAAATTTTTGAAATGTGTACTAATCCTTCATTGTTTCCACCTAAATCTACAGAATGTCTGAATTTTTGCAATTCTTGATACTGTTCCTTCGCATATTTCGCCTACTTCAAATTCTTTTTACTATTGATTCAATGATTTTCTGGGCTTTTTTTAGCATTTTTCAATATCGTCACAGAAATTGCTACTTTTTCCATCATCATCAATGTCAATTTTGACTCCTGTTTCTTCAATGATTTTTATTAATTACTTTTTCCTCCTGATCCAATTACATCTTTAATTTTTCTGGATTTATTGTCATTGCTATGATTTTTTTGGTGCGTATTTTTGATACTTCTTTACGTGGCTCTGGAATAGCTTTTTAATATAACATCATTAATTATCATATTTCTTGCTGTTTGTGTTTTTCAAATGCTTCTTTAATAATTTCATAAGTTAGACCATCATTTTTAATATCTACTTGGATTGCTGTTATTCCTCTTCCAGTTCCTCCTACTTTGAAATCCATATCTCCAAAGAAGTCTTCTATATCTTGAATATCTGTTATTACAATATATTTATTTGAATCTTGTGGATCTGTTATTAATCCTGTTGAAATTCCTGCTACTGGTTCTTTTTATTGGTACACCCGCTGCCATTAATGCTAATGTGCTTCCACAGATACTTGCTTGTGATGTTGAGCCATTTGATTCCAATACTTCTGAAACTAATCTCATTGTGTATGGGAATTCTTCTTCTGATGGCAACATTGGTACTAGAGCTTTTTCTGCTAATGCTCCGTGTCCTATTTCACGGCGTCCTGCTCCTCTTGATGGTTTTGCTTCTCCTACTGAATATGATTGGAAATTGTATTGGTGCATATATCTCTTAACTTCTGTGTCAAAATCAATTCCATCCAATGATTGTGCATCTGCTTTTGTTCCCAATGTTGCTATTGTTAATACTTGTGTTTGCCCTCTTGAGAATAGTCCGCTTCCATGTACTCTAGGAATTAAATCAACCTCTGCTGTTAATTTACGTACTTCATCAATTGCTCTTCCATCCGGTCTTATATGTTCATTTAAAATGATTGATCTTACGCATTTCTTTTGTAAATCGTGAATTGCTGTTGCTATGTCAAATTTATGCTCTTCTTCGGCATTTTCTCCAAACATTTCGATTGCAATATTCTTAATTTTTTTCTGAAACTTTATCTACATTTTTCATTTCTTGTAATTTTTATCTGTTTCTTTTACTGCATTTGTCATTTCTTCTGTTAATTCATTACATACTCTTTCAAAGTATTCTGGATTTACTGAGAATGATTTATATTCAAATTTTGGTTTTTCCTATTTCATCCCTCATAATTTGGATGAATTCGCACATCTTCTTAATTTCTACATGTGCTGCTTTTTATCGCTTCTAACATTATTTCATTTGAAATATTATCTGCACCTGCTTCTATCATTGTTATTTTCTCTTTTGTTCCTGCCACAGCTTGCTTTCATTCTGCTTTTTGCTCTTTGCTCGCAGTTTGATTTATAATGATTTGATTATCCACATATCCTACTGCTACTGCTGCTGATGGGCCTCCCCATGGAATGTCTGATATTGCTAATGCTGCTGATGTTCCGATTTGTGCACATACTTCTGGGCTGTTTTCTTGATCATCTGATAATACTGTGTTTACTATTACTACATTATTTCTAAAGTCACTTGGGAACAATGGTCTAATTGGTCTATCAATTGCTCTTGATATTAATACTGCAATCGCTCTGCTGGTTTTCCTTCTCTCTATTATAGCTTCCTGGAATTTTTTTCCTACTGAATATAATTTTTCTTCGTAATCAACTGATAGTGGGAAGAAGTCGATATCGTCTTGTGCTTCTTTAGCTGCTGTTACGTTTTGTCATTACGATTGTTTCACCATAACGTACTACTACTGAACCATTTGCTTGCATTGCAAATTTTCCTGTTTCGATTGTTAGCTTTACGTCCTGCTAACTCTGTTTCATAAATTTTAAACATTTATTTTTCCTCCATTTTTTTCTTATGACTATTAATATAGTGTAACCTCTATAATATTGATTAATAACATTATACAAGCTTACTAACCCTATATTTAATAATCCAATATAATAATACACTAAAAGCCTTTGATTTTGCAAGAAAACCAAGGCTGATTTTTGAAGTTTTATTTTAATCATTTTTTTATATTTTCATTATATTGCTGTCAATATCTATATAAGCATATTTACTATCTTCATAATTTTTTTAATTTCTTGTATTTTTTTGTTTGCCATATCAGATACTGATACTTATTCTTTTCATTTTTCCATTTTCACATTTTTACCAATGGATTTGTATATCTCTTTTTTTACTTTTATTGATATGCAATATTTATCTTCAATATATTCATTGCTTCTGCCAATTTTTTAGTATTTGAAAAAAATTTTGAATGCATCTTTTATTTCACTATTAGGGGCAGTTCTTTATTTTTATCAACTATTTCTTTCTCTGAATATTTATATAGATCATCTTCTGTTATGTATTTTTCTTTTGCCATTTTCCTTAAAATATCTGTCCAAAATTGCATTATCATATTATTTTCACAATTTCCAGAAAATAGATGCCACATAATCGAAGCTCTATCGATATATTCTTCTGCTATTTTTTTAGTATTAAATCCTATTTCATCTTCTTTTTCTTCATTTTTTAATATACTTATATCATTATAAATTCGTTCTATAGATTCTAAATCAAAAGCATTTTTGTGTTACTAGTCCATCACTTAATGTATATTCTAGTCTATCTGCAGATAATTTTGGACTATCGTTATCTGCTATTGGATATATATGATAATCAGAAATTTCTTCTAACTTTATATTATCTCTGTTTAGCAAATTCATAATTTTTCTTTGAGTTTTTTTATTACCCTGCTTGAGTTAACGCTTCTGTTGTTTCTTGTTTTTCATAATCACCATGTAAGTAATCTACAACATGACTAAAAGATGGTGTTGATATATCATGGTATAATCCTGCAATTGTTTGTTTTTATTTTTAGTAAAATGCCATACAATTAAAGCTACTCCTACACTATGTTCATATCTTGTGTGAAAAAAACTTATGTTTAATTAATTGCGTGTGTTCACAAGTTGATACCATACTAATCCCTTTTTAATCTTTTTCATTTCTGGAACGTCCAAATATTCCTCTAAAAACAGGATAATCTTTTTGATAATATCTTTAAATATCGCTCAATTTCCTCATTTTCAACTCCTAGATACATGAATTTTTCCTCCTTTAATTTTTAAATTATTACATATCTCTTTTGGAAACACGTAATTTTGCAACAATCATTTTTCTTTTATTTTTTTGTTATATTATTTTTCTTTCAAATCTTCTTTTAAAATCTATAATATTATTATTTAATCTACATAGATGAAATGTTCCGTCATGATTAACATATAAATCATGATTATTTCTACAATATTCTATTGGTATTTTTTCTATGAACAGCTTTTTTCACATGTACATTATGCTAATATTATATAATGTTTTTTTATTTTTATAAATGTCCTATCTTATGTTGATACCCCCAATTCTGGTGTTAATTCTTTATAAAAAAATCGCTTTCTGAAATTGCATTAAATGATTTGGAAAACTGGCTATTACTATCTAAAAATTGATATGGCATAAAAAAACTCCTTACACTTTTATTTTATTTTTCATTATATTTTACAAGTTGAATTGCACTATCTAAAGTTTCTGTACAACATAGTCTTCCATAATAATCTACATATGTTAATTTGTTTATTCCAGTTATTTTTTTGAATCATTTATGTCCTTAGATAAAAACTATTTCATCTTTAAATTTACATTTATCTATCACAGCTTCTAATTTCGTATCCTTCCCTTCTAGATTTATATATCACATATTTTATTTTCTTATTATCAGATATGTGAAATGCTTTCTTGTATGGCATTTCTTTGTCAAATATTAAATAGCAATCTTTACAACTTGAAGCTTTTATCTAAGACCACTTCTATTCCTTCTACTTCAGCTATTGCATTTTTATATAAACCTCCCAAAAATCCATCGGCTAAGACTAGTGCATTAACAAAGGCCTCGTCTTCTGAGATATCTTCATTCCATCCGAGGATTACACAACTTAACAAAAATCAGGTGATATTTTTATTTTTCTACATATTCAAATTGCATATTGTCTGCTGCATCAATATTTTTGTATTAATTCTTTATCCATATACTCAAATGTTTTGTCTATATATTTGACTCCTATTTTCTTCAAGTATTCCTTACCAAATTTTTCCATAATAGGCCTATAGATGAATAAAATATTCCATTATCTCTTTGACCATTTCTATTTTTGATGATGATCAAACTCTCCTAACCCTATATCATAAACAATCTTATCTTTTATATCTTTATTTCTTATTGTAGGAACTCTTGCTAAGATTACACTATCAATTATCTTACTTAAAAATATTGTTGATATAACATCGTCAACATGAAATCTGCCTGAGTGCGTTATACAGTTTGCTTCATCTATTTGAGTGGTTAATTGTATATTTTTATATTTATTTGAACACATATCTTACCTCCTTAGCATTCATCATACAACAATATTAAAATTTATTAATCAGTATTATTATCTTTCATATTCTTCATTATAGGTTTACAATAGATATGTCACAGTAATAAAAAAAGATATAAAAAAATAATAATAATAGGAATACCAGTTATGATAAAATTGGTTTGAACAAAAAAACAATATCATAAAAAGAGGTATTCCATATGAATAGTATAACACAAGAATTAAAGTATAAGCAATCAATAGTTAAATATGCATTAAAAAAATGGAGTTACAGTAACATCAATAGTATATAAAGAGACAAAAAGACGATGTATATATTGATTGATAAATATAATGGAACAATAGCATCTTTATCGTAAATACAGAAATTATTCCTTTTTATATTTTTAGTTATTTTATATAACTTTTACTTATTACATTTATGCAAACCACTTTTAGCAGAGTGACATATTTATCAAATCCATCCATTTTATATAATTGTTATTTATTTTATCTATTCCATATCCTTTTATAAATTCTTCAAATATTTCTTCTTTTTTTATTAATTTTTAAACTTTTCATCAAGTAATAGATATCTAAATATTTAGTTGATATTCCTAATTCGCCTAAATCTATAAAACTTATTTCTTCATTATTTATTAATATGTTTGGCATCATCTGTAATCGCCGTGTGTTAAGACTTTATCGATTGGAATATTTTCTTTCATGAATTCTATTACTTTTTCTTTCGTTTCATCTTTATAATTATCTTGAATTTCTGGATATATCATTTGTCCAATTTATCTAGAAAATTCGATAATAATTGTTCTGGAGAATATTTATTAAATGGACAATCTTCTATATTGACTTGATGTATTTTGATTTAAAGCTTTTTCCTAATTGATATCCTATATTATCAAATTTAAATGATGGGGATCCTTTTTTATATTCCATTATCAAATATTTTATATTATCTTTTTCATTATAATAGTATGCTTTTTGGTGTATTTAGTTTTCCTTCAATCCATTTTTAATCTTTCATATTCCTCTTTTTAAATTATTTTTGTTTTTCTATGTATTGAATTTTTTTAATATTACTTCTTGATGATTTGATTTTTAATTTTGTTTTTAAATACTTTTGTGTCAGATCTTCCTAATTTTAGTTCTTTTTAATTCATTTTTATCAATGATATTGTATATTTCGTTGTCTTTTATCAGTTTTTGATATCTGCTTCTATGTCTGTTTTAATTCTATATAGTCACTTCTCTATAAAATCTAAATATTCTGATGCATTTTTATTGATGTTATGGCAATATTTTCTATTGCTTCTTTTATGGTTCTAAATTTTTGTTTGAATGTTATTTGTGCTTCTATTTCTTCTCCTGTAGTATCATCAACTAATTTAATTGTTGTTTCTTTTTCTAATTTGTCTTCTTTTTGTAATTATTAGATTTTCCATTCCATTTTTTTATATCATTAAATATCTTGGTTGGTATTTTTAGTTTATTCATGACATTCTCCTATTGCTTACTTTTTAAGTTTCTAATTCATAAATCGTTCTTTGTTTTTAAAACCCTAAATGTTCATATACTTCTTTTGCATTTTGATTAAATTCCCAACAGCATAGTTCTATTTTAGAATATCCTTTTTCTTTTTATGATTTTTTCAGATAATTAATTAATTCTTTTTGAGTATCCTTTATTTCTTATTTCTTCATCTACAATTAATTGCTCTATAAAGAAATTTTTCTTTGATAGTCTATCTTTTCTAGATATATTGCAAATGCTTGAATTTTATTTTTCTTCTTCAATCACTATAGTATTATTTATTGTATCAATTAGTTTTTTCTTAATGTTTCTTTATCACATTTTTATAAAAATTTCTGGTCTATTATTATAATGGTATTCAAATAATTCTTGATATAAGTTTAGTAAATTGTTTTCGATATCTTCTAAGCATGCTTTTTCTAATTTCCATTTTTATCGCTCCTTTAATTCTGATCTTAATTTTTCCGTTCATTTCCTCTGAGTTCATCATTATTCCGTCTCCAGTGTAAACTATGTCTCCATCCATTAAATAGTCGTTTACAAATTTATTATTTATAATGCTTAAGAAATCTCCTAAATCTTCTCTCTAATCCATTTTTGGCAATTGCTTTTTCTTTTTTCTTCTTCGGACATTTCTTCCTTTGTATCTGAATTTATTTTTTTCCAAATACTATATATAGGTGGGAATATCTATTTACACTTTATAATCTGCATAAAAAGTGATTGTGTAGTATGAAAATGCTTTTTCTCGTAATGGTTACATCTGTATATCCTGTTTCTTCTCTTATTTCTCGTATTGCTGCTTCTTCAGGTGTTTCTCCTTCTATTCCTCCCTAATACAAATGACTTACATATTCTGTTTGGTGAATCTACACATAAATATGTATTATCTTTTTCATTTTTATTACTGCAATTACACTTCTTCTAAATTTTGTTTCTATATCAGGCCTTAGCGTTTGATTTCCAGTTCCTCTAAAATATGGTGCTACTACTTGCTTTATATAGCAAATTATATTTCTTTTCTAATTCAAAATGTACTGGTATATGTGCTGGAACCAATAGTGTTGCCGTATTTTGTAAATTATTATCATCAGTATTATTATTTTAAGATTTTCTCCTGTTATTGGATGTTTAGCTGTAGCGTTGATACATCGTTATTGTTAATATAATTATTATTTTTTGCCAATTGCTATCGCTGTTACGCCATATATTAATTCTCCATATTCTAATTTGGCTGGAATTTTTATTCCATTTGATAACTCAATTTTAAATTCTTCATAACATATCCTTCATATTTTACTAGATTTTCGCTTTATAATACTATTTATTACTGCCTAATCTTCAATATCTCTATTAAATTCTTTAGTTATTTCATGTGTACTAGTTAATTTATAATCTGCTTTCTTTATACTTTTCAATTCTTGTCTTATTTGCTTTCATACATTTGATTATATAATTCTGTTATTGTTTTAATTTTTCTTCTTTCATATTTAACTGAATATTACCCTAATGATTGTTTTAATTTTTGTTCATCCATTGGATTAACTTTTGACATCATATATGAAATCACTTCCAGTGCAGATGAATTTATTGCTCCTGTTTTTATTGTTCTTTACTTCTAGCATTTTGTAATTTATTTGCTGGTATGTCATTCGTTGTTGTTCTTCCATCTATATAATTTCTTTCGTTTTTTGATACCTGATTTATCAAATACCAAAATTCTATCATTTTTAATGTTTTTAAATATTCTGCAATATTTAATTTTGTTCCATAAGACAATACTGCTGTCATTAAAAGAACTCCATCAATTCCTTCTGAAAAAGCATAATATTGCATTTTTTGTTCCCCTGCATATTTGCTATTCTTTCCGATTGTTCTTTTTAATCCGTTTTTCGATATTAGGTAAATTATTTTTATTAGTTTTATGATACAATACTCTTTTCATTATATCCTCCTTTTGATATATATTACATTAATTTTATTTAATATACAATTATTTTTATGATATAATCTGTTTGGAGGTGCTTTATGACTCATATATTAAAATTACAACCGAAGTTTTTGATTTTATAAAAGATGGAACAAAGCGAATTGAGCTTTAGACTCTTTGATGAAAAAGGCAACAAATTAATATTAATGATATTATTGAATTTAGAGAGAACCTGAACAAATTGATTCTTTAAAGGTAAAAAGTTATTGGTCTGCTTAGATATCGCTCTTTTCGAAGATTTGTTTGAAGATTTTCCTATTAAAAATTTTGGCAGATAGTTCTATGAGTAAAGCTGAATTACTTAATGCTCTTGAAGAATTTTATACTCCTGAAAAAGCAAGAAGAATATGGTGTTTTAGGTATCAAAATAGTTAAAATATAAAGTGTACAATTAGTACACTTTTTTAGTTTTTATATTTTAAAATTTCACAATTTTTAATTTATATTTGACGTAATTTCCGTCAATTGGTTCTCCTTCAAAATAACATTTTGTATAAATGCTTACACCTGCATGTGTAACAACTAAGATATCTTTTTTTAGGATATTTGCTTACTATTTCTTTTAAAAATTTTCTATTCTTTTTCTAAAAATCATTCAATGGTTCAATATTATATCTTGTTTCGTCTGGATCTGTAAAATCAACTAAACTTTGATATTCTGATTTTTAATTTTCCTTCAATCTCTCCATTGCTCTTTCAATTATTCTGCTATCTTCAATAATTTCTTGATTTGTTATGATTTTTTTGCTGTTTGCATTGCTCTTTTTAATGGGCTTGAGTATACACATCAAACTTTTTATCTTTTTAATTTTTCTGCTGTTTCTTTTTGCTTGCTGTATTCCTTTTTCATTTAATTCAATATCTTTTTCTTCCTTGATTTCGTTTTTCTAAATTCCAATTTGTTTGACCATGTCTAACTATGCATATCATTTTATATAATTTCTCCTAAAAATTATTTCCTTTATTTTTAATCTCATAAATATTTCTGATATTTTTTTCTAATGGTGCGACACCATAAATATATCCTGATTCTCTGTGCCATTTCTATGTGATTATTTTCATAATATGTAATCCCCATGCACTCACTAGTCAAAAGCTCTCGACTTATCATTCTCTTTTATTATATTTATTTATCATTTTTCAATTTTAATAACTTTAATATTGATATTTTATATTCAAACTTTTCTTCTTTTTGATAATTATCTCCACTTTCTTTATAATTCACTGTGTTTTCATCACTTCTATCATCATACAGAATCCATGTTCTGCTTGTCCATGTTCCTGGTTTTTATTACTCCAAAATTTTTTTGCACTACTCAAAAACTTTATTTTTCATATTTTCTATTCTTTTCCTATATAATTTTTCTCTATTATATATCATAATTATTGAACTATCAATTTATCTCTGATATTATTGCTTTAGGAGGCTATTATGAATCTACTTTTTAAGATTACTGATGAAGATGTTGGTGAAAAATATATCCTATGAATAATCCTGATACAAGAAATGCAGTTCGTGTAATTTTAACGAATGACTCTGGACAGATTGCTTTGCTTAATAAACAGAAAAAGAATGAATTCAAACTTATTGGTGGTGGTATTGATAATGGTGAAACATTAATTGACGCATTAAAGCGAGAGGTGTTAGAAGAGTCCGGATGTGAAACAACTGATATATCTGAAATTGGTTTTTGTTGAAGAATGTCATACTAAAAATAATTTTGTTCAAACTTCTTTTATTTTTAGTGTTAGGTTTTTACATGATACTCATGTACTAAATTTGACCGATAATGAGATTGCTGAAGGTTCAACTTTATGTTGGTTTGAACCACACGAAGTTTTAAATAAAAAAATCAATGATGGTTATAAAAACTTGCAAACCTTCTGAATATAGTAATATATTTGCTACAAAAATGATTAATAGAAGGGATTATGCTATTTTAAAATATTATTTGATAATGTTAAATAATTATTAATTTTAATGCTTATAGTCGAAAGAGAGGATAAGTTTATAAGTACCCTTATCCTCCTAACTTTTTATTATCATATTTTATTTCTAACAATATATTTTTATATGGTCTATTACCTTTTATTTTATTGTTTTTCAATAAAAATTTATAAAACCAGCATCGTCTGCTTTGACCTCATTTTTTATCTTCTTCCGAAAGATAAATATCATATTTATTAACCTTTTCTATTAACCAATATTGAGCTTAGTGGGTATCCTTCATCATATCTTTAGCTGGTGTATCCACTCAAATAATATTCGCTTGTCGTGTCTGTAAGTTGATATTTTGCCATCTTTATTATAGCCATCTCCCTGATATCCACTTTGTATTTAATTCTTCCATCTTTCCATACATTTTAACTAAATTAATGTAATACTCAATCATTTCTTCATCATTTAATCTTTTCCATTAACTCTTCTAACAAATACGCCTGGTTGTTTATCTTCTGGAATATCATCTACTATACATAGTGTCGTCCATTGCCATAGTTGTTATTTTTGTAACATCGTAATATGCCTTTGCTTTAATTTCAGCATTTTCGATGGTTGTTTTGCCATTTTCTTCACTCAAGATTAATATTAATATCTTTTAATGATTTCAATAATATCTCTTCTAGTAATTTTACTTTAAATCTATTAACTTTCGATTCATTTCCTGTCGCAAAATAATATTTCTTCATTTTTATCCCCCATATTTATTCTTTTTAAAAATTCTCTTTGTTTATTATATAATCTTTTATATCTTTTTCAAATACCGTGAAAAAGAAATGTTAATAATCTAATCGTTTTATTTTTCTATCATTTTAGTCACGTATTCGCTTTTAATCTTTTGTATTCTTTTCATCATTGATCTTTTCTTCTATTAATTTTTGTTTAAAATTTGAATATGCTATTGCTTCTTTTTCATTTTCTAAAAGATATTCTTTAATAGTATAAATTCTTTATATCTATTTGTATCTTTTAGTGCTAGATGAATGTGTATGTCACCGCTTTTAGTTTCTTCTTTTGTTGATGCAAAAATTGATATTCTTCTGTTTTGCTTTTTGTCACTTGGAATATAATTAATACTTTCTAAGATTTTTGCAATTTCTGCAAATCTTTTTATCTTTGGCTCCTATTAAAAATATCTATGATGTTTTTGCCATATTTTTATTGATGGTATTGATGTTGAACCGACATGGATTATTTCTATATTTTTATTAATTTTATCTTCTAATTTTTGTTTTATTTCTTTGAATTTATTGTGATTTTTCATTATAATTTTGTTCTTCTAGTATTACCATTTTTTTATTCCTTAAATATTAATATAACATCCATTTTTCAAGAATTCTTTATTTTTTAATTCATCTTTTCCTTCATAGTATGGAATCAGCAATTCTTTTAAATTTGTCAGTTAATTCTGCCGGTATGCTTATTATTCCTTTTCCTTTTGAAATTAAATAGTGATTACTGAATATAACAGCGGTCCTTTTGTTTCCATCTAGATATATTTGTTTTTTCATTGTATATAATAATAATTCTATTGCTTTTATCAATATCTTCTTTTCACTATTTAATATCATATTTAATTCTTCTTTAATCGTTGCTTCAATTGGAAAATCTGCTTTTCCAACTTGTTCCTCCTATTGATACCGGAACATTTCTTATTTTTCCAGCAGATATATAGAATCCTTCTTGAACTAATTTATTTATTTCGCATAATAATGCAAAGTTTGTATCGCTCATTATTACATTTTTATTTAATATAAATCCCCAAGCATGTTTTTAGATTTATAATTTTCATAACATCTTCAGATGTCATGTTATTTACTTTTCCACCTTCAATTATGTTTTCGGTGTCTGCATAAGTTGTTGCTACTCCTTCTAATATTGCTTGTTTATATATTGTGTCTACTAATTGTCTTTTGCAAAATCAATGTTTCTTTCTACTATTTCAGAAAATCATCATTTTCAATATAATTTAATTCCTTTAATTTCTTATTTATTTCACGAATTTGCTTTTCTTTCAATTCTCTTGCTTTTAATGCTATTAGAAAAATTAAATTGTATAGTTCTTCACCATATTCACCAACATATTTAGTTAATGATACTCCATCTTCTCTGTAATGAACATATATATATTTATTATCGCCTTTTTCTCTTATTTCTACTGAACCATATATTAGTGAACTTAGCTTATGTTCTAATACTTGTTTACTTTTGAAGTAGATTCATTATTTCTATAGTCTCGCTCATTTTTTTCACTCCTTATGTGAAACATTTTTATTAATTTTTTTAGAAATTTTTGTTTCACACCTTTATTATAATACTTATTTTAAAAATGTGAAAACATTTTTAATCAATTTTTACAATTTTTGTTTCACACTTTTTGATATTTGAAAAACAAGCAAATGTCGAATAATATCGATTTTGCTTTGTTTTTTATGTGTTATTTGCTTATTAGTTTGCAGAATCCTTTTTACCTTTTTTTAAGAATTAATTCCTCTGATAGCATGTTTGATGTTATTTTTAATTGTAAAGTCTTCTACTTTATTGTCATTTAATGTTATTCCACCTTGAGCTATTAATGTTTTAGCTGTCCTTTTGATTGAGCAAATCCTGCTAGAATTATAGCGTCTAAGATACTTGTTTCTGCTTCGATTTCTATAGTTGGCATGTTTGCATTGTTTGCCCCATTTCCAAATAGAGCTTCTGATGCTTCTTCTGCTTTTTTAGCTTCTTCTTCGCCATGAATTAATTTTTGTTATTTCATATGCTGCACTTTTCTTAGCTTTATTTTAATTCTTGTCCTTCTACTGCAGTCAATTCCTTTGATTTCGCTTAATGGTAGATATGTTAACATTTTTAAAACATTTTCAATGTCTGAATCGGCTACATTTCTCCAGTATTGGTAGAATTCGTATGGTGAAGTTTTGTCTTTATCTAACCATAATGCACCTTTTTCTGTTTTTCCCATTTTCTTTCCTTCTTTTGTTGTTAGAAGTTTAAATGTGAATGCAAAAGGCATCATCATGTCCTAATTTTCTGATTAGTTCTGGCTCCTCCAATTATGTTTGACCATTGGTCATTTCCACCTATTTCTAGTTTTACATCCATATTGATTGTATAAGTGTAAGAAGTCATAAGATTGTAATAGCTATATCCCATTTCAAAGAATGTTAGACCTGTTTCTAATCTTGTTTTGTAACATTCTGCTGCTAACATTCTATTTACTGAAAATTTTGAGCCTATTTCTCTCATGAAATCAATGTAATTTAGATTTAATAGCCAGTCTGCATTATTTACAATTCTGGCTGCGTTTTTACCTTCGAAACTAACGAATCTTGATACTTGTTTCTTTATTTTCTCAACATTTTCGTCCATTTCTTCGCGTGACATCATTCTTCTTAAATCAGTTTTTCCTGATGGATCTCCGATTGCTGCTGTTCCTCCACCAATTAAGATTAATGGAGAGTGTCCAGCTTTTTTGCAAGTATGAAGCTACCATTAATCCCACATAATGCCCAATGTAAGCTGTCTGTTGTTGGATCTATTCCAATGTAGAATGGTACATTTCTTCATTTAAGTGTTTTTATTAAATTTTTCTCTGTCGATGAATTGTTCAATAATTCTCTTTCTTCTAATTCTAAAAATATATTTTTTCCACTTGCAATCTCCTTTATTCATATTTTTGTTGCTGGATTTTCAAATTCTCTAATCTTCTTTTGGTAATTTTCTATTGCAATATCTTCAAATGCTATTGTGTCTTTTTACATTTAATAATCCTAATATGTATTTTGCAAAAATGGGTTGTTTACTAGGATTGGGCCTAGAATATATGTTCCAAAGCAATTGTTTAATCTGATTCCTTCGAACTTATTTTCTTTATTTATTCCGTCTCCTCTAATTGTTTCAAATGCATAATATTCTTGATTATCTCCATAAGTCATACTAAATTGTGCTTTTAAATCCTAAAATTTTGGTTTTTGCCTTTTTCAATTTCCATTTCACCCTAAATACATTTTTGCTATATCTATGCATCATGTCTCTTTTTGAATATAGGTCCATTATGCCTAATCCTTTGACTTTAGTTCCATCTTCATTTTCAATGTATTTTTCCTAGTATTTCAAAATGCATTTCTGTGAATAACATTACCGATTTTTATTTATTAATTCTTCTAATCTTGCTTTTATATGGTTCTAGCTTTTTATAACTTCTTCTTGTGTGCGTTCAGTCATTGGTGCTAAATACAGCATATCTATATTTTTGTGTTACAAATGCTGGTTCATCTGTAAAGTTTGTATTAATTATTTCTACATCCTTTATTGATTGTTCTAACAATTTTATATTGAACATATCTCCAAATAGATTACATGTTTCTGGGCATAATACTGATTTTTAGTCATTTGCATTACCTCCTCTATTCTTTTGCAAAATTCTATCTCTTGCATTTCTTTGTAAATCTCCATTATAAATATCATATAAAATATATATTTCCTTATCTTTTTCGATATCTACATAATCTCCAACTTTATTTACATCAAAATCATATACTAATCTTTCTTTTTGTACACCTGCTAATAATAATCTTAGATAAAAATCTTCTGATCTTTTTCCTCCTATTATTATTTTAGTTATAGTGTTTTGCATTTTAAAAATTCAAAGTCTGCATCATACATCCATGTTGAATTTTCTGAAGAATCCTTTTGCATCATGTTTATCATCTAATAATAAAATGATTTGCTTTTTCTGCTTTATCTCTATTTAAGAAATCAAATATACATGATAATGCTACTGATTTTGGCCTTACATAGATTTCCTATTATCTTAATGCCGTTTTTCTCTACCCTCATTATATCTTGATTCTACTATATGTAACTTATTTATTTGTGATTGAATATCTTTTGTTGATATTCCTAATGTATATAATGTTGTTATTACTGCTATTTCATTATATATATTAAATATTTGATTTGAAAATAGCTTAAACTCTTCTTCTTTATTGTCCATCGTTACTATTATTTTTTTGATTTTTGAAATCTATTGTTTTGATTGCTATATCTGCTGTTGGTGATTTAAAATCGCAGTTTGAGCAACAGCACTACCTATGTGATGATATCTTACATAATTATATTCTAGTTTTGTTCCACATTTTGGACATATTCTTTGATCATTTATTAAATTTACTGATTTGTTTAAGTCGAATGGTTGCTTATCAATTGCAAAAGAACACTCTTGAATTAGATTTACTTCAAGTCTTGAGCTTATTGGATCATCTGCATTTAATAATATTGTATCTTCTGGCAATCCTTTGTTTATTATGCTTGATATGAATTCTGGATGTGCATTTCTCTTTATTGAGTCTCTGAATAAATTTGTACATAAAACGTATGTTGGTTTTTATGTATGGATATATTTTTATTGATGATCTTTCATCTACTTCAAATACTGCAATATCAAATTTTTGCTTTTATTTGATATTGTTGTTCCTTTTACTAAACTGCTTGCTATTCCGCATCTATATTTGATCCCAAAATTATTGTCTAGTACTTTATATCCCAAGCCTGTTAATGAATCTATTATTAAATTGTTTGTTGTTGTTTTTCCATTTGTTCCTGTTACACAGATTATTTTTTTAGGTTTTGCTATTCTTCCCTAAAAAGTCTGGGAAAATATTTATTGCTAGTCTTCCAGGAAATTGTGATGCATTTCTTCCTAATAATCTAATTACATCGTAGGATATTTTTGATAATATTAATGCTATATAAAAACGAAACATGTTTTTTCTCCTTCTTATGTATAAAAACGCTTCGAGCAGAATTTACTCGAAGCGATTTCTACTATATTTATTATTAATAGTTTTCTGCTTTAATTTCAAAGAATGATTTTTGATGTGCACATACTGGGCATACTTCTGGAGCATATTTTCCAATTACAATATGTCCACAATTTCACATTTCCAGATTCTTCGTCATCTCTTGAGAATACAATTCTTCTTCGATATTTTCTAATAATTTTTATATCTTGTTCATGTTCTTCTCAATTTTTCCAACTTCTCTGAATAAGAATGCGATTTTTGTAAATCCTTCTTCTTCTGTTGTTTTTGCAAAACTTTCATACATGTCTGTCCATTCATAGTTTTTCGCCTGCTGCAGCATCTTTTTAAGTTTTCTGTTGTTTCTGGCATTTCATTATTATGTAATAATTTGAACCAAATTTTTTTGCATGTTCTTTTTCATTTAGTGATGTTTCTTCAAATATACTTCCAATTTGTTCATATCCATCTTTTTTAGCTTTTACTTGCATAATATTGATATTTTTGTTGCAGCTTGTGATTCTCCTGCAAATGCTTTCTTTAAACATTCTTCTGTTTTTTTGTTCCTTTTAATTCCATTATATAATTCCCTCCTTATGTTTTAATTTAATTTATTTCCACAGAATGGGCAGAATTTTGCTTCTGCTGGTACTTCTTTACCACATTCTGTACAGAATTTTTTTGCACTTACTTGTGCGTTTACACCTTCTGGAGCTGGTGTTGATACAACTGTATCAACTACTGGTTGTTCTGCAACTGGTGCTACTGTGCTTTCTACATTAGCTACATGTTTTTCTGTATTTGCTACTGAGCTTCTGCAGTTTGTACTGGTGCAGTAGTTGCTTGTGGTTGCTCTTGAACTGGTGCTTGTTGTTGTGCTTGAGGTTGTGTTTGATATGGATCATATTGAACAGCTTGTGTTGGTTGTGTTGGTTGTACTGGCATTCCTCCTGTGAAGTTATTCATCATTCCTAATCCCATAAATCCTGCTGTTGCACCATTTGCATTTTCTGCTGCTTTTTCCAAAGCATTTGCATAAGATGATGCAATTTTGCCTTGTTGTAATTGTGAGTTTGATGCCATTTCATAATTATCAATTTTTCTTTTGAGAATCTTTCGTCCAATGATACTGATTCAATTGCAAAACTTAATAATTGTAATCCTCTATCTCTTATTGGTTGGTCAAATACTCTTTCTGATAAAACATGCATAATTTCATCTGTTTGACTTGGCAATTCTAATACTGGTACTTTATATTTTTGAAGTACCTAATTCATTTAAGACATTTTGAGTGCTGCCATAACTTCTGATTGCATTTGTTTAATTATATCATCACGTCTATATTCATCACGTGTTCCTGCTAATCTGTTCATAAATAATCCAAAGTCTAATACTTTGAATGTGTATGTTCCATAGCAACGAATTCTAACACTATAAGGTGCTACTGCACTGTTAATAGCATTACTGGATGTGACCAATCTTGAAATGGAACTGGTGTTGTTGTTCCGAATTTATTATTAATTATTTCTTTTAATATTAAAGAATAATACATATTGTTCTTTTGCTGATTGTCCATTATAGGTAAATCTTGCAAACATTTCTTTAAATGTATTTTTTAAATTGACCTGCAAAAAATGATGGTGTTGATGATTCATCAAATTTATAAACACCTTCTTCTGCTGTTGCATCAATTACTTTACCATTATCTACAATGACTGCACATTGTCCTGGTTGTACTATAATAGTTGATCCTGCTGAAATTACATTTGTTGGTGTTGAAACTTTTTTCATTAAAATTTCATTACCTAAATCCTCACAACGAATGGCTTCTTTCCATTGGTCATGTAATGTGCTTCCTATTGCACCAACTGCTGCTCTAATTAATCCCATAATTTCCTCCTTAATTTTTTCAATACTATTTATTGAATTTATAATCTTTTGCACACATTAGTTTATTCTAAATTAGTAAATAAGTCAAGATTTATGAACCTTTTATTTATTTTTATATATAACAAAAACCAGCATTTTTCATGCTGGTTTCTTATTTATTTTATGATATTTTACTAAGTTTGATAATACCCAACCATAGTCTGTTGTTGTTATTACACTTCCGCAATATGGGCATTTTTCCTGATGATGTTATTGTTGTTGGTGCTCCAGTTTGGACAGCTTTGTTATCTTTGTTTCTCCTGTTGCTACATTTGTTTTATTTCCTGTTGTTCTTGAGAATGTTAATCTGTATGTTCCGTAGTCTTCTTCATTTGGATCACCTATTACAACTTGTTTTTGTCTTAGAATCAATAATGTAATCAATTTGTTTTACATCTAAGTCTATTTCTAAAAATGTCTTTTCCTGCTTTGTTGTCTAAATCCTGAATATCTTTCATTTAATACTCCAACTCTATCCATTTTATTTAATTGGCCTTTATCTAGATATTCTTGTAATTGATTTCTATGTTGTTCAAATAATTCATTACTTTCAAATGTTCTGATATCTTCCCAGTCACCTTTTGACCATGCTGATTGTAATCTAATATATACATCTCTTGCAAATGCTTTAAATTCTTCTGAATTAAAGTTTGATCAATTGCTTTTACTGAGCTTAATACTGATTCTTCGCTTTGTGCTGTTCTAACATTATTTATATTATTTCGAAATCAAAATTGAAGTTTGGATTTAATATTTTGTCCATTGCTTCATTATACTTGCTTACAGCTGGATTTATTTTTTGAATTTATTTCTTAACATTCTCCAAATTGCTATTGATCCAACTATTAATAAAAATATCCATGGATGTCTAATTGCAAAACATAATTATTCCTATATTTCCAAGTGTTGAGCTTCCTGATGAATAGCTACTTCCACTTGAATATCCACTTGAGCTTCTGCTTGATGATCTGCTTCCACTTGATGAATAGCTTTTTGAAATTTCCAACATCGGCATAAACTTTATCGTTTGCTATTAAAAGTTTATTCCTACTATTATTGTTACTATTGATATTATTGTTATTAGTGCTTTGAAAAACTTTTTCATAATATCTCCTTTCTTTTGTTATAGAGATAAGTTTATATCCCCTTTTATATATACATTTTATTATGTATCAAAAAAATAAGTTGCTTCTAAGTCTGCTTCATTTGTTAATAGTGCACTGGATATTTTTCATAAGCTGCACCTATTGTGTTATATATTTCTTTTGGCTCTGTAAAACCCATGTGCCATCTTATTGCGTATTTTTCTTCGTTTGTTAATTTCATAAATTCTGTGATCATCATTACTGATTTTTTCACCATGTCCATAAGGTATTGTGTCTTCAATTGTGTAGTATGGGACTTTTTTCCCATACTCCTAATGAATTTTTAACATTTCTATAATCTATTTTATAAAAGTTTGTTTTACATATATCATGTAATAAAAGCTATTATTCTTACTGATTCATCAGGTATATCTATGGGGATTGGTGAATGCTTTATTTTTTTCCTTTTAATATTTCATATCTTTTAAGCTATGTTCTACTAGTCCATTTTTCTCTTGATCCATGAAATCTTGTGCTTGCAGGCGCTGTGAAAAAAATCTGATTTTTCTAAGAATTCTAACAATTTATCCATTCCTGGTCTGTCTATATCTTTTTAGTAATTTTTATAAATTCTTCTTTCATCTTGTCTCCTTAGTTATGGCAAATCTTTTTGTAGTTTTTGGCTGTTGCTCTCATCTTTTTCATATAATTGATTTTCTTGTTCTGTTAATTGAACGTTTTCGGCATAAGTGTTAAATGCATAAGCATAATATTCTTTTGTCTTTTTGTTTTGTTGCTTCATATTCTGATTTTTGCCTTTTTGGTCTGTTGGATTTGCTTTATATGTTATTCCTTTAACCCAATAATCTGTTAATAAAAATTCTAAATACTCATCTACTAATTTTTGAAATTTTTGGATTGATTCCTGTTTCTTTTTGTTGTTTTAGACGTTGTTCAACTTCTTTCATTGTTTTTGGAAGTCTTGTTTTACTTTTTTTCATCTTCGGCATTTGATTTTAAATTATTATTTACTTGGTTATTACTTAGTTCTGGGAATTTTAATTTTTCACACCTTGTTCTACTAGATTATACTTACAACATTTCCTCCATCATATCTTAATGAAAGTCTATCTCCATTTTGATTTTTGATTCGTAAATTGTTTGATTTAAAGTTCTTATGTTTGAATTATATCCATATTGTTTACATTGTTCAAAATAGTTTTTAAATCTTCTTTTGTCATGTATTGTATTTCTGCTGAAAAATATTCATCTCTATTTATACTTATTATTCCTCTTGTTGACGCAACTTTTTGGTATTGTTAATGCAATACCACTTGTTGGCCATCTTTATTGCACCATAATATGATAATTTACGAATTTTTTATTTCAACTTTATCAAATATTGGCTTTTAATGTTATTCTTGTTCCATTTGAATCATAGGCCTCGTAACTTGTACCAATATCTTTGTTATCTAATGGATATTTTTGTTTTACTTTTTGCTAATATTTTGTCATAAGTTTGTTTATCAATATTTTTTTAAGTTTATTTTTAAACTGCTATCACTATTTTTCCTGTATTTCAATTGGTCTAACTGGCAATTCTGGCAAACAGCTAGCTAATACGAATGTTTTTATTAATCTATTTTGTTCTGTTTGTCTTATTAATATTGGTACAAAGATTGCTGTTAGTACACATATTATTATTGTTGGCAATAGTATAGCTAAGATTATTTTTTAAAACTTTTTCTTTTTGGTTTTTTTCTTGATTTTTGTTTGTATCTTCTTTTCTAATTTCTTCATTTTGATTGTTTTGATTACTATTATTTAATTGCTCATTGTTATTTTGTTCATTTACTTTTTCAATTTCTGGCTTTTCTTCCATGATTATCCCCTTTCATTTTTTTCATTATTTTACTATAACGTTTTATAAAATTCAATTTTATTTTTCTATTCTTACTAAATTTAATAATAGCCATTTTGAGGTTCCAGTTTTTCTTATAAATGTTAATTCATATAGCCTTTCTTTAATTAATTTTGAACTTCCCAATATAACTCTCATCTGTTTTAGCATCTGCTATATAATCAACTTGTTCTGCAAGTAGTTCTATTTTTATAATGTCATTTCCTGTTTCTTGTTTAAAGTCTGTTAAGAGCATATCTTGTACAGAAACATCTGACATTACATTTCTTTTGTCCTTTATCAATATATTCTTGTAATTGCGTTTTTATGTTGTTCAAATAATAAATTTGTTTCATATTTTTTTAATTCATCTATATTACGTTCTGACCATATTTCTTGCAATTTAACATATACATTTGAGCAAAATTCTTTAAATTTTTCATAATCAAATTTTGAATCTACCTTTTTATTGTTTTTTTAATATTTCCTCTTCTTCTTTTTGCTCAATTTTTTTCTTTCTTCCTCTTGTTCCATTTCTAGTTTTTGATTTTTTTCTTTTTTTCTTATTTTTTCAAGAATCATACTAATTAATACTAATACCTATAATGAATAAAAACTAAAGCTAACAGATACAAAAACCATTTCTCTTAAACTAAGCCCTCTAGAATAATCTATATGATCATCATTATCAAATATATCTAATATGTCCTCTATTGTTATCTTTTTCGTGATATTGTTCAAAAATTACCTACATCTGCATTAATTACAGTTTGTGGTATTATGAGCATGATTAATAATATTATAGCTAATATTATTTTTGTAATTTTTTCTTAATATTTTTTTCATATTTCTTCCTAGATTATTTATTTTTCCCTTAAAATAGTAAATAATTGCAAATATTACAATAATTAACAATATTCCTTTAGATAGGCCATTTCCGTTCCATCTACCAGTTATAAGTGGTGATATTAACATTGCAAGTGGATATAAATAATCAATGTTTTCTGTATTTTCTGATTTACTTATATTTTCATTATTTTTCTGGATATTTTTTTGTACATTATTTTCAGTTACATCATTTGTTTTGTTATAATAATTATTATAACTTGGAGTTGAATAATATTTTTGGTGATGAGTTATTTTTTTATACTTTTTTTGAAGAACTTTTTGAATTTGAATTTGATTTGAAGTGCGATTTTTGAACTCGAACTATTACTTCCTTTTTGATTTATAACTTTTAAAATTGCCTACGTCTGCTTGTACTTGATTTACATTTAGGCTTATCGTTCCTAATTGAATTATCAATGTGATTGAAATAATTATTGTTAATATTTTAATAATTTTCTTCATATTTTTTTCTCCTTATTATTCATGAGTAAATTATATAATATTAAATTAGTTGTTTTCAATCAAAGTTTTTAAACTTTACAAATTTTGGTTTATCGTTTAAAATGTCCCTAGACTTTTTATGAATGGAGATTTTTATGTTAAAAAGAGTATAGTTATATTTTTAGTTTCAATGGTTCCGTTAATAGAACTTAGAGGTGCTGTGCCAATTGCATTCAGCCCATTATTCAATGTAACATTACCTATACCATTAATTTATGCACTTGTTATTTTTAGGAAATATTTTACCAATGCCTTTCATTTATCTTTTTGCTAGAAAAGTTTTTGGTTTGGGGCAAAGATAAAAAAATTTATTGGAAAATTCTTTACATTTTGTTTAAATAAAAGGTGAAAAAGGCGGGCAAAAAACTTCAAGAAAAAGCTGGAAAAAGGCATTTATTTTTGCATTATTTTTATTTGTAGCAATTCCTGTTCCTGGAACTGGTGCTTGGACTGGTACTTTAGCTGCTAGTATGCTTGATCTTGATTTTTAAGAAGAGTATGATTGCAATTTCACTTGGTGTTATTGCTGCTGGTATTATTATGGGACTTGGTTCTGCTGGTTTATTTACTGCAATTAAACATGTATAAAAATAAAAGATGTCTTGGAATTTTATATTCCTTGACATCTTTTTTTATTATTTTTAATGAATATAATTATCGAATAAAACAACTTTACCTTGTTCTTGAGTTTTCTTGACATCTATAACTCTTTGGTTTGATGAGCCTTTCCATTCTAACTTTGGATTATGTAGTGCTTGTACAAATTGTCCATCTACTACTACATCTAAATATTTCATAATTTCTTTATCTTTTAAATATTCTTCATAAGTGTAGCCTGTCCATGCCCATATTGTTTTTTTCTGGATACATTTTTGAATTCTTTTGCTAATTTTGTTGCACCTGGTAAATTTATTGGATGCATTGGTTCGCCGCCTAATATTGATAGTCCTCTAATATTATCATTATGTGCTAATTTTAATATTTCAAATATTGTATCATCTGTAAAATCTTTTTCCTATTGAGAAATCATGTGTTTCTGGATTGAAACAATTAAACCATCCTTATATGGAATTATTGATAAAGCTCTATTTTTCATTTATCTTTCCTCCGGCATTATATCTTTTCTATTTTTTTACTTTAGTAATTTCACTCTCTATGTATAAATCTAATTTTTCATATAATTCTTCTCTGTTCCATTATTATTTATTACTTTAGAAAAACTTTATCCCATTTGGCCTTACTACAATAGTTCCACCTTGTTCATATGCTAAGTCTTTATATTCAAATGTTTCCAATCTTTTCTTTTTGCATCCTTCTTTCTTGTTTTTTCAGCCACCTGTTCCATCGTTATTGAATAGTCTGCTTTTTCTATCGGTATATGGTGAATCTGTTCTTAATCTCTTATATTCTCTCCTTATTCTTTTCTTCTTCGGGAGCATCAATATATAATACACTCACATTTTGTCGTAATTTCTTATACAAATATTGAATTTCTTTTTACTCCATACATTGTATCCATTATTACTACATCTGCACCTTCACTCATTTCTCTGCTTTTTGAATATATCTATCCCAAAAACTTTCAAAGTTATTTTTGATTCATTATCATACCATTCATCGTATGTTAAATTGCTTTTTGAATCTTTATATACTGCTGAAATATATCTCTTTATTTTTAAATGTTTTACTTGTTGATATTTTGCCTTAATATGATTAATTCCTCCACTTTTTTCCTGACTCCGATGGACCAGTTACAAATATAAATTGTTGTTCTTTATTATATCTTTCCATATTAATTCCTCCTAATGTTTTTCTAATGCTTATATTATATCCATTCTTCTTTGATTCTAGTTTTATTTTTTTCTTGATCCATAATTGTTTCGGCTTTCTTTAAATATTTGTTTTTATTGTGTTTTCTAATTCTATATTATTACTTTTTATTCTTTTCTTTTTATAATAAATTAACGAACGTGATATTTTTCAATATTTTACACATAGCGCTGATATGGTACTTTTTCTGTTTTTAATATTACTTCTATTTTCGTCCCATTATCAACGCTGCTTGCTTTAAAAATATCATTTTCCATTCTTAATTGCTGAACTTCTTTTTTTATTTTTTTAATTCTTTTTCTTCTTCACTTATATTATCGCTTTCTTTAAATGAACCGGTTTTTATATTTTTGTATCCAATTCATTAAAGCTGATCTGGTTAAATCATATTCTTTTACTATTTCTGATGGTGCTTTACCATTATTGTATACGATCCAATCATGCTACTCACCAGCTATACTGGTGTTTTAACGCTTGTTAATTAAAGAGCTTAAATACATTTGTATCTAAGCTCTTTTTTTATATTTATTTTTAATGAATATAATTATCGAATAAAACAACTTTACCTTGTTCTTGAGTCTTCTTGACGTCTATAACTCTCTGGTTTGATGAGCCTTTCCATTCTAACTTTGGATTATGTAGTGCTTGTACAAATTGTCCATCTACTACTACATCTAAATATTTCATAATTTCTTTATCTTTCAAATATTCTTCATAAGTGTAGCCTGTCCATGCCCATATTGTTTTTTTCTGGATACATTTTTGAATTCTTTTTGCTAATTTTTGTTGCACCTGGTAAATTTATTGGATGCATTGGTTCGCCACCTAATATTGATAGTCCTCTAATATTATCATTATGTGCTAATTTTAATATTTCAAATATTGTATCATCTGTAAAAATCTTTTTCCTATTGAAAAATCATGTGTTTCAGGATTGAAACAATTTTACAATTAAATACACATCCTTGAAAAATATTGATACTCTTACTCCTGGACCATCTGATATATCCATGCTTCTTATTTTATTATATTTCATTATTTTATTACTCCCTGTACTCTACTATTGTTGTTGATTTGCTATTCTTACCTTTTTCTTCTTTTTGTTATTTTTAGTTTTATCATTTTCATCATCTGTATTTTCTAAGTGTAGTACTCTTTCTTTTATTTCTTGTGTTCTACCTTTATTCCAGAAGTTTGTTCCAATATATCCACATGTTCTTCTTGCTACATTTAATGTGTTATGGTCCTTATTTCCACAGTTTGGGCAGTACCATTCTAAATTTTCATCTAATAGGATTTCTCCGTCAAATCCACATTTTTGGCAGTAATCTGATTTTTGTGTTTAGTTCTGCATATACTATATTATCATAAATATATTGAATTACTTGCATTACAGCATCTAAGTTGTTTTTGTAAGTTTGGTGTTTCAATATATGAAATTGCTCCACCTGGGCTTAATCTTTGGAATTTTGATTCTATTGATAATTTTTTTGAATGCATCAATTTTTCAAATACTGGTACATGATATGAGTTTGTTATATATCCTCTATCTGTTATTCCTTCAATTTTTCCAAATCTCTTTTGTAAGCATTTTGAGAATTTATATGTTGTTGATTCTAATGGTGTTCCATATACTGAATAATCAATGTCTTCTGCTTCTTTTCCATTGATTACATTTATCATTTAGATATTTCATTACTTTTTAATCCAAATTCTTCGCCTTTTCCTTCATCTGTATGGCTATCTCCTGTCATATATTTTAACACATTCATATAGTCCTGCATATCCTAAAGAAATTGTTGAATATCCTCCATGTAATAATGGTTTGATGCTTGCTCCTTTTGGTAATCTTGCTAATGCTCCATTTTGCCATAAAATTGGTGCTACATCACTTGTTGCATGTGATAATCTTTCATATCTTGTTTGTAGTCCTTTGTGGCATAACTCTAGTCTTTCGTCTAAGATTTTCCAGAACTTTTCTTCATCTTTTCCTGATGATAGTGCAACATCTGGTAAGTTAATTGTTACAACACCTTGATTGAATCTTCCATAATATTTTGGTTTCTTTGTTTTTGGATCAACGTATGGTGTTAAGAATGATCTGCATCCCATACATGGGAAACATTGTCCATTACCATTACTGTCAATTTTATATTCTTTCATTTTCTTTTCTGAAATGTAATCTGGTACTAATCTTTTTGCTGTACATTTTGCTGCTAATTTTTGTTAGATAGAAATATTTACTTCCTTCTTTAGCATTATCTTCTTCTAGTACATATAACAATTTTTGGGAATGCAGGTGTTACATATATACCTTTTTCGTTTTTCATTCCTTCTGTTCTTTGTTTTTAAAACTTCTTCAATGATCATTGCTAATTCTGGCTTATATTCTTCTGTTTCTCCTAAATACATACATACACTTAGGAATGGTGCTTGTCCGTTTGTTGTTGTCATTGAGTTAATTTGATATTGGAATGTTTGAACTCCGTCAACTACTTCTTTTTGTAAATCTTCTTTTTGCGTATTTTTTCAACGTCTTCTTTTTGAGAATCCTCTATCTTCATATTTCTTTACATATCTTAAATAACTGTCTCTTACAAATGGTGCTAAGTGTGTTAATGTTATTGTTACACCACCATATTGGCTTGAGTTTACTGCTGTTATTATTTGTGTTGCAAATTGTCATTGCTGTAATGAATCTATGTGGTTTTTCAATCATTACTCCATTAATACATGTTCCATTTTGTAACATGTCTTCTAGATCTATTAAATCACAGTTGTGTAAAGCATTTTTGTGCAAAGTAATCCATATCATGAAAATGTATTAATCCTTCATCGTGTGCTTCTATTACATCTTTTGGAATTAAGAATCTTCTTGAAATATCTGTACTTGTTATTCCTGCTAAGTAATCTCTTTGTGTTGTTACTACTCTTGCATTTTTATTTGAGTTTTCTGTATTCCAATATTCACTTGTTCCATCAATTAATTCTTTTTATTGATTGATCTGTAGTATTTGCTTGTCTTACTAAAGATCTTGTATATCTATATGTTATATATGCTTTTGCTAATTGATAGTGATTATATGCCATTAACTTTTTCTTCTATTATATCTTGTATATCTTCAACTAGCATTCTTTTTATTTAATTCTTGAATATATTTTATGATTTCTTCAATTTCTTCTTTTGACGCTTTTTTTCATTTTTGTGAACTTCTGCATTTGCTTTTCCTATAGCTGTTCTTATTTTATCTGCATCATATTCAACAACAGAGCCGTCTCTTTTTGATTATGTTCATTTTTCTTCCTCCTATTTTTAAGTCAAAAACATTATAATCTCAAAAATGATTTTTTTGTAAATAGGCTTTTTTGAAAATTTTTTTATAAAAATTGTGGAAGTGTTGGTAATGCTATTTGATAAGAGAAATATTACATTTTTCATTTTTCTTTTTTCGTTTTTTTAAGTCATTTTTGTTTATTTTTGTAAAATGATTTTTAAAAAAAGTAATATTTTTTTATTTGGTTTTTACTTGACTTTTTTTCTTTTTTTGAAATTTATGGCAAATATAAAAACTATGCTTTTTCTTTTATATAATAAGTTTGAAGCATAGTTTATAGTTTTTATTATTTTTTCTTCTATTTTGATTCTATTGTATATTTCTGTCAATATAAATAGATATGTTAATGATACTAAGAATCCACCTATTACATCACTTGGATAATGTACTCCTAAGTAAATTCTTGTCATGCCTATTGTTGCTAATAATATTGTTAATATTACTATTAATGTCCATTTTAATGCAGTATTTTTACATATTTAAATATTAAAAATATTAGCATTCCATAAAACGCCATACTCATCATTGCATGTCCTGATGGAAAACTATATCCTTTTCAGGAATTAATCTATTAATATTTGGTCTTTCTCTTTGGATTATATGTTTTAATATTACATTTAATCCTGCTGTTCCTACAACACCTGTTAATATAAATAATTTGTTTTTACTCCTTTTATCAATATTATTGCTAGTATTGATAATGCTATTACAATTTTTGCTCCACCGATATGTGTAATTACTTTTTACTATTGGTGTTAGTTTGTCATTTATAATATTTGATTTAAAAATTGATAAATTTTTCAAATCAAAATCTAATATTTTTCCATTTTTTTATATTTATTGCTATTATTATCGCTAATATTGCGGCTACTGCACATAATGCCCATTTTATTATATTTTTTTGTTTTTATTATTCATTTGTTTCTCCTTATCTATCTATATTGTTTCTATTAGATTTCATAATTATTTCTTTTTGTTCTTAATATATCACCCTAATGGCTTATTGCTTTTGATCATATGGTGCAAAATCTATTGAACGCTATTTTTTATATTTACAGCTGGAGTTGTTTCTTCTCCTATTATTTCTGATGCTTTTTATGAATATTTTGTCAGATATTTCATCTGTGTCAAAAACACATATTCCATAGTATCTGTGTCCATGTCTTCATATTCTGAATCTTCTTCTATTATCTGATTTTGCATGTTATTTTTTAATACTGTAATTTCCTAATGGTTCTATAATATAAAAACTCGTCTGTACCGTCTATTTTTAAATGCAGGATATATTTCTTCATATTGTAACATATTATCTGTAAAGTCTTCTATGTTTTGCCCTAGAGTTATATGTGCCATATATGCTTCATATCCTTTATTCATTAATTCATGTAATACTGCTCCGGCAAATATCAATGAATTTCCTTTTTGATAATTTATTAAAAAAATTCTTTTACATTGTTCAAATGCTTTTTGTGGTTCTAATTTTAATATTTCGTCTAATTCTTTTTGTTGTCTTATTGTTAAATCTTTATTTACATTATATTTATATTTTGAATTTGAATATTTTTTTGAAAAAGTTGATATATTGTATCTATTTTTCGATTCCTCTTCAATCTCAATTCCTAAATCATGTGATATTTGATTACTTCTAAAGTCTTCATCTGTTAAGAACTCTTCCTTTTCCTGATCTGGGTCTACTACATTCTTTCTTTCCATATATTCTTCAAATGTTACATCTGGTTCTTCTTCATCATACCCTATCTTGTTCTGGCAATTCTTTTATATTCTTCTCGCATTTCCATTACTTCTTTAGGGTTCATTAAAAGTTTCAATGAATGCTTTTTGTTTCATCTAAATCATATATAGCGCATTTACGCTTTTCTAAATCTAATTTTTCATCTAAATCAGTCATGTTTATAAACAAACTATCTGTTTTTTCCTATTGGACATACAACTCTTGGTTCTTTACCAAATATCAATACATTATAATCATAATTAATGATGCTAGATGGGCTTGCTTCAAACTTTTCGGTTGTTCTGGGTGTTCCTACAAATTCTATATTTTTGTATTCGTTGTTCTTTTAACTTTTTTTATAAAATGCTGCTGCATATAGTAATTTATTTCCTTGTCTTTCTGTTTCTAATATTCTTGCTAATTTTGCTATTGCTCTATTTGGAGTTAAAAAGTAATGCTTTTAATACTTGCTGTTTTACGTTTTTCACTTAATTCTTTTGTGTATTGATATGTTTCATTAGTAAATTCAGAGTAAATCTGTTTTAATTTATCATAATCTTGCATTTTCTATATCCTCCAAATTTTACTTTTCATATTTGTCTACAAACTCAAATACTTTTTTATAATATGCTTCTGGTTCTCTATATCTTGATTGTGTATGTCCTGCACCATGGACGATTAATTGGTCCTTTTCTCCTGGCAATGATTCATATATTTGTGATTCCATTGTTACTGGAACAAAATCATCTGCATCTCCGTGTATTAATAATATTGGTACTTTTGATTTCTTTTACTTGATTTATTACTGATGCTTCTTTGATATCATATTTTGCCTGAATTTTTGGCTATTACTCTAAACATTTGCATTAATGGGAATGGTGGTAGATTAAATCTTGCTTTTAATTCTGATTTAAATATATCCCATACTGATGTGTATGAACTGTCTGCAATTATTGCTTTTACATTTGATGGTAGGTTTTCTCCTGATGCCATTAATACTGTTGCTGCTCCCATTGATGAACCATGTAATATTATTTTTTGCATCTTTATCTTTTTCTATTATTTTATTTATCCATCCTATTATATCGTCTTTATCTAGCCAGCCCATTCCGATGTATTTGCCTTTCGCTTTCTTCTGTTGCTCTCATACTTGGTATTAATACATTGTATCCTTTTTCCTTATAAAAATGCATTCCTATTGATGCAACCCATGATGAGCTTTGATCTATATCCATGTGCTACGATTACCCAATCATGATTTTCTTGATTTTTCTGTTTTATTATAATATGCTGTTGCTCTTAATGTAATATCGTCCTTGGCTTTAATTTCTAATGTTTCACGTGGTGTTTTGTTCTAACCAATTTTTACGTCGTCTTCTTTCTTATTTTTTATTTATTATTGCTTTATCAGAATCTTTTTCTTCAATTTTTACTTGCTCGTTCTTTATTTCACGTTTTCCGCCTGCACCATTTCTATATAATGCATATCTTACAAAATAACCCCAATTAGAATTGTTGCTATCCATATTATGATTATTATTGTTAGAATGACGGCTAATATTCTTTTTAATATTTTATTCATTCGCCCTCCTTATTACCGCTTTTTATTTTTAGCATATTTGGCGCTATATGACAATTTTTTTGACTGGTTTTTCAGGAATATTTTAATAAAAATGCTTAATTTTATGCTTTTAGTTTGCGAACATTAATCTTGATTATATATTTACTTTTTATAGATTTTATATATTGAAAAATATTAAAAAGCTACTAAATCGTATTGATTTAATAGCTTTTGGTGTTTTATCCCATTATGCTGTAGCCACAGTCTGAGTATATTACTTGTCCTGTTACTGCGCTTGTCATTTCGCTTAGGAATGTTGTTGTTAATTGTCCTATTTCGTATGGTGTTACATTACGTTTTAGTGGGGCTTTTTCTTCTACTATGTCTAAGATTGATGAGAAGTTTTTGATTCCACGTGCTGATAATGTTTTGATTGGGCCTGCTGAAATTGCATTGACTCTTATTCCGTCTTTTCCTAAATCGTTTGCTAGGTAACGTACGTTTGCTTCTAGAGCTGCTTTTGCTGCTCCCATTACATTGTAGCCTTGCATTACTTTTTCTGATCCTAGATATGTTAATGTTACAATACTTGCGTTTGGTGCTAACATGTCTAATTCTTTTGCTACACGGCTTACTAAGATTAGTGAATATGCACTTACGCTCATTGCATGTTCGTATCCGTCTTTTGATGTGTAGATGAAATCGTTTGCTAGGTCTTCTGTTTTAGCATGTGCTATTGCATGTACCATCCGTCAATTTGTCCTTCATTTTCTTTGATTACTTTGAATGATTCTTCCACTTTTTCATCTTCTGATGCGTCTTCTAATTTGTAAAAATTTGCTTCCTTCAAATTCTTCTACTAGGGCTTCTAATTTTGGTCTTGATTCTTCGTCTAAATATGTGAATATTAATTTTTGCTCCATTTTCATATGCTGATTTTTGCTATTCCATATGCAATGCTCCATTTGTTTCTGATTCCCATTATTAAGATTTTTGTTTTCTAATAACATTTTTTTCTCCTTTTTATTTTTATATTGTTTTGGAATTTGTTTTATAATGTTATAAATGTTCCTAAATTTCAGGGAATTTTTGATAACGTTGTTCTACAATGGCGTCTTTAGTTTGTTTTTGCATTTTTCAACGTCTTTCTTTATTTCATTTTTTTATTGTTTTTGCTACTTTATCAAAGTCGCTTTCTTGCATTTCTATTGGTTCTGGTATGATTGTGTCTATTACTTTCATTTCATATAGATCATTTGCTGTTAATTTCATCTTTTCTGCTGCTTCTTTATATCTACTTGAGTCTTTCCATAATATTGATGAATATCCTTCTGGTGATAGAATTGAATATATTGCGTTTTCTAACATATATTTTTGTTTGATACTCCTATTGCTAATGCTCCACCACTGATCCTTCTCCAATTACTATCGAGATTACTGGTACTTTTAATTTTGCCATTTCAAACATTGATTTTGCTATTGCTTCACCTTGACCTCTTTCTTCTGCACCTACTCCTGGGTATGCTCCTTTTGTGTCGATGAATGTTATTACTGGGCGATTAAATTTTTCTGCTTGTTTCATAAATCTAATTGCTTTTCTATAACTTTCTGGGTTTGGCATTCCAAAGTTTCTTAGTACATTTTCTTTTGTTGTTCTTCCTTTTTGCTCTGCTATGATTGTATAGCTTTGATTTCTATTCGGCCTAAGCCACATATTATTGCTGGTCATCTTTAAAGTTTCTATCTCCATGTAGTTCGATAAATTCATCAAAGATTTGTTCAATATATTCTATTGATGTTTTTCTTTTTGGATTTCTAGCTATTTCGACTTTTTGCCATGCTGTTAATTCTTGTGTTTCTTGTTTAGTTTTGGCCATTTTGAATTCCTCCTTTATGGAATTTTATTAATGTGCTTAATGTGTCTTTCATGTCTTCCCTTTTGACAATTTTATCAATAAATCCATGTTCTAATAAGAATTCTGATGTTTGAAATCCTTCTGGTAATTTTTCGCCTATTGTTTGCTCTATTACTCTTTGTCCTGCAAATCCAATCATTGCTCCTGGTTCTGCTATATGATATCTCCTAGACTTGCGAATGAGGGCTGTTACTCCTCCATATGTTGGGTCTGTTAATACTGATATATATAATAGTCCCGCTTCATCAAGTTTTGTTAGTGCTGCAGTTGTTTTTGCCATTTGCATTAATGACATTATTCCTTCTTGCATTCTTGCTCCACCTGATACACAGAATATTATTATTGGTAATTTTTCTTTTATTGCTTGTTCTATTGCATAAGTGATTTTTCGCCTACTACAACTCCCATACTTCCCATTAAAAATCCACTATCCATTATGCATAAAACTGTTTCTTCACCATTTATCTTGCATTTTTCCACTTGATACTGCTTCTTCTAAATGTGTGATTTCTCTTAATCTTTTTAACTTTTTGGATAGTCTTCTAGATCTAATGGGTTTGCTTGTGTCTATATTTAAGTCAAATCTTTGATATGTTCCTTCGTCTGCTATCATTTCTATTCTTTTTCCAATATGTACTCTAAAAATAGTGACTACGAGTTTGGGCAAATGCTTAGATTTTTCTTAAGTCTTTCTTTATATATTATTTCTTTACATTTTTTTCGCATTTTACCCATTTATCTATTGGGATATCTACTTGATTTTTATTTATAATATTTACTTTTTGATGGCTCACGTTTCTTGATTTTATCAACAATCATTATTAATCCTCTTTCTTAAGCATTTCCTTTTCAATAAATGATGTGTCGAAGTTTCCTCTAATAAAATTGATGTTTTTAATTATTTCGTATAGAAATCTCGTTTGTTTCTATTCCGTCTATTACTAATTCTTCTAATGATCTTTTTCATTTTTGCTTATTGCTTCATTTCTATTGCTTCCATGCACTATTAGCTTTGCTATCATTGAATCATAATATGGTGGGATTTTATATCCATTATATATTGCTGTATCTATTCTTACTCCATTTCCTCCAGGTAAATTTATATCTGTTATAGTTCCTGGTGATGGCATGAAGTTTTTCATTGGATTTTCTGCATTAATACGGCATTCAATACTATGTCCTTCAAATTTTACATCTTTTTGCTTTATTTTTAATTCTTCTCCTGCAGCTATTCTTATTTGTGATTTTACTATATCTATTCCTGTGCGCATTTCTGTTATTGGGTGTTCTACCTGAATTCTTGTGTTCATTTCCATGAAATAAAAGTTTTTGTCTTTATCTACTAAAAAATTCTACATGCTCCACAACCTATGTATCCTGCTGCTTTCGCTGCCTTTATTGCTGCTAATCCCATTTGTTTCTTAATTTATCATCTACTGCTGTTGATGGTGTTTCTTCTATCATTTTTTTGATGATTTCTTTGTATTGAGCAATCTCTTTTCTCCTAAATGAATTACATTTCCGTGTTCGTCTGCTAATATTTGTATTTCTACATGGCGTGGATTTTTGTACAAACTTTTTCAATATATATTTCGTCATCATTAAATGCATTTTTTGCTTCTTGTTTTACAATTTCATATTCTGTTCTTAATTCGTCTTCATTATTTACTTGACGAATTCCTTTTCCTCCACCACCTGCTGCAGCTTTTAATAATACTGGGTATCCTATTTTTCTTACAAATCTTCTCTGCGTCAGTATATCCTGATATACTGCCTTCTGATCCTGGTATTACTGGTACTCCCTACAGATTTCATCATTGTTTCTTTCGTTTGATTTGTTTCCTAACATATCAGTACTGATGATTTTGGTCCTATGAATTTGATGTTTGATTCTTCGCAAATTTTTGCAAACTGAGCGTTTTTCTGACAAAATCCGAATCCTGGGTGGATACTCGTCTGCGTTTGTAATTCTTGCTGCTTCTATTATATTTTTTATATTTAAATAGCTTTGTTTTGAATTTGCTGGTCCGATACATACTGCTTCGTCTGCTAGTTTCGTATGTAATGCTTCTATCTGCTTCTGAATATACTGCTACTGTTTTGATATTCATTTCTTTGCATGCTCTGATAATACGGACTGCTATTTCTCCACGATTTGCAATTAATATTTTTCATTCTTTTCCCTTTCTTTATGCAGTTTTTGATTGAATTTTATACTAGTGCAAATGTTAATTCACCTTTTGCTGCAATTTTACCATCAAGCTCGTTGTGATTGCTTCTCCTACACCAATTGGTCCTTTTCTTTTTATTATTCTTACTTCTAGTTTTAGCTTGTCTCCTGGTACTACCATTTTCTTGAATTTCATTTTGTCTATTCCTGCAAATAGTGCATTTTTCCTTTATTTTCTTCTAATGATAGTATTGCTACTGCTCCTGCTTGTGCTAAACTTTCTGTTATTAATACTCCTGGCATTATTGGATTTCCTGGAAAATGTCCTTTGAAGAAGTATTCATCACCTGTTACATTTTTGTATCCCTGCAATATTCTCCTGGTTGATATTCTTCTACTTCATCTATCATTAAAAATGGATCTCTTTGTGGAATTATTGATTCAATTTGTTCTTTATTTAACATATATTACTCTAATTTTTATTATTCTATTACAAATAGAGGTGTTCCGTACTCTCATGCTTTCTCCATCTTTTACTAGAATTTCAGTTACTTTTTCCTGAATAATCTGATTCAATTTCATTCATTAGTTTTCATTGCTTCTATTATGCATAGTGTGTCACCTTTTGATACAGTTGATCCTATTTCTACATATTGATTTGCTGTTGGTGATGGTTTTGCATAAAATGTTCCTACCATTGGAGATTTTACTATGTTTCCTTTTCTTTCTTCTGCTTTTGGTTCTTCTTTTGTTTCTTCTTTAGCTACTACTTGTGCTACTGGTTTTACTATAACATTTTTCAGATATTGCTTCTGCTTTTTTCATTGCAATTTTGAATCCATCAGGTGTTTCTAAACTTATTTCTGATAAGTTATGATTTTTCCATTATTTCTAATAATCTTTTTACTTTATCATTTTCCATTTTATACTCCCTATTATTCCTCATATTTTTCTTAATATTATAGTTGCATTGTGTCCTCCAAATCCTAATGAGTTTGACATTGCTACTTTAATATCTGCTTTCTTGGTTCATTTGGTACTATATCTAAGTCACATTCTTCATCTTTTTACTTTGTAATTAATTGTTGGTGGTACTAGTGAATCGTTTATTGCTTTTACACTATAATTGCTTCTAGTACTCCTGCTCCACCCTAATAAATGTCCTGTATTTCCTTTTGTTGAACTTACCATTAATTTTTGCATGTTCTCCAAATGCTGTTTTTATTGCTTTTGTTTCTGTTGCATCATTTAAATGTGTTGATGTTCCATGTGCATTAATATAGTCTACTTCTTCTGGCTTAATATTTGCATTTTTAATGCTCTTTTCATTGCATTTGCTCCACCTTCTCCGTCAGGTGATGGTGATGTTATATGATATGCGTCTGTTGTTGATCCATATCCTATTAATTCTGCATATATTTTAGCTCCTCTTGCTTTTGCATGTTCTAGTTCTTCTAAAATTATTGCTCCAGCACCTTCACCCATTACAAATCCGCTTCTTTCTGCATCAAATGGAATACTTGCTCTATTAACTTCTGTTGCATGTGTAATGCTTTCATGTTTTCGAATCCTGCTAATGCTACTTCATTTATTGATGCTCAGATCCTCCTGCTAATATGATGTCTTCTTCTCCCTAATTGGATTGCTCTAAACGCTTCTCCAATTGCGTGTGCACTTGATGCACATGCTGTTACTATTGACATAGATTCTCCTTTGAATCCATATTCTATTGCGATTGTTCCTGCAGCCATATTTGAGATTCCCATTGGTATAAATAATGGTGATACTCTTGTATTTCCCTTTTCAAAGTAGATTTTACATTGTTCTGGATTGTTGTTAATCCTCCAATTCCTGAACTAAAATATGTTCCTATTCTTGAATAATCTGAATTCTCTGGTGTTATTCCTGAATCTTTAACTGCTTCCCTTGCTGCAATCATTCCAAGTTGTGTATATCTATCATTTCTCTTGGCTGTTTTTGGGTCAAAAATTCATTTGGATCATAGTTTTTGATTTCTGCATCAAATTTTGTTTTATATGTACTTGAATCTATTAATGATATTTCTTGTATTCCACATTCTTTATTTTTAATTGATTCCCATGTTTCATTTACATTATGTCCTATTGGGTTTATTGTTCCCATTCCTGTAATAACTACTCTTTTTCACTTTCTTCTCCTTATTATATTCAGAATATATTTTTAATTACATTAGCATTCCACCATCTACATTTTATTACTTGTCCTGTTATGTAATTGCTATCGTCTGATGCTAAAAATTTTACTACTTTTTGCTACATCTTCTGCTGTTCCTAATCTTTTTAATGGAATTGTTCCTTCTATTGCTTCTTTTTACCTCATCTTTTAACACATTTGTCATATCTGTTTGAATAAATCCTGGTGCAACTGCGTTTGCTGTGATATTTCTTGATGCTAGTTCTTTTGCTATACTTTTGGTAAATCCAATGATTCCTGCTTTTGATGCAGCATAGTTTGATTGTCCTGCATTTCCTGATATTCCTACTACTGAAGATATATTTATTATTTTTCCATATCTTTTTTAGTCATATATTTAATAACATTTTTTGTGATATTGAATGTTCTACTAAGTTAACATTTATTACGTCTATGAATTCTTCTTCTTTTCATTCTTTTGTATTAACTTATCTTTTTGTTATTCCTGCATTATTTACTAATACATCTATTTGTTCAAAATGTTCAATTATTTCTTTTGTCATTCTTTCTGAATCTTCTGCTTTTGATACATCTCCTTGTACTGGATAACATTCTACACCTAATTCACTAATTTCCTTTTTAATGTTTCTAATGCTTCATTTTTCTGTTCTATAATTTAATGCTATGTTGTATCCTTCATTTGCTAATTCTAGAGCAATGGCTCTTCCGATTCCTCTTGTTGCTCCTGTGATAAATGCTACTTTTGACATCACTATTCTCCTTTTAATATTGATAATGTATTTTTTTATATGTTTCTACATTTGATATGTTTAAGATTTTTATTTCTTTTGTCAGTTTCTATTCTTTTTAGGAATCCTGATAATGTTTTTTCCTGGTCCTATTTCAATAAATGTATCAATTCCTTCTTCTAACATTTTTTTCTAATGTTTTTGAATTGTACTGGATTTATTATATGCTCTGCTAGGATTTCTTTGATATTGTCTTCATCGCTATAATATGTATCACCAGTTAAATTTTTATTACTTTTGCTTTTTAAATTTATTGAAATTGTATTTTTCAATTCTTTCTTAATGCTTTTTGAACTTTCAATTAATTTTTCTGTATGAAATGGACCTGCTGTGTTTAATGGAAGTGCTCTTTTTAGTCTCCCATTTCTTTTTAAGTATGTACAAGCTTCTTCTATTGCTTTTTGTTTCACCTGATAATACTATTTGTCCTTCTGTGTTGAAGTTTACTGCTTTTACGAATCCACTTTTTTACTTTTGAAATCCTTCATTTACTTGCTCTTCTGTTAGACCCATAATTGCTGCCATTTTTCCAATCGCCTTTTTGGGCATAGCTCTTGCATATATTTGCCCTTGCTTTGACAATTTTTAATCCATCTTCAATTGTTATTGCTTTTGAATTTATTAATGCGCTATATTCTCCCTAAACTTAATCCTGCTGAGATATCTGCTTTAATGCCTTCTGTTTCTAGCACTTTTGGTTATTGCTAATGACACTGTCAATATTACATCATGTGTTTTGAGTTTTGTTTAATTCTTCTTCAGGTCCTTCAAAACTTAATTTTTAATTGGGATTTTAGTTATTTCTTCTGTTTTATCATATATTTCTCTTACTATTTTATAATTTTCATATAAATCTTTTTCCCATTCCTACTATTTGTAGAACCTTGTCCTGAAATAAAAATCCTATTTTTCATTTTTGTCTCCTTATTTGATTTTTAATATTTCTTCTTCAAATCTGTTGCAAAATTCTGGTTATTATAAATGTTCTATCTATTTGTACATTAAATTCATCTTCTATTGATGTTGCAATATCTTTAATTTCTTCTTGAAATTTTTGTTTTTGTTATATTAATTCCAATTCCAATTACTAAATATTTAACTTCTTCATTATGTAATTTAGTTTCTGTTAATATTCCACCAACTTTTTCCTTTTATACATTAAGTCATTTGGCCTTTTTATTTCTAATTTAATATTATCTTTCTTGAAATATTTGTACCAAAATTTCGGCTATTTTATATGTTAATCCTTCTAACTTTTTTTACATTTTTATTTATTTCATGTATAACGAAAATGCTATATTATTTTTGTTAGTATACCATTTTCGTCCATGTGTTCCTATTGCATCTGTTTGTACATCTGCTATTACGATCATGTCCCATTTTTTATATTGTTTTTCTTTTATTTGGCTATGATATTTTTGTGTTGAATTTATTTCACTAAATTCAATACATGTTTTTTCCAAGTATTTTAGTTTTTATTTTCCTTCGATAACATCTAAATTTGCCTGCCTTTTTATTTTATTTGTTGTTGTTTTCAATAATGGTTCTTCTGTTATAATCATTCCTCTTATTGCTTTTATATCCTGGCATTTTTGCATTTACTTCTTTTAATCTTTTCTGATATTGCTGCTTTAATTTCTTTGTCTGTTTTTACTTTTTATATGAATCTTCTACAATTGCTCTATCAATTACTATTTTTGCATTGATTTTTTTATATCATTTTCATCGTCTGACATTTTTTTGCCATATATGAATGATTCTTTTACACCTTCAATTTTGTTTACTAGTGCTTCCATTTCTTCTGGGAATATATTTTTCCATTTTTAATACTATTACGCTTTTTCTTTCTTCCACAGATGAATATATATCCATCTTTATCAATTTTTGCTAAGTCTCCTGTATGGAACCATCCATCTTCAATTGCTTCTTTTTGTTGCTTCTTCATTTTGATAATAGCCTAACATTATACTTGGCCTTTTACTAATAATTCGCCCATTCCTTCTGAATTAACATCTAATAGTTTTGCTTCTACCGATGGTACTCGTATTCCTATTGATCCTAATCTATAATTCTTTGCTGTTCCAACACCTACAACTGGTGAAGTTTCTGTTAATCCATATCCTGGACCAAGTTTAATCCCATTTCTATATTTTGCCTCAATATGTGAATCCAAGTGCAGCTGCGCCACTTACTAATAATCTAATGTGTCCACCTAAAATATCATTTACTTCTTGGAAGTACTTTTCCTTTTTCTTGTACTGATAAATCTTTATATTTTTTTCTATTTTTTCTTGTACTTCTTTAGTTTTCCTTCTTTTTCTAGTTGTTTAATTATTGCTGGGTACATCATTTCATACATTCCTGGTACACATGCCATAAAATGTAATTTTATGTTTATTTAAATCTTCTGCAATATGTCTAATTCCACTACAAAAATACTGCTTTTTGCTCCTTTATATAATGAAAAATAAAAATCCCACCCGTACATTCAAATACGTGATGTACTGGTAAAAATGATAGGAATACGTCTTTTTCATTAATATCTAAGATACTTGCAATATCCATTAAATTTGATACTAAATTTCTATGACATAATGCTACTACTTTTGATTGTGAAGTTGTTCCTGATGTAAATAACATTATTTGCATTTCTTCTGGATCTATTGTTGCATCTAAGAATGATCTATCACCTTTTTCTATCAATTCTTTTCCCATTTCAATTAATTCTACTTCTGAATAGATTCCTTCTTTATGTGCACACTGTCCATTGATATTAAATGTTTTAATTTATTTTTTTCATTATATTTAATTCTTGTTACTGCTTTTCTTCATATTTTTCTGAATAAAATATTGCTTCGATTTCTGATCTTTCTACTAAAAGATTCTAATTCACTTCTGGTAATGCTTTTATCTAATGGTACTATTGTTCCTACACCACATACAGCTGCTAAATATGCTACTTCCCATTCATATCTATTTTCACCAATTACACCAATTCTTTTTCCCTTTTAATCCCATATTGATTAATTTTGTTCCTAGTGCGTCTACCATATCTCTTACTTCTGCGTGTGTTATTTCTCATATTTATCTTCACCTTCTGCTACTTTTAAATGCTACCTATTTCCATATAATACTTTTTGTCTTATTTAACATATCTTTAAATCTTTTAATTTCTACAATTTCATATAATCTTTTGCTCATAAATTACCTCTTAAAATTTATTTTATCTGCTTATTTATATCATATTTTAACATTTTTGTGTAGACTGATAGGTCAGTATAATAAATTTTTTTATAGAAAAGCAGGGCATATTTTTGAATATGCCTTTTAACTTATTATTTATTTATTTTGTTTATATCTTCATTTATTTTTTTGATTGAATTAATTCTTCTTTAATATTTCTTTTCCTATTGGATCTTTTGTTAAATCTCCAAGCTTTTTATCTCTTGAATGTGTATTGAGCAAGCATATCCTACTCCTGGTTGAAATAATGATACACTACTATTTGTATGTGCATAAGCTTCTGCAATACACGCATAAATAGTTTGGTCCTCTTCCTGATAAATAAACTGCTTTTTCCTGCTGTTATATTTGGTACTACAACTTTTGATAAGTTATTTTCGTCATATGTTGTAATTCCTTCTGGTAAGTCCATATTATATTCTACTAAAATAGAATTTCCCTGTTCTGTTGTTTTAAATGCTACTTCTCCTTCTGGATTCTTTTCTCCGTGTGCTAATTGTGGGATTGCAACATCTTTTCCTATTGCAGGCATATATACTCCTACTGGACATGGATGAACTGTATGTGTTAATGCAGATACTAACCAAGCTGGTGCTTGACCCGTTATTCTTACTGGTTTTCCTTCTGAAGATAAGTGTTTTACAGCTTCAACTGCTTTGACTAAGTTTTCTGAATCCCATACTAAAGTATTAACAATTTTACCGTTTGGTAATGTTTGCTCTTTTTCTTCCATTCCTATTTGTTTTCCTAATTCAGAAATATCTATTGTATTTACTCATTATTATTGTCTTTAGTATCAATATTAGTTACAATATCGCTCATTTTTCACCTCTTTTCTGCTTTTTGTAAATGTTGTTATTAATTTTCTTATTTATAACAAAGTCTCATGAAGGAGGTTAGCGCATTTTTAATCTTTCAGAATATGATAAATTTTTATAATTTAGAGAATCACATAAATATCCTAAATTTATTTTTGTCTTCAAAAATTTAAGTCCATAATTATTATTTCTTCTGATTATTGAAGATTTTTATTATCAATTAAATCTTCTATATTAAATTCAAAAAAATCATTTCCTTGTATCAAATTCTTAAAAATTTCACTATCTTGGCTTACAAGTATATCTGCAATATTATTATTTATATCAATAATTTTATATTTAAAATAATCTTTATTAAGCCTCGATTTTTCAAATATTTTATTAATGTGTTTATTATTGAATCTTTTTTTCATGATATAGAATCTGCCTTATATTGTCTAATTTCTTTCTATTTTTGTTCTAGCCTCAACATAATCATAGATTCCATATCTAATATTTTTGATATGACTTAACCATTTTTGCCCCTTCTTTATCATTTACGCTAATAACTTTTATTATCTTTTAAGAGGTTTGTAAAATTGTTTTTTTCTAATATCAATTATTAATTTTGCTTATATTTATTTTCTATTTCTAACTAATTCTATTGTTGCTTTTATTTAATAGGTTTTTTATTTAATATCGCAATTCCTTCTTTTATATCTTCAAACTCTATTGTTTTTTATTATTGTTATTTTTATCTTTTATATCTTCTAGATTCTCTAAATTAATAAATCCTATTCCGATATCATTTAATACTAACTTTTTCATAATTGATGAACTTGATATCTCATAATTAGTTTCTAATTCTATGTTTTTCTTTTTGGCAAAAATACTCTAATATTTTTGTCTTGAAGAAAGTCTTTTGGTAATATAAAGTTTTTCCTTCTAAATCACTAATATTACTAACTGGATTTTTGTTCTAAATATTTGTTACTTGCAAAAACAAAATCTTGTTTTTTCTTAATGGTATTATCTGAATATTTGAATATTTTTTGCTTTTTAAATGGTAAGTTTAATGCTACTATATCTAATTCTCCATTTGCTAATTTATTCATCAGATTTTCTGTTGATCCATTATTCATTAATATATCTATTTGAGGATATTTTTTTAATGAATGATAAGATTGGGTCAAATATTAACGATGATAGTAAAAAGCTACTTCCTGCTATTCTTACTTTTCCCTTTTCTAAATTATTGTATTTTGAAAAATATTTTCAGCGTTATTTATTTTTCTACACTCGCCTTTTAATATATTCATATAAATGCTTTCCTTCTTCGGTTAATTCTACTCCATTTTTGTTTCTATGAAAGACTTTTCCTCCTAGTAAATTTTTTCTAACTTTTGTATGGATTGTGTGATTGCTGATTGCGAAATATACATACTTTCGGCTGTTTTTTGAAATATTTTTATATTTTTACAACTTCACAAAACACTCTATATAATTCAAGGTCTGTATTCATTTTGTCTCCACTTTTTTTATTTAAATACTCTTTTAATTTTGGTTCTGTATATTTAAAACAATAATTGATATCGTCTTCATTGCTTAAATCTGATACTGGAATATCTGAGTCTCACTGGTGTTAATACATGGCTTAGTGGATATGTATTTGCTTTCAATTTTTAATTTTCCATTGTATTTTTATATTTGAATGGAATTTCTGTTATTGTTGATTTATAGTCACCGCTTTTTATCCATAAAGCAATATGCTCTTACTATTTCAATTTGTTCACCTTCTGATAAATACTTGTCATCAATAATATCGTATAAATAGTCTTTTACATTTTTCACGTAAAACGCCCTTTTAATTTAATCACCATCATCTATTCCAATTATATATTCAAAATCGTTATTTTCATTGTTTGATATATTTGGTTTGCTTTTGTCATAAGCTCTTTTTATCTCACTGCTCCACTTTTCCTTTTCATCTTTATCCAAACCTTCGATATCATATAGACTATAATAACTATATTCTTCTTTGGCCATTTTGCTTTAATACTTGTTTGATTGTTGCAAAATTTGTCTTTGTTTCTTGTTGCGATTAAAACTTTTTTTCATTTTTCTCCTCCAATATTTTTTAAAAAGTTCTTTACTTATTTTATTTGAATTTTTATATAAATCTTTACAAATCTTTTGTTCTAAATAATGCAAATCTTAGTAAATTTTTGATTATAGTCTTTATTATATTCTCTATATCCAAAAACACTACCCTATTAGTTGAATTAAGAATACATCTGCTGCATATTTTAGATCATATTTGTTTAATTCTACATATTTATTTACTCTCTTATATATTCTTTTTAAATTTTCTATATTTATTATTCCATCTTTTGCTTCTTTATCCATATAACAATATGATCTCATAATATCCCAAATTATTGGCATTTTCTTTTGTTGCTCAAAATCTATTATCGTTATATCTTTTTATTATTGTATATTAATTGCAAATTGCAGTAATCACCATGAGTATTTTTAATTGTTAATTTGTTTATTATTTCAAAGTTAAAATTGTTTGCTAATTCTTGTGCTATTGCAATTTTAGTTTTCATAATCTTTTAATAAATATTTCTTTATATTTATTGTCAGTATTTATTTTGTTTTTCTCAATTTTAATTTTTTTCTATTGCATCTAGTAAATATCTCTTTGAGAATTTTTTGATTAATAATATCTTCATCATCTAAATCTGGATATTCTTCTAGTGTTTTTAATTAATTTTCCTAGAAGTTTGGCTGATTTTTATTAATTTTTTCATGGTTCGCTGAATTATCTTCTAAAACTTCGCCTTCAATAAATTCTTGCATTATAATTATTCTGTCTTGATATTTTGTATAATATTTTCCATTTTTAGTTGAATGTATTTAGGACTGAAATGCCTTTTAATTGATAAAAAAATTAATGATATTTATTTCTTTTTTCAATATACTCTATTGTTCTTTCTGAATGAAATTCTTTTTAATATATATTTCTTTATCATTTACAATTACTTGAAATATATTTGAAGTTCCTCTGTTTATATAATTTATTTGAATTATTCCTAGTAATCCATAATCATTTGTAACAATATCGATAATTTTTCTTTTGTTAGTTTTTGTTTTTCTAACGCCATTATTTACCCCTTTTATCTTTATTTTCAATCAATACCTTACTACATCATTTTTATTACTTTTCCAAAAATTCTCTTTTAGGTATGTATATGAGAGTGTTTTCTTCAATTTCTTCAAATTGATGCCATTCAACTTCTTCTTTATCTTTTGTCCTCAATTTTTATTTGTTATTCCTTCATCAACTCCTATAAAATAATGGTTTTCATATATTTCATCTTCTTGAGATCTATATTTAATTGGTTTTAACTTTTTAAGTATTTTAACCTCATGTCCTGTTTCTTCTATTGTTTCACGTATTGCACATTCCTCTATTGTTTCATTTTTCTAAATGTCCTTTTTGAAATGAATATTCTCCATTTTGAACAACTAAAGCTATTGTTCTTTGCTTTTTTTATTTATTAAAATACATCCTGCTTTTTATTACAACGTTCATTTTACTTTCTATTTATAAGGAAAAAGTCACTTTGATTATATACTCAAAAAGTGACTTTTATCAATTATTTTTATTTTTCTTTTTTTCCATTTTTTTGTTCATTTTTGAATTACTCCTGAGGCTAATCCTATTGATGTACCTAAAGTATTCCTATGCTGCATTTTGTATTGCGTTTCCTAACACTACTCCTAGCAATACTCCTATTATTACATAAAATGCAACATAGTCTGTTATTGATTTTTCTTCTTTCTTTTCTTTCATTAGTTATTCTCCTCACCCAGTTATCCATTTAATTAGATTTAGATCCATTTGATTTAATAGCATTGATGTTTTGGTATGATTCTAAATGTATATCCATAGTCTCCACCTGATTTTAGATTGATTTTGCTTGAAAATGTATATATTCCATTTTCTTCTTTTTCTAATTTCCACTGGTAATACTTGAATATCATCAACTACTCCCTGACATTGTTATTTTTCCATAATATACTTGTGGATCTATGCTATCTCATTGTGATATTTTTCTGGTATTTCTATATTACATTTTAGCTGCTTATTATTTTTTCCCTGCGTTTATCGTGATATCATTATCGCTTGACTTGTCTTTCAGAGATTTTTATATCATTAAATGCTTTTTTGCTATTTCTGATTTCCATGTATTATATGTAGCAACATTTGTTAAATCACTATAGCTATTTTTTTGTTGCATTCATTAATGGTATGTATATATCTTTTGTATAGTCGTCTAACATTCTTGACATACTATAACGTCCTGCATTTGTAGCTATATTGTTTTTTTCATAATTTCTAGCCATTTATCTGAATAACCTTTTTCATTTTTATCATAATATATTGGAATTATTTTTATTTTGTAATGTATCATAGATACTTTTTGCATCTACATCATCTTGTTCATCATAACTTTGATATTCTGAGTTTGTTCCAATCTTCCAGCCATTCTTTTGATTATATCCTTCTGCCCACCATCCGTCTAATACGCTGAAGTTGATTACTCCATTTGCTGCTGCTTTTTGTCCTGATGTTCCTGATGCTTCTAATGGTCTTCTTGGATTATTTTAGCCATACATCTACTCCTGCTACTAAATATCTTGACATACCAATATTATAATTTTCTAGTATAAATATTTTTCCTTTAAATTGTGGTTTTTAATGATAATTCATGTATATATTTGATTAATTGTTGTCCTTCTACATCTCTTGATGTGCTTTTCCCTGCAAAAATGAATTGTACTGGTTGATCATTACAGATTTGTGTGATTCTTTCTAAATCTCTGAATATTAATGTTGCTCTTTTATAGGTTGCAAATCTTCTTGCAAATCCAATTGTTAATGCATTTTTGATCTAACCCTGACGTTATTTTTCTATTTCATCATATCCATAGTTGTATCTTCTAAGTCTTGAGGTTGTTGAGTCTTTACTATCTTTAATAATTTTGCTTTTTCTTGCTTGGTGTACTGACCATAATTTATCGTTTGGTATTTTATATATATCATTCCATGTTTCGCCGTTTGAAATATCGTCTTGCCAATATGGTTTTAAGTATTCATTATATAATTCTTTAATTGCTGGTGATACCCATGAACAAATGTGTACACCGTTTGTTACATATCCAATTGGTGATTCGTTTGCTGGTACTTCTGGCCATACATCTCCAAATAATTCCCTTGATACTGCTCCGTGTAATTTACTTTACACCATTTTTCTTCCAGCAATTTTTAATGCTAAAATTCCCCATGTTGAATCCACTTGAGAAGTCATCTCCTGGTTTCATTCCTAATCTCATGAATTCATCTCTTGTTATTCCTAATTCATTCCACATTCCATCAAAATATTTTTCTACTAGTTCTATTGGGAATATGTCATTTCCTGCTGGCACAGGTGTATGTGTGTAAATGCAGTCTTTGCTGTTACTATATCTTGCTATATTAAATGATACTTCTTTTTCATGTATTGTTTGTCTAATTAATTCTAATAGTAAAAATGATGAATGGCCTTCATTCATGTGATATACTTCTGGCTCTAGTCCAAGTGATTTTACTAATCTTACACCTGCCATTCCTAAACGATTTCTTGTTGGATTCTCATTTCTTGATCTCCACCATATAATGTTTTAGTTATTCCTCTGTATTCTTCGATATTTGATTCAATGTCTGAATCCATTAAATATAGCTTTCTTCTACCTATATCTATTTGCCATACTTTTAAGTTTAATTCTGCTAATGGCATTTTTACTGATATTATTAAGTCATTACCATCTTTATCTTTTACTGGTTTAATTGGTAACAAGTCTGTGTCTACTTCTTTATATATACATTCTTGGTCGCCCCAGCCATTAATTTGTTGATCAAAATATCCGTTTCTATATAATAATCCTATTCCTACTAATGGAATTCCTTTATCACTGGCACCTTTCATGTGGTCACCTGATAAAATTCCCCAAAACCTCCTGAATAAATTGCTACTGCTTTCATCTAATCCATATTCTGCTGAAAAGTATGCAATCATTTCATTTGGTGATTTTTCTGGATATTTTTATTGAACCATGTTGCTTTTACTATTCATGTATCCATCAAAGTTTTTAACTATTTTGTCATATTGTTTTAAAAACTCTTCGTCTTTAGTACATGCTTTCTATTTTTTTCTTGTGATACTTGTTTTAAAAATTTTATTGGACTTTTTACATTTTTTTCCCATAAATCTATATCTATTATTTTAAATAGTCTTAAAAATTCTGTATTCCATGACCACCATAAATTATATGAAATATCATCCAATCTCTTTATTCTTTCTGGTAATTGTAGCTTTTACATAGCATTCTGTTGAATACGTAAGACATCTTTATTTCCTCCTTGGTTCTTTTAAACAAATTCTTTTGTACTTTAAATATTATCATCTAATTTATTATGATTGTCAATTACATAAATATTAAGTTTTGTTCTTTTATAATTTTTATTATCATAAGCTTTTATATCTGCTTTTTTTCACAAGATTTTCACTTAATCGTCTGTTTATAATTTTACAATTTTTATGTTAGAATGTATATGATTAATTTAAATGGAGGTCTATATGGTTGAATTACTTTCACCTGTTGGAGATTTTTGATTGCTTAAAAAGCTGCTGTTCAAAAATGGTGCCAATGCAGTTTATTTTTGGAGGACAGCTTTTTAATGCGCGCTATTCTGCTAAAAACTTTGATAAAGATGGAATTAGAGAAGCTGTCAATTATGCTAAATCTCGTAATGTTAAGATTAATTTTACACTTAATATTTTTGTTAAAAAAATAATGAATTTGATGATGCTATTGATGTTGTTAAATATATTTATGAACTTGGTGTTGATGCTGTTATTGTTGATGATCTTGGTTTTGCTAAATATATTATTGATAATTTTCCTGGTATGGAAGTTCATGGTAGTACTCAAAATGACAATCCATAATTTAGATGGTGCTATTGCGCTTAAAAATCTTGTTATAGTAGAGTCGTGCTTGCTCGTGAGTCTACACTTTCTGATATTGATTATATTTGCCGTAATGCAAACATTGATATTGAAGCTTTTGTTCATGGTGCATTATGTATTTCATATTCTGGTCAATGTTTATTTTCTAGTGCTATTGGTGGTAGGTCTGGTAATCGTGGTAGATGTGCTCAACCTTGTCGTATGTATTACAATATGCTTGAGACCTCTGATAATGTTTCTTATAAAAATATTGGAAAAGGTTTTTAATTAGTCCTAGGGATTTGTGGGCTTGATTTTTATTCCTGATCTTATTAAGGCTGGTGTTAAGAGTTTTAAACTTGAAGGTAGAATGAAAAACTCCTGAATATAGTTGCTACTCGCTACTCGTATTTATAGAAAGTATATTGACTTAGCTCTTTCTGATAATGAGTATGTTGTTGATAAAAATGATTTACATGACTTGATGCTTGCTTTTTAATAGGGTGGATTTTTCTAAGGGTGCCTTAGTGGTGATGATAATCACGATTATGTTTTTGAAGAAAAACCAAGTAATCAAGGTTTATATATTGGAAATATTTCAAAAATAGATAAAAAGAATGGATTAATTTCTTTAAAACAAATGAACCACTTGATATTGGTGATACTTTTTCTTGTTCAACAAGAAGATCATAAATATACTATTTCTGAAAATTTTGAAGAATGGTTCACATGTTAAAAGTGCTGCTATTGGTGATTTAGTTACTATCGGCAGAGTTAAAGGTAAGCTTTGAACTTGGTGATAAAGTTTTTAAAATAAATAGTTCTGTTATTAGTAAAGAAATTAAAGAATTCAATTTCTCATGAACATGTTAAAATTCCTTTAGTCGCTAATTTTTAAAGCTTTTAATTGGTAATCCTATTGAACTGGAAGTTGCTTCGCTTGATGATCCTGGAAATACTTATTTTTGGATTATCTGCTTCTGCTTCAAGTGAAATTCAACCAATTGAAGCAATTAGTAATCCGATTTCTAAAGAACGTTTAATTGAACAATTAAATAAAAACTACTGATACTAATTTTTGAGTTTTAAGCAAATTAATATTGAAATGGATGATAATTTATATATTCCTAAAATATCTTCTATTAATGCTCTTCGTAGAGATGCTCTTAATACTTTTTATCAAAAAGGTATTAATAACTTTACTAGAATTTTTACCAAGTAAATTACCTTCTACAGAACTTGTTCATCAACATGTTTTTTTCCTAGTATAAGAACATATTCTGTTTTGCTTAATTCTATTAATAACTCAATGGATTATTCTAGTTTTAAAAATGTTGATAGAGTTTATATTCCTCTTAAATTTTTATAAAAAGAGTTTGAATCTAAGCTTTTAGAGATTAGTCAATTTACTGATTGTTATATTGATATTCCTACTATTGTTAGGATAATTTTTGAAATGTTTTCATAATAATTTTGATGAAAAAGTTAATAAATTTAATATTAAAGGTCTGTGATTTCAAATCTATCAGGTATTGAATTTATGATGAAATATGTTGGTAGTTTGATATTGTTTCTAAGTATACACTTAATATTTATAATAATCATACTATTGATGAGTTAAAAAGGTTGGAGTTAATCGTTACGATTTCTCCTGAACTTGATTCTGAGACTATTATTGATTTATGTAATAATTCTTCACTTCCTACTGAATTTTTTTAGTATATGGTAAACTTCCTGTTATGCATATTCAATATTGTCCTTTGGGTAAGTCTAATAAAATGTTATCCAACTTGTTCAATGAAATGTAAAACTTCTAATAGATTTTTATTTGGAAGATAAACTTGGTTATAAATTTGAGTTTGTCCCTGATAATATGCAAAACGATTACTAAAATATATAATTCTAAAATTAATTCTATCGATTATGCTAAGTTTCCTTTGATAGTTGTTTAATTAGTATTACTGATGAGGATAATTTAGATGAAATTATTTATAATGTAAAAATAATATTAAATTTGAGGGTAAAAATTATACTAATGGTAATTTAATGAAATTTAGATAAAAAGAACTGCCATTTTATTGGCAGTCCTTTTTGGTTTCACATAATCAAGCTTTCCAACCATTTTAATTACTTCTGAGAATGGTTTATCCTGCATATGGTAGTGAAGTACACACACATTGAGAGTTGAAGCCTGTCAGCCCCTGCTATAATTAAGTCTTGCTGCTTCTTCTTTCCACAACCTCAATCTAAGCATATCTTTGTGTGTTAGCATTTCATTTTTATATGAAATGCCAATGCTTTTGAAAGCAGCATTCCATAATGCTAACACTTTTTCCATTCTGTTGTTTAACAGGTTCTTCAAGCATAACGAATATTCTGTGCTTTCCATGAAATCTATCCGTTCCTTGACTTCTCTGCACACTATTGATTTTTTGACCATGGAAATCTGTGATAACCAGTAGAAAGATGGATAGTTTATCATTGCTCTTTCCATTTTCATACTGTTCCATACCATGTCTATTACACTAAATGTCTCTCTTGCATAAGCAAGGCGAACAAATCTCAGGATGTCCTTCTTTGCATCTTTTGAAGATCTTGGACAGAATTCATAGACAGGTTTCCTGCTATTTCTATATAACTTCCGTTCCTTTTACATTTTCCATTATCGCCATATTGATAATAGCCATGTCATTATATGACATGCTAAACCTTGTATACCCAATTGTTTTTCTCATAAGTGCCAGCTCCTTATCTGGCAAATTGTTTTGCTATATTTACTACAAATAATATAATTATATTTTACTATTAGTGCAAACACGTTAATAAGTATCAAAAACCTCCTATAATATATATTATAATTTGTTTTACATAAAAAGCAACTTTTTACAATTTTTATATGTTATATATCTATTGTAAACATATATACAAATTTTACTAATCACTAATATCTGTATCTAATATAATTTCAAAATGTATAGCCTGGATATATTTTTCATCAATCTTTAATTATCAAATCTTTAAAGATTTTTTTCTATTTTAAAATTGAAAAATCTATTACTATATCAAAAGCTACAAGTTTTATTTTTATTATCAACTACAAATCCCATGTATATCTATTGTTCCATCATGCTTTTAGAAACGCTTTCTTTGATTTTTCTCTCCATGCTTATGTATTTCTTTATTATGTGTATTTATAGCATATATTCCAATTGTATGTATTACTATTCCAAATTTTTTCGTAAACCTTTTTGTGATTTTTTTCTTGTAAGTATATCTGCTTCTGTAATTGATAAATCATCTGATACTTTAATATGTACACTTCCATGATATTTATCATATCCAGCAATCGCTTAATATTAAATCATATACTCCTTTGTACTTCTTTCTTCCATTATCATTTCTTTTATTTTTAAAGATATTTTTTAGGTATTCTTTTTCAATAATATTGTCAATTGATCTTTTAATTAAATCAAACCTGATTTAATTACCATTAGTGATAAAAATATTCCTACATATCCTCTAATTTTTATATTAAAGATTTTTGTAAAATAATGCTGATACCAATACTGAAATTGACATAATTGCTCCATGTTCTGCATGTGTTCCTGCTATATGTAATGTATCTGAATTTGCTTCTTTGATTTTTTATCAATATACCATCCTAAAATATATTTGATTATTATTGCAGTAATCAATATTACTATAATAAAATTGTCATAGTGTACATGATCTGGATGTATTATATTGATTCAATGCATTCTGTTATACCTGCATATAAAATTATTGATGATACTAAAAATTCTGACATGTGCTCTATTTTTTTCCATAGCCATATGGATGCTTTTTATCTGGTAATTTACTAGCATATTTAATTCCTAAAAATTGTTATTATTCCTGATAATGAGTTCTATTGTTATTTATTGCATCTGAGGTAATTGCAATAGAATTTGTGAAAAATCCTATGATTCCCTTCACTGATGCAATGAATAAATTTAAAATAATATTTATTACACTTGTTTTTATAACTATTTTTTCTCTATTTTTATCTTTATTATTAATCATCTCTTCTCCTCTATATTATTTTTATAGACTAATATTATAACATAATATTATAATAATAAAAAATCCATCAAAATAATATTTGAGATGGATTCATTATTATAATGCTGTGAAAAAGTTATTAACCCCAATACTACACCTGTTGCATTTGGAATTATTAATAAATAATCTTTTTAGGATCTTTTGTCAATCCATAAATAACCCAGATTAAGCATGATATTGCTGCTGTAAGTGGTTGTAATGGTTGTGATTTGTTTCCCTTTAAGATTAGCTATAATCTGTGGTATATATGATATAAAAACAAATACTCCTATAAATGCTCTTATTGAACCTACAATAGTATTTACTTTTTGTTTATTTTTCCTTATTTTATGATAATCACCTCCCTTATAAGTCTATTATACTATAATACTATACTATTATTATAATTTTTCTACAGCTTCACATTATTTTCACTAAAATCCTAGATATTAGATTTACTAATACCTAGGATATATTTTAATCAAATTATTTTTGATTCTTCTACTGGATATACACTGATTTTCTTTTTATCTCTTCCAAGTCTTTCTACTTTCATTGTTCCTGTAATCTTAGCATATAATGTGTCATCGCTTCCGATTCCAACATTTTGTACCTGGATGCATTTTTGTTCCTCTTTGTCTAAAAAGAATATTACCAGCTTGAACTAATTGACCATCAGCTCTTTTTGATTCCTAATCTCTTTGACTCTGAATCTCTTCCATTATCAGTACTACCTTTTTGGACCTTTATGATGTGCCATATCGCTCTTTTCACCTTTTCCTTTCTTATTATTCTTTGGTTAAAATTAACCAATTACGATTGATTTGATTTCAACCTTTGTATATGGTTGTCTGTGTCCTTGAGTTCTTCTCTCATTTTTTTCTTTGCTTTTGTATCTGTAAACTAGATTTTTCTTTCCTTTTCCATTGTTTGTTACTGTTCCTTCAACTTTACAACCTTTTTACATATGGAGTTCCAACTTTTACATCTTTTATCATCAGATACTAAAACTACTTTGTCAAATGTAACTTTCTTTCCTTCTTCAATATCTAATTTTTTTCAAAGAATACTTGATCTCCTTCTGAAACTTTGTATTGTCTTCCACAACTTTCGATGATTGCGTACATTTCAGATTCCTCCTCTATTTTTACTCGCTAGCATAAATACTAGGTATCTTTAAAAAGATTTTTAACCCGACTTAGGCGGTTTACACTTATCTATTATAAACTACTTGTTATAGTATTGTCAAGCGTTTGTAGTATTAATAATTGTTGAATATTTCGTTAAATTCTTCTTCGTTGATTTTTTCTTTTTCATTAATACTTCTGCTACTGCGTCTAATTTATCACGATGCATTCTTAATATTGATTGTGCGTCTTGATATGCTTGATCTAATATTTTTCTGATTTCTAAGCCTATTGTGTTTTGCATATCTGTTCCTAATAATTGTAGTTTTTCATAAGCTTCGTTCTTTAGATTTAATGACATTGGTCCAATTTTGTCATTCATACCGTATGTTGTTACCATATTTCTTGCAATTTCCATTGCTACTTCTAGGTCATTGCTTGCACCTGTTGATATTTCATTTAATGCAATTTTTCTGCTGCTCTACCACCCATTAATGATATTAATTTTTCTCATTTCTGTTTCTGAAATGTAGTATTTGTCTTCATTATTACGATACATTGTGTATCCACCTGCCATTCCTCTTGGTATGATTGATACTTCTTTTACTACATCTTGTGTTGGTAGATATTTGCTTACTACTGCATGTCCTGCTTCATGATATGCTGTTAAGCGTTTATCTTTGTCAGATATTCTTCTGTTCTTTTTTTCAAGTCCAACTCGTTACTTTTTGCTAATGCATCTTCTACATCTTGGTTTTGAAATTTCTTTTGTTTTCTTGATGTTGCAATTATTGCTGCTTCATTTAAAATATTTGCTAATTCTGCACCACTAAATCCAGCTGTATTTTTCTGCAATGTTTTTCAAATCAATATCTTCTGCGAATTTTTTATTTTTTGCATGGATTCGTAGAATGTCTTCTTTCTTTAACATCTGGTAAATTAATGACTATTGTTCTATCAAATCTTCCAGGTCTTAATAATGCATCGTCTAACATTTCTGGTCTGTTTGTTGCTGCAATTACTATTACCGATTGTTCTGATTCAAATCCATCCATTTCTACTAATAATTGATTTAATGTTTGATTGTTTTCACTGTCTGCACCTATTGCATTTGCTCTTCTTGCTCCTATTGCATCTATCTCATCTATGAATATTATACATGGCGCAATTTTCTTTGCTCTTTCAAATAATTTTCTTACTCTTGATGCTCCAAGTCCTGCAAATAACTCTACGAATTCTGAACCACTCATTGAAATAAATGGCACTTTTGCTTCACCTGCAATTGCTTTTGCTATTAATGTTTTACCTGTTCCTGGTTTTTCCTGAGAATAGTACACCATGTGGTACTTTTGCTCCCATTTGTTGATATTTATCTGGATTTTTCAAAAAAATCAATGATTTCAAGCATTTCATTTTTTCTTCATCTAATCCTGCTACATCATCAAATTTTACATCATTGTTTGATATTTCTGGATCATATACTTTTTCTTTTTCCAACACCTTGCATTTCAAAAATCAAGTATACCATGACTAGCATTATTAATGTTGGCAAAAATCTAGCTAAACCTGTCATAAATGATGCAAACATAGATTTTCTTTTTGTTCAATTTCTACTGTTTTTCCCTGATGCTATTTTTGATTTACTAATTCCATAAATGCTTGTATATTTGGAATCGTTGAATTTTTCTTTTGTCTTCTGGTACTTTATTATCTTTTTTCTATATCTTTTTTTATATGATAATAATGCAGTTTGACTTGCTTCATTTAATTCTATTTTTGTATCTTTTTCTTCATCAATGTCTTTTAATAATTGTGAATATGCAACTGAATTCTCTTTGTTTATTATGTTTTTGAATTGTGTAATATACTGATGTTCCCTAATACTGCTAATAAAGCAATGATTAAAAGAATGTTTGATATTAAGTCTTTTAATGATTTCTTTTTGTTTTTATCTTTGTTTTCAGCCATTTTTCAACCTTTCTATTATGTATTGTCCTTTACAATATTATCATTATCATTGTTTTTCATTTTCTTTTTATCATCTTTGTCTGATTTCTTATCTTTTTGTCTTCTTTATCTTTTCTATTTTCTTCTGGTTGTTCTTCTACTTTTTTGATTATAATTTTTGCTTTTATAATCAATTCTTGTTGATTTCCTATCTCTTTTTCTGATAAGTAATAAAGCTACCACTAAATAAATATATGTTAATATTAAATATAGTAAATCTAAGTTTGGTACAATGAAAATTAAATCTTGTCAAAAAGCATTATTGCTGTTATTATTGTAAAAACAATTGTTGCAAGTGTTATTGACATACAACTTATATTAAATAATTTAGAATATTTGATTTGAATTTTCATTATTTTTACTTGTTATTATTGCTATTAGAGAAATTGCTAAAACATTTATTATTACTTTCACATTGCTGTTAGTAATATTACTATTGATATAAATACAAGTGTTTTTGTAATATTTCATTTTGTTTTTCATCTGTTAATAATTTTTAGTGTATCTGCTTTTGTAAAGTTTGCAGGTGCTCTAATTGTTTTGCTATTGATGAATATTTGTATTTTACAATTGCTGTTTTTGGTTGTTTTATTATTAAGTAATCTTTAGAAAAATACAAACAAATTTCCTTTCTCTAATAATTCTTTTATGTTCTTTTTCAACATTTGCATAGTTTGTTAATATTATTGTTCCATCAAAACATTTTTATCAAAATCTGTTTTATTTGTTCTAATTATTGGTTCTTCTGAATCTACTTCAAACTTATCATCTACAACTTTAAAAATCAGGTAAATTGCTTTGGGTAAAAGTTTTTAAATACTTCCATTGCTCCTACTTCAGTTCTTGTTATTGCTGGTGTTAATATCAATGTAACTAGTACTGATAATAATATTATATAAACCAATAAAAGCTTGAAACTGTTGATTCTGATATTTTATCATATTTATCTATTCCAAATATTGATACAATAAACTTTTCTGAAAAAAAGTTGTTTTTAATTTTTGTGTATTTTCCATTTTTCCTCCAATAGCACTATATTTTTGTTATTTCATATTTATTTTTCTGGTAAATCTTTAATATTATAGCCTTTATTAATTATTTCTATTCTCAATTCATCTGCTTTTTGTAATCTTTATTTTTGCTTCAAGTCTTTGTTTTGCTAATAATTCGATTTCTTCTGGAATATTTACATTCTCTTCTGTTTGATACTTTTTCTGAATTTATTAGATCTAATCCAAGAATTTTGTCAAATTTTTAAGATTAATTCTGCTATTTGTTTAGATTTTGTTTCATTTTTAATAAATCCCATACTATTCCCATTGCTAATGGTAAATTTAAATCATCATTTACTGCTTCATGAAATTTGTTCTCTGCTTCTAACAATATCTTATTATCAATTTTTGTCTCTGAATTTTTATTTAATAAATATAACTTTACGTAATTTATTTAATGATGTTTGTGCTGCTTTTGCACCATCAAATGTAAAGTTTAATTTATTTCTAAAAGCTTGCGCTATAACAAAACAATCTATATGCTAATGGTTCTATTCCTTTTGCTTGTAAGTCTTCTAGTCTATATATATTATGTAATGATTTTGACATTTTTTCCATTATCTATTAATAAAATTTACGTGCATCCAGAAGTTTGCTGGATTATGTCCAAATGCTCCTTTGCATTGTGCTATTTCATTTTCATGATGTACGGGAATATGATCAACACCTCCTGTATGAATATCAAAATGTTCTCCTAGGAATCTTTTACTCATTGCTGAACATTCAATATGCCATCCTGGATATGATAGTCCCCATGGGCTTTTCCCATTTCATTAAATGTTCTTTTGGTGCTTTTTATCCATAATGCAAAATCTGCTGGATTTCTCTTGATCAACTCTATCCTTGCTCCAGCTTCTTGTCCTTCTAATTTGTTATTTGATAGTACTGGATAATTATCTAATTTGGATATATCGAAATATATTCCTTTGTTGTTTTCATATCCATAACCATTATCTAATATTGACTTTTACCATTTCTTCCATTTGCATGATATTGTCTGTTGCTTTGTTATGAGTTGTTGGCATTTCAATATTTAATAATTTTATATCGTCCATAAAACATTTTGTATAATATGCTGCAATTTCATAGGGGTCTTTTTCCTTCTGAGCGGGCAGCTTTTTCCATCTTATCTTCACCTGTATCTGCATCTGAGGTTAAATGTCCAACATCTGTTATATTCATTACATGATTTACTTTAAATCCGTTATATTCAAACATTCTTTTTCAATGTGTCTGCAAATATATATGCTCTCATATTTCAATATGTGCATAGCTGTAAACTGTGGTCCACAGCTATACATTTTACTTCATTTGGATTTTATTGGTTCAAATTTTTTTCTTTTTGATGTGTTAATGTGTTATATAAATATATTTCCATATTATTATCCTCTATTTGTTATGGTGTTGTCGTGTTTGTTGATGTTGTTGTGTTTGTACTACCACCCGATGTTGTATTGGTTGTTGTATTTGTAGTGTTTGTTGTTGCTGGTCCACTTGAATTATATGTTATATGCAAACTCTGTTCCTTTTTCTGCTTTTGTTGCACTCTGTGTTAATACTTGATCTTTTGCAACTCCTGCTTTATCATTTATTTTTGCTACTCATGAAATCCTGCATCAGTTAACTTAGCTTTTTGCTGCATCTAGTTTCATTCCTACTACATTTGGTACATCTAACTATTACTGGTGTTGTATGTTTATCACAATATTCTGTTATTTTTCCAGATGTTAATCTTGGTGTCCAATTTCCTTTTTCTTCTGTTTCAATTACTTTTACCAATATATACTGTTTCTGTATTTGGACAATATTTTGTTGCTAACTTTTTAGTTTCTTTGCATATTGTATATGCTTTTGATCCTTCTGATTTGTCTGGAATGTTATCTTTTGAGAATATTTCATCATATTTCTCTGCTGTTGATGATGTTGCTAATTTTTCCAGTTGCTTTTATCAACTGATTTTTGTTACTATTCCGTCTGGTTTATCAAAATCTTTTTACTTCTTTATTTTCATTGATTCTTTTTCATTACTGGGAACCAAATTGCTGCTGCTGATTTCTTCCCCAGAATGATGCTGTTTTTATATCCCTCATCTGCTCCATACCATACTACTGCTGCATAATAAGGTGTAAATCCACAGAACCATCTATCTATAGCGTTTGAAGTTGTACCAGTTTTTCCTGCTACTGCCATATTTCCTAATACATTTCCGAATGATTTAGCTGTACCATCATCTACAACGTCTTCCATCATTGATGTTAAAATATATGCATTTTCTTCTGACATAACTCTTTTCTTGCTTTTTGTTCTGGTTCTACTATAACTTTGCCTGTTTGATCAACTACTTTTGTATAAAATGTTGGTGTATTATACACACCTTTATTAGCAATCATTGCATAAGCTGCTGCCATCTTTAATGGTGTTATTGATTCTGTTCCTAGTGCTAATGATAATCCTGCTTTTTCAGTGTCAACATTGATATCCATCTTTTTTAGGAATTCTTTTGGTTTTTCATATCCCATTATTGATAATAATTTAATCATTGGAATATTTAATGATATTGTTAATGCTCTTCTCATTGAAACTATTCCATTATTATCACCGTCTGAAGCATCATTATGTGGTGTATAATTTTTCCGAATGTTGTTAAATGATCATAATATACTTTGTTGCTGCTGTTGTGTTCTTTGATTCTAATGCTGGTCCAACAATTCCTATTGGTTTAAATGTTGATCCTACTTGTCTTTCTGAGAATATTCTGTTTAATCCTAGTGTATCTGGGTGTTCTTCTAGCGCTCCTGCTGTTCCTAAGACTCTACCTGTTGATGGATCTATTACAACCATTGCTGATTGTGCAGTTTGTCCATTGCCCTTTTTAACATATTTTGATTTTTGCATATTCTTCATTTAATATTTTTGGATTTTTGAATCTTCTGTCGTGTAAACTTTTATATCCACTGTTAATGTTATCTCTCTAGCTTCTGAGTAGTTTATATCTTGTTTTTGCTTTTATTTGTTTTTGCAATTTGATCTATTACTGCTGTTGTTGTAAATGAAAGTCCTGTCAATCCGTTTGTTTGGCTTCCTTTTTCAAATTTAAGTCCATCATTTACTTCTTTACTGCATCCTTATATTCACTATCACTTATTTTCTTTAATTCATGCATTTTTCCAATTACTATTAATGTTCTGTTTTTTTGCTCTTGCTAATACCTTTTCCTTACCATCTTCTTTAAAAAGGATTGTATAGTGATGGTGCATGGTTAATTCCTGCAATAAACGCTGCTTGTGCTACTGATAAGTCTTTTGCTGGTTTATTAAAATGAGAAGCTGCTGCTTCAACTCCCTCTAATTTTCAAGTCCATTTGTTGCAGATCCTAGGAATATTCTGTTTAAATATCTATTTAATACATTATCTTTTCCAAGCATCTTGTCTACTTGTATTGCTCTTGACCATTCTCTTATCTTTCTTCTATACCTGCCACACCTTTACGAGAATCGTCATTCATTGTGATTTTTTACTAATTGTTGCGTTATTGTACTTCCACCATATGAAGAGTTTCCTCTTGTTTTTATGAAAGATAATATTGCTCCAAATGTTCTCTTTAGATCAACACCATTATGTTTATAAAATCTTTCGTCTTCGATTGATATAAATGCATCTGGTACTTTTCCCATTTGATTTAATTCAACTTTTTTTATTTACTTCACTTCCGGTTATAGTTGCAATTCTTTTCGCCATCTTTGTTATATATTTCTGCTCCTGCATCTGCTAAAAATTGTTCTTTTTGTTATTGCCCATTTATCTGTTTTAAATATATATGTAATAAACGATGCTATTGCAATTATTCCTATACCATTAATGCAAATAATACTAATAAGATTTTTCTTCCAAAGTTTCATTTGTCTTTTCTTGCCATTCTTATTGTTTTGTCAGAATTCTTTGACTGTGGCATTGCTTCCAGCTTTATTTGTATTTGGTCTTTTTGATTTTGTTACTTGCTTTCTTGGGGCTGATATATCTTTGTCTTTTAAAAAATGCGTATTTTGATGATATTTCGTCATCTTCTATTTTTCAGCCCTAAATCTATTGATTTGACAACTTTTTAGTTTTGTCTTTTTGCATTTCGATTTGGACTGTGCTTTCATTTTCCATATAAATTGATCCTTCCTATATGTAAAAATATTTCTCTAAAATACAATATTATTATATTACAAAACTCCTTATTTTTACAACCTTTTTGAAAGCTTGGTTAGATTGATTAGTCGATGATTTTTATATGTTTTTCATGTCTTAATAATGTTTTTAAATTATATTTTTGTTATTACATTTATGCCTTCTTTTTATTAATAAATTGCATCCACTTTGTTTATTGTTTTTGTAAATTAATCTTCCATGGAATGGTGTATAATTCCCTATTTTGATCTATTGCACATTTTGCAGTTATTAATGATCCACTCTGTTTCATCTGCTTCTATTATTATTGTTGCTATTGACAAACCACTTATTATTCTATTTCTTGTTGGAAAATTTTCAGCTTTTATTTTTGTCATTTTATTTTATATTCTGTAATTATTAATCCTTTATTTTTCTATAATTTCTTTTGCTAATTTTAGTGTTTTCTTCTGGATATATTTTTGATAATCCATTTCCTAAAACTGCTATTGTCTTGCCTTTTTGCTGCTAGTGCTCTATATGTGCAAATTGATCAATTCCTTTTGCTAATCCACTTACTATTGTGAAATCCTTTTGAAGCATATTTTTTTGGCTAATAAATATGCATAATATTTTCCTTTGCAGATGCATTTCTTTTTCCGACTATGCTTATTGCTTTTGTGTTTAGAATATTTATGTTTCCACATAATATAGATTTTGAGGACAATTATCTATTTCTAATAAATTGTCGCTAAAATATATCATCTCGACTATTTATTTGTTTTATTTTATATGGCATTTATTTTTTCCTTTTTACTAATTTTTCGCATTAAAAAAAGAGCTCACTATTGATAAGCTCTTTCCTATTTATTTAGCCATTTTTCATATTCTTCAATTATTACATTTGCTACTTGTGCAGGTGTTATATTTGATGTATTTATTACTAAATCATAATTAGCTAAATCTTCTTTATGAATATTATATAATTCAAAAATATCTTTCATTTTCTAATTTAAATCTTTTTGTAAAATCTTCTTTTTGTTCTTGTACTTGTATTAAAATTTTTTCTGAAGATTTTTCTATTTTCGTCAAAAACGCTCTCTTTAGCCGCTACATTTATATCTACTTGTAAATATATTTTAAATGATTCTGGTACTGCATACCAACCTAAACGTGCATCTATTATTAGATTATCATGTGTTTTAGCATATTCTTTACAGCTATTTTCTATTTGTATATCAATTTCTGGATGCGTTTTTACATATTCATTGAATGTTGTTACATCCATATTATTCTTTTGCAAGTTTTTCTGAAAATACTCACCATTACAGTATATTTCATATTTTAATCTTTCTGCAAGTTCTCTTGATACAGCCCCTTTTCCACTGGCTAAATCTCCTGCTAATGATATGATGTGCTTCTATCCCATATTACTCCTTATATTACATCCTTATTACGTTTTTTCTTTATTTTCTTTCCATTCTTCACTATTGTAAATTATGATTTTTCCTTCTTCAATTTCTTGTGCTGCTTCTGTTACAGGGTTTGGATCTTTTTGTGATGTCATTGATTCACTTCCTAAAGCTATTTGTCTTGCTCTTTTTAGCTGTTGCTATTACTAATCTAAATCTGTTTTTCTGATTTTCTTAACAATTCTACTACCGTTGGTTTTATTAATCATTACTATATCTCCTTTTGACTGGTCTATTTTCAATTATACTAGGCATTCTAGCCTATGTCAATCTTTTATTAGTTTACATTATATTTTTTTAAATTTTATTATTAATGATTTTTACTACATAATATATAAATATTATCGCTACCATTCCTAATACAAAAATCTAATATTTTTGATTTTTCTCTTCCATACAATCCATATAATATCATTGTGAATGATGTCATTATAAATGCTTCTACTGCATATAAAAAGCAATGATTTTGATTCTTTTTATTAGATATTTCAAACATTATAACTACTGCAATTATTTCAATTATTATTAATGTTTTTCATATTACTTAAAAATGTAATTGTATTTAGTGAGTTTCCTAATCCTACCACTAACCATAGATATATAATTGATGTTATTGCTATCAATATATTTGTTAATATTAGTTTATATCTATCAATGTTTTTAATTAATGATCTTTCTTTATTTTTCTTTTAATTCTTTTTGAATCTCATCTAATTGAGTTGTCGTTATTTCTTCCTTTTTCCTCTTCATAGATCCCCTAAAATTCATATTCGTATATTAGCATACTTATCATTGTTATTGGTGCTGTTTCTGTTCTAAGGATTCTTTTTCCTAATCCTCTGCGTTTTTGCTCCACATTCTTCTAAATTTTTAACTTCTTCAATTGATATTCCACCTTCTGGCCCAATTACTATTCCTATTTTTGCTACATTTGGATTTTTGTTTTATTACTTCTTTTATATTTGTTTTTCTTTCATTTTCATAAGCTATTAGAACTAAACTCATATTCAGAAATTTCTTTTCCAATTGTGTCATTGTTATTAGATTTTTCTACTTTTGGAATTATATTTCTCTTGCTCTGTTTTTGCTGCAACTTCGGCAATGCACATCTATCAATTTTTATCATCTTTTAATTTACTTATACAATATTTCATATTTACTGGAACGAATCTATTTGCTCCTAATTCTGTACATTTTTGTATGATTGTTTCCATTTTTCTGCTTTGGGTAATCCTTGAAATACTCTGTAATATCTAGGTTGGATTCTGTTGATACGTTTTCTTCAAGTATGTTACTATATTACTTCTGTTTTTTTGTAATTTCTGAAATTTCTACTAAATAGCTTTTTTTCCACTTTCTTTTATTACATACATATATTTTTGTCACCAATTGTTTTTCTTAATACATTTACTAAATGATTATAATCTTCAATTATTATTGCTTTATCAGCAGTTATATTGTTATTTTTCTACAAAAATTATACATTCTTCCTCCAATTTGTATTTAAATTATACCATTTTTGTTTTTATAATCTATAATTTATATTTTTATTCAAAATACAAAAAAAGAGTCATTGAATAACTCTTTTTGCTTTTTGATATTAAGTATTTTTATTTTATATCCAATGTATTCTTTGGACAGACTTTAGTACATTCACAGCATAATATGCATTCTGTGCCGTTTTTCTTTTTCTTGAATCGTCTAGCATGTCTACATTCATTGGACATACTTTTTATACATTTTTGCAATTGATGCATTTATCGTGATTGCATTTTTATCCTTAAATATGAAAAATAGCTTGCCGGTTTTTAAAAATACTGTAATTGGACAAATATATTTGCAAAATGCTCTATTGTCTTTAAATATGAAAGCTAATGCGATTCCTAATATGTAATATATTAAGTTTCCTATAATAAATGACCAAAAACATTATATTTTTCAAGATTTCCAACTTTTAAAAATAAATAATGCTGATACTGATAATAACGATATTAGAAATACTATATATCTAATCCATCCCTAATTTTTCTATCTTCTTTTGGTGTTTTGTATGGTAGTAAGTCAAGTACCATTGCCGTCCAGCAGGCGTATCCACACCAACCTCTACCGAAAAATAATGGACCACATATTTTAGCTACAAAAATAATGTGTTGCTGCTTCAAAAACTCCTAGAAATAAATAATACCAAAAGCCCTCTATTTGCATGTTTTCTCTAGATAATATTCCAAGATATATTAACATGTAAATACCAACGCCTAGTTGTACAAAAGTGCCTTGCATATTTCTTTTTATATATCATTAACGATATTCCTGCCCCAACGCATGTACCAATGTATGTAAAATTTAACAAATAAAATATTTTTCTTTGTTGATAAAAATAGTGTTATTGCTATTATTTCAAAAATTGTCCATATTGTTATCGAATTATATTTTTCTTTTTATAATTTTCTTCATTACTTTCTCCAAAAATAAATATTCGGCTATTGTGGTACTATTATGGTACTAATAAAAATAAATCCCAAAACTCTTTATTTAAAAGAACTTTAGGATTTCAGTTATGGTGGGCAGAGATGGATTCAGAACCATCAGTACCCTTTTCGAGAACAGATTCTGAGTCTGCCGCCTTTAGCCACTCGGCCATCTGCCCATATAGAGTGTTAAAACTAATGGTGCGCCCTCTAGGATTCGAACCTAGGACCGACCGGTTATGAGCCGGTTGCTCTGACCAACTGAGCTAAGGGCGCATTTGTTTAACACCTCTTTATTTTTAATGTACTTTTATTTTATTTGTCAATAGATATATTTACTTTTTTTAAAAGTTTTTAATATTAATATCTATTGTATCCTGTTTGTGCTTCTGGTAATGCTAAAGTAGCATTCTTTTGATCCAAACAAGAACTTAATTGCTCTAACTAATTTTACTATTTTTAATCTTTCCCAGAATGATGGTTTCTTTGTTTCATATTGCATTTCCATCATTGGTTGATTAAATTGTGTATATTGATTGTTTTTGTCTTGATTGTGTATTTTTGTACTATATTTTGTTGTGGTACAAAAATTATTGACTACTAGGGGCTACTCTTTGTGTATTTATTTGTGTAGCTTGTTGTACAGGTTGTCTTACTTGTTGATTTTGTGCTACTACATTATTATTTGTAATTAGGGGCAATTTTTATTGGCTCAACTTTTGCAAATTGTGGTTGATTAATTATGACTTGTTTATTTGGCTTTACTGGTTGTACTCTTTGCATATTAGCTTGTTGTGCACTTGCTACATTTGCTAATTGAACTTTTGGTTCTACAGATTGGTCTGGGTATGCTTTTGCAACTTGTTGTTTTTACTACAACGTTTGGTGCTACTGGTTTTGATGCTTGTTGAATTGTAACTTTGTTTGCTTGTGATGTAAATTGTTGTATTGGTTGTTGTGTTATAACTTTATTTACTTGGTTTTGTAACTTGTTTAGTTGCTTTTGCATTACTGGTCTTTGTGTTATAATTCTTTGTCCTTGTTGAACTTGAGTTGGAACATTTTGTGTTGTAACTTTCTTTGGTGCTTCCACTTTAGCTTTTTCAACGATTTTTGTTTATTAAGTTCTGAGTCTGCTGGCATTGGAATTGTCTTTAATGCATCTGATATTTCTATTCCTATATAACTTAATGCTTTTTAATCTATCTTCATATCTCTCAATGTCAATTTCTATGTGTAGTTAGATTGTAAAATTTAGAATTCTTGCATTTAACATTTTTCATTGTTGCTGATATTCTTCTGTTTCTTTTATTTTCTGCATTTCCAATTTTGTTAACTGTCTTCTAATATTTCTGGTGACAACCTTTTGCTTACCTCAATTAGAGCTTTTTCCAAGTTGCATCTTTGCTTTCTGCTAATGCTATTGTTTGCTTTAATATTGAAGCTGATTTTATATTATATTCCTTTTTGCTTTACTAATTCTTCAACTTGTTTTGTACTTACTTCAAATTGATTTGTTGCATACTCTATTAATCTATATGCTTGATCATATACACTTTTTGGAAAAATTCTTTTTCTTTGATATTCAATTAAATATGTCTTTATAGACTCTATTAGATCCTTAAAAATAAGAGTTGCCATCTAATTCAATGATTTGCTTCTTACTTTTTGGATTTATTATTCTCTGTACTTTGTCTATGTTAGATAATATTTTCTCCTCTGTGATTACCATTCTCACATTAACAATACCATGTTTTTGGCACTTTTAATCCCCTCCCTACTTTTTAAGAATCCATTTTTTTCTCTGATAGTATTTTTATTATATATTGTCATTCTATGTCAATCAATTGATTGATTTATTTTATTACTTTTTCATTACATTTCTGTCACTATTATGTGATAAAATAAGCAACAACATATCTTATTAATTTGTTGTTGCTTATTTTTTTATTATTTATTTATATCTCTTAATTTTTCATTGTTGAAGTTTTTTTCAAACTCATCATGTTTTTATTTCCAGTTTTTTTAATATATTTATATGATGTTAATTTTTTTATTTACTTCTTTTATTTTTGTCCCATATTATGTCATGTATTTCTTCTTCTGTTTTTTTCACCATATTTTTCTTTAATATAATCATTATCGACGATAATTCTTGCTGTTATTATTAGTTCTTTATCATTTTTCCTTTATTGTCTTCTGCACTTGGCTCTTTTCCATATACCATTACTTCTTTTTATTTCTGGAATATTTTTGTAATAGTCCTTCTATTTCTTCTGGATAAATATTTTTTTCCATTTTGTGTTACTATTACATTTTTACTACGTCCCGTAATATATATGAAACCATCTTTATCCATATATCCAACATCTCCTGAATGAAAAATATCCATCTGGTCTTATTGCTTTTATTTGTTTCTGCTTCATCTTGATAATATCCTAACATTAATGTTGGTGATTTAATTAATATTTCCCTCACTGACTTTTTCATTTGGATTGTCTATTATAATGTCTGCACCAACTACGGCTTTTTCCAACTGATCCGATCGTTGTTTTTATATTCTGGTGTTAATGCAGAAATCGGAGCTGTTTCTGTTAATCCATATCCTTGTAGGAAAAATGATTCCTAATTCAGTGAACCATTGTGCTATATTTTTTTATCCATTGGTGCTGCTGCTGATACGATTATTCTTAATTTTTCCTCCAAGATTTGCATATATTTCTTTACATACATTTCTTTTACAATTAATTCCTATTGCTTTTTAGTGCATTTGTAATTCCCATCATTGATTTTTACAAGTTTGTCTTTATGACTCTTTTTATTGAGTCCATGATTTTTATAGAAATTTTCTACTAATAGTGGAACTGCTAATATTGCTGTTGGTTCTGATTCCTTTAAGTCTGGCACAATATATTTTAGTCCTTCACATACTGCAATTGACGCTCCTTGTGATATTGGATATAAAAATCCGATTGTTGATTCATAAGTATGGTGTAGTGGAAGTACTGAAAAATAGTCTGTCTGTAGGGATATAGTGTTATATATGCTGGTATACAGTTTATATTTGCTGCTAAATTTCTATTGCATATCATTACCCCTTTTGAGTTTGAGGTTGTTCCTGATGTAAATATTAATACTTTGAATTCTTCTGGGTCTATCTCAATTTTTTCAAAAATCTTTATCACCTGATTCTATTATATTTTTTTCCTGCTTGTACTAAAAAAACTTTATTCCTACATCTACTCCTTTGTAATGGCTTGTCTGAATTCATTTCTATATAATATTTTTACATTTTGATTATCTTTTTTTACTTTTTTTATTACTTCTGATAATTTTGCAGAATAAATGATTGCATCTGCTTTTAGATCTTTTTATTAAATTTTCAATTTCATTTTGTGGTAATTCTTTGTCAACAGGTACTGCCATTCCTGCTCCACATAATAATGCCATATATGATAAATACCAACCATATTGATTTTCGCCTATAATAATTATTCTCTTATCTTTTTAAATTCAATAATTTTGTTATAGCTGTTCCTAAAAGCATCAACTTCTTCTCTGAATTCTTTATATGTCTTTACTTGATATGGTGTTTTTATGGTCTGGCTTTTCCAAAATACATGGATTGTCTGCATATTTTTTCAGATGATTTATAGAAAAATTCTTTTCTTGTTTTATAATTTGGATGATCATATGGCTCATTTCTCTTTTTATTGGTTTGAACTCATTTTTCCGCTTCCTTTTTAATTTTTTTCAACGTCAATTTCTTTCATGATTTCATCGCCATCCATTTTAATTTTTGAACTTCATGTTTGGTATTTTAAAATTTAATCTCATTCCTTTTTCCCCCATACTATTTTTAAGAATTGAATAAATGTTTTATCTATTTCTTTATATAGCTTTTTCAATATCTATTACATTATCTTTTTATAATATAAATTTCCACATGCTAAACTAAATAGTTCACTTGCTAGAACTTCTGGTTCTGCTTCTATTAGTTCGCCTTTTTCTATACCTTTTTACTAGATTTTTTACTATTTCTATATATTCATCTACATATTTTTGACATATATTACTTCTAGGTGTTCTTCCCCATATTTCTCTTAAAACAATCGACATAAAATTTTCGTATTTTATAATAATCTTTATTTGTATTAATACTATTGCTCTTATTTTATCAATATATCTTTTTTTGTTGCTTTGTTTTTTACACTTATGCTGTTTTTAATAATTCCATTCCTTCTTTTTACAAGGAATTCGAATATTTCTTCTTTGCTTGAGAAATGATAATACAATGTTCCTTTTGCTACGCCGACTTCTGTTGTGATCTCTTCTATGCTTGTGCTATCATAACCTTTTTCTGCAAATAGCTTCATTGAAGTTTCAAATATTTTTTTCTTTTTGTTTTATTCATTTTTAGCCTTTCTTACGATTTATTGGTTTATTGATTTTAAATCATCTATTGCTTTTTCCTGCCTTAGTATGCGACACACGATACTGGCTCTTCTGCTATTTTTAGTACTTATTTTTGTATATTCTTCAATTAATTTATCCATTCCATATAATAGACTTCCACCACCTGTCATATATACCTTTAGTTTTTATTCCTTCGAGCATCTCTGGTGGCATTTTTCTATTATTGTTTTTCTCTGTTTCTGCAATTTCAATTGCTTTTGGCCTTAAAATTTCCATTATTTCAACGATGCTTATTTCTATTACTTTTTGGCAAACCAGTTACTAAATCTCTTCCTGTTACAATTTTCTTTTAGATTTTTGATCAACTGGCATGACTCCTCAATTGCTATTTTATATCTTCTGCTGTTCTTGGACCTATCAATACTTTTATATTTCCTTTTTATATGTGCAATTATTGTTTCATCAAACTTACTACTTGCTATATTTATCGTTGAGCTTAGTACAGATCCTTTATTTGCTACAACTGCTATATCTGTTGTTCCTCCACCTATATCTACTATTAAATTTCCTGATGGTTTTGTTATATCAATTCCTGATCCCAATGCTGCTGCTACTGGTTCTTCTATTAAATACACTTTTCCTGCTCCTGCTTGCATTGCTGCATCTATTACTGCTCTTTTTCAATATCATTTACTTGTGATGGAACACATATCATGATTTTTAGGTTGTGAAAATGATGTGCTGTACTTTTTATATAGTGTCTTAATAATCTTAATGCTATTTTAAAATTTGATATTACTCCTTCTTCCAATGGTCTTATTAATTCTATGTGATTTGGAGTTCTTCCTAACATTTTGTATGCTTCTGTGCCTATTTTTAAAATAGTTTTCATCATGTTTATTTATTGCTACAATTGATGGTTCCAAAGTGCGACAATTCCTTTTCCTTTGACATATACAATTGTTGTTGCTGTTTCCTAAATCAATTCCTATTTCAGCGCTCAATTTGTATATATTCTCCTTTCTGTTAGAATGCTATTTTTTCTGATATATTTTTCTACTTGGTCTATTGGAATTCTAATTTGTTCCATTGTATCCCTGTCTTATCATGTTTGATTGTCCTCTAATGTGTCAAAGTCAACCGTTATACAGTATGGTGTTCCAATTTCATCCTGTCTTCTATATCTTTTTCCAATTGATCCCGCTTCATCATAATCTACTGGAAATGCTTTTGCAAGTGTTTGGAATACTTCATCTGCTTTATCATTTAGTTTTTTTGATAATGGTAAAAATTGCTGCTTTGTATGGTGCTAATGCTGGATGTAAATGCAATACTACTCTTGTATCACCTTCTCCTAATTCTTGTTCTTCGTATGCGTTACATAAGAATGCTAATGTTACTCTGTCTGCGCCTACTGATGGTTCAATACAGTATGGAATATATTTTTCATTTGTTTCTGGGTCTAAATATGACATATCTTCTTTTGAATGTGTTTGGTGTGCTGTTAAGTCATAATCTGTTCTATCTGCAATACCCCATAACTCACCCCATCCAAATGGAATGCAAATTCAATATCTGTTGTTCCCTTTACTATAAAATACTAATTCTTCTGGTGAATGGTCTCTTAATCTTATATTTTCTTCTTTCATACCCTAAATTCAATAGCCAATTTTTGCAAATTCTTTCCAATATTTCCACCATTCTATATCTGTTCCTGGCTTTTGCAGAAAAATTCCAATTCCATTTGTTCGAATTCTCTTGTTCTAAAAGTAAAGTTACCTGGCGTAATTTCATTTCTAAATGCTTTACCTATTTGTGCTATACCCATTGGTATCTTTTTCTTGTTGTTCTCATTACATTTTTTGAAATCAACGAATATTCCTTGTGCTGTTTCAGGTCTTAAATATACTTTGTTGATGTTGAATCTTCTGTTACACCTTGGAATGTTTTTGAACATTAAATTAAATTTTCTAATATCAGTATAATTTAATTTACCACATTTTAGGGCAGACTATTTTTATGTTCATTAATATATTTTTAACATTTGCTCATCAGTCCAACAGCTCTGCTACTATATCTTCTCCTTTTTTTCATGTGCATAGCTTTCTATTAGTTTATCTGCTCTATGTCTTGTTTTACATTCTTTACAATCTAATAATGGATCAGAGAATCCACTTACGTGTCCTGATGCTACCCATGTTTCTGGATTCATTAATATTGCTGCATCTAATCCTACAATATTTTTATTTTCTTGAATGAATTTCTTTCTCCATGCTGCTTTTTACATTGTTTTTAACTCAACTCCTAATGGGCCATAATCCCATGTGTTTGCTAGTCCTCCATAAATTTCTGATCCTGGATATACATATCCTCTACTTTTTGCACAATCTTACAATTGTTTCCATGTCTTTTAACATTAATTTCTTCTCCTTTCAAGATTTTTATATAGCTTTGGGTGCAAAAGAGCTCACAATCCCTAACTATATAATAATAGTTAGGGACGTAAGCCCTTAGTTTACGCGATTCCACCTAATTGGTATCTAATTGATACCCACCTCAATTTATTAAATTAATGCTCGAAGCTCCACCATATATGTTGATTGAAAATTTACACCAACCATCTGCTCTCTCTTAATCTCTATATACTTTTTCTTCATCATTGCTGATTTGAATTATATATTATTTGTGGTTTTTATTGTCAATATTTTTGGTTATTAGTTTGTTATTCTCGTATGTGTCAACTAAATGTGTGCAAAATTTTTATATTTATGAATCTTTTTCTTTTTATTGAATAAATATTTATTATTAGTGCTGTTATTGATAATATACATAGTGAAATCGCTATTTTACGCCCTTTTAATTTATATTGCATAACTATTTTATGCTGTCCTTGATTTATCTTTACTGATAGAATTCTGAACCTGATAACTGCTTTGTTTCTTTGCCATCGATTTTTATTTGCCAAGAATCTTCATTTGGAATCATTATATTTAAATATCCGTCTTTATTTGCATTTACATCCATTGTTAATGTTTCATTTTTGTATTTTATATTGCTTGCGCTCTGATGTATTTTTGTATAGGCTGTTTCAAATGCTTTTTGGTCTATAGCTTTAATTTGTATTTTTAATATCAATTTTTCATTTGTCATAAAGTATATTTTTATATTATTTACTTTATGTTTATTATTAATGTTTAAAATACCATTTTTTCAGCTCCTGCATAGTCATCGTAAAATTCATTATTTACATAGATTTTTAAATGCTGGATTATCTAATTCATAATTTGTATTAATATAAAAATATATGTTTTTGTTATCAATTTTCATTTTATTTCTAATTCTATATTCGAACTTTCATCTTTTTCTCTGATACTCATTTTTCACTTATTTTATTTATATTGTTATATTTTATACTTCAACATCTTTAAAATAGTTCTCATTACTATTTGTTAAATTATTTAAAATTTTTGTTTTGTGTTTCAAATGGTGATTTTAATTGTTCTTCTAATTGTTTTATATACCCATCACTTATAAAACCTAATGGCAAATGTTTTTCATTTTTAGAGATGATGTTTTCCATATGTTCTTTCATTTTTAAAATATTCTTCATCTTCATAATTTGATATCTTATATTTTTATATTGAATAACATATCTGTTATGATTGTGTTTCCTCTACCATAAGATGGCCAATCCATATAATAGCTATAACCTATTTTTCTTTAATAAATCACTTACATTTTTATCAAATGTAGAACTTGAGTGCGATATTCCTTTATAGTTTTAGCATTAGAGAATCGTTTTAAATAGAAATTTGATGTTTTTCTCCATTCTATAAAATTCTTTATCATTATCTATTATTTCTTTTTACAGGATCTTTTAAATTCTGCATAATTGCTCATGTATGTATTAAGCTTTGCTTCATTATCCTCTAGTTCTTTAAATGTAAATGTGTAATTTATTAGTAATTCGATACATAAAATTACTCCAATTAATGGCATTATATTTATTTTTGTCTATTAATATTGTTACTATGTATGTTGCCGCTATTATCATTGATATTGTGATATATTGTGTTTCTATGAGTTTATAATTATGCATTAACATGAATATTCCTATTAATAGATTCGTTAAAAATACAATTACTAATTCCTTTGTCCCTATTTCTTTAATGTAATCTCCTACTCTTAATGATACCAATATTAATAAAAAATGATAGACAAAAAGCATATCTATATGGATATCCGGTTGTTTCTTTTTAATCCATGAAATATTAAGTTTAATAATTTATTATTCATTATTAATATCATCATTACTATAAAAACGATTGTTAAAATTTTTCTTTAACTTTTGATTTTTGCTTAATAAAAATATCTCTGCTAAGACTAATGTTAATATTCCACAATATGCTATTGATGTTCCATTGCCATATATTTGTGATTTTTGTTTCACTTCCAATTAAGAATTTAGGTAAAAATTCTATGAATTTAAAATTTCTTTTTAATATATCTGATTTGGCTATTGCTAATCCTGCTCCCTTACCTCCTTTTATTACAAAATATGTTGGAACAATGACTATGCTTGCAATTCCTATTGATATTGCTGTGTATAATGCAAATTTTTAATATTGTTTTTAAATTTATTTTTCTTCTGATAGAATTAATTCATATATAAAGTACATACATATAAATAAGAATATTTCAAATCCTATATAGAAATTGGTTATTAGTGCTAGTGCCAAGGAAATTATGTATGTATTAAATTTATTTTTCTTTAATAATCTTTATTACGCCTATTGCTATGATCGGTAGTAAAAATTACGCCATCAAGCCACATTATATTCATTTGATATGCGACTACATATCCCATTAAACCATAAGCTATTGATGCAAATATCTTTATTTGATTGTTTTGTGTTTTATATTTAGAAAATGCATATAATGCTAATGATGCGCTTAATATTTTTAAATATGTCATTAGTGTAAATATATCAATATATGATTCTGGCTTTGATATCAAAAATAATATATTGTATGGACTTAATAAATAATATGCCCATATTCCAAATACATTTTCCTCCTATTGATTTTTGTAAAAGCGTATGTAAACTGTCTTTTTTTCCCATAAAGGCATTTTTCATATATATCCAATATTCAAAATATTGTCCTTTTACATCTGATCTAAATAGTGAATGTTCTCCAAATGGATGAATTTTACAAATTATCATGTATATTAATATAATATTGTTATAATTCCTGTTATTATTAGTTCATTTCTATACTTTTTATAAATGCTTTCACTTTTTCTCCTGATTTATCATTTTGATATAGTATATCATCTTACTTTAAATATTAATAGGATTTTTCTTGTTTTTTTGATTCTAAAGTTTCTATTTTTTTCCCGATTTTACTGAGTTTTATTACAAAAATATGTTTTTGCTTATTTTTCAACTTTTTTTGATATATTTATTGACATTATTGGTTTAGATTGCTATATTTGACTTGTACAAAGAAGTATACAATATATTAAATTCTATTTAGGAGGTTTTTATTTATGAACAAAAGCAGATTTAGTTAGTGCTTTTAGCAGAAAAACAGGAGCAACTAAAAAGCAGCTGAAGCTTCATTAGACGCTTTAACAGAAACAATTACAGATGCTTTTTAAAGAAAGGTGAAAAATCACATTAGTTGGTTTTTGGTTCTTTCGAAGTTAAGAAAAGAGCAGCTAGAAAAGGAAGAAATCCTCAAACAGGTGAAGAAATTAAAATCGCAGCTTCTAAAGCTCCAGTATTCAAAAGCTGGTAAATCTTTAAAAGATGCGAGTTAACAAGAAATAATTTTTAAGCTCTATTTTTATATAGAGCTTTTATTTTACTTCAAATTTCAAAGGTTCAGTGCATCATGTTTGTACTGAACCTTTTATTTATTTATATTTTTCGAATTCTTCTGTTAATACTAAACTTAAATCAAGTTTTTGTGTAATGTTATTTGCTTTTTGCTCCGGTTTCGCTAAATGCAAGCTATTACTTTGCTCATTGCTTGTAAATTATTTGCTATTTCCTGATTTTTATATTTTGATAACCATTCTGTTGGAATTTTTATTTTCTTCAGTATAATATGCTACCCAGAAATTTTTGATTTAATTTTATTAAATTTGCATTCATTTTTGCGTTTGCGTATATTAATGTTTCGATTCCTGATGAGTTTAATTTTATTTGTTATATTTGTTATTATTTCACCACGCTTTTGACCATAATGCGTCTGTTCTACTTTTTCCTGATTGATATTCTAAATCTATTACAAATGGTAATTTGTTCATTGATGTTTTATTTTGTTTTATAAATTCTAATATAATGTTTGCTTCTTCTTCCGCTTCTGCTTGATTTATTGCTTCATCTATAAAATAAAATCCATAGGGTATTTTTAGGTATTCACATGCGTCTCTGAACATTTTAAAGTTATTGTCATAGTATATTTTTTTCCTTCAGTATATCCTCTGCCACCTGCTCTTATATATACATCTTATATTGTTTTTATAATAAATAATTCATATTCTCCTGTGTTTTAAATCGTCCAGATGTATAGTCAAATGATGAAACATCACTCATTAAAAGAATCTGTGTGTTTTCGGTTTTTATCAAAAAGAATACTTTATCTTCTGGAACTAATCCAACACTTAATTTGTATTTTACTTTAAAATATTTTTTGTTGTTTTTGTTATTGTTTTTTTAATATATAAACATTTTCGCCTTCTTGCAATGTTTTATACATTGATCTTATAAACTCTGTGTTATTTTCTGTTATTACACCTGGTGTTGCCTTTTTGGTACTTGTTAATGCTTGGCTTATAGTCCCAAATAAATAAATTAGTCCTAATAATGTTGCGAAAAAAATATGATTATTGTTACTATTAATTTTTTTCTTATTGATTTTTATCATTTGCTCCTCAATTTTATTTTATTTTTGCTTTTGTTTTAATTTCGTTATATATTTCTTTTTATTGTATCTGGTGCTTTATAATCTTTTTCATCTAATACTTCCCTATGTAGTTTTTCAACATCATCTACTAATTTTAGTGGTATGACATAATAATCTAGCCCACCTTTTTGTACCTTTATAATAATCTTTTAAATCAAGACCTTTTACTTGTTACATTATATGGGAATCCAAATGTTGAATTAAATTTAAATTCTGTAAATTTTGGTAACATTTCTTTTATTTGTTCTTTTGTTATATTTGTTTTTTTATTTTTGGCAAAAATAGTGTTTGTTATATCATCTATCTCTTTTTAAATTCTTTGTTTTTAATTTTGCAAATACTTTTTTCTAGAACTGTTCTCATTCTTTTCTGTTCTTTTATAATCGCCACCTGCTGTATATCTTATTCTACCATAAGCTAATGCTTGAACATCAGTTTTAACTTGTTGCATTCCTGTTGATGTTAATGGTTTTGCTGAAGCTCCAATTACTCTATTATTTTTCTTTTTATTGGCGCATTTATTACTTTTTAATTCATCTGGTGTAATATTTATACTTACTCCTCCAACTTTGTCTACCATTGATGCTCACTGTTTCAAAGTCTATCATAATATATTCAGTTATATTTAAATCAAAAATTTTGATTTATCGTTTTTAATGTGTTTTCTACTCCACCATAAAATGCATGATTTATTTTATCATATTTTTCTTCACCTTTTAGTGTCATTTTTTGTAAATGTATCACGATATATTGAAAAATAAATTCATTTTTATTTGTTTCTGTATCAATACTTAATATCATTATACAATCTGTTCTTGCAAAATCATTATAATCATCATATCTTGAATCTGTTCCTAATATTGCTATATTTCTAAATTTTGACTTTTTGTTCTTCTGAAATACCTAAATCTGTTTTTATTTATTTCTTGATAGTCAATCTTATCTATTTTTGAATTGATTTTATTTACTATAAATATACCTATTATTCCTACTATAATTAAAAAGTAGAACTAGTATTATTAATGTAATGATTAATCCTTTTTCTTTCATCTTTATTCCCTCCAAAATCTTTATTATTATAGCACTTTTTTGGTGAAAATAAAAAGCAACAATTGCATATTTTTTGCTAATTGCTGCTTTTTAGTAATCTGACATTAAATATCAAAAACAATTGATTTAACTCTTGTCATACTTTCAATGCTATATTTTTATTCCTTGTACTCCTGCTCCTGATCCTTTTACTCCTAGAAATGCAAAGTTATCTGGTCCTCTTTGTGTTTTATTGTTAATTTGTACTTGTACCTACTTCTAATTCTTTTGCAATTTTGAATGCTTTTGCAAAATCTTTTGTAAATACTGCTGATTGTAAACCATATTCTGATTTATTACAGATTTCTATTGCTTCTTCAACTGATTTTATTCTGATGATTGGTAATACTGGTCCAAATGGCTCTTCCCATGCTAATTTTCATATCCAATGTTACATTATCAAACAATACTGGATAAATTAAATTACCTTCTCTTTTTAATTTCTGTTAATGCTTTTTGCACCTTTATTTGATGCATCTTTTATCAAATCTTCGACTTTATCTGCTGCTTTTTGTGTCTATTAATGGTGTTATCGTTGCATTGTCAAATGGTAATCCCTCATTAATTTCTTTGTTCCTTCTTGTAATAAGCTTGCTAATTTGTCTGCAACACTTTCCATTACTAATACTCTTTTTATTGCTGTACATCTTTGTCCTGAATAGCTGAATGCTCCTCCAATAATATCTTTTGCTGCTTTTTCTAAATCTGCATCTTCTAATACTATTGCTGCATCTTTTCCACCTAATTCTAATAAAATTGGCTTCATTCCAGCTAATTTTCCAATTCTTTGTCCAACTTCTGTACTTCCTGTAAAGTTTATAAAGTTAACTTCTGGATGTTCAATTAGATAATCTCCAATTACTGATCCCTTACCTGTTACTGTGTTTAATACACCTGCTGGAATTCCTGCATCTGCAAATGCTTTTGCTAGTTCTAGACCACTCATAGCTCCTTGTGTTGCTGGTTTGAATACTACTGTATTTCCTGCAATTAGAGCTGGTGCTATTTTTGAACCTGATAAATTTACTGGATAATTGAATGGCGCGATTGCTAGTACTACTCCTACTGGATCTCTTTCAATTATTGAGTATTTGTTTTTACTTGCTGCTTCAAATCCTCCACCATTTGTTATTTCACCTGCTAATCTGATTCCTTCTTCTATTGTGTATCTGATTAGTTCAGCTGTTCTAACAACTTCGCTTACTGCTGATTTGTATTCTTTACATACTTCTTCTGCAACGACTTTTGCTATTTCTTCTTTTCTTTCTTCTATTAAGTCTGCTGCTTTTATATAAGTATTTTGCTCTTTCTACTGGTGCTAATTCCTTCCATGCTTTTCAAAGCTGCTCTTGCTGATTTCATAGCTTCGTCAACTTCTTCTCTTGACATTGCTGGGCTGTTCCTAATAATCTATTATCTATTGGTGAATATGACTCTGTTTCATTGCTTGATTCTTTCCATTCACCATTTACTAAATTTTTTATATTTCAAAATTATTTCCTCCTTTTTCTCAATGTCTAAATTATATCACTGAATTTTTTAGTGCAAAAGACTGACCTATTATTATAAATATTATATTGACTTGTTTTTATATAATGTATAATGTCTTTAGTTTTATATGGCTCTTTGGTCAAGCGGCTAAGACGCAGCCCTCTCAAGGCTGAATCATGGGTTCGATTCCCGTAAGAGTCACTCAGTTTAAGTTCCAATTATGTTGGAACTTTTTGTTTTTCCTTTGTTTTTACTATATCTATGATATAATTTATGTTGATAAATTATACAATAAAAAGGAGGAACGAAAATGATTAGTTTCAATCTTCCGCCCCTAGCTTTACTTGGGCGGATAGTGTTATTTTTATTTACGCTGATTTTATCCACTGTTTATATTAATAACAACCAGATTTTCTAGGAGTGTTCTGAAGTTTCTACTTCAGATGTTGCTCCCTGTTATCGCAGTAATTCTAAATAGTTGGTTTGGATTTATTCCAGCCATTCTATTGTGGATTGCATATGTTCTTCTTTCTCTACCGATTAGAAAGAGATCCGCAACCAAAAGGTTATGGGGATAGTCCTATTTTGGTTGTCCATGATACCAATCAACATCTTTATCAAGATGTTGGTTGCTCTGTAAGGAGGAGCATTATGAGTGCATTATTTATGATGTTGCTGATTGTAGCATATGGTGGTTCTACCCTGCTGTTGTATAACAGTCAGGACAATGAAAACCCATTTTTCATCGTCCATTTCTTGGGTGTTGCACTTGGTGCAAGCCTTGCTTCCCCTAAGGTTCCATTATGGTTAACCTTTTTAGGAGCAGGATTGGCAATTGTTGCAATAATTCTGTCTAGAAACTTTAGGCTGTTGTTATTCCTGTTCCAGGGATTGCTCATTTGGGCGTTTATGACGCTTGTTGTAATAGATGTCCGTGCACACGGGCATTCCATTGCAACAGCAACACTGTCATTTCTAGGAATTACATTTTCAGCCATTTTGGCCCTAAGATTCAAGAATATTGTTTCTTGGATTGGACTAGCATTATCTGCTATTATGATATCTGTTATTTGCATTTGGTGGCGAATTCTTTTGCTGCATTTGCATTTGACATATTATTATTTATAGTGATGATGTTCCTGATGTAAAGCTTAACACCCTCGAAGTTAATAATTCGAGGGTGTTTTTCTTCTTCTAATAATATTTTTATTTACAATTGATTCTGCATCTAATTTATAATATTTTAATAAATCTGCTGGTGTTCCTGATCTTCCAAATTCATTTTCCATTCCAAATCTGGTTAATTGATGTGGGTATTTGTCACAAAGCACTTCTGCGATTGCTGTTCTAAACCTCCTGTTATGCTATGGTTTTCTAATGAATATAATTTATTTGTTTCTTGTGCACATTTTATAATTAATTCTTTATCTATTGGTTTTTATTGTATGGATGTCTACGACCCTTACGTCATAGTTTGCTTTCTTCAATAATTTTTTTGTGCTTTTAAAGCTTCTGATAATAAATCTCCTGTTGCAAATATTGTTGCATCAGTTCCCTTTCCTATTTGAATGCCTTTTTCCTATTTTCAAAATTATCTTCTGTTAAGCCTTCATATATTACAGGTGTTTTTCATTCTTGATAGTCTAACATATGCTGGTCCTTCATATTCTGCTAATTTCTTTATTAAGATTTTTGCTTGTATGTCATCAGATGAGAGATTACTAACATGTTTGGCATTGCTCTCATTAAATTTATGTCTTCTAACATTTGGTGTGTTGCTCCATCTTCTCCAATGCAGTTATTCCTGCATGTGTTCCAATAATTTTTACATTCAAATTTGGGTATGAGATACTGCAACGTATTTGATCATAAACTCTGCCTGTTGCAAATGCTGCAAATGTTGCCACAAATGGTTTTTGCCACATGTTGCCATTCCTGCTGCTGTTCCAATCATGTCTGCTTCTGAGATTCCTAATTCAAAGAATCTATTTGGATATTTTTCTTAAACATATCTGTTTTTTGTTGATGATGATAAGTCTGCATCTAAAACTACTATATCTTCATCTTCGATTTCTGCTATCGCTTTTTCCAAAGCTTTCTCTTGTTGCTATTTTATTATTAAAGTCTCATCTTTTTCCTCATAGATTTACTCCTTATCTTTTTGATTATACTTCACGATTCGTAATTTTTCTTGTATTTTTCTGCTTCTTGTTTCAATTCTTGTATTGCAATTTTGTATTCTTCGTCGTTTGGTGCTTTTTCCGTGCCAATCAATTTGATTTCCATAAAAGATACACCTTTTCCTTTTATGGTTTTACATATTATTGCTGTTGGCTTTCCTTTTGTCATTTCTGCAATTGTTAATGCTCTAATTATTGATTCAATATTATGTCCGTCTATTACTACTGTTTGAAATCCAAATGCTCTAAATTTTTGTTCTATATCATTTTGATTTATTCCTTTTACATTCATTGTGGTATCTGTTAGCTGTAATTCATTTGCATCAATTATTACGCATAAATTGTCTAGTGATATTTTTCAGCAGTCATTGCTGCTTCCCAAATTTGACCTTCTTGTAATTCGCCATCACCTAAAATACAATATACTCTATATCCTCTTGAGTCTAATTTTGATGATAGTGCCATTCCATTTGCTACTGATAAACCTTGTCCTAATGATCCTGTTGTCATATCTACTCCTGGAACTTTATTCATATCTGGATGTCCTTGTAGATTGCTATCAATGTTTCTAAATGTTTTCAATTCTTCTTTATCTATATATCCTTTTTCTGCAAGTACTGCATATAGAGCTGCTGATGCATGACCTTTTGATAAAACTAATCTGTCTCTATCTGGTGAATCTGGACTTTTTGCGTCTATGTTCATTTCGTTAAAATATAGTACTGTTAAAATATCTACGATTGAAAATGCTCCACCTATATGTCCTGATTTTGCATTATAAACTTCTTCAAGAATATCAATTTTACATTGATTTACTATTTTCTCCAATGCTAATGTTTCTGTTATTTTTCAAAAATATTTCTCCTTCGTATATTAATATTATTTTAAATTATACTATATAGGTTTTAGTGGTTTTTACAATTTTAAATTAATGTCTTTTTGTAAAATAAAGATTTAGTTTTAATTTTTACCAAATCTTTTTATTGTATAGCATATATGTTTGTCATTTTTCATCAAATTCTTTTTTATTTGTAAATCTCTTTATTAATTGAACAATTTCATCTTTTCTTAATTTATATATTTGCTTTTCATTAAATTATATTTTTTTCATTTTTCTTGTTTATTCTGACAAAAATGAATAATTTCATTTCTTCTTTTTCGAAAGTAGTTTTTCAATTCTGATTTCCTCTTTCCACTTTTTTATAAATTTATATTATTATTCCATATTTTTGTATTTTTGTAAAGTGAAAAATTATAGCATTATTAAATAATATATGATATAATAAAAATGCAACTAATTAACTATGTCTGATGTAATTACAGGAGGAATTATGAGTAATTGCTAAGCAAACTATCCCTTTGAAAAGGGCAAAGAGGCAAAGTAGCCGCTCTAGTCTTAGAAGGCTATCAGGTGAATGGATCCCTCTAATTTTTGAGTTTGTGGGAAACACTTTTTGAGGCTTGTTCTTCACGGTTCCAATTATTGGAGAACCCTTTAATTGTCGGAGAAGAGAAATAGGCTCTGATTTTTATGAGCACCATTTGACAACTCCGGTAGAAAAATCAAGATTAGGCTCTAGATATTTCTACTTTGAAAGCCAAAATAATCGATATTGGCTTAGGCTGACTTTGAAGCAATTATCCTCACAAGCTGAGGGTTTTTCTTATAAAATTAATTGAATAGTTGAATTTTATAAATGATATGTTAAAAATAAAGAACGTAAATAGGAGTATGATGTCAATGGTAGCATTCCGGTCTCCAAAACCGCGTGTGGGTTCGAATCTACTACTCCTGCCAAATTTAGATGAGTGAGTAACTTTTATATAGTTTGCTCCTCTGATTTTTATATTATAATCAATTAAATAAGGACTCTAGGAAATTGCCTAGAGCCCTTTTGGGTTAGTGGAGATGATGAGTCGAACCCATGTCCAAAAAGATTTTTCCATATTGATTTCTCCGAGTGCAGTTTATTTTATTTGTTCACTAAAATTTTAAAATAAACAAAATTGTTTTAGTATATTCAATTAAGTTACCCAGTGTCTGAATGAAGCAAACACCTTTTGTTTTCCTACTTTAGTCGACATCTTATAAAAACAAATGAGGCTTTAATTATAAGATGACACTGCGCTTAGGCAGCGTAAGCTAATTCTCTATTGTCAGCTTTTTATATTTAATTTTTGCTTTTTATAGTGTGAAGCAACCATCCACTACTCGCTATCAATATTTCAAATAATTTGTCGAAGCCTTTTACATCCCCATGGGATGCAAGTTTGACTTGCATGATAATGTTATTTTAACATAATTTACTGGGATATTGCAAATATTTAAAATTTTTGATTTTATGAAAAAGTTTTTCATAAACTTTTTTGGGTAAATGTTAATAAAGAAATAATACCTTTGTCAATTATTTTAGTTAGTATGTTTGCATTATTTTTATTGTTGCTTCATTTTCTTTTATGCTATTTTCTGGTTTTGAAAATACTTCTATTTCTGAAAAAGCTCGTTTAGACATTTTGTCATCTAAGACTTTTTATTTCTATTTTTTCGACATTTGCTTTTAATGCTTATAAAATTGATTAATTTGTCTTCTAATTTATATTTTTCGGCCTTTTTGTTATCAAGTTTTATTTCTATTTCTTTTATATAATTTTTATTTATTAGGCCATTATATAAATTTATGCATTCTACATATTCTTTATTATCAAATGTTATTGTTATTCTTTTTCATTATCATCATTATCTGGTATCCAAATTCCTTGATTATATTTTATGGGAACTTTATTACCATTTTAATATATAATCTGTATCTGATAATGAAAAAGTCATTTAAATATTCTTTGTTTCCAGAGCTGGCTTTCTATTTTTGGCATTAAATAATAGATTGTCTGTATTTCTTTTCCAATATACTTGATTTTGTGTTAATCATTCTCGTTGTATGTGACACTAAGTTTTTGACTTTTATGTTTTTAATATTGCTTTAAATATTTTGTTTGCAAATAAATTTTTGTGTAACATTTTGGTGATATATTTATTTTTAAAGAATCTTGAATATTATAATATTGATTGCTTATTAGATTTCCTGATTTATTTTTGAAATTTCATTTCATTTTTCTTGTTCAAAATAAGTCATCTGGTCCAAAATAACAATTTTTCATAAGTAAATCCTTTAAGGACTATTGGTCTATATTCTTTATTTGATTTTAGGATTTTTCCAAGTGCTTTTTCAAATAAAATTGATGTCATTATGTGATCTGGATGAAAATCTAAATCATTACATATTATTATTTCGGGTTTAATTTTTCAATATTAGTTCTTGAATATTTTTTCTAAATTTCTCTTTATTATATTTTTGCTTCTTTATTATGTAATTGATAATTAGTGTTTGATATTTTGGGGATGGTGAATATGTTTCACTATGACCATTTGCAGAAATATAATTTCCTTTTTGTTGTATATATATGTTCTTTTGCTTCATATGATTGGTCTGGGTATGCTAAAAAGAAAAATGTTTTTCTCTTTTTATTTTTCCCTAATTGCCATAATGATTTTATTGCTTCTTTGTATCTTACTGATGCATTATGCATAATCACCACTTGTTGTGTATGCGACATATATATTTCTAGTATCTTTTAATGATGCTATTATACTTCCTGCAAGATGTATTTCGTCATCTTGATGTGGAATTATTATTAATATTTTTTGATTCAAAGTAATCTATCTTCATATTTGCACCTCATAATACTTTTATCTACGCTTTTTCTTCTGTGTTTGCAACCCATTTCTTTATACAGAAATATTTTAAGAATATATTTAATAATATTTGAATTAAGAATGCTATTGTAATTCCTAATAATCCCATTACTCTAACTAGTATGAAACTTACGATTAAATATACTATATTTGCTGTAAATTCTATTATCGCATTTATTTTTCATATTACCCTAATGTTATAAAAATGGATGTATTGTGTGTATGATAATGCATATGTTTGAATTATTAAATATATAAATAGTATGTACCAATAACTTTGCATATGTTATATCATATAATTTTTCCAAAGCCAAAGATATGATGTTGTCCCTACCAATATTGAGATTGGTAATGTATATTTTAATATTGTTCTATGTATTTTTATAACTATTTCAAACCCACGCTTTTCATTGCCTTTTAGCTGATAGCTCTGAAAAATTGTGGTAATATTGATTGTTGTATTGGTCCTGTTACTTTTACTTATTATTCCTATTATTTGCTTAAATATTTTTATATATTGCTACACGTTGCATTTCCTAATACTGATACTATGAAAACATCTATTGTTTGTACTGGTAAATCGACTATTTCTGATAGAGTTCCCTGCATAATGTATAACTGATGAATGATTTTGAGTCTTTTGGCATTTTTGCTTTTTATAATATCTGATATTTTATATTTTTGAATAATTGTAAAATGCGAATATTACTAATAAAATATTTCTATAAAATCTGTCATCATAAATATTATTGTTGATGATATTAAATTTAAGTTTTTAGTTATTAAATAATATGCTACTATTGCTGTTATTTTAAATATTGCTGCTAGCGTTTTACTCAATGCTACTAAATTATATTTATTGAATAACCTTATATTGCTGTTGGTGTTCCTGCAAATGTGATATTATTGTTATTGCAAATATTTGAGAACATAATATCATTTCTGTTTGACCAATGTAATAGTGAACCTATAAAGTGTGGCAATATTACTGATATTATGAAACATAGTATTGCAGTTGATATATCCATTATACATCCAAGTTTTACATATGAATGTAATTCTTTGATATTTCCGTCAACGAGTGCTTTTTGCCCATATTGTATGGTACTTCTCCAGCTTTGAATGTTTATTATTACATCCATTATATTCATATATGATTGAGCTAAAATCAATATTCCATAAGAATCGCTTCCCTATTATTTTTATTAGTATTATTGAAATAATAATGTTATTGCTGATGCTGATGCATCACTAATGCCCAAAAAGAATTTTTAAATAAATTCTTCCAAAAATTATCGTTTTTAATTTTTTGTGTAAAAATTTTCTTGAACTCTTTCATCTTCTTTTTTTGTTTCCCTGATTTTCTTTGATTTATATATTGTTCTACTACTGGATATAGTATTAACATGAATATATTATGCTCTATTCTTAACCATAAATTTTTCAAATAGTCCATTAGTTATAAAAATTAAAAATATTACTAATAATATATAATTTTTGTTATTATATAAGTATTTTAATAATTTTTAAATATAATGCATAAGAATATTGTAAAGAATATTCCATATCTTATTAGGATATTTGAATATGCCATATCCAATGTCATTTCTGAATTACTGAATCCATTAAAGTTTACACCAAATGGTGTTATTCCAAAAATGTTCAAAGAATTGTACATTATAATATAGTTCAAGTGAGAACATTTTATTTACAATGTTTCCAATAAAAATTATTATTATAATATGATATTGTTATTATTATTGTGAAAAATTTCTAATATAATAAAAATATTTGTTATTATAAATTTTATGATTTTATTATCTTTTAATTTTTCTATTATATTACATTTCTTTACTATTATTCCCATTAATATCATGAAAATTGCTAAAATTGTTGATCTTGTGTTTTGATACAAAATATGTAATGATTGATAATGCTATACCCTATAGCACTATATGTTATGATATTTTTCCATGAAGTTTCTTTGTCATATATCTGCAAAATATATATATTCAAAGAATAATAAAACTACATTATCTCCAAATACATTTGATGGTAAAATCCAAGACTATGTCTTACAATTTCTCCTCTTGTTACTAGTACGTCTTCAATAATTCCAATTTTTACATAGTAATAAGATCGAGTATAACACCGATTGCTCTTACATATAAATCTACTTTAACGCAATTATGGAATGATACTCCTTTGAATGCATATATTAATAATATAAATTTTACTAATGTTACATCTCTTGAGAAAATGAATGCAATTCCAAATAAAAATTAGTATTCCAAGATTTATTAAGATTTTTCTTTTATTTATATTTTTCCAATCTTTTAAATTCTTCTATATTATCTTTTTATGATTTTTATTATCAATAATACATAAGCTACTATTTCTAATGGATCAAATATTTGTTGCATAGTTCTAAATAAACTACTTAATATGAATATTCCTAAGCAAAAATAATATATTATATTAAAATTTATTTTTCAATTATTTTGTTTCCTTTCATATATGTTTTGTTACTAATTTTACAATTATTTAATATTTTTGAAACACATTCTAATGCTGCTTCAATTATTTTATCCATATCGAAATATTTATACATTCCTAATCTACCTCCAAATATGACTTTTTCATCTTTTGAAGCTAATTCTAAATATTTTTGGTATAATTCATTATTTTGTTCATTGTTTATTGGATAATATGGCTCCATTCCTTCTTCCCAATCTACTGGATATTCCTTTGTTATATATGTTATATTGTTTGTTTCTTCTATTGATTTTTGTTCCTAAAATTTTTGCATATTCAAAAATGTTTGTGTTCAATTATTCTAGTGTATGGGACTTCATATTCAGTATAATTCTACCACTGCATTTCCTTGATAATTTTTGTTCTTCTAAACGGCTAGTTTCAAACCTTAAACTTCTATATTCTAGCCTTCCGAATCTATAATCATAATATTGGTCGATTTGACCTGTAAAAATAATTTTTAGATATTTTTATCTAGTTCTTCCTTATGATCAAAATAATTACAATTTAGTCTAACTTCAATATTTTCTAGCATTTTTTCAATGATCTTAGTATATCCACCTATTGGGATTCCTTGATATATGTCATTAAAATAATTGTTATCATAAGTTAATCTTACTGGTAAACGTTTTTATTATGAATGCTGAAGCTCTTTACAACTTCTTCCCCATTGCTTTTCTGTATATCCTTTTATTAGTTTTTTTCATATATTGTTTTGCCTATTAAGCACATTGCTTGTTCTTCAAGGTTTGATAGCTCTTTTTCCTTGTAAATTACATACCGCTTCTGCTTTTTCTTCATCAATCTTACGTTTTGCATCTGATGGTGTAAATACTTCTGATGTCCATAATTGGTGAAATGTATTCATATTAAATGGTAAATTATACAATTCATTTTTGTATCTTGCTATTGGTGAGTTTGTATATCTATTAAATTCTGCAAATTTATTTATGTATTGCCATACTTCTTTGTTACTAGTATGAAATATATATGCTCCGTATTTATGAATATTTATTTCATCCTTATTTTCTTGTATATATTTCCTGCAATGTGGTTTCTTTTTGTCTATTACTAGAACACTTTTCACCTCTTTTTGTTGCTTCATGTGCAAATATTGACCAAATAGTCCGCTTCCTACTACTAGATAATCGTACATTTTTCTCCTATTAATTGATTTTACTACAACACAATTATTAATTATCTTTTATTGAATTGTCATTTGGGTATGATTGCATTTCTTTGAATTCATTTTGTCTTTACAATTTGATTATATTCATCTTCTGAACATATTGAAATATCAATTCCCATATAAGTTTTGTAAAAATTAATTATTTGTGCATTTGATGATCCTCTAATTCCCTATATATGTTTCATTATCATTTGAAATAAATCCATTTCCAAATTTTTCCATATTCTGAATGAAATAATATTGTATCTGAAAAACAACCATTTCATATTTTTATTATATCCTTTTTGAAACTTGTTACCTCTGTGTATATATTATTTTTGTATTGTATAGAAATTTTGATATGTATGTTCTCTTACTTTATATGTATAATTGTTTTTGTATAATAAATGTATGCATTGTTATGCATCATGCATATTATAACTATTTTTAATATCTTTTGTATATTTGAAGAAAAAAATCATATTTATCTAATAAGCTAATTATTAATATATATATTGTAATTAATCCAGGTCCTGTTACTAAGTTAATAGTTGTTGTTGGTGCAATAATATCCATTATTGCAATACATATTGGTAAAATTGCTAAAAATATAATTCTTAATATTATCGATTTTACAGAATGTTCTTTGACTTTTCTAATTAATAGTATTATTGATATTATTAATATCGAATTGATTATTCTTCTATAATAAATATTATTATAAATTATTCTATTTCCAAATAAAAAGTTTGCTATATCTTTATATGTATTAATTATTGATTTTTGGAATATGTTTTATTGTTTCTATTCCTAATGAATTAGCTCCTTTATATGATGCTAACTTAATACCGATTGATTAATAATATTCCTTTTAATATTAAATAACATTATTACTGAAATACCTATTATTAAGATTGTCTTCAATATTGTTCTTATATTAATATCTTTTTATTTGTTATTATATATAAAGCATAAAGTCCTAATATTAATCCTAAGTATGCTTGATATAGTGAACAAGTTGCTATTGTTGCTATTATTGTAATGCATAAATACTTAAATTTGTTTTGTGTCAATATATTTCTTTATTCCTATCACTGCTATTACAGATAATAAAAATGCTAAGCAATATGAATCTGCACAATATAAGAAGAAATATGTCTCTGTGAATATTGGAAATACTGCTATTACTATTGATAATAGTATTACTGATATTTTTCTTTATATTAAACAGATATTCTATTAATATAGTTGATATACCTAAATATATCATACAATATGCTATTATTACTTGTTTGCTTACTAATCCAAATTTTAATTTATCAATTAATGTTAGGCCAAATCTTCCTAGGATATTTCCCATACTCCGGCTTTATAATGATCTGTTCCAAAGAACATTACATCTGGTGCAACACCATGTGTAAATACAAATTGAATATTGTTTATTATAAAAACACAAGAAATACGAATTCTTTATTATTATTATATTTGTTTTGTTATTTTTATATATTCCTTAATATTATTCATTTCTTCCTCTTTATTATGGTTATTATGGTACTATTTTTCTTACAAATTTAACTTTTTTCATTATGTATACAATTATTAATGAAATTAAATAAACAATTATAATTCCTATTGTTTTTATGTATTATTGATGATGATGAGTATATTCATAATTCTTGCAAAATAATGTTTTTACAAATATATGTATTAAATATATTCGAAGCTACAACTTGCTATTTTTAGAAATTATATTACACAACTTTTGATTATTTTCTATTTTTCTTATTTAATTTCAAGTCTTTTACGAATATAAATACTGCAATTGATTGTAACATTGCGTACCATGCGCTATATCCCCAAAACTCATTAAATATTTTTCCATTTTTTTCATGCTTATTATGTATGTTAATAAGAATCTAAATATTAGTCCAATTATTGCTAGTGCATATATATAATTTTAGTTTTTACTCTTAATATTTTCTTCAGTTGAAAGTAAATATCCTAGAATTGCGTATATTACATATGAACCTATTTGTATGTTTAAAGCTTGATTATATGATATTCCTATAATTATTGATATGTTTGATAATACACCTTTTAGTATAAAAATATGTTATTACAACATACCATAGCGTTTTTCGATATTTTTTATCTGTTAATCGTGATATTAATGGCATAGTTAAATACACTCTATTATTTCAAACATGAAATAATAGATTGGCTCTTCCTTGTTTGTTAGAATTGCATTAATTAAATTGATTAATTCAATATTTAAACTTATTTGGTTTGTTTTAATTCTCCAAATTAACATGAATATTGACCAGAACAGAAATGGTACCAATACCTTCATCAATCTTTTTGAAGAAAGTTTTAGTATCATATTTTTGTCTATAGTTCATTAATGTTGCACCACTTATCATTACAAATATTGGTACTGCAAAATAGCTTTACAAAGTATCAACTAATAAACTAAAAAGCCCATGAATTATTTAATGGCAAAGAATGCACTTCCATTCATGTGCATTACTACTACTGCAAATATTGATAGTATATTTAGAATATCTAAATATACTAATCTTTTATTTTTATCTGTTTCTTGCAATTTATTTTCCTCCAATATTTCTATACATTCTATTTTTCAAAACTACTTTTTCAGGTAGTATTTGTTCAAATGCATTTATTAAATTTTGTTTTTCAACTTCAAAATTCTCTGGTTTAACACCATCGTTTATACACATCATTTTATATTTTTGCTTTACGTAATGTATTATATATGTTTTCATTATTTTTCTGTCGTCGTTTATAATGTATGATTTTCCAAAAGTTTGCACTTCTTGGGCAAAAGTTTCCCGTTACAGTTGCCAATCTTTCATAATCCATTGATTTACATTTAATGCATATCTAAATTTACATAAGCATGTTTCGTCAAGTACTTCTGGCTCAAGCTTCCATACTCGTTTCAAATGTTGATTTTTTTGAATGAATTAGCTAAATGCATGTGCAATATTCCTGGAAATGCATTCCATAACATTAGATTAGTTGTTCTAAAGCAATTCTTTTCCATATTTTTAAATTAAACCATTTTGTAAAGTTCTTTTTTATTACTGCGTTTTTGTCAAAATGATCATTTATTATTTCCATGATTGCTCTTGAGAATGATTTTTGTTTTCTCTGTAAGATATATTCGCATTTAATGCTGCTGTATCACATGGAATATTGTTTTTTAAAAATCTGTGTCTTTTGTCTTTTTACAATAAATAAATCATCATTGAAATATACAAAATTTTCTGCCAATCCTTTAATTCTATGTAAATTTAATTCAATTGTATGTGAATTAAATGTTGGTAAATATTTCTAGGTATGAAATCTTTATGCTTTACAATATTCAATTTTGATTTTTCTGTATTTAACCATTTTGGCAAATGTCCACATGTTACGAAATGAATTTTATTTACCCATGGAGCAAATTTTTCAACTCCTCTGAACCAATATTGTAAGTTATCCCAATCTCTGAATCTTGCTTCTCTATTATCTGTATTGTTATCTACATTATTACAGTATTTATCCTTTTCTTTTCTCCATTCTGGATCATTTCCATCAACCCATATCATAACAAAATCTATTTTTATCATTCATTGGTTACTCATAATTGAATTTCTTATTTTACTTTTTCTCTTTTCTTAAAAATATTTTTGATATATGCTCCAAGCTGTTTTTAAATCCTCTATATCCTAAAAAGTGGAGATTAATGCCATTCTATCTCTCTTAGGTGTTTTTATCTTTTAAGATTTTACTTCTATTTGATTTAATATAAGTCATGATTTCATTTTGTAATTTTGAATATTTTTATATATCCTTTTCTTTTGGTCATTTGCATTAATGTGCTTAAATATGCATACATATCCCTTCTGTCACATCCTTGCTTTTAATTCTGGATATTTATTTCTAATATATTCTGTCATTTGTTTCGTCGATTTTTATTAAGTCGGCTTTTTCTTTCATCAAATCTTCTATTTGTGATTGAGTCTTGTCTTATTATATAAAAATATTTTTCCTTCTGATTCAAATGTTATTTTGTTTGCTTTTGTCAATTAATTTATATGTTGTTGCTGCATCTTCAAATAATTGTCCTTTAGGGTACTTAATTCTTCAAACAATTCTTTTTGTATAATTTGGCAACTGCACTGACATCCATATCTTCATCATATATTAGCATTTCTAATGTATCTTTTGGATTTAATAAGTATTTTTTATGTTGTTGTTGATATTTGTGTATTATTGTCAAATAGTACGATATGTTTACAAATTGATATATCTCATCGTCTTTCTTTAAATTATTATACATGAATTCGACATAATCATCTGTGACATAATCATCTGAATCTACGCATGTTATATATTGTCCTTTTGCTCTTTCAATTCATAATTCCTTGCATCTGATAAGCCTCCATTTGTTTTTATCTAACACTACAATTCGCTTATCTTTATTTTGATATTTTTACAAATATCTAATGAATTATCTGTTGAGCCGTCATTTACTAGAACAATTTCAATGTTTTTTTATAAGTTTGATTTATTAAACTTTTTATGCATCTTTCAAGGCATTCTGATACATTGTATATTGGTACTATTATCGAAACTAATTCCTTCATTTTTTTCTCCTTAAAAACTTGATGCGTATTTTTATTAAAAATTTTGCTTTCAAGAAACTGGCTACTTTATTAAACCAATTAATATTTCTGATGTCCATGATATTTACTTCTTTTGAATTTTAACTTATTTTTTGTATATGTATATGTCTAATAATATCTCTGAGATTCTTCCATAAAATCTTGCATTAAATTTCATCATATTTAGTTTCATCTACTCGTTTTTCTAATTCAAATAAAATATCAAATAGCCATGTACGATGAGTCGTTCAATATTTCTTTTTCATTATAAAAATATTAAACATGTGTGCTGAAGTTCTTTATGAATTTTTCAAATTCATTTAAATATTCTGGATATTTTTCTTTTTATTATTTTTCTGTTTCGTCCAATGTTTCTATATAATGTGTATGTTTTATAATGATCATATATGTTTTTCTATATAATATTTTCTTTTCTTTGCTAAAAATTATATCAACATCTGATAATAATTTGTCTGTTTCTTCTTTTGTTAATAATTTTTCAAATTTTTTTGTTTTTCATTTCTTGTTAATACAATATTTTTAGATGTTAAATGTCTTCTATAATGTACTAATCCTATATATTTTGCATCATATTCTTCCACGCCCAATATAGGCCTGTTAGTTCACAAAAAATGGATTTTTAATTGAAATGTTTTCACCTTCATTATCTTTTTAAATCCATTTATTTTTCTTTGAACCTTCAACACCTAAATGTAATGGTATATACATATTATCTTTTGGCATCTTAGTATTCTTTATGTGACCCTACTATTACTTTTATATCTTTCAAGATTATATTGTCCTTCTTCTCCAAAAACTTTATGAAATGTTTTTATTAATATTTTTAAAATCTCTTATATTTCCTTGTCTATTTGAATACTCTTCATCTAATTTTAATCTATCTTCAAATGTTAAGTTTGATCTTTCCTGATACTTGCCATAATCCAGTTAATCCTGGTTTTGATTTTTATTATATTTATAGTATTCTCCCATCTCTTCTTTTTTTCTGAAAGTAGGTATGGACGTGGTCCCATAAGGCTCATTTTTCCAGTTAATATTGATAAGATTGTGGCCATTCATCTAATGATGTTTTTCTTAAAAATTTTCCTGTTTTTGTTACTCTAGGATCGTTTTTAATTTTTATTTATTTTGTATTCTTTTTGCTTCTTTAGGGTTTTTCTTTTAAATATTTTTTCTAATATTTGGTCTGCATCTTTTTGCATGCTTCTGAATTTAACCATCTTGAAATCCATTTTTGCCTATCCTATATTGTGTATAGAATACATTTCCAAAGTCTTTATTTGCTATATTCATGATAGTTACTATTATGGTTATTGGAATTAATAATATAATCCCTGATAATTCCTGCTATTATATCGATTATTCGCTTTATTATTCTACTAATTATATTTTTATTTTTCTTTTTCATTTTTCTACGAATTGTCGATTTTTCTCTGTAGTCAATTAATTGCTCTTGTGTCATATTGTTGATTTCTTTTTAGTATATCTGTTCCATTTTTCTTTCATAGCTATCATCCCCAAAATTATATCATTTAGTTTCTTCGTTATCTTCTTTTAGAAATTCTTCTACTTCTGGTATTTCTAATGCTTCCTTTGTTAAATACTCTTTTGCTTTTTGATGATTTAGGGCACATAGTGCAACATCTTTTATCGCTCCTTAACCTGTAACTTACATATTTTATTATAAGCCATTTATTAGAGACTGCTTTTTAATACAAATTCTTTATCATCTCTTAATTGTTCACTTGTATAATATAGAATTTGTCCATCTTTTGATGCACATTTCATCATTAAATCTTTATCTGCTTTTAATTTTTCTGATGCATATAATACCCATGTTGCATCATTTTCAATTGCTTGCAACATGTATTCTCTATCATCTGCATGTTGTTCTACGTCTTCATTTTTGTAGTCTTTTTATTTTCTTCTGACATTATTACCTCTAATTAATTTTTATATTCATAATCTTGTTGGTATGGAAACATCATATGTATTGCTTTATATGTTATCATTGCTTTTTTCTTGTACTGGGTTTCTCTGTGCTGTTCTAACAATTCTTGCATATAACAATTTTCACTTACTTTATATATCATATACTTATTTTTCAAATATGAAAAACATATTTTGTATCCATTGTTTAAATCTTGGTCAAATTTTTCAAAAGTATAATCTTTCATCGCTCTCCTTATTATTTGATCATTTCTTCAAAATCTTTTTTTCTGATATAATTGTGACTCCTAGGTCTCTTGCTTTTGTTAGCTTTGAACCTGCATCTTCACCTGCTAATAAATAGCTTTGTCTTTTTGATACTGATGATGAAGTTTTTCCTCCTAATCTTTCGATTATTGAGCTTGCTTCATCTCTTGAATATTTTTCTAATGATCCTGTTAATACAAATGTTTTTTCCTTCAAATCTGTCATCTGAAGTACCTTCTTCAATATATGACATATTTACTCCATTTGTTTTTAATTTATTTATTAAGTCTATTGTTTGTGCTTCGCTAAAAATTCTACTATGCTTTGTGCTATTATTATTCCTATATTGTCTTTTTGATGCTAATTCTTCAACATTTACTTTCATCAATTCATCGATATTTTTTTATAGTCGTTTTTGCTAATGTTTTTGCTAATTTACGTCCCTACATGTCTTATTCCAAAAACCTGTGATTAAATTGCTTAAATCTCTTGATTTGCTTTTCATTTATTGCTTGAATTAGATTACTTGCAAATTTTTCCACCATTCTTTTTAATGATGAAACATCTTCTAATTTTAGCTCATATATATCTGCAATATTTTTGATTAATGATTTTTTCTAATAATTGTTCTACTATTTTTATTCCTAAAGCCGTTGATATCCATTGCTTTCTTTTGATGCAAAATGTGCTATTGTTTTTAATGCTTTTGCTGGACATTCTATTCGGTACAATATGTTGCTGATTCTCCTGGTTCTCTGATTGCAGGTGCTCCACATACTGGACATGTTGTTGGCATTTGAAAATCTTGTTCATTTCCTGTTCTTTTTATCTTTATTTACTGCAATTACTTCTGGAATGACGTCACCTTGTTTTTGTATTATTCAGATATCTCCTATTTTTCAAGTCCTTTTCTTTTATAAAATCTTCATTATGCAATGTTGTTTTTGATATTGTTGAGCCTGCTACTCTTACTGGCTCTAATATTAGCTACCGGTGTTATTACTCCTGTACGTCCTATTTCACATACTATATCTTTTTAAGATTGTTTCTTTTTGTTCTGGTGGATATTTATACGCAATTGCCCATCTTGGTGTTTTGAATGTATTTCCCATTTTTTTCTCTTAGAGCTAGATTGTCTACTTTGACTACTGCTCCATCAATTCCAAATGTTAATTTATCACGATTTTTCGCCTATTTCTTTAATTGCATTTATTGCTTCTTCTATAGTTTTACATCTTTTTCTAAATGGTACTACATTAAATCCTAATTCTGCTAGATATTCTAATTCTTCAAAATGTGAATTAAATTCTACTCCATCTATTTTTTTGTACATTAAATATATATATATTTAATGGTCTTTTTAGCTGTTACCTTTGGATCCAATTGTCTTTAATGATCCTGCTGCTGCATTTTCTGCGTTTGCAAATAATGGTTCTTCTAAAAATCTCACGTTCTTCATTCATTTTTTTCAAAGTCAGCTGTTGAAATGAAGACTTCTCCTCGAGCCAGTATATCTATTTCTTTTTAATTTTTGAGGAATTGTTTTGATTGTTTTGACATTTGCTGTTACATCTTCTCCAACTTGCCCATTACCTCTTGTTGCACCTTCTACTAAAATTCCTTTTTCATATTTTTAATGCACATGATAATCCGTCTATTTTTGGTTTCTACGCAATAATTTGTTTGGCCATTTTCTTTTACTCTTTTATCAAAATCATATAGATCGTCAAAATCAAATATATCTTGAAGGCTTAATAATGGTACTTCATGAACAACTTGTTTTTAAATCTTTTCTTGCTGTTCCTCCTACTTTTATGTAGAGGTGAATCAGGCAATATTAAATCTGGATTTTTCTGCTTCTAATACTTTTAATCTATTATTTAACATATCATATTCATAATCTGATATTTCAGGTTTATCTAGGTTATAATATAGATTTGAATAATAATTTAGTTTATCTACAAGTTCTTTTTATTTCTTGTTTTGCTTGCTCATGTTTGTCCATTTTGTACCTCTTTATTTATCTTTGAATAAATCTTTTTCCGTTTCTTAAATATGTATATCCTGAGAATATAGTTGCTATTACTGATATTAACATCATTATTGATCCTAATATATTTAATATCATTAATGGCATTGATAATTTTGTTGTTGTAAAATGCGAAGAATTTATTTGAATCTATTAACATTAAAATTATTGCTATCATTTGTGTTCTTGTTTTTATTTTTGCCCCAAATGTTTTGCTGCTACTACTTTTCCACCTTCTTTTTGCTTCTACTAGTCTATAACCTGATACTAAAAATTCTCTAAATATTGTTATAATTGGAATCCAAGCTGGTAATGTTCCTCTTTCAGTTAGTAATAGCATTGTTGTTACTACTAATATTTTATCTGCGATCGGGTCTAAGAATTTACCAAATGTGGTAATTTGATTATTTTTCTTGCTAAATATCCATCATAATGATCTGTGATTGAGGCTATTATGAATATAATGTCAATTATTAAATATTTTAATGATATTCCTACTACTTCTCCTGGAATATCTAAAAACTTATAATTAATATTACAAATACTAGCAATATTCTCATTCATCGTTAATTTATTTGGTAAATTCATTTTACTAGATTCCCTTCTTTGTTTTATTTTTGTTGTTGATACGGCTTTTTCTTCTGATACTTTATTTTCTTTTTGTTTCTTTGATGTTGTTTTCTAATTGGTCTATGGCTTTTTGTTAATTTATCCATATCTTCTCCATATAGTTTCCAATCATTGTTTTTGTTGATTCTTTTTACCTTTTTAATGCTTTTTATTACTTCATTTATATTATCTTGCAAATTTTTCAGTATTTGATACATTTATATCAACTGCTTTTTTTAGATAATAAATTTTTAATTGCTGAATTTATATTTTCTCCAATTCCTACTTTATTTCCTGATGCTACAACTACTCTTTTTAATTGTGGTTTTTGTGATGTTTCATTTATTAATTGTTGATAAATTGGTTTTACATATAAAATTGTATTTTCTACTGGAACTATTATAATATCTGAACTAATCTTTTGTTCCACTTTACATTTAAGCTTGCTATTTCTTGAGATATTGTTTCGTCTTGATTTATTTGTGTTTCAATGAAATTGGTCCTAATACATTACTATCTTCTTGGAATTTCTTAAGTTGTAACTTCATTTCTCCATTTTCAATTGTTCCTACCATATATGCAATGATATTTTGCTTTCCATAAACTGTAGAATGGCATTACTAATCCAATATTATTATTTCCATAGGTGTCTTTAACCATTGTATAATATGAATCCATTTCTGTTGAATTTTTAAATGATTCTCTCTTCTTACAACATTCCAAACATCATTTCTCTAAATAATACACCTGCTGTTGTATTATGATATATTTCCATTATTTTTGTTTGAATATTGAATAATTTTTGGATATACAAAGTGTGAACTTATGTCTGATGGTATTTGAGTGTCTTTATCTTCAAATAATCCTGGATATGCATTATTATATGACATTATTATTGGATCTGTTCTGTCTGTTATATAGAATTTTGTAGTTCCATCAAATGCATTTATTATTACTTTTACTGAATTTCTTATGTAGTTGATTTCAGTGTTATTAAAGTTTGTTTTTTGTGCAAATGGATATGAGTTTGATGTTGTGTATCCATCTAATACCCAATATTGCTTTCCTTGATTATCTATTACCATGTATGGATTTTCATCATAAATGATTCCTGGTAACATTGTTTTTGCTCTATTTATAATATTTCTATTTATCAAATATCTACTTGATTTTTGTGATTGATCCTGAGAATGCTAATTTCATATCTCCTTGATTTATTGCAAGTATTAGTCTATCAAATATGTTTAAGCTTAGTCCTGATTTTTCCTGTATAAGTATAGTTTACTGAATTTCCATTTTTCATCAACATAATCGGCTTCTTGTTTTTGTACTATTTAATACTACTGCACTATTTGTTTCTAGTCCATAATAAATTCTTGGTTCTGTTATTGATATTGTTGATTTTGATAAATCTCCAAATTCTTTTTGAACTGCTTTTTAAATATCCATCTTCATCTGTTTGGCCAGCCATTGTTGCCATTATTCCATATCCATGTGTGTATTGGTACGTTTTGTTTGAATATGTCGCATTTGTTGTTGATATTTCACGTGGTGTTACATATAACAATGTTGTTGCATTATTTTACATTATACATTTCTATTTGTGTTTTTTTCTAAATGTATAATATCCTTTTGTTGTTTGTGAATATTTAACTGCTTTTAATACTAAATCATCATTGACTAAATCTATGTTGTTTAAAATGTCTTTGTTTGCCGCTACTCTTTTTCTGTGATTGTTCCAGAATAGTTTAATTCTGAATTTATTAATTTCATATTATATGATGAATTTGTTTGTTCAATATTTTTGCTTATATACTCATCTATTTTTCTAGTGAATTATTTCCTACTAATATGTTGTCAATAATACCATTAATCCTGCTAATACTATTAGATATACTGGTACTACTAGTATATAGCCTATTGCTCTACGTACACTTCCTTCTTTAATTGATGAATATATTCTGAATACTGAAAATGTTGCTACTAGTGCAAATATTATATATCCAATTTTCTTTCATCGTTGCATCCATATATCCTGCACCATTTAAAGAATATATTGTTCCGTCACTTTTTCGATATTGAAAAATTTTTCATTTCGATATTTCCAGCCATTGTAACTAATAGAATTAATCCTAATATAATTGCTAATAATCTGATTCTAAATTTTAATATTTTTTAGCACTTCTGTCTTTATCAAATGAATTTCTGATATTCCATTTAAGTCAGTGTTTACTACTATTATTGAATATATTGCTCCATAAACTAATGTTGCTATTATTAATACAGACAAATAAGTTAAAATAAATGTTACTAATGGTTTTAATTATTACAAACCATGATATATCTAGGTGGTATACTGGGTCTGTTTGTCCAAACCATGCTAATCCAATTATTTGTGTTATCATATTTTTGCTTAATAGAGTTACTACTGCTGAACCAATTAGTGCAATTATGAATGCAATTGATTTGTTTGCAAATCTTGGCATTACTTTTTCTTCTTTTTATATATGTTTGCTAATATTCCTTTTTATTAATTTGTTTGTTCTTATAAAAGTAAAATATATTAAAAAGAAATTTACAAAAATATTCCAGATGTTATTAATGTTTTTTCTATTATATACTTGTAAATATTTTTCTCCTAGATCTTTGTTGTTAAATATGATCCTCTTATTAAAAATTAATCCTACGATTGCTGCTATTAAAACTAAAAATAATACTAGTTTCTTTTCTTGCTTTTTACCTTTTTATATTTTATAGCTGCTTCATATGTTGCCATATCTTCTTTTTGATATTTCTTGATTTCTTAGATTATTTTTCTTCTTGTATTTGAATTGTATTTTCTCTTTCTTCCATATCTATAACCTTTCTTTTTACTCTATAATTGCATTTTACAAAATCTCTTGCATTAAATTCTTCCATGTCATCTATTTTTTCGCCTATTCCTATGAATTTAATTGCTATCGTTTTTCATCTTTTTGCTAATTTTATGATTACTCCACCTTTTTGAAGTTCCATCTAATTTAGTAATTATAACTCCAGTTACACCTGTTGCTTCTCTAAAAAGCTTTTAATTGTGATATTGCATTTTGTCCTGTTGATCCATCAAGTACTAATAAAGTTTCTTTTTGATGAGTTTGGTAGTTCTCTATCAATTACTTTTATTCATCTTTTTCTAATTCATCCATTAATGATTTTTAGATTGTAATCTTCCTGCTGTATCACATATTACGACATCATAATTTTTCATCTTTTAGCTTTTTGCATCCCATAAATATTACTGATGATGGATCTGCATTTTCCTGTCCTTTGATAATATCTACATTTGCTCTTTTGGCCCACTCTTCAACTTGTTCTACTGCTGCTGCTCTATATGTGTCTGCTGCTACAACTAGTACTTTCTTTCCTTGAAGTCTCAATCTATTTGCAATTTTTCCCTATTGAGGTTGTTTTTTTCCAGCTCCATTTACTCCAACCATTAAAAATTGCTGCTGGTGATCTTTCTAAATTTATTTTATTGTTTTCTTTGGTTGAATCTAATTGTTCTTTTAATATTTCTATAACTTTTTGTGAGTCTACTATTTTATCTTTTGTTTTATTCTTGTTTTTAGTTCTTGCATTATTTCATCTGTTGCTGTCATTCCTACCATCTGACATAATCAACTTTTCTTCTAACTCTTCTAATAGATTTTCATCAACCTTTGTTATTCCTAATGCTATCTTTGTTTTTCTAAGCTTTTGTTTTAATTCTATCAAAAATCCCATACTATACCTTTTCAATTTATATTGTTTTTTTATTAATGATGCGTAATAATTAGCGTCAAAAATCTTGTATGTCATCGTGATTTTGTGCTAATGGTATATTTACTATTTTATCAATACCGCTTTTCTTGGTTTATATATGCACCTTTGCTACTACATTTTCTATTTCATATTTTTTTGTGATTTCATTTTTATTTATTTCTAATGCTAATAATTCATTTATTTGTTGCATTGCTCTTCCCTATGTTATAAGCTTCTTTTTCTTCTTTCATGTCAAATACTATACATGAATTCATATTGTTTTTCGACATTTTGCTATTAAATTATAAGTTTGTGCAATTGATGCTATATTTTCTGCATATATTGCTATTATTGCTGATTGATAATAATCACTTATATTTTCTAAATATGTATTTTCAATTGTTTTTATTATCACTTTTCTTTTTATGCACTGGATATGTTATTATTGGAAAAGTATCTCCATTTTCTCTGGAATATTCATACATTACTCCTTTTATCGCTTTCTTTATTGTTGTTTGAGCTTCAATTTCTATTTCAATATTTTTTTCCTTTTGATACTTGCTTTACTTTTTCGCCATGTGCTTGTTTTGCATATTCATTAACTCTTGTTCAGTGTATGCATGTGGCTTAATTGTTCCTATTGTTGTTGTGTTTTTAAATAATAAAATTATCCCTGTGATTACTAGTATTATCAATAAAAATTGTAAATATTACTTTTCTATAATCTTTTATCATTTGTGCTTTTTCCTTTTCTTTTTCAGTTTTGATTTTTATCATAGTTGTTGGCATTATTCAAGAAATACATGGTCATATTTATATTATAAAAGAAAAAGAGGAGGACATTTTTCAATGTCTTCCTCTATAATGACTTATTGGTTCTTCTGTGCAAACAGAAGCTCGTTCTTCAGCTTAACAGACATATGGGTGATTTTCTTTGCAATCATTCCAAGGTCCTCACACCGTTTTTGGGCTTCTGTTTGATTCTTTTCTGCTACCAAAATCAACTCTCCGAATTCTTTAATTTTCAGAATCAGAAAGTATACCTGCCTCTTTCATTTCCTGAAGCCTCTCTTTAAGATTGCTATATTCTGCAATCTCAAAGAAATTTAAAGTTGCAACTTCTTTAAACTTTTCTTCCAGTTCCTTTAAAAATACCTGGAAAAATTCGTTTACTTCATTAATCTGATTATAAGTATCAGATTCCTTCTCTTGAAGTTTCCGAATTCTCTCAACACTTCTGAAGGAGACATTTCTTTCGTCTTTTTGAGTCATTTTTACCTTTCTGCCTATTACGGCCAATTCTTCTACATTAGTTACATAATTATTTTAACATAATTTTTATCTTTGACAATACTTATATTGATTGTTTTAAAAATAGAAAGAGGAGGTATGTCGCCTCCTCTTGCTTGAACTCAACCTCTACTCTTTGCATTAAATGATGCAATGAGCGACCTGAGGTCAGGCATTGTTACTAACTTCTGCATCGGTGAAACGTCATCGTATACTGCTTGCATGCAGCTCTCAATGCATTTCTCCTCTGCCTCAAGTTTGAACAGCCTGCTCTCGCGTAATCCTCTTCATGTCAGCGTCTGCAACATCAACAGGAATAGTCATTAATTCCTGCTTTATGCCGTTAATTTCAGACTTGACACTCTCAAGACTTGAACACATCTTCTGCTTCCAGTCTCTGAGGATGGCTCTTGTTTCCTCCGTAATCTGAAGAGGATCAATAGCCTTTGTCATTGGTTCCCATACTTCTCCTTTCTGCCTTTCCACGTGTTTTAGGCAAAAACAATTAATGGTTACATTTATATTATAATTATTATTTTCTTTTGTCAATAGTTATGTAAATTGGTTTTTAAATAAAAATAAGAGAGGAGTATAATCAGTCTCCTCCTCTAATGGATATTATTTTTGTGTTTAGGAATTTCTATCTTATTCCTAAATAATTCTGTATCTCTGAAGTCATCTATTTTTCTGTAAAGCTTATTTAGGTTGAAATCTATCTCTTCATTTATTTCCTTATAATACTTTTTCTTTTTGAGATTCTTTTTCCTTTCTTTCTAATTGCTTCATCTCCCAAACAGACTTCTCTAATATTTTCGGCCTCTTCAATTAGCTCATTTACATTGTCCATCATAGACCTTACGTCTTCTAAAAATAAGATTAATGTTCTCCATTTTTCCTTTCTGCCATACATGGCACAACTTGGTTTACATAGTTACAAGTATTATTATAGCATATCTTTTGATAAATTGCAATATTTATGTAGACTTTTTAAATATATTAGTGTGATATAATCACGTTACAATTTTAAATATTCATTAAATTATACGATTGAGATTAAAAATTTTCTATTTAAATCTCATTAATAAGGAGGATTTTATGAATGTTAACCCTTATCGAATATTTAAATTGTTTTGAGATTAAGAATTTCAATGATGTTCTCTTCTATTATAGATAGGAGTTGTCATAGCGATTCTGAAATCTATAGGTGTGTAGATATTGACCGAAAGTTATTTTTCTAAAATTAGATGTAATAAAAATTATGTTCCTAGAAAAATTTAGTTATTAAGTTATGTTTTGCTTTAAGGCTTAATTTGTATGACTCTAACATATTGTTAAAGTCTGCTGGTTATTCTTTAAGCAATAGTAAATTTGACTTGATAATTACTTATTGCTTGGATAATAATATTTATGATTTAAGTGTTATTAATGACCTTCTATTTACATACTGCAACGCTATTTTGTAGCGTTGTTTTTGTCGCTTTTTGGCGACATATTATTTTTATATGTGTTATAATTGAATCATCTTAAGGAGGAAATGATATGAAAAATAAATTTATCTAGTTTGATGTGCTTAATTGATGAGAAGGAAAAGAAATATTCTTCAATGTTTTTCTTTGAAGAAAACATGTTTTTAATACTTCTATTCAGGAGTTGAGTGGTGTTTTAAATGTTATTGAAGATAACAAAAAGATTTTAAAGAAGAATTAATTGAGGTTCAAAATCTTTCTAATGAAATTATTAAATTAAAAAGTATTCTTTATGAAAAATAATGCTTTTTAAGCTTTAGCGATGGTAGATCTATTCAAGCTGCAATTGTTGAAAATAGTAATTTAAGAAAGTTAAAAGACAATTTTGAGCTATTATTGAATTATCGCAATTCTAAACAAAAGAGTTACTGAAGTTAATAATTCTTATTTTTCAAATTCAAGAAATCAATTATAATCAAGACGAAGTAAAATCTCAAATTCAAATTCTTGATGAAAAATTCGTAATACTGATTTTGAAATTTCTAAGTTAAATAGTATTGAGTTTGAAATTGATTTATAAAATGTCTGGGTCTTATAGTTATTTTACAAGTTAAATTAGATATAAAAGTTTTAAGCCCTATTCCCTTTTTGAATAACTAATTTTTCAGTAGAAAAAGAGATTAATGTTTTTATAATTTATTTGTATTTTTGATTTATTGTAAAGTCCTTTATTAGTATTAATGGATTTACGTTTTATATTTTACAATTTATACTTTTTATAATTTTTTAAGCATTATATAAAAGTAAATATTATATGGTTATTCTAAAAAGGACTAAAGAGCCGATTAGCTTAGCTTGCTTGACTTGCTTTTCGCTTGTTCAATTTTGCAAGTTGCATGATGATACTTTATGTGCTAATCATATATATCCTGTATCTGAAATAATGGGGATATATGGCTCTTTAGATTTTTATTCTGATAGATATTAATTATCTATCAATCAATTAATTATTTCTCTGCATTTCAATTTTTTTATTTACCTCATAAAAATCATTATGATTTGATTGTTCTGGTTCTTTTGATTCAGAATTAAAAATTCTAACATCATCTTTTATTAGTTCTTTGTCTTTTTCAATCTTCTTCCACTCTCACTATTTCTTGATATCTATTTTTATAACACACTATAGAGACTTTATTTTAATTTTCATATTAAATCTTATGATATGCTAAAAATTTTAAAAATATTATTTATTGGTGAATTTATGAGTTTAATTGTTATTTCTTTAATATATTTTTTTATATAATTACAGAATTTTTACTTCATTTTCTCTTAAAAAGCATTGAGTTTTTATACTCCCACTATATAATATATATTATATAAGGATTTATGAAAACAAGTCATAAATCTCATAAGTTTTTAAATATCATATAATATTTTTAACAAATTGGTTTTAATTATAATTATTCTAATTTTAAAAATCTCATATTTTACAATTATTTAATTATTATTTTAATTTCTTTTTTTCTACTAACAAATGTGAGCTCTTCTTTATCGTTAAAATTTTTGTATTTAATACAATTAGAAAGGGATCTGATTATGGAAACAATACAAAATATTTATATTAATATGGATGACTCTGGTAGGCTGACTGATGAACCAGAAGAAAAATCATTTTGTTTATGGTGGAATTTACTTTCTATCTGTTGAAGAACAGAATAAATTTATCAATATGTACAAAAATATTGTTAATCAAATAAAAATAAAGTATTGTACTTTTTGATTTTTGACGATCAAATAACCAAAGATTTTTTGCTATACGCATAATTATAATAAATGCAAATATAAAATGTCCTGAATTAAAATCTAATAATTTAAAAATATGCTGACAGAAAAAGATTATTAAAATTTATAAAAATATTCTACAAGTGTAGTAATAGTAGATAATCTAAAAAGTTCACAAAAACATTCTTCAAGATAAAGCTTCAAAAAGGGCGTTTCAAAGACTATGTTATAAAAAGATTAGTTAAAGGAAATAATTCAAAAATCTTGTTAAAGAAAATAAAATAAATCCTAATAATCCAGTAAACATTATATTAAACCTTGATGAACAAACTACGGTCTCTAATGGATATTACGATTTAAAAGCAGTATCAAAGAAGAATTACAATATGGTATTTATAATTATAATTATTCTTCTTTTGTTCTTCCAATTTTAAAAAAATGTTAATGTATATCTTAATTACAAAAACTCTTATTTGTATTTTCCTGTTCAAGCAGCTGACTTAATTGTTGGAGATGTTAGACATAAATATTATGATAAAAACAAACGACTTCGATAAATATAAAAGAGATATAAATTTTCTAAAAACAAATTATATTTACCATAGAAGACTAGCTGTCTAGTCTTCCCCAGTGACTGGGCATGTACTTCACTATTAGTATACGCTTAAATTTTCATTCCCACATCATCTGTCCACCTTTATAAGGTATCTTAAGATTACTATATTTTTATGTTTGTCAATAACTTTTTATGCATTTCTGTATCCATTTATATCCATTTATATCTATTTATCTCTATTTTTTATATTTTTAATAAGTTCAAAGAAGATGAATTAAATAAAAATTAATATTTATTTAGATAGTATCTAGTACCACTATTGTACCCTTATAGAAGTATAAAATATACAAAACCTGTGAAAATAAGCGAAAATAAGGATATCTATAAGCCTTGATATTTCAACAAAACCAATCGAAAAATAAAGGACTCTAGGTTATTACCCAAAGTCCTTATGTATTAGTGCAGATGGTGGGACTCGAACCCACATGGTTTCCCGCAGCATTTTGAGTGCTGTAGCGTATACCAATTTCGCCACATCTGCATTGATGTAGAAATATTACCATAAATATGTTGGTTTGTAAAGTGGGTTAATTTAATTTTTAGGATTAATCTTTTTGACTTTATCAAATATATTATTTGAATTTTTATATAAAGATTTTTAATTTATTTCTAATTATATTATAATGTTTATTTATATAATCCCATGTTTTTTTCATTTCTATTTGCATCACTATCTTATTTTTTTAGATTTTATAAATTGCTTTTATTTTAAAATTTATAAGTCAAAAATTTTATGCCCTATAAATTTTTCATAGGGCAATATATATTTTTAACCCATAAATTTTATTTTAAAAATAAATCTGTATATTTTTAAAAGTAAAAATTTGATTTCATCATGATCCTGTTGTTTCAACAATGATGTTATTGTCTCAAGAAACAATTAATGATGTTTTTATTGTACTTTCTTTTTATATTTGTTAATTCACATAATTTTTCTATTAATTACAGGTTCGTTATATAATGCATCTATTACCTTCTTTGCATTATCAGATCTTACTGATAACCTCAAATACAATTTTATCCATTTCCATTGTCAATTTAACTACTCTTCTAAATTTTTCCTTTGCTATTTTTGATGTTTCAATAACAGCTTCTAAAAATTTACAATAGATATTTCACAAGAATATAAAAAAACTAATTTCATTTACTATAAAAAGAAGACTAGAAATCTAGTCCTCCAATCTAACTTATTATACTTCCATGTATAATATAAATAACAATATTCAATTTTTGAATTATTTATTTAAAAATTTTTGCATTGTGTACCATGCTAGCTCTGCACATTTTACTCGTGCTGGCATGTTTGATATGTTTTTGAAGTGCTGCTGCATCTTCTAGAGAATCTATTTCTTCGTCGGAGATTTGTTCTCTTTTATCATTCTTAGATATATGTCTATTAGTTTTAATACTTCTGTTTTGTTTTTGCCTTTAAATAGGTCTATCATGATTGTGATGAAGCTTGTGAGATTGCACATCCTGTGCCTGTGAAATGATATGTCTCTAAGATGTCTCCATTCATTTTTAGTTCTAGAGTAATGTCATCTCCACAACTTGGATTGTGACCATGTTCTGTAAAAATCTGGATTTGCTAGATTGTGTTTGTTGTGTTTTGATGTGCTTGCTTCCATGATTATATCTGTGTAAATTGAATCCATATTTTCCATTGTTTTTCTCCTTTTTACATATATTTGCTGAAGATTTTTTTGAACTTCTTTTTAGGCCATTTATGAGTCTGTCTATGTCTTGTTTTTGTGTTGTAAATGTAAAAACTTACTCTACATGTTGATTCCATTTTTAATTTTCTATGTAGTGGTTGGGCACAGTGATGGCCTGAACGTATGCAGACTCCACTGTTATTTAGAATTGTTGAAACATCGTGTGGATGAACGTTTTTACGTTGAATGCTATTACTGCTGCTCTTTTTTTCTAGATTTGTTGGTCCATAGATTTGAATGAAATCCAGTTTTGTTAGTTCTTCATAGGTATATTTTAGAAGCTTTGCTTCTACTTTTTCGACATTTTCCATTCCGATATTTTCTAAATAATCGATTGCTGTTGATAGACCTACTGCTCCATTTACGTTTTGAGTTCCGGCTTCAAATTTCATTGGTGGCTCTGCATACGTTGTTTCTTGTTCATATACATATTCAATCATGTCTCCACCTAAATTGAATGGCTCAATTTTGTTTAGTATTTCTTCTTTTCCGTATAATACGCCAATCCCCATTGGGGCTAGCATTTTGTGTCCTGAAAAATACTAAAAAGTCGGCATATAGGTCTCTGTACATCTATTTTCATGTGTGAGCTGATTGTGCTGCGTCTATGACTATGATTGCTCCTACTTCGTGGGCTCTTTTGGGCTATTTTCTTTACATCATTTATTGTGCCTAAAACGTTTGATACTTGTGTTACTGCAACAATTTTGACACCTGGAACTATTTTGCTATTTATTTCTTCATCTGACAACTCATAATTTTCGTTTGTGTACATGTATTCAAGTGTTGCACCTGTTTTTTTGCAAACGTTTTGCCATGTTACTAGATTTGAATGATGTTCCATTATTGATATAAGAATTTTGTCGTTTTTGGTTACATTTTGCATTCCATAAGAATTTGCAATTAAATTTAAACTTTTCTGTGGCATTTCTAGTGTAAATGATTTCGTTTGGCGATTTTGCATTTATGAATTTTGCTACTTTTTCCTTTGATTCATCATACACTCTTGTTGCTTCAATGCTTAAATCATATGCTCCTCTATGTGGATTTGCATTGCTTTGTTTGTAATAATTCTGTTACTGCTTCTATTACTTGTATTGGCTTTTTGAGTTGTTGCTCCACCTGTCTAAGTATGCACTATCTTGGTTTTCTAGAATTGGAAAATCTTTTCTTAATTTCATTAGTTGTCATTTTATTATTCCTTATATTTTTTCAATTATTTTCTATTATTTTTCTGTAATTCTTCATCCGGTATTTTCATTTATTATATTGTTAAAAGTTTGCTTTTATTATTAGCTTTTCGTGCATCTTCATAAGAGATTCCCTTTTGTCATTATATAAAATAATTTCTTTGATCTATTTTTTCCTGATGATACACTCGTGTTCTCCGTTTTACGTCATCTTCATGGCATAATAACATTGGTAATGAGATTGACTTTTGCTTTTATCTGATAATAAAACACAATTTTCGTTTTCTGAACCTTTTGATTCTTTTACTTTCCTTTTTAGAAAGTCAATTGTTCCTTTAAGCTTTTTTAGAATTTCCGTCTATTGCTCCTTGTACTTCTATTTCTGAGTTTGTTTTTTCTGCATATGTTTTTATATGATAATTTAAGTCTAATCTATTATTGTCTTGTCCTAAATAAACTGTTTTTAAGCTATTTTTTTGCTCTATATCCATTTAGTTCACTATAATAGTTTGATATCTTTAGTTTTCTCCTCCAAAATCTACAATTATATGCGAAATTTCAGCATTATCTGCTATATTATTTGAAATTGCAAATATGTTTGTGTTTGCTGTGTTTTTCTAATAAATTCGCTATTGTGATTTTTGCCTTTTGAATACTTCTTCTGATTGTAATCCACTCTGAATAATTGAAACCCGTTTCCTTCAAATTTTTATGATTATATTTGCTTTCTGAATTTTGCTCATATTTGATGTTAATTTTTGATATCAGGTTTCTTCTATTAATTTGAAGTTTTTAATTCTATATTTTTGTTCTATTTTTGTATATTTTGGCACTATTATATTTAGTGAATAGTTTGTTTGTAGTTCTAATCCTATTTTGTTTTGATAATAGTGTGTTTTCTGATTTTTTCAAAGTTATTTTTCAATATTTTTTAAATTGTACATTATCAAATGCTTTTGATTTCTGGTATGTCTAATTTTATTTTTAAATCGTTGATTTGATAACTTTGTGATGTTCTTAGAGGTGTAGCATTTAATACTAATTCGTTTGTCATTATCCCATGCTCCCTTCTAATTCTAAGTTTATTGTTGTTCATTTCTACGGCATATTCTAATGGTAATGCTTTTTGAAATTGGGTCTGCAAACCCTCTTACTATCATGGCTTTTTGCTTCTTCTTCTGATAGGCCTCTTGTCATTAAGTAAAATATTGCTTGGTCTGATATCTTTCCGATTTTTGCTTCATGCGAAAATTCTACATCTGAGGTTTGTACATTTGATGTTGGAATTGTATCTGATTTTGAAATGTTGTCTAGCATTAATGATTCACATGATATGGATAATTTTGTCCTGTTGCTTTTTGGCAATACTTTTACATCACTCTGAATGTACAAATTCCTCCGTCTTTTGAGATTGATTTTGAATTTACTACTGCTGAAGTGTTTGGTGCGTTTTGAACTATTTTCATTCCTGTATCTAAGTTTTGTCCTTCTCCTGCGAATGATATTCCTAAGAATTCGCTTGATGCATTTTCGCCATTCAAAAAGCTCATTGGATATAGCATTGATACTTTTGATCCAAACGATCCTGATACCCATTCTATTTTTGCATTTTTCCCTACGATGGCTTTTTTCGTATTTAGATTCATCATATTTTTTGACCAGTTTTCAATCGTTGAATATCTTAATGTTGCTCCGTCTTTTACATATAGCTCTACTGCTCCTGCATGTAGATTTAATTCACTATACTTTGGTGCTGAACATCCTTCTATGAAATGCAAATATGCATCTTCTTCAACGATTATTAATGTGTGTTCGAACTGGCCTGCGCCTGCGGCATTTAATCTGAAATATGATTGCAATGGTATATCTACTTTTACGCCTTTTGGTACATATACAAATGATCCTCCTGACCATACTGCATAGTGAAGAGCAATGAATTTATGATATGGAATTGAGATACATTTTGAGAAAATATTCTTTTATGATTTCTGGATATTCTCTTACTGCTGATTCAAAAATCAGTGTATATTACGCCTTGCTCTGTTAATTCTTTCTTTTATGCTGTGATATACAATTTCTGAATCGTATTGTGCTCCAACTCCCTGCTAATGCTTCTCTTCTGCTTCCGGAATTCTCAATTTTTTCAAAAAGTGTTTTTTTATATCTTCTGGTACGTCATTCCAGTTTGCTTTTTATATCTGTTTTTTTGGCTTAACATATGTTGCAATTTTATTAAGGTCTATTTTCACTTAAATCTGGTCCCCATGTTGGTAAGTCTAATTTATTATATGTTTCTAGTGCTTTTAGTCTTATGTCCAACATCCACTCTGGTTCTTTCTTTTCTTGTTGATATCTCTTTATTACTTCTTCTGTTAAACCAAATGCTTTATATTCAGAATCATCACTATTTTTTTAATGTTGTATATGTTTTCTATCTTGTTTTTGTTCTTCAAACTGTGATAGATCTGTTTTATTTTTCAAGTTCTTTATTCCTTTCTAGTTATTTTTAGATATTCTGAATATCCATCTTTTTCTATTTGTTTTGCTAATTCACCTGTTCCTGTTTTGATGATTTGTCCATTTACTAATATGTGTACATAGTCAACTTTTTAAGTTTTCCAAAATTTTTTTGTACTATGTGTGATTATTAATACTGCATTTTCATCATTTTTGAACATATTGATGCCTGATGATACTGTTCTTATTGCATCAACGTCTAGTCCTGAATCTGTTTCATCTAGTATTGCTAATTTTTGGATTTAGTGTTAGCATTTGTAAAATTTCGGCTTTTTCTTTTCTCCTCCTGAAAATCCTACATTTAAATCTCTTGATGCATAATTTTTATTCATGTTTAATTTATTCATATTTTTCTTCAATTTGTCTTTTAAATGCAAATACTTTTTACAGGTTCCTGTGTTTTTTTGCTGAATGTGCTGCTTTTAAGAAGTTCATTAATGTGATTCCTGGTACTCTTCTGGTAATTGGAATGACATGAAGATTCCTTTATTAGCTATTTCATTTGTTTTTAAATCATTTATATTTTCACCTATAAAATCAATTTCTCCAGATGTTTTTGTAGACTGGATTGTTAAAAATTACATTTGCTAATGTTGACTTTCCGGCTCCGTTTGGTCCCATTATTACATGTACTTCTCCTGCATTGATTTTTAGATTTAATCCTTTTAATATTTCTTTATCTCCTGCATTTGCGTGCAAGTCTTTTATATTTAAAATTTCTGTCATTTTTCTACCCTCTGATTTTATAAAATGTTAGTCTTGTTCAACTTTTTATATTTTAACATTTTTTTGGGTGGAAAGTCAAATGGAATGCTAGTTATATTGATATAAAAACTGAAATCATATTAAAAATACAATTTCAGTTTTTACTTCTATATATTAAATATTTTGTCTATTAAAATATTTAATGCTTTTTACTTTTAAATGAATACATTGGATTGTATATTTCTCATCTATATACATTCGTTAAAGAATTAAAAATTTATCTGATTATAAATATATACTTATTTATTTTTAATAATTTATCTAAAAATGTCGCTTTACACCGATATTTTTAATTGTTATTGTAGCTTTATTTTCTATTTTAAATTTACTTCTTTTTATATTTCCATCTAATATTGTTTCTTTTATTTTTATAATATTTAATTATATTACATTTAGATCGAAAAATCGTGACTAATGACTTTTCATTGAAAAGTCATTGTTCACTTTTATTCAAAACTTTTTAATATGTAATAATAAGCTTCTTCATTATAATTGTTCATCTTTTTAGAATTTTTCTTAAACTTTTCTGGAATTATTATATCTTTTTAATTTACTTTCTTTTGAATATCTTTCCATTTTCTTTTTCATCATTTTTAATTAATTTCATCAAATATAATACTTTTTCCTACTGCTGTTAGTACTTCTTGTTCTCTTCTGAATTTATTTTCTATAATAAATCCTTGTAATTTTTCATTCCAATATTTACATCATGTTGATTTTTTCAATGTTATTTTGTAAAATAGTGTCTATACAAAAATCTCTTATATCTTCTAATACATCTTCATTTGTAATTTCTTTTAGTTTTTCTATATTTTATTTTCTATTTGCGATATTTATAAAACTTTTAATCGTGTCTATATATTCTGCTTCATTAAATAGCTTGTCTACATCATATAATTGTTTCATCAATTCAAGTTCTTTATCAGAATTATAATGTATTCCTGTTGTATTAGGCGCTAACACTCGTCAGTTTATCTCCTAATATACTTTCTACTGATGGTAAATTGACTTTATATTCACTTGAAACATTTAATTTTAAGCATTCTATATTTTTATTTATCGTTACTGGATATTTATTACTTTCATACAACATCTATAATATGTATTTTTCCGAATTATCAGTTACCGAATTGAAAGAAAAATTTATAATGCTCTAACTCCATTCTTTTACTTGTTGAAGTATTTCTTTTGTTTTCTTCATACTTTGTAAATAAAGCTTTTATGATTCAATTATTCTTTTAATGCATTCATTTTACTGCTTTGTTTATCTTCTTCTGTAATAATATCAACATCTACAGAAAAATCTTTTTATTTCATTTAGTAGTAAAACTAATGAAGTTCCACCTTTAAAAACAAAAATTTAATCCACTATTTACTAGGCTTTCTACAAGATATAATGTCTCAATGTGTTTTTCTAATAATTGAATGTCTGCTTTCGGATTAGTTTTCTTTAATTCATTTATTGATTCTTCTAAAAATTTTCTATTTTATTTGGTTTCTATTAACATGTAATTCTCCTAATATTTATATATTTGTAGCATGTTGAGTTATTTTAAATATTTTATAAATTTCTCATATTCATTCTTAAATTAGCATAATAAAAGCTTTTTCATATTAATGTCATATTTTTCAAAGATATTTTTCATATATTGTTTGTAATTCTTTTCCTGATAATATAGGTATAGTTTATCAATATATAGATCAACCATTATTTTCTCAATTGATATAATCCTTTTTGATTATCTATATTTTCTAATGGTGATTTTACTCTTAATGGCTCATTACTATAAGATTTTTCATCATTCCATATATATCCTATTTAGACTTTAACATATCTTGTGTAATAATAGTATATTTCTTTGGTAAATTTTCTTTCAATACTTCTACAAACAAGTCCATAGCATACTTTTTCTGTTTCAACAATAAAATCTTTTCATTACATAATGTAACGTAAAAATCATTTAATATTTTAGTATTCCACACTATAAAAATTTATTTTTGGATATTCTTTATAAAGAGTTTATATATTCTACTTTCTACTTCTTCTTTTTCGGAATATTTATATATTCCTTTAGTAATTACTGAATATTTATTTTTCTAATTCATTCATTATATTATCATTTCTTAAAAATAAGTTATCATATTATCAAAACTTCTATATTTTCCATTTTATATTTTTGATATAAACTATACATTTCTTCTTTGTCTCATAATTTGCTCTTTTCATTAATTATATCAATTATATATATTTCATTTTCTTCGCCCTTCTTTTGTGAAAATAGACTTTTGCTGTTAAATGTCTATTTTCACCTTTTATTTTAACATATTTTCTTCTAATAGTCAAACTTACTCTTTTATTTTCTTAACTAAATCGTAGGCAATTTTTAGTTACTTTTCCTTTTTATTGTAGATTTATCTATTAATTTACAACTTTCACATTAAAAATATAGCGATTTTAAGTGAACCCAAAAATGTTGAGACAAAAATATATAGTTTAACAAGGAGGTTCATTTTTATGATCTAAATATTCAAATGAATTAAAATTAAAAGTTATTAAATATTATCTTGAAGAACATCATAGTTATTCAGAATGTTGTAAAAAGTCAATATTCCAAGTAATAAATCAATTTTGACATGTGAGAAAAATATAATTACACAGCGTACAAGGAATATTTAAGAGGTTAAAAAGCAGTTATGATGGTAATTTCAAACAAATGTTATAGAATATATGCATGTAAACCATTTATCAGTCAACGCAAACAGCAAATCATTTTAGATTAGAGCTACAAATGTTGTATTAAATAGGAACACATATATTATGAAGAAGGACCACAAGGTTTGAATGAAAGAACGACGTGGTAGACCAAAAAGATGAAATTAAAAAGATAAAAAGAAATTAAATAAAGATCATTGAAGAAGACTTAATTGCAGAAAAATCAACGTCTTCGTATGGAGAATGAATATTTATTAAATGCCTTAGTTCAGGAAAGAATCAAGACAAGAGAACAAGAAAAGGTGATTGTTGTGATGAATTAAGGCATATATATACTGAGAGATTATTAAAATTAGCAGAAATGGCTAGAAGCACATTTTTTATTATTACTTAAAAATATAAAAATTAATTATGATAAATATCATAAATCACATATTGTAATATATTTACATGAAAATAAGTCGTTATGATATAGAAGAATAACATTAGAACTTAAAAACAGAGGCTTTAATATTAATCATAAAAGCAGCTTTTAAGACTTATGAATATATTGGGAATAAAGAGTATTCAAAGGTCAAAAAGAAGATATAATTCATATCAGAGAGCATTGAAAAATTGCTAATAATTTATTAAAAGAGATTTTAAATCAGATAAGCCAAATCAAAAATGGGTTACTGATGTAACCGAATTTAAAGTACATGATAGAAAACTTTATTTATCACCAATTATAGATCTATTTAATGGAGAAATAATTAGTTATAATTTATCAAAAGCATCCAACATTTCAACAAATTATGGATATGTTAGAAAAGCATTTTATAAAAATAAAGAATAATACAAATTTAATACTTCATTCAGATCAGGATGGTAATATCAAATGAAAATATATCAAAAATGCTTAAAGAAAAGGAATAAAAACAAAGTATGTCAAGAAAAAGGCAATTGCTTAGATAATTCATGTGCAGAGAAAAATTTCTTTGGAATATTAAAACTCAGAATTATTCTATAAAAAGAAAAGAATATAAAAGAATATATAGAATATTATAATAATAGTAGAATTGAGATAAATTAAAAGAATGTCTCCGACTCAATATCGAAAACGTCTTAATAGTAGCCTAATTTATACCGCTCTAATATTTTGGGTTCAGTACATTTTTACTATATATTATTTTTGTAAATATTCATCTGCAACAAAAATGCAAATTCTTTTTAAATTTTTACAGAAATGTTTATTAAAAATTATATTTTTGAGTTATAACTTGTTTTATCATCAGCATCAATTAAAATTACATTTTCAATATCACCATTGTATGAACTATCTTCTAATTTAATATGTAAATGTGCAATAGCATTTCTTATATGATTAACTACATAGTTATTATTTACATCAAATATCATTATCAACTATATTTCTAAGTTCATCACTTTTATTTATACATTTTTGAAATTCAATTGCTTCTTTATCACTTCTTTATTATATTTATCTACCTTTTTGCTCTAATGGCAGTGTAATCTCAGAGCCAATAAGCAATGTTTAATAACAAAGTAACTCTCATATTCAGTACTTTTTGAAATATTTTCTATTATATTTTAGTTCTTTTACAAAAATCTTTATCAAAAATTATGCATTATTGCCATATATCTCCTCCTTTCTCGTAGAATACATTTTCAAGTATTATATCATAAAAAGAGTAATTTTTGTATAATTACTTCCAAATTGTAGGTTTGTCAAACATATGTCACACTTTCTGGATACTAACTAATGTTAAGATACCTATTATGCTATTATTTAACTTCCATTTCTTATATATTCTTCATATTTATCATTTGGACTAAGCCATTTTAGTGGCTCATCGGAAAAATTATTATATTCTTTTATATAATATTTAGCTCTATTTACTAAATCTTCAAAAGCTAAAAGAATATCTTTTATTATAATAAAATCTTCTCTTGATCTTTTTATGACTTCTTTCTACTTTTACGTTATGTCTTGGTGTATATGGTTTTTATTAATTTATGTTTTATATTTAATTTTTAACTTCTGTTCAAACATTGTCTTTTTGGCTCTATTAGATATTTTTATATTGTAATCTTTTTGTGAATTCAAATCCATTATCTGGTTTGTATTTCTTCTATTTTATACTTGAAATTTTTTTACTATTATGTCTATAAATTTACTTGATCTCATATGTACTATGCTCTTTGCAAACCATATTACTCTTTTACCTTGTATATTGATAATATCTTTCATTTCTTTTCTATCAATTCTTTTGTCATAAATGCCTTTGGTACATATTTTACATCTACTTGTACTCTTTTCCTGTATATCTCATTGGTTGATATAATTTTGGCTCATATTTTTTCTTCTTTGATGGTACTTTATTATATATTCTCAATTTTATTAACATTCTATATAAGCTTTGTTATACTTCTTTTATATCCTGCTTGCATTAATTTGACCCATAATACTACTAATCCGGTGTCTTTATTTTTCTCTTATAATTCCTTTATTAATTTTATTTCCGACTCTGTATAGGCATTTTGACTTGTATGTGACGTTTTGATTTGTTTTCTATACTGCTGTAACTCCCATTTCTAATGCATTTAACTATTGATCGATTATACTTTAATTCTGTGTTATACTATTCATATGGAATACCTCTTTTATGATATTGTTTTTGTTCAAACCAATTTTATCATAACTGTATTCCTTTTTATTATTATTTTTATATCTTTTTATTACTCGTGACATATCTATTGTAAACCCATAGCATTGGTAAATTTTTATCTTTTTAATTTATCTATAAACCTTATTTTTCCTTCTGATAAGACTATTATTTCTTTTTAATGATTTTATATCGATATTTTTCTTTATTTCTAATTTACATTATCTTTCTATCATGAAACCTCATTATTAATTTCATCACTAATTTTTCCACAACATGCCAATATACATACTTCTCTAAATTATCATTTTTAATTTTTACTGTTGTAATTTTTAAGTATGGTTATAAATCCTTTCATTGTTTTAAAGCAATTACATTGTATTGTATTGAATTCCATGTTTTTCAATATTAATAAATAAATGAAAATGTAGACAAAAATTATAAAATTTTGTCTACATTTATTTGACACTAACTAATATTTACGAAATATTTAATTTTATTTTTAATTTTTATCACTCTTTTTCAAGTTTTTAACAATTTTTATATGTGTTATAATTTATTTAAGAATGTAATGTTATATTAATTAAATCTTATATATATAGGTGTTTTTATGATTTTGATATGAAATTAAATTCAAAATGCACAAATAACGTTAAATCTGGTAGTAAAAATTTTAAACTTAGAGTTTTTAATGTTATTAATTTTTAAGCTTTGTGGTGTTGAGCTTTAGCATTGATAAAAACTTGAATATAGTTTTATTGTAATAAGATTTAAATTGATGGATTGATTTAATAAACCCCTTAATGATTTGATTATTAAGAGGTTTTAGTTTTATGAAAGTTTATTTTATAAATTATATATATGATTAATGATGTTGTTATTGTCTCCTGTTGTGTCTATTAATACGTCTCATAAACTTGATGTTCTTCCTTGTACAAATATTTGATGTATCCTCATCTGTACATGCATATATAAATGTTAATATTATTGATATTATTAAATACTTTAATTTAAACTTTTCTTTAATTGGTATATTAAATTTATAAAAATATATTTAATATTGCAAATTCTGTTACATGTGCTATTTTTCGTATTTTTGGTCATATTTATTTTTATAATTTCTGTTATTTTCTACTCGCTTGTTTTATTTGATATATTTTTGTACTACTTTTTGACCTTAGATGGTGATGTATTTTCATCCATTGATGAAAATACAAATATTACTAGTAGCCACAAAGATTGACAATTATTATTGATATAATTAGTTTGAAATGTTTCCATAACATCTTTCTATTTACTTTTTATTATTTCTTTAATTCTATTATTTTTCTTTATTAAAGACAAATTATATATATATATATATAATGCATGACAAAAACCCCTGATACTATACAACCAAAAATTGGATTATTTATTAAATAGTTTGACTAACAAGATATTAATACAACTATGCAAACCAATTGCACAACCTCATTATATCTTTAACTTTTATTTGATTTTTTGAAATATTTTCTTCCATAAATATATGTAATTAATCCAGATGTAAATTCTGCAATTATCATGGTAAATGCAGCAGCATTTTTGATTATATTTTGGAATTAATATTATATTAAAAATAACATTTAATAGTAGCTGATGTTAACGTCGCAATTAGTACTCTATTTGGAATTAATATAGCATGATGAATAAAACCAACTTAATTATACTAAAAATTAATGTCTATTTCAATATTTGTAATGATGTAGTTGTTTCTATGTATTCACTTCCAGATAATATTAAAACTATATTTTTACTCACAAATATAGCCCAAGTCATTGCTGGAACAACAATAATTAATAATAAATTCAAATATTTTATTTCACTTTTTGATATCTTCTTCATATTATTTCCAAAATACATGAAAGTCTTGGAACAGATACTATTATTAATGCACCTAATATTGTCTTTAGTAGCATAAACCTCTTTGTTGATACAGAATATAAACCCTGTATAGTACTATTTGATAACATCACTATTGTCGTATCTGAATTTATATATAATGTCATTGCTATTGAATTTGCTAAAACAATATTAATATTGGGTATATATGTTTTAATATGGAAAAATCAACTTTATATCGCAATATTTTTAAACCAACGAAATTAATTATATTTGCACCTGATGATGCAAATCACAGTAATAATCGACAATTAACAAACTCATTTTGATTTTACAAATATAAACATTAATATAATTGATAAAATTTGAAAAATATATTTTATTGTAATATATTTTAAATTTTCATATATTGAAAAATATCCAATCACATCCAATTGTTGTAAATATTATCGAAATACTCAATATTAATAACATACTTGCATTAATTTTTAATACTGGAAACATCAGAATTCCAATTATTAATAACATATATGAAATTGCTGTAGATATCATATTAATTGTAAAGATTTCTGAAGCAAAAATCTGACATATCACTCTATTTCTCCCCATATGCTGCAACCTTCACGTATTGAATATGTAGAAATCTCAAGGCATGCAATATAGCACAAAATAATTTATTATGGATAAATTAAAGTTATATATTCCTACATTTTCAGCATGTAACATTCTAGATATATGGAAAAAGTTATTAATGGAAATATTGATGCATAATGTTTAATTACACTAAAATTGCATTTTGGCAACTGATTTTTCATCCATTTTCCTTCTAACTTTTTCATATATCATATTAATAATATTATTATCAATTTTTCATCAAACTTTACGAGCAAAACAACAATCACTCACAATTAATTCATCAAAACTCTTTCTCTCCAAACGTATGGTCCTCCTCTATTCCAGTCAATATATCTCATAATTGAATGATAACTCTTCATTTAATCTTATCTTTCCAATATTTATTATTCATTACATAAGTTTGAAAAATACTTCATCATCACAATATGTATTTTTATAAATGTTTATAAAAATATTTGAATCATTTATTAAATCTTCTGCAAGATTATTAGTATTACTAAACCATTGTGATCCTTTTATAAAATTTTTAATTTTTATATTTTTCAATCTATTAATTCCTAAAATCTTCTGCAATTTATATTTGAAAATATATCAATTTTTCTCATAATTTTTAAAACTTTTGTATGGTAATATATTATAAAGTTTGTAAATTTCATAATATTTAATTCTATTTTCTAAGTTTTATATGATTCTTTATTATCTCATTACAAAATTTATATACTCTTTATTTTTGATTTTTCAAAATATCTCATATATTTCTTTTGCTCCTTTTAATGGTAAACCTGTTCCCTGATATTGAAAATGATAATACCATATTTTATTTTCATTTGCTTTTTAATAAAAATAATTCTACACTGATTACGTTTTTCACTCCCTCAATTAACTCGAATATTCAAAAACTTATACACTTTGAATATTTAAACATTTAGAAAAATCAAATCTCAATAATTTCTTTTTCTGCTTTTTATCTATATGAATATATAAATCATTTTTACTATAATCTAATAGTTTTTAATAATTTTTAATTGTTCTAAATTTTTATGTGCAATTATTAGATATGCTTGCATTATTCTCCAAATTATCTTTTTAGCAAATTAAATCAAAAATATTCTTAAAAATACTTTTTCCCAAAAACGACTACTCATCGATAAAATTTTATATTTTTTTACTTGAATTTTTATCTAACAAAACTTGAATTCTATATTTCTTCACATTATTCCATAGATTTCTTTTTAATTTAATTTGATCTTTATCTAATTTCATTTTTATTAGGAAAATGTAAATATAATTCTAATGAAGTTGTAAATATTTTATATTCTAAAGCTTTTTATTAATTCTGTACATTATCTTTACATATTTATTAATTTCTAATGCTATTTCTAAATAATCTATATTTTTAATGGGTTTATACTTCCTATTATACTCGACTTTCTAATTAAATAATAATAAACGATTTTATTAGTATATATTATTCTTTTTGCTTTAAAAAACTTTATAAATTGTTACAATCTCATTTCTTTTTCCTAGTGGAAACTCTATTTTATTAAATAATTCTTTTTAAATAATTTCTCATTGCGCAAGTACTAAAATCAATTTCATAAAACATATTCTTTACAGCTCATATTTATTAAATTCTTTTTATCTCACTTATATTGTCTTTTTGAATACTGCCTTTTTGATTTTCATAAACTTTTTGATAATTTCCATAACTATATCACTATTATATTTTTCAGATATATTTATTAATTCTTCCACAGAATCCAATGGTATATAATCATCACTATCTAAAAAGTATAAGTAATCTCCTGATGCTTTCTTTATTCCATAATTTCTTGCAGATGATAGTCCTCCATTTTCTTTATGATATATCTTTATTCTATTATCATTCATTTCTATCTCATTGCATATTTTTTAAAAGAATCGTCTGTACTCCATCATCTATAACTATAATTTCAATATTTTTATATGTTTGATCAATAACTGATTCAATACATTTCTTTTACATATTCTTCGCATTAAATACTGAATAATAAAACTAATTTTTCTCGATTCCATTCTTTTCAATTCTCCCATTAAAATCAAATACATATCCATGCAAAAGCTCCTCGTTATAATCGATGTTGATGTACTAATATTTAAAAATATAAAACATTACTAATATGTATAGATATTTTATTTTGCTATTTTCAACAACAATATGATATAATTGTAGTTCCTAAAATACTGGTTTTCTAAATAAAATTTTTAAAGATTCTATTTCAAGAAGTTTTTCTCTAAAATCATACGTAGATCTCGAGTCCATATGATTTAAAATTGTTATTTAACATATATTGAACCATATCGTCTCTTCCCATCCAAAAATCTCTATATTAATATTAAATTTATTTAATATATAATTTTTCAATATCAGGAGAAGTTAATTTCATCAATATAATAGCATTATAGAAAAATAATCAATGGTGTTATATAAGTTGTATTACTACACTTTTTCTTTTAACATTTTATTAGTAGAAAGGAATATAATTTAAAATTAATAATATTGTTGAAAAATAATATTATTAATCTTTTATTCATCATTAAAAATACTGATATATGTTAATATCCACTTATTATTATTCTTATTATATATAAATAACAAAATAATGCCATCATTGATCTGGAAATGCACTTTGATTCAAGTGCATCATATGCAAAAGTTGATTGACCACCATAGTGAAAAATGTTTTCATTGAATTTATAAAATAAGATATTGAAAAATGTAGTCCTTATCTCTACAAGATATGATATATAAATAAACTATAACTGCATATTTTTGCCATGTTTTTCTATTTCTTTATTTGTTAATGTATTTAATGCTATGTATGTGAAAAACTATTGAATCATTATAAATAATATTTCTTTTATACTTAAAAGTGAACTTTTCATTTAATATATCTAAATATAATTGATATTATTGATATTATTATATATGCTATATTAATATATTAAATTTTTTAAATATTTTATTTTTCTGTTTTTAGGCATATTAAAAATAAAATCAAAACTGACAATATTAAAAATATATATTTTATCAAATTGACTTTACTTTCAAGATTTGTTTTTACAAAAATGCATCTCAATTCCTTTAAACAAAATAGCAATTGTGAAAAATATAATTCCAGCTAATTTATGTGTATTTGTATATTATTAATTTTTCATATTATTTTCCTTTAAAATATCAATATTCAAATTACTATGTGAATTATTATTGCTTATTTTTGGCTGAACTCTAGCTATTGTTATACCTTCATCATTAAAATCTTTATTTACAACTGCATTTTGCTCCTATTGATATACTCATTTGCAATATTTATATTTCCTATTATTCTGCACCACTTCCAATAAATATATTATCGCCCTAAATTAGGTGCTGATTTTTCTCCATTTGTCGCTCCTATTGTTGTACTTCTGTATTCTACAATTTTTCCTATTCTTGCATTTCCATTAACAACTATACATCCTAAAATGAGCTATTGATAAACCTGATTCAAATGTATTTATTTATATATATGTATTATATTTTAACTCATTCTATAATACTTTACTTTGTAAATATATAGTATAAATCTTTCCTAGAATATCATTTCTGCAATTGACATAATATTCTGTTTTTCTGTAGTCTTTCAAACTCCATATCTCATCATGTATAATTTTAGGTCATTTATTCCTAGTGCAATTTTATCTCTTTATTAAATATTCTTTATAATCTTTCTTATTATTTATCATTTTTCTCACTTATTAATAATATTATTCTTTAAGTATTCTATACTATTTTTTCTTTCTTTTTATAACTTCTATTGATTGATTTAAATAATCATTTTTATTTTGTAATGTACTATATGTATCTCTATTCTTTATTCTTAATTCTTGTATAAAGAATTTATCTTTTTAATCTACTAGAATTTCCTATATATGTATAAAATCTTTTACTTTTTATTGAAAAACTAGACCATGAAAAAGTTCCTGTAAAAATTATATCTGCATTTTTAAACATTTCTACCCATTCAAATGATTTTATATTTATTTTATAAAATCAAACCACTTGATATTCACCAGCTCCATAAATTTTATATCCATTAATTTTTGCATAATTTATAATATAATCTTTTAATCATCACTTATATTATCACAATAATGCATTAAAATATATATTTTTCTATTTTTACAAAATTTGAATCATATTCTTTAAAACTCTAATAAAAATGTTGGATCTAGTACTCTACTACACTCTTTATTTGTATATTTTAAAACTAATTTTTCTGCATTATCATCTCTTTGCTGAAAAATGATGAAATATTTTTAATCCTTCATAACATTCTATTGGTAATTTATCAATATCAGATTTTCCTGCACTAGGTGCATATGTAATTATATTTTACATGTTAATCCACACCCAAACTTTATTGGAGAATAACTTTTCTTATCCTCAAAAGTTCCAAACTTCATCGCTTCCAATTATAATTGTATCGTATTTTAATTTATTTATATCTTTATCGAATAAACTCTTTAGATATGTTTAAATATTTCTTTTCAAATCTTTAAAAACTTTAGGTATCTTTATCTTTTGAAAATATAATTGTATTCTATCATTTTTTATTAAATCTATACCATCCTAATATATTTATTATATTATGTTTTCTATTAATATAATTAATAACTTCAACAATTGCTTCTGGATATAACTTTTTAATGTTTCTTAATGCATATACTTTGTAAAAATGTCTCATAATTTTATGTAATGATGAGTTAATATTCCAATTTTCATTTTACTTTCACTTTCTAACATTTTTCATATCTAATTTTTCAGATTCTATTTTTATTGAATATCCATTTTTCTTTTAACTCTTTTATATTATCATTTCTTTTTAGATAATTTTATAATATTTTCCATCCCATTCTTTATAATTGTTTTTGAATATTTAAAAACTTAACTTTTCCTATTATATTAACTTCATTGCTACTGTATTACCCATAATGCAATTTAATCCATTATTGTGCTTCAATTCCCAACGACTGGTAATCCTTCAAATAATGATGGCAATATAAATATATCCATTGCAGAATAATATTCATTTACATTGGAATATTATTTTTTAAATATTATATTATCGTCTAAATTATATAGTTTTACCTTTGTCTTAATTGTGCTTAATAATTCACCATTACCCTATTAATACTAATTTTACTTTTTTTATTTTTATTATAAATATATTTAAAATAATTCTATTATATATTCATGATGTATCATAAACCCACCCACATGGCCAATTAATATTTCATCTTCTTTATTCCTAGTTCTTTCTAATTTTAATACGATTCTCATTTGAATATTTAAAATTTTCTAAATTTATTGCATTATTTAATAAATAGCTATTATTCTTATTTGCTTTTTCTCTAAAAATAATATTCTATTGCTTTTGCTAGTAAACCCCCAGTAATTATTGGGTATATTTAGTTAAAAATGATTTATATAATAATTTTAATGGTAATTTATAATTTTTATCTATTTGTGTACCATGTGCGTGAGATATTCTTATTTTTATTCTGCATGACTTTTGCAGCACTATGATTGTATCCAAAATGCCCCCTATTATGTACATGAATGATATCAATTTTATTTTTCTTTTATTATTTCTTTTACGACTTATACGATATTTTATACATTTCAGTGGATTAAGTCCTGGACTTACAAATATCTTACCACCCAATCTCTTTATTTCATCATTATACGCTCCTTCTTTTGATTTATTACAAAGAAAAATAAAATTGAATTTTTCTTTATTAATATTTCTATAATAATTCATTAGCATTGTTTCTATTCCTGCTCTATCCATATTACTTACACAATGAAGAACTTTATCATATTTTTCTCCTTTTTATTTAAATATATATTTTTGTTTTAAATTATTTGAAATAAAAATTTTCATTATTTTTAAAGTTATTCTATATTTTAATTTTTTCTTTTATATATTCTTTTATTTTTCTATTTCATCATATATGTTATTTCTCTTTTAGGTCTATTCGAACTCATAATTAAATTTTTATTTTTAATTTAGCATAATTTAAATTAGTTTTTATTTTCTCGATATTATTTAATTTATTAAATAAATCTGCTCCCCTTTTGGTATTTATTAAAATTAATGATACTCTTTTTCATTGTAAAATTCATTATGTATTGATAATATTCCCCTAATAGTCTGCTAAGGTAATATTCCGAACATCTTTTTATATTGACAAAAATTTACAATTATAACATGACTTCTATAAATATTGCAATTTAAAAATTATCATAATATGGATCAAAAATCTGAATTAATATACTTTATAGTATTGTCTTCAAATGTAATTTTTGGATGTTAAGCTCCATCCTTTTTCTTTATTTCTAAAATCATATATATTTTTATTATATTTATTTTTCTAAATAATTAATATATTTTTGAATATTTTGACTTGTACTCCATGACAAACTAAATCACATGTAATTAATTTTTATAATCTTTTTAAAAATTATATAATCCTTTTAACTTGACAAGGTGTCCCTTTGAAAAATAAAAACATTAAAATCTATTTTCTAAATCTTCTTTTACATATTTATATATATTATCAATATCTGATTGTACATATTTAGATCCCTGTAATTTAAATAATTCACTATGATTAGATATTCTTATATGTTTAACACTAAATTTATCTACATAAGTTGCTCCATAAACGATTCCTTTTTACTTAAAATATAATTAGCTATTGATGTAAATATTCCACCTGAAGAGCTTTTAATATTTCATCATTTATTTGATTTTTGCTGCATACGCTATAGGAAAAACTCATCTTCTTCTATTTATTGGAGAGTACTTAATACTGACATATTTTACATAATCCACAATTCTATACATTTTTCTATATTGATTTTCGGGTATTTAAAATCCTTCTTCATTTTTCAATCATTGTGATTGCACTTTTCAGGGCAAATTTGCTTTACATCCACTACAAACCCACAGCATTCATCTTTACTACAATATTAATATTATTCAAATTTATCTCCTTATTTATATAATTTTAATGTTTCTTTTTACTATTTCATTCCAATTATATTTTAATATATAATTTTTCTATATCTTCACTATTTTTTTCTATCATTTAAAGAGTCTTGTAGTTTTTTGATAAAGTCTCAATATCTCCCATTGTAAATGATGTTCCATATTTTCCGATTACTTGTGTGTTCTTCTCTATCACTTACTAATACATTTCTACCATAACTCATTGCTTCTAGTAATGATATTGGCATTCCTTCAATATGGCTTTGGTAAACAATATAGATATGTATTACTAAATAACTCTTCTAGTTCTTCTCCTTGAACAAATCCCTGTCATTATTATGTTTTTATGCTTTTTGTTCTATATGTCTTAAATAATCGTTTGTATGGCTTGCGCCACCTGCTATTACTAATTTTTATCTGTTTTTATTTTTATTATATGCATCAATTAAATCGTCTAAACCTTTTTCTGAACTATTCTGGCTAAAAATAATATATAATTATCTTTTTCTAAATTGTATTTTTCTTTTATTATTTTGGGCTCTTTTATTGTTGATTCTTCAACTCCATTTGGTATAAATATTGTGTCTCTATTATATATTTTCTTTAAAATAATCTTGAACTCCTTTGATAGAACTATTATCTTTATCTGCATATTTTACTGCACATTTTTCTCCATGCTTTTATATATTTTTGTTGCAAATCCACCCCATTTACTTCTATTCCAATCTAATCCATGAATTGTTACTACTATTTTTATGAAATATGTGTAACCATAACATTGCACATGAACCTTCTGTATGATAATGTACTATGTCATATTTTCCTAAATAATACTTTTATTGATGCAAATAAACCTATATAAAAATGCATCTATACCTTTTTATTTATGGTAGGTATTGTGACACTTTTTACTCCTTTATATTCTTTTAACTTTTGATTTTCGTCACTTGCATTTTTGTCTTGTACATTTTTTTCCTTTTCGATTATATACTCGTGACATTTATGTCCTAATTTTTATCATTCTTGTTGATAGTTCTTCAACAACGACTTCAATCCCACCTTCACGTGATGGTATTCGTTTATGGCCTATCATTGCTATTTTCATAAAATCTCCTAATAATTGTTATATTTTTATTTAATATCGAATTTTTATTTTAAATTTTATTTTTGCACCTTTTCTTAGTAATACTACTAAGATTACTTTTTATGAAAAATCTTCAAATCGAGTTTAAAAGATTGATTTTTTGAATAGCATGATTCTATTTTTAATCTTTCTTTAAATGTTACATCACTGCTGTCCATTTACTGTTCAATATGAAAATATACCACATTTAGTAGATACAATCGAATCATAGTAGTCTTCCATGTCTTCTTTTTTTCTCTTGGTAAATATGGTCTATTTCCTATAATGGCCATGTCTCCTTTTAGGACATTAAAAATTGTGAAATTCATCTAGTGATGTTTTTCTTAATAATTGTCCTATTGTGTAATCACGTGATCTTGTGACAACTTCTTATTTATTCTATATTCTTCTGCTAGCTCTTTTGTTATTTTCTAATATTTCTTTTTAATTTTTCATCGGCGTTTTGGAATCATTGTTCTTATTTTTATAAAAATTTAAATTCTTTTGCCGTTTTTCCAATTCTATTTTGTGTATATATTATTGGATCATAATCTTTATTTATTAAATATATAATTTTTATTATTGCTAACATTGGATTAATCCAGCACATCCGATTATGGCGCATATAATATCGAATGCGTTTTAATGTATAATATGTTGCTTTTTTATTTTGTTTAATATGCTTACTTCACTTCTTAAAATTAATTTCTTACTTATATAATTTTTCATTTGCAGTAATAGTTCTTTTTAGATTTTTCCACCCTTTGTTATCTCCATTTTAATTTATTTTTGAATTTATTATTTGCATTGGATTATATAATATTAAATATTCTAATTCTTCTAACCCTATTTCTTTTTCAATTAGTTGTAAGTCTCTTTCTAATTCTTGATATCTTGTAAATCTTTGATGTGCATCTGTTGCTAAAAAGCTATATTTATCTTCTTTAATAACTTTTTAAATATTTTTGCTTTTTCTCCATAGTCTCCTGATATGCTTTGAAATGTTACCTTGTAAATATACTCCTTTTTCTATCCATTTTATCAATAATTGCTGGATTTTCTTTACAATTTCATATCTTTCTGATGTGCTAGGATTGGTCTAGTACCCGTTTTTAGTAATTCTTCTATTATATTGTCTAAATAAATTACTTTTTCCTACGAATGGTAATTCAAATAGTACATATCTTGATTCTCCCTAAAGTTGGGACTTCGCCATTTATGATGTCTGATACCATTTCTGGGTATAAATATTTCTGCTCTGACATGATTTTTAACATTTATTTGCTTTTTCTGCTAACTTTTGATTTTATTAAGTCTACGATTATTTTTCTATTTTCTTTGTTTTAAGTCATATTTGTCCTTATTATAATGACTTGTTGCTATTATTTCTGCTATTCCGTTTTTCCGCTTCTTTAATCATATCAAATGTTTCTGCTTGCATTTCTTGCACCATCATCAATACTTGGTAAAATATGCGTGTATATCGATCATGTCTATCTTTTTCCTTATGCGTTATTAATATCTTTCAATATATTTTGCCATATATTTATTTAATACTTTTTGAATTGTTATTTATTTTAGGTTATTTGTTTTTGGATTGTTTGAATTCTGATTATTATTTATTATTTTTATTTATTATCTCATTATTTTTATTTCATTGAAGTTATTTTTTCATTATTTTTATTGCATTGCTTTTTATTGAGCTCTCTCTATATGGATATTATTTTTGCTCAATTATTCTGCATTTGCTTTTTGCTTGTTCATTTGCTCTTTGTGCATTTATTGTTTGTATATTTGGCATTTGAACTTGTTTGTGTCTATATTAGTTTTTACATCACTTACTTGTGTTTTTCCACTTTAACATCATTTATCTCGTTTTGATGTTTTATTATTTTGTCCTTCTAAATTAACATTATTTATATGGGTATTGCTAATTTCTTCACATTAGATTTATTTATATGGGCATTATTAACTTCGGCTCTTATTGAGTGTGAGCGACTGTTATTTATACTTTCTTCTTTTTATTTTTAGGATGTTTAGGATTGTTTTCATTTTTATTTTTCTGATTTCATTTGTGATTTTTGTTTGATTTTCTAATTCTTTTTAATTTTAGCAATTCTTTTTCTAATTCTGATTTTTGATTAATCTTATTAATCATTTTTTTGATTTTTGTCAATTGCTTTTTGTTTTTTTCTTCTTTTTATTTGCTTTTTCTAGGTCCTTATTTGCTTTTTGATTTTTCTGTTATAGAAAAATCTTTTATTTTTTCATTCTTAATGATTTGTTATTTACTTCTATTGTGTTCCCATAAAAAGTATTTTTGTATTATATTGATTTAATATAACTTTTGTTCTGTTTAATACAACTCCTGCTACATTTCCACCAACATGGTTTATTCTTCTTATTGCACTTTTTAAGTCGTCTATTCTTGTTTTGTTATAAATTGCTATTAATATTGTTGCGTCTACTACTCTTGATACTAGTATTGAGTCTGTTACCATTAATATTGGTGAACTGTCTATTATTACGTAATCATATTTTTTTCTTTTAATGCTTCGATTGTTTTTTTGAATTTTTTTCTTGTCCGATTAATTCTGATGGATTATTTACCATTGTTCCTGCTGTTACTATTGATAGATTTTCTACATTTGTTTTTTTCTTATATAGTCCATCTGTTGAATTACTTAGATAATCTGATAGTCCCTAATTCATTTTCTAATTCAAATACTTTGTGCAAACGTGGTTTTCTGATATCACCGTCTACTAGTATTACACGTTTATTTGCTTGTGCTAGTGTAATAGCTAAGTTTGCTGTTACGAATGTTTTTCCATTTGCTGGTGTTGTTGATGTTAACATTATGGCTGTTGATTTTTCATCTTTGTTAATGTATTGAATATTTGTTCTTAATAATCTAAATACCTCTGATATAGGTGATCTTGGATCATATTTTTGTTATTAATTCTGACATTATTTATTTCCTCCTTTGTTTCCATCAACTTGTTTCATTTCTTTGATTTCTGGGAATTCTGCTAATATGTTTAGCCCTAATTCTTCAATGTCATTTGGTGACTTTTATTGTATTATCTAAGAAATTTATTAGTAATATGATGAATATTGCTATTACTATTCCACCCTATTGTGAACATTAATATGTCTTTCATGTGATGTATATTACTTGGTTCTTTTGGTGTTTCTAGCACAAGTGTTATTGAAACGTTGTCTATTCCATAAGTATTATATATCTTTTTCTTTAAACACTTTTGCTAATTCGTTTGCTAATATTGCTGCTTTTTCTGGATTTTTTTGTTTGTTACTTGTATGTCTAGTATTTGTGTGTTACTTACGACTGTTGCTGTTGTTGATTTCTTTAATTCTGCTGGAGTTATATCTACTATTTGTGTATTTTTGAATTACTTGTGTTAATACATCATCGTTTGTTAGTAATTTTTGGTATGTTGCTATAATTTTGTCATTGATTGTTACGTCTGATTGTGTTAATGCTCCTAAATTACTTTTTTTCTTTTTCTTGATTTTTGTCAATTTGTACTAGAACTATTTGTACTTTTTGCAGTGTATTTAGGTTTTTACTAATCTATATGAATATATGAAACCCTAATAATATTGCTATCATTGTTGTTATTATGATGATTAATTTCTTTTTCCCACATCATTTTGAATACATTTTTAAATCAATAGTCTCTTCCATGGATTCTCCTTTGTTACATTTTTATTTCACTTATATTACAATTTTAACATTTTTTTATATTTTATGTAAATACTTTTAGCGAATTTTGTTACTTTTTTGTGATTTTTTTATGTTTACTTTTGTATGATTTTTAAAAGGAGCTCCGTCTTGAAGCCCCTATTTTTCTATTCTTTTTAGTCTTGTTGTAAATTTACAAATTATTTCATCTGTTATTGTGTCTGTTAGTTTTGCCCAGTTTTCTAATGTTAAATCTTTTGATTTTCATTTGTATCTATTAATGTTACTTCATCTCCTACTGAAATTAGATTTTCATCATCTATTTCAATCATTAATTGATCCATGCATATTCGTCCTATTTGATGATATTTTTTTATTATTGATTTTTACTATTAGTCTATTTGATAATGCTCTTGGCACTCCATCTGCATATCCGATACCTACTGATGCTATCTTGATTCTTTTTTATCTGCTTTTAAATGTTCTACATAACTTACTGTTTCTTCTGGATTTATATATTTGATACTTGTTACTTTTGATTTTACTGACATTACTGGCTTTGAAGTCTATGTTATGCTTATTATAACAATCATATGATGCATTTATTCCATACATTAATATTCCCATTCTTACATAGTCATATTTACATTCTGTATAATTTATAATGCCATAACTGGCTTGTGTGTGTAGTTTTCCTGGATTTAATCCTTGCTCTTTTATGAATTCTACTGCTTTATCAAATCTACTTTATTTGTTCTTTTGTAAAATTTTATGTCTTCCGTTTTTATTTGAATCTGATACGCACAAGTGTGTGAATGTTCCTTCTATTTGTAATGCTGGATTTTGATATATTTCTTTTAATGATTCAAAAATTGTTGTAAAATTCTCCATCTGATTCATTCCTGTGTTTATTTTTACATGACTTTTTAATTTTCCTTGTAGATTTGCTTTTTAGTACTGATTTTGCGTAGTCATTATCTACTATTGTTTGAATTATATCATTATCTATTACTGTTTGTAATTCTTCTGGTTCTGTGTATCCTAATATTAATATGTTTCCTTTGATATTATTTTGTCTTAATGTTATTGCTTCTTGTAGTGTTGCTACTGCAAAAGTCTGGTTATCCCAATTTCTTGTAACTTTTTTTGATATTATTATCTGTCATGTCCATAGGCATTTGCTTTTGACTACTGCCATTATTTGTGTGTTTTTGGAATTATATTCTTTATTTGATTTATATTGTATTCTAAATTTTTAGTGTTAATTTCTATCCATGATCTTTCTTTGATTTGTTCATCTGTATTTCCTCTTTTTTCTTAAAAAAAGGCTCTAGCGGTGACTAGAGCCTTTTAGTTTGTATTTTCTTTATTATTCAACTGTGAATTGCTGCTACAGGGCATGAGTTTGCTGCATCTACTGCTGCTTCTTTATTTGCTTCTGTAACTTCTCCGAATGCTTCTGATAATCCATTATCATTCATTCTAAATACTTTCTGGTGCCATTCCTACACATAGGCCGCATCCAATGCATTGTTCTTGATTTTACATTTGCTGTCATTTTATTTATGTCCTTTCTTTAATTATGCTGTTTCTTCATTTTCTAGAAGATTTATTTTTCTTCTTGTTTTTATGATTATGTATTTTTACTTCTTCTTTATTTTTCGTCTATTTCTATTTTTGCTTTTTTTCTTTTCTTTTTCTACAACGTCTTTTGTTATGATGCATTTTGATATTTTTGAGTTTGATGGTACTTCATACATTACGTCTCTCATTGAGTCTTCAATTATTGAACGTAGTCCACGGGCTCCTGTTTTTCTTTCAATTGCTTTTTCTACCATTGCTTCTAATGCATCTTGTGTGAAATTCTAATTCTACACCATCTAGTTTTAACAATTTTTTATATTGTTTTGTTAAAGCATTCTTTGGTTTTTGTCATTATTTCAATTAAAGGCTTTTTTATCAAGTTCTCTTAATGTTGCTATTACTGGTAATCTTCCCTACAAATTCTGGTATTAATCCGAATTTTAGTAAGTCTGTGTAATAATTCTTCATAGATTCTATATTTGTCTATTTCTTTTTGAACTTTGTACTGTTGCTCCAAATCCCTATTGATTTTTTTCCAATTCTGTCACCAATTATTTTTATCAAGTCCTTCAAATGCTCCTCCACATATAAATAATATGTTTGAGGTGTCTATTTGAATTAATTCTTGATGTGGATGTTTTACGTCCTCCTTGTGGTGGTACTGATGCAACTGTTCCTTCTACTATTTTTTTAATAATGCTTGTTGTACGCCTTCACCTGATACATCTCTTGTTATTGATGGATTTTCTGATTTTCTTGATATTTTATCAATTTCATCAATATAAATTATTCCTGTTTCGGCTTTTTTCTATGTCGTAGTCTGCTGCTTGAATTAATTTTTAATAGTATGTTTTCAACATCTTCACCTACATAACCTGCTTCTGTTAATGTTGTTGCATCTGCTATTGCAAATGGTACTTTTTAGTGTTTTTTTGCAAGTGTTTGTGCTAAATATGTTTTTACCACATCCTGTTGGTCCTAGTAATAAAATGTTACTTTTTCTGTATTTCAATATCATCTATTTCTTCTTCAGTATTTATTCTTTTTATAATGATTATATACTGCGACTGATAATGTCTTTTTGCTTCATCTTGACCTATTATATATTCATCCAATACTTTTTGATTTCTTCCGGTGTTGGTAATTCATCGTTTGTAGAAATTTGATATTTTGTTTCTGCTTTTTGATTCATCGAATTCTATAATATTTGTACATAATTTGATACATTCATCACAAATATATACTCCTGGTCCGGCTATTATTTTTATTTACTTCTGATTGTGATTTTGCCACAAAATGAGCATTTTATGTTTTTTTATTAGCCATTTGGTCTCCTCATCATTCTTAATTAAATTCTTTTGTCCATTATTCCATCTATTAGACCATATTCTAATGCTTCTTGTGCTGTCATATAGTGGTCTCTTTCAGTGTCTCTTTCGATTACTTCTAGTGGTTGACCTGTTTGTTCACTTAATATTCTATTAAGTTTTTCTCTTGTTTTGATCATTTGATCTGCGTGGATTTTGATTTCAGTTGTTTGTCCTGATATTCCTCCACCTTGGCCACCTATTAATGGTTGGTGAATTAGAATTTCAGCGTTTGGTGTTGCAAATCTCTTTCCTTTTGTTCCGTTTGTTAAAAGCATTGCTCCCATACTTGCTGCCATTCCAATACAGATTGTTGTTACTGGGCATTTAATATAATTCATTGTATCAATGATTCCCATTCCATCTGTTACTGATCCACCTGGTGAATTTATATAGAAATGATATTTCTTTATCTGGATCTTCTGACTCTAAGAATAACATTTGTGCGATTATCGTGCTTGCTGATGCTGAGTTTACATCTTCACTTAGAAAATATAATTCTATCTTTTAATAATCTTGAGAAAATATCATATGATCTTTCTCCTCTTGATGTTTGTTCGATTACGTAGGTACTAAACTATTTTTTATTTCGTTCATTTAAGAATTCCTTTCTTGTCCCCTAGTACATTCCTATGGCAAACCTTTAATCTGAAGTTTCCCATGATTTTTATTATTTATGATTATTTAGAAATTTTTGCATTGTCAACTATGAATTTAACTGCTTGTGAATTTTTGAAGCGTTTTCTAAGTATTCGATAATGTCTTTTCTTGATTCTATTTCTTTAGCATCTTGTCCATATTGTTTTGCAATGTTTTCAATTTCTTCTTTGATGAATTTTTATCTGCTTTTAATTTTTTTCTGCTTTTACTATTGCATCTATTACTAATTTATATTTTTACATTTTTCTCTGCTTCTACTTTTTAATTCATCTCTTAATTCTTTCTTAGTTTTTTTCCTAAGATTTTTCATATATTGTTCAAGGTTTAGTCCCTTGATATTGTAATCTTTGATTCATGTTATCTTCCATTGAATCGATTTCTACTCAATCATTCCTGCTGGAATTTCAACTTTTGAAGCTTCTACAACTGTTTCAATTGCTTTTGTCTTCCATTTCATGTTCTGCTTTTATGATTATTTTTCTTCTGTTAATCTTTTTCTTTATATCTTCTTTTAATTCTTCTAATGTGTCAAATTCACTAACGTCTTTTGCGAATTCATCATCTAATTTTGGTAATTCTTTTACTTTTATTGAATTTAATTTTACATGGAAGTTTGCATCTTTACCCTGCCATATCTGTTGCATGGTATTCTTTTTGGGAATGTTACTTTAATATCTCTTTTCTTCACCAATCTTCATTCCAATTATTTGGTCTTCAAATCCTGGTATAAATGTATTGCTTCCAATTGTTAAAGTCATATTTTTTCTGCTTTTTCCACCTGCGAATTCTACACCATCAATTGTTCCTACATAATCAATGTTTGCAATATCGTCTTTTGTACTGGTCTGTCTTCTACTGATACCATTCTTGAGTTATGTTCTGCCATGTGTTCTAATTCATGTTTTTATATCTTCTGCTTTTACTTTGTATTCTACTTTTCTTTAAGTCAATACCTTTGTATTGTCCTAATTCAACTTCTGGTCTTGTTGCTACAACTGCTTCAAATATTAATTCTTTTCCTTTTTCGATTTGAATAATATTAATTTCTGGTTTGCTTACAACATCTAATTTATTTTTTTCAATTTCTTCATCATATACTTCTGGTAATAAATGATTGAATGCGTCTTCATAGAACATTTCTACACCGTATTGTTTTGCAACCATATTAAATGGTGCTTTTCCTTTTCTGAATCCTGGTACGTGAAGTACTTTAGCGTTTTCTTTGAATACATGTTCGATTGCTTCATCAAATCTTTCTGGTTCTACTGTGAATGTGATTTTTATTTCATTTTTATTGTTTGTTTTTCTTTCTTTAATACTCATTTTTATTCCTTCCTTTTACTTCGTACATAATGTACCTTCTTAATTTACTTTTGGGATTATATCACAGAATCTTTTAAAAATCCATTGATTAGCATTATTTCATTAATTCTGCTAATTTCTTTTGTCATCTTCCACTTGTTGTCTATCTTTTGCTACGACCGCTTCTGGCGCTTTATTTACATAGTTTTCGTTTGATAAACGTGATTCGATTTTTTTCTATTGATTCTTGTAATGCTTTTTATTTTTAGCTTCTCTTGCTTGTTTATCTGCTTCTGTTTCTTTTTCTCAAAGTATACTGTTGCTTTTAATATTATTTTGACAATACTTTTATATGATTTGATATTTAATGGGCTTGTTACTATATTGTCATTTAGTCTTAATACATTTACTACTAACTCAATATCAGAGTCTGTTTCAAACATGATTTTTTAAATCTTTTGACATGTTGTTTTCTGCTTTTACATTTCTGAAGTTTTTTTCATGAATTCTATTTGGTCTGATACAATTTTTGTTTCTTCTTCAAATATATATTCTTTGTTATATTTAGGATATTTCTGATATCATTATTGATTCTGCATCTTTTACTGGTAACATTTGATATATTTCTTCTGTTACATATGGCATGAATGGATGTAGCATTTTTAAAATACCAGTTAAAATATAACATAAAACGCTTTTTGTTGTGTTACTATTTAGTGAATATTTTTGCGATTTCTATGTAATAATCACAGAAAATAGTTCCATGCGAATTCATAAATTGCATTGCCTACATTGTTGAATTGGTATATTTCCATGAATTTTTGAACTTCTTGTAATGTTTCTTCATATTTTGTTAATATCCATTTGTCTTCTGGTTTTTAAGTCTGTTAAGTCTATTTCTGTTAAGTCTTCTATGTTTGATAATACAAATCTTGATGCATTCCAGATTTTGTTTATAAAGTTCCAGATTGGTTTTGATATTTTTCTTCATCAAACTCATATCTAATCCGTTTGATATATCTGTTACTAGATAGTATCTTAATGCGTCTGCTCCGTATTTTTCTATCATGTCAAATGGGTCTACACCGTTTCCTAAACTCTTACTGAATTTACGTCCTTGTTTATCCCTTATTAATCCATGTATTATGCAATGATCAAATGGTCTCTTTCCTAGTAATTCTTCTCCTTGGAATGTCATTCTATTTACCCAGAATGGGATAATATCATATCCTGTTACTAATACATTGTTTGGATAGTATCTTTCTAAGTCCACTGTGTTGTCAGGCCAACCAAGTGTTGCAAATGGCCATAGTGCACTTGAGAACCATGTGTCTAATACATCTTCATCTTGCTTCCAGCCTTCTCCTTCTGGTGCTTCCATTCCTACATATATTTCACCATCTTTATACCATGCTGGTATTCTGTGTCCCCACCATAATTGTCTTGAAATACACCAATCATATGTTATTGTCATCCAATGATTCATTGTTTTTTCAAATCTGTCTGGGAAAAATTTGACTTTTGTTTTTTCTGATTTTTGGTTTTCTAGTACTTGATCTGCTAAGCCTCTCATTTTAACAAACCATTGGTCTTTGATCATTGGTTCTACAATTGCTCCGCTTCTTTCACTATGTCCTACTTCATGTACTAGTTCTTCTTCTCTTATAAACAGACCTTGTTCTTTTAATTCTTCAATTACTGCTTTTACGGCATTGTTTTTGTTGTCATTCCTGCGAATTTACCACATTTTTCATTCATTGTGGCGTCATCATTCATGACAATTACTCTTTCTAGATTGTGTCTATTTCCTACTTCAAAATCATTTTGGATCATGTGCTGGCGTGATTTTTACACATCCTGTTCCTTTTTCCATATCTGCATGTTCGTCTGCTATTACTGGAATTAGTTTATTTACGATTGGTAGTACTACATTTTTACCAATGTATTTTTGATATCTTGTGTCTTCTGGATTTACTGCTACTGCTGTATCTCCAAATAATGTTTCTGGTCTTGTTGTTGCAATGTCTAAGTATTCATCACTATTTTTCTAATTTGTATTTTTATATGATAGAAATGCACCTTTTTCTTCTGAATAGATTACTTCTTCGTTTGATAGAGCTGTCATTGCTACTGGATCCCAGTTTATTATCTTATTTCTCTATAAATTAATCCTTTATTATAAAAGTCTACAAATACTTTTTTTACTGCTTTTTGTTATGCCTTCATCTAATGTGAATCTTTCTTTATCATAATCTAGTGATAATCCTAATTTTGCCCATTGTGCTCTGATTATATCACCATGTTCATGTGTCCAGTTCCAACATTCTTCAATGAATTTTTTTCCCTGCCGATTGTTGTTTTATCCTGTCCATTGTCTTTTTAGTCTTTTTACAACTTTTTGATTCTGTTGCTATTGCTGCATGGTCCATTCCTGGTAACCAAAATGCATCATATCCTTGCACTCTTTTTATATCTTATTATTGTGTCTTGTATTGATACATCTAGTGCATGGCCCTAAATGTAATTTTTCCTGTTACGTTTTGGAGGTGGTAATACTATGCAAAATGGTTCTTTTGATTTGTCCCCACTTTTAAAATATCCTTTTTCCTTCCATTGTTCATACTTGTTTTCTTCTGTTAATTTATGGTCATACTTTTTCAAGCATTTTTTATTTCCTCCACTTTTTAAAACGTTGATTTTATTATACTTTATAGTGTGCTCTATGTCAATGTAAATAGGCTATTTGATGTGTTTTAGGTTTTTTGTTGTATTTTGTTAATTTAATGAAATTTTTTTGTACTTTTTGTTTATTTTTGCAATTTATTGTCTTTTTTGATGCTATGAAAAATGCCATATAATGTAGTTTATATGGCATTTTCGTTTAATCTCATCTATCTTCAATATCTATAGTATTATCTGTTTGTCCTTTTGTATTTCTTCTTGTTCTTTTTCTTTGATTTTTCTGTGTTTTCTTTCTTTTTCTTAAAATCTACTTTACTAAAACTAATTTCACTAAATGGATTATAGTCTTCTTCTATTTCTTTTAGATTTTCTATTGTTGATATATATCTTTCTCATATAATTGTCTTTCTTCTTTTGAAAAATAATAAATTTAATAATACTTCCATTTTTGTCATTTTCGCTTATATCTTTTTAGATATTCTTTTAAAGATAATAGTCTTTTTTTCTTCATTACTTTTTATTGGATTTTTTTCTATTTCTGCTAATTTTTCTGCAATTTCTACTATTCTTCCATATAATCTGGCATTTTTCAATCCAAGTGTCTGGATCTATTGTTCCGTTTGATATTCTGAATTCAATTGTGTCTTTTCCATTATTTATATTCCATAAATTTAGTCCACAATATCTGCTTCCTTGTGCTTTTTGGACTTTTTCATAAATGAGTCCAAATCTTCTTCATTTTCTAAATTTATGCTTCCTTTTTCTATTGCTTTTATTTATTCGTGGTGATATTGGTCTTGCATATTCTTGTAATGAAAAATCTTGGTACAATATTTTTTTGCGTTACTCATTTTACATATAACTTCTTCAGCATTTCCCCATATCTCAAATAAATTTATGAAGGCTTCTTTACTTTTTAAATAGTTTGTCTCTATATGTATATGTCCTCCACATCTTTCATTTGTTTCATTTCCACATCTTTGCAACATTGAACATATAATATAAAGATCTTCTATGTCTTCTTCATTGTCTGTTAATATTGGTGATACTACCTCAACGCCACGTTTTAAAGAAGCATCTGATTTTGTTTCCCATCCTATTTCTTCTTCGCCTTCTCTTCTTTTTTAAAAAGTTTCTTTATTCTTATTATTGGTCTACTCATTGCACCTTCAGATTCTATTTCCATGCCTATTGTCATATTTTTTGTCTCAGCCCAATTTTTTGAATACTTTTGCGATGGTCTTTTGAAAATTTCTTTTTACTTTTTCTCTATCGCTTAATGACATCTGTATTATAGTTGCATTTAAAATATCCTCTGTTTTTCTAATTGCTTTTAGTTTTATTTCATCATCATTTAATGTTGCTATTATTGTAGAAATATTTGTTTCATTTGTTAAATTTGATTCTCTTAATTGTTTTAGTCTTTGTTCATCACTTTCTAATGTTAATATTACTTTTGCATGTTAGTTCTTCATTATTTGAGTTATGTATATATTCTATTTTTTTCATTTTCATCTCTTATTGATCTTATTATTGCGTCTTGTATAAATGGACTTTTTATTTTTTTGATAAACAATTTAATCTATATTTTTCATCTAATGTTAATATTGCTCGTTTTTTATAAGTTTCGTCTTTTATTGATTCTATTGCTGTTATTTTCCTTTTTATATTTTTCAATACCTTCAATAAAGTCTAATCGCTAGCCTTTCATCATGGAGAATGTTTATTAATCTTAATCTCTGGTCATCAGTTTCTATTTTTAAATTCTTTAAAACTTCTTCTTGATCTGTTGAAATTTAAGAAATTCTACCGCTTCAATCTTTTTCTATTGATGAAATACTTTCTACAACCTCTCTTTGACTAAAGTATGTTAAATATCTTTTCATTGCATCAATTTTTCATATCATCTGATTTCATTGTTACTATTATATTTACTTTATCAAATTCATTAAATAGCCCTAATAATGCTACTTTCAAATTATCTAATTTGATGCTTTTTAGCTATAATAAAATTATTATAATGATCTTCTCTATTATGTATTATGTAATTTAGCTTTAAATCATCTGATTTAATTGTTGCAATTATTTTTTTCCTCTATCTTCTTCGTGTATTTCTTCAATCATTTTTAATTTTAGCTCATCACTTTTTAGACTTTCAATAAGTATTCTGATGTAATAATAATTGGTTTCATTTTGTATTCTCTTTATTTTTTTCTTCATCTGACAAATTTCTTAATCTTTCTTCAATTTCGTCCATTATATTTTTCCTTTTTTTAATTATTTTCTAGATATTTTTGAATTATTTCATTTGCAAATTTATTAACGATTATATAATTATCTGTTATATTTTTCCTTATTAATATTTTTCCAAATATATTTGCATTTGTTTTTCTAATAGTATTATTTTTATTAAATTTTAACATTGATAATATGTATGTAATTTCATCATATAAAAATAAATGCTTCTTTGTCGTAATTTTGTGCTTTTGATCCCATATTGTATATTTTTATATTATCCTGAATTGTATTTGCAATTGCTTTTTTCAAGCTCATTTTTTGTTCAGTTTCTGACATATTATAATATCTTTCGTTTATAAATCCTTTTATCAGACTTTCTATGTCATGATATTTATATTTTTTTCTTTTCCTTCTATTACAATTAGATTTTTCCATTATTTGACCTCTATATATTTTTGGATATAAAAAACGTATATATTATTATTTTATCAGTCTTTTTGATTATTATGTATTATTTGTAGATATTTCATTAACCTGTTTTTTTCTACATTATTTGATGATGTTATTGTTACTCTTTTTTGTAAAATTATTTCCATCTCTTCCTGATTGATATTTTACTTTTTATAGTATTGCCTTTTTGTGTCTTGTGCTGCAAATTTATTTTCAGTTTGTTCTATTCTTATATTATAGCCTGATAATTTACATTTTTCGACATATTCTATATATTCTTCTTTAGAAGTATTTTTCAACATACACATCAAGTTCTCTTGAATTTGTTTTTATAAATACTGCCATATATTGATTTTGGCTTTGGTAACATTTGTACAATATCTGTGTTTTGGCCATTTTATTTCTTTAAGTTTACTTGGTGTTGTTACTTCTATTTTTAACATTTTTCTTTTTTCATTATATTCTAATTCTATTTTATTATTTTCTTTATCATAAGCTTCAAAGCTTTTTGTCTACCATTTTTTCATCATAATTGAATATTTGTCTACATTGATTTATATATTCATTATAATTTTGTGGAGTCATATTTGTAATATATAATAGCAATCTATTTTCAGTATTTGTTGCTACATATCCTTTATTGTTTCTTGGTAATTTATTTAAAATGTTACCTAATTTTAGATTTTTAAGTTTATTGTTTGATTTTTCCTTTTTGCGTAGCTATTGTTGCTGTTGTTTTTAATGCATTTTTGGGCATTATAAAAATTATTGCTACAATTAAATTTGATAATACAATTACAAGAATTAATACTGAAAAACCATTTTTTCTGAAATAATTGATTTTTTTCTACATTATTTTCTTCCATATATTCTCCTATAAAATATAATTAAATTCTCTTAATATTTGATTAACTTCTTTTCTTTACTTTTTGTCTATTTTTAGTAATAATTACTTGTTTTACCATTTTTTTATAACTATATATATTTTGTTGTTTATTTCTGCTTTAAAGTAATTATATTGTTTGATTTTTATGTCTTTTTCAACTTTTTTGTTTAATTCTTTTTCTATTGCTTCTTTTCTCTTTTTAAGAATACATTTTTAATGCGTCTTCATCTGTTTCTGCTTCATAAAATTTTTATGTCATATGCCTGATCTTTTGATATTGCTGTATATGCAGATTTTTAAATATTTTGGACTTTGTTCTCCTATTATTGATGAAATATAGTATCCTTTATCACTCATTTTTTTCCTTAAATTGTTCTGCTGTGATTTCTTTTTTTGAATTTACATTTTTGACCATAATTGCTTTTTGCTGTAATTATTCCTACTACAATTATTCCTATTACAATTAGTGATATTAAGATTTTTTTGTAATAAATTGTTCTTCATTTGTATCTCCTTTTAAATTTCTTGATTATTTACATATTCAATGCATTTTTCTAGTATCAATTTTAACCCTATCATTTTGTTTTTGTTAAATATAAAAATCCTATTAATGCTTCAAATGCTGTTGAATACATGTATTCTTCTACTGAAGCATGTTTTTGGTAGATGATGACTTTTGTGTTTCTTCCTCGACGGACAATGTCTTTTTCATCTTCTGTTAAAACTTCTTCATTTAATTTTTTTGTAATAAGTTTGCTTTGTGCACTTGCTTTTACAAATTTAATTGAGTTTATGTGCATTTTATGTGGATTTAAGTTTGTACTATTTGCTAAATATGTTCTTATGTATTGTTCATATACACTATCTCCAACATATGCCCAAGTTAGTGGTGACATCATTAATATTTCTGTTTCATTTTTTTGTTATGTTTTTCTTCTTGAAAATCCAATATTTTTATCTCCCTATTTTACTTTTTCAATTGTTATTCTACCAATTTTACCTGTTTGAAATTCTCCTAATATTATGTCTGCTATCTTTTGTTCATTAATTCTTCCACCTGATAATATTGCTCCTCTTTTTCTGGCAATTGCTTCTAATACTTGCATTGTACTATCAGTTTGTTCATATCCATAATAATCGTCATCTTCTGGTGTTTCTTGATTTATTATATCATTAATTTGTATATCATAGCGCTTTTCTAAATTTTCTTGATAATTTTCTATTAGATATTTTTAATAAATAATATGCTACTCGACTTTATCTACTGCTGCTGATCCAATTGAATTCATGAATGCTAAGTGTAATGTTACTTCTTGATCATTTAATTTTGGCCATAACATTCCTGGTGTATCCATGATTTCAATCTTGTCATTTACTTGTATCCATTGTTTCTTTCTGGTTAATCCTGGTCTGTTTCCTACTATTGTTGACGCTTTTTCCTGAAAAATTTGTTGATAAATGTTGATTTTTCCCACGTTTGGAATTCCTAGTATCATTACCCTAATTTTATGACCTGTTCTTCCTTTTTCTATATATTTTTGACTAATTTCGCTATATACCTCTGTTATTGCTGATGTTACATTACTCATTCCTCTTCCTGTTGTTGCTTCTACTGGTATTGCTTTTATGCCTTTTTTTCTTTATAGAATTTTACCCATTTATCTGTTTCTCTTTCATCTGCTACATCTGCTTTATTTAAGACTATTATTCTTTTTACTTTTCTTGAGTATTCTTTTACATCTGGATTTTGACTTGATAATGGTATTCTTGCGTCTACTATTTCAACTATTATATCTATTATGTTTAAGTCTTCTTGTATTTGTCTTCTGGTTTTTGGCCATGTGACCTGGATACCAGTTAATGTTAGTTTTGTTTTCTTGTTCTTTATCCATATATATTTACTCCTCTTTATTTTTCATTTCCTAATAATTTTATTTTTTTCGGCATTATTTAGTATAGTTAATTGATATTTTGCAATTTCACTTAATATTTCAAATCTTTCTTCTTTAATTTTTTTCCTTCTTTTATTAATTCAGCATTATGTGATTCTAAATTTGATAATCTGTTAATTCATTTATTGAAGCATAATCTCTGACATTCGAGTTTTTTTGCTAAATCTGGATTTAATTTTCTCCACTCTTTAGCAGTTGTATTAAATATAATTACATTTAGAATATCCGCTTCTTCAGCATATTTTTAGCCATTCTCTATTTTTTTATAAAAGTCATTATCTGGTAATATGTAATTTTTTTAATTGCATCTGTATGTATTAAATAATTATTTTTAGTTAATATTCTTTTTATATCCCATTCTCTATTTTTGATTTTCAATTTCTTTTAATCTTTCAAATTCTTTTTATTAAATATAGTTTAAAAACCGGACTAATTGCTGAAGCAAATTCAAAAGCTATATCTTTATGTGCATAAGTTCCTCCATACTTTCCTCTTTTTGAATATATACCAATTGCATTTGTTTTTTCACACCATTCAGTAACACTTAATGTAAATGTATGAAGTCCTGCACTTTTTTTCTAAACCCGTCGAATTCGACGGAATTAAAAATTTGGATTATAAATTGCTTCCCATGTTCCTAAAAATTCCAGAGTGATCCTGTTTCTTAACCAATTTCTTATAATATCATCTGCTTTTTGATTTCCTCTTTATATTTGCCAAAGTCAAAAATACATATATAATCATTATCATCTATGTTTGTAATATTTACTTTAATATTTTTGAACTTTTATTATTTTTATTAGACATATACTTTCCTCCAACTTTTTTTAAATAATTTTTGCTTTTTCTCATTTTTCACGCTAATATTTACGTCTTTTTGAATCTCCATTTTTTTGTTTTCTATACTTGCTCAATTTATTTATTAGTTATAATTCATATTTAATTAACAGAATTCTTTAATATTGTTACTATGCTATCATATATATATTCATTTTCTTGATTTTTTTATTATACTTTTTTTCCATCAATAAACAGACCATCTTCGTAATAATCATATTTTCCAGATGTGTTGCTATTTTTTTAGTTCTTTTACTAATTTTTTTAATTCATTCATTTCACTTTTTACTTAATATTCTATTGTCTTTCCCGTCTGTATAAATAAATCCACTTCTTTTTTAAATATATTCTATAATCTAATGCATCATTCCATATCATTGCATCCTTTTGGAGGAACATTGTCTTGATAACAAATCCAATCATTTATATAATATTTATATATTACCATTATACTTATAAATGCACTTATTATTATTATTATTATTATTGCTAATTTTTATTTTTTTGTTATTTAAGTTTATTTTCATATTTTTTTCAACTCTTTTTTTCATTAATATTTATATGTTATATTTTGATCTATCCAATCTAAAATTTCTTTATTGGCGCCTTTTAACTCATAATATGAAATTTCTGCTACTTCATAATCATGAATTTGTTTTATTTCGTTTTTCTATTGAAGAAAAATTCACTTTCTTTTTGTTCTAAAGTCTAGTTTATATTCATTGGTTTTTCAATTTTATTATTCCACCAGAAGCTTGAATTCATAGTACTTATATGAGCTCCTGCAACAAGCCTTTTTTTCTAATAGAGTATTTATAATTTTATCTGCTATTTCTTTTTTTGTCGCAATATGTTGTTACTACAATATATTTATCCATAAAAATTCCTTTCATTTTATTATCTTTTTGACTTTTGAATAAAAATATTTATTTACTTTTTGGATTTTTTTATTGTTTTTCTTATATATTCTAGTTTATATCCCATTTTCTCATAAAAATTTTTGGTGCTTGAAATTCGTATGTTGTCAAATTGTAATTGTCAAAATCTTCATTTTGAAATAATTCTTCAACTTTTTTTCATAAGGAGTGTTCCTATATGTTGATTACGATATTCTTCTAAGACAATAAAGTCTCCAATATGAACTTCATCATAATAGTAATTTCCATTAATTATTCCAATTATTTTGTTGTTATCTTTTTGCAATCTTCACTTCCTATCTATATTTCATAATAATATATGTTTTTCAGGTAAATTTAATCTTTTTATATACTCTATCTTTAATGTATTTTCCACCCTATATGTTTATAAAAAAATCATTAGATGGGTTTTCTTTAAGACAGGCTATAATCATTTTTATTACATCCTAATTGTTTTATTTCTTTAATTGCTTCTTCTACTAATTTTCTTCCGAATCCATTACCTTTATATTTTTTTATTATATATAAAGCAAAAATTTCTCCACAATTTTCAAATTGCTCATCTTCAGATACCCTCAAATGTTACAAATCCAACAACTTCATTATCTATTTCTAAAACAAATTGATGATTGTTATTTACATCAAATTTCTCATAAGACATTTTAGCTCTTTTCATTTTCATTATATTTTAATTCTTCTAAGAACGAATCTGGAACAATACCTTTATAAGTTTCATTCCAAGCTATTGTTACAACATGAGCTACATCTTTGCAATCTTTTTCTTTTTTCTTATTAAATAATTCATATAACTTCTCCTTTACTTGAATCTAACATATACTTATCCATTTTTTTGTGGAGACAAATAAAAACTATTTTTTCCTGCCTCAATTTCAAAGGTCTCGAATTCGATACCTTTTGAAATTTGAGATGTCATCTGTTTCCATAGTCCTAAAAATGATACAACATTTTTGTTTCTCATCCATGTTTGTACCGGTATTTTTAGGTTCTTCCGGATTAGCATATCTGGCTAAATCAGTTAGTGACATATAATTACTTCCATTAATTATTATGACATTAACCTTATTGTTTTTACTATTAATTCTGTTTTTATTAAATCTTCTTTCAAATATTTGCCTCCCCTAAGGTTTATTAAATCACGAAAGATATCAATTTTATTGTCTTTTTGGTTTTTGAATAGAAATATTTATTTAATTTTTGAATTTTTATTGTTTTTTTCTTATATATTCTAGTTTATATCCCATTTTTTTCATAAAATTTTGGTGCTTGAAATTCATATGTTGTCAAATTGTAATTGTCAAAATCTTCATTTTGAAATAACTCTTCAACTTTTTTTCATAGGAGTGTTCCAATATGTTGATTACGATATTCTTCTAATACTATAAAATCACCTATATGAACTTCATCATAATAGTAATGTCCATTAATTATTCCAACTATTTTTATTGTTATCTTTTGCAATAAAATTAAAGTTTTTATAATTACACTCTAATCCATTTTTTTCTGCATATTTATTAAATTCATCATCAATAATTATATATATCTCTTCATTTGATTTTTTTCTAAATATTCTATTTGTAGCATAGCTATCTCCTTTTTAATTACCAGTTAATATCATTCCATATCCTAAATCTGCGTCGATTCTTTTTTTATAAATCCGAACTTTTTTCATAAAACTTTTTCTTTATTTTTTTGATGCTCCAAGATATACTCTTAAATCGGAATTTTCTTTTTTTATTTCCATTATTTTTATCTAATAACTTATGCATTACAAGTGTTCCTATTTTTCTGTCCTTGATAACTTGGTTTTACCATTATGTCTTGTATGTACAGAAAAACATATTGTATCTCCTATAATTCTTCCGTATCCAACTATTTCATCGTTATCGTATACACTTATTGAATAAAATGTATTTTTCTAATGCTCTTTTGGTTATTTGATTATCATAAGCTCCCCAGCCTACTTCATCATATAGTTGATTAAATTCTTCAACATTTTGTACATTTTCTTTTATTTCTAACATTGGATCTCCTATTTATAAATTATATTTTTTTCTTTAATTAATTCATAGGCTTTTTTATGTCTTTAAATTCTTCTAAATCTATTCCATAGCTTTTAATTTCTTCATACATTTCTTTTTTATTTTTAATATTTCATCATCGTTTATATCTGAAAAAGTCATTATTATTTTTCGTATTCTATTAATAATCCCATTTCTTCAACATCTTCTAAGATTAAAGTTATTTTTTTCCGTTTGTAAAATCATTAAAATGTTGCTTTTTTTCTGATTAATTCTTTATATCCTATTTTTTAATATTTCCATCATACTATCAATATCTTCTATTGGTGTTTTTATGATTTCTTCTTTTTATTATTTCATTGTTTTTATACTTTTTGTCTTTTAAATACTAAAAATTTTTCTTTCTGGTCTATATTTTCCATAGTGATGTCTTACTAATAATGATTTATTCAATATTTCTAGAATATTATTTTTTTATTCAATTTTTTTCTATTTCATTCGAAAAATATATATCTGACCCATATTCGTCTGTTACTTGTTTGAAGCCATGTTCTATTAATTTTTTTGTTTTACTGCTTCTTTTGAATCTCTTACTTTTAACTTGTTAGTTCTATTGTTTGCATTTTATTCCCCTTTTAATGCATGAATTTATTGAATTCTTTTTATATTATAACATATTTACACAATTTTTCATATAAAAAAATGAGAGCTACTTGAGCTCTCAAATCACATCTTCATCTGCTTTTGTTATTCCTCCGGCTTTGCTTCAGCTACCGGAAATAGTTTACTGCTTCTTCTTGATTAAGTGGAATGACTTCCACTTTCTCTGGTACGATGCACTCTGTACTGAATGCCCACGTCTCCTCACCTTCTTTATACAAATTGGTGAAAAAGAGAATTGTCAGCTTTCTGCCTGCTGCCCTTTCAAGACTATAATCTATTATGTCTTGAAAATATATATAGCTAAAAAGTGGAGAAAATTCAGCGTATTTTTTCTCCTTAGAGACAACCTGAATTTTCGTTATTGGAACATCACTTTTAAATGTGATTCCCTGGGAGTCTATTAAGGTATCTCTGCTCTTTTTGCTTTCTTTAAGCATCTCGATATGAGAATCAATTCTCCACTTCTCGAGACTTGCTTCTTTTACCCGTTTTTCGGACTTTTCGACCCCTTGTCCATGCAGTGTTTCCCAAAGCCTGTATTGCTTTGTGTCATGCGATGTCCATATGCCTTCTGGCATCGCATACACATTTGTTGTAATAGCCACTGCTAAAAGGCATAATAATATAACTATCCTATTTTTCATGTTCTTCCTCCATGATGACTGATGTGATTCAAGCTCTAAGTATGAATATATTGTACTACTTTTTATACTTATTTGTAAATATTTATGTTAATATGTGCCTTATGTATTATAAATAAAAAGAGGGATAGCCAGTGACTAATCCCTCATAAATGTCATATTCAGATTTGAAACGCCCACAAATTTAGGCACAATCACTTAGTCCTGCATACTTGGACTGTGATCGTCTCCCATTCCTAATGGACATGGGGTATCAGTATCCTCTATAGCCTTGATTGTTTCATCAGGCTTAGAAGATTTAAATTGTTCCGATTGTTTCGAGTTCAACTGTTTCCTCTGGTTTTTGGCTCAACCATCGGAACTATTTTATAATTAACCCTCAGCGCCTCTCTTTCAGCATTTTCGTCGGTATATAGGATTAAGGTCACTTCTCGACCTTCAAAATCCTTAAACCAACCAGCAAGGTCCTCATTATATACATAAGAGAATCTTGGTGTAAAATGGCTTATTATTTTGCCATTATACGCAAGATCTACTCTTGTCACTTTTTATTTCAGATGACCATGCCAATCCCATGTCATCTGCCTTTGTTTCTTTGCCGTGCAAAGTTTTAGAGATTTTTTTCTATTCTCTCTAACTCTTCGCCTTTAACTCTGGATTGTCTTGAAACATAGTCACTTTTGGCATATGTTCCTACGTTTAAGAAAAGCATAGTCGCAATAAAAACTACTACAACCATGCACTTTAATGCTCTCTTCATTTTCCTCCTATATCTGAATATGACATTTTGAAAAAAATAAGCATCAAGCTTCTGTAATAGATATTACAACATTTTTGATATATTTGTAAATGTTTTTTTAATATTTTTTTCTACTGGATTTCTGAGAGTTTCTTCAATACTCTTGATTGTACTTCTAAATAATAACTTAATTCTTCTGAAGTTAAATCAAGTGTATCATCATATTTATCGAATTTATCTAATTTATTTTTCTTTTTCTGTACTCATATATCTTTCCCCTTTATTATATTTATATGAAGCTTCTTAAACCTTATTTTTACTATATATCAATATATTTTTTATTAATTATTATTTCGTCAAAAACTTCCACGAGGTGGAAGTTTAATAATATTTATTTATCTTTTAAAAAAATTCTATTAATGCTTGTTTATGATATGGTAATTTTAATTGATTCTTTGCTTCATTTATTGACATTTTTACTAATTTTTGATTCTGGTTCTAATGGTTCTATGATTTTGTCTGAAATTTCTATTCGATATATGTGTGTCAATGATTCCATATCTCTATTATCTCTAGTTTTCCAGTAACAATCGATATCACAAATTTTATTCATGGCTATTATTTCTAATCCTGCTTCTTCTAAAAGCTTCTCTTTTTTAGCGTTGTTTCTTCAGTCTCATTTAATTCTATGCCACCACCAATTAATGATATATCTTCACCCTTTTTTTGTTAAGTATAATTCTTCATTTTTTTAAATATATTCCGAAAAACAGTTTCATGAAAATAGTATTTTTTTATTTGCATCTTTTTCACCAATTAATATCATTTTTAATTTCTTCTTTCTTATTTATAAATCTGTATAATATAGAATTTCTTTGTTTAGTTTTTTTGGCATAATTTATTTCTAGTAATGTGCTTTCTCCGATATAGTTTTCTATATTTACTACTAATATTGAGTCTGACATTTCAATTCTTTTTAAAATGTTCGTTTTTTTAGTAATTCTTTTTGTTGTTTGTTTATTACAATGTTTTTCAGTTACTTGATAGATTGGCGTTAGTATACGATATCCTCTTAATGCGAATTTTTTCTGCAACTTCCATCATCTCTTTTTTTATATCTCATACTACCACAAATTGTTATTATCTTCATGATTATCTCCAATTTTGTTATTAATCTTTTATTTTTATCATTGTTCCATTCACTCTTTTATATTTTCTATTTTTATTTATTTCAATTTTATTAATAATTTCTTCTTCTAAATTTTTGCCTAATATTTCTGATATTCCTAAAAGATATATTGCTATATCTGCTAATTCTTCTCCTAAATCATCTTTATTTTTTTCTGTAAGCATCATATGCTTCTGATACTTCTCCATATAATAGGCAAAAACTCTTTATTTATGTCTGTTGTATTAAATCCTTTATTGATTTTATTTTGCAAAATTTCTTTTTGCATTTCTTTTTAAATTCATACATGTCTCCTTTATTTACTTATTTCAAAATTCCAAATATTTAGTTTGCCTTTTGCATCAATTTTCGGATTTATTAATTCTGTATTTTTCTAATATCCAGGCATATCTTCCAATTTGATAATCGCCACACATATATTTTTGTTGGTTTTGTTTTTATTTCGTTTATAAATTTTTCGTCCATATATATGCAATCTACTAATTTGCATTTGCAAATTATTTTTGCCATAATTCATTTCTATTAATGGTAGTAGTTTTAATAATTCTTGAATTCTTGTGTCTTTGGCTTTTTATATGCTTTTTGCTTGCATGTATATATAGCTCTCCTCTGTATGATGTTTTTCCAGCTACGTGTTTCAATGCATTTTTGTTTTGATGCAATTAATGTTGCCCATGGTTCTATTATACTAAAAACTTTCATTATTCCTCTTTAACTTAAATATTTTTTTCTTTATACCATTTTGCAAATTGGTCTTTGGCATCTCCCCAATATGTAGCTTCTTTTTCATAATCTATCTCTTAATTCGCTTAATGTTTTTGTTTCTCCATCTGGTATGTAAAATTTATCATGCCATCTTCCTCGTGTTCCTCTTGCTTCATATGATATTGTTCCTGTTCCTCCTCCTGAAAAATACTATTGCTTCTTTTCCTGGCTCACAATATGCAAAAGCAATGCTCTAATCTTACTTTTTCTATTTGTTTCATTTTTTTGAATAGTTCTAAAAAAATTTTTCTACACCGATTTGTTTGTCAAAATAATGATTATATGGCCCTGCAATCCTCCTAATGCTTCTATATATATGCCACTATCTGATTTTTAAAATTGGAACATTTAATTTATCTGCCGCATATTTTTGCACTAAATGCTGCTACTTTTTTTGCAATCATCTGCTTGAATTTCCAATATTTCAAAATCTGGATCTATGATTTCTATATTGAATCCATATTTCTTTCCAAAAAAATTCATTTGCTTCTTCTACTTTATGCTTGTTAGTTGTTGCGTAATATAATTTTCTTTCCATGTTTACTCCTTGTAACTATATTTTTCCAGCCCTTTAAAAATTTTATCTTCTATTTTCATATTGCCTTTTGCCTATGCCTAATTGTCTGTCTATGTATTTATCTCCATGACAATCACTACCTCCTGACATTAAAATATTGTTGTCAGTGCAGTATTTTAGTAATTTTTCTGACTGTTCATTTGTAAATGATGAATGATATACTTCTATTCCATCTATTATTTTATTTTTAGCTAATTTATCTAAAAATTCTTTATTATCTTTTTAAATTATATCTATATAAATGTGCTAAAAATAGTTTTTCCTCCTGCTTCTGTTACAACTTTTTCTAATTTCTTCTGCTCTTGGGTAGTGCATTCCAAAAATCTATATATGCTGGAAATTCTTTGTTTGTTATGCATGAATAAAAGAATGTACGCTCATCATTCCATTCTTCTTCATCAAATAATCTTTTTATTTTTCTGGATGTTCTTTTTAGATTTTTCATAAATATGTTTTACTGGCCAACCATTATTTATATCAAATTCTATTTTATCTAACTTTTACTCCATTTTTGATACAATTATCATACATCATTTTAAATTCTAAATCTATGTCTGGCTTATTTTTGATGATATCTTTTTTTCTAAAAAAATCTTCTAATTTTTGTATAGTCAAAATCATATGCTAGCATGTGTACGGCTACTCCATCATATGATGTAGTAAATTCAACTCCTGGAATTATCTTACCTGCGAATATTGATTTGTAAGCATCATTTTCTGCTAATTCTCGATGTGCTGCAACTGAGTCATGATCAGTGATTGATATGGTATTTAATCCTATCTTTTTGTGCTTTTTCTTAGTGTTTCTTCTACACTCCATGTTCCATCGGAGTATTTTTGTATGCATATGTAAATCAATCATCTTATTTCCCCTATTTTTTTGTTGAATTTTGTTTGCTAATAACATATTATTGCGGTTTTTATTCTTTTGTCAATAATTTATTTTTATTTTTAATATAACAAAAAGAGCCTGATAATTCAGACTCTTGTTATGGCTCCTCGTTTCAAATTCAAAAACTCGATATAGCTTTATATTTTTCACACCATTTACATAACTTTATACAAAGTCATACAGCACTATCTCTATTGCAACTCTGTTGCAACAATTGAATTTTTGTTAAAGTTTTTACCCTGTTGTATATCTTTGTCTAGCTTTTATATGAGTTCGTATAAACAATCAAATTTCGCCAGACTTGGAGTGAATTTTTATGCGTAAAATCTTGTGCTTAAATATTCTTTATTCATCTTCATTATATCATCACATGTATATTTATATATTTCCGGAATTCTTCTTTAACTTTTGTAATTAAATACAAAGTATAATATTTTTTTATATTCTTGCATGAATTTTTAACTCACCTTTAGACATATTAAATATTTTCTTTACACCGCTTGTTGCCTTAACTTCTATGTATTGTTTATGTCCATTTTCTATATATTCAATATCGTATGGAGAATAATTATAATCTTTACTTGTATGATAAAGTTCATTTTCTTCTTTTTAATTGATTAGATAATAATTCAAAATACCTTTTCTTCTCCCAAAACTCCATTTATAACTTTAGATGTATTTCTTATTTCTATATCTTTATTATCTGGTAAATCAAATTCTAATTCTTCATCAACTGCATCTACAATATCATTACTAATAAGAATATCGCTTTTTAGAAACCTTAGTAGGATCTATGATAAGTTTTTTTCGCCTATACCCTTTTTTTCTAATAAATCACTGACTTAATCTGATATTTTGAGGCCCTATTAACGAAGTTATAATATTTAACGTTTTATCAGTTTGATTATATTCAAAAACCTCTAACAATAAACGCAAATTCACCATCTTGTTTTTAATATGTCATCTAAAACTTTTTATTATCAATATTATATCCATCTGATTTAAAAATAAAAATTCTGTGGATAATGTAATTTTAATCTGCCTAAATGTGTATTTTTTGGCTTTTTTGGCCATTTAATTTAGTGATATATTCATCTGTTTCCTTTTTATATACATTACATATTGATAATCCGTATTCAATGGATCTCCATTAGTAATAATTTATCAAAAACAAAAAAACGTCAGTAATTTCATTTCCAGAGTGTGAGCTTCTTTGACATTGATTTATTAACATGGCTGGTAAAGTGTCTTGTCTGCAATTAGCCTCTGTTAAATTTAATATATCTTTTCTCCATTTTTCTGAATTATTACTTTGATTTAATGGTGTAGAGAGCATTGCTGTTTGACCTTTTTTTGTAATCATTATATACGCCATAAAACAAAGATTTTTCGTCAATTTTTGAATTTTATTTTTTTCCAAATATATTCCTCCTAGCTAAAACATTTCAGTGTCAATTTCTTTTAATTGTTTAAATATATGTTCTAATAAAATAGTAACTAAATTTACATCCCAACCATTACCTGCTCTTTTTAGATAGCGTGTATATGATTGATCTCCAAATTTTATATCTATTTTTACCATTATTTTTCAAGACCTTCTAAACCCATTAATCTGAATTGTTCTGGAACTGACATTTTTCTAACAATCTCTTTATTTGGATTCGATTCTATTACTCTTAAACTATTATGTTCTGGCATTGTTATAGTTATAGAATAACCATCATGTTTAATCTTTTTATTATAAATGTCTAAACATAGTGGAGTTTCTACATAAAAACTTTCTATATTATGTTTTTCTTTTTAAATGTTCTATTTGAGCATCTGATAAATATAATTCCTTAGGTAGTCTTTCTTTAGGATCAAGGAAGTCAACTAATTTATATGAGTTACGTCTTAATGGAGGTGTCATTGAAAAGTCTTTAGAAGTCCACCAAATCTTGCAAACATCCAAACTCTTTCTCTATTTTTGTGGAATACCATAGTCTTTACTATTTAATACTGCCATTCTCAAAGGCTCTTCAGTTAAATCATTTTTATCAGAAACATATCCCATTTCTCTTAGCATATCATTCATTTGTTTACGCGTTTCTTCAAATTTTTTTCGAAAGAATTCCTTTTACATTTTCCATTAAAAATATATTTAGGTTTTTTATCTCTACATATTCTCATTATATGTTGAAATAATGTTCCTCTACCATATGGATCATCTACTCCCATTTGCATTCCTGCAGTTGAAAATGGTTGACATGGAAATCCTCCTGTAAATAAGTCGAAATCAGGAATTTCATCAGAAGAAACTTTTGTAATATCCCCAAAATTCTTTTATATTATTTCCATCTTTATCTTTATGATTTAAATCAAATAGTTCAGATGCATACTTATCAATTTCTGAATATCCTATTACTTTATATTTAAATTCAGGATTTTTCTTGTTGAACTCTTTTTAATGCAAAACTTCCACCACCATAACCAGCAAAAGCCTTCAAATACTCTTAGTTCTTTATTCATATGTATCTCCTTTGTTGTTTTTTCTCTTTTACTCGCTTATTATATCATTCAATCCCTTTATTAGCAAGGCTTTTTGCGGATTTTTTTGGAAGTTTTAAGAAATCCCTTGAAAATTACTTGACTTTAAGCAATAATTAAATTTAAATACAACAAACTTTTTAAAGAAGGTTATAAAAATAAGTATAAAAATTTTTAGGATTTACCTGATACTATTACTCCAGAAATTTATGAAAAAAATTGAGATGAATTAGTGTTCAAAATGCTAGATATAGACAACAAAAAAAGAGCCTGATAATTCAGACTCTTGTTATGGCTCCTCGTGTTGGGCTTGAACCAACGACCTATCGGTTAACAGCCGAGCGCTCTACCAACTGAGCTAACGAGGAATATAAACCTGGCAACAACCTATCTTCCAGGAGGGGAACCCTCGAGTATTGTCGGCACATTTGAGCTTGACTTCCGTGTTCGGGATGGGTACGGGTATTTCCTCAATGTTATCGTTACCAGAAATGTTTTGTGTACTGTTAGCACACTCAAAAATACATAGTTAACAAGTTTCTCTATTCTCTGTTCCCACAATGTTTAGTTATCTTTTCTTCTCTTAATCATATTTTTATGGTTAAGCCCTCGATTTATTAGTATTGGTCAGCTCAGTGAATCGCTTCACTTACACCCCCAACCTATCAACCACGTAGTCTTCATGGAATCTTACTACCTTAACGGTATGGGATATCTTATCTTGGAGTTGGCTTCACACTTAGATGCTCTCAGCGTTTATCCATTCCGAACTTGGCTACACAGCTATGCTCTTGGTAGAACAATCGTTGCACCATCTGTTCGTCCACCCTGGTCCTCTCGTACTAGGGGCAGATCTCCTCAAATATCCTGCGCCTGCGACAGATAAGGACCGAAGCTGTCTCCGACGTTCTGAACCCAGCTCGCGTACCCGCTTTAATGGGCGAACAGCCCAACCCTTGGAACGTACTTCCGCTCCAGGATGCGATGAGCCGACATCGAGGTGCCAAACCTCCCCGTCGATGTGAACTCTTGGGGAGATAAGCCTGTTATCCCCAGGGTAACTTTTGTCCGTTGAGCGATGGCATTTCCATTCATAATCCACCGGATCACTAAGTCCTACTTTTCGTATCTGCTCGACTTGTAAGTCTCCCAGTTAAGCTCCCTTCTGCCTTTTACACTCTATTGCGCGATTTCTGTCCGCGCTGAGGGAACTCTTGAACGCCTCCGTTACTCTTTTAGGAGGCGACCGCCCCGATCAAACTGCCCGTCTGACATTGTCCTCTGACCGGATTACGATCACGAGTTAGATTCAAACTAATTTAAGGTTAGTATCCCAACGTTGGCTCTTCTTAAGCTGGCGCTTAAGCCTCAAAGCCTCCTAACTATCCTGTACATAAATTAGCCTGACTCAGTATCAAACTGCAGTAAAAGCTCCATGGGGTCTTTCTGTCTTGTCGCAGGTAACTAGCATCTTCACTAGTACTACAATTTCGCCGGGGACATTGTCGAGACAGCTCCCAAATCATTACGCCTTTCGTGCGGGTCAGAACTTACCTGACAAGGAATTTCGCTACCTTAGAGATGGTATAGTTACGGCCGCCGTTCACTGGGGCTTCAGTTCGGTGCTTCATATTACTATTAACACGTTCCCTTAACCTTCCAGCACTGGGCAGGCGTCAGCTCCTATACTTCATCTTTCGATTTAGCAGAAACCTATGTTTTTGTTAAAGCGAGTTTGCTTGGGACTATTCTCTGCGACTGGCTGTTACACCAGTACCCCTTCTTCCAAAGTTACGGGGTCAATTTGCCGAGTTCATAACAATGCTTCTCCCGATCGTCTTAGGATCCTCTCCTCATCTACCTGTGTCGGTTTGCGGTACAAGTATATAATACAAGATCTACAACCTTTTTCTCGTCAGCGTGCTTCTTGGTGCTTCGTTACTTTATTTTTCACTCCCCTTGCGGAACAAGTTTTTCCATTTCCTTGCTCACCTTCCACTTCTGCGTCAGTTGCATCTTTTAAGTATTATATAGTGCAGGAATATCAACCTGCTATCCATCAGATACGCCTTTCGGCCTCTCCTTAGGTCCTGACTAACCCTGGGCGGACGAACCTTCCCCAGGAAACCTTAGACTTTCGACGGCAGGGATTCTCACCCTGCTCTCGCTACTTATTCCAGCATTCTCTCTTCTATCTCGTCCACCAGTGCTCACGCTCTGACTTCATCCTACAATAGAATGCTCCTCTACCACTTGTAATAAATTACAAATCCGCAATTTCGGTTGATAACTTAGCCCCGGTAATTTTCCGCGCAACTTCACTCGACCAGTGAGCTATTACGCACTCTTTTAATGAATGGCTGCTTCTGAGCCAACATCCTGGTTGTTTACGCAAAATCACATCGTTTTCCACTTAGCTATCCATTTGGGACCTTAATTGACGATCTGGACTCTTTTCCTTTTGACCACGGAACTTAGCTCCCGTAGTCTGACTCCTGGATATTAACGAATGGCATTCGGAGTTTGATAGAGTTCGGTAACCTGGTTAGGCCCCTACCTCATTCAGTGCTCTACCTCCATTCATCTTCCTCCAAGGCTAGCCCTAAAGCTATTTCGAGGAGAACCAGCTATCTCCGAGTTCGATTGGAATTTCTCCGCTATCCACAGTTCATCCGGTGCCTTTTTAACGACAATCAGTTCGGACCTCCACAAGATTTTACTCTTGCTTCATCCTGACCATGGATAGGTCACCCGGTTTCGGGTCTATAACGCATGACTTAATTCGCCCTATTCAGACTCGCTTTCGCTTCGGCTCCGTTCCTTACTTAAAACTTAACCTTGCCATACACTATAACTCGCTGGGATCGTTCTACAAAAAGTACGACATCGCGCCTTAAATCGCTCTGTCTGCTTGTAAACATAGGGTTTCAGATTCTATTTCACTCCCCTCCCGGGGTTCTTTTCACCTTTCCCTCACGGTACTAGTTCGCTATCGGTCACCAATTAGTATTTAGCCTTACGGGATGGTCCCCTGCTCATTCATGCGAGATTTCTCGTGTCTCGCTCTTTCTCTGGATACAGCCATGTAAACTTGAATTTCGCATACGGGACTTTCACCCTTTATAGTCTGCTTTTCCAAAACAGTTTTGCTATCCTCGTTTAATCAATTATGCTGTCCGAACCCCAGTATCATTACTGATTCTGGTTTGGGCTCTATCGATTTCGCTCGCCACTACTTTCGATATCGATTTTTCTTTCTTTTCCTGTGGGTACTAAGATGTTTCAGTTCTCCACGTTCCCTTCTCACACACTACTTTACTCATGTGTGGATAACTGGGCTCTTTTTCCCAGCTGAGTTTCCTCATTCAGAAATCCCTGGATCAAAGGATATGTGCTCCTCCCCAAGGCTTATCGCAGCTTGTCACGTCTTTCATCGGCTTTTGGTGCCTAGGCATTCACCCTATGCTCTTAGTAGCTTAACCTATGTACAATTTCTTGTACTGTTTCTATCTTTTTCTTGATTCTAAGACATTATGGTTTAACATTTTTTTGGCATATAATTGTATTCTTTTGAATACTCTAGTTTACCTAGTAATATAATTTCGCAATTATATTACACTTTTTATAAGAATATTTGATTTTTTTCTTATTAACTATATTTTTTTCAATGTGCTATGACTAGATTAACTAGTCTATGGTGGAGCTGAGGAGAGTCGAACTCCTGACCTCCTGCTTGCAAGGCAGGCGCTCTAGCCAACTGAGCTACAGCCCCATATAACTATTTTTAAAAAGAATGTACTATTAGAAGTACATTGAAAAAAATAAACAATGAGCAGTTGGTTTTTCTCCATATGAGAGGTTTTGCAACCTCTCATACCTTTTTGTCGACCTATCTTTCTCCTTAGAAAGGAGGTGATCCAGCCGCAGGTTCTCCTACGGCTACCTTGTTACGACTTCACCCCAATCATTAGCTCTGCCTTCGACTGCTGCCTCAATATTAAGCGTTGGCTCACAGGCTTCGGGTATTTCTAACTCTCATGGTGTGACGGGCGGTGTGTACAAGGCCCGGGAACGTATTCACGGCAGTATTCTGACCTGCCATTACTAGCAATTCCGACTTCGTGTAGGCGAATTTCAGCCTCAGATCCGAACTGAGACCGCTTTTTGAGTTTTTGCTCCCACATCAACGTATTGCTTCTCTCTGTAACGGCCATTGTAGTACGTGTGTTGCCCAAGACATAAAGGGCATGATGATTTGACGTCGTCCCCACCTTCCTCCGATTTATCACCGGCAGTCTTTCTAGAGTTCCCACCATTACGTGCTGGCAACTAGAAATAGGGGTTGCGCTCGTTGCAGGACTTAACCTAACATCTCACGACACGAGCTGACGACAACCATGCACCACCTGTATAGAGACTCGAAGAGCTAAATAGTTTCCTACTTATTCCTCTATATGTCAAGCCTTGGTAAGGTTCTTCGCGTATCTTCGAATTAAAACCACATACTCCACTGCTTGTGCGGGCCCCCGTCAATTCCTTTGAGTTTCAACCTTGCGGTCGTACTCCCCAGGTGGGATACTTATTGCGTTAGCGCCGGCACCGACAATTATTCATTGCCAACACCTAGTATCCATCGTTTACGGTGTGGACTACCAGGGTATCTAATCCTGTTTGCTCCCCACACTTTCGTGCCTCAACGTCAGTTATCGTCCAGTTTGTCGCCTTCGCCACCGGTGTTCTTCCCTAATATCTACGCATTTCACCGCTACACTAGGAATTCACAAACCCTCCGATACTCAAGAAATATAGTTTTAGTTGCAGTTCCTCAGTTAAGCCGAGGTATTTCACAACTAACTTGCATTTCCGTCTACGCACCCTTTTACACCCAATAAATCCGGATAACGCTCGCTCCCTACGTATTACCGCGGCTGCTGGCACGTAGTTAGCCGGAGCTTATTCAACAGGTACCGTCATTTTTTTCTTTCCTGTTAAAAGCAGTTTACAATCCGAAAACCTTCTTCCTGCACGCGGCGTCACTGCGTCAGAGTTTCCTCCATTGCGCAATATTCCCGACTGCTGCCTCCCGTAGGAGTCTGGGCCGTATCTCAGTCCCAATGTGGCCGTTCAACCTCTCAGTCCGGCTACTGATCATCGTCTTGGTAGGCCGTTACCCCACCAACTAACTAATCAGACGCAAGCCCATCTATTAGCGGATTACTCCTTTCCTGCTTGTATCATGCGATACTCACAGCATATGCGGTATTAGCAACGATTTCTCGCTGTTATTCCCCTCTAATAGGCAGGTTGCTTACGTGTTACTCACCAGTCCGCCACTAACCGCTTTGAGAGCAAGCTCTCAATTAAGTTCGTTCGACTTGCATGTCTTATGTGCGCCGCCAGCGTTTATCCTGAGCCAGGATCAAACTCTCAAATTAATATCTTATTCCTATGAGGAATTGAATTCTAATTTTTGAACTTGTAGCTCAATATAAAAATTGTTTTTGTTTATGGTAGTACAATTCAACTACCGCAATTTATTTGGTTTCTCAAAAGATTCATTGTTTACTTTTCAATGTACTTCAGAATGTTTTGTGTCCATTCTGTGTTCCGCTTGGAACGATTTAGATTATATAATGTATTGTTTACTTTGTCAACACATTTTTTTGAAATATTTTTTTAACTTTTTTTAGTGTAAAAAAATATTGACTAAAGCTTTGCCTGTTTTTGGCTCTCCTTAGTACTTTTTTTAGTATAACATGATGTCATTTTTAAGTCAACAACTTTTTCGAAAAATTGTTATAAAAAAATTTTTATATTGATAATTATTTTTGTAGATTTTTTGTCCTATTTTGTGCTATAATTGCTTTAGTTTAAAGGTTAGGAGGTAATTTTGAAGATAACATCTGATAATGAGACATTGGCTGAACACAAAGTTTTGATTCTTTATGTTTTTAAGCAATGTTAATAAATCTATTACTAATGATGCATTATATAGTATTGTGAGTTCTGCAGTTGATATTAATTATTTTTCATTTTCAGCAGTTTTTACTTGATTTGATAAATGCTAAATTTGTTCGTTGTTATGATAAAAGAAATTCAAAGTGTTTATGAAATTACTGAGCTTGGACTTTCTACTCTTGAATTAACTTTTGGATATTTTTGCCTGGTATTGTTAAACTTCAAATTGATAATAATTTTTAAAGATCGTGTTGAAGAGTTTAGCAATATGGAGTCTATTGTTGCTGAGTTTACACCTGTTAATGAGAATCAATATATTGTTGAGTGTAAAAATCATTGAAAATGGTGAAGTTCAGTTTGAGATTCAAACTAATGCTTATTCTCGTGAACAAGCTCAAAATATCGTTCAAAACTGGAAGAATAATGCTAACTTTTTATATCCTGAGTTGTTGAAAATTTTGACTGAGACTCCAAAAGATTAAAGACTATGTTTCAATTTTGTTCAAACATAGTCTTTTTTTATTATTTCATTAAATTTTTAATATATTCTATTTCATCTGCTTCTACTAATCTCATAAAGATTGGTTCACCTTTTTCGATTACTTTTGTTGTTGGCATTTTTTTCAAATTCTAGTAATGTATCCCAACTTATTTCTTCATTATTTCCTATTTGTCTTAATATCTCTTTTGCTGTTTCTCCTAATAGTGGGTTGATTAGTACGGCGATATGTCTTAAGCCTGCTATTAAATGATAGATTACTGATTTTTAATTCATCTTTTCTTGATTCATCTTTTGCTAATTCCCATGGCTTTGTTTCATCTATATATTTATTTGATCTTGAAATGAAGTTCCAGATGATTTGTAGTGCATCAGCAAATTCACAATTTTTCAATTTTTTGCATCAAAATCTATTATTGTTTGTTTTTGCTTCGTCTCTGTATTCTTCGTCTACATCATTTTTATTACCATTAAATTCTGGTACGTTTCCATCAAAGTATTTATTTGCCATCGATACTTGTTCTATTTAATAAATTGCTTAAGTCATTTACTAGGTCATTATTATATCTTTTACAAATTCTTCTGGTGTAAATATTCCATCAGATGATGTCGGCATTTGTCTTATTAAGTAGTATTTTGTTGCATCTAATCCATATCTTTCAATTAAACTTTCTGGATATATTACATTTCCAACTGATTTGCTCATTTTGCCATTTTTTTCATTGTGATCCAATTGTGTACTAATATTTGTTTTTGGTAATGGTAAATTTAATGCCATTAAGAATATTGGCCAATATATCAAATGGAATCTTGCAATGTCTTTTTCCTACTATATGTAAATCTGCTGGCCATAATTCATTAAATTGTTTTTGTATTATCTGAGCCATATCCTATTGCTGTTATATAGTTTGTTAGTGCATCAAGCCATACATATATTACATGTTTTGGATCTGATTTTACTGGTACTCCCCATGAAAATGATGTCCTTGTTACACATAAATCTTCTAATCCTGGTTTGATGAAATTATTTATCATTTCTGTTTTTCTATAATCTGGTTTTATAAATTCTTCATGTGTGTTGTAATATTCTAATAATCGATCTGCATATTTTCTTCATATTAAAAAGTATGCTTCTTCTTTCATTTTCTTTACTTCTCTTCCACGGTCTGGGCATTTTCCATCTACTAATTGTAAGTCTGTGAAATATGATTCACATGGCTCATAATACCATCCTTCATAATATCCTTTATATATATCGCCTTGTGCTAATAATTTTTTTCGAATATATCTTGTACTACTTTTACATGTTCTTCATCAGTTGTTCTCATAAATTTGTTATAATCTATTTTCATAGTTTTCCAAAAGCTTTATTGCCGCTTCTGCTTGTTTTATCAACATATTCTTGCGGAGTCATGTTTGCTGCGATGGCCTTGTTTTTCTATTTTTTTGACCATGTTCATCCAAACCTGTTAACATGAATGTATTATATCCTTTTAGCTTATGATATTTTTGTTAACATATCTGCTAACACCTCTGTATATGCTGTTCCAATATGAAATTTGCCACTTGGATAGTATATTGGTGTTGTTATATAATATTTTTTTCATCGTTTTTCCTCCTTTTTCACTTTAATACATGTTATGATACTACTTTTTATACTAAAATCAATAGAAAAAGGCCTCAATTACTTTGAAGTGAACCCAAAAATGTTAGACAGCATAAATTAGGCTACTATTAAGGAATGTTTTCGATATTGAATCGGAGACATTCCTTTTAATTACTCTTAATTCTACTATTATTATAATATTCTATATATTCTTTTATATCTTTTTCTAATTCTTCTATATTCTTATATTCTTTTTCTTTTGGATAGAATAATTCTGATTTTAATATTCCAAAGAAATTTTCTGCACATGAATTATCTAAACAATTGCCTTTTTCTTGACATGCTTTGTTTTTATTCCTTTTTCTTTAAGCATATTTTGATATATTTTCATTTGATACTGCCATCCTTGATCTGAATGAAGTATTAAATTTGTATTATTTTTTTATTTTTTTATAAATGCTTTTTCTAACATATCTGTAATTTGTTGAAATGTTGGGTGTTTTGATAAATTATAACTAATTATTTCACCATTAAATAAATCTATAATTGGCGATAAATAAAGTTTTTCTATCATGTACTTTAAATTCAGTTACATCTGTAACCCATTTTTGATTTGGTTTATCAGCTTTAAAATCTCTTTTTAATAAATTATTAGCAATTTTTTTCCAATGCTTCCTTGATATGAATTATATCGTCTTTTTGGGCCTTTGAATACTTTTTTTATTCCTAATATGTTCATAAGTTTCGAAAGCTGTTTTTATGATTAATATTAAAGCCTCTATTTTTTTAGTTCTAATGTTATTCTTCTATATCCATAACGACCCTTATTTTTCATTAAATATATTAAATATTTCTTTTTTTGATTTTATGATATTTATCGTGATTACTTTTTATATTTTTTAAGTAATAATAAAATGTACTTCTAGCCATTTCTGCTAATTTTTAATAATTCTCTCAAGCTATATTTATGCCTTAATTCATCAACAACAATTACTTTTTTCTTGTTCTCTCGCTTGATTCTTTTCCTGAACTAAGGCATTTAATTTTTTTAAATATTCATTCTCCATACGAAGACGCTGATTTTTCTGCAATTAAGTCTTCTTCTATATCTTTATTTAATTTCTTTTTTTATCTTCTTTTAATTTCATTTTTGGTCTACCACGTCGTTCTTCATACAAACTTTGTGGTCCTTCTTCATAATATATGCGTTCCCATTTTAATACAACATTTGTAGCTCCTAATTTAAAATGATTTGCTGTTTGTGTTGCTGATAAATGGTTTGCATGCATATATTCTATAACATTTTGTTTAAAATTACCATCATAACTGCTTTTTTTAATCTCTTAAATATTCCTTGTACGCCGTGTAATTCGTATTTTTTTATCCACATCAAAAATTGATTTATTACTTGGAATATTAAACTTTTTACAACATTCTGAATAACTATGATGTTCTTCAAGATAATATTTAATAACTTTTTAATTTTTAATTCATTTGAATATTTGGACATAAAAATGAACCCTCCTTGTTAAACTATATATTTTTGTCTAACATTTTGGGTTCACTTCAAATAAGATGGATTTTTTTCAAAACCTCTTGACTATGACCACTTAATTGAAGAAATAAGAGAAATAAAAAGAAGAAAATCTAAAACCAGATTTAGAGCAAGATTTAGATAGATTATTTACTGGTTTAGATATTAAACCCTATACAAAAGGTTCAAGATATTTAAAAAAACTGCTATAAATACTGCATATTATGATACTGATAGAGATACGGATATTAATATTTCTAACATTATTAAACATATTTCATATAATTATAAAAATCCTCATTTAGATAGCATTCAATCCGCTATGGACAAAAACCAGTAAATACATTATATTTGAAAAAAAGTAGAAGATGAAAAAAATAAAGAAAGCATTTTCTGGTAATTATAAAATAACAACTAAAGAGTTTATTATTAAAGCTTTATCATATATAGATAGTATTTAAAAGGAATAGCAACTCGCTATTCCTTTTTTTACTACCATACTTTAATTCTTTTTTTCTTTATACATATTATCTGATTCTTAAATTTACTCTTGCACTTTTTGTTTTCCTCTTGAATCTGTTGAATTTCTTGTTCATCTCTTTGCATAATTCTTTGTGCATTATCCTTTTTTTCAGTAGAAACATTAATTGTAGCTTTTTCCAATTTCTGCACCTAAGAAAGCATTTTCTTCTAAATTCAAAATTGAATTTTTACATACTCTTTCCTAGCTTCTCTTAATTCTGCCAATAATATATCATATTTTTCTCTATCCGCTTCTCCTAATTCTCCTAATAGTTCCATATCTTCAAATTGTTCTATTTGTTCGGATATAGCTGTTACTCTTTCTATATCCATTATTTTCCCTTTAACCATTGCATTTGCATTATTGGCTCTATAATCACTACTTATATTTGCCAAAAGCATCTTCTGATAACTTTATTAATCCTTTTTCTATACATTTCAAACATTGGAAAATAATTTCCATAATCATTATGTTCTAAATAGCCCCTTAATGTATCACTTCCTATTAAAACAAAATCTTGAATATGTTTTTGCAATTTCATCGCTACTTAATTGTGAAAAAGTCTAAATCTTCAATTGCATAATATTCCTTTTTCTATTGGATTTCTAATTTGTTCATAGATTTCATCAATAATTTCATTTAAACTTTCAATTGATTCTTTATCTTCTACTCTATCTAATAATTCACTTATTATTGAAATTCGTCCTTTTAATTGACTAACATCATTATCAACACTAAAATCACTTTTTTTATCATATCCAATATTTCATGAAGCATTGAACCTTGTAATTGTTCTGTATTTTTTTAATTGATATAATATTTCATTTATTGTTTTTCTGTTATATATACCACTTTCAATAATTCTATCACTATTAGAATGCTCATTTTCATTATAATAAGTATCTGTTCCACCAAGATAAAATGCACCTTTTAAATATTCTCTTGGAATAACTGTATCTAACTTTTTGTACTCCTCTATATGCTGTTTCAATTTCAAAAACCTCATCACTTTTTTTCAAACAACCTAGTAATATGTTCTAAATCTCCAAAACACGAGTCTGGTATTTCTAATATTAATAATGTATTTAATTCCTCTCTGTTTGCTAATACACCTAATAGAGTATTTCCTTTACTTGTATTCATTCCAAATCCAACTTTATTTAATGTTTCCATTAATCTTTTTCTTTGTTCTTCAATTGATAGTTTTGTATGCAAATTTCCATCTTCTAAAAGAAGTAGCTGTTCTATCTAAACTTGTTTTCAACAGCATATAAACCTTTCTCAAAAAAAGCACTTATTTCTTCTTTAAAATTTCTTTCAACTATCTTTTTTTATATTCTTCTTCTGAAATAGTCCAACATGCACCAACATCTAAAACATGATTTTTCTCTTAATTGCCTTGCCTCCAAATCATCAATCGGATATAAAAATTCATCTACATATTCATAACCTTTTTTTCACCAGATTTGTACATCTCAACATACTCTTTATTTGTATATAGCTTACCATTTGAAACATCATAAAAAAACAGGCGAAATTGCAGTTCTATGAATAAAAATACTTTTTTTATTTGTATCATTACTCAATATAGTGTTAACTATACTTTCAATTTGTTCATGTGTCATTATTTATTTCTCCTTATTTTTTAAAAAGTTTTTTTATAAATTTTATTAATTTTTTTCATAAAATTTTTTCTTTTTTAACCTCAATAGGTAAATTACTACTATTACTCTCTTCTTGTATGTATTCTTCTTTTTCTTTATTTATTTCTTTTTTTCTTAAATATTTCATCTGGATTATATTGTGCCCTTTTTTTCTTCTTCTACCTTTTTGTCTATCGTATTTTTTTCTTTTGCTTTTAATTATCTCTTTTTGATAAGGTGTAGCCCAATAATCTCTAAATATATTAGCTAAAAATTGCATTTGTTTCATCTAATAATTGTTGTTCTTCAAAACTCTTATTTATATCCACTTTAAAATCATAATTTACATCCATTTTTAGCCTTAAATGTATCAAGCATTGTTTGTGGTATTTTTATCAACACTTTCTTGAGGTACATATTTTTAATATTTCTATAACTTCTTTATATGCTTTTGAATAATTATCTTTCATTTGTTTTCCCTTTTTAATCTTTTTTATTAAATAGATTTCTAAACCATTCTTTTAATTTACTAAATATTGTTTCTTTATATTCAACCATTGCAACATTATTTGTTTGTTCTTCTGTAGATTGTTCTTCTCTATATTTCTTGTCTTTAAACAAGTTATCTGTATTGTATTTTTCTCTTAATTCTTCTTGATATTTTTTCATTATCATCAAATATTGCATTTAATCTTTCTTTTTCATTTTCATCTTCACACCAATAATTCAAATGTAACAATGCAATCATTGCAATAGCTTCATCAGATATTTCTTGTTCCTCTATAGGAATCTCAAAAAGTATATGATGGTGTATATTCTTTTTCTCTTTCTTCTTCAATCATCTCTTTTTAATTTTTAGGTATTTTATTTCTATCTTCTTCTGAAACAATATTTAAAAAGCATATACTTCTGAATAAACTTTTTTTGTTTTTATCACTCATCATGCTCTTGTCCTTTTTTTATCCATTTCAGGGATTTTCTCTTTTTCCAAAAGTTTCGCGAATATTTATATTAGATTCTTGGACTTGTCCTCTTCTTGTTTTTTTCTTCTTGAATACGCTCCCTCTAATGCAGTACCTAGTTTTTGCACCTGCTCTAGCTCCTGCAGAAAGCATATTGAATAGCTTTTTTAAAATCTCCTGTTACAATTCCAATTCCTCTTATTTTTGTTTCTTCTTCTGTTGCCTTAATCCCATTTTCAGATATTTCCATTTCTTTTTACTTTTTGTTATTATTTCATCTGCATCTAAATATTTCATATTATCTTTATTTTTCTTTTTGCTGTTTCTATTGCAATTCTAATAAAGTCATCATAGCTAATATTTGGGTTTATCTGCCTCGCCAACAAAAACATTCCTGCTACTTGACAAATTGTGAAACTATTACCACAAAGACTACCATTATATTTATATACTTCTTCACCATCATCATTAATATAAGAACTCGTCCTTGCTGTAACTGGTATTAACATATTTTCACTAAATAACTTATTAATATCTATTCCTCTATCAGCAAATGCATCTATTGTATGCTGTATAAATTCATCTCACACTAGCTCATGACCATCATTACTTCTTCCCCATGTAAAGTTCTTCATGAATATATCTGAATTAATAAAAGCACATCCAAGTTTTTCTAATTCTTCTAATGTATGTTCATTTTATACCTGTTTTTGCTGATATAGATATTATATCTGGTATAGTAAATCCTTTTTTTCTCTATTTTTCATCAATAAATTTTAATACAAAAATCTTGAGCTTCTTGATTTCCAATACCATCAATATGAAATAACACCACATTTGATTTTTGAAGCTACACCACATTCTTTTTCCTGCACTTAAGCTAGCTATAGTATTTCCGTGATATCCATTTTCCAATCCATCTCCTTCTACTGAGGCATCTTTTAGATAAATACCCTCTTCATTAGATTTTACCTCTTCAACTCCATCTTCTGACACTCTATATCTGTAATTGTTCTTCCTTCGAATTGTTTTTTCTGAAACATCTGAAAATCTATCAATTATTGCAATAGTAGTTCCACTACCATCAATTTTAGATTCTTTTATATTACCAAATTATTTTCCTTGTTACATAATAATATCAAAAGGATGAAATTTTTTCTACTTGTTCTTGCGAAAAAGTAGTTTTTAGTATCAAACGTTAGTCTTTTAAACATCTCTATTGACAAATTACTCATATCTATTTCAGATACATCTCTCCCACATAATCCACGAAGGCAAAATCCTGTGTTTTCGCCTTTTTCCACTAACAAAAAGCTTCAGCTTCTTTTTTTAATTCTTCTTCTACATATTTATTATCAAGCACTCGCTTGCCATTAATAATAGGTAAATCATCTAAATACATAAAATTTCTCCTTTTACTCTATTTTGCTGTGACATTTTTTTCTTGTTTTATCATTATCAACAGTATTGCTAAATATATGTTCTTCAGATAAAATAAATTTTTTTCTATAAATTCTCTTTTATACGTTTTTCATTTGAATTATATATATTTTTAAATGATTAAATATTATCATATTAAATCTTTTTTTACAATATTTTGTAAATATTTTTATACAGGAACTGCCTGTCATTTTGATATTAGCTTTTATTATAAAAATTATTAAAAATAGAAATAATATTTTTTTAGGTGGTTAATATGGGTGCTAGAAAGCTAAACGATAAACTAAATATATTATCTGCAAATATTAGAAAATATAGATTACAAAGAGGCTTTTTCTCAATCTGATATATGTGAGAACTCGCTCTTATAGGTGTTACGATGTATACTGCAGATATTTATGATATTGAATATAATCAAAAACTATAAAAGATTATGAAGTATTCGCTTTTTCAAAAGTATTAAAAGTATCATTAGATGAGCTTTATAAAGGAACAGAAAAAGAATTTAATTTATAAAAACTCCACTTAAACATTGTACTGAACCCAAAATGTTAGGCAGTATAAATTAGGCTACTATTAAGGAATGTTTTTCGATATTGAATCGGAGACATTCCTTTTAATTACTCTTAATTCTACTATTATTATAATATTCTATATATTCTTTTTATATCTTTTTCTAATTCTTCTATATTTTTTTATATTCTTTTTCTTTTGGATAGAATAATTCTGATTTTAATATTCCAAAGAAATTTTCTGCACATGAATTATCTAAACAATTGCCTTTTTCTTGACATGCTTTGTTTTTATTCCTTTTTCTTTAAGCATATTTTGATATATTTTTCATTTGATATTGCCATCCTTAATCTAAATGAAATATTAAATTTGTATTATTTTTTTATTTTTTTATAAATGCTTTTTCTAACATATCTATAATTAGTTGAATATTGGATGTTTTTGATAAATTATAACTAATTATTTCACCATTAAATAAATCTATAATTAGCGATAAATAAAATTTTCTATCATGTACTTTAAATTCAGTTACATCTATAACCCATTTTTAATTTGGTTTTATCTACTTTAAAAATCTCTGTTTAAAAATATTAACGATTGCTTCCTTGATATGAATTATATCGTCTTTTTGGTCTTTGAATACTTTTTTTATTCCTAATATATTCATAAGTTTTGAAAGCTGTTTTATAATTAATATTAAAAGCCTCTATTTTTTTAGTTCTAATGTTATTCTTCTATATCCATAACGACTCTTATTTTCATTAAATATATTAAATATTTTTGATTTTTATGATATTTATCGTAATTACTTTTATATTTTTTTAAATAATAATAAAAATGTACTTCTAACCATTTCTGCTAATTTTAATAATTCTCTCAAGATATATTTATGCCTTAATTCATCAACAACAATTACTTTTTCTTGTTCTCTCGCTTGATTCTTTTCCTGAACTAAGGCATTTAATTTTTTTAAATATTCATTCTCCATACGAAGACGTTGATTTTTCTGCAATTAAGTCTTGTTCAATATTTTTTTATTTAATTTCTTTTTATCTTCTTTTTAATTTCATTTTTTTGGTCTACCACGTCGTTCTTCATACAAACCTTGTGGTCCTTCTTCATAATATATGCGTTCCCATTTTAATACAACATTTGTAGCTCCTAATTTAAAATGATTTGCTGTTTGTGTTGCTGATAAATGGTTTGCATGCATATATTCTATAACATTTTGTTTGAAATTACCATCATAACTGCTTTTTTTAATCTTTTAAATATTCCTTGTACGCCATGTAATTCGTATTTTTTTATCCACATCAAAATTGATTTATTACTTGGAATATTAAACTTTTTACAACATTCTGAATAACTATGATGTTCTTCAAGATAATATTTAATAACTTTTAATTTTAATTCATTTGAATATTTAGACATAAAAATGAACCCTCCTTGTTAAACTATATATTTTTGTCTAACATTTTGGGTTCAGTACACTTTTTATAATTGAGGCCTTTATTATTATCTATTTTTAATTTTATCATTTTTTTGCTAACATTACTATAGCTATAGCACTATGCAGCTCAATTGTTATTACTGCTCCCATTGGAATATCTCCTGTTTGAGGTAATCTCTTTGGTTGATCTTTTTCAAGACCGGCATTAATGCTTCCTGAGTTAATAGCTTTTTGCATTTTGTTTTGTTGTGTTTTGTGCTTGTGCACTATTGTTAATATTTGATGATCTAGTTGTATTGTTTTTGATTGCTTGTACGATTTGATGAATTGTCTATCAAGCTATTTGTATTTTTGGAACTTCTGTATTGTTATTTACTGCATTTGATCTTTATTGGCTCTGTATTTGTATTTGAAGTATTATCTGTTTTTAGGTTTGTTTGTTGTTTCTGTAATGTTTGAGTTATTATTTTGATTGTTTATATTCTCTACAGGCTTATTTGTTGTTTCTGTTGGTTTTTGAATTGTTATTTTTGATTATTTGTATTTTCTGTTGGTTTTGTTCGTTGTTTCTTCTGAATTCTGATTATTATTTGTGTTATTATCTATTTTAGGATTGTTTTGAAGTTCGTTTGTTTGTTCTGTAGTATTTGAATTATTATTTTGATTGTTTGTATTTTTCTCGATGTTATTTGTTGGTTGTGTTGTATTTGAATTGTTATTTTGATTATTTGTATTTTCTGTTGGATTTTGATTGTTATTTGGTTCTGGTTGTCTTACTTCTGTTCATTGTTACTTCAACCAATACCTTTGTTCTTCCATCATTACTAATACCATTTAATGTTGTTGTTCCTGGATTTTTTTACCTATTATTTTTCCATTTGTAATTTCTGCAATGTCTGGATTTTCTACATTCCAAGTAAAATCATTTGGATTGTGATTTTCCATTATTAAGTCGTATTGTCTTCCTTGTTGCAATTCTAATGTATATTTTTTAGGCTTTACTTCTGCTGGTGCTTTTCCTAAATTAAATGGATACATTGTTGCTTCATAATATGCATTTGAATTTTTCATCTAGTAATTTTACCCATCTTGTTACTATTCTTTCTCTTCCATCATTATTACTTGATATGATAAATGTTCCATTTGATTCTACCCATTTTGAATCATCATACAATGGTATGCATGATTTTAGAGTTTCGTCTGTTAATCTATCATAAGCGTCCATTTCATTTAGCTTTGCTTGATATGGTTGCATTGCTTTGTCTGATTCTCTTTTTGCTGCTTCAAATGCTGCTTTTTGCTTGTTCTCTTTGTTCATTTGATGCAGATATATTTGAATTTAGAGCTGAATATACTTTATATTTTGCTTCAGCTTCTGCTTGTGCTGCTTCTACTACTGCTTTTAATTGATTTTTTTCATTAACTAATTGTGCTTTTTTTGCATTTGACTCATCAATAAATGCTACATACTTTTTATAATTTTTCTGTTGGTGTTTCTACTAATTGATATGCTAATCTATAATTTTGTATATTGTTTATTGTTATTGTCTCTGCTTTATTTGTTTTTATTGACATTGGCATTGTAATATAATTATTTGGATCTTGACCAACATTATTTGCGAATCTTGTTGTTTGTGCAAGTATTATTCTAATATTACAATTAGAGATATTATTTTACTTATAGTTTTATTCATATTTTTTTCTCCTTTTTTTATTCACTATAGTTTATTTTAGCACGTTTTGTTTAATTAGTCAACATAATCTTTTGCAGTTTTTTTAGAACTTTATAGGTTTACAATAGATATATCACGATAATAAAAAAATATATAAAAATAATAATAATAAAAGGAATACCAGTTATGATAAAATTGGTTTTGGTATTAAGATAGATTTTTGGACACGAAAGCGTAGAGATGTTAGAATAGTCTTATATGTCGGGAAAGGAGTGTTCAAGATGGCGAAACAACAAATAATAAAGAAATAAAAATTGAAGAAGAAATTAATGATTTAAACTTTCTAACTCTTCATCTATTAGCAAATCTTTGCACTTTACTGATATAAGAGGATTACTTTCTGGAATACTTTCATAAACATGTACTCCACTAGGTTTAATAATTCTTTGTTTAAAATATTCTTTGTTTTTCTATTTGTTCTAAGTGATGAACTCTACCCAATGAAATGTGACTTAAAAAAATCCTGTTTTTTAAAAGGAACTCCATACTCTTGCATCTTTTTCAAGCTCTTCTCTATATTGTAGTAATTCTTTTGTAGGTACTACTTCCATAGCTATATACTCTTTTTGTGCATCAAAACCCAATAATACAAGTTTTCCATTTAATTTAAAATTAATATCTTCAATTTTTTTCATTTTGTAATATTTGTCTTAATTTTTCAATATCACTATCTCTAGTCCATCCTAAAAATTGTAATGTCATATGCATGTAATCCGAATTATGCCAAGCAATATTATCATTGTATTGTGATAACTTATCTTTTAATTCCAAAAGTAATTTTTGAAACTCTTCTTCTTCAAATCCGAATGCAATGTATGAGCCCAATGTGCCATATTACTCCTCCTAAATATCTCTTTCTCTTACATTTTCTTCATTGTTTTTTTAGATTCAAATTTCTTTTGAGTATGCTAAATTTACTTCTGGAGGATTTGAGTTAAATTTCCACCATTCTTCTATCCATTGTTTTTCTCCGAACCTTTTTCAATTCATCCTTTAATAAAGCTCTTAATAATTTTTGCATTTTTTTATTATATCTTCTAGAGTTGCACTCTTTAAGCATTCCTCTCCATAGTCAACGCATTCTTTTTGCTTTGTCTCCAAGCATTGAAACTTGTTTTTGCTAACCATTTATTATAAGCATAAGGAGAACCTTTTGTAATACTCATAGTTTGTAGTGCTGCCTTAACCATTTCTGTATTTGATATTCTTGCTCCTACTTCTATTCCTCTTTTTCGCAGCTGATACTGCATCTATTCTTCTTACTGCATATGTTACAAAATGATATTTTGCAAGTTCTTCTTGGTTATTGTTGAATAAATCTTTATTTGCATCAATCATTTTCTTGAATATTTTGTGGATCTTGAATATTTACACATTCATCGTAAATCCATGTATATATACATTCTCCTTTTTCTATGTAACTTAAACGTTCTTTTAGCCATTGTTTGTTACGTATTTGTCCAAATATCTTTGGTTCATGTTCTTGATCATCTATAACGTGATCTTTTTCCATAAACTTTCACGAATTTTTCGTAGTCTTCATCTGATAAAATTAAATGTAAATCCCAATCAGCTTTTTGAGTCAAATCCTTCTGTGATTCCCCATCCTGTTGAACCACTTAAAAATACTGATACTCTATCTTTTAATATATTTGGAAATACATCGCCATTTAACTCTCTTATGTATTCTCGAGTTTGAGCTCTTAGCTTTTCTGTTTTTTTCGTTTTTCATTTTTAATCTCTCCTTTTTTAAGTTATTCTCAGCTTTATTCAACTAAAATCACTCCTAATACAAGTGATTACATAATATCATATTGTTAACATTTCATAAATATAAGGGCTTTATTTTTTTACTGAAATTTATAGGTTTTGTTAGAACTTGAATAAGTTTAATCCTATATCTTTGCTTAACTCTCTATCCACTTTTTCCTTCTATAACATGTATGAACATTTCACATGTTGCGCTTACTATTGCTTTGTTTAAATGTCCTCCAAATACATTTCCTTTTTCATCACCTGCTGACATATGTATATGTGTATAGAATTCGTTATTCATTGTGTTTATTGAACCGGTTAATGATACTATTTCAAAATCTCCTTTAAATGAATTTGAATAATATTTCTTCTCTTCAGTCTTAAATACTCCTCATAGAATTCGTTTGTGGCTCCCAATGCTGTTCTTTGTTGCTAATTTTATATTTTTCTTTTATTGCTACTTCTTTTATTTTTTTCTAGGATTTCTTCTCCCTTATCGATTCTTACTACAATATCTTTATCAAATCTTTTTATATTCCATATTAATCTCCTTATTATTACATTTTGCTATATAATTCGCCTTTTTTTCTATATAACCGATTATTATTTTTTTACTTTTTCCATAGTGTTTTTCTGGTAAGTTGTTTATTTCAACCCACTTTAATTCTTCACATTTATCTACTTCCATTATTCTTGGTTCCAAATCAGATTTTTTTCTGTTTCTAAAATAAAATTCATTCTTTTGCCTGTATAATGATGCATGATATGTACAATTTTTAAATTTTTCCCTCTTTAAAGATATGCCAAGTTCCTCTTTTGCTTCTCTTATCATTGCTTCATATAAATCTTCATTTTCTTCTAAATGTCCACCTGGTAGTTCATATTCACCATCTTTATATCCAGTGTTCTTCCTTTTTGATAATAAAATTTGCTTTTTACCATTTTCTTGTTTAGTCATTAATAAGTCTGCTACAATTGCATTTTGAAATCTTTCTTTCATAAATTTTCTCCTTATTATTTTATATAATTAACTAAAATTTATTCTCTTTGATTATATCATATCTTTCTATTTATTCCACTTTTTTTATATCTTTTTATTACTTTGTGACATATCTATTGTAAACCTATAATCGACTCATTATATTTATCTTGATATTTAAAATTAATTTCAATTTTATTATCATTATATATAAATATACTCCACAACTTCATCTAATACCCTCTTTGTGAGATTTTGATTTTCTAATTGTTAAAGTATTTTTTTCATTCCATTTTATACTTTTTTTCTTGACGCTCTTTGATTTCTAATTCTTTCTGTTTTTTCATACTCTACATATTCTTACCTTTCTAAATTATTCTATTTTCTCAAGTGATTATAAAATGCAGTACATCTGAAAAATTAAATGTCATTTGTTTTTATTTTTTTCAAAGACATTAAACATTATAACATCATGCTTTTTTGAAATATACACCAATTTCTGCTAGAATTTTTAGTAAATGTTAGAGGTGCATAAATGTTTTTTTAAGACGAGTAAGTCAAAGAATACTTGAATTATGTGACAAGTATAATTATACGCCCTAATAAACTAGCAGAACTATCTGTAATAGCACTATCTATTTTAAGAGCATTACTCGCTAACAAAGTAGAAAATCCAAGTTCAACTATTATATTTAAAAATATGTAAAACATTGAAAATAGAACTTAAAGAGTTTTATAACTCTAAAATGCTTTGATATGAATAAACTAGAATATTAAAGACTATTCGTCATTGAATAGCCTTTTTATTTTACTTTAATATCTTTTTATTTCTTTTGTTTTAATCATTTGATAATGAAATTGGGTTTCTCCATTTGGAACAAATCCTAATCTTTCATATAATTTTCCTACTGGATTTTGTTTAAAGAATTGGATTTTTAATATCTTGTTCTTTATGTTCTTCCAATTTTTTTCTTTTAGTATCATTGTGCCAAGCCCTTGTCCTTGGAATTTTAGTTTTAATACATATATTGCCAACTTCATAACTTCCATCTTCTAATTGTTCATCATTATAAAATCCAATATCTTGATTATTTAATCTAATTATATAAGCACTATTTTTTTGTATGCTTCAATAAACTTTTTAAAATATTCTCTTTGTGCTTCTTCGTCCCATTTTCCCCAACATTCTTCAACATATTTTTTTATAAGCGTTCTTTTTTTCACTTCATAAACAAAGTCATAGTATTCATCGGTATATGGAACTAATTGAAATGTATTATTCATTGTCATCACTCCTCTCTAAACTCATAATAAGGTCTGCTACAAAAATTCAATTTTATCATCATCAATATATATTGTATCTTCTTCTGGAATAGCATAAATAGGTTTTTGTTTTTAGATAATTCTAATAAATACTTTTTTACTTAATTCTGTTCTTTCTTCATCTCTGCTTGTATAATGGCATAATAAAGAATACCCATTTATTAAATCAAACCCAGAATTATCAACTAATCCAACTTCATTATCATCATCAGTATTGCAAGAATCTAAATCTTTACCAAATATAATTGCTCCTGCACTTCCTCCATAAACTATTCCATCTTCATTAATTAAATAATTCTTAATTTTTTTCAAATGTACCACTACTTTTTAATTCACTTAATAATTTATAAGTATTTCCTCCACCTATATAAATACAAGCATATTCATTTAAGTTTTTGTTTATTATTTCTTCTGCACTTGTTATCATTTCAATACCTGCTGAATTAACATCACTTAATTCATTAGTCATAAATTCTAAACAACCACTAAAAGTCGGATCAACCCAAGCAAGTGGTATATATAATATTTTTATTATGGTCTATTAAACTATTTAATAGCTTTCTGGCACTTTCTACTTGTTTGCCATCTCCTCCACCATTTAATATTAGTTTCATTATTTATCCCTTTCCTTATTTTATCTTGATTTTTTAAAAGACTTTTTATATATTTCAATTAAATCTGGGTCATTTTTGATTTACAGGAAGATTATCTAAATCAAAAATCTCATATCTTTTGATTCACTATCCCACTTTAATTTTTCTAGAATAGTTTTTAACACATATATAATGCTGTGTTATTTATAACAACCTCTCCATTAGGGTATTCATTTCTTCTACTATTACCAAAAACTATTGCTATTAATTCAAGATTTTCCTCTGATACATCAAGATTAGTTTCTTCCTTTACTTCTCTTATAGCTGTATCTTCAAATCTTTCTCCTAATTCTTGGCAACCTCCCGGTAATCCCCATCTATCATTATATGCTCTTGATTGCAATAGTATTTGTCCTTTATCGTTAACTATAATCGCAGTAGCACCATCTTGTAATAAAAGCAAATTTATGTTTTTATTACACCCATACATAATCTTGTAAATACAGGATAACCTATGATGTTGCTCAATTCAATAATTTCATTAGGTGATAATTGATTTATAATCTCAATTAATTTTTCATAATCTATATTTCTTTTTTTCTTGATTTGATAGTTTTTATTTCTTCTAATATTTACCTATTTGTCATAAATTAATCTCCTTTATCTCATCGTTTTTTTATTGTCTATTTTTTTATTGAAACTTCTTCTGAGCTTATATTCAGAATACTCAAAATGATTTTTTTCATAGCATATTCTAAATAATTATCTACTATATTATTCATTATAATAGGTATATTTGTTAAAAAGTATTTAATTGTCCCTCAGTGCGATTCTTCTTTCGTAGTTTCATTCTCATTTGTTGGAAAATCACTTATTCCCTTTATAATTACACACTCAACATTATTTGCTTTACAAATATAAGCAATTGCTGCAGATTCAGTATCTGCTATTGTAATATTATTATCTTTTTAGTTCCAAATAATCTTTCCACATTACAACAGGTTTATCTGCTGTTCCTAGTGTTCCTGTATTTAATCTCTCGTCATTTATATCTATTGCAATAGTAAATGAATCTTTTAATTAAAGACTCCGTTTCTTTAAGCTGTACAATCGTATTGAACTAATTTATTTGGAAAAAAATATCTAAATTTTTATATGTATCATCTATACCTGCACAAGTTCCAGCAACTATAATTTTACTTAAACCAAAATGATCTATCATATATTGTGTAGAAGCAGAACAATTCATTTTTCTTACTCACATCTATAAAAACAACATCTTCTCCATATAAATTATATTTAAAATATTCTCCAAATGGAAATTTACTACAATTTTCAATACTTATATTCATTCTTTTCAATGCTGCTTCCCATTCTTTCTTAGCAGCAATACTAATTCCTATCATAATTTTTCTTCATTCCTTTCAATTTAATACTTTATTTGTAATTATAAGTTCTTGCTTTTCAATATCTACATTATTATTTGAAAGTATATTTTTCCAACTTCATATTTTTTCACGGTCATTCCTAATGATTCATAAAAAGTTCAACGCCAATTTGTTAAACGCCCATACATTAAGTTCTATTGAATTTTATTATAACTCAATAAGTTTAATCATATATCTTTATTTAATTTTTCTTTTTAAATCATTTTTAATTTTATTTATCGTATTTATAATTTAACTATTTCCTATAATTTAATCTAGTCTACATTCGTTATCTGATAATTCAATTGATTATTCTTATCTTCTATAATTAAATTATATTCTCCACCAATTTCTAATGGTAATGGATTCATTGATATTGTTATTCCATTTTTAATATGATTTTTATACTATTAAAATAATCTCCCCTGCTGGAATAGTTATTATATCATTCCATCTTCCATCATAAATCCATTTACTATATTCAGAATTAAATCCATTTACTTGAATGTCGTCTATGGCATCATATTTTTCCACTTAATTTGACGATTTTTCTAACTCTCAAACTGCCTTCAATTCTATGTCTGTTTTCATCAAAATCCCATCCATCAACTTTACTATAATTATTAAAATAATCTATCTCTTCATTATATATAGTATTTATAAATTGATTTCTTTCTTCATCAGTTAATTTTCTATATTCTATATAAATCTTTGAATAATATATAAAATTAATTATTAAACAATAATCGTCATTAAATAAAATATATAATGGGTCAATTAATGCTTTATATACTATTTCATTATCTATTTTTTGCTGGTATTTTCTGGATAAAAATGAAAAAAATCCTTTTAATCTCTAAACAACTGATTTTTTTCTTTTTAATACGCCAATTATATATTCCAATTCTGTTTTTTTGTTTGGATATTTTTCCCACTTTAACATATTATCACCTCCTTCAAAAATATATTAAATATTGACTTGCTTTTTATAAAATATCGATTCAATATCACTCTATCACATTATCATTACTATTTATAGACAACTCATTTTTTTCTTATCATTGTCTGAGTATAGTTCAAATTTATCAAATAATGCCATTTCTAGAATGTTTGATAAATCAATTCCTTCTTCTTCGGCTCTTCTTGCATATTGTTTTAATATTTTAACTTTTTTTGTTACTCTTCTTTTCTCCCATCTTTTTTTCTAATAATGTTGTATCTCTCTGTGACATAAGATTTAAACCTACTTTCATACTCCCAGTCATCTAATTCCTTCTCGAATTCTTCATCATATTTTTATATCTTTTTATTTTTACTTGCTTTTGGCATTTTGAGTTTTATTTTTCAATACAATCTAATATTAATGTTGTTATTAGATCTTGTGCCATATAAATTGCATCATTTAAATCTTCCCCACATGTTGCTGCATTGTTGAAATCTGGCAGAAATACTGAATATCCTTCTCCTTCTTTCTCTTCATAAAAAAATTGCTGGATATGTTACAATCATAATTTCCCCCTTTTAATTTGTTTTTTTATAATACAAAAAGCACGCGAGCAAAAGCTCCCGTACTTTTTAATTGGTTGGGCTAGCTAGATTCGAACTAGCGCATGTTAGAGTCAAAGTCTAATGCCTTACCGCTTGGCTATAGCCCAATATATTAAATTTTATAAATGGGGTGGAATAAGAGTTCGAACCCTTGATCTCCAGTGCCACAAACTGGCGCGTTAACCAGCTACGCTAAATCCACCATAATAATTATTTGTACTCGTAAGTACTATTTTTAGTATATATGATATATTTTTCATTGTCAATATTTTAAATGATTTTTTTATAAAAATTATATAGAGATAGATAATCTATCTCTATATAAAATCTATAAATTAATATAATCTATATATATTATTCTTTTTCTCTTGCCCATATAATTAATCTCTTTTTGGACGTCATCTGTACATGTTTTGTAATGAGATTTCTCTTTTCCTGCTGTATCTCTGTTTGCATAATCAAAAATCATCTGGTCCTGTTGTGTATATATTATATACTTTATATTCTACTCTATTTCCTGATGTATCTGTTATAAAAATAGAATCCCCATTTGCTAATTGATGTAATTTTGAGAAAAAAATAGTCTATTTCTGTAGTTATGTCCCATGATTACATTGTTTCCAACTTCATTTAAACCTGGGCCATATGCTAAACATACTGATAATTCCATTGCTGATGCAGATGCTCTAGCTAAGACTGGATAGCTTATATTGATTTTTGGAATTTCAATCTTTCCAGCTACTGTGAATCCTTTGTATGTTGTTGTTGCTATTTTTACCTTTTTATTATTCTTATTTGCTGTTGGTTGTTCTGTTTTTAATTCGCCTAAATTGAATGAGCCTCCGTTTGTATTTGTTTCTCCTTGATCTTGAGTTTCTACAGGAGTTGGTGTGTTCTTTTGTTCAGTTACTTTATCAAACTCATCTATTGCTGTTTGGGCACCTTTCTCTTGGCCATATTCTTTGAATGTTTGATATCCATAAAAACCTAATACTCCAATTATTGCTACTACTACTACTATTAATACAGCTGTTAAAATATTGTTATATTTTCTATCTACCATTTCTTTATACAATTATTTGGTAATTGTATACTCCTTTCTTTAAATTAAAGATTTTCTGAAAGCTTATCTCCACCTAATATGTGAAAATGTAAATGTTTTTCTTGTTTTGGCAAGCATCTTCTCCAGTGTTTGTTACTAGTCTAAATCCTTGCTTAGCTAAGTTTTTGTTCTTTTACAATTTCTTTGATTGCTTTATGTATCTTTGTCAATAAACCTTCATCATTTTAGCTCAAGTATATTCTCAATGTGTTTCTTTGGTATCACTATAATGTGTACTGGTGCTTGTGGATTGATATCTTTGAACGCTAGTACATCATCATCTTCATAAACTTTGCTTGATGGTATTTCGTTTTTTATTATTTTTACAAAAAAATACAAGTTTCCATAATATAACTTACCTCAATTTTGATTATAACATATATTTTTTTAATTATTCAAGTACTGCTTTTTATTCTTCTTACACCACTACTACTTGCTTCTTCTTTTTTTGATTTTTGAAGTGTCCTAGTTCACTTGTTTGGTTTACATGTGGTCCTCACATAATTCTTTTGAAACGTCTCCAATTGAGTATCTGATTACTTCATCTGGATATTTTTTTCAATGAACATACATTCTGCTCCTGATTTTTATTGCATCTTCTTTTTTCATTGTTTCTCTTGTTACTTTTATAATCTGCTTTTATCCATTCATTTACTAGATCTTCTAACTTTTGTTTTTCTTCTTCTGTTAACTTGTGATCACATGTAAAATCAAATCTCATTCTTTCTGGTGTAATATTTGATCCTTTTTGATGTGCAGTCTGGACTTACTACTACTTTTTAGTGCTGCATTTAATAAGTGTGTTGCTGTATGATATTTTTACTTCGATTTCACTATTTCCTGCTAAGCCACCTTTAAACTTTTGTTCACTTCCTTGTTGTGATTTTTTGATGTTCTTTGAATAGATCATCTAATCCTTTGTCATCATATTTAAAATTATTTTTCTAATGCTAGGTCTTTTGTTACTTCTGGTAGGGAATCCATATGTTTCATATAAATTAAATATTTCTTTGCTATCTAATGTATCTTTATTTGCATTTTTTTAATCTGTTTATTAATTTATTGAATTCACGTTCTCCATTTACTAATGTTTTCATGAATTTATCTTTTTCTTCTAGCATTACATTTTGAATTTCATCTATGTTTTTTTAATAATTCTGGATACATTTCTTTTTAGATTTTTCTGCATTTAATTTTTATTAATGTTGATAATTCTGATTGGTCTATTCTAATTTGTTCATGTGACGTACCATTCTACGAATTAATTTTTCTTAGTACATATCCTCTGTCTAGATTACTTGGCCTTGCGCCATCTGATATTAGCATCATTGTTGCTCTTAAATGTTCTGCTATAATTCTTTCACTTGTTTCGTTTGGTTTTTGTGGCTAATTCTGCTAATTTTTCCATTATTGGAACAAATAATTCTGTTTCAAATGGTGATGTTTTTCCTTGTAGTAAAAGTTTATTCTTTCTAATCCCATTCCTGTATCAACATTGTGTTGTTTTTAATTTTGTTAAACTTCCATCTTCATGTTTATAAAATTCCATGAATACGTTGTTCCATATTTCAACATATTTTCCACAATCACATGATGGATCACAGTGATCTGAACATGGTTCTTTTCCTATGTCATAGAACATTTCTGTGTCTGATCCACATGGTCCTGTTTCTCCTGCTATCCACCAGTTGTCTTCTAAGAAATAGATTCTTTCTCTTGGAATTCCTGCTTCTTCCCATAGTTTTGCTGTTTCTTCGTCTCTTGGGCAGTCTTCGTTTCCTTTGAATCTCGTTACTGAAATTTTTGTCTACTGGTATTTCTAATTCTTTTTGTTAGAAATTCATAACTCATTTTTACTGCTTCTTCTTTGAAGTAATCTCCTAATGACCAGTTTCCTAACATTTCGAAGAATGTTAAATGGCGATTGTCTCCTACTTCGTCAATGTCGTTTGTTCTTAGACATTTTTTTGATAATCTGTTAATCTATGTCCTTCTGGATGTTTTTCTCCCAATAAATATGGTACTAATGGTTGCATTCCTGCTGTTGTAAATAATACTGATGGATCGTTTTCTGGTATTAGTGATGCACTTGGTATTACTTTTGTGTCCATGTGATTTAAAATAGTTTAAATATTTATTTCTTATATCTATTGCTTTCATTCTATTTTCTTCTTTCATTTTTATTGTTATACTAGAGTTCCTATTAATTCTAGTTTTTTTCTAGTTTTTTCTATCTTTACTTTTAAAAGTTTATCTGTTAAATCTTTGTCTGTCTTAACTTTTTACTGCTAAGTAGTTTCCTGTATGGCCTTTGAAATATCCTTTTCCGCTTCTTCAAATAATCTACATTCTTGTTTTATTTATATATGTTTCATTATATTCTATTTCATTTTTGTCTGATAGTTCTAGTAATATTTTTACTTCTTTCGTCTTTGATTTTTTTGAGTCTATTTGATTTTTGAATTTTGTTGCAGCTGTTCCTCTTTTTGGAGAATATTTGAATATGTGCATTTTGTACATTTTTATTTCTTTTAAAAATTCATATGTTTGCTTTGAATTCTTCTTCTGTTTCTCCTGGAAATCCTACTATTATGTCTGTTGTGAAGATTACATCTTTATATGCTGCTCTTAATATTTTACAAATTGCTCTAAAATCTTCTGTTGTGTATCTTCTATTCATTCTTTTTAATGTTTCGTTACACCCACTTTGCAATGATAAATGGAAATGATGACAAATTTTTTTCTAATTTAGATAATCTTGATACGAATTCTTCTGTTATTAGCTTTGGCTCTATTGAGCCTAATCTAATTCTTTCTATTCCATCTACTTTTGTTAATTTGTTCTAACAATTCTATTAGTCTAAATCCTCCACTTGCTAAATCATCATTTGGTGTATATTTTTATATTCTTCACTATAATTATATTGTTTTCTATATTCTTTGGATTTTTCGTCTGTGAAGTCTTTTCCATATGATGCTAAGTGAATTCTGTTAATACAACTTCTTTTATTCCTTGTTTTGCAATATTTTGTATTTCCTCAATTATCTTTATGGGATTCCTGCTTCTATATGTCCTCTTGCATAAGGTATTATGCAATATGCACTAAAAATCTATCGCATCCATCTTGAATCTTTACTACTGCTCTATTTAATTCTGTCATTGTTGTTGATTCAAAGTCTTGATATTCACTTTCATTCATGATATCTGAAATTAGTATTTCTTTATTTTTTTATTTTTTTAAATATTCTTCAATTATTTCTACTATTTGATTTTTCTTTACTACCCTATTATCAAATCTACTTCATCTATTTGTGCTATTTGATCTTTTGCTACTTGTGCATAACATCCACAGGCGACTATAGTTGCTTTTTTGGATTTAGTTCTTTTGCTTGTCTCATCATTTGACGTGATTTTTCGCTCTGCTATATTTGTTACACTACATGTATTTATTATATAAATGTCAGCTTTTTTTCTTCTTTGTCTTTTTACTATTTCGTAGCCCTTTTTTATGAATGATTGTCCCATTGCACTTGATTCATAAGTATTTGTTTTACATCCTAATGTGAAAAAAATGAACTTTCATTTAACCTCTCTCTTTGATTTTTTATATATGTCATACCAGTTGTAACATCTGATAATATTTTTTATTTTTCTTTTATATCTTTATTATACTTGGCATCAAAAACAATATACTGGCATTATTTTTGATATTTCCTCAATATTTGCTTTTTGTCTTCTATCATCATATCTAATTTTAGTTTCTTACATATTGTTGTTTTTATCTTCTGGGCTAAAATATATTTCATTATATTTTATATTATTTTCTTTTAACCATTTCTTTATTCCATCTTGCATTATTTCATCAGTCATTTTGGTGAATTCTTTTTCAATGCATCTGGCTGTTATTATATATATTTTATTACCTTCTTCTGATAATTTATTTATTACTTCACTTGCATATTTTTCTTGCTGGTTCTTTCATATATTCTTCATATGACTCGAACCACCATTTTTGATCTTGCTCTTTTGTTACACATATATTTCACTTGTATCATATCCTGAAGCATTTATTATACCTTTATTGTATTTTTCATACATATATTTTTGCTGCTGATTCATTCTGCCAAGATTCTATGTTTGTTAATACTCCGTCTATATCTATTCCAATGTTCATATATGTGTCTCCTAATTTATATTTTGTCTATAAAACTTTGGTCTACTGCATCTGCTGCTTCTTTTGTTAAGTCACCCCATTTTTACCATTTCTCCCAAAACCTTGTCTTTGTTTACATAGTGTTTTTATTTGATTTTTGGTGAATATACACTTGGTGCATTTGGTATTCCTGCTAACATTGATGCTTGTGCTAAATCCATTTTTCTCTGGTTGCACACCTAAATATCCTTGGCATGCTTCTCTGATTCCATAATATCCATTTCCGAAATATATTGAATTTATATACATTTCTAATATTTCGTCTTTTGAATATAATTTTTCAAATTCGTATGATAGAAAAATTTCTCCTAATTTTCTATTTATTACATTTTTCTCTTATAAAAATACAATTGTTTTCTTTGTTTGCTGTGTTATTGTGCTTCCACCTTCTGCTATTTTTACTTTTTTTAAATTTGAAAAAATGCTCTTATTATTGCCCATAGGTCGATTGCTCCGTGTTTCTTAAATCTATGATCTTCTACATCTATTACTGCATCTATATAGTGTTTTGGTAATTTTATCTATCTTTATATAATCTGGATCTTCTCTTAAATTTTTCTACAATCTCTACTATTGACTTATCTTGTATCGTTTTCCCTATATAATATATCCATATCCTAAAAATTACCAATATCATTACAAGAATTATAACTATTAATATCATTATTAATTTTTTCATGGAATGCCTCCTTGTTTCTTAGACATTAGCTATTTTTATTATACAGTATTTTTATTAATTAATAAAGGTTTTAGACAAATAAAAAACTGCAGATTGGAAACAATGTCCAATCTGCAGTTGCTCGGGATATTAATGTGTTACTACTATCTCGGTGCTACGCCGACCTCAATGATTTCATTGCACGGTGCTTTTTTGCACCATACTATCAATCGAGTGGTACCAGCGTTTCACCATCTTCGTTGTTCAGTTTTTTAGGAAGCTGAACTTGCGAAGACCATATTGTCTTTCCGTCCTTATCGAGGAAATAGAGTGTGACCTCTCTTCCTACTAAAGCTCCATCTGACCACATTGACAAATCTTGTATCCATGTGGTCCCCTGGAAAACAGGTGTCCACTGAAAGTCTACCTTTCCAGAGGATACTCTTACCTTTGCAACCTTCTGGCCATCCTTTGATTTCCAGAATATTCTGTCTCCTTCGACTGTGACTGTTTCATCACTCATCTTGGAAACCTTTTTCCGAAATATTCTTTGCTGTTTCCTTTTTCTGCAGATTCATATTTTTTTCATCTGCATACTCTTCGGATAAGGTTTGCTTGCCTTTTCCTGAACAACATTTACTATTTCCGTTCCCTTTGGTTGCACAGTTGCTGCAATTGAAGAGAACGTTGTTACTCCCATCATTAAGCCAAGTGCCATGATTATGGCTAAGCAATTTCTCATGCTTTCTCCTTTCAAGGTGAATCCGAGACTATGCAATTCGTAGCATATTTATATAATACAACTTATGTTACGTTTTTGTAAAGTGTTTTTTTGAAATATTTTTGAAATATTTTTGTAATTTTTACAATTTATTTAACATCTACTCTTTTAAATTCCCATACTTCATCTTTTTATTCTTAATATTGCTTTGGTATTGTCATTTTCTATGATTATTGCGTTTAAAAAGCTTTCATTGTTTGATTCTTCATCATTTTGTGGAATTTCTCCTTCATATACTAATGATTTAATTGTTCCTATTGCTGTCTTATTTGTGTTTATAAAAATTGTCTAACTTTTTTTAGATTTTTGATAGATTTTTATCTCCTTTTTTATTAAATCCTTTTTCTTTTTCATCAATTTTTATCTTCTTCTATTCTTGTGGTTTCGCCTGTTTCTTTATTGTATGTCTCTGTGATTATTTTATTATTTTCTTCTCTTTTAAATGTAACTATTGAATCATCTTGTTTTGGGCTTGATTGTACAACTTTTTCTTTTTACCAGTATTTTTTTAAAAATAGCTATTACTGCGAATATTGCTATTATTATAATAATCAGTATGATTATTAATATTATTTGCTTTTTCATTTGTTTGCTCTCCTTTGGTTTTTGATTATTATATATTTAGATATGATTTTTTTACAAGAATCATATCTAATGAAAAGAATATCTTCAACTCAATATTGAAAACATTCTTCTAAAACGCTAATTTAGCCTATTTTTATATTTTTTTGGTTGGGGTAATGTGATTCGAACACATGCATCGATGGGTCAGAGCCATCTGCCTTACCGCTTGGCTATACCCCAGTGTGTGTTAGTTATACCATATATAAATTATTTTTTTCAATGCTATTTATTAAATCTAATATATTGCAAATTTCTATAAAGTTTTAACTAACACTTTCATGTTCGGTTATTAAATTTTACTTTTGCTTTTGGATATTATAGCTCAGTTATTACTTTTATAACTTATTATAAAATACTTTGACTTTATCAAAATTTAAAAATTGATTTGATTTTTAATATTTTTAGTAAATATATTTTTATCAGATTTTATAGGTAATTTGTTTTCCGTTATTTGTTCTGTTTGTTGAATTTTTAATTTATTTTTTTATTCTCTATTTTAATATATTCTCAGTACTATATATTTTTTTCTTTTTCGATATCCAATTTATTTTTCTCTTTGCTGCCAAATTAATATTTTTTTCTCTTTGCTGCGCTGTTGACCAATAATCTCTATATAAAATTGCTATAATCGCTCTTCCAATTTTTGAAATTTTATTTTTCTTCCAATGTTTTTATTTGGATCATATTCTATTCGACAATTTTTATCTGCCGATTTTTTTCAAACAATTTAATTTTTTTCTTTCGGTATTTTTTTATAATCATTAGAAGGAATATATTTTATTATTTCTAAAACTTCGCAATATGCTTTTTCCATATTCAATATTTATCATTTATCTCTTGCATAATCAATATAATTGATTAATTCCTTTCTGAATTTAAATGTCTTTATTTATATTTACTTTATTTTTTATCATTATTTTTTCAAAAATTTTTCAATTTGACTAATCAATTCAACATCAAGTAATTCTGGAAAAAGTTTCTTGTCCTAGTTTTTTTGAACTGATTTGGAATGATCTTTAATATATTTTTAATACTGCTTTCATTTTTTTCGTATCCTCTTTCATCCATCCTATCAACAAAAATTATCATGCAAGTCTTTTTGAATTTAACATTCCATCTTTATTAACTGCCATATGATTTTCTCAAAATCCCATATATAATAGGAGTTTTTAAATTCATAAAAATTTTTTTCTTTTTGAACTTTCTATGAATGAGTTTGAAGCTTCTATTAGTGATCCTCCATTTTGTAAAATCAATTTTCGATTCCGATTCCTCCTAGTCCACCAGATTCTGGATCAGAATTATATGATTTATACACGCCAGCTTCTTTTTAATATTTCTTTTGCTTTTTAAAAATATTTGCAATAACGTATTTATATTCTTCTGGATGTTGCTTTTTATTGTATTTAATCTATCCCTAACTGACATATCTGTAGAGTATAATATTTTTATCTGTTTTTTTGTGAGAAAGTAATATCTATGTCAAGTTTTGTATTATCGTCTAGATTTACTCCTTTGTATCTGAAATCTCCATTTCCAGTTGTTTGAGGTGTATCTATTTTTACCAAAGCTTTCAGTGATTTTTGATTTTATTTCACTAAAAATTGAATCATTCATTTTTAATTTTCGATCAGCTTTCATCATTAAATCGAAATCACCTTTTTCCAGGTATATTTGTTCCTCTCCCTGTTGAGCCAATATCAATTAATTCTCAGATTCCTTCTGATAAATCACCATCAATTTCATTTTTAATTTTAATCCATATTCTTCTAAAACTTTTAATATTCTATTATTTATTTTATTTCTTTTTTTATTGATGTTTTCTTTTATTGTTTTTCTTCTATGTTTCGTGCAATTTCTTCAATATCACCAGAAATTAAATCTTTTGAAAGTTTATAATCATTCTCATCATAATATGATAGTCCTTGCATTTTGTTTCTCAATTCATCATAATCTTTTGGTGTAAAAATTATTTTTCCTTCATTATCAACTACCGGAATATAAAAATCCTAAAAGTGCGATTTCAAGTCCAACTTTATCTTTATCTGATAAATTTTCTAATAAAATGTGATCAATATCACTTGTTGGAAATCCTGTTCGTACACCATAATGTTCATTTCCGTATTGCTCCAGTACAAAAATTTCATTTTTCGACATATCTCTTGTTATTTTTGATAAGTATTCTTTCTGATATTCTTCATTTGATGAATCCTGTCTTTTCAAAGGTCGTCTTTATCTTCTATAGTAGTTACAAATTTATCATCATTTTTAAAATAAAATAAATTGGTCCGTATCCTTTTCGATCTTGTTTTATTTATTTTTTCTAAATTAGTTCCAATGTCAGTAGTTATTTTTAGATAAATCTGTATCCAATGGTGTAGAATCACTGCCCGAGTTTTCACCTAGAAATTCCTAGAAACACTACCTCCTTGTAATATTTTTCCTAAAAATTCTATGCTCCCTATGCCTTTTACATAATCTCCTTTGTTGAGAGTAATATTTGTATTTTCGTTTCCTACTTTTCTATTTCTTTGATCAACTTTAGCAATTCTTTCTTTCATTGCTTTTCTTGCTTCATCAATTGTCTTTATATTATTTAATGCAAATGTTTTTTTCTAATAATTTCATCACCTAAATTTACATCTTTGTTATTTCCACATACTAAAGTGCTTGAGTTCTTCAATATCTTTTAAAGTATTTTCTGTTAAATTATATTCTTCATTATTCGCATCTTTTATACTAATTGAGTTATTATAAGTTACACATAGTATTCTACTAAATGACTTTAATAATTTTTTTATTTTCTTCATTCAAATCATCATATTTAATGTTCCCATTTTTATGTCAGTATATAATTTATTTTCTATTTCTACTTTATTTAAAAATTCTTTTACTGATTTATTATTAGAGTATAATTCTATTTTTGCTAAATCTGAAAATATTATTAATCTTTTAAATATGTCATTACTTCTAATTAAAACTGGTGACATTATTCCTTTTTCTATCAAAAGAAAAGCGTTCACTTAAATTATGGTTTACTATATCGTTACATTGATATAATTTTACAAATGTTGGTGTTTCATTTCCAATAAATATATTTTCCATTTTTCAAAAATTTCTGATTGGATCATTCGTTTTTAATATTTGATTTGCTAATTCTGTTCTAAATTTAAACATTTCTGTTGAATTTGTTAACGACAATCTTTTCAATACTTCAGATATTGATTCAATATTTTCCAAAATTAATTCATTAATTTCTGCTTTCATTGACGTTTTACAAAAATTCTCCAAATACATTTCTTAATTCAGTGTCTTCAATCTTTTCAAACTCTTTTTATTATTTTTAATCTTTGTAAGTTCGTTTTGTTGTAAATCATCATTACTTCTAAATAACTCATTTACCCATAATATTTCTTTTGGAAATCCAAAAAGATCTTCTTACTCTCTAATGCATCTTGTATTTCTTTGTTATTTTTAATATCTTCTAATGTTAATTTTTATTATAAAAATTTTTCTTGTATCTCTTTTTGAAACGGATGATTCTAAAAATATTTCTTTGTGTTTTTCTTTAAATTGCTCTGGCATTTTATCATCATATTTTGCGCCTTTTTATTCCATCCATTATATATTCATCAATTTCTTTTAGAAAATCTTCTTTTTGTCATATTTTTTATAATTTACTAAATTATTTGTATCTGCATTGTTTTTTGAAAGCTCTTTCTATATATTTTCCATTTTTCAATAAAAAAATTTAAAGCCTTCTTCATTCCCTATTTTTTTCTTTAATTATTTGTGCTAATGAAATTTCTTCATCTTCTATTTGTATTGGCATATATTTTACTAGATTTTTCTAAATCTTTATTTTTAAATATTCATTATATTCTGGATGTAAAGATATATATTCAAAAATCAATTTCTCTGTTATAAAATAGTTTTTAATTCTTCTGGTGCATTGTCTTCTAAAAAAATATTTCCCTATATTTTTCTTTAAATTGCTCTGGTAGTTTATCATCATATTTTTATGCCAGCCTTAATTCCATTTAATATAAATTCATCAATTTCTTTTTAGAAAGTCTTCTTTTGAAATATTTTTATAATTCGTTAAATTATTTGTATTTGCTTTAATTTTAAGAGATCGTTCAATGTATTTTTCCGTTTTTAATAGAAATTTAAAGCCTTCTTCATTTCCTAATTTTTCTTTAATTATTTTGGCTAATGTAATTTCTTCCCCTTCTATCTGTGCTGGAATATGTTTTTAATAAAATTTCTAAGTCCATATTTCTTAAATATTCATTATATTCTGGGTGTAATGATATATATTCAAAATCAATTTCTCTGTTATAAAACACCTTTTTAATTCTTCTGGTGCATTATCTACTAAAAATAGTTCTCTATATTTTTTCCTTAAATTTCTCTGACATTTTATCATCATATTTTTGCTCCAGCTTTAATTCCATTTAATATATATTTATCAATTTCTCTTAGAAAATCTTTTTGCCATATCATCAATATATTTTTAAACTTTTTTTACATTTTGTTTATAAGCTCTTTCAATATATGTACCATTTTTCTATCCAATATGCAAAAACCATTTTCTTTTCCTAATTTATCTTGTATATTATAAATTATTGGACAATTAGTAAAATATCCTAAGTCTTTATTCTTCAAATATTGATTGTATTCTGCTAAATTTGATTTTTATATATTTTACTGAAATTTCTCTTTTATAAAAATTTTTTTCTTTTTAAATCATATGGCGCTTTTATCTGAAATCCAAAAACTCATCATCAATGCTACTTTTTAATCTTTCAATTATATTTTTTTCTATTTCTTCATTATTTTTTTATATATATAAGATGTTTTTAATAAATTCTTTTAAACTTTCTTTTTTTGTTGTATCACTCATGTTTAAATTATTTATATATTCTGAAACTTTAAATATTTCTTCATTTAAACTATCAATATCATCTTTTTATTAACTGATTGATATGAATTTATATTATTATTAAATTTATGATCATCATTAATAATTTCATTTATATCAAATTTAATATTATTTTTAATAAAAATTTTTTTATTAATTCTGTATTCATTATTTTATTTAAAAGCTTTAGTATCTAATTTATGTTTATTTATATACATATTATAATTAGATTTTATTAATACATAATCTAAATTTTTACTTTTTTAAAATATCCCAATTTCAATTATTTCATCAATTGAGAGTCTTCCATCATTAAATTGTTCTTTTACATATTTATTTTCGTCATCTTCTTTAATATCAAAAATAGTCTGGATATCTTTTCTTCATTTCTTCATTGTATTGATTAGGTCTAATTTTCTAAGCTAATGAAATTATATAGTTTATCTTCTATCTCTTTAGCAGTACTAAAATCACTACTAAAATTGTTTTTTATCTCTTTTCGTTTCAATTCCTCACTATATTTGAAAATGTCTTCATCTAATTTTAAAAATTCATTTTTCTCCGATTTTTATTATATATTTCCTTATATATTTTTTTATTCTCTAATTGTAAATAGTCTATATATTTTATTAATTCTATATTTTTCTTTAATTTCTTTTTATAGTTATAAATTTTTCTATTGTAAACTATATTTTTTTATATTTTTCTGGAGCAGAATCATCTAAAAATTTATCTTGATGTTCTTTTATAAATTTTTTTCATCAAACATATCTGGAGAATAAAGCTTTTATAATAGAAATCATAATTTTTCAAATTACAATTTCTAAAATTTATGTTCTTATTGTCCTCTATTTCATATTCAATTAAATTAAAATCAATATTAGCTTTCGTCTTAGAAAAATCTAAACTATGATTTTTCGATACACCTAAATAAAGATTTTCCCATGCTTCAAAGGAATTTCGCTTAAATCATATTCAGTAATTTCATTAATCATATTTACATATATTAATTAATTCCTCTTCAGATAAATTATTTTGAGACATATTTTTCTTCTGCATTTTCAATAAAATTCGATATTTCTTCTTTCTTTTTAAAAATTCATTTATATCCAGTTTTTCCATTTTTTTCTCCTATTGCAATATAAATTACAATCCTATATTGTATCTATTATTTATATAATAACATTATAAATTTATTTTTATAAATATCTTTCTTTATGATTTTTAATAGAAAATAACAATGCATGTTTATAAAAAAATAGAGTGTACAAGTCTTTATAAACTTATCCACTCTATTTCTATTCTTATCTATTAAAACATTTTTATTTTTATTCTAATTTGTCCATCATAGAATATTATTTGTTCTTTTTACTATTATTGGTCTCATTATTGCAATTTCTTGATAGTTTTTCTATCATATTTCTTTCTTCGTTTGTTAAATATGCTTCATCCATTTTTAAATTTTTTATAACACCATATTAAATGTCTCTGTTCTGGTGTATATCGATTATCGTTTAAGTTGTTGAAATGATATTCTAGAATAAAGAAAATTTTTCGTCAATGTTTATCGTTATGTTGCTCCATTTTTTTGCCTGATATTGCATAGAGTTTTTGAATTTTTCTATAAAAAAATATGATAATGATTGATTGTATTGTTCTTCATTTTATTCCATATTTTTGCACAATTTCATAGCAATTTACTGCATTGCGTTTTAAGATTCCTTTTGGGTAATAGTAAAAAAACATCTCACCTTTATTAGGAAAATTTATACTTGCATATAAATGTACACTATTCCATTTTTTTCTGGAATTAGCTTTACTAATGAATCTAATATTTCTCTATATAATTGTTTTGAATTCATTTTGCAAAGTTGTTACCTCCATTATGAACATTATTTCCTAATTAATAGACTTTCTCCTGTCATTTCTTTTTGGTTTTTGCTCTTCCATTATATCTAACATTGTTGGTGCTAAGTCACATAGTCTTCCATCTTTTAATTCTACATTTTCCATTCCTACTAAGATTAATGGTACTAAGTTTGTTGTATGTGATGTTAATGGTTCTCCTGTTTTTGTAGTCTATCATTTGTTCTGCATTTCCATGATCTGCTGTTATTAATAATACGCCATTTTGCTTTTGAACTGCTTCTACAATTTCTCCTACACATTTGTCTACTGCTTCTACTGCTTTTATTGCTGCGTCAATATTTCCTGTGTGTCCTACCATATCTGTGTTTGCGAAATTTAATATGATGCTATCATATTTTTGAATTTATTGCTTCCATAACTTTTTCTGTTACTTCATATGCACTCATTTCTGGTTGTAAATCATATGTTGCAACTTTTGGTGAGTTTACTAAAATTCTGTCTTCTCCTGGATATGGCTCTTCTCTTCCTCCATTAAAGAAGAATGTTACATGGGCATATTTTTCAGTTTCGGCAATTCTTAATTGTTTCTTTCCTAATTTACTTACTACTTCTCCGAATGTATTTACTAATTCTTCTGACTTAAATGCTACTTTTACATTTGGCATTGTATCATCATATTCTGTCATACATACAAAGTCTATATCTAATTTGTCTGTTTTGAATCCATCAAATTTATCATCTACTATTGCTCTTGTTAATTGTCTTGCTCTATCTGGTCTGAAATTAAAGAATATTACTGAATCTCCATTTTCTACTTTTGCTAATGGTTTATCGTTTGCATCTGTGATTACTGTTGGTACAACAAATTCATCAAATACTTCTTTTTGATATGATTCTTCTATTGCTTGGATTGGATCTTTTGCTAAGGCGCCTTCGCCTCTTACTATTGCATTATATGCTTTTTCAACTCTATCCCATCTTTTATCTCTGTCCATTGCATAATATCTTCCAGCTATTGTTGCAATTTTTCCGACACCTTTTTCTTGCATCTTTTCTTGTAATTCTTGGATATATCCTTCTCCTGATGCTGGTAAAGGTATCTCTTCCATCCATAAATGCATGTATGAATACATTATTGTCTAAACCTTTTCTTCTAGCTAATTCTAGTAATCCATATAAATGTCTTTTGATGTGAATGTACTCCACCATCTGATAATAATCCCATTATGTGCAATTTTGAATTGTTTTTCTTAACATTTTCTATTGCTTCTGTGAATTCTGGTATACTGAAAAAATCTCCATCTTCAATTGATTTTGTGATTTTTGTTAATTTTTGATATACGATTCTTCCTGCACCAATATTTGTATGTCCTACTTCTGAATTTTCCCATTTGTCCATCTGGTAATCCTACTGCTGCACCACTTGCGTCAATATGTGCTACTGGACATATTTTTTTCTTAGTTTGTCTAAATTTGGTTTTTTGCTAAATTTACTGCATTTCCTTCATCATTTGAATTTTCTCCAAATCCATCTAATATCATTAACATTGTTAATCTTTTATCCATTTTTCTACCTTCTAACTATCTTTATTTATCAAAATTTACTATTTCTGCGAATGATTTAGCTTCTAGTGATGCTCCACCTACTAAACCTCCATCAATATCTTTCATTTGCAAATAATTCTTTGGCATTTGAACCTTTGACACTGCCACCATATAAAATTGATATATCATCTGTGTTGAATAATGATTTTATTTTTTTCTCTTATTGCTTTAATTGCATTTTGTGCATCTTCTGATGTGGCTGTTTTTCCTGTTCCTATTGCCCATATTGGTTCATAAGCAATTACAATTTTATCTAAATCACTTGCTTTTTAAATCTACTAAACCTTTTTCAATTTGACTTGTGATAATTTCAATTGTTTTTCCTGCTTCTTTTTCTTCTAGTGTTTCGCCTACGCAAACAATTGGAGTTAGTCCATATTCTAATGCTTTTTTTAACTTTTTTTATTCTTTGTTTCATCTGTTTCATTAAAAATATTGTCTTCTTTCTGAGTGTCCTATTATTACGTATTTCTGAGTTTTACACTTTTTTTAGCATTGGTGCTGATATTTCTCCTGTATATGCTCCTTTGTCTTCATAGTGCATATTTTGTACACCTACTTGGATGTTTGTTCCTTGTGCCATATTATTTGCATAAAAAGAAATCTGTAAATGGTACACATATAATTACTTCATTTTTTTGTATCTTTAACCATTGGTTCTATTTCTTCTATAAAACTAATTGCTTCGTTTGGAAGCATATTCATTTTCAGTTTCCTGCTATTATATTTCTTCTCATTTTTATCTCCTGTTATTATTTATTTTGCAATACATTCAATTCCTGGTAATGTTTTTCCTTCAATAAATTCTAATGATGCTCCACCACCTGTTGAAATGTGTGTCATCTTATCTGCTAAAGCCGGCTTTTGTTACTGCTGCTCCTGAATCTCCTCCACCAATAATTGTTATAGCATCTTTTAGACTTGCTAATTTATTAGCTATTGCGTTTGTTCCTATTGCAAATTGATCAAATTCAAATAATCCTACTGGTCCATTCCATAATCTTGTTTTTTTGCTGTGTCAAGTTCTTTTTCATAAATTGCAATTGTTTCTGGTCCGATATCAAATCCTTCCCATCCATCTGGAATTTCTTTTATATGATACTATTTTTACTTTCTGTTGTTGGTGAGAATTCTTTTCCTACTTTTGTGTCAACAGGTAATAACATTTTTTACACCTTTATCTTTTTGCTTTTTTACTAATTCTCTTGCTAAGTCTAGTTTATCTTCTTCACATATTGAATTTCCTACTGAATATCCTTCTGCTTTGAAGAATGTGTATGCCATTGCTCCACCTATTAATAATGTGTCTACTTTTGTCTAATAATGCATTTATTACGCCTATTTTGTCAGATACTTTCTTTCCTCCTAAGATTCCTACAAATGGTCTTACTGGATTGTTTTAAAGCATCTCCTAAAATTTTTTTAATTCTTTTTTCTATTAAAAGCCACATGCTGATGGTAAAAAGCTTGCTACTCCTGCTGTTGATGAGTGTGCTCTATGGCATGTTCCAAATGCATCATTTACATATAAATCTGCTAAACTTGCTAATTCTTTTTGATAGTGTTTCATCATTTTTCTTCTCTTGGATCAAATCTAACGTTTTCTAATAAAACTACTTCTCCTGGTTTTTATTTCTGATGCTAATTTTTTGCATCTTCACCAACTACGTCTTTTAGCTAACTTTACTTCTAATCCTAATTGTTTTGATAATTCTTTTTGCTACTGGTGCTAATGAGAATTCTGGTTTTACTTCTCCCTTTGGTCTTCCTAAATGTGAGCATAGAATCACTGCTGCATTGTTTTTCTAATAAATATTTAATTGTTTCTAATGATGCTACTATTCTTGAATTATCTGTAATATTTAATTTTTTTCATCTAGTGGTACATTGAAGTCACATCTTACTAATACTTTTTCCATTTACATCTAAATCTCTAAGCTGTTACTTTATTCATTTTTTTACCTCTTATTTTTATTATATTGCAAAAAAGCGGTCTTTTTAGAATAGTCTTTTTTTATAATTATTTTGCTAATTCTGCAAAATATTTGATTATTCTAACCATTTGACATGTATATGAATTTTCATTGTCATACCATGATACTACTTGTACTGTGAATTCTCCATTTCCATTATCTAGAACCATAGTTTGTGTAGCATCAAATAATGATCCGTATTTCATACCAATTACATCTGATGATACGATTTCTTCTTCTGTATATCCAAATGATTCATTTGAAGCTGCTTTCATTGCTGCGTTGATTGATTCTTTTGTAATATTCTCTCCTTTAACAACTGCTGTTAAAATTGTTGTTGAGCCTGTTGCTACTGGAACTCTTTGTGCTGCTCCAATTAATTTTCCATTTAATTCTGGAATTACTAATCCGATTGCTTTTGCTGCACCTGATGATGCTGGTACAATATTAATTGCTGCTGCTCTTGATCTTCTTAAATCACCTTTTCTATGTGGTCCATCTAATAACATTTGATCACCTGTATAAGCATGTATTGTGCTCATTATTCCTGATTGAATTGGTGCTAATTCATTCAATGCTTTTGCCATTGGTGCTAAGCAGTTTGTTGTGCATGATGCTGCTGAAATAATTGTATCATCTGCTGTTAATACATTGTGATTTACATTGAATACAACTGTTGGTAAATCTTTTCCAGCTGGTGCTGATATAACAACTCTTTTTGCTCCTGCATTAATGTGTGCTTGTGCCTTATCTTTTGATGTATAGAATCCTGTACATTCTAATACAACATCTACATCTAATTCACCCCATGGTAAATTGTTTGCATCTTTTTCTGCATAGATTCTAATTGTTTTTCCATCTACAGTAATTGAATTTTCTCCTGCTACTCTGTTTCTGCTTTATCATATCTTTTTTTGTGCTGAATCATATTTTTAATAAATATGCTAACATTTCTGGGCTTGTTAAATCGTTGATTGCTACAACTTCATAACCTTCTGCTCCAAACATTTGTCTAAATGCTAGTCTTCCTATTCTTCCAAATCCATTAATTGCTACTTTTACTGACATAATTTTTTTCCTCCTCATCATGTTTTTATTAATTATATCGTGTTTATTGTATTATATTAGATATCAAATTTCAATGTTTTTTTATGATATTATTTTTGAATTATTCAATATATTTTTCAATATGTAATCTGCCTTATTATTCTGTGTATTGGATTATTGATTTTTTATATATTTTTTTATGTGTTTTTTTGTATATTGTTTTAATTGCTTTTAATATTTTTTTGATGATATCCTTTAATTAGGTTTTTAGTTATGTTTAATTTATTTTTCAAAGTTTTTATTTATTGTTTATAATAATTATTTTTAGTAGCTGTATTTTTTTACATCTATTTTAAGTGCATCTAATTTTTTTCTTTTGCAAAAATACTGATACTGCAGGTTCTTATGATTTTGATCTAAATGCTGACTTTGTTTGGCCAATTCCTCAGTTATACTTATATTAGTTCTCCTTTTGGCCTAAATTTCTCCCTACTGCAGGTGCTTCTAGTTTTCATTCTGGAATTGATATTCCCGCTCCAGAAGGTACAAATATTTATGCAATTTGTGATTTACAAGTTTATTTTTTTCTGGTTGGGGTGCTGGCCGGTGGATATACTATTTCTGCTAGAATTAATGATTTTTTGAAAGTTTCTTATTGTCATGTACATCCAAACTATTTACCTACAAATGGTAGTTCTTTTTAAAAAGGGATTTAATTGCTAAAGTTGGCCCTAAAAATGTATATGGCATTCATAACAATCCTTATAAAGATTATAATGGCAATCCTACAAATGGTGCTATGACCGGGTGTCACCTACATCTTACTTTTTAAAAGAAAATAATAAAAGCTGTTGACCCTCTTAAATATCTTAAAAAAACAATAAAAAAGAGAAGCTGATGTGCTCCTCAATTTATCTTTAATATTAAACTCTTTCCATGTATTCGCCTGTTCTTGTGTCTACTCTTATAACATCTCCAATATTTATAAACATTGGTACAGATATTTCTAATCCATTTTCTAATGTTGCTGGTTTTCCAGATGTTGTTGTGTTTCCTGCAAATCCTGGTTCTGTATATGTTACTTCTAATTCAACTGAAATTGGTAATTCAATTGAGAATACATTGCCTTTATATGATAATAGTTTTGCATTCATATTTTCTTTTTAAAAATTTTATATTATCTCCAATTTGCTCTTTATTTAATGGAATTTGTTCATATGTTTCATTATCCATGAAATAATATAGACCATCTGTTTCATATAAATATTGCATTTCTTTCTTTTTCAATTTCTGCTGCTGAGAATTTTTTTCAGATGGATTGAATGTTTTTTTCTAAAACACTTCCTGTTATAACATTCTTGATTTTTGTTCTAACAAATGCTGAACCTTTTTCCTGGTTTTTACGTGTTGGAATTCAACTATTCTGTAAACGTTTCCATCCATTTCAAATGTTGTTCCGTTTCTGAAATCTCCTGCTGAATATACTGATGCCATACTATGTGCCCCTTTCTAACTTTTTATATTCTTCTTTTCAATAGGTATATTATACAATAGAACTGACTTTATTTCAAGACTTTGAGTTAATCTGACTTCTTTATATTTCTCAAGTTTAGAATTTTTATATAATTAATTATAAAATAAAACTTTCGATATATTAAAATTATATTCTTATATTCATTTATACTTCCATATTTTTCTAAATCTTGACTAAATCTTAGTAAATATCCATTTGGATCTTGTACCAAAAATTCTCTGCATCCCATTAAAATATTGTCTTTTCTATACCAATGATCTTCCATTTCTACAAATATTTTGTAATCTGAATTTTTTTAATCTATTATATATTTCATCTATATTTGTTACATCTATTTGAAAATTTATTCCTATACCAAGAGGATATTCTAATTTTTCCAGTTCCCCACTTATTGTTTTCTTTATCTATCTCTTGTATCATAAGCTGTACATCTTCAAATTGCAAAAAGCAAATTTGTCTTCTTCTCTATTGTATACAATCTTGAAACCTATTATATTTGTATAAAAATGCAAGCTTTCTGCTAAATTAAAAACATCTAGCTCTGGTATCATTTGATTCCACTTCATTTATTTATGTTCCTCTTTTCTATATTTTTTATTTATTTATCTTTTCTTATAATACGATAAAAAAATCAGGGAGGCTCCCTGATTTTTCTTTATTTTTATTAATATATCCTTCTAAGATATAGACTGCAGCAATTGTGTCCACTATTCCACGTTTTTTTATGATTTTTTTATATTTAAATAATTCATTGTTTTTGTATTAGCTTCAAGCTGTTAATCTTTCATCAATTTTTACTACTGGTATTGTATTAAATCTTGATTTTTAGTTTGTGTATAAATTCATCTGTTTGTTTTGAACGTTCACTTTCTGTGCCATTCATATTTATTGGATTTTCCAATTACAAATGTGTCTACTTCATATTCTTCAACAATTTCTGCTAATCTTCGTAAAATTACTTTATCGCTACCATTATTATTTATTGTTTCTAGACCTTGTGCTGTTATTCCAAGTAAATCTGTTATTGCTATTCCTGTTCTTGTTAAGCCATAGTCTATTCCTAATTTTCTACCCATATTCTTCCTATCAATTATTTAATATATGATTTTACTAATTTTTCTAACAGCTCGTCTCTCTCAATATTTCTTATTAAGTTACGTGCGCCTTTATGACTTGTGATATATGTTGGGTCTCCTGATAGGATATATCCTACTATTTGATTTATTGGATTATATCCTTTTTTTCTTGCAATGCATCATATACTTGTTTTTAATATTTTCCTTTGTTTCTTCGTTTCTCTCTCTTTCAAAATTAAAACTGATTTGTTTCATCTGTTACCATACTTTTACCTCCATTGATTTTTTTACAATATAGTTATTGAATTGTCATCTGATTGATCTATAAATTCTTCCATACGCTTTAATACTCCGTCTAATGATGTTTCCTTTATAATAACGTGATATTACAAATCTTATTCTTGGACTTCTCTATTACTTTTAGGCATATTTTTCTGAATTTTTCTGGTACATTCATTATTTTAAAAATCATCTGCTGCTGGTATTATTAATTTTTTTCTAATTGTGGTTTTATGTTTTTACATAATCTGATACACCATCTTTATCTACACCTGAAAAATGCAATTACAAATTTTTGGTCCCATATATCTTACAAATAAATATTCTTTTGCTAATCCTTTTTGCACTTCTTTTTGAAACTACTGTAATTACTTCATTTTCCTGTTTTACGGCTTACTTGTAAATTTATTTGTGGTAAATTTACTAGTTTGAACATTACTATTGCTGATGAACCATATTGATCTATTGTTTTTTTACCAACTCCACTATACAAATATTCTACACTTTTTAGTCCTGAAAATTCATCATCTCTTATTATATTTTTCAAGAGTTGCTTGATTTTTCTATAGTTTTTAACATTATTTACAATGTTGTTTCTTACTACTTCTAATATTGTTGTGTCTATTTTGTCAAATTCATGTGGTATGCTCCCTTCAATTATCAATATCCTATATATACATTATTTACGTATAATGGAAAAAAACATTGCACATTTAGCTCTTCCAAATTCACTTTTTTTGATATGGTAATTTTTTTCCATATCATTTTCAATGATATATATTTAGATGTTGCTGTTTTTGATACTATCTGCAAATATTGGAAAACTTTGTAGGTCTCTTAAAAACATCCCAGTGCTTTTTTATCTACATTTGATGCCTTTACAACATATTTTGATCCGTCAAATATTACTATTGTTGAATATTTAATCATATATTTACTTATTAATATGTCATTAATGGCTTCTAATTTTTCATTTACTGAAAGTTGTTCACCTAGAGTGTTCATAAATTCTTGTAGAATACTTAAACTTGTTACTCTTTGATTTAAATTAGTATATGTGTCTATTTTTATGTATTGAATAATTATAAACTAATAGTCCTAATACTATTGCTACCAAGAATATTATCACTCCTAATGTCATAAGATTCACCTCACTTTTATTATTTTCTTTTTGTTAATAGTTCTTTTTCATTTTTATTTAATGTATCATTCATTTCGTTTGAATATAAATTATTGTTCATTAAATATTGATTTGGATTAATTCATTGTATTGTGGTTGTACATTTTTCTTGTTTGTGCTGGTTCTTCTTTTTTTGTTTTTCCATTTAATTTACCTGCAAAAAAGCCACGTTTTTACTCTTATTTTTTTGATGTTGAATTTATTTTTTTGCTAACTCTGGAGCAGTTCCATATATAATTGAAGCTAATTTGTCTAAGCTATTTAAGAACACGGTTGGATATCCATTTAATGTCATTTGGCATGTTGCTATAACATCCATATATCTTGTGTATGCTTGCATGTCAAATGGTATTAGTATTGCTGGTACTCTTTTCTTGTCAAATAGCTCCTTTTGCAATATCATTGTTGGTTCATTATATCTTGTTAATCCTTCAATTACTATTTCTGCTGGTAGTCTTTTCATATTCATATATTTATTAATTATGATTCTTAATTTTTTTCTTCTTGTAATAAGCCTTTATCTTTTAACTCACTTAAGAATTTTGTTATTGGCTGTATTGTTAATGCATCCATTGATTGAACAACATATATTTCACTTGCATATGCAAAGAACTTTTCGTTTGTTTCAAAGTCTGGAGTCTACTAAAATTATATCATAATTATGTGTTAATGTTGAAACGATTGCTTCAACGTCTTCTGTCTTATTTTTCTAGTCCACCATCTGGTATATTTGTATAAAGCTGTTAAGTATCTGCTTACATCTAATCCTTTTGCTACGCCATTCTCTAGATTCTTAATTGATGATACTGCTTTATTTATTAATGGTTCATCATTGTTTGTATATATATAGAATGAATTTCTATTTTGTGTTTCATCCAATATTGCTACTTTAACATTTGATTGTATTAACATTTGTGCTAAATTATTTACTATAAATGATACTCCATTTTTACTTGTTCCTGTAAATACACATAGCTTGCCATTACCCATATTTAAAATTGATTGTTGTTCTGGTTGTGAATATTCTTCTTGATTATATAAGCTGTGGATTTTTGAAAATTATTTGGCATATATGTATCTTCATAATTCTCTTGTTGATTTACTAAATTAGCATATGTTCCTAAATCATTATTTACATTCATATCATTTTTCAAATGGTGATGGAATGTTATATGTACTAAATCCTCCATCATTTTCTTGTTGCTCCATTTCTGTGCTTTGCATTTGATTTTGATTTTCAACTGGTCTTTGAATATTTCCTAAAATATCGTTAATATTTGTTGGCTGTTGAACTTCGTTTTTCAAATGGTGATTTTATATTTTTGAATTTGATATGTTTCTTCTGGTTTTTATATTGTTATTTTGTTCATTATTATATGTATTTGTTTCTAGAGCACTATTAGCGTTATCTAAAGGCTGATTTATGTTTGTTGAAATTGGTGCTATTTCTTCACCAAAAATTGAATCTACTGATGTATCATAGTTTGGTATATTTTGTTCTTGAGTTATTGGCGTTTCTGATTGATTATCATTAAATACTGATGTATCAAATACACTTTTTGGTTCCTCATAATTTGGATTTTTAATAGGCTCATCTGCAACTTCTCCAAACATACTTGGTAATTGATATGTGTCGTCTGTCTTTTCAATCATTGAATTTTGATTTTTCTGAACCATAGTTATTATCATAATTTATTGTTGGAATTGTAATTGTTTGTGGCTCAACATTTTTGAACTATAGGGTTATATTCTTCCTGCTTTGGCTCAACACTTTGAACTACTGAGCTTATACTCTTCTTGTTTTGGTTCAATGTTTTGAACAATTGGTTTATATGTGTCTTGCACTGGTTCAAGATTTTTGAACGTCTGATTTATATGTTGCTTGCGTTGGTTCTGTGTTGTGAATAAGTGGATTGAAATTTTTCTTGTGTTGGTTCAAATCCTAAAGCTTGGCATTGTATTTAATTCTTCATGGTTTGTATTGTTCCATGTTTGTTGTATATCAATTGGATTGTATACTTGTATTGGCTCAACACTATTAACTATTCGGCTTTTGATTTGGTTGTTCAAATATCTGCATTGGTTTTGGTTGCTCAGGCGTTTGAACTGGTTGTGGTTGTTCAAATGTTTGAATTACTGGTGTTTGTCTAATCTCTTTAAGTGGATTATATTGTTGAGTGTATTAATTGATGAATCAGGATTATCAATTTTTAATTGTCTGATTTTGATTCTCTAGATTAAGATTACTTTGTGGATCTTTTTGATTCTTCTATTTTATAAAAGTGGTTCAAATGTCTTCACCTGTGAAGGTAATTGTTCTTGAGTTTGTGTTAATTCCATTGGCTCAATCATTGTTTGAGTCTGTTCTAATTCATCCTCTGGCTTTTATTTTACGAGGTCTTCCCTTCCTCTTTTAGGTTTGTCTTCAACTTCTTCAATCAGTGTTTTACGAGGTCTGCCTCTTCCTCTTTTTAACTTCTTGCTCTACTTTTTCCTCATTTTCTTGATCCTCTTGATCCTCTAAATCACCTATATTGCCAGTATTATTTTCAATTACATCTTTTTGTATTCTTCACCATTCAAAGCATCTGATGATTGTTGTAGATTGTTCCAATTATCTGATACTTTAATTTCATCATTTACTCTGTCCATTTGATTTGATTCAATTGGATTGGAAATTCTGCTGATTTTTGATCTAGTATTCCTTCATTTCCTTTTTGCTTCCTGGATTTCTGGATTTTTCTAGAGTTGTTTCATCTAGATGAAATTCTGGTACTTCTTGTGTTGGAATTGGTTCTGGATCAGGAATTACTGGTGTATCGAAAACTGATGCTATGTCTTGATAATTATTTTCTAGATTATTTTTGTTCATTTTTAGGTTCTGTATTAATCTCTAGATGTTCTTCAGAATCCATATTTATATTTTGTGATTCTGAATTTTGTTGATTAAACTCTTGAATATTCTCTCCTAAATGTTGCTCATTAACATCTTGTGTTTTATCACTATATTGTATATTTGCAAATTGATTTGTTTTTGTTGTACTTGATTCATTTGAGTACTTTTTATTTTTGTACATTTGCAAATTGATTATACTGATTTTGCATATTATTTACTTGATTATTTTTGTGGAATATTTGTAAAGTGCAAATTTTTGGCTTTGAACATTATTATGTTGTATTTGTCCCATTTGATTTTGCATAGGTCTTTGGTCTATACCTTGTTGCATGTTTGATTGTCCACTTTGTTGCATATTTGGTTGCATTTGTGGCCTCATAATTTGTTGCATTCCTTGTTGCATCTGGTGTGCATTTGGTTGCATTAGTTGTTGCATATTGGGACGTCCATTTTGCTGCATTGGTTGTTGCATGTTTGGATGTATTTGTTGATTATTACTCATATTAGGATTTCTTTGCATTTGATTATTTTGTTCAAAAACCTTGTTGCATTGGTCTTTGAGCTTGATAAGGATTTTGGACATTATTATATGGATTTCCTTGGTTATATTGATTCATGTAAGATTTCCTTGCATTGGTCTTTGCATTTGATTCATTTGTCCATAATTCATATATGGATTATTCATAACTTGTCCATTTATTCCATTGTTATTTATATATGCTCCTGTGTTATTAAATTCAGTAACTGGATGTGATAATGTAGCTGGTATTACAACTGGTTGGTCCAATTTTTGCCCATTACTAATATCTCATGTTAATAATTCTGAGTTTGCCTTTTTTCTCATCTTTATTGACTTTTCCATTTAATAAAAAAATAATTGTTGATATCTCGTTGAGTATTTTTTTCTAAAATTGACTTTACACTCATTGGAGAAAATTAACAATTATTTTTTTAATTGTTTTGGATATATTGTGATGCTATTATATTAAAAGCTTTCTACACATTTTTGCTCATTTCCAGCAATTTTTGTGTAGTGATTTAATATACTTTGTATTCTGATTCACTAACATCTTCTCCTGTTATTGGATCATATTCTTCTGTTCTATTCATGTTATAATATGCTTTTGCTTCTTTTTCCACGTGGTTTTGATATTAATTCACATACTTGTTCAATTGTTCTATCACTACCTGTTATTGCATTGTATATTGACATACTGAATAGTTTCGCTAAAATCGGATCATTTCTTGTTCTTCTATCAGAACATATTAATATTATTGGAATATCTGATCCTGATTGTTGTGATGCTTCATCACTTACTTCATCCATTTTTCTCTAAGATAAATCTATCTATTCTATCATAATTATTGTCAGCAATTGGTTCCAAATCTTCGCCAATCACAATCGCATCATAATCTCTTTCATTTTGTAGCTCTTTTTAAAATTGCATTGAAATAATATACGCTTTTGCTTGTTATTATTTCTTTGTACTTTTGTTGATATCTACTTGTTATTTCTGATACGATGTTTTTCATCATTTATCGCAAATAATACTTTCATTTATTTCTAGCCCCTCCAGCCTCTTACAATAATAGCAAATATTAAAGGTAATAGTTGACATACGACTAATGCAGTTACAACTGCTATCATTGAATTAAATCCTTTATCTAGTGCTTCCATATGTCTTGTTCCTAGAACATATTCATAAATTGCACTTACCGCTATTCCTAATATAGCAAGAGGTATCTTGTAAATTCTTACTTTGTCTAATATGTAGGCAACTACTCCAAAAGCAGGATTTCCATATTGCTTTTGATAATCTTCAATACTTTTTAATTCCTTTGTTCTTATTTCAATTAGTTGTCCTTTTGTGTGTTCTGATATTAAGCCTTCATCTTTTTTTATTTGTTGCTTGTGCAATTGTGTCTGATTTATTTTGTGAATACACTACTTGTTGTTGATTTGTATTTGCACTTGTGTTTTGCATAACTGCTTGTGCAGTTTCTCCATTTTCATTAACTTGTTGTGTTGTTGCTTGTGCTTGTTGTTGTGAATATTGTACTTGACCATTATTTATCTGTTGCTCTGCTTGTGTTTGATATACACTTGCTGCATTTGTATTTGATTTAATTAAAAAGAAATTGACAATATAATTCCAAAAATTATAATTGTTTTTTCATAAAAATCCTCCCCATGAATGTGCTTCATTCTACTAAACTTCAACAATATCATACACTAAAGTGGCGAAAATATCAACTAAATTTTACAATTTATTATAGAAATATGTCATCCATTTATAGACTTTTTCTCCCCATCTTTTGTCACTTGCATAAGATGTGTTAACTCCTATTCTTGTTGCTCCGTGAAAATATGTTCCTTGTGCTATTTCGCCATTATAAATTGGTGTTCCTTTTTGAGTTTAAGTAATATTTAACTAATACTCTTGATACTAAGTCTATTCCTGATTCGTAAGCTCCAAATTGATTTGCATATGCTGATGGATCTCTGTCATAGCTCCATACCCAAATAAATTTTTTTGTTCTTAATGATAGTGCTGATGTTCCCCACCCACTTTCATGTACTGCAATCGCTGCTACAAATAGTCCGTTTATATTGTATTGTTGTTCAACAAAGTAAAAAGTATTGATAAATATTTTTTTAAATACATTTTGCTTGTCATTTGGATCATTTGCTAATATTTGTTTTAAAAGCTGTTCTAGAGTTAATCCACTTCTTCTATTTAATAACATACTTATTCCAAAAATTTTGTGTTAATTGTTCTTTTTGTATATACTGGCATTCCTCCATCGGCATTTTTCTGCTTCATTAACATATTCCATTTTAGATTTTGGAACCCATCCTGTTTGATTATCTATTTTAACATTGTACCAATCATTCTTTTGCTTCTTTAATCACTCATATCTGTTTTTGCAAGTTTTTTTATTGTATTTGATTCTTGATTTGCATCTGTTTTTAAATCAATTTCATTTTTCAATTGGCTTTAATTTGTCGCCTGCTATTGGAACATAATTTGCAGAATATGCACCTGTTCCTACTTCAACTATTTTTTGTCTTTTGCTACTTTCTTAACTTCTACGGATATAGGCTGTGTAGCCACTAACACTCCATTCTTATATGTACTTCTTACAATCTCATTTTGCTTTCCATCTTGGCCTTCTTGAATTGTTTGAATCTTGCCTTTGGCTAGGCTTGAATTATCACGATATTGTGTTGTGAACTCTATATCTGCTTCTTTTTTTCAATTTTTTTCAGTTATTTTTCTTTTTCATTGTTATTTATAATTGTTTCTAAATTATAATCTTTTTAATGAGTGTTTCTGCCACTGATTGTCTTATTTCCTTTAGAATTTCTTCTGTAGGATATGTATTTTTCAGTTTCTGATTGTCTTTGTTTTTATTATTATTTTTATTTATAGCAAAAAAATAATAGCCAGAGCTAATGCTATCGCTATTATTATTAAATTATTACTATTATTATGTTTTTTCTTTTCTTCATTACAAAAATTCCTATAAATTATTTTCCATAATTTTATATTTATTTGTGGTTCTTTGTCAAATTATTTTTACTGGATCAAATTTTTATAAAATCTGAACTTATTAATTTTAATTCTACATTATTTACAATGCCTTCTATCCTTTCTTCATGTGAATGGCCATGCAAATGTCCGTAAAAACATTTTTTATATTATATTTGTTCATTAATTCAATGAATTTGCTTGTTTCAAGGTTTCCTTTTTACTACTGGTGGATAGTGCATTATACAAATCATTTCTTTTTCATTACCATATAGTTTTTCCTGCTTGTATTGAATTTTTCTAATCTAATTAATTCTCTGGCTATTATTTTATTATTTTTCTTCATTTTCTAAAAAGTCCAGCCTCTTGTTCCTACAATTATATATTCTTCACATTCTATTGCATTGTTATATAAAATTCAATATCCTTCAATCCATTATCTGCTATGAATTTATTCATTTTTCTTTAAAAGTGGTCCACCAGTAATCATGGTTTCCCTTTAATAAAAATTTTTTTCTTCCTGGCAAATTGTTTTATGAATTCAAAATCTTTTTAAAGATTCTTCTAAACTTATTCCCCATGAAAAGTCTCCTGGTAATAATCTGTGTCTGTATCTTTTATTTTTGATATCCAATTGCGTTTTAATTTTTTTCTTCATATTCTTCCCAAACATTTCCGAATATATTCATTGGTTTATTTGTTCCATATGATAAATGTAAATCTGCTATTGCATAAATAGACATATCGTTCCTTTCTAAGGAATTATAATTTTTAAGTTTGGTATTGCGTTTAATGTTAAATCATCAATTTTATTATTTATAAAATTATAATATCCACTTGATGCTATCATTGCTGCATTATCAGTGCAAAGTTTTAAGTCAGGCATATATACTTTTTACATTTTCTAATTTTTCAAATTCACTTCTTATGTATGTGTTTGCTGATACTCCACCTGCTAAAACTATCTTATTTTTCTCCAGTAAATTCTATTGCTTATTGTATTTATTAATATTTCTGCAACTTTGTTTTTTTCAAAGCTTTTTGCATAAATCTGCTTTTATTTATTTCTGGATTTTTTTATGATGCAAATTTATTACTGCTGTTTTTATTCCACTAAAACTGAAGTCCATATTATCAAAAATGAGTTTTTGGCAATTCAATATTTGCTTCTCCTGTTTGTCCCATTTTGTCCACTTTTTGGTCCTCCTGGATAGCCTAGGCCTATTACTCTTGCAATTTTTATCAAATGCTTCTCCTACTGCATCATCAGCAGTTCTTCCTAACACTTCAAATTCAGTATAATTTTTGACATGGATTATTTGTGTATTTCCTCCTGACATCATCATACATAAAAATGGTGGTTTTTAAATCTTTATGTGTTATATAGTTTTGCTGCAATATGTCCTTCAATATGATTTACACCATTTAATGGCTTTTTTGTAGCATAGCTTAATCCTTTTGCATAAGATAATCCAACTAATAGTGCTCCTACTAAACCCGGTCCGTTCGTTACTGCTATATTATCTATATTTTTCTAATTCAACATTTGCTTGTTTTTAAAGCTTCATGCATTACTGCAGAAATATTTAATATATGATTTCTGGATGCAATTTCTGGAACTACTCCACCATATAATGTATGTATATCAATTTGTGTATTTATGACGTTTGACAATATATCTCTACCATTTTTTTACAACTGATACTGATGTTTCATCACAACTTGATTCTATTCCTAATGTTAATATATCTTTCATTTCTTTCCTCTATATTAAAATTTTTGCCAGCTATTGTATAAATTAAACTTAATAAGAATTTATTTATGCCTCCAATTATTGGACTTATTAACATTGTTGCTATTGGAGTTACCCAAACTATTATAAATACTATGTATAATAATCTTTCGTTATTTGTATACCATGCTCTTGCTTTTTCTGGTAATAGTGCTACTAAAATCTTTGATCCATCAAGTGGTGGTAATGGTATTAAGTTAAATACTCCTAGTCCAACATTTGTGCAATTATATATCTTATTATTAATGCTAGTGTATGTCCTACTGGGTTTTGTTATTGCAAATATAAATCCAAATCTTAAATATAGTGCTAATATTATTGAAAATATTATTGCTAATATAAAATTCATTACAGGTCCAGCTAATGATACTAGTGCATTTCCTTTTTTTATAGATATTGTTCTTTTTGAAATTGTTTGGGTTTACTTCAACTGGTTTTACCCCATCCAAATCCTACGAATAGTAATAATATCATTCCATAAACATCAATATGTTTAAATGGGTTTTAATGTTAGTCTTCCTTGTCTTCTTGGTGTATCATCACCCTAATTTGTCTGCTACAAATGCATGTGCGTATTCATGAAAAAGCAATAGCTATTAATATTCCTGGTATTGCTGTTATTAATGCTATTATTTTTCCTGGTGTATTTGCATATTGTATTAAATTGCTTACCATTAATACGACTAATACAATCATCATTGTTGGGTTATTTAAAAATCCCTCAAAAATACATTTTATTCCTCCTAAGTAATACTCTAAAAATAGTGGTGCTACTAATTTTAAAATATTGTCTTTGAAACCTCTTATATATGATTTCTTTTATTTCTTCTTTTATTAATTTAGATTTTTGCATTGTTTCTAAATAATCTTTTTACTTGATTTAATATGCTGATTTATAGAATATAGAATTATTTTTCAAAATGTAAAAATAAACTCTGAAATCCAAATTCTTATGTCCTATTGCACATATTTTTATCATCAACTATCATTGATTTTTCCATGTAAAAATCCTAGTGTGTATGTGTATATTTCAATTCCCGCTTCTGCCAATGTTCTATAATAACTTCTAGTTATTGAATATGCAAATTTTTATCCGGAATTCCTGGCACTATAATTTTTATATCAACTCCTCTACGTGATGCATGTAATAGAGCGTTTAGAATTGTTTCGCCCAGCATCAAATATGGGGTATAAAAAAATAAATGTATTTTTTTAGCTTGTGAAATTATATCCACGTAGATATTGTAACTTGTTGGTTCAATATCTGATGGAATATCATAGTATGAAAATACGTATCCATCCTTTTTTGAATATTCTTTTTCTTCTAATTTTTAAAATGTCATAATTTTTCGATTTTTATCTTTTGAGAATGCATTCCAAAATTCTATATACATTTGTACATAAGGCTTTGCTGCATTCCCTTTTTAGCTTAAATCCTATATCTTTCCAATGTCCAAATCTTATTTTTTTCGTTTATATATTCATCTGCTAAATTTATCCCACCACTATATACTATATTTCCATCTATTATCATCATTTTTCTGTGATCTCTATTGTTTATTGCGCCACGGATAAATATTAATGGATTAAATGCTGTAACTTTTTATTCCTTCTTTTCTTATTTTTGTGCATTTTTAAAACTATATGATCCTATACTTCCAAAATCATCATACATTAATCTTACATCAATGCCTTCTTTGGCTTTTTCTGCAAGTAAGTTCATTATATTATAATAGAATATACCCTTTTTATTATAAAATATTCTAGATATATTGTTTTTCTTTGCTTTTTTTATTTCTTCTAGCATGTCTCTAAACATTTCTTCTCAATTGGAAAATACTCTGCTTTTTCTACATATTCTATTGAGAATTTAGTTTTATTTTCAAAGAATTTGAATGTTTGATACATTCTTTCATCATCTTCTTTTAATTCATCAAATATTTTTGGATTTGTTATATTTTTTTGAATTTTTATCGTGATTCATTTAGTCTCTTCTCTAATTTTTTTAGCGCTTTGACCTTTTCCAAAGAAAAGAAAAAAACCACGCTCCTAAGACAGGGAATGAGAATATTGTTATTATCCATAATATTTTTATAAGTTGACTCTTCTCTTTCAAATATTAAATTTAACACCAATAATATTCCTATTACTTTTTATTATATTTAATGCTATATTATTGTCTTTTAATATTCTATAAACAACATAATACCAAAAATTTGAAGCAAAATCGCTGGTAATATTGCTATTAATCGTTCTATTATTTTTTCTCAAAAATTTTCCTCCGATTAAATTTATTTTATATAATTAATTATCTCATCTATTTTTACTTCTTCTTCTGTTCCTGTTGTCATATTTTTGATTTTTCATCGTATTTGATTCTACTTCTGTATCGCCAATTGTTATTGTGTATTTTGCCTTTTTCTTATCAGAATATTTGAATTGTGCTTTTGTGCTTCTTTCCATAATGTCTTTTTCTGCTCTAAATCCGGCATTTCTGATTTCTCTAAGTAATTTTATTGCATAGGTGTTTGCTTTTTCTCCAATTGTTACAATAAATAAATCTAGATTATTTTTCAAATATTTTACCTTGATTATTTTCATCAAATACATTTAATAATCTTTCTTCTCCTATAGCAAAACCTACTGCTGGTGTTGATGGTCCTCCTAATTCTTCAATCATTCCATCATATCTTCCACCACCCTACAATTGTTAGTCCATCTGTTTTTGAAACTATTTCAAAATCTGTTCTTGTGTAATAGTCCAATCCTCTTACTATTCTTGGGTCTATCTTATATTCGATACCTAACGTATCTAATGCTGTTTTTAATTTTTCAAAATGTTCTTTACAATCATCACATAGATAATCTAAGATTGATGGTGCATTTTCATTCATTTGCTTATCTGCTTTTTCTTTTGCAGTCTAAGATTCTCATTGGATTTTTTCAAATCTTGATTTACATGTATCACAATATTTATCTAAGTTTGGTCTAATATAATTTCTTAATGCTTCTTGGTAGTTTTTTCTACATTCTTTTGCATCCTATTGAATTAATGTTTAGTTCAACACTTGTTATATTTAATTTTTAATAAATCTAATGCCATTAGGATTACTTCTAAATCTGCTTCATAACTTGATGCCCCTAAATAGTTCTACGCCTATTTGATTGAATTCTCTTTGTCTTCCTTTTTGTACATTTTCATATCTGTACATTGGCATTATATATGATACTTTCATTGGTGATGGTCTACTTGATAAACCATTTTCAATATATGCTCTTACTACTCCTGCTGTGCCTTCAGGTCTTAATGCAATACTTCTTCCACCTTTGTCATCAAATATATACATTTCCTTTTTGCACTACATCTGTTGTATCTCCAACACCTCTTAAAAATAATTCTGTACTTTCAATAACTGGTACTCTAATGTCATCAAATCCATAGCTTGACATTACACTTCTTGCTGTTTCTTCAACATATTTCCATTTTTCTATTTCTCCTGGTAATATGTCCCTTGTTCCTTTTAATTTTTGTATCATAGATATCTCCTTTATTATATTTCTACTTCATACCCTAGTTTTTTTAATGATTTATCGATTTCTATTGCATTATACACTGGTTCTGTATATGAATCTTCTCTTACTTCAGCAGTTATTTCACAATCAGTATATTTTTCATAAGCTTGCATAATTTCTGATAATTTTTTGAGGTCATTTTCATCATTCTTTGTAAAAATGGTACTCCGTGATCATCACCTAATCCATTATCATGTATATTATTTAAGTGCATCATGTTCATTTTGACGCCATCATTTTGCTTGTTTAAATTGTTCATCCCAGTTTGTTATTTTAATTCCATTTGTTATTCTTGAATATGCTTCAATTGACATCATCATATGACATGTGTCCATTAGTGTATATATTCTATTTGGAATTATTTTTGTTTTAATATACTTCTGTATATGCTACATCTGACATATAAAAAGCGTTTCTAAATCTATCTCCATCAAATGCTGATATATTTTTCTAATACTAAATCAACATGTTGATTTTTATCTAATATTGCTTTTTATTTTTGGTCCTATTTTTTTCTATTAAAAAAATTATTTTTCCATCAAATTTCTTTTGAATATCTTTCGTGTATTACTACTTTTATTCTTTTTGTTTTTCTATATTAGATATGAATTCTGCATATTCTCTTTGTATCACATAACATTTTATAATAAGAATCTTTCAGAATCTGATTCAATGATATTTCGATTTTTTCCAGTATCTGTTGGCACCAATGGTGTGTGGACTACTGATATATCTATTTTTCCTTCTTCTATCATTTTTTTAGTTATATCATATTCCTCTTTCGCTATTTCCTTGTTTATTAATTGTATTTCAATATTTTTGAAACCACTTTTTACTCTTGCCATTAATTGAATTTCTTCTGGCGCTGATTTAGCGTTTATTCTTATCATTTTATTTCTCCTATTTTTTTCTCTTTACATCATATACACTATCAATTTTTCCTAGTTCTCTTTGAATTTTATTAACTGCTTCAATGTCTTTTTACTTCTAATGTTAATTCAACCATTACTATCTTTTTCTTTATTAGATTTTTGCTTGTACACCTACGATTTTTTTGAATTATCTTGTTGTGCTGTTCTCATGATATCTCCTAATAATTCTTCTCTATCGTTTGCATATCAGATCATTTCTACATTATATGATTTGTTAGTGCTTTCCTGTGCCCAATATACATCGATTATTCTTTCTTCTTCTTTGAATAAATCTTTTACATTTACACGTCTTTTTGTATGTCTTGTTACACCTCTTCCTCTTGTTATATATCCTATTATTTCGTCACCTGGTACTGGATTACAACATTTTTGATAATTTTTACTAAACGAGTTGTCAATTCCTTTTTACAATTATTCCTGTTTTTTTGATACATTTTCATTAATATTATGTCTTGTATGTAGTTCTTCGATTTTTTTCTTCTATTTCAGTATTTGGTTTTGTTTTTCTATATTCTTCTAATATTTTTTGATAATACTTTTTGTTGCTGTAATTGAACCAAATCCGACTGCTGCATACATATCATCTATTGTTTTTAAATGAATATTTTTTTGTAATGTTGATTCAATGTTTTTTTACTTGTTAATAGTTCGTCTGAGTTTAATCTTATACGTTTTAGTTCACGTGCTATTATTTCTTTTCCACGTTCTATATTTAGATCTCTTTCATTTTTCTTAAACCATTGCTGAATTTTTGTTTTTAGCAGATGAGCTTTTTACAAACTTTTAACCAATCTCTACTTGGACCTTTTACTGTTATCGTTTGTCATTATATCAACTATATCACCATTGTGTAATGGTGTAATTATTGGCATCATTTTGCTATTTATCTTTGCTCCGACCATTTTATTTCCAATGTCTGCATGTATTGAATATGCAAAATCAATTGGTGTTGATCCTTTTGGTAATGTTTTAATTTGTCCTTTTGGAGTGAAAACATATACTGAGTCTTCTACTAATTCTGTTTTTAATGTTGACATGAATTCGTCTGGATTTTGCATGTCTTTCTGCCATTCCAAACTTTCTCTTAACCATGCTAATTTATCTTCTTTGACTGTTACATTTTCCTTTTTACCATGTAGGAAACTTTGTTCTTTATATGCCCAGTGCGCCGCAATACCGAATTCTGCTATTCTATGCATGTTATATGTTCTTATTTGTACTTCAAATGGTGTACCATTTGGTCCTAATAATGTTGTATGCAATGATTGGTACATATTTGGTTTTGGTACTGCTATATAATCTTTAAATCTACCTGGCATTGGTGTGTATAGTTCATGTACAACTCCCTAATGCTGCATAATGATCTTTTACTGAGTTTACTAATATTCTTAATGCGAATAAATCATATATTTGATCAAGAGTTTTTATTATCCCTCTTCATTTTTTCTATAAATTGAATATAAGTGTTTTGCTCTTCCTGTTATTTCACATACAATTTTTTTCTTTTTTAGATTTATTTTTATTTCATCTACTATTTGATCAATGAATTTTAATCTTTCTTCTCTTTTTTAGCTATTCCTTCTACAATTTCTCTATATTCTTCTGGATATAAATACTTGAATGCTTGATCTTCTAATTCCCATTTCATTGAAAATACACCTAGTCTGTTTGCTAGTGGTGCATATAAATCTATTGTTTCTTGTGCTATTGCTATTTGTCTATCTCTTTTTAAGAATTTTTAATGTTCTTATATTGTGTAGTCTATCTGCTAATTTGATTAAAATTACTCTAATATCTTTTCCCATGGCTAAGAACATTTTTCTATAATTTTTCTACTTGTTGTTCTTCTGCACTTACATATTTAATTTTTTTGCTAATTTTGTGACGCCATTAACCATTTCTGCTATTTCTGGTGAAATTCACTTGAAATGTCATTTAAAAGTTACTGCTGTATCTTCTGCTAAGTCATGCATTAATGCTGCACATATTGTTGCATCATCTAAGCCTAATTCTGCTAATGTGTATGCTACTTGAATTGGATGTATTATATATGGTTCACCTGATTTTCTTTTTGATCTCCATGATTTTCAAGAGCATATTTATATGCTCTCATTATAAAGCTTTTGAGTCACTTTTTCTGTTGTGCATTTTTGCTTGTTTTATTACATCTTCTATTGTTCTATCTATTAATTCTGACATATAATTGCTCCTTTACTTTTTATGCTTTTTCTTATATCTATTAATCTTATTTGAATTAAATCTTTTACCATTAAATGAATTTATTTTCAATATTTCCCTACTATGTCTATTTGTATCACCAATTTTATATTTTTTCTGCTAATTCTCCTAAATTAAATCCTATAGCATCTATTATTTTATCATTTTTTTCTTTAATGATAGTTTTTAAATGCCTATTTTCTGATAGTGTTCTAATTCCATTGATTTCGACATTTTCATACATTACTATCGGCTCCTGGATTTTCTTCGCCAAATGGTTCTAATGATTTTTAATTCTTTAATTTTTCTATATCTAAATCATCAATTGTTAAAATTTCGTCTATATATTTCTTTTTTTCTAATTTTTGATATATCAAATTTTCATCAATATATTTAGTTATTTCTTTCTTAAATTTTTCAAAATTTTTCTCTTTGTAAGCTTAGCCCACATGCCATTATGTGGCCACCAAATCCTAATAGATACTCTTTTGTACTTGATATTGCTTTTATATAAATCAAATCCTGTCACGCTCCTTCCTGAACCTTTAGCAATGTTATCTTCAAAACATAATAATATGCTTGGTTTGTTAAATTTTTTTCTGTAATTTTTGATGATACTATCCCTATTACTCCATGGTGCCAATCTTCTTTTGCCTAAAATTATACAATTTTTTTCTTCATCTTTCAATTGTGATATTGCTTCTTCATATATTTTTGTTGCCTATCTTTTGTCTTTCGATATTATATGAATTTAATACTTCTGATAATCTTTTCTGCTTCTTTTGACGTTTTCTGTAATAAAATAAATTTAATGCGTCATATTGATTTCCCTAATCTTCCTGCTGCATTTATTCGTGGTGTTATTCCAAACGATATTGATGTTGAGTCAAATTCTTTTAATTGTGATTTTTAATAATAACTTTCTTAACCCTATATTCTTTGTTTGTTTTTACTAGCATTAGTCCTAATTTTTACTATTACTCTGTTTTCATCAACCAATGGTACTAAATCTGATATTGTACCTATTGCTACAATATCTAAATTTTTCAAATACTTTGATGGATCTAATTTTCTTTTTATTGATATTGCTTGTGTTAATTTAAATGCTATTCCACAACCTGCTAATTGATTGAATGGATATTGATTATTCTTGCGTTTTTGCATCTATTACTGCTACTGCTTTTTGGTATTTTCATCACTTGGTTCATGATGATCTGTTATTATTACATCAAGTCCTAATTCATTTGCATATTTCACTTGATCATTTGCAGTGATTCCAGTATCAAGCTGTTATTATTAAATCAATTCCTCTATTTTTTATTTCTTCAAGTGCTTTGTATTTATTCCATATCCTTCTTCTAATCTGTTTGGAATATATTTATCTACTTCTACACCTAGTTCTTTAAAAAGAATTTAATTAAAAATTGTGGTGCTTGTTATTCCATCAGCATCATAGTCTCCGTAGATTAAAATTTTTTCATTATTGTTAATTGCTTGTTCTATTCTCTCTACTGCTTGTTCCATATCGGGTAATAAAAATGGATCATAAAAATCATCCCTAGTTGGATTTAGAAATTTTTTGATATCATCTTCTTGCATTTCTCTTCCTAATATATTTCTATTCAGAAGAATTTTAGCGACTAAATTGCTTAAGTTAAATTTTTTCTTTTTAATAATTCTACTTTTTCATTATTAATTTCTTTTACAATCCATTTTATTTGTCATTTATCCACTCCAATATTAATCTACCATTTCTGCAACTTCGTCTGTTCTAACGCTTTGTTTTGTTGGTATTGCTGTTATTTTAAATTTAGATGTTTGATTTCCAAATTTTATTTCTACAATATCATTTTATTTTTATATCATAGCTTGGTTTTCTACTTTTTCCATTGACTGATATTCTTCCATTATCAGCCGCTTCATTTGCAATTGTTCTTCTTTTTATTATTCTAGATACTTTTAAGAATTTATCTATTCTCATTGTTCCTCCGTAATTTTTTTATTAGTTTGTTAAATTTTTGTTGAATATATAAATTTATTAGTTACTTCTTTTTTTCATTGCTTTTTGATAAAGCTCTTGAATATAAATCTAATTGCATTTTATATTTTTCTATTAATTCTTCTTCTTTTTTTCTGCATAGTCTGTTTTTATAATCAACTAAATTTATATTTCCATTAGAATCAATAAAATATAAAATCTATTACACCTTGTACTAATATTTTATCTTCTTTATTTTCTGAATCTATATACATAAAAAAATGGTGTTTCTCTATTTACCTCTTTTGCTTGTTGTAACATTTTGAATAGATCTGATTTTATATAGTTTTTCAAATATTGATTTTTCTTTTTATTAATTCTTGTTTTTCTATTTTATTTAATTTGATATTTTCTAACATTTTATCAATATCATTATCTTTTAATTGTTGCATTGCTAAATGTACTAATGTTCCAATTTGTGCTGGTGTTAATTTGTCTGTTTTATCATCTGTTATTAATTTCTTTATTTCTATTTTTAGTATTATTATTTTTTTAATGCTGTTACAGATGTTTTTGTTATTTCATCTATTGATGATTTGTGTGGATATTGCCAATTTAGCATTTTTGTCTATTTTTTATAATTTTTCTTCATTCGGTATTTGATTTTTACATATTCCAACAAATCAAATGTTTCATCTTCTTCAATTTTCATATTTTTCATATTTTTTTCTGCTGGAACTATATGTTCTTTTTAATGGAATATTGTTATTATAAATTCTTGCTAATTCTATCCACTCGTACATTCTCTTATATTTTTGATACTAGATTTGGATTTAATTTTATTGTTACTATGTTCATATTGATTTATAGCATCTGCTAAAGATTCTTTAGTTTTTGTACATTTCTTTCAACACCCACTAATACCAATTTTTCTTTTTGCTCTTGTTAATGCTACATATAAATTCTCATCTCTTCTGCTAGCATTTCTTTTGAAACTTTTAGTTTTAGAGCTTTTTTACTTATTGTATCGTATTCTAATATTTCGTCTACATATTTGATACCAAATCCTAAATCTTGATCATATACAATTTTACTTCTATAATCTGATTCATTTACTTTTTAGTTATTCCTGATATGAATACAATTGGAAAATTCTAATCCTTGCTTTTTATGAATACTCATGATTTTTACTACATCATCGTTTTTCTCCAACCACTTTTTGCTGAGTCAAATTCATTGTTCGTTTTTAGTAATTTTTTCAATAAATAATATAAAATTAAATAAACCTTTAAAAGCTGATTTTTCATAATTTTTAGCTGTTTCAAATAGTTTTTTTAGATTTGCTTGTCTAGTCTTTCCTCCTGGCATTAATCTTACATAATAAAAATATCCTGTTTCCATATAAATTTTCCAAATTAGTTCATCAAGTGGCATACTTAGTGAATCTTTTTGAATTTGTTAACATTTCTATAAATCTGATTGCTTTTTCATTTTTTTGATAATTCTAGTGCTTTTATAAAAATTTTTCTTTCTTTATCTAATAATCTGATTTCTAATAATTCGTTATCATTTAACCCCTATTATAGGTGATCTTAATCACATAATTAATGGAATATCTTGTAATGGATTATCTATAACTTTTTAAAAATGATAATATTGTGTTTATTTCTATTGAGTCAATATATTCACTTGCTGCGTCTGAATATACTGGTATTCCTCTTTCTGATAATTCTTTTTCATATACTGGTGCACTTGATTTTAACCTTCTTAATAGAATTGCCATATCTCTATAATCATATCCTTTTTTTATGGAATTCCTTTTATTTTCTCTGCTATTAGTCTTGCTTCATATGCACTATTTTTCTATAATTTCTTTATCTTCATTATTTTCTTCTTCAACTTCTACTTTTTCTTCGCTTGAGTCTCACATTTTTCTGTATTTTTATCTATTATATATAATTCTGAACTATAGTCTTCTAATTTGCCTTTTTCAAATTCTTTTCCCTGATTTAAATATTCTTCTTGATTATATTCAATTTCTCCAAATTCTTTGCTCATTATACTTTGAAAGATTATATTTGTTGTTTCAAGTACTTCTCCTCTACTTCTAAAAGTTTTTTATATAAAAATTTTTGTACTTTCTTTTTAATTTTTCATTATTTTTGTGCTTTTTGATAATTAGTATATTTGTCAATAAAAATATTTGGTCTTGATTGTCTAAATCTATAAATACTTTGTTTTACATCACCTACCATAAATATGTTTTTTCCATTTGATACACTTGTTAATATCTTTTTCTTGTACTTCATTAATGTCTTGATATTCATCAATTAATACTTCAGTCAAACTGGTATTTGTTTGCTATTTCTGTTTTTTTATTATTCTCATCTACTAATAGTTGTAAAGATAGGTGTTCTAAATCTGAGTAATCTATTATATTTTTTTCTCGCTTTTGCTTCTATATATCTCTTATCAAATTCTTCAATTATATCTGCTAAGTATTTTCAATATTGGATACATTGCATTTAATTCTAATACTGCATCTTTTTGTGATAAAAATTCTATTCCTGTTAGTTTTGATTTAATATTTTTTCTAATATCTCCAAGTTCTGACTTTATTGCCTTTTCGCCTTCTGATGCTTTGATATTTCCTACATATCTTGTCCACGTCTTATTTTTTAGACCTGTTAACATTGTATCCCATGTTGTTGTGTCAATTTTTCTAAACTCTTAATATCTTCTTCATAAATATCATATACTTTTTCTAAAGCTTGAATTCCTTCTACTTTTTAGCTTATTTTTCTTTAATTGTTCTATACTATCATTAATTGTATCTTTTTAAATCTTTGTATAGGATATCTGTCCATTTATTAGAATAATCTTCGTTTTTATCTTTTCTTCAAAATTAAAAATCCTCGACTGATTCTCTAATCCACTTTTTTTAGGGTTTGGTGTACATCTGCTATATTCATAAATCTTGATTATCAAATCTTTTAAACTTTGATCATCACTATAATTTGTATATTTTTCTTATTAAAACCAAAAGCCTTTATCATTGTTTTTCATATTTTTCTTCAAATATTTCTTCTATTACATCTTGCTTTAATATTTCGATTTCTGCTGTATCGCCTATTCTAAAATTTGCTGGCATATCTAATAAATAAAAATTATTTTTATCATATTTAAACAAAAAGAGTGTATTGTTGATATATTTGCTCTATTTAATAATGAAATTTGCTTTTTGTAGGTATGGGTCATCTGGTGTTTCATCTGTTTTTATATAGTGCTGTCAAAAGTCTTTGTTTCATTTCACTTGCTGCTGCACTAGTGAATGTTACTACTAATATTTTTATCTACATCTACTTTGTCTTCAATTACTTTTTGTTATTATTCTTTCTACTAAAACAGAGGTTTTACCACTTCCTGCTGCTGCAGACACAAGAATATTTGCACCTCTTTTGTTGATTGCTTGTAATTGTTCTTCTGTCCAGCTCATTGTAAAACCTCCATCTCTTTTATTTAATTAACTTTATTTGATATTATTTGTTTTCCGTTTAAAAATCCTTTATATTCATTTTCTTTGAATTTTCTGGTTGTATTTCTAAAACTTCTATTGCATTTTCACCTGCTTTTAATTATTAATTGTTTTTTTGTTTTTTTCTATAATTGTTCCTGGCTCAATATTATCATTGTTTAATATAACTTTAGTTTTCCATATTTTTTTATTTTTATCATCTATGTGAGTGTATGCTCCCATTATAGGATTTAGCCCTCTTACTAAATTATGAATTTCGTTTTGCTGATTTTGTCCAATCTATTTTTGACATTTCTTTATCTAACATTGGTGCTATTGTGAATTCTTCTGATTGTTTTTGTGCTCCAATCTTTTCTTTTTAATTCTTCTAAGTTGCTTACTTCATCTTTTTAATTCTTGAATCTGATTTATAGTTTTTTTACTAACATTTTTTGCGCCAATTGTTGATAATTTGTTCCATAATTCACCAGTTGTTTCATTTTCTCCTATTTTTTACTTCTTCTTTAAGAATCATGTCTCCTGTGTCCATTCCTGCATCCATGAACATTGTTGTGATTCCTGTTGTTTTATCTCCATTTTAGTACTGACCATTGAATTGGTGCTGCACCTCTATATTTTGGTAATAGTGATCCATGTACATTTATTGCTCCATATTTTCCTATTTCCAAAATTTTTGTTGGAAGTATTTTTCCATATGCTACAACACATAGTACATCTGGATTTAATGATTTCATCTCTTTATAAAATTCTTCATTATTTCTAATTTTTTCTGGTTGAAATATCTTTAATCCTTTTTCCAATGCATATTCTTTTACTGGTGTATATAGCATTTTCATGCCCCTGCCTTTTTGGCTTATCTACATTTGTTACTACACCTACTATTTCAAATCCATTGTTATATAATGCTTCTAATGATTCTTTTGCGAAATCCGGTGTTCCCATGAATAATATCTTCAATACTCTACCTCTTATTTATGTTCTTTGTTATCTATAATTTCATCAATTTCTTTAAAAATCTCTGATAATTCTCTGTTTGAATTAAAGTTAATTACTTTTATATTTTTTTGTTTTTCTTCTATTTCTTTTTGCTAATTCTTTATACATGTTTTGTTGCTTTATACTATTTTTCAACATTGAATTTTTGCATATTTTATTTCTGCTTTTGCCTTCTCTATTTAGTCTTTTTTTCAAATTCTGATTCATCATCTAAATATAAATTAAAATAATATATGTCAAAATCTAAGTTATCTAGTCTTTTTAGAAATTTATTATAACTTTCTGTGAAGCTATATTCTTTGAATCCAAGTCTGCAATATGCTTCTTCTGAAAGTCCTGTCAAATAATAAATTAATATTTATGTTCTCTAGTTTTTTTCATATAGTCTAGTAATGTTTCATAATATCTATTTACTTTTTCCAACCCAGATTTTGTGCTGTCTGAAATTCCACTTAATCTATATAAATTAGTGTATGGTAATGTGTTTCTTAAATAATCTGTGATTGTTGTTTTTCCTGCACCTTGTGGACCTTCTACTATGATAATTTTTCTTTTTTTCATATATTACTCCTTTTTAATGAAATTTATTTTTTTATTATTTGGATCTATATATTCCATTGTTCCTGGCTCCATTAAATCTACAAATAATACTCCATCTAAATGATTAATTTCATGGCATAGTGCTTGTGCCAATAGTTCTTTTTGCTTTTAATTTTTATTTCATCTCCATTTTCATTTAATGCTTTTCACTGTTACTTCTATTGGTCTATCTACTAATGCAAATTTATTTGGAAAAACTTAAACATCCTTCTTCTACTAATCTATGTCCTTTTTACTTTAAGTATTTCTGGGTTTACTAATTTTTAATGGTTCTGTTCCATCATATAAGTCTATTACTATTACTCTTTTTAAGATTCCTACTTGAACTGCTGATAGTCCTACGCCATTTTTCTGCGTGCATTGTTTCTACCATATCGTTCATTAATTCTCTAATTTTATCATCTACTTCTTCTACTTTTCTTGATTTTTTTCTTAATATCTCATCCCCGTCATATCTTAATTGTCTTATTGCCATTTTGATTTTTCCTTTCTAGGCCATATTGTTTGGATTTTTGCTTTATACTTAATCTTGTATTTGTTTTAAATTTATAAAAATTCTTCTAATGTTTCTTTTTAATAATTTATTCATTTTTTTCATCATATATGCATTTTATGATTATTCTCCATCTATATCTGTCATTTATCTTTTCTACTGGGCATGGCAATGGTGAATATAATAATACTCCGAAACTTTTCATTTATTATTCTGTTTTTAAATATTGATGTAGCTTTTTTGTATCTCTTTGTATTTCTTCTCTACTTAATGATGAAAAATCTAGGACAATTATATCGCAAAAATGGTGGATATTTCAATGTTTTCCTTATCTTGCTTTCTATTTGATAAAAATTTCTTAAAGTCTTGCTCTTTTGCACATTCAATTGCGTAATGATCTGGATTATATGTTTGAATTATTACTTTTCCATTTTGCTCTCCACGACCTGCTCTTCCTGCGACTTGAGTTAATACCTGGAATGTTATTTCTGATGCCCTATAATCTCCTATATTTAAAAGCATTGTCAGCTGATATTACTCCTACTAATGTTACTTTTTGGAAAAATCATGTCCTTTTTACAATCATTTGTGTACCAATTAGGATATCTATTTTTATCTTCTTTAAATTTTGTTAATATATCTTCATGTGAATGTTTCTTTGTTACGAGTATCTATATCCATTCTAATTGTTGAGGCGTTTGGAAATAATTTATGAACTTCTTCTTCTAGCTTCTGTGTTCCAGCCCCTGAATATTTTCAATTCTTTACTTCCACAGTTTGGACATTTATTTGGAACATGTTCTTCTAATCCACAATAATGGCATTTTAATTTATGCTCATCTTTGTGGTATGTCATTGATATGTCGCATCGCTTACATTTTTATTACATTTCCATAAGTTTTTACACATTATGAAAATTTGAAAATCCTCTCCTATTTAAAAAAATAAAATCGTTTGATTTTTATTTTTCTAAATTCCTTTAATTTCATTTTTTTAATTTTTCGCTTATCATATTGTGATTTCCATTTGATAATTCATCTCTTAAATCAACAATTTCTACTTCCGGAAGTTTTGCATTATTTGCTCTTTTTGTTAATTCTATTAATGCTATCTTTCCTTCTAATGCATTTTTATATGTTCTTGTATCCGGTGTTGCACTCCCTAAAACTAATTTTTATATTTTTCTTCATTTTGCAATTTTTCTTGCTATTTCTAATGCATCATATTGTGGTGTGCTTTCTGATTGATATGATGAGTCATGTTCTTCATCTATTATTATTATTCCCTAAATTTTTTATTGGAGCAAATATTGCTGATCTTGCTCCTATTACTATTTTTGCTTTTCCTTCTTTAATTTTATTCCATTGATCAAATCTTTCTCCATTTTGATAATTTGCTGTGTAGTACTGCTATCTTTTCTTTTCCAAATCTTGATGTAAATCTTTCTATTGTTTGTGGTGTTAATGATATTTCTGGAACTAATACTATTGCTGTTTTTCCTTTTTCTAATTCTCTTTTTTATTAGTTGTAAATATATTTCTGTTTTTTCCTGATCCCGTTATTCCATACAATAGATATTCTCCTGGTTCATTAATTCTATAATATGCATCTTGTTGCTCTATATTTAATTTTAGTTCATTTGTTTTTGTGTTTCTTTTTCTTGAAATGGATTTCTTTCAATTTGCTTTTCTGATTGTTTTAAATATCCTTTTTCTACTAATGTTTTTACTGTTGTTGATGATGCTTTTGCCATGACTTCTATATCTTGTAAGCTCATGCTTTGATTATCATATAGTAATCTTAGGACATCTATTTGTTTATTTCCTCTAATTAATTTATTTTCAATATCTGTTTCTATTTCTGCAATCGTTTTTGATAATGAATAAACATTTAATTTTTTTCTTTAATTCTTTTTGATTCTTCCTTATTTCCTGTTCCTGGTGGTAGCATTAATTTTTAGACATTCTGATAAATTGCAGAAATATCTATTTGACATCCATTGTGCTAATTTGATTCTATTTTTCACTTATATTATCTTTTTGGATTTTTACTATGTCTTTTAACTTATATTCTGATTTGTCTTTAAATCCAATTATTATGCCTTCATCTAGCTTTTTTTGATTTCCAAAATGTACATACACTCTGTCACCTAGCTTTGGTTCTAAATCATCAGGAACATTATAATCAAATGTTTTATTAAGTGTTTTTACATTAGTGTTTATTATTATTTCAACAATCATTTTATACCTTTCTGTTTAATTCATACGCTCTTATTGTATTTTTTAATAACATTGCTATTGTCATTGGTCCAACTCCTCCTGGAACTGGTGTAATATATGATGACTTTTTGATACTTCATCAAAGTCTACATCTCCACATAATTTATTATTTTCATCTCTATTCATTCCAACATCAATTACTACTGCATTTTTCTTTTTACCATTTCTGCTGTTATATATTTTGGAATTCCAATTGCGCTTACTAATATATCTGCATTCTTAATAATTTCATGTAAATTCTTAGTTTTTGAATGACATATTATTCTTTGTTGCATTGTTTTCTAATAACAATTGTCCCATTGGCTTTTCCTACAATATTACTTCTTCCAAGTACTACAGCATTTTTTTCCTTCTATTTCGATATTATAGTATTTTTAACATCTCAATTATTCCTGCTGGTGTGCATGTTGCAAAATTTCTATTTTTACCAATATCTAATAGTCCTATATTATATGGATTAAAACAATCTATGTCTTTATTCTTGTCAATTTTTTCAAATGCTTCTTCTTTATTTAAATGTTTTTGGAATCGGGCATTGTAGTAATATTCCATCAATATTTTTATCTTTATTTAATTTATCTATCTCGTTTAATAATTGATCTTGTGAGATATCTTCTGGTAAATTACATTCGACAAAAATCCATTCCTATTTCTATACATGCTTTATTTTTTTATTTCTTACATAAACTTTTGACGCATCGTGGTTTCCTACCAATATTACTGCTAGTGTTGGCTTTATATTTTTCTGTTAGTAATTTATTCTTTAACTCTTCTCTTATTTCTTTTTGCTATTTGTTTTTCCATCTATTATAATGCTCATATCAATCTCCTATTACTCTCATAAATTCATTTTTGTATATTATATAATGTTTTTATAATTTATAATAGTAAAAAGCTTAGAAATTTTATTAAATTTCTAAGCTTCTATATTACTTTTTATTAATTTTTTTGATTTGATTTTAAATCCAACTCCAATAGCTAATGCTAATCCGATCATTATGCTTATTGTGTAAATTGTATAATTACCTGTTTGTGGTAATGGTTTGTTTGGTACCATATCTAAAAGCAACTACTGGGCTTTTTGGTGTTTCTTTTGGATCTTGTTTCTTACCATTTTTCTTCATAATCTATTGTTACTTTTTTTGTTTGTTGGTAAATTAATTCCAATTATTGATTTTTCAATATTATCTTTTAACTTTAATTTATATGTTAATGTTGCTTCTTCATTTGGTTTTTAATTCTGGAATTGTCCATGTAATTGAATTATCTTTTTTATCAATTTCTGATGTTGCTGTTCCTTTTGTTGCCTTTGTTATTTCTACATAATCAAAGTTCTTTACAATATTATCTGGGAAGTAATCTTTTATTACAATGTTTGTTAATGTATATGATGTAATAATTGTTTTTTCTGGTGCAATTTCTTTTTAAGATTTCTTCTATTCCTGTTTTTGTAATTCCTTTGTCTTCAACATAATATACTGGTCCTGCTACTGGATTTGTTGTTGTTCCAAAAAATTTGCTCTGCTTTTTGTTTATATAGTTTGGTTTTGGGTCTTCTTGTGATATTCTAATTGGCTCATCTGTCATATTTATTAACATTGAGATTACTTTTTGTTCCTTTTTGCTTTAACTCTTTCAAGTTCTTTTCTTGTTGGAACTGCAGATTTGTCTGAATATGTATCAAATGATACCCCTGATGCTGTATTTGGTATAGCGTCTGTTAATACTACAATTGCTTTTTGTATTTTTATCTGTTGATGTGTCTAATAATTTATCTGCTTTTTGTAAACCTTCTTGAATATTTGTTCTTGGTCCCATTGAGTCTGTTCTAATTGTGTTAATAGCTTCTTTTACTTTTTCCTTATCTGTTTCTAATCCTGCTGTAATTTGTTTTGCATCATTTCCTTGTCCTTCTTCTTTAGGATTTGTTGTTGTTGCAAATTCCACTACTCCAACTTTGATTTTTGGATTTCTTTCATATAAGCTGTCTACTAATTTTGTTGCTGCATCATATACTACTTCTGCTCTTGTTTTTCCATCAAGTTCTGCTACTTTATTAGCTTTCATCTGTTTGAACCATCTATTAAAAGTACTACTTCTCCAATTTCACCATCTTGGTGTTCAACTTCTACTTTTTTGATTATTTGTTACTTTTTAATGTAATGTCTATTGTTTTTTCTCAGTATCAATTTTTGACATATATTTGTCAAATTTTCCATATTTTCCGAAATCAATATGACCTTTGTTGTCTTCTACTAATTTCATTGTTGTTTTATCTTTACTTACCATTTCTGTTTTTTCTGGCTTTACATTAGCATTATTTGCATTAATTTTTCTTCTCTTTTTCTACAATTCCACCATTTTTGTGTTGCAAACACAGATGATGTGAAAATTAATATTGCTAATATTATAGATAATGATTTTTATTAATTTTTCATAAAAATCTCCTTTTAAACATTGAATGTTCTTAAACTGATAAAAAGTATATCACTTTGTATTTTTAATTGTCTACATTATAGTACCTTTTTCCATAAATCGGTATCTGAATTTTTGTATAATTTAAACATAAAAAGGAGGAGCTCATCAGCTCACTCCTTTCGGTTGGTCTTGGTTAATAGGTTACCGTGTACTACTTCTGTGGATCTCCGATCCACTCTCCTCTTGCATTAACGTAAAATTCGCCGACCCATTCATCATGGGCCATTGATCCGTCAGCCTTAAGATAGTAGTAATACGGCTTTCCATTATAATAGAAGCGAATCCATGTATTCGCATACATGAATCCTGACTGTGCGAAACAATACCACTTTCCTCCTATCTGTAACCATCCTCCGTAGGCCATCTGGCCTCCGTAATTAGGATCCAGATAATACCAGCTACCTTTGTACTGGGCCCATCCGTATACCAAGCTACCGTCTGGATTGTGATAGGTCCAGTAATTCTCTCCGGTCTTTGACCAACCGGCTGAACTGCTGGAACTGCTGGAACTGCTGGAAGTGGTTCCGGACGTACGTGGCTGGACTGTCTTTCGACTGCTGGTGCCATCAACACCGTCCTGATTGCCTGCCACGACGTTCCTGGTGATGTTCTGTCCATCTGCCTTGAGGGTGATTTTGATCGAATCCCCCTTTCTGATTCCTGACCCTTTGAGTAACTCATCCCAAGTGAGCTCTTCCTGATAGGACTTAAGCTCAACTTTAGACTTGCTTGACTCAATTGTGAGAACATAGTTCTCCGCCTGATCCTTCGTAATGCTGATGCCATCACTTCTTATCTGCATTGTTGCAGCCTGTGATGACAACGGCATAACAATGATGCCTGCCAAAATCAGCGCAAATAAAATTAAACTTCTTACTGCTTTCATGAAAAAAATCCTCCTTTCATGAACTGGCGACCAACCTAGCAATAAGTATTGCATATATATATTATAGTAATTTTTTTGTTCGTTTTGTCAACATAATTAGTTTGTTTTTATTTAACTCACTTGCTCTTTTTTATGCTACTGAATCCATATTTATTTTTTTAAATTGTCTATTGTTTTGTCTATTTTGTTGTTTTTTATATTTTTCATTTTAATGTGAATATACTTAATTGTGATTCTTTTCCATCGACCAAATTGTCAACTCTTACGCCTAGAAGCCTTACAGGATTATTTATAATTGTCTCTTCCAATAATTCTTTTTACTACATTAAATATTATCTTAGTGCTGAAGTTGCTTCTGCTATCATTTTTGATGTGTATACTTGAAATGTATTGGTTTTTATTTGAATTCCGACTCTTTTTGCTAACATATTTTCTTTTCTTAGTCTATATGTTACTTCTTCTGTTATTGATAATAGTTCTGGTAGCATTTCTTCTTTTTGCAATGTCTTTTAATAATGTTCTTGAGTTGCTTATCCCTTTGGCTTTTGATTCATAATAGCTAGTTTTGTTATTATCTATGCCATTAGCTGATTCATGTATCTCCTTACCATATTTTCCAAATTTCTTTATCAAAATATCTTTATCGTAATGTGCTAAATCGCCAATAGTGTTTTATTCCTATTTTTTCTGAATTTTTGCTTCACTATTTTCTTCCTACACCTATTAAGTTTCCAATTGGCTGATTCCACATCTTTGTTGGAATCTCGCTTTCCCATAAAGTGTGCACTCTATCTGGCTTTTTTTAAATCTGAGGCCATCTTGGCTAATAACCTATTTGTACTTATTCCTATATTTCTGTAAATCCGTAGCTTTCTTTTTATTCTATTTTTTTCATTTTTCTGCAAATTCTACAATATCTTCATTTTTCATTATTGATTTTGTCATATCTAATGAGCATTCGTCTATTGAATATCTTGCAACATAATCTGTATATAATTTATAAAATCTATATAGTGAGTCGGAATATTTTTCTATATGTGTCATAATTCCCTTGATATACTTCTAGTTGTGGACATTTCATCCTTGCTTGGTATATTGGCTCTCCTGTTTGAATTCCAAATTCTTTTTGCTATTGGACTTTTAGCTAAAACTACTCCATGTCTTTTTTTGATTCATCACCACCTATTATTGATGGTATTGTCCTTATATCTATTTCATTTTTATCTTTTCTCATTAAATCAACTGCTGTCCACGATAAAAATGCATTATTTACATCTATATAAAATATTATTTTTTTCCATGTTTTCCTCACTTTTAATCTATTATATTGATTAATTTGTATATTTTCAAGTTGAATTGTTTACATTATGTAAAAGCTTTATGGTATAATTAAAATGTAACTCGTTGTATTGTTTTTCAAATCATGGAGAGATTTAGCATGATTGAGTTCTTTAAAAGGAATAAAAAAAAAGTTGATTTTATAGCTGTTATAATCGGACGGCTATTCGTCTATCCCTGGTTATTTTGTTAGTATTATTGCTATTAAAAGCTGTGATATCAGGGTTTAACCCTTCCCAGCAAATACTGACCTTTATTTCCAAAAATAATATCTTTAATAAAGTATTATTTTTGAAACAATAACTAGTATTATTAATAGTATGCTAGCTATTTGGTCATAAAAAAAAGTCGCTACTGCGACTTTTTATTGTTATTATTCTGCAGTGTTTTCTTCTGCTTTTTACTTCTTCAGCTGCTGGAGCTACTGGAATTTCTTCCTTGATTACGATGTCTTCTTTATTTAAGTTTGCACCGATATCTTCTTTAGTTTTAGCTGCTTTTACCAACTCTATCTCTTAGATAATATAATTTTTGCTCTTCTTGATTTACCTACTCTAATTGTTTCTACTTTTTCAACTAGTGGTGAGTGAATTAAGAATGTTTTTCTACACCTACTCCGTAAGAGATTCTTCTTCGTAAATGTTGCGTTTAATCCGCCATTTTGTTTTTTAATAATAATTCCTTCAAATACTTGAATTCTTTGTCTATTTCCTTCTTTAATTCTTTGATGTACTCTTCTTTGTATCACCAATGTGTAAGTCTGGAATAGTGTTTTTTTAATTGTTCATGTTCAATTGATTTAATAATATCCATTATTATCTCCTTTCTTTATATTTGATTCCATGATTCGAAATCGATTAATTTTTTTGTTCACTTGTTAGCAACTCTGGTCGCTTTTTATATGTGTTTATTAGTGACTGTTGTTTTCTCCATTCGTCTATTTTCTGGTGATTTCCAGATATTAAAACGTCTGGTATTTTTCTTTCCATAAATTCATATGGTCTGGTGTATTGTGGATATTCTAATAGATTGTTTTTTGAGAATGATTCTTCGTTTGTTGAACCTTCTGATAAAACTCCTTCTACATATCTACTTACACTGTCTATCAATACCATTGCTGGTATTTTCGCCACCTGTTAGTACATAATTTCCTATTGAAATTTCTTCATCAACAATTTCATCTAGTACTCTTTGGTCTATGCCTTCATAGTGACCACATAAAATTGTTAATTCTTCGTTTTTTGCTAATTCTAATACTTTGCTTTGGTCCAATACTTTTCCTTGTGGTGACATGTATATTACTTTTTGCTTTTTATTTTTCTAATGAATTATATGCATTGTATACTACATCTGGCTTTATCACCATTCCTGCACCACCACCATATGGTGTATCATCAACATGTTTTGTGTTTATCTTCTGAATAATCTCTAATGTTTATGATGTTTGTTTGTATTATACCATTTTTCCTTAGCTCTTTTTTAAAATGCTTTGATTTAATGGTTCAAACATTTCTGGAAAAAGAGTAAGTATATTAAATTTCATACTATATTAGCCCCTTTATTATATGTACTATTATTTGACGCTTTTTTTGGATTGATTTCTTTAATTACTTCTTCAATCCCGGGTAATAAAATTTTTCCTACTTGGTATATATCATTTGCTCCAGTGTTAAATATGTCGTCCAATTGTCCTAAATTTTTACCTTCATCTGTTATTACATCAAATCCAATTAAGTCTTCTTTGTAATATTCACCTTCAGGTGGCTCTGGTTTTATCTGACTCATTTATTGTTATCATTGAACCTTTTTAGATTTTTCTATGTCATTTTATATCATCAATTTCTTTTAATTTTTACAATATAGACATTTTTATTTCGTCTCATTTTAGAGATTTTATATTCCTTGCCTCTTATTGTGAATTGTTTTAAATCTTCGAAATATTCAACATATGGAAATATCTTAATTTCGCCTTTTTATTCCAAATGTATTAACATATTTTCCGACTTCAATTTGAGCTTCTGACATTTTTGCCTCCGTGATTTATTTTTCAATAAATTCTATATCAACTTTTTGACCTTCTTTTTGCGCCTAATGATTTGATAATTGTTCTTATTGAACTAGCTATTCTTCCTTTTTCCGATTACTCTTCCAAATTGGTCTTTTGGTAAAGTTACTTGATAAACACCTCTTCCATCTTTTTATAACTTTTTCGATGTTTAATTCTGTTCCTTCTTCTACTAATTCTTCAACTATTGTTTTTTTAATAGAGCTTCCATTTTTAACTCCTTACTAAGCTTTTTTTATTAAAAGCTTTTCTGTATCTGTAGGTTGTGCACCATTTTTTGATCCATGTTTGAACTTTATCTTGATCTAAGATTATTTTATCTGCTCTTGGATCGAATGAACCTATTCTTTCGATGATTCTTCCATCTCTTGGGCTTTTTGAATCAGCAACAACAATGTGATAGTGTGGTTGTTTCTTTGCTCTACTCTTTGTAATCTAATTTTTTTACCATGTTTGTTCACCTCCAAAATTATATTATCTATATTAAATTTAAAAATTTAATAACTACTTTAATTTGTTTTCGAAATCTTCTAAATCTTTTTCTGATAATCCATCTAGATTCATTGATTTCATCATCTTTTTCATTAATGGATTTGGTTTTTCCTCCACGCATTTGTTTCATCATTGTTTGCATTTGTTCAAATGTTTTCATGAATTTATTGATGAATTGCACTGATGTTCCACTTCCATTTGCTATTCTAATTCTTCTTGATGCATTTAGTATCTTTGGATTTGTTCTTTCTTGCTGTGTCATTGATTGAATTACTGCTGTAATTTTTATCTAACTCTTTATCACTTACTTGATCACTATATTGTCCAAATCCAGGTATCTTTTTTTAATAATGATGATATTGATCCTAATTTTTTTACTTGTTTCATTTGCGCTAGATAATCGTTTAAATCAAAATCTTTATTTTTTTCTGAAATTTTTTTCTAGCTTTTCTGCTTCTTCTGCATCAAATTGTTCTTGTGCTTGTTCTATTAATGTTAGAACATCTCCCATTCCTAATATTCTTGATGCCATTCTGTCTGGATGGAAATTCTTCAATTTCATTTAATTTTTTCACCTGTTCCAATATATTTTATTGGTTTTCCTGTTACTTTTTTTATTGAAATTGCTGCACCACCACGTGTGTCTCCATCTAGTTTTGTTAGGATTACTCCATCAATACCTAAATCTTCATTGAATTTGCTTGCAATGTTTACTGATTCTTGACCGATCATACTGTCTACTACAAGCATTATTTCATGTGGTCTTAAATTTGTTTTTAAGTCCTTTAATTCTTGCATTAGTGTTTCGTCTATTTGTAATCTTCCTGCTGTATCTAAAATTATTGTGTCGCATAGTTTCTTTTATTGCTATTTCTTTTTGATTGCTTAGCTATTTTTACTACGTCTTTTTCACCTTCATTTGAATACACTGGAATTCCTAATTGACTTCCCACTATCTCCAATTGTTTGATGGCTGCTGGTCTATAAACATCACAGGCTACTAATAGCGGTTTTGCCTTTTTCTAAGCAAGTTTGCTAATTTGCCTGCTGTTGTTGTTTTTCCTGAACCTTGAAGTCCTACTAGCATTATTCTGTTGGTGGATTGTTTGAGAATGCTATTTTGCTATCTGTTCCTCCTAGTAATTCTACTAATGCTTCATTTACTATTTTTACTACTTGTTGTCCAGGTGTTAATGATTTTTAAAACATCCTGCCCCAATGCTTTGTCGTGTATGTCGTTGATAAATTCTTTAACTACTTTATAATTAACGTCTGCTTCTAATAATGCTAACTTTACTTCTCTTAGCATTTCTGTTAGCTCTGTTTCATTAATTCTTGCTTTTTCCTCTTAACTTTTTTTGTAAAAGCTTGCAATTTTTCTGACAATCCTTCAAAAGCCATTGTTGCCTCCTGTTTATTTTTTCATTGGTTATTTGCTTTTTATACAATGCATTTTTAATTCTTTTTGTACATTTTTTTAATATTTTATCAATTTTTGTCTGTAGTTGTATCTACTATTTTACTTAATTGATTTAATATTACTTGAATCGTTTGCTCATTGTCTTGCGATTTTTTTCATGATTAACAGCTTTTCTTCATATTCAAAAAGCTTATTTTCTCCTTTCTTAATTGCATCTACTACTGCTTGTCTTGTAGTTTTTACTACTTCTGATATTTCTGATAGTGATAAATCTTTATTGTAATACATATCTAATATATTTGCTTGCTTTTCTGTTAAAAAGTTTACCATATATATCTAGCAATATACTTACTTCGATATGTTTTTAACATTTCTTTATCTCCTTATTGATGCTCTTAATTTTTAAAATCTTATCTGTAAAGCATTATTACTTTACACTTTTTTTGAGCGTTTTTGTCAAGTGGTTTATGGTTTTTACGAATTTAAATTTATTTTTAATAATTAAAATGCAAAAAAATAATACTATAGAAATTATCAATGATATTAAACTTAATATTGTTGATATTGTTAATTTTCTTGTTTCTTGCTTATCTTCTGATTTTTAAGTTTTGGTTTGCTATTATTGCTAATGTTATAATTGGCAATATTGTTCCCAAAAATGGTATTGGGCTTAGAAGATTGATATTATTGATAATACTAATGGTGTTCCATTTCCTATTCTATAATTTTTGTTGTCTTCTAATAATTTAGCTTTTTCATTAGCAAATTCTTCTTCAGTTAAAGCTCCTCTTTCTTTTAATTCTTGTAATTTGATAATTTCGGTATATTTATCTTCTTCTATTCTTTTCTCTGTATTTTGTTTTGTTCTGTTATTGACCAAATTAAACATAATATCCATCCTGCACATGTCCAGCCACAAGTAAATTTACTATTACTAATATTTCTTTATTTCTAATTTTTCTTTTTAATCCTATTATTGATGGTATAAAAGTATACTATTATAGCTAATACTGCTAATATCAATATAAAATACCAAAAATACATTTCACTTATTTCATCAAATGGTCTCATTTCTTATTCCTTCCTTTATCTTAATTTTATATATTATAATGTTTTTGTTACAAAAATCAATTTTATGTGATACAATTGTATTGATTGGAGGATTAATAATATGAATAATAATAAGGATAAAAAGTTTGCTTTTGATACTATGGAAATTTTAATTAAATATTATCCTGATGCTAGATGTGTTTTGACTTTTTAATAATCCATTTCAAATGTTGGTTGCTGTTGTTTTTATCTGCACGGTGTACTGATGAAAGAGTTAATATGATTACTCCTGGACTTTTTAAAAATATCCTGATGCTAAAGATTTTTGCTAATGCTGATATTTCTGATGTTGAAAATTTGGTACATTCTTGTGGATTTTTATAAAAATAAGGCAAAAATATTATTGCTGCTGGTAAAACTGTACTGATAATTTTAATGGAAAATTGCCACATGATTTAAATTTACTTATGAGTATTCCTGGTGTTGGCCGTAAAAGTGCTAATGCTATTATGCTTTGAAGTTTTTGATGATGCTCAAGGTATTGCAGTTGATACTCATGTTAAACGTATTTCTAAAAGAATTGGTTTTACTGATGAAGATGTTCCTGTTAAAGTTGAACAGGATTTATTGAAATTGTTTCCTCGTGAACTTTTGGAAAAAAAGTTAATCATGTTTTTAATTTTTTCATGGTAGAAATATTTGTACTTCTAAAAATCCTAAATGTAATGAATGTCCTATTAAAGATAGATGTAGATACTATAAAGAGACCTCTAGTAAAAACTAGAGGTTTTCTTTATTATACTTTTAGCATGATTATATTTTCGTCAAATATTACATCTTTTACTGGTGTTATTCCTTGTTCTTTACATAGTGATGTGTATTTATCATCCCATGATAATTTATATCTTTCTTCTATATTTAAGTTTTAATTCTTTTTACCCATTGATTTATCACATCTTCACATTTTTGTTTTACTTTTTATTCTCAATTTCTAAAAGCAATTCCAAATGGATATTTATCTACAACTATTTCTACGTCAGAATTGCAAAAATACATTTCTATATCTTTGATATGATTCAATTCTTTTTCATTTTTAAGACTTGCTCTAATAATATTTGTAGATTTTTTATTTGATTTTCTTTTAATTCTACTTCAATTTCTTCTTCGATATTAATATTTTCTGTTTTCATTATTTTTCTAGTCTTCTTTTTCCAAGAAATTTTTGCTTTTTTTCAATATTATTTTCTATATTTATGGATGATCTTAATCTGAATCTTCCGTCAATTCTTTTTATCATAAAAACTCATTTCTTGATTTGGATGATCATATTGTATTGTTAATTCTAAATAGCAGCCTTCATTTTGTAATACTTTTATTGCTTTCAATTTTTTCTAATAATTCTTCATATTTATCATAGCTAAAATAAAATCTAATTTCTTCTTCCATGTTTCCTCCTAAAAAGAATCCTAATTGCTTAACAATTGGATTCTTTAATAATATGCTTGATGCATTGTATATATTACATAATTCATGTCTACTGCATTTTACTATTGCTGTTCCTGCAACTGCAATATCGACTCCTGAACTTGCGATTTCTTTTTATGTTTTGTAGGTTTTACTCCATCATCAACTTCAATTTGCGTTTCTAAGTTTTGTGAATCCAAATATTCTTTTTAATTCTTGAGCTTTTTTTATACATTCCGGTATTAGAGTTTGTCCACCTTGACCTGGATTTTCTGTCATTACTAGTACTTGATGTATTTTTGATATGAATTCTTTTTATTGAATCGATTGAATCTTCTGGGTTTAGAGCTAATCCTACTTGTATATTATTATCTTTGATGTATTCTATCATTTTAAAAACTTCTTCTGAATTTTTAATGCTTTTTGCATGAAAGATAATTTTTTGTTGGATTATTTGGTATGAATATATCAATGTATTTTTTTACGTCTTTTACCATTAAATGGACTTCTATTGGTGTGTTTGTAATTCCATTAATATATCTATATATTGTTGCATTTTGTCATGATGTTATTTGATACAAATTTTTCCGTCCATTACGTCTATGTGAAAATAGTCTGTTTTTGCTGCTTCAATGTTATAAAATGTTTCTGTTATATTTTTCTTCTTTTATATTTAAAATCGAAGTTGATATCTCCATATTTTTCTCCATTAATCTATTATTACACTTTCACTAACATCTTCAATATTGAATGTTCTTGTTAATCTTGTTGTTCCATCTATTTTGATCTTCACATCTTGTGATCCTGTACCTTTTAAAGAAAAATTCTACATTTTCACCTTTTGTCTTTAGAATAGTCTGCTACTATTCTATTATTTACTATTATTTGAACAGCTACTTTGTTTGCTGTTGCTGTTGTGTTTGTTGTGTTTGTTGTTGCTGAGCTTGTTCCTGGAACTTTGAACTTTAATGTTACTGTTTTTTTCTTTCTTCTCAATCTTATTTTATTTTTAATTCAATTGTTGTTCCTACTTTAACTTCTTTTGTTTTTGTTCAATACTTTTGTGATATTACTTTTGCCATTTTCATGTGTATCATCATTTTTCATAAGTTATATTTGTTTTCAAATTTGCATTTTGCTAATGTTGCTTTTGCTGTTCCTCGTCCATTCCTACAACTGTTGGTACTCTTGTTTTTTTCATATCCTGTACTTACTTTTAATGTAATTTTGTCTCCTGATTTAACCATTTTTCCTGCTGCTATATCTTGACTTATTACCAAATTTTCATTTACTTTGTCACTTGATTCTTGTACTTCGTTTAA